>Ga0315336_1000026_pt1 | contig 913596 bp, 759 predicted proteins | sample ASW5metaG_FD_204512 | JGI IMG/M metagenome (GOLD analysis project Ga0315336, IMG submission 204512) | Ammonia-oxidizing marine archaeal communities from Monterey Bay, California, United States - ASW #5 | ecosystem: Environmental > Aquatic > Marine > Intertidal zone | place: USA: California... | reverse complement strand
CACCAGCTGAGGCGATCGGCGTGTCCTGCTCCAGAGCACCGTTGAAGAAGTTGTCGTCCGTCCGCAGGAAGCGGGCCGAACCACGGAACTCGTTGGTACCACGCTTCGTCACCAGGTTCACGGAGACGCCGGCGGCGCTCTTCGTGACGTCGGTGCCACCGGTCTGGAACTGCATCTCGGTGAACTGATCGAAGTCGTAGTAGGTGGACGAGGCGCCAACCGCGGCCATGTCGGTGATTTCCACACCGTCGACCAGGAAGGCATTCTCGTCGCCCGTCACACCGGGGGCGCGAAAGGCGGACTGCTGACCGCTCTCGTTACCACCGACGTTGACGCGATCCACGATGACGCCAGGCGTCTGACTGAGCACAGACCAGGGGTCGCGCGCGGTCGGAATCGACTCGAGCTCCACCTGACTGATCGTGGTACCGGTTGAGAGCTTGCGATCGTCGAGAAGCGGGCTCTCGGAGGTGACCGTGATGGTCTCCTCGACAGCGGCGCTCATCGTGAGCTCAAGCGAGGTACTGCGGGCGACGCGGACCCCAACGCTGGGGTACTCGAGGGTACCAAAACCCTCGAGCTCTGCGATCATCTGATACTGCCCGGGATCGAGATTCAGATAGCGAACCTCACCCTGAGCGTTAGTGACCTGAACACGCGGTGCACCGTAACCCGACAGGGTGACGGTGACGCCCGGCAGAGCGGCACCTTCGCTGTCCGAAACCTGCACATAGCAGTTTCCGGTGTCCTCCTGCGCAACCGCGAGTCCCGCGGTGAGCAAAAGGGCGAAGGCGATGGCAAATGACTTCTGCCAGATGCTTCGGTTCATACACAAACCTCCTTGTTTGTGACACTTGAGCCCGCCGCGAAGCGATGGGCTCGGCTTCACACGTTTAACGCATTGCGCTGCGCCACCGAGCGAACGCTCGATGGTCAACACTCGCCGGAATGGCCGAAGCCTCCAGCCAGCTTTGAATTGCAACGCAGTCTACACACCACACATCCCCATGGTCAAGCAAACAGGCTGCCAACTCGGCCGGGGCAGCCGTCGATTTGGCGAACGGGGTCTAAGTGCCCATGATTACTGGAGTTTAGGGTGTCCTCAAAAGAGGGCTTTCCGAGCTCTATCGCGGAGGTGTAGGGGGCGAATCCGGCCGGGCGGAGGCTGGAGTTCAGGGAATTGGATTCTCCCCTCGATTCCGCATGGCATTGGCCAGTGGGTCGGTGAGAGAACCTGCTGCGCCGGGGATTCGTAAGTCGGGAGGGCCCAGTCGCCATCGGGCAGCCTTCTTGCACTAGAGTCTGGGACGAACTTCCCTGATCGAGCCGTCAGCGGGGCTCGAGGAACGCGACGAGAGAAGAGGAGCGAGATGACGTTTCGACCCGCCATAGATCGTTACCGGACCGTTGCTGCGGTCTTGCTGGCCCTGAGTGTGTGGGGCTGCAGCCAGTACGTACCGCTGGTCACCGAGGACATTGTCAGAGAAGAGATCGACGAGCGGGTGCCGGCTGACCTGCGGAGCCGTGTCGACCTTCCGTTCGAACTCGATGCAGCCACGATCGAGTCGGTCGAGGCCATCATCAGTCCTGCTTCCAGTGAGAGTCGCCGGACCCAGGAGGTCGTCGACTACATCTTCAGCCGGCTCGGCCTCGAGTACGCACTCAACCCGACACGCAACGCGGTCGAGACGCACAGGACGGCGAAGGGGAATTGCCTCTCGTTCGTCAATCTCTTCGTCGGCATCGGTCGGCATGTGCGGCTGAATCCGTTCTACGTCGAGGTGGAGGACTACCAGCGGTGGAACTACTCCGACGGCATCGTGGTCAGTCGAGGTCATATCGTCGGCGGGCTGCGGATTGACGGCGAGCTTTCGACCTTCGACTTTCTGCCCTACCGCACCAAGGGCTATCGCGACTTCGAGCCGATCGACGACGTCATGGCCATGGCGCATTACTACAACAACCTCGGGGCAGAGGCTCTGATGCGCGGGGACCTCGCCGAGGCGGCCCCCAATCTGGAGATCGCGACCTCCCTGGCACCCGATTTCGAGAAGGCGGTCAACAACCTGGGCGTCGCGATGCTGCGCAGTGGCGATGCCGACGGTGCGATTGCTCTGTACCAGCGTGGGCTCGAACTGAATCCCTCGAGCGTCCCGCTCTTGACCAACATGGCAAGGGCCAACCAGGACCTCGGGCTGCTGGACACGGCGACGGCGATCCTCGATCAGATCGAGGCCGTCAATCACACGAACCCGTTCTTCTTCATCTACCGCGGTGAGCTGGCCTTGGCCGGGGGGGACCATGTCCAGGCGCTCGCGTACATGCGCAAGGCCCTCGCGGTCGACACCGAGGTGCCCGAAACGCACGTCGGCCTGCTCAAGGTGTTTCTGGCCATGGGTGACTACGAGCGGGCCCGGCACCATCTGTCGCGTGCCCTGAGGCTCGATGCGACCCACGACGAGGCCCGCAACTACGCCGCCATGCTGCAGAAGGCGCCAGAGAGCGGGCCTTGAGGCGGCGGGTCTTGAGGCGACGCCTCTTCGCCCTCTGCCTGGCGCTGGGTTGCGGCGTCGCGGGACCGGCTCGAGCTGTCGACCTCGAGAGCGAGGAGGGTTATGCGCTCGTCCGGCAGATGCTCTCGCGCTCGCAGACCGAGCGTGAAGCGGCTGCCCAGGCGCTGATCGAGGCCGGCGACAGAACGCTCGTCGCCGCCCTCGTCGACTCGATCTTCTATACCCCGCGCGAGCAGCGCGACGCACTCTACGCTGTGCTGGCCAGCCTGACCGGCGAGAGTCTGACCGGCTACTACGACTGGGTGGAGTACGTCGGGGCTCACGAGTCGCCACGACCGAAGCCGGGCTACGCCAATTTCAAAGTGGCGGCCTTCGCACAGATAGATGCCCGATACCGAGAGATCTTCTACTCCGGCGCGCCGGTGCGTCTGCGCCTCGAAGAGATCGTCTCCGGCGGCGTGCCGGTCGCCGGCATCCCGGCACTCGACAACCCACCGACGATCAAGGCTCGCAAGGCGCGCTATCTAGCGGAGGACGAGCTCGTGTTCGGCGTCGAGCTCGGCGGCGAGGCGCGGGCCTACCCGGTGCGCTTCCTCTCGTGGCACGAGATGGCAAACGACGAGTTGGGTGGAGAGCCGATCACCCTGTCGTTCTGCACCCTGTGTGGATCGGGCATCGTCTACTCGGGTATCACGGTGACCGGCGAGAACCTGACCTTCGACACTTCGGGGTTGCTGTACCGCAGCAACAAGCTGATGCTAGACCGCGAGACTCGGAGCCTGTGGAGCAATCTGACCGGTTCGCCCGTCGTCGGCCGCATGGTCGCCAGCGGCGCCAGCCTCGAGGTCCTGCCATCCACGCTGACGACCTGGGGGGATTGGCGGGAGCGCCATCCGCGGACGACGACGCTGGACCTCGAAGGCGTTCGCAGCAGTGTCGACCCCCGGTTCAGCTTCGACTACAGCCCCGGGGCGGCGGATCGGGCGCGTCGGGGTGTGGCCTTTCCCGTCTGGCTCAAGAACGAACGGCTGGACCGCAATGCGGAGATCTACGCTCTGCGGATCGGCCGGTCAGCCAAGGCCTATCCGCTCGACCGACTCTTCGCCGAAAGGCTGGTCAACGACTCGTTCGCCGGCAGGAGCCTGGTGCTCATTGCCGACGAGGCGAGCCAGTCGGTCAGGGCCTATGACTCGGGCGGCCGCATCTTCGAGTCGGCGTCGAGGGATGAAGCGATCGATGCCGAAGGCATCCGCTGGAAGATTGGAGAGTCTTCTCTTGTTCCTGTCTCCGTAGATTCAGAGTTCGGGCCCTTGGAACGGCTCGCAGGTCACGTGGCTTTCTGGTTCGGGTGGTATGCCTTCTACCCTCAGAGCGAGGTCTACGAGTAACGGTCGGTGGCTCATTTGACATCAACGCCGCAGCAGTGGGCGATGGGGAACTGCTAGAGTGGCTCGCAGATTCCGCCACGGCTTCAGATCGGCATCAGGGGTCCTGGCGGGGTGCTCGGGAGACGAGCAAGCAGTCTGACAAGCGGTTTGGCGGTGCCCTGTCGAGCCTTGGAGGTCGGCAATGCAGAATTCACGCAGCCCCCGTTCCAGTCGCATCCAATGGGGAGGAGCGTGCATCAACGCTGTACTCGCCCTGACGCTGGTGATGCCCGCAACGGCCCAGACGCCTGCAGACCGGTTCGAGGCTGAGGCCGACGTCGTCGAAGTCGAGATCCCGATCAACGTGTCGACCCGTGCCGGCGATCCGGTTCGCGGCCTGGCGCTGGAGGACTTCGAGATCCTGGACCAGGGCGAAGTCCAGGAGATCGTCGATTTCCGGATCGTCGACCTCGCAACCGTCACTCCCGGTGTCAGTCGGACCGAGATCGAACGCGCGGTGCCGGCCACCGCACGTCGTCACTTTCTCCTGCTCTTCGACCTCAGTTTCTCGACGCCACACTCGCTCGTCAGAGCTCGAGAGGCGGCCCGCGACTTCGTGATCAACAATCTACATCCGACCGACCTCGTCGCGGTCGCCACCCACGCCGTCGAGGAGGGGGCGCAGCTCCTGGTGACCTTCACTCCCGACCGTGCTCAGCTCACTCGGGCGATCGATACCCTGGGAGCCCCGCGACTCCTGCAGCTGTCCCGGCAGGATCCGCTGCGCTTCATGATCGACGACCCCGGGTTGACCCGTAACAACGCCTTCACAGAAGGCGACGACGCCAGCCCGGCCGCTTCGCTGCAGGACAGCGTCATCGAGCACCTGAGGATCATTGGCAAGGAGATCGCCAAGGCCGAGCGCAGCTTCTCGGCGGGTAGGGTCTCTTCATGGTCACGGAGCATGGGCGAGCTGGCGCGCTCCCTCGACAACGTCAGCGGACGGAAACACATTGTGTACTTCTCTGAAGGATTCGACGGTCGCCTGCTGCTCGGTCGCCGGCCGGATGCTGACGACCCTTCGGCCCGTGAGGACCTTCAGAACATCATGGCCGGCAACCTGGCGTTCGTCGACACCGACGAGATGTACGGCAACTCCGGACTGCAGAACGAAGTGGCTCAGATGCTCGAGCAGTTCAGGCGGGCCGACTGCATCATCCAGGCGGTCGATATCGGTGGGTTGCGGGCTGATCTGCCGTCCGAGTCGAGAGCCAGAAAGGTCGGCCAGGATGCGCTCTTCTACATCGCCGACGATACCGGAGGCGAGCTCTATCGCAACGCCAACAACTTTGGGCCTCAGCTGCTCAAAGTGCTCGAACGCTCGTCGGTCACCTACCTTGTGACGATCAAGCCGCGAGACCTCGTGTGGGACGGCGCCTATCATCACCTGAAGGTGCGGGCGAATCTACCCAGAGGCGCTCGCTTGTCTGCGCGAGCCGGGTACTACGCGCCGCGTCCTTTCAAGGACCTTCATCAGCTGGAGAAGGGCCTGTTGGCGGCGAATGCGATCGCCAACGCGGAACTGCTCAACGACGTCGTCGTGAACGTGCTGGCAGCCCCCTTCAGGGCCAATCTGGAGTCCGCCTATGTACCGGTCGTCGTCGAGGCCGCGGGCGCTTCCCTTCTGGTCGGACACGAGGAGGAGAGCCTGCCGATCGAGCTCTTCGCCTACGTCACGGATGACAAAGGGCAGATGATGGACTTCTTCACCCAGCGCGTGTCGCTCGAGTTGAAGGCTCGGCGGGAAGTCTTCGCCGACACCGGGCTCAAGTACTACGGTCATCTGGACCTCGCGCCGGGCGAGTACCTGATCCGCGTTCTGGTCCGGAACGCGAGCACGGGCAGGGCGGGTGTGCAGACAGTCGAAGTCAGCGTCCCTGAGTACGAAGACGCGGAGGCGACGATGCTGCCGCCCTTCTTCGTCGACGAGTCGCGGTGGTTCCTGGTCCGCGAGGACAGTCAGACGAACTACAGCGGTTCCGTCATCTACCCGTTCACGGTCAACGGTGAGCCCTACATTCCGGCGGCCAGGGCGGCGATAGAGGCCGAGACGGAGGCTGAGCTTTGCCTCGTGGCCTACAACCTCGAGCCGGAGGACTTCGACCTCGCGGGCCAGATCCTCGACCTCGACGGCGAGTTGGTTGCCGACGCGTCGTTCGTCTCCTTCGAGCGTACAGTCACCGGAATCGAGGGGGTCGACAAGTTCGTCGCCCGGCTCCAGACGGGCGGCTTGAGCGAGGGCGAGTACACCCTGCAGGTAGCGCTTTCGAACGAGACCGGGGCGCTGCACACGCAGCAGGTGTCCCTGGTCGTCCACTGAGAGCGCCGCAGTGCCGCGCACGCGTCGGAAATAGCCGCGTCACGATGTAAGTTACGCCTGACGGACACTCGAGTCCGTCCAGGACAATCTGCCCAGGTCAATCTGTAGTGGAGGAACGCCATGTCTCGTCGGAGTAACAGGTCGGTTTTTTTCGGGCTTGCAGTGGCCCTTGCAATCGCAGCGACCGGCGCAGTGTCGCTGGCCCAGGATCGTTTCAGCGACACCACCGATGTCGTGGTGGTGGAGATCCCCGTCCAGGTCATTCGTGACGGAGCACCTGTCAGGGGACTGACCAAGGCCGACTTCGAGGTCACCGAGGGGCGCAAGAAGCAGTCCATCGTCGGCTTCGACGTCATCGATCTGACCCTCGAGCCCGAGGAGCAGGAGGGCGCCGCTCCCCAGACTCTGCCTGTGGCCGGGCGGCGCCATTTCCTCCTCCTGTTCGACCTGGGATTCTCCGCCCCGAGTTCGATCGTCAAGGCGCGTCGCGCCGCTCAGGATCTGGTGGCCAACTCACTCCACCCGTCCGACATGGTCGCCGTGGCGACCTATTCGACCAACCGCGGAGTTCAGATCCCCATGAGCTTCACAGCCGATCGCCATCAGCTGCGCTCGGCGATCGAGACTCTTGCACTACCGCAGCTGGTCGAGGGGAGCGTTCGGGATCCACTCGGTCTCGTCCTCTTCGACACCGGCAACTTCGCGGGCAACACCGGTCAGCTGGCACCGGCGACCGAGACGGGCCCGGGAGCCGGCAGGGGCGCCGAGGCTGACGCCGAGGTTCAGGAATTGCTCGAGAGCATCGAGACTGTAGCCAACGACGCCGCGCGCACCAACAGCGTACTTGCGCTGACGTCATCACTTCATGAGCTCGGCGATCTTCTCGGAGCGGTTCAGGGTCGCAAGCACGTGGTCTATCTGTCGGAGGGATTCGACAGCTCCATCATGCTCGGCACGCGCGGCTCGAGCACCCAGGAGCAGATGCAGATCATGCAGCAGAACGAGGCGGCCATGCGGGGAGATGTCAGTAGCGTCAACTCGGATGCCCGGTTCGGCAACACCGGCACACAGACTCAGGTGACCGAGATGCTCAAGGCCTTCGTCGACTCGGGTGCCACGATCCAGTCGGTCGACATCGGAGGCCTGCGCACGGGAGGCGACGTTCGGCCGCGAGGCAACTCCGACGACGCCCTCTTCTTTCTCGCTAACGAGACGGGCGGCGAGATGTACCGGAGCTTCAACAACCTGGGCGACGCGATGGGTGAGATGCTGGAACGCACGAGCGTGACCTATCTGCTGGCCATTCAGCCGGACAAGCTCAAGCAGGACGGCAAGTACCATCGCCTCAAGGTCAAGCTGACCAACGCACCGCGCGGGACGCGGGTCGTTCACCGACCGGGCTACAACGCGCCGACGCCGTACAAGGCCCTCAGTGCCGGGCAACGGAGGCTGAGCACGGCCGAACAGATTCTCGGTGGACGCGAAGGGGGCAAGGTCTCGGCGTCGGTACTGGCGGCGGCCTTCGACTACGCGCCCGACTCGGCCTACGTTCCAGTCCTGATCGAGATCGACGGCAACAGCTTCCTCGAAGGGCACAAGGGCAACGCCCTGCCGACCGAGCTCTACGTCTACGCCATCGACTCGGAGGGTACGGTGAAGGACTTCATCACCCAGGCGATGGCCCTCGACCTCAGCAAGGTGGAGCCCGCACTGCGCCAGAGCGGTTTCAAGTTCTGGGGCAACCTCGAAGTGCCGCCCGGCCACTATTCGGTTCGGGTGGTGGTGCGCAACAGTGAGACCGGGTCTTCCGGTGTGGCTGTCGCGTCGGTCAACGTCCCCGATTACGGTGAGGAGAGCGCGCTGCTGCCACCCATGTTCCCCGAGCCGGCCGGCAAGTGGCTTCTCGGCCGCGAGAAGGGCGCCGAGAACGATCCCTACGACTACCCGTTCCTGATGCAGGGGCAGCCCTTCATCCCGGCAGCGAAGCCGGTTCTGGTCAGCGGTAGCCAGACTCAGGTCTGCCTCATCGGCTACAACCTGGGCGATGGAAGCCTGGCGGCACGGGCCGAGCTCTTCACGGTAGCGGGCGATGCGGTGGAGGGGGCGGTGGAGCTCACCTTGCAAGCCCGACCCGCCACCGAGGAGATCGGCCTCGACCGGCTGCTGGCCAACCTCACGTCGAGCGCTGTCGCGCCGGGCGATTACAACCTGGTGGTCAGTGTGCGGGACACCGAGAGCGGCGAGACCCAGACGAGCTCGATCCCGGTCGAGGTCTCGGGCTAGGGCGAACCGAGCCAGGGCTCGCGGCAGGGCTGGCCGCTCTTGTAGAGCGTCAGCCTCTGCTCGAGTCCCGAGATTTCGGCTATTCCGCTCTCCCGGGCCCGATCGACCACCTGCTGTTGCAAGGCGACAGCCTGCTCGAACTGAGCGGTCTCGGCGAACGCCATGGCGAGCGTCTCAGCGTGGTCCGTCGACGGCTCAGCCGCCAGGATCTCCTGCGCGATCTCGAGCGCTCGAGGACCGTCGCGGAGGGACTCGTCGGGAAGGGTCGCCAGAGAGCGGGCCAACAGGTGACGCACGGCAGTGTCTCCCGGCGTTCGCCTGGCGCTCGCGTCGAGATGCTCGACCGCCTCGCTGTACCTGCGGGACAGGAGGAGGGCCAGCCCTCGGGCGAAGCGGGCGTTCGAGTCGTCGGGTGTCAACTCGAGCAAGCGACCGAAGGCGTCGGCGGTGTCGGAGAACCGCCCGATCTGGCCAAGCAGTTGTGCGCTGGCCTGCAGGGCCTGGATGTTCGTGGAGTCGATCTCGAGAAGGGCCTCGAGGTCTTCCAGAGCGGGAGCGATCCGCCCCTGGCGCATTCGCACCGTAGCCCGCTGCATGAGGACCTGCTCTTCCAGGGGCTCGAGAGCCAGGGCTCGCGAGAAGGAGGCTTCCGCTTCGGGCAACCGGCCGAGTCGCGATTGGACGAAGCCGAGAAAGCCCTGCGTCTGGGCGACGTCACTCTCGACGGCGACGGCACGCTCCAGCCGCGGCAGCGCACCCGCGAAGTCGCCCCGGTCGGCGAGGATCTTGCCGCTGGCGAAGTTCGAGTAGACGTGGTCGGGATCGAGGCGCAGGATCTCGCGAAACTCGGTCAGCGCCGCATCCTCGAATCCGGCCTCGATCAGCGTCGCCGCCAGGCCGGAGCGGGAGACGATGTCCTGGGGATCGCTTTCGAGCACGGTGCGGAACGAGGTGATCGAAGTGTCGTAGTCCCGCCGGTTGCGGGCGACGACGGCGCGAGTGAGCGGGATGCCCTGCCCGGTTCCCAGAGTCTGGAGTCGATCGGCCAGGGGATCGGGGAAGGTGACTTTGCTGCGGCCCTGCTTCGCCAACGAGGCGCGGGCGTCATCCAACCGACCCAGGCCCCGGTAGGCGAGACCGAGCTGGTAGTGCGCCGCCGCGGCCTGGGGCTGGGAGGCGATGACCTGCTCGAGCAGCTGCGCCGCCGCTGCGTAGTCCCGGTCGAGCAGGTGGACCTGGGCCAGGCCGTAGCGGGCGGCGTCGAATCCCTCGTCGGCGGAGAGCACGGCCCGGAACTCGTCGGCGGCTGCCAGCGCTTCGTGTCGCGCCAGTTCGACCTGGCCCAGTCGATAACGGCCCGGGAGGTAGTCGGGATCAAGGCTCACCGCGGCTCTGAGAGCGACGGCCGCGGCGTCGAGTCGCCCGACCTCCTGCTCCCCGTAGCCCGTGTAGTAGGTCCACTCGAAGACCCCGGGTCTGAGCTCCAGGGCGTTGCGGAAACTCGCGACGCCGGTCTCGGTCAGCCGGTAGAGGAGGCAGAGCTCTCCCAGCGTTGCGTAGGCCCGAGCCCGCGACTCCGGCTCGGCCTCCTGCAGTTCGTCGATCAAGTCCCAGGCAGCCCCGAGCTGGACGCCCACGTCCGGATCCATGCGGCTGAAGTCGGGACGGGGGAGAGGCTCGAGAGCGGCCAGCCCTCCGGTGGTCAGGACCAGGGCCGCGAAGCCGGCGAGGATCCTCAAGGGCTCGCCGTCGCTGGAAAGTTCGCGTAGACCCCGGCGGGTGGAGAACGCCAGTCGATGGAGGGTCCCGACCGGCGGGTGAGCCTGACTCGACGCAGGGTCGCCTCGCCGGTGCCGACGGTGATTCTCGGGTCCGAGGCGGCTCCGAAACTGCCGTCGGTCGAGCTCAGTCGGTGAAGCTTCGCCCCGTCACCGGTCTCGGCGACGACCGCGAGCCCGGTGACGCCGGTTCCGGTCGCCTCGGCTCCGCGGATACCCAGCCACCGAGCGCCCCCGTCGTCGACGTTGCGGAGCAGGCGGAGAGGGCCGTTGCTGTTGAGGATGACGACGTCCGTCCGCCCGTCATTGTCGAGATCGCCGAATGCGGTGCCGCGGCTGACCTCGGAGATCGCCAGGTCGGGGGACGAGTCTGTCGTCACGTCCCGGAATCTCCCCTCGACGTTCTCGAAGAGTTGGTTTGGCTGGTCGAGTGGGTAGGGGTCGTCGGTACTGACGAGCTGGGCATTGAGCCGGACGGCGCCGCTGACGACCAGCAGATCGAGATCTCCGTCGTTGTCGTAGTCGAACCAGCCGGTGCCGAACGAGGTGTAGGCCAGGCTCGAGTCGGCCAGGCCGCTGGGCAGCGTCCGGTCGGAAAAGAGGCCGTCGCCCTCATTGACGTAGAGGGTGTTGCTCTCACCGAGCAGGTGGGTGAGGAAGAGGTCCTGGTCACCGTCGCCGTCGTAGTCGGCCACGGCCGTGCCCATGCTGGCCTCCGGCAGCCCCTCCCAGTTGACGGCGGCTCCCGCCAGGAGTGCGTCCTCGCGGAAGGTGCCGTCCCCCTGGTTGATCCATAGAAAGTTCGGCGTCATGTCGTTGGCGACGTAGAGATCGGGCAGATCGTCTCCGTTGAAGTCCCGCGCCACGGCGCCGAGAGCGCCGCCCGGGAGAGCGACCATCGCCGAGGCTTCGGTCGCGTCGTCGAAGGTCCCGTCGCCGAGATTGCGGAAGAGCCGGTCCGCCGCCCCGTTGTAGGCCCGCGGGCCGCAGTAGTCGTCGGCTCCGGTGATGTTGCGGCACTTGCGATGGAAGCTGTAGCGCCAGAAAAGATAATTGCCGACGTAGAGATCGACCCTTCCGTCGCCGTCGAAGTCCTCGAAAGTCGCCGGCACGCTCCAGCCCGTGTCGTCGACTCGCGCCGTCGCCGTCCGGTCGGTAAAGGTGCCGTCGCCGTTGTTGCGCAGCAGGGCGTTCGAGCCGAAGTTGGTGACATAGAGGTCGATCCAGCCATCGTCGTCGTAGTCGCCGCTGGCGATGCCCATGCCGTAGCCCACACTGTCGATCCGCGAGCGTTCGGTGACGTCGACGAAGCGCATCGTGCCGTCGCCCGACGCCGCGAGGATCGAGTCGTTGCGCAGGAGGCGGTCGGTGACGGGTCCCGGGGACGGAGGAGGGAAGAGCGCATCCTCGGCAGTCTTGTCGGGCCCGATGACGGTCCCGCCCTGCACCAGGTAGAGATCGAGATCGCCGTCGTTGTCGTAGTCGAAGAGAGCCAGTCCGCCGCCCATGACCTCGATGGCGTACTGCTCGCCCGACATGCCGTTGTAGTAGACGAAGTCGATGCCGGCGTCGGCGGCGACGTCGACGAGGGCGGGTCCGTCGGCTCCGGACGAGCCTGCGGCGGCGAGGCCGAGCAGGACGCAGCCGAGCAGGCGGGTGAAGGGGTGGACGCAGTCGATCACGGCAGGAACTCTAACAGTGTGTGGCGAGCTTTCTTTCCGTCCGGGAGTGCCCTCGCCGGCCGCTCGATCGCTTACACTGAGGCCCTTCCTGCGGGGTCGCCGAGCTGCTGCGGCTCGAGTCCCGGCAGGCCGGTTCCCAGCCATGGCGCGACTTTCGACGATCGACTCTCTCCCTCTCGCCCTTCTGCTTGTCGGGCTGCTCGCCTGCGGCGGCGAGACGGTCCCCGGGGCGGCGCCGACGCCCGAACCGGTCGAGCCACCGATGGCCTCGGCACCGGGCCCGCCGAGCTCCGCCGAAGTCGACGTCGAGAGCCTCCTGCTGGTGACGATCGACACCCTGCGCTACGACGCCCTCGGGTTCAACGGCAACCGAGCCGTCAGCACGCCGACCCTCGACGGCCTGGCTGCAGACGGCTGGGCATTCGATCGGGCCTACGCGCACAACGTGGTGACTCTGCCGTCGCACGTCAACATCCTCACCGGTCTGCTGCCCTGGCAGCATGGCGTTCGTGACAACAGCGGCTTCACCCTGTCGGACACGGTGACGACGGCAGCAACCTGGCTGTCCGACCATGACTTCGCCACCGCCGCCTTCGTCGCCGCCTACCCGCTCGACAGCAGCTTCGGTCTAGCTCGCGGATTCGACGTCTACGACGACAGCTTTCCAAAGGGGGAGAATCGCCTCGACGTCGTCGCCGAGCGCAGCGGCGACGCCGTGGTGTCCGAGGCGTTGGAGTGGTGGCGGACCCACTCCGGGCGGCGTCGCTTTCTCTGGGTTCACCTCTACGATCCGCACGCTCCCTACGAGCCTCCAGAGGCGGCCAGCGATCCCTACCTGGGGGAGGTGTCGGCGGTCGACGGCTATCTGGCGCCGTTGCTGGCGCCCATCGTCGAGGGCGACGAGTCGGTCCTCGTGGTGATGACGGCGGATCACGGGGAGGCGCTCGGCGACCATGGCGAGCAGACCCACGGACTCTTCGCCTACGAGGCGACCCTGCACGTCCCCCTGGTTCTCTGGGCACCCGGCCTCGATCCGGGCCGGCGCGACGAGCTGGCATCACACGTCGATCTCCTGCCGACCATGTTGACGGCCGCCGGGGTCGCCGCGCCGGACGGTCTCGCAGGGAGGGACCTGCTCGCAGCCGAGCCCGGTGGACCGGTCTACTTCGAGTCGCTGACGGCGACTCTGGACCGCGGGTGGGCGCCCTTGAGAGGCGTCGTCGACGGGAACTACAAGCTGATCGAACTGCCGGAGCCGGAGCTCTACGATCTGCGCTCCGACCGAGGCGAGACCATCAACCTGGTCACCACCGAGCGTCGGGTCGCAAGCCGGCTGGCTCGGGAGCTGCCCGCCGAGTCCGCCTGGCCGCCGAGCCGCGATTCGGCGTCTCTCGGAGACGAGGCGGCTCTGCGGGACCTCGGCTATCTCGGGGGCTCGGCCAAGCCCAAGACGACCTACACCGCGGCGGACGATCCCAAGAACCTGGTTCACCTCGACCGCAAGATGCACCAGGCGATCGATCGCTTCCACCGCGGCCGGCTCGACGAGGCGGAGCGCCTGACGCGCGAGATCCTCGCTGAGCGGGACGACATGGGTGCGGCCTACTACTACCTGTCGCAGGTTCTCCTCGCGCAGGAGCGTCTGCCCGAGGCGATTTCCGTGATGGCCCGGGCGCGAGAGCGCGAGGCGGCGTCATCCGCGCTCGTGCGCCAGCTGGGTCTATCGCTGTCCGAGGCGGGGGACTACTCGGCTGCGTTGGAGGTCCTGGGTCCGCTTGCGGAGTCGGAGAGCCCCGAGGCGCTGATCGCCGTCGCGATCGTCCTTTCCGAGGCAGGAGATCAGGCGCAGGCGAAGGCGATCCTCGAGCGGTTGGCAGAGCGCGACCCGGGGAATCCGGAGGCCTTCGAGAACCTCGCACTCGTCGCCTTGAGGCAGGGCGATGCACGCGAGGCGTTGAGGCAGGCACGCAGGGCGGTCGAGCTCAACGACGGGCTGAGCCTGAGCTGGGGGTTCGTCGGTGCGGCCAGCTATCAACTTGGCCGGAAGCAAGATGCCCTGGCAGCCTGGCAGCGTGCCGTCGAGCTCGACGCCACGAACTACGACGCGCTGTTCAACATCACTCTGGTGGCTGCGGAGCTCGGCGACCTGGTCGCGACGCGCAGTGCGCTGGAGCGCTTTGTGGCGACCGCGCCTCCCGCTCGATACGGGCCGGACATCGAGGCGTCGCGACGACGCCTGCGGGAACTCCCTCAGTGACCGTCATATCGACGTGCCGGCGCGCGGTACCGGTGCTCGGCCTGTTGGCGCTGACCTTCGGGGCCGCGAGGCCGTCGAGAGCCCAACAGGCTCCAGTTCACTTCACCGACGTCGCCGCGGAGTATGGGCTCGATCAGATCAACGTCGCTGGAGCCGCCGCCAAGGAGTACATCGTGCAATCGACCGGCAATGGAGGGGGCCTCGTCGACTTCGACGGAGACGGAGACGTTGACGTGCTGTTGGCGCAGGGGTCGACCTTGGTGCGAGAGGGAGCCGACGAACCTCTGGTGTTCCTCTATCGCAACGACGGCGCGGGAGCTCTCGTGCCGTACTCGATCGACTCCGGCCTGACCGATGTCGGCTGGGCCAATGGGTTGTGTGCCGCCGACTACGACAACGATGGCGACCAGGACCTCTACGTCACGGCTCACGGTGCCAACGCCTTCTATCGCAACCACGGCCGAGGTGGGTTCGACCGTGTCGAGAGTGGCGCCGAGGGTGGGGACGAGTGGTCGACGAGTTGCGCCTTCGCGGACTATGACGGCGACGGCCTCGTCGATCTCTACGTCGCGAACTACGTCGTCTTCGAGCACGAACGGTTGCCGCCCCGTGGCTGCAACTACATGGGCAAACCGACCTTCTGCGGACCTCTCGGCATGAGGGGTGTCGCGGACGTCCTCTGGCGCAACCGGGGTGACGGAACGTTCGAGGACGTCACGCAAGAGGCAGGGCTGGACGTGCCTGGTCGCTACGGCATGGCTCTCCTCTTCGCCGACCTCACCTTCGATGGGGCGCCCGACGTGTTCGTAGCCAATGACTCCCAGCCGAACTACTTCTTCAGGAGCGGCGCCGACGGGACGTTCCAGGAGTCGGCCCTCCTATCGGGCGTCGCGGTCAGTGGACGGGCGGAGGCGCAGGCCGCGATGGGAGTCGACATCGGAGACGTCGACAGCGACGGAGACTTCGACCTCTTCATCACCAACTTCTCGCAGGATCACAACACTCTCTACCGCAACGACGGCCCGGGCGTCTTCTCGGACATCACGTTCTTCGGCGGTCTGGGCGGCGAGTCGATGCCCTACCTGGCCTGGGGGACCGGCTTCCGGGATTTCGACAACGATGGCCTGATCGATCTCTTCGTCGCCAACGGACACATCTACGAGGACGTGGCGTCCTTCGGTATCGGTTCGACCTACCGCGAGCCCAACCAACTCTTCCTCAATCGGGGTGGTGGTCGTTTCGAGGAGGTGACCGGCGGGGCCGGAAGCGGCCTGGCCGTGCTCGAGTCGAGTCGTGGCGCCGCGTTCGGCGACCTGGACAACGATCTCGATGTCGATGTGCTGGTGGTCAATCTGGGTGCGGCCCCGACACTCCTGCGCAATGACGGTCAGGCGGAGCGCCACGCCCTCTCGGTGCGGCTGGCGGGGGGCGCGAGCGGCGCGGACGGTCTCGGGGCATTGATCCTCGCGGACACCGGCGAGTTCAATCAGTTGGCGTTGATGCGCTCGGGCGAAAGTTACCAATCGACTCACGATCTGCGGGCCCACTTCGGCCTCGGGTCGGCCGAGGTGGTTCGGGCGTTGAGTGTCCGATGGCCTCGCGGCCTGGCCCAGCGCCTTACAGAGGTGCCGGCCGATCGGCTTCTGGTAGTGGTGGAGGGCAGCAGGTGAGCGTTCTCGGCATTGCGGCATTGACAGCGAATCGTCCCCTTGCTACCTTCTTCGGCCTTCGGCGGTTACGTCGAAGGGATTGAGATTCAGGCCCGTAGCTCAGCTGGTTAGAGCGCTACGTTGACATCGTAGAGGTCAGCGGTTCAAGTCCGCTCGGGCCTACCATCACCTCTCTCGAAACGGACACGAGCCACAGAATGGAAGGAAGCACTCGATGCCTCAGCCCCTTCTGCCGCACGTTGTCCGCAGACTCGAGTCCAGGCGCTTAGCTCAGCTGGTTAGAGCGCTACCTTCACACGGTAGAGGTCAGCGGTTCGAGTCCGCTAGCGCCTACCATTGCCCGCAGGTCGGCCAATGATCGAATTGACACTCCCAGACGGGTCGGTGCGCGAGGTCGCGCCCGGCTCCACGCCTCTCGATGTCGCGACTGCGATCGGCCCAGGCCTCGCCAAGGCTTCGATCGGTGCTGAACTCGACGGCGTTGCCGTAGACCTGCGCCTGCCTCTCAGCGAGGGGGGAGCCTTCCGGCTCTTCACCAATCGCAACGAGGAGTCGGGCGACTTCATCCGGCACAGCGCGGAACACGTGCTGGCCGACGCGGTCAAGCGGCTCTGGCCTGAGGTCGAGATCGACGCCGGGCGGCAGGATCACTCTGAGAAGTTCCAGTACGACTTCCGGTTCCCGCGCGCCTTCACCTCCGAAGACCTCGAGAAGATCGAGGACAAGATGCGCGAGATCCTGAAGGAGGACAGCACCTTCGAGCGCGTCGAGGTCTCCCGTGAGGAGGCGGGGGAGATCTTCGCCGACATGGGCGAGACGCTGAAGGTCGAGCGCCTGAAGGACATTCCCGAAGGTGAGGTCATCACCCTCTACAAGCACGGCGATTTCGTCGACCTGTGCCGCGGCCCGCACGCTCAGCGGGCCTCTCAGATCGGCGCGGTCAAGCTCATCGAAGCCTCGGGCGTCTACTGGAAGGGCGACGAGTCGAACGAGATGCTGCAGCGGATCTATGGCACGGCGTTCGGGTCGGCGAAGGAGTTGAAGGCCTACGACGAGCGGATGGAGCAGGCCAACGCCCGCGACCATCGACGGCTCGGCCCGGAACTCGATCTCTTCAGTTTCAGCGATATGGCGCCTGCCAACCCGTTCTTCCACCCGAAGGGCGCGTTGATCTACAACGAGCTGACCGACTACGTGCGCGAGGTCCAGACGGCCAACGGGTTCGACGAGGTGGTGACGCCGCAGATTCTCGACGTCGATCTGTGGCACACCTCGGGGCACTACGAGAACTACCGCGAGAACATGTTCTTCACCGAGCTGGACGAGCGCAATTTCGCCGTCAAGCCGATGAACTGCCCGACCCACTGCCTGATCTACTCGACGGGTCTGCGTTCGTATCGCGACCTGCCGATCCGCTATTCGGACTTCGGTCGACTGCATCGCTACGAGCGCAGCGGCGTGACGTCCGGGCTGACCCGGGTGCGCTCCTTCTGCCAGGACGACGCCCATGTCTTCTGTACACCCGATCAGGTCGAGACCGAAGTGCTGATGATGGTCTCGATGATCCAGCAGATCTACGCGACGTTCGGTTTCGACGATCTGCTGATCGAGCTCTCGACCCGGCCGGAGAAGCGGATGGGGGAAGACGCTCTGTGGGATCGGGCCGAAGCGGCCCTGGAGGCGGCCCTCGAGAAGGCGGACATCGCCTACGAGGTCAATGCCGGCGACGGGGCGTTCTACGGCCCCAAGATCGACTTCCAGATCAAGGACGCGATCGGTCGCTCATGGCAGCTCGGCACGATTCAGCTGGACTACCAACTGCCGGAGCGCTTCGAACTGGCCTACATCGGTGCGGACGGCGGCGAGCATCGGCCGGTGATGATCCACCGCGCGATGCTCGGGTCGCTCGAGCGGTTCATGGGAATCCTCATCGAGCACACAGCGGGGGCGTTCCCTGTCTGGCTGGCGCCGGTGCAGGCTGTCGTGATCCCGGTGTCGGAGAAGAACCTCGAATACGCGGAGACGGTGCGCGACAAGATCGCCTTGGGCGGAGCCCGGGTCGAAGCGGACGTGCGCAACGAGAAGCTGGGCTACAAGATCCGCGAGGCGCAGTTGAACAAGGTGCCCTACATGCTGGTGGTCGGTGGTCGCGAGGAGGAGAACGGTGAGGTCTCGCTGCGGCTGCGCAGCGGGGAGGACCTCGGCGCGACGAGCGTGGCCGATGTTTCGACTCGCCTGGCCGAGCGCATCGACTCGCGCTCTCTGGAGCTCTGACGGTTTGATCCCGAGGAGGACCCGCCGCCGTGGACTCTGAGCAGATCCTCGAGGGGCTCGTCTTCTACGTCGTCTTTCTCTTTTCGACGACGCTTCACGAGGCGGCTCACGCCTGGGCGGCGAAGCGGGGGGGAGACCTGACGGCCTATCACGGGGGGCAGGTGACGCTGGACCCGCTGCCGCACATCCGGCGGGAACCCTTCGGCATGGTGGTCCTGCCGCTGCTGTTCGTGGTGGTCTCGGGCTGGCCTTTCGGCTACGCCAGCGCTCCGTACGATCCGAACTGGGCGGCTCGTCATCCCCGGCGGGCCGCGTGGATGGCGTTGGCGGGGCCGGGGGCGAATCTGACGCTGGTGATTCTGGCGGCGCTGGTGCTGAACCTGGGTGTTTTCGGCGGCGTTTTCGAGTCGCCGGATGCGGTGAGTTTCAGCCGCGTGGTGGCGGGAGCCGGCGGTCAGGTCTCGACTTCGGCCGCGTTTTTCGTCAGCGCGGTGTTCTCGCTCAATCTCCTGTTGATGATCCTGAACCTGATCCCGGTGCCGCCGCTCGACGGCAGCGGGGCGCTGCCGCTACTCATGTCACGCGAGCTGACCGCGAAGTACCAGCAGTTCTTGTGGAGTCAGCCGATGCTCGGTTGGGTCGGCATCCTCGTCGCGTGGCGGATCTTCGACGTGATCTTCCATCCGATTTGGCTGGCCGCGGTGAACTTGATCTCCTTCGGTGTCTCATACGGCTGAGCACACCCACGAAACACGAGGACAGGGTGCTCACTTCGAGCCTCGCCGGATCCGTTGTCGCCGCGGGCTGGGGCCGCCCTTCGGCGCCTTCTTGTGGGCTTTGCCGGTGTCTGAGGCGTCGTCGAGTTGGTTCCCGGAGCGAAGGCCGGAGGCGTGGGTTGGCGAAGGCCAACCCCAGCAACCCAGGGGGGTTGTCTCGCGGTCCCCTCATCCCTATAATCAGCGGCTCTTTGGAAGGAGTTCGTCCAGTGCCCAAAATGAAATCGCATCGCGGCGCCAGCAAGCGCTTCAAGACCACCGGAACCGGCAAGGTCCGGAGGCACAACTCGATGTGCTCGCATATCCTCACCAAGAAGTCGACAAAGCGGAAGCGCAAGCTGCGTAAGAGCACCCTGGTGACCGGCAAGTTTGCCCGGTCTATCAAGGGGCTGATCAGCGACTAACCGCTCTTTCCCTGGATCACCGACGGGACGGACCTGTCCGTCGGGATCACAACCGGCCTCGCGCAGGAGGCCGAGACCGCCCGCATCGGGCAGATAACGAGGTTCGCAATGCCAAGAGTCAAGCGTGGAAACAAGCGCGTCAGCCGACGCAAGAAGATTCTCAAACTAGCCAAGGGCTACTACGGCAAGAAGTCGAAGGCCCATCGCGTAGCGAAAGAGGCCGTCGAGCGCGCCGGGCAGTTCGCCTATCGGGATCGCCGCAACAAGAAGCGGTCGTTCCGACGGCTGTGGATTGTGCGGATCAACGCCGCGGCCCGGCTCAACGGGATCTCCTACAACCGCCTGATCGAGGGCCTCAAGAAGGCCGGCGTCGAGGTCAACCGCAAGATGCTGGCCGATCTGGCCGTGCGTGACGCGGCGGGCTTTACGCAGCTCGCCGAGATCGCCAAGGAGCATGCGGGCTCGTCGTCGAGCCCCGTGGCGATCGCGGCGGACCCGAGTTCCGAGGAAGAGTAGCCGTGGCTGCCGGAGCCAACTCTCCGGATCCCGGCGCGGCTCTGTCCCGGCAGCGCGAGAGTTTCGAGCAGGAGGCTTCCGAAGTCTCGAGTCGCGAAGCCTGGGAGGCTCTGCGCCTGCGCTGGGTGGGGCGCAAACAGGGGATCGTTCGCGATCTGCTGGCTGCAATCAAGGATGTCGCAGCGGAGGCGAAGCGCGAGTACGGCCAGGGTGTCAACCGGCTCAAGCAGGAGGTCGAAGGACGCCTGGCCGAGATCGATGCCGCGCTGAGCGCGGCGGAGGCGCAGGTCGCCGAGGGCGCCGCTGCGGTCGACGTGACGCTCCCTGGCCGCATTCCGGCGCTCGGTTCGCAGCATCCGGTCTCTATCGTCACTCAGGAGATCGTGGAGATCTTCACCTCGATGGGTTATTCGGTCGCCGAGGGTCCCGAGGTCGAGGACGATTACCACAACTTCGAGGCGCTCAATTTCCCGCACGATCACCCGGCTCGCGACACCCAGGATACGTTCTTCGTCGAGGGCGGCAATCTGCTGAGGACCCACACGTCGCCGGTGCAGATCCGGACGATGCTGGAGCGCGAGTCGCCGCCGATTCGCGTCATCTGCCCCGGTCGGGTCTATCGCAATGACAACGACCTGCGGCATTCGCCGATGTTCCATCAGGTGGAGTGTCTGGTCGTCGACAAGGGCATCACCCTGGGGCATCTCAAAGGGACGCTCGAGGCCTTTGTCCAGAAGCTGTTCCACCCGGACAGCGGCGTTCGGTTGCGGCCGAGCTATTTCCCGTTCACCGAGCCGTCGGCGGAGGTCGATATCACCTGCCCGTTCTGCCAGGGAGACGGCTGTCGAACCTGCTCGGATACCGGGTGGATGGAGATCCTCGGTTCGGGGATGGTCGACCCCAGGGTACTGGCCGGCTGCGGCATCGATCCAGAGGTCTATAGCGGCTTCGCATTCGGCCTCGGCCTCGATCGCGTGGCGATGATCCGCTTTGATATTCCCAACATCCGTCGCCTCTTCGACAACGATGAGCGCCTGCTGCGCCAGGTCAGGGGCTGAGCGTGGATTTCTCTCGCAACTGGCTCGCGCAGTACGTCGACCTGCCCTCGATCGAAGAGCTCTCGCGTGGCCTGACCGAGGTCGGGCTGGCCGAGGAGGGGCTGACCGAGCGTGGCGACGACGTCATTCTGGATCTCGATGTGACGACCAACCGGCCCGACTGCATGAACTACCTCGGGCTGGCGCGGGAGACGGCGGTGCGCTTCGGCAGCGAGCTGAGGTTGCCGAAGGTCGAGCTCGACGAGATCGGGGAGGCGTCTTCCGAGGCCATCGCGGTCGAGCTCGAAGATGGGGCAGGATGCCCACGGTACGTGGGGCGGGTCGTGCGAGACGTCACCGTGGCACCGAGCCCCGCCTGGCTGCAGGAGCGGCTGGAGTCGGTCGGCCTGCGACCGATCAACAACGTCGTGGATGTGACCAACTTCGTGCTCTGGGAGACGGGGCAGCCGATCCATGCCTTCGATCTGGACAAGATCGCAGACTGCAGGATCATCGTCCGCCGCGCTCGCGAGGGTGAGAAGCTGGTGACTCTCGATTCCGAAGAGCGCGAGCTGAGCCCGGAGGTCCTGGTGATCGCCGACGCCGAGCGAGCGGTGGCGCTCGGTGGCATCATGGGCGGCCTCGACAGCGAAGTGACCGAGTCGACGACCGATGTCCTCATCGAAGCCGCTCACTTCGACCCGACGGTCGTCCGCCGCGGTGCCGGATTGCTGGACATGCACACCGACGCGAGCCACAGGTTCGAGCGCGGCGCGGATCCGGATGGCCCGGCCCGGGCGGCTGCCCGCGTGGCTTCTCTACTGGCAGAGGTGGCGGGTGGGAAGGTTGCACCCGGCGCGGTCGACACGGCGTCCGAGCACTTGCCAGGAGTTCTCAGTGGGAACCTGGACCACGAGCGCGTTCAGGCCTTCGGCGGTGTGGAGATCTCAGCTGCCGAGATCGAACGGATTCTCTCCGGACTCGGTTTCAATCTGGCTCCTGTCGAGGGCGGCTGGCGAGTCACGGTGCCCGGCTGGCGCTACCACGACATGAGATTCGTGCGGCCTGATGGCGACGTCTACGAGGCGGATCTCTTCGAGGAGGTCCTCCGTCACATCGGCTTCGACAACATCCCGTCTGCGCTTCCCCCTGTCGACAGTCCCGACGAGGGGACCGGCGCGGAGCACCTGGTGCGGCGTTGGGTTCGTGGCTACGTCGCCGCCACCGGCCTGGCGGAAGCGATCAACTACGCCTTCCATGCCGGTGACGAGGATGGTCGCTTTGGCATCTGGAACGAGGGCGATCCGATCCGCATCACCAACCCGCTGTCCGAGCTCTTCGACACGATGCGCCGTTCGCTGATGAGCGGGCTCGTCGCCAGCGCCGAGTTCAATCAAAGGCGAGGAGCCGAGTCGGTTGCGCTCTTCGAGATCGGTCGGCTCTTCCCGTCTGCAGGCCTTCCCGAGGTCGAGACCGTCGGCATGGTTCTCGGCGGAACGCGCGGCACGGTCTGGCAGAGACCCACGCCCTTCGACCTCTTTGACCTCAAGGGAAGGGTCGAGGGTCTGGCGGCCCTCTTCGGAATCGAAGTCGAGGCCCAAGCCGCCGAGTTGCGCGGAGTAGTGTCCGGGACGGGGGCGACCCTCCACTTCGTCGGGCGAGAGGCCGTGGCCGGCTGGTTTGGTCAACTGGCCCTACCTGACGCGACCTACCCACTGTTCGGAGGGGAGGTCGAGACGACACCGCTGAGCCAGGGTGATCGCTTTTCGCGAGTGGTGACGCCGTCGCGTTTCCCCGGGGTGACCGTCGACCTGACACTGACTCACGCCGAGGACCGCCCCTGGCGCGAGATCGAGACCGCCATCTCGGAGGCCGAGACACCGGACCTGGTCGATTTCGGCCTCAAGGACCGCTACTCGGGTGAGGGCGTTCCCTCCGGTGCGGTCAACACGACCATCTTCTTCGTCTACAATGCGGAGCAGAGTTCGTTGACCCAGGAGGAAGTCAACCTGCGACAGCAGGCATTGACCGAGTCTCTGGAAGAGCGGTTCGGCTGGTAGGAGGCGCAATCTCATGGCGGATCCCAAGTGGTTGAAGGATCTGAGGACCAATGTCCAGAGCGCGATCAAGGAGATCGCGAAGCTGCGCAGGCAGAACAAGAGTCTGACGACGCAGCTCGACAAGGCGAAGGCGGCCCTGGCCGAGGCGAAGGAGGCGGTGGCAGCCGCACAGCCCGACCCTGACGCCGAGGTCTGGCGCCATGAGCGCAAGGAACTCAGACGCAGGGTGGCGCGCCTGAGCAAGACGCTGGAAGAGATCGCCTGAGGCCGGCCGAGTCGGTTTCGAATTCGAACTTCGATCTTGCTACCATCGGGCGGAACAAGCCGCTCATGAAACGCTTCGCCTCCTCTCTCGCTCTCCTGCTGCTCACGGCCGCTGCCGTCGATGCCCAGGTACGGGACTGCGGTCAGCCGGACGCGCCCTATCCGTACGCCGGTCAGAGCTGTTCGATCGCGGGTCAGGAGGTCTGTACCGTCTCCGGCAATACGTTGATCTGCGACCTGTCGCAGTTCGACGACGAAGGCTGTACCCAGCGGGTCGGGGGGACGGGCTGGGTGGTCACGGGCTACGGGCCGCAGCAGAATGCGATCAACGCCTGGGGCTCGATCTTCGGCGATGACGCGGCGAGTTTCTGCTGTGTGATCAGCGCCGACCGGAATCGCCAGGTCCGCAGGGCGACGCTGAGGGGCACTTGCGGCGACGACACGATGCTCGCCTTCAGCTTCAACGCCGGAAACACCCGCTACAACCTGGACTCGATCGATCTCGTCAGCCTCGACGCCACGCTGCAGGGAGGTGCCGGCAGCGACTTGCTCGAGGGCTCGATGGCGATGAACTCGAAGCTCTATCGGGAGGCTCTCGACGGTGGGCCCGACGCGGACCGGATCAACGGCCTCGACGGCAACGACATTCTGATCGGCGGGTTCGGTGTCGACCGGCTCGAGGGCGGTCCGGGGGACGACCTGCTCTGTGAATCCAGTGGCAGGGCGGTCGAAGGGGCGGCGGCTTGTGATGGCGGACAGTCTCTGGTCGGTGGGGAAGGGGACGACATCCTCTACATGTCGCGAGTGCGGCCCTGTCTGAATGCTCTGCCCGCGGAGATGGACGGAGGAGGCGGCAAGGACCGGTGCGGCGATCCGGTATGGGAGGACGTCGCCGACGACAGCCTCTTCTTCTCCAGTTGCCGAAGCAACCTCGACGCCCGCCCCGCCGCCTGCCCGAGCAACCGGTAGCGCCCAGGCTTCGTCCCGGGTGCTTCTTGCGTTGTCGACACCCCGGTGTGAAATCGGTCGCTCTGTAGCAAGCGACACAGCGCCCTGGACCTGCGAGCCCTAGTCTGAATCCGTGCCTTGAAGCACAAACCTCCCTCGAGTAAGGCTCGGAACCGCGGCGGCGCTGGTTCCTCCATCGACAGCGTCGCCGCGGACCAGCTGAAACTCTAGAAACGCAGCAGCTGCCCTGCCCAATGCAGCCCGGCCCCGAAGGCGACGAGGAGGACGAGGTCTCCCGAGGCGATGCGCCCCTCGCTGCGCGCCTGGGCGAGGGCGAGGGGGACTGAGGCGGAGCCGGTGTTGCCGTGCTTGGCGATGTTGCTGTAGATCGTGGCGGGAGGCAGATCCAGCCGCTTGGCGACCGCACGCAGGATCCGTTCGTTGGCCTGGTGTGGGACGACCAGCGCGACCTCGTCCAGGCCGACACCAGCGGTTTCGAGGATCTCCTCGGCCGCCTCACTCATGCGTCGAACGGCCTGGCGAAAGACCTCTCGGCCCAGCATGACGACGTCTTTGTGTCGCCCGGCTCGGGCGACCTCGCGGCTGAACGGGAGTCTCGTACCTCCGGCTTCGAGGCAGAGGATGTGCGCCTGGCTGCCATCGGTTCCGGCGGCAGCGGCGAGCATCTCCACTCGTGATGTTCCCGGGCCGACGACCGCGGCTCCCGCGGCGTCGCCGAAGAGGACACAGGTCTCGCGGTCTTCCCAGTTCATCAGTCGGGAGATCAGTTCGACGGTCAGGACCAAGACTCTCTTGCCCTGATCGCGAGCACGCGAACGGGCGACGTCGAGGGCGAGGAGGAATCCGGCGCAGCCGCTACCTGCCATGTCGAAGGCGGGGATCTCTCGAGCTCCCAGCAGATCCTGGACGAATGCGGCGGTGTCGGGCGTGTACATCTCGGGCGTGTCGGTCGCGACGATGATCTCGTCGATGTCCGTCGCCGTCAGCTGGGCGTCGGCCAGAGCGACTCGCGCCGCCGCGGTCGCCATGTCGGCGCTGGTCTCGCTCTCCGCGGCGAAACGCCGCTCGTGGATGCCCGTTCGGCTGACGATCCACTCGTCCGATGTGTCGACGAGCCGAGACCAGTCGGCGTTCGTCATGATGCGCTCGGGCGAGTAAGCGCCCAGTCCCAGGATGCCGACGGTGTCCGGATTCACGATGTTCCGTACTTTACCCGTAGGACTTGATCTGGTCCCAGACTTCGTCGAAGCCCGTCCTGGGACGTCGCGCCGCCCAGATCGTCAGGTTGTCCTCGTACGGCATGCAGTAAGTGCAGTCCGCTCGGCCCACGGCCTGGACGTCTCCGAAGTACTCCTCCAGTCTCTCCCGCTCGCCGCCCAGGAAGAGAATGACCTCGTAGTCCGTCTCACCCGGTCCCCACAGCCAGTAGCTGTTGTGTGGGCTGATCGCTGACGGCAGGCCGAGTTCCGGGCCGAAGAAGTCGATGGCTCCTGCCCGGCCGTAGTTGCCGCCGAAGATGGCCACACTCTCCTGTTCGTGTGCCGGTAGCGATCGGTAGGCGGCGGCGACGGCCTCGGCCTTCTCGGGCCAGCCGAACATGTCGGCGTAGAACTGCGGTAGTTCGGCCAGCTCCTTGTTCTCGGCGGTGTGCGGCTGGAGTCCGAGCGTCTGGGCGAACCGGACGTATCCCTCGACCGGCAGGATGGGAATGGCCAGCGGAGTGGTCACCAGGCCGAGGACGAGAAGCGTCAGCGCGGCCGGTCTCATCCACGCCCTGTGGCGGAGCCACCTCTCCAGCGCGACGCCCCCGGCTGCGAGCGCCATGGCCATCGCTCCGGCGAGGTACTCGGGCTTGCTGCTTCCGTTGATGATCAGGATCGCGATCACCGAAACGATGGTGATCCCGACCGCCCGGTGGCGCTTGCCGGCGCCGAACAGGAGGAAGCCGAGTCCTCCGAGCCAGATCGGGAGGTTTGCTGGATGGTTGAGGAGAATCTGACCCGCCAGGAGATCGACGATACCGAGCCCGGAGTACTTGCCGCCGACGGCGTTGGCGATGAACTCCGCGTGAGCCATGTCGTTCTGCAGGTTCCAAAGGATGAAGGGGGAGAAGAGGAGGAGTGCGATCGCCGCTGCCAGCCAGGGCCAGCGAGTGCGTAGCTCCCGGCGCAGAGGGCTCGCGACGATCGCCACGAAGAGGCCGGCACCGAGCCAGAGGATGCTGGCCTTGTTCATCAAACCGACTCCCAGGCACAGTCCCAACACCAGCCAGAGCCGCGGCGAGGGCCCGTTGATCAGCTTGGCCAGCAGGAGCCCCGTCGTGGCCCAGATCAGGACGTCGAAGGCGTTCATCGAGTAGATCGTCCCGAACGCGAGCTGGATCGGAGCGATCAAGCTGGCGGCGGCGGCGAGAGCCATTGCCCATCGTCCGCCGCCGAGTTCCCTCGCCAGAAGGGCGACGACGACGACCGTCATCGCGCCGGCGATCGCCGGCAGGAGCCGGAGAGCGAAGATCGAGTCCCCGAAAAGGGGACGTATCACGCTGAGAATCCAGATCGACAACGGTGGGTGGTCGACGTAGCCCCAGTCCAGGTGTGAGGTCGAAGCGAGGTAGTAAAGCTCGTCACGAAAGTAGCCGTAGCCTCCGCGGGCGTTGCACACGAAGTGCAGGAGGAGCCTCACTGTGGCCAGCAGGCCGACCGGAAGCCAGGTGCCCAGGGTCGAGCGATCGTCTCTGATTGTCATGTCGAGGCTCCTCGTCGAGGTCCGGCTCATTGTCTGCTGCCGAGTCGGTCCCTGTCCATGGTCTGGAGCTGAACTCTGTCGAACGTGAATCGTGGGAGTTAAACAACTGCTGAAGAACAAGTTAGGGGCCGACCCTCTGGCGACTCCAGCGGCGGGAGGTAACATCGCCGCGACTGTGAGTGAATCGACGAGCCTGCGTCTTGCTCGGGCTTCACCACGGGAGATCGCAGCCCCGAGCACGCCGACGAGGAGGTCCCCCATGCGAGTTCTCAGAACCCCGGACGATTGTTTCGATGACCTGTCGGACTATGCCTTTGCACCCCACTACGTGGAGGTCGCCGGCAACCTGAGGATGCACTACGTCGACGAGGGACCGGCTGACAGCTCCGTGATCCTCATGCTCCACGGAGAGCCCTCCTGGTCCTACCTCTACCGCTTCATGATCCCGCCCTGTGCAGAGCGCTTTCGCGTCATCGCCCCGGATCTCGTCGGCTTCGGCAGGTCGGACAAGCCGGCCTCGATCAACGACTACAGCTACCAGACCCACATGGATTGGTTGAGCGAGTTCATCGAGCGTCTGGATCTCAGGGAGATCACCCTCGTCTGCCAGGACTGGGGCTCGCTGCTCGGTCTGCGGCTGGCCGCCGAACAGAGCGATCGGTTCGCCAGGATCGTGGTCGGCAACGGCATGCTACCGACGGGCGATCGACCCCCGCCGCGCATCTTCAAGATATGGAAGCTCTTCGCCCGGTGGTCGCCCTGGTTTCCCATCAGCAGGATCGTGGACAAGGGCTGCTTCAGGGATCTCTCGACAGCCGAGCGGCGAGCCTACGACGCGCCGTTCCCGTCCGCTCGCTACAAGGCGGGGACTCGCGCCTTCCCGCGGCTCGTTCCGGTCACCCCCGACGACCCCGCCGCGGAGCCGAATCGAGCGGCGTGGGCGCGGCTCGGCGAGTGGAACCGCCCATTCCTCACGACGTTTTCCAACGGTGACCCGATCATGCGCGGTGGGGATCGTGTGCTTCAGGCTCACGTCCCGGGCGCCGAGGGGCAGCCCCACACGACTCTCAAGGGCGGGCACTTCCTGCAGGAGGACTCCGGGCCCGAGTTCGCCCGGGCGGTGCTCGACTGGATGTCCGATGGGGCGTGACGTCCCGTTCCTTCATTGACACCGGGCGGACGAGTCACTACGGTACCCGGGATGATTCGCTCGACCCCTGACCGCGCCTTCTTTTTTGCCGGCTTTAGCTACGCCAGCGGGCCGGTCTGTTGGGGCGAGGAATCCTAGAACCAGATTCCAGAACTTGATTCCCACAGTGCCGGCCTTCTGGCCGGCACTTTTCGTTTGCCCCGGCAGACGAGGATCTTCCGGCCGCAGCCGTCACACGGGAAGAGGAGAACCCGTGATGACTACAGGATTGGACAGTCTGAGGACCTCGATCGACGCGATCGACGACCAGCTGCTGGAGTTGATGGCCCGACGTCGCAGGGTCGTGCGAGAGGTCGGGGAGACAAAAGGCGAGGATGCGCTTCCGCTACGCAGCGAGAGGCGTGAAGTCGAAGTGCTCGATCGGCTGGTCGAAGCAGGTCGAGAGCTTGGCCTCGCCGCGCACGTCGTGACCCAGGTCTTCAATTCGATCATCGGCGATTCGGTGGAGTTGCAGGCCACGGCTGCTCAGCAGGCGATGAACCCGGAGGTTGCCGCGCCGGTGATTCGCGTCGCTTACCAGGGTGGCGACGCTGCCTACAGCGACCAGGCGGCGCGCCGCTACTTCGGTGATTGGGAGGGACAGCGCGTCTTCATGGGCTGCAGCAACTTCGCCGACGTGGTGGCGGCGGTGGAAGAGGGCGCAGCGGACTACGGCCTGCTACCGATCGAGAACACGACGGCGGGCAGCATCCACGAGGTTCAGGATCTCCTCCTGACGACTCGTCTGAGTGTCGTTGGCGAGACCGTTCTCGAGGTCGATCACTGCCTGATAGGCCTCGAGGAGACCTCGCCGACCGAGCTCACGAGAGTCCTCTCTCATCCCCAGGCGCTGACTCAGTGCAGCAGGTTCCTGTCCAGCCTGGCTACTTGTCACCAGGAGGCGTACGAGGACACGGCTCTCGCGGTCAAGGCGATCCGCGACGTCGGAGATCCGCGCCAGGGAGCCATCGCCGGCGAAGCGGCGGCCCGGCGCTATGGGCTCAAGGTCATCCGGCGCGGCATCTCCAACCAGAAGGAGAACTTCACGCGCTTTCTCGTGCTCTCGCCCGTACGGCACGAGGTCGACCCCCGCCTCCCGGCCAAGACCTCGATCATCCTCGGCACGGCGGACCACGCGGGTGCTCTGCTCGACGCGCTCTCGGTACTGCGTCACTTCGAGATCAATCTGAGCAAGCTGGAGTCCAGGCCGAGGCTCGGTTCGCCCTTCGAATACAGCTTCTACCTGGAGTTCGAAGGCCGGATCGGCGAGGCACGGATCGACCAGGCCCTGGAGAAGCTCCGACCGGCCACTCGTTTCCTGCGAGTTCTCGGGAGCTTCCCCAGGTTCGACGCCGAAGCCAGCGCCCCGTCCAGGGAAGTCCTGGCCGCCGTCTCGAAGCGGCCGGAGTCGACTGCACCCCCTTCGACACCCAAGACGAGCAAGCCGAGCGCGGGGTACGAACTCGTGCGCCGTGAGGCGAACGAGGCTGGGACCGTCATTCGCGTGCGGGACCTGGAGATCGGGGAGGGGTTCTTCGTGATCGCGGGCCCCTGCTCGGTCGAGTCCGAGGATCAGATTCGTCAGTGTGCCGCCGTCGTCCGCGAACATGGAGGTGGGATGCTCCGCGGTGGCTGCTTCAAGCCGCGAACCTCTCCATACAGCTTCCAGGGCCTGGGCTTCGAGGGCGTCGAGCTGCTCGCAGCGGCAGGACGGGAGTTCGGCCTCCCGACGGTGACCGAGGTACTCGCGCCGGCGGACGTCGCGAGAGTCGCGGAGTCGATCGATGTCCTTCAAATCGGTGCCCGCAACATGCAGAACTACACGCTGTTGAGCGAAGCCGGCAGGGTCGATGTGCCGGTGATCCTGAAGCGGGGATTGTCGGCGTCGCTCGATGAGCTGCTCTACGCCGCCGAGTACATCCTGGCCGAGGGCAACCAGCGGGTGATCCTCTGCGAGCGTGGTATCCGGACGTTCGAGACCTCCACTCGCAACACCCTCGACCTCGGGGCGGTGGCCCTGCTCAAGCAGTGGACGCACCTGCCGATCATCGTCGATCCCTCGCATGCGGCGGGACGGCGGGAGCTGGTGACGCCACTGGCCATCGCCGCTCAGGCCGTCGGGCCACACGGCGTCATGGTCGAGATTCACCCCGAACCGGAGAAGGCCCTCAGCGATGGGCCGCAGGCGTTGCGGCCGGAGGACTATTCCAGCCTGATGGAGCGTTTCTTCGCGTAGAGGCGAATCGAGTGCCGAGATGCCATCTCGGAGCTGCCAGGTCTTCCACGGGACGAACGTCGACTTCCGATCGCCTCAGCCTCTACTGCTCCGGCGAACTGGCGAAGAGCTGCTCGATCTCGTCGATCCAGTTCGGCGCGAAGACGAGGCGAGGCGCCAGTCCGCTTTCTTCCGGTGGCCGGACCATGACGAAGCGCTCGCCATCCGGGAAGATGTCGTACGAGTGCCAGGCTATCTGGGACGTGGAGTCGAAGTCGGTCTCGACGACCAGTCGGGGCCGTCCGATAGAGAAATCGGCCTCCGTCGACATCGGGACGGAGAGGATTCGTCGAGATGGCTCGTTGAGCCTCGGTGTTTCCCGATAGAAAAGTTCACGCCCGGTCGGATGCCAGATGGGGTCGGTCCCGCCGGTGAGTGAAGCCTGAATCGCGCCACCGGGTCCCGGGAAGGGTCTGACATTGACCTCCAATTGCCCCGACTCGTCGGAGGTGTAGGCCAGCCAGCGCCCGTCCGGCGAGAGGACGGGCTGCACCTCCAGCGCGGGTGTGGCGAGTACGGCCTGCGGCGTACCGTCTCCCGTTGCATCCAGGCTGAAGATGTCCCAATTGAGGGAGCCCCCCTGGAAGAGGACAACACTCCCGCTCGGCGTGAAGGATCCGGGGAAGTTCATTCCCTGGCTGGTGGCGATCAGCTCGACGGGTCCGGTCCCGTCCGCCTGGGCACGGAACAACTCCCAGGGTCCGTTGCGGTCCGAGGTGAAGATGATCGCGTCTCCGTCGGGGGACCAGACCGGATGATAGGCACCCTCCGAGCTCAACCGGGTCCGGGTACCACGCTCCAACTCATAGACCCAGATATCCGCATCCTCGACGCTCCTGTGGACGGTGACCGCCACACGCCGGCCGTCCGGAGAGAACCTCGGACTCTCGTAGGCCTGTCGAGACTCCAACAGTCGTTCCACGTTCCCCTGCCGATCCACGGAGACCAGCTCGCTCTCGGGGGGTCTCCACGCCCCGGGAACGTAGACCATAGAGCCTTCCTCGGCGACCGCAAATCGCACATCGCCGCCAGCGGTCGGAAATCGAACGTCATCCAGAACTGGCCGCGGCGCACCGACGATCTCGAGCCGCGTCGGATCGAACTCGACAGCGTAGACCGTACCCAGACGGGAGTACAAGAGATGGCCGGACCGAGCATAGGAGGGCTTCGTTCCACCCGTCCAAAGCATGCGTTGCTCACCGGTCTGGAGAGAAACCACCGCGATCCGATTCCGACTCTCCCGGCCTCCCGAGGTCACTACGAAAAGAATCGCCCGGCCTCCAGGCAGGAACTCGGGCCATCGGTGATCGACCTCACCTCTCATCGGATCGGGCACCGTTATGGCCGCGGGTTCCCCGCCGTCGGCGGAGACTCGAGAGATCCCTCCGTTGGGAGTCGAGAAGACGATGGTGTTGTCCTCTCCCCAACTCGCCCCTCGGATTCCGGCTACCTGACAGAGAGAAACCGGCTCTCCTCCGGCTAAGGGGATCTTCCTCAGCTCTCCCGCCACCCAAAAACCTAGCCACCGGGCGTCGGGTGAAAAGAAGGGACTGAGGCCATTCCGGGTGCCCGGAAGAGGACGGGCCCCTAGCTCTTCGACGGAGCGGAGATAGAGCTGAGCCGGCGACGATCCGTCAACTGGCACGCCGCGGAAGGCCACTAGCCTGCCGTCGGAGGAGATCGCAATCCGATGGGCGCCTCCCCCGAGCTGGAGCTTCACCCCGCGTGGGGGCTGGAGATCGAACCGGCGAACGTCGGGAGTTGACGGCTGGGGACGCGTGACGATCCAGCCAGTCAGGGCCAGAACCGCGACGATCGCTATCGCGGTGAGAGCCCGCAGGGCCCCCTCTCTGGTCGCAAGTGTCGCTGACTTCGTGGGGAGGCTCCACACCTCCCCCAGCGCCGGCTCGCGGATCGACTCTTCGATCTCGAGCCGTCCGTCCGCGATGTTGTGTAGCCGACGTCTCGGGTCCCTTTCCAGACAGCGACGCAGGACGCTGCGGGCCAGCGGCGGCATTTCTTCGGGAAGGGCCCCCCAGTCGGGCTCCTTCTCTGCATCGTCCGCGAACCCCCCCGGGAAGGCCCTCTTCCCGGAAAGCATCTCGAAGAGCACACAGCCGAAGGACCAGATGTCGGTCTGCTTTCCGGCTTCCTCACCCCTTGTCTGCTCCGGGCTCATGTAGACGGGCGTGCCGAGAATCTGCCCGGCTTGTGTCATCGACTGGGTGAGTGTGGGCGAGAGACTGTCGGTCTCCTGAACTCCGGCTCTCAGGGCCTTGGCCAGGCCGAAGTCCAGCACCTTGGCCTTGCCGTCCTTCCCAATCATGATGTTCCCCGGCTTCACGTCGCGGTGAATCACGTCCGCTACGTGCGCGACCTCCAGGGCCTCGGCGATCTGCCGCGCTAGCTCCAGCGCCTCTCGGACGGGGATCGGCCCTTTCGAGAGCCTCTCGGCAAGCGTCACTCCCTCGACCAGCTCCATGGCGAGAAAGCGCTGACCCTCGGCCTGCTCCAGACCGTAGATTGTGGCGATGTGCGGGTTCTTCAGAGACGCCAGGAGCTTGGCCTCGCGCTCGAAGCGCGCCAGTCGCGCGGAGTTCTCGGCGACCTCCTCGGGCAGCGCCTTGATTGCCGCATCACGGTCGAGGCGGGTATCCCGGGCGCGATAGACCACACCCATCCCTCCAGCTCCGAGCTGGTCGAGGACTTCGTAGTGGGCGATTGTCTTTCGGACCATCGTAGACGTCGCAGAGGGCGCTACACGGCTCGGCCTCAAAGGGCCGTTGTCATTCTACAGCCTGGTTCTGTGTGCTTGTTCTGCAGCTCGGACAGCCTTTCCACCGCTCGGCACCTGTCGCCAGAGTACGTGGCCACATTCTTCGGGCAAGGCTCTGGATTGCAGTAACCACCCGTGTGGAAGCCACGGGGCAGCGAATGGCGACCTACCGGCAACCTCCTGTTTTCGGCCCTGGCCGCCGCTATCGGCTGGACGCACGGCGGGGCGGCTCGGGAGATCATCTGGGAGGAGGGCGGGCTCATCGAGCTTCACATCCGGGGCACCGTGATCCGAGTCGCCCCGGAGACCGTTAACTCGATTTCCTGTTTCTCTCTACTCGGTCGGCGGGGAGGTCTGATGACGATGCGTTTCAAGGGGGGCAAGGCCTACTTGAATCCCTACTACCATGACCTCGACGAGTTCTTTGAGAGGCTCCGAGTCGCCAATCCCTGGGTTCAGCTTCCCGACTGACATCACCCAGGACAACCCGACGAGACCACGGGCGCGCTTCACCGAGAGGTGGTCAACGTGTCGGCGTCGGTGCCGCGAGCCTGTGAATCCTACGATTCCGGGCCCATGAGCCTGTGCTATATTGACGCCCTAAGCTGCTGGTACGCAGACACTTGCCGTTAGGGCAGGGACCTGCAGGCCGGCATTGAAGGTGGATGAAAAGGCAGATGGCAAAGAACACGAGCATCTCAACGGAGATCGAGATTTTCGGTGCCGTCTACCCTGTTCGAGGAGACAAAGACCCCGAGTACTTTCAGGAGCTTGCCTCGATGGTCGACGAGAAGATGCGGGAGATCTCGCGTCAGGTACAGACTGTCGACACCGGCAAGATCGCAGTTCTGACGGCACTCAACCTAGCGGACGAACTGGTCCAAAGCAGACAGCAGCAGGATGGGGACCGGGGACACGTGCAGGAAACGGTGAGCGCTCTGGCCGAGGATCTCGGCAAGGCAGTTCAGCAATAACGAGGATTTCACGAGCGACACCTCTTGAACTTGATTTTGAACAGGCATCCCCTGCGTGGTTTGTGATGAGTCGATGCGTTTTAGAACCTACCCTAAAGTCTAGGGAGCCTCACTTCTGCGAGCTTGTGCCAGCCCCGCTTGTACGGGGACGCTGATGGCCGCCGAGAGGGCACCCACCTGGTAAAAGCCAGGTTCTAGACTTCCGACTCACACGGCTTGCGCGGGGGGTGCAGGTTCTTCCCCGAGAACCGGCCCTGCAGCCCTAGCAGGAGGCCGATAGTGGAACAGACAACGATGATGGCGGTGGCCGCCGCAGTTGTGGCCGTCGTTTTGGTAGTGGCCTGGTTCGCCGTGCGCGGCCGAGCAGGCAAGGCCCTTGCCGAAGCCGATCAGAAGGCTCGCGAGCTCGTCAGGCAGGCGGAGCGCGACAGCGAGTCGAAGCTGCGCGAAGCGGACGTCGCGGCCAAGGAGAAGTTGCTCCAGGCGCGCAGCGAGTTCGAGAAAGTCTCGCGCAAGCGGCGCTCGGAGCTCGAGGAGCAGGAGCAGAGGATCGTCCGGCGGGAAGACAAGCTGGAACGCCGGGAAGAGGAGACTCGGAGTCGCGAGAAAGACGTCGAAGGGCGGGAGAAAGGGCTCTCAGGGCGCGAGCAGGCCCTCGAGCGCAAGACCACCGAACTCGACGATCTGATTGCCGACCAGCGCGTCAAGCTAGAACAGATCGCCGGCCTGACGGCTCAGCAGGCGTCCGACGAGTTGCGCGAGTCGATCCACGACGAGACCCGGATGGAAGCGGCTCACCTGGTCAAGAAGATCGAGGACGAGGCTCGCGAGCAGGCCGACAAGGAAGCGCAGCGCATCATCGGTACTGCGATCCAGCGCTCGGCATCGGACTACATCGCCGAGACCACGGTTTCGGTCGTGCACCTGCCGAGCGACGACATGAAGGGTCGGGTGATCGGCCGCGAAGGGCGCAACATCCGCGCTCTGGAGCTGGCGACCGGCGTCGATCTGATCGTCGATGACACCCCTGAGGCCGTGATCCTCTCCGGCTTCGATCCCTACCGCCGTGAGATCGCCCGGGTGGCACTGGAGCGGCTGGTCAAGGATGGCCGCATCCACCCCGCGCGCATCGAGGAGGTCGTCGAGAAGGTCAAGGCGGAGTTCGACAAGCGAATCCGCCAGGAGGGCGAGGCCGCGCTGCTCGAGCTCAACATCCCCAACGTCCATCCGGAGTTGGTGAAGTTGCTCGGTCGACTGCGATACCGGACCTCCTACGGTCAGAACGTCCTGCAGCACTCGAAGGAAGTGGCCTTCCTGGCCGCGACCATGGCGGGCGAACTCAAGTCGAATGTCCCGATCGCGAAGCGGGCCGGCCTCTTCCACGACGTCGGTAAGGCGGTCGATCGCGAGATGGAAGGGACTCACGTCGAGATCGGCATCGATCTGCTGCGCAAGTACGGCGAGACCGAGGAGGTCGTTCACGGGATGGCCTGCCATCACGGCGACTACGATCCGGAGACCGTCGAGGCGGTCCTCGTCACCGCCGCCGACGCGCTGTCGGCCGCCCGCCCGGGCGCCCGTCGCGAGGTGCTGGAGACCTACGTCAAGCGACTGGAGAAGCTCGAAGAGATCGCACGCGGTTTCAAGGGCGTGCAGAAGACCTACGCCATTCAGGCGGGTCGTGAGGTCCGGGTGATCGCCGACTGCAAGCGGATCAGCGACGAGCAGGCGATCTGGCTGTCGAAGGACATCGCCAAGAAGGTCGAGGCCGACCTGACCTACCCCGGGCAGATCAAGATCACCGTTATTCGCGAGAACCGCGCGGTGGAGTACGCCAAGTGAAGCTGCTCTTCGTGGGGGACGTGGTCGGCAAACCGGGGCGCCGCGCCCTGGGCACGATCCTGCCTCGTCTGGTCGACGAGCATCGTGTCGACTACACGGTCGTCAACATCGAGAACAGCGCCGGCGGCTTCGGCGTCACGCCGGCCGTCGTGGCGGAGCTCAGCGAGCTGCCGATCGACTGCTTCACTTCGGGCAATCACATCTGGGACAAGAAGGAGGGGGTGGAGATGCTCCACCTCGAGCCGAAATTGCTGCGGCCCGGTAACTATCCGGAGGGCACCGCGGGCTCCGGGCTCTACGTCGGAGAGACGGCTGCCGGCATCCCGGTCGCGACGATCAACCTCGAGGGCCAGGTCTTCATGAAGGCGCTCGATTCACCCTTTCGCGTGGCCGAAAAGCTGATCGAGTCCCTGCCCGACTCCGTGCGGGTCATTCTCGTCGACTTCCATTGCGAGGCGACGAGCGAGAAGCAGGCCATGGGCTTTTTCCTCGACGGGCGGGTCAGCGTGGTCGTCGGAACTCATACTCACGTGCCGACCGCCGACGAACGGATCCTTCCCAAGGGGACAGCCTTTCAGACCGATGCCGGCATGACCGGGCCGTACGAGTCGGTGATCGGCATGCAACACGATAAGGTCGTGCGACGATTCCTGACTCACATGAGGTCTCCGTTCGAGGTCGCCAAGCGCGATGTTCGGCTGGCAGGCCTGCTCGTCGACATCAACGAGTCGACCGGTTCAGCCCGCAGCGTCCAACGTCTTCTGATCGAGCATGAAAAGTAGCCAGCCCAGCGTCGAGGCACTGAGGGCCTCACCGGATCGCGCCAAGGTCTCGGTGATCATCACGACCTTCAACGAGGAGGTCCACATCGGGGCCTGCATCGAGTCGGTCCTGTGGGCCGACGAGATTCTCGTGGTCGACTCGTTCTCGACGGATCGCACTGTCGAGATCGCCGAGACCTACCCGGTCAAGTTGATGCAACGCCAGTACTTCGGTTCGGCGGCGCAGAAGAACTGGTCCATTGATCGGGTCGAGAACGACTGGGTGCTGGTCCTGGACGCCGATGAGCGGGTGACCGAGCCGCTGGCGGTCGAGTTGCTGCAGCTGTTGACAGGGGAGGCCGATGCGATGGGCTACTACCTGCGCCGTCGCAACATCATCTTCGACAAGGAGATCAAGCACTCGGGCTGGTCGACGGACAAGGTCATCAGGCTCTTCCACAAGGCCCATGGCCGCTACCCGAATCGCCGCGTGCACGCCGACGTCGACATCGATGGACGGGTGCCGATTCTCAAGCACGCGCTGATCCACTACACCTACCGCTCATTGGGCCAGTACATCGAGAAGCTGATGAATTACGCCGAGTGGGGCGCCGCGCAGGCCTTCCGCGAGGGGCGCAAGGCGGGCTTCATCGAGGTGGGAATTCGGCCGTTCTACCGGTTCTTCCGGACCTACGTTCTGCAGCTCGGAGTCCTAGACGGACTGCACGGCGTGGTCGTCTGCGGACTCCAGGCCTACGGCACGTTCCTCAAGTACGTCATGCTCTGGGACTACATCGAGCGCGAGCGTCGCGGCGAGGAGGTCGGCCTGCCCGCCTTCGACGACGACGAGAGGACCTGGGAAAAGCCGGGCGTCAGGACCAAGGCCGACTGAACCGTCACTTGACGAGCGTCGCGGCGAAGAGGAGAACGGACGGCAGGTCCGGCAGAGTGAGACTGCGCTCCCCCGGGCTCAGGTCGATCCGGTAGTGGTAGAGGTAGCCGTAGTCGTAGGGCAGGTCCTCCCCCTGCTCGTCGTGGCGGTGGGTTGCGACCCATCCGATGTCGCTCGGCCGCTCGAAGCCGCCACCCGGTGATGCCCAGGCCAGGTGCTTGAAACCTCTGCGCCAGCCCTTGAAGCAACCCACGATCCCGTCCCAGCGGTCGATCTGGAGCCTGATCTGCCGGCCGTGGACCCGAAAGTGGACTTCGCGCCCCTGGTCGACGCTCGCCGCCAGTAGATCGACTCGGCGGGCGTCGCTGCGCCATTCGAGCGTCTGACCGGCTGAGCTCACCGCGTTCGGTTCTTCTTTCGGTCCGAGTTCGAAAGGGACAGCGCCCGACTGGATGTGCGGCGGCCATAGATCCGCCGGCAGGCTCCGGCCGCCGGCATCGACCCGCACGCCCGCTTCGCCCTGTGCCGACGTCGTGCGGGTGTCGCAGGCCAGGGCCAGGGGTTCGAAGTCGGTGGTCGCCGGGTCGGGGCCTGCGTCGGGGCGGGTGAACGCCAGAGTCTTCAGGCCCCAGGCCGGCAGATCGACGGTTGCCATGTCGCCCGAACCTTCCAGCTCGCCGAGGCGTCGCTCACACCCGGATTGCAGTCCTTCGACGGCGAGAGGTGTCGTGGTTCGCAGCGGGTGGTCCGGCCTCGAGCGACCGCCGCTCTCCTGCAATCGTACGACGTAGCCGTCGCCCGCTTCCCGCTTCTTCAGAGCCCTGACGACGGCGCCCGGCTCGACCTCGAGGAGCGAGACGACCCGGCCGAGGCCTCCATCATGGCGGTCGACCTGCCAGGCATGTGGCGGGCAGGCACTGCGGACGGCCTGCTCTTCGGTGCTTTCAAGACTGTCGTGGTGGGTCACCCAGTAGCTCATGCGGTGTCGCCCGAGATCCTGGACCCCCTGGTGCCGGAACTTGCGAACGACCCGGGGAGACCGCAGGAGGCTGAGCCGCAGAGTCTCCTCCGAGGGGTGGTCCCAGCCGGCCTGGCCGGGGGCGATGAGGGCCAGGCCTCCCTCGGTCGGGGCGGCCCAGAGGCCCGGGACTTCGTACTTGCCGGGAGAGTTGATCGGCCGCCGGATCGTGCCGCAGCCGAGACCGTAGACAGCCTCCTTCGTCGCTACGGCCTGCCGGAGCGCAACCTTGAGCAGTCGACCACGGGTCCGCCAGTCGACGGTCTGCTCGAACTCGATCGCACGTCCTGCCTCCCCCCGCCCGAGGAGGATGCGCTGGCGGAAGGTCGAACCGCGGTGGCGTCGCCTCACCTCGACAACGGCACGCACCGGACCCGCTTCGAGGATGGAGACTCGCGGCCTGCCGGCGACGGCTCTCGGCGCCGCCTCGATGTCCCTGCGATGGATCTCCCAGGCGGGCCAGCGTGCGGACCGGTCGGGCAACAACTCCAGCCGCAGAGGGGCGGAGAGGCACTCCTCACCGGAACGTCGATCGACCAGACTGGCGACCTCCCCCCGATCGTTCAGCGCGAGCCGGTAGAGCGAGTTCGCGATGCCGGACTCGGTGATCTCCAGATCGCTCGCCGGCTGAGGGTCGCGCGCCGGACGGAAGTGCCAGATGCCGACGCTCAGGGCGGCCATCTCAGGCGCGAAGACCACCTCGAGCCGCTCGCCGGAGCGCTCGAGGATCTGCACGGGGACCGCTTCGCCCCCGGGGCCGCGAGCTTCGATGGCAAGGGGTGCTCCGGGCCAATCGACCGTAACCTCGAGAAGCTCCGTGCGCCGCCGCTCGAACGGGTTGAAGACGGCGACAGGGAGCCCGGGAGCCGTCGTGTCGAGTCGCCGGGCGATGCTGGCGACGGCATCGGCGAGGACCACCCGGAACTGGTTACGCGAGATCAGCTGGTCGTTCCAGGTGAACCGGTAGGCCTCGGGAATGCTGGTGCCGGTCAGGTCGTCGTGCATCTGGTGCCAGAGAAACCGCTCCCAGGCCTCTCGCAGCTCGGTCGCCGGGTAGCGCATGGCGCCGAGGCAGTCGGCGATCACCGCGGCCCGCTCGGCGGCATCCGCCGTGCGTTCGCAGTCTCGGTTCCAGCGCTTGGCGGCGGCCTGAGATGTCCAACAGCCGGTGCCGTGAGTCGGCAGCAGCAGCTCTCCCTGGTGAGTCGGGAGGTCCTCGATCTGCTCCCGGGTCAGCGAGCGAAAGAGCACGTCCGATCCTGTCTGGAGGACACGAACCGGGCCATCGCCCTGAACACTGCGCTCGATCCAATCCAGCGAGTCCTCGCCCAGCCGTCCTCCCCGGTCCCCCAGACCGACGTACATGAAGGCGATCGCCAGACCGCTGGCCGCAGCCTGGCGCTCGATCCGCTCGCTCCATCGATCGGCTCGGCTCAGATCCTCGCCGAGGCCCTCACCGTAGCCCTCCGGCCGAATGGCGGCGACGATCCCTTCCCCGTCCGGGCCCAGCCAGCGGCCGACGTGAAAGGGGAGGGGATTGGAACCACTCCAGTTGCCGAACTTCTGGGCGGAGAAGCCACGCAGACCGCTGTGGGCAGCGATCGTCGGCAGAGCGTGGCCGAAGCCGAAACAGTCGGGAAGGAAGAGATCTTCACTGGTCAGGCCGAAACGGCTCTCGAAGTAGCGGGTCGCGTAGAGGATGTGGCGCAGCAGGGACTCGGGCGCGACGCAATTAACGTCCGGCGAGTCGAGCATGCTGCCGGCCGGTCGCCACTGACCTCGTTCCACGGCCTGGCGGAGCCTTGCGAAGTCCTCCGGGTAGTACTCCTCGATCAGGCGGTATCGGAAGGCGCCCTCGAAACTCAGAACGCGCTCTGGATACTCAGCAAACAACTCGAAGTTGCCGCCCAGCGTGGCGGGGATGAAGTCCTTGATCGAGTCCCGGACCGTCCACCGCCATTGGGTGTCCAGATGGACCGTGTAGACCAGGAAGAGCGTCGGCTGGCTCTCGAGGTCGTTCACCGTCGTCGATGCCGGGGGGGAGTTCAAAGCGAGCGCAGTCTATTAGAATCCTCGCATGCGACGGTCGGTTGACCGACCCGTCAACCGAGACTCCAACCGCCTGGAAAGACCTATGCAATTACCGATTCGTTCGATAGCACCGCTCGCTCTGGGACTTCTCCTGGCAGCGGGTGCCGCTCAGGCGGTCGAGTACCGATCCTTGGGATTCAGCTTCGGCACCTTCGATACCGCAGCTGCCTTTGAGGACAAGGGCACTCTCGATTCAACCGAGGTCGGCCTTCAACTGCGGTGGGCCAACATCTGGGCGCTGGGGCTGGGACCGATCGCCGGAGCCTCGGTGAACGGCGACAGCGCCTTCTGGGTCTATGCCGGTCTCCGGCGCCCGTTCAACGCGGGTGAGCACTGGCTCGTCAGTCCATCGTTCGCCTTCACGTTCTACGAGCAGGGGGACAGCAAAGACCTCGGCAACGAGCTCGAGTTCCGATCAGGCATCGAGGTGGCCTACCGCTTTGCCGGCGGTTCGACCCTGGGCGCCGAGTTCTACCACCTGTCCAACGCGAGCATTTCTGACGTCAACCCGGGGAGCAACTCCCTGGTGCTGCTCTACGCCATCCCGCTGGGACGACCCTAGACCTCTCTGCTGGCGGCCTGGGGCCCGGAGGGAACCCGGCCTCTGCGGGGGCCTACCAGGTCTTCCAGGGGATGTCGCCGGACTTCCAGACCTCGTTGAGGTGCAGGTAGTCGCGGAAGGTGTCCATCGGGTGCCAGTAGTCCTCGTGCGGGTAGACCGCGAGCTGGTCATCGCGAGCCATGTCGCGCAGCGGCTCGATCTCGAGCAGGAGCGGCGGATCTTCATTGAGGTAGTTGAAGACCTCGCGCTGGAAGACGAAGAAGCCGCCTGAGACGAAGCCTTCCGCCACCGTCGGTTTTTCGTTGAACTCCGTGGCGAGGCCGTCCGCGACGTGCATTTCGCCGTAGCGCGACGTCGGGTGGACGCCCGTCACCGTCGCCACCCGTGCCTTCTCGTAGTGGTAGGCGAGGAGCTTGTCGATGTCAACGTTGCCGACCGCGTCACCGTAGGTGAAGCAGAACGTGTCGGTGTCGATGTAGTCCTGGACCCGCCACAGCCGTCCGCCTGTACCGGTCGCCTCGCCGGTCTCGGCGCAGGTGATCTTCCAGTCTTCGACCCCCACGCTGTTGTGGAACTCGGGCGGCGTGCCGTCCATTGCCACCGTGAAGTCCTGCATCATCTCGTGGAAGCGCAGGAAGTACTGCTTGATCACCCAACCCTTGTAGCCCAGGCAGAGGATGAACCTGCGGAACCCGTGCTGGCCGTAGATCTTCATGATGTGCCAGAGGATCGGCATGCCGCCGATCTCGACCATCGGCTTGGGGCGGTACTCGGTTTCTTCACGCAGCCGCGTCCCCTGGCCACCACAGAGGATGACGACGGGCATGTCGGCTATGTCGGGGCGTTGGACGCTCATTCTTGGCTCCGGGTCTCTCGGGTCAGTCTCCGACGAGCCACTCTTCGGGCCGTCGGGCGGAGACCCTAACATGGCTGGAGGTACGGTTTCGCTCGTCTCGAGAGGTCACGGGCTGCCGTCCCTGCCGCCGTGGCGCACTCGTCAGAATTGGGGTGAGCGAGGGCGAATGCTAGCATGCCGCCCGGTCCTAGGAGGGGTACTGGAGCATGGCGAAAAAGGGCATCATTCTGGCCGGAGGAGCCGGCACTCGGCTGCTGCCGCTCACCTCGAGCTTGAGCAAGCAGTTGCTGCCGGTCTACGACAAGCCGATGATTCACTATCCGCTGTCGACTCTGATGCTGGCGGGGATCCGGGACATTCTGGTGATCTCGACGCCGCGCGATCTGCCGGCGTTCGAGGCGGTGCTCGGCGACGGCGCACAGTGGGGCCTGAACCTGAGCTACGCCGAACAGCCGAGCCCTGACGGCATCGCCCAGGCGTTCCTTATCGGTGAGGAGTTCATCGCCGGAGACAGCGTCTGTCTCATCCTCGGAGACAACATTTTCTACTCGGAGGGTCTCGGAGGCAAACTGCGGTCGGCTGCCGACAGGATCAGCGGCGCCACCGTCTTCGGCTACTACGTGCGAGATCCACGCGCCTACGGCGTGGTCAGCTTCGATGCGGATGGGCGAGCGACCGACATCGAGGAGAAGCCGGCCGAGCCGAAGTCCCACTACGCGGTGACCGGGCTCTACTTCTACGACAACCAGGTCGTGGATATCGCGCGGTCGATGCGGCCTTCGGCGCGTGGGGAGCTCGAGATCACCGACGTGAACCGGACGTATCTCGAGCGCGAAGCCCTCTCCGTCGAGATCCTCTCCCGTGGAACCGCCTGGCTCGACACCGGGACTCACGAGTCACTGCTCGATGCGGCGAACTTCGTCCAGGTGATCGAGCAGCGGCAGGGCCTGAAGATCGCCTGCCCGGAGGAGATGGCCTGGCGCATGGGGTTTATCGACTCTGAAGCACTCGAGGCGCTGGCCGTCTCGTTCGGTGCGAGTTCCTACGCCGACTACCTGCGGCAACTGCTCGAAGAAGCATGAGCTTCACATCTCACCCGCTTCCCGACCTGCCCGAGGTGCGGGTGATCACGCCGCGCGTCTTCGCCGACGATCGGGGGGAGTTTGTCGAGAGTTGGCACTCGGAGAAGTTCGCCGATATCGGACTGACCGTCGAGTTCGTGCAGGACAATCACTCGATCTCGGACGGCGGTGTGCTGCGCGGCCTGCACTATCAGGTGCCGCCTGCCAGTCAGGTCAAGCTCGTGCGTGTCGTCGTGGGGGAAGTCTTCGACGTCGCGGTCGACATCCGCCGGTCATCGGCTACTTTCGGGCGCTGGGTCGGCCGCCGGCTCTCAGCCGACAACCGCGAGATGCTCTGGATCCCGGACGGATTCGCGCACGGGTTTCTGACTCTGTCGCCGCGCGCCGAAGTGGTCTACAAGTGCAGCGCACACTACGCTCCCGAGTCCGACCGGACACTCGCCTGGGACGATCCGGAGATCGCCGTGGTCTGGCCACTGAACGACGGCGAAGCTCCGCGATTGTCCAGCAAGGACACCGGTGCCCCGAGCCTGCGAGAGGCGGAGCTCTTCCCGTGAAGGTTCTGCTGACCGGTGCCTCCGGGCAGCTCGGGCGAGAACTCGCCTACTCGCGCCCCCAGGGGGTCAACCTGGTGGCCGTCACTTCCGCCCAGCTCGACATCGCGGACGCGAGCCAGGTCGACGCGATCCTCGCCGAAGTCGCGCCACAGATCATCCTCAATGCTGCTGCCTACACCGCCGTCGATCGGGCGGAAGCCGAGGAGGCTCGGGCGTTGGAGGTCAATGCCACCGGAGTCGCCAACCTGTCGATCGCCGCTCGCAGACTCGGTAGCCGGTTGATCCACGTTTCGACCGACTTCGTCTTCGACGGTGGTGGCGCCACGCCCTATCGACCGGCGGACGCCACCGGTCCCGTGTCGGCCTACGGTCGCACCAAACTGGCGGGCGAGCGCAGTGCCCTCGAGACCCTGGGCGATCGCGCGACGGTGATTCGGACCTCATGGCTCTACTCGGCCCATGGCAGAAACTTCGTCGCCACGATGCTCGACCTGATGGCGGACCGCGAGGCTCTCCAGGTCGTCGACGACCAGACCGGCTCGCCGACGTGGGCGGCGCTGCTCGCTCGTTGTCTCTGGCGGATGAGCTCGCGGCCCGACCTCCACGGACTGTGGCACTGGGCCGACGGCGGTAGCTGCACCTGGTTCGAGTTCGCTCGCTCGATCCAGAGCCTGGCCCTGGAGCGAGGCCTGCTCGACCTCGAGATTCCCATCGAAGCGGTGACGACCGCCGAATTCCCGACTCCGGCCGCGCGACCGGGCTACAGCGTCCTCGATACGTCGGCCACCTACGACGCACTCGACCTCGAGCCCGTGCCCTGGCGGGACGCACTCGGTAGGATGCTCGACGAGATGAGAGAACGGGCAGCCAGTCGATGAGTCGCCTTCTGATTTCCGGAGGCGCCGGCTTCATCGGCGCCAACTTCGTGCACTACTGGAGCCGACAACACCCGGGCGATCGCCTGGTCGTGCTCGATGCCCTGACCTACGCCGGCAATCGCTCCAGCCTGCCGGATCTCGGCGAGGAGCGCCTGCGTTTCGTCGAAGGCGACATTCGGCAGCAGGAGAGCGTCAAGGCGATTCTGAGCGAGGAGGCGATCGACACGATCGTCCACTTCGCTGCCGAGTCTCACGTCGACCGCTCGATCAGCGGGCCGCGCCACTTCGTCGACGTCAACGTCCTCGGCACGCTTGCGATGCTCGAGGCTGCGCGAGAGACCTGGCTGGGGGACGAGCGGCAGGACCATCGGTTCCACCATGTGTCGACCGATGAAGTCTACGGTTCGCTCGGTAACGACGACCCGGCCTTCACCGAGACAACTCCATACGCCCCTAATTCGCCCTACGCGGCGAGCAAGGCGGCGGCGGATCATCTCGTGCGTTCGTACCACGAGACCTACGGCCTGGCGACGACGATCAGCAACTGCTCGAACAACTACGGCCCGTACCACTTTCCCGAGAAGCTGATTCCCCTCTTTATCGTCAACCTGCTCGAAGGTCGGGACCTCCCGGTCTACGGCGAGGGCGTGAACGTCCGCGACTGGCTGCACGTCGAGGATCATTGCCGGGGGATCGAGGCCATCCTCGAGCGGGGCAGGGCGGGCGAGGTCTACAACATCGGGAGCCGCAACGAACGGGGCAATCTCGAAGTCGTCGAGCAGCTCTGCCAGGCCGTGGATCGGGCGTTCGCCGCCGATAAGAGTCTGGCCGGTCGCTTTCCGGCGGCGCCGCCGGTGACGGGGTCTCCCTGCTCCAGCAGGATTCGATTCGTCAGGGATCGGCCCGGTCATGACATGCGCTACGCCATAGACTCGACGAGGCTCGAGCAGGAACTCGACTTCGAGGCCCGGGTGGGGTTCGCCGATGGACTCGAAGCTACGGTTCGCTGGTACCTCGACAACGAGCCCTGGTGGCGGGACATTCTCGAGCGTGGCAGTTACCGCGACTGGATTGCCGCCCAGTACACGGACGACGAGGCCGAGGAGTCCTAGGCCAGGTGCGGGCGGCGAGCCAGACTGTGTTTTTCGTCGGGACGGCTGTCGCCTGCCTGCTCTCCGGTTGCGGGACTCCGCCCGACGCGGCCCCGGCTGCCGCAATCCCTGTCGAAACGTCGACCGAGAGTCCGGGCTTTGTCGTCTGGGAGTCGAATCGCTCGGGTGCCTGGCGGCTCTGGCGTAGCGATCTCGAGGGTGACGGCCTGTCGCAGCTCACCGGCGACCGGCGGGGTGAGCGCCATTGCTGCGCGCACATCTCGCCCGATGGGAGCCGCCTGGCCTATCTCAGCCTTCCCACGGGCCGCCAGCGCTATCTCGATCGAGATGCAGTCGGTGAGCTGAGGCTGCTGACACTGGAGAACGGCGAGGTCAGGCCCCTGGCGACTGCAAGAACCTACTTCGAGCACCGGGCGGTCGTGTGGCGGGATGCCGGAGAGCTCAACTACATCGCCGAGGATGGCTCGGTCCGTCGGCTCGACGTCGACAGCGGTCAGGAGTCGACTGTGCTCGCGGCGCAGGGGCGACTCGACCGCCGCTGGTTGGTGAATGGGGACGGCGCCTGGGCAGCGACCGGCCGGGGTGCTCTCGCCCCTGTCGAGACGGGTGACCTCGGCGCAGAGATCCCGCTCGCCGGTTGTCAGCCCTACTTTTCGCTCGATGGCCGCTGGGGGCTGTGGACGGCGGGCGCGGGCGGGCCGATCGACCGTTTCGAACTGGCCACCGGCGAGGCCTCGACCATCCTCGGGAAGGGGGATGCCCGGCTTCCGGCCGACCGCGGCTACGCGTACTTCCCGATGCTCTCGAGCGACGGCACGTTGCTTGCCTTCGCCGCATCCGGAGGTGAACACGACCACTTCAAGGCCGACTACGACCTCTTCCTGGCTGAAGTCGATCCCCTGACACTCGAACTTCAGGGTGATCCCTGGCCGATCGCGGCACACCCCTCCGTCGACCGCTTCCCGGATGTCTGGCGTGAGACGCTCGAACTCGGGCGGGTGGTCGGGGAGATCCCCGTATCGATCGGGCTCGCCAGCGCTGAGGGGGAGCCTCAGGTCTGGACTCTGGATGGAGCGACGTCCGAGGGTGAACGTCTCGACGGGGTCGTCGAGCGGCCCGGGATCTATCCCGTGACCGCTCTCGGTGCGGCCGGGCTCGAGCATGGCGTAGTCGTCGCCTTGGCGCCGGCAGGCAAGCCGGCCTGGAGCGAAGGGTGGCCGGTACTCGCGAATGGGGCGCTCTGGTCGTGGTCGGCGGATTCCGGCCTTTCGACGACGCCACTGTCCGGGCACTCCCATGGCCCGATCCGGCCGCCGATGGGCAGAGTCGATGTCGATGGGGCCGACGAGCTACTGCACAAAGGCCTGCGCCGCACCAATCAGCTCGCGATCGAGTTGCTGCTCACGACGCCCCACGAGCCGGCGAGCAATGCGACAATTCTAGCTGTCGGCCGCGACCTGGCCCGTCAGAGCTTCTCCGTGCTACAACGCGACGGCCGGCTCGTGCTGAGGATGCGCATCGGATCTCGCGGAGCCGGCGCCTACGGCGAGACCGACCTCGGCCCGGTCCCCGCCTCGCGACGCATCCACCTGGCCATCTCGTATACGCCGGGACGGACCAACGTCTACCGTAACGGCAGGCTGGCGATGCGCAAGAGGGACCTCATCGGCCACTTTTTTCACTGGCAGCCGTACCCGCTCTCGCTGGCCGCCGGGGGCTGGGAAGGGGAGCTGGAGGCCGTGGCTCTCTACGATCGGCTGTTCTCCCTTCAGGAGGCCCGCCGAGCGGCCGAGCACTTCGGGCTCCGCCGTCTCAATTGAGGTAGCCGAGTGCCTTGAGGTTGGCTTCCATCGCCTTGTTGATCTCGGCTTCCTCGCTGCCCGGCTGCAGCAATCTCCCCAGTTCGACCCAGGCCCGCAAACGGGAGCGCAACCAGTCGGTTTCGAGATTGGGGACGCCGGCCAGGTTGACGGTCTCCCCCGGATCGGCGACGAGGTCGAAGACGTATTCGGCCTCGTGAGTTCGCCCCGGCCCGTTGCCCTGACCCCACTGGGAACCCTTGCGGGGCGCCCAGATCAGCTTCCGGGTGAGGCTCTGTGCCGAGAAGATCCCTCCAGGAATTCCCGGCGCTGCGGCGAAGCGGATGTCCTTGCCCCCAGCCGTCTCGCTTCCCAGCAGAGCCGGCCAGAGCGATCGACCGGAGAGCGCTCTGGGCTGATACGGGTCGACGAGCTGGCGCAGGGTCACATAGAGATCCTGGGTGTCGGTAGCGCCGTCGACGCGGTGAGGTGCCAGCACTCCGGGCCACCATGCGATCAGCGGGATGTGCAGCTGGTCGCGGTAGAGCGTGAAGCCGTGGAGCAGGCCGCCGTGATCGAAGAACTCCTCTCCGTGGTCCGACGTCACGAGGACGAGCACTTCGCCAGGTGCATACCGTTCGAGCGCCTCCTCCAGAAGCTCTCCGAGTTTCGCGTCGCCGTAGGCGAGACCGCCGCGGTAGAGCTCGCGAAGACGCTCGCGATCCGCCTCGCTGGCCTCGATCTGCCCATCGCGCAGGCCGACCAGCGTGTCCGTGTCACCGCCGATCGTCGAGTCGATACCGGCCAGTCGGTCGGAGAGAAACTCCTCGGGAGGATCGAATGGATTGTGTGGGTGGACGGTGTGGACGTAGAGGAATGCCCGTTCCGGGTCCTCGACGTCTCCAAGCCAGTCGAGGGCAGCTGGGTGGACGTGCTCGGCGTTGTCGTTGTAGGCCCCTCGGGGGTGAAACTCGAAGAGGACCTGATCGTCGTGGTGCTCGAAGCCACGGGTCACACCGTAGAAGTGAGAGACGTACCCGTTCCCGGAGAGCAAAGAGGTTCTGTAGCCGGCCTTCCGGTAGATCTCTCCGAGGACCGGCGGACCGTCGGCGGAGAGCTTCCGGTTGTTGGTCTCGAGTACCGGGCGTCCGGTGAAGAGCGTCTTGGTCGAGGGCAGCGTGTTGGGGGCCAGCGACTGGTGCTCGCCGAAGGTCACCCCTTCGCTCGCCAGCTGGTCGAGCACGGGGGTCACACTGTCGGCATCACCGAGATGACCCACATCGTCCGCCCTCAAGGCGTCGAGCACGTAGAGCAGCACCAGCTTCGGTGGGTCCGGAATCCGTGGTTCGGGCTGTGGCGCGCGAGCGGGAGAGGTGAGCGCGAGGTCCTGCCAGCGGCCGGCATCGCCGGTCCCTCGCGCGATGAAGCGGATGCGGACGATGCCCGCGCCCTCTGTCAGAGGGATGTCGAAGTCGTCGCTCTGCCACCAGCTGCCGGGCCAGGTGAAGACCTCCTCCCCGGGCTCCTCGTCACGCTCGAGCAGCAGATGGAAGGACTGGTCCGATCGCGCGGATGGCGGCGGCAGAAAACGTCCGGTCAGGCGGGCGCCGGCGTCTGTCTTGCGGACAAAATCGACGGCGGAGAAACCGGTCTGAGCGATGGTGTCGTCGGCGATGTCGACATGTCCCGCCGGCAGGGCCTGGCGGAACTGGGCCAGCTCGATCCCGACCTCGCTTCCCTCCGGCCAGATGAAGTCGACGGCATGGCGCCCGACCGGAAGCGGCGGCAACTCGACTTCGGTCGGGTCGAGAGGCAACTGAGCGACGCTCAGACCGTCGACCAGAACTTCGACCAGGCCGGTGGGCGGAATCTTGTGCACCTTGGTCACGAACTCGAGGGTGCGGGGCCTCGAGTCGAGAGTTGCCACCTCAATCCGCGCCGGCTCGGCGTACGCCACCATGCGGAGGATGTCCCCTTCCCTCCAGCCCCACCATCCCTGGACGAAACGGTTGGGCTCGAGAGAGGGTGGAAAGTCGAGGATCCTCTTCTCGACGAGAATCTCGCCGGGGGCAAGTGGATCGATGAGCGGCGCCGAGGTGCGATCGTCGCCGGAACTGCAGGCCGCGAGCAGCGCGACGATCGTGATCGGCAGGCCGCTGGCGCGGCTAGTCCGCCGGAACCACTTCAACCGTGGCCTCGCAGAAGGTGCCGCCGTTGTGTTCGGAGAACCAGGCCACGCCCTCGCGGACCGGGTCGAGCCTGAGGACGTAGGTACCGGCCTCCGTCGGAGCCCGGATCGTCATCGTCGTCTCGAGATCCTGCCCCGCGCCGAGGTCGGCGGGCAGGCGAGTCCGTTCCCCGTCGAAGACGGCGGTCTCGTCGTCCTTCATCCAGTGGTACGAGAGGGAGACTTGGGTTCGGCCCCAGCGTGGCCAGGACGCCGTGCCTGTATTGCGCAAACTGACGGGGATCTCGAACAGCTCACCGTTCGCTGCGCGGGCCGGGGCCTCGCAGGAGCCCCAGTCGAGGGCGAACGAGGCGGTTCCGTAGACTCGCGTCCGCGTCCCCAGATAGCGCACGCCGGCCCCGAAGTAGAAGTCCTTCGTCCGGTTGCCGGCGGCATCCCGGGGGACGCGGCCGGTCCTCGCCTCGATCACCAGGTGGTAGAGGTAGCCGGGAGGGTTGTCGTCGGGGACGATGTAGACCGGGCGGTAGAGCTCCGGATCCTCCGGCCGGATCTCCACGATCTGGATCTGCTCTCGTGCTTCGTCCGCCTCCACGAAGCTCGCGGTCGTCGAGTTGTCCCCTATCGTGACCGAGATGTCGTTGTTGGTGGCCAGGGTGCGGATCTCGAAGAGAACGGTGTCTTCGATCGGTTCCTCGCTGATGAACCACAGCTCTGTCCGGGTGTGGCCGTAGATCCACAACTCGCTGCCGTGGACCTCGACCTGGTCCTTGCGGCCCCGCATCCAGACCCCCTCGTGCGCCAGGCCCACGTAGCCGGGGGTCTGGCGTTGCATCGTCTTCTCGAGGGGAAAAAGGGAGAAGGCGCCTCCGCGCACGTGAGACTGGAGCGTCGGCTTGCGAACGGGCGTGCCGAGAGGCTGGAAGACGACGATACCGAGCACCGCACCACCGAAGGCGAAGGCCGGAACCAGGCTCCAGGAGGGACGGATCCGAGTGGCCAGAAAGAGGAAAGCGGGGTAGGCGATCACGAAGTAGCGGTTGCCGACGAAGCCTCCACCTCCATGCCAGTTGAACGGAATCCAGATCATGAAGAACATCGCCAGAGCACCGATCGAGCCGAGCAGGACCCAGCGGGTTGCGTCGCGCACTCCGTTGACGAGGAAGAGCAGGAGCGCGAGGACCGCAAAAGGCATGTAGACGACCAGGCCCATGTGCCGCCCCCACAGAAACGAGCCCAGGCTGCTGATCGTCTTGACCGGCTTGACGTCGGGCAGGCGCCAGAGCCAGGTCCAGGAGTTCTGGGTCTTCTTCTCCTCAAGCTTGGGCAGTGGCTGGGGCTGGATGGGGCGCAGCTCCGGATCGTCGATGGTGAAACCGGCTCGCTGCACTCCGAGGTAGGCGCTCGGGTGGCCGGTCAGAGCGACCGCCAGCCCGGCGAAGGCCCCGGACGCGATGATGGCCGCGAGCATCCAGATGGCGACGCGCTTCCACTCTCTGCGTCGCGCCAGGCTCCACAGCACCGGGACGCCCATCAGGGCGAGCATCGGCTTGTGGTAGACGCCGGCGGCCAGGCTTGCCGCCGAGATCGCCAGTCGGACACCCGGTCGACCAAAGAAATCGCGAATCCGGGCAAAGCGAGTGCTCCCTCGCGGCCGTCCTTCCGGGTCGTGCAGACCGAAGTAGAGGCAGGCGCAGGTCGAGGTCGCCATGAAGACCTCCGGGTGGAGCCAGAAGACGTAGGCGAAGAGGGAGCTGACGATGAAGTACCCGGTGGCGAAGAGGGCCGAGAGCCCCTCGCTGTTGTAGCGCTTCAGGTAGGTGGTGCCCATCCAGACCATCGCCATCAACAGCAACATGTTGAAGGCCATCATTCCGTCCGCTCCGTAGGCGTGGGCCAGCGGAGCGGCGAAGAGCGAATAGAGATAGGGCTTGCCGTAGTAGAGCGTCTCCCACCCATCGTCCGTCATCAGGATGGTGTTCTGTGCCGGCAGGAGCGGAAACTCGTCCGCCGCCCGCCGACGATCCTCGACGTCGAGAATCAGGTCGCCATCCCGCGCCAGGCTGAGTGCCATCAGGAAGTAGGCAGGCTCGTCGGCCTTGAACACCACCGGCGGTCCCGGTTTGCCGACGAACAGCGGAAAGAGGACGAGAAACGCCGTCAGGCAGGCGAGGACGAGCGGCGTGATGCGGTCTTTGGGTCGGTTCACGGGGACGAGTCAGTCACTGGTGGTCTCGGTCGCGGCGACAGGATCACGGAAAAAGGCCACGAACTGGGGGCCGTATCGCTTCCAGAAAACGAAGATCACCGCGCCGAGAGCGAGCAGCGAGACGGCGAATCGAATCACCAGATCCGCCACGGTGAAGTAGACAAGAAGGAATACTAGCGTCGGCACCAGATAAATCAAGACGAGGTCCTTGAGCAGCCTCCGGAAGCCCCGGGGCGCGACTCGGTGGATCGCCCAGGCCATCACCAGACCGCCCAGAGGCAGGTAGTTGGCCCATGCCATGCCCATCGGGCCGCGCGTGCCGGTGAGGATCCAGCCACCGACGGCGAACGAGGCCAGGGTGATGCCGCTGGAAGCAATCCAGATTCCGTCCTTGTGCAGGGTTTTGAGGACCTCGCCGCCGAGCCGGCTCAGTGGGTCGATCAGCGGCGCGAAACAGAGAACGCGCAGGAAGGGTGTACAGGGCTCGACCCACTCCGGGCCCCCGAGGATCCTGAGCACGGCCTCGGCGTTGGCGAAGAGGAAGAGCGCCGCCGGGACCTCCAGCGCCATGACGCAGAGAGTCGCGAGTCGATAGGACTCGAAGAGCTGTCGCGCGTCGTGCCGGAACGCGACGAGGGCAGGGTAGAGAGCCCTGGTGATCGCCGGGACGAGGATCAGCGAGACGAGAAAGGCGTTCTCGTACCCGAAGCGGTACCAGGCGACCACCCGGTCGCTGAAGCGCTCGCGCAGGATCAGCGGATCGACGTTCTGGACGAGGATCAACAGAAACCAGATGACGGCGAGCGGTGTGCTCCGGCGCAGCAGAGCCAGAGTCTGCCCCTTGAGCCAGGTGAGCTCGAGCTTCCCCCAGGCCCTCCACCAGAGAAGCAACGCATAGACGATCGCAGCCGCGACATGCCCGGCCACGAGGCTCCAGACCCCGTAGCCCGCCCAGGCCATGCTCGTCGCCAGGGAGGCGAATGCGAGGTTGCGAAGAATCTCCGGCATGACCGTCCGGCCGACGTTGAGCTCGGCTTCGAAGAATGTCTTGGGGACCATCCCCAGACCTTCGAAGAAGAGGAAGATGCCGAAGGCCCGGATCACTCCGAGGGCCGCTGGATGGGGATCGTTGAGGTGCGCCACAAGCGCCGGCGCCGCGACGAAACTGGTCACGGCGAGCACCGCTCCCCAGACCAGTTCGAGGGCCAGCAGGTTGCCGTAGGGGCGCGGCTTGACCCTCACGACGTGGTAGACGAGGCCCAGGTCGCGAACCGCGCCGAGAATCAGGAACACGGTCAACGTCCAGTCGAACAGACCCCAATCCGCGTCCGGAATCCAGCGACGCAGGAGCGGCCGGACCATCAACGTCACGCCGACCCGCCAGAACTGCGAGAAGGCGGCAGCACCTGCGGATCGGAAGAAGCGCTTGGCGGTGTCTTGGGCGCTCAAGTGGGGATCTCGCGGTTGTGAAACGGGGCCTGGAACGGGCGAAGCGTAGCACTGGCCGCTGGGGTAGCATCGCCCCTGCGGCCGGCGCCCGCCGGGACCGCAGGCCCCCTGGGCTGGGAGACGGCATTCCGTGAAGGCTCGCTATTGGACGATCTCGCTCGCCGCACTGTGTGTGGCCTTCGTACTGGTGGCGGCTATCCGGCGCGAATCGCTCACCACGGTATGGGGCGATGAGAGCACCTACCTCGCGATGGCCGAGTCTCTGGCCCGCGACGGCGATCTCGCCTTTACGGCCGACGACGCGGCCAGGCTGAGCGAACGATCGGTTCAGAGGTCGACGGTGATCCTCCAGCGCACGGACTCCGGCGTCGCCTACTCCAAGCCGGTGCTCTACGCGCTGCTGGCGGCGCCCGGTGCCTTTTTCGACGTCGAGATCGGCCCGGCGGTCATGAACGCCCTGCTCCTCCTGGCCGCTGCCTGGGTGGGCTGGCTCTTCCTGTGCCGACTGGGTGACCGGCAGCGAGCCGCCCTCACGATGGTCACCTTCGTCGGTGCCAGTGTCCTGCTGGCCCAAGTCGGTTGGCGGATGAGCGACCTGGCCCAGGCGGCTCTCTCACTCGCCGGCCTGGCTCTCGTCCTGGCGCCCCTGCGGCCGGCGGCAACGGGTGAGTCGAGCTGGCTCGACGGCCGACGGGCGGCCTGGCTGGGGGGGCTCGCGCTTGGACTCCTGGTGACGATGCGGCTTTCCAACGCGCTGATCCCGGCGACTGCGCTGATCGCCCTCTGGCTCTGCGGTCGGCGTCGGCGCACTCTGGAGGTGGCTGGAGCGGCGATCCTCGGCGTCGTGCTGATGGCGGCGGTCAGCCAGGCGATGCTCGGCTCGACGAATCCGTACCGAGCGGTTCGCGCCAGTTTCGACTCGGCCGACGGCTACCCACTGAGTGCCGACGATGCCGTCTCCGAGCGCTTCGAGACCCGTCCGACGACTCAGCGGATGACGATCGTGCCCAATCTCCGGCCCAGAGTGTCGGCGTACGCGACGCTCTACTTCTGGATCGGTCGCCACACGGGCCTCCTCTGGTACTTCCCGGCGGTTCTGGCCTTGCTGCTCACCGCCCTACGCCGGCCGGACCGGTTGAGCTGGATCGCCCTGCTGGGGGCGGGTGCCGCGACCGGGTTCTACCTGATCTGGTGGCCGGAGAACTACTTCGGCGGCTCGGCCTTCCTGGGCAATCGCTACATCCTGGCGGTCTATCCACTGCTCCTCGTGGCGCTGCCCAGGCTGCCGGCCGGTCGCAGTCTCGCCGCCTCCTGGATTCTGGCTGCGCTGGTCGGTGGGTCCAGCATGCTGTCGCTGTGGAACGGCGATCCTGCCGACGCCTACTCCCAGAGCCACACCCGGGCCGGAATCTTCAGCCGGTTGCCGTTCGAGAGCACCGCTCGGACCATCGACGGCAGACGAGACCGATTCTGGTCCCGCGATCTCGTTCGCTTCGTCGACTCGGTTCCCAAGGTCGGCCAGCAGTCGTTCATCCTCGAGACCGGGGGTGAGACGGCCGAGCTCATGATCGTCACGCGCAGCGACGAAGAGCCGATCCTGCTGCGCTACCGGACACGAGCCGTCGGCGTCGAACTCGTCGTGGAGGATCGGGCGGGGGAGCGACGCTTCGCCCTGTCGGGTGGTGACCAGGTCGCCCATGGCGCGGTCGCCGTCTCTCTGGCGGGCTCCTGGAGACGGCATCAGTTTCCGTGGAACGAGGAGGCGGAGTACCAGGCGCGAACGGTCCGCCTGCGCGCGACAGCCTCCGAGTCCGAGGATCGCCGCGTCGTCCTCTGGTACGGAGGCGAGCAGGGGATTCTCGAGCAGTCATTCGAGTATCTGGTACCCGAGTTTCAGCAGCCGGAAACCGCAGTCGCCGGCAGTACGACGATCCTGTCGCTCAGAGTGCGCAACATGAGCCCGGTGCCCTGGGCCTCCGAGGGTGCGTTCCCGGTCAAGCTCTCGTACCGGATGGCCTCCCTGTCGGATGCCGGGCGACCTGCGTTCGAGGGCTCGCGGGTCGAGCTCCCCCAGCCCCTGCCATCCGGAGACCCGGTCAACCTGCAGATGCCGGTCGTGTGGCCTGAGACGCCGGGCACATACAGACTCATGATCGACCTCGTGATCGAGGACTACACCTGGTTCAGCGACCGGCTTGGAGAGCCGATCGCGAGTCTCGAAGTCGAGGTCACGGCGCCGGACGCGGACCTCTGATCCCCTGCTAGGATCACCGACGGTGCCCCCGTGTTCGACAACCTGAAAGCAGATACTCGTCGACTGCTCGAGATCAAGAGCAAGTCGTACCCCTGGTATGTGATCGAGTCGCTTCTGTTCGAAAACGGCTACCAGGCGGTCGTACTGCATCGCTTCGCACACTGGTTTCGCAGCCGGGGGATCCCGTTCGTCGGACCCTTGGTGGCTCGCCTGTCGCTCTTCTGGACCGGCGTCGACATCGCACCCGAAGCGGTCATCGGCTCTGGCTTTCGGATTGCCCACGGCGTCGGTCTGGTGATCGGCAACAAGGCACGCATCGGGTCCGGGGCAACTCTTCTGCACCAGGTCACGATTGGGGCTCCATCGACCCGGCGGATCACTCAGATGCCGCAGATCGGCGACGACGTCTTCGTCGCTGCCGGAGCGCGGCTGATCGGCGGCATCACCATCGGCGACCGCGTTTTCATCGGCGCCAACACGGTCCTGGTGTGCGATGTGCCGAGCGACGCCAAGGTGTCGACGGCTGCCGAGCCGGTGATCGAGGTCCGCGGAGACGTCCCGGCGGAGGAGGAGTAGACCCGGTCTAGTCGGCGGCCAGCGCCCGCCCGGCGGCCTGCTCGCCGCTGACGAAGGACTGGTCGGTCCACAGGTAGCCCCACTCTCCGTAGCGGCCGCCGTACTGGATGCCGACGTCGTCGAGATAGCCGTGCACCGTGGTGAGAGCCTGGGGCCGGTCGAGGTCGAAGATGATGTTGGCCCAGCGGATCGGCCGCGCCTCGGTCATGAGGATCGTGTCGTCGGCGCGCAGGAGTCCGCAGCGACGCAGGTCGGCGACGACTCGCTCGATGCTCTCCTCGGCGGTGACGTCGAGTGGTCGGTACTTGTCCGAGTAGTAGCACTCCGCCTGGATAGCGCTCGTCCCCGGCGGGACGGTCCTGGGTGAGAGCAACTCGGGAAAGCTCAGACGGGTGAAGAAATAGTCGTCGTCGTAGAAGTAGGTCCAGTGATGCTCGGAGATGCCCTCGCGGTCCACCCCGACGTTGACGGTCATGCACTGCGTGCAAGCCAGCAGAGCCGCCGCCTCTCGCACGTCGTCCGGAACGCCGGCGATCATCGGCACGAGAACGGGTAGCGGAACCGATGAGATCAACCTGTCGTAGTCGGTCTCGACTCCGTTGGCGAAACGGATCCGCCGGGCCGCCGGATCGACCGCCACGAGCTCATGGCCGAGATGGAGATCGGCGGCATCGACCCACGGCTTGAGGTATGAGAAGAAGCCGTCCCGGGTCGGATAGCGGAAGTGCGTCACATAGTGGACGTCCGGGGTCTGGGCATGCGTGGCGCCATAGCGAACCTCGTCCAGGTCGGGTCGGTAGAGCCGCGGCCCCAACCAGTCGGTGGTCATCTGATCGGCGGTGCAGGTGTGGTACTTGCGGCCGTACTCCATGGGGAAGGTACGACTGAAACTGTCGCCGTAGCTGGCGAGCAACCAGTCCTCGTAGTTGCGGATCTCTCGCGGGGGCTCGTTCTCGAGCGCCGCAAACTCGGCGACGATCGTATCGATCAGGTCCTGGGGGAGGCCGTAGAGGTTGCACTGCGCAGGGTGCTTGATCCAGTGCTCGCGCCAGTAGTTGTTGACCCGGCACTGGAGAGTCTCGAACTCGCCACCGACGTTCTCGGCCAGCAGGTTCTGCACCCGTTCGTTCTTGGTGAACGAGATGTGCGGCCCGTCGTCGAAGACGAAGCCGCTGTCGTGGCGGAAAGAGGCCGTGTGGCCTCCGGGGAAGCTGTTGCGGTCGTAGAGCACCGGAGCCACGCCCTCCTGGCGAAGGCGGTGAGCCGCCCCCAGACCCGCCATCCCCGAGCCGATGACGACGGCCTTCACGAGTCGGTCTCTTCCATCTTCGCCCGCCACCACTCGATAGTCCGCGCCATGCCCTCAGAGTGGGAGAACCGGGGCTGCCAGACGAGTTCCGAACGCAGCCGGTCGACTTCGGCGCTGACCTCCGGTGCCTCCTCCGGGTGGGCCTCGATCGCGCCGAGACGCACGAGACCCTCGGCGTCGAGCTGGGATGCGGCGCGAGAGATCAGCTGCTTCAAACGAATCGAAGCCCCGGCCGCGACATTGATCGGCCCCTCAACCTCGCTCGACACGAGGGCCGCCAGCGCGTCCGCCGCGTCTTCGACATAGAGATAGTCGCGCAGCTGCGCGCCATGGCTGGTCTTCGCCTCCTCGCCGGCCAGAAGCGAGCGGACGACGGAGGCGACGAGTCGGCCCGGCGCTTCACCCGGTCCGTAGAGGAAGAAGAGCCGCGCCCAGGCGGCCGACAGCCCGGTCTCCAGTCTGAAACTCTCGACGAGCTCTCCCAGTGCGTTCTTGCATAGACCGTAATTCGTGGCCGGCCGGCGGGAGGAGCCCTCCGCGAGGGGCTGCGGTCCCATCCAGTCGTACTCGGCGCAACTGCCGGCGAGAACTGCACGCCGGCCGCCGGCCTCGGCGAACGCCAGCAACAGCTCGAGGCTCGCCCGCGTCCAGTGGTAGTTGTCGGTTGATCCCGCTGCCAGTTTCCATGCGAGGTGGAGGAGGCTCTCCGGCGACGTGCGCTTCACCAGTCGCGCCGCTTCACCGGGCGCGAGCAGATCGGCCTGCTCCCACGAGACACCCTCGGCCTCGGGCATGGGCGAGATGTCACCCGAGGTCACCGCGATGACGTCCCATCCCCGCTGGCGCAGCGGTTCGACACAGTGGCGGCCGATGAAGCCGGTCGCTCCGGTTAGCAGGATTGTCGGCACGGGCGGAGATTACTACGGTTGGGTCCGTAGTAATCTCCGCCCGGAAGGAAGCACCCATCCCATGCCCGCACCCAAAGTCGCTGCTCTCGTCCTCAACTACAACGGCAAGGACATCACCCTGCAGACGGTGGAGAGCCTGCTGGCGATGGACTTCTCCGACTGTGTCGTCTGTGTCATCGACAACGGTTCGAGCGACGGATCGCCGGAGGCAATCGCCGAGGCCTTCCCACAGGTGGAGCAGGTGATCGTCGAGGTCAACGAAGGTCCGGCTTCGGGCATGAACGCCGGCCTCCTCTGGGCCCTCGAAGGCGACTTCGACTACGTCCTGGCGCTCAACAACGACATCGAAGTCGCGCCCGACATGCTCGATCGAATGGTCGCCGTCGCCGAGGCCGACCCCGAGATCGGATGCGTGGGTCCCAAGTGTTACTACTACTGGGACCGCGAACGGCTCTGGTCCGCCGGAGGACGTCTCCGTTTCGGCGAGTCGGTCACCAGGGAGCGCGGCATGGGTGAGATCGACCGGGGCCAGTTCGACCGCACGGAAGAGGTCGACTACATCAACGGTTGCGCCATGCTCGTGCCTCGTCGCGTCCTCCAGGAGGTCGGGCTGTGGGATCCGCTCTACTTCCTGTCGGTCGAGGACGCCGATTGGTGCATGCGGATGAAGCAGCGCGGCTACCGCTGCTACTACGCCCACGAGGCGGTCCTCTGGCACATGGTCTCCCACACCGTCGGCGTCTACGTTCCCTCGAAGACCTTCCACAACGGCCGTTCGACGGCGCTGTTCGTTCGCCGCTACGCCGGCCTGGCGCAGTGGTGCTCTTTCTGGCTGTTCCTGGCGCTGGCGATTCCGTTCGCCTTCCTGCGCGAACTGCCGAAGGGGAACCAGGGGGCTGCGATCGCCAAGCTCAAGGGCGTGATCGCGGGGCTGAAAGCCGAGATGACCGAGCCGCCCGAAGCTCGGCGTTGAACCCTTGCTAGACTGATTCCGTAACACTCCCTGATACTCGACAGACCGGCCCCCCGCGGGCCTCGGAACCTACAGGAGCACGATATGTTGATGCGCAGCAAGACTCTTTTCGCCACGACCGCTGTACTTCTGATCGCCGGCGTCGCGCTGGCCGAACGCGGCGACGATGCCGACCGCAAGAGCAAGAACGGACATGCCGAGGGCACCGTCGACGGTGTCTCGGTTGTCGTCGACTATGGCCGACCGAACGTCAAGGGCCGCGACATCTGGGGCGGCCTAGTCCCGTTCGACGCAGTGTGGCGCACGGGAGCCAACGAAGCGACCGCGATCAGTTTCGACCAGGACGTCACCGTCGAAGGTGTCGCGATCGCCGCGGGGACCTACGGCCTCTTCACCCTCCCGACCGAGGACGGATGCACCGTCATCTTCAACTCGGTGGCCGAACAGTGGGGTGCCTTCGACTACGACAGCTCCAAGGACGCCGGCCGGGTCGATGTCGCCTACGGCGAGGGCGAGTTCGTCGAGACCTTCGAGATCTCGGTCGGCGATGACGGCGTGAGTCTCGCCTGGGCCGATCGGGTGATCTCATTCGGAGTGCAGTCTGGCAGCTGAGTCCGACCCGACGAAGTCGACGGGCAAGGGCGGTCCGCTGCCCGCGGTCCGCCTGCTCCTCATCTACCTGGCAACGGTGGGTCTCGCGGCCTGGCTCTGGCGCGAGCCCTGGACGCTGACGGTCTGTTACCTGGTTCTGAGTGCGGTCGTCCTGCGGCAATGGCACAGCAGGCGGGACCTCATCTTCTACCTGGTGCCGGCCATCCTCGGCCCACTGGGGGAGGCCATCTGTGTCTACTTCGGTGCCTGGGAGTATTCTCAGAGCAGCTGGCTGCTACCGCCCTGGTTGCCGCTGGGTTGGGGGATATCGGTGCTCTTCATCTACAGAATCACGATCTCGGTTGCCCCCAGAAACGAATAGCCGTGGTCGTGCCAGAGGATTCTCCAAGTGAGTGATTTCGACAAGTCAGTCGGCGGCGACCAGGTCCAGGAGCTGATTTCGGACCTGGAGTCGGTCGCCGAGCAGGCGCCCGTGAGCGTCGCTGCCGTCTACATCCTCAAGAACGAGCTGGCACCGAGCGACGAGACTGCGCCGCGACGGGACCTGCTCTTCGACCGCAAGTTCGTTCTCCCGGGAAATCTAGGCCGCCGCTGGCATGGATGGCGCAAGGCTGGGCTCTGGAAGACAGCCCGGGAATGGTTGGCTGGTCGCGACGCCGGGACGTTCCGCGATCGTTGCGACGAGAGCTTCTGGCGCGACATCGTGCCCGTGGTCGAGGCCAACTTCGACGAACTGGCCGAGCCGATCATGAACACGGTCAACGAGACCATCATCAACTACGCCGAGTACTCCTTCAGGCGCTGGGCCCTGTGGCGTCGGGTCGAAGTCCACCTGTTCAGAACCGAAGGCAATCTGGCCTACGCCATTGTTCGGCCCCTCGGCACCCGGTTCCGCTACTTCGATCCCCTCGAACTCAGGACCGCCACCGACGACACCATCCTCGACCACAAGCGGGGCTGGGGTCACACCCTGGTCATGCAGCGTGCCCTCTTCGTCAGTTTCGACCAGGCCCAGAAGATGCGAGGCATGATGATCATCGTCGGGCCTGACGAGATGGAGTAGCGATTAGGCCGTGGGATCGATCCCGTTTGACGGTCGTGTGCGTTCTTGCGGGAGCTGCCTTGTTGGGCGATCCCGTTTGACGTTCAGGTGCGTTCTGCGGGAAAAGACCCTGTCTCCGCTGGCCTAACCCGTCCAGACCCCATCGGAGACAGGATCTTTTCCCTCCTTGGAGCACTGACGGACCTTGGAGGGTCGGTTCTTCCTGGCTGGCTCCGCCGGCCATGGGCAACCCTCCGCAGGTCAACTCCCACCGCAAAAGGGCACCACCAACCTAGGTGTGTGAGGCGTAGCCGGGTTGGTGCAGGCTCTGTACGTGGGCGGGAGGTGGGGGGTGTTGCCGGAACCAACCCGGCTACGCCTCACACACCGGCACAAGCCCGCTCAAAGGCGCCGAAGGGCGGCCCCAGCGACGAGGCCCAGAAGCTCGAAACGCCCCCGACGAAGACCCAACCGGTCCGGCAGATCAGTCCCCCCAGAGTTCCTCGAGCCGAGAGTCCCGCCCACACCCATTCCTGTACCACTTGTACCGAATCGGATTCTTCTCGTAGTAGTCCTGGTGATACTCCTCGGCCGGGTAGAACGTCTCGAGAGCCGTCACCTCCGTCACCACGCGATCGAGCCTCCCCGAGCCCTCCAGCTCCGCCTTCGACGCTTCCGCCGCCGCCCTCTGCGCATCATCCAGATAGAAGATCCCGGAGCGATACTGGCTGCCCCGGTCGCAGAACTGGCGATTCTCGGCCTCAGGGTCGATGTTGACCCAGAAGACCTCGAGCAGCTTCTCGAAAGAGACCTTCGCCGGATCGTAGGTCACCTGCACGACCTCCGTGTGACCGGTGCCGCCTGCAGAAACCTGCTTGTAGGTCGGGTTCTCCACCTGCCCACCCGTGTAGCCCGAGATCGTCGAGTGCACTCCGTCGAGCTTGTCGAACGGCGGCTCCATGCACCAGAAACACCCACCGGCGAAAACCGCCGTCGCCAGACCCTCACCCGTCTCCTGAGCGACGACCGGTTCAGAGCCGCCCGTGAAGACAGCCAACACAGCGCCGCAGGCCAGAGCGGCCAGCAGGACGCCGAGAGCCAGCCGCTTCACGAGCGCAGCTCCGGCAGCGCCTCATCGGCCGGTACGAAGTTCAGCGCCACGCCGTTGTTGCAGTAGCGCTTGCCGGTCGGCGCCGGCCCGTCGTTGAAGATGTGGCCCTGGTGGCCGCCGCAGCGGGCGCAGTGGTACTCGGTCCGCGGGTAGCCGATCTTGAAGTCCGTGCTGGTACCCACCCGGCCCTCGAGCGCCTGATAGAAGCTCGGCCAGCCCGTCATCGAGTCGTACTTGGTCGCGGCATCGAAGAGGGGCAGATAGCAGGCCGAACAGACGAAGGTGCCCTCGCGCTTCTCGTCATTGAGCGGACTGGTGAAAGCGCGCTCCGTGCCCTCCTCGAAGAGGACGTGGTACTGCTCGGGGCTCAGCAACTCCCTCCACTCGGCCTTTGACTTCTCGAGGGTCTCGATGCCTGTCGGCTCCTCACCGCCCGCGGCCAGGCGCCTCAACGGGCCGGCGACGAATGCGGGTACTGCGACCACGCCGGCCAATCCCAGTAGAAAGTTCCGTCGTTCCATAGCGTCTCCTTCTCTAGAGTCTACCCGCGCTGTGCAAGCCATCCAGCGACGGGGATCACTCGGTCTTCATCTCGGGTTTGTTGGGTTCCCGGGCGAGGCCGCTGGAGCTGTCGCGGTGCCGGGGTACACTCGATTATCCGTGGCCCGGAGGGATTTGGATCTGTCGATCGACACAACAGGCGGAAGGCTGATCCGGTCCATTCTGCTCGCTGTCCTGACCGCGTTCGCTCTCGGTGCAGCCGCGCTCGCCCAGCCACCTGAAGTCCTCATCGACGCTCCCAGCGACCTCGAAGTCCCGGCTCGCCACTTACGGCAGTGGCGCTCCGATCGACTCGCCACCTTCCAGCAGCTGATCGGTCTGCCGACATCGGGCCAGCCGATCCGCGTCGTCCTGCTGACCGAGGACTCGGTTCCGGCTTCGGCCATGCCGTCGTGGGTCGCCGGGTACGCGCAGGCCGACGATCTGATCGTTCTCTTCCCGGCCCGGGTACCGGTCTATCCGAACTCTTCGCTCGACGAGCTACTGGGCCACGAGGTCGCTCACGTGCTCATCGCCAGGGCGGCCGGTCGCCGCGCGGTTCCCCGGTGGTTCAACGAGGGCCTGGCCATGCTGGCCGAGGAGGCATGGGACTGGGGCGACCGCTCCCGGGCGGCGCTCGCGCTGATCCGCAGCGAAGACTACGGCATCGCCACAGTGGACCAGCGCTTCGGCGGAACGGGTTCCGAGGTCAGTAGCGCCTACGCCCTCTCCGCGGCCTTTGTCCGCTCCCTGGTCGGCCGCCATGGCAAGACGATGCCGGCCGACGTCCTGGCCCGCCTGGCCGCGGGACAGTCCTTCGAGTCGGCCTTTGCGGCAGCGACGGGCGAGACTCTGGAGGAGGCCGAAGCCTTCTTCTGGCGTCGCCAGGCTCTCTGGACCCGGTGGATCCCTCTCCTCGGCAGTCCGACGACTCTCTGGATCCTCATCACCCTGCTCGCTCTGTGGGCGATCAAGCGGCGTCGGGATCGCGACCGCGACATCGAGGCGGCGTGGGATGCGGAAGAGCGCTTCGTGGAGCCGGGGCCGGACGAGCCGCTGAACTGAGTCGCTACTCCGACGGGATGTCGGCCCGGATCATCTCGACCAGGGTGAAGGCGAAGGTCGTTCCGCCTGCGCGGATGACGTCTCCGCTGGAGAGCTCCGCCGCGCGGACGCTGCGCTCGTTGAGGAACGTCCCGTTGCTGCTCTCGAGATCGTGGACGAAGTAGTCGTCTCCGCGGACTTCAACTTCGAAGTGAGTAGCCGACATCGCCGGGTCCGCAACGACGATGTTGGCGGTGGAGCGCCCGACCGATGTTCTGGCGCCGGCCAGCACGACCCGTCCGTTGCGGGCGTGGGTTCCGCGGACGACAAGAGCTGCCTGGACGACCGTCTCGATCGCCGCCGCTTCCGCTTCTTCGCTGGCGTCCAGGTCGAGCGTGCCGGAGCCGGTGAGGACCGTCTCGGCGCCGGAGTCCTTCGACTCGGGATAGGCGATCGTCCTGACACCGTCGACAAGAGGTTCGATCGTCGCGCCGCACGCCACGCACAGCGCCGGGTCGTGGTCCAGATCGGTCAGGTCGGCGACCGTGTGCCAGTGGCTGCACTTCGGACAGGAGAAGCCGTCCATCTCACTTGCCCCACGTCAGCTTGAGCACCGTCGGCGAACTGAGGACCACCTGCAACCGGTGCGTCTTGCCGCGCTCGAACTCGCCCCACAACGTCTTCATGGCTCGAACCTTGCCTTCGTTTCCATCGATTCGGACCTCGATCATATGCCTGCCGGCGGGGACGACAAGTCGAGTCGACACCTCCTGACCGAGCGTTCGATTCAGAAACCCTCCCGGTGAGGAGACACTCTCGGTCCAGACGAGCTCGTCGTTGACCCACAGTTTGACCGTCCCATCCTTCAGCCTGTTGAAGTACGTGACCCGCAGTCTGCCCGTCGCGACCGGCCTCGGACGCGTCCCGGCCTGGTCGGCGTCGTTCGTCTCCGCGTTGCCTTGCTGTTGCGCCGGTGCCTTGGCAGCGGAGCCGTTTCGGGGCTGCTCACCCTGGCGGTACGGGAAGGAGGGTGGCACGATGCGGGAGTCCGAGCTCTCTCTCGGATCCGCCGCTACAGGCTCGAGGACCTCGATCTCCGGAAGCTCTTCGTCGGCCTGCTCCTCGGCCCCTGGGGGCGGCCCGATTTCGGCGACCTCGATGCTCTCGACCGGCTCTCCGGCGGCCACCGGCGAGGGATCCTCGACTCGAGGCCAGAACACGGCCATGAGGGCGAAGAGAACGCTTAGACTGATGATCGCCAGGGTCAGTTTCCTGGCTCCCAGAAAGGCCAGCACACCCTCCATGCCGACCTCGTCCTCCGCCCTCGCGGCCGCCGGTGCCGCCGTGGGTTCCGGTAGCCCTATGGGTGGAGACGCAGTCGCCTCCTGTGTGGAGGTGTCGCCCAGTTCGTCCAGTGCACGAGCCAGCTCCTCGGCCTCCTGGAAGCGGCTGTCGGGGTCCTTCTCGAGGGCGCGGTCGATGACCTTCCCGAGTGGGTTGGTCACCGCCGGATTCAGCGTTTCTGCAGGCTTCGGGTCGATCTCGGCGATCCGGTAAGCGATCCCGGCCAGCGAATCGCCGCCGAACGGGAGAACTCCGGTCACTGCCTGGTAGAGGACGACACCGAGAGAGAAGAGATCGGAGCGCCGGTCAACGGGTTCGTTGCGGATCTGTTCCGGCGACATGTAGAAGGGCGACCCGAGCAGTCGGCCCGCCCGCGTGTTCGAGAGCGAGGTGAACTTGGCGATGCCGAAGTCCGAGATCTTCACTGCCCCGGAGGCGTCGACGAGGAGATTCGCCGGCTTGATGTCGCGGTGGACCAGACCGGCCTCGTGGGCGGCCTCGAGTGCCTGGGCGACCTGTCGGATCACGTCGATCGCCTCGGAGATCGGCAGGTGTCCCTTCTCCAGAATCCGCTGCTCCAGCGAGGGGCCGTCGACCCACTCCATCGCTATGTACGGGCTGCCACTCTCGGGTTCGGTGTCGGCGTCGTAGACGACGACGATGCCGGGATGACTGAGTCGCCCGGCCGCCCGTGCCTCGAGGACGAAACGCTGCTGGAGCTCGGCCTCCTCGTCGGCACTGACGCCGCGCAGTGGATCGAGCACCTTGACGGCGACTTTGCGACCGATGTTGGGGTCGAGTGCCAGGTAGACGCTGCCCATCGAGCCGCGACCGAGCTCGCTGAGGATCTCGTAGCGGCCTATCTGTTTAGGTGCTTCGGCGGACATCGTTCTCTTGGCGGAGCGTTCTCGAGGGAGTGGATAACTGCATAGATTCTACACTCGCTCCGCGCTGCCCGGTTCCAAATGCGACCGCACAAGTCGAGGAGCGTGGCATGCTAGAGGCTCTGTGAATCCTGCCCGATGGGAGAAACCCGCATGACACGTCTACGCCATCTCCGTTTTCCCGCTGTTCTCGCCCTGTCCCTGATCGTCGTGGGTCCGGGAGAGCTCTTCGCCTGGGGTGGCACGGGGCACCGGGTCACTGGCAGGATTGCGCACGATCACCTCTCGGCGGCGGCGCGCGTTCGGGTCGAGGAGGTGCTCGGCGGGGCTCACCTCGACCAGGTGACGGTCTGGGCGGACTTCGTACGGGCGGAATCGAGCTGGGGCTTCGCCAGTTCCTGGCACTACACGACCGTGCCGGACGATACGCAACCCGGGGAGGTCCTGGCGGACGCCTCACTGACCCCCGAGGTCGACGATGTTCTCGAGGCGATCGAGTTCCTCATCGCGGTTCTCGAAGGCGGCGCCGAGGAGACGGAGGCCTTCAGCCGGATCCTGACGGATGCCGAAGCGTCGCTCTATGCGGGAACGGTCGAGGGGACGGCGCTGGCGCTCCTCTCTCATTTCGTGGGTGATCTGCACCAGCCTCTGCATGTCGGGAATGGGGACGATCGGGGGGGCAACAGCATCACGGTGAAGTGGTTTGGTGAGGAGAAGAATCTGCACTCGGTCTGGGATTCGGGGATGATCGAGCGGGAGGGGCTGAGCTACTCGGAGTTATCGGAGTTTCTCGAGCGGGAGTTTGTGGGGGACGCTGAGCTTTGGAGCCAGGGGGAGGCTGTGGATTGGGCTCTGGAGTCGAAGCTACTGCGTCAGCAGGAGGTCTACGTCTGGGGGCAGGGGCGGTCGAACAACCTGCCGGACCTGAGCTGGCAGTATCAGCACGACAAGATCCCTACGGTGAAGAAGCGGCTCTTCCAGGCAGGCGTTCGGCTGGCTTTGCTGCTCAACAACATTTACGAGTGAAGTCTCGCGCTGTTGGGGCCGCCCTCCGGCGTTTGGCAGGGGCAAGAGTGCCGGTTGGGATGGTCAGGCGGGCTGGTTCCGGCGAACACCCCCCCACCTCCCGCCCTCGTACAGAGCCTGCACCAGCCCGCCTGCCCATCCCTGACCTCCCGCCGCCCTCGGTCGCGGGCTGGCGGAGGGCGATCCCAGGGGAGACCCGCTACCAGATCGTGGGCTCGGGGATGGCGACTACGAACTTGCCTCCCCATTCACGGATCCCGGCCATCTGCTCGCTGATCTCGTCCCTCAGGTTCCACGGCAGGATGAGGACGTAGTCGGGGCGGGTCTCGAAGATCCGGCTCGGCTCGTGGATCGGGATGCGGGTACCGGGGAGGTAGTTGCCGTGCTTGGCGGGTGAGCGGTCGACGGTGTAGTCGAGCACGTCAGTGCCGGCGCCACAGTAGTTGAGGAAGGTGTTGCCCTTGGCGGGAGCGCCGTAGCCGACGATCTGCTTGCCGGCGCGCTTGGCCTCGTTGGCGAAGTCCCAGAACCTGCGCTTGGTCTCGCGGATCCGTTCGTCGAAGGAGAGGTAAGTCTCGAGCTTGCCGAAGCCGCGAGCTTCCTCACGACCCAGCAACTCGCCGACCCGATCCGCCACCGGCTTCGTGGAGTCCTCCTCGTGCCGTCCGTAGACCCGCAGGGAGCCCCCGTGTGTCGGCAGTTCCTCGACATCGAAGACGGTGAGGCCGTGGCTTGCGAAGAGGGCGACGACGACCTGGAAGGAGTAGTACGAGTAGTGCTCGTGGTAGATCGTGTCGAACTGGTTCTCGTCCATCAGCCGCATGAGGTGAGGGAACTCGAGGGTGATGACGCCCTCGGGCGCCAGGACGATCTTCATCCCCTCGACGAAGTCGTTGAGTGGCGGCACATGGGCAAAGACGTTGTTGCCCAGCAGCAGGTCCGGGCGGATGCCTTCCTCGACCAACCTCCGGGCCAGGTCCGAACCGAAGAACTCGACGCGTGACGGAATGCCCATCTCCGCCTCGGCATGGGCAGCGATGTTGGCGGCGGGCTCGATGCCGAGAACCGGCACGCCGACGGCCTTGAAGTGCTGCAGCAGGTAACCGTCGTTGCTGGCGATCTCCATCACCAGGCTCTGGTCACCGAGGCCGAAGCGGTCGATCATCAGCTCGCTGTAGCGCTTCGCGTGGGCCACCCAGGAGTCCGAGAACGACGAGAAGTAGGCGTAGTCCGAGAAGATCGCCTCGGCCGTCTCGAACTCGGGTAGCTGCACCAGAAAGCACTCGGAACAGACGTAGACCGTCAACGGGAAGCGCGGCTCCATCGCCAGCATCCGGTCGGGAGGCAGGTAGGAGTTGGCCAACGGCGACGAGCCGAGGTCGGCGAAGACATGCTCCAGCCGGGCGTTGCAGAAACGGCAGTTCAGGTCCATTTGAGGGGTTCCTTCCGGTGCTCCACGGGGCGCGGGGCCTGAATGGTAGCGCAGGGCCGGATCGAAGCCCAAGCGGTGGTATTCTTCGCGGCCGGAGGTATCGATGGCGGTTGACCCGGAACTACTGGAAATTCTGCGGTGTCCCAAGTCCAAGGGCGAGTTGGAGCTGGTCGAGTTGCCGGCCGAAGCTCGCGATGAGCTGGTGGAGAAGTACCGCGTTCACTTCCGTGACGAAGAGCCGGTGGTGGAGGAGGCTCTGTATTGCGCCACCTCGGGGCTGGTCTATCCCGTCGTCTCCGACATTCCGATCATGCTCGTAGAGGATGCGCTGCCCGCCAGCGCGATCGGCCGCTGAGGGCCCGATTCCGGCCCGTCTAGCGCGCTTTCGAACCCGAGGGAGACTCTGTGCGAGGTCACGGCGATTCAGACGCCGTCCAGCGGGTGGGCTACACAGCCTTCGCCCTGCACCTGTGGACGGTCTTCGGCCTCTTCCTGTCGAATCTGACGGGAGTGGTGGCGCTGGCCTCGTGGGCCACGCTGCGCTTTCGTTTCGATGGGCGCCGGGCAAAGAGCATTCTTCTGCCGATCACTCTCTACGGACTGTGCGTTCTGCTCTCGATCGCCTTCTCGGTCGACCCCGCCGGATCGCTCCGCGGTGGCCGAGAACTGATCGCCCTGCTGGGGATACCGCTCGCGCTGGCACTCGTGCGCGGGGTCAAGCAGACCCGAGCCATCGTCGACGGCCTGATCGTCATGGCGACCTTCTCGGCTGGATGGGGCCTCGCCCAGCTCTTCTACGGTTTCGGGGGGATCGAGAACAGAATCCGCGGTCCGTTCTCCCACTGGATGACCTTCGCCGGCGTGCTGTTGATCGCCGATCTCCTGCTCATCTCGCAGATGATCTCGGGTCGTCACGCCCGATCGGCATGGCGGTGGATTGCCCTCCTGGCGATCAACGCGGGGATTATCAGCTGTCTTACCCGAGGCGCGTGGATCGGAGGTGCACTCGCAGTGGGAGTGGTCCTGGTGATCCGGGCACCTCGGCTGCTCGTGGTCTTCGTCGTGGCGCTGATCCTGGTTCTGGCGGTCTCGCCGGTTTCGGTGCGCGAGCGCGTCGCCTCGATCGGCGACCTCGGTGATTTTTCCAACTACGACCGACTGTGCATGATCGAGGCGGGCTGGCGCATGGTGCGCGAGCGTCCAGTTTTCGGCCAGGGGCCGGAGATGGTAGAGCAGCGCTATCCGATCTACCGTCATCCCACGGCTCCACGGCAGTCGACTCCGCACCTCCACAACAACCTCATCCAGATCGCTGCCGAGGAGGGTCTGGTGGCCATGGGCGCCCACATCTGGTTGATGGTGGCCGCTCTCTGGGCGGCGCTGTGGCGCTATCGTCGAAGCCGAGGCGCCGAGGAGGGAGGTCCGGATCTCTACCTGGGCGCGTTCGGCGCCCTCCTGGCTTTCAACTTGGCCGGCTTGTTCGAGTGCAACTGGGGGGATACTGAGGTCCAGCGACTGGCCCTCTTCATGGCGGCGATGCCCTTTTGTGCCGACCGATCGGAGACGGAGTGAACGATTCCTTCAAAGACTTCGCTCGAGAGCTCAGACCCAGAATCGAGGCTGAGCTCGACAGCTGGCTGCCGCCGGAGAACGCCGATCCGGCCAACCTGCATCGAGCCATGCGATACAGCGTCTTCGCCGGGGGCAAGCGGATTCGGCCGGCGCTGGTCGTTCTCGCCGGTGAGACGTTCGGTGCCTCCAGATCGCTGCTCATGCCCGGCGCGGCCGCTCTCGAGATGATTCACACCTTCAGCCTCGTCCACGACGACCTGCCGGCTCTGGATGACGACGATCTGAGGCGCGGTCGTCCGACCGTTCACTGCGAGTTCGACGAGGCGACGGCGGTCCTCGTGGGGGACGCGTTGCTCAATCTCGGTCTGCAGGTCCTGATGGAGCACCCGGCCGCCGCATCGGCAGAATGCCGGCTGCGCTCGGCGTCGCTGGTCGCGGACGCGGTCGGGACTTTCGGCATGATCGGTGGCCAGATGGCCGATCTCGAGGCCGAGGACGCCTGGCCGGAATCTCCTGAAGCGGTCCTGGACTCCATCCATCGCCGCAAGACCGGCGCCTTGCTGACCGTCGCGCTGCGGATCGGTGGCGCGCAGGCCGGGGTGGACGATGCTGGCGATCGCGTGCTCTCGGGCCTCGGGCGCTGCCTCGGGCTGATGTTTCAGATCGGCGACGACCTGCTCGATGTCGAAGGGGACTCCGAGACTCTCGGCAAGACGGCGGGCAAGGACGAGGATGCGCGCAAGCTCACCTACCCGTCGCTCTACGGCGTCGATGCCAGCCGCCGGAAGCTCGGTGAGGTTCGATCCGAGGCGTTGGGCCTGGCCGGCGTGCTGCCCCGTTCGCGCGAGCTCTTCCAGTCACTGATCGACTACCTCTACGAACGCGATCGGTGACCCGGCTCGACCAGCTGCTCGTCCAGAAGGGCGAGTTCCCTTCGCGGGAGAAGGCGCGCAGGACGATCATGGCGGGCAAGGTCAGGGTCGACGGTCAGGTAGTCGACAAGCCGGGGACCTCGATCGGGCCTTCGGCGTCGATCGAAGTCGCCGAGCCCGCAGAGCCTTTCGTGTCGCGCGGCGGCCGCAAGCTCGCCGGTGCGCTCGATCACTTCGCGGTGGCAGTCGATGCTCTCGTCTGTCTCGATGTCGGTGCCTCGACCGGGGGATTCACCGACTGCATGCTGCAGCGGGGTGCGCTGCGGGTCTACGCCGTCGACGTGGGCTATGGCCAGCTCGACTACTCCCTCAGGCAGGACGAGCGGGTGATCGTCATGGAACGGGTCAACGCCCGACACCTGACCGTCGATGATCTGCCCGAACTCTGCGATCTCGCAACCTTCGACCTTTCGTTCATCTCGCTGTCCAAGGTCGTGCCGGCGGTCGCCAGGCTGGTCAAGCCGGGCGGCCGACTGATCACCCTCGTCAAGCCGCAGTTCGAGGTCGGCAAGGGAAGAGTGGGCAAGGGGGGGATTGTTAGAGACGAGGCGGTTCGCCGCGAAGTGATCGAGGAGCGTGTCGCTGAGCTCGAAGCGGCGGGTCTCGAGAGCCATGGCTGGATCGATTCCCCGATCACCGGTGCGCGAGGCAACCTGGAAGCGTTAGCCTTGTTTACGAGGAGAGAGATGTGAAGCCCATCAATAAAGTCGCCGTCGTCGCCAAGCGTGACAGCCCCGAGGCCGATCAGACGGCTCGGGAAGTCGCGGAGTGGCTCGAGCGCCGCGACGTGACAGTGGCGGTGGATAGCGATGCCGAGCACGGTCCCCCGGGGGTCCTCACCGGCAACGGCGATTTCGACCTCGTGGTGATTCTCGGTGGCGACGGAACGCTGCTCTCCGTGGCGCGCAACCTCACCCGGCCGGTGTCGATCCTCGGCGTCAATCTGGGCCATCTCGGATTCCTCACCGAGGTCGGCCGCCACGAGCTCTATCCGACGCTCGTCGAGGTGCTGGCCGGACGCTATTCAGTGGAGCCCAGGACGCTGATGGAGCTCGACCTCCATCGCGCCGACGGTTCGGTCGAGCACTTCAATCTGCTCAACGACGCGGTGATCGCCAAGAGCGCACTGTCGAGAATCATCGAACTCACTCTGAGCGTCGAGGGCGAGCTGGTGACGACCTATCGCTCCGACGGCCTCATCATCTCGACGCCGACCGGTTCGACCGCCTACAACCTCTCGGCCGGCGGTCCGATCGTCATCCCCACCCTCCCCGTTGCCGTGCTGACGCCGATCTGTCCCCACACCTTCTCATTGCGTCCGATCGTCGTTCCCGACTCGAGTACGGTCGAGGTGACGCTCGATACCCAGCTCGAGAAGGTCTTCCTGACGATCGACGGCCAGGAGGGGACCACCCTGGCGTACCGCGACACGGTCCGCCTGCGCCGGTCCGACCTCGAAGTGCCGCTGGTCAAGATCAGCGGCCGGTCCTTCTACGACAGCCTGCGCCACAAGCTGCACTGGGGAAGCTAGCCGGCCACCGGGTGTCCGGGGGCTTGCGGGGGACCATGGCTGATCGCAAGAGGCGACGAACCTCGAGAGGCTTCAAGGTCGTCATCGGCCTCCTCGCTGCCCTGTTCGTGGTGGTTTGGTGGGCCGCTTCGCGCGGCGAAGAGTACGTCCGCGCCAGGGCCGAGGAGGAGCTCTCCTCCGTCCTGGAGACAACGGTGTCGGTGGAGAGCGTGAGCATCGGTCTGTTGCCGTTCGAGGTGACCGCTCTCGGTGTGACCGTGGCGGAAGCGGGGGGTGACCGGCCGGTCCTCGAAGTGGCCGGAGTGGAGCTCGGGATGCGATGGCGCGAGGTCTTCGGCTCCCCTCGGCGGATACGCACCATCGCTCTGGATCGGCCGACGCTGCATCTGCGTGTCGATGAGTCGGGGCAGCACAACCTCCCACTTCCGCGGTCCGAGGCGTCGCAGGGCGACGGGCTGACCCTCGACACCTTCGAGATCGCCGGGGGTCGTGTTCGATTCCAGGAGCAGGTGGTGCCGGTCGACCTCGAAGTTCACGAACTGTGGGCCCGAGCCTCGGGAACAGAGACCGGCGACTTCGCTGCTGCGCTCGAGGCCTCCCGTGTCGACCTGGAGGTCGGTTCTCTCCCGGCGATCGAGTGGGCGTCTCGCCGCCCCCCGGGACCGGCGGGAAGCGACTTTTTGCCCGGCGACCCTGCCTGGACCGGAGCTCTGAGTCTGCGGGCGGGCTGGCGCGACGGAACGCTACTGATCACGGAGGCATTGCTCAAGGAACCCGATCTGCAGTTGAGCCTTCGGGATGGCTTCTTCCGGACGAGCGACGCGGCTTGGGGTGGCGACGTCAGCCTGGCCGGCGACCTGTCGTTAGTGGCCGCCGCAGCTGACGACGGGGCGGAGCTCGAGGGCGAATGGCGCTTCGATGGCACGGTTTCCGGGCAGACCGCGTGGCGGATCGAGGGCTCGCTGACGAGTCCGCAACCGAGGTGGAAGGGGCGGCCGGTGGAGAACCTCGAGGCCGAAGTCGAGGCGGACCCTGAAGGTCTTCGCGTGACCAGCCTGGCTGCGACGGCGGCATCGAGTGAACTGGAGGGCACGGTCTCGGTGAATTGGGCCCAGCCCGACAGCCCGGTCGAGCTAGAGATCGAGGCCACCGCCGGGAGTCTCGGTCAGGCACTCGAGTGGCTGGGCCTCGATCTACCCGGGATGTCAGGTGACTGGTCAGGCGAGTTGACCTGGACGTTCCCCGCCGCCGACCCGTTCGCCGGTCAGGGCAAGGCGGTGGCGTCGATCGCTGTCGATGGCGAGTTCGGAGAGTCGCTGACAGACCAACGGTTCGCGGTCGAGATCGACGGCCCCGATGTGGAGTTCTCGGTACCGGGCGATGAGGGGGAAGGGGATCCGCTGAGCGTGACAGGGAGCTGGTCCCTCGCCGATCGGCGCGGGCGAGTCGACTACGCCCTCGCCACATCACGTCTCGCCGAGTGGCTCGAGCTCATTGCCTCCGATCTCGACCCGGAGGCGCGGCAGTGGCTTCCCGTCGGCGGTGAGGGGGAGCTGAGCGGAGTCGTCGAGGTCGAAGGCGAGGCCTGGGTCAGCCCATTGTCGGTCGAGCTCCGGGAGGTGACCGTGGGGTCGGTGGCCGCGGCCAGTCTGTCCGCTTCCGGGAGGCTCGATTCCGAGGGTTTCAGCGCCCTGAGGCTCGACGTCGAGCGCCCCGACGGTTCGATCTTGGCGACCGGCGAGGTCTTTTTCTCCGGCTCCGAGGCCGCGCTCGGACTCGCTCTCGATATCGACGTCGCCGGGTGGCCGGCCGAAGAGCTGGCGGCCCAGCTCGGACTGCCCGAAGGTCTGGAGGGGCCGGTGCATGCTTCGGCGCGAGTGACGGGCACCACGGAGACGCCTCTCGCCGAGGCCCGGTTGACGGCCTTCCCCGGTCTCCTCGCCGGTCTCCCGCTCAGCGATGCGACCGGAGCGATCGCTCTCGAGGTCGACGGAGTGCGGTTTGACGACCTCGAGGCTCAGCTCGCCGGCGGCTCAGTCAACCTCAACGGGTGGATGCCGCTCGAATCCGGCGAGTTCGATCTCGAGGTGACCTCGACCCCGATCAGTCTCGCCCTACCACCCCTCACGGACCTCGTCCCGGAAGGCACCAGGGGTTCGCTGTCGATCGCGGGGAGCCTGGGCGGAACCCTCGACGTCCCTCGACTGCTCCTGGATCTGGAGACGGAGGGCCTCGAAGTCGCGGGGATCGAGTCCGAGGACGATCTGGCGGCGGATCTGAGAATCCGCTGGGCCGATGGCCGGCTGACCGCCGAGGGCGGTGTCGGCGACCTTCTCACCATCGATGGAGGGGGCCCGCTCGATCTCGAGTCGGCCGACCTCAGGGTCGGATTCGCCACCGAGCGCCTGGACATCCTGGCCGCCGATGTCGAGGGCGGACTGGAGGGTGAGTTGCTTGTCCTCGGCAACCCCTCGGATGGAGATCTCGAGACGCAGTTCGTCGTCGACCGTCTGGACCTGGCGTATCGTGGCAGGCGCCTCTCGGCGCTCGAGCCTGTCCTGCTCGGTTGGCGACAGGGTGCTCTCGAGATCGACTCCTTCTTTCTCGGTGACGAGGAGACGGGCAGCGAGATCTTCGTCTTCGGCCGCGCGCCGCTCGATGACTCGAGCCCGCTCGCGGTCAGGATTCAGGCCTCGATCGACACCCGGTGGCTGGAACTGGCTCTGCCCGACTGGGAGTTTCGCAACGGGCGATTCGATGGCATGGCGACGATCGCGGGGCTCGCCTCCGAGCCGCTCGTCAACGGCCAGGGAGAGATCTTTCAGGAGCGCCTCGCCGTGGAGGGCCTGCCCTACGGCACCGAGGATCTCCGAGCGGTCCTGCTGTTCTACCCCGGGCAGGTCGTGGTCGACGACGGTGTGGCGCGAGTGGCCGGGGGCCAGGTCAGAGCAGCGGGCGATGTCTCCCTCTACGCCGATGGAGGCGTCGAGTATCGCTTTCAGCTCTCGGCTTCGGACCTGCAGCTTCGATACCCCGAGAACTGGCAGGTGCGGGCCGGCGGCGACCTGGTCGTCAGCTCGGTGAACGGGGGTCGAGAGGTGGGCGGTCAGCTCGAGATCGAGCGGGCGAGCTTCTCGAAGGATGTGGATCTGGGGATCACGCAGCTCATGCAAATCGCCTTCGCCCGCCGCCCGGAGTTGGTCGACGAAACGAGCGAACTGATGGCGACGACGACGCTCAACGTCGCCGTCAAGGGTGACGACTCGCTGCGGGTGCGCAACAACGTCGGCGAACTTCGGGGCGGCCTGGATCTCATCGTTCGCGGGAGCATGGCTCGGCCCGTGGTCTTCGGCGACGTGAATCTGGCCGCCGGCAGCACGATCGAGTTCTCGGGCACCGAGTACGAGGTGCAGCGCGCCGAACTCCATTTCGTCAATCCCTACCGCCTCGAGCCGGTCGTCGACCTGCTGGCGACGACCCAGATCCGCGAGTACGACGTCTCGCTCAGCCTCTCGGGTGCCCTCGAGCAACTCGAGGTCAATTTCGCCTCCAACCCGCCGCTCTCGGATCTCGACGTACTGAGGCTGCTGACCGGCGGCGATGACCCGACGCTCGACACGGTCGATGGAACCGAGCGTCTCGACGCCGGCTCCTTCCTCTACGGCCAGGCCGCCTCGATGGTCGCCGGTCGGGTGAACGACCTCTTCGGCCTCGATCAGGTCAAGATCGACCCGCTGACCGGGGCTTCGGGTGACCTCTCGTCGGCGCGCGTCACCGTCGGCAAGAGGATCTCCCGCGACCTCTTCGCGACCTACTCCTACGACCCGTCGGACAACGAGCAGCAGGTGCTCGAAGTCGAATGGCAGGTCGACCGGCAATGGACCCTGGTTCTGACCCAGAACGGGGATCGAAGCTACATCGTCGACGCCCGCTGGGAGAAGAGCTTCTGATGCGCCGTCCCCTGGTCACCTGGGCGGCCTGGCTGGCCCTGCCTGCACTGCTGCCGGGAGTGAGCGGGGCTGCCGAGCCGATCGTGCAGCGGGTGGAGGTACGCAGTGATATCGAGATCGAACGTCCTGACGAGATCCTGGATTGGATCGTCGTCGAACCCGGGCAGCCTCTCGACCGCCAGGCCGTCGCCCGCAGCCTGCGCAACCTGCGGGCGACCGGGATCGCGGGCCAGGTGGAGGCTTACCGGCTCTCAGGCGACGTCGTGGCCTTCGTCCTGCGCGGTCGCACCCTGGTCGAGAGTGTCGAACTCGAAGGTGAACTCGGCCTCAAACCTTGGCAGGTGCGTGAAGCGGTCACCGTTCGCGATGGCCTGCCTCTCCTGGCCGATGGCGTCTTCCGGACTTTTCAGCAGCTGAGAGATCTCTACGAACTGCACGGCTACCTGGGCGCATCGGTCCGTGTGGCGGTGGAGGAGGACGAAGCGCGGCTCCGTGCAACGGTCACCTTCACCATCGACTGCGGAGACCGGGCCACGTTCGGCTCGATCGAGTTCGACGGAGGGCTCGGTGCTCTCGGCCCGGAGGCGCTTCTCGGGGCGCTGCACTCCAAGGTCGGAGGCAGCTACAGCCGGACCGCTGTGCGCGAGGACCAGGAGCGGCTCGAGACCTGGCTCCTGCGCCAGGGCTACCGGCAGGCGACCGTCGGTGTGCCGATCGAGGACCCGCAGGGTGTCGAGCGTGTCCGGGTGACCTTCCCGGTCGAAGTCGGCGAGCACTTCACCGTCGAGGTCGCTGGAGATCGAGGGCCTCTGGAGCGCCGCGACCTCCTGCCCCTTCAGGGGACGGAGCGCTATGACAGCGCGACTGTGTTCGAGACCGAACGGAGGATCCGCAGCGATTTCCAGCAGCGCGGATACTACGACGTGGCGGTCGAGATCGCCGAAGAGAACGAGGAGGGCGAACACACCCTGCGGGTCAGCGCCCAGCCCGGCCCCAAGCGTTCGCTCGAGTCGGTGAGTTTTTCCGGTAATGAGGCCCTCGAGGACGGGCGCCTGCGCTCGGTGATGCAGAACACCGTGCGCGCGCGATTCACTCCGGGAAGCGGTGTGCTCGTCGATCTCTGGCTGGAGGAGGATCTGGCGATCCTTCAGGGGGCATATGCTCTCGAGGGTTTTCTCAAAGCCCAGGTCGGCCCCGCGAAGGTCGAGCAGCGGCAGGACGGTTCGCTGGCGCTCTCCATCCCCATCGTCGAGGGCCCGCGGACCACGATCGGGGACCTCACTCTCCGGGGCGCGCGGCAGTTTGCTGCCGAGGACCTGCTGCCCGGACTGCCACTGGTCGCCGGCGGTCCCTACCACCCTCGCCGGCTGGAGGAAGCCCTCGCTCTCGTCCGTGCGCGCTACGCCGATGCCGGTTTCAACCAGACCCAGGTCGCGGCCCACTCCGAGTGGGCCGAGGACGCAGGAGCCGTCGATCTACGCATCGACATCCTCGAAGGCCCCCAGAGCCTCTCGGAGAGGATCGTCGTCCACGGTCAGCGCAAGACACGCCAAAGCTACATCCGGGACATCCTGGACCTCGAGCCCGGAACGCCGCTGAGCCCGCGCCTGCTACGGGCGACTCAGCGTCGGCTCTACAGCCAGGGAATCTTCTCCAATGTCGACGTGCGAGTGATCCCCGGAACACCTTTCAGCGCCGGTCGTGACGTCATCGTGGAACTCGAGGAGGGCCGAAACCGGCGGGTCACCTACGGCTTCGGTTACGACTCGGAGGATGGCGTCAGAGGTCTCTTCGGCTACTCCCATCGCAATCTCCTGGGTGTCGGGCTCTCGGCACAGGTCGACCTGCGCGCCAGCGAGCGCGATCGGCAGGCTCGTTTTCTCGTGCAGCAACCCCTCGTCGGGCAGTGGGATCTACCGGTGACCTACTCGCTCTTCGCCGTCGACGAGGGACAGGAGAGTTTCCGTTCGAGACGCACCGGCACGCAGATCGACGTCGACCGGATCAACGGGCGAACCCGCTGGGGACTGCTCTACACCTACAAGCTCGTCCAACTGGACGAGCCCGAGCCGGGGCTCGAAGAACTGCTCATCGACCGCCGCTTCCAGGAGGTCACGGTGTCGAGCCTGGAACCGAGTCTCTCGGTGGATCGCCGTGACGACGCCCTCGATCCGCAGCGCGGTTGGAATGCGACCCTTGTCACTGAGTTCGCATTTCCCTTCATCAACGCCGAGGAGGAGTTCGTCAAGATCTTCGGACAGGGCTCGTGGCTTGTGGGTGCGGGGTCGAGAGCCGTACTCGTCTTGAGTGGTCGGGTCGGCGGGATCGAGCCGCTGAGTGAGGCGGCCGAGGTCGATCCGGTCTGCCAGGAGAACGGGCTCGACTTCGCCTCCTGCGACGTCAAGATCTCCGAACGCTTCTTCGCCGGCGGCCGGACGACTCACCGTGCCTACCGCCGCGACCGGCTTGGGATCCCCGGTGAAACTCTGCTCGAAGTGGACGGGCAGGATCAGCCGGTCGCCTTCGGCGGCACGGGCCTGCTGATCGCCAACATGGACTTCCGCTTCGACATCGTCGGTGCTCTCGGAGGGACGGTCTTCGCCGACGCCGGCAACCTGTGGCCCGACTGGCGCGACATCGAGCCGAGTTCGTTGAAGTACGGCGCCGGCGTCGGACTGCGCTACGCGTCGCCCCTGGGCCCGATCAGGCTCGAGATCGGCTGGAAGCTCGACCGCTTGCCGGGCGAGGATCCCTACGTCGTCCTGTTCAGCGTCGGCAACCCGTTCTGAGCCGTTTTCCGGCCTCCCCGGTCGCCTGTTCCCCCGCTGGGGTTTTGCTGCTATCCTCTCGCCGGCCGCGAGGCCCCTCTCACAGCAGACCACCAATTCGCCCTGTTCAGGGCGCCCAGCCAGCAACCAAGCGATAGCGCTCAGCTAATCAAGGAGTACACCGATGTCCGAGCACCTGAATGCCCCGCACGGGGGCGAAATCGTCGACCTGATCCTGCCCGAAGACCAGCAGCAGAAAGCCCAGGAGGAGTCTGTCGACTGGCCTTCGTGGGATCTGACACCCCGCCAGATGTGCGACCTGGAGCTGATGCTCTGTGGCGCCTTCTCCCCACTGAAGGGCTTCATGAACAAGGCGGATTACGAGGCGGTCTGCGATGGGATGCGCCTTGCCGACGGCACGCTCTGGCCGTTGCCGATCACCCTCGACATCACGGACGAGGTGGCCGAGGGGCTGGCCCCCGGCTCCAAGCTGGCTCTGCGCGACCCCGAGGGCGTGATGCTGGCCGCTATCGAGGTCGAGGAGACCTGGGAGCTCGACCGCGAGTCCGAGGCGCAGCGCGTCTACGGCACAACCGATCGCAAGCACACGGCGGTCGCTCACCTTTTCGATACGTCGAACAACGTCCTCGTCGGTGGCAAGGTGACCGGCTTCCAGGGCCCGACCCACTACGACTACCGCAACCTGCGGGCGACTCCCACGGACCTGCGTCGCCGCTTCGAGCGCCTGGGCTGGACGAAGATCGTCGCCTTCCAGACCCGCAACCCGATGCATCGGGCCCATTTCGAGCTGACCCTGCGGGCCGCTCGGGACATCGAGGCCAACCTGCTGATCCACCCTGTGGTTGGCATGACCAAGGCGGGTGACGTCGATCACTACACACGCGTGCGCTGCTACCAGAGTCTCGTGGAGCGCTATCCGGTGAACACCGCCATGCTCGCCCTGCTGCCGCTGGCGATGCGCATGGGCGGCCCCCGCGAGGCGCTGTTCCACGCCATCATCCGCAAGAACTACGGCTGCAGCCACCTGATCGTCGGCCGCGACCATGCCGGTCCGGGCAACGACTCCGAGGGCAACCCGTTCTACGGCGCCTACGACGCCCAGGAACTCTTGCGCGAGCACGAGGAAGAGCTCGGCATGGCGATGGTGCCCTTTCGCATGGTCGTCTACGTCGAGGATCAGGACGCCTACTACCCGGTCGACGAGGTCCCGGAGGGCTCTCGTACACTGAGCATCTCCGGTACCGAGCTGCGCGAGCGCCTGGCCAAGGGCCGCGACCTGCCGGAGTGGTTCACCTTCCCGGAGGTGGCTGACGAGCTGCGCAAGACTCACGCGCCGCGGGCGAAGCAGGGCTTTACGGTCTTCTTCACCGGTCTGTCCGGATCGGGCAAGTCGACCGTCGCCAATTCCCTGCGGGTCAAGCTGCTCGAAATGGGCGGCAGGCCGGTCAGCCTCCTCGACGGTGACGTGGTGCGCAAGAACCTCTCGTCGGAGCTCGGTTTCTCCAAGGAGCACCGCGATCTGAACATCACCCGCATCGGCTACGTGGCCTCCGAGATCACCAAGAACGGTGGCATCGCGATCTGCGCTCCCATCGCTCCGTACGACGCGGTCCGCCGCGTCGTCCGCGAGACGGTCGAGCCGGGTGGCGGTTTCATCCTCGTTCACGTCGCAACGCCGATCGAGATCTGTGAGCAGCGCGACCGGAAGGGTCTCTACGCCAAGGCGCGGGCGGGTATCATCAAGGGGTTCACGGGCATTTCGGATCCCTACGAGGTGCCGGAGGATGCGGACGTGGTGCTCGATACCACCGACCTGCAGCCGGACGAGACTGCGCAGCAGATCATTCTTCATCTCGAGCACGAGGGCTATATCGGCGCTTCACGAGGTAGCTGACGGTTCAGGACAGTCAGGGCATAGAGTCCGGTAGTCACACTGCGGCAGTCGAGCGGCTCGGTGTCGGGGCGTCGACGGCGCTCGTCGGCAGCGGCCTCGGTCGGATCGTCAACTTCTTCGGCCAGGTCGTTCTGGCGCGCTGGCTCGGGCCTGCCCAGCTCGGGCTCTACGCCATCGGCTGGGGTGCCTTCAGGCTTCTGACCCTCCCCGCGACGCTGGGGCTCAACAACGGGATCCAGCGCTTCGGCTCGATCAGTCGAGCTCAGGGGGGGCGCGGCGGCGGGCGCATGCTGCGCGTCGCCGAGCGTCTGACGCTCGCCACCTCCGGCGTCGTCTGCCTGGGGCTCCTGGTCGCCAGCCCCTGGCTGGCCGGAGAGGTCTACGGGGACGAGCGGCTCCTGCCGCTCTTCATCATCTTCGCTCTGGCACTACCTGGCGCCGCCGTGCTGCGGGTGTCGGCCGCGGCGACCCGCGTGTCGCAGGATCTGCGGGCTTCCGTCGTCATCGAGGACTTCGGGCGGCCCTTTCTCTTCGCGGTGATCGCGGTCTTTCTCCTCTGGCGAGGGATGGGCGTTCTCGGCGCCGCGATCGCGGTGTCGCTGTCGTTTCTTCTGATGGCCTTCCCGGCCCGAGTCTGGGCTCGCAAGTGGTTTCCGCACACACCGGACGGGAGGCCGAAAGGGGAACCGATCGCCAGCGCACGGACTCTGGTGCGGTATTCGGTCCCGATGGCCCTGGCCGGCACCGTGGGCGTCACGATGACCTGGTTCGATCGCTTGCTCGTCGGCTTCTACCTGCCGATAGAGGCTGCGGGCTGGTACCAGGTCGCCGCCCAGGCTTCGGGGGCCTTTGCCGTCGTCGTCGGCGCTTTCAACGCGATCTTCACCCCGATGATCGCCGGGCTGCTGGTCCGCGGCGAGCGTGAGAGGCTCGAGGAGCTCTTTCGTGTCGCCACCAAGTGGGGAGCGCTGGCCGTCCTGCCCGGCGCCGCGCTCTGCCTCGCGGCGCCCGAGGCCGCCCTCGGGTCGATCTGGGGTGCCGACTACCTGCCCGCCGCCGCACCACTGGTGATCCTCACCTGTGGTCAGCTGGTGACCGTCGGCACCGGGGCCGTGGGCTATCTTCTGATGATGAGTGGCCACCCCAATCTCTGGCTCGGGCTCTCGCTCGGCGCGCTGGGTGCCGATGTGCTCCTCAACGTCCTCCTTATCCCGCGCTATGGGCTCGTAGGGGCCGCAGCGGCGACGGCGATGTCGGTGGCGGTGCTCTTCATCGGTGGGCTTATCGTCGTACGTCGGCGGCTCGGGATCTGGCCCTGGGACCGCCGCTTCCTCGGAGTCGTCGCGACCGGTGTCGGCGTACTCGTCGCCGCGTTCCTACTGCGTGAGTGGACTGCTCTCGGCCAGACGGGGACGGTTCTGGCCGTCGTCGGCCTCGCCGCCGGTCTGACGCTCGTGGGGTGGCGCCTGATGGCGTCCGGCCCCGAAGACCGACTGATCCTCAGGAAGCTGTCAAGGCTCGGTCGATGACGACCCAGGTCCTCTACCTGGCCGGCCTCGGCCGCAGTGGCAGCACCCTGCTGACGCGGCTGCTCGGGCAGATCGAAGGCGTCTGCTCGGTCGGCGAGATCCACCACCTGTGGAAGACCGGGGCGCCCCGCGCGGCGGCCGACGAGCTCTGTGGTTGTGGTGAGACCTACGCCGACTGCGGCTTCTGGTTGGACCGGTTGGCTGCGGCAGCGCAAGGAGGGGGTGTCGATCTCGAACGGATGCGTTCGCTCCAGGAGGAGGTCTCCCGCATTCGCCGGATCCCGCGGCTGGAGTCAGGCGGCGACGCGGCGTTCGAGGCTGCGGTCGAGGAGTACGCAGGCTTCTGGAGCCGCCTCTACGCGGAGCTCAGGGAGGCGACAGGCGCGCGGGTGATTCTCGACGCCTCCAAGGATCTCGGCCCTCTCTTCTTCCTCGATCGCGTCGAGGGCATCGAAGTGCGGGTTCTGCATCTGGTGCGTGACCCCAGGGGGGTGGCCTTCTCCTGGAGCCAGCGAAAGCTGCGGCCAGAGTTTGTCGACCGCGAGGTCTACATGAACCGCCACGGCGTCCTCGATGTCGCCCTGCGCTGGTGGTACAGCAACCTCCTCGCCGATCGTGCATCACGGCGGTTCCCGCACACCATGCGGCTGCGTTACGAGGACTTCGTGGCCGAGCCGAAAGCCGCCCTCGAGACGATCTGCGCGTTCGCTGATCTCGATGGTGCCGATCTGAGTTTCCTCGACGGCCGCTCGGCCCGCATCTCCCGTGGCGACCACTCGCTATCGGGCAACCCCATGCGATTCGACTCGGGTGCGCTCACGATCCGGGCCGACATGCGCTGGCACCAGGAAATGTCCGCGGCGGGCCGTTGGGCGACCGCCGCCCTGACCTGGCCGCTGAGACGGCGCTATGCCTATTCCTGGAGCGCCCGGTGAGCCGCCACAGCGATCGGGCCATCGAGCTCGTGGTCCTGTCGTCGGTGCACTGGCATTTCACCTGGCAGCGCCACCACGAGATCTCCAGCCGCCTGGCCCGGCGGGACTACCGGGTGACCTACGTCGAGCCGATTCCCAAGCGCTGGCCGGCTCTGCGAGAGGCTGCCCGCGTGCTGGGTCGCCTCCGGGGTCGGCACGAGGACGCGGGCCTGATGCGCCAACCGGTGCCGGATGGCGTGCGGCTCGAGAGTCCGACGGCGCTGCCCGACGTCGGCACGGTGAGTCGGTGGTTGAACCGGACGCTGGCGGTGCCGGGCATCGCCAGTCGCCTGGCCTCGAATCTGCGCCGGCCCCGGGTGGTCCTCAACTACCTGCCGCTGGCGGCTTCGATCGAGCTACAGGAGCGCCTCGACCCCGATCTGACGATCTACGACTGCGTCTGGGACTGGCCCCACGATCCCTACTCCAAGCGGGGCGTCGTGCGCGAAGGCGATCTGCTGGCGGTCGTCGACAAGGTCTTCGCCGACTCGCCCTACCTCTTCGACCGCATGGCGGCCGCTCACTCTGATGTCGAGAGAGTGCTGCCCGCAGTCGACTACGACCTCTACGAGCGTGCCCGTGCCCAGACGAGCCCGGGCGAGAGGCCACGACTGGCCTACTTCGGCTCGGTCGGCGCCAACACCGATCTCGCGCTTCTCGCTCGGCTGAGCCATGAGTTCGATCTCCGAATCATCGGCCCCATGCAGGAGGATCCGGGGGATCTGGGCGAGGGGACCGAGGTGCTGGGCGCGGTGCCGCAGCCCGAGCTGCCGAGTCTTCTGGCCGACGCCGACGTCCTCGTCCTGCCCTATCGCGACGCCGAGCACAGCGCCGGCGTGATCCCGGCCAAGACCTTCGAGTGCCTGGCCACCGGCAAGCCGACGGTCGCCAAGGGGCTCTCGAGTCTCGAGGAGTTCAGCGATCTCTTCTATCTGTGCGACGACAGCGAGAGCTTCGTCGCCGCCGTTCGTGACGCGGCCGCCGAGGCGCCGGAGCTGCGCCAACGCCGCCTCGAGACGGCTCAACGCAACACCTGGGATCGCCGGGCCTCCCAGATCGACGGCGCCATTCGCGCCGGTCTCGCGGCTCGGGGGGCGCCATGACCGCCGGTAGCGCCCCGGACCCGGCTCACTCCCGGCTGGCGGCCAACACACTCACGCTGGCGCTCCTCTGCCTGGTTCCATCCTGGTTCCTCGGTCTCGAGCAGGTCGTCCCCGGTCTCGTCCTCCTGGTGGGGTGCTGGCGCCTCCATCGCTCGGGTGGGCTGAGCTGGACCGCCGAAGCCATCGGCTTCGCCCTGCTCATCCTCTGGAGCCTGACCTCCATCGGCGCGCTCGTGGGGCCGGCGCAGTGGCTGATCTACCTGCGTGGCGAGGTCCATCTGGTCGTGGCGCTGGCCACCTGGTTTCTCGCCCTCCGGATCGATCCGGAGAGTGACGCCTGGCGCCGGATGCTCAAGCTGATGGTCCTCTTCATCGGCGTGATCCTCGCCGTCAGCCTCCTCCTGGTGGAGGGCATCCTTCCGCTGCAGACGAAGTCGCTCCTGGGCTGGCTCCTGCCGGACCTCGACCTCGACTCCACCTTCCTCAACGAGTTTGTTCTGAACCGGCAGTTCGCCACCGAGGCGGGCGTCTCGCTACTCAAGGACATCAAGCGGCAGAGTCTCTTCTTTCTTTACCAGGGCGGCTTGACGACTGTCCTGCTCCTGTGGATCGGTTGGATGGTCATGGCCCGACGGCGTCTCCGGGGCGCCTGGAAGCTGGCGGCGACCGCGGGGGCCACCGCCGCGTTGATGCTGGGCGTGCTGACCGGATCGCGCAGCGGTCTGGTGCTGGCCGCAGGCGTCGTGCTGGCCCTCGGACTGTGGTCCCTGATCGAGAACTGGCGCTGGCGGCGGCATCTGATCCGCGTGCTGGTCGGCCTGGTGCTCCTCTTCGGCATCTACGCCGCCATTCCCCGGGGCGATGGCACGAGCCTGGAGCATGGTGCGCCCTGGGAGCGCGCCTTGACTGACTTCAGGGTGAAGAGCTTTCTCGATCGCGTCGAGGTCTATCGCGATTCCGTGGAGCGGATGAACGAACGGCCTCTGACCGGTTGGGGAGTTCAGGGGTCACCGCGCGAGGGCCGGCGATATCTCAAGCTGGGCACCCACAGTGAGCCGCTCAACGTCGCCTTCCGGTTCGGCTGGGTGGGGCTCTTCCTGGCCCTGATGGCTGCCGGGGCCTACGTTGTCCGGTTGGCGCGGTGTGGCCGCCGCTCGCCCGATGCGGCCATCTCGGTGCTCGTCCTGCTGGCACTGGCCGCGACCGGCATGGTGCGCACCTTTCAGTGGGATCTGAATGTGCTCTGGCTGGTGGTCGCGTTCCTCGGCACCAGCCGGGTGATCCTGGCTCCCGAGCGCTCGCCCGAGGCGCTCGGCCCCGGGGGAGAGTTCGCCATGCTCGGGGCTCGCCTCAACGCGAGGACGATGGATGACCTGCACGGCGCCATGGAGTCGGCGATCGTCGGTCGAAGTCGGGTGGTCATCGGACATCAGAATCTGCACGGCCTGAGCCTCCTCCCCCGGAAGGAAGCGATGCGGGAGTTCGCACGGGTGTCGGACGTGACGTTTCTCGACGGCATGGCCCTCGTCTGGATGGCCCGTGCCCTCGGATACGACGTGGGGCGGGAGCATCGGGTCACCTACGCCGACTGGCTCGCTCCTCTGACCGCTGAGTCCGAGCGCAAGGGGTGGCGGGTCTTCCACCTGGGGGGTCGACCGGGAGTGGGGGAGCAGGCCGCGCAGGCGCTGAGAGATGCTCACCCCCGGCTCGAGATCGCGACTCATCCCGGCTACTTCGAGCCCGGAGAGACCCCGGCGATCATCGAGCGGATCTCGACCTTCAGGCCCGACGTCCTCATGGTCGGAATGGGTATGCCTCGGCAGGAAGCCTGGCTGGCGGCAAACCTCGATAAGATCGACGCAGGAGCAATCCTGACTTGTGGGGCCTGTATGGATTACGTGGCCGGCGTCATCGCGACGCCGCCGCGCTGGACAGGCCGCGTCGGACTCGAGTGGCTGTTTCGTCTGGCCACGGAGCCCCGGCGACTCGCGAAGCGCTACCTCGTCGAACCCTGGCCCGTGATGGCACGTTTCGTCGGCGAGTGGTGGGTGCGGGGCAGGCAGGGCTCGACCTGAAACCCACTCCCATGAAGACCCCTCCCGAGAGCCCGCCGCCGACCATGGCTGAGCTCGTGCCCCTCGACGTACCGGGTCGTTGGGCGCGGACCGCGAGAGTCCTGCTACTCATCCTCGTCGACGGACTCTCTGTTCTCGCCGCCGGCGTCGCCTCCTACTATCTCTGGGCGCTGCCGGTGCGGGGCCAGCGTCCCGACGTCTACCTCGAGCTCTGGCCGCTCCTCTCGGTCTTCTTTCTGGCCAACGCCTTCTGGGGGCTGTATCCGGGCTTCGGAGCGGGAGCGGTCGAGACTCTGCGCCGAATCAGCCTGGGAGCCAGCTCCATCTTTTTCGCCCTCGCGGCCATCAGCTTTGTCCTCAAGGCCGAGCAGGTCTACTCCCGAATGACCTTCGTCATCGCCTGGGCTCTCACCCTCGTGCTCCTGCCGCTCGTGAGACTGGCGTTTCTGGGCTGGACTCAGCGCTGGAGCTGGTGGGGAGAGCGCTGCGTCGTCGTCGGTACCGGAGACCTGGCCTCCAGAACTCTCGAGGCCCTGCGCTCCGCACTGTCGTTGGGCTACCGCCCGGTCGCCGCGTTGGTCGGGGCGCCGGAGTCGGACGGCGCACGGGCGGGGCAGGTCGGCGGCGTGCCGATCCTCGGAGGCATCGACTGCCTGCCTGAGCTCTCGTCGAGCGGCGTCAGGATCGTGCTGCTCGCCGACCCCGAGTTGACCGACAACAACGAGCTCATCGACCTCATGCGTCACGACTTCCGCCATGTGATCGTGATCCGGGACCACACGGCGCTGCCGGTCGACGGTCTCGAGGTGCGGAACCTCGGGGGCGTCATCGGCGTCGAGTTCGTCAACCAGCTCCAGCGGCGCCGCAACCGGGTCGTCAAACGCCTCCTCGATCTGTTCCTCGGTGGACTGCTGCTGCTCCTGACACTGCCGATCTGGATCCTCTCCGCCCTTGCCATCCGTCTCACCAGTCGCGGCCCGGCCATCTACCGCCAGGAACGGGAAGGGCTCGACGGACGGTCATTCAACCTGCTCAAGCTACGCACGATGTACGCCGACGCCGAGAGTCGGCTCGAGACCCACCTGGAGACCAGCCACGAGGCCCGGGATGAATGGGAAGCGGCCCGCAAACTGCGCTCCGATCCACGGATCGTCCCCGGTGTCGGCCGTCTGCTGCGCCGCTTCAGTCTCGACGAGCTGCCTCAGCTCTGGCACGTCGTCCGCGGTGACATGAGCCTCGTCGGTCCAAGGCCCTTTCCGGAGTACCACCTCGAGAGCTTCTCCCCGGCGTTTCGTGACCTGCGGCGCCGAGTACGGCCCGGTCTGACCGGTCTCTGGCAGGTGATGGTGCGCAGCGAGGGCGGGATCGAAGAGCAGGAGGCGTACGACTCCTACTACATCCGTAACTGGTCACTGTGGATGGATTTGTACGTGCTGGGGAAGACGTTGTCGGCGGTGATCCGGGGCCGAGGGGCCTACTAGGCCGCTTGTGCAGGCGGGCGAAGGCCAGCCTCGACCCTAAATCTGCCAACAACGCACTCAACTAAGGGTTGACACTCTCCGCGTCAACCCTCTACACTCTTAGCACTCGCCGGGCGAGACTGCTAACAACGCCCTGAGTTCAGCGGTAACCCACTGAAAAAGAAGCATTTCCCAGAACAACTCCCAGGGAGGATCAGTACTGTGTCTCTAAACGTTCGCCCACTTCATGATCGAGTGCTAGTCAAGCGCCTCGAGATCGACGAAGAAGTCCGCGGGGGCATCATCATCCCCGACACCGCCAAAGAGAAGCCGCAGGAGGCCGAAGTGGTCGCTGTCGGCCCCGGCAAGCTGCAGGACGACGGCAACCGCCAGCCGATGGACGTCAACGTCGGCGACCGCGCGCTGGTCGGCAAGTACTCCGGCAGCGACATCAAGATCGATGGCGAGAACTACGTGATCCTGCGCGAGGAAGAGATCCTCGCCATCGTCGGCTAACGCCGGATCACTCCAGGAAACCAGGAGAGAAACAATATGGCTGCAAAGCAGATCGTATTCGCTGAGGACGCGCGTGGCGCGGTCCTTCGCGGTGTCAACAAGCTCGCCAACGCGGTGAAGGTGACGCTCGGCCCCAAGGGCCGCAACGTCGTCATCGAGAAGAAGTTCGGCTCACCCACGATCACCAAGGACGGTGTGACGGTGGCCAAGGAGATTGAACTCTCCGATGGTCTCGAGAACATGGGCGCCCAGATGCTGCGCGAGGTCGCTTCAAAGACCTCCGACGTGGCCGGTGACGGCACCACCACGGCGACCGTTCTCGCCCAGGCAATCTTCCGCGAAGGTTCCAAGAACGTGACCGCCGGCGCCAACCCGATGGACCTCAAGCGGGGTATCGACCTCGCCGTGTCCGCGGCCGTCGACTCCGTCGACGCGCTCTCCAAGCCCGTCACGGGTGAAGAGATCGCCCACGTCGGTTCCATCTCGGCCAACAACGACCCGGAGATCGGCGGCATCATCGCCGAGGCGATGGACAAGGTCGGCAAGGATGGCGTCATCACGGTGGAAGAGGCCAAGAGCCTCGACACCAACCTCGAGGTCGTCGAAGGTATGCAGTTCGACCGCGGCTACCTCTCGCCCTACTTCGTGACCGACGCCGAGCGCATGGAAGTCGTGCTCGAGAACGTCCAGATCCTCCTCAACGAGAAGAAGATCTCCTCGATGAAGGACCTCCTGCCGATCCTCGAGCAGGTGGCCAAGCAGGGCGCACCCTTCCTCATCATCGCTGAGGACATCGAGGGCGAGGCTCTCGCCACGATGGTCGTCAACAAGCTGCGCGGCACCCTCAACGTGGCTGCGGTCAAGGCGCCGGGCTTCGGCGACCGCCGCAAGGCCATGCTCGAAGACATCGCCATCCTCACCGGTGGTCGTGTCATCACCGAGGATCTCGGCATCAAGCTCGAGAACGTGCAGTGGCAGGATCTCGGTACCGCCAAGAAGGTCGTCATCACCAAGGACGACACCACGATCGTGACCGACTCCGAGGATTCGGCCCGTCGTGAGGCGATCGCCGGTCGGGTCAAGCAGATCCGCGCTCAGGTCAAGGACTCGAGCTCGGACTACGACAAAGAGAAGCTGCAGGAGCGCCTGGCCAAGCTGGTCGGCGGTGTTGCGGTCATCCGCGTCGGTGCTGCGACCGAGACCGAGATGAAGGAGAAGAAGGCCCGCGTCGAAGACGCCATGCATGCCACCAAGGCCGCTGTCGAAGAAGGCATCGTCCCCGGTGGTGGTGTGACCCTTCTGCGTGCCATCGCCGCAGTCGACGCCATCGAAGCCGACGGTGACGTCGCCGTCGGTGTCTCGATCGTCCGCCGCGCGCTCGAAGAGCCCACCCGGCAGATCGCCAACAACGCAGGCCTCGAGGGCAGCGTCATCGTCCGCGAAGCGATGGAGAAGACGGGCACCGATGGCTTCAACGCCGCCACCGGTGAGTTCGTCGACCTCGTCGCCGCCGGCGTCATCGACCCCGCCAAGGTCACCAAGACCGCACTGCTCAACGCCGCGTCCATCTCCGGCTTGATGCTCACGACGGAAGCTCTCGTCGCCGAGGTCAAGGAGGACAAGGACGACCACGGCCACGGCGGTGGCGGTGGTATGCCTGACATGGGTGGTATGGGCGGCATGGGCGGAATGGGCGGTTTCTAAGAGCCCTTCAGCTCAGCTTCAAAGCAGCAATTCAGCGGCCGATCCGGGGAACCGGGTCGGCCGTTTTCGTCGACTTCGTGGAGAGCGGACCCGAGAAAAGACGGTGCCTGATAGCCTCCGCTGCCTTCTGATGACCGTACGGATTCCAGTGATAGTTGGTGGGAAAGTCGAACCGTCGCCCGCGGGCCGCATAGTCGCTCGCCAGGGTGGGCGTCAGATCCAAGTACTCCACACCAGCGGCTTGGCAGGCGGCTTCGAGGAGGACTTTCCAATCTGGCGTCACCAATTGTCGGAGATCGCCTCGAGTGTCGTAGATCTGGCGTCGGTCGGCGTCAGCTACGACGAGGAGTTTCAAGTTTCCGTACTCCTCTGCGATTGACCGCATGATGAAGCTGGTGGCTGAGCGCTCCAACTCGAGATCGGCGCCTTGGACGACTCTGAGCTTCGGGCCCTCCACTTGAATGGACTCGAGGCCGACACGTACGCCCGCTACACCTACAAGGTAGCGGAACGTGGCCGACGAAAGAGCGGTTTGTCCTAGGAAGGATGGGGCCCGAATGGCATCGTCTGCAATAGGGATCTCTACGAATCCAGCGGTGGAGGACCGAAGCTGAGTTGTCAGCGGCTCGCGATCCAACTCCGCGAGGCTCTGGGCCATGTCACCTTCGACGACAAGGAACACTAGCGTGTCGGGATCGAATCGATCCACGGCGTACCGAGCGAGTCGCTTGTAGTGCGCCAAAGACGAGTGTGGCCAGCCCACTCGATAAATCTGCCTCTCCGGGAGAAGCTCGTGCCTAAGCAGCCCACCTAGGTGTTCCGAGGGGGAGACTTGCAGTCCCTGAATGTAGGAGTCGCCGATCAGAACTACAAGGCCCTCTTTGCGCTTCGAGGTCGGTTGATAGTCGATTGAGTCGATCCAACCCTCGTTGTTCAGCTGCCATTGCCTCCGGTATTGGCCAAGTCTCCCGATGGAGAATGTGCCCCGGAGATTCCCGTCGATATCCCCTTTGACAATGGAGTACTGGGGGTCGAAAGCAGTATTGGGCCCCTCCGGGACTGGGATCAGGAAGCGGAAAACCGCCTCTGCTGATGCAGTGAACAGAATGGCGAACAACAGAAGATCCGTGAGTAGTCGTCGCATGATTAGAATTGGAAGTAGATGAAGGACTGGTGCCCGAAGTTGCCCAACAGCACGACACAGAAAAGGGCGAGACAGTAACAGATCCAGCGGGTTGCACGGGGCAGGTGTGCGATGTCGAGCGCGTGAGAGCGGCCGCGTTGCCACCACTCGAACGCAAGCAAGCTCGCGCACCCGAAGGATGGTAAGGCTAGGGCACTCACTTCACCCATGCCGAGTGGAGCTCCGCCAATCGTGGCCAAGTACGCGGCGGCGTGTTGAATGGAATCAGCTCGGAAGAAGGTCCAGGCGACGAGTGTAAACGCGAACGTAGTCGCCATTCTTGGTAGGTCGGCCAGGGTCGGCGGGCTTGGCGTCGCATGCTGCTGGCGCCTGGCAACTCTATGGGCGAGAAAGACCGTGCCGTACGCAGCTGCATTGAGCGCCCCCCAAGCCACGAAGGTCCAATTCGCACCGTGCCAGAGACCGCTTACTAGGAACGTCACAAAGACGTTGGCCAAGGTTCGTGGAGTTGAGCGCCGGCTCCCGCCCAACGGTATGTAGACGTAGTCTCGAAACCAACTCGACAGAGAGATGTGCCACCGGATCCAGAACTCGGCGATGTTGCGCGAGAAGTACGGAAAGGCGAAGTTGCGACTCAGGGAGATACCGAATAGCCGGCCGGTGCCGATTGCGATGTCGGAGTATCCTGAGAAGTCGCAGTAGATCTGGATTGCGAAGAAGAGCAAGCCAAGCACGAGGTGCGAGGAGGGGAGTGCGGAGTAGCTGTCAAAGATCCGGTCTACGTGTGGGCTGAGGTTGTCTGCGATCACGACCTTCTTGAGAAGACCCGAGAGGATCTGCCTCAAGCCGTCGCGGGCGCGCTCGCCATCGAAGCTACGCTGGTGCCGGAACTGTGGCAGCAAGTTTCTGGCCCGCTCGATCGGGCCAGCGACGAGTTGCGGAAAGAACGCCACAAAGGTGAAGAACGAGAGAGCGTCGGTCGTTGGCTCTATCTTCCTTCGATAGACGTCAATCGTGTAGCTGAGAGTCTGAAATGTGTAGAAGCTGATGCCGACAGGTAGGACTATGTTCAGCTCTGTGGCTCGAACGGTGAGGCCGATCGATGTCGCTAGTTGAACCAGAGAGTCTGCGAAGAACTCGTAGTACTTGAAGACTCCAAGGCAACCGAGATTGGCCACGACAGAGGTTGCGAGGAGCAGTTTCCTCGCCGCGGGCCTTCGGGCTCTTGGTAACCCGAGCCCGATGACGTAGTCGACGCTCGAACTCAACACGATCAATGCTAGGAAGCGAGCGTCCCACCAACCGTAGAAGATGTAGCTGGCAAACAGCAGGATGACGTTCTGGAGGTTCCTCCTCCGCGGCGTCACTGCCCAGTACAGGCCAAAGACGAGAGGCAGGAAAATCGCGAATGTTGTGGAGTTAAATAGCACTTTTGATAGCGGAGCCTAGTTGAGCCGGCTGAAGAGTGTCGTGGCAGAGCTAGCGCTGCGAGAATAGGCCCTGAACGAAGCACTGCAAACTCAACAGTCCCAATGGAGCCCCGCCTCCCACTGATGCCGAGTGGGCAGTTGGGCTCGAGTGGGCCGCCCAGTTCCTGCCACAGCTAGTACAAGCCCCTCCTCGCAAGGGAGTGCCGGGCTTTGTCCGCTACATACTCCTGCAACCAGACCCTAGAGCCCAGAAGAGAACGGAAGATGTGACAGCACCCGCTCTTTGCGGGGAAACGCGGGATTCTCAGTCGGTCCACACTCGACGGTTGTACCCATCGACCTCCGCCAATCACTGCAGTCTCGTGGAACTGCCCCACTACGCCTGCAGCAGCAGCAGACCACAGACCCCTCGGGTAGCAAAAGGAAGAAATCTCTCGATCCATCTCTCTCGAGAGGGTCTCGGAAGCTCTTGCAAGGTCCTCTGCGATTTCATTGAGTTTCATTCCTGGAAGGTTCAAGTGAGCGCAAGTATGCGACCCGATCTCGATGATCCCCGACGACTGGATTTCTCTTAGCTCGTCCCAAGTCAAGGCTGGGAGGTCGCATGGGAGCGGGGCGGCTCGAGCCCCCTCCACAAAATCCACAGGCACAAAGAGTGTCGCGGGGAGGTCACGTTCCACCAGAAGGGGGAGAATCTCTTCCGAGAAGTTCCTGAAAGCGTCGTCCACGGTCAGCACAAAACGCAGTTTGCCCCCGTTCGATTCCTCTGCATGACTCTCAGAACCGTCCATCGCATCAGCCAAAGAGACTGGATCGGCATATTCGGCGATGGAATCCAGTAGCTCCTCAAACTCAGAGCGATCTATGTCAACAGGCAGTCCGGTACCTCCATTGACGAGATGTAGCGCAACGACCAGGAACGAGTTTCGTCTGGGTCCGGGAACAAGAGCTTGAAGCGGCCCCAAAGCCGCTGGCAACCAACGGGCCCGAGCGATGCCGGAGAGAAGGCTGCGCGCCGCCCGAGGTCTCAAAAGACCTCCAGATCGCCCAAGGTCAGTCGCCACCCTCTTGGCTCCAGCTGCTCATCGTCACCTTCGCGCAGCTTCAGAGCCATCAAACGCCTCCTGGTGGGGATCGGCATGAACCCCGATCGTCGAAGAGCTGAGTACTCCGGAGTTCCTCGAGAAGCCATCGCAACCATGTAGTCGACTTGGTCACAGCGAGCGAGTTCCCGCAAGACCCGACTGGCACAGCTCTCCCTCCCCAAATCACCGTCCGGGTCAAACAAGTACTCGCAGATCCGCACGCCCTGCAGTCCCAGCCTCGCCTCGCGTCGCCCAATCAGTGCTGATCTGTCGCCCTGCGGAGTCTCAATGAACCTGGCGAAGTATGACAATCCGGGGATCTCTGAAAAACGCCATCGCAGGTACTCTAGGTGGCGATCAGTTTGAACCCCGGGCCAGCTCTCGGTCCAGCTTTCGAGAAGGCCCTCGAGTCCAGCCTTCTCCAGAAGAGTCTGAACGCTCATGCCGAGCTTGCCCCTACCAGCGGCCCCGGACCTTCTTGAGAAACGCATCAGAGTCTGCGGTCCTAGGCAGGGCCGGAACAAGACCTCCAGGCGCTTCAAAGCACGCCAGCCCATCCCGAGATACCCCTTGCCGCTCCGGGAATTGGGAGTATTGAAGACTAGGCTGCCCCCTGATTCCTCGAGCGCCGAGAGGCCTGCCAGAGTCATCATCCGGAAGAGGCCTTGGCGTCGGAATCTAGGATGGGTCGCTGTGTCTACCGCACGGAAGGCCGAGATCCTCTTGGATCCGTATCGGAATTGCCATCGTAGAAACGGGCGCAATCCGATGGCTTCGTCCTTCTCGAACGCGACCCGACCGATCGACTTTCCGAAAGGGTTCCGCCTGTGCTTCCAATTCCAGACCTCGGGTGACCTTTGAAGAGTGCCCTCCCCAAGGCAGGTCTTCACGAGCTCGAGCACTGGATCAGCCGGGCAAGTCTCAAGCTCCCTCAGGTCAAGCGCGTCCGGTCCGTGTTCCCGGGAGAGCCCAGACTCAACCACCAGTCGGTCTCTCGGACCGCGAACCTGCTTCTTCGGCAAGCTGTGACAGCTGATGCTCTACTGCCTGGCCCATCGTCCACTCGCTTGCGACAACGAAGTCCACTTCCTCTGTCGGCGTTGGGTGGGCACCGTCACCTTCGAGATACTCCTCGAAAGAGCTGAACAGCCGGGAGTGTGGCGAATGCCCCCGGAGCTTGGCAGCGAGGTAGGCCGACCTATCGAGCGCGAGTTGCCCAATGCTCGCGAGAGACTCCCTCACTTGCAGACTGATCGGACGCAGCAACGTCCTGTCCCGGACCCTGTAGCAAGTTGCGCAATCTCCCAGAGAATCGATAAAGATCCGGCCCTCTGTTCCGACAATCTCGATCGTCCTTCGATTGAGCGAGCACCGTCCAGAGTAGTGAAGCGTGGCAATGCATGTGTCTCCCGCCAGCGTTACTGTGACATCCGACGCCATCTCGCTGCCGAGCCCGGCAATCTCACTGTTGCCAACAACTACATCCCTCACAGCGAGTGATCCGAGCAGGTGGTGGATGATGTAGAAGTCATGGGGAGCTGTCTCCATCCAACGGCCGCCGGCTAGACCTTGTGACCAATGCGGCCCGTCGAGCATCCGATCACGGCTGGGATCGACCAGGAACTGTCGAGTCAGTCGAATCGGCTCGCCGATCCTCCCGCTCTCTATCCAAGCTTTGGCCGCCCGTATTCCTCTAGTGAACTTACGATTGTGCACGACAACAACGCTCTTGTCCTTGGCTTGGGCGATTCCCTTCAGCCGGTCCCAATCGTCGGGCCGGGTCACAACAGGCTTCTCGACAATGACTTCGCACTCTGATTCAAGCCCCTTTTGGATCAGAGGGGCGTGAGATTCGGGAGACGTACAGATGTCGACAATGTCAGCCTTGGTGAGGAGTTCTTCCATGGACCCGCAGGCCGTCAGAGAAGGAGCTTGGCCGCGAAGCCGCTCCATTGCCTCAGGGTTGGTGTCGAATACGAGGCCTGCCCGACAGAGCCGAGTCTTGCTCCATGCCTTCAAGTGGTAGGCCGAGATGTGGCCGGCGCCGACGATCCCGACGACGTACTTGGTCACTGAATGGCCTCCTTGCAAAGCTCGGCGACTCTCTGCGCTGAACTGCCTAGTCTCACCGTCTTCTCCAGGTAGGTTCTCCGGTTTTGGGCGCCGTTCGGTCCTCGACTGTCCAGAAGGTCCCGAATTGGACTTGCCCAATCGTTGCCGGCGGCAAGCGGAGTTGCCAGCCCCGAAGAGACGTAGTCGTGAGCAAAACCCCATCCGGGTATCTCGAGAGCTGCTACGGGGATACCTAGTAGGGTAGCCTCCAGCCCGGCCGATGAGGCGAGCACAACGACTGCTTCCGAGCGAGCCAGCAGTGGATAGAGCGCGGTTGTACCCCGAAGCCTCTCCGTTCCCTCTGGAAGGAACGGCTCTGCCTCCTGGGCGGTATCAAGGTCCTCACGCGGATGTGGCTTCCAGAGCACTCTCAAGCCGTGAGACCGGCAAACCGTCGAGAGCCGCTCCAGGCTCTCCCTGATCAATGAGAGCCTCTCTTCGCGGGTACAGTATCCCTGGTCATCGATAGGGTTGGTCAGTAGCAACACAAAGGGCTTGTCTCCCAGGGGGGGCAGGTTCTCGTCCGGTGCTCGCCAGTCCTTCGCCACAAGCGAGTCAAGCCTCGGATTGCCCGTCACCCGAATCCTCTCAGGCGCGACTCCGAGCCCTTGGAAGTGCTTGCGACTCTCGTCACCCCAAGCGGCGATCCGTGACACCCCGCCTGCGCCATAGGCTCTGCTGTATCGCCGGGACGGCAGCTCGAATCTGATGCCCTCTTGGAGAAGGACCGTTGGCCTACCCTTCCTCTTCGCTACTTCGAGGAGGCGATCGTAGGGATAGGCCTTGTCATTGGGGATCAGAACCACAGCTGCTCTTTCGATTGCGGCCGCTACCTTTCTTCTCAGCAGCGCTTGCCACATCGAGCTTCTGATCAGGCGCCTTCCCATTGACGGAGGCCCGGAGTGACCGCCTGGGATTCCCGACGATCTTCTCGCTTGCGCGGACGGAAGGGCCAGGGTCACCTCACATCCCACCCGGCGGAAGATCTCGACGGGGGTTGTTGCTCCCCGAAGCTCGCAAAACGACAGGACTTCAAGCTCAGGGAACGGTCCGGCTTCACGCTCCCTTGCCAAGTGCTCCAGCACCGGCAGAGTCATGTCGCAGTGGTGACCAGAACTGCTGACGACAGCCAACAAGTGGTTTGGCATCTAGAACGGGCGATCCATGGCCTGTCTGTTCCTCTAGGACATGCAGGGGCCGCGCGAACCCAGTCGCAACAACCCCCGGCGTCCAGCCGAGCAGCATCTCAAGACCCACACAGTGCCGCTAGCCATCTCGTGGATCATAGCACCGGGCATGGCCCTGGATTGGCGAGTTCGCGGCGTAGTTTCACGCGTCGATTCTGGAGGCAGCACCCCCTCAACTCAATGGCCTTGACGGGCCCAACGTTCCCGAGCGCCACGTCCAGCTCCGGACACTTCACGCTGCTACACTGCTCCTCGACGCCATGCCGCTGCGTAGCGGCTCTCCTCGGACTCACTTGACGTGCTCCCCACCACTCGGTCCAATAGAGTCCGAAGGACTCGGGCGGACGAAGGAGGAGCGAGATGTGCAAGACGCGCCACAGCGAGGAGCAGGTCATCCGTGTGCTGCAGGAGGTCGAGTCGGGCCGGACTGTCAGCCACGTGTGCCGCGAGTATCCCATCGCCAACGGGACGTACTACGCCTGGAGGGCGAGTTGCGGCGGCATGGACCTGCGGCGAGGCCCGATGGTTGATCTGCAGAATGCACCGACATTTGACAGAAGAGTAGACCTGGTAGCCCGCCTTGGCTAAAGAACCTAGTCCTCAGAGACTCCTGACTGAGGTCTCAAGGAAGTACTGGAAGGAGTCGAGTGCGACCGTGACACTCGACCTCCTTGCGGCGGGCTTCGAAGGAAGCACGATGGGAATCCTAGCTTTGGCCTTGCGAGTCATTCTAGAGGAGGAGCTTCCGGAGATACTCTCTGGGACCTCTCGGGCAGCTCAGCTCCTGGCGTCGATCCATCGATCCTGGGGAGCCGAAGGACTCTTCTTTGCTCTGACGGGTTTGGCCATTGTCGCGCAACTGGGTAGAAGTGCTACCCAGTTCTCAGCGCGTTGGGCTGCAGCGCGACTTCAGGCTCGGGTCGAGGCGGACCTTCGCTATGGTGTGGTGAGTCAGATCATGGGCCTGTCCTACTCCGACATCCGGAGCTATCGAATAGGAGACCTGACTTCCCTTCTGGAGCACGCAAGCCAGACAGGCCACGCTGTGCGATTGGCAAACTTGGTGATCGCCAATATGTTGATGGTTTCGGCTTACGCCTTGGTTCTCTTGTGGTTGTCTCCATCGATGACACTGGGGGCCCTGCTCGGCTTCATCCTGCTTGGTTATCTCATGGCAAAGGTCATTCGGCGGGTCAAGCATCAGGGTCGCAGATTCACGAACTCAAGCGTTCGATTGATGGAGCAAACCGTCGAAGTGATCGCCGGTGTCAGGGAGATCCGCGCATTCGGTCGCGAAGCGTATGCGCTGGACCGAGCGCAAGAGACCATCAGAGACAGCCACAGAGCTCGTTTTCGAGGCCTATCTTGGCAGGCCTCTCTATCGCCGGTTGTGGAGTCTCTGACGATCGGCGGTGTGGCCTTTTTCCTTGCTGCTTGGATCGCCATCGAAGGAACGGCTTCGGGAGCCCTGCCGAGATTACTTACCTTTCTGATCATTCTTGCGAGGACAGCTCCACGAATAAAGGTAGCCAACGATCGCACCGCCTCACTCATGAGTATCTGGCAGTACGTAGCTCGACTCCAGAGTTTTCTTTCCCGTGAGCCGACAGTTTCCAGCTCGCAGGAAGGGCTGGACGTGAGAGGCTTCGAGAAAGCCGTTGAATTCAAGGACGTAGCCCTCCAATATCCAGGCCAGGAGAAGCTAGCACTTGATTCGATCAATCTGGTCATCGAGAAGGGACAGACCGTAGCGCTCGTAGGCAGGTCTGGGGCGGGAAAGTCGTCGATGGCCGATCTGCTCGTTGGTCTCTACCGTCCTACATCTGGTTCGGTCGTTGTCGATGGTGCTGACCTACGAGACATTTCCTGGGGGTCCTGGCGACGCCTGATGGGTGTGGTGAGCCAGGACACCTTCATCTTTCATGGCTCCGTCTACGAGAACATCGCCTTCGGGCGAACGAGTGCAAGCCTCGATGAGATCGTAGAGTCAGCTCGCAATGCAGGGGCTGATGAGTTCATCAGAGAGTTCCCTGGCGGGTATCAGCATGTGGTCGGTGATCAAGGCTTTCGGCTGTCTGGTGGACAGAAACAGAGAATCTCTATCGCCAGAGCCTTCGTTAGAGAGCCTGAGATACTAGTCCTCGACGAAGCGACAAGCGGGTTGGACTCAGTGTCCGAACGAGAGATCCAGTCCGCCTTCGAGCGCCTGCGGAGGGAACGCACCGTCCTGGTGATCGCTCATCGACTTGCCACAGTAGCTCAGGCAGATCTGATCGTGGTCCTCGAAGATGGAAAGATCATCGAGACGGGGGACCACAAGTCGCTTCTCGAGAGGCGTGGGTCCTACTTCGAGATGTGGTCCGCGCAAGGTGGAGTCCACTCGGGCATGGCCGGGTGATGTCCTCGCAGCCTGCGTCGAAGACGCGGTGGATACTTGCCGAGCGCGCTGGTGAAACCTGCGAAGCTGGTGCCGTGAGACGGTTTCGGAACGATCGCGCCCTACCTCAATGGCATGGGCTCGACTCTGGAGCGGCCCGAGGACGACTGCCGACCAGCTGCGTCGACGCAAAGGGGGGGAGCGGTGAGAAGGCAGTTTGAGAAAGACTCGGTCTTTGTTCTCGGATGCCCGAGGTCTGGGACTACCATCTTGACTCGGCAGTTGACCCATAGCCGGGATGCCTACTTCTTTACCAAAGAGGACGTTTACCGGCGGCTCCGACCGGGCCGATTCCTCCTTGAATCTCTCAGGAGGAAGCTCGGGCTTGCTTCGGACCTTGCTGGCGACAAGGAGCATTATGGTGCTGAGGAATACTGGTACTGGAAGGTGAGGGACGGTAGAAGGGTGAGACGCCTAGACGCAGCGATGCGGGGGAGAGTCTTCGTCAACAAGCGTATCGACAATATTCAGATTCTTGGGTCCATTCGCGAGCAGTTCCCTAGAGCCCTCTTCATACAGATCGTGAGAGATCCCAGATACGTTGTTGCGAGCCTTCTTTCCAAAAAACGCCGGGCCCTCGAGAAAGGCGCGATCTTCGTGCCGAATCGACTCAGGATGGAGGCAGGTCAACTCCCGGAACTGGCGTGCGAGGCTTGGAACTACTACAACCACGAGATCGAGCGACACCTGCGAAAAGATGATCTTGTCGTTCGCTACGAGGATTACGTCCGTGAGCCTTCTCAGTTTCACCGTCGAGTAGAAGAAGCGGTTGGAATCAGGCTTCGAGAGAAGTCCGACGAGATTCGGAACATGAACGTGACCATGGTCGAAGACCGAGGAATGGTGGAGGACAGGTGTCGCGATCTAATGCTCCGCTATCGGTATCTCGAGAGGAGCTCGTAGCGACACGATCGGCTATGCGAACGATCAGAAAGATCCTCGACTTTGACTCACTGGGCCTCAGCCACGAGGGCGGATTTGTGGCGGATCCCTTTCTCGTCCCATGGAACGGCGAGGTCTATGTACTTTTCGAAGTCATGGTTCGATCGCCTAGAGAGAAGTACATTGGATCTGCTGTCCGATCGGAGGAAGGCGACTGGAGGTATCAAGGACCCGCAATCCGAAGAACTGGTCTGGAATTCTCCTTCCCATTTGTCCTCGAGATCGATGGAGGCATTGTCTGCGTCCCTGAAGTCAGAACACCTGACAAGAAGGCCGATGTACTGCGAGTGTATGGGTCTAGTGAGTTTCCTACTGGCTGGGAAGAGATCGCCCGATGGTCAATAAGGGGTGCCGATCCCGTAGTTTTCGAATCTGAGGGCGTTTGGTACTTGATCTGTTCGAACGCCCAGGGGGTTCAGCTCTACTTCAGTTCCGACTTCTCGAGTGACAACTGGAATCGCCACCCAGAGAGTCCCATCTCAGCGAGTCGCAGGATGTTCCGAATGGCCGGGTCGCCTGTTGCCACAGACGAAGGAACCGTCCTTCTGTATCAAGACTGTAGCGTCCACTATGGTGAGATGGTTCGTGCCTGCCTCATTGAGGAGATCTCAGAAGAGGTGTTTAGACAGGTCGAGATCGACGAATCTCCTATTCTCTGTGGTCAGTACTCTGGTAGTTGGAATCACCTGGGAATGCACCACTTCCATTATCGAGGAGACCTCGGTCTTGCTGTTGTGGATGGTCACAACCGCGACGGATGGTCAATCGGAGTCGTAGAGACCAGGCAGATTGAACGCCTAGCGCCGGCTCCCCCTCAGTTCGACAGCAGGCAAAAGCTGAATCGCTTTGGGACCCTGCTCAAGCGACGAGCACTCACCACCAAGCGTCGACTTAGAAAGGAGCTCGCGAGGAGATATCGAAGGTATGCCTCGAGCGAGCAGGAGTAGCCCCTCTTGAGCTTGCCCCTCCTGATGTTCCAGATGAGAGGCGAGTACTTCCGCCTCTGGACAAGCGACGCTGGGTTGTCTCAACCCGGGGACTGAGGTCGGATTGTGGGTCACAGGCCTACTCTGAGTTCGCCCCGGATGGGCTCAGACTGAGTCCACATATTGACTTAGACTAGGGTTCTCATGGTGGGACAAGGGACGGGATACCGGCGTGGCTCGGTCTGGGCTCGTAGCGCGATTCGGGCCGGTAGGCTCTGGCCGAGGCTCTTCACTGAGGAGCTTCGCCGGCCTGTCTTCATTGTGGGGTGCGGCAGGAGTGGTACAACCCTGGTCGCAGGCCTCCTGGATACGCACCCTGAGGTCGCGGTCTACCCGACAGAGGCGAATGACCTGTGGCATCCAGGCGCGTACCCCTGGCGCCGGACTGCATTGGACACCGCCCCCTTTCTCGTCGATCCGAAGGGATTCACCGAGGCTTCGACCGCTCAGTGGGTGGACGATGACACCCACACGCTCATGGGCTGCTTCCGGGCCTTCCAGAGGTTCTCCCACGCGGCTGTGTTCGCCAACAAGAGCGCGATGTTGGCCTTCATGATCCCGCGAGTGTTGGAGCTCTTCCCGCGCTGCCGCTTTATTCACGTTCTTCGAGACGGTCGTCCCGTGGCGTGCTCCTACGCAAAGAAGCAGGCCGAGAAGCAAGATCTCCACAGGCGGGTCTTCGAGGAGAGAGGAGAGTTCTACTCAATGGACGAGTTGCTACTTCTTGCTGCTCGGACTTGGAGTACCCAAGTCGAGGAGATCCTGCGTCGGGTAGATCAGCTCGCCCTCGGGAGCCACAGGCTCCTCGAGGTCCGTTACGAGAGGCTCTGCTCTCGGCCTGAGCACGAGCTACAGCGCATTGCTGCGTTCCTTGGAATCGCGCCGAGTGCTTTCGATAGATCTCGAGTCGCCAAGATCCGCTCCCGGGATGATAGTTACCGGTCCAGCTTGGACTCAGACCAGATCGCGGCGATAACGGATGCGACCCGCCATGTGAGGGCGACCACGGGATATGCGGGATAGAGCTAGACGGCCCCCTCTCGCGGTTGTGGTGATGCGATGACTCTGAGTGGGTCTGGCAACCTGCCTGTGGACGCGGCACATGGAGACCTGTGTTTCACGACTCTGGTCTTTGGCGGCTACCAGCGATATGTGCCCTACTATGTCTACAGCGCGCTCAGATCCTATCCTTCGTCCTGGGTCAGGGTCTTTGTCGAGGCCCCTGTTGATGAAGGCTGCCTGGCAGCCCTTCAGGCAATACGCCAGCAGCTTTCAGGTCGTTTCGATCTAGTCGAGCATGAGCCAGCCGCGCCCCCTGCCGTGGACGTCCCGCTGTTGCGTGTGGATCCTCGGACCTTTTCGCGCTTCCTGGTCCCGCCCGACCTCCTGGCGGGCTTTCGCTACGTCTACGCTGGAGATGTGGACATGTTCTTTCTTCCCGAGTCTCCGTCTCTCCTCGATTTCCACTTGGAGCATATGAAGAGGACCGGACTCCCAATCAGCAACTGTGTCCGGTTCTCCCGAGACGGCACCCCGACCGAGAGGTTGACGGGCTTGCACTTCTTCAAGACCGAGGAGTACTTCTCGGCGCTTGGCCCTCTGATCGAGAAACTAGGAACCACTCCGAGCTCCCTCCGGGACTTCCTGGCCGGTCTCTCCTGGGACGAAGAAGCGCTCTATCGACTGGTGGGATCGGAGTTCGACATTTCAGGCTTGGTGTCGACTGACTGTGAGAGGCCGTGGCATGGTTTGCATTTGGGAGCTGCCAGGAAGCACAGACCGACTTCGATCACAACGGAGAGGTTCCGTGAGAACTCCTCGCTGCCACAGGAGGTCTGTGCATCGATAGTCCAGGAATGGCTGAGTGACCCGCTGCTCGATACGATTCTCCGGTTGTGTCCGGACCGGAGTTTTTTCAACTACTTCTTGTTCTTGAACCTGCGGGCCGGGTCGATGGCGACCCGGTTCGCCGTGCAGCAACACAGTGTGGTTGGCTGGCTCAAGGAGATCAAGCGCCGTATCCAGGCGGTAGGTTCTCTAGCGTGAGGCGCTGTCTGGCCAACGACTTTGGGGCGCACGACGGCCGGGAAGCTCCCTACACAGAGGAGGCAAGGAAGCCGTGGAGATTCTGATCTTCTCGTCGAAGTCCGCATATAGCGGAAGGCCGGTTGGAGGTGCCGAGTACAGTCTGAGATTGCTCGCGGAGACCTTGGCCGGGAGAGGTCATTCGGTCGTGTATCTCACTCGCACCGGTGCGAGGTTGGCGCGCGGAAGATCCCGAACGATCGATGGGGTGAAGGTGATGTTCCTGCCACGGCTTCGACTTCCTTGGGGGAGAGTGAGCACGATTCGCGCCATCAACCTTTTCTTGGACTTCTGCGCGTTGCTGCTGTTTTTCGTTGGGTCACGGGGTCGCCAGACAGAGGTAGTTCATACCTACGCCACGCTGCCCGACACCCACAGCGTCCTCTGGGCCAGGCGAGTCCTACGCTCGAGATTCGTGGCGGTTCAGCGGTTGGCCGGACTGTTCTGGTACGAACAGTCCAAGAAGGACAGCCGAGCGAAGAAGCGTGTGGAATGGACGCTCAGCAATGTGGACTGCCTGAATTTCATATCGAGTGGCCTCGAGGCGATGTTTGACAGGATCCGGGCCGAGGAGGGCTTCGCGGTCTCCCCCAAGGCAAGGCTCACGGCGGACATCGGCGTGAGCCCGAGTCTGTTCGAAGAGGATCGGAGGCCTGCTGTCAGGACTGTCGTCATGGTTGCTCGATTCATCGACCGGGCGAAGAGACATGATCTCGTGATCCGCGCGCTAGAGACTGAGGGCCTTGGCGACGTGACGCTTCACCTGGCGGGTGAGGGGCCCACCCGCGAGAGATGGATGCAGTACTGCGCGGACCGGCCGGGGCTTGGATCGAGGATTGTCTTTCACGGGCACTTGTCCCGCTCGGCGGTCAAGTCTCTGGTATCTCGATCGACACTCTTCTGTCTGGCGACAGACTACGAGGGCTTGTCGAAGGCCGTCATCGAAGCCATGGCGCTTGGAACTCCGATCTGCGTCTCTGACGTGCCGCCCCTCAACACCTACGTGCGAGATGGCGAGAACGGCTTCTTGGCGGAGAATTCGGTCGAGGGCTGGAGCCAGAGGCTCTCCGAGTTGATGAACTCGGAGCAGGACCTAGCGCACGCCTCCGCGAATGGGCGCGAGTTCGCCAAGAGGTTCTATGATCCCGAGAAGCAGGTCCTGCTCTACGAGCGCCTCTTCGAGCGACTCTGTAAGAATGCAGGATAGGCCGTCTCTAGACAGTTCAGAACCGACGCTGTTGACGCCTATTGAAGCTGCAGGGCCTCTAGATACAGGTCTGTGATGGAGTCGACGTCGAACTCCCGTGCCCTGGCGACCAGGCGGTCGTGCTGGCTTGGCCGAGAGACTGCTTCGACAATTCCCCCGGCGAGGCTCACGTCGTCGCCCACTGGGACGAGCCGGCCCCATCGTCCCCCCCCAAGGATCTCACTCGGACCACTTGGGCAGTCTGTGGCGACGATCGGCTTCCCGAGAGCCAAGGCCTGGAGTAGGACATTGGGGAAGCCCTCCCAACGAGATGAAAGGGCGAAACAGGAACCGCTGGCGAGCACAGGAAACGGGTTTCGGAGGAACCCTGGCAGGAGCACACGTTCATCAAGACCGGCTGCCGTGATCTGTGACTCCAAGTCTGCGCGGAGGGGACCCTCGCCGAGTATGCAAAGGCGGGCTCTCGGGAGCTCCTGGACGATGCGATGGAAGGCCCGCACGAGCATCTGGAAGTCTTTCTGCTCCGTCAGTCGCCCTGCGGCAACGATCAGAGGCGATTGCGGACTGTCCTCCGAGAGGCCGGGTCCCTCTCTAGCCAGTTGGCGTGTCCTTTCGACATCGATGGGATTGGAGATGACACTGATTCTGCCCTCCGGGATGCGGAAATGCTCCGCCAGTGCGGCGGACACACCTCCTGACACGGCGATGATCGAATCAGCCGCGGAGTAGGTCGGACGGGCCAACAAGGAAATGACTCTCTTCTTCAGCAGGTGTCGCCTCGACCGTGCGTCCCTGAGCTTCGCGGGAAAGAAGGTCGCCTCGCGGACACCGATGCGAGTCTTCCCTCTAGCGAGGAAGCCCGCCCACACTGCGGTCAGGTTGAAGCGATAGGGAGTAGCGAGAAGTGCGTCAGGCTCCGATGACCTCAGGTAGTCTCGTAGCTTGAGCACCAAGGGGATCTGGCGCCTGCTACCGAGGTCAACGAGCCTTACGCCATTGGGTATCTCAGATTGGTATACCCCCCCGGCTGAGGCCACTACCAGATCGACTCGATGCCCCTTCTCCATGAGGCCACCTGCGATCGTGAGAATCACGCGCTCTGCACCACCGCCACCTAGCGAGGGGATGAAGAGTGCTAAGTGTTTTGCCATTGGATGGGTGCTTCGTCGTAAGCCCTGCGCCCTGGCACCGGACTTGAGCTAGCTCCAGAGAGTCGCGCGCCGGGATTGAGCGCAGGAGGCGACCGTTCCAGCTCGCGAATCAGGCGGGAGGGCCGGCAGGCGATTCATGCCTTGGCTGCTTCCTTGCGGAACCACTCTGCGGTTCTGTCGATGCCTTCCGCGAGCCCGAGGGGCTCGGGTAGCTTCAGCTCGGTTCGGGCGTCAGACGCATCGATACAGGATCGGCGCTGCTCACCCGGTTTGGCCGGGGCGTGCGCGGCGTGCGTCGCCAACCGCAAGGAACTAGTGAGAGCGTCGTGGAGTTCCACGACGTTGGTCTCGACTCCGGTGCCGACATTGAGGATCCTGAAACCACTTCCCCCGAGCGCGCTCACATTCGCTCGGACCACGTCAGAGACGTGGATGTAGTCGCGAGTCTGCAGCCCGTCTCCGTTGATGGTGCACGTTTCACCCGCCAACAGACGGGTCAGGAAGATCGCAACAACACCAGCCTCGCCATGAGGATTCTGTCGCTCGCCGTACACATTGGCGTAACGCAGGCAGGTGACCCCCAGGCCGTGTGCGACGTGGAAATAGAACAAATAGCGCTCACCGGCCAATTTGCTGACACCGTAGGGCGAGACAGGTCTCAGAGGGTGATCCTCGCCCGCAGGAGAGTAGTCCTGTTCTCCGTAGATGGCGCCGCCGGTGGAAGCGAAGATCACCTGCTTGACAGAGCCATCCACCGCTGCTCCAAGGAGGTTGAGGGTACCGAGTATGTTGACGCTGGCGTCAAATACCGGGTCATCGGTAGATCGCCGAACGTCCATCTGGGCTGCATGATGGATGAGCACTTCGGCGCCGGAGTTCCTGACCAGTCTCGCTGCCTCGTTGCTGCCAATGTCCAGAACGTGCAGTTCGGCGGCACTATTGACGTTCTCTCGCCGCCCGCTCGAGAGGTCGTCGATGATCAAGACCCTGTGGCCAGCCTCCACCAGGGCGTCGGAGACGTGGGAGCCGATGAATCCGGCGCCACCTGTGACCACTACGGTCTGGGAATCAGTACTCAAGAACTCCTCCTGTCGCGCGAGCGCAACGACACCCGGGTCATCCAGCGACTCAGGTAGTCGCGAAAGTTGAACGGTAGTGCTGCAGGCTGGCAGTCAAGCCTTCAGCAAGATCCGTCGAAGGTTGATAGCCGAGGAGATCTTCGACTCGACTCAAATCGGCTAGCGAGTGCCGAACATCTCCGGCTCGAGGCGGGCCGTGTTCAGGCAGGATGCTGCTTCCGGCTTTGTCCAGAACAAGCCGTGCCAACTCGCTGACAGTCGTTCGATTCCCCCCAGCGACATTGACGGCAAAGCTGCCTTCTGCATCGACTATCGCCGCCAGAATGTTGGCCTTGACAGCATCAGCGACGAAGGTGAAGTCACGGCTCTGAGCTCCATCACCATGAATCATCGGCGTCTCGCCAGCCAGACCAGCGTGGAAGAACCTCGGGATGACTGCGGCATAGGCTCCATCTGGGCGCTGCCTTGGCCCATAGACGTTGAAATACCTCAGCCCAACGAAGGACATGCCGTAGTTCGAAGCGAAAACTGACGCCAGCTGCTCGTTCATGCTCTTCGAAAGAGCATAGGGCGAGAGGGGCTGCCCTTCCTCGCCCTCCTTCTTGGGCAGCTTGGCGCTGTCGCCGTAGACGCTTGAAGACGATGCGTACACAACTCGGTGGACGCCGGCGTCGCGGGCCGCCGCAAAGATGTTTGTCGTCCCCACGACGTTGACATGGATCGAAGTAGCCGGATCTTTCATCGACCGAGGCACCGAACCCAGCGCCGCCTGGTGAAAGACCAGTCCAACTCCGTTGCAGGCTTTCTTGCAATCGGCAGGTGCCCGGAGATCTCCTTCGACAAAGTCGATGCCGCCGCGACAGTGATCGAGGTTGGAGGCGAGGCCTGTACTGAGGTTGTCGAGGACTCGCACCCTCGCCCCGAACTCGATGAGAGCGTCTACGAGGTGTGAGCCGATGAATCCGGCACCGCCTGTGACTAGGACGGACGCGCCTTCGAGATCTTCTTTGGTCATTCCTAGTTGAGGTACTCCGGGCCAGAGAGCCCCGCCGGGATCTTCGACTCAATCTTCGGCCGAGAAGTGAGCCTAGCCTCTGGCAAAACGCGAGCAAAGAGCTTCCGGATCTGCACTTCATCTACCGGCTGCGCGGCGCTCCCCAGAGTTCTCAGGAGATCCGCGAAGTTAGTCGGTGGGCTCTGAACCCTGCCGGTCAGGATCTTCGGGTGGATTGTGGGGGTGATGTCCTCACCCGAGAGTTCGAGCTCCTCGCTCAGCTTCTCGCCGCGGCGTAGTCCGACAAAGCGAATCTCGATCTCCTCGTAGGGCGTGAATCCCGAAAGCGAGATCATGTCTTCCGCGAGCTGGACTATCCGGATAGGCCTGCCCATGTCCAGGATCATGACGTCGCCGCTCTTGCCGATAGCGCCGGCCTCGAGCACGAGCTGAGACGCCTCGGGGATCGTCATGAAGTAGCGAACCGCATCGCGGTGGGTCACCGTGACCGGCCCGCCTGCAGCGATCTGCCGACGGAAGATGGGGACCACAGAGCCAGCTGAGCCCATCACGTTGCCAAACCGCACAGCCACGTATCGAGTCGTCTCGAACTGGCCTGCGAGATCCTGACAGATGAGCTCAGCCACGCGTTTCGAAGCCCCCATGATCGACGAGGGCTTGACAGCTTTGTCAGTGGAAATCAGGACGAACGCTTCGCATCCGGTATCGCCCGCGATCTGTCCGATGCATTGAGTCCCGCCGATGTTGTTCTTGATCGCCTCACCGGAGTTCAACTCCATCATGGGGACGTGCTTGTGGGCCGCAGCGTGCAGGACCACGTCGGGGCGGTACTTCTCGAAGACCTCCCGGATGCGAACTGCGTCCGCGACGTCGGCCACGATGGGTACGACCTCGAGGGTTGGCTCTGCACCCACCATCTCCCGGTGAATCTCGAAGAGAGCTCCCTCGGCCCTCTCCAGGAGTACCAGGCGTCGTGGCGCAAAGAGCCCTGCCTGCCTGCAAAGCTCACTCCCGATCGAGCCGCCGGCTCCCGTGACCAGCACCGTGCGGCCCCTGAGGAAACGCTGCACCCGGTCGGTATCGAGTTCGACCGGCTCTCGGCCCAAGAGATCCTCGATCTCGACATCACGAAAACGGCTGATCGAGACCTTGCCCTGCAAGATCTCGTAGAGCCCCGGGATGATCCGGGTGCGCAGTCCGGCCTCTTCACAAGCTTTGACGATCGAGCGGATTGTAGCCGCGTTGGCTGCAGCGATGGTGATGATGGCCTGACGGACTTCGTGCGCGGCTGCGATCTCCTTGAGATCGGCGAGGGCCCCGAGCACGCGCTTTCCCTGGATCGAAGTTCCCTGCTTTCGTGGGTCGTCATCGATGAAGCCCACGACATCGAGTCCTGTGTCCCCGCGGCCTCCGATCTCCCGCATGACCGCCACGCCCGCTTGCCCTGCGCCGACCAGGATGACTGGCTCTACGGCGCCTCCCGCGACGGCGTGCCGCCGCTGGCGTTCGTACCGTTCATACATGGAGCGGCGAAGGACCCGTACGGCGAGAAGCCCCACGAACGCTAGAAACGAATCAAGGAGAATGATCGAGAGCGGGATTCGCCACTGCTCGAACTGCTCCGCCAGCCCGAGGCGCAGGCCGAGAAGCGGGATGGCCGACAGCACTGCAGCTCGGGCAAAAACCCAGACCTCGGCCATACCGACGTAGCGCCAGACGAACCGGTAGATGCCGGTGGTGAAGACGACCGCCAGCTGAACGAGAATGACGACTGGCGCCTGGATCAGGGCTCGCTGGAGCTGTTCAGGCGGGATCGAGAAATCAAATCGGAGCAGGTAAGCTAGGCCGAAGACCGCGAGCAGAATCCCGAGATCGAGCAGGTACTGCACCTCCCGCCGGAGATGCCTGGACCAGAACGGTCCTTCTGTCGGTGTCAATTCCATGGTCGAGTCTAGAGGCTCCTAGTCGGGCGAATGTGCTCGCCACAGGCCGGTCAGCTTCCTGCGCGCGTAGCCTAGCAGCGTTCCCTGGCGTCTCGCCTGTGCAAGGCGGCGCAGGCGATAGCTGGAGGTCAGGCTGCAGCGATAGGTAGCATCAAACCGGTGGGCGATAAAGTGTGCCAGGAGCCTCGCTGGCCCAGGAGCGTCCTGCCCCGGTGACCTACCGCTTCCCAGGAGCAGACAGAGGTCTCGGAGGGCCGACAATTCATCGAGCGATACCGTGCCCTCGAGCCATGTCTCGAGTTCCTGCCACGCGGTTTCCCAGTCCTCACTCGCTGGCAGCAGGTCGAGCAGATCTCCCACCGCCCGCAGAAGCGGGTATGGGTTGGGACTCAGGGAGTGTTGTTCGATGCAATGCGAGATGGCATGCGCCGCCAGGAGGGCCCTGTCTGGGACCCAGACTCCCGTCGCCGTGACCGAGGATCCAACACGGTCGAGCACGTCCGAAGCGCCAAGCCATTTGCCTTTCTCGCCCTCGACTCCGCGAATTGCGAAGTGAAGGTCGACGACTCCCCAGCCAGGCGCTGCCAGAGGGGGGAGATGCTGGTCGTTGGCCGGGCCCCGATTGGCTTCGAATCCAGAGGAAGCCAGGTGGCTGTGGAGTTCGAGCCCCACTGCCGGGTCCAAGAGGAGGTCGATGTCGCCAACTTCGCGGCTGCCTGGAGCTGAGATCTTGGCGGCGTGAAGGGCGAACCCCTTCAAGGCTACGATGCGGGCACCGAGGTCCGCTCCAGCCTGAGCCACTGTCTCGGCAATGGATTCGTAAGCGATGGCGTGCTGCAGGGCCTGCCGGGAGCCGGCGGCGACAAGGCCGGCGGCCCTCCCGAGTTCGTCTTTCAAGAGCTCGAGCGGTGTGCGCTGGGAGAGGCGAGGCGCCAGGCCGCTCTCGCGGGCGAGGCGACCGGTGTTGTCGCCGTCGGGACGATCGACTGCCTGCCCCGGAGGTCCGAACGCCCGCATCAGCAGCCACCGGAGGTCTATGGAGAGCTCGAGCGGCGGTGGCTTGAAGCGGATCCCCTGGAGCGGCTTGTGCACCAGGAACCTACTTGTGGAGGTTGCGGATGACGCTGATGACTCGATCCCGGTCCTCAGCGCCGAGATTCGAGCCGCTTGGCAAGCAGAGTCCGCGCTCGAAGAGGCCCTCTGAGATCTCGCCGCCCCGCACGCGGCAGTCGCGGAAGACGGGCTGGAGGTGCATCGGCTTCCAGACAGGCCGAGCTTCGATATTCTCGGCCTCGAGCGCCAGGCGGATCTGCTCTCGGTCGACCCCGAAAGCCGCCGGCTCAATTGTCATGCAGGTCAGCCAGCGAGTAGAGCGCCCATAGGCCGCCTCAGGCATGAACTCGACACCGGGGAGTCTACCGAGCGCCTCAGAGTAAGCCTTGAAGTTGGCTCTGCGCGCGTCCACGCGTTCGTCGAGGACTCTCAGCTGGCCTCGCCCGAGCGCGGCCAGCAGATTGGAGAGACGGTAGTTGTAGCCGATCGTCGAGTGCTCATAGTGGGGTGCGGGATCCCGAGCCTGAGTTGCCAGGAAACGCGCTCGTTCGATCGCCTCGCCGTCGTCGGAAACGAGCATGCCCCCGCCGGAAGTCGTGATGATCTTGTTGCCGTTGAAAGAAAAGATGCCGAAACGCCCGAAGCGTCCTACTGATTTGCCTTTGTAATTCGCTCCGAGGGCCTCCGCTGCGTCTTCAATAACAGGAACAGCGTATTCGTCGCAGACCTCGAGGATCGGTTGGTGGTCAGCGCTCTGACCGTACAGGTCGACGGTAATGACGGCTCGCGGAAGTCGACCGGCTCCGGCTGCGGATCGCAGTTCGTCCGCTACAAGTTGCGGGTCGAGGTTCCAGGAGTGAGTCTCGGCGTCGACAAAGACGGGCTGGGCGCCGACGTAGCGGATGGCGTTGGCGCTTGAAGCGAAAGTCAAGCTAGAGCAGATTACTTCATCACCCGGTCCGACATCGAGCAGCTTGAGGGCCAGGTGCAAGGCCGCGGTACCCGAGGAAAGCGCCGCTGCGTGCTCGACCTCGACGAGTTGCGCGAACTCTTGCTCCAGAGCATCGACCTGCGGCCCGAGTGGAGCGATCCAGTTGGAGTCGAAGGCCTCGAGCAGGAGCTCCCTCTCAGCGGGGCCCATGTGTGGAGGAGAGAGGTAGATCCTCGGCCGAGCCTCAGTCATCGTGTTCGCTCTGGTGACGAGGCCGAGGTCTGGCCGGCACGCCGACGACGGTCTCGCCCGCTGCCACATCGCGGGTGACCACGGCCCCTGAGCCGATCGTGGCACCGTCGCCCACAGATCGGTACTGCAGCACTTGGGCGCCACTGCCGACAAGAACTCCGCCGCCAAGTGTGACCCCGCCGCCGATACCTGCGCCCGGGTTGACGACCGTTCCCTTGCCGACTCTGGCTTCGTGACCGCAGGTGCTGCCGAAGTTCAGGAGACTGAAGTCATCGACTTCGAGATTCACTGTGCCTACAAAGCCGGCTGCGATGAGGATGCCCGTGCCGAGGCTGGCGCTGGACCGGTCGAAGATAGCTGAGGGATGGATGAGAGTCGGCGTCTCGAGCCAGGCGAAGCGCTTTGCAAGTTCGCTCGCGACCTTGTTCCGGGAGGTGGGCGTGCCAATACCGATCGCAGCGCAGGCTACATCCTGGCTATGCTCCTCGAGCCAGTCGTAGCCTCCGAGGAGCTCCTCGCGGCTGTCGGTCGAGGTCACGGAAGAGGGATTGCTGATTACGTAGCCAAGGAAGTCGTAGGTCGGGGTCACTTGGTTGATGCTCTCGATCAACCAACGAGTCTCCCGGGCTTGCCCCCCGGCTCCGAGGACGACGATCGGCTTTCCACTCATGACGGCTTTCTCCGGCTTCCCTCGAACTTGGGCATGGTCGCATGTCCAGCGGCTTCGATTCCCTCGCGGCGCACCATCATGCCCAGAGTCCTCAAGAGAATCCCCAGATCGAGTTTCAGACTCATGTTCTCGGTGTACCAGACATCGGCTTTCAGCCTCTCAGCCCAGTCGAGCCTATTCCTACCATTGACCTGCGCCCAGCCGGTGATACCCGGGAGTACGTCGTGCCTCCTGCTCTGGTGTTCGTCGTAGAGTTCGAGGTACTCCGGAAGCAAGGGGCGTGGTCCGACGAGACTCATGTCCCCCCTGAGCACGTTGACCAGCTCGGGAAGCTCGTCGAGGCTTGTTCGCCGCAGCCAATTGCCCAGGCGGGTAAGCCGCTCCGCGTCGGGAGCGTTCCCGGCGGACATCGAACGGAGCTTGAAGAGCGTGAATGAAGTGCCGTCGCGGCCTGGGCGCTGCTGGCGGAAGAGGATCGGGCTGCCCATGGACGAGCGAATGCCTATTCCGAGGACCAGGCAGACCGGCACCGCTACGACGAGAGCCGGCAGCGTCAAGAGGAGATCGACGGCACGCTTGCCGGCCTTCGGATAGAAGCCTTGCTTCATTCGGCGTTTGCTCCTGTCAGGAGAGCGTCGTAGACGCTCGCCCAGGCCCTCCAGACCTCTTCCTGCCCGAAGTCACGGCAAGCCCTGATCCTGCCTGCCTCGCCATGCCTGCGGCTCAAACCAGAGTCGGTCAGGTACTGGATGAGGGCTTTAGCAAGCGCGGGTCTGTCGCCGGTGTGAACCAGAGTTCCGGTCTCAGAATCGACGACTGCGTCAACCGTGCCCGTAGCCGAATAACCGACGACGGGCTTACCGGCCGCAGCAGCTTCGAGCGGGACGTTGGGGAACCCCTCTCTGTAGGAAGGAAACGCCAGGACATCGATCGCCTGGTAGTACGGAGCCAGATCTTCCGTGTAATCGCGGTGGATGATCGCCTCCGTGCAGGTGATCGCCGCGAGCGTGTCACCCGGGAGGGCGTCTCCAGTCTCGAGAGGTCCGACGAGCAGGAGTTTCGAAGTCGGCAATCGGCGCTGGATTTCGGTTTGAAAGACGGCGACCAGATCGGCTATTCCCTTGTCGCGGGTCAGGCGTCCGAAGAAGCCGATCAATGGGCTATCGCTCGGCAGTTCGAGTCGCCTGCGCACCTCGGATTGAGACGTTCGGTCGTTGGGGTGATCAAACCGGGAGGCGTCGACTCCATTCGATGAGCCCTGTGCAAGAACTTCGACGCCCTTCTTGCCCGCCAAGCCAACTTCCACGTATCTCTGACGAAGGCTGTTGCTCACAGCGACAATCCGAGTCGCCAGGGAGGAGGTCGTGCGCTCCGCCAGGCGAGAGATACGGCGTGTGAACCCTGTCGAGGTCTCGAGCCTGAGGCCTCGCAGTAGATAGATGCGGTGTTTCACTCCTGCGAGGCGCGAAGCGATCATGCCAAGGAGTCCGGCCTTGGGCGTGCTCGCGTTGACGATGGCCGGGCGGAGTCTTTTCAGGAGCCGGGCAAGGCGAAGGAGCGCTACTAGGTCAGGCAGGGGACTGGGTTCCCGGCGCATCGGCAGATCATGGACCGTGATGCCTCTGGCCGAGGCCAACGCCGGGAACTCAGCCGAGCGTTGGCAGACTAGGTGTACGTCAAAGCCCATCCTTGAAAGGAACGCCATATGGTCCTTCAGGAAGCGGTCCGCAGTAACGGCTGCGGTGACTAGGTAGACGATGCGGGCCAAGGGGTCTCGGAGTCTTGCAATGGGACGCCGACGCTGCCTGAGCCAGCAACTGAGCGAGCCGGCGGCTGGGACACGTCGAGAGGAGTGCCTGCCCGGTTGTCTTTCCGGCCTCGAAGCCTCCTTGAAGAGAGATCGGATGCGACGATCACGACGAGAAGGATCCAGAAGGTCCGCTCTGTGACATGCCGGTTGTACAGGTAGCTGATCACCATGCTGACCAGGCCGACGCAGAGGACGAGGAACGAGTTCGAGAACGGCGTACCGCGCGCGCGAAGAAAGCTCTGAATGACTGATCCGACCAGTACGATCAGAAACAACACATACAGGATGATGCCTACCAGTCCGGTCTCGGCCAGGAATCTCATTGGCGTACTGTGGACTTCGTGGCTGGTAGGCGAGTAGTGTGACTTGGCAAAGCCGCCCCAGCCGATACCGATGAAGGGGTGAGTTGAAAAAGCGCGGCGGACCCCTGCCTGCTGGAGGGCGAAGAAACTCTTGTCTCGTGCCTCGTCCTCCGTGATCCCAAGGGCTGCGTCAAGGCGATCGTCGATCATCCCGACTCTCTCCTTGAAGAAAGCCAACTGCGGCATGTACCGAGAACCGTACTGGTACATGAAGCCCAGAATCACAACGACGAAGGCCGCCGCGACAAAGAAGCTCGTTCGCTTCCCTCGCTGGGCTATCAGGAAGGCGATTGCGAGGACAGCCAACCCCACGAACAACGACAGGTACACAGATCTCCTGCCTGACACTGCTACGCAGTACAGTGTCATCGTGACACCTAGGTAAGCCACGAGCCGCTTCCGCTTCGAGATACCGGGCCACTGAGCGAACATGAGAGCCATCCAGAATGCTGTCAGCATGTAGCTTGCCATGTGCGCACGATTACGGAACGGGCCTGCCTCTTGAATAGTCGCGGTACTAGTGAGGCCCTGGTAGAGGATCCAAGGGCCGACGATCAGCAGGGCATGGCACACGTAGCTAAGGACTCTCTCAGGCTCTATCTGATACTGGTGGATGAGGTTGAAGTTGACGAGGATGAATAGATATAGGAATGCCATGATCGCGACGTGGATTAGCCCATAGGTCTCTCGGCCGTCCGGGATGTTGATTTGAGAGACAAAGCTGATCAACAGCATTGCTGCCAGTATCCTAGAAAGCGGGGGATGTTGTAGGGGTCGCCTGGTGCGAGGGGAGAAGAGGAACACCATGATGAGTACCGCTCCGACCAGTTCGAATGGTCCGATGTTGTTCTTGATCGTCGGGACGAACTTGACCTGTGTCAGGAAGGTCGCCAAGCCCAGTGTGCCAAGGAGGAGCCGATAGTCGAGCGGTATCCTCGGCTGTGAGGATGTAGTGTGTGTTTCCTGCTTAGGGGCGTCGAGGGCGATCATGGCTTTGGCGGGCCAATGATAAGACGTGAGCTTGCTTTGACGGAGCCCTTTCGATTCGCGAGTGGAAAGCGACTCAGTCGCCTGCTGCTTGGCCAGTCGATCCAGAGCGGGCCGGATCTGGAACCGGCTGGCAGAGGGCGGGCTGACGCCAGTGGCCGGCAGCACAGGATTGCGGCGCGGAGATCGCTCATGGGATATCCGGGGCCAGGGCCCTTACGTAGTTGGGTAGGACGGCTTCAAGCGTGAATCTCTGCGAGCTTCGGACGGCCAGGTCACTCAATTGTCGTCGCTTCCCCGGGTCACAGAGCAAGTTCGAGAGGGTAGTTGATAGGGCGCTGGCATTCTCGTCCTCGGTGAGCATTCCGTTGGAACCGTGTTCGATAATCTCGGCAGGTCCGTATGGGCAATCTGTCGCGATCACAGGAGTGCCACAAGCCATGGCTTGAATCAAGACGCCAGGCAGACCCTCAAATCTAGAGGAGAGGACGAAAACACTCGACCTGCGCATGTAGGCCGCCGGGTTGTTCACGAATCCTGGCATCTTGACAGAGTCTGAGAGGCCGAGGCGGTGGATCTGCTTCTCGAGCGATGCCCTGAGTGGGCCGTCGCCAAGGAGTATCAGGCGACAGTCAAGGGTAGTGCGCGTCTGAGCAATGGCGTCGAGCAGAACGTCGAAGCCCTTGGCGTGTACGAGCCGACCTGCCGCAAGGATCACGGGAGTCTCCTTCTCGCGGAACCAAGGCTCCCCGGGATCGGAATCCGCTTCGGGATCGAGTGCCGGTGAGACGATCGGGTTGTGGACGACAACTACGCTGTCTTCTTCGAGACGAAGCCTGCGTTCGAGGTCGCGAGCGACCCCTCTCGACACTGCTGTAACACAATCTGCACGGCCATACAGAACTCGCTTGAGAAAGAGCAATGGCGCGAGCTTGTAGAGTGGCTGATCGCGAACGAGCCCGTTGCGCTCTGACAGGACCAATCTGGGTCCGTTCCCGCCAGCTGCAAGGGCCGCAGTGATGTTGGTGCCACTTGAGGTCGACATCAGGATGTCGGGCTTCTCCTGAGAGAGGAGTCGACGAAGGGGTGCTGCGCCGGTCAACAGGTTCCGGGCCGCGAGATCGAAGACCCGAATGTCATTGGGAACATCCGGAAGCCGCTGGCCTCCTTTCCTGAGCAGAACAAGGCTTGGCTGGAACAGTCGCCTGTCCAGATGACGCAACAGCGTCAGCGTGACGCTGTCGGCACCACCTGTACCCAAGGTCGGGCGCAGAAAGAAGACCCGCCGTGCGGACGTCGGGTCGGATGCCTCGGGCGAACCGTTGGGTTTCCTGGCCGGCACTTAGGTCTCGATCCCGTGCAAGACCCGATCCGCTCTGGCAGACCAGGTGTGGTGGCGCTCGAAGTCCTCCAGCCCAGTCGCGGCGAGCCGCAACCGTAGGCTGGGATCCTGGAGCATTCGGCGCAAGGCTGCCTCCCACTGCTCGACCAGATCTGGCTCTACGAGGATCGCGTTCTCCCCATCGCGAAGGACCTCTCGCAGAACCGGTAGGTTCGACGAGAGGATGGGCCTGCCCGCCGCGAGGTACTCGAACATCTTCATCGGTGACATCCAGGCAGCTGTATCTGATCGGCCGCTGCGAACTCCGACTCTTCGCTGGTACGGCATCAAGAGTACGTCGAACTCTTCGTAGAACTTCGGTAGGTCCCGGGGAGGCACGAATCCATGGAGCGTGCAATTACGAGGTACTCCGCGCTCCTGCCAGCGCTCAATGTCTGACTGTGCTCCCCCCACCAGCTGAAACTGGATATCCGGCATCCTGGCAGCCAGCTCGACGATCAACTCCACCCCTCTACCGGGGTACAGATGGCCTACGTAGCCTACCTGGAGAGGTTCTTCGGTTCGTTTCTTGAGCTTCGAGGAGCCAGCTGGCATAGGATCGCAAGCGTCGTGAGCGACGAGTGTCGGGCACCGAGCAGGCGCCAACTCGAGCCGATGCCACCTCTTCGCGAGTGCATCCGAGATCACTACCAGCTTCCTCAGATGAGGACTGGTGGTGATCCGTCTGGCGACGTAGCTGGAAAGCCGTCCCGCCGGCAGGCCGTGGGCCTCGTACACGACCGGGAACCTCGCTCGAGTGGCCTGCCAGGCGCCGAATAGGTCGCGGCTGTAGACCAAGTCTGGCTGTCGAGCTTGGAGGGTTCTTCTAAGTTCCCGGAGGAAGACGAGCCCTCCACCCTTCCTGTTGGGACGGGAGAGCTTTGAGATCCGGAAGTTCGCAGAGACGCCGTAGAACTCGAAGTCGTCGGGTATGCCAGCTTCCTGTCGTTGGGTTGAGAGCTTCGTCACCAATTCGACTTCGTGTCCCTGACGCGCGAAAGCGGAGCACATCTTCATGACGTGGACACTGCTGGCGCTCCGGGACGGGACGTAGGAGACGGAGAGGTAGAGGATTCGCATCGAAGCACTCTCACGCTGAAGCGCCTAGCCTCGACCCATGGACTGTAGGGGTCTACGCATCGCGTGTTGATCGGTTCTCGGTCGTTGGTCCGTTGCTAGAGAGGGCGTAGAGCGTGCGTTCAGTACCCTCGATGGAGACCGTTCTGTCGACCTTGAACAGAGCGGTGAAGGCCTCCTCGAACCCGTTCTTGTCGTAGTTCGGGAATATGTCCTCTCGCGACGACAGGAGCCTCTTCACCTGCGAATCCGACTTGGGGACCCACTCGATGATGAGATGCCTGGAGAGGCTGTGAAGGAACTCAGCCACCCGCGACAGCGGCACGTTGTTGCCGATCGCCAGATGATGAATCAACGCCAGGGCGATGACAGCGTCTGCTGGTCCGCGCTGCGCCAGGCTGGATCTTTCGTCGTGATTCCAACCCAGAGCCGGACTAGGGTTCGTGAGGTCGAGCCTGAGAGGTAGGTGCTTCTCGTCCTTCGCCTTGCGGCGCATTCGGTAGTTCTTCTCGACCGCGACGGGGTCAATGTCGCAGGCGACGGTGTGGGCGCCGCGTACGCTCGCCAGTTGGCTGAACAGGCCCGTGTTTGCACCGAGATCCCAGACGGTCTTTGGCCCGATGGCATCGAGCATCGCCCCAACCAGCTCCGCCTTCTTCTCGGCCGCCTCGTCGCTGTAGTTGGTGTCGTCGTAGTAGTCGCCCCACTCAGTGTCTGGCAGTTTCCACTCGAGCTTGGCAGTCGCGTTCCTCAGGCTCGAGACGAGGCCTCGAAGCGCCATGGCACTCACCTTGAAACTCCGCGAACCCTCGTTCGAGTGCTCCATCTTCTTCTGGCTTCGCGCGTGCAGGACCAGGTGGGAGAAAAGCCCGAAGCGGAGTCGAGTGCGCTTCGGCAGGAGCTCGGAGGTCAGATCGAGTGGTACACCGTCGATGTGTGCGCGCATCAGCTGCGACAGCCGCACGTCCCGATAGCTCATCAGCGCCAGTGGCGCTAGGAAGTGCTGGCAGTACTGCCGGTAGGCCACCCAGGGGCTGCCCTCCTCGTAGATCTCGAACGAGAGCGTATCGATCAGGACCGGCCGCGAGCCGATGAACTGGATGTTGTAGGCGCTCGCGTCCTTGAGCGTCATCCCATGGTCGAGGGCGAGGTTCTGGATGTCGAGGGTGAGGAGGGCTGCGTCCTGATACTGGCTGAAGCTCCACTCGTAGGGATACGAGATAAAGGGGATCAGCTCCGGCTGGAGAATGCGGTAGGAGCTGTTGGCTTCGGCAGGCTCCGTCTCGAGTTCCTCGTGCGCCACGAGCCAGCCCTTCTTGACCAGGGCATTGTAGAGCCCGGAGGACATGAGCTGGTCGTAGTGCTCGGCGTAGGAGTCGTTGACCTGGCGCAGCAAGGTCCCGTTCCGGCGGAAGAGGAATCCGCTGGGATCACGAAAGGAGCTGGAGTGGAGGGTGTCGGTCACGAATCGCTGGACTCGTCCTCAGCCGGCGAGGAGTCCTTGTTGCCGGTGAAGAACGCCTTGATCCGGTGCCAGTAGGCCTTGATCGCCATGCCGGCGCCGAGCAGACCGGCGAGGAGCATCTGGACGAAGAAGCTGCCGCTACCCGGGTCGATGTACGCGTCGGCCTGTCGGGTGGTCAGGACCTGGAGGATGAGAGCGAGCGCTGCGATGCGGAGCGCGATTTGGTGGCGAGGCATGGAGGGGATCTCCCGTAGGGTGTTCTTGTGCCGGTCAGGCATCGAGGAAGTGCCGATTGTACTCGTTTAGAGGGCGCAAGTCGGCGATTCTCGGCCCGGAGTAGGCGGCGAATCGCAGCGCCTGGGCCTCGGTGTGCCGCAGAACGAAGGCGACCCCGGTCTCCCGTGCGGCCTCGTGGTCCGACCAGCCATCGCCGATGAAGATCACGTCCTCGGCGCCGGCGGACAGCTGTTGCATTACGTGGAGCAGAATCTCGGGCTTGGTAGTCGGCGAACCGTGGATCTCCCGGAAGTGCCCGCCCCAGCCCCGGGCCTCGAGAAGAGCGGCGAGCTCGCCTTGTGGGACGCCGGAAGCGACGTAGAGGGGAATGCCCTCGCCGGCGAACCGCTCGAGGGCGGCTTCGGCTCCCGGTACCGCGGGACAAACTCGCGCGGCCTCGAATACGAGTTCCGAGAATCGGCGTCCGAGTGCCTCACTCTCTTGCGGCTCGATCTCTCGGCCCAGGAGCTTGCGGTAGATCCAGGCGAACTTCTCGAATCGGGAAACCCCGAGGTGCTGCTGATGGTGGTCGACAATGGCGTCGCGGTGTTGGGGGCAGTCACTGAAGAGCTCAACGAACGCCTCGGTCTTGATCTGAACGGATTCGATCAGGACGCCGTCGCAGTCGAAGACGAATGCGGCGGGCCGGCCCGGAGTGAGGCGAGGCAAGGTCACGGCGCGACGCGGCTCAGAGCTCGCGAACTCCGGGGAGTCCCGCCAGCCACCACTCGGAAACGCCGAGGTCGAGGTGGGTGTGGATATCGCGGCCGGTGACCCAGTTACGAACGATCGGCTTGGACCTCTTGCCCATCCACCACCAGGGGTTGGGGCCGTCGCGGCGCTCGACACACTCTTTCCGGAAGGCCCAGACGCCCTGGTCGTAGTAGTAGGCCCGGGGGTAGGACTGGCGCTCGGTCGAGACCTCGCGGCCGGCGCCTCCGTAGGGCTGGAGAATGCCGTCGACGATCTCCATGGCGCGCAGCGGGTGGTCGTCGGCGGCTTCCCAGACGGTCATCACGGAGTCGAGAGTTGGGTCTTCGTCGAGCTCCTTCAGACAGGCGTCGATGATCTCGCCGTCGACCATGACGGTGTTGCCCAGTAGGAGGACGATGTTCTCGAGGTCGGGGACTCTCTCGTCGACCCAGCGCACGGCATGCTGGATGACGTCGCCGTGGTTGACGGTGTCTCCCCCGAGCTCGTCGGGCCTTTCAATGACGGTGGCGCCGATCTCCCGCGACGCGTCGGCAATGGCTTCGCCGTCGGTCGAGACCCAGACTCCACCGAGACGGCTCGCGTCGAGAGCCGCCTGAATCGGGTAGTGGACGAGCGGGCGCCCGGCGACGGGGAAGACGTTCTTGTCGAGAATCGACTTGCTGCCGGCCCTGGCGGTGACGATGGCAGCGTTCACTCGGGGGATTCCCCGGCGTGCAGTTCTTCCAGGATCTGGAGGAGGCCCTGTCCCATGTCGACGTAACAGTTGGCGGTGAGCTTGCGGCCGACCCGCGGGGTGAAGGCGTAGGGCGTGACGCGGTAGTGGCTGTCGCCTGGGGTCTGGTACTTGACCTCGAGCTCACGGCCGAGGATCTCAGAGAACATCGTGAAGAGATCGCGCAGCCGCATCGGGTGCGGGCCGGTGAGCGTGAGGTGCTGATTGACGTACTCATCGTCGAGGATCTCGACGCTCAGACGGGCAGCGTCTTCGACGTGGATGTACTCGCGAGCGTCGTCCGGCTCGCCTTGGTGAGCCAGTGCGCCGTCGGCTAGCGCCTGCTTGAGGAGGCGATGGACGCCGTTCGATTCGTCCGCTCTGGGGCCGTAGAGGCTGCCGTAGCGCAGGATCGTGTAATCGAGGCCGTGCTGTCTCTGGAACTCCTCGACGTAGGACTCGCAGGCCTGCTTGCTGCAGCGATAGAAGCCACCGGCGCGACTGTAGACGTAGACGGTGCTGGCGAGAACGAATCGCTTGGCGCCCGCGACCCTGGCGGCCTCGAGGGCATGGACGGTGCCGACGATATTGGTCTGTGCGGTTGCGAGGGCCTGGTCGCCGGCGGTATTGATATCGGAAGCTGCCGCCAGGTGGTAGACGACCTCAGCACCCTCGGCGGCCTCCTGTAGCGTCTGGGCGTCGAGCAGGTCGCCGACGACCATGGTCTGACCGGCCTTGAGGAAGGGAGAAGGCTCGCGATCGAAGACGACCACCTCGTACCCGGCAGCCTGGAGCGCGTCGGCGACGAAACTGCCGAGGAAACCGGAGCCACCGGTGACGAGGGCCCGGCTCATCGTCGGATCTCCGTCATGGCCTCGAGTAGGTTCTTTGCCGCTTCGCGCTCCATCGCGATGCGACTCTCGATGGCGTAGGAGCCGATGTGCGGAGTCAGGAGAACGTTGTCGAAGTCGGTGAGAGCGCCGGTGTAGGGCTCCTCTTCGTAGACGTCCAGGTAGGCGCCGGCCAGGTGGCCACTGCGCAGAGCCTCTTCGAGCGCGGTTTCGTCGACCAGGCCACCGCGCGCGGCATTGACGAGGATGGCTCCCGGTTTCATCTCGGCGATCCGTGCGGCGTCGATCAGGTGATGGGTCTCGGGTGAGTAGCCCAGGTGCAGGGTCAGGATGTCGCTCTCCTCGATCACGGTCTCGAGCGAACCATACGTCACTGGATTGGCGGCGGCAAAGTCGGTGTCGACAGCGACGTCGAAGGCCAGAATACGGCCGGAGAAGGGGCCGAGCAATTCGACCAGGCGGCGACCTGTTCTGCCCAGGCCGACAATGCCGACCGTCTTGCCCTTGAGGAGTTGCCCCATGGGCTTTCGCCACTCCTGTCGACGAATCCTTCGGTCGGCCCTGGAGAGGTGCCGTAGGACATCGAGGATTCCGCCGAGAGTGAGTTCGGCGACGGCGTCGACGTGAGCGTCTGTCGTGTTCAAGACCTTGATGCCGAGGACCTCGGTCGCCCCTAGATCGATGGAGTCGAGGCCGACGCCGCACCGTGAGATGACCTTTAGGAGCGGCGCCGTCTCCAGCACGCTCATGCTGAGCCTCTCGGTTCCGGCTAGAAGACCCACTGTCCGGTGCATCATGTTGCGGCTCTCGTCGGTCGTCAGGCGGCGACCGTGAGGGTTCATCCGGACCTCGTAGCCCGACTCGGTCAGCATCTCGAGCGGGCCGGGATCGTGATGGCCGAAAGAGCTGGTTGTGATGAGGATCTGGTCCATGAGATCAGGCCCTGACGACTCTGGCGTGGTCAGCCGGCAGGACCCCGCGTGTATCGACGACCACCTTGGCGTGCTCCAGAACCAGATCGTAATCCACTTCGCTATGGTCCGTCACGAGTACGACGGCGTCGTAGCTGGATACGGTCTTGGCGTCGAGCGATACGGACTGCTTTTCGGGCAGGTTCTTCCAGGTCCGCATGCTCGGGGCGGCGGGGAAGTAGGGGTCGTGATAGTCGACCGTGGCCCCGCCCGCCTCGAGAAGTTCGAGGATCTCGAATGCGGGGCTCTCACGGGGGTCCGCGACGTTGGGCTTGTAGGCGATGCCGAGGAGCAGGACGCGCTTGTCGGACAGAGTCTCGCCCCCTCCGGTTGCCTGGCGCACGCGGTCGACGACGTGGCGCGGCATCTCGATGTTGACCTGGCCCGCCAGTTCGATGAAACGGGGGGTCAAGCCATGCTGTCGGGCCTTCCAGGTGAGGTAGAAGGGGTCGATCGGGATGCAGTGTCCGCCCCAGCCGGGTCCGGGGTTGAATCGCATGAAGCCGAAGGGTTTGGTTGCTGCGGCGTCGAGGACCTCCCAGATGTCGATACCCATCGGCTCGAAGACGAGCTTGAGCTCGTTGACGAGGGCGATGTTGACGGCGCGGAAGACGTTCTCGAGGAGCTTGGTCGCTTCGGCGGTGTCTGTGCTCGAGACCCTGACGATCTCGACGACGACTTTCTCGTAGAGCGCTTCGGCGAGGTCTCCGGCGACTGGGTCGAGTCCACCGACTACCTTGGGGATCGTCCGAGTGCCAAACTCCGGATTGCCGGGGTCTTCCCGCTCAGGTGAGTAGGCGATGAAGAAGTCACTGCCCGCTTCCAGTCCGGAGGTCTCGAGAATCGGTTGAAGCAACTCGCGACAGGTGCCGGGGTAGGTGGTGGACTCGAGGACGACGAGTTGCCCTTGTCGAAGTCGGCCAGCGATGCTTTCTGCCGTCTTCCGCACGTAGCTCATGTCGGGCTCTCTCGCCGAGTCGAGAGGAGTCGGGACACAGATGATGATGACGTCGGGCTCGGCGAGGCGGTCGGTGTCGGTCGTCGCTTCGAAGCGACCCTGTGAGACGGCATCCTCGATCCGCCCGCCGTCGATGTGCTCGATGTAGCTCTGACCGGTATTGAGCTGTTCGGCCTTTGCCGGATCAACGTCGAACCCCAGCACACGAAACCCTGACTCACAGAAAGTCAGGGCCAGCGGGACGCCGACATAGCCCAGCCCGATGATGCCGACCCGGGCTTCCCGCTCTGTGATGAGCTGGCGGAGGCTCTGGGCGTTGCTGTTCATGTTCGACGGTCCGGGGACGAGTGCCGAGCCGCTGACTCAGCGGCCGATAAGGAGCGCGTCAAGAGAGCCGGAACGGCCTCAGGGCTGCAGGGCGGTGGCTTGCGGAGGCACCGTCCCCGTGACCTGGGTTTCGATCAGTCCACCGCCGATGAGGGCGATGCCTGCGGCGGAAGTCGGAGCGATCCACAGGCCCAGAACGCAGGCCCTGCAGTACTCGTCCGGTCGCCTGACATCGTACGGATCGATTCGGGTCACGATGCCGTGGCATAGCCAATGGAAGACTTCTTTGCCGGCCTGGACATCGGCGGTCTCGCCGATCGCCAGGTTGTCGGACCATCCGCGCTGAATGGGGTCGAGCGGCTCGAAGCAGTCGTCCTTCATGACGGTGGTGAGCTCAGTCTTGGACTCGGCTCGGAGTTCGCCGGCGGCATTCAATACCGCGACGTAGTACTCCGCAGCCTCGAACCTCTGGTCCTCGAGGAAGTCTTCGAGCCACTCTCGATCGTGGCCTTCCATCCAATCCTTGTGCTGCAAGTCTTCCCACCAGGAGTCGTTGAGCTCTTCCTGCTCCCGCTCTTCGGCCCGAGGGAAGGTCGTCCAGTAGGCGTCTGCGGCACTGGGCGTCATCTCGAGGTAGTAGAAGTCACCGACTCTGCTGAGGCGCCGGAAATAGAGCCGAACGCTGTCTCCCACGGCGACGCCGTCGACGCCGGCAGCGAAGACCTTGTTCTCTTCCAAGGGCAGGCACTCGGGCTCCGGCAGGTCGAAGGAAACGTCCTGCGCGTAGGCTGCCGAGCCGGCCACCAGGCCGACTAGCAGAGTGGCGACGAGCCGCCCTGATACACGTGATCCGTAGGTCTTAGCTGATTGGAAAACCATGAACGCTCTTCTCCCCGCCTCTTTAGAGGTTGGCCATAGCATAGGGACTGACGGGGTCTGCCGTCAACTGAGCCTCAACTATCGATGATCAGGGAGGATTCTGTCCATGTAGCGTTCCACGATGGGAGTCCGGACCAGATTCGGCTCGGCTCGGCGCAGGACGGTAGCCGCCTCGGCGGGTCTTTGCGTCTCGTAGAGCGCTACAGACAGGTAGAAGAGCAGGTCGGGCCGGTTCTCGGGCGGCCCTCCGAGGGAGAGGAGGAAGCCGGCGGCTCGATGCCAGCTCGAGGCGCGATAAGCGGCTTCGCCGGCCAGGTGAAGAGGCTCGACGGAGGTCGGGTAGCGAGTCGCCAGGGCTTCCGCGTCATCGGCGATCTTGACCAGGTCGGGAGCCGTCGTCGCGCGGTCGAGTCGATCTCGAAGTTGGGCAATGACGGCAGGCGGGACACCGGGCCTGACGGCCGGAGGTGATGTGTCACGGATCGTCTGCTGAGGCTCTGGAGCCGAAGCGGAGGCTGGTGGTGGCCCCGGAGCGGGTCCCACGTTCGGAGTCTCGGCCGGCAGAGCTCTGGCGATGCGCTTCTCCCTTTTGGCGATCGGGCGGGTCTGCCGAAAGTCGGCGGGCAGCGAGACGACAACGGCCGCGGCCTCCGACCAGCGTGCATCCGCGACAAGACAGTCGATGTATTGGATCTGCTCGGCCTGGGGCAGAGCGAGAAGGTCACACGTCGGCACCCGAACCAGGGCGGACTCACAGCGGTCTGCCTGCAGGTATGCACGACCCAACAGGCAGCTCGCTTCGATGCCCCCGGCGTTGGCCAGTACCTCCTGCTCGAGCGCGTCGATTGCGCTGTCTCCGTGGCCGTTGGCGACCTGCGCTCTCGCGAGCATCGAGCGCCATTGGGGATCGTCGGGATTCTCTGTGGCGATCCGTCGGAGCTCGGTCTCCGCCTGAGCGGGTGGCAACGCTCCCAGGAGCCTGAGTTCGGCAGCTCGAGCCAATTCGCTCCATGTGGCCGAGGCGTTCAGAGTGGTCGACGGGACGGACTCGATCACCTGCCCCTCGAAAGCGCTACGCAAGCTCGCTGGGAGTGAGCCTCGAGAGTAGCTACGGAAGCGCTCTTCGACCTCGTTGACTCGGTCGAAGGTCTCGAGAAAGGCGCCGTGGTCTCCGGCGGCGGCCTGGGCGAGTGCAAGTCGCAGCAGGCCGTCGGTGAGAGCTGCCGGCTCGTCGAGCATCCCAAAGACGGCGATTCGCAGTCGCGCCGAGGCTCGGTGGAAGTCGCCCTGCTCGAAGGCCGCCGTTCCCTCGGCCAGCGCCCGGGCGTAGAAGGGGTCGACGGCTGCCCCCGCCTCCGCGACGGGCAGTAGGCAGCACAGTGCCAGCAGGCATCCGGCCCCCCGGAGTCTGTACATCACCGGCAGCCCTGTCGAGGCTGCTGTCCTGTCGGGCCGCATGATTCGCTCCCTACCTAGGCTGCCGAGTCGGCCTGAGACTCTGCGTAGGCTTCGTAGTTCTCATACTGGCGATCGTAGTAGCGGCTGCTGCCGGGCTGGTAGCGATTGAGTATGACTCCCAATACCTTGACCCCGGCCAGACGCACCTGCTCGGTGCATCGGCGGGCTGTTTCTCGCTCGATGCGGTTGGCACGGAAGCAGAGCACCACACCGTCCGAGTTTGCGCCCGGAACGATGGCATCGCTGACGGCGAGGATCGGTGGGGTGTCGATGATGACGAAGTCGTAGGTCTTGCGTGCCCAGGCCATCAGCTGCTGCATCCGCTCCGAGGCCAGCAGCTCGGAAGGATTCGGTGGATGGGCTCCGGCTGGGAGGAGGCTGAGGCCCGGAACGTGGGTCTTCTGGATTACAGTCTCGGGGTGGGTCCCGGCGGCGAGACTGTTGACCAGGCCCTGCGTGTTGTCGGCCTTGAACACCCGGTGCAACCGAGCCTTGCGCAGATCGCCGTCGACCAGGAGGACCTTCTTGCCGAGTTGGGCCATGACGATGGAAAGGTTGGTCGACGTCGCGCTCTTGCCTTCGCCGGCCTCGGCGGAGGTGACGGTGATCAGTTTCAGCTCCTCGGCGCTCGACAGCAGGAGCGCGGTCCTCAGTGAACGATAGGCCTCGGCGACAGCCAATCGCGGGTTGCTCTCGGGCAGCAACTCGATCTCCAGGTTCTTGGCCCCTTTGGCCTTGGCGCTTCTCCGCTTGCGTCCGTAACCGTAGTAGGCGTGGTAGCCGTAGCCCTGACCGTTGGCCTCGAGGTCGGGGATCGCGGCGAGAACGGGGATACCCAGCAAACGCTCCAGTTCCTCACCGGTCTTGAGCGTGCGATCGAGGAAATGGAAGAGGAAGACGACTCCCAGACCGAAGAAGAGGCCGCCGCCGGCGCCCACGGCCACGTTCTGCCGTAGCGATGGCCGGAAGGGGCCGCTGGGGACCAGGGCCTTGTCGATCACATGGACGTTCGTCCGGCCGTCGCTCTGGACATCTGCGGACAGATCGGCCTGGGACTGGGTCTCGATCAGTTCGCTCAGGCGCTGGCGCTTGGCGCTGAGTTCCATCTGCAGGTTCGTCAGCGGCAGGACCTCGACGTTCTGCGCCAGGTTCTGCTCCTGAGCGACGTTCCGCTGCTGCTCGATTCGGTCGATGACGCTCTGAGCAGCCTGCCATTCCGTGTAGGCGGCGGCGCGTAGCCTGCGCGCCTCCTTCGAGACCTCGAGGTTGTAGCGCCGGCGCGTGTCGTCGAGGGTCCGCTTGAGTTCGACCATGTCCGGATGGTCCGGCTTGAAGGTCTGAAGCCGTCCCTGGTAGTCACGATCATGGCCCTGCAGTTCGCTTTGCAGCGCCTTGAGGCTGGCGCTGCCGCCGTTCTCGGCCACGAGAGCGTCAGGCATGTTCACCAGCTCACCGTGGCGCTGCTGCTTGTTCAGGGCGTTGGTCGTCGCCGTCGAGACCTGGTCATTCAGGTTGGTGACCCGCTGGCTGACCGCTCCGGAGCCGACGTCGTTCCCGGTGACATCGGCCGTGCGACTGAACTCCCGGATCGAGACTTCGATCTCCTGCACGTCGTGCCGGAGGTTCTCGATCTGGGTGTCGATGACCCGATTGGCCTGAGCCAGAGTTTCGGATCGCGACTCCTTGCCGAACTGGATGAAGGCCTCCGCGAAGCCGTTCGCGACCTCGGCCGCCAGGCGCTGGTCCGTACTTACGTAGCTGAGGTTGAGCAACTCGGTGCCTTCGATCGGGTCTACCGTGAGACCGCCGATCAGGCGGCCGGCGAGGCCGGCCCGGTACCGGGCGTCGTCCTCGGCGGTCCTGCTCACATCGTTCTCGGGAGTCGAGCCGATGAAGTCGGGGTCGCTCTCCAGACGGAGGTCATCGAGCACGCGCTCCGCCAGCCCGCGGCTGCGCAGGAGACGGTACTGCGTGGGGAAATACTTGAGGTTGGTCCACTGCTCGATCCACGGATTGCGGTCCTGGCCGACGGAGACGAGGTTGCGCGGCTCGATCTGCAGCTGGGTCGTGGCGCGATAGAGCTTGGGCGAAGTGATGTACTTGATCGAGCCGATAGCCAGTCCTGCGATGACGGCCAGCGCCACCCATTTCCACCGCCTCCTGACGACCCGCCACAGCTCCTTGGGGTCGAATCCGCCGAGGGCCTGCTGTTGCGCGTCGAAATCGCCGACAGGTGCATAGCTCACAGGAAGGCCTCCTTGACGACGATCAGGTCGCCGTGTTCGAGCGGGATGTCAGGGTCCGCGCCGGAGAGGATGCGGCGGAAGTTGGCGGGAATCTCGATCGGCTCGCCGCCCCCGCGCGCGCGGCGGATCACCAGCTTGGGCGAGGCGCGCTCGGTGAGGCCACCTGCCTTGGCGATGGCGGTCAGGAGGGTCGCCCGTTCGGAGGCCAGGAGGGTGATGGCTCCCTGGGTGGAAGACTCGCCCAGGAAGTAGACGGTGATGTCCTGGGCCGCCGGGATGCTGATGACGTCGTTGGCGAGAACCGTGACGTTGGACTGCAGGTCCCGTCGGTTGACCAGGCCGGACAGGTCCAGTTCCAGCTGGTCGGCAAGGCCGTTGCTCGATCGTCTGCGGATCGAAGCGACACTCTGATGCGAGGGGGTCAGGCCGCCCGCGGCGTTGATCGCGTCGAGGAGAGTCCACCGGCCGTCGAGGTAGTGCGTGCCGGGCTGGTTGACGGCTCCGATCACCACGATGGGTTGGGACCTGAACTCGAGGACGAGGATCTCGGCCGTCGCCTGCTGGAGATAGCTCTGCTCGAGCACCTGTTCGAGTCTGGCTCCTGCTTGACGGAGCGTCAGCCCGCCCACCGCCATGTCGCCGACGAGGGGCAGGGTGATCGTGCCCTCCTCTGAAATCCGGCGGGTGACGTTGAGGCCTTCGTCCTCGCGGACGTTGACGGAGACCTGATCGCCCGGCCCCAGGCGGTACGAAGACGAGCCCGCAGCCTGGCCGGCGAGCGGAGTGCCCGCGGCCAGCATCACGATCGCAGCGACCGTCACGCCACGCGCCCATTGCATTGCTCGCACCAAATCCATCTGGACAGATTACTACAGGGCCACGCTAGGGACTAGTTCGCAGGCTGTTGCTAGAAGGGGAAGTCGGGCAGGTCGAGCTTGACCGAGAGGCCCAGACTCGAACCCGTGCGGTCGAACTCGTCGAAGTTGGAGTCGATCGTCGTGTCGTGGTAGCCGAGCTGGGTGGCGAGCCCCCAGCGCAAGGGGAAAGTGATCGAGGCGCCGAAGCTCTCCCCACTGTCCAGGCGGCCCTCGTTGAATCCGCCGGCACTGGTGTACTCGTCGTCTCCGGATTGCGCGAAGAGGCTGACCTTGAGCTCCCGGCCCCAGCTCAGGCTGACTCCGGTGACGTCGCCGGCGAAGAAGGCACTCGCGTCGAGGACGGAGTAGACGATGTCTCTCGAACCGTAGAGGGCGAAGTCTGTCCGATCGCCGAGAGGCACCGTCAGCCTGACGGTGCCTACGGTCTCCTCTGTCTCCCTGAGGCCCGAGCTGTCCGCGAACTCGAGCAGGCGCTGTCCCACTTCTGCGGTCATCTGCAGTTGATTGCCTGGGACGCTCAGCTTCAGGAACGGGTAGTCGCCACTGCTGGATCGTCCCTCCGGGTCGTCGAGGAAGTCGGTCTCGACCTGTCTCCAGCCGAGGCCTGCCTCGAATCGGCCCGCCGCGTCGTAGGCAACACCGAGACTGAAGATCTCCTCGTCCCGCTCGAGAAGCGTGAGTTCGGAGATGTAGTCGACCAGGTCTTCGGCGTTCGGGTAGCGGGAGCCCGCCGAGACGACCGACCCGAAGACCTTCCACGGCCCTCTGATCTCGATCTCGCCGTCGACACCTATCCGATCTGTCTGCGTAGTGACCGGGATTCGGACCTCGTTGTTGAGGTTCTGTTCGACTTCGGTTCGGCGGGCGCTGATCTGGGCGGACGCACGATTGAAGTAGCCGAAGGCGGCGACGCCGTAGTTCCAGTTCAGGCGGTTCAGTGCGTCGGTGTCCTGCCACCACTGGTAGCTGGGTCGCGCGAAGGTCACCAGGACCGAGTCCGTTCCAACGGGGAGGAAGATCTCGAGGCCGGCGTGAGCGCTCGCTCGGAGATCGGAGGTCTGTTCCGCCGAGTCGCTCTCGTCGAAGACGTTGTTGCGGTACTCGACCTGGCCGAGACCGAGGCGAGGCTGGACGCGAGCCCGCCCCCAGGTCCATGCGGCCTCTTCGATCCGTCGCTTCATTTCCTCGCGGTCCGGCGTCTCCGCGTCGGTCAGCTGGCCGGCGGGTCTGTACTGCTTGAGTTGAGCCTCGAGAGTTGGGGCGCCGAGGGCGAGTACGAGGAGCGCCAGAGTCAGGGACGGAGCGAGTTTCCTGTTCATCATTCGTAGGGTAGCCTGTGTCGACTGTCCGGCGGATCATACCCCCTTGGCGACGATGCGACACTTGCCCGCGATCTTCCTCTGCCTGCTGCTCGTCTGGGTCCCGCTGCCCTTCGGCAGCGTGACCCCTTGGGCGGTTACCGTGTTGGTTATAGCGGTTGGGTTGGCAGCTATGGCCAGCTCTTTTTCCGGCGTCTCGACCAGCGACCTGAAAGTGGCCCGCGGACCTTTGGCGGCCCTCTTCGCCGTGGGCGCGCTCGGTCTGGTGCAGGCGAGCTCTTGGGCCGGTCGACTGTTCGGCACGCTGAGCGCGGACCTGCCGGAGCATCTATCTGGGAGTGCTCGTCCATCTCTGTCTCTGGTGCCTTCGCTGTCCCGGCAAGCGGCCGTGGGCTGGTGGACGCTCGCACTACTCCTCGCGGTCTCGCTGGTGGCCGCGAGAAGCCGCCGAGCGAGACCGCTCCTGCTGGTCGCAGCCCTGGCGTCCGCAGCCTTCCAGGCGATCTATGGGTTGCGCCAGATCCGGCGGTCGCCGGGAGAGATCTGGGGAGTCCTGGTCGGCGGTCCGGAGCGTTTTCGCGGCACGCTGGTCGTGTCCGATCACCTGGCGACCTTCTGCACCATCTTGATGGCCATCTGTCTCGGCTGGAGTTGGTGGGCCTGGCGAACCAGCCGTCGCGAGCCCAGGTTGGCGCGACGGTTGGCGCTCCTGATTCCGCCCGTGGTGGCCTGGGGCTGTGCCTTCGCTGGAGTAGTCGTTAGCGGGTCCCGGGCGGGCCTGGCGGCAGCGGTCGTCGGACTCGTCTTTCAAACCGGGCTCGTCGCCCGAATGGGAAGGAATCGCTGGGTGCCGATCGCTCTCGCTCTCGCGATCCTGGCGGGCGGTTGGTTCGTCGTCTCCAGAGGGCCGGCGGCACATCTGGGCCGGCAGTTCTCTCGACCGGTCCACGAGATTCTGACCAGTGAGCGCTTCGCCGTTTGGAGACCTGCTCTCGGGCTTTGGGCGGAGTCGCCGGTCTTTGGGACAGGCCTGGGGACCTTCGGGGAGGCATTCACCAGAGTGCAACCAGTGGAGATTCAGGGCGCCCGCTGGGGCAGAGCGCACAATGATCCGCTCGAGCTCCTCGTCACCGGGGGCTTGGTTGGCTTCGGACTCTTCGGTCTGGCTCTCGTCCTCCTCGTTCGCCGGCTCTGGAAGGTCTACCGAACCAACGGCCATCTGGCCGTCCGGGCGAGTGCTCTGGCGGCCCTGCTGGCGCTTCCGCCGGTCGCCCTGCACGAGTTCTTCGACTTCGGCCTGACGATTCCGGCCAACGCGGTCTTTCTGACGGTGCTGCTGGGGATCGGCGCGGCCGGCCCTACGGCTGTCGAGGAAGGAGCGTCACCTCTGCCCTCGTCGGCTTGGCGCCGGCCTCCCAGGTGAGCTCGAGGAGGTGGCGGGTGGCGTCGATCGGCACAGCGACCTCGATGACTCGGCCGTCGCCGCTCGGCTCGGCGGCCACTTCGGCGCCGTCCCAGTGGACCGTGATCAAACCGGTGGCCTCCGGTTGGCCGGCGAGTTCCAGGCGAAGCCCGGTTGCAGAGGTCGTGGGCAAGACCTCGAGCTGGGCTCGATAGCGGTCCACAGACCAGTCGCTCGGTGCCCATGCCTCCCGTCTCCGGGCTGACAGCCAGCGCTCGGCGCCCTCCGTCCAGACCGGATCCTGAGCCGCCTTGGCGATCTGGACCGTCGCCTCCTGGAAGCGCGCGTCGTCGGTGGCGTTACCGGGGACCCTGTCGAGCATGAGGAGGGCCTCGGTGTGCTCACCCCGTTCGCTCAGGACCCTGGCGACGGTGATCGCGTATCGGGTCCAGTCCGCAGTGAGCAAGCCGCCCGGCAGGTCTGCCGAGTTGCGCTCGAGCGATTCGGCTTCGCGCAGGGAGCCGGCCAGCGCCTGAGCGTAGGCCCGGTCGTGGTCCGGGACTTCGCGGTCGAGGCTGACCAGCCGGAGCAGGGCTTCGCCCGAGATCGGACAGCCCGTCTGAGAGAGACAGTGATCGAGTGCCCACGACCGCCAGGCCCTCAGCCAGGGCAGGCTGGAGTCGGATGCGATGTCCGGGGGCGCGACGGCCATGAGGCCCTCGATGAGCGGGACGTTGGCGCGGTCCGGACTCAGATTGCGCCCGACCCAGGCCAGGCGCTGAATCCCCTTGCGACGATCGCCGCCGCGCAGGCGGTCGACGCCGTCGTCGAGTCGCTCTTGCGAAAAGGCCCGCGACGCGACCTGCCGGCGTGCCCTCACGTCGCGGTAGCGGTCCCAGTCTCCGCGACTACGGAAGTACTCCATCATCTCGCTCCAGGCGCTGGCCTGATCCGGGACGACGTCGAGGGCCAGGCTCAACGAGGGCGCGACACGCATCCAGACCGGCAGCAGCAGGCCGAAGGTCGTGGCGTCCTCGAAGGCCAGGCGCAGCCTGGCGATCGATTGCTCCCTCTCCTCGGGGCCAAGGAACGACCACCGACCCAGATCAGTCGCCGCCAACAGGCGGAGGGGCTCGGGTTGGGTTGGAGCGAGCCGGTGGGAGGCTTCGAGGGGTGTCTGCCAGAGTTCTCGGTCCTGTTCGACCCGATGATTGCGCCGTCGGGACATTCGCAGGTACTCGCTGCCGCCGATGACGAGGAGGGCCTCCCAGGAGCTCGGGCGCTCGTCGAGAGTCGAAGTGGCGAGGTCATAGGCGATGTCGAGCCGGTCGACGCCCTGGTCGAGCTGGGCCTGTCGTGCCTCCTCGGGCAGGTCCATGATCCAGCGGCGGTCGAGTTCGTCGGCGAGGAGGGCCCTTGCCAGCCGCAGGGTCGCTCCACTTGGATTGGCGGCGCGACGCATGCTGGTGAGAAGCGCCGGCCGGCGCTCGGCGATGCCTGTCTCTTCGGCGATCGCGGTGAGCTCCGCGAAGTGCGTCCGCCAGCCTCGATAGGAGTCGATCGACATCCAGAGTACGCTCAGCGCCAAGGCGACGAGGGCGAGCCGGATCGGATCGAATCTGCGGGACGGCGAGCTGGAGTCGGACACGGGCCCGCAATGTTAGCCGACCCTCGGAGGTCACTCTGCGTTCATTTCTTTCCAACCACTGGCCGGTCCTGATCTGGACTCCGCTCGTGGCCTATCTGCTGCTGGCGCCCGGCAGTGACACACCCTCGCCGGAGTGGCTGGTGCGCTTCGCCGAGCTGGGAGGGGACAAGCTGGTCCACGGGGTGTTGTTTTTCGTTCAGGCGGCTGCGGTGGCCTGGACGATGCGAGGGGCCGGGCCGAGCCGTCACTGGACCGCGGCGGTAACCGCTGCCCTTTATGGGCTGGTTCTCGAGTTCGGTCAGCTGGGTGTCGAAGGGCGCGGGTGGGACGTGGCGGACGTGGTGGCGAATGCGGCGGGCGCTGGTCTGTGGGCAGTCCTACAGGCCTTCCGAGCCCGCTAGCGTGGTGCTTTTGGGGCTCCGGGCTTATACTCCTGCACCTTCGAAGGCAGGGGAGAATTCGAGCGGATGAAAGTTGTCGAACATCTGGAGCGCGCCGACGGGCCGCTGATCAGCTTCGAGATCATTCCGCCGCTGCGCGGCGGCAATCTCGCGACGTTGCTGCAGCTGATCGAGGACCTGGCGCGCTTCGAGCCGCCGTTCATCGACATCACCAGCCACGCGGCGCAGGTGAGCTACGAGGAGACGCGCGGCGGGAGCCTCGAACGGCGGGTGAAGCGCAAGCGACCCGGAACGCTCGGGGTCTGCGCACTGATCCAGAACAAGTACAACATCGATGCCGTGCCGCACGTGTTGTGCACCGGATTCACCCGCGAGGAGACTGAGGACTTTCTGATCGAGCTCAAGTACCTGGGCATCGATAACGTCCTGGCGATTCGCGGCGACGACAGCGGCTTTCAGAAGCCACTGGTGTTCGGGCGCAGTGCCAACAAATACGCCCTCAATCTGGTCGCACAGATCGCCGCGATGAACGGGGGCACTTACATCGAAGAGGACCTTCTCGACTCCGAGCCGTCGAACTTCTGTGTCGGCGTGGCCGGGTATCCGGAGAAGCACTTCGAATCGCCGAACCTCGACGCCGATGTGCGCTTCACCAAGGCGAAGATCGAGGCGGGCGCCGAGTACATCGTGACGCAGATGTTCTTCGACAACGCGCACTACTTTCGCTACGTCGAGGCCTGCCGCGAGGCGGGCATCACGGTGCCGATCATCCCCGGGGTCAAGATCCTGACCACGAGCCGGCAGCTGCAGTCACTGCCGCGGACGTTCTTCTGCGAGATCCCCGCCGCGCTCGCCGACGAGGCCGAGGGCGCCGACGGGCCGACGGTGCGGCGTCTGGGTGTCGAGTGGGCGAAGCAGCAGGCACAGGAGCTGCTGGACAAGGGGGCGCCGGCGATTCACTTCTACGTCATGGCGAACTCGAAGGCGGTGACGCGGGTGGTCAAGGGGTTGAAGCTCTGAGAACCAGGCTTGCCCTTCTCCGCGCCTGCGACTAGGCTTGCATCTGCATCTGGAGCGGTCCGATTGACTTCGGACTCGGCAACCTGGGGCGGACACCCAAGGTGCCTCCCGTGAGAACGGGGATGTGGTCGGGAAACCGGCAATCAAGTGTCCGAAGTCGGTAACCCGCTCTTGATGATTCTGAGAGTGGGTTTTTTGTCTTCTTCCGCTCTCGACGATGAGCGAGGAGCCACCCGTGAGCGAGCCACAGACCGACTTCAACCTGCCCGAGGCGCCACCGGACCGCGAGGCGAGGACCGCCGCCCTGATCGATGCACTCGACGGGCGGATCATGGTCCTCGACGGAGCGACCGGGACCGCGATGCAGGACGAGAACCTGACAGCCGAGGACTTCGGTGGGGTGGATCTCGAAGGTTGCAACGAGAATCTGGTCGTGACCCGCCCGGACGTGGTCGAGAGGGTTCATCTGGGCTACCTCGAGGCCGGCGCCGACATCGTCGAGACGAATACCTTCGGTGCCACGCCTCTGGTGCTGGCCGAGTACGAGCTGGAAGACCGAGCCTTCGAATTCAACCGGCTGGCAGCTGAGATCGCGCGCAAGGCCTGCGCCCAGTTCGACGAGCCGGGCCGGTTGCGCTTCGTCTGCGGTTCGATGGGGCCGACGACGAAGGCGATCTCGGTGACCGGAGGGGTGACGTTCGAGGAGTTGATCGACACCTTCAGGATTCAGGCGCTGGGCCTGATGGCCGGTGGCGCCGACTACTTCCTGCTCGAGACCTGCCAGGACACCCGCAATGTGAAGGCGGGGCTCCTGGGAGTCGCCGAGGCCTGCACACAGGCCGGCTGGTCGTTGCCGGTGGCCGTCTCGGTGACGATCGAGCCGACGGGGACGATGCTCGCCGGTCAGGACGCCGAGGCTCTGGCGATCTCGCTGGGGCACGCCGATCTCCTCTACCTCGGGCTCAACTGCGCCACCGGGCCGGAGCTGATGACCGAGCATGTGCGGACGCTCTCGGAGATGGTGCGGACCCGGGTCGCCTGCGTGCCCAACGCCGGACTGCCGAACGAGGATGGGCTCTACACCCAGACGGCCGAAGACTTCGTCGATGTCTTCGGGCGCTTCCTCGATCAGAACTGGCTCAACCTGGTCGGCGGATGTTGCGGAACGACTTCGGAGCATGTCTCGGCGCTGGCCGAGCTCGTCGAGGAGCGGCGTCCGCGGGTTCCGCCCCACCATCAGCGGGCGCTGATCTCGGGCATCGACGCGGCGGAGCTCACCGCCGACAACCGGCCCCTTCTGGTCGGCGAGCGGACCAATGTCCTGGGCAGCCGCAAGTTCAAGCGGCTGATCAAGGAGGGCGACTGGGAGGCTGCGGCGGAGGTCGGCCGGGCTCAGGCGCGCGGCGGAGCGCAGGTGCTCGATGTCTGCATGCAGGACCCGGATCGAGAAGAGGCCGAGGACATGGAGGCCTTCCTCGATCGGCTGGTGCGGATGGTGAAGCTGCCTCTGATGATCGATTCGACCGACGCCGAGGTGATGGAGCGTTCGCTCACCTGGTGCCAGGGCAAGGCGGTGCTCAACTCGATCAATCTCGAAGACGGGCGGAGCCGCTTCGAGCAGGTGGCGCCACTGGCGCGCCGCTTCGGCGCGGCCGTGGTCGTCGGCACGATCGACGAGCAGGGCATGGCGGTGAGCGCCGAGCGCAAGGTCGAGGTTGCGCAGCGCAGCTTCCGGATCCTCACCGACGAATACGGCATCCCGCCCGAGGACATCTGGTGGGACGCGCTCGTCTTCCCTTGCGGCACCGGGGACGAGAACTACATCGGCTCGGCGGGCAGCACGATCGAGGGGGTGCGACGGCTGAAGGCGGAGTTCCCGCTTTCCAAGACCGTGCTCGGTGTTTCCAACGTCAGCTTCGGCCTGCCGTCGGCCGGGCGCGAGATCCTCAACTCGGTCTTCCTCTATCTCTGCACCCAGGCGGGCCTCGACGCGGCGATCGTCAACACCGAGAAGCTGGCGCGCTACGCGGAGATCCCCGAGGAGGAGCGGGCGCTGGCCGAGAAGCTGCTCTTTCTCGAGCCGGGCGACGTCGCCGGCAGCGAGGCGTCGATCGCCGAGTTCGCGGCTCACTTCCGGGGTCGCAAGTCGGCCGTTGCGAGTGCTCCGCTGGCCGACCTTCCCCTCGAGGAGCGGTTGGCGCGAGCGGTCGTCGAAGGGACGAAGGAGGGCCTCATCGACAACCTCGACCTGGCCCTCGCCGATCCGCGCTGGCCCGAGCCTCTGGCGGTCATCAACGGTCCGTTGATGACCGGCATGGCGGAGGTCGGTCGCCTCTTCAACGCCAACCAGTTGATCGTCGCGGAGGTGCTGCAGTCGGCCGAAGTGATGAAGGCGGCGGTCAATCACCTGGAGCAGTTCATGGACCGCCTCGAGGGGAGCAGTCGGGGCAAGGTGATGCTGGCGACGGTGAAAGGGGATGTTCACGACATCGGCAAGAACCTGGTCGACATCATCCTGTCGAACAACGGGTTCGAGGTCGTGAACCTGGGGATCAAGGTGCCGAGCGAGCAGCTGATCCAGGCCACGCGCGAGCATGAGCCGGACGTCATCGGCCTTTCCGGGCTGCTGGTGAAGAGCGCTCAGCAGATGGTGCTGACCGCCGGCGACATGGCGGCGACCGGTATCGCCACGCCGATGCTGGTGGGAGGCGCCGCACTCACGCGCCGATTCACCCACCGCAAGATCGCGCCGGCCTACGACGGCCTGTGTACCTACGCCCGCGATGCCATGGACGGCCTGCGCTGGGTGGAGGCGCTGACCGACCCGGAGAAGCGGGCTGCGGCGGAGGCCGAGATCGCCGAGACTCTGACGCAGGACCAGACGGTCGTCGTCGCCGCGCCCAAGGCCCGGCCGAAGGTGGCACCCAGCGAGCGCCCGGATCTCCACGAAGGGGTTGTTCCGCCGTTGCCGCCCGACTTCGAGCGCCATGTCGAGACACTCGACCTCGACGAGGTCTGGGCCGAGATCAACCCGCAGATGCTCTACGGCAAGCACCTGGGACTGCGCGGCTCGGTGGCGAAGCTGCAGAGCCAGGGCGACCCCAAGTTCGCGAAGCTCGCGCGGCTCGTGGATGCGCTGCAGGCGGAGAGCCGTGAGGGGGCGATGGCGGTGCAGGCGGTCTGGCGCTACTTCCCGACTCAGATCGATGGGGATCGGCTGACCCTTCTCGATCCCGATTCGAAGGCTCCGGTGGCGATGTGGGATTTGCCGCGCCAGGACTCGGGGCAGGGACTCTGCCTCACCGACTACATCGTGCCGCAGGACGATCACGTCGCCCTCTTCGTCACCACGGCCGGGGCCGGTGTGCGCGATCGGGTGGAGCAGTTCAAGCAGGACGGGCAGTACCTGCGCAGTCACGGCCTCGCGGCCCTGGCTCTCGAGACGGCAGAGGCGGCGGCTGAGCTGCTACACCGGCGGATTCGAGGCGACTGGGGATTTGCCGATGCCCCTGAGTTGACACTGCAGGACCGCCTGTCGGCCCGCTATCGGGGCAAGCGCTACAGTTTTGGCTATCCCGCCTGCCCGGATCTCGAGGGTCAGGAGGCGTTGTTCGCGGCCCTCAGGCCGGCACAGATCGGAGTCGAACTGACCGACGGATTCATGATGGACCCCGAGGCCAGCGTCTCCGCGATCGTCCTCCACCACCCCGCAGCCAGATACTTCGGAGTCTGAGATGAGCGAACCCGTACTGCACGTCGTGGCCCATATCCGGGCGAAAGAAGAGAGCGTCGCCGAGGTCAGGGCGGCGGTCGAGTCGTTCATCGCGCCGACCCGAGCCGAGGATGGCTGCCTGCGCTACGACCTGCTGCTCAACGAGGACGACCCGACCGAGTTCGTCTTCGTCGAGGAGTGGCGGGACGAGGCCGCGCTGGAGGTGCATGCCGCGACGCCGCATATTCTCGCCGGACGCGAGCGGATGGCCGGCCGTCTCGCGGCGCCGGTTGCGGTGCGCAAGTACCGGCAGATCGGTTGAGCCCGCGATCGGGTAGCCTCAGGGGATGAGCGATTCCCGGCTGCGCATGACGTACGAACTGCGGGCGACCTCGGTTGACGAGGCGCGGCAGTTCGCTCGCGATCTGACGGTGGAGCAGACCGTCGAGATCCCCGAAGGCTGCTATTCGGAGGCGATCGAGCGCTCGGTGGTCAGCCGGGTCGAGTTGCTCGAGCCGGCGAGCGAGGACCTCTGGCAGTTGCGGGTCTCGGTCTCTCCCGAGATCATCGGCGGCCAGGTCGGGCAGCTGCTCAACGTGCTCTTCGGCAATATCTCGCTCTTCCGCGGGCTGCGCCTGGTGGGAGTCGAATGGCCCGAGGGGATTCTCGAAGCCATGCCGGGTCCGCGCTACGGGATCCCCGGTTTGCGGGAGCTCTGTGGCGTGCCGCGTCGACCGCTGCTGTGTACGGCGGTCAAGCCGGTCGGCAAGACTCCAGAGGAGTTGGCGGCCAACTGCCGCGACTTCGCTCTCGGTGGCTGCGACCTGATCAAGGACGATCACTCCCTCGCCGATCAGACGACGGCGCCCTTCAAGGAACGCACGGCCCGGTGCCAGGAGGCGATTGCCGAAGCCAACGCGAAGAGCGGTGGACAGACCCTCTACCTGCCCAACCTACCCGGCGACCCCGCCCGGCTGGAGGAACGCCTCGAGTGGCTCGCCGGGATCGGCTGCCGCGGCGTCATGGTCAGTCCGCTCCTTTTCGGTCTCGAGGCGACGGCCCACCTGGCTCGCTCCCGGGATCTGGTGATCCTCGGGCACCCGACCTTCAGCGGTGTCTTCTTCGACGACGACCACGGAATCGCTCGGGACGTGCTCTTCGGCGAGGTCTATCGCCTGCTGGGGTGCGATGGTGTGATCTACGTCAATGTCGGCGGGCGTTTCGCCTGGACCCTGGAACAGTGTCAGGCGGTCAACCGGGCGCTGCGCGAGCCGATGGGGGCGATCCGGCCGGCGTTTCCGATTCCCGCCGGCGGGGTGCAGGCGCACGAGGTCTCCCGGCACCTGGAGCGGTACGGGAACGAGACGATGATCCTGATCGGCGGGAGCCTCTACCAGCAGGGCGATCTGACCCGGGCGACGGGGGAGTTGCTGGCGAGCCTGGAGGCCGCGGTGGGCTGAGATAGCGAGGGTGCGCTCTGTGGCCTAGGCGCCGAGGTTGGTCAGGCGGCGGCGGAGGTCTTCGTCGACGGGTTGCGGCAGGAGGATCAGCCGCTGGCCGCCGATCTGAAGCCACAGCCACTCGAGCTGCTCTTCACGGCGCTTGGTGTCGTTGGCGAGCAGCGCCGCGAGGCGGATCTCGCCGTTGAGGCTCGCCGCGAAGCCCTGGAGCTTCTCCGGCACCTCGTCCTTGGCCGAGCGTCGGTCGTGGCCGATCCAGACGGCGTAGAGCTGACCGAGCGCCGAGACCGGCAGGGAGACGGTGCCGCCGATCTCCGACTGGCGATCGCGCTGAACACGGTCGAGGAGAATGTCGAGGAGCGACAGGGCCATGGTGTCCGGGGCCGGATCGCCGAACTGCTGGACCTCGAAGACCTGCGCGCGGAGCAGTTCGTCGGCGACGGTGAGGAAGCGGGTGTGCCCGCCCCCGCTCGACTCGTGCAGCTCCTGGAGGGTGACCTCCGGCACGAAGACGCCGACGATCCGCCGGGCCAGCGGTGACAGCTCGGTGCCTGGCCAGGCCGGTCCGGGCTTGAGGATGACCCGGTCGTGAGGCAGGCGCTCGCGGATCCGATTCACCTCGTCCATCTGATGCGCGCCCTCGAGGACCAGGCCGACGGGGTCCATGGGCGGGATGGCCAGGGTCTGCTCCGGCGGCTCGTCGTCGAGCAGGAAGAAGACCCCGCGTGGCCACATGAAGAGATCGGTGATCGACTGCCGGGTGTGCTCGACGAGCGACTCGATCGTCTGGTCGCGGGTCAGGGCTCCACTCTGCAGCAGCGCCTGGCCCAGCTGCAGGTTGTTGTTCTCCTGGCAGGCCGACAGGGCGACGAGGAGCTCGTGCTCGGACACGTAGCCGTTGGCGAGGAGAAACTGACCGTAGTAGTCGAACGACTCGTTGGACAGGGAGCCGACGATCTTCCCCTTGCTGAAGTGGATTCGCTTCTCGCGGGTGCTGCGGCGCAGCACCAGGGTGCCCGTGAGTTGGTCGTTGTGCGCCCACTGCAGCAGATCGGCCGGTGGAAAGGCGCTCAACAATCCCGACATCTGCATAGCGAAGTCCTCTCAGGTCCGGGGTCGACGGATTCAGGCTCCGAGCATTCGCTCGAGCCGCGCCAGCCCCATGCGCATGTTATCCATCGGCGGGCCGAAGGAGAACCGCATCCACTGCCTCGTGGACGACGAAGATGACGCCCATGAACGGGACGTGACGAAACGCCCCCAACTCTGATCTCTGTTCGCGCACGTCCGGTTACTCCTCGATCTGGGCCAGTCGGCCCTCGATCTCTTCCCATTCACTCATCAGTTCCTCGACCCTGGCCTTCAGCCTCTGCTGCTCCTGCTCGAGCTTGCGGACCTTCGCCTGTGGCGTGCGGTCGAAGTATGTCGGATCGCAGAAGACCTCGTTGATCTCATGAACCCGGGCTTCCGCCTCTTCGATGTTCCCGGTCAGACGGTCCCGTTCCTTGCGCAGTTTGCTCGCCTGCTGGCGCGAGGCATCGGGGTTGCTCTTCTGGGCCCGTCGATGACGCTTCTCTTTGCGCGCTTTCTTGAGCACCGTCTCGGCGTCGAGATGGTCGTCACCACAGCGCTCGACGTACTCGTCGTAGGTGCCGCGGAAGTCGTTGATGCCATCGGCGCTGATCTCGATGATCCGAGTCGCCAGCTGAGAGACGAACCAGCGGTCATGGGAGACCAGCAGCAGGCTGCCGTCGTAGTCGAGGAGGCCGGCGACCATGGCCTCGATCGCCTCGAGGTCGAGATGGTTGGTCGGCTCGTCGAGCACGAGGACGTTGGGCAGCTCGATGCCCAGGCGCGCGAAGATGAGCCGCGCGGCCTCGCCGCCCGAGAGCGCGCTGACCTTCTTGAGCGCCTCGTCCTTCGAGAAGAGGACCTGCGCCAGGCGGTTGCGAACGACGCCCACGGAGTCGCCGGGGCAGAAGTCCCAGAGCCAGGCTTCGACGGTCTGGTTCGAGCCCTCGAGCAGTTCCTTGTGATCCTGAGCGAAGTACCCGGGGTGCGTCTCGTGACCCCACTCGACGGTGCCGGCGTCGGCCTCGAGCCTGCCGAGGACGATCTTGAGGAGCGTCGATTTGCCGATGCCGTTGGGGCCGATGATGGCGATCCGGTCGCTGCGCTGGACATCCAACGAGATGTCGGAGAGCACCTGGTTGTCGCCGAAGGCCTTGGAGAGGTTTTCGATCTCGAGGACGGTCTTGCCGCTGGGACGCTGCTGCTTGAACTTGAACCTGGGGTAGCGCCGCGAACTCTGAGCCAGGTGTTCGATCTCGTTGGCCCGCTTCTCGATCAGGCGTAGCTTGCTCTGCGCCTGGCGCGCCTTGGTGGCCTTGGCGCGGAATCGCTCGACGAACTGCTTGTGATGGGCGATCTCCTTCTCCTGCTTGGAGATCTCCCTCTCTTTCCGGTCGCGGTCGGAGACCTTGGCTTCGGTGAACTTCGTGTAGTCGCCGGTGTAGAGGCTGACGGTCTCGTAATCGACGTCGAGGATATGGGTCGAGACGTTGTCGAGGAACCGGTGGTCATGGGAGATGACGACCACGAGTCCGGCGTACTCCCTGAGGAACTTCTCGAGCCAACGGATCGACAGGATGTCGAGGTGGTTGGTCGGCTCGTCGAGCAGGAGGGCATCCGGACGTGAGGCCAGCGCCTGGCCGAGGAGGACGCGGAGTTTGAAGCCGCCCGAGAGGACGGACATCGGCTCGCGGTGGATCTCGGTCTCGATCCCCAGGCCCTCGAGGATCTCGCCGGCCTGAGCCTCTGCCGAGTAGCCATCGAATCGCATGATGACGTCCTCGACCTCGGCGTAGCGGTCGGCATCGAACTCGGTCCCCGCGTTCTCGAGGATCTTGTTCTTCTCAACCATCGCCTCCCACAGCTCGGGATGCCCCATGAGGACGACGTCGAGGATCGGAGTCTCTTCGTACTGGAAGTGATCCTGCCCCAATACGCCGATCCGCAGACGCTTGGGGATGGCGACGGTGCCTTCGCTGGGAAGCTCCTCCCCGGTCAACACCTTGAGGAGTGTCGACTTGCCGGAGCCGTTGGCTCCGACCAGGCCATAACGCTGGCCGGGGTTGAGCTGGAAGGCGACGTCGCGAAAGAGCGTCTGCGGTCCAAACGACTTGGCGAGCCCGGATACCGCGATCATCGAGCGGCGAAGATAGCATGGGCGGCGGGCGCTTGGCTCAAAGGTTGCAAACCGAGGTGACGATGGCGCGAAAGAAGGCGCGGAAGAAGGCGACGAAGCGGCGTTGGGTCTGGCGGATCCTGCTGGCGGTGGTCGTTGTTGTGCTGGTCGGATCGATCTGGCTGGCCAGGCCGTTTTGGCAGTTGGCCGGCCAGTTCGCCGACCGACCCGAACAACAGCCGTCGCGGATCTACGGTGCGGCGCAGGCTCTCTCCGTCGGCGATGAGGGATCGCCCTGGCGCCTCAGACGGCAGTTGGAGGGCCGGGGCTACACCAGTTCGCTCGGTGGACCTCCGGCTCCAGGCCAGTTCCGTGCCCTCGAGACGGGCCTCGACATCCGGGTGCCCAGGACGCCGCAGCCGGGTGGCTGGCGCGAGCCCGGTCTGGCAGAAGTGCGCTACTTCGCCGGCGCGATCAGCTCCCTGACGTGGGAGGGAGAGCGAATGACCGGCCTGGCGCTCGAGGCGCCGCTCGTCGGGGCGATCTACGGCCCGGATCGGCGGGAGCGACGCCCGGTGCGGCTCGAGGACCTGCCGGAGTACCTGACGCGGGCCGTGCTCGCCGCCGAGGACGCGCGGTTCTTCAGTCATGGCGGGGTTTCCGCCCGCGGGATGCTGCGCGCCCTGTGGGTCAACGTCAGAGCGGGCGGCGTGCGGCAGGGAGGCAGCACCCTGACCCAACAGCTGGTGAAGAACCTCTTCCTCACTCACGAGAGGACGATCAGTCGCAAGCTGCGCGAGGTCGTTCTCGCGGTCGCCATCGATCGGCGCTACTCGAAGCCGGCGATTCTCAACGCCTACCTGAACGAGATCTACTGGGGAGAGTGGGGCGGGGTCAACGTGATGGGAGTCGGCGCCGCCGCTCATGCCTACTTCGGCAAGGTGGCGTCGCGCCTGACGCTGTGCGAAGCGACGGTCCTGGCCGGCATGATCCAATCTCCCGGCACCTACGACCCCGGGCGCTATCCCGAGCGCGCTGTCGAGCGCCGCAACTGGGTGCTCGGGCGGATGCACGAGCAGGGCTGGATCGATGCGGACGAACTGGCGAGGGCGAGCGCCGAGCCGCTTTGCTACTCAGCGGCGACGCCACCGCGGCGCAGCGCCGACTACTTTCGTGAGGCGGCGCGCGCCGAGGCCTCGAGACGGTTCGGGGTCGGCGAACTGGCGGACGCCGGTTACACGCTGCTGACGACCCTTCGACCCGATGACCAAGCCGTCGCCGAGGAGGCGGTCGCCTGGGGCGTGAAGGCGCTCGAGGAGGGCTGGGAGAAGGACCGGCCGAGCCCTGAGCCGCTGCAGGCCGCGCTCGTCTCGATCGACCCCGCGAGCGGGGCGATCATCGCCTACGTCGGTGGCCGCGATTACAAGTCCAGCCAGTTCGATCGCGCCCGCCTGGCCAGGCGCCAGGCCGGGAGCGCGTTCAAGCCGGTGGTCTACGCGACGGCTTTCGAGCAGGGTGTGACTCTGCCGTCCGAGCTGCTGCTCGATGAGGAGTTGCGGGTGGAGGTGGCGGGCTCCCCGGCCTGGGAGCCGCAGAACGACGACAAGCGATTCCGCGGCCAGGTGACGGCGCGGCGGGCGCTCGAGTCGAGTCTCAACGTGCCGACGGCACGCCTGGCGCTCGACACGGGACTCGACGAAGTCGCCTCGATGGCTTCCCGCCTGGGGCTCGATCGCCGGCTCAAGGTCGTGCCGTCGATGGCACTCGGCGCCCTCGAGGTGACACCGCTCGAACTGGCGACGATCTACGCCACGCTGGCGGCCGGAGGTGTGCGTCACTCGCCCTATTTCGTCGCCGGGGTGCTGGATCGCGATGGCAAGCCGGTCATCGGGAGCCCTCTGCCTGAAGCCCGGCCGGCACTCTCGCCGGAGAGTGCCTATCTCGTGACCTCGGTGCTCGAGGGCGTCTTCGACCGCGGAACGGCGAGAGTGGTGCGCGAATGGGGAATGGTCGACCCTCTGGCGGGCAAGACGGGCACCACCAACGATCGGCGCGACAGCTGGTTCGCCGGCTTCTCGCCCGACCGGGCGACGCTTGTCTGGGTCGGCTACGACGACAATACGCCGACGCGACTCTCTGGCTCGCGAGCCGCCCTGCCGATCTGGAACCGCTTCGTCTGGAGACGTCGACCTGCGGGCGGTTACCGCGCAGCGACCCGGCCGCCCGGGATCACGACGGCGACGATCGATCCCCTCTCCGGTCAGCTCGCCACCAGTCGCTGTCCGGACCTGGTGATCGAGGTCTTCCCGCTGTCCGGCGTGCCTTCGCGCATCTGCTTCCTGCACGCGACTCGCAGAGAACTGCGCTTCGAGGCCGCGCGTGAGGGGGAGCAGGAGGAGGAGAAGCGTTTCAAGCGCTGGTTCAGCCGCGTCTTCAAGCGCAAGCCCAAAGACAGTTCGCCGCCGGTTCGATAGTTCCGGCCGAGGGGCCCCGGAGTTGCTGAGGTAGGCTGGTCCATTGGCGACGCGATTGAAGCGTCGCGAGGTAACCCCGGGAGACACCTGGAGTGGCGAAAGAGAGTGCGATCGAGGTCGAGGGGGCTCGGACCCACAACCTGAAGGGGGTTGACTGTCGCATTCCGCACGGCAAGGTCACCGTGGTGACCGGTCCCTCCGGCGCCGGCAAGTCGTCGCTCGCCCTCGACACGGTCTTCGCCGAGGGGCAACGCCGATTCGTCGAGTCGATGTCGACCTACGCCCGGCAGTTCCTCGATCAGATGGAGCGGCCGCCGGTGGACGATCTGCGCGGCATCATGCCGGCGGTGGCGCTGGAGGCCCGCAACTCGGTGCGCAACGCGCGCTCCACGGTGGGGACTCTGACCGAGACGCACGATGTCCTGCGCTTGCTCTACACCCATCTCGGGGAGGTCAGTTGCCCAGCCGGCCATGGCACTGCCAGCGCCTTCACGGCCGAACAGGCGGCGGCCGATCTGATCGCCGGCGCGGCCGGCGAGGCGTTCGTTCTCCTGGCGCCGGTTCCGCGGCCGCGCAAGGGGGCGACGCGAGCGCTGGCGGAGTTGGTTCGTCAAGGATTCGGCCGTCGGATGGACGGGGACGAAGTGGTGCGGATGGACTCGCGCACGACCTGGTCGAAAGAGATCGACCCGCTCTTCTTCGTGCTCGGGCGCTACAAGGCGGATGAGAAGGCGCTCACGCGGCTGGTCCCCGCGATCGAGGAGGCCTATCGGCTGGCCGCCGGCCGCGCCGTCGCCCATGGCGAGACCGCCCGGCACTACTCGGCCCAGCCCGGCTGTCCGGACTGTGGGTTGGCGCTGCGTCGGCCGGTGCCGGCTCTCTTTTCTTTCAACTCGCCGCTGGGCGCCTGTCCCGAGTGTCAGGGATTCGGCCGGGTGACGGGGATCGACGTCGATCGGGTGATCCCGGATCCGTCCCGGACTCTGGAGGAGCAGCCGTTCGCCGTTTGGAACACGCCGGCCTATGAGAAGCACTACACGAAGCTCTGGGCGGTCTGTGAGGAGATCGGTGTGCCGCTCGATGTGCCCTGGCGCGATCTACCTGATGAGACCCGCGAATGGGTCTGGTCGGGAAAGGGCAAGTTCACCAACCTGAACAAGTTCTTCGCCTGGGTGGAGAAGCGCTCCTACAGGGTCCACATGCGGGTGCTTCTGGCCCGGTTCCGGGCCTACGATCCGTGCCCCCTGTGTCGGGGAAGGCGGCTGCGCCCGGAAGCGCTGAGCGTGAGAGTCCAGGGGCGGACCCTGCCGAGCCTGACGGCGGAGAGCATCGAGTCGCTGCGCGCCTGGCTTGCCGAGATCTCCTGGAGCAAGAGGCAGCTTGAGATCGCCTCCCACCTGATCGAGCAGCTGACCGAGCGGATCGATGTGCTTCACCGTGTCGGTCTCGATTACCTGACTCTCGATCGCCAGGCGCGCACCCTCTCCGGAGGGGAGACGCAGCGCATCCACCTTGCGGCGTCTCTGGGATCGGGGCTGACCGACACGCTCTACGTTCTGGACGAGCCCACGGTCGGCCTTCACGCACGCGACAGCGAACGACTGCTCGAGCTGCTGCGCGATCTGTCGGATCGCGGCAACACCGTCCTGGTCGTCGAACACGAGCGGGTGATGATCCTCGGCGCCGACCACGTGATCGACCTGGGGCCGGCGGCGGGGGAGCTCGGTGGTGAACTCCTGATGGAGGGCTCCCCGGAGGAACTGCTGGCCAGCGACCGGTCGCTGACGGCGAAGTTTCTCCGCCGGCGGGCGCAGGATCCGGTGGCCCGCAAACACCTGGCGCGCCGGCGCCGGGAGCTCGGCCGTCGGCCCGTCGAGGTGGTGGTGGCCGACCTGCCGAGGGTGGAGATCACCGGGGCACGGGAGAACAACCTGCGCGACCTCGATGTCTCCTTCCCGCTCGGGGCGATGGTAGCGGTGACGGGGGTGTCGGGGTCCGGGAAATCGACGCTCGTCGAGAGGGTGCTCTTCGGCAACTACCAGCGTCGCCTGGGCATCCCTGAGGCGGAGCCCGGAGCCTGCGACACGCTCGCGGGGCTGGACGACCTGGCCTACGTCGCTCATGTCGATCAGTACCCGCTCGGCCGATCGAGCCGGTCGAACCCGGTGACCTATATCAAGGCCTATGACGCGATCCGCAAGCTCTTCGCCGATGTGCCGGACGCGCGGGCGCTCGGGATCACGCCGGGGCATTTCTCCTTCAACGTCGATAAAGGGCGTTGCGAGGCCTGTCGCGGCACCGGGATCCACGAAGTCGACATGCAGTTCATGGCCACGGTCATGGTGTCGTGCGATGTCTGTCAGGGGCGCCGTTTTCAGCGACGCGTTCTCGAGGTGCGCTACCTGGGCCTCAACATCGCCGAGACCCTCGAGCTGACGGTGCAGCAGGCGAAGGAGCACTTCGAGGGCTCGAAGGCGTTGGCCCGACGCCTGGGGCGACTTCTCGACGTGGGTCTGGGCTATCTGAGACTCGGGCAGCCCACGGCAACGCTCTCGGGCGGTGAGGCACAGCGCCTCAAGCTGGCCAGTTTTCTCGATCGACCCTCTTCCGAGGGACGCCGGCTCTTTCTCTTCGACGAGCCGACGACAGGGTTGCATCTCTCGGACATCGAGCAGCTCTACAAGACCCTGCGTCAGCTCGTCGCCCGCCGGGACGGAGTGGTCGTGGTGGAGCACAACCTGGATCTGGTCGCCAGATGCGACTGGATCGTGGATCTCGGGCCTGGCGGCGGGGTGCACGGGGGACAGCTTCTGTACTCCGGGCCGATGGCCGGTTTTGTCGAGGGAACCGACAGCCCGACGGCGACCGCGTTGAAGGAGCATCTCGGCTCCAACTGATGGCGAGGTCTTGGTACGATCGCCGCGATGAGCACGCTGAGCAAGAGGGAGTCGACAATGCGCTGGCTGGGGATCGCCGGCTCGGTTTTTCTGGGAGCGGTCCTGCTGGTCGCCGCCTGGACGAAAGCGATCCACCCGGTGGCCTTCGCCGAGCAGATCGCCGCCGAGGGACTGGACGGCATTCTGTCGGCCGGGGCGGTGGTCTTCGTCGCGTTGGCCCTCGAGTTCGGGCTGGGGCTGGCTCTATTGCTGAACATCCGTCGTTGGTGGGTGCTCGTCCCGGCGACGGTGCTGGTCGTCTTCTTTCTCTTTCTCACCGGCCGTACATGGGTCAATGAGCTGCGCGGTATCGAGGTCGCCGAAGCGTCCTGCGGATGTTTCGGCAATCTGGTCGAGCGCACGCCGGCCGAGGCTTTCTGGCAGGACCTCCTGCTGATGGTGCCGGCGCTGATCCTCGCCTACCGGGGGCCGACCCGTCCCGGGCAGCGGCTGCCGGTCGCGCGTCTGGCGCTGGTCGGGGTGGGAACACTCGGTGGCTTGTGGTTGGCCTGGCGGGCGCCCGAGCTGCCCCTCGACGATCTGGCGACGCGGCTCAAGCCAGGGGTGGAGACCCGTGAGATGTGCGCCGGGCAGTCCGACGACCCCGAGTACATCTGTCTGGACGCCCTGGTCCCCGAGCTCGACGAGGGAGAGCACTGGGTCGTCCTGACGCACCTCGATGAGGCAGCCTTTCTTTCCGGATTGGAGAGCCTCCACGCCCATTCGCTGGCCCAGGCGGAGCCTCGTCTCTGGTTGGTGAGCGATGTCGATCCGGAGGAGCTCAACCTGTTCAGCTGGCAGCACATGATCGCGACGGACGTGAGGCTGGCGCCCGCGACCCTGTTGAATCCGCTCTACCGAACGCTGCCGCGATCTTTCCGTGTCGAGGAGGGGAAGGTCGTGGAAACAATCAGCGGGCTGCCTGTGTTGGCCGGGATGAGTGGCGAGGACGAGACGTCCGGCTGAACCGATCGTCAGGCCTTGCTACACTCTGCGCCGAACCGCGTCAGCGGAGGAGAAAACCCGTGAAAATGAGTCGTCTGAAGCCCATGTTGACCCTGCCCCTGCTGCTGGCGGCGCTGGCGCAACCCGCCGTTGCGCAGCCCGTGATGAACGGCTTTGTCGCGATCGACAAGTTCGTCTTCGTCCACGACGGACAGGAGGACGCCGACGCTGAGATCTACCAGTCGCAGGCGGCCGGAGCGTATCTCGTGATCCCGAGCCAGCTGGAGGCTCCTATCCTGGTGGAGGCTCGCAGTACGAGCGTCGCGACGGTGAACCTGATGAAGGTCGATCGCCAGCCCAACGGCAGCATCAATCTGCTCTCGGGCGCTGCGGCGCAGGTGCTGGGCAAGTTCACGATCGCCGGAGAAGGCATCAGCTTCCCTCTGGGTGCCGGGCGTGCGGAGTTGCGGAACAAGCCCTGGTTGGTCGGGGAGCAGGACCTGAACGGCATGTTCGCCTACAGCCGCGAGTATCGGGTCGGCGCGGATGCCTACGCGTTTTCGCAGCCGCTGTTGGGCCAGCTGCGGGCGGAGTCTCGCAGTGTGGAGCTGCGAGTCTTCTTCGGTAGCTGGTGCCCGCATTGTCAGCAGGTTCTGCCGGCTGTCCTGCGGGTGGCCGAGGAGCTTGCGGGTTCGAAGGTCTCGATCTCTTTCAAGGGCCTGCCTCGGGGGCCGGGTTTCAGCGCGGATCCTGAGGTGAAGCGGCTCGATATTGACTCGGTTCCGACTGGCGTCGTGTTTGTCGACGGCCAGGAGGTCGGCAGGATCTCCGGCTCGGGCTGGAAGATCCCCGAACTGGCGATCAAGAACGCCATCCAGGGTTCCTAGCCCCGCACTCAGTCGCGGCCTGGCTCTGTCCAGGGCGTTCTTTTGTTGTTCTCTGGGGCCGCGTTGCTGGGGCCGCCCTTCGGCGCCTTTGAGCGGGCTTTTGCCGGTGTGTGAGGCGTAGCCGGGTTGGTTCCGGCAACACCCCCCACCCACGTACAGAGCCTGCACCAACCCGGCTACGCCTCACACACCTAGGGTGGTGGACGGCAACCCAGAGATACAGCGCTACCTTGTGACCAGCAGGGTCGAGATCTCGTCCTCGGTCAGCGCGCCGACTTCGATGAACATGGGCGAATGGTCGTCGTCGTGCCTTAGGGCGATGTAGGCGACGTCGCCGCGTTGCTGCCAGTACGCGAGCACCAGGGCCTCGCTCCACTGCGGGAAGTCGTCGTTGTCGGCTTCGCCTTCGAACGTGGGGGAGCCCCAGGCTTCGGTGACGACGCGGACGGCGGCCAGCATGTCTTTCTTGAAGTCCTCGAAGCGCTCATCGAGTTCCTCGTCCGAGACGTCGTGGTCGGCAAAGTCGTCGTCGAGGCGCAGGTGAAAGGCGTCGGCTCCGGGTGTCGACTCCACCAGTTCTTCGAATACCTGTACGAGGTCTTGGGTCATGTCTGTTCCTGTTCAGTCAGTTGCCGAGTGCTTCCAGCGGATGGACTCCGCCGTTGTGCCAGAGCGCGTCCGGGGATTGCAGACTGCCGGGCGCGGCGCAGCGGGAGATGCCGAGCGCGGCGAGAGCCGACTCTAACGCCCAGGCACGGTCTCCGGCCAGGGCTGCTCCCTGGAGGCGGCCATTCCAGATCTCGAGGCTGACGGGGACATCGGCGAGTCGGGCCACCGGGTGGACACGGATGGTGCGCAGGCCCGGTGACGGCTGGAATACTGGGAGAGGTTCGACGACGACCGTGCCCGTGGCCAGGGGGAGTGCCGGCTGGTGGAGTCCTCGGGTCGTCGCCTCCATGCGCAGCTGCTGGACGCCGGCTGCGGCGATCGGGTCGAGGGGGCCGGCCGGCCATTCCCTGGCTCTGTGTTCGAGCTCGGCGGCCAGCGCGGTCGCGAGAGCCCCGGCGTCGCCGTCGGTGTAGACGGCTTGGATCGACAGGCAACCGCGTTGGTCGAAGAGGCAGATGTCGCGCACAAGCCCGGCGGCGACGGTCGGGAGGTCGCTCTCCGCGTCGACCAGGGCGAGACTCGTCCTGGGTCCGTACTTGACGCACCTGCCGCACGCTCTCGCCTCGACTGAATCGACTGTCTCCTGGTCGCCGTAGACGAGGACCGTGGTGGCGCGGTCGAGCACGGGAGCCTCGAGGAGCGTGTCGCCTCCTCTCCAGGCGATGGCGGCGATCGCCGCTTCGAGTTCGGGCTCGAGTCTCGTGAGGAGTCTGACGAAGGCGGGGGCGAAAAGGGGCTCGCTCGAGGGCGACTTGAGCAGCACGGGCCGGCCCAGAGCCAGCGCGGGCAGCAGTGACTGCACGGCGAGGGCCGGGAGGTTGCCGGCAAGGATGATGGCGACGAGACCGTTCTCGATCTTGCCTTCCTGCCGCATCGACTCCGCCTGCGCGAAGAGTGGAGCTGCAGCGCCGCGATCGACGCCCCCGAGGACGTTGGCCAGCGCCGCGTCGAGGCCCGCTTCCGAGAGGCCGGAGAATCGAGCGAGGGCCGGGCGCAGGGCTTCACTCTCGGCGGAGTCGGGGCGCATGAGGCGCTGGACCGCTTTGCTCCAGGCCTCTCGCAGGCGGTCCGGCGACAGGCCGGCGAGCGCTCTGCGGCCCTCGGTGTCCAGATGCTGGACGAGCTGCGCCACGCCGTCGGGCGTCCAGCGTGCCGAGGTGCGGAAGACGCCGTGACGCTCGACCGTGGTTGGCGACGGAGCCAGGTGGGCCGGGCAGGCGGCGTCGTGGATCATCGGTCCCGGCTCAGCCGGCGAGCTCCTCGCTCAGCAGCGAGCAGCCGCGCAGCTCAGCGCCGGAGGCACGGCCGACGAGTCGGAAGGCTCCCTCGTTCTCGATGGCGAGGTCCTCGGTGAGAACGTGGAGCGCCGAGCCGACATTGGCGAGATCGCAGACCGCCAGCAGGCCGGGTTCACCCGGCGTCGCCTCTTCGAGGGTGGCAGGATCGAGGACCCTGAACCGGACCCAGGCGGGAGGGGTGAAGCGATCCTTGAGGTCGCTCTGGGAGTGGCTGTAGAAGTGGCTCGTCAGCTCGGTCATGCCGTACTCGCGGATCACCATGGCGGAGCCGACGCCGAGACGCTCCTGCACCAATCCGATCATCTGATCGCGCGACAGCTCGCGGCTGCGCCCCTTGTAGCCACCCGTCTCGAAGATGCGACTGCCTTGCGGCAATCTGAAGCTGAGCTTGAGCCGGTCGAGAACATCGAGAAACTGCACCAGGGAAAAAGCGGTGCTCAGGACGAGCGAGGGGCGACCGTCCCGCTGGCGGGCGGCGAGGAAGCCCCGGACGTCCGTCGCGCGGATCCCGGCCGGGCCGATGACCGATTGGCTGCCCGGGCCGCCCCATCGCTCCATCGCATGATCGAGCATGAAGGCCAGACTGGAGTCGGGTGCCAGTTCGCGGCTTGGCACGAGCGAGAGCATGGGGGGCGAGTCGAGGCCGTCGAGGAGGGCCTGGGGGAAGGTCGCGTCGATCACCGCGCGATAGAGGTCGGGGTAAGGATGGTGGTGGACGCTCGGTGTCGGGTTGGTGGTGCCGGAGCTGCGAAAGACCTCACGAGGCTCATCGATGGCGAGGGTCTGCGTCTTGAACGCCAGGGTAGGAATCATCGGGATGTCGCGCCAGCTGCCGATCGTCTCCGGAGTCACGGCGGCTGCTTCGGCGAGCCGTCTGAATGGCGGGCTTTTCTCGAAGTGGAGGGCAAACGCCTCGGCAGCGAGTGAGTCGAAGTCTCGGTCGCCTTCGCCGCGAACGAAGTCGATGATCCGGGAAGCCAGCATGGCGGAATTGTGCCATGGAATCGGAGCGCTTCGGCCTCTGCTACAGTAGCGCGAACCTGAGAAATCGAGGGGCCGGAGAGCCACTATGACCGACTTTCCTTATCGCACGAAAATCGAGATCGACAAGCCGGGGAGGCCGCGGCCGCCCAAGCAGACGGCGGTGATCGAGCAGATCGGATGTACCGGCTGCGAGGCCTGCATTTCGTTCTGTCCGGTCGACTGCATCGAGATTGTGCCCGGTCCCGTGCATCCCGAGATGCACAAGCTGGTCGAGGTCGACCTCATGCGTTGTATCGGCTGTCAGCTGTGCGCCCGCTACTGTCCTTGGGAGACCATCGACATGTGGTCGTGGGAGGAGGGCGTGGAAGTCGCACCCAAGCTCACCGTGCGCTCCCTGATCTACGACTACGACGCCGAAGAGATGCACGAGGCCGCCGAGGTCAAGGTCGGACCGGTCGGTGTCTGAAGCGCCTCCCGCGGGATTCGATCCCGAACTGGACGCGGCACTGAAGAAGGTGCTGCAGGTCATCTACAAAGACCACCCGCTGAGCCCCAACCAGATTCTCGTCCTCGCCTCCGAGGTCCAACGACTCGGCGTCCACCGGCTGGTCGAAGAGCACATCCGCAAGTACAACCAGAGGCAGCAAGAGAGCGGGTGATGCGGGCCGCAGGTTCCGGCGCCTTCGCGGGTTCCACATGAGGGTTGATGGGGAAACGCGAGGCTGAGGAGCCGATCGGCAGCGAAGAATGGGAGTGGCTCGCCCGAGCCGCCGGAGGGGACGAGGTGGCGTTCGCCCGCCTGGTGGAGCGTCACCAGGACCGACTGACAGGGCTCTGCCAACGCCTGCTGGGCAACCGCGAGCAGGCCCTCGATGCCGCGCAGGAGGTCTTCCTCAAGCTGTACCGCAAGGCCGGGACCCTCGAGCGCAGGGGTCAGCTCTACACCTGGCTCTACCGGGTGGCGAGCAACTACTGCCTCAACCGGCTGCGCCGGCGGAAGATCGTGCGCTTCCTCTCGCTGCGAACGGCCGGTGAGGAGGGTGACGAGGGCTGGGAGTGGGACTTCGCGGACCCGACCCCGGGGCCTGAGGCGAGACTGGAGGCGGCGCGCAGGTGGCGAGCGACGCGGCGGGCGATCGACGCGTTGCCGACGAACCAGCGGGCGGTGCTCGTCCTGGCCCGCTGGGAGGGGCTCTCGCAGCGAGAGATCGCGGAGGCTCTGGAGATCAGCGAGGGCGCGGTGGAGAGTCGGCTCTTCCGGGCGATGCGGAACCTGGAACGGGCGCAGGAAGACGAGAGCTGAGGTGTTTCAATGAGGAGGACGGAGATGGAGCAGACGAAGGAGCGACAGTTGCTGCGGCGATTGCAGGAGGGATCTTCGGCCGTTGAGGCCGAGCGCCTGGAGGCGACCTGGGACGGCCTGGAAGGGCCGGCCCCTGCCCCGGCCCCTGCGGACTTCGTTTCGGGAGTCCTGGCCAGGCTCGAACCGTCTCCCGGTCACTGGCCGATGGCAATGCGCTGGGCGGCGACCGGCGTCGTCGCGCTCGGCGTGGCGGTCGGCACGGTGGTCGGGCAGTGGGTGAGCGAGGACGACCTGGAGACGGTCCTGCCTCTGCCCGGATCCCTGGCGGAGACCTACGTCGGCCACCTCGACAGCTCCGCCCCTGAGGCCGGGGAGACGAGACGATGAAGCGTTGGCTCCTGATCCTGGCGCTTCTGCTCTCCGTCGGTCTCAACCTCGGGATCTTCGGCACATTGATCATCAAGCGGGCGCAGGCCCGCCGCTTCGCCTTCGAGGCGGGAGGGCAGGGCGGCCCACAGCTTGAGCGCCTGGCCGATCGTCTTCAGCTCGAGGGCACCGAGCGTCTCGGCTTCATCGAGGCGCAGCGCCGGTTCATGGCGACGATCCGGCGCGAGGGCCGGCTGCTGAGGCGTGATCAGCAGGCGCTGCGTCAGCAGCTGACTTCCCGGACTCCCGAAGCGGAACGGGTGGAGGAACTCGTGTCGGCGACGGCGAAGCGGGCCGAGGCTCTCGACCGGGCGTTTGCTCGCAACGTCCTCTACGTGCGCGAGATCCTCGACGGCCCGCGGGAGCAACGCTACGTCCAGTTCCTGGCTCAGATGTACTCGCGAGAGCGTCGTGGTGGAGAGCGCCCAAGAGCACCAGGTCGCAGGTGAGGCTGACGGCCCGGCCGAGGGATTTGTCACGGTCTCTCTCGAAGTCGAGGGTGATCGGTCCTTCGAGGTCCTGGCCAACCACCTGCGCAACCTGACGGAGTGCCGGCGTGTCCGGCTGGTTCCGTGCGAGGAGACCGGGTGAAAGGTGGCACCTAACGTGTCAGTTGTTCGATCCGGGTGATGCGGTGGTCGCCACCCTGCCGGGTCACCGAGACGCGCAGTCGGCCGCCGGCCTGTAGCCGGACGACGCAGTCGATCGAACCGCCATCGGGGACGACGCGGCTCGGGCAGTCGAAGCCTTCCGGCTTCATGCCCTGCGAGCTCAGGTAGGGAGCGACGATCAGTGGGATGTCGAGGACCTGGAAGCTGAAGTCGACTCTCTCGAAGTCGTCGGGTCGCCCGGTCCGCTCGGCCCGGACTACGAAGTCGCCGCCGCTCTCGAGCCAGGCCCGGCCCTGGGTGACGTCGTATTGATCGGGCATGCTCTCGAAGCTGATCTCGACGCGGGAGACCTTGTGGGCCAGGGCCGAGGAGAGCAAGTCGGCGGCTTCCTCCGACAATGAGCGTTGGAACGCCTCCGAGCCGTGCGCGGGGATCAGGAGGAAGGCGATGACGCGAGCGGTCTCGTCGCCCGCCAGCAAGCCGCATCGGAACTCGCCTTCGGCCTTGTCCGCCGAGACTGAGTACTGGAGTTCGAGCCGACCGCCGTCGCGCGCGCCCAATGTCCGGAGGCTCGCCGACCGAGTCGGTCCAAGGGATGTCCACACCGGAGCGAGCATGTCGCCGAAGGCCGCCTCCGTCACCGCCTCCTGCAGGCCCGGATGCAGGTTGGCCCACAGAGCGCTCCAGGACTTGCTGTCGTGCTGCTCGAGGAAGCTCCTGCAGGACGCGTCCAGGGGGGCGAGGAAGTCCGCTTCGACCTGCGCTGCCGGTTGGGTCACGAGATCTACCGTAAAGAGCCCATTCTCGTCCGGTGCCATCAGGTAGCTGACCTCATCGCCCTCGCTGTCCACTCCCTCGCATCCGAAGGCTCTCGCCTGCCTGTCGGAGTCGGGAAGGTCGCAGCTGAAGGTCGAGAACTCGAGGCCCTGATCACTAAAACTCGCCTCGAGCGTGGCGCGGATTTGCTGGGTTGCACTCTCGTTGCGCCCGCGAGCGCTTTGTGCCGAGGTTGCGGGAGCCAGGCTGAGGATGAGCAGGAGTGTGAGCCAGGGCCACCTGGTCCACGGGAGGCTCGAATGGCGGGCCCGGGTGGGCGGAGTGGGACCGGGAGGAACGTGAGAGTTCATTTCTGGGCTCCTGCAGGGGGGCTCCGGGTCGGGTCCGGGGGCCGCTCTTAGCTAAGTCGCCGGGGTGCTGCGTGCATGCAGTATAGGCCTCAGGAGGTGAAGAAGTCAGCGGCCGCAGTGCCGGGGTTGGCGATCAGGTGTTCGATTTTCCGGTCCTCGGACCAGTCGTTGGGGAGGTAACGCCGGTAGGGTTCGCTGAGGAAGCGTTCGTCCAGCAGGGCGATGACGCCGGTGTCGTCTTCTGAGCGAATGAGGCGGCCGGCAGCCTGGACGACGCGGGTCATTCCGGGGACGACGAAGGCGTACTCGAAGCCGCGCTCGAACTGCTCTTCGTAGTACCGCTTGAGCAACTCGCGCTCGAGGCTGATGCCCGGCAGGCAGGGTCCGACGACGGCGACGGCTTTGAGCATGTCGCCTGGGTAGTCGACGCCTTCGGCGAAGACGCCGCCGGCGACGGCGAGGAGCAGGACGTCCCCGGCCAGGCTGGTGCGCAGGGCGTCCAGCAGCAGCTCGCGCTCCCGATCGCCGTCGGCACGGGACTGGATGAGGACCCGTTTGCCGGGGACCTGGATGTGCCGGCCGACCTCGTCGAGGAACTTGTAGCTCGGGAACAGTGCCAGACAATTGCCCGGGACGCTCTCGGCCAGAGCGCTGAGGCGGCGGGCGATCGGCTGGTAGTTCTCAGCCCGGCGGCGGTAGACGGTGGCGACGGAGTCATCGATGACGACGCGACGGTTCTCGGTCGGGAAGGGACTCGGCAGGGTGAGGTGTTCGAAGCGGTCGCGGTCGAACCCGAGCAGGTCACGGTAGAACTCGATCGGCGAAAGCGTCGCCGAAAGGCCGATGACGCTGTGAGTGCGATTGATCAGCGCGCCGAGCTGTCGGCTCGGGTCCTTGCACAGAATCTGGAGGGCCGATGTGCCGTCGTAGGCCCGCTCGGCGTACTGGCTGAAGGCCTCGCCGTCGGCGATGACCAGGCCGTTGAGGAAGCGCAGCAGGTCGAAGTAGAGCCCGACGAAGGGATCGTTGGCACGGAAGGTGGAGGTGCCCCGGCGATGCTCGAGATAGTCGATGAAGGCCTCGTCGAACTCGACGCGGAGGGCGAACAGATCATCTTCGGGGAGCGTGATCTCGGCGGCCCGAGCGTCGCCGCCGGCCTCCTCTAGCGCGAAGGCCGTCGTGCTCTCGATCAGCGCGGTGAGTCGATGGGCAAGGGCGACGATCCGGCGCTGGATGGGTGCGTTGCCCGCCTGGGCCTCGACGACGTGACGGGTTGTCCGGGTCGTCAGGCCGGGGCTGAAGTAGCCTCGGCCGCGCTCGACCAGATTGTGGATCTCGTCGACGACGAGGATGATGTTCGAGAGATCGTTGTCCCCGGCGAAGTCGGTCAGGCCGACGTAGGGGTCGAAGGCGTAGTTGTAGTCGCAGACGACGACCTGGGACTCCCGAGAGAGTTCGAGACTGACCTCGAAAGGACAGACCTCGGCCGTCGAGGCGGCCTCGAAGACCGAATCGGGGAGCAGCGTCGACCAGGCGCCGAGCGACTCCTTGACGATCTGGGAGCTGTGCAGCTTGGCGTAGTAGTCCCGAGCGTAGGGGCAGTACTCCTCGTGGCACAGCACCTCGTCGTTGGCGCACATCTTCGCCTTGGCGCGCAGTTGCAGGCTGTGGAAGGCGTCCTCTTTGTTGAGGAGCTCGAGGACCGAAGTCGCCATCGACTGCTGGAGGGTCTTGGCGGTGAGTACGAAGACCCGCTTGTCGTGCTGGAGGGCGTAGCGCAGCGCGGGAAACAGCGCGGAGACGGTCTTCCCGATGCCGGTCGGGGCCTCGACGAGGAGATGGCCACGTTGCTCGAGGGTCTGGTCGATCGCCTCGACGATCTCCTGCTGACCCCGGCGTGAGGACTCGTAGGGGAATTCGAGCCGTTCGCCCGCCCCGCGCCGCGTCGCCAGGGAGGCGTGTTCCTCCTCGAAGTCGCGAATGAGGCGGGTCAGTCGCTGCTTGACGCCACGCTCGAGGGCTGCCAGTTCGAGCTCGACCGCGTCCCGCTCGATGACCTCGCTGCCGATCTCGATCAGGATCAGCTCGGCCGAGACGTCTTCGTGACCCTCGCGGGTGAGCATCCAGGCGTAGAGCCGGGCCTGCTGTTCATAGAGCTGCCGGACCGCCGGCACCAGCGTGCCGTCACGGCGCACCGATTTGATCTCTTCGACGACACGGTGGCCCTCGTCGTCTTTGCGGATTCCGTCGGCGCGACCGTGGATGGTCACGACCCAGCCCCGGTGGCTGATCAGAGTGGTGAGCGCGACTTCCCGCCGGTAGGTCGGGTCGGTGGCGAGGGCTTCCTCCTGGTAGTGCGAGTGGATCGCTTGACCAAGCCACATCCGCTCGTAGCCGCCCCGGTTGGCAAACCCGAGACTGCGTTGCTGGCTCGTGTCCAGAAGGTCCGCGACCGCGAGCTCGAGAGTGAAGTTCTCGCCGTCGAATCGCGGCGCCATGGGCGGAGTCTAACCCTTCGGGCTACGGCTGGCTAAGCCGCGCTGAGCAGGCCCGTCTTGCAACCACCCGACGGCCCCGGGAGTCCCGTCGCCGACGGCCTGACTTTCCTGTTTCGGTGGCCGGTTGCCCACTACCTGACCATGGGATAGCCTGCCCCCGTGAGCAACGGCAACAGAACGGTTATCGACCTTCCCGAAATGCCGAAGATCCCCAAGGTCCCGGCCTCCGGGATCCGGATGATCGTCATCGTCCTCCTCGTCGTCTCCTTCCTCTGGTCGAGCGTCTACACGGTCGACCCAGAAGAAGTCGGCGTCGTGATGCGCTTCGGCGAATTCGTCAAGACTACGGATCCGGGTCTTCACCTCAAGATGCCCTTTGGCATCGACAGGATGATCCCGGTGCCCGTCCAGCGTCAGCTCAAGCAGGAGTTCGGATTCCGCACCGGGCGGGCGGGCGGACGTGCCGACTTCCGCGGCGGCGCGGGCGAGTCCAACATGCTGACCGGAGATCTCAATGCCGCTGTCGTCGAGTGGGTCGTCCAGTATCGGGTCGACGACCCCTATAACTTCCTCTTCCGGGTGCGCAACGTCGAAGAGACTCTGCGCGACCTCTCAGAGGCGGTGATGCGACAGGTGGTCGGTGATCGAACGGTGGATGAGGTGCTGACGGTGGGTCGCCAGGCGGTCGCCGACCTTGTCGAGCAGTCCCTGCAGGAGCTTTGCCGTCAGTACGAAACGGGGATCAAGATCGAGCAGGTGGTACTCCAGGACGTGACTCCCCCCGATCCGGTCAAGCCCTCGTTCAACGAGGTCAACCAAGCGGAGCAGCAGCGCGAGACGTTGATCAATCAAGCGCAGTCCGAATACAACAAGGTCATCTTCCGCGCTCAGGGCGAAGCTCAGCAGACGATCGAGCGCGCCGAGGGCTACGCCGTCGACCGGGTCAACCGGGCCGAGGGCGAGGCGAACCGCTTCAACGCGGTCTACTCCGAATACCGCAAGGCTCCCTCTGTGACCCGCAAGAGGCTCTACCTCGAGACGATGGGAGAGGTCCTGCCGATGATGGGGGACAAGATCGTCGTCGACGACGATCTGAACGGGATTCTGCCGCTGCTCAACCTGCAAGGCCGGCAGAACGAAGGGGGAAGTGACTGATGGGCCGCGTCCTCCTACTCGTCCTCGCCATCATCGTTGTGGCCAGTCTGCTCGGCGGCATCTACGTCGTCACCGAAGTCGAACAGGTGATCATCACCCAGTTCGGTAAGCCGGTGGGCGACCCTGTGACGGCTCCGGGCCTTCATTTCAAGATCCCGTTCTTCCAGGACGCGCACAGCTTCGACAAGCGCTTTCTCGAGTGGGACGGCGCGCCGAACGAGCTGACCACCAAGGACAAGCGATTCATCTTCGTTGACACCTTGGCACGGTGGCGCATTACGGACCCGCTCCTCTACTTCCAGCGATTGCAGGACGAACGGCGGGCGCAGAGTCGCCTGGACGACATTCTCGAGGGTGAGACGCGTAACGCGATCGCCAACCACGATCTGGTCGAGGTTGTTCGCACCAGCAACCGCGAGCCGGCTCAGGACCAGTCGAGCTTCGAGCAGGTCCAGACGACCCTGGCTCCGATCCAGGATGGTCGGGAAGCCATCCGGCTCGAGATTCTTGCCAAGGCCCAGGACAGAACAACCGACCTCGGCATCGAGATTCTCGATGTTCAGTTCAAGCGCATCAACTACGTCGAGGACGTCCGGCAAAAGGTCTACCAGCGGATGATCGCCGAACGGGTCCGTATCGCCGACCGCTATCGCTCCGAAGGCGAGGGCGAGGCGGCGAGGATCAGCGGTGAACGCGAGCGTGAGCTCGCCCGCATCGAGTCGGAGGCCTATCGCACGGCGCAGGAGATCGTCGGTCGCTCCGATGCCAGCGCGACCGAGATCTACGCCGGGGCCTACGATCAGTCGGCTGACGCCCGGAGTTTCTACGAGTTCCTCAAGACCATGGAGACGCTGAAGGCCACGGCCAGCAGTGACACCTCTATCGTGTTGTCGACCGATGGCGAGTTCTACCGTTTCCTCAAGGACTCCCAGTAGCCGAACCCGCAGGAACCAGGGCGGGGGTACGGCACGGCCGCTCCTGCGCGCAGGCGCTGCAGCGGCGCTGCTCAGCTGCCTGCTGCCGGCCATCGCTCTGGGGCTGACCCGTGAGCTGAGGGTGGCCACGGAGCAGGCACGCCGCGTCGCGCCCGCTCTCGGCGTACACGTCGTGGATGTGGCGAGTGGTGAGACGGTCTACGGCTTCGAGCCGGACAGGAACCGGATCATCGCCTCCAACACCAAGTTGCTCACCTCAGCGGCAGCAGTCGACCTGCTGACGCCGGGGCATTTCATCGAGACCTCGCTGCGAGCCAATGGTCTGGTGGCAGGCGGGGAGCTCCAGGGTGACCTGGCCGTTGTCGGGGCCGGAGATCCTTCGATTTCGGGGCGCCACTTCGGGGACGATGCGCTCTTCATCTTCCGTAGCTGGGGCGAACAGTTGCGCGCCGCCGGCGTGGAGCGCGTCTCCGGAGATCTGGTCCTGGTGGATGGCCTGTTCGACGCCGAGCAGGTCCACCCGGATTGGCCGCGAAACCAGCTGCACAAATGGTACGAGGCGCCGGTCTCCGCGTTGTCATTCAATGACAACACGGTCTGGGTCTGGGTGCGGCCAGGAGCCGGTTCGGGAGCGCCGGCACAGGCCGAGATCACCCCGTACGTCCCGACGGTCAAGATCAGCAACCGGGCCAAGACCACCCGTCATCGGAGCAAGCACAGCATCCAGATCAACCGCAAGCCGGGGAGCGACGTGATCGAAGTTTCGGGCTGGGTCTACAGCGGTGCGGAGCCCTTTGTCTCGGCGGTGACGGTGCCCGACCCGGAACTGCTCTTCGGCCATGCCTTGATCGCCGGGCTGGCCCAGTCGGGCGTGACGCTCGCCGGCAGTCTCAGGATCAGAAACGATCTGCCGGAGGCGCCCTGGCGTGTCGTCGCCCGGCATCGCACGAGCGTGGCGACGGTGATCGAGGTCGTCAACAAGCGCAGCCAGAACTTCTACGCCGAGTCCCTGCTCAAACTGCTCGGCGCCCTGGACTGCGGTCTGGGAAGCTGGGCATCGGGGCGAGAGGTCGTGGCGCGATTTCTCGAGAGGGTGGGCATCCCGCGGGGGACCTACATTTACTCCGACGGTTCGGGGATGAGTCGGAACAACCAGTTCTCTCCCCGCCAACTGACGACCCTCCTGCGTCACATGTACTTCCACCGTGACGGCAAGGCCTACATGCAATCGCTGGCCTACAGCGGTGAGTCCGACTTCGACCCGCCGTGGATGAAGTCGTCGCTCTCCGAGCGCCTCGAGGAGAGCAGCTACAGGCACAACGTTCTGGCCAAGACCGGTGGGCTCAATGGCGTTTCGACGCTGTCGGGGTACGTCAAGGCTCGCTCCGGCAAGCTCTACGCCTTCTCGATTCTCTGCAACTCCGCCCCCGCCCGGTGGCGTGCCGTGGATGCGCAGGACCGGATTGTCCGAACTCTGATCGACCGGGGATGAAGCCGTCATGAGCGACGAGAGCCACAGGCCTGTTTTCAATGACCTGATGCGTAAGGTGGAGGCGCTGGTCGACTCGATCGAGTCGGGGCCGGAGGCGCGCTCGATCCTCGATATCGCGTCCCAGGCGGTCGAGCAATTCGGTGCGGAGCTGGGTCTGACCGGAGGCCGGATCTACACTCGCGCTGGTTCCGACTACGTTCTCACCGACAGCTTCCCTGAGCGGTCACCGGAGCCGACGGAAGTGGTGATTCCGGACTCGTATCCGCCGATCGAGATCCTGCTACAGCGGCGATTCGTCTTCATGGAGCCAGGTGACCCGAGTCTCGACCCGGCCATCGAGGAGGCGATCGGCGCAAGCGCCTTCGCCGCCATCTGGGTTCGTAGCGAGGTCTGCGACTGCATCCTGGCTTTCGACGTGGCGCCTGACAGCGTCAGCGACGACATTCGGTACTCGTTGTCGATTCTGCGCTACAGCATCAACCACCGGCTGCGAGAGGCCTGGTTGGGTGGAGTCTTCCGTGAGGCTGGCCTGATCCAGGCGTCGATCCTGCCGCGCCGGGCGCCGGTCTACGGAGACTTCGACCTCGCCGGAAGGAACGTCCAGGCCGAATTCGTCGGCGGAGACTTCTACGACTTCATTCCGATCAGCCCGAAGACGCTCGGTCTGGCGATCGCCGACGTTTCCGGCCACGGCCTGCCGGCAGCGTTGCAGACGCGCGACATCTACATGGGGCTGCGGATGGGCCTGTCGCGCGATCTGAAGATCACTCGCACCGTAGAGCGGCTCAACCGAATCGTCAGTCGCAGCACCCTGACCAGCCGCTTCGTCTCGATGTTCTATGGTGAGCTCGAACTGAACGGCAACTTCGTCTATGTCAACGCCGGCCATCCGGCGCCGTTTCACCTGGACGCCCAGGGCAATGTCACGCCCCTGGCGCTCGGCGGTGCGGTGCTGGGCCCCCTGCCCGACACGACATATGAACGGGGCTTCGTCAGGTTGGTGCCCGGCGACTCCCTGATTCTCTTCACCGACGGCATCGTCGAGACCGAGGGGGAGGGTCCGGCAGGCCTCGAAGAGTACGGCACCAAGCGGCTGCTCGAAGCCGCGCGCGACTGCAGGAACTGTACGGCGGCGGGAATGGTCGACGCGATCTTCGAGGACGTCGAGAGCTTCGACGCGACCGGGCGACCTGAGGACGACCGGACCGTGGTCGTTCTGCGGTATCCCCTGTCGGCGTAGAGCCGATCCCAGGGGGGAGGGGAGGCTATGGCGATTGTCATATGCGCCCGCCCAACCCGTTGCTACCTTCCTGCCGTTGCGTGTCGGTGCCAACGATCCCGGAGACGATCCCCATGCGGCGAGCGAGCCAGACCCTCCTTTGCTTCGCGGCAGTGTTCGCCGCCGGCCTGCTTCCCGTTGAGCGCGCCTTCGCCGGGGGCACTCTGGCCAACCCGGTGATGTTCGTCACCCAGATGCCCATCGCCACCGATTTCGCGACGATTGGATCGGTCTTCGCCAACCACGAGCCCACCATGCAGGACGTCGGGCGCGGCGGAGACCTCTACATCCGCTACCCGAACGGAACGCTGCGCAATCTGACCCAGGAGGCGGGCCTCGGGATGGATGACTTCCAGGGTGACGAGTCGATCGCGGTGCGCGATCCCGCGGTGCACTGGAGTGGCACCAGGGCGCTCTTCAGCATGGCGACGGGAGCGCCCGAGGAGCAGTACCAGTGGGAAACGTACTACTGGCAGCTCTACGAAGTGACCGGATTCGGGCCGGGCGAGACGGTTGCGATCACACTAGTGCCGAACCAGCCGACCGATGCCAACAACATCTATCCCGCCTACTCGCCGGACGGCCGTGTCCTCTTCGTCAGCGACCGAGCCTTCGACGGCAGTGGACACCTCTATCCCCATCTGGACGAGTACGAGTCGACGGCGACCAACAGTGGTCTGTGGAGCCTAGATCCGGTGAGCGGCGCGTTGGAGATCCTGGACCACGCGCCCTCCGGAGACTTCGACCCCTTCGTCGACAGCTTCGGCAGGATTCTCTTCAGTCGCTGGGACCATCTGCAGCGTGACCAGCAAGCGGATGCCGACGAGACGGAGGGCGGCACGACCGGGACATTCAACTGGTCGAGCGAGGCGTCCGACGCCACGCCACTGCCGACTCGGGACGAGGTCTTTCCGGAGCCTCGTCCCTCCCGGGAGGACCTGCTGGAGGGGACGAATCTCGAGGGGCATACCTTCAATCACTTCCTGCCCTGGCAGATCCATCCCGATGGTACGGGGCTCGAGATCCTCAACCACATGGGACGCCACGAGCTCCACAGTTACTTCAATCGGGCGATCAACGACGATGCCAACGTCGTGGAGTTCATCGCCAGCGGATCGGGCCGCACCAATCCCAATTCGGTCGGCAATCTGCTGCAGCCGGCAGAGGACTTCGAGGTTCCCGGCACCTACTACCTCACCGATGCGCCGGAGTTCGGGACTCATGCGTCGGGCATGATCGTGTCGATGTTCGCGCCGCCGAGCGAGCGGCCGGATCTGGTGACGGTCACCTACGAGACGCATCCGGACACCCGGACCATCGTCGCCGACGGCGACATCCCTCCAGCGACCCACTCGGGACACTACCGGGAGCCGATCGTCATGGGTGGGGGAGACCTCATCTCGGTCCACACGGCGGAAACCCGGGGCGCCGCCAATGAAGGCAGCCGTGAGTTCCCCGATCCGCGCTACGACTTCCGCTTGAAGTCGATCGACCGTTCGGGACCCTACGCTGTCGCTGGATCCCCGCTGACCTCGGGCCTGTTCAAGACCGTCTCCTACTGGGATCCCGACGTGCTCGTGCAGTATTCGGGCGAGCTGTGGGAGCTCAATCCGGTCGAGGTGGTCACACGGTCGGCACCGCCGATTCTCACTCAGGACCTCGCGGCACCGGAGCAGGCAATCCTCGACCAGGAGGGCGTCAGCTTGGCCTCATTGCGTTCCTGGTTGGTCAGTCGGGGCCTCGGGATGATGGTGGTGCGCAACGCCACCACCCGGGACGCGCTCGATCGGCAGCAGCCCTTCAACCTCAGGGTGCCCGGCGGTGAAGAGACCCTGGGGACGGGGGGCCTGGTCTACGACATCGGCCACCTGCAGTTGGTTCAGGGTGACCTGATTCGCGGCGTCGGCGGTAGCGACAGTCCCTCGGCCGGCCGCCGAATCCTCAGCCAGTTTCTTCACGACGTTTCGGTCCCGAACCCACCCAACCCGACCGGGCCGGAGGGCAGCGTCGCGATCGAGCTCGACGGCTCGATCGCCGCCCTCGTTCCCGCCCAGCGAGCCATGGCCTGGCAGATCACCGCCCCTGACGGGGAGCCGGTCATCCGTGAGCGCAACTGGATCAGTTTCCAGCCCGGTGAGATCCGCACCTGCGACGGATGTCACGGCGTGAACCACCTCAACCAGGCCGGCGAGCCGGCCGCGAGCAATTCGCCCGAAGCGCTGCGCAGTCTGCTGCAGTACCTCGACATCGCCGAGATCTTCGAGGACGGCTTCGAATCAGGTGATACGAGCGCCTGGTCGGCGGTCGTCCAGTAGCCGGCCTCCGTGAGGCTCAGTCGTTGCGACCCGCTTCGACGATCTCGACCGCCTTGGCCCCGAGGTACTTCTCGAGCAGCGTGTAGTAGGTCGGGGAGCGCAGCAGCAGACTGAGGTGGCGGTCGAACTGCTCGAGGAGGGGCGAGTCCTTGCGGAAGGCGAAGCCCAGCCGCTGTTCTTCGGAGATTTCCAGCGTGATTTCGAGGGAGGGGTATTCCGAGAGTAGGTAGAGCCCGATGCCCGAGTCACAGGCCAGGGCGTCCGCGTCACCCGAAGCGACAGCTTCGAACAGGCCGCGTTCGTCCTGGGTGTAGACGAAACTGTGGTCGGGGACCGCTGAGAGAATGTCCTCGTAGGTGGTCGCCGCCATGGTGGCGAGCCTCGAGCCGCGCAGGTCATCGAGGCTGCGGGTGGTCGACCCCCTGGCCTCGACGAGCACGACCCGGACCGGGAAGTAGGACTCCGAGAAGTCGACCTTGGTCAGGCGCTCGGCGGTGATCGAGAGACTGCCGACGGCGATGTCGGCTTCGCCCCGTTCCAGGGGTCCCGGGATGAGGTCATCGAAGCTGTCGATCCAGGTGACTTCGACCTCCATCTGGCCCGCTTTGGCCACGCGCTCGATGATCTCGAACTCGAGGCCTGCCGGTTGGCCGTCCTCGCCGCGGTAGACGAAGGCCTCCGACTCGAAGGCTGCAATACGGAGCGTCTCCTGCGCGTCGCATGGGGTCACCGGGAGCGCGGAGAGCAGGAGGAGCAGCAGGGCGGTTCGGAACGGTTTCATCGCACCTGGAAGGGTACCACCCGGGGGTGGCGCTACTGCTGTTCCACGACCTCGACCTGTTGCTTCAGCTTGACGATCGCCCTGGCCGGATAGACGCCGGGTCTCAACTGCACGCCGGGATAGAGGCGGGTGCCGGCGCCGACGATGCAGCCCGGGTGGAGGACGCTGTTGCAGCCCGTCAGCACGTCGTCTCCAAGCACCGCGCCGAGCTTCCTGCTCCCGGTCGCCAGGGTGCCCTCGGCGAGGGGCACTACGATCTCCCGGCCATCGTGGCGGAAGTTCGACAGCACCGTGCCGGCTCCAAGGTTGCAATTGGCACCCAGGATCGAATCGCCCACGTAGGCGAGGTGTGGCGCCCGAGCGCCGTGGAGAAGGATGGAGTGCTTGACCTCGGTGTTGGCGCCGACGATGGCCTCGTCCTCGAGCCAACACCCGCCTCGCACGTAGGCGCCGGCCCGGACGGTCACCTCGCGACCGATGAAGACGGGCCCTTCGATGACGGCCGTCGGGTGAATGCGGGATCCCCTGCCGATGACGATTCGATCGCCGGCCAGATGGACACCCGGATCGAGACCGATCTCGATCCTGGAGGAGGGCAGGGCCGCGAGGGCCGACTCCAGAGGCTCGCCCAGCAACTCCCAGGGCCTCTCCGCCGCCTGCGCCGGGTCGAAGACGTCGGGCAGGCGGGCGAAGAGCTGTGGCAACGAGCTCATGGGCCGTCCGGTCGAAGCGAGCGGATCGGATCGGCGGGCTGATCGATGATCTGAGGCCAGTCGCCCTCCTCCAGGAGCCGCAGCGCCTCTTCGACGGCGCGCTCCAGCTGAGGGTCGTGCCCGGCAATGACCTCCCGGGGCGTCATCTCGACCTCGATGTCGGGCGGGACGCCGACATTCTCGACGGCCCAGCCCTCTTCGGTGAAGAAGCCGCCGCGCGGAGCGGTGATTCCACCGCCGTCGACCAGGGGAGGCGTGTCCCAGATGCCGACGAGGCCACCCCAGGTCCTGGTCCCCACGAGCGGCCCGATCTCCATATTGCGGAACATCCACGGCATCAGGTCGCCGCCTGATCCCGAGGACTCGTTGATGATCATGACCTTCGGGCCCCAGATCCCGGCGCCGGGGTTGGTGAACGGTCGGCGGTCGCCGACCGGGTTGTTGAAGAATCCCTGAAGTCGCCGGGAGAGGAGGTCGACGACGTAGTCGGCGGCAAAGCCGCCCCCGTTGAATCGCTCATCGACAATGGCGCCCTGCCTGTCCTGCTGCGCGAAGTAGTAGCGGTTGAAGTTGTAGTAGCCACCGAAGCCTGTGTTGGGCAACCAGATGTAGGCCAGGCGTCCGTCGGAGAGCTCGTCGACCTTGCGCCGGTTGTCCTCGACCCAGGTGCGTTGCCTCAGGCGGGAGTCATCGGACACGGGCACGACCGTCACGTCTCTCCCGTCGGTTCCCGCGGCGTCCGCGGCGACGCGGACGAGAGTCTGTCGATCCGCGGTTCCCTCGAAAAGGCTGTAGGGGTTGGTCGGAGGCGCCAGCGGCTGTCCGTTGACGGCGACAATGTAGTCGCCCACGACGATGTCGATTCCCGGGGCGGCCAGGGGAGATCTCAGATCGGCGTTCCAGTTCTCGCCGTCGAAGATCCTCTGGATCCGATAGCCGCCCGAGTCGAGTTCGAGGTCGACCCCGAGGAGGCCGATCGAGACCGTTTCGACATCGGGGCGATCGCCACCGCCGGTGAAGGAGTGGCCGACCGAAGTCTCTCCCCCGAGGACGTCCAGGACATGGTTGAGGTCCGAGCGGTGGCCGACGTCTTCGACCCAGGGAGAGTAGGCGTCGAAAACCCAGTCCCAATCCGCGCCGTGGACGTTGTCGACATAGAAGAAGTCGCGCTGGAACCGCCAGGCTTCGCGAAAGATCTGTCGCCACTCCTGCCTCGGGTCGACCCGCATTCTGAGGCTCATGTCGAGCGCTCCGTCACCCGGCGACGGGGCGGATGCCGTCGGCACCACGGCCCAGGAGGAACCGTCCGAGTGCAGCATGTGGGCTCCGTCCTCGCTGAGTACCGCGGTCTGGACCCCTTCCAGGAAGACCTCGGACTCTCGAGTCTCGAGACTGTACTTGTGCAGAGTGAGACCGGGCTGATTTGGGATGCTCTCGCCGACGAAGACGACGCCCTCGGGGCCTGCCTGCAGTGAACCGTAGTTACGCGACGGCATGGAGAGCGACAGGATGCGCCGGTGGATACCGTCGAAATCGATCTGCACAGGGTCGATCTCGTCCGTCGTGTCCGCCTCAGCCACTTCGGCCTCGTCGCCTTCGTCTTCGTCTCCGTCCCCGTCCGGTTCTTCGTCGCTCTCGGGGAGAAGAGGTGAAGGCGTGTCCTTCGCGAGGACGGCGAAGTAGACCTCCCACCGGACCTCATGCTCGATCGAGCTCAGGTCGAGCCAGCCACTCGAGATCGAGAAGTTTGTGCTGGACAGGAAGTAAAGGAAGTCGCCGCTCTTGTCCCAGGCAGGAGTGCGCGCGTCTGACAATGAGTCGGTGATCTGCCGCGTCTCTCCGTCGTCGAGCGAGTAGACCATGATGGCGTGGAACTGAGAGTCGAGGCGCTTGGCGTAGGCGATCCAGCGGGAGTCGGGCGACCAGACGGGGTCGACCGACCGCTCCGGGTGGGCGAAGGCGTCGGTGTCGATCCGCGTCCGGGTACCGGACTCGACGTCGACGAATGCCAGGTTGAGCCCTTCGTCGGTGAAGAGAATGAACTTCGAGTCCGGGGACCAGGCGGGAGTGAAGTAGAAGGTGGGATCCTCCAGCTCGATGCGCCGGGGCGCTTCCAGGCCCTTGGGATCCGAGATGATCAAGGCGTACTCGCCGCCGGCATCCGAGAACCAGGCAATCGACTGACCGTCGGGTGACCAGATCGGGTCTCGATCCGCGGCGCCTGAACTGCCGGTGAGATTGCGCCAGTCGCCCTTCTCGACCGGCACGGTGAAGATCTCCCCACGTGCCTCGAAGACCGCACGCTTGCCTCCGGGAGACAGCGCGGCGCCGCGCACCTGGTCTCCGACGTCTTCCCAATGGGGTCGGGCCCACGGGAGATCACCCCGGACTTCGAATGCGAGTTGGCGGTTGTCGCCGGTTCGCGGATCGAGTCGATGCAGGTAGCCGCCCGCCTCGTAGACGAGCATGCCACCGCCGGCGCTGAGGTTCTTGGCGTCGAACACCCTGTGCTCGGTCAGCTGCTCGATCTCGCTGCTGCCGGGACGCCATCGGTAGACGTTCTTGACGTAGTCGCGGTCGGAGAGAAAGTAGACGTCATCGCCGATCCATGTCGGATCGCTGTCGCCACTGCTGCCGTCCCACGGCACTTTCACAAGATCATGGTCGTCGAGGTCTAGGACCCAGATGGGGCCGTTCTGACCGCCTCGATAGTTGCGCCATTCCTCGTCCCAAAGAGCGTTCGGTCGGTAGGCGAGACGCGATCCATCGGGCGAGAGGGTGCCCTGACGCACCTCCGGGGCGGAGAGGGGGGCGGGCAACCCTCCGGTGATCTCGACCTGCCACAGCTTCTGGTTTCTCACCGGGGCTCCACTGCGTCCGGAGAGGAAGAGAACCCGACTGCCGTCGGTGCTCCAGCCCATGGGGATGTCGGGTCTCGGATGCCAGGTCAGGCGCCGGGGCGCGCCACCCATCGAGGGGACCACGTAGACATCCGTGTTGCCGTCGTACTGGCCGCTGAAAGCCAGCCACTGGCCATCGGGGGAAAACCTGGGCTGGGTCTCCTCACCCGGGAAGGTCGTCAACCTCGTGGCCCCGCCGCCGTCGCGGGATCCGATCCAGATGTCACCTGCGTAGGCGAAGGCGATCTGATCGTCGCTGATGGTCGGCTGGCGCAGCAAACGGGAACCTTGCGCCTGCAACTGGCCGGCAAGGAGAACGAGGCACAGGGACAGCAGGATCTTTCGACGCATCGAGGGAAACTCCTTCATGGGGTTTGGCGGTATCTTACGTGGGCCAGGGGCCTGTTCGTCCACCTCTCGAAGCCATGTCCACCTACCGTCCACTCGCCAGATCCTTCTATCTGCGCTCGGCCGACGAGGTCGCGCCCGATCTCCTCGGGCGCTATCTCGTGCGCGACCTGAAGGGCGAGCGTCTGGTGCTCCGGATCGTCGAAACCGAGGCCTACCTCGGGGCTCCGGACCGAGCCAGTCACGCCTGGGGCGATCGCCGGACCCGGCGTACCGAGGCGTTGTTCCGCCGGGGTGGCGTGGCTTATGTCTACTTCGTCTACGGCCTGCACTTCATGTTCAATGTCGTGACGGGCGGGCGGGCCGACGGCTCAGCGGTGCTGGTGAGGGCCGGAGAGCCGGCCGCGGGCCTGGAGACGATGTCGACTCTCCGGGGACTCGGCACAGCGCAGCGCCCGGGAGATGTCGCCGGCGGTCCAGCGAAACTCTGCAAGGCCCTGGCGATCGACGCCGGGTTGAATCGAGTAGCGCTCGGCCGGGGGGCACTGAGGGTCACCCGTGGGGTTCCCCTCGACGCGGCGCGGATCCGGCGCGGCCCGCGTGTGGGGATCGACTACGCGGGTGAGGCGATCGACTGGCCGCTGAGGTTCTGCGAGGCCGGCAACGAACACGTGTCGAAGCCGCGCCTGGCCTGAGCGGGAGTTCAGTCGAGGTAGATGTGGCCGTCCTTGAGCAACTGCCAGAGGACGACCTGTGTCTCGAGGGGCGGGATCGGTGAGATCTTGAGGATCGTTCCGAGGTCGTAGTTGCCGTCGATCCGGCTGAGAATGAACCCGGCCTCGGCCGAGATCTTCAGGTTGGCCAGGTCCTCGAGGTTGCCGGCGAGGTGAGGTACGGCCGTGGGGGTGATGCCGTCGACCATCACCAACGACTTGATCTGGTTCTCGAACTCTTTCGCTCGCTCGCGAACGTCGGGCGAGTCTGGGTCGAGGTCCGTCGCGGCGCGAATGTGGCGCAGGGCGAAGACGAGCTTGCCTTCGTCGAGCAGCGTCTCGGCGGACTCGACCAGCGTCGCGGAGTCGACTGAGTCACCGTGTGGGGTGGCGCCCACCGGAGTTGTCTCGGTCGGTCCGATCTGCCGCGGCCGGACGACCTTGAGCCGGAGGTGCTGCATCTGATCCCACAGGACCCGGCAGACGTAGAACTCGCTCGAGTGAGTGTCGAGAGCGATCTCCTCGATCGTCCGATCGTCGTTGACCAGGTTGAGGATCTTCTGGGCACCGGCATCGCCCTCCGGCGGGATGAGCCCGCCGACGCTGACCGGGACGCAGAGCTTCGAGGGGATGGAATCGCGGATGCGGGTCCAGTCGTCCATCCGCTTGGCGCCGCGCAGCACCAGGGTCTGAACGTCGATCGAGATCGGGACCATCTCGTATTCGGGGAGCTCGGCATCCATGAACTGAAAGTCCGCGTCCTCCCAGGTGAAAATCTCGTAGATGCTCTCTTCAGCCTTGAGCCTGAGCATCTGTTCCAGCTCGACTTCGCCGATCGCGCCGATCGTCGTCAGGATCTTGCCCAGGAGCATGCGGTTGCCTTCCTGCATGGCGATGGCCTGCGCCAGGGTGACCTCGTCGAGAAAGCCGTGGCTGACCAGGAAGTGGCCCAGGTACTCGGTCTGATCGCTCGACGCCGAGCCGATGATGCTGCCTTCACGAAAGAAGATCTGCTTCTGAACGCTGGCCGTGGCGATCAGCAGCGTGCCGGTCTTCTGACCTCGGGAGAGCCACTGCAGCAGCTCGGCCAACTCCATCGAGTTCAGGTTGCCGGTCAGGCTCACCTGGGAACCTCGAATCGGGTCGCCGAAGCTGAGGCTCTCGGCCTCCGGGGTGGAATCCGCATACGGTTACCGGCGTGCTCGAGTCGTGCCGGTCTGGCCGTGGTAGTGGCTCGACGAGCCGGGGTCTCCATAGGCGACCTCAGGCTCCGATTCCATGGCGATGAAGATGAGCTGAGCGATGCGGCGCCCGGCCTCGAGGACGAAGGGTTCGGGGCCGAGATTCTGCAACTCGAGAGTGATCTGACCGGAGAATCCGGGGTCACACCAACCGGCTAGAGAGTGGTTGATCCAGAGGCGGCCGAGGGTCGACTTGAGCTTGAGGTCGCAAGCGACGGTACGCGGAATGTCGACGAACTCGATGGTCGATGCGAGGACGACTTCGCCGGGGAAGAGTTTGATCGTCGGCGCCGAAAACTCCTCGGGGTCGCGCGTGGGACAGATCCAGTGGTCAGAGACCCGAAGGTCGTAGCTCGCGGAGTTCACCTGCTCGGGCGCGAAGGGCTCGACACCGCCAGCCTCTCCCCATCCCCGAATCCAGTGGTCCGGCTTGATCATCAGAAGATCACGGGAGACGAATCGTCGTCACGGCGGATCGTATCGACGAATCGGACCGTCTGCTCGGCGAGCGACATGTAGAGCGTTGAGGTCCGGGATCCTCCGCCGAAGAAGCGCACGCCCTCCATCAGGCGATCGCCGGTGACCGCAGAACTGCACAGAAGGATCTGAGAACCGGGAGCCAGATCTTGGGTCTGGCAGAGCCGGTCGACGTCCTCGATGCCTACTTCGGCCACCCGGGCGCGCTGCTTCTCGTTCAGCGGCGTGAGCCGCGCCTGGATTTCTCCACCCAGGCATCGCATGGCTGCGGCGGTAATCACACCTTCCGGCGCGCCGCCGATCCCCATCACCGCATGAATCCCACTGCCGCGCACCGAGGCCATGATGCCGTAGCTCAGATCGCCATCGCCGATGAGCCGGACGCGCGCGCCAGCCTCCCGGATGTCGGTGATCAACTGTTCGTGGCGCTCTCGATCGAGCACGGCGACCGTGAGCTCCGTGACGTCGCGGTCGAACGCCTCGGCGATGTTGCGCAGGTTCTCGGCGACCGGGGCGTCCAGGTGAACCCGGCCCTTCGCCGTCGGGCCGACGACGATCTTGTCCATGTAGATGTCGGGTGCATGCATCAGGCCGCCCCGCTCTGCTGCGGCGAGAATCGCCACGGCGCCGGGGTCGCCGGTGGCGCAGAGATTCGTCCCTTCCAGCGGATCGACGGCGATGTCGACGCCGAGCGCGTCCGGGTTGTCCTTGTCGGCTCCGAGTTCCTCGCCGACGAACAGCATCGGCGCCTCGTCACGTTCGCCCTCACCGATGACGATCCGTCCCGCGATCGGTAGCGCGTCGAGTTCCTGGCGCATGGCCTCGACACTCACGTGGTCGGAGTACTTGCGCCGACCCAGGCCCATCGTGTGCGCTGCAGCGATGGCGGCGGTCTCGGTGACTCGGATCAGATCCTGGCCGACCAGGCCGTGGAGTGAACTCAAGTCGTACTCCGGACGGGCTTGTCGGTCTTCTTCGGGCTCGTCTCGGGAGGGTTGAAGGCCGGGATCCCGGTGATCGATTCACCGATGATCAGGTTGTGCATGTCGTGGGTACCTTCGTAGGTGTAGACCGACTCGATGTTCATCATGTGCCGGATCACCGGGTAGTCGTTCACAATCCCATTGGCGCCCAGCAGCTCCCGCGCGAGCTTGGCGCACTCCCGGGCCACCCAGACGTTGTTTCGCTTGCCCATGGAGATGTGATTGTGCTTCGCCTTGCCCGCGTCCTTGAGGCGACCGATCTGCAGAGCGAGCAGTTGGCCCTTGGTGATCTCGCTGATCATCCAGACGAGCTTGTCCTGCACGAGCTGGTGCGAGGCGATGGGCTGGCCGCCGAACTGCACCCGTTCGAGGGTGTACTCGAGAGCCGTGTTGTAGCAGTCCATCGCCGCACCGAGCCCGCCCCAGGCGATGCCGTACCGCGCCTGGTTGAGGCACATCAGAGGACTCTTGAGGCCGCCGCTACCGGGCATCAGGTTCTCTGCCGGAATGCGGCAGTCCTGGAATCCGAGTTCGGAGGTGACCGACGCGCGCAGCGAGAACTTGCCGTGCTGGTCGGTGGCCGTGTAGCCGGGTGTCCCCTTCTCGACGAGGAAGCCGCGGATGCCCTCGTCGGTTCGAGCCCAAACGACGGCGACGTCGGCGAGAGTTCCGCTGGTGATCCACTGCTTCGCTCCGTTGAGCACCCACTCGTCGCCGTCACGCTTCGCCGTGGTCAACATGCCGCCCGGGTTCGAGCCGAAGTTGGGTTCGGTCAGGCCGAAACAACCGATGGCCTCGCCGGACGCGAGTCGGGGGATCCAGTGGTCCTTCTGCTCCTGGGAGCCGAAGGTGTAGATCGGGTACATCACGAGAGCGCTCTGGACCGAGATGAAGCTGCGAAGGCCCGAGTCGCCGCGTTCCAGCTCCTGCATGATCAGGCCGTAGGCGACGTTGCTGAGTCCAGGCAAGTCGTACTCGTCGATGGTGGCGCCGAACAGGTTCAGCTCCGCCATCTCCGGAACCAGTTCGATCGGGAAGCGACCCTCTTCGTAGCAGTCTTCGATGATGGGGATGATGCGATCGTCAACGAACTGACGCACGACGTCGCGGGCGAGCCGCTCCTCTTCGGTCAGCAGTGCATCGAACTCCAAATAATCCACACCCGGGAAACGACTCACGGGGATCCTCCTCGGTCTAGGAATTGGGGCCGGGGGACGCCTCTGCGCCACGCTCGGAACGGCGGAATCATAGCACGGGGTCCGGTGGTGGATTGGGCCGTATTGCGCACTCTCGAGGCGTCTCTCGCACCCTCCCGTGCAGTATGATCGCGCGGCGATGGCGGGTTTTCCGGGTGGTAGTGCGTGGGCGATGGCACGTGACATCAGTGCCGGGCATGTGCTCGTCACCGAGCGAACCCTCAATGGGCTCAAGAGCCACGAGGTGGACAGGCTCAAGTTCGAACTCGAGAGGATTCTGCGCAGCACGCGTGGAAATCAGCCGGCTCTAGACGCGACGCAGGAGCTCCAGGAGCGCCAACGCAAGATCAGCCGCATCACGGGTGTGCAGCGAATGGTCAACGCCTACATTCAGAGATCCCGTCGCAGGGCCCCCAAGTGATGGTCCTCATCGCCATGTTGCTGGCGCTCCTCGCGGCGCTGGCGATCGACTGGCTCGCTCATCGGGCGAATCTGACGCCACCCGGGTTCGTCATTCGCGAGGGCGACGAGGCCGACGCCTGGCAGTTCATGCTCCGACGGACGCTGGCGATCATCGTGCTGACACTGATCCTGTGGGTCGGCGTCTTCGGCCCGCTGGCAACCCTGGGTACAGCGACGGGCACCGACCTCAGCGGCGTCGGCATCTGGGCGCTGTTTCTGCTGCACATCCTCTTCGCGATCAGCCTTGTCGCCTGGTACTTCCTGGGTTTTCTCGGTTTCAGCGGGCGCTCGTCCTTCAGCTGGAAGCGTCAGTTCGGGCTCGAGACTCCGAACCTCTGGCGCGAGATCGGGATTGGACTGGTGGCGGGTGCGGGCGCCTGGGCTGCGGTCCTCGCCGTCCTGATCCTCGTCGGGATCATCATCGTGGCGGTGGGCGGTGATGAGGCGATGCCGCAGGAGCCCTCGCCGTTGATCCCGTGGATCGCCGGTTTGCCGATTGTCGTTCGCCTCGCGGTGAGCGCATCAGCCGGGTTCTTCGAGGAGCTGTTCTTTCGCGGTTTTCTGCAGCCGAGGATCGGCATCGCCCTGTCGACGGCCTTCTTCGTACTGGCCCACGCCAACTATGAGCAGCCCCTGATGCTCGTCGGCATCGGCCTCCTGTCCGTCATCTACGGACTACTGGTTCGCTGGAGACAGAACATCTGGCCGGCGATCGTGGCGCACGCGCTTTTCGACGCGGTGCAGCTCCTCGTCGTCGTCCCGATCGCGTTGCGCTTCCTGGAGCAGGCTGACGGCGGTTCCTGGTTGCCTGTCGCTCTGGCGCCGCTCTCCATCTGGTGGCGGGTGCTCTGCTAAGCTTTTGGCTGGATCGAGGATGACGGCACCACAACCCCAAGTGAACGTCGCGATCGCCAGTCGCTACGAGAACATCGAGCTGGTTCAGGTCGCCGTCGAGGCGTCGCTAGATCTGCTCGATCTCGACGAGGAGACGTCGCATCGGATCGCCCTGGCGGTGCGCGAAGGGGTGGCCAACGCGATCAAGCATGGCAACCGGGAGAACCCGGACAAGACCGTCGATGTGGAGTGCGTTCTCGAAAGCAACCGGGTTGTCGTCAAGATCGAGGATCAGGGTGAGGGATTCGATCCGACGGCACTGCCCGACCCTCTCCACCCGGAGAATCTGATGAAGCCCAGTGGTCGTGGGATTTTCTTCATGAATCAGTTCATGGATGAGATCGACTACACCTTTTCCCCGGGCGGAGGTACGATCGTGACGATGAGAAAGACCATTACGCCCGCGTCGGACGAGGTGGGAACCAGCGAGGAGGAGTAGCGATGCAAATGACTGCTAAACACCGTGAGGGTGTGACCATTCTGTACCCGAAGGGCAAGATCACCATCGGCGCCGGCGACGTTGCCTTGCGCGAGGCGGTGGACGAGGCCCTGGGCGCCGGCGCAAGCAAGATCCTTATCAATCTGCACGGCGTGTCGACTGCCGACTCTTCGGGCATCGGTGAGATGGTTTCGGCCTACACGACCGTGACCAACAAGGGCGGCACGCTCAAGTTGTGCGAACTGCCCAGCAAGGTCTCGGACGTGCTGCAGATCACCCAGCTGTTCACCGTCTTCGATATCTACGAGAGCGAAGACGAGGCGATCGAGTCCTTCTGATCGGCGCTGGAAGTGATGGTGAGGGCCGCCGTCCCGAGAGGGCGAGCGGCCCTTGTCTTTGATGGGGACGCCTCAGTCCACGGTCGGCAGATCGGTCCAGTGGGCGCGCGCCAGGCTGTAGAGCTCACCGCTGAGGTAGTTCTCGTAGCCGTCGAGCTGGCGGGGCATGATGCCGACATTCATCTTGCTGAAGAGGCTGATGAACGGAAGCTCTCTGGCGAAGATCTCCTGCGCCTTCAGATAGTGCTCGCGGCGATCGTCGATCGTGAAGGAGGCGGCTCCGAACTCGATCGAACGATCGAAGTCGGAGTTGCTGAACCCCCCACGGTTGAAGCCGCCGGGAGGGACGCTCTCCGAGTGGAGCATGAGGGCGAAAATGTCGGGGTCGACGATTCCCGTCTGGGTGAGGCTGAAGATCTGGAAATTGCCCTGCTTGACGTCGTTGTAGAAGGTCGCGAACTCGTAGGATCTGATCTCGACCTCAATTCCAACTTCGGCGAGCATCGACTGGATGACCTGAGCCTGCAGGACCGAGGTCTGATCGGTGGAGGTTTTGTAGGTGAGCTGGAACCTCGTCTGCGGTCCGTCGCCGTCTGGGTCGACGTAGCCCGCGTCGTCGAGTAACCGCCGCGAGCTCTCCGGGTCATGGGGGACGGTAGCGAGACCTTCGTGATGCGCCCAGTGTCCAGGCGGGATGAGCGTCTCGCCGACGATGCCGAGCCCCTGCCACAGGGAGGCGACGATCCGCTCACGGTCGATGGCCGAGCGGATCGCTCGCCGTACCCGGACGTCGGAGAGTGGCTCCTGCCGAAGATTGAGGCCGAGGTAGGACCAGTTGGAGCCCGGGTCGATGACGACCGAATAGTCTGGATTCGACCGGAAGTCGTCGATGACGTCCGGTGCCAGTCCATTGACGATGAGTTGTGTCGAGCCCTTGCGCAGCTCGAGTTCGCGCACCGTGGCGTCAGGCACCTGCTTGAGGATCACTCGATCCAGGCTCGGGCGTCCCTGCCAGGCCTCGTCGTGGGCTTCGACGATGACCCGGTCCGGGGTCTGGCTGACGAACCGGAAGGGCCCTGTGCCGATCGGCTGGGCGTTCATGGTCTCTGGGTCAGTGCCCGTTGGAATGATGCCGAGATAGGTCGTGAGGTTGATCAGCATCGCGCCGTAGGGCTCGCGCATGTGAAAGTCGACGACCAACTCTTCGACCTTGCTGACGCGTTCGAGTCGAGCGAAAGCACCGGTCTTGGCGGTGACGACGGTGCCGTCGAGCATGGTCTGGAACGTCCAGACGACATCGTCGGCGGAGAAGGAGCGTCCGTCGTGAAATTGCACGCCCTCGCGCAGCTTGAACCGATAACGCAGACCGTCATCGAGGATGTCCCAGGCTTCGGCGAGGGAGGGAGCCAACTCGCCACTCGGGAGTTTCTCGACGAGGCCGTTGAGGATCAGCTCGAAGACTCGGGCTGAGCTCTGATCGGTGGCGATCCGCGGATCGAGGTGGATCGCGGGGTTCTCGAGGGCGACGACGACCTCGTTCGGCCGTGCGGCGTCAGGGGCGGTCGAACAGCCGGCCACGGCAGCGAGGACCACCGCCAGAAGCAGGCGACGAGGGTGGGAGTGCTTTGCTACGATGATCAAGTCAGTGGCGCCGCCGCAGATGAGAAAACGGGATGTTAGCAGTTCGAGAACCCATCGCTTGAGCGCTCTTCCGCCGGTGCCGCAGGTGGGTCTCGGGATCCTCTGCCTGACACTCCTCGCCGGTCTCGCGATTCCCCTGGCCGCTCAGCCGGAGAGCCGGGAGTCGGCCCTGACCGCCATCCGAGCCCGCGCAACGGAACTCGAAGGGAGCCTGGCTGACATCAGGAAGCGCAAGCAGGGGCTCGTCGGCGATCTGGTCGAGGCCGAATACGAACTCGAGCTGCAGACCCTGCGCGTCAGTGAAGCGCGGCAGCAGTTGGCGTCCGCCCAGGCCGCTCACGCCGAGGCCGAGGCCGAGCGGGTCGTTCTCGAGCAACGGTTGGCGGATGTTCGCGCCGCGGTCACGCGCCGGGTGGCAGGCCTCTACCGCAAGACCGGCCAGGGTGCCGCGCGGCTACTGCTGTCGGTCCAGGCGACCGACGATCTGCTCGGTGCGCTGCGGAGCCTACGATTCATGGTGCGTCGGGATGTCGACCTGCGGCGGGATCTCAACGACGCTCAGGATGCGATGGCCCGTCAACTCGAGGTGCTCGCACAGCACCGGCTGGAGGTGGAGACACTGGTCGAGCTCGAGTCGACCCGTCTCGCCGAGCGTCAGCGGCTCCATCGGCGCAGGGCGAACCTCCTGGCGCAGCTCGAGCGCAGCGAGCGAACCATGGCCGGCGAGTTCGATCGCCTCACCGAGCGGGAGTCGAAACTCGTGAGCCTGCTGACGACGCTGTCGGATCAGGGGACCGCCGGGTTGGAGGGGAGGCGAATCCAGGAGTATCGCGGCGTGCTCGACCGACCGATGGTGGGCTCCGTGACGCGGCCCTTCGGACCGCGCAGGGATCCGCGCTACCAGACCCTGGTTCCGCACAATGGACTGAGGCTGACCGGCCTGGCCGGAGAGCCTGTGCGAGTGATCTTCCCGGGGACGGTTCTCTACGCCGAGGAGCTGGAGGGCTACGGCCCGACGGTGATCGTGCTCCATCGGGACAGAGTGTTCAGTCTTTACGCCGGCCTGGACGGAATCTCGGTGGAACGGGATGAGTTAGTATCCATCGGCCAGGTCCTGGGCTCGGCCGACGGGGCTCTCTACTTCGAGGTCCGCGACGAGAACAGGCCGGTCAATCCAGCGGAGTGGATACGATGAACGAACCTCGAAAAGCCTTTCGCAGTCGCCTCTTGTTCATGGTGGCCTCGGTCGCCTGCCTGGCGCCGTTCGCGGTGGGAGCTCTCATCGGCGCCGAAGCCGACGAGGAGGATTCGCTCTTCAAACAGCTCTCGGTTCTCTCCGAAGTGCTGACCCTCATCCAGAGGACCTACGTCGACGAGACTTCGATGCGGTCGCTGCTCGACGGCGCGCTCGAAGGCGCGACCGACGCGCTCGATCCGATGGCCACCTTCGTGCCCGCCGATCAGACGGCGGCATACGCCGAGACCCTGAGCGTAGGCTCGAGTCGCAGCGGCGTTCTCGTCGCCAAGGATCGGGGTATCGCCTACGCGGTGACGGTCATCGAGGGCAGCCCGGGAGAGCTGGCAGGGCTCAAGCGGGGAGATGTGATCGCGGCAGTGGACGGAGTGTCGACCCGCAACATGGCTCTCTGGCATCTGCAGGGCGTCTTCGCAGGCGAGCCGGGGACCGAACTCCAGCTCGAGTTGTTGCGCAATGGTCAGGGCGAGTCGGTCACGCTCCAATTGGGGGCCTTCGAGCTCCCGGAGCCGTCTCTTGCCCGGCAGGACGACATCGCCGTCCTCACCGTGCCCTCCTTCGACCGACGGTCGCTCGGCAAGGTTCGGGATCTGGTCGGTAGCCTGTCCGACACCGACGATCGACTGATCGTCGACGTCCGCGGCGCTGCCGCCGGAGAGCCCGAAGTGGCCTACGAGATGGCGGCGCTCTTCGCCAGCGGCAGGCTCGGCAATCTGATGGCGCGGGAAGACGAGCTGCGAGCCTTTGACAACGATCTCCCGCCGCTCTGGCAGGGGAGGATCGCGGTCGCCGTGGATGGCGGAACCCAGGGATCGGCGGAGATCCTGGTTTCAGTACTCGAACAGTCGGCATCCGCCACTCTAGTCGGCGAACCGACCTTCGGCCTCGCCGGACGTTTCGGCTTGATCGCCTTGCCCAGCGGCGGCGAGCTGGCGATGAACGACGCGTTGTTCACCGGGCCGGACGGCGAGCCGATCGACGAGCGGCTGATCCCGGACGAACTCGTTCGCGCGTCGCTGCGTTCGATCAGCGGCGAAGAGGGCGAGAGCGAGGACAGGATTCTCGATCGCGCGGTCGAAGTTCTGTCTCGTGACGAAGCGAAGGCCGCCTGAGCGGGCCTCGCGAAGACAGGGTGCATCGTTGACCAGGCGCCGCAAGAAGCGAGCAGGGCGCAGACCCCGCCTCGGGTGGGTCCTGCTGGCGGTCGTTCTCATGGCCGGCGGGGCCTGGTGGTGGTTCCGGGGTAGAGAGGTCGAGCCGGTCGCCTCGACGCCTCAGGAGGACCCTCGACCCTCGACGCCTGGGGCAGGTGACGATCCACCGTCAGCTGCCGAGCCCAGTGCCGTGGCCCCATCGCCGAGGCCGGCGCCGCTCCGGCAGGTCGAGCCGGGGAGCGCGAGGATCGCTCTGGTGATCGACGACCTCGGGCGTCGCGTCAGTGACGTGGACCGGCTCGAGGCGTTGGGCGTGACGTGGACGGCTGCGGTCCTCCCGTTCGAGAGTCGGACCGGCGAGGTGGTCGCGGCGCTCAAGAGTCGAGGGGTCGAGTACCTGTGCCACTTGCCGATGCAACCGGTCAGTGCCAATCCGGGCCCGGGAGCGCTCAGGGTGGACATGAACCGTCGGGAACTCGAGAAGGCGACTCGCGCAGCGCTCGACGCGGTGCCGGGAGCCAGCGGTGTCAACAACCACATGGGATCGGTTCTCTCGGCCGATCGGCAGGCGATGTTGTCGATTCTCGGTGAACTGGCCCAACGCCGGCTCTTCTTCCTGGACTCGAGAACCAGTGCGGCCAGCGTCGGCTACGACGTGGCACTCGAGCTCGGTCTGCCCGCAGCCGAGCGCCAGGTTTTTCTCGATGCAGAGCCGGGGCGCGAGGCGGTCGAAGCCCAGTTCGTCCGTCTCCTCGAGGTCGCCAGGCAGCGGGGCGCGGCGGTTGCTATCGGGCACCCCCACGCTGATACATTCGCCGTGCTCCAAAGCCAGGTCGCGCGTGCGGTTGCTGCGGGCTACGAGTTTGTCCCTGCCAGCTACCTGCTCGACCGTCCGGCAGCGGGCCTGGAGCCCTGACAGACATGAGAATCCTCGGAATTTCGGCGTTCTACCACGACTCGGCGGCCTGCCTGATCGAGGATGGGGAGATCGTCGCAGCGGCCCAGGAGGAGCGGTTCACCCGCAAGAAACACGATCACAGCTTCCCGGCGAAGGCGATCTCGTACTGTCTCGGGGCGGGCGGGATCACAGCCGAGCAGCTCGACAGCGTCGCCTTCTACGACAAGCCGTGGCTCAAGTTCGAGCGCCTCCTCGAGACTTATCTGGGCTTCGCCCCGGCGGGGCTCCCTTCGTTCTACCGCTCGATGCCGCTCTGGCTGCGCGAGAAGCTCTGGATGGAGGGGCTCATTCGGCGAGAGCTGGGGGACTACGAGGGCGAGATCCTCTTCCCCGAGCATCATCAGTCTCACGCCGCCTCCGCCTTCTATCCTTCGCCCTTCGAGCGGGCGGCGGTCATCACCAGCGACGGTGTCGGCGAGTGGGCGACGGCATCGTGGGGGCTGGGAGAGGGGCGCACTCTCGAGCTGCGGCAGGAACTCAGATTCCCCCACAGCCTCGGTTTGCTCTACTCGGCCTTCACGTACTACACCGGGTTCCGGGTCAATTCGGGCGAGTACAAGATCATGGGCCTGGCGCCTTACGGCGAGCCGAAATACGTCGACACGATCCTCGAGCACCTGGTCGACCTGCGAGACGACGGGTCGTTTCGATTGAACATGAAGTACTTCAACTACTGCCAGGGCTTGACGATGACTTCACGGGCCTTCGACCGGCTTTTCGGGGGTCCGCCACGCAAGCCCGAGAGCGAGTTGACCCAGAGGGAGATGGACTTGGCTCGCTCGGTGCAGGAGGTGACCGAGGAGATCATGTTGCGGATGGCCCGCTATGCCCGGCGTGAGACGGGGGCCTCGGCACTCACCCTCGCCGGGGGTGTGGCGCTGAACTGCGTGGCCAACGGCAAGATCCTGCGTGAGGGGATCTTCGATGATGTCTGGATCCAGCCGGCGGCCGGCGATGCGGGAGGAGCTCTCGGTGCCGCTCTCTTCGCCTGGCATCAGGTTCACGAGGGTCCGAGAGGTGCGGACCCTCGGGCCGACCGACAGGCCGGCTCCTACGCCGGGCCGTCGTTCTCGACCGACGCGATCGAAGAGTGGCTGAAGGAGCGCGAGGTGCCATATCACCGCCTCGAAGCCGACGAGACGACTACGACGGTGGCCGATCTTCTGGTGGACGAGAAGGTGATCGGCTGGTTCTCGGGGCGAATGGAGTTCGGTCCGCGGGCGCTCGGGGCGCGCAGCATCATCGGCGACGCGCGCAGCCAGCGTATGCAGTCGGTGATGAACCTGAAGATCAAGTATCGGGAGTCGTTCCGCCCCTTTGCGCCGGCCTGTCTGGCTGAAGACGTCGAGGATCTGTTCGAGCTCGATCGGCCGTCGCCCTACATGCTGCTGGTCGCCGACGTCCAGCAACGCCGCCGCCTCGAAGCGCCGGCGGACGAACGGGACCTCTTCGGTATCGACAAGCTCAACGTTCCGCGCTCCGACATCCCCGCCGTGACCCATGTGGACTACTCCGCCAGGGTGCAGACCGTGCATAGCGAGACCAACCCCAGATTCCACTCCCTGATCTCGGCTTTCAAGGAGAGGACCGGCTATGGGGTCGTGGTGAACACCTCGTTCAACGTCCGCGGGGAACCGATCGTCTGCACCCCGGAGGACGCCTACCTCTGTTTCATGCGCACTGAGATGGACGTCCTCGTGCTCGAAGACTGCGTGCTCTACAAGACAGAACAGCCAGCGCTCGACGAAGAGGGCGACTGGCGGGATCTCTACGCCCTGGACTGATCAGATGGCCTTTACTCGCAAAACAGTCAAGGAACTGCGGACCTTCGGCTTCGCCTTTGGCGGTGGCCTGACGGTGCTGGGCAGCCTCCTCCTGTGGAAGGGCAAGGTCGGCGCACCCTGGGTTCTTGCTGCTGCGGCCACCGTGCTAGTGCTCGGCGCCGTCGCGCCCCGGATTCTCAGACCTCTGAACTGGCTGTTGGAGACGATCTTCCGGGCGCTGACGGTGGGCTTGACCTACGTCATCCTGACGCTCGTCTTTCTGCTGGTGCTGACGCCGCTCGGGCTTGTACGACGGCTGCTGGGCAAGGACGGCCTGGGCCGGAGGCCCGACCCCGATCGCTCGACGTACTGGATCGACGTCGAGTCCGACGGCCCGGGTACGAGACCGAACAAGCCCTTCTGAGCGACTCCGGTCGTCCGGCCATCGGCCAGCCCGAAGTCCGCTTCCGAGCGGATCGGGCCGAAGGGACAACTCGCTTATTCGGAGGTGGATTGTTTGCATGTCCGGCTGGTTCGGCCCTTGCAACGCTCTAGTGGCATACGGCAGAGACGGGACTTCCAAAGCTCGACCTGGAGCCACGTTGAAGAGCCAAGTCCCTTAGTTGCAGCCAGTTAGACATGCCCGGGCAAGATTACCTGCCACCCGTTTCCGGCCCCCCCATTTTTACTGACTGACAAAAAATAGACCAACAGAGACCGAAAAAATGACCTCTGTATCCAACGCACGAAGGCGAACACCCAGAGACGGAGGCCTCGGCCGCGGTCGGGGGTTCACCCTCATAGAGCTCCTCGTGGCGGTCACCGTGATGGGGCTGATCGCGACGCTGGGCATGCCGGCGCTCATGCAGATGGTTCATCGGACCAAGATGGAAGGCATCAACCGACAGACCGGCTTGCTCTTCCAGCAGGCCAGGCTCGAGTCGATCAAGCGTGGCGTCCCCGCAGTCGTGATGATCGAGCCCACCCTGCGGGAAGTGGTCGCGTTCGTGGACGTACACGGCGCGGCGTCGACGGATCCGAGCGATGGGCTGTTCAATCCTCTCGGCGGACTCCCTGTCGGCGGGACGGACTTCGAGTTCGCCCGTTACCCGCTGCCGAGCGGCGTGGACTTCGCCTTTCTGTCCGACACGGGACTGGCGTCGGTTGACGGCTTCATCAACACGGGGAATCCCGACCCACCGGACAGCCAGGTCATCTTCAAGTCCAACGGATCGGCCTTCTCCGACGGCGCTCTGCGCTTCGGCGATGTGCGAGGCAACTACCTCGAAGTCCGGGTCAGTCCGGCCAGCACCGCCCGAGTCCAGATCCGCAAGTGGAACGGCGCCGAGTGGTTGGCGGCCAACGAAGGAGGTTCACCATGGGCGTGGCATTGAGATCGAATCTTCCCCAGCGCCGGACGTCCGGCGAGGGCTTCTCCATGGTGGAGACTCTCGTCGCCTCTTTGCTGGTGCTGACGATCGCCATCGGCGTCCTGCCGATGTTCACCCGAGCGACTATCAACAATGCCTCGGGGTTCGACTACACGCGAGTGACCAACGAGGCGCGCTCGCGTGCTGAGGAGTTCTTCCAGATGCCTTTCAACGCCGAGGCGCTGCGCCTCCAGACCGGCACGGAACGCGCCTATGACGAGTACTACGCGATGAATGACGACGTCTGGCGTGACGGCGACGTGGCGGCGGCCACGGCTGCAGGGGATACGCCGTTGTGGACTCGCACCACGGTCATCCGCCAGTTCAACGTCGACGATCTGACCACTCCGCTCGACGAGACCGCCCGCGAGGGCCTGGTCCACGTCAAGGAGATCGCCGTCAGGGTCGCGCCAGTCAGCCTTGGCGGTGCGGTGGGTGTTCGCAAACAGGTCAGCCTGAGGCTCTTGAAGAGCTCGTGATGACGAGATCTCGCACAGCAGTTGCTCGCCGACCGGCCACTTCCGAGGGGTTCACCCTCCTCGAACTGCTGATCTCCATGTCGATCGTGATCGGATTGCTGATGGCGGTCCTGACCTTCTTCGACTACAGCTCGCGGTTGTCGAGAGTGCAGATGCACAACGCCGACTTGCAGCAGTCGCTGAGAATGGCGCAGACGGAACTCGTGGCCAAGACTCGGATGACGGGGCGGGGGCCCCTCCCGTTGACCCGCTTCCCGAGCGTTCTCATGCCGAACGGGCTGGGTGTCGGGGTCGAGAACAACGTACCGGCGGGCACGCAGTTGGCCAGCTGTGACTGTGCTCCGGTTCTCGAGGGCACCGATGTCCTCACTTTGAGGGGAGTGTTCTCGAGCTCTGTCTACCAGGTCAGCCCGACGAGCACGGACTTCGATTTGTCTCTCCCTGACTCGGGAACGCTGATTCTGAGGAATCTAAGTCCGACTGGAGTGCCTCAGGATCTGCAAGCGATCAAGCGAGCCATCGAGTCGACACAAGCCGGCAATCCCGAGGCCCTGTTGCTCGTGAGTCCCGTCGACGATGCGATCTACGCTCTGGTCGAGATCCAGCCCGCAAGTACGGTGTCGCCGGCGACCGGCACACCCGAGACCGCGACGCTGCAGTTCCTCGTGCAGGGCGGCACTCACACGGCCGACTATCTCAACCTGTCGCCGGGCGGGGCCTTCCCGGCGGCTCTCCAGACGGTGGCCTACGCCGGGCTCGTGGAGGAGTATCGCTACTACGTCCGTGCCGATCGTGCCACGCCGGGCGACCCGTCGAGCGACCTCATCCCTCGCCTCTCGAAGGCTCAGTTCTTTCCCGGGACGCAGGTTGCTTATGGCTCGAACACCGGCAATCTCCGGGTCGACGTCGCCGACAACGTGTTCGACCTCCAGATCGCCCTCGGCATTGACGTCGATCAGGACGAAGTCATCGACGAGGGTGCGGACCCTTCGGACGACGACGAATGGCTGTTCAACCATCCGGGCGATGACGCCTCGGACACGAGTCTGTGGAACGGCACGATCGCGTCTCCGACCCGCCTCTACTACGTGCGGATCAATACGCTGGGCAGAGCGGCGAGGGCCGATCCGAAGTTCCAGGCTGATCTGTTGACGATGGTCGAGGACAAGAACTACGCCCAGAGCCCGTTCAGTGAATTCAACAACCTGGTGAGTCGCCGATTCCGCCGCAGGGCGGTGCAGGCGGTTGTCGACCTGAGGAACCTGTCATGAACCGAAAGATTCTGGGGCGTTACGAGCGCGAAGCCGGCAGCGCCTATCTCGTCAGTTTGATGGCTCTGATGGTCCTGACACTCCTGGGGCTGTCGGTGACTCTGATCTCACAAACCGAGATGACCCTCGGCGCCAATGATCGGTCGATCAACCGTGTCTTCTATGCCGCGGATGGAGCGATTTCCCTTTCCATGGCCCGAGCCCTTGTGCGGGCGGACTACGAGTCCAAGGCCTATGAGGAAGCGGATTCCTCCGGTGCGGCCCTGAACATCCGCTATCAGGTCGACGCCTCGGCGTTCTATCCGATTCTGGATTCACCCTGCAATCTGTGCCAGATCAACGATGCCGGAACCTACGAAGACGACGCTTATCGCAAGATCAACCACGCGGTGGCGGCGAGCGCGACCCGTGTCGGCGGCGTCGATGCGACGGTGCTGGCGCGCAGCAGTCAGGCGACCATGGTCGAGGTGCAGCCCTGGCAGAACACCGTCGATGCGCTTGTATTCGTCGACGATCCAGACGAACTGAAGAAGATCAAATTCTAGGGGACGTGACGTGCTCCAGAGACAATCGATAAAGACACTGGCGACCGGCCTGCTCCTCGCGACGCTGCCGACGCTTGCAGCTGCGGATGACAGGGATCTCCTACGCTTCAGTACGGCGAAGCCGTACGTCTTCATTCTCCTCGACACTTCGCTGTCGATGGGGAACAGGATGGGCCCCGGCGATGTTTGGGTCCCAGGTGGAGGCGACAACCCTGATTCGAGGATGTTCCAGGCCAAGCAGGCTCTCTACGACGTCTTCAGCGCCGTGGACGATGTCCATTTCGGACTGGCGACCTACAACCAGGACGGTGTCCGGGTCATCGCGAAGCACTGGCTCTACTTCCTACCCGTCAGCGGACCGCCCAACTGGCCCCTGAGCTTCCCGAGCGCCGACCCCGACGGCAACCTGACGACGCTCATCGATACCCTCGAGGACACCGACGACGACGGCATTCCCGACACGGGAGACGGGATCCCGGACGCAAGAGTCGGCGATATCCAGGGTGATGTCATCACCCTCGGGCCGCACTTCGGTCTCAGCCCGATTGGAGTTGCCGGATCCTGCTTCGCTCCGCTGGACCTCAGCGATCAAGATGACAGGAATCGTGTCCAGGCCTTCGCTATGCAGGCGGACAACGCCAGCCCCTCGACGATCTGGCTGTCGGAGAACGGTGAGCGCTATCGACTCGAGGTGAGGATGGCGTCGACATCTCTGCCGATCGGCTCGAACGTCGTGAATCTGGAGTTCAACCTCGACCACATCGTCGGTTGCCCCGGCACCATCGCCGACTCCTGGACCCGGACACTCGATTTCAAGCGCGACGCCTTCCTCAGTGAGGTTTTCGTCAACGACGGAGATCCAGCCGGCGACAGCGAGGAGAACTACCCCGGACTCTGGCCCTGGACCGATGTCATCAGCGAGGCCGACTTCAGCGCCGATCATCCCTTCACCGGCAAGGGGTGGGAGGGCAACTACGACTCGGGAGTCTCGACTGGAGACCCCGCGTTCGACGGGTTGGTCACCGAGGACGATGAATACCGTCAGGGCAACCGACGAACGGAGATCAAGCCCTTCGAGGACACCACCGTCAGCGCGATCGGCCGCCCTCTCGACTCAGGAGATGTGCTTCCCTTCGACTGGAGCAACACGCGCAAGAACGAGTTTCTGCGGCGGCTCGCACCGAACCGGGTGGATCCGACGGCGATTCCTGACTTCGGTACGGCTACCTACTTCGACGACGTCATCTCTCAGGGCTTTCACCAGCCGACCAACCCTTTGATCCGTCCTCTGATCGCCGTGGACGAGAGTCCTCTGGCCAAGTCGCTCAACGATCTGCGCTGCTGGTATCTCGGCCGGGATGGATCGGGCGCCAACGGCAAGTGCCGCAACAGCGCCTACTTCGATCGCGGCTGGGAGTCCTTCGCTTGCGGGGCGGATGGCGAGTTCGGCTGTCGCCGAACCTTCTTCATCGTCGTCGGCGACGGCGAAGACACGGGCCGGGGTGAGGACGCGACGGCCGACATCGCTGCTTTGAACTCACACTCCGGGATCGAAACATGGGCGATCAATCTGGGTGAGCCCAGGGACTGCACCAGTGGCGGGACGCTGCACCCTCTCGTTCGAGCAGGCAAGGGCGAGTGCGTCACCGTTTCGAACCGCTCCGAGTTGACCACGGTGCTCCAGGCCCTGCTGGGCGAGATTCGCGAGGTGGCGAGAGCGTTCGCCTCTGCGGCAGTTCCAGGCGTTCAGTCGACGGTGGCTCAACGGATCTTCCTTGGCAGCTTCCGGCCTTTGAACGACGAGTCGGTCTGGGACGGTCACGGCTATGCCTTCCTGAAGCCGCTGCCTCTGGCCAATGATCGTCCGGACCTGACGCTGTGCCTCGACAAGGCCGACTCCGAGAGTCAGTGCCTGTTGTGGGACGTAGGGACCGAGCTTCTCGGCACACCTAACCAGGCGCTGTCTGCCGCCGACATGGCAGATCCGACCAAACGCCGCGTCTTCTATTCGGGAGGGCTGGCTACCGGCACCTGGACGGGGGAGAGACGGCTGCTCGGGCCCACTGAGGACACCACCCTGGCCGCGGATCGCTACGACCTCTGGTCGGCCCTAGGTATTGCGTTCAGTCTGGACGATCCCTTGACCGGAGTCGATCAGGCCGCCCAGGCTCGGGCCAACGCGGTGATCGCAGAAACACTGGCGGTGAAGAGTTCGACGATCGACTCCGTCGACCCAGACACGGGCCTACCGGTCAGCGAAGCTGTGAGCTACCTGCTCGGTGACGCCTTTCACGCACCGCCGCTCGTCGTCGGAGGGCCGCCCTCGACTTTCAACTTCTCGTCCGACCTCTATGCGGGTCTCGGCCCAGCGGGCGCCACCTGTCAAAGCGGCGACAACCCGGGCTACCGTTGTTTCTTCCGCCGCCACCAGTACCGGCGGCGAGTCATGCTGACCGCCAACAACGATGGTCAGGTCCATAGCTTCGATGCCGGCAACTACAGGGTCTCCGGGACCGATCCGGCGACCGGTGCGTCGATCGACAAGGCCTTCGACAACGGCACCGGCAAGGAGCTCTTTGCCTATGTGCCTCGCCTGGTCATGCCGACCGTGACCGAGCTGGCCGAGGGCGACTCCCACCGCTTCGCCAACGACGGTCCGATGAGTGGAGCCGATGTCTTCATCGATCCCGCGCACAGTGGTGTTCCGACCGTCGCGGACAGAGAGTGGCGCACGGTCATCGTGGCGGGTCTGCGCGAGGGCGGCGCCGGCTACTACGCCCTCGACCTCACCCAGCCCGACCACCTGAGCTTCAGCGATGGCGAGTTCATTCCGCAATCGCTCGGGGCGAACAATCACGTACCCTCCTGCACTGCGAACTACCAGGAGGCAAACTGTGGGCCGGTCCCCTATCCCGCCGTGTTGTGGGAGTTCACGGATTCGATTCTCGATCTGACGATTCCGGCGCCGGGCAATCCGCGCGTCCGACTGGACGAAGACGTCAACGGCATCGCGGACCTGGCCGACACCTGGTCGAAACCCAGTCTCGGCAGGATCCGTGTCTGTGCCGAAGGCGGTACCGCGTGCGACCCCAGGGACCCGACGAACAACGGGGACGTGGAGGACCGTTTTGTGGCTATCTTCGGGGGTGGCATGGACATCGACTCCAAGGCTACGCCCGACCTCTCTGTCCGCGGCAACTGGCTCTACATGGTGGACGTGGAGACCGGCGAGACCCTCTACAAGGCGAAGCTCCAAGACGAACTGGGCAATAGCGGTGCGGCCGCCAGCCCACCCGCCGCCGTCGACACCGATCAGGACGGAGTCCTCGACCGTGTGTACATCGGCACGATCGCCGGTCGCATGTATCGCCTCGATCTCGTCCGCGACACGATGACCGGCCTGCTTCCCGCGCTCAGTGATCTCGGCACGGTGAACGCTCTCAACGGACTCAGCTATTCCGTCTCGCCCCGCATCGATCCAGCAGAGTGGACGCCGCGACTGGTGTTCGACACGGTCGGTCCGACCAGCAGTTCCGACGCCACTCTCATCAGGCGTCCGATCTATCACCCGCCGGCGGTCTTCTTCATCGCCAAACTGGCGACCTACGGCCTGGCGGTCGGCACAGGTGATCGTGAGGACCTGTGGAGCACCTCCGCTGCCGAGGGAAGGTTCTACGTCTTCGCGGACGACCTGGACCTGACCGGGTCCGCAATGGTCGAGAGTGATCTCGAGCGAATCGGCCTGTTGGATAACAACGTCGCCGACGACTATCTGACCAACCCGGCCACACTCCCCGGACAACGCGGTTGGTACCTCACTCTGGAGCCTGAAGAACGAGTGATCACCGACGGTTTCGCCCTCAGCGGAATTACCATCTTCTCCTCGTTTTCACCGAGAATCGAGGATGTGGAGGGTTCGCCGGTCGAACCGGGTTGTGCCACTGGTAATGGCGGTGGTGGCGGCGGTGGCGGCGGTGGTGGCGGAGGCGGCGGTGGCGGTGCCAACGCGCCTCAGACCTGCTCGAAGGTCGGCAACAGCAACCTCTACGCTGTCGACACGACCAACGGTAATGCGCTGCTGCGCGACGCGACACTGCAGGATGTGCGTTCGGTCGAGGTCTCGACGTTTGTCTCGAATCCCTACGCTGAGACCGGCACGACGACGCAGGACGGTTCTGGCGCGCCGGGCACCGCTGCCGACGACCTGGACGAACGACTGATCGACATCATGAACGGGCTCAAGGACCTCTTCCCGCCCAACTGTCGATTTGCCAACTATCGGATCGATATTCGGACGATCGCCGCCGACACCCGGGTGCAGTGGATCGCCCCGGTTCCTGTCTGCATCATCGGCAAGAACTGGAAAGAGTTCTAGGTCCTGCGCGAACTCAACGTTCGCGGAGGACCGTGAGCGGTCGCGTCCTCAGCGCCGGCCAGCCGGCAGCCAGGGCAGTGGCAGTGGTCAGTCCGACGCAGGCTGTGACAGCCAGCAGAGTGGTCGTCGGGCGGAAGGTCCACTCGAGCTCCATTCCGCGGGTGAGGACCGTCCACGCCAGGAGGTTGCCTCCGATGGCGCCGACCGTCGCGGCAAGGAGGCCGATCAAGAGGTTCTCGGTCGTCGATTGGGCGAGGATCTGCAGGCGGGTCATGCCCAGGGTCTTGAGCAGCGCCGTTTCGCGTCCTCGTTGGCTGGCGGCAGCGCTGACGGCGCTCGCCAGGATCACGATTCCCGCCAGTACGGTGAAGCCGCCGAGGAAGCGTACGCCGAGACTCAGACGCTCCATGATGGCCGCTATCCGGCTCAAGACCTCGCGAATTCGCAACAGGGTGACGTTGGGGAACTCGGCTGCGATGGCGTCCTGGGTCGCCTGCTCGCCGCCCTCGGGGAGTTGCACCGTGGCGACCCGCATCTGCGGTGCCTCCTCGAGCACTCCGGGTTCGATGACCATGAAGAAGTTGACTCCGAAGGTCCGCCATTCGACCGTGCGCAGGCTGGTGACTGTCACTTCGAAGAGGACGCCCTGGACCTCGAACTCCAGTCGGTTGCCCAGTTCGAGACCCACGTCGCGGGCAAAGTCGGCCTCGAGGCTGACCTCGGCCAGATCGGGATCCGACCAGAGCGCCCCTTCCACGATCCTGTTGTCTGCGGGCAACTCCTCGAGGTAGGTGAGGCGCTGCTCGCGGGTCATTCCCCAGCGTCGGTCGCCGCTACCCGGTGTCTCGACCAGCTTCGCGACCTCCACGCCGTCGATACGCCGCAGCCGAGCACTGACGACAGGCACCGAGATCAGGTCGGTGCCGCCACTTTCGGCGAGAACGGTCTCGACTCCGGACCACTGGTCCGGCTGAATGTCGACAAGAAAAGCGCTCGGGGCCTCGGCGGGCAGCTGAGCCCTGAGCGTCTCGGTCAGACCCAGCTCGACCAGGCGCATGGCGAGGACGAGGAGAATCCCGAGGCCGAGAGCGACGCAGGCGCTGAGCGTCGCAGCACCGGGCCGAGCGAGGGCCAACAGGCCCTGGCGGATGGTGGTCGTGCGTACGACGGCCGCCAGCGGTCGAACCACCCGCATCGCGAGGCGGGTCAATAGCGTGAGAGCCGTGGTGGCAACGACCAGCCCGAGGGTGAAGAGTGCGCCCCGGCGGGCCGAGCCCGCCTGCAGGGTGGCCGCCAGGCCGACGCCGGTCACGAGGACGGTCCCGACGACAGCCTTGAGCCATCGCGACATGGCGACGGGCTCGACGTCCCGTCGTAGAACGCGCAGGGGTGGGATGCGTCGGACTTTGAGGACCGAGGGCAGCGTGAAGAGCAGTGCGATACCGACGCCGAGCCCGAGGCCACGCAGCCAGGCCGAGAGTTGCCAGACGGAGAGCTCCTGCACTGGCATGAGGTCGCCGGCCAATCGCGGCAGCACCCCGGCGGCGAGAGTGCCGAGAGCGCAACCCACGAGACTGCCGGCCAGACCCAGGATGAGCGCCTGGATGACATAGAGGAAGACGATCTGCCGGGGGCGCCAGCCAAGGCATCGCAGGATCGCGATGTCGTCGAGCCGGTGTGCCAGCCAGGCTTCCAGGGTGTAGGCGATGCCGACGCCGCCGAGCAGCAGCGACAGGAGGGCCACGAGGCCGACGAACCGGGACGTCCTGTCGAGCATCCGGCGGAGCCGCGGCTGGGCGTCGGCGTAGGTCTCGACGCGGAATACCGTGCGGTCGAGATCGGCTCGCAGCTCCTCGACCAGAGCCTCGGTGCGCTCGGCGTCGAACTCTCCAGGCAGGGCCGCCAGGAGGCGGTAGCCGATCCGGCTGCCGAACTGCTCCAGGTCGGTGCGGGCCAGGCCCGCAGAGGACATGAGGACTCTCGGGCCGAGCGAGAAGACGCCGCCGACACGATCCGGCTCGCGGTCGATAATGCCGGCGATTCGGTAGCCGAGGCCGCCGATCTTCAGGGTGTCGCCTTCGGCCATCCTGAGTCTCGAAACCACGTCGGGAGCCACAAGGACCTCATCGTCGGCGAGCCCACGTGCCGGGAGCGGCGGTGTCGTCTCGAGTTCACCGTAGAAGGGGTAACCCCGGTCGACCGCCTTGAGCTCCACCAGCAGGCTGGAGCCGGGCGTTTCGTTGCCTGTGGTCAGGATGGTGATCAACTCCCGCGTCACGGCAGTCCGGGCCCCGCGCGAGACGAGCAGTTCGCGAACCGAGTCGTCGATCGGCTTCGACCCGCGAATGGCGAGGTCGGCCGCCAGCAGTTGTCGCGCCTCGCCGCGGATGCTGCGGTCGAGAGCCGAAGCGTGCGTGGCGACGGCCACGACGGCCGCGACGCCGATCGCCAGACAGGTGATGAAGAAGATCAGGCGGCCGGGCGCAGCTCTCCATTCCGCCCGAAGGGCCCGGACGTAGAGATTGGTCAGGGCTCCGGGGTTACTCAAGCGTCAGTTCTCCCTCGTCCAGCATCGCTCTGAGGTCGGCTCGCTCTGCGACCGCGGGGTCGTGAGTGACGACGACGAGGGTCGTGCGCGATTGCGCGCGGAGTTGGTCGATCAGATGCAGCACGTTGCGGCCGTTGGCTCGATCGAGATTGCCGGTCGGTTCGTCGGCCAGGAGGAGGGCGGGCCGGTTGGCGAAGGCGCGAGCCAGAGCCACCCGTTGCTGCTCACCGCCGGAGAGCTGGCCCGGATAGTGGTGCGTGCGTTCGGCCAGACCGACCTGGTCCAGCAGCCGGTCCGCCTCGCGCCCGGGAGAGGGTGCACCGAGAAGCTCCAGTGGCAGCATCACATTCTCCCGCGCCGTTCGATTGGCCAGGAGCTGGAACGACTGGAACACGAAGCCGATGTGATCGCGCCGCAGTCGGGCGAGATCGTCCTCGCTCCGGTCGTGTACGGCTTCGCCGTCGATCCAGACCTCGCCGCGAGTCGGATTGTCGAGCCCGGCAATCAGGGCGAGGAGGGTGGACTTGCCGCTGCCGGAGGGTCCGAGAACGGCGAGGGAGGATCCGCGGTCGAGGGTCAGGTCCACGTCCCGCAGGACGGTGAGCTCTCGGCCTGCCGAAAGGAAGGACTTGGTCAGACCACGAATCTCGAGGTGGCTGGTCATCGGCAGGGTTCCATGGGTCGTCGAATTGGCGTCGGGCGCCGAGTCTTGTTGGGGTACGGGAGGCTGCGCGCAAGGTTGCTGCGGCGGAGGAGGAGACTAACACCGCGGTGGCGCCTACAATGTGCCGATGTGGAGAAGGCTTGGATGGGCGATCTGGATGCTCGCCGCGGCAGGGTGCGCCCGCGACGAGGGTGCCGTGCCGGAGCCGAAAGCTGCGGTTGCGACGGCTGCCGAGCGCCCGGTCGCTGCAGCCGGAGAGCAAGCCCTGCCCCGGGTGCTCTTTCTCGGTGACAGCCTGACGGCCGGCTTTGGCCTGAGTGAGGCCGAGGCGTTTCCCGCCCTGATCGATGACGCGCTGCGCGAACGCGGATGGGATGTCGACGTCGTCAACGGTGGCGTCAGTGGCGACACGACGGCCGGCGGTCTCTCGCGCCTCCCCTGGCTGCTCCGGCAGTCGCCGGACATCGTCGTCGTCGAACTGGGCGCCAATGACGGCCTCCGCGGCCTGCCGCTCGCAGGCACGGCAGAGAACCTGGGAAAGATCGTCCGGGCGGCCCACGACGCGGGAGCCGAGGTCCTCCTGGTGGGAATGAGACTGCCGCCGAACTACGGTGCAACCTATGCCCAGGACTTCGAGGCTGTCTTCAACCGGATCGCTGCCGAACTGGAGGTCGTGTACATGCCGTTTCTTCTTGAGGATGTCGGCGGCGTGGCCGAATTGAACCTGCCCGACGGGATCCACCCCAACGCCGATGGGCATCGCATCGTCGCCTCCAACCTACTGCCCTTCGTCGAGCAGCTCCTCGAGAGGCTGGAGTCGGGGGCAGCGGCATGAAGATCGGCATCCTGTCCCTCGGGCGCACTCTCTACTCGACCCGCAGGCTGCGCGAAGCGGCGATGGCCCGCGGTCACGAGGTTCGGGTGATCGACTACCTGCGCTGCACGATGCACGTCTCTCCGCGGGAGCCTGCCGTGATCTACCGCGGGCGTCCGCTGGACCCCGACGCCGTCATCCCGCGCATCGGTTCGACCCATACGTTCTACGGCACCGCCGTGGTGCGCCAGTTCGAGATGCTGGGTGTCGTCACGGCGAACCACGCCGGATCGATCGTTCTCGCGCGCGACAAGCTACGGTCGATGCAGGTTCTGGCTCGCGCCGGCGTCGACCTGCCGGTCACCGGCTTCGCACATTCGGTCAAGGACACCCAGGCTCTCATCGATCGCGTGGGGGGCGCCCCGCTGATCGTCAAGCTCGTGGAGGGGACTCAGGGGGTGGGAGTCGTGCTGGCCAGTTCCAATTCGGCCGCCGAGTCCGTGATCTCGGCGTTTCGTCAGCTCAAGGCGGACATCCTCGTTCAGGAGTACATCGAAGAGGCGAGCGGGTCGGACACCCGCGCCTTCGTCGTCGGGGGCGAGGTCGTTGCGGCGATGCGCCGGCAAGCGCCGCCCGGCGAGTTCCGCTCCAACCTGCATCGCGGTGGCAGCGCCAAGCGGCTCGAGCTCAGTCCGGAGGAGGAAGCCCTGGCGATCCGCGCAGCACAGACGGTCGGTCTCGAAGTGGCCGGCGTCGACATGATCCCGTCGGATCGCGGCCCGCTCGTCCTCGAAGTCAACGCCTCCCCGGGCCTCGAGGGTATCGAGGGAGCGACCGGCGTCGACGTGGCGGGAGCGATTGTCGACTTCGTCGAGAAGCGCTTCGAGGAGGGCAACGACTGATCATGGCCTCGGGATCCTCGAAACGCCCTCCGGCCAAGCCGCTGCGCGTCGGCGGTGCGCTGGTCAAGCGGGGGCAGCGGCGACGACTCGAGATTCCCGTCGCACGGCTACCCACCGGAACCGCCCTGTCGCTCCCGGTGACCGTATTGCGCGGCAGAGAGCCGGGGCCGACGGTCTGGCTCAGCGCCGCGGTCCACGGCGACGAAATCAATGGCACGGAGATCATCCGCCAGGTCGTGCGGCAGCTCAACGTCAGGACGCTGCGCGGCGCCCTGATCTGCGCGCCGATCGTCAATGTCTACGGCTTCATCGAACGCAGTCGGTACCTGCCGGATCGCCGCGACCTGAACCGCTATTTCCCGGGTTCGGCGACCGGTTCGCTGGCTTCCCGGCTGGCCCATCTCTTTCTTCAGGAGATCGTCGCGCACTGCTCCCATGGGATCGACTTCCACACCGGGGCTCTCCACCGGTCCAACCTGCCTCACATCCGGGCGGACCTGGCGAATGCCGAGGTGCGGCGGCTTGCCGAGGCGTTCGCTCCTCCCCTGGTCTTCGATTCGCCCCGGATCAAGGGCTCCCTGCGGGCGGAGGCGTACCGGCGCAAGATTCCCATCCTTCTTTTCGAGGGGGGGCAGCCCCTCGAGTTCGCCGACGATGTCGTCAAGGTGGGCGTCGAGGGCACCCTGCGGTTCCTGGCGGCTCTCGACATGATCGAGCCGCAGGTGGCGACTCGCGCGAAGCGCAGGACGATGGAGGCGATAGCCGCTCGCTGGCTGCGGGCCGGACGTAGCGGCATTCTCCATCCTGAGACCTCACTCGGAGAGCGGGTGACCAAGGGTCAGATCCTCGCCTGGATCAGTGATCCCTTTTCCGGCCGGCGGCGGAGCATGAAGGCCCCGTTCGACGGTGTGGTCTTCGCTCAGGCGGTGACGCCCCTGGTCTATCAGGGCGACGCGGTGCTGCGGCTGGCGCGAGTCGCCCGGCGTCGCTCCGTGAAGGCGAAGAAGACGGCGAGGAAGAAGAAGGTGGCGAAGAAGGCGGTGAAGACGGGAGCGAAGAGAGCCGGGACGACGTCGAAACCGGTCGCCGCTCGTAAGAAGGCGGTCAGGAAGAAGCCGTCTTCTCCTCCGTCTTGACTTGTTCCCAGAGGCGTTCGAGAACTTCGAGATCGCTCGTGGCCAGGCTGCCGCCCTCGTCGCGGAGCAGCTGCTCGACTCGCTGAAACCGGCGATGAAACTTCCGGTTGGCCCGAACGAGGGCGGCCTCCGGATCGATTCCCAGGTGGCGACCCAGATTCGCCGCGGTGAAGAGGGTGTCGCCCAGCTCGTCCTCGATTCGCTGACGGTCCGGCCCCTCCGCGGGGTCCAGTTCGTCCTCGAGTTCGCGAAGTTCCTCGTGCAACTTGTCGACGACCTGTTCGGTCCGCTCCCAGTCGAAGCCGACTCCGGCGGCCTTCTGAGTCATCCGGAAGGCGTAGAGCAGCGCCGGCAGCGAGGCGGGTATGCCCTCCAGCAATGAGTCCTTCGACTCGCTCGCCTTGCGGCGCTCCCAGGCGCTGCGTACGGCATCGGCGTCTCCTGCCGTCTCGTCGCCGAAGACATGGGGGTGGCGAGCCACCATCTTGGCCTCGATCCGGTCGACGACGTCTTTCGTGTCGAGCTCGCCCTGCTCCTCGCCCAGGCACAGGATGAAAGCGACCTGGAAGAGGAGGTCGCCGAGCTCACCGGCCACCTGTCCCCAATCCCTGCTGTCGATGGCCGAAGCGACTTCGTGGGCCTCTTCCAGCATGTAGGCTCGCAGGTCGGGTAGTTCCTGTTCCCGGTCCCACGGGCAGCCGTCCGGAGCGCGCAGACGAGCGACGAGTCGTGTGAGGCGTCTCAGATCGGTGGGGAGGCTCGATGTCGTCATGGAGGATTCCGCTGCTCCTAGGCGGCTGGGCTTTGTTACGATGGCGTCCGGTTATATCAGGACGGGCGAGGGTGCGATGACGGATTCGGATCTGAAGGTCAATGACAAGCGTATGTTCACCGCTGACGGGGAACTGCGCGAGGAGTTCCAGCATCTCGACGAGCCGTCGGAGGCACCTGCCGAGGAAGCGTCTGCTCCGCAGGAGCCGCCACCGCCAGTCGTCGAGGAAGCGCCGGCTGAGCCCGAGGCTCCGGTTGCCGCCGACTCGGCGGAGGATCTCCCTCCGTCATCTCGGCCGGCAGGCGGCCCCGGCCCCGGGTTTCAAGATCTCGTAGGCCTTCTGGCCGAGTACGCTGCCGTCTATCTGGGTGACGCGACGGCGGGAGACGGGCGCTCGATGCTCGATCTGCGCGCCGCTCAGGCCCACATCGATCTGCTGGATGTGCTGCGCGAGAAGACTCGCGGCAACTTGAACGAAGCAGAGGATCGATTCCTGGAAGAGGTGTTGTACCAGTTGAGGTTGGTCTATGTGGAGAAGAGCCGTCAGGAAGGCTAGGGTGGGAAGCCACCGAGTCCTTCTGATCAGCGCGATCGTCGCGACAGCGTTGCTGTCGGGCGGATCGTCCCTCCACGCCAACCAGGTCGGACCGGGCGAGTTCCATCTCAACGCCTCAGTCCGCGAGATCCTCGCTCAGATCCAGCAGGACTGGTCGGAGTGGCTCGCCGCCCACGAACTCGACGATGCCTCGGGCGAGGAGGACGCTCTCGCCGATCTGATGACCGCGGCGGAGGCGGTCGGAATGTCGACGTTGCCGGACCTGAGCCTCGGAGCTTCGGCGCGAGCTGTCGAGTCGGCAAAGGTCGGTGATTTTCTGCGCGCCGCGCGGGCACTCGACGCGGCCGAACGTCTCGACCCCCGTCGGCCCGAGACATCGTTCGGCCGGGCGACAGTCCACCACCTGCAGAAGGACTGGTGGGGGTTCCTGGCCGAGACCGTCTCCGGCTACGTCCGGATTCTGCGGCTTCCCGTGGAACGTCGGGTCTGGCTGGACAACGCGATGCTCTGGGGGCTGACCTCTCTGCTGCTCGCCGGATGCGCCTTCGTCGCTGTGCTGATGCTGGTGCGCGGCCCGGCGCTCTTCGGCAGTCTGCTGGAAGTGCTGCGCAAGAGGCTCCCGGTGCCCGTGGCGGTGTTGCTGATCCTGGTAGGCCTCCTCTGGCCGCTGGCGCTTTCGTCCGGCGTCCTCGCAGTGGCGTTGAATTGGTCGATTCTCCTGTGGGTCTACTGCCAGCGGTCCGAGCGCTGGGTCCTGGCGATCCTCTTCCTGCTCTTCGGCATGGGTCCGATCCTCCTCGACGAACAGCGGCGCAGGGCAGCGGTCGAGATCTCGCCGATGGCTCGCGCCGCCGAAGATGCACGGCTGGGTAACCTGCGGGGACGACTCTTCGGCGATCTCCAGCGACTCACCCTTGCGCTTCCCAACAGCGTCCCCGTGGCGCATCTGCTGGCGGATCAACATCGCCGGATTGGACAGTGCGACACTGCGATGAGTCTCTACAGGAAGGTCAACGAGGCCGAGCCCGAGAACGCCGCGGCCCTGATCGACTTGGGCTCGTGCTATTTCCTCCGTGGAGAGTACGACCAGGCCATCGATCTGTACGGCAGGGGCATCAGCGTTGATGATTCGATTGCCGAGGCCCATTTCAACCTCGGCCTCGCCTACTCGGAGCTCTATCGCTTCGCCGATTCCGGGCGGTCGCTGAGCCGCGCCCAGGCGATCGACTCGTCGAGGGTTGCGGCTTGGTTGAGTCAAAGCTCGGAGCGTGGCGTCGCCGAGGTGGGCCTGGGCCTCCGGCGATCGAGAGAGGTCCGCAAAGAACTGCTCGATGCCTGGGTCTTCGAAGGTGGAGGAGCGGCGGCATGGTCGTCTCCCTGGCGTGACTATCTCTCATTGCCGTTGGCCGTTTTTGGACTGCTGGCGGTTGCGGTGGCGGGGAGGATCATGCCCACGGGCCATCTGGAGGCGCAGGCACCGCCGTTGGTGGACTGGGGGAACGCAGCGGGCTCCGTGTATCGGATCGTGGTGCCGGGACTGCCCGAGCTCGAGGCTGGAGAGTCGCTTCGCGGGCTGATCGCCCTGGTCAGCGTCACCGGCCTGCTGCTCATTCCCTGGGTCGGCTCACACGGCTACCGCCTGCCGTGGGGGTTGGAGCCCGCCATGCGACTGAGCTGGGTTGCGACTCTGCTCGGACTCGCTGTCTTCTACTATTCGCGCTGGCGCAGGGAGACTGCCTGGTAGTGCCGTAGGGCTCCGGGCTGAGATCACCATGGCATTCGAAGGATCACTCGCAGAGTCGCCGCTCCCTGAAGTGCTTCGGCACCTCGGGCACAAGGCGGCGACGGGGATTCTGACTCTGCAGGGACGGGACGAGATCATCGGAGTGACGTTCCTCGAGGGCGATGTGGTCTCGGTCGATGCCGTGAATCAGGCGCCGGAGGACGGCCTCGGGCGCGTCCTGGAGGGGAGTGGTCTGATCTCGCGAGCCGACTTTGCGGAATTGGTCGCGGAGCATCAGGGAGGCGGTGGCAGGATGGCGGACCTGCTGGTGGAACAGGGCTTCCTCGACCGTCCTCAGCTGCTTGACGCGCTGCGTCGCCACACGTTCCAGCTCTGTACGGAAGCCTGTGCGTGGTCGGACGGCCAGTTCCGCTTCTATCGCGGCGATCAGGTCTCCTTCGAGGTCGGGATCGAGCCGGTCAAGGTCGAGGATCTTCTGGCGGGGTTGGCGTCGGCTGACGCCGCGCCGGCGCCGGCGGCGAAGTCTGCCCCTGCCCCTGCTCCTGCACCTGCCCCTGCGCCCGCAGCAGCCCCGGATCCGGCCCCGGCCCCGGCACCCCCGGCACCCGCCACTCCAGCGGCTCAGCCGCCTGAGCCCGAGCCCGCACCCGAAGCTGTCGCTGAGGATCAGCCCGAGGCGGCGAAGGAGGGGGGCTTTGCCTCTCAGGTCGAGGCCGAGGTGGAAGCGGCGCTGGACGAGGTGTTGGTGGACATCGGGGCTGCGGGCGAGCCCGAGCCTGAGTTCCGGCCCAAGTTCGACCCCTTGCCTGAGCCGGAGTCCGACCCGGAACTCGAAGTCGCACTGGAGCCGGAACCGCAGGTCGAGCCGGAGCCGGAAGTTGAGCCGAAGCCGGAACCGGAAGTTGACGTCGTCGCCGAGCCGGAACTGGAACCCGCGCCGGAGCCTGAGTTCGAGACCGAGCCCGAGTTCGAGCCGGTGGCTGAAGAGGATCCGGATCCGGAGCCGGAACCCGATCCCGTGCCGGACTTCGGCGTCGAAATGCCCGACTTTCATCCGCTACCGGCTGAAGCGATGGATGTCTCAGAGTTGATCGGCGGCTCGCCGGAGGTTGAGATTCTCCAGCTCGAGCCGGAGCTGTTGCCGGACCCGGAACCGGTGGAGGAGGCGGTACTGGGGTCCGAGACGGATCACGATCTCGACTTCGAACCGGTCGAGGGGGTGGCGCTGACGGGTAGCGCGATGGACGGTATCGAGATGCCGGATGCCGAGGACTGGGATCTCGACGATGAGTTCGAGGTGCACAAGCCGAAGCGCCGCCCGTGGACGGATCTCTTCGTGGGTTGGAATGCGGTGATCGCCCCGGTGATGCCTGGCCGGCTGCTGGGCATTGCGATGTTGACGAGTCTGGCGGCCCTGGTCGCGTTGATGCCGGAGCGGTTTCTGGTGCCGTTGGACGGGCAGGTTCGGATTCGGGAGGCGATCGCCGGGCAGGTGCGGGAGTCGCTCTACGCGAAGGTGGATCGGGCTGCGAAGACTTACTTCCTCTTGAACGGTGGGTTCCCGGAGGGGCTGGACGACCTTGTCGCGCTGGATCTGCTGGCGAGCACGGACACGCTCGTGGCGTCGGGTCGCGCTCTGGCTTATACGGAGGCTCCGGTGAGTTACGTGGTGGCGGTGGAGGGGGAGTTGAGGTTCGATCATTCGACCCGGACCGAGACGATCACGGGGAACTTCCTGCTCGACCCGGAGTTCTCGCCGCCGGAATTGATCGACACTCCGCCGCTTGTTCTGCTCGACTGACCGTCTTGAGTTGGTCTTGTCCTTTGGCGTTGTGAGTCGTTGTTCTCTGGGGCCGTGTAGCTGGGGTCGCCCTTCGATGCCTTTGAGCGGGCCTTTGTCGGTGTGTGAGGCGTAGCCGGGTTGGTTCCGGCAACACCCCCCACCTCCCGCCCACGTACAGAGCCTGCACCAACCCGGCTACGCCTCACACACCTTGGTTGGTGGTGCCCTTTGCGGTTTGAGTTGGTCTGCGGAGAGTTGCCCATGGGCTGGCGCAGCCAGCCAGTGAATACAGACCCTCCAAAGTCCTTCAGCGATTCAAGGAGGGAAAAGATCCTGTCTCCGATGGGGTCTGGACGGGTTAGGCCAGCGGAGACAGGGTCTTTTCCCGCAGAACGCACATGAACGTCAAATGGGATCTCACAGGAATGAGATGAGCGCATCACCCAAATCAGCAGAAAGTCCCGAGGAACCGGAGAAAAACACCGCAATTGATTCCGGATCTTAGTCTTCAAGGTGCAGATGTTGCGTTGACTGGACTTGACAAAGACACACTTAAGTTTGTACTCTGTGTCTCAGCAGTTGCTTCAAGGAAGTTCACCCCACCCCAACTACACAAGTCGTAACCCGCAGTCTTCAGTCGAAGGAGGAGTCGTTGTGAGCAAGATCATCGGTATCGATCTGGGAACCACCAACAGTGTCGTCGCGATCATGGAAGGGTCGGAGGCGAAGGTCATTCCCAATGCGGAAGGTAATCGAACCACCCCGTCCGTTGCCGCGTTTGCGGACAACGGTGAGCGGCTGGTTGGGCAGGTCGCCAAGCGGCAGGCCGTGACCAACCCCGAGCGCACGATCTACTCGATCAAGCGCTTCATGGGTCGCCGGTACGACGAGGTGAGTGAAGAGATGAAGATGGTGCCGTTCAAGGTCACCGAAGCGGACGATGCGATCCGTGTGGTGATCGACGGCAAGAACTACTCGCCTGAGGAAGTCTCGGCCATGACGCTTCAGAAGCTCAAGCAGGCGGCTGAGGACTATCTTGGTGAGAAGGTGGATGCGGCAGTGATCACGGTGCCCGCCTACTTCAACGACGCGCAGCGCCAGGCCACGAAGGATGCGGGCCGGATCGCGGGTCTCAAGGTCGAGCGGTTGGTCAATGAGCCGACGGCGGCAGCGCTGGCCTATGGGCTGGACAAGAACGAAGACGAGCTGATCGCTGTTTACGATTTCGGTGGCGGTACGTTCGACATCTCGATTCTCGAGGTCGGCGACGGCGTCGTCGAGGTGAAGTCGACCAACGGTGACACGCACCTGGGCGGCGACAACATCGATCAGAAGATCATGGACTGGCTCCTGGGCGAGTTCAAGAGCGACCAGGGGATCGACCTCGGTCAGGATCCGATGGCTGTCCAGCGTCTGCGCGAGGCCGCGGAGAAGGCGAAGATCGAGCTTTCGAGCGCCCAGGAGACCGAGATCAACCTGCCGTTCATCACCGCAGACGCGTCGGGCCCGAAGCATCTCAACATCAAGCTCTCTCGCGCCAAGCTCGAGCAGATGGTCGACGATCTGGTGCGGCGTTCGGTCGGGCCTTGCAAGCAGGCTCTCAAGGACGCGGGCGTCACCGCCAAGGACATCGACGAGGTGGTTCTCGTGGGTGGCCAGACCCGCATGCCTGCGGTGCAGAAGCTGGTCGAGGAGATCTTCGACAAGGAGCCCCACAAGGGCGTCAACCCGGACGAGGTCGTTGCTATCGGCGCTGCGGTTCAGGGTGGTGTTCTCACCGGCGACGTCACCGATGTCCTGTTGCTCGACGTGACGCCTCTGTCGCTCGGCATCGAGACTCTGGGCGGCGTCCTGACTCGGCTGATCGATCGCAACACGACGATCCCGACCAAGAAGAGCGAGGTCTTCTCGACGGCGGCGGACAATCAGACCTCGGTCGAAGTCCATGTGCTGCAGGGAGAGCGGGAAATGGCGCGCGACAACCGCACGCTCGGCCGCTTCCACCTGGTCGGCATTCCGCCGGCGCCGCGCGGCGTTCCGCAGGTCGAGGTCACCTTCGACATCGACGCCAATGGCATCCTGAATGTCTCGGCGAAGGACCGCGGGACCGGCAAGGAGCAGCAGATCACGATCACCGCGTCGAGCGGTCTGTCCGAGTCCGAGATCGAGAACATGGTCGAGGACGCGGAAGCTCACTCGGATGAGGACGAGCAGCGGCGCAAGAAGGTCGAGGCTCGCAACAGTCTCGATCAGCTGGTCTACGCCACCGAGAAGACTTTCGACGAGCACAAGGACAAGCTCGGTGCCGCTGAGATCTCGGATCTCGAGAGTGCTCTCGCCGATGCGAAGAAGGCACTCGAAGAGGATGAGCTGGAGCCGATGGAGGAGGCGACGACCCGTCTGACCCAGGCTTCGCACAAGCTCGCCGAGGTGATGTACAAGGAGCAGGCCGCCGACGCGGGAGCAGCTCCCGACGCCGGCGGCGAGGCTGCGGCCGAGGAGGACGAGGTCATCGACGCCGAGTACGTCGACGTCGATGACGCGAACTAGGTCGGAGATTCGATAGGCTGAGGCTCGCTCGGGAGGACCCGGGCGAGCCATCGGTCTGACAGCCACTGGAGATCTCGATGCCGCGACGACGCCAGAGTCAACGCAAGTACCTGATGATCAGCGCCGTGGCCGAGCGCTTCGAGATCCATCCTCAGACGCTCAGGCTCTACGAGCGGGAAGGCCTCATCAAGCCGGTGCGCAGCGCCGGCAACACTCGGCTCTACGACGACGACACCGTCCGTCGGTTGGAGACGATTCTGACCCTGACGCGAGATCTGGGAGTGAATCTGGCCGGCGTCGAGGTGATTCTCAACATGAACGAGCAGATGGAGAGGATGCAGGTCGAGGTCGACCGTCTGCTCGAACATGTGAAGCGCGGCGTGCTCGACCGCCGAGGTGGCGTGGAGCGCCGCTTCGCCCTCGAGCGGGTCGTCAGCGCCCCCCTCGCCAAGGCCGACAAGGACTGACGGCGTCGGCCCTCGACGGGTCTGCCAAGGGGCTGCCTCAGGGGCTCTCGGAGCCCGGGGAGTCGCCGGTGGCCGTGCTACGATTCCGCCATGCCCTCCGACTCGCTCGCGACGCCATGCCCGGAGTGTGACGGCAGAGGTTGGCTGGTCGCTCTCGACGGCAGCGCGGGCACGGCACGACCGTGCTCGTGTCAGATGACTCACCGCGGAGCCCTTCTGCTGGAACGCTCGGGCATCCCCAAGCGCTACCGTGGAACGAAGCTCGAGAACTTCAACGTCGACGGGCCGGAGCACGACAGGCTGCTGGAGGCTCGCACTCTGAGCCGCAATTATGTCGACGGATTCCTGCGCGCCGACGGTCGGTTTCGCGAGACCGGTCTGCTCTACATCGGGCCACCGGGCGGCGGTAAGACGCACCTGGCGGTCGGTGTGTTGAGGGCTCTGATCGAGCGTTACGGGACCGTCGGGCGGTTCATCGACTTCACGACTCTCGTGCACCAGATCCAGTCGACTTTCGACGCCGGGTCTGAGGAGTCGAAGCAGCAGGTTCTCGGGCCGATCATCGATGCCGAGGTTCTGGTGCTCGACGAGCTCGGAGCTCAGCGGCCGACGGCCTTCGTCAACGACATCCTCTACCTGGTCCTGAACACCCGATATACCCGCTGTCAGCCAACGATCTTCACCACCAACAGCCCGATCGAGGAGGCCGGAGAGAGGGTCCGCGGCGTGAGCAGGCTCGACGCACCGGCCCAGGCGCCGGCCGATGTGCCGCTTTCATCGCGGATTCCGGCGCGGCTCGTCAGCCGGCTGTACGAGATGACCCACATCGTCGAGTTGCCGGTCGCGGATTTCCGGCGGGAAGTCGGCGCGGCGCAAGCTCGAGTCTGAGAGTGGTGAGATGAGTCTGTCGGCCATCGACTGCGTGACTCGCGGCGTCTCCAACTTCCGGGCCAACTGGGAGCTCGCCCTCGTTCAGTTCGCTCAGGTCATGATCTGCAGCGTACTGACCCTGATCGGCCTGGTCGGCCTGATCGTCATGCTCGGGGCGTCGTTTCTCTTCCAGATCGACAACTCAACGGACTGGTTGACTGCGCTCGAGAGGCTGGACGACCTTGCGATCGCACCCGGCCTGTTGGCGATCGGGTTGGTTGGAGGATTCATCCTGACGACGATCATCCTGCTGATCTACAGCTGGTTTCAGGCCGGCATCTTCGGCGTCCTCGACGCGGGAGAGCGCCAGGCACCTGTCACCCCCGGCGTCGACGCGCAGCTCTTCAGAACCTTCCGCTGGCACCTCTTCACGGGTTGGGCGAGCAAGGGGGTCTGGAGGTTCTTCGGCTATCTGACCTGGACGACGCTCGTCGCGACGGTGATCGCTCTCGTGGTCGTCCTGGCCCTCGCGTTGGGGATGGTATTGATAGACAGCGAGGGTGGGCCGGTGTTGGTGGTGGTCGGCTGCCTGGCCGTCCTGCCGCTCATTCTCTTCTTCGCTCTCCTGAACCTGTGGATCATGCTGGGCATGGCGCTGCTCTCGCGAGAGGAGATGACCGCGATGCACGCGTCGGCGGTGGCCTTGCGCATCGTTCGAAGGCGACTGCCCGGCCTCTGCCTGATCGGCTTCCTGTTCTTCCTCGTCTACTTCGGGGTCGCTCTCGTCTTCTGGCCTTTGACCCAGGGGATGGTTTTTGCTCTGCAGGACAGCGCTGTGGCGGCCGTGGTGGTTCAGCTTCTTCTCGGCGCCGCGCAGTCGCTCGTTGGAAGCCTCATCATGGTCAGCTTCTTCGGGGCGCTCACGGCGCTGGCGCGGAGCGAGCTCAAGTCCGGGAACGCCTGAATGCGCCGCACAGCCGTGGCCATCGTCGCACTGTTGGCTCTGCTGGTTGGTGGTGTCGCTGGCGGACTCGAAGCTCAGGCTCGGAGGGTCGCTCCGGCCGAACCTCTCGCGTCGCTCTACGTGCCGGACCTGGTTCGGGTCGGCTTGGCGACGGATCTCGAGCGGGTGAGCCTGCCCTGCTGCGGATCGGATCTTCGGGCCCAGGCCGGCACGACTCAGGTGGCGCTCGTCGAGCCCTTCGTCATCGAGCCGGCGACGAGCGGGGGCCGTGGCCTCTATCGCCTGCAAGTGGCGGCGCTCAAGGACGAAGGGCAGGCCCGCGGGCTGGCACAGCGGCTGGCCAACCAGCGCAACGCTCCGACGGATGTGGTGTTCGACGCGGCCACCGATCTCTACAGGGTGCGCTTCGGACGCTTCGCGACCCGTCAGGAGGCTGATGAGAAGGGTCGAGCGCTGGCGACGACTGGCCTGGCGGGCGCTTTCGTCGTCAGCGAGCCGTCAGCGACCGTCAGCGAGGGACTGCGAGTGACCCAGGGCTCGGACTCCTGGAGGGTACGCGGTCGGTGGGTCGCCGTCTGGTCCCGATCCGAGGCGGGCGTCCGCCTGCGCGAAGGGCACTACCGGGGGAGGATCCTCGTTTACCTGAACGATCGGGGGAGCCTCAACCTCGTCAACGAACTCACCCTGGAGGACTACCTGCGAGGTGTGGTGCCAAAGGAGATGGGGCCCGAGCTCTATGACAGCCTTGAGGGCCTGAAGGCTCAGGCGGTGGCCGCTCGCAGCTATGCAGTCAGGAACTTCGGCGAGTTTGCGGCCGAAGGCTACGACATCTGCGCCACACCCCGCTGCCAGGTCTACGGCGGTCGCAGCGCCGAGCACCCGATGTCCGATCGAGCTGTCGCCGAGACGGCGGGCCAGGTGCTCGTCTACGCGGGGAGGCCGGTCGACGCCATGTACAGCTCGACCTGCGGCGGGCACACGGAGGATGTGCACGTGGTGTTTCCACTCAAGAGCGAGCCCTACTTGAGTGCGGTCTCCTGCCACGAGGCGGGGCTGAGCGAGTTGGCCGGCGACGTGGCTGTCGGCACTCGTTTCCCCGAAGGATTGACGCGGCGACTGCTGCCCGCGACGAGCGCCGGACTCACGGCTGTGAGTTTTGATGAGCGACTCGGTCTGATGGCCCGAACGGCCGGTCTACCGGCGCCGACGCGAGCCCTGACGGCACTAGACCGCAAGACCGTCACTCACCACATCGCCAACTGGCTCGATCTGGCGCTCGAGGCTCGTTTCTTCGTCGCCGACCCGGACGTTTCATACGTCCTCGGCCACGCTCCCGAGGGCTGGTCGGAGGAGGACCTCCACGTAGCGGCCTATCTGGCACGGCTGGGTGTCCTCGACGGGCCGGTCGGCGCCGACCCCGATGCCCGGGAGATCGAGCGTTCGCTCCTCGCTCTCGCCACGCTCTTGCGGGTCGTCGAGACGGTCGAAGGACGCTTTGCGTCGATCGCCTCCGGCAAGTTGGAGGTCCGGGTCGGAGGTACGGTTCTCGGCTTCGATCTGCCGGGCCGCCTCGCGACCTTCCGGGGTCGACAGGGTGCTCTGCGCGCAGCGCCGTTGGCCCTGGTGGCGGGCGACCATCTCGAGCTCTTTCTCCAGGCGGGTCAACTGGTGGCCGTGGCCCAGCAGGTCGAGCCCTCCGGCGCAGCCTACGACCGCGGCAGTCGGTACAGCTCGTGGCGCCATTTCCGCAGCGATACCGAACTTGGCCAGCTCGTCGCCGCGAGTCAGCCGGGCTTCGAGTTCGGCGATCTCGAGATCCTCGAAAGGGGTCGCTCGGGCAGGGTCGGTCGGATCCGGCTGACGGGCCGCGACGGCACGAGTTTCGAGGTCGAGGGGCTGGCAGTGCGCTGGACGCTTGATCTTCCCGACACCCTCTTCACGGCGAAGCGTCTGCAGCCTCCAGGGCGCTCACCCGGCTGGCTCTTCACGGGCCGGGGGTGGGGGCACGGAGTCGGCCTCTGCCAGGTCGGGGCCTACGGCATGTCGCTGCGTGGCCACGGCTACACCGACATCCTGACGCACTACTACTCGGGCGTCTCCCTGACCACTCTCGAGGCGGTGCCGCGGAGCCGGTTCGAAGCGGTTTCGAAAGCTCCCTAGGCCGATCCGCAGTCGGCCGTCGCGTGGTAATCTCAGGCGTCGGCAGCCGCCGCACGACATCCCTCTTCAGGAGTTCCAGCATGCACACCAGCGAGTCCGAGTCCGAGATCAATTTCGTCCTCACCGAGGAGCAGCGCGCGGTTCGCGATGCCGCGCGCGACTTTGCTCGTGCCGAGATCGATCCGATCGTCGAGGAGATCGACGAAGAACAGCGCTTCCCGATGGAGGTCTTCAAGCAGGCCGGCGAACTGGGGTTTCTCGGGATTCTGATCCCCGAGGAGTACGGAGGCGCGGGGATGGGCTACGTCGAGTACGCATTGGTGATCAGCGAGCTTTCGCAGGTCGATGCGTCTGTCGGGCTCAGTGTCGCGGCGCACAACTCGTTGTGCACGAGCCACATCTACAAGTTCGGCTCGGAGGCGCAGCGCCAGCGCTGGGTCGTGCCGCTTGCCAGCGGAGAGAAGATCGGTGCCTGGAGTCTGACCGAGCCCGACGCGGGATCGGACGCGGCGGGCACGCGGTCGCGCGCCGAGAAAACCGAAGGCGGCTGGATTCTCAATGGCTCGAAGACCTTCACCACACACGGCTCAGTGGGAGACTTCTGTGTTGTCTTCGCCGTGACGGATCCGGACGGCCCGCGGCATCACAACGTCTCCGCCTTCGTCCTCGAGAAGGGCATGGAGGGCTTTCGACCGGGCAAGAAGGAGAACAAGCTCGGCACGCGGGCCTCGGATACCGCCGAAGTGATCATGGAGAACTGCTTCGTGCCCGACGAGAACCTCATCGGCGAGAGGGGTGAGGGTTTCATCCAGGCACTCAAGATTCTCGACGGCGGGCGCATCTCGATTGCCGCGCTGGGACTCGGGATCGCAGAGGGTGCCTACAAGACGGCACTAGCCTATTCGCAGGAGCGCGAGCAGTTCGGGCGTCCGATCGCGAAGTTCCAGGCGATCCAGTTCCATCTGGCGGAGATGGCCACACGGGTGGCGGCCGCCGAGGCCCTGGTCCTCGCCTCAGCTCTCGAGATGGACCGCTCCGGCAAGGTCACGCGACTGGCCGCGGAGGCTAAGCTCTATGCCGGTGAGGCGGCGGTCTTCTGTGCCGAGAGGGGAGTGCAGATCCACGGCGGCTACGGCTTCATCAAGGACTACCGGGCCGAGAAGTTCTTCCGTGACTGCAAGATCTGCACGATTGGCGAAGGGACAAGTGAGATTCAGCGGCTGGTGATCGCCCGCCAGCTGATGAAAGGCGCTTGAGTCCGCGATGATCCGGGGCATCGAGCACATCGGAATCGCGGTCGAGTCTATCGAGGAGGCCAGGGTCTTCTACGAATCGATGGGTCTCGAGGTCAGCGAGATCGAAGAGGTTCCGCACGAGGGCGTGCGGGTGGCGATGATTCCCTGCGGGGAGAGCAAGATCGAACTGCTCGAGGCGACGGGAGAGGACTCACCGATCGCCCGCTTCATCGAGCGCCGTGGCCCGGGCATTCATCACCTCTGCCTCGCCACCAGCGACGTTCGAGCCGCCGACGCGGCTCTGCGGGCCGCGGGGCTGCGTCTTCTGCGCGATGAACCGACCCGGGGCGCGGGCGGTTGCTGGGTCCAGTTCGTGCATCCCGCGAGCGCCGGCGGAGTGCTCGTCGAGCTCTCCGAGCCATCGACCGACGAGAGTGAGTGACCGGCGTCAGCCCATGAAGAAGCCCTTGCGGTGCGACACGCCCAGCGTCGCGTGGCACTGCGGACAGAAGTAGACATAGCGTCGGCCGAGCGCACCTCTCACCTGCCGAAAGCAGAGCTTCGCGAGCGTCTGCTTGCAGTGCGGGCACTTCGGGTCGATGTGATCGCTTCTTTCGAGTTCGAGCATCAGCGGGCCTCCCTTTGGAAGCCCTACGTCGATCCCACCCGCCAGATTCCCTTTGGCCGCCTCAGAATCGCACGTGCTCGACGAAGAAGGCGCTGAGCTCGATCGTCTTCGAACCGATCGCTTCGGCGAGCTCGGGCGTGAGCTCGAAGTCGCCGCCCCGTTCGCTCTCGGACGAGAGCATCGAGATCTCGAAGCGGTTGCACAGTTCGCTGTGTTCGGGCGCGAGATTGAGCAGCACCGCCGCCGCGGCTTCGAGGCCTCGAAAGATGGAGGACTCGGATTCGGTCGTCAGCTCGAGTCTCGCGCTCTGTCGGGTGCTGCCCTGGAAGATGCCGACTCCAGTGACGCCCTGCTCGCGGAACGCGGTCTGGAGGGCCGTGGCCACCTCCGAGTTGCTCAACGGCTCGAGCGCGGTCCCAGCATCGGAGTCGGAGGGCGCGCCGGAACTGCTCTCGCGGATCGTGGCTCCACCGCGGGCGATCAGGTCGGTCACCGTGTCGATCTCGACTTTCGTTGTCGCGACGTCGGCACGCTCGACAAAGCGACCGTCTTCGAAGATCAGGGCCGTGCCGATGCTGTTGTTTTCGTTGGCCTTGTCGGTGCGTTCGACATCGATCTCCTCCAGGGCGAGGAAGGTCTGGGTGCCGCTCTCGAGAACGATGATCGCCTTTTCGCCGTCGACCGTGTACTTGCCCTGGGCGATGATCTTCGAGCCGTCGGTGAGATAGATGGTGTAGGCGCTGGCAGGCAGTGCGAACCCGACGACGAGGATGAGCATGATCAGAGACTTGCGATACGGCATGGTCAGTGGTTCTCCCAGGGGGTTGTCCTGCGGCTCTCGAGCCCTGCTATCATACCGCTCCGCGCCCGCCGTGCGCTGTAGGGGATTCAATGCTCGTCGTAATGAAGATGGAGGCCTCGACCTCCCAGGTCGAAGCGGTCGTCCGCAAGATCGAGGACGTTGGGCTGAAGGCTCACCCGATTCCGGGAGCCCAACGCACCGCGATCGGAATCACCGGCAACCTCGGAGTGGTCGAGCCGGCGGCGATCGAATCGCTGCAGGGAGTCCTCGAAGTCCTCCAGGTCAGCCATCCGTACAAGCTGGTGTCGCGGGAGTTCAAGCCCGACGACACGATCGTCGATGTCGGCGGCGTCGAGTTCGGCGGACAGGACCTGGTGATCATCGCCGGACCCTGCTCGGTCGAGAGCTACGAGCAGACGCTCGGGATCGCGCGAGCCGTCAAGGCGGCCGGCGCCCACATCCTGCGCGGGGGTGCCTACAAGCCGCGCACGAGCCCGTACAGCTTCCAGGGACTCGGAGTCGAGGCTCTCAAGATCCTGGCGCGCGTTCGCAAGGAGACCGGGCTGCCGATCGTCACCGAGGCGCTCGACATCGACGTGCTCGACGCGGTGGCGGAGTACTCCGACATGGTCCAGATCGGTGCCCGCAACATGCAGAACTACTCTCTGCTCCGGCGAGCCGGCCAGTGCGGACGCCCAGTGCTGCTCAAGCGGGGCATGTACGCGACCTTGACGGAGTTGTTGCTGGCTGCGGAGTACATTCTCGATCAGGGCAACAGTCAGGTCGTCCTCTGTGAGCGCGGGATCCGGACCTTCACCGACCACAGTCGCAACACTCTCGACGTCTCGCTGATCCCCGTGGTGGAGCGGATTTCCCACCTGCCGATCATCGCCGATCCGAGCCACGCGGCCGGGAAGCGTGATCAAGTGCTCTCACTTTCGCAGGCGGCCGTGGCGGCAGGCGCGGACGGACTCATGATCGAGGTCCATGACGCGCCTGAACACGCGATGTCCGACGGTCTGCAGTCACTCTTTCCCGAGCAGTTCGAAGGGTTGGTCGAGCAGGTCGGCCGGTTGGCGGAAGTGGTAGGCCGCAGCGTTCCGACGCTCGCGAGCCGAGTATGACGGCCTGGCAGATCCTCCAGCCGTTCGCCCCGTGTGAGGAACCCGCGACCCTCTTGGCCGAGATGGAAGGGGCTCGTCTGTGAGCGAGGGGATCCTGTTGCTGGAGGATGGCTCGGTCTTCGAGGGGGCTTCGGTCTCCCCGGGAACGCGCTTTGGCGAGGTGGTCTTCAACACCTCGATGACCGGCTACCAGGAGATCCTGACCGATCCCTCATACCGCGGGCAGATCGTGGTGATGACGCTACCTCATATCGGCAACTATGGGATCAACGCCGACGTTGTCGAATCGGAGCGCTGCTGGGTGGAGGGGTTCATCGCCAGGCAGTTCACGTCCGTACCGTCGAGCCACGGTAGCGAGGGCGGACTGCCTGGGTACCTGCGGGCACAGCAGGTTCCGGCCCTCGATGGGATCGATACGCGCGCCGTCGTGCGCCGTGTACGCGAGCATGGCGCCCTGCGCGGCGTGTTGACGACCGAGCGCAGTGACATCGCTGCGCTCGAGGCGGAGCTGGCCGAGTTTCCGACCATGGCCGGCCGCGCTCTGGTCGACGAAGTGACCTGTGATGAGTCGTGGAAGATGGCGCCTCCGGACGAGGTCGAGACTCGATTCCGTCTGGCTGTCTACGACTTCGGGGTCAAGACCAACATTCTGCGTAGTCTTGCGGCCCGCGGGGCCGAGCTGACGATCCTCCCGGCTCGCACTCCGGCAGCGGAATGCCTCGCCCTGGGCGTGGACGGTGTCGTGCTGTCCAACGGGCCCGGCGATCCGGAGCCGCTCACCTCGGTCATCTCTCAGGTTCGGGAGCTGGTCGACTCGGGAACTCCGATGTTCGGCATATGCCTCGGGCACCAGCTGCTCGGGCTGGCGATGGGCGGCCGGACGTTCAAGCTCAAGTTCGGGCACCACGGCGGCAACCAGCCGGTCCGCGATGCCGACACCGGACGAGTATTGATCACCAGCCAGAACCACGGTTTTGCCATCGAGGCGGACTCCCTGCCCGAGAACTGCAGGGTGACCGAGACCAACCTCAACGACGGGACGGTCGAGGCCTTCGCGGTGACGGATCGCCCGGTCTTCTCGGCCCAGTACCACCCCGAAGCCGCGCCGGGTCCCCTCGACGCGACGAGCCTCTTCGACCGCTTTCTCGGCCAGGTGGAACCGGCCGCCACGTCGTGAGCGCCGAACGGCGCCTCATCTGGTCTCTCGCCTGGCGTTTCGTGCGCGGTCACCGGACGCGCCTGCTGGCCGGGACGACCTGGGCCGCACTTCTGGCGACAGCGCTGGGCGTCGCGGCGATGGTCATCGCGATGGCTCTGATGACCGGCTATCGCCACGACCTGCAGGCCAAGCTCGTCGAGGGGGGCGCCGCCGTCGTGGCCTATCCACTGCGGGAGATCGAACCCTCGACCGTCGAGCGCTACCGTGCGGAGCTGCTGGAGGTCGACAACGTCCGCAGCGCCGACCTCGTCGTCTACGGCCAGGCGTCGCTGTCGAGCGCTGGACGACCCGACGGTCTCGACGTGATGTTGCGCGGCATCGACCCGACGGCAGACCTGAGCGAGATCTGCGCCCTGGAGATGCTGCCGGCTCCAGCCGGAGCCGCAAGCGTCGCCCGCCTCGTCGTCGGCCGGGATCTGTGGGGCGAGTTGGAAGCCGAACGGGACGGCGCCCTTCGCTTGATGGCTCTGACGTTGTCCGAAGGACGACCGAGGTTCCGCTATCGCAGCGCCAGTGTCACGGCAACGTGCAGCACCGGGTTCTCCGAGTTCGACAGCCACTGGGTCCTGATGGATCGTGCCGACCTCCGTGAGCTACTGGGCACGGCGAGCCAGGACGTTCTCGAGATCGCGGTGACCCGCCTCGAGCAGACGACGGAAGCGGCTTCGGCGGCCAAGCAGATCCTGGGCTCCGACTACCTGATCTCCGACTACTACGACCTCAACCGCGAGCTCTTCACCGCTCTGAAGTTGCAGCAGCTCATGCTCTTCCTCGTCCTCGGGCTGATCGTTTTCGTGTCGACCTTCAATACGGCCTCGAGTCTGGTCGTGATGGTCCGTGAGCGGCGGCGCGACCTCGGTGTTCTGTCCGCGCTGGGCCTGTCGGCGGCCGCCCACCGGGGGGTCTTCCTGCGCTACGGCCTGATGCTGGGGACGGCCGGCACGGTGATCGGACTCGCGGTCGGTGCACTCGCGGCCTGGTCGATGAACGAGTTCGAGCTCATCCGGTTCGACTCGGAGGTGGCTGCGATCTACTTCCTGTCGGCTGTTCCTTTTCGCCTGGCGACCCGGGATCTGGCCGCCGTCGCATTCTTCACGCTGTTCGTGACTCTGGTCGCCTGCTGGCTGCCGGCCAGGCGCGCCGGCCGAATCCAGCCCGCGGACGCGCTGCGCTACGAGTAGAGGGTGCCAGACGAGGGAAGGGGACCGCTGAGCGGTCCCCTTGTTGGTAGAGGTCGTTTGCTGCCATGAGGCAGCGGTGGGGCGGGTGGCAGGGCGAAGCCCGAGGGCCTCGTGGTGGGATTCGGTAAGCCTCCGACGGATGCCGGTGGATGAATCCCGGAAGGAGATCGGCAGTTGCCGATCGCTTTCAGGTATATATACGCACGATGAGCGGATTTGGTTTACGCGATGTGGAATCGGTTGTGGAGTGAGCTACACCGAGGACTCAGTGCGGGCCAGGGAACGGATCGCGAGGCAGGCGGAGCGTGTCGGGTTGTGTGCCCACTGCGTTCACTTGAAGGCCGCGAGTGCCGATCGCAAGATCTACGTGCGGTGTGGTCTCGCCGGTCGGGACGAGCGATTCCCCCGCTACCCGGTCCTGCCTGTCATCGCTTGCCGCGGCTACGAGCCGCGAGGCGACCGCTAGCCCTCGGCGGCCTCGATCCCGTCGTCGGGCCGGAAGGCGCGGCGCAGCGCGTCCGACATGGCGCTCTGGAGATCGCGATGCATCGCGTGTTCGCCCACCTGACCGACGATGTACTTGCCGATCGGAGTATTCACCGAGACGAGGATCAGTTGGTCCTCCGACAGGTCCAGGGTCACCGCCTTGCCGACATGGAAGAGGAGCTTGCCGTTGATGCTGTCGATCAGCTGCATCACACTCGAGGCGATCGCCAGGAGGTCGGGATCAGCCTCGCGGTCGATGAGCGGCAGGCCGTCCCGATCGACGATGAAGGCGACCCGGCAGCCGGTGATCTCCACCAACCAGTCCATGAACGCCCGCAGGCGGGTTCTCAGCGGCCCTTCCGGCGGCTCGTATGCCGGTATTTCAGGGACCTCGGCCTCGGCAACCTGAATCGGCTCGACGCGGACGGGTCCGGTGGTGACTTCAGGAGGGGCGGTCACCGGCGGTGACTCCACCGGCGCCGAGTCCAGCGGCGGGGCCTCGATGCGTCGATCGGCGCGTGTCCCTCGGCCACTGCGCACGCCGATGCGGGCCAGCGTGGACGCCAATCCGTCCGTGTCAATCCAAGAGATGGACGATGTCATCTTCGTTCTCCGCGACCAGGCCGATCCGAGGCTCCAGTTCGGCGGCGATCCGGTCGAAGACCGACGCTACCGAGGGGGGCCGTCTCCGGCTGAGTAGGCTGACAGGAACTCCGTGCTTGCTGGCGCGCAGGAAGGCGGGGTCTCTCGGGACAAAGCCCTCGAAGACCACTTCCGATGGCAGCACGCCCCAGATCTCCTGGACGGTTTCCAGCGAGACCTCGTCACGCGACTGCACCATCGTCAGCACGATACCGGCGAGCTGGAGGCCGGTCTCGTCGCCGATCTCGGCGATGGTTTCCAGGACTCCCTGGAGGGTTCGCACGGAGAGCGGCTCGGCCTGCACCGGCACGAGGACATGGTGCACCGTGCGCAGGACCTGATAGGTGCGGCCGGCCAGGCTCGAGGCCGTGTCGATGACCAGCACGTCGTAGCGGTCAGAGGTCTGGTCGATCAGGCTGGCGAGTGCGGGCTCGGTGATCTCCACGTTCGAGGGACGGTGGCTCCGGAAGCCGCCGACGGGCAGGAACGAAAGCTCACCGAGACGTGTCGGCAGGATGAGGTCCTCGAGCGCCGCTTTGCCCTCGGCAAACTCGGTCAGTCCCTCGGCGACGCTCAGCTCCTTCTTGAGCGATAGAGAGATGGCACCCTGAGGGTCGGCGTCGACGATGAGTGTTCGCCAGCCCCGACGGGCGAGTGCAAGCCCCGTGTTCAGTGCCAGAGTCGTCTTTCCTACGCCGCCTTTCTGACTGGCGACCGCGATGGCCTTCACTTGCCCCTCCAACGCACGTTGTTGCTGCAAATTTGCTCACAGAGTGTACACGAATGGGCCAGAAAAACGGCGCACGTCGACTCTTGTGAGAGATATCGCCCTGCTGGGGCGTGAGTTACACTCCGTCGATGCCGCGGCGGACCGACCTCGAATCCATTCTCGTGCTGGGCTCCGGACCGATCGTCATCGGTCAGGCCTGCGAGTTCGACTATTCGGGCACCCAGGCCTGTCGCGCTCTGCGGGCCGAGGGCTACAGGGTGATTCTCGTCAACTCGAATCCCGCCACGATCATGACGGATCCGGAGTTCGCCGACGCGACCTATATTGAGCCGCTCACCCCGGAGATCGTCGAGAAGATCATCGCGCGCGAAACGCCCGATGCCGTCCTGCCGACCGTCGGCGGCCAGACCGGGATCAATCTCACTCTGGCCCTCGACGAGGCAGGTGTTTTCGAGCGCTACGGTGTCGAACTCCTGGCGGCCAACATCGGCGCTCTCAAGCTGGGTGAGGATCGACAACTCTTCAAGGCGGCGATGGAGGAGATCGGTCTGCGGGTCCCGCAGAGCGGAGTTGCGGAGTCGCTCGAGCAGGCCCGCACGATCGCGGACAGGATCGCCTACCCGCTGATCATCAGACCGAGCTTCACTCTCGGTGGCGAGGGCGGCGGCACGGTGTACAACCGCGACGAACTCGACGACATGGTCCAGGTGGCTCTGGATGCCAGTCCGGCTCACAGCGTTCTGCTGGAGCAATCCGTCCTCGGCTGGAAGGAGTTCGAGCTCGAGGTGATCCGCGATCGCGTCGACAACGCGATCGTCGTCTGCTCGGTGGAGAACGTCGACGCCATGGGGGTCCACACCGGCGACTCGATCACCGTGGCACCGCAACAGACCCTCTCCGACCGCGAATATCAGGCGATGCGCAACGATGCTTTCGCAGTCATCCGCAAGGTCGGGGTCGCCACCGGCGGTTCGAACATCCAGTTCGCCGTAGATCCCTCCAACGGCGAGCGGGTCGTGATCGAGATGAACCCGAGGGTCTCGCGCTCGTCGGCCCTGGCCTCGAAAGCGACTGGATTCCCCATCGCGAAGATCGCCGCACTGCTGGCCGTCGACTACACGCTCGACGAGATTCGCAACGACATCACCGGCAAGACCTACGCTGCCTTCGAGCCCTCGCTCGACTACACGGTGGTCAAGATCCCGCGTTGGGCGTTCGAGAAGTTCCCCGCGACGGCACCCGAGCTGGGAACGTCCATGAAGTCGGTCGGCGAGGTCATGGCGATAGGGACGACCTTTCGCGAGGCTCTGCTGAAGGGACTGGCGTCGCTCGAACTCGACGGCACCGTGGCCTCCCGCGAGGCTCGCATGTCCGACCCGGTTCGCCTTCGTCGACGGCTCTCGGTGCCGAACTGGGAGCGGCTCTTCGCCGTCATCGCGGCGCTCAGGCAAGGTTGGTCGGTCGACGAGGTACACGAGGCCAGTCATATCGATCGCTGGTTTCTGCGCGAAATCGCCGCCATCATCGAGCTTGAATCCGAACTGGCGTGCTGGGATATCGATACGGTCCCCGAGGCACTCCTCGGGCAGGCTCGCTACACCGGTCTCACGATCAGCCGAATCGCTCAGTTGCTGAACGCCCCCGAGGGGAGAGCTGCGGCCCGGGTGGACGAGTGCGGCCTCGGCCGAGTCTTCAAGCGGGTCGATACCTGTGCGGCCGAGTTCCCCGCGCTCACGCCTTATATGTACTCGACCATGGGCGCCGAGAGCGAAGCCGAGCCGAGCGGCAAACGCAAGGCCCTGATTCTCGGCTCGGGACCCAACCGGATCGGACAGGGGATCGAGTTCGATTACTGCTGCGTTCACGCTGCTTACGCCCTGTCGAAGGCCGGCTTCGAGACGATCATGGTGAATTGCAATCCGGAGACCGTCTCAACCGACTACGACACTTCGGACCGGCTCTACCTCGAGCCGCTGACACTCGAGTACGTCCTCGAGATCTGCCGTCTCGAGAAGCCCGAAGGTGTCATCGTTCAGCTCGGCGGGCAGACGCCCCTGAAGCTGGCCCGCGGGCTCGAGGCGGCGGGCGTTCCGATCTGGGGCACGCCCCCCGACGCCATCGACCTGGCAGAGGACCGCGAGCGTTTTGGGGCGCTGCTCGCCCGCGAGGACATTCTGCAGCCGAAGAACGGGATCGCCCGGTCGGTCGACGAGGGCATCGCGGTAGCGGCCGAGATCGGGTTCCCGGTCCTCGTCCGCCCCAGCTATGTCCTCGGCGGGCGGGCGATGGCGATCTGCTACGACAACGAGACCTTGCGCGAGTACATGCGACTCGCCGCCGAGGTCTCCCCGGGGCAGCCGGTCCTGCTGGATCGGTTTCTCGAGGATGCCTACGAAGTCGACCTCGACCTGATCGCGGACGGAGAGACCGCCGTCGTCGCCGGTGTCATGCAGCACATCGAAGAGGCCGGCATCCACTCCGGCGATTCGGCGGCGGTGTTGCCGCCCTACGCCGTCAGCGAGAAGCAACTCGACGAGATGCGCGACATCGCCCGCCGACTGGCCATCGAGTTGGGCGTCGTCGGGCTGATGAACGTGCAGTTCGCTCTGCACGGCGGCAAGACCTACGTCATTGAAGTCAACCCTCGCGCTTCGCGGACGGTGCCGTTCATCGCCAAGGCCGTCGGCGTCCCGCTCGTCGCTCTGGCTGCCCGGGTGATGGCCGGTGAGAAGCTCGTCGACCTCGGCCTGACCGAAGAGCCGGCCGTGCCGGGGGTCTTCGTCAAGGCGCCTGTCTTTCCCTTCCGGCGGTTCCCCGGCGTCGACCCGGTCCTGGGTCCCGAGATGAAGTCGACCGGCGAGGTCATGGGTCTGAGTGCACGATTCGGGCCCGCTTTCGCCAAGGCCTGGATCGCCGCCGGACACCGTCTCCCCACTTCCGGCTCCGCGTTTCTCTCGGTTCACGATCGAGACAAGAAGGCTCTCCTGCCGGTTGCCAGGCGCCTGCTTGAACTGGGATTCGACCTCACGGCGACCGCCGGGACTGCGGCGTTCCTGGCGGGGCACGATCTTCCGGCCGAGGTCGTTCCGAAGGTGATGGACGGGGAGCGGCCCCATGTCGTGGATCGGTTGCTGTCGCGGCAGGTCGATCTGGTACTCAACACCCCGCTGGGCCAGGCTTCGCACGAGGACGACGCGATCATCCGCCAGACGGCGCTCAAGTACGACATTCCCTGCGTGACGACTCTGTCGGGAGCGACCGCTGCGGTCGAGGGGATCGCAGCGCTCAAGAGCGGTGACCTCTCCGTCGTGCCATTGCAGGAGCTCTACAGCGAAGCCTGGCAGGCGCAGCTCGTCGGCTCCGACTAGCGCCCCTTCCCGGCGAGCATTGGCGTAGAGTCTGAGAGACAACAGGCGGCCCGTTCGTGGTGGGTCCCTCCGGAGGAGCTCATGAGCGACATTCGAATCGAGAAGGACAGCCTGGGGGAGATACAGGTCCCCTCCGAGGCCTACTACGGAGCCCAGACCGAGCGTGCCCGGCGCAACTTCCCGGTCAGCGGGCTGACGTTCTCGCGACGTTTCATCGCCGCGATGGGTCTGATCAAGTCCGAGGCGGCGAGGGTCAACGAGTCGATCGGCATCGTCGACGGAGAACTTGCGACTGCGATCCGCCAGGCGGCCGACGAGGTCGTGGCCGGTCAGCACGACGCCCACTTTCCGCTCGACATCTTCCAGACCGGCTCCGGGACATCGACCAATATGAACACCAACGAGGTGATCTCGAACCGCGCGATCGAGATCCTCGGCGGTGAGATGGGCTCGAAGACGCCGGTCCATCCGAACGATCACGTCAACGCGGGGCAGTCGTCGAACGACACCATCCCTACGGCGATCCACGTCTCCGCCTATTCGGCCCTGGCCGAGGATCTCGAGCCGGCGCTCGAGCAGCTGGCGGAGTCCCTCGAAACCAAGGCCATCGAGTTCGATGACGTCGTCAAGATCGGACGCACCCACCTGCAGGATGCCGTGCCGGTACGGCTGGGGCAGGAGTTCTCGGGTTACGCCCAGCAGATCCGCAACGGGCTCGACCGGGTCGCCGCAGTCAAGCCACGCCTGGCCCAACTGGCTCTCGGCGGCACGGCCGTAGGGACCGGGCTCAACGCGCCGCCGGGATTCGCCGACGGCGTGATCGCCGGCATGGCGGAGCGGACCGGTCATGCCTTCGTGCCGGCGCCGAACAAATTCGAAGCGCTGGCGTCCAAGGATGGCGCGGTCGAGGCCTCGGGGGCCGTGCGCACCCTGGCGGTGTCCCTCACCAAGATCGCCAACGACATCCGCTGGATCGGCTCCGGCCCGCGTTGCGGCATCGGCGAGATCAGCCTGCCGAGCCTGCAGCCCGGGAGTTCGATCATGCCCGGCAAGGTCAATCCGGTGATTCCTGAGTCGGTGTTGATGGTTGCCGCTCAAGTCATCGGCAACGACGCGACCGTGGCCTGGGGCGGGGCGGCGGGCAATTTCGAACTCAATGTGATGATGCCGGTCATTGCGTTCAATCTCCTGCAGTCGATCGAGATCACCGCCAACGCGGCTCGGCTGCTGGCCGTGAACTGTGTCGACGGCCTGGTGGCCAATGTCGAGCGCAATCGCGACATGATCGAGAAGTCGCTTGCCATGGTGACTTCACTGGCGCCGATCATCGGCTACGACAAGGCGGCCGAGATCGCCAAAGAGTCCTTCAAGACGGGTCGGACCGTGCGTGAGCTGGCGATCGAGAAGGAGGTCCTGCCTCTGGATGAGCTCGAACGCGCGCTCGACGCGAGAGCGCAGACCGAGGGCGGGATTCAGGACTGAGGCTCAAGGTGTCTGGTCGGCGCAGATTGCCGTCACGGTGATGGTGTTGCCGTCCGGCATGTTCCCCAGACCCGTCCTCCAGCCCGTCGGTGCCGCGGCCACGTTGCGAGGCTCGGGGAAGCTGACCCGATCCTGATCCGGGAAACCCGGCGCCTCCCGCCAGGCCGTACCGCTGATCGCCGCATCACCCGGGTCGCAGTCGGCCTGGAGGAGTGGAACGTTGCAGTTCGGGCCGCCAGAGTTGCAGGTGAAGCTGGCGGAGCGCTGGTAGAGGGCGAGTGAGCCCCCACCGGTACCGGCCGGCCCTTGCGGCCCTTCCGGCCCTTGCGGACCTGGTGGTCCCTGGCACCCGACGGCGGTGGTGGCGAGGGCCAGAGCGAGGGCGAAGGTGGAGAGGGTGCTCCCGGGATGTGCGTTCATGCTTCCTCCTGCGTGCTCCAGGCTCGGGGCCTGGAGCGGGTCGATTCGGTGCCTGCCATGGAACAGGTGTCTTCCGACTCTCTTTCGTTACTCGCGATGGGGTATTCTGCGCCCCAACCTGATCTGGAGGCGTTAGCCACATGGTGTCACTGACTGTGTACAAGGTCCTGCACGTGTTCTCGATCGTGCTTACTTTCACCGTGCTCGGGGCACTCGCGTTGCACTCCGCCAACGGCGGTTCCCGCGAGAGCAACTCCGTGCGCAAGTTGACCGGCATGCTGCACGGCATCGGTCTGGTGCTCATTCTCGTCAGCGGGATGGGCGCTCTGGCTCGACTGGGGACGAGTGGAGGGTTCCCCGGATGGGTTTGGGCCAAGCTGGTGATCTGGCTGGTGGTTGGCGCGTCGGCGATGGTGTTCCGCCGATCACCGGCGCTGAGCAAGCAGCTTCTGTGGCTGCTGCCGGTCCTCGCAGGCGTCGCCGCCTGGCTGGCTTTCTACAAGCCGTTCTGATTGTCATTCTCTGTATCTGGAGGTTCTGATGTCGATTTCGAAGAGGGTAGCTGGAGGTCTGGTGTGTGTTCTCGCGGCATCGGCAGGTTCGGCCGGCGAGTCCATTGATTGGGAGGTCGTCAACCAGATTCGCGACGAGGGCTTCAACCGCTCGCAGGTGATGGAGACGTTGAGGGAGCTGACCGACGGGATCGGGCCGCGATTGACCGCTTCGCCCCAGGGGCAGGAGGCCAGCGAGTGGACCCGCCAGCAGCTCGAAGCATGGGGCCTCGAGAACGCGCATCTCGAAGGTTGGGGGCCGTTCGGTCGCGGGTGGTCCTTCTCGCGTACCGCGGTTCACATGACCGCGCCGCACCAGGTGCCTCTGATGGCTCTCCCCAAGGCCTGGACTCCCGGGACCAAGAAGGCGAAGACCGGGCAGGCGATGAAGGTGACGATCGAGTCCGAAGAGGACTTCGAAAACTACCGCGGCAAGCTGAAGGGGAAGATTCTCTTCACCGCCGAGCCGCGCGAGATCGAGCCGGCTGACGAAGCCGACTTCACACGGCGTTCGGACGAGAGCCTCCACGAGATGGCGGACTTCCCGATCCCCGGCGAACGGTCGAGCGAGTGGCGAGCCGGAGCGTTGAAGCGCTGGAAGTTGCGCAAGAAGCTCAATGAGTTTCTCGTCGAGGAGAAGGCACTGGCGACAGTCGACCTGAGCTCCAGGGACGGTGGCACGATCCGCCTCGGCGGCGCCGGCTCGAGAGAGACAGACGAGAGCGTCGGCGTGCCCGCCCTGGCGATGTCACCCGAGCACTACAACTGGATTATGCGGTTGCTCGACGACGAGAAGGAAGTCGAACTCGAGGTCGACGTGCGCGCGAAGTTCCACGACGACGACCTCATGGCCTACAACACTGTGGCCGAGATTCCGGGCAGCGATCTGGCCGACGAGGTGGTGATGCTCGGAGCCCACCTCGACTCCTGGCATGCGGGGACCGGCTCCAACGACAACGGCGCCGGGTGCGTCGTCATGATGGAGGCCGTCCGCATCCTCAAGGCCCTGGGACTCGAGCCGCGCAGGACGATTCGAATCGCACTGTGGACTGGCGAAGAGCAGGGGTTGTTCGGCTCACGCAACTACGTCAAGCAGCACTTCGCCATGCGACCCGAGCCCGAAGACCCCGAACAGCAGGAGCTCCCCAGGTGGGCGCGCGAGGACACGTGGCCGATCGAGACCAAGCCCGATCACGAGAAGTTCTCGGTCTACTTCAATCTCGACAACGGCAGCGGAAAGATCCGCGGCGTCTACGCGCAGAGCAATGCAGCGGCGCGACCGGTCTTCGAGCGCTGGCTCGAGCCGTTCCACGACATCGGCGCCGATACGGTCGTCACCCGCAACACCGGTGGCACCGACCACCTCGCGTTCGACGCCGTGGGCCTGCCGGGTTTCCAGTTCATCCAGGATCCACTGGATTACGGAACGCGGACGCACCACTCGAATCTCGACGTCTATGACCACGCGGTCGAGGACGATCTGAAACAGGCCTCGGTGGTCGTGGCGTCGTTCGTCTACCATGCTGCAATGCGCGACGACCTCTTCCCCCGCAAGCCGATGCCGCGCAAGCCACCGGAGAAGCCCGAGAAGAAAGCCGCCGACGAGGCTCACTGACCACCGATAGGAGACTCACATGCCCTGGTACCGCAAGCTGCACTGGCAGATCATCGCCGGCCTCGTTCTGGGCATCGCCTATGGCATCGTGGCCGCGTCCCGCGGCTGGGGCGGCTTCACTGACGACTGGATCGCGCCGTGGGGGACCCTGTTCATCAACTCCCTGCAGTTGATCGCGGTACCGCTGGTTCTCTCGTCTCTCATCACCGGCGTGGCGTCGCTGTCCGATCTGCGACGCCTGTCCCGGATCGGTGGCAAGACAATCTTCATCTACGTGATGACAACCGCGGTGGCGGTGACGATCGGGCTTCTCATCGTCAACGTACTCAAGCCGGGCGAAAGGGTGCCGGAACCGGTGCGTCTCGAACTCCAGGAGCAGTTCGCTGACGACGTGGGCAGCCGTCAGCTGGCGGCCGAGGCTGTCGAGGAACGCGGCCCGCTGCAGTTTCTCGTCGACGTGGTGCCGTCCAACTTCTTTTCGGCGGCAGCCAACAATCGCAACATGCTGCAGATCGTGCTCGTCTCGATCCTCATCGGGGTGGGCCTGATCCAGCTGAGCCAGGACAAAGCGGAGCCCCTGCTCAAGGTCTTCGAGTCGCTGAACGAAGTTGTCATCCGACTTGTCGATCTGATCATGCTGATCGCCCCGCTAGGGGTCTTCTCGCTCATTGCGCGAACGATCACGGGAATGGCGGGAGACGATCTCAACCAGGTCGTCGAACTCCTCGGCGCTCTCGGGTTCTACTGCCTGGCGGTGGTTCTGGGGCTCCTGATCCAGACCTTCGTCGTCTATCCGACGTTGCTCAAGTTGTTCACAAAGATGCCGCTGCGGACGTTCCTGGCAGGCATCGGTCCCGTCCAGCTGGTCGCGTTCTCCACCAGCTCGAGCGGCGCGACCCTGCCGCTGACGATGGAGCGATGCGAGGAGAAGCTCGGAGTCTCCGAGGAGGTCTCGTCGTTCGTTCTGCCGCTCGGCGCGACGATCAACATGGATGGCACGGCGCTGTACCAGGCGGTGGCGGCGATCTTCATCGCGCAGTCGCTCGGCATGTCGATCGGCATCGAAGGGCAGCTGACGATCGTGCTGACCGCGGTTCTGGCGTCGATCGGCACAGCCGCGGTCCCCGGAGCGGGGATCATCATGTTGGTCATCATCCTCCAGGCGATCGGAGTTCCCAGCGGAGGCATCGCGCTCATTCTGGGGGTGGACAGGCTTCTCGACATGCTGAGGACCGCGACCAACGTGACGGGTGATGCCACGGTAGCCACGGTCGTGGCCTCGAGCGAGGGACAGCTCTCGATGCCGATGCTCGACGACGGTGCCGACCGGATCCGCACTCACCGGTAGCGGTCAGCCAGTCAGGAGGCCACGGCCGAGGAGGAACTCCTCGGTCAGCTGCCAGAGTCGCGGCAAGCGCTCGATCATGCGGTGATCGCCGTCGGCGAAGAGGTGCAGTTCGATCGCTTCACCGGCCGCCTGCGTCGCGAAGTCGACGACCGCCCGCCAGGGGACGCTGGTGTCGTGCTTGCCCTGGAAGATGAGTGTCGGCGTTGCGTAATCCGCGCAGAGCCTCTCGATCTCGAGGCTCCTGAGGTCCTCGACGAAGCTCCAGCCGATGTCCCAGGCCCCGAGATCGTGTCCGATCTCGAGCTTTCCGTCGCGCTCCCAGGCGGCGACACTGTCGGCACCGAGCTCGGTCAGCATGGTCTCCTCGAGACCGAGGGCGGGGGCCAGGTGAATGGCGGCTATGACCGGGTGCGTGGAGCGCACCGCGTGCCACAGGCCGGTCAACCCGCCCATCGACGAGCCGAAGAGGATGATCTGCTCGTAGTCCCGCTCGAGTAGCCATCGGTGGACGATGGCCGTATCGGAGAGGTTGCGCGAGATCGAGAGATCGAGCATTGAACCGTCCGAGTCGCCGTGACCCTGGAAGTCGAAAGAGCAGAAGGCGACGTCAGTGGCCAGGAAGCGCTGCCGAAGGAGATCGGCCTTTTCGCCCTCCTGGCTCGACCCGAAGCCATGCAGGTAGAGCGCGACGGTCGCCCGGCCGTCGGATCGCCCGGGTTCCTCGAGGTGGACGGCGAGCGAGCCGGAGTCGGCCAGGGGTACTCGGACCTTCACGCGGGGATCAGCCGTCGAGGTGTCTAGCGAAGAAGGCCAGGGTCCGCTCCCAGGCCTGCGTCGCCGCTTCGGGCTGGTAGCGGGTTCCGGAGGGATTGGCGAAGGCGTGATTCGCGCCCTCGTAGACGTGGACCGTCACGTCCTTGCCAAGCTCCTGCATCTTGCCTTCGAACGCCCGCACGCCCTCGATCGGGATGCCCTGGTCTTCGCTGCCGAAGTGTCCGAGCACTGGGGCCGAGACCGTCGACAGGCTCTCATCGGCGACGACCCGACCGTAGTAGATGACCGCCGCATCGAGGCTGTCTCCGAGCATGACGGCCGTCTGCAGTGACCAGCCGCCTCCGAAGCACCAGCCCACCGAACCGACATCGCTGACGCCGACCGTCGAGGTCAGGTAGCCGTGCGCCGCTCGCAGGTTGTCTTTCAGCCGCTCGGTGTTGTCGCGAGCCGTACCCATCAGGGCCATCGCCTCGTCGCGGGTCGTGGCCACGCCCCCTTCATAGAGGTCGACCGCCAGGGCTGCGTAGCCCTCCTGAGCGAAACGCCGGGCCATCGTGCGGATATTGTCGTTAAGGCCCCACCACTCCTGAATCACGATCACGCCGCCTTTGGCGGCACCGCCCGAAGGTGTCGCCAGGTAGCCGGCCACGTCGTGGCCCTCCCAGTAAGCGACCTCGGAGGTCGCGACTCCGGCCTCGGCCGAGTCGCCGGCTGCGGCGGCCGGTTCGGGCGTGTCGTCCTGGTGTTCCCGGGCCATGCGGGCCGCGTAGTCGTCGTCCGAGGCGCTGTCCGCGATGGCCGGGGTCGAGAGAAAGAGTAAGGCGCAGCAGACCAGGGCGGAGAACGAGCGGACCATGAGAGACCTCCAGGGGCGAGTGAGGTTCGGGCGAGGAGGGAATCTATCATCGGCTCCCGAGGGGGCTTGCGACTCCAGTGCTAGCCTCGTCGCAGGAGGGTGGATGAAGGGGATGCGGGTCCAACTGACCGAGGAGCGCAGAGAGCGAGTGCTCGCTTCGATCCGGGAGTACTTCGCCGAGCACCACGACGAGGCGATCAGCGACTTCAGGGCGGAAGAGCTTCTCGCTTTCTTCGTCAACGAATTGGGGCCTCCCGTCTACAACCAGGCGATCCGGGACGCCCACGCCTTCTTCGAAGAGAAGCTGGCCGATCTGGAGGGCGAGTTCTACGAGGTGGAAGAGCCGTACGCTCGGTAGGGCTCAACTGCTAGTGTCCCGGGCATGACGAGTTCCTCAGCGTCCGACCCAGAGGTGGAACGCACCTCTCTGTTGGGGCTGTCGTCCCAGGCGCTGGCCTCCTGGCTCGAGGAGACCGGCTCGCCCGCCTTCCACGCGGGGCAGGTGGAGCGTTGGGTCTACGAGCGCGGCGCCACGAGCTTCGAGGAGATGACGGATCTCCCGAAGGGGCTGAGGGCGGGGTTGGCGGAGAGCTTTGAGCTCTTCAGCGGTGAGGAGGTCGAGCGCTCCTCGTCCCCCGGTGGCACGACCAAACTCCTGCTGCGCTGGCCGGACGGGGCGAGCACTGAGACGGTGATGATCCCCGCCGACGATCACGGCCGCCCTCGACGGACAGTCTGCCTGAGCACACAGGTCGGGTGTGATGTCGGTTGCCGATTCTGCGCCAGCGGCCTCGGTGGGGTACGGCGGAACCTCTCGGTGGGCGAGGTGATGGAGCAGGCCCTGAGGATCTCGGCCGAGCTCGGCTCGCGAGACGAGAGCCTGACTCATGTCGTCTTCATGGGGATGGGGGAGCCGTTGGCCAACTACGAGGTGACGGTCGAGGCCGTTCGACGGATCAACCGACTGATGGGGATCGGGCGGCGACGGATCACCGTGAGTACCGTCGGCCTGCCGAAGCAGATCCGACGCCTCGCCGGTGAGGACCTGCAGGCGACCCTGGCGCTCAGCCTTCATGCTCCTAGCACCGAGCTGCGCCGGGAGTTGATTCCATGGGCGGAGGCGATCGATCTCGATGCGGTGCTCGACGCTTGTCGCGAGTACTTCCGTCGAACCGGGCGAGAGGTGACGCTCGAGTATTGCCTCCTCGCCGGAGTGAACGACGGCCTGGAGCAGGCAGAGCAGCTGGCGCGGGTGGCTCTCGACCTCCGGGCGCATGTCAATCTGATGATGTACAACCCGGTCTCGGAGTTGCCCTACGAGCGCCCGAGCCGCAATCGCGCCATCACCTTTCTCAAGACGGTGCGAGATGCGGGCGCCAACGCCCACCTGCGACACAGTCGCGGCATCGACGCCGACGCGGCCTGCGGCCAGCTACGTCGTCGCCACGAGCTCGAGACGGCCTGAGGATTATTCGACGACGATGTCCTCGAGCCCTTCCTCGGGCTCGGGGTACTTCATGTCGAAGCTCTCGAGGGTGTCGACGAGGACCTGGGAGATGACCAGGTTGCGGTACCACTTGCTGTCTGCCGGGACGACATACCAGGGCGCCCACTCAGTCGAAGTTCGCGACAGCATGTCGGCAAAGGCCGACTGATACTGGTCCCAGAGGCGACGCTCTGCCAGGTCACCGCGAGAGAACTTCCAGTTCTTCTCCGGCCGCGCGAGGCGGGACTCGAGGCGCTCCTTCTGTTCCTCCTTTGAGATGTGGAGGAAGAATTTGAGGATCGTCGTCCCCTCATCAGCGAGCATTCGCTCGAAGGCATTGATGTGTTCGTAGCGCCGGCTCCATTGCTCCTCCGGCACGAGGTTGTGCACGCGGACGACCAGGATCTCTTCGTAGTGGCTGCGATTGAAGATCGTGATCTCGCCGCGTGCCGGTACCTTCTGGTGAACCCGCCACAGATAGTCGTGTGCGAGCTCTTTCGAACTCGGTTTCTTGAAGCTCGCCACCTTGACTCCCTGCGGGTTGGTGCCGTCGAAGACGTGGCGGATAGTGCCGTCCTTGCCACCGGTATCGGTCGCCTGGAGGACGACCAACAGGCGATGTCTGTTCTCGGCGTAGAGCGCCTCCTGGAGCGCTTCGAGATGCTGGTTCAGTGCCGCGCTGAGGTCGCGTCCGGCCGCCTTGCCGCGGTCGTAACCCCTGCGGTCTCTGGGGTCGCATTGCGACAGGTCGAGGGTCTTGCCGGGCTCTACCCGATAGATGTGTGATTGCATTCGATCGTCTCCCGTTTCGGGCTGGTGCTACCAGCCGCTCGAAGAGCCTCCGCCCCCGAAACTGCCGCCCCCACCCGAGAAACCACCGCTCGAGAAGCCGCCGCCGGACGACGACCAGCCGCCGGTGCTGCCGAAGATCGTCGGGCCGGATCCGCCGCCGAACTTGCCGAGGACGAATCTCAGGACCGGGAAGAGGACCGCCCAGATGGCGACGCCCACGACACCAGCCGGCGGACCGAACATGGCGCCGGCGATCCCGTGAATGAAGGGCATGAGAATGATGTAGAAGATCCAGGCACCGCAGCCCGGCGCCCGCACGAGAGCGAGAACGAAGGGTAATGCGATGACGAGGAAGATGAGTGAACATCCCGGCCGCTCGGTGCCTGAGGTGTTGCTCGTGGAGGGGGGCGGCAGGATGTCGTTGCCCTCGATCAACGAGGCGGCGGCATCGATTGCGCTCTCGACGCCACCGTCGAAGTCTCCGGCGCGGAATCGGGGTCGCATGACGTTGTCGAGTATCCGGCGTGAGTACGCATCGGTGAGGATGGGCTCGAGGCCGTAGCCCACCTCGAAGCGCATCTTCCGATCGTCTCGCGCGATGAGCAGCAGAGCGCCGTCATCGGCGTCGGCTCGGCCGAGTTTCCAGGTCTCCGCAACCCGCAGGGAGTAGTCCTCGAGGCTCTCGCCCTCGAGACTGGGCAGCGTCAGGACGGCGATCTGAGCGCCCTCGGCCTCTTCGAGTGCCCTGAGTCGGCTGGTGATCCTGCTCTCGGATTCGGCCGAGAGAATGTCCGCGAGGTCGTTGACTCGCCCTGCCAGGAAGGGGACTTCGAGGGCGGCGGACCCGGTGGTGCCGACCGCGAGGAGAAGCAGGCCGGCGAGTAGGTAGCGATGGAGTCGATCACTCATCGCCGACCCTCGGTTCGTCGGGCAACTCGTTGACGTCGTCTTCCCGGCGCTCGAGGCCGGCTTCCTCGACCACGTCGCCGCACGCCTTGATCGCTGCTGTCAACGCGGCCCCGCCACGGCCATCGCCGAGGGCCGCCGCGAGCACGCGCGTGATGCCTAGCCAGGCTTCGCCCGGGACCTTGTCGCGCACGCCCTCGTCGCACAGGATCTCGACCCTGCGCTCGAAGAGGGAGACGAAGATCAGGATGCCCGTGCGGTCGCGAGTGCGAAAGACACTCTCGTCCACGAACGCCGCAGCCGCGCGATTGTGAACCCGGGAGCGCAGAGCTTCACCACCCGCGAGTTCCCGCTCGATCGGCGGAACCGCGATGGCGGCCAGCCAGCCGACCGCCATCCCGGCGAAGGGCATGACCGCCGGCCAGATGAAGAAGGCCGGCTCCCACGCCTCGAGGGCGTAGAAGCCGTAGGCCGCGAGGAGACCACCGATCAGCGAGCCGAGAGCGGCTGCCCGCCAACGGGCGTCTTCGAACCCGTCCGAGCGCTCGACGATCACGCAGACGAACTCGCCGGAAGTCCGGCTCTCGGCCTCCCGTGTCGCCTCCTTGACCGCGGTCAGGTCGGCGGCGGAAAAATAGTCTCGAACGGCCACCGAGGTTAGAACTCGACCTTGGGCGGCGTGTCGGCTCCTGCTGTCGCTGCGAAGTAGGGCTTTTCCTCGAAGTCGAACATTATGGCCGTCAGGTTGGAGGGGAACTGACGGCGCTTGGTGTTGTAGTTGGTCGTCGCCTCGTTGAAGCGCATGCGCTCGACAGCGATCCTGTTCTCGGTCCCTTCGAGCTGCGTCTGCAGATCACGAAACGCCTGGGTGGCACCGAGCTCCGGATAGCGTTCGACGACGACGAGAAGACGGGAGAGCGCGGAGGAGAGTCCGTCCTGCGCGTTCTGGAATGCCTCGAGACCCGCTGCGTCGGGTGGGCCCTGGAGGTTGATCTGGGAGACCTTGGCCCGGGCCTCAACGACCTGCGTCAGGGTCTCCTGCTCGAACTCGGCGGCTCCCTTGACGGTGGCGACGAGATTGGGCACCAGATCGGCGCGCCGTTGGTAGACATTCTCGACCTGACTCCACGCTCCATCGACCCCTTCCTGCAGGGCGACGAGGCGGTTGTAGCCGCAACCCGGAAGGGTGACGACGATGAGAAAGGTCAGGAGCAGTCTCGAAAGGGCTGAGCGTGAAAGCATCGGGCAGTCTCCTCAAAGCACTCGGGAACGATGAAACGAGCTTATGACGGTCGAGTATAAGACTCTGTGACTACGCAAGAAGACACGACCCGTATTCCGCGCATCCTGCATTGCGATATGGACTGCTTCTACGCGGCCGTTCACATGCGTGACGATCCGGTGCTGAGGGGTAAGCCCGTAGTTATCGGAGGCTCGCCCGAGGGGCGAGGTGTGGTGGCGGCGGCAAGCTACGAGGCACGGGCGTTCGGGGTTCGCTCCGCGACTCCGTCGGCCAAGGCGCTGCGGCTCTGTCCGGAGCTGATCTTCGTCAAGCCCGACTTCCCGCGCTATCGCAAGGAGTCGGGCGAGGTCTTCGCGATCTTTCGGGAGTTCACGGACCTCGTTCAGGTCGTGTCGATCGACGAGGCCTATCTCGACGTCACGGAGAGGCTCGAGCCCCTGGGGAGCGCAACGGCCGTGGCGGAGGCGATTCGGCGACGTATCCGCGAGGAGAGGGATCTGACGGTCAGTATCGGCGTCGGGCCCAGCCGCCTGGTCGCCAAGATTGCCTCGGATGCCGACAAGCCCGACGGCCTGACCGTTGTGCCGCCACGACGGGTCAGGGCGTTTCTCGACCCGCTGCCGGTGCGAGCGCTGCCGGGGGTCGGGCCGGCGACGGAGCGGCGCCTCAAAGCCAAGGGCCTCGGGACCATCGCTCAGCTGCGCGCCGTCGAAGCCGGCGAGATGCGGCGGCTCTTCGGCAAGCACGGCAGCCGGCTGGCCAGCTTTGCCAGGGGCGTTGACGAGCGACCGGTCCGCGTCGATCGTCAACGCAAGAGTCTGTCGAGTGAGCGGACCTACGACGAGGATCTCTCGGAGCTGCCGCTCATCGAGGAGCAGATCGATCGCCTCGCCGGGAGCGTCGCCCGCGGCCTCGAGAAGCGCGAGATCTCGGCGCAGACTGTGACCATCAAAGTGCGCTATGGGGACTTCACGACGGTGACGCGATCCCGGACGTTGACGATCCCGACGGCCAACGCGGAAGTGATCGGGCGGGTGGCCCGGCAGTTATTGGACAAGACCGAAGCGGGGCGAAGGCCGGTGCGGCTGGTCGGGGTGGGTGGGTCGAATCTCGTGGCCGGGCGGTTGGAGCAGTTGGATCTCTTCGGGTGAGGTCCGTCCCTCACCGTGACCTGAGCCGCTCCATTTCCCTGCGCTCCCTCTTGGTCGGCCGACCCAGTCCCTGTTCACGCGTTCCCGCCGGTCGCGAAAGGAGGCGGGACATCGGATCGCGGACCGGCTGTGGCGGGCTCTCGTCGACGTAGAGCCTGGGAGCCTCCGCCTTGGGCAGTGGCTTGTCGTGCAGCTCGGCGACCACCAGGATCCGGGTCCAGTCCTTCAGTTTGTCGACCTCGACGCGGTCGCCGACGGCCAGCGGACGGTGTGGCTTGGCGCGAATGCCGTTGACGCGCGCGCGGCCAAGCTGGCAGGCGCGCGTGGCCTGGCTGCGCGTCTTGTAGACGCGAGCGATCTGCAGCCACTTGTCCAGTCGCACCGCCATGAGGGCACAGTAGCAGCCGAGACGCGTAGAATCCGACTCGATGCGGAACTCTCAACGTCGGCTTCTCGTGCTGGTCGTCTCCCTGCCGATTGTGCTCGGCCTCGGCGCCCTGGCCTACATGCTGGGCATGCAGGCTCTCGAAGGAGAGTCCCGTACCTACCTGCAGAGCCTCGAGTGGGCGGCGGAGACCCTGACGACGACGGGCTATGGCGCCGACACCGCCTGGCAGCACCCGCTGATGGTCGCCTTCGTGATCGGTTGGCAGTTCGTCGGGCTGTTTCTAGTGTTTCTGGTCTTTCCGGTCTATCTGATTCCATTCCTCGAAGAGCGTTTCGAAAAGCGCCTCCAGACCCACATCAAGCCGACCAGCGGCCACGTCGTCATCTATCGCTACGGAGCCGCGGTCGAGAGCCTGCTCGAAGAGACTCTGCGTTTCGGGCTCGAGACCGTAGTCATCGAGTCCGACGAGACGGTGGCGCGGCGGCTGACGGATCAGGGACTGACAGTGCTCTACGGGAGTCTGCAGGACGATGTCCTCGATCGAGCCCACGTCGCCTCGGCGCGGACCCTGATCGCCAACTCCTCCGACGACGACAACGCTGCTGCCATCGTCAGCGCTCGCCAGAGCGGGTGCTCCGGAGAGATCCTGGCGCTGGTCGAGGATCCGTTGCATCGCCAGCCGATCCTGCTGGCGGGAGCGACCAAGACCTTCACCCCGCATCATGCCCTTGGAGCGGCCCTGGCCTCGCAGGCCAGCGGGCAGCTCGGCCAGGCATTCAGCGCCACGCGCCACCTTGGTCGCGGCTTGTCGATTCGCGAAGTCCGTATCGACAGTGACAGCCCCCTCGCCGGCCGGACTCTGGCGGATGCGGGGATCGGCCGGGAGTCGGGCGTGACCGTGCTCGGCCAGTGGGTCGGAGGCACCCTGCAGACCGATCCCATGGCCGACACCCCGATTGTCGCCGGCGGGATTCTCGTCGTTGCCGGCAGCACTCAGGCCGCTCAGGAGTTCGCCGAGAGCTGTGCTCCCTCGGGCGCCTTGCCGTCGGGGCCGATCCTCGTCGCCGGCTACGGAGAGGTCGGTGCCAAGGTGGCGGAGTTGCTGCGAGCTGTCGGTGAGCCGGTGACGGTGCTGGATCGCAGCGAGGTGTCGGCCGACGCCGTAGGCGACGCGCTCGACAGCGAGTTTCTGACCCGTGTGGGCATCGCCGACGCGAGGAGTGTCGTTCTGGCTCTCGATTCCGACCCGGCGACGCTGTTCGCCAGCGTCATCATTCGCGACCTCGCACCCCACCTCCCGATCATCGCGCGGGTCAACCACTCGGAAAACGTCGAGCGGATCCACGCCGCGGGGGCCGACTTCGCGTTGTCGATCAGCCGGATCGCGGGCCAGATGCTGGCTCGGGAACTGCTGGGCGAGGAAGCGATCGCTCTCGAGGGGCAGCTCAAGGTGATGAAGACGACGCTGCCTTCGCTCGCCGGACTGCGCTCGAACGAGATCGACATCCGCGAGCGGACCGGTTGCTCGGTCGTCGCCGTCGAAAGAGGCGCGGATCTGATCGTCGACCTGGGTGCCGAGTTCCAGTTCGAGGCGGATGACACGATATTCGTCGCTGGCAGCGACGATGCGTCCCAGGCCTTCTTCGACCTCTACGGGCGTTCAGCCTGAGCCGACTCAGGCCAGAGGCTTGAGCTTCAGCCGACCGAGGTTGGCCCTGGCTCCCTCGACAGCGAAATCGATGGCCTCGTCGAAGTCGTCGGTCAGAAGGACGGGGAGATTCTCGTCGGCGCTGATGGTGCCCTCGGAGAGCATGCTCTGACGAATGAAGTCGAAGAGCGGGGTCCAGTACTCGGTCCCCATCAGGACGAGAGGGAAAGGCTCGATCTTGCCGGTCTGCATCAGGGTGGCGAGTTCGAAGATCTCGTCCATTGTTCCGAAGCCTCCCGGCATGCCGAAGAAGGCGTAGGAGTACTTGATCAGCATGACCTTGCGGACGAAAAAGTAGCGAAACTCGACCCATCGATCGAGGTAGGGGTTGTGCTGCTCCTCGTGGGGCAGCTCGATATTGCACCCCACGGAGGGGCCGCCCGCCTCCTTGGCCCCCCGATTTGCCGCCTCCATTACGCCTGGGCCGCCGCCGGTCATGACCACGAAGCCGGCCTTGGCCAGCCGGGAGCCCGCTTCGCGAGCCAGCTGGTAGTAGCGGTGGTCCTCCTTGAAGCGGGCCGATCCGAAGACCGTGACGCAGGGGCCGATGGAGTGGAAAGTGCGAAAGCCCCTGATGAACTCACGGAAGATCCTGAAGGCCCGGCGCCTCTCGTGCAACAGGCCTGCCTGGCCGCTGGTCAGGTGTCGGTCATAGGGGTAGCGCGGCGTGCTACCCCATTCGTGCCGGCTGGCCGGCGCCTCGTCCTGCGGTGGGTCGTTCGTCTCGTTCTCGCTCATGTCAGCTCCACGGTTTCCAGATGATCGGGCACGCGGACCGGATAGCCGAAGCGCTCTTCGATCTTCTGGCGCAGTGTATCCGCCGCCACCGGCTCGCCGTGCACCAGCAGGACCTGGCGGGGCGGGTTGGCCGCCTGACCCAACCAGGTGAGCAGCTCTCCCTGATCGGCGTGAGCGGAGTAGAGGTCGAGTTGCTCGACCTCGGCGCGGACGCCGTAGTGCCGACCGTGGATCTTGACCGAGTCAGCGCCTCCGGCGAGGGCTGCCCCCCGGGTTCCCGGGGCTTGGAAGCTGGGTAGCAGGACGGTGTTTGCGGGATCTCCCACGAAGGCCTTCAGGTGGTGGAGCACTCTCCCCGCCGTGGCCATTCCGCTGGCCGAGATGATGATCTTGGGGTCCCGGCTGGCGCTGAGCTTCTTTGACTCTCCGGGGCTGGAGACGAAGCGCGCGATGCCGAAAGCCTCGGCGCACTCCGTCGAGGAGAGCTTGTGGTCCTGGCTGTTGCGCCGGTAGATGCGAGTCACGCTGGTGGACATGGGGCTGTCGACGTAGATCGGCAACTCCGGTACCGACCCGTCGGCCATGAGTCGGTGCAGGCAGTAGAGCATCGCCTGCGCCCGGCCTACGGCGAAGGAGGGGATTAGCAGCGTGCCCCCCTTGCGAGCCGACCGCAGGACGATCTCACGGAGAGCCTCGATGGGGTCCCGGTGATCGTGCAGCCGGTCGCCGTAGGTCGACTCCATCACGACCCAGTCGGCGGGGCCGGGTGGTGTCGGGGCTTCGAGCAGTAGATCGTCCTGGCGCCCGAGGTCGCCGGAGAACAGGACGCGGCCCGCCTCGGAGGCGATCGTCACGCTGGCCGCGCCGAGAATGTGCCCGGCCGGCTGCAGTTCGACGGTGACGTCACCGAGAGTCTGCGGAGACTCGAAGTGCACCGGCTCGAGGTGGTCCAGCGCCCGCCGGGCGTCACGCTCTCTGTACAGCGGCTCAGCAGGGCGGTGTCGGGAGAAGCCCTCCCGGTTGGCGAACTTCGCGTCCTCCTCGTGGATACGGCCGCTGTCCGGGAGCAGGATCGCCGCGAGGTCCGCGGTCGCGCGCGAGCACAGGACCCGGCCCTCGTAGCCGTCGCGTATCAGAGCAGGAAGATAACCGGTGTGATCGATGTGGGCGTGGGTCAGAACGACTGCGTCGAGGGCCTCGATATCGACTGGGAACTCCTGCCAATTGCGCTGACGGACCTGCTTGACCCCCTGAAAGAGCCCGCAGTCGACGAGGATGCGCGTCCGGCCGGTGTCGAGGAGGAACCGGGAGCCGGTGACCGTGCCGGCGGCGCCGAGGAAGGTGATCTTCACGAGTCGGTTGGCCCCGGGATGGCGAAGTCGGTGGCGGCCTGCTGGCGGACCTCGCGATACAGCCGCTCGGCGTCTTCGCGCCGGCACAGCTCGCTACCCGGGGTCATGACCGCGGCGGCCCCGGTGGCGACACCGAAACGGGCAGCGTCCTCGAGCGTTCCGCCCCGATCCAGGGCCAGAGCGATGCCGGCGACCATGCTGTCCCCGGCGCCGACCCGGCTGCGGATGGGGACGACCGGAGAGGCGAAGCGCAGCGCTCGCTCGGGGGTGACGAGGAGGGCGCCGCCACCGCCCAGAGAAATGACGAGGGCTGTCGCGCTGCCTTCGGGGAGGAGTCGCCTGGCGCTGCGGACGAGCGACTCGTCGGTGTGGTCGCTGTCGCCGGTGAGCTGCAGGAACTCGCGCAGGTTCGGTTTGACGAGGAACGCGCCCGAGCCGATCGCCTGTTCCAGGGCCGCCTGCGAAGTGTCGAGAATCACCCGGCTGCCCAGCCGCTGGCCCTCGTCGACGACTCGGCGGGCGAAGTCGGTCGGGACACCGGGAGGCAGACTGCCGCTGAAGACGAGAATCTCCGGCGCTGTCTCGAGCGTGGCCAGCGAGGCAATACAGGCCTGCCATTCCGCCTCGAGCAGGGTCGGCCCCTGGCGGACGAAACGGTACTGTCGGGTGCTCGTTGTCTCACTGACCGTCAGGCTCTGGCGGGTGCTGTGCGACAGGTCGAGGGTTCGGCAGTCGACCCCCTCGTCGGCCAGCAGGCCGACGATCCGGCGGCCCGCGTCTCCGCCGGCCGGAAAGAGTACCGTGGCCTGGCCTCCGAGCTTGTGAATCGCTCGCGCAACGTTGATCCCACCGCCACCGGCTTCGTGCCGTTCGTTCTCGAGTCTCAGCTTGATGTCCGGGGCGACACTCGGCACTCTGGCGCTGACATCGAGCGCGGGATTCATCGTCAGAGTCAGGATCGGCGGCATCGGATTCAGCCTAGCACTAGCCGTCTTCCGGCCGTCGTGGCGCCAAGGTGACGTGGAGGGCGTCAATCGGACGCCCTCGACCCGCGCCAGTGCAGCCGCGAAAAGATCGTCTCTGCGGCACGCGATTTGCTATAAACCCATGTCGTTCGACATGACGGCGCCAGGTCGGTCGAGCGCCAGCAACCGACGGCCTCCGTGGCCCGCGATCCACCGGCAGCAGAAGCACAGGAGGGCAGATGATCGAAGTCCAGAATCTCACCCGCAAGTACGGTGACTTCACCGCCGTGGACGGGATCTCCTTCTCGGTCGGAGATGGAGAGATCGTCGGCATGCTGGGTCCCAACGGCGCCGGCAAGACGACCGCCATCCGCATGATCACGGGGTTCCTGCCGCCGACCGACGGTCAGGTCAGCGTCGCCGGCCATGACCTGTTCGAGGCCAAGGTTGACGCGCGGCGCAACATCGGCTACCTGCCCGAGCACGTGGCTCTCTACACCGAAATGAGAGTCTCCGAGTACCTCGCGTATCGTGCGACTCTCGAAGGCATGACCAGGGCCGAGGCGAATCAGGCCATTCCGGAGGTGCTCTCCGATTGCCTGCTCGAGCAGGTGAGGCGCCAGGTGATCGGTACGCTGTCGAAGGGTTTCCGACAGCGGGTCGGGCTCGCGGCGGCCATCCTGCATCAGCCCGAGGTCCTCGTCCTCGACGAGCCGACGGTCGGCCTCGACCCGAAGCAGATCATCGCCATCCGCGAGCTCATCAGGAAGCTCGGCAAGCAGCGAACGCTCCTGCTCTCGACTCATATCCTGCCCGAGGTTGAACTCCTCTGCGACCGGGTGGTGATCATCGACAAGGGTCGTGTGATCGCCGAAGGGACCCCGGAGAGCCTGCGGCAGAGTTGGCAAGGCGAGGGGGTGGTGACGGTGGAACTCAAGGGATCACCCGACGCAGCCGCGGACTCGCTGGCCGCTCTGCCGGGAGTCGTCAGTGTCGCCGCCGCAGCGGCGGGCCGATACGAACTGCGCTGCAGGCCCGGGAGCGACCCGCGTGAAGAGGTCTTCGGCGCCGCGGTGGAGAAGGGTTGGACGCTGCTCGAGCTGGCGCTGCGTCAGACATCGCTCGAAGACATCTTCGTCCGTCTCACGACGAGCGACCGGTCGCCCGAGGCCGATCCGACCGAGAGCGGGGAGGCGAACTGATGAACGGCATCCGCGCAACGCTGGGCCGCGAGTTGCGGGCCTACTTCCTGTCGCCGCTGGCCTACATCGTGGCGGCGCTGCTGCTGACGGTGAACGGCCTCATCTTCGGCATCATCATCAGCTTCCTGAGCGATCCGCAGGCGGGCATCGGAGCACCGCTGGAGTTCTTCTTCGGTCAAACGATTTTCTTCTGGCTCATCCTCCTTGCCGCCACACCGCTCCTGACCATGCGGCTGCTGAGCGAAGAGCGAAACTCCGGGACGATCGAGACGCTGATGACGGCTCCGGTCACCGAGGGCCAGGTCGTCCTCGGCAAGTTCCTCGCGTCGTTCGTCTTCTACGCCTTCCTGTGGGCTCCCACCCTGAGCTACGTCGGCATCGTCGCCTGGTACCACGAGGTCGACTGGGGGCCCGTCGCCTCCGGGTACCTCGGCATTCTCGGTATCGGAGCGCTCTTCCTGTCGATCGGCATGCTGGCGACCGCACTGACCCGGAGTCAGCTCGTCGCAGCCGTCCTCACCTTCGCCCTGTTGATCCCGGTCTGGACCTTCGGACTCTTCGAGTCTCTGGTCACCAGCGAGACGGCCAAGACCCTTCTCGGCTATCTCGACCTCTGGCAGCACATGGATGAGTTCTCGAAAGGGATCGTCGACACCCGACACCTCGTCTACTACGTGTCGGCGACGGCCTTCTTCCTCTTTCTCTCGACCCGGGCGCTGGCCGCCAGGAAGTGGAGGTAACGATGGGCGATCGCACCGCAACGCAGCGTAGAAAGGTGGGAGAGGTCTCGACGTTGGGTGTCGGAGTGCTTCTCGTCACCCTCCTCCTGGGGATCGTCAATTACCTCGGGTGGAAGTATCACAAGCGCTTCGACTGGACCTCGAGTGAGATCTACAGCCTGTCGGAGAAGACCGAGAACGTGCTGGCGGCGCTCGAGCACGATGTCGACGTCATCGTTTACATGCAGTCCGGCGATCAGCTCTACGGACCGGCGATGGAACTGTTGGCGCGATACGAGGCCGCTTCGCCGCGACTCACCGTGCGCGAGGTGGATCCGACGCGCAACCTGGCGGAGGCTCAGCAGCTCGTCGACCAGTTCGCGATCGACGCGATCGACGTGATCCTCTTCGAGAGCAACGGCGAGCGACGGCTGGTCCAGAGTTCGGACCTGGCCGAGTACGACTACTCGGGCCTGCAGCAGGGCATCGGTCCCCAGATGACGGACTTCAAGGGTGAGCAGCGGTTCACCAGTTCGTTGATCGAGCTGAGCGAGCCGACACGGCCCAGGGTCGTCTTCACTGCCGGTCACGGCGAGCTTCAGCTGTCGGACTTCTCTCCCGACGGGCTCTCGGCGGCGCAGGAGCTGCTCGAGCGCGACAACTTCGAAGTCGAGACCTGGGAGTCTCTCGGGCAGTCCGAGGTTCCGGACGGGGTTCAGCTCGTCGTCGTTGCGGGTCCGACGGGCAACTTTCTCGAGCCGGAGATCGAGGCACTGCGCGGCTTCCTGTCGGGCGGCGGGCGTCTGCTCGTGATGCTCGACCCCACACTGTCGCGAACCGGCGACGGTCTCGTCGACACCGGACTCAGTGCACTCGTCAGTGAGTATGGCGTTTCGGTCGGCGAGGACATCGTCGTCGATCCGGCGAATCCGTTGCCATTCTTCGGTGCGGACACGATCTTCACCAGCAGCTACGGCCGGCACCCGATCACCCGGTCGCTGTCACAGGCCGAGCTGCCGACGATCCTCTCGCTCGCCCGGTCGGTGGGCATGGAGGACGGAGTCGAGGGCTACGATGCCGAGGAGTTGATCCTCACCTCGGCCGAAGGCTGGGGCGAGACCAATCTCGCCGACCTGAGCGCGGTTCAGCTCGATGACCAGGACCTGGTGGGCCCGGTCTCTCTAGGCGTCGCCCTGAGCGTCGCGGAGGTCGTCGACGAGCTCATGGGCGAGGAGGGCACCAGCGGGGAGGACTCGGGAGAGCCTGCACCGAGCGTCCCGTCGAAGCCCGGAGAGCGCCTCGTCGTGATCGGCGACGCGACCTTCGCGACCAACGCCCAGCTGCAGAATGTCGGCAACCTGACCCTGCTCGCCAACACGCTCAACTGGCTGGCCGAACGTGAGGCGTTGGTGGCGATTCCGCCGAAGACGCCGGAGAGTGTCCGACTGAGCCTGAGCCAGGCGGAGGTCCGGGGCATCTTCTGGTTCTCTGTGCTCGGCCTGCCGGCGCTAGTCATCGGTGCGGGCATTCTCGTGCACCGGCGGCGCAGGAGCTGAGGCATGCGCCCGCGCACTCTGCTGTTGCTCTTCGCCCTGGTCGCCGGGCTGGGGGCCTTCATTTGGTTCGTCGAGCGCGACCTGCCCGGGAGCGACGAGCGGGCCGAGCAGGCGAAGCGGGTTCTCGCCGTCGAGGCGGACGGACTCTCCTCGATCGCCTGGACCCTCGGGGACGAGCAGCGTGGATTGACCCGCGATTCTGCTGTCGACGGCGCGCCGTGGATGTTGAGCGAGCCGCTGTCCGCACGAGCGGACGGCAGCTCCGTCGATCGGCTCGTCGGAGCGCTCTCCGCTCTCGAGAAGGAGCGCACCCTGGAGGCCGCCGATCCATCCGGCCTCGGTCTCGTGCCGCCCAGAGGCGAGATTGTCCTCAGTGGGGACGGGGAGCAGCGGCTGTTGATCGGGGGCGAGATCCCGGCGTCCGACTCGATGATCGTGGCGCCGAGCACGGAGGGGCCGTACCACGTCGTCGCCAAGGGCCTGTGGGATCTTCTCCTCGCGCCGGTCGACGACTGGCGCGACCGGACGGTCTACCCCGGCTCGCAGGGTGACATCGAGCAGATTACGCTGGAGCGCGAAGGGGGACGCCTGTCCTTCTTGCGTCGGGATGGCGCCTTCTGGATCGTCGATCCGATCGAAGACCTGGCAGACGAGGGGACCGTTTCCCGTCTGCTCACGGCCTTGACGTCGCTCGAGGTCGCCGAGTTCCTGGAAGGGCCGCCCGAGGGTGCCGACGCGGAGACTCTGCCGCCGGCGGGTGGTGCCCTCGAGGTGGTGTCCGGCGAGGCGCCTCCCTGGAGGCTCGAGCTCGGGCGGACACCGGGCGATGCCGGGGAGGAGGCGACGACCGTGACGGCGCGAGCCGAAGGTCACCTGTTCTCGCTCGGCGTCAGTCTCGAGGGCGCACTGACCCGGCCGCTCGCGCAGTGGCGTTCGCTCGAGTGGGTGGGTCGCCAGGTCTTCGAGATCCAGGCCCTGGACCTGATGGATGAGGCGGGCTCGATCTCGCTGGTGCGGGAGAGCGGCAACTGGTTGCGCGATGGCGAGGCGGTGGAGTTCAACGTCGTCAACGACCTGCTCTACGCCCTCACCGGCACCAAGGCCGAGGCGCTCGATGCCGTCGAAGCCATCGCCGGCGAGGCAATCCTGACGGCGACGATCAACCCCGGTCCCGAGGAGCAGATCCTCGAGGTGTTCCCGGGGGCGGGCGATCGGTATCCCGCGCGCAGCAGCCGGCGTGCAACCGCCCTCTGGCTGGGGGGTGACGGGGTGAGAAATCTGGCCTCTTCAGTGGCTGATTTGAGAGCCGCCGAGAGGCTCGTCCCCGAGCCCGCGGAGAGCGACGGGTCGGAGGCGGAAACGCCTGTAGTGACAGAGAATTAGCTCCCCTCGAGGCCTCGCCCGGCGAGGAGAATTCCGTCGTCGGACCTCCTCTGCCCGCAAGAAGGGGGGGCGGCTAAGTGTGCATGGCCAAAGAGGAATCAGGAATCGCCAGAATGCACAAGATGTTGTGCGCTTCACTTGACAAACCACAGCATGTGGGGCATCGTTGGCTCCTCCAAAAACAAGACACCAGGACCGGCGGGGGACAGGATTGCTGGGTATCAGTCTGTTTTTTGATGGGGATGGAAGGAGCGAGGAATGACGATCGAGCCGAGCCCACGCAGCAAGCAGTCGAAGGTCGAAACGATGACTTCTGAGACCGCTGCGCCGCGAGAAAGAGCGACGAAGAATGCTCACAAGGGACTGAGGTTCGAGCGTTACTACACCCGCACCGGAACGGACCCGTTCGAGACCATCGATTGGGAGGAGCGCGACGCCGTCATCGCCAACGAAAAAGGCGAAAAGGTGTTCGAGCAACTCGGCGTCGAAATTCCCGCTTTCTGGAGCCAGACGGCGACCAATGTGGTCGTGAGCAAGTACTTCCGAGGCCACCTGGGCACCTCCGAACGCGAGACCAGCGTCCGTCAGTTGATCGGCCGGGTCGCCGACCAGATTGCGGCCTGGGGCCGCGACGGTGGCTACTTTGCGTCGGAAGAGGATGGTGACACCTTCCACGCAGAGCTGACCCACATGCTCGTGCACCAGATGGTCTGCTTCAACTCGCCGGTCTGGTTCAACGTAGGGATCGAAGAGCGACCGCAGTGCTCGGCCTGCTTCATCAACTCGGTCGAAGACACGATGCCGTCGATTCTCGATCTGGCCAAGACCGAAGGGATGCTGTTCAAGTTCGGTTCGGGCGCCGGCAGCAACCTGTCGACGATCCGCTCGTCGAAGGAACTCCTGGCCGGCGGCGGGACCGCCTCCGGGCCGGTCTCGTTCATGAAGGGCTTCGATGCCTTCGCTGGAGTGATCAAGAGCGGCGGCAAGACGCGGCGCGCGGCGAAGATGGTCATCCTCAACGTCGAGCATCCCGACATCGTCGAGTTCATCAACTGCAAGGAGGTCGAGGAGCGTAAGGCCTGGGCCTTGATCGATGCCGGCTACGACGGTGGCTTCAATGTCGTCGGCGGCGCCTACGACTCGGTCTTCTACCAGAACGCGAATCACTCGGTACGGGTCACCGACGACTTTATGCAGGCGGTGGTCGATGACGGCGAGTGGACCACCCGCGGCGTCACCGACGGCGAACCGGTGGAGACGCTGTCGGCTCGCGAAGTCATGAAGATGATCTCCGACTCGACCTGGGTCTGTGGCGACCCGGGCCTGCAGTACGACACGGCGATCAACGACTGGCATACCTGTGCCAACACGGACCGTATCCACGCCAGCAACCCGTGCAGTGAGTACATGTTTCTCAACGACACGGCCTGCAACCTGGCGTCGATCAACCTGCTGAAGTACTACGACGCGGAGACTGAGCGTTTCGACGCCGACAGCTTTCGCCACACCTGTGAGGTGTTGATCACCGCGCAGGAGATGGTGGTCGACTACGCCAGCTACCCGACGCCGACGATCGAGGAGAACTCCCACGAGTACCGGCCGCTGGGCATCGGCTTCGCCAACCTCGGCGCGCTTCTGATGGCGCGGGGGCTGCCTTACGACTCGGACGCGGGTCGCGACTACTCGGGCGCGATTACGGCGTTGATGTCGGGCGCGTCCTACGCCCAGTCGGCCCGCATCGCCGAGACCCTCGGACCGTTCGCCGGCTTCAACGACAACGCTGAACCCTGCATGCGGGTGATGCGCAAGCATCGTGACTCCATCCAGCGCCTTGACCCGGCACACGTCTCTCTCGAGCTTCTCCAGGCCTCCAAGACTTGCTGGGAAGAGGTCGTACGGCGTGGCGACGAGCATGGATTGCGCAACGCGCAGATCTCCGTCGTCGCTCCGACGGGCACGATCGCCTTCATGATGGACTGCGACACCACCGGGATCGAGCCGGACATCGCGTTGGTCAAGTACAAGAAACTCGTCGGTGGCGGCCTGATCAAGATCGTCAACAACACGGTGCCGGCGGCTCTCAAGCGCCTGGGCTACGAGAGGGCCGAGATCCAGGCGATCGTCGAGTTCATCGACGACAACGACACGATCGAAGGGGCGCCTCACCTCAAGGACGAACACCTCGCGGTCTTCGACTGCGCTTTCAGGCCGGCCAACGGCTCGAGATCGATCCATCACCTGGGCCATCTCAAGATGCTCGGTGCGGTGCAGCCGTTCATCTCCGGAGCGATCAGCAAGACGATCAACATGCCGGAGGAATCGACGGCCGAAGAGGTGATGGAGGCCTATCTCGAAGGCTGGCGGCTCGGCCTCAAAGCGGTGGCGGTCTACCGTGACAACTGCAAGCGTAGCCAGCCGCTGTCGACGAGTCGCGAGGAGGAGAAGACGGCGGAGTCGACAGACGCCGCGGCACAGCCGAGACGACGCAAGCTGCCGGACGAGCGGCAGGCGTTCACCCATAAGTTCTCGGTCAACGGCAACAAGGGTTACCTGACGGTCGGCCTCTTCGAGAACGGAATGCCAGGTGAGGTGTTCATCGTGATGGCCAAGGAGGGTTCGACGATCTCCGGCCTGATGGACTCGTTCGCGACGGCGATCTCGATCGCCCTGCAGTACGGTGTGCCGTTGCAGACACTGGTCGACAAGTTCACTCACACCCGCTTCGAGCCGTCCGGGTTTACCAACAACCCGGAAATCCCGATGGCCAAGTCGGTGATGGACTACATCTTCCGCTGGATGGCGTCGAAGTTCCTCAGTCGCGCCCGTCAGGAGGCTGCCGGGGTGATCGTGAGAGATGCCGAGCCGCAGGCCGCGGCGACCGCGGACGCATCGACCGCCGAGTTGGAGGCCAACGGTCACTCCGAGCACAGCAAGGTGACGTTCCTCTACCAGGCGGACGCGCCGAGTTGTCACGACTGCGGAGCGATCATGGTGCGCAACGGCTCGTGCTACAAGTGCCTCGAGTGCGGTACGACGAGCGGTTGCAGCTAGCCCTCGCGCCTCGGCTCCAGGCGTCGTCGGCTGCGTTATGCTCCTGTGATGGATAGCCCGGGAACCGAGGCGCCTTCGCGGATCAGTCCGTGGATCGTCGTCGCCGTAGCGGTTCTGGCGGTGGCTGTGGGCTACCTGGGTCGGGCGCTCCTGGAGCGAGCGGTGCCCGCCGTGCCCGCCGGCCAGGAGTCTCCCGAGCGTCTCGAGTTCTCGCTGACCTCCCTGGATGGAGCGACGGTGTCTGCCGGCGACTTCGAAGGCAGGGTGCTGGTCGTCGACTTCTGGGCTACATGGTGCGGGCCGTGCCGTCTCCAGGAGGAGATCCTCGAAGAGCTGCTGGCGCAGTACAGCACGCAGCCGGTCTCCTTCCTCGGGATCAACGTCTCCGAGCCCGAGGAACTCGTCCAGGAGTTCGCCACGAGGGACCCGTTCTCCTACCCTGTGCTGATCGACCCCACGGGCAGTCTCAGCGCGCGTTACGACATCTACGCTCTACCCACCGTGATGATCGTGGCCGGAGACCAACGCATCGCGTACTCACACGTCGGCGTGTCCACGCGCGAGCAGGTGGCCCGGGCCATCGACCGCGCCCTGGCCGACGGCTGAGTTACGGCCTCGTGGCCAGCGCCCGTGGCGGCACGGCTTCGCCAGCCGCCCCGGCTGACCGGGGCGACGACGCCGTCGACAGTCGCTGCCCGACTACTTGAGGACGATGAGGGAGACTCTCCGATTCAGAGCTCGTCCCTCACGGGTGCCGTTGTCGGCGACTGGAGCGGTCTCGCCATAAGAGATAACGGACATCCGATGGAGCGCCAGGCCATGATGCTCGTTGAGGTAGCGGCGCACCGCCTGGGCCCTCTGGTCTCCGAGCTCCATGTTGTAGTCCTCGGATCCGGTCGCGTCGGTGTGCCCCTGGATCTCGACGAAGACGTTCTCGTTGTCGGCCTTGAGGCTCTCGGCGAACCCGTCGAGGGCCGCCTTGGCCTCTTCGCTGAGTTCACTGCGGTCGACCTCGAAACGGAAGCGGTCTGAAGACAGGACGGTCTCGTAGAGGAACTTGCCCTCGGCCAGAAGCCCGGCGGCAGTTGCCCGATCGAAAGCGTCGCGAGCGGTGGCGGAGGCGGCGTCGAGCCGTTCCTCGTTCTCACGGATCGCGGTCTGATTGTCCTCGACCTGGGTCTCGATGCCGTCCATTCGCTCACCCGACGCGGCTTCAGAGTTCTCGACTTCGGTGCGAACGTATTGCTTGGTTGCACAGCCGGTCGCGACGAGCGCAACGGCCACTAGCGTCAGGATCTGCTTGTCGATGGTTCTCATGTTTCTTTCCTCCTGGTAACTCTTGGCCCCCTCACTGCGAGCCAAGTCTACTTGGATCGGTCCCCTCATAACTCTGACGATGCTTGATCTCGAGCTTACGACTTTTTCCGGGCACATCGACAGTGATCTCGTGGCGGCCCGTGCCCCCGTCGGCACGGGTCGAGAAGCCCAGAACATACTGATGTCTCAGGTCCTCGACTATGGAGTTGCACGCAGGCACTAGATCACCTGGATCACTGATGGGGTGGTAGCCGCCACCCGTCGCCCAACCGATCAGGTTGAGCATGTCGGCGAGGCGATAGAGCTTCTTGCCCTCTCGATCCAGGCGCTCGAAGCTGCCGGCGTCGAGTCCGACGACGTGCACAGGAACCTGAGCCTGGCGCATCTGGTCACGCGACTCGGTCGCACCCAACTTGCTGGCGTTGTCGACGCCATCGGTGATCAGGACGACGGCTCGGCGTGGGGAGGAGCGGGCGGCGACGATATCGGGAAGCCAGCCCACCGCGTCGTGAAGCGCGGTGCGACCGTAGGCGTCCCAGGCCGACGTGCTGTCGCGGATCGCCTGGAGCGAACCGGGAAACGGGACGTCGATGAAGAGGCCCGCATTGCTGAAGGAAGCCACGGCGAACTCGTCACCCATTCGGGAATGGCCCATCAGACATTCGATCAGGCTTCGACTGTGAGCGAGCTTGGGGCCGATGCCCATGCTGCCGGAGAGATCCTGCAGGATGAGCAGACCGATCGGTGCCTGAGCGCCGCTCTCGAAGCTCCCGATGGGCAGGGTCTGGCCGTCGACGCTGAGCTTGAAGTCCCGCTCTCCCAGTCGTTCGCTGAAGCCGCCCTTGCCTCGGACGACGACCGGCACCAGAACGTAGCCGACCGACACTTCGCCCTCGAAGGCTCCATCGAGCTCCCCCGAGTCCTGTTCGCTCATCTCCTGGCCGTGCGCCCAGGGCCCGAGAGCCAGAAGCACGAGGGCAGTGATGAACGAGTGCTTTGCTAGCCTAGTCAGCATGGAGATTCCACCTGGAACGTCGACAATCAACATCCGTAACCTGTCGGTCAAGTGTGGTCAGTGTGATACCTACCAGACTTTAAGCCACTTCGAACCACGGAAGGAGTGGAACGTTTACACCTTTACCTGCGAGAACGAGATCTGTGACCCGGAGGTTACCAAGACGCTCGTCGAAGTGCCTCGACAGATCGACGAGTTCGCCAACCGGGACCCGCAGTGGCGGGGCGGCGGGAAGCACGGAGACTGGGGAGAAGAGCCGACCTGACCCCGCCTCGGCGGCGGCTCGCGTGTGCTAATCTCCGACTCGATGAAGTCGACCGCGAGGTCGCGATTAACTCACAATTCGCGCGGTGATATCGGGTGCAACGGAAGACTCCGTCGACGCCCGCACACGCGACAGATGCGCGCGCCTGACCGGCCGCCCGGAGTGAACTCACGATGACACGAATCGTCCATATCGTAGGTACGGGAACCATCGGCGAACCGCTGATCGGGCTCTTTACCGACTTTCGGGATAAGCTCGGAATCGACGAGGTGACCTTCCATAAGCGCACCCCGCTGGCTTCGGACAAGGCGAGGATTCGCCACCTGATGGGCCGCGGTGCCAAGCTCGTCACGGAGCCCCAGAGTGTGGCGGCGTTCGAAGGCATGGGCCACGAAGTGAGCTTCGAGGCCCAGGAGGCGCTCGAGCGTGCCTCGGTCGTGATCGACTGCACGCCTGCCGGCAACGAGAACAAGAAGACCCTCTACTCCAAGCTCTCCGGCAAGAAGGGCTTCCTAGCGCAGGGGAGCGAATTCGGCTTCGGCAAGCCCTATGCGCGTGGAGTCAACGACGAGGCTCTCGTCCCGGGCGAGGACGACTACGTCCAGATCGTCTCCTGCAATACCCACAACATTACGACCCTGGTGAAGACGCTCGCCGACGACGGCGAGGATGGCTATTGTCTCGATCGCGGGACGTTCGTCTGCATGCGGCGAGCCAATGACATCACTCAGGTCGGCTCGTTCCTGCCGGCTCCGGCGGTCGGCACGCATGGGGACGAAGAGTTCGGCACGCACCACGCGAGGGACGCGTTCCATCTCTTCGAGACTATCGACCAGCGACTGGACATGTTCTCGAGCGCCGTCAAGCTCAACACCCAGTACATGCACTCGATCTGGTTCCAGCTGATGCTCAACCGGGATACGACTCTCGACGAAGTCGTCGAGCGGTTGCGGGCGAATCATCGGGTCGCGCTGACCGACAAGGCCAATGCGAACCTCATTTTCAGCTTCGGCCGTGACCATGGCTACTACGGTCGGATTCTCTCCCAGACGGTGGTCGTAGTGCCCTCTCTTACGGTGCGCCACAAGCGAGAGGTCGTCGGCTTCTGCTTCACTCCGCAGGACGGCAACTCGTTGGTCTCGTCGGTTGCGGCGGCCCTGTGGCACATGAACCCGGACTGGAACGACGTGAGCGAGCGGCTGGAGCCGATCCGCCGCTGGCTGTTCCAGGAGATCTGAGGCGGCGGGCGGCTCGCCGGCTGTGCTCAGGACGAGCTGCCCGTGCGGTTGACTTTCGGCAATCTGAGTCTCGAGTGCGTCTCGAGGGGTGGTGACCGGACCTGGTTTCGGCTGCAGCCACCCGGCGTCGCGTTCGACGTAGGCCGCGGTTCGACGCGCCTCGCCGGTGTCAAGAACATCTTCGTGACTCACGGACATCTCGATCACCTCCTGGGCCTGCCGTTCGTCCTCTCCTATCGGGCGCGCCACGGCGGAGGAGGCACACGAATCGGGTGTCCTCGACCGATTGCCGAGGAGCTCTCACGATGGCTCGAGGGAGCGGCTCGGCTCGAAGCGTCGGAGTACGATTACGAGCTCATACCGATGGACCCGGGGGATCGCATCGAACTCGAGGCCGGCCTGGCCATCGAGGCCTTCGCGACGGATCACGTGGTCCCCAGTCTCGGCTACCACCTGATCAGGACGCGAAAGCGGCTGGCGCAGCAGTACCGGGAGCTCCCGCGCAGCGAACTCGCTCGATTGCGCGCTGAGGGCGCCGAGCTCGAAGAGGCCCGGCAGGAAGATTGGGTCTCCTACTGCGGCGACACGACGGTCGAGGTCCTGCGCCGCGAGCCACGCCTCCTGTCCAGTCGGATCCTGATCCTGGAGTGCACTTTCCTCGCGCCTGAGCATCGTGACCGTGCGGGGCTCTACGGCCATGTCCATGTCGATGACCTGGCCGAGTTCGCGGAGCGCTTCGCCAACGAGTCACTCGTGCTGTGTCACCTGAGCCGGAGACACAGTGTCGCTGAGTTGAAGGCCGCGGTCGAGCAGCGACTGGCGCCGATCGCCGATCGGGTGGAGTACGCGGTCGAATGAAGAGCGAATCCCACGGGGCTCCGGCCGCGGATCTCGCGCTCCGCGACGAGATCGAGGTCAACGTCGAGAAGCTAGTGGCAGGCGGTGATGGCCTGGCGAGACATCACGGCCTGCCGGTGTTCGTCGCGCGAGCGGCGCCCGGGGACAGGCTTCGGGTCCGCGTCAGTCAACGCAAGGCCGGCTATGCCAGAGGCGAGATCCTCGAAGTGCTGGAGGCGGGGGAGGGTCGGCGCGAGCCCCCCTGCCGCCATTTCGCGGACTGCGGGGGTTGCGACCTTCAGCATCTTCGAGACGATGTGCAGGTCGAAGCCAAGGCGGCAGCCACCGTGGAGACGATCGAGCGTCTCGGGAAGATCCTCGTTCCGGAGCCTCGCATCATTGCCGGCGACGCCTGGGGTTACAGGATGCGAACCCAGCTCCACTCGACACGAGAGAGGGAGGGCGGCGGTGCCGAGGTCGGTTACTACGCCCGTGGGAGTCATCGCATCGTTCCGGTCGAGGAGTGCCCGGTCCTGGTGCCGGAACTGGAGATCGCGGCTCGCCGGCTCCCCGCCTCACTCGGCAGTGAACCGCCCGCCCGGATCGATCTGGCGATGGGTGATGGCGGCGCTCTCTCGGTGGCTCCTGCTGCGGCTGGGCTGCCTCATGGGGAGGTCCGGGTCCGGGTGGGCGAGTTCGACTATGGATTCGACGCCCGCTGTTTCTTCCAGGGCCACCGCGGTCTGCTTCCCCAGCTCGTGGAGGCGGTGGTCGGTGACCATGGCGGCTCGGAGGCGATCGACCTCTACGCCGGGGTCGGCCTCTTCGCGCTGCCGCTGGCACGACACTACGACACCGTCAGGTCAGTGGAGGGCGATCGTGTGGCGACTCGCTACGCTCGACGCAATGCCCGGCGCAACGGAGTCTCCAACCTGGAGGTGACCCATCAGGCGGTGGAGAGCTGGCTGCCGGCGCTTCAGTCCGGATGCGACCGCGTCGTCGTCGACCCGCCCAGGACCGGGTTGTCGCGGTCCGTCGTCGCCCGAGTTCTCGGAGCTCGTCCCGACCGCGTGACCTATGTCTCCTGCCATCCCGCGGCGCTGGCCCGAGACCTGGCCCTCCTTTCCACGGGCTACGAGTTCGAGAGTCTGGCTCTGATCGATCTGTTCCCGCAGACGGGGCACATGGAGGCCGTGGCGCAACTCAAGGCTCGGCCTTCGGATCCAAGGAGTTGAAGAGACCGCGCGGTGGGTTGGATCCAGGCGTGGTCCGCGGCAACGCCTGAGGGCTCAACCCCTATGGCTAAAGGCTTTCCAGAGCTCCCGCTGGATGGCACGGGATGTGCTGTTCTAACAGGCAGGGCACCAGCCGGCCCGGCTGGACTCCTGGGGCGCGGTCAGCCGATCACCGTCCCGGTTCGATCCGCTCGGGGGATCGATCTCGGACCCACCGGGCCGGCTGTTATTTTGCACCTCACCGGGCGTGACGCAGCCGCGGTTCAGGCGGAGAGTCTGGGGCTGAGGGTCGTCTCGACCTCACCCGCTTCGGGGAAGCGCCCGACAGCGTCCTTGGAGAAGACGAGCTCTCCGTCGAGCTTGACGTCGAACACGCCTCGTCCACCCTTGATGAGTCGAGAATCGACTCCGAACTGCTGTTTTATTTCGTCCGCCAGACCGGCGGCTCGTGGTTTGTAGTTTCAAACCACGCAGTATTCGATCATGATGTCGGGCATCGCCCCTCCGGCCGGGAGTATATCGATTTTCGGGCCCTTGCCTGGCAGGTCCGACGCTGCGGTAAGATCGGTCCTCTTTTGATCGGCCAGGAGGCCAGAATCATGACGCGCTCTACAGGATCCAGCGAACTCGAAGCGATGCCGGTCGAATCGGTCGCCGACTTCGATGCCACTCGGGTCGACTCGCGCCAGGTGGCGACGATCGCCGAGCACATGGCTGCGATCATCGACGTCCTGGGTCTGGATCGGACAGACCCGAATCTTTCGGAGACGCCCGAGAGGGTAGCCAGGATGTACCTCGAGATGTTCAACGGGCTGCGTTCGGGAGCCGAGCCGCGTGTGACGACGTTCCCCAACGACGAGGGCTACGAGCACATGGTGATGGAGCGGGACATCCCGTTCTATTCGATCTGCTCCCACCATTTCGTACCCTTCTACGGTCATGCCCACATCGCCTACATCCCCGGCGACCAGATCATCGGGCTGTCGAAGTTCTCTCGCATCCTGGAGTTCTATGCCAAGCGTCCCCAGTTGCAGGAGAGACTTACCGAGCAGGTCGTCGAGTCCCTGGTCGACAAGCTGGCGCCCAAAGGGGCGATGGTCGTCATTGAGGCGCGTCATCTGTGTGTCGAAATGCGTGGCGTCAAGAAGGCCGGGGCGCTGACGGTGACCTCCGCAATCCGTGGGTCGTTCCACAAGAAGCCACTGCGTGAGGAGTTCCTGGACCTGCTCCGGCGATAGGGGAAGCATGAGGTCGAGACTCTCGGGATACTGCATCGCGGCGATGGTCGTCGCCTCTCTCGGAACCGACGCCGCCCTGGCGAAGAGGGTTCCCACGGACCCGGTCGACCTGACCAACTTCGGCCTCGGCCCGGAGCACGCCCAATGGCTCGTCGGTCCGGTCACACATCTTGCCAGCGAGGCGGAGCGGACAGAGTACCTGCAGCTCCGGGAGGACGAAGCGGCGGAGGCGTTCATCGACGAGTTCTGGGGCCGTCGTGGCCCGAACACCCTCTTCCCTCCGTCGGGCCCCAAGTACACCTTCGAGGCACGTGCGAAAGAGGCGGACAAGACCTTCACCGAAGGAACGCATCTCGGGCGGCGCAGCGACCGGGGCACTATCTACATTCTCTACGGCAGCCCAGCCAACATCGAGAGGGCCTCGTCGCCGACCAAGGGCGGCCCTCCGATCGAGATCTGGAATTACCTCAAGACGGCCGAGCCGGGCCTCGACGGGAAGAAGCCCAACCGGCGCTACGGATTCAGGCGCGACGGCGCGGTGACCAAGCTCTTCCCGCTGGGTGGCCTGAAGAAGCCGCGCCGAACGCGCGGCCGGATCGGAGAGCTCGATTGAGGGCACTGATGGCCGGTTCCGGGATCGCGATCCCGCCGAACCGTATCGACAACCAGATGCTCTCTCGTGTCATGGACACGAACCACGAGTGGATCATCGAGCGAAGCGGCATCACGACTCGCTACTACGTCGACTCGGGCGTCGGTGCCTCGGACCTCGGTGCGGAGGCGGCGCGAGCCGCGCTCGAGGACGCGGGCACCGAAGCTGACGAGGTGGACTACATCGTCTGCGCGACGATGACCCCGGACCACTACTTCCCGGGGGCGGGAACGATGATCCAGGAGAAGCTGGGCCTCGGTCCGAGGCCGGCGCTCGATATCCGACAGCAGTGCGCGGGGTTCGCTTACGGCCTGCAGATGGTCGATGCCCTGATCCGCAGCGGTCAGGCCCGCACTGTCCTGCTGGTGGGCTGCGAGGTCCACACCGCCCTGATGCCCTACTCGGAGCGGACGTGGCAGGCGATCTACGACGAGAGCGTAGAGCTCACACCGGAGGAGGTGGAGTCGAACAATCGCTATCGCCACCTTCTGGTCCTCTTTGGCGATGGCGCTGGAGCCATGATCTTCAAGGCGCACGAGGAGGACGACGGCAGGGGCATCATGGGGTCCGTGCTTCTCGGCGACGGCAACCACAGGGAGATCCTGGCCGTGCCCGGAGGCGGCTCGTCGCGCCGACCCTGGGTCGATCCGGAGATGATCACTGCGGGCGACACCGTTCCGGTGATGGACGGTCGCAAGGTCTTCAAGCTGGCCGTGACCTCGATGCCGCGGATCACCCGGCGGGTGCTCGAGGAGAGCGATCTCACGATCGACGACCTAGACCTTCTCGTCATGCATCAGGCCAATCTGAGGATCAACGAGGCCGCTCAACGAGCGTTGAAACTGCCCGACGAGAAGGTGCACAACAACATCCAGAGCTACGGCAACACGACGGCCGGCACGCTGCCGATCTGCTTCCACGAGGCCAAGCTCGAGGGGAAGGCACCCGAGGGTTCCCTCGTCGCGTTCACCGCTCTCGGCGCCGGGCTGCACTGGGGCTCGGTCCTGATGCGGGTCTGACCAAGGCCCGGGTGTCGACCACCGGACCCGGCAATGACGGTCTGAACGGCTCCTAGCTGCCGTCGCCCTCACCTTCGTCGTCGCCGCTGGGGAGAGGCTGACTCCAGGGCGGCACGACACCGACGCTGCGGGCGTAGGCGATCGACTGCCCGAGGTGCTCGTGCGCGTGGGCGAGGATGATGAGGATGTAAGCGCGCTTGCTGGCCGGTGGGCCGAAGAGCGTGACCTCGGTCTCGAGATCCGTGATCGAGGCGATGGCCGGGCCGACGTACTCAAATGAGGCCTTCAGCCGCTCGACGACGTCCGCTTTCGAGGTGATGGTCTTCTCCATCTCGCCCATCATGGCGAATGGAGAACCGGTCATCTCGAGGCCCTCCGGTGGTGCGGCGCCGAGGGCCGCGGGCATAAGGAGGTTGGTCCCCACGACGTGCATGTAGACCTCGCTGACGGTACGGACTTCGTCCGTCGGAGACCATGCGAACTGATCGTCCCCGGTCGCCTCGGCGAGCTGGATCAACTTGTCGCCGGCGTCGGCGATGTTCGCTAGGATCGTTTCGATTTCGCTCGAGACCTCGGCCTCGTCGGCTGCAAGCGGAGCGATGGCGAGCGAAGCGCAGATGGCGGTGGCGAGAAGACAACGGCTGAGAGCTGCACAACGTGACATTCGGTAGTCCCCCTGTGTTGGTGGTGACGATTGTTCGCGATCGGCCGAGAGTGTCACCCGATCTGCGCGGGGCGTCAACCCGACTTGCGGGCCGAGAGCCAGAGTCGAGCGCCCAGTAGAGTGAGGCCTGCGGCCACCAGCTGTGCCTCCGTCAGGCCGAGGGCGACCTCGGGGTTGATGCGGAGAAACTCGATGAAGAAGCGGGCCAGAGAGGTGAGGACCAGGCAGGCGCCCAGCAGCGCGCCTCGACCGGCTCGCCGTCGGTAGCGAAAGAGGGCCACGAAGACCAGCAGGTAGGCTGCGGCCTCGTAGAGCGGCGTGGGGTGGACGACGATGCCCTCGGGGTGAGGCCAGCCTGCGATGCCCTTGGGGTAGGCGACACCCCACGGCAGTTCCGTGACCCGCCCCCAATCACCGTCGCCCGCCAGGTGGCATCCGATCCTGCCGAGGGCATGGCCGACGGGGATACCGAGGGCCGCGCAATCGAGCACTGCGAGGCCGTCCAACTTCCATTTGCGCGACAGCAGCCAGCCGGTGGCCATCCCGCCCAGCATCCCGGCGAACCAGACGTGGCCCGAGCCCGACAGGAGCTCGTCGAGCCCGGCACGGCCTGCTCTGGCTTCCCAGGCCCACCACCAGAGGTGGGATGTCACCAGAGAGACGAGAAAGCAGTAGAGGGCGAGTCTCCAGTAGAGGTTGGGGTCGCCTCCACGTCGCTTGAACTCGCCACTGGCGATGTTGGTGCCGAGCCAGAAGCCTGCAGCCATCATGAGGCCGTAGGAGTAAAGCTTGATCGGACCGAATTCGGCGAAGATGGGAATCATCGAGAGCCATGCACCCGGGGACGTATCATAGGTGCGCGATCATACGCCGAGTCGGGAATCCGACTCCGGGCGAGGTTGGGCACCCCGATGGGCGACGGAAAGACAGCAGGCTTGTTGCCGCTCGGCGGCCCGGCTCGGGGCTGGCCCGCGCTGGCGTGCCTGGGCTTCGTCGTGACCATCGGTTGTGCGTCTCCGAGTGCGCGGCCGCCGATTGCCGTCTCCCCGAGGGCGCCGGCGAGTGTGCCTGCGATCGTCGTCGGAGCTTCGCGCGTGCAGGCGGCGCAGTCACTTCTCGGGACCGGGTACCGCTTCGGGGGCGCCGATCGCAGCGGCTTCGACTGCTCGGGCTTGACCCAGTATGTTCTCGGCTACGAGGGTATCGCTCTGCCGCGCACGACGGAGCAGCAGGCTCAGGTTGGCTCCTGGGTGCCGCTCGACGAACTGGCTCGGGGAGATCTGGTGTTCTTCAGCGGACCCTCCAGTCCGCCGCACCATGTCGGCATCGTCTCCTCGGAGATTGGCGAGCCGCTGAAGATGATTCACGCCTCGACATCTCGCGGGGTCGTCGAGACTCGTGTGCTCGACAGTGCCTACTGGCTCAGTCGCCTGCGTTTCGGCCGCAGGATCGTCCCCTCCGGCTGAGGTGGTCGATCAGTTGGGAGGTGACATCACCTGCCGGACGAACGCCGCGAGAGTTCTGCGATCGAAGGGCTTGCGCAGGAACGGAGCCTCGACCCAAGGCTCACCCGCCTTCTGGAGATGCGCCTGTGGATTGCCTGAGCAGTAGGCGATTCGCGTCTCCGGCCGGACGTCATGCACACGCTTCGCCAGTTCGGGTCCGGTCATCCCCGGCATCACCACATCGGTCAGTAGCAGGTCGATGTGAGAGTCGAAGTTGTCGGCGATCTCCAGCGCCTCCTCGCCACTGGCCGCTTCGAGGATCGAATAGCCACTCTCCGAGAGCATGTGTGTCATCAGCTTGCGAATCGCCATCTCGTCCTCTGCGACGAGGATAGTCTCCTTGAGACTCTGCCGGGCGGACTGAGACGGGCTCGTCTCGTCACTGGGCTCGACGTCATCCAACGGTGCCTCGACAGCGGGGAGAAGGACGGAGAAGCGGCGGCCTCCCTCGGCAAGGTTCTCGGCCGTCATCGTGCCGCCGAGCTGGCGAACGATGCCGTAACAGGTCGAGAGTCCGAGGCCCGAGTCCCCGAGTCCGGACTGAGTCGAGAAGAACGGCTCGAAGATCTGCGGCAAGGCTTCGGGGTCGATTCCGGCGCCGGTGTCGATTGCGGCGATGACGACGTAATCGCCGGCGCGCAGGCCCAATGGCAACCCTTCCTCCTGCGCCAGGGTTCGGCTCGTGATGTCGAGTCTGAACTCACCGTCCAGTGGCATGGCGTCAGACGCGTTGGAGCCGAGATTGAGCAGAACCCGTTCGACCTGGGCCTTGTCGGCGTAGAGAAACGTCTCTGCGAGGTTGCCCGTGACCTTGAAGCTGCGATTGGCGCCGAGAACCGCGGTCATTGGAGCGTCGACGTCGGCCAGAACTCTCGAAACGGAGAAGGTCTTCGGCCGGTTCCTCTCGTGCCGGCTGAAGGCCAGAAGCTGCTGGGTCAAGAGCCTCGCCCGCTGGCTGGCCGCTTCGATCTCGTCGAGCCACTCGGCCGATGGGGCGTTGGCTTGAGTCGTCGAACGCACGATGTCATTGGCGCCGCGGATCACCGTCAGCATGTTGTTGAAGTCGTGGGCGACGCCTCCGGCCAGTCGGCCCAAGGCCTCCATCCTGCGTCCTGCGTTGCGGTTTTCCGCGTCCAGGTGGCGCTCGGTCTCGAGGCGATGGCGGTCGTTGTCCAGCAGCCGTTGATAGGTGATCGCCAGACCGGCGAGGACCAGCATCAGGAGGATGCTGGTGAGGAGCCTGGGCTCTCGGGATGCCGGGTGCAACAGTTCGAAGCTATAGAGGAGAGTGTGGAGGAACGGGAAGGCGACCGCATACATCACCAGCAGGCCGGCTCGAATCGGCTTCAGGCTGCGGCGAGGGGCATCGTCGAGGACTCGCGACTCCATTTTGTGGGCCGCTCCCCAGCGCGCCGCCAGCAGGATAAGCAGGTAGGGCACTGCCCACACGAAGTCGAAGAAAGTCCCACTCTCGATGGTGACGATCTTCTCGCGCCAGGACAGGAGCTCGTAGAGATCCGTCATCGTGCACCAGGCCATCGCGCCTGCCAGCAGCCCGGAAACTGAACGCTGAACCGGATCGCGTGTTGTCCAGCCGAGAAGCACGAGGCGCAGGACGATGTAGGCGTCCATGAGAACGTACATCTGGAGGAAGGGCGCGTACGTGTCGTCGCCGGCGTTGAAATGGTAGGGCAGGACGACGAAGTAGAAGACGGCGCCAAACAGAACGAGCAGCGTGCCCGCGGTCTCGAAGGCCTTGAGGCGTCGATCGATGGACTCGCCCGGGTGGACCGGATGGAGTTCGATTGACATCGCGAGGCAGAGGTAGAAGGCTGTGTAGAGGACATCCTCGGCGAGATAGAAGCGAATCCGCGTATAGATCTCGACGGGGATGACGGCGGCGCTGGCCATGGCGAATGCCCAGAGCCCGATCGCGAGGGTCCAGAGTCGCCAGAAGCCTCTCTCGCGGGGAGTGGAAGAGCGACTGGCGCGAAACGCCAGGGCCACGAGCACCAGGAGGATCGTCGGCAACTCGGCGTAGTTGTCGCCGTACTGCTCCATGTGGGCCTGGCCTGGAGAGAAGAGCCAATAGGGGAGTGTCGACAGCGCAATGATCAGGCCGGCGGCCTGCACCCAGCGATCCCGCAACAGCGCGGCGACGGTTGTGCCCGGACCCTGCTGGGCGAGCGTGTCCGTGGCATGGAGCGTGTCCCGACTCATTGTGTTCTCTCCGGGCCGCGAGGCCCGCGCTGAAGGTGATTACCGGGCCGGATGGTACCGAGTTTGACCGGACGCCGCCAGTGAGTGCGCTTGTTGCTAAGGCTCGATGTTTTCGAGGGGTTCGAGAAAGAGATCGTCGCCGTGAGCGGCCAGAAAGCGCGCTCGTTTTCTGGCGATGCGGTTGGACAGTTTGAGATCTTCCACGCCGTCGACATCAACGGCCAGCGCGGTCTCCAGGGTCTCCATGAACACAGCGCGCTCCTGGGCCGGAACGAGCACAGCAGATGCGTAGGAGACGTAGGGGGCTGCGCTGCCGCCTCGTGAAAGCTCCACGGCTCTGGCGAAATGCCGGTCGGCCCGCTCGCGAGAGCCGCCCATGGTCTCCGGCAGCGCTTCGATACTGATCAGCGCTTCGTGAACCGCGCCTCTCGAGTATGTCTCGTCGAGGGTCAGGGCCCGGTCGAAGAGCGCGCGAACCGCAGGCAGGTCGGCCGCGATCTCGAGCCGGTGCAGCCCGAGCGAGATCGCCGAGCCCCAGGCGGCGGCCGTCCAATAGACGAGATCCACGTCGTCGATGCCAAGCCGGGCGACCGCGACGTCCGGGGCGCTCACCAGCTCCGCGCCGATTCCCGGATGAGAGACCTCGAGACCCCGGAGACAGTAGTCGCGAGCGCGCAGGTAGAGGCCCAGAGCACGTTCAGCGAGGCGGCGCGACTCGGAGTAGTCATCAAACTCGAGCAGGACGGAATCGGTTTCGACAAAGGCGTAGGCGTACTGGGTGAAGCCGCTGCAGGTGGCCTTCAGCAATCCCTGATGGGTCCCAGCGGTCTCGAGCAGAGACTCGTGGGTCTTGAGGGCGAACGGCAGAGCGTCGCGAACGAGCTCGGGATCGGAGTCCGAGGCGTAGACGGAGCCGCTCTCGGCGAGCGCGTCGGCGAGGCTGTTGACCGCCAGGGTGCGCACCGAACAGCCGGCTGCGAGGGCCGCGCACAGGCCCGCCGACACGAGTTGCAGAAGGTGCGGTCTCGGTTGCCTGGTCAACTCGGATTCCTCGTGCGGTTCGGGGCGGGGTTCGGTGTCGAGCCTACCACCGCAGGCAGGCTCGACCGCACCGCCTCGTGGAGCGCTGTCGCCAGGGCTTTCCTGTCCGGTCTTAGAACGGGCGCGTCACCGAAAGCCAATCCCACTTCGATTCTCGGCAGTCCCAAGAGGCCCCAGAGGTGTGGTGGGAACTCCATCTTGCCCCACCAGCAGACCGCCTCCCGAGCGGGCCGGCAGCCTTCCGGAGTGGCGTAGGAAAGCGCCGCGTACTCCACCGGTATCCCAAGCTGAACCGGCGTCTGGAGAAGCGATGGGCGAAATGGCAGAAGGTCGTCCCCTCCGGTGCTCGTGCCCTCGGGGAAGAGGACGACACCGTCGCCGCGTTCCAGGGCGAGACGGGTCTCCTCAACGACCCTGGCGACGTCGCGTCGCATCGAGCGATCGATGAATATTGTGTCCATGCGCCGGATGACCCCGCCCAGCAACGGCCAATCGACGACATCGCCGCGAGCGACGAACACAGCCTCGAGACGGCTGGCGAGAACGAGGATGTCAAGGTAACTCAAGTGGTTGCAGACCAGATAGAAAGGTGCGGTGGGTACTCTCCCGCTGACCTTGAAGCGGGCGTTGAGGATTCGCAGCAGGAGCGCACTCCACGAGCGGAAGATCCGGGCTCGCCGCTGGGCCGCGCGCTTGGGCCGAGCCACAGAGCCGAGAGAGGACAGCCGAAGGACAGGGTAGTAGACGCACCCCACGAGGAGGACGGCGGTCAGGCGCAGGGTGGCCCTGAGATGGCGAATCACGGTCGATAGGTGCGCCAGAAGGCAATCGGATCGGGCTGCGGTTGCAGTATAGGACGTAGGACCGCACGGGTCGCCCGATTCGACCCCTGACGGACTCGCGGCCGGCGGTGTAGGGTCGGGTGCGATGTTCGAGCACTTCGAGGACGATGGAAGGCCGGTGGTGTGAGGCGTTCTGGATGACGGCCGATTTGGTCGGCGGAAGGTCGCGCCTCGCCGTCGTCGGTCTGCTGGCAATGGTGCTGGCGATTGCCGCGCTACTACTGCTGCTTCGCCCCGGGCCGTCGCTCACCGCAGCCGGGCTCGCCCAGTCCCTAATCACCCAGGGCGGTCTCAGCTCGCCGCTGGCCGAGCGGGACTGGTTTCAACCGGGTTGGGGCGAGTCGGCTGGAGTCAGCGCAGCGGACGAGGCGCTTCGCGAGCATGCGTTCCGCATCGGCGTCCAGATGGTGGATCTCGAGATTGCGGTGCGCTCGTCCCAGATGCACCCGGCGAGAATCCTCGCCAAGCGGCTGGAGGCCCTGCTGACCGCGAGCGACCTGCCGGACCTGGCACTGGATTTTCGCCGACTCGCCCGGTCACTGGAGGCTGGGAGTACCGACCCCAGAGCCATCGAGGCCCTGCTCGAGACCAGCTCTGAGCTCGCCCGGCGACTGGCAGAAACGGGCGTTTTTCGGGAAGTGGACCTTCAGTTCGGGCGATGGTGCGAAGCCGGGCGCCTGGCGGCACGATCGGCCAACCCCCAGCTCCTCGCCAGCTCTCATTTCCGGGCTTTTCTCGACTCGCTGGCGGCAGAGGATTGGAATGCCGAGGTCACGGGCCAGATCGAACTGTTGAAGGATCTGTTGCGGCCTGAACTCGAAAGTGACTTGCACCTGGCCGCCGTCGAGACCAGCTTCCGCCGGATCATCGGCTCCGGCTGAACGGCGAATCAGTCCCGGGCGGAAAGCCGACGGTTGGTGCCGGTCACGGAGAGCTCCCGGGCCCCTGCGGCCGTGGTGACCGTGACCGAATCGACTTCGGCGATCGACCCCAGGCCGAAGACCGGGCTCGTCTGACTCTGGCTCAGGTAGCTGCCGCCGGCGCGTACCAGCCAACTGAGAGTCTTGCCGCCCGCCCGCACCTCGACGACGGCCCCAAGGCCGTCTCGGTTGCCTCCGACGCCTTCGACGTCAACCTGCAGCCAGTTCCCCTTGGCGCCGGTGTTCTCGAACAGCGCCGCAGGGCCCCCGCTCGTGGTGATCACCAGGTCGAGATCGCCGTCGTCGTCGAGGTCGGCATAGGCTGCCCCTCTGGCGACACGCGGCGTCGCGAGATCGCCGCCGGCCTCCTCGGTCACCTCGGTGAATCGGCCGCCGTCGTTGCGAAACAGCTGGGTCGGCTGAGCGTAGGTGACGCTGCTCTTGATGGTCTCGATCTCCGGTTCGAGGTGGCCGTTGGCGACGAGCAGGTCGAGGTCACCGTCGAGGTCGTAGTCGAAGAAGAAGGTCGAGAAGGAGAGACTGGTGAGCGTCGGGCGCCCGATCTTCGCAGGCGCTGCACTGTCGATAAAGAGGAGATCCCCGGCGTTCTGGTACAAGGCGACCATCTCGCCATCGAAGTTTCCGATGACCAGGCTTTGCCGCCCGGAGCCGTCGTAGTCGGCGGCGTCGATACCCATTCCACCTCGCGCAACGCCGTTCTCGTCGAAGGCCATGCCCGCGATGAGGCCGACCTCTTCGAAGGTGCCGTCACCCTGGTTGTGAAAGAGCAGGTTCGGTTGAGTGTCATTGGCGACGGCGAGGTCCATCCAACCGTCGTTCTCGAGGTCGAGAACCGCGACGCCGAGTGCCTTGGCGTCAGGGCGCAGAAAGCCGGCGCGCTCCGTCCAGTCGGCGAAGGTGCCGTCGCCCAGGTTGTGGTAGAAGCGAGGCGAGGCGCCATCGTAGGGGGCCGGGGTGCAGTAGCTCTTGTTCCTGCCGTCGAGCTTGCAGGTGAGATCGGTCTCGGGCGTCCAGGTCACGTAGCGGGTGGCGAAGATATCGAGCAGACCGTCATTGTCGGCATCGACGAGGGCGACGGACGCGCCGAATTCGTAGTCGCGCGACAGGCCGGCTGCCTCGCTGACGTCGCGGAAGGTACCGTCCTCGTTCTCGAGCAGGTAGTCGGTCCCGACGCAGGAGATGTAGAGATCCTGATCTCCGTCATTGTCCAGGTCGCCTGCGGCGCCGCCCATGCAGTAGGACTCGATGTCGACGCCGGCCTCGACACTGACGTCGCGGAACTTCATTCCGCCCTGGTTCTCGAAGAGTCGCTGAGTCGACGAACGGCCCTCTCTGCCGGGGAAACGGGTGCCGTTGAGCAGCAGGACGTCGAGACGGTCGTCCTCGTTGTAGTCGAAGAGGACGACGCCGGAGCCCATCGTTTCCGGCAGCCACTTGAGGCCGAACGCACCGGTGTTGTGAGTGAAGTCGAGGCCACTGGTGGCCGTCACATCGACGAATCGGATGGCACCATCGTCGGCTGTCAAAAGGGTGCTCGTGGCGAGGGTCACGAACGCGGCGGCGAGAGCGTGCACGGTCTTTCTCATGGTCGGCGAAGACTAGCGCCTTCAAAAGGTCGTTGGAAGGGGTTCAGGCGCTCCTCGTCTCAACAGCTCTCAGGCGTGGCTTTGTTCCCGGGCGGTGGCTTGACAGGGGCGTATTGAGATCCTACTATGCGCCAACTCATGAACACCCGAAAGCACTTCCCGACCCCTTCTACGCTCGCCGGCACTATTGGCTGCCGACGTCCGCGTACGCATTCCATCCGGCTGGGGAGGCCAATTCCGCGTTGACGACGCATCAGAACATCACTTTCGTGAATCGAGCCCCCAGCAAGTCGCTGGGGGCTTTTTTTTGACTTGGAGGACCGATGGTTGACACACAGACTTCCACCGAGACGGATCCACCGCCCGGCGCGCCGAGGATCGCCCATCGCCAGCCGGTGACGACCGCGCGACGAGCCGTCGTCAAGTTCGGCAGCAGCGTGCTCATCGATGATGCCGGGCTGCTGGATCGGCAGCGGATCCACACGTTCGCCCAGGCGCTCGCGGCCTGGCGCCTGTCGGGACGCGAATGCGTGATCGTCAGTTCGGGCGCCGTGGCGGCCGGTAGGGGCATGCTCCAGGCCATACCCGGGCCGCGGCCGCGAGCGGCAGTCTGCGCCGCGGTCGGCCAGAGTCTCGTCACGGCCGCCTTCCAGAGCGCTTTCGCCGTCAATGACCTGCGCCTCGCCCAGGTTCTCGTCGATCCCCGCAAGGCGCCGATCCGCTCGCGAGCCACCCTCGAACCCCTGCTCCAGGCCGGAATCGTGCCGTTGGTCAACGAGAACGATGCGTTGACCCAGATCGACTCGGGCATTGCGCCCTTCGACAACGATCAGCTGGCGGCCGAACTGGTGGAGCGCCTGGATGCCGACCTGCTCGTCCTGCTGACGGACGTCCATGGTGTCTTCGACCGCGACCCGGGCGAATTCCCCGACGCCAGGCTCCTGCCGACGCTCGATCCGGATCTTCTGGACCTGACCGAGGAAGAGCCCCGGCTCGAGCTCCGGTCCAAGCCGAAGAGCCGGAAGACAAAGACTCGAGGGCCGGGCCGGGGAGGGATCCGCAGCAAGTTGAGGGCCGCGTCCCGTGCGCGGGCTTCCGGTTGCTCGACGATTATCGCCGACGGCCGCCGGCCGGGCGTCCTCTCGCATCTCTTGGGAGGTGAGGACATCGGGACGCTCGTGCCCGCTGCCGTGCGGAGGAAGTCATGACCGTCGATCTGAGTCGCATGGAGAGTGTCGCGAACTTGAGGGACGCACAACGGCGAGTCTCGGCGGCCGATGGTGCCAGCCGCACGTCGGCGCTGCGCCATCTCGCCAGGCTCCTGCGAGACCGTCGCGCGGACATCCTCGAAGCCAACTCACGGGATCTCGGGCATGCTGACGCTGCGGGTCTGGCGTCGCCACTTCTGAGTCGTCTACGGCTGACCGAGGCCAAGCTGGAGACGCTCTGTACCGGCGCCCTCCAGCTGGCGGGCCAGGTGGACCCGGTCGGGGCGGTGAGCCGGGTCACCGAGCTCGACGAGGGCCTGATCTTGCGTCGCACGGCGAGCGCGATCGGGGTCCTCTTGGTGATCTTCGAGAGCCGCCCGGATGCCCTCGTGCAAATCGGATCGCTGGCTCTGAGAACCGGCAACGGTCTGCTCCTCAAGGGGGGCTCCGAGGCGATGCACTCGAACCGGGTCCTCTTCGAGTGTCTACGCGATGCCGCGCTGGCTGCCGGACTGCCCGCCGACTTCCTCGGCCTGGTCGAGGGCAGGCGAGCCGTCCACCGTCTGCTGGAGTTGGACTCGATGATCGACCTGGTGATCCCCAGAGGTAGTGGCGAACTGGTCCGCGCGATCCAGGGGGCTACCCGGATTCCGGTCCTGGGACACGCCGACGGGGTCTGCCATCTCTACCTCGATGCGGCCGCCGACGTGGAGATGGCGTCTCGACTCGCAGTCGACAGCAAGTGTGACTACCCTTCCGCCTGCAATGCAGCGGAGACTCTCCTCGTGCATCGGGACTTCCTGCCCGGGCTCGCTACGGTAGGAACCGCCCTCGCGCGAGCCGGTGTCGAACTCGTGGCCGACGAGGCGGCACGGGCCGTGCTGCCGATGGCCTCGACGGCGTCGGCCGAGAGCTGGGGAAGGGAGTGGGGCGGGCCGACCCTCGCTGTGAGGACCGTCGCCTCGCTGGACGCCGCGGTGGAGCACATTCATCGCTTCGGCAGCGGTCACACGGATGCCATCGTCAGCAACGATGCCGCCTCGACGGAGGAGTTTCTCCGTCGGGTCGACTCGGCCTCGGTCTTCGTCAACGCCAGCACCCGCTTCGCTGACGGCTTCCGCTACGGTCTCGGCGCCGAGGTCGGGATCAGTACTGGCCGGATCCACGCTCGCGGGCCTGTGGGCGTCGAGGGCCTGATGACTACGCGCTGGTTGTTGGAGGGGGAGGGCCAGGTCGTCGCGGACTACAGCGCCGGCGTTCGCGACTTCAGCCATCGCGACCTCTCCGATGCTGTGCGCGGAGCGACGTCAGCCGCCGGCGCCGGCGACCGGTGAGTCGGGCGGTGGCAGCTGGTCGGTGGGCACGCTTCGATGTTCGAAGATCGCCTGACGCCGGTTGTTGTCGTGGGGGTTGTTCTTGAGGTACTCACCGGTCAGGATCTGGCTCGCCTCGTCTGCCTTGAAGCGCTCGTAGTACTGGCGGTGGAGATCAGAAGACTCGAGGTCGCGGGCTCCGCGGTAGGCCAGCATCAGATTGTAGTGCGCCGTCAGGTCTTCGGGGTCGATGTCGAGCACAAGCTCCAGCTCCGAGATGGCCTGCTCGAACTCCCGCCGGAGAAAGTGGATTCTGCCGATAGCATTGCGCACCACGCGATCCCGGGGGTACTGAGCGGCGGTTGTGTGGAAGTGCTCCAGGGCTGCGTCATACTCGCCGAGTTCCTTGTCGACGAGACCGCTGAAGTAGTGCGCCCGAGCGAGATCAGGAGCAATCCTCAACGCCTCTCCCAGCACCTCGGCCGCGGCGTCGAGATCTCCTTCGGCTAACGCGACACGGCCGAGATTCACCCAACCGTCGACGTAGTCGGGCTCGAGGTCGGTCACCCGACCGAAGGCTCTTCGGGCGCCCCGAAGATCTCCCTGCCGCAGCAGCCCGATTCCGTAGTCGTTCCAGCGTTCCCTGTCGATAGACGGCTTCTCCCGAGCGTCCGACATGTCGGGCAGATCGGCTCCCGCCTCGACGACCGAGAGGGTCGCGTTGGACTCCGCCATCACGACGATCGGGATTGTGGGGATCTCCTTGACCTCGCCCGAGACCTTCGAGGTATCACCGGTGAAGACGAATCTCCGATCGTCGAAGTCGCGGCTGAACTCGGCCCCCTCCTGCGACGGGTCGGGGACGCCCGCGTAGGCCCAGTGGGTGTTGAACCAGGCGAACTTGCGATAGTTCAGCTTCGCCTCGAGCTGGATCGTGTCGCCGGCGTGCTCCGGGATGTCGAGACGAAAGCGGACGGTGTCACCCGCGCCCGGCGGGATCAGCTTGGCGTAGACGAGGGCGCGATTGGCGAAGGCGTTGCGCTTGTCGATCGGGTTCCCGTGAGCATCGATCAACAGGGCCCGGTAGAACGCGGCGCCGGGCTCGACGGGAGAGTCCTCGTCGGCCATGCCGCTCCAGAAGAGGACCTGGCCCTGATCGTCCGTCGCCTTGAGCTCGAGCCAGACCTCGAAAGCATCGACGGTTCCGCCGGGGAAGAAATGCCCCACTCCGCGAGTGCGAACCACCACGTCGACTCGCATCGAGTCGCCCCGTCTGACGGTGGCCGGCACCCGATCGACCGGGGCGAAGATCGTCTCCGCCTCTCCCTGCATCAGGCTGCCGCCGCCGACGGCCATCCCCTGTTCCTCGCCAATGGCGAAGCTGGTCGCCAGGGCGGGCCCTTCGAGGTTGACGCCCCCTTGGTCGACGGACTCAATCGGCTGAGCCTCGGTCATCGCGAAAATGTCGATGGTCACCTGGCGCGCCTGAAGAAAGTCGACGACCGCCTTGAGCTGTTCCTCGTCCCGGTTGGCGGTCGGCAGGGCGGTGTTGGCCGCAGCGAAGCGGTGGGAGCGGATGACGCCGTCGTGGTGACCGGCGTCGTCAGACTCGACCATCGGCATGTGACAGTCGAGGCAGTTCTTCGGCTCCGGCGGATAGTAGAAGGACCGCGCGCCGAATCCCGAGACGCCACTCGCCTGCCAATTGTCAAAGGAGTTGAAACCACGAATCCACCGGTAGTTGTTGACCGGTACGTCGAGGTGGACCTTGTGGCAACTGGCGCAGAACTCGGCTGAGTTCTCGTTCTCGAAGAAGGGCTTGAGAAAGGTCCTGCGGTGAGGCTCGGGGTCGAGCCTCACCAGCGTGTCGTGGACCGCGTTGAGGATCGGGTTGTCGCTCGTCGCCAGATCGTGCAACGGCGGCACGGTGATCTCGTAGTCACCCTGGCCCATGCTGGAGTGAACCTGGGAGATCATGTGGCACGCCGTACACGAGAGACCGGTCTGGGCTTCCTCGGTGTCGACGATCTCGGCGATCGGGCGGTCCATCATTCCGGACTGGAGGATTGCCGGGTCGTGACAACCGCCGCACCACTTGGACGCTTCGATACCGGCGACCTCCTGCATGTACTCGATCGACTTGCGGTACCACTGGTTGTTGAAGCTCGAGAAGTGGTGGGCCGAAGAGTTCCACTGATCGAAGACGTCGGGGTGGCAGCCCGAACGTGCGCAGCTCTCGGAACCCATGTAGACCTTGGAATCGACCGTTCCGCCGTGCGTCGTGCGTACGGAGGAAGGAAAGAACGGGCCGCCCTCACCTCCCATGGCCTCGTCTGCCATGGTGAGCGGAGCCTGAGGGTTGTCCACCGAGTGACTGGCCGGCGGGTTGGCCTCCTGCCACCAGATCCCCAGCAGCGAGGCGGCGACCAGCGCCGGCAGACCGAAGGCCGCGAGCCGCCATTGCGAGGTCGCGTGGAAGCGGGCAAAGGCTCCGACGAGGACGACGAGCCCCGCCAGGGCCAGTGCGATGTGAGCAAGCAGCCAGGCTCGGTGGCCCGAGAGATTCCCGATGCGCCAGAGCCACAGCGCGCAAAGGGCCGAGCTGAGGAGCAGAATCCCACCCATGGCGACGGCCGGCTGAGACCGTCGCTGCCAGCACCACCGGGTCAACGGCACGAGAATCACCAGGCCCAGTCCCAGATGGAGGAGGACGTTGGCGAAGTAGAAGAAGACCGGATCGCCCGCTGCGAAGAGATAGGCGCTGTTGGCGGTGAGAAGGATCGCGGCTCGGAAAAGCCACTTGTTCATGCCCTGGAGTCGCATCACGCCCGAAAACTACCCCAGAGACCGAATCCATTCCAGTCGAGCCTGCAGGTACAATCCCCGACATGACCGAGCCCGTACGTCCGCTGGAGATCGCCACCGCGCTGCGACAGCGTGTCATCGGCCAGGATGCTGCGGTCAAGGAACTGTCGATCGCCCTGGCCAAGAAGCTGCAAGGGCTCACTACCGGCAACGTCCTGATGATCGGATCCTCCGGTACGGGCAAGACGACGCTGATGCGTGCCATCGAGCGCTGGCTCGAGAGCCGCAACGATCCGGCCCAGACATGGCCCTTGATCCGGGTGCACGCCAATGTCCTGGCCGAGGAGGTGTCTCGCGACCGACCGGGCGAAGCGATCGTCGTTCGATTGCTCGAACGAGCTCGGGAGCGGGACGCCGGTCTCGGGCCGGACGAGTTGCTGGCCCGGGCGTCGCACGGGTTGGTCTTTGTCGACGAGGTAGACAAGATCCGCAGCCACATCGCCGGCGAGCCGAACACGACGGGTATCCGGGCGCAGGAGGCGCTGTTGACCCTGATCGAGAACGAGGCGCTGTCGATCGAGCTGCCCGAGTGGGCCGGGGGAGGCCGCACCACGGTCGACGCCGCGGGAATCCTCTTTGTTGCGGCCGGTGCCTTCGAAGGGCTCTACGACACGGTCTACGACCGGGTGACCATCGGTGAGGACCGGGGCTCGCTGGAGGCGCTGAGCGTCTTCGAGGAGGCGGGCACAGTGACCCAGGAGATGCACTTCTCGCTGCGCGACTGGTTGAAGTACGAAGATCTCTTCGACTACGGGATGACCCCCCAGTTTCTCGCCCGCTTCGACTCGCTGGTTCTGCTCGACGCCCTCAGCGAGGACGTCCTGGTGGAGATATTTCTCGAGGACCCGGAGTCGGGCCTCCAGCAGGCTCGTGAGTATTTCTCGTCGCTCGGCGTCGAGATGGCGATCTCGCCGGCGGCTGTACGGCGGATCGCACGAGAAGCGGCCGGTCAGCCCCGGCTCGGAGCGCGGGCGCTGAAGGAGGCCTTCCGACGCGTCATGCGGGAGATCGAGTTCGACCCCCGGGCGACGGCGGGCAATGCCCTGATGGTCGACCTGCCCGAGGTCGAGAAGGCGCTCGAAGGCTGATCGGCGGGAGACGCCTCAGCCCTGCCGTCGTCGCTGCCAGAACCGAAGCACCGGGCCGATCAGGCTGAGCAGGAGTATTGCGAAGACGATGCTTCCGGCGATAGTGATGGTGCGAGTGGCGTCGGCGCCCGCGGCGGAGACCAGCAGGTGCCCGACGTAGGTGTAGAGAGCGGCGGGAACCATGACCCCGATGACGGTGGAGAGGGTGTAGGGCAGGACCCGCATTCCCGCCAGGCCGCCACCGTAGCTGACGACCGCCAGTGGCAGCATCCAGCGGGCACGCACCATGGCCCAGAAGCCGTGTTCGGTCATCAGGCCGTCGACCCGCTCCCAGCGTTCCGGGCCGAGAATCCTGACGACGAATCCGTGCCCCAGGCCTCGCGCGACGCCGAAACCGGCGACCGAGCCGATGACGAGGCCCAGCACATTCAGTCCCCAACCCTGCACTGGCCCGTAGACGGCTCCCGCGGTCAGAACGACGGCGGTGGAGGGCAGGGGCAGGCAGCCACTGAGGACGAAGAGTCCGATCACCGCCAGGGGCGTCCACCAGTGGTCGCGCAGTGAGAGCACGCGCTCCTGGAGGGTGCCGTCACGCAACCAGTCGAGGAGACCCAGCTGGTAGACGGCGACGAGCCCGATGGCAACGAACGCGACAAGCAGGGCGAAGCGAGCAATGGGTGACCGCATCGGCTGTCGCTATTCGGCTTCGTCGCTTCCGGGATTCTTGAGATTGACGTCCTGGGGCAGGGAGGAGGGGGCCGCGGGCGCGGGCCCCTCGCCCGAGGGCTGGCCGTCGAAGGCGAAGAACTCGCGCATTTGAGCGATGAGAACCGGCAGGGCTCGGGGATCCATGAAGTTGAGCTTCAGTTCGTTGATGACCATGACCTCGGCACGCTGCCACTCCGCCCAGCAGTCGGCGCACGCCCTGGCTCGCACCTCCTGCTCGAGTTCCGGTGTGTAGAAGACGCCGCCCTCTACCTCGGGCGCGGTTCTCAGGCATCGGCTGCAGGTGACGGTGGTCATGGGCTACTCCAGGCGTTCATCTCAGGACTCGGCCGCCAGGAGGCCTTCGAAGTAGGCGATGGTGTTGCCGAGGCCTTCCTCCAGGGGAACCCTGGGCCCCCACTTCAGGATCTCGGTGGCACGCGTGATGTCGGGCTGGCGGACCTGGGGGTCATCGACAGGCAACGGTTTGTGGGTGATCTCGCTGGCGCTCCCGGTCAGTCTGAGGATCTCCTGAGCGAACTCGAGGACCGTCATCTCGGCCGGGTTGCCGATGTTGACGGGATCGCCTTCGTCCGACACGAGCAGCCTGTAGATCCCGTCGACGAGATCGGCAACGTAGCAGAAGGAACGGGTCTGATTCCCCTCGCCGAAGACCGTCAACGGCTGACCTCTCAACGCCTGGTCGATGAATGCCGGCACGACCCGGCCGTCCCGTGGGCGCATCCGAGGTCCGTAGGTGTTGAAGATCCGAACGATCCGAGTCTCGACACCGTGGTAGCGGTGATAGGCCATCGTCATCGCTTCGGCGAAGCGCTTGGCCTCGTCGTAGACGCCGCGGGGGCCGACCGGGTTGACGTTGCCCCAGTAGGTCTCAGGCTGCGGATGGACTAGCGGGTCGCCGTAGACCTCGGAAGTCGACGCGAGCAGATAGCGCGCCCCCTTGTCCTTGGCCAGGCCGAGAGTGTTGTGAGTTCCGAGCGACCCGACCTTGAGAGTCTGGATCGGCAGTTCGAGGTAGTCGATCGGGCTCGCCGGAGAGGCGAAGTGGAGGATGTTGTCGAGGTCTTCATCGATGAAGAGCGGGGTGCTGATGTCGTGCTCGATGAAGTCGAAGTCCTCCCGATCGACGAGGTGGGCGATGTTGGCCCGGTTGCCGGTGATCAGATTGTCGACACACAGGACGCGGTGACCCTCGGCGAGCAGGCGCTCGCAAAGGTGAGAGCCCAGAAACCCCGCCCCGCCGGTGACCATCGATGTCGTCATGACGGATCCTCCTGCGGTTCGCCGGAGGGCCTGCCGAGAGAGACGTAGCGAAACCCGGCGGCGCCCATCTTCGCCGGCTCGTAGATGTTGCGCAGGTCGACGATCAGCGGCTCGTTCAGCAGCTCTCGCAGCCTGTCGGTGTCGAGGAAGCGGAAGCGATTCCACTCGGTGACGATGACCAGTCCGTCGGCACCGTCTGCGGCGTCGTAGGGACTCTCGCAGAAGACGACGTCGTCCCACAGTTCCGCGCAGGCCTCCATCGAGGCGGGATCGAACGCGCGCACCGTGGCGCCGCCCGTGCGCAGGCCTTCGACAATGGTGAGGGCCGGGGATTCCCTGATGTCGTCGGTCTCCGGTTTGAAGGAGAGGCCGAGCACTGCGACGGTCTTGCCGCCGACACCACCGAAGGCCCCGTCGATCTTCTCGACCATGCGGTCGCGGGTCTCGTCATTGGCCTCGATGACCGCGTCCATGATCCGGAACGCGAGCCCGTGGTCACGAGCGATCTGGGCGACGGCTCTGGAGTCCTTGGGAAAACACGAGCCTCCGTAGCCCGGCCCCGGGTGGAGGAACTTCGGGCCGATCCGGTTGTCGAGCCCCATGCCACGCGCAACGGTCTCCACGTCGGCGCCGAGCTTCTCGCACAGGTGTGCCACCTCGTTGATGAAGGAGATCTTGGTCGCCAGGAAGCCGTTCGACGCGTACTTGATCAGTTCCGCGCTCTCGACGTCGGTGACGACGAACGGCACGTCGGCCACCCGCAACGGCGAATAGATCTCGAGCATCATCTCGACCGCTCGTGGATTCCGGCTGCCGATCACGACCCGGTCCGGGTTCATGAAGTCCTCGATGGCCGAGCCTTCCCTCAGAAATTCCGGATTGCTGACGACCGCGAAGTCCTCTTGGCCACTCTCTTCGGCCACGATGCCGGCGATCATCTGGCCGGTACCGATCGGGACGGTGCTCTTGGTCACGATGACCTTGAAACCATTGAGATGCTGGCCGATCGACCGTGCGACCTGGCGAATGTACTTGAGGTCCGCGGAGCCGTCGGGTCGCGGTGGAGTGCCGACGGCGATGAAGACGACCTGCGCCTCTTCCAGGGCCGGTCCCAGCTCTGTCGTGAAGTGGAGCCTGCCCTGGTTCATGTTCTTGCGCACCAGCTCGTCGAGACCGGGCTCGTAGATCGGGATCTCGCACTTCTGGAGGGCGGCGACCTTGGCCTCGTCGACGTCGACGCCTGTCACGTGCATGCCGAAATCGGCGAGACACGAGCCCGTGACAAGCCCAACGTAGCCGCTTCCTACGACGCAGATTTTCATCAATTCGACCCGGGGATTTAGCTGGAGCTGTTGTGGCGGTACCACTCGACGAAACGCGAGAGGCCCTCACGAATCGGGACCTTGGGAGCGTAGCCGAGCAGGCGGTTGGCCTTGCTGACATCGGCGTACGTCAGGGGGACGTCGCCAGGCTGGTCGGGAAGATACTCGATGCTCGGTTCCACTTCAAGCTCCGCGGCGATCCACTGGATGAGATCCGCGAGGGAGGTCGTGTCGGCGCCTCCCAGGTTGAAGATCTCGAAGCCGAAGGCCGCGTCGAGCGAGGCGACGATGCCATCGACGATGTCGTCGACATAGGTGTAGTCCCGCCGGCTCGCCCCGTCGCCGTACATCGTGATCGGCCGGCCGGCGGCGAGAAGATCGGTGAACTTGTGGATCGCCATCTCCGGGCGCTGGGACGGTCCGTAGACGGTGAAGAACCGCAGGCAGGCGGTCTTGAGGCCGTAGAGGTGGTGGTAGTTGTAGCAAAGCAGCTCTCCGGCGCGTTTGGTCGTCGCGTAGGGACTGATCGGCTGGTTGACCTCGTCCTCTTCGGAGAAAGGTACCTTCTCGTTGATGCCGTAGACCGAGGACGACGACCCGAAGATGAAGACCTCGGGGCCGTGGTGGCGGGCCGCCTCGAGCAGGTTGAGGGTCCCGATGCAGTTCACCTCTTCGTAGAGGATCGGTTCGGCCAGGCTCGGCCTGACCCCGGCGCGAGCCGCCAGATGCACGACGCCGTCGAACGCGCCTTCGCGAAAGAGGAGGTCGACCCGATCGGCGTCCCGGATATCTCCTTCGACGAGACGGTAGTCGTCGCGACCGACGAGCGGTGCGACGTTGGCTCGCTTGATCGCCGGGTCGTAGTAGTCGTTGAATTCGTCCAGGACGGTCACCCGGTCACCGCGCCCGAGGAGCCGCCGCGTCAGATGGGACCCGATGAAACCGGCTCCGCCGGTAACCAGAACATGAGAACTCATGGAAACTCCACGCTATCGCAGGTCGGGATCGTCTGTCTCCGAGGCTTCGACTTCGGCCTCGTAGCGCTTCTCGATCCCTTTCTTCTGCCGGTTTCGGATCAGCCAGCGCAGCGTCTTCGACTCGTCGATTCCGACGACGATGTCCTGCAGTGCATCGTAGATCTCGGGGTCGTTGATCAGCTGGCCGGCCGTGCCGTCGCCCGCTTCGAGCCGCCCGGAAATAGTGTTCAGGTTGTCGAGCAGTTGCTGAAGGTCAGAGGTGACCTGGTCGCCGAGCTCCTCGTCGTGGAGAAGCCGGGGGAGGAGTCCGTCGCCTTCGCGCAGGTCGCGCGTGAGCGAAGCCAGTTCGGTCGACGCCACACTCAGATTGTCGACCGCACCGTTGAGGCGGTCTGCGGTCTCGGCGTCATTGAGCAGCGCCGGCAGGATCCCCTCACCGGTTTCGAACAGCGCGAGATTGGCCTCGAGCTTGTCGAGGGCCTCTTCGAGCCGGATCGCCAGCGTGTCGTCGTTGAGCAGCCGGCCGAGCGACCCTTCGCCCCGCTCCGCACGGGCCGTCAGGGTCTCGACCGAGGCGAGGATGTTGAGGAACTTCTCGCGGGCGATCGAGCCGGTCTCGCTCTCGCTCGTGATCTGTCCGAGGACGCCTTCGCCCGAATCGATTCGCGTCAGGATATTGCGTAGCGACACAGACATGGCGACGAAGTTGTCGACGGCGTTCTCTCCCGAGGTGATCAGTTCGTCCACGTCCGTGGGCTCGGCGGCCGGGATTTCGCCGCCGCTCGCGATCATCGGAGCGTCGGCCGAGCCCGAGGAGACCTGGATGTACTTGTCCCCCAGCAGTCCAAGGGTCTTGATCCGGGCTTCCGAATCGGTTCTGACCCTGTCGGAGTAGCGCCGATCGATGGCGATACTGACGGTCAGGAGCCGCTCGTCGACTTCCTGCGGCAGGTCGATCGACGTCACCCGGCCGACGGTGACACCGTTGAGTTGTACCGGGTTGCCCTCGGCGAGGCCGGCGACCGACTCGAACCGCACGAAGTAGCTGCTCTTGCGGGCGAACATGTTGTTGCTCTCGCCGACGAGGAAGATGCCGGCGGCCAGAGCCACCAGTGCGACGAAGATCAGCAGGCCGACGCGGAATTCACGCAACGGCCACCTCCTCCGAGCGTCCTGCCAGGAAGTTCGTCAGTTCGCGGTCCGTCGAGGCGTCGGCCTCGGCCCAGGTCCCGAGGAATCGAAAGCGACCCTCGTCCAGATAGGCGATCCTGTCGCCGACCTTCCGCGCCAAGGGCAGGTCGTGGGTCACGATGACCGAAGTCGTGGAGAACTGCTCCTGGGTCGACCGAATCAGTCTCGCAATCGATGCCGAGGTCACCGGATCGAGCCCCGTCGTCGGTTCGTCGAAGAGGATGACTTCGGGATCGAGTGCCAGTGAACGGGCCAGGGCGGCGCGCTTTCGCATCCCTCCCGACAGATCGGAAGGCGCCTTGTCTTCGACGCCGTCCAGTCCCACCAGGTGCAGCCGGTGGGAGGCCTCGCGCCGGATCTCGTCGGCGCTCAGGGACGTGTGCTCGCCAAGGGGGAATCCCACGTTCTCGCCCACGGTCAGCGAATCGAAGAGGGCCCCTCCTTGAAAGAGCATGGCCACCCGCCGGCGAATCGGAGCGAGCTGGCGCTCGTTGAGGCAGGTGATCTCCTGGCCGTCGAAGGTCACGGATCCCGAGTCCGGCTTCTCGAGGCCGTTGAGCTGGCGCAGGAGCACACTCTTGCCGGAACCGGAACGACCCAGGACGACGAGGCTCTCGCCGCGCGCTATCTCGAAGGACAGGCCACGCAGGACCTCCTTCGGGCCGTAGCTCTTGCCCAGGTCATGGATCTCGAAGATCGGTTCGGAGGTCGCGGTCATGGCGTCGAGCTAGAACAGGCTGTGGAACAGCTTGGTAAGGAAGAAATCTGAGACCAGGACGAAGATCGAGGCCATGACGACGGTGTCGGTGGTGGCGCGTCCCACGCCGTCGGCCCCCCCGCGCGCATTCAGGCCATTGTAACAGCCGATAATCGTTATGAAATAAGCGAAGACGAACGACTTTCCTATGCCGCTGCACAGGTCCGAGAGGGTGAGTGACCCGAGGACATCATTGATGAAGAAGCCAGGCGTCAGCTGCAATTGGAAGACGGCGATGGCGAGTCCGCCGAGGATGCCCAGGAAGTCTCCGAGAATGGTGAGGGCCGGGAGCATGACGAGACTGGCCACCAGCTTGGGGACGACGAGCTTCTTTACCGGATCGCTGGCCATGGACCGCATCGCCGAGATCTGCTCGGTCACTTTCATGGTGCCCAGCTCGGCCGTCATGCCGGCGCCGATTCGGCCGCCCACGATGAGGGCCACGAGGACTGGGCCGAGTTCCCGAACGAGTGACTTGGAGACCACGGTGCCGATGTAGTACTTGACTCCCAGCGAGGGCAGGCTGTACGCGGTCTGAAGTGCCAGGACCATCCCCGTGAAGATCGTTGTGATGCCCGCGACGCCCAACGACCGGACGCCGATCTGTTCCATCTCCCGGATCCAGGCCCGACCCTCGTAGCGCGGGCGGATCATGGCGATGAAGGCCCGGACGCCGAGGGTGGCCATGTCCCCCAGGGTCCTGAAGATGTCGGTGGTTCGAGCGGCCAGGCTGCTCATCGGGTCGCTCTCCACAGGACACACTGAGCGAGGCCGAGCAGAGCTGTGGGCAGGTTCTCCGTCCAGGCGGCCGAGGCCAGGACGACTCCCAGAAGGTAGAGACCGATCCATGAGAGGCCGACCAGAGGGATCAACGGATCGAAGCGGCGGCGGTCGTAGCAGGCCAGCGCCTGGACGCCGAGCCTGACGCCGATCAGGGAGAGCAGCATAGGGGGGTAGGATAGGGAGATCGCGGGAGCGTCCCCCCAACCGTTCAGTACCGCGAGCGCCAGGGCCGAATCGAGGAGTACGCCTCCCAGCAGGCTGGCCCGTAGTGCTAAGCGTGGCAGGGGAGACGTCGAGGCGGGCATGAACGAGGGATTCTAGCAAGCGATGAGTGATTCAACGACAATGGCGAGCGGTGAGCGCAGCCGGCGCCCGCGGCCGATCGCGACGCTCCTGGCGACGGTGATAGGTAACCTCTATCTGTTGGTGGGGACTCTCTTCTGGTCGACGATGGCCTGCCTGGCCGGTCTCGTCGATCGCTCGGGCAACCTGACCTACCGCGTGGGCCGGAGTTGGAGCCGCGGGATCGCGTTGACCAGCGGACTGAAGCTCAGAACTTCGTTCGAGGTGCCGCTCGATGGCACCCGTCCGGTCATCTACATGGCGAATCACCAGAGTCTGTTCGACATCCCCGTGCTCTTCATCACTCTCCCCGGGCAGGTCCGGTTTCTCGCCAAGCGGAGCCTGTTCAAGATTCCGATCTTCGGCTGGTCGATCGCCCTCGGCGGTTTTATCGCCATCGATCGCGAGAATCGCAGCAAGGCCAAGGAGAGTTTCGATGCCGCGGCCGAGCGCTTGAGGTCGGGGACCTCGACGTTGATCTTCCCCGAGGGCACGCGTTCCTCAGATGGCCTGTTGGCTCCTTTTCAGCGTGGTGGCCTGTTGCTGGCGCTCAAAAGCGGGCTGCCGATCGTGCCTGTCGGCATCGAAGGAACGCTCGATGTCCAGCCCAAGAGCAGCTTCCTCATCCGGCCCGGGACGATCCACATCAGGTACGGCGCCCCGATCGAGGTCGAGGAGTACGGCATCCGCGGTCGCCAGGCTCTGGCCGCTCGAGTCAGAGAGGCCGTGGCGGAACTGGCGCACACCGAGTTGGCGCAGTAGGATCGCCGCTCGCAGTTCTCCCCGAGGCACCCTCCCCTGAGAAGGACTTGAGAGCAATCCATGGCGAGTGAAACCGAGAAGAAGGTCTGGGACCTGCTGCGGCAGGTCAAGTTCCCCGGAATGAGCCGGGACATCGTCTCTTTCGGCTTCGTCGACAGAGTGGCCGCGGTGGGTGACGAGGTGGCGGTCGACCTCGTGATCACGACCCACAGCCGGCCGTCGGCCGAGGCGGTCCAGGACGAGGTCCGCAAGCTCCTCTCCGAGGGCGTGGCTGGAGCCAATGTCCGTGTCGGACTCGAGGTTCGGCAGCCCGAGGCGCCGGCGCAGAAAGCCGTCGCCCAGGACGTCAACCTGATCCCGGGCGTCGAGAACGTCGTCGCCGTGGCCAGCGGCAAGGGGGGAGTTGGCAAGTCGACCGTGTCGGCCAACCTCGCCGTCAGGCTGGCTCAGATGGGGCAGAAGGTGGGCCTGCTCGACGCGGACATCTACGGCCCTTCGATGCCGATGATGTTCGGGATCGACGACAAACCGTTGGTGCATGGCGAACGGCTGCAGCCCTTCGAGCGCTACGGTGTCAAGGTGATGTCCCTGGGCTTCATTCTCGAGGTGGATACGCCCGTGATCTGGCGCGGGCCGATGGTGATGAAGGCGATCGAGCAGCTTCTCGGTGACGTCGACTGGGGTGAACTCGACTACATGATCATCGATCTGCCGCCGGGAACCGGCGACGCGCAGTTGACGATCAGTCAGCGGGTGCCCCTGGCGGGAGCGGTCGTGGTCTCGACGCCCCAGGACATCGCATTGATCGACGCACGCAAGGGTCTGGCGATGTTCCGCAAGGTCAACGTTCCGGTCCTCGGCATCGTCGAGAACATGTCGGGCTTCGCCTGCCCTCACTGTGGCGAGACGACGGACATATTCAAGCGCGACGGAGCCCATCGCACGGCCGAGCTTCTCGACAGCCCCTTTCTCGGACGGGTGCCGTTGGATCCTGCGATCGTCGAGGGTGGCGATGCCGGGACACCGATCGTGGCGACCCAGAAGGACGGTGTGCACGCCGACGCTTTCGCGGCGATCGCTCGCGCCGTCATGGAGCAGGTGGCGGCGCGCGATCAGCCCCGACTGACGATTTCTTAGTGGCTTCGGCGTCCTCATCCGGCATCGCGCTGCTGGCCGATGCTCACATCGGCGGCCCGGGTGGCGGCTCACAGCCGCTCGTCGAGGAACTCGACTCACTGGCCGCTGCCGGCTGCCGCAGGTTGGTGGTCATGGGAGACCTCTTCCAGGTGTGGGTAGCCCACGAGCGTTATGAAACCGAGGACGTCAGGCAGGTGTTGGGGGCGCTGAGACGGCTGCGTGGGCAGGGCGTTCACATCGACTACATCGAAGGCAACCGGGACTTTTTCGTCGCCGGCAGCCGGTACGCCGATGCCTTCGACTGCGTGGGCGTCGAGACCTCGTTCTCGGCCGGAGGTCACGACTATCTGGTCGTCCACGGGGACGGGCTCAACGACCGGGACCGGCAGTACCTCTTCTGGCGTTGGTTGTCCAAGAGCCGACCGGTACGCTGGCTGATGTTCCATCTGCCGAGGGCGTTGGCTCACTGGTCGGTGCACCGGACCGAACGGCAACTCTCGGGGACCAACTTCCGACACAAGCAGGAGGTCCCCGAAGCGGCGATCCGCGCCTACGCTGCGGGCCGCCTCGGCTCCGGCTTCGACCGTCTGCTTCTCGGGCACTTCCACGAGCCGGCCACCTGGGCGATCGACGGGGGCGAGGTGAGGCTGGTCGATGCCTGGTTCAACACCCGTAGGGTGGAGTGGGTGGAATGAGCCTGAAGGTGACGATGCTGGGTTCCGGGACGTCGAGTGGTGTTCCCGTCATCGGCTGCGACTGTTCCGTCTGCACCTCGGACAATCCGAAGAATCAGCGCTTCAGGGCGGGCCTCAAGCTCGAGTGGGAAGGGCGCTCGCTGCTCGTCGACACGCCGACCGATCTGCGCCAGCAGGCGCTGCGGTTCGGCCTCCCGAGAGTCGACGGGATTCTCTTCACTCACGCGCATGCCGACCATATCTTCGGCCTCGACGACGTTCGCATCTTCAACTTCAGGCAGCGCCAGGCCATACCCTGCTACGGCTCCGCCGACACGTTGGCGGCACTGCGCCGGACCTTCGCCTACGTCTTCGAGGAGGGGCAGGCAGGTGGCGGCAAGCCGCAGCTCGACTTGATCGAGATCGATGGCCGGGTCGAGCTCTTCGGCAGGGAGGTTCTGCCCGTTTCCGTCATGCACGGCTCGATGCCCGTCTACGGCTACCGCATCGGTCGCTTCGCGTACGTGACCGACTGCAACGACATCCCGAAGGAGAGCCTGGCTCTGCTCGAGGATCTCGACACACTGGTGCTGGGTGCTCTGCGTTATCACCCACATCCGACTCACTACAGCATCCCGGAGGCGGTCGAGATGGCTCGAAGCATCGGAGCCCGGCAGACCTGGTTCACCCATCTCGCCCACGAGGTCGATCACGACAGGCCCGAGGTCGACCTGCCCGCCTCGGTTGGATTCGGCTATGACGGACTCGCATTCGAAGTCGATTGATCCGCGACCCGTCGCAGTGGGTGGTCAGGCGAGCGGGGCGCTGCGCCCGCCCTCGTCGAAGAGCCTGACGCAGCGCTACTACAACCTGGCTCTCCTGAGCGAGGGGCCGAGCATGATCGAGAGCCCGCTGCGCTCCGAGGATTGCCGGCACTTTCTCGATGGGTTGCGAGTGCTGGGGTGCCGGGTGGAGGACGGGGGCGATCGGGTCGCGATCGAGCCGCCCTCGGGCTCCGGTCACGGCACCGTTGAATGCGGCGCCTCCGGCACGATGATGCGGCTGCTGACGGCCTCGCTCTGCGCTCTCCCCGGCAGTTGGCGCCTGGATGGGGTACCCCGCTTGCGCGAGCGGCCGCTCGCGCCGCTCCTCGACAGTCTTCGCCACCTGGGCTCGAGTCTGACCGAGGCGGGCGCCGCAGGGCACGTCCCGATCGAGATCGAGGGAGGCACCCTCGGCGGCGGCAAGGCGGTCCTCGATGCACGGGAGTCGAGCCAGTACGTCTCGGCCCTGCTGATGGCTGCTGCCGCGACCGGCGAAGGACTCGATCTTCGGGTGGAGGGTGACGCCTCTCGCCCCTACGTCGATCTGACGCTCGCGGCCCTGGAGCGTTTCGGGGCCTCGGTCGCGTCTCCCGAGCCCGACCGCTTCGTCGTCGGACCGGCACGGCTCGTCGGCGCTCGCATCGCTGTTGAGGCCGACGCGTCGTCGGCCTGTTATCCGGCGGCGGCTGCTGCGATCACGGGAGGCGCTGTCACGATCGAGGGCATCGATCGCTCGTCGGCGCAAGGAGATGTGGCGTTTCTGAATCTGCTTGCTACTATGGGGGCAGATGTGCATTGGAATCACGGTTCGGTCCGGGTCGAAGGCACCGGGGGCCTGCGCGCGGTGGATGAAGATCTGTCGGCAATCCCCGACCAGGTCCCGACCCTCGCGGCCGTGGCCTCGTTCGCCGAGGGGACGACAGTGATTCGCAACGTCGCCCACCTGCGGCTCAAGGAAAGCGACCGCCTGACCGCCATGGCGACCGAGTTGAGGCGCGTCGGCGTTCCGGTCGATGAGCGGGCGGACGGACTGGCCGTCGAGGGCTGCTGGGCCTCGGGCGACCCGCCCGACGATCCGGTGACGGTCCAGACCTGGGACGACCACCGGATCGCCATGAGCTGCGCCCTCGTCGGGCTGCGCCGTCCCGGACTGAGCATCGCTCGGCCCGAGGTCGTGGCGAAGTCCTACCCCGATTTCTGGGAGGACCTCGACCGACTCATGAAATGACGGCCGAGACCTCAACCCTGCGTCACCCGGCCCTCGGCCATGCCCGTGGCAGGGATCTGCGAGGAGCATCGCTGACCGACCGGCAGCGGCTGGCGGTTGCGCTACAGGGAGTCGGCCTGCTGGGTCATCTCGACCGCTCCGGCTTGGTCCTGGACGGCGGCTGGGAGAGTGCTCAGGTGACCCGGGGCGGTTGTCTGACCGGGGTCGCGACGCGGGCCGGCAGGGACGAGGACCTTCCCCAACGCCGCGCGAAGCGGCTTGTCCTGGAGCTCTTCTCGGCCGACCGTTCGGTCGCGGGCCGGGGTGAGGCCCGGCGTAGTGCCCGGCTGCTACTCGAGCGTTGGCAGCAGGACCTCGCACCGGTGGTTGCCGACCGCCTGGTGGCTCAGTTCTTCGCCGCCGCGCCATGGCTGTGGCAGGCGGAGTTCGGTGAGGCCCGAGCCACTCTCGGCGCGTCCGGTGGGCCTGGCGGGGAGGACCTCTGGGTCGTGGGTCCGCGAGGCTTCCGTCGGCGACTGTTGAGAGCCTGTCCGGACCTCGAGTCGCTCCAGTCTCTTCTTGCGGATTCACAGTGCGCTCGATTCTTCGCTGCCGCAGGCTCCGGGCGCGATCCGGTGGCCCTGACGCGAGAGGGACGTTGGCGCCAGGCTCTGGAGGCCTGGGCCGAAGATCCCCCGATCGGTCCGGATGGTCGGTTCGAGTTGGCTCGAGCCCTCTACGCGGTCGGCCGCTTCGCAGCGGCCAGGGAGTCGCTGCGCGGCCTGAGGCGTGACCCGGCTCGCATCCTGCGGCTGGCCTGCCAGCTGAAGCTCGGCGAGCTCGCTGCGGTGCGGCGAGCTCTCGGCTCGTGGAATGGGCGCGAAGTGGCGCCTGAGTGTCGGGTGGACCTGGCCTCGATCGCCGTCCGGCTGTTCGCCAGCCTGGGCCAGGCCGCCAGTGCCGCCGAGTGGATCGAACGGGCGGTCGCCGTTCGGCAGCCGGAGCAGCGGCTGCGGGCCCAGCTGCTGGCCGGAGAGGCCGCCTGGGATCGGGGTGAGCTCGACGAAGCCGAGCGTATGCTCGAGGTGACCGCGAGCGCGGCGACTCCCGACCTGCAGTGGCGGCGCAGCCACTTGAGCGCGTTGGTCGCCATGGCGCGGGGTGATGGAGGCGAGGTCGTGAGGCGAGTGACCGAGGCGCTCCGCCATCGACGAGTTCTACGGCCGTTCGAGGCGGCCGGCCTGTGGAACGACCTTGCGGTCGGGCGCTCGATGGCCGGCGATCTGGTGGGAGCCGAGCGTGCGCTGCTCCATGTCGTTCTCCTGACCGGCGATGGCGAAGGTGATCGGCCGACGACCCTCGCGCTGTGCAATCTGGCAGAGATCCGTCTGCGCCGTGGCGAGCTGCAAGGTGTCCGCGACATCCTGGAGCGCTCCGCGAGAGTCAACGAGAGGGCCGGCAACTGGCGAGGGTGGGCTCAGGACCGGGAGCTCGAGGCCCGGTACCACCTGGTGCGGGGACGGCCGGGTACGGCGGCGCGGTGTGCGGAGGAGGCGCTGGATGAGCTCGAGCGGCGTGGGGTGGACTGGAGACGGGGCCAGCTCCAGGTGCTCGCGGCGAGAGCCCACGGCTGGCTGGGCCAGGGCTCGGCCGCACGCGAGGCTCTGGCCTGCTCGTCGCGGGAGGAGCGCTGTGAGTTGGAGCCGGAGGAGCGAGTACCTCTTTTGGCTCTGGCTGGAGAGCGCGCCGGCGCTCTCGAGGAGAATCCCGACGGCCCCTGCCATGAGCTGTGGCGCCAGCTCCTACTCGGTGGAGAGCCGGACTGGTCGGTGTTGGACGAACTCGAGCCCTACCGGGCCGCCCGCTTCGTCTGGGACGCCACACTGCTCGGCGTCGCCGACGTGCCCGGAGAGCGATTGCGCAGGGCGGCTGGCGCCCTCCAGGTTGTGGGTGCGGCGGCGATGGCCGAGCGCCTCGTCGCGGGGAACGACGGCCCGTGGGACGGGCTCGAGGCCTACCTCGACTCGACCGACGGGGACGTCGTCGAGAGACTGGGCCGGCTGTTCGACAGGGTGAGCCCGGAGGCTCGGCTCGCCTGGCGCGATGCCGAGTCCGAACTCGACCTGGTGTCGGGAGTCGGTGGAGGACAACTCCTCGAACGTCCGCTCCACGGGGGCAGCTTGAGACTCCAGGCCCCCGGTATCGGGCGGGGCGAGCGGGTGGCCTTCGCCCTGGCTCTCCGGGACCTGCCGGCTGCCCGCGTCGGCTCGCGACCTGCGATGCCCCGTCGCCGCCACGGCATGATCGGAGAGAGCCAGGCCCTCGTTTCGGTGCTCGATCGGCTGTCCCGCTTGGCGTCGGGGGGGATGCCGGTCCTCATCTGTGGTGAGACGGGGACCGGAAAGGAGCTCGCGGCCCGGTTGGTGCACGAGGGCTCTGCGCGAGCCCGGGCTCCCTTCCTGCCCCTGAACTGCGCGGCCCTGGCCGAGAACCTGTTGCTCTCCGAGCTCTTCGGGCATGTGCGCGGAGCCTTCACCGGCGCCGAGCGGGATCGGGCAGGCATCTTCGAGGCGGCGAGAGGCGGCACCGTCTTCCTCGACGAGATCGGTGATCTGCCGCTCGAAGCACAGGCGAAGCTACTCCGTGTGCTCCAGGAAGGGGAGGTTCGGCGAGTCGGCGAGAGTGTCGCCCGCGGCGTCGATGTGCGCGTCGTAGCCGCAACTCACCGCAACCTGCGAGACATGGTGTCGGAGGGTGGGTTCAGAGAGGATCTGTACTACCGCCTCAACGTCGGCACGGCCGAGCTTCCGCCGCTTCGCGAGCGAGGAGAGGACGTCCTGCTCCTCGTCGAGCACTTTCTGGCCGTCGAGGGACGGGGGACGGCGCCACGGTTGACCCGCGCTGCTCGCGCCACTCTGCACAACCACTCTTGGCCTGGGAACGTGCGGGAACTGCGCAACGTCCTGACCGTCGGGATCGCCCTGGCCGATGGCGGCCCGATCGACGTCGACCACCTGGACCTGCCGCGAGAGGCCCGGGCGGTGCGGACCGGGTACCATGAGCGGGTCGAGCGCTTCCGCCGGCGGTTGATACGGGAGGCGCTCGAGGCCACCGGCGGCAACCGCGCCGAAGCCGGACGGCAACTGGGCCTCAGCAGACAGGCCCTCTCGTACCTCGTGAAGCAGCTGCAGATCCACTGATCGATGATCCGACACGCCGCGCGTGGACAAGGTCCTGGCGTCGGGTTGAGACCAGCGCAGAACGTCGCACACGGAGACGACGCTACCTAGGTTGAGCGATCACAAGAGGCCCCTCTGCCGGCTCCCGTGAGCGACGGATCTTCGCCTCGTAGAGCGACTCCCGATCCAGGGCGTTCATCGAGCACATGGGAACGCTCACCCACTCCCCGTTCGAGCGCACGGCGCCTTTGAAGGCACAGGCGTCCAGCCTTCGCTCGACGCTTTCACCACCTTCCTGGATCATCTCGGTACTCATGAAGTTGTGCATCACGATCGTCAGCGGGCGAGCGCTCCTTGTCAGGTAACCGAGGACGAAGGCGAACGGCGCGCGTCCTCGAGTGATCTCGCGTAGCCCGAAGGCGATTGCCGACAACACCCAGCCGGGGTGACGCACGAGCCGTCCCGCTCTCAGGGCCGCGGCACGACGCCGATTCTCGCCGCTGGAGCCGACGCCTCCGAATACGTCGAGAGTCTTCTTGAGAAACCGGCGAGTCGAGGGGCAATCGGGAATCAGGTTCATCACTTTGAAAGCCGCTGGCGCCGAAACATCGGACGCGCGCACTAGCACCGTCGTGAAGCGGCTACAGTCGGGGTCCCCGACCCAGATGTTTCGCTTTCCGAACTCGATGTCGTAGGTCGATTCGATCGCCGCCATTACCGACTCGGGGCGCACTGCCGCCGACGCCATCTGTGTGCGGCCCACGTCCGCTTCGGTCTGAAAGCTGACCATGCCGAAGGCCTCGAGATGCCGCAGATCACCGGCCAGCCATTCGAGAATCTCGCTCACACCTTCGAGATTGCGCTCGGTCACCGTGACGGTCAGGGCGGCTGACAGCTGCACTCCGGTCGCCCTCTGCACCTTCAAGATCGAGTCGACGAAGGACTCTCGGAGTGGGTGGAGGTCCGACTCACGCCGGACGCTCCGGATTCGGAAGCCTGGGCGTCCGGCCTGGGTCACGTCGATATGGATGGCAACTTTGCGCAGCCCGCCACGGCTGACCAGCTGCTCGAAGTACTCGGGATTGTCGAGCAGGATCTGGCCGTGGGTCATCAACATCGGAACCAGGCCGGCGTCGCAGGCGTAGCGGACGATCTCCACGAGTTCCTCGGGCCGGCCGGCGCGCCAGTAGGCATCGACGACATCGCCGCCGGTGATCTGAATACCCGTGTCGGGGCCCTGCAGCCTCCGGTTGGCGTCGATCTGGGCCTTCATCTCATCCAGAGTCGGCAAGGGCACCCGATTCGCGTTGGCCGGCAGGTAGCAGTGCGAGCAGCCGAACGAACAGTATGAAGGGCCCAGCAGGTACGAACAGTGAACCAGGTGGCGCCCGAGAACCTGCCAGTCGGTCTTGAGACTCTCCGGCAGCTGCTCCCAGCGATCGTCCAGAAGCTGTTGCTTCTCGACCGATATCGGGCGACGGATCTCCGAGAGGGTGTTTCTGAGATTCTCGAACATTGTGTACCTGCTCCGGGCGGCTCATTCTAGCCGCGCTAAAATAGGACGCTATGGTTATTCGGCCGATAGCGGCTCTTCTCCTGATGCTGGGTACTTCGTCCATGAGCACCGCAGAAGTTTTCTCCCATGACGACTGGACGACGGTACTCCAAGAGTACGTCGACGACCGGGGCTGGGTGGACTACGACGGACTGAGCCGGGATCGCGCGGCTCTCGACCGCTACCTGTCGGTTATCGAATCGACCAGCCCGCGTTCTCATCCCGACCTGTTTCCGGACGCGGACCACGAGCTTGCCTACTGGATCAACGCCTACAACGCCTGGGTCTTCAAGGGAGTGTTGGATCGCGGGCCAGAACAGGACAGCGTCTGGAAAGGCGGCCTGATCTCGGGATACGGCTTCTTCGTCAAAATGAAGATTCGAGTCGGTGGCGAGCAACTGAACCTGAAGAGACTCGAAGACGACTGGATCCGTGCCGAATACGGGGATCCGAGAATTCATGCGGCTCTCAACTGCGCCTCGGTGGGCTGCCCCGACCTGCCCAGAGTGGCGTTCACGGGCGACAGCCTCGAACAGGAACTGGACTCGGCCATGCGCCTCTTCGTCAGCCAGGAGCGCAACGTCGCGGTCGACGGTGAGGATCGCGTCGAGCTGTCGAAGATCTTCGATTGGTTCGAGAAAGACTTCCTGGGCTTCGAGCGCAGCGCCGGGCGAAGTGACCCCACCTTGATCGGGTACGTCAATCGATTCCGGGAAGAAGGCAAGCAAATCCCGGAGGACAGCTCTGTGCGCTTCATCCCCTACGACAAGGGCATCAACGCTCAGCGGCCGGCTTCTTGAAGCTCGATGACTACCCCAGGGTCTTCACTTTCGGGGTAGACCGTCAAGAAGCCGTGCCTCCCGGCAAGATCCCCGGCGCCCCAGGCTTCGTTGTCCTTCGCTCTTGTAGTTGAAGACCAGCTTCGCGCCCTTCGGCGCCGCGGTCAGCGCTCGGACCAGGCCCTCCCGGTCCGGGTGATGATGACGCGCGCCATTCGAGCGCTGCGGACCGGGTACCATGAGCGGGTCGAGCGCTTCCGCCGGCGGTTGATACGGGAGGCGCTCGAGGCCACCGGCGGCAACCGCGCCGAAGCCGGACGGCAACTGGGCCTCAGCAGACAGGCTCTCTCGTACCTCGTGAAGCAGCTGCAGATCCACTGATCGATGATCCGATACGCCCTCCGTCGAATGGCCCAGACCATTCCGCTGGCCCTGCTGGTCTGTGCGTTGGTCTTCTCCCTCATCCATCTGATTCCGGGAGATCCGGTGGAGATCATGCTCGGTGATGGTGCTCAACCGGGCGAGGTCGAAGCGCTGCGCCACCAGCTTGGACTCGATCGTCCGCTGGGGAGCCAGTTCCTGGACTACTTCGGCTCGCTGGCACGTCTCGACCTCGGCGAATCTCTGCGCTTCCGCCAGCCGGTGCTGACTCTCCTGCGACAGCACTATCCGGCGACCCTCCAGCTGGCTCTGGCGAGCATGGTCGCCGCACTCCTGCTGGCGGTTCCACTGGGGATCATCGCTGCGCTGAACCGCGATCGAGCCCTCGATCACGGGTCACGGTTCCTCGCCCTTCTCGGAGTCTCGATTCCGAACTTCTGGCTAGGGCCGATGCTGATCTGGCTGCTGGCCATCCGTTTCGATCTGTTGCCCGTGTCCGGACGTGACGGATTCGCCAGTCTGATTCTGCCGGCGATCACGCTGGGAACCGCTCTGGCCGGACTGCTCACGCGAATGGTGCGATCGTCCGTGGCGGAGGAGCTCGACCGGCCCTACCTCGTGACGGCGCGAGCCAAGGGGCTGGGATCCGGAGAGGCGGTCGCCCGCCATGCCCTGCGCAACGCCTCGATCCCGGTCGTCACGGTGGTCGGACTCCAGTTCGGTGCCCTGCTCACCGGAGCGATCATCACGGAGACGATCTTCTCGTGGCCGGGTATTGGTCGGCTGATCGTGCAGGCGATCCAGGCCAGAGACTATCCCCTCGTTCAGGGAGGGATCCTGGCGATCGCCCTGAGCTATCTCGTCATCAACCTGGTGACGGATCTGACCTACGCGCTGCTCGACGCGCGGATCAGGCTGCGCTGAGATGAACCGCAAAACGCTGAACCAGGGCCTCGAGCTCCTCGCGATCGACCGAGTCGAAGGCTGCCGGCTTGCGGGAGTCGAGATCGAGGACGGCGAAGACCCGGGACTGCTCGTCGAGCAGAGGGATCACGATCTCGGACCGGGCCGACGCGTCGCAGGCGATGTGACCTGGGAAGGCGTGAACGTCGTCGATGAGTTGGGTCTCCCCGGTCGTCGCCGCAGCGCCGCAGACGCCACGGTCGAAGGGGATGTCGACGCAGGCGACCGGCCCCTGGAACGGTCCGACGCGCAGCAGGTTCGGCGCCACCACACGGTAGAAACCGGTCCAGCTGGTGTCCGGCAGAGCATCGTGGATAGCCGCGCTGAGGTTGGCCATCAAGGCGATGGGATCGGAGGGCGTCTCCAGCAGTCCGTCAATCTGGAGGCTGAGTTGATGGTAGGTGGCGCGTTTGAGCTCGGACATGATCGGCCTATTGTACGCAGTGGAGGCGGTCTTTGAAGCCGGCCGGGAAAGGGGCCGACTCGGCGGCATTCCGCTTCGGCGCGGCGCTGGCCGGCCTGATCATGATCGTCGCCCTCTTCGGTCCCTGGCTGACCCCGCAGGATCCCAACTACCAGGCCCTTGAGCGTCGTCTCGAGGAGCCGTCGAGCAGTCATTGGCTGGGCCTGGACGAGCTCGGCCGCGACATCTTCTCCCGCCTCATCCTGGGCGCGCGGGTCTCGGTGGGCGTCGGCCTGGCCGTTGTCGTCCTCGCCGGCCTCGTGGGCAGTGCGATCGGCGCGATTGCGGGCTATGCGGGCGGTCGGGTGGATGCCGCCCTCATGCGCCTGACCGATGTCTTCATGGCTTTCCCGGGGATTCTGTTGGCCATCGCACTCGTAGCCATTCTCGGACCTGCGCTACGCAATGTCGTGATCGCCCTCGTGGTCATCGGCTGGGTGGGCTACGCCCGACTCGTCCGCGGCCAGGTGTTGCAACTCAGGGAGATGGAGTTCGTCCTGGCCGCCCGCGCCGCCGGTGTTCCGCCTCTCGGGGTCGTCACCCGCCACCTCCTGCCCAACGTGCTGCCGACGCTCGTCGTCCAGGCGAGCCTCGGCATGGCCGGAGCCATTCTCTCCGAGGCCAGCCTCTCCTTCCTCGGGCTCGGGATTCAGCCGCCGACGCCGTCGTGGGGTGCGATGATCAACGCCGGCCGCGCCCACCTGCTCGACGCACCCCACCTCGCCCTCTTCCCGGGTCTCGCCATTCTCGTCACCGTCATGGGCCTGAACTTCCTCGGCGACTCCCTGGTGGGGCGACTCGACCCCCGGAACCAGGGTGCGTCGGACCGCTAGGGCTACCCGGAATCGAGGGCACCTGCGGGCCTCCTGGGTGTTGATTCACAAGCAGGTATTTGACCGTAACACCCCTTTCTTACAATAATTTGTGCGGCCCGAAGTACCCCGAACCGCCGGCATGTGACGTGACGTCGGACAGGAAGGAGAGGTGATGGCTCCACAAGAAACGGCGAAGGACGTCGGTGGGGGCGCGATGTCCGATTCCGAAGAGCGCTCCGCCGGCACCGGGAAGCTCTACACTCTGACCCAGATTGGTCAGATGGCTTCGGTATCGATGCCGACCCTGCAGAAGTACAAGCGCAACTACCAGGACAGGATCCCTTCGGTCGGCGAGGGGAGAAAGCAGCGGTATCCCTTCGAGGCGGTCGCGGTTCTCAAGGAGCTCAAAGCAGAGAACCTGGCCCGGCGCGGACGGCCTCCCAAAGCGAAGAGCGCGAAGGCCGCGAGCGAGCCCGAAGCCGGCGCGAGGAAGCTCCTGACCCTGACCGAGATCAGCAGGATCACAAAGATTTCCTATCCCACCGTCTCGCGTTATGTGAAGGTCTTCCTCGACCGAATTCCACATGTCGGTGTCGGGAGAATGCGACGGTTTCCCAAAGAGGCCGTGGCGGTCTTCAGCCAGCTACGCGCCGAGAGTCGTCCGGGCCGTCCGCCGAAAGCGAAGACGGCGGCCGGATCCAGGGGTTCGGAAGCGAGCAATGCAGCCCTGGCGGCGCGCCTTCAGCGGTTGGAGCGGGCGCAGAACCAACTGGCTCGCGAGGTGGCCAGCCTGGCGAAGATCCTCAAGAAGCCGCTACAGGTGACGATCAAGGGTCGCTAGGCGTCGAAGCCTGAGATCCTCAGCCTGAGAGGTGGTCCCAGCCGGTAGGAGGCAGTGGGGTTCGCCGGCTGCCGTCCACCAACTCGACCTCCCCTCCATCGATGATCCAGCCGATCGGCCGTGCGCCGAAGAGGGTCGGTGGCTCGTCGTTTCCCGGTAGAGAGAAGAGCAGGCAGTAGTCCTCGCCCCCTCCGAGCGCGAGCGAGAGGGGATCCTCGCCCAGGGTTTCGGCGAGAGTGTTGAAGGCGCGGGTCAGCGGCAGAGCGCCGCGGTCCAGTCTCGCGCCAACGCCGCTCGCCATGCAGAGGCGGTGCAGGTCGCGAGCCAGTCCGTCCGAAATGTCGATCGCCGCGGCTCGCTTGCGGCGGCCCAGCCAGTGGCCCAAATCCAGCTGGGGACTCGGTTCCAGATGCCTTCGCAGGGCGCGCCGTGCCAGGCGCTCGAGGACGCTCGACAGGGAGGGCAGGCCGACCAGCGTCGGTCGGTTGGCTCGCAACCGGCTGCCGCGGGCAACGAGTCTCTGGCCCAGAGCCGAGAGGCCGACAGGACCACCGAGCCAGAGCCGATCACCCGGTCTGGCCGCCGAGCGAGCGAGCCATCGTCCTCCGGCGGGCCGCGACCCGATAGCGGTCAGGGTGGTGACCGCCGTCGGTGCGCGCGCAACGTCGCCGCCGATGAGCTGGGTCCCGCGTCGATGGCAGGCGGTGACGAGGGCTGCGAGGAAGGGGCGGGTGGGGAAGGCCGGGGGGACGGCGAGCGTCAGCAGGGCGGCCGTCGGCTGGGCGCCCATGGCGGCGAGATCCGAGAGGTTGACGGCGAGCAGCCGCCGAGCCCAGACCGCGGCGTCGAGGTCAGCCGGCACGTGGATGCCGGCGATCTGCTGGTCGACGGTGAGCGCCCGCGCGGTCGCACCGCGACCGAGGACCGCGGCGTCATCACCCGGCAGACCGAGGCTGTCTCCTGCCTGGAGCGTCCGCAGCCAGGCGACCAGTTCGTCTTCGTGGTTCATGGCTCCGCGTCAGCGCAGAGCGACACCGAGAGCCTCGCTGATGGTGTCGACGGGGTGGAACTCGAGACCCTTCGTGATGTCCTCTTTGATCTCGTCGAGGTCCCGCTGGTTGAGTCGGGGGATGACGATCTTGCGGATCCCGGCGGCCTTGGCCGCGAGGACCTTCTCCTTGAGACCGCCGATCGGCATGATGTCGCCGCGCAGGGTGATCTCGCCGGTCATCGCCAGCCGCCGGTCGACCGGGCGCTCCTCGAGGACCGAGACGATGGCTGTAGCGATCGTGACGCCGGCCGACGGCCCGTCCTTGGGGATGGACCCCGCCGGGACATGAACGTGGATGTCGTGCTCGGTGAAGAAGGACTTGTCGAGGCCGCGCGTTGCGCAGTGAGTCCGCGCGAAGCTGAGCGCCGCCTGAGCCGACTCTTTCATCACGTCCCCGAGCTGGCCAGTCAGCTGGAGCTTGCCGGTACCGGGGACGACGAGCACTTCGATGAAGAGCAGATCGCCGCCGGCTGCCGTCCAGGCCAGCCCGGTGGCGACGCCGAGGCGGTCGCGACTGAGCAACTCCTCGCTGTAGTGACGCTTGGGCCCCAACAGTTCCTGCAGCGAATCGATCGTCACCTTGCGCTGCTCGTCCTGACCTTCGGCGACCCCAACGGCTGTCTTACGGCAGACGGTCGCGATCTCGCGTTCGAGGTTGCGCAGCCCCGCCTCCCGGGTGTACTCGGAGGCGATCCGGCGGATCGCCGCGGCGGTGAAGCGGATGTGACGGCTCGTGAGGCCATGCTCCGAGAGCTGCCTTGGGATCAGATGCCGTCTCGCGATCTGGGTCTTTTCCTCGACGGTATAGCCCGACAGCCGGATGACTTCCATACGGTCGAGGAAGGCGGGCTGGATGGGGTCCAAGAGGTTGGCGGTGGTGATGAAGAGGACCCGCGAGAGATCGTAGTCGACCCCGAGGTAGTGATCCCGGAAGGTCGAGTTCTGCTCAGGGTCGAGGACCTCCAGCAGCGCCGACGACGGATCGCCTCGAAAGTCGGCGCCCACCTTGTCGATCTCGTCCAGCATGAAGACGGGGTTGCTCGTCGCGGCGGTGGCGAGCCCCTGGAGGATCCGACCCGGCATGGCTCCGACATAGGTCCTGCGATGCCCGCGAATCTCGGCTTCGTCGCGCACACCGCCGAGTGACAGGCGGGCAAACTCGCGGCCGAGCGCGCGGGCGATCGAACGGCCGAGAGAGGTCTTGCCAACGCCGGGGGGGCCGACGAAACAGAGGATTGGCCCCTTCTTCTCGGGATTCAGACGCCGAACCGCCAGGTACTCGATGATTCGCTGTTTGATCTTGTCGAGGCCGTAGTGATCATCGTCGAGGATCTTGCGAGCCCGTTCGAGATCGAGGTGATCCTCGCTCCAGGTCGACCAGGGCAGTCCGGTGAGGGTCTCGAGGTAGGTGCGGATCACGGCCGTCTCGGCGCTCTCGGGATGGCTGCGTTCCAGGCGCTGAATCTGGCGCTCGAGTTCCTCGGCCGCCTCGGCCGAAATCTTCCGATCCGAGGCGAGCTGGCGATAGGACGCCACCTCGTCCGCCAACTCGCCGGCGTCGCCCAACTCCTCCTGGATCGCCTTGAGCTGCTGGCGCAGGTAGTACTCCCGCTGGCTGCGGTCCATCTCTCCACGCGCCTGGAGCGAGATCTCCTGCTGCATCGTGAGCAGTTGAACCTCTCGTGCGAGCAAACGATGGACGCGATCGAGGCGGGCCAGCGGATCGAGGGTCGCGAGGATCTCCTGCGCGTCGGAGCCGTGGAGCTCGAGGTTGCTCGCCGCCAGGTCCGCCAGCCGGCCGGGCTCTTCCAGATTGGCTGCCAGGATCATGACTTCGGGCGAGATCTGCTTGCCGAGGTTGACGACGCGCTCGAGATTCTCCTTGACCGTCCGCACCATAGCTTCGAGTTCGAGGGCGTCGCTCTCTCGATCCGGTTCCTCGATCTGCTGGATCTTGGCCTGGAGGAAGGGTTGGGTCTGGCTGAAGTGCTCGACCGACGCGCGGGCCAGTCCCTGGACGAGGATTCGAATCCTGCCGTCGGGCAGCTTGAGCATCCGCATGATCATGGCGGCGGTGCCCAGGCGGTGGAGTTCGTCCGCCGTCGGTTCGTCGACCAGCGGGTCGCGCTGTGCGACGAGAAGGATCACCCGGTCCTCGGTGAGCGCGCGGTCGACGGCTTGCAGGCTGGCGTCGCGCCCGACGGAGAGAGGCAGGATGATGTAGGGGAAGATCACCGTGTCCTTGAGCGGCAGGACCGGCAGGACGTCGGGGAGCCTGACGACTTCGTCGGATGCTGTGGTCGGCGGGATGACCATCTAGGGCCTCAGGCCTCTTCGATCTGCGGTTGTGGGTGGCGCCGGTCAGGACCGGTGCTTGACCAGGTTACGGACTTCGTCCATGAAGGCGTCGATGTCCTCGAACTGGCGATAGACCGAAGCGAACCGAACGTAGGCCACCTGATCGAGGTCCTTGAGCTGGGACATGACAAAGGCGCCGATTTCCTGAGTGCTGATCTCACGCTGCTCACTCTCGCTGAGCTGGCGCTCGACCTCACCGGCGATGTCCTCGAGAGCCATCGGCGGGACGGGCCGCTTCTCGCAGGCTTTGCGCAGGCCGGCCAGGAGCTTCGCCCGGTCGAACTCGGCTCGGGTCCCGTCGCTCTTGACGACCATGTAGGGGATATCTTCGATCCGTTCATAAGAGGTGAATCGGCGTTCACAGGCGAGGCACTCCCGTCGTCTCCGAATGGCGAGACCGTCGCGATTCTCACGCGAATCCACCACGCGATCGTCGTTCTCGGAGCAGTAAGGGCACTTCATCTGGAGTAGATCTGGGCGGAGTCAGGAGTCCTCGCGCTCAAGCTCGATCTCCAACTGGAGCAGCACGTCCTGGAGAGACTCGATGTCTTCGAGGCTCCACTGAATGTCACGCACCTGGTGCAGAACGCGATCGCGCTCGTCACGCACCTGCAGGTCGACCGAGATGTTGCGTGCGCGCTCGAGATCCTCCAGCGGCAGGGCCAGGTTCAGGGAGTGTCCGAATTGGCGGCGACCATTGGTGGCTGCGACCTCGGCTTCGGCGCTGCCGGGCTCTTCCGATTCGGCCTCGGCGGCCGCCGGGACCGGCTCGATGGCGGCTAGAGGACTCTCCTCGGGGACGAGCGGCTCTTCGTCGACCTCCTTGAATGGGGACTCCGGCTCGGCTGTCGGGGCTTCGTCCTCAGGCTCGGGGGGCTCAGTCTCGCTTTCGGGTTCGGGAGTCTGGCTCTCGCCCTCCGGCTCGGGGGCCTCCTCTTCGCTGCCTTCCGCCAGGGCCTGGGCGAGCGCGGCGTCGGCCTGACCGTGAGGAGCCTCGTGTCCGTCCTCGGCCTCCTGCGGCGACTCGGCTTCTTCGGCCTCGGCTTCCGGCACGGCGTCGACCAGTCGGCCGTCGTCCTCCGCGGCGGCCTCCGCTCCCGCCTCGGCCTTCTGCTCCTTGTCGGTTCCAAGCAGGTCGAGCGCCTGATCTTCGATCTCGTCGTCGCTCATGAGATCGCCGTCGTCCTCGCCCTGCGCCTTGGCGGCCTCGGCGGAGTCGTCGGCCTTCGCGCTCTCCGGCGCCTTGGCCGCGGCGGGGGGCGTCAGGGTTTCGGGGACTCCATCTTCGAGCTGCTTCTTGAGCGAGATCAACGTCAGCTTGGAGATCTCACGGAGAACCTCGAAGATACCTTCGCCGGTGATCGCCGAACTCTCGAACTCGGGCCACTGGTTGCTGTTCAGCGCCTCGCGAAGTTCGTCGACGGTACAGACTTCGGGCAGGTCTCGCTTGTTGTACTGGATGACGAGAGGGATCTCGTCGGTTTTGATTCCGAGCTCCGCGAGATTGACCTCCATGTTACGAAAGGACTCGACATTGGAGGGCAGCATGGCCGGCTGGGAGTCGGCGACGAAGACGATCCCGTCGACGCCCTTGAGAACCAGGCGACGCGTGCTGTTGTAGAACACCTGCCCGGGGACCGTGTAGAGCTGGATACGGGTGTGGAAGCCGGCGACCGTGCCGACTTCGAGAGGGAGCAGGTCGAAGAAGAGGGTTCGGTCCGTTTCCGTCGCCAGCGAAACCATCTTGCCGCGCGCATCGGCGCGGGTGTGGTGGAAGACGTACTTGAGGCTCGTCGTCTTGCCGCACAGACCGGGACCGTAGTACACGATCTTGGCGGACATCTGGCGCGTGCTGAAATTAAACGATGCCATCTGGAGCTATACCCCTCCCGTCCAGCAGGGTTCTGCAAATGCTCCCCTGCCGGGTGTGGAACTGTAACACTAACCGCCAGGCCGGGGCCGTGGGAGGCTTCGGGGTCTTCTGGCCCCGTGAGGGGCGGGCGAGCGAGGCAAACAACGGTTACAATAGGCGCGGCCCGCGATGCTGCGGTAGCGGCATCAGGGCCGTCTTCATACTGGAGCGTCGCGGGAACCGGATCATGTCGAATGTGGAAGCCTCGGGAAGTCTGACTGCGCGGGATCACGAGATCCTGCGCAACGTCGTGCGCAGCTTCATCGACACCGGCTCTCCGGTCAGTTCCCGATCGGTGGCCAAGGGGCGCGAGATGGGTCTGTCGGCGGCGACGATCCGTAACTGCATGGCCGATCTGGAAGAGGCCGGGCTGCTCTCGCAGCCGCACACCTCGGCGGGTCGGGTACCCACCGAGGCGGGCTACCACACCTACATCGAGGCTCTGATGCCAAACGAAGGCATCGCCGAGGACGACAAGCGACACATCGACGAGCGCCTCGGCCCGGAGGCGGATCCCGACGAACTCGTCAGTCGCGCGGGGCAGCTGCTCTCGGAGCTCACCGACCAGATCGGGATCGTTCTGACCCCCGGGATCGGAGAGACGACACTGCGCACCGTGACGCTCGTCCCACTCTCCGGCTCACGCATTCTCTGCGTTGTCGTGTCGACCGGCGGATTCGTCGACAACAAGATCGTCGAGTTCGACGTGCCGATGAGTCGTGATGACCTGATCGAAGCGTCGAACTATCTGACGGACCATTTTGCCGGCATGACGGTCAGGCAGGCCCGCGATCGGCTGCTGCTGCTGATGGCCGAGGAGAAGGCCCAGGTCGACCGACTGCTGGCCCGTACGCTCGCTCTGGCCAGTCAGGCGTTGAGCCCTCACGATCCCGACCTGCTGGTCGAAGGGACGTCGGCTGTCCTGACGCAGCCCGAACTCGACGACGTCGATCGCGTGCGGCGGCTGGTGGAGAAGTTCAACGACCGCGCCCAGATGGTTCAGGTCCTCAACGGGCTGATCAGCGGGCAAGGCGTACGGGTCGTGATCGGAGAAGAGAGCGAGCTGACGTCCGACCTGGACTTCAGCCTGGTGGCGACGACCTATGCTGTCGAGAGACAATCGCCGGGCACGATCGGTATCTTCGGGCCCTCGAGGATGGAATATGACCGGGTAATCCCGTTGGTGGACTATCTGGGAGATCGGCTGAGCCAGGCGCTACAGTCGACTGCCAGCGGCCCGAGGTAGGGCCGCGAGAGAGAACGAGATGAGCAACGAAAAGAGACAGAGGGTCGAGGCAGAGGTCGTCGACGAGGCGATCGATCTCGACACCGATACGGCCGGGGAACTGGATCAGGCGATGCAGGAAGCACTCGAGGCGATCGAAGGACAGGAAGATGAAGGCGGTAAGCCCGGTGGCGCCGAGGAACAGCTGGTCGCCGTGCAACGCGAGGCGGACGCTCAGCGGGAGCGTGCCCTCAGGACGATGGCCGACCTCGAGAACTACCGCAAGAGAGTTCAAAGGGAACGGCAGGACGAGACGAAGTTCAGAGCATTCGAGCCCATGCGCGAGCTCCTCGACGTCCTCGACAACCTGGAGCGAGCCCTGGCATCGGACGGAACGGTCGACGACCTGAAGGCGGGCGTCGAGATGATCCGCAAGCAGATGGGCAATCTCCTCGAGAACAACAAGGTGGAGAGGGTGAACGGCGCTGTAGGGCAGGCCTTCGATCCGAGCGTGCACGAAGCGGTCTCACGCCACGAAGATCCCAATGTCACGGCTCCGACGGTCAGCGAGGAGCTCCAGGCGGGGTATACGATGCACGACCGCCTGCTCAGGCCCTCAGTGGTGAAGGTGGCGATGCCGCCGATCCCCGGGGACAAGGAAGACGATGACGACGGCTGAGGTCGCGGCCCCCGGACCGGGCGAGGAGACGTATGGGTAAGGTACTGGGAATCGATCTGGGTACCACCAACTGCTGTGCGGCAGTGGTCGACGTGGCGGCGCCGCGTGTGCTTTCGAACCGTGAAGGCACTCGGACCACCGCATCGATCGTCGCCTTCACCGACGAGCAGGATCGCCTGGTGGGACAGATCGCGAAGCGTCAGGCGATCACCAATCCGCAGAACACGGTCTTCGCCGTCAAGCGCCTGATCGGCCGGAAGTTCAGCGATCCGGAAGTGCAGCGAGCGCGCGAGCTCCTGCCTTATCCGCTGGTCGAGTCCGACAACGGCGACATCAAGATTCAGATCCGCGACCAGCAGTACAGCCCGGAGGAGATGTCGGCCTTCATCCTGCGTGAGATCAAGGGCTTCGCCGAGGAGATCCTGGGCGAGACGGTCGACGAGGCGATCATCACGGTTCCCGCCTACTTCAATGATTCGCAGCGCCAGGCCACTCGCGACGCGGGCAGGGTCGCAGGTCTCGAAGTGTTGAGGATCATCAACGAGCCGACCGCGGCGGCGTTGGCCTACGGACTCGAACGCGAAGGCGCCGATAAGACGATCGTCGTCTATGACCTCGGTGGCGGTACCTTCGATATCTCGATCCTCGAGATCTCGCAGGGCATCTTCGAGGTCAAGTCGACCTCCGGCGACACCTTCCTGGGTGGTGAGGACTTCGATCAACGGATCATGGACTGGCTGATCAAGCGATTCCAGGAAGACACCGGGATCGATATCCGGGCCGACCGGATGGCCCTGCAGCGGCTCAAGGAGGCGGCCGAGCGGGCCAAGTGCGAACTCTCCGTCGCCGACGAGGCGCCGATCAATCTGCCGTTCATCTCGGCCGGCAAGGACGGCCCTGTCCATTTGTCGACGGCGGTGACACGGGACGAGTTCGAGGAGATGGTGGAAGACCTCGTCTCTCGCACCGAAGAGCCCTGTCGCGAGGCCCTCAAGTCCGCCGGGCTGAGGCGCGACGAGATCGACGAAGTGTTGCTCATCGGCGGCCAGACTCGCAGCCCGATCGTCGGTCGTACGGTCGAGAGGATCTTCGGCAAGGAGCCGAACCGTGAGATCAACCCGGACGAGGTTGTCGCCATGGGCGCGGCCATCCAGGGCGGCATTCTCAAGGGCGACATCAAGGACATCATTCTCCTCGATGTCACGCCGCTGTCGCTCGGTGTCGAGACCCACGGCGGGCTCTTCACCAAGCTGATCGAGCGTAATTCGACCATTCCGACTCGGGCCACCCAGATCTTCACGACCGTCGTCGACAACCAGGACACTGTGGAGATCCACGTCCTTCAGGGCGAGCGTGAGATCGCCCAGGAGAACAAGTCTCTCGGACGATTCGAACTGGTCGGCGTGCCGCCAGCGCCGCGCGGCGTCCCTCAGATCGAGGTCAACTTCGCCATCGACTCGAACGGCATCGTCAATGTGTCGGCTCGCGATCTGGCGACGAACAAGTCGCAGAGCGTTCAGATCAACCCGGCCGGCGGTCTGAGTCGCGACGAGATCGACCGCCTCGTCCAGGAGGCCTCCGATCACTCCGTGGCCGATACGCAGAGGCGACAGATTCGGCGACTGCGCAACCGGCTCGAGGGGCTCATCTACGTCAACGAGAGGGTCTTCGACCGGTTCGCGGAGGTCCTCAGGTCGGTCGATCGCAAGCGGGTGCGCGACACACTGACAAAGGCCCGCGCCGCACTGACCAGCGAGGACAGAGCGGACCTCGAGGCCTCGATCTTCGATCTCAACGCGATCTCGACCGAGCTTTCGGACCTGATGTTGGGTGGGACCGGCGAAGCGCCGACGGAGTAGACCCGTGAGCCCCAGAGACTACTTCGAGGTCCTCGGTATCGAGCGCGGTGCCGAGCAGCGGGAGATCAAGGCCGCCTATCGCAAGCTGGCGGTGAAGTATCACCCCGACAAGAACCCCGGCGACAAGGAAGCCGAGGCGCGGTTCAAGGAGGCTTCGGAGGCCTACGCGGTGCTCTCGGAGCCGGAGAAGAGAGCCCGCTACGAACGCTTCGGCCACGGCGGTGTCGGTCAGGGTGGACCTGCCGGATTCGATCCGGAGACTTTCGGGGACTTCGCCGACATCCTGGGAGACTTCTTCGGTGCTGGTTTCGGCGACCTCTTCGGTGGACGCCGCCGCGGTGGCCCTCGCCCGGGCGCCGACCTGCGTTACGAGCTCCACCTCGAGCTCGAGGAGGCGGCCTTCGGCGTCGACAAGCGCCTGGAAATCCCGCGCCTCGAGACCTGCGGGTCCTGTTCCGGTAGCGGCGGAGCGGAGGGCAGTGAGCCGGTCACCTGCTCGGCTTGCGCCGGTCGCGGCCAGGTGAGAGTGACGCAGGGCTTCTTCTCGGTCGCCCGCACCTGTCCCGAGTGTCGGGGCGAGGGGCTGAGGGTCACTGATCCGTGCACGGACTGCCGTGGGCAAGGGCGAGTCGAGAAGACCCGGCAAATCGGGATCACGGTACCGGCCGGTGTCGACACCGGAACCCGGCTGCGCCGCGCCGGTGAAGGCGAGCACGGCCGTCGCGGAGGCCCGCCGGGAGACCTCTACATCGATATCGTCGTCCTCGGACACGAGACCTTCCAGCGCCACGGTCCGGACGTGCTCAGCCGACTGTCGGTCAGCGTTCCCGAGGCGGTCCTGGGGGCCAACCTTCGAGTCGAGACCCTCCACGGCAAGGAAGACCTCGAGATTCCTTCCGGGACGGCCCACGGCGAGCTCTTCCGCCTCAAGCGCAAGGGCATCGTGCGTCTCGACGGTCGCGGTCAGGGTGATCACGTCGTCCAGATCGAGGTGTCGGTGCCGCATGTCAAGGACCTCGACGACGAGCGTCTCGAGCTGATCGAGCGTTGGGCGGAGCTCGACGGTAGCGATGTGCGCGAGCGGCGGGTTCTCGACCGGGTGCGGGACCTCTTCGGTTGATGGGCGGACCGATGGGTCCGCCGGGCCCGACGGTCTACATTCCGCCGCCCGACTTCGAGGGCGAGAGGGCCGGAGTCAGTGGGGATCTCTACCGGCATCTGTTCCGGGCGCGCAGGTTGGCCAGGGGCGACGCCCTGCGCGTCGTCGACGGCGACGGGCACGCGCGCGCGGCGCGGATCGACGAGGTCGGCAAGGACGGCGCCTCTCTGGCTCTGGGAGAGTCTCTGCCGGTCGTCGAACCGGCCCTGCGCCTCACCCTTCTGGTCGCCATGCCGAGGCCCGAGCGCGCCTCCTGGCTGGTCGAGAAGGCGACAGAGCTGGGCGTCGACCGGATTCTCTGGCTGAGGACCGAAAGGGGCCCCAGGGCCTGCACGGAGTCGGTTCTCGAACGTCACGACAGGGTGGCTCAGGCCGCCATGCAGCAGTGCGGCGGGGCAAGGCTGCCGCGGCTCGGTGGGCCGGTCGAGTGGGCGACGCTGGCCGAGAGGCTCGAGTCGATGGACGGCGCCTGGGTTCTCGACGCCGGTGGTGAGGGCGTGCCGCAGCCCGCCGCCGACGGCCGCTGTGGCCTTCTCGTTGGCCCAGAGGGTGGCTGGACCGAAGCCGAGCGCGCCGAGTTGACGGACATGGGCTGTCGCTCCTGGTCGCTGGGAGAGCGGGTGTTGCGGGTCGAGACCGCCGCCCTGGTGGGGGCGGGGACGCTCTTGAGCGTCTGAGAGCGCCGGCGACCCACTGCCTGGCTGACCGATCCCCGTCCTGCTAGGCTTATCGCCTGTTCGCAACCTCCAGTCGACCATGCCGGCCGGCAGCAAGGGCAGGACAGGGAGAAGACGATGAATATTCATGATCTCCTCAAGATCGCCGTCGAACGCGAAGCCTCGGACATTCACCTCAAGGTGGGTAACCACCCGGTCCTGCGAATCAGCGGTCGTCTGCATCCGTTGATCGAGATCGGACGTCTGATGCAGGACGACACCGCGGCGATGGCCTTCTCGATTATGAACGCGCGGCAGAAGCAGCGCTTCAAGGAGGAGATGGAGCTCGACATCGGCTACTCGGTACCGGGTCTCGGACGCTTCCGTTGCAACGTCTTTCAGCAGCGCGGAGCTGTTGGCCTGGTGCTGCGTGTCGTGCCGACGAAGATCCTCGGGATTCGCGAACTGATGCTGCCGCCGGTCCTCGAGAAGATCGTCGATTCGCAGCGCGGACTGGTGCTGGTGACCGGGACCACGGGTTCCGGTAAATCGACCGCGCTGGCGGCGATGATCGACCACGTCAACGCCCAGCGCACCGAGCATGTCGTCACCATCGAGGATCCGATCGAGTTCATCCATCAGGACAAGAAATCGATCGTCAATCAGCGCGAGCTCGACGTCGATACGCGCGGGTTCGCTCCCGCCCTGCGCTCGGCTCTGCGTCAGGACCCTGACGTCATTCTCGTCGGTGAAATGCGTGACTACGAGACGATCGAGACGGCCCTCCTGGCCGCCGAGACCGGCCATCTCGTGCTCTCGACTCTTCATACCCTGGATGCCACCGAGACGATCAACCGCATCATCGCCGTCTTTCCGCCACATCAGCAGAAGCAGATCCGCATCCAGCTCTCGCAGGTTCTCCGCGCCATCATCTCCCTGCGCCTCATGCCTCGCGCCGACGGCGTCGGCCGGGTGCCGGCGGCGGAGATCCTGATCTCGACGGCCTACATCCGCGAGTGCATCGAGAACAAGGAGAAGACCAAGTACATCCGCGAGCAGATCGCCCTGGGAACCAGCCAGTACGGGATGCAGACCTTCGACCAGTCCCTCTACCGTCTCTATGAGAACGGCCTGATCACTTTCGACGAAGCCTTGCGTCGCGCCTCCAATCCGGACGAGTTCAAGCTCAAGGTCCAGGGTGTCCAGTTCACGAGCGATGCGGCTCGCGAGCAGATGGAGTCCTCGCTCGAGATGGGTGGTTCCAGCGACCCGGCGCTCGAGTTCGAGCCCTGATCGCCGCGGCCGGAACGTGATCGGAAGTGATGAGTCACACTGACCGTGCGGATCACGGTGACGGGCGGGATGACTCCGCCGTCGAGACGGCGCTTGCCAAAGCGGTCGACCTGCTGGCTCTGCGCCAGCACTTCGCCGCTGAGATCCGGGCGAAGCTGAAGAAGCGCGGGTTCGACTCCGAAACCACTACTGCGGTGGTCTCTCGTCTCGAGGTGCTGGGCTACCTCGACGATGTCGCCGCCGCCAGAGCCTTCGCCGAGCAACGGGCTCTGCGTCAGGGTTGGGGGCCGATGCGTCTGCGGGCCGAACTGGGTCGGCGAGGCGTCGACGAGTCGGTCTGCGAGAGCGCCGTTGCCCAGGCCTTTCCTGACGGCGAGGGAGACGCAGTCCGCGCCGCGGCGAGCCGCTGGCGAGACCGCGGCGGCACCGGGCGACAGCGGTTGGCGCGCTACCTCGATCGGCGGGGGTTCTCAAAGGGCGCGATCATTGAGATATTGAGCGAGTTCGCCGGTGAGGCGGAGTCCAACCATGAAAAGTCCTGACGTCAGACAGAGTTTCATCGACTACTTCGCCGAGCGCGGTCACTCGCACCAGCCGAGTGCACCGCTTGTTCCGCACGGCGACGCGACCCTCCTTTTCGTGAACGCCGGCATGGTCCAGTTCAAGGACGTCTTCCTCGGTCTCGACGAGGCCGACTACGCCCGGGCCGTCACGGCGCAGAAGTGCATGCGCGTTTCGGGCAAGCACAACGACCTCGAGAATGTCGGGCCCAGTCCCCGTCATCACACCTTCTTCGAGATGCTCGGCAACTTCTCCTTCGGGGACTACTTCAAGGCCGAGGCGATCGAGTTCGGGTGGGAACTGGTGACGAAGGTCTGGGGTCTGCCGCCTGAGCGACTCTTCGCCAGCGTCTACGAGGAAGACGACGAGGCCGAAGGCCTGTGGCAGAAGCTGTCGAGTCTGCCGGCCGAGCGAATTGTCCGCTGCGGCAAGAAGGACAACTTCTGGGCGATGGGCGACACGGGCCCCTGCGGGCCGTGCAGCGAGATCTTTGTCGATCTCTACCCGGAGCGGCCGGCTGTCGGTTTTCACGAAGGCTCGGAATCAGGGCGCTATCTCGAGATCTGGAATCTCGTGTTCATGCAGTTCGACTGCCTCAAAGACGGGACCCTCGAGCCTCTGCCCAACCCGTCGATCGACACCGGAGCGGGCCTCGAGCGCGTCGCGAGCGTGCTGCAGGGGGTCGATTCCAACTACGACAGCGACCTGTTCCAGCCCGTGATCCGGGCGACGGCTGCGCTGGCCGGTCGCGAATACGGTGCGGCAGGCGACGACGACGTGTCGATGCGGGTGATTGCCGATCATCTGCGGGCTGTGTCCTTCCTCCTGGCCGACGGCGTCGTGCCGAGCAACGAGGGTCGTGGATACGTCCTGCGCAGGATCCTGCGCCGCGCCGTGCGCCACGGCATGAACCTGGGCTTCGAGGAGCCCTTTCTCTCCCGTCTCGTGCCGGTGGTGGGTGAGGTCCTGGGCAGGCACTATTCCGAGTTGGGGGCGACCGAGGGCGCTTCCGTCGAGACCGTCGAGACCGAGGAATCCAAGTTCTTGTCGACCGTCGCGACGGCGTCCCAGCAAGTGCAGCGGGAGATCGATCGGGCTCGGGGTGAGGGTCGCGACGTGCTCGATGGCGAGACGGTCTTCCGGTTCTACGACACCTACGGTCTGCCCGCGGAGCTGATCCGGGAGATCGCCGAGGAAGAGCGTTTCAGCATCGATGAGGAGGGCTTCGCCGACGCTCTCGAGCAACAGCGAAGCCGTTCGCGCAGCGCTGGCGCCGGGGGGAAGGATCGCGTTCGCGCAGCCCGCGGCGCGCTTCAGGAGGGCGCCGCCCAGGCGACGGAGTTCGTGGGCTATGGGGAGCTCGAAGTGACCGAAGCGACGGTCGTCGGCCTGGTCACGACCGGCGACGGCGACGATTGGAGTGCGGTCGACGCTCTGGCCGCCGGAGGGGCGGGTGCAGTCGGTCTCGACCGGACGCCCTTCTACGCCGAATCGGGAGGTCAGGTCGGAGATGTCGGCGAGCTGGTCTGGGACGGCGGGCGAGCCATCGTCAACGACACTCGCAAGGACCCGGCATCGGGTGCCTTTCTCCACTTCGTCGAGGTCGAGGAGGGGGAACTCGGTGTGTCCTCTCGGATCAGCGCTCGCGTCGACCCGGAGCATCGCCTGCCGACTCAGCGGAACCACACCGGCACCCATCTCCTGCACGCGGCGCTGCGTGAGGTTCTGGGCGAAGGGGTTCGCCAGGCCGGATCGCTCGTTGCACCGGATCGCCTACGGTTCGACTTCACCTACGGCAAGCCCGTGACGCCGGCGCAGGTCGAGACGATCGAGGCGATCGTCAACGCCTGGGTTCTGGAGTCGCGGCCGGTGGAGATCTCTGCGGATCGCCCCTACGACGAGGCGGTGGCCGCAGGGGCCATGGCGCTCTTCGGTGAGAAGTACGGAGATCGAGTGCGGACTGTGGAAGTCGAGGGCGGAGTGGGGAGCCTCGAGCTGTGTGGTGGATGCCATGTGGCGAACACGGGTGAGATCGGGCCGGTTGTGATCGTCAGCGAGCGGGGTGTCGCCTCGGGCGTGCGCCGAATCGAGGCGCTGACCGGTGCTGCCGCTCTCGCGGAGTTCCGCCGCAGAACCGCGCTGCTCGAGAGTGCCGCAGACGCAATGGGTGTTGCCGAAGATCGTCTCGGCGCCGAGATCCGGGGTCTGAAGGAGAAGACTCGAGCCATGGAGAGTGAGCTCGCCAGCATGCGGATGCAGCTCGTCTCCGGCGACAGTGGTGACGACAGCAGCGTCGATGTGGGCGGGGTGACCGTCGTGGCCCGCGAAGTCCCTCCGGCGCCACCCAACGAGCTGCGCACCATGGCCGACGCCCTCAAGGGCAAGCTCGACTCGGGCGTTGTCGTCCTCGGGAGTCGTGGAGATGGCAAGGTCTCTCTCGTCGTGGCGGTGACTGCCGACCTGACCGACAGAGTGCCGGCCGGGAGCGTCGTCTCGGAGCTGGCCAAGATGGTGGGCGGCGGCGGTGGAGGGCGCGCCGATTTCGCCCAGGCTGGCGGGCGAATGCCCGAGAAGCTCGAGGAGGCTCTCGAGGCGACTCCGGGCCTGGTGAGCGGTCTTCTCGACTGAGATTGCTAGACTCGGGCTGCAATGCGCCGATTCTTCGTTGTTCTCGTGCTGCTGACCTGCGCCGCGCCGACCCTGGCTGCGGTTCGCATCGTCGTGGGTCCCGACGGGCGCAAGGTGTTCACCAACACGGGGGACGTGGCGCCGCGCTCGACCCCGAGCCTCGGCCGCAGACTGCAACCGGCTGCGCTCGAACCGGCGGTGGCTCGCAACGCCGAGCGCTACGGGCTCGACACGAAGCTGGTCCACGCCGTCATCAGAGCCGAGTCGGGGTACAACCCCAACGCAGTCTCTGCCAAGGGTGCCATCGGCCTCATGCAACTGATGCCGGCGACGGCCAAGGAGATGAAGGTCGACGATCCCTACGACCCTTCGGCGAACATCGCTGGTGGCACTCGATACCTACGCAGGATGCTCGATCGTTTCAACGGTAGCCTGGAACTCGCCCTGGCCGGCTACAACGCCGGCCCCGAGGCGGTTCGCCGTTTCGGCGGTATCCCGCCATTCCCCGAGACTCGCCGCTACGTGGAGCGAGTGCTGCGGGACTACCGCGACGACGGGCAATACGAGTTGCCGGCGGCCTCCGTTTTGCGGGGCGGACGACCCGTACACATCGTCAGGGATGGCAGCGGGCGAGTCGTGATGACGACCGCCGGCGCCAACTGAAGCCCTGGGGCCCGACCCTCGGGGACTCGATTTGAGCGGGCCGCCGAACTCGAGACAGACTGCGATACGCTGACCTGCCGTGGCGCGAATCTTCACCGTACCCAACGTCCTGACCTTCTTTCGGATCCTCTTGGTTCCGTTGCTGGTCGTCGTGTTGCTGACCAAGTTCGAGGGCAAGGAGTTTGTTGCTCTGGGCGTCTTTCTGCTCGCGTCGTTGACCGACTTCCTGGACGGTTTCATCGCCCGGCGTCGCGGGCAGGTGACGAAACTGGGCAAGCTCCTCGACCCAGCTGCCGACAAGATTCTGGTGTCGGCGGCACTGATCTCGTTGATCGAACTCGACGTCGCCCCGGCCTGGATGGTGATGGTCATGCTCGCCCGCGAGTTCCTGATCTCGGCCTTCCGCAGTCTTGCCGCGGGCGAAGGCATCGTGATGTCGGCGTCCTTCTGGGGCAAGACCAAGACTGTGCTTCAGATCGTCGCGATCTCGCTCCTGATCATCTACGAGCGGCTCGGCGAGTTCGAACACCTGGCTCCGATCTCCCTCTGGCTGGCGATGATCGCGACTCTGGTCTCAGGATTCGAGTACCTGTTCCGTTACGGCCCTCAGGTCATTGGCTCGGCCAGCGAGTAGCGTGAGCACCATGCCGCAGGACATCCTCCAACGAATCGCGCTTCTGGCGCGACGCCGCTACCGCACTGTCTTCGTAGTGACCGGCGTGCTGCTCGTGCTGGCGGCTGCGGCCGCGAGCCAACTGCGCTTCGATGCGGATTTCCTCAACATCCTGCCGCAGAATGCGCGTGAGATTCAGACCTTCCGGCGCAACCTCGAGGACTTCGGCAGTGTTGACTACCTTCTCGTGGCGGTACGCATCCCGCAGGGTGCGGTACCGGAGGCCTACGAGGCCTTCGCCAGTCGACTGGGAAGGGAGCTCGAGGGCCTCGAGGAGCTCGGCAGCATCGAATACAAGCTGGGAGAGCTCGACGAGCTGCTTGCCACGTTCATGCCCCAGGCGATGCTTTTCCTCGACGCCGAGGGGCGGGCCGCCGTACTCGACAAGGTGTCTGACGAGCGGCTCGACCTGCGCGCGAGGGAGTTGCGCAAGCTCATGTCGACGCCCCAGGCTCTGACCCTCAAGCGTCTGGTCGCTCTCGATCCTCTCGGTCTGTCCGAGATCTTCCTCGAACGGCTGAGTACGGCCCGGGTCGGTCTGTCTCTAGACTGGTCCAGTGGCTACCTGCTGTCCGAGGATCATCGGATGATGCTCCTGCTGGGCAAGCCGGTGAGCTCACCTCAGAACATCGAGTTCAACAAGCGCCTGGTCTCCGTCGTCAACGCCGAGATCGACGCACTCAGGCCCGAATGGCCGGATCTCAACCCAGGGGGTGATCAGCCCTTCCCGGAGGTGCTGCTGGGCGGCCGATACGTCATCGCTCTCGGTGACGAGGCTCTGATTCGACGGGATGCCATCACCAACTTCCTGACTTCGTTTCTGGGAGTCCTGATCCTCTTCCTCTTCGCCTTCAGGCGTTTCGGCGTGCTGAGCTACGCCTTCTTCCCGCTCTTTTCGGGCCTCTTGCTGACCTTTGCCTTTTCCTACCTGGCTTTCGGGGTGCTCAACTCCGCGACCAGCGGGGTCGCGGCGCTCCTGATCGGGTTGGGCATCGACTTCGTCATCGTCTCCTACGGTCGTTTCGTGGAGGAGAGACATGCCGGAGTGCCATTCGACGAGGCCCTTGCGCGAATGAACGGCTCCTCGGGTCGCGCCGTCTTCATTGGTGCCGTCACCAGTGCCGCGACTTTCTACTCTTTTGCGATGACGGAGTTCACCGGCCTCTCGCAGATGGGGGTCTTGACCGGCACCGGCATCCTCTTCTGCATGGTCGCCGTGCTCTATCTGCTGCCGGCGCTGCTCGCCTGGAGCCACGACCGGCACGAGGCCCGGCAGCGTGGCCAGCGCCTCTATCTCCATGACCTCGGGAGCACCTGGCTCGTGCGCACGGCCCTGCGTCATCCGCGGGCCATGCTCGGTGTGGGATTGGCGATCACCCTGCTCGCCGGCTGGCTGGCCACGGGCCTGCGATTCGAGGACAGCGTCAAGGCGATGCGCCCCGAGGGCAACCCGGGCACCGAAGTGTGGGACGAGGTCTCGGAGCGCTTCGGTTCGGGCTTCGAGCAGATGAGCATGGTCGTCAGCGGCGACCGCCTCGAGGATGTCCTCGAACTGGCTCACGAGACGTCGCTCGAGGCGGAGGCCCTCGTGGACGCGGGCATCATCAACAGCTTCGACGGCATCGACAGCGTGATTCCACCTCCGTCGCAGCAGGCCGCGGCACTGGAGTGGTTGGCTTCCGAGCGCGCGTCCGGACTCGACGTCGAGCGGATTCGACGTTCGTTCACCGCGTCACTCACCGCGGCCGGACTCCGGTCGGGCCCGTTCGAGGGAGGCCTCGATATGTTCGAGGCGGCGATCGCACGCAGTGAGCCGATCGGCCTCGACGACTTCAGAGAGTCGACCCAGGCGAGCCGACTTCTCGATCGCTACCTGGTGCAGACCCCGGACGGCTGGCGCAGCGCCGTCTATCTCTACCCACCGCCTGTCGTGTGGAAACGAGAGGCTCCACCCGAGGCTCACGCCGCCGCCGCGCGGCTCGGCGACAATGTCGAGCTCACCGGGGCGAACGTGATCAGCGCCTTCCTGCGCCACCGGGTGCTGGCCGACGCCAAGCTCGCGGCCGGTGTCGGTTTCGTACTGGTCGCCCTCCTGCTCTGGTTCGACTTCCGCAACCTGAAGGACACGGCTCTGGCGCTGATTCCGCTCATGATCGGGATCGTCTGGATGCTCGGCGGGATGGCGGTCATGGGCGTCGCGATGAACTTCATGAACATCTTCGTAACGACGATGATCATCGGTATCGGCGTCGATTACGGAGTGCACATGCTGCACCGCTACCGTGAGCTGGCAGGCTCACCGAAGGCCGCCTACACCGCCGGCCTTGGCGAGACCGGGAAGGCAATCGTCCTGGCGGCCCTCTCCACCATCGTCGGTTTCGGCTCGCTGTCGCTATCGCACTACCCGGGACTCCAGTCGATGGGCAAGGTGGCGATCCTCGGTGCGGTCTGCACCGGTCTCGTCGCCATCAGCATCCTCCCCGGCTACCTGAGTCTCAGAATCGCCCGGCACGGACTGAGCCGGGAAGTGGAGGAGTAATGTTCGACGGGTTGCAGGACAAGCTCCAGGGTGTCTTCCGGCGCCTCAAGGGGGAGGGGCGAGTCTCCGAGGAGGTGCTGCAGGCGGCCCTGCGGGAGATCCGCCTGGCGCTGCTCGAGGCCGACGTGCATTTCCGGGTGGTCAAGCCCTTCATCGCTCGCGTCAGTGAGCGGGCCCTCGGTCAGGACGTTCTCGACAGCCTGACGCCGGCCCAGCAGGTGATCAAGATCGTCAAGGACGAGCTCATCACCCTCCTGGGAGACGATGCCGAAGAGCTGAAGCTGACCCGGCAGCCGGCCGTGGTCCTCCTCTGCGGCCTCCAAGGCTCGGGTAAGACCACTACGGCGGGGAAGCTTGCGCGCCGATTGACCGAGCGTGGCAAACGACCCATGCTGGTTGCCGGTGATCTCCAACGCGCCGCCGCGGTCGAACAACTCAAGCAGGTCGGTGCCGCGGTCGAAGTGCCTGTCGTCGCACCAGAGGAGGGCGAGAAAGTCGTGGCGCTGGCCTCGAGGGCCCTCCAGGAGGCCCGAGGCCGCGGGCACGACACGGTGATCTTCGACACCGCCGGCAGGCTGCACATCGACGCCAACCTGATGGCCGAGTTGCAGCAGGTCGCCAAGGTGCTCGATCCGGAGGAGACCTTCTTCGTCGCCGACTCGATGACGGGCCAGGACGCCGTTTCGAGCGCGAAGGAGTTCTCCGACTCGATGCCGCTCACCGGAGTGATCCTCACCAAACTCGATGGAGACACCCGCGGCGGTGCAGCCCTGTCGATCCGTACCGTCGCCGACGTGCCCATCCGCTACCTGGGCGTCGGCGAGAAGAGCGACGCGCTCGAGCTTTTCAGTTCCGAGCGGCTCGCCTCGCGCATTCTGGGGATGGGCGATGTCCTCTCGCTCATCGAGAAGGCGGAGAAGGGGCTCGACAAGGCAGAGAGCGAGCGGCTGGCCGAACGGATGGCGAGCCGGCAGTTCACGCTCGAGGATCTGCGCGATCACCTGCGACAGATCAAGCGTCTTGGGCCGTTGTCCCAGGTGCTCGAGATGCTGCCCAAGGGAGGGCCAATGGGCAAGATCGACGCCTCCATGGTCGACGATCGGCAGCTCGTCCGGGTCGAGGCGATGATCAACTCGATGACACCCAAGGAGCGCCAGTACCCCAAGCTCCTCGGCGCCAGCAGGAAGCGGCGAGTCGCGCGCGGCTCCGGGACCCGCGTCCAGGACATCAATCAGCTGCTCAAGCAGTATCGGATGATGCAGAAGATGATGAAGAGCGTGAAGGGCGGCTGGCTCAAGAGGATGCGCTAGGCCGAGCGGCGACCGGTGCCCCGCGTCATCACGGGAGCCTCTCGGAATGGCGACGGCTCCCGCCGCGTAGATTCCGCAAGAGAGGAGCGACTCGATGCACGCCACGCGACAGCCCGACCTCGACTTGCGAGCCGTTCAGGTCTCGGCGCCGGCAATCTACAGCCAGGACGCGGAGTCCACGTACGGACTCCTGTGCACGGAGCCGGGTTGCCCTCAGGACATCCCGTCGACGATCTGCTGGTAGGCGAAAGTCGGGCCCGCAGCGCCTGTCGACTCGGGGAGGCGAATCATGGGAAAGAAAATCGGAGCGATCGCAGCAGTCACCGCAATCCTGGCAGTGACGTTCGTCGGGGGTATGTTCTTCGGTGCCAAGCGGACGGGAGACTTCTTCATGCGCACCATGGCCGAGTTGACCCTGGCTGACCTGAGCCAGATGACCCAGGCCGTCTCCTTCGTTCGTACCGGCGAGACCGATCGGCTGCTCTTCGTGCTGAACTCGCGAGTCGGCGGAGCCGTGACCACGGTCTGTGCCGACTCCGTCTGGCTCGAGTCGCTGGACTCCGCGCGGGCAACCTGCGCCGAAACCGCGAACTACTACCGACTCCATCCGCCCGAGAGCCCGAGGCCTCACGTCGCGGCGATGCTCGAGGTCCTCGAGGCTCTGCCCGAGGTCGAGTAGGGCGGCCGTTGCCATGAAGTCAGCCCATCAAACTCTGGGTTCCCGATTCCAGGCGATAGGGATCGCGCCCCTGGCAGTGGGCGTTTTCTGCGCACTCGAGGTCGTGGTCCTCTTCCTCCTCCCCAACTTCACCTTTCGAGGCCCGGAGTACCCGCCGCTGGCCTTCGAGAGCTTCTGGTTCCAGCGGCATGGCTGGCTGTCGCTGCAGGAACTCCTCATGTGGGGCCACGTCCTGCTCGCGGCGATTCTCTGGCTCAGCTGTCGATTCGGTGCCGGCTCGGGGGCACGAAACCCGATGGTGCGGTTGGGGACGTATGTGGGTGCGGGGCTACTCCTCGCCTCGGCTCACTGGGCCTGCTGGGCGTTGTCGGAGGCGGTCCCCAGGGTTGTGCTGACTCGGATTCACCCCTGAACCCTGGTTGAGCCGTTCCGGGACTGCAACAGCCCGTGAGCGGCGGACGGCTCAGACGGCTAATATGCCCGCACACAACCAGCTGCGGAGCCAGCGGGCCCGCGAGGAGGCTCGATGATCATCTTCTTCGGTACCTACCATTGGTTCGCCAGGGTGGTGGGGTTCCGCGTCGACTACTGCCGCACCTGTGAAGCGGAAGTGACCTCCGTGCAGATCCGCACCCTCGATGTCTTCCACATTTTCTGGATCCCGGTGCTCCCCTACGGAAGGTGGAGTCGCTGGCGTTGCGGCACGTGCGGCCGCCCCCCGCACGTCAGCCCTCGCACCCGGAGGGGATTCAAGATAGCCGGCGTTGTCATCCTGGTCCTCATGACCCTGTCCTTCTGGTTCGCCGTGCCGGAGGGCGAGGTCGAGCCCGGGATGCTCTGGGCGATGCGCATCGGCCTGCCTGTCGCGCTCTTTTTCCTGGTGCGGTCGATCCTCCGCCACCGCGACGAGCCCGATTTCAAGGCCAGGCTCGCGGCGGTCCAACCGCATTCCGGGCACGACTGTCTGCTCTGTGGCGGCACGCTCGCCTTCGGGGCGCCTTCGCGGTGTGAGCAGTGCGAGGCTCAGCACAAGCCGCTGTGAGCGAGCGGCTCTCTCGAGCGTGTCGGCGCCGGTACCCCGCAGTCGACTTTCCTGCTACACTGCGCCGCCGGGATAAGGCCGGCCCGCGAAGCGTGGATTTCTCGGCCGTCGGCCCACACCCAATTCAGGACAGTTGTTGGAGGTTTACAAGATGTTGAAGATCAGGCTGCGTCGCATGGGGAGCACTCACTCGCCTTTCTACCGAGTGGTGGTCAACGATTCGCGCCGCACTCCCAGGGCCGCGGTTCTCGAGGAAGTCGGCCACTACAATCCCATCTCGAATCCGCCGCTGATCAACATCGACGGCGAACGTGTCGACCACTGGGTCGGTCACGGAGCTCAGCTCTCGCCTGCGGTGAAGAAGCTCATCCGCCGCCAGAGCGAGGCTGCGGCCTCCTGATGCTCAAGGAACAACTCGACGGTCTACTGCGCCGCATCGTCGACGAGCCGGATTCGGTCGAGGTCGAGCAGTTCGACAGCGACGGTTCGATCGTCTTCGAGGTGCGTGTCGCGGAAGGCGATCTCGGCAAGGTGATCGGCCGCCAGGGGCGCACGGCCCGGGCGATCCGGAACCTCCTGGCCGAGCGTGGCGCTCTCGACGACGCGCACTATGAGTTCGAAGTCGTCGACGACTGACGGCTCGATTCCCGAGACCATCCTCGTCGGCCTGATTCACAAGCCGCACGGCCTCCGCGGTGAGGTCTCGGTGGAGTCGTTCTCGGATCTCGAGGGTCGCTTCGCCGTCGGTTCGGCGTTCCATCTTGCGGTACCCGGTGTCCCCAGGCGGGACATCCGCGTGCGGTCCTGCCGCCCGGGCAAGCGAGGGCTCCTCGTCGGATTCGACGGTGTGACCGATCGCGATCGGGCGGAGGAGATTCGCGGCGGTCGACTCGAGGTCGATCGCAGTGAGGTCCCACCGGCGCCGGAGGGCGAGTACTACTACTTCGAGCTCATCGGCTGTCGATGCGTCGACGCCGAACTGGGAGAGCTGGGGACTGTTCGTGAGGTGATGGAGGACGGGGGAGGGCAGATCCTCCTGATCGAGGGTGAGCAGGGCGTTCTCCTCGTTCCATTCGTCAAGGCCTTTCTCGTCAACGTCAACATCGCCGAGCGCCGGATCGAGATCGAAGCGCCGGAAGGCCTGGTCGAAACGTGCAGATCAAAGTCGTAACGATCTTTCCCGAGCTCTTCGAGTCCTTCCTGAGCGCGAGCCTCATCGGCAAGGCGATAGAGGCGGGGCGTCTTTCGATCGAGGTCGTCGACCTGCGCGACTACGCCACGGATCGCCACCGCACGGTCGACGACGAGCCGTACGGCGGTGGAGGCGGCATGGTCATGAAGGCCGAGCCCTGGCTCTCGGCGCTCGCCGACGTGGCTGGTGAGAACTCCTGGAAGGTCCTGATGTCTCCGCAGGGCGAGCGACTCCAGGAGGCGAAGGTACTGGAACTGTCGCAGCGCGCCGAGCTCGTGCTGCTCTGCGGCCGCTACGAGGGACTCGACGAGCGGGTGCGCAACATGGCGATCGACGAGGAGGTCTCGATCGGCGATTTCGTCCTTTCCGGCGGCGAGGTTGCCGCGATGGTCGTCATCGAAGCCCTGTCACGGCAGATTCCGGGTGTCGTAGGCCTCGCCGACTCGGTTGAGAACGACAGCTTCCGCAGTGGGTTGCTCGACTACCCTCACTACACCCGTCCACGGACGGTGGAGGGAGTCGATGTGCCCGAGGTGCTGCTCTCCGGCGACCACGCGGCCATCGCGCGCTGGCGACGGCGAGAGGCGTTGCGTGCGACGCTCGAGAAGCGCCCTGATCTGCTCGACGTCACCGCCCTCGAGGCCGAGGATAGGGACCTGCTGGCCGAGATCAAGGCGCAGGCCGGCGAGGGGAACGAGTAGGCGGCACAGGGGCGCTCCTGTCGTCTCGGCTGGGTCTCCTCGAAGTTCAGGGCCTGCCCCCTTGCCACAGAGCCCCTGGATGTCGATAATAGTGGGCTCGCTGCGGCGGCCGGGGTTCGGTGCGCATGCAGCCATCAGAGGGTTAAGAAATGAACAAGTTACAAGCCATCGAAAGCGCTTACCTGCGCTCTGATATCCCCGACTTCCGCGCCGGCGACACCGTCAAGGTGCACGTCAGGGTTTCGGAGGGCGACAAACAGCGAATCCAGCTCTTCCAGGGCGTCGTTATCGGCCGCAAGGGTGACGGAACTCGTGAGAGCTTTACCGTTCGTAAGATCTCCGGCGGCATCGGTGTGGAGCGGGTGTTCCCGCTGAACGCGCCGGTGGTCGACCGGGTCGAGGTCGTGCGTCGCGGAAAGGTCCGTCGGGCCAAGCTGTACTACCTCCGCGAACTGCGCGGCAAGGCTGCTCGTATCGAAGAGCGCCGGGACGACCGCACCCGCATGGCGGCGGCAGTCGATGCGTCGCAGTCTGCAGAAGCCGCAGCCGAAGAGGAGTAGCTCAGTCGCGAGCCGAGGGCTCGCAGTCGGCACGCGGCATCGAGGGAAGGAGTTCGATGTGGCGACGATGGGACAGTTTCTGACCGAGGCCTATCGGTTGCGGCTGCTCAGCGGCGTCGAAGAGCTCTTCGTGAGTTGCGGATTCGAGAACTGTGCGGGAGTGGACGAGGCCGGGCGAGGAGCGCTCGCCGGGCCCGTTGTCGCTTCCGCGGTGATCGTCGAGCAGGACTGCCGGGTGCCCGGTGTCGATGACAGCAAGGCGCTGACGGCCGAGGCCCGATCTCGCCTGGCAGATCGCATCCGTTCGACCGCGAGGGCGCATGCCACGGTCGCTGTCGGCGCCCCGATGATCGAGCGTGCCAACATCCTCCAGGCGACCCGGCAAGCCATGCACCAGGCACTCGGCGACCTCGACGTGGCGCCCGACTGTGCTCTGGTCGACGCGGTGCGCCTCGACACGGAGTATCCCAGCGTCGGCTTCATCCGTGGTGACAGCCTCTGCTACTCCGTGGCCGCCGCATCGATCCTCGCCAAGGAATCGCGCGATCTCCGGATGATCGAGCTCGACAGCCAGTACCCGCAGTACGGCTTCGCGGCCCACAAGGGGTACGCCGCGCCTGAGCACCTCGAGGCCCTGAGACGCTTCGGCCCCTGCCCCGAGCACCGATTGACTTTCCGGTCCGTCGTGCCGCGCTACGGAGAGACAGTCCATTGATGGCCCCCGAGCGCCAGAAGGTGATCCAGTCGGCGGAGAAGATGGTCGCGCGCGGCCGGATTCAGGCCGCGATCGACGAGTACCGGAAGGTATTGGAGCGCCACCCCAACGACACCAGCACTCTGAACCGGGTGGGCGACCTCTTCGCTCGGCTCAACAAGATGCCGAAGGCGATCGAGCTCTTCCAGCAGACGGCGGAGAGCTTCGGCAAGCAGGGATTCTTCGTCAAGGCGATTGCGATTTACAAGAAGATCATCCGCCTGGATCCCGGCCAGATCAGGGCCTACGAGGCTCTGGCTGATCTCTACAACCGCCAGGGGCTGACCGGTGACTCTCTGGCGCAGTACCAGGTCGTCGCCGACTACTACGAGAAGCACGACGACCAGTCCGCGGCGCTCGGTGTCTACGAGAACATGGTGGGGATCGAGCCCAACAACCCCAGTCGCCGGCTCAAGCTCGCGGCCATGCTGCAGTCTCAGGACCTGCTGAGCAAGGCACTGGAGCAGTACTACGAGATCGCCAGTCTGATGCTGAGCCACTCGCGGGGCGAGGAGGCGCTGCAGGTGCTGATCGGCGCCCTCGACGTCGACGCCAAAGATCTCGAGTTCGTCGAGCGTGCTCTTGTCGCCTTGAAGGAGTCGGGCTTCGATGCCCTGGCCACCAAGCTCCTTCATACCGCGATCGGAAAGAACCCTCTAGCGAGGAATCTCGAGGCCGAGTTCTCGGCGCTGCCCGCCGGGGAGGCACAGGCCGTCGAGCCGGAGCCGGTCGCCGCTGAGCCTGAGCCGGAGGTCGAGGCCGCGCCTGAGCCCACTCCCGAGGAAGTGGCGGCCACCCTCGACGAGATCGAGTCGGCCGAGGAAGTGGATCTTCCGGAGATCCTCGAAGAGGAGGATGTCGAGCACGAGGCGGAGGCGGAGGTTGTAGCGGAGGCGGAGGAGATCGAGGCGAGCTCGGAGGTCGAGTTCGAACTCGACCCGTCCGAGATCGAACTCGAGGTTGAAGCCGACATCGAAGTGGCAGCCGAAGCCGATCTCGACGGCAGAGCGACGATTGCACTCCCGACCCCGCCACAAGAAGCGGGCGAGGCCGGTCTCACCGAAGTCGAGCTCGAGGCAGATGTCGAGCTCGAAGTCGAGGACGAGGTCGAGGTCGAGGCGGCGGTCGAGGTCGAGACCGAGGTCGAAGCTGAACCCGATGAGTTGGAGATCGACCTCGAGATCGAGTACGACGACGTGCCGGAAGCGGTCGCGGAGGCGGTCGAGGTCGAGGAGCCTGAGGTCGCCGGGGAGGCTGTCGCAGTCGATGAGCCCGAGGCCGTCGAGGAGACCATCGCCGCCGATGAGCCGGAGGCCGTCGAGGAGGCCATCGCGGTCGATGAGCCTGAAGTTGTCGAAGAGTCGGCCGGAGTCGAGGAGCCGGAGATCGTCACGGAGGCGATCGACGAGCCTCAAGTGATCGAAGAGGTCGGCACAGTCGATGAGCCGGAGGCCGTCGAGGAGGCTGTCGCTGTCGAAGAGCCTGAAGCCGCCGAGGCCCAGGTCGAGGTCGATGAGCCGGAGGTCGTCGAAGAGCCGGTCGCGGTCGATGAGCCTGCAGTCTCCGAGGGGCCCGAGGCTGTGGAGGAGTCGGTCGAGGAGCCCGATCGCAGGCCGGAAGTTGTCGCGGAGGCACCCGCTCCCGCTCCGAAGATGGCGGATCTCGCGGTCTCGGGCGAGTCGATCAAGCTGCTGATCGAGGCGGAAGTCCTCACCCGTTACGGGATGAACGACATGGCGATTGCGGTGCTCGAACGAGTGCTCGAGGCGGACCCCGAGCACTCCGAGGCGCTGGCCCGTCTGACCAAGCTGCAGATCCGCAATGAACAGCTGGACGAGGCCGTGGTCTCCGCCAACCGACTAGCGGGCCTGGTGGCGGCCCGGGGTGAGCCCAAGAGCTGGAGCGAGGTCCGCGAGATGCTCGAAGAACGGGGCGTCCGGTTCTCCAGCGGCGTCTTCGTGGCGCCCAAGGTCGAGGAACCAGAGCCTGTCGCCGAGGTCGAGGTTGAACAGACCCTCGAAGTCGAGGCGGAAGCGGCGCCAGTCGAGGAAGCCGCAACCGACGAACCGGTCGCTGCCGGGGAGCCGGAAGTCGAGGCGCCTGGTGCCGACGCCGATCTGGACTTCGTCCTGGAGGAGATCGGGGCAGAGCCGGAAGCCGTGGCGCCTGCACCGGTGGAGGAGGCCCCCGAGCCTCCGGAGATCTCCGAGGAAGCCATCGAGCAGCTCGTCGAAGAGGTGACGCAGGAGGAGAGTCCTCAGGCTCCCGTCCAGTTCACTGAAGATGTCCTCGCCGGCGTGATCGAAGAGATCGAGCGCGGAGTGCCCGAGCCGACGGGAGCGGACACTGCAGGCTCGGCCGTCGAGGCACCGGTCCGCGACGCCGAGAAGGATCTCGACTGGCTGCGGGAGCTCGAATCGTCGAAGTCGGAGCCGGAGCCCGAGGACGAGCCGAGCGACGGTTTCGGTGACGACTTCGTCGACCTGGCGACGGAGCTCGAAGCCGAACTTGTGGAAGCCGGCGATCTCGACGACGAGCTCCTGCCCAACCTTGGAGAGCAGTCACTCGAGGACATCGTCGAGGGGTTCCGCCAGGGCATGGCGGAGACCCTCTCGGACGAGGATTTCGACACGCACTACAACCTCGGCGTCGCCTATCGCGAGATGGGGCTCATCGACGAGGCCATCGGTGAGTTCCAGATGGCTGCCAAGGATCCGCGGTATCTAGTGGAGTGTTGCTCGCTGCTGGCCGCCAGCTTCGTCGACAAGGAGTTCTACGACCTTGCGATCCAGTGGTACGAAAAGGGGATCGACTCGCCGGTCATCGACGAGGAATCGCGACTCGGACTGCTCTACGAACTGGGCACGCTTCTCATCGGCACGGGACAGGCGAACGAGGCACGACAACGCTTCCTCGAAATCTACGGACTGAACTCCAACTATCGCGACGTCGTGGCCAGGCTGGAAGAACTCGGCTGACGTCGCGAGCCGCCTCGCAACCTCCGCATAACAGTGTCCGACGATCGCAAAGTCAGATGGGCCATCATCGGCACCGTCACGCTGGTTCTGACGCTGCTCTTTTTCTCCGAAAGGGTGCAGCAGGAGCTTCGCGCCGAGCCCACGGCCGCGTTTGTAGCGATCGAGGTGGACGGTCGACCGCAGGGTCGCTTCGGGACTGTCGAGATTCCCTCGGGGACGTCGTTCAAGCTCCATGCGGTGCTCGAGGCGACGACGCGCGGAGGTGAGCGCGTCTTCTTTACTGAAGCGACCTCCCTTCTCATCGATGGAGAGGAAGTGTCGGGCAGTGCCCTGAGACCCTGGGCGGGGCCGGAGAAGGCCAAGATCCTGTGGTTCTCGGTGGAGGGTCCTCGGCCCCTCGTGTCGCTCCCTGAGGACTCGAGTCTCGATAGCGTCGAGTTTCGTTCGCTCTACCGCCCCGACTGGCCGCGGGCCTGGTCAATCCCGGGGACCGTGCGACCGGTGCGCGAGTCGGCGACGCCCGACGCGCGCTCGCGTGGTGTCGGCACTTTCGGCACTCAGCGCTACCACGTTCGGATCGAGCTCTTCGGTCAGTCGAGCGAGCTGATTCCAGCGGCGACGTTCAGTTCGATCGAACCGGCTGAGCTGCCAGCGGCCGCCGGCGAGTTCCCGACCGTCATCGCGACGCTCGAAGGCGGACTGAGCCTGCCCTCACGGGTCTTCGGGCTCTCCCAGATCGCCATGACGCCGGCCGGTCGGCAGCGTGAGGGCGTCCGACTGAACGATTGGTACGAGAGCGGCCTGGCCTTCTCTCACCTGCTGGTTCTGCGGGCGATGGTCGATCGGGCCGACGTCGCCCTCGATGAAGTGACCTGGCAGCCGGTCGATCTCGCCGAAGGCCCCGAGTGGGGAGACGCGTCCGTGGCACCGGGCGACCTCCTGCGTGCGGGGGAGAGAATTGTCGTCATCTTCGACGACCGTGGCACCGAGGGCCACCTGGACTATGACGATCTGTGCATGGACTTCCTCGAGGGTCCCAAGATCCATCGGCTCGGAGAGGTATTCTCCGGCGAAGGCCTGGTGGAGTGGGCTGCATTGCGACCCGCCACCGGCGGGAGGAACTGAATGTCAAAGACCATCACGCTGATCGAAGGGGACGGCATCGGCCCGGAGGTTTCAGCGGCCACGATCAGAGTCCTGGAAGCTGCGGGTGCAGACTGTGAGTGGGATCGCCAGATCGCCGGTGTCCGCGCGTTGGGAACGCACGACGTTCCCTTGCCCGACGAGGTTCTGACGTCGATCGAACGCAACAAGGTGGCCCTGAAGGGCCCCGTGACGACTCCGGTCGGCGAGGGCTTCCGGTCGGTGAACGTCGAGCTGCGCAAGTCGCTGAACCTCTACGCCAATCTGCGTCCGGTGCGGACGATGCCCAACGTCCCGAGCCGTTTCGAGGACGTCGACCTGGTCATCGTGCGCGAGAACACGGAGGGCCTCTACAGCGGGATCGAGCACAAGGTGGTCGACGGCGTCGTCGAGAGCCTCAAGATCATCACGCGCAAGGCCTCGACACGCATCGCCCGGTTCGCCTACGAGCACGCGCGCGCCAACGGCCGCAAGACGGTGACCGCCGTCCACAAGGCGAACATCATGAAGCTCTCGGACGGGCTCTTCCTGCAGTGTTGCCGGGAGGTGGGCGAGGAGTACGGTGACATCGAGACCGAGGACCGGATCATCGATGCGATGTGCATGCAGCTCGTGCTCCATCCACAGGAGTTCGACGTGCTGGTTCTGCCCAACCTCTACGGCGACATCGTCTCCGATCTGGCGGCCGGCCTGGTCGGCGGGCTCGGAGTGACGCCGGGAGCCAACCTCGGTGATGACCTCGCGGTCTTTGAAGCGGTTCACGGCAGCGCTCCGGACATCGCGGGCCAAAACCTGGCCAATCCCACCGCGCTCATCCAATCCGGGATCCTGATGCTCGAGTACCTCGAGTGGCGAGACGAGGCGGCACGGGTGAAGAAGGCGTTGGTCGAGGTCCTGGCCTCGGGCGAACGGACCGGTGATCTGGGCGGTTCTGCGTCGACGACGGAGTTCACCGACGCCCTGGTCCGGGCGATCGAGAGCAGCTGACGGCCCATGGCGGCGACGCTGTTCGATCCGCCCGCAGGGACTCACGAGGCCGACGGCCCGGGAGGGCCACTGGCCGACCGGATGCGTCCGGCGAGTCTGGCGGAGGTCGCAGGGCAGGAGACTCTCATCGGTGAGAGCGGTTTCCTGCGCCGCGCGGTGGCCGACGATCGCCTGCCGTCCGTCGTCTTCTGGGGGCCTCCGGGGTGCGGTAAGACGACTCTGGCGAGGATTCTCGCCGAGGAGACGGAGGCTCACTTTCTGCCTTTCAGCGCCGTGACGTCGGGCATCAAGGAGGTGAAGCAGGTGATGGCGGATGCGGCCCGCCTGCGTCGCGCCAGCGGCCGCCGGACGCTCCTCTTCGTCGATGAGATCCACCGGTTCAATCGCGCCCAGCAGGATGCTTTTCTGCCCTACGTGGAGAGCGGGGACATCGTCCTCATCGGCGCGACTACGGAGAACCCGTCGTTCGAACTGAACGCGGCGCTCCTGTCGCGCTGCCGTGTCCTGGCACTCGAGCCGCTGTCGGTAGAGGCGTTGGTGGCGATCCAGGCTCGCGCCCTCGATGACGAGGAGCGGGGGCTGGGCGACAGCGGTGTGGAGTTGACGGCGGAGGCGCTGGAGTCGATCGCTCAGCTGGCTTCGGGGGACGCGCGCAAGGCGTTGAATCTCCTGGAGCTGACGGTGGTGGACGCGGCGGCGTCGGCGGTGGCGGTGGTGGACGCCGAGGGAGTTGAGCAGGTGGCGCAGCGCAAGGTGCTGCTCTATGACAAGTCGGGCGAGGAGCACTTCAATCTGATCTCGGCGCTTCACAAGTCACTGCGCGAGAGTGATCCGGACGCGGCGATCTACTGGCTTGCCCGCATGTTGGCGGCGGGGGAGGACCCAGGCTACATCGCGCGCCGGATGGTTCGCTTCGCGAGCGAGGACATCGGTCTGGCGGCGCCGCGGGCGCTGAGTCTGACGCTGGCCTCCTGGGATGCATACGATCGGTTGGGGGCGCCGGAGGGGGAGTTGGCTTTAGCGCAGGCTTGCGTCTATCTGGCGTTGGCTCCGAAGAGCAACGCGGTCTACAAGGGGTACAAGGCGGCTCGGAAGACGGTGCAGGAACGGCCTGCTGATCCGGTGCCGAAGGCGCTGCGCAACGCGCCGACCCGGTTGATGCGGGACGAGGGCTACGGTGCGGGCTATGTCTATGCCCACGATACGCAGGAGGGTGTCGGCGGGCTCGAGTGCTTGCCCGAGTCCTTGTCGGGGAGTCGCTTCTACGAACCGAAGGGCGAAGGGTTCGAGCAGGAGCTGGCTCAACGCCTCGAGCGGTTTCGGCAGCTCCGTAAAGGGTAGGCCTTCGGGTTGTTCTCGGGCCCCACGTGCCGTGTCACGGTCCCTACTCCGCCGGCCGAACGTACCTCTCGAACAAACCGTAGATCTTCCTGTACTCGTGCAACCAGCTCGAGGGCTCGCGGAAGCCGTGCGGCTCGACAGGGAAGAGTGCGGTCTCGAAGGTGATCTTCTCGAGCTCGATCAGCTTCTGGATCAGGCGTACGGTGTCCTGGAAGAAGACGTTGTCGTCGAGCATGGGGGCGCAGATGAGGAGGGGATTCTCCAGGCCGTCGGCGAACTCGATCGGGGAGCTTCTGGCGAAGGCCTCCGGGTCGATCTCAGGCGTGTTGAGGATGTTCGAGGTGTAGCCATGGTTGTAGTGGGCCCAGTCGGTGACCGGCCTGAGCGCGGCGCCGGCGGCGAAGAGGTCGGGGTCCTTGAAGAGCGCCATCATCGTCATGAAGCCGCCGTATGAGCCTCCATAGACGCCGATCCGGGCGGGGTCGACGTTCTCGTTGGCTGTCAGCCATTGGACGCCGTCCTGGAGGTCTTCGAGCTCGGGCGTGCCCATCTGCCGGTAGATCGCCGTGCGCCAGTCTCGGCCGTAGCCGGCGGAGGCTCGGTAGTCCATGTCGAGGACGACGTAGCCGCGGCGGGTGAGGAGGGTGTGGAACATGAATTCGCGGAAGTAGCCCGACCAGCCCTGGTGGGCGTTCTGCAGATAGCCGGCGCCGTGAACGAAGACCACAGCCGGACGCTTCTCGCCCGGAGCCTCACCGGTCGGGCGGTAGAGCCGCGAGTAGACGGGACGGTCGACGTGGCTGGACGGGATCTCGACGATCTCGGGGACCGACCACTCGACCTCGCTGAACGCCTCACTGAGAGTCTGTGTTACCTGGTTTGCCGAGGCTCCGGCGATTGCGTCCTGAACGAAGAGTTCGGAGGGTCGGGTGAGGCTCGAGTGCTGAACCAGCAGGCGGGAGCCGTCCGGGGAGAGGGTTGCCGAGTTGACCCCGCCGAGGTCGGTGATGGCCTCGGTCTCTCCGTCGGCCAGGCCGACACGGTAGATCTCGTAGATTCCGGGATGCGGCTTGTTGGCCCTGTAGTAGAGACTCGCGCCGTCGCGCGTCGGCTGGACGGAGGAGACGGTGAAGGCTCCCTCGGCCAGCGTTCGTGGCGCCGCGCCGGCTTCGTGCGCCAGGATGTAGAGGCCCGAGTAGCCGGCCTCTTCGGACAGGTAGTAGATGGTCTGGTCGTCGAGGAGCCAGCCGAAGTTGTTATAGCGCCAGTTGATCCAGGCTTCGTCGTGGAGGTGGTGGAGGGTTCTCAGACTTGCCTCGGGGAAGTCGATCGTCGCGATCCAGCGGTCCTTGTTGTCGCTGGCACGCAGCGACAGGGCGACACGTTCGCCGTCCCGACTCCATGCGACGTCGAGCCAGCGCACGGGCCTCGGCTTCTTCGGCTCCTCGGTCTCGGCCTGCGTCTCAGCCTCTTTCCCATTCCTCTTCTTCCTCTTCTTCTTCTTGCCTTCGGTGTCGACTTCGTCGCTCTTTCCCGAGTCCGGGGTCTCGGCGTCGTTCTGCTTCCGGGCTTCGGCCGCCTTCTTGAGATCGGCGAGCGGATCGTCGGTGATTCCGGGGAGGACGGAGAGGTCGAGCGCGTGCTGCTCCCGTGTCTCGAGGTCGATCAGGACCAGCTGTTCGTCGTAGAGATCGCCGTCGCCGACCTTGGGCCGGACGTTGCGGGTCTCGATGTCGCCGCTCTCGGTGACCCACATGGGCATCGGTGTGCGCTCGCCGCGGTTCCGCTTGGCCGGCGTCGTGCCGACCAGAAGCCATCTCCCGTTGGGCGAGAGGGAGCTATAGCTGACCTCGACCTTCGCGCCCAGGTAGTAGGGCAGGGGAGAGCGGGTGGCGTCGGCAGCCTGCTCTTCGCGATCGCGGTCCTCGGCGGCTTCGCGCTTCTCCTTCTGGGTTCTCAGGTAGTCGAAGAGACGGAGTTGCTCCGCCTCGAGGTGTCCGGGCTCGTCCTCTTCGGCTTCCGGGTCGTCCTCGTTCTTGAGGTCGGCGGCCTGGGCCTCGAGGCCGTCGGCGAGTTGGCGAATGAAGATCGCGTCTCCACGCTCGAACGCGATGGCGGTCTCATCCGCCATGAAGAAGGGGCTGTGCTCACGCTCGGCCGATCGAGTGAGCTGGCGGATCTCGCCCGTGGCCATCTCCTTGACGTAGATGTCGCCCTGACGCGAATAGACCTTGCGCGAGAAGTCCCGCGACCAGGCGCCGGAGTCGACGTCGATCGAACCGCGCTCGGCCGGCTGGATTTCGCGAATCGGATTGCCATCGAGGCCGGCCTGGTAGAGCTTGCGCTCTTCGGTGCCCTCGACTTTGCGTTCCCAGTAGAAGGACTGCCCGTCATCGGCCCAGTACCAGTTCTCGGGGGCTCGGCCGAGCCAGTCTGGATGCGCCATGATCTTCTCGAGGGTGACCTCGGAGTCGGCGGCGAGGGAGCTCGAGGCCAGAGCGCAAAGGAGCAGGGCGGTCTTCAGTCGATTCATCAGGTACCTCGGGGGATTTGGATGGGCTCGGTTCGGGTACGATGCCACACATTGGCGGCGGACGGCATCAAGGCCCGCGGGGAGCTCTGTGACGGCGCGATTCAAGGACCATTTCTCAGGACACGCCGCCGAGTACTCGAGGTACCGGCCGACGTACCCCAGGGCCCTCTTTGAGGCCATCGCGACGCTGGCGCCGGGCCGAGAGCGGGCCTGGGACTGCGCCACCGGTAGCGGGCAGGCTGCCGTCGCCCTGGCGGAGTACTTCGATCAGGTCGTCGCTACCGATGCCAGCGCCCTGCAGTTGGAGTCGGCCCGTGAGCGCCCAGGGGTCATCTACCTGAACGAATCCGCCGAGAGGACGACTCTCGACGACGACAGCTGCGACCTGATCTCGGTGGCCCAGGCCCTCCACTGGTTCGACTTCGACGCTTTCTATCGCGAGGTGCGGCGGGTGGCACGTCCGGGCGCGATTCTGGCAGCCTGGGCCTACGAGCGCATGCGGGTCGGGGCGGAGATCGACGAGCTCCTCGACGAGCTTCTCGATGTCACGCTGGGCTCCTTCTGGCCGCCTGAGCGAGCCTACGTCGACTCCGCCTACGCCTCCCTGCCCTTTCCTTTCCGCCGGATCAGCGAACCCTCCCTGGTGATGGAGCTCGAGTGGTCCGCAGAGCAGACCACTCGCTACCTGAGGACCTGGTCCGCGGCTCGGCGCTTCCACGCCGAGCACGACTTCGATCCCATCGACCGCATCGAGGGTCGCCTCGTCGAACTCTGGGGCAGCGGTGTCAGGCGGGTGAGCTGGCCGCTCGTCCTGCGCTTCGGTCGCGTCGACTAGTCCGCCGCTGCCTTCACCGCTTGGACAACGGTCTCCTGAGTGAGGAGCTCGCTGAAGACGAGGGGCTCGGCACCGGGACGGTACAGGAGGTAGAAGGGGATGCCGTAGCGCCCGTGGTCGGCCAGGAATGCTGCGATCGAGTCGCTGCGATTCGTCCAGTCGGCCTTCATCGCGATCACCGAGTGGCTGGAAAAAGCGTCCGAGACCGCCGGCGTTTCGAGCACCAGCCGCTCGTTGACTTTGCAAGTGAAGCACCAGTCGGCGGTGACGTCGACGAAGACCAGTCGCCCCTCGGCGGCGAGAGCCTCGGCCTCGGCGCGGTCGAATTCGAGCCAGGAGATGAGTTGAGCGTCCTCGCTCGTTTCGACGGAGCGCGCCACGACTCCGGCCGTGGCCGCGAGCCAGAGAGCGCCGGCGATGCACAGGAGCGTCGCCAGATTGGAGACGATCTTCCCAGCGCGCGTCCTGACCGCGCGATGACGCAGCCAGATAAAGGCAGCCATCGCCAGCAGTGCGAGTTCGATGAACGCCACGGTCTCGGGGGGAATCTGTGCCGAGAGGACGTAGAGGAGCCAGACCGCTGCCGCCGCGAGGAGGAAGCCCATCACGACCTTTAGGGTGTTCATCCACGCGCCCGGCTTGGGCAGGAATCCCGCGGCGCCGGGGAAGGCCGCCAGCGCGAGGTAGGGAAGGCTCATGCCGACGCCGACGGCGGTGAAGATCGCGAAGATCGTGAGCGGCGGCTGCGACAGGCCGAACCCGACAGCTGTCCCGAGGAAGGGTGCCGAGCAGGGCGTTGCCATCAGGGTGGCAAAGAGGCCCGAAGCCAGGTGCCCAGCCAGGCCTTCGTTCGGTCCGCCGGCGGCGGCGTTGGCCAGCCGTGCAGGCAAGGGGATCTCGAAGAGGCCCCACAGATTGAGAGTGAAGAGGAGAACGATCACGGCCAGGGCTGCGACGAAGGTCGGTTCCTGGAACTGGACGCCCCAGCCGACGGCCGAGCCGACGGACTTGGCGGCGATCGCGGCGGCCGCGAGGGCCCAGAACGAGAGGAGGATGCCGGCCGAGGTTGCGAGGGCGCCCGTCGTCACCGCCTGGCGGCTCTGGCCGGCGCTCTTGACCAGTCCCAGGACCTTGAGCGACAGCACCGGTAGGACGCAGGGCATGGCGTTGAGAATCAGCCCGCCGACAACTCCGAGGAGGAGCATCCATCCCAGGCCGGTTGCGGGTGGCGCGATCGGCGCGGCGCCCGGTTCGGGCAACTCGCGCCCGGTGAACTCACCTGCGGTGCCGACGACGAGGGCGACCTGCCGAGAGACGGTGACCGGTGGCAGGCACGAGCGGTCGTCGCAGGCCTGGTAGGTGAGGCTGAAGTCAGCCTCGACAGTGCCGTCGACGGCATCGGCGGGCACGGCGAGCCGGGCGATGAGCGCGATCTCGCCTTCGTAGACCGAGAGAGGTTGCTCCTCGAAGGCGAAGGTCTTGAGCTGGCCCGGCGGGTAGTCGACTCCTTCGACAGTCCAGCCGGCAGGCGGGTCGACCTGCACGGCCGTCGGGATCAAGTACTCGAAGGTCGGCTTGTGGCTGTTCGTGTGCCAGCCCTTCTCGATGGTCATCCAGATGCCGATCCGCGCCGTGTCGCCGGCAGCGAAGGAGGAGCGTTCGGCCGCCGCGTTGACCTGGGCTTTCTCGACCCGGAACCCCTGGGCGAGGGCTGCCCCGGTGACCGCGAGGAGCAGGACCGGGAGCAACTTCAGAGTCGTCTTGTGCATGATCGTGAGGGTCCTAGTGACCGTCGAGGGCGAATCCTAGCAGGATGTGAGAGGTCCTCGGTCAGGTGCTGAGGGAGCTCTCCGATGCGAGCCCGATTCGTTGTATTCTCGGCTCCCGGGTTCAGTGACCGCATCATCCCCCTCGACGACATGACCGATTCATCCCGTAGTTCTTCACGACTCTCCCGCCGTGCGGCCGGTATCGCCGAGTCCGCCACCCTCGAGGTTTCCCGCAAGGCCAAGGAACTGGTGGCTCAGGGGGTCGACATCGTCGACCTGAGCGCCGGCGAGCCGGACTTCCCGTCGCCACCGTGCGCCGTCGAGGCCGCGCGACAGGCACTGGCCGACGGCTTCACCCGCTACACGCCGGCGGCCGGTATTCCCGAGCTGCGAGCAGCGCTGGCGAAGCGCTACGCCGACGCTCAGGGCGCCCCCTGGCAGTCCACCAACGTCATGGTCACGGTCGGCGGCAAGGGCGCCCTCTTCGAGCTGGCGCTGGCCCTCTTCGACCATGGGGACGACGTGGTGATCCCGAGCCCCTACTGGGTGAGCTTTCCGGAGCACATCCGTTTCTGCGGTGCACGCATGGTGCCGGTCGAGACCCGAGTCGAGGACGGCTTCCGGATTCACGCCGATGCGGTGATCGGTGCGATCACGCCCGCGACGCGAGCCATCCTGCTGAACTCGCCTTCCAATCCGACAGGAGGCATCGTCGAAGCGGAGGATCTCGAGAGGATCGTCGTGGCCGCGGCCGAGCGCGGGATCACCCTGCTCTCCGACGAGACCTATGACCGCTTCGTCTACGGCGGAAAGCCCTATGCGAGCGCGGCTGCCCTGGCCGACCGGTTTCCGGAGACCGTCGTCGTGATCAGCTCCTTTTCCAAAACCTATTCGATGACCGGCTGGCGCCTCGGCTTTGCTCTCGGCGCTGAGGCGCCGATTCAGGCCGCGCTCAACATCCAGAGCCACGCGACCTCCAACGCGACCTCCTTCGCCATGCACGGCGCCCTGGCGGCTCTCGAGGGCGCCGAGGCCGATGTCGAGGCGATGGTGGGCGAGTTCAGTCGGCGTCGCGAGCTCGTCTCGGAAGCACTCGAAGCGATGCCGGGCGTGAGTTGCACGCCGCCCGACGGCGCGTTCTATGTCTTCCCCAACGTGGCCGACTGCTATGGGCCGGGCCGACAGGGCTCGGTAGAATTCGCCAATCATCTGCTGAACGAGGCCGGAGTGGCAGTCGTCCCCGGTGTCGCCTTCGGCAACGACGATCACATCCGCATCTCTTTCGCGACCTCGCGGGAGGCACTGCGCGAGGGGCTGGGCCGAATCGCCCGGGTCCTCGACTGAGGAGGCCCATCCCATGAAGAACTCTCTCCGCTCGATTCAAGGCACGTTTCAGTTCGCGGCTCTGACCCTCGCCCTCGTGGCTCTGGGGGTCTCCGGCGCCTCGGCGAGTGATGGACCGCCGACGGCCGAGGAAGCGGCGGCTTTCGTCGCCGAGGCGGAGGCGAGGCTGACCGAGGTCTCCGAGGAGGCAGCGCGAGCTGCCTGGGTGCAGCAGAACTTCATCACCGGCGACACCGAGTTCCTCGCAGCGCTGGCCAACGAGCGGGCCATCGGCGCGACGATGGAGTACGCCCTGGGTGCCGCACGCTTCAACGACCTGGAGCTCGACTACGACCTGAGGCGGAAGCTCGACCTGCTGCGCCTCGCCCTGACGATGCCGGCGCCGGGTGATCCCGCCCTGCTCAAGGAGCTGACGCAGATCGCAAGCTCCCTCGAGAGCCAGTACGGTGCGGGCAAGTACTGTCCGGAGGGCGAGGAATGCCGAGACCTGGGCGACCTCTCTCGCACGATGGGCGGTAGCCGGAACGCCGACGAACTGCTCGAGGCCTGGAGTGGCTGGCGGACGGTCTCGCCCGCGATGCGCGCCGACTATGCCCGCTTCGTCGAGCTCTCGAACGCAGGTGCCCGCGACCTTGGATTCGCCGACACCGGCGCGATGTGGCGGTCCAACTACGACATGGACCCGGACGACTTCACGACCGAACTCGACCGGATCTGGGGACAGGTGAGGCCGCTCTACGACGACCTGCATTGCTATGTCAGGCGCCAGCTCAATGGAGCCTATGGTGACGAGACGGTGCCGCTCGACGGCCCGATTCCTGCACACCTGGTCGGCAACATGTGGGCCCAGTCGTGGGGCAACGTCTACGACCTGGTGGCGCCACCAGGCGGTGACTCTGCCGTCGACCTGACCCATGAGCTCACTTCGCGTGACGTCACGGCCCGTCAGATGGTCGAGTACGGGGAGGGCTTCTTCACTTCGCTCGGGCTGCCACCCCTGCCGGACACCTTCTGGGAGCGTTCGCTCTTTACCCAGCCGCAGGATCGGGACGTCGTCTGTCACGCCAGCGCCTGGGATCTCGACAACCTCGACGACATCCGGATCAAGATGTGTATCGAGATCAACGACGAGGATTTCTCGACCGTTCATCACGAGCTGGGCCACAATTTCTACCAGCGCGCCTACTCGAAACTGCCCCTCATCTACCGGAATTCGGCGAACGACGGTTTCCACGAGGGCGTGGGCGATACGGTCGCGCTGTCGGTGACGCCGAAGTACCTGGTCGACGTGGGCCTTCTCGAGGCCGAGCCCGACGCGTCCGCGGACCTCGGCGTCCTGATGCGGATGGCGCTCGACAAGGTGGCGTTTCTGCCCTTCGGTCTGCTGGTGGATCAGTGGCGTTGGCAGGTGTTCTCGGGTGAGATATCGACTGACGAGTACAACCAGGGCTGGTGGAGCCTGCGGGAGAAGTACCAGGGGATCGGTGCGCCGACGGCTCGCAGCGAGGCCGACTTCGACCCGGGTGCGAAGTACCACGTGCCGGCGAACACGCCCTACACGCGCTACTTTCTGGCCCACATCCTGCAGTTCCAGTTGCATCGCTCGCTGTGTGACGTGGCAGGCTTCGAGGGTCCGCTGCATCGCTGCTCGATCTACGGCAACGAGGAGGCGGGCAAGCGCCTGATCGACCTCCTGGAGATGGGGCAGAGTCGCCCCTGGCAGGACGCTCTCGAGGCGACCACCGGCAGTCGCGAGATGGACGCCACCGCGATTCTCGATTACTTTGCTCCGCTCGGCGAGTGGCTGGCTGCGGAGAACGAAGGACAGACCTGCGGCTGGTAATGCCCAGTGGTACGCTCGCCCTCCCCGGGCCGCCCGGATTCGCGACGTACGGTGGCCTCGAACGCACTCGAGAGGACCTTCCTTGAAGCCTGATTCAGTCGTTCGGCTCAGCCCCGAATCCCGCGTCCTGTTTCTCACCAAGGACCCGGCTCTCGTCCGTCGTCAGCTGGCGGGCGAGCTCGACCTGTCGATGTCGGAGGTGTCCATCGACGACCTCCTGGACGACATCAACACCGACGCGATGACTCCGGCCTGGGTCTGCTTCAGCTACAAGCCGGAAGACCTCGCGCTCGACGCCTACGCCGGGTTGATAGTCGATGGCGAGCGGCTCTTCGAACACCAGGCGCTGTCGAGCGGCGGCTTCGAGGTGATCGTCTCCGGGTTGCGCAAAGGGGTCGGGAGCTCGCGCGAGACTGCCGTGCAGGCGGAGAAGTGGTCGGGCATCCGCATCGCGATCGCCGCCTCCTTCGCCCCGATTCATGCCGCCAACAACATCAATCAGGGCGTCCTCATGGCGGACCACGCCGTGCTCGAGCGGTTGCAGAATGGCGAGGGCGTGCCGCTGGAAGAGTTCTACCGTGACTACGACCCGATCACTCAGCTGATCGTCCAGGAGGGCGGCCTTTTTCCATTCGCCAAGGCGGTCGCCGCCGGCGAGCTCGAGCTCCCCACGCCCGACACCGCGGCCCGGGACATGACGATGGCCGAGAAGATCCTCGCCCGTCATCAACTCGAGCCGGGGACTGGATACGTTCAACCCGGCGACTCGCTCGTCGTCCGCGTCGACGGTGGCTACTCCCACGAGTTCACAACCGCGCAGGTGCACCATTTCCTGGCTCAGCAGTACGGCGAGGACTACGAGATCTCCGACGCCGCGAACTTCGCGGTGTTCGAGGACCACCTGATCTACGCCGACGACGTTCCGAAGATGCGCGGCTTCCTGGACAAGATCGAGATCCTCCGCGAGATGCAGCGTGAGTTCCAGCGCCACACGGGAGTTCAGGACTTTTCGGCCCGCGACGGAGTCTCACCGGGGATCTGTCATGAGGTGGCTCGCGAGCGCCTGATCTCGCCGTCGCAGTTCATCCTGGCGACCGATTCCCACACCTGTATGGGCGGTTGCAACAACGCTCTCACGTGGGGGGTCGGAGCGACGGAGTACGCCAGCCTGATCCACTCGGGGTTCACCACCGTCGAAGTGCCCGAGTCCATCCGTTTCGAGCTCGAAGGGAGCCTTCCCGAAGGGGTGACGGCGAAGGACTTGATGCTCCACATCCTGCTGCACTACGCGCGCCCACAGGACACGCTCAAGCGGGTCATGGAGTTCACCGGACCGGGTGTCGCGAGCCTGTCGATGGACGAGCGCGCGACGCTGACCAACATGGCCACCGAGTGCTCGGCACGCGGCGCGATCGTCGAGGCCGACGAGGCGACATTCGCCTGGCTCGCGGAGCGTCGGCCTGGCCTGAATCTCGACCAACTACGGCGGGAAGCCGTGGCTCCGGACCCAGGCGCCGAGTATGCCGGCGGTTTCCACCGCATCGACCTCTCGGAGCTGCGACCGATGGTCGCTCACCCAGGCGACCCGGACCACGGCATTCCATCCGATCCGACGAATGGTGCCTATGTCGACGAGCTGGGCACAGTGGCGATCGACATTGCCTACGGTGGCAGCTGTACCGCCGGCAAGATCGACGACCTGCGCTTCTACCACCGGGTCGTGAAGGAGGCTCTGGCGGCTGGTCGCCGGGTTCCGGAAGGCGTCGACTTCTTCATCCAGTTCGGGTCCCGGGAGGTCGAGGAGTACTGCCAGAAGCGAGGCTTCCTCGAGACCTTCGAGCAGGCCGGCGTCCAGCTGATCAAACCGGGTTGCGGCGCCTGTATCGGCTGCGGTCCCGGTGTTTCGGAGACCGACGAGCAGGTGACCGTCTCCGCGATCAACCGCAACTACAAGGGGAGGTCGGGCCCCGGGCGGCTCTACCTCGCCTCGCCGCTGACGGTCGCTGCCTCAGCCCTGGAGGGCCGTATCTCCTCCTATCGGCCCGGCATGTTCGAGTCCTCGGCGTCCTCCTGAATGGACCGATTCGAGCTCGTAGCCCGCTCCCTGCGCGGCGGTGAGACCGAGTGCTGGCACTTCGGTGCCGTGGCCGTCTGTGAGCCGGGTGGGAAGCTAGCCGCCGCGATCGGAGACCCCTCGACGGGTGTCTTCCTGCGCTCGGCGGCCAAGCCCTTCCAGGCCCTGGCGATGATGGCGTTGGGTCTCGACGTGGAGTCGCTTCGCGACGACGAACTCGCCCTGATCTGCGCTTCGCATGGCGGCTTCGAGCTTCACACGCGGGCGGTGTCTGAGCTGCTCGCCCGTTGGGATCTCGAGCCGGCGGCTCTGCTGTGTGGACCGCACGAGCCCGTCGACGCCGGCGCCGCGCGGAGTCTCAGGGAGAGCGGAGCCGCGCCGACGTCCCTGCACAACAACTGCTCGGGGAAGCACGCCGGGATGTTGGGTACCTGTCGGGCCGCCGGCCTCTCGCTGGGTGACTACGTCAGTGCAGATCATCCCCTGCAGAGGGAGGTCGCTCGCGTGATCGCACGCAGTTGTAGGGTGGAGCCCGAGACCATGGGGATCGGCATGGACGGCTGTAGCGTTCCCAGCTTCCAGGTGCCTCTCGCTGGCGTGGCTACCGCCTATGCCGATCTGGCCCAGCCTGAAGGGCTCGACGATCCGGTCGATTCGGCTCGGACCGCGCGGGTCTATGAAGCCATGACCGGGTCACCCGAGATGGTCGCCGGTCCAGGCCGGTTCACGACCCGGTTGATGGAGGTCGGCGGCGGCTCGATCCTGGGCAAGGAGGGCGCCGACGGTCTCTATGCCGTGGCGGTGAGAGCGCCCCGCCGGCTTGGTATCGCGCTGAAGATCGCGGACGGTACGGAGGTTTGCCGCGATGGCGTCGTGCTCGAGGTCCTGCGCCAACTCGGTGCGCTCGACGACGAACAGATCGCGTCACTGGAGGACTTCCGCGTCCCAAAGCGTCGCAACTGTCGCGGTCGCGCGGTGGGTGAAGTCGTGCCGGAGGTCAGTCTCCCCGGTCTCGGCTAGCCTGCCATGACTGAGGCGACCGCTTCCTGCACTGCCGCGGCCAGTTGACGGGCCTCGCCGAGAGCCTTCGACCGGCGCTCACTCAGCTCATCGGCTACCGCCTGGTCGGTCAGCGATGCCAGGTTGATCTCGACATTCAAGGCCGCACCCTCGGCCGCCGCAAGGGCACAGGCACCGGCGACTCCGGCATCGGAGACGGAGGCCGGGTTACCCTGAGCTGCCGCTATCTTGGCGATCCGCAGCGCTGCGACGGTCCGTTCGAGCACGTCGAGGGGGATGCGCGTGGCTCCCTGATTGGCGATTTCGATGGCCGCCAGCCGGGCCTCTTTCTCTTCCTTCGTCTTCTTCGGCATCCGGCTGGCCGCGATGACCTGCATGAAAGCGTCGGTATCGGCATCGACCGCCGCTGTGAACCAGTCCTTGAGCGCCTGGGCTTCGCCACCGATCTGCTGCATCAGCGGTCGGGTCTCCTCCATGCCCTTCTTCGACCAGGTCAAAGCGGCGACCATGGCAGAGAGAGCTGCCGAAAGAGCGCCACAGAGGGCGGCGACGCTGCCACCGCCGGGCGCGAATGAGTCGGAGGCGAGCTCATCGGTGAAGTCGATCAAGGTCATCGCCTTGAGGCCGGTGGGTGCGCCGCCGTACTTGTACTCGACGATGTTCTCCATCGGATCGAAAGGCTGGAGATCGTCGAGGCCGAGCGACAGGGCGGCGCTATGAACCCGCTCCTTCTCGGCGACACCCGTTGTCGCTCCCTGCCGGGCCAGGTAGTGATCTCCCGCCGCCAGCATGGCGCCCAGCGGCACCAGACCCACGAGCTCACTGCCCGTCACTCTCAGGCCCAGCTTCTCGGCCTCTTCGCAGCAGGCGTCGAAGACTGCGTGCAGCGAGGTGATCTCGTAGTTCATCAGGTTGAAGGAAATCTGGGCTCTGCCGTACTCCTCGATGTACCAGCCGCCTCCCTGCAGCGCCTCGAAGCGACCCGGCTCGCGCAGCGCCTTGCGCTCGGCGTCACGGACGATCTTGCCGTCAGCGTCCCGCTTCAACTTGCCGGTCTCCCGCAGCTCCATGGCGATCTGCCCGGCCAGTTTGCGATTGCGCGTGTTGAGGTTGACGTTCCAGGCGATGAGGAACTCGCGCGCACCGACAGCGGTCGCGCCGGCTCGGGGATTGAAGATCGCAGGCCCGAAGTCGGGTGCGAAATCGGAGTCGGCCAACTTGGCCTCGAGGGCCTCGTACTCGCCCTCGCGAATGTCCGGCAGGCGCTCGCGCTCGGGCCGCGTCGCCGAGTGGCCGTAGAGGTACATCGGGATGCCCAAGGACTCTCCAACCCTCTGGCCGACGCGCTTCGAGATCTCGATGCAGTCTTCCATCGTGGCGCCCTGGACGGGGATGAACGGGCAGACGTCGGTCGCGCCCATGCGGGCATGAGTCCCCGAATGGCGACTCATGTCGATGAGCTCGGCGGCCTTGCTGATGGCACGAAAGGCGGCCTCCTCGACAGCCTCCGGCGTGCCCACGAAGGTGACCACGGTGCGATTCGTCGTTGCGCCGGGGTCGACGTCCAGGAGCAGAGCTCCCTCGGTGGCCGAAATCTCAGCCGTGATCGCGTCGATCACCTCCATGTCCCGCCCTTCGCTGAAGTTGGGGACGCACTCGATCAGTTTCATCTGTCTCTCTCCTGTTGACCGCCTCTACCGCCGTTCGGGTCGGTGAGTATAGTGCCCAAACCGGTCCGAAGGCACGACTCCAGCCAGCCCGAATGAGGCGCACGGGACGCCTGCGGACGACGCGGCGGGATCTTGTGGAGGAGGGTCTAGGCGTCCGACAGAATGTCGAAGCCGAGGGCGACCATCGTCTCGCGATCCGACGGCGGAATCTCGTCGAAGGCGACGCCAGCGGCGATCATCTGAGGATCGGTCGGCGTGATGTGAACGACGGTGGCCTCGACCCTGACGATCTGGGAGCCCATGGCGATGTCCAGAGCCAGGTGCTGGCCGATCTCCAGGGGCCGGGACGTCTCGACGAGCGCTCCGCCGCCGCTGACGTCCAGGGTTCGTCCGAGACCGCTGGTGGGCTCGAGCTTCATGCCCTCGGCCGTGTAGGCGAAAGACACCATGTGCTGGGCCGGCACGCGATCCGATTGACGCTTCTCGCTGGTAGCTGACTGAGCCACTTGGTTCCCCAGTCGGGATTATAGGGGATTTCTACGGATTCTCGAAAGAATTCCAGTAGCGATAGGCGCCGAGAGCAGTGCGTCCGGAATGCCGAAGGCGTCGACGAGTCCACCTCCCAGCGGGCGGACTTCGGCCGCCAACTCGTTGACCTGCCGTCGAATAGCCTTCGACTTGCCTGCTTCCAGATAGCCGTGCTCCTGAAACCAGCCACGATCTCGCTCGATGCAGTCGAGCGAGTAGAGGGCGGCGAGCAGCTCGAGAGGGTCGGCCAGGTGCCGATCCTCCAGGACGTCTATCGCGGCGTGGAACTGCTCGAGGATGATGCGCTCGGTGTGGGCTTCGGCGAGGGAGATCACATGGTCCTGGCAGGCGATGAAAGCGTTGAAGCTGCCCACACCGTCCTTCAGCATGCGGCGCAGGCGCCCGGCGAGGGTACTGAGCAGATGCTCCTCCCGCCAGGCCAGGGCGTCGCGATGGAACTCGGGGTCGCGCAGGTGCTCGACGGCGGTGTTGCGTGTGACGATCGGGTTGAGCTCGGTGACCACGGTGCCGGCCTGGGTCGCGGCGTAGCGGAGGAGGTCGAGGAAGGCCATGTCTCCGAACTGCTTCTTGTACTTGGAGAGGAGACCGCGGGCCAGCAGCTGGAGCAGGACGGTGTTGTCGCCCTCGAAGGTAGTGAAGACGTCGGTGTCGGCTTTCAGGGCGCCGAATCTGTTCTCGGCTAGATAGCCCTGGCCACCGCAGGCTTCCCGGCAGGCCTGGATCGTATCGGTGGCGTGCCAGGTGGCCAGAGCCTTGAGTCCAGCGGCCAGTCCCTCGATTTCCCGACGGTCATCGGGTGGATCGTTGAGGTAGCGATCGGCCAGGTGGCGCAGGGCGAAGTGGAGGGCGTAGGTCCTGGCCAGCCGGGGGAGCAGGCGCCGCTGGTGTGTTCGATAGTCGAGGAGTGTGGTCTCAGCCTCGCCGCCGGGGCCGAACTGCCGGCGCGTCTCGGCGTAGCGGATCGCAATCGTGAGAGCGCTCTTGGTCGCGGCCAGTGAGGCGAGGCCGACGCTGACGCGGCCGCCGACGAGGGTCCCCAGCATGGTGAAGAACCGCTTCGTCGGGCTGGCGATCGGGCTGGTGTAGGTGCCGTCGGCAGCGACACTTGCAAAACGATCGAGGAGGTTGGCTCGCGGCACGCGGACGTGATCGAACCAGAGACGACCGTTGTCGACCCCGTTGAGGCCGAGCTTGGGACCGCAGTCCTCGATGCGGACGCCCGGCATGGGCTCGCCGGAGGCCTCCCGGATCGGGACCAACAGCGCGTGGACGCCGTGCCGCTCCCCTCCCACCTCCAGGTTGGCGAAGACGGTGGCCAGGCGTCCGTGCCGGGCGGCGTTACCGATGTAGTCCTTTCCGGCCTCGTCACTCGGTGTGTGGATCTCGAACTCCTCGGTCGTCGGGTCGTAGCGGGCGACGGTTTCGAGTTCGGCGACGTTCGAGCCGTGGCCGGTCTCGGTCATCGCGAAGCAACCCGGCAGATCGAGACTGGCGGCGTCGGCCAGGTAGCGCCGATGATGCCGCTCGGTTCCCAGTTCGAGAATGCTGCCGCCGAAGAGCCCGAACTGTACGCCGAACTTGACCAGCAGACTCAGATCGTGACTGGCCAGGGTCTCGAAGGTGGCGATGAATGCGGCGGGAGCGCCGCCACCACCGTACTCGGCGGGCATCCCGAGGCCTCCGTAGCCCTCGGCGGCCAGCGTCCGACACCAGCCGAGTACGCGCTCCCGGTGTGCCTCGCGCGAAAGCTCGTAGTCGTAGGCGAACTCCTCACCACTGAGGAGCTCGCGCAGGGCCTGTCGGGTGCGGCTCTCTGGCTCGTCGAGAATCGCCTGAAGAGCCTCGGGATCAAACGGAGGGATGGTCGTGCCTGGCTCCGGGATCGGGCGGTCGGGAGTCAGGAGTTTGAGCGAGGCTTCGGGCCCGCTGACGCCGAGAGCCTCCTCGACCCGCTCCAGGGCGGCCCGCTCGGGCGCCCCGACAGCTTGGCCGCCGATGCCGGCGATCTCGGCCCCGAGTGCCGTCAGCGAAGCGCGGGCCTCCCCCGTCAGGTCGGGCGCGGCGGCGCGCAGGATCGCGAGAATCGCCTGCAGATCCACGGCGGAAGGGGGATTCCCGGTATCGAGCCACCCGCACAGAGTCAGCCGGCATTGCTCGTCCAGTTCCGCCGAGTCCCGAGCCGCCGCATTGACGCTGGCAATCTCGTCGGCGCTCAAGTCACCGTCGGCCCAGGCGACATAGAGCATCGGCAGGAAGGCTCGCAGTCTCAGGTCGGCGAGCGCCGCCATGAGATCGGTAGGGGCAGGCGAGGGGGCGTCGGGTGTCGGAGTCATGCGTTCTCCAGAGGCCCCCGGGGGTCCATGCCGGGGCCCGGGTCGACCCTAACCCCTCCTCGACAGGAACGCGAATCGAACGTCGTTGGAGGCGCAAACGGGCGGCGCGCGGAGGGGGTGACCTCTGATAGCCTTCGCGCCCTATGAGTGACACGATTCCCATTCGAATAGCGCACAGTCCGGACTCCGACGATGCGTTCATGTTCTATGCCCTGACGCAGGGTCTGCTCGATGTCGAGGGTCTCGACGTCAGCCATGTGCTGCAGGACATCGAGACCCTCAACCACGCGGCTTTCGAGGGCACCTACGAGATTACCGCCCTGTCGATACACGGCTACGCCTACCTGTCGGATCGCTACGCGCTGATGCCGTCCGGAGCCAGCTTCGGGGACGGCTACGGCCCCGTAGTGGTGGCGTCCAAGCCGTTGACACGAGAGGACTTGCGCGGCGTCACCGTGGCGATTCCAGGAGAGTTGACGACCGCCCATCTGGCGCTGAAGCTGTGGCAGCCAGAGGTCGAGACGACTCTGGTTCCGTTCGACAGGATTCTGGAAGTCGTCGAGTCCGGGGAGGTTGCTGCCGGCGTGGTGATTCACGAAGGCCAGCTGACCTTCCAGGACATGGGGCTGTCGCTAATCGTCGACCTCGGAGCCTGGTGGGCCGAGGAGACCGGCGGACCCCTGCCACTGGGGGGCAACGGTATCCGCAAGGACATCGAACCGGCACTCCAGCAGCGCCTGTGCAGGCTGCTGCGACAGAGCATCGATTATGCGCTCGACAACCGGGAAGAGGCGCTAGAGTACGCCCTGCGCTACGCCAGAGGTCTGGAGGATGATCCGGAGCGCTCGGACAAGTTCGTGGGCATGTACGTCAACGAGTGGACCCGCGACTACGGCGACGCCGGGAGGCGCGCCGTCCAACAGCTGCTCGATCGTGGCTACGAGGCGGGTTTGCTGAAGCACCACCAGACGGCGGAGTTCGTAGAGTACGACTGAGTTATTGGGCAGCGTCGGCGCGACTTGCGGCGGCCCGGGGGGAGAGAGAGATGGCGTTCGAGAGTTTGAAAGTACCGGCCGACGGCCAGGAGATCACCTTCACGAATGGGGAGCTGACGGTGCCCGATCGACCGATCATTCCCTTCATCGAAGGTGACGGAATCGGCGCGGATATCTGGAGTGCCACTCAGAAGGTGCTGGACGGAGCCGTCGACAAGGCCTATGGCGGTTCGAGGTCGATCGCCTGGATGGAGATCTACGCTGGCGAGAAGGCCAAGGCGAGGCGCGACGATTGGCTACCGCCGGAGACGCTCGACGCGATCCGTCATTTCCGGGGCGCGATCAAGGGTCCGCTGACCACTCCCGTAGGGGGCGGAATCCGCAGCCTGAATGTGTCGCTGCGCCAGATCCTCGATCTCTATGCGTGTATCCGCCCGGTGAGGCACTTCAAGGGAGTCCCCTCGCCGGTCAGAGCTCCGGGCCGCGTCAACATGGTTCTCTTCCGAGAGAACACCGAGGATGTCTACTCCGGGATCGAGTGGGAAGAGGGCTCGGGGGGTGCTATCGAGCTGATCGACTTCCTGCGAAACAAGCTCGGCAAGCGCGTGCGCCAGGACAGCGGGATCGGCATCAAGCCGGTCTCGGTGACCGGGTCCAAGCGGCTCGTCCGCAAGGCGCTCCAGTACTGCGTGGACAACGGCAGGACCGACCTCACGCTGGTGCACAAGGGCAACATCATGAAGTTCACCGAGGGTGCCTTCAAGGAGTGGGGCTACGAGTTGGCGGCCGCCGAGTTCGGCGACGAGACGCTCAGCGAGCAGGCTTTGTGGGACGACCACGAGGGCAAACTGCCGGCGGGGAAGATCCTGGTCAAGGACCGGATCGCCGACGCCATGTTCCAGCAGATCCTGCTACGCCCGGCCGAGTACCAGGTCCTGGCGACGACCAACCTGAATGGTGACTACCTCTCGGATGCGCTGGCGGCTCAGGTCGGGGGGCTGGGGATGGCGCCGGGGAGCAACGAGGGCGACGGGCTGGCCCTTTTCGAGGCGACGCACGGTACCGCCCCCAAGTACGCCGGTCAGGACAAGGTCAATCCCGGTTCTCTCATCCTGTCGGGTGGGATGCTGCTGCGGTGGCTGGGTTGGACCGAGGCTGCCGATGCGGTCGAGATCGCAATCGAACAAACCATCGGCGAGAAGCGCGTCACCTATGATCTCGAACGTCAGATGAAGGGCGCGACGCTGCTGAAGACCTCTGAGTTCGCGACTGCGATCATCGGTAATCTGTCCTGAACGCGAACACTGCAACTATCGTCGGCGGGATGCCGTAAGTCTTGAACAGGAGACCCCGCGATGAAAACGAAGACTCTACTGGCCTGGATCGTAGTCGGCCTGGCCGCAGCCATTTTCGTGGTCTGGGCCTACCCCCGGGTCGACCCGTTCGCCGCTGACGCCTGGGAGGTCTCGCGCGACGAGGCCCGGGCGATCGCGCTCGAACTGTCGCAGGAGCTGGGGGATCTGCCGGACGACCCGTTCGTTATCGTCTCGCGCGCGACGGACGAGGGCCTCATGTTCCGTCTCAGCGAGTATGTGGACGACGGCGGCACGGTCCAGGCGGTACGGGACAGCCGTCTCTTCCCCGGACTGAACTACTGGAGCGTGCGGATCTACGATCCCGAGGAGACGGCGAACACCTACGCCTTCAGTGTAGCGGTCACTGCTGACGGCCAGTTTCGCCAGGTTCTGCGGCTGATGAAGGCCGACGAGGCGGCGGACGATCTCGAGCCGGGGACGGTTCGCGGGCGGTCCGACGAACTGCTGACCCGCCAGGGGTTCGACCTCTCACACTACGCCGAACCCGAGATTCGCACGCGGGACCGTGACAATCGGACCGATACGACGCTGCGTTACGTCGATTCCGAGAGCCTGCTCGGTGAGCAGTTCACCTACGGGTTGGACGTAAGGTTCTCCGGCGACCAGTTGATGGGCTTCACCGAGTTCTTCGACGACCCGGAAGAGGATTCCCTCATCCAACAGGTCCAGTCGGTGGGCCTGTGGCAGTTCGCCTGGATCTACCTCGCGATGCTCCTCGTGCCCCTGGTCGCGATCCCCTTCATGCGGCGCTACCACGCTGGAGAGGTCGGCGTGCGGCGCGGACTGCACATCGCCGCTGTCATGCTGGGTGCTGGCTTCCTGTGCATTCTCTTCACCGCCCAGGGGATCGCCGGATCATGGAGCTTCGGCATCCTCTCGAAGCCTCTCACCGCGGTCGCCATCGGGTTCATTTTCACGGTGACGTTCTACATGCCGATGGCCGTGCTCGGCCTGCTGGGCTGGACCGTCGGCGAGTCGATCTGTCGCAAGCACTGGGGCCTGAAGCTGGCCGGCTTCGATGCCCTGTTCAGGGGCCAGTGGCGCAATGCGACCTTCGCCCGCGCTTCGTTACGCGGCCTGGTGAGCGGCCTGGCGATCGTCGCCATCGCCTTCGGTTTCATTATTGCGATGCCACGAGGAGTCTTTGCCCTCGAGATCATCGAAGGCGCGCCCTCATGGGCCAGCACTCAGTGGTGGGGCGTTCCGGTCGTCTGCTTCGCCCTCATCTACTCGCTCTACAACGCCCTCTTCGGGCAGCTCTTTCTGGTCCCCTGGCTGGCCAACGTATTCGGCCGGGTCGGCCGCTGGGTCGGCCCGATCGTCGCCACCCTGGTGGCGGCGACGATCTTCTTCCCCATGGCCCTCCTGCTGCCGGCAGGGTGGACGTTCGCGTTGTCGGTTCTGGTCTACGGACTGTCGGTCCTCGTGTTCCTGCGTTGGGGAGTCTTCGCCAGCTTCGTGGCGCTCTTTGCGACCCATGCGTTGCCGGTCGCTATCCCCCTGCTGGGGAGCGCTCACGATCCGTCGATTCAGCTCAACGCGGCGCTCGTCGTCCTGATCGCGGCTCTGCCGATGCTGCTGAGCTTCCGCTATCTCTTCAGTGAGGACGAGTTCGTCTACCGGTACGAGGACATCCCGCCGCACGTCCGGCGCATCGCCGATCGCGAGCGTCAGAAGGTCGAGCTGGAGACGGCACGGGGCATTCAGTCGTCGATCCTCCCGGAGCTGCCGCCAGAGCTCAATGGCGTCCAGCTCTCACATCGCTACCTGCCGGCTTCCGAAGTGGGTGGTGACTTCTACGACGTCCTGGCACTCGAAGATGGCCGCCTGGCGGTGGCGGTCGGTGACGTCGCCGGCCATGGAGTCTCGAGCGGTCTCGTGATGTCGATGGCCAAGTCGGCCCTCTCGGTCCAGGTGACCTTCAATCCCGAGGTCGAGCCGGTCTTCAACACGCTGAACCGCATGGTCTTCCAGAGCGCTCGCAAGCGCCTGTTGACGACGCTGTGCTACGCCCTTGTCGACCCGGTGAAGAAGGAGATGTTCTTCGCCAGCGCCGGGCATCTCTTCCCCTATCGGGTGAGCAGCGGAGGAGAGGTCGTGGCCCTCGAGTCGGTCTCCTATCCACTGGGTGTGCGTGACCAGATCGAGATCACCGCGCGGGTGGCGAACCTCGAGTCGGGCGACAAGCTCTTCCTCTACAGCGACGGCGTCGTCGAGGCGAGTCCCGAGGGAAGCGCCGAGCAGTTCGGCTTTGATCGCCTCGAGCAGAGCTTGAAACGACACGCCACACGCGACGTTCACGGCATGCGGGACGGAGTGCTTGCCGACATGCAGGGCTTCGCTGGGAACCAGCCGTTGGACGACGATCTGACCGTTCTCGTGCTGCAGTTGCCCTGACCCTCGGACCGGTTGCCTCTGATAGACTGCCGCCTCCCCGGGCCGGGCACGCCGGCCACACTCCTGGAGGTCCCAGTTGAAGATTCACGAGTATCAAGCGAAGGAAATCCTGCGTCGCTATGGGGCCGCTACGCCCCGTGGCCGAGTGACGGCGGACCCGGCGGAAGCCGCTTCGATCTGCGAGGAATTCGGTGGCCGCTGTGTCGTCAAGGCGCAGATTCATGCCGGCGGACGCGGCAAGGGTGGAGGCGTGAAGCTAGCCGGCTCGCCGGCCGAGGCGCAGGAACTGGCCGCATCGATTCTCGGCATGCAGCTGGTCACGCCACAGACCGGGCCGGAAGGCCAGGAGGTCCGCAAGGTCCTGGTCGAAGAGGCTCTCGATATCGCGTCGGAGTACTACCTCGCGGTCACCCTCGATCGCCAGATTGGCGCTCCGATCATCATGGCTTCGGCCGCTGGGGGCATGAACATCGAAGAGGTCGCCGAAGAGAATCCGGACGCCATCGTCCGTGAAGCCTTCGATCCGCACCTCGGGCTCCAGCCCTTCCAGGCCCGCAGTGTCGCCTCCCGACTGGGTCTCTCCGGCGGCACGGCCCGCCAGGCGCAGAAGCTCATCGCCGCTCTGGCCCGCACCTACGTCGAGATGGACGCCTCGCTGGCCGAGATCAACCCGATGCTGGTGACGGGTGAAGGGGACGTCGTGGCGCTCGACGCCAAGATGAACTTCGATTCGAACGCCCTCTTCCGTCACCAGGACGTGCGTGAGATGCGGGACCTCGCCGAGGAGAACGCGCTCGAGGTCGAAGCCGGCAGGTACGGCCTCAACTACATCAAGCTCGACGGCAACATCGGCTGCATGGTGAACGGCGCCGGCCTGGCGATGGCGACGATGGACATCATCAAGCTCTATGGCGGTGCGCCGGCCAACTTCCTCGACGTCGGCGGCTCGGCGAGCCAGGAGGCGGTGGCCAACGCCTTCCGCCTGCTGGTCGGCGATCCGAACGTCAAGGCGGTTCTGATCAACATCTTCGGCGGCATCGCCCGCACCGACCGGATCGCCGGTGGTGTGGTCGACGCGCTGGCCGAACTGGGCGACGTCGGGATCCCGGTCGTCGTGAGACTCGAGGGAACCAACGTCGAAAAGGGCCGGGAGATTCTGCATTCGGCCGATTTCGACTTCATCGTCGCCTCACAGATGGGCGACGCGGCCGAGAAGGCAGTGGCCGCGGTGAAGGAGCTCGCGTAATGGCGATCTGGGTGAATGAGGAGACCCGCCTGGTCGTCCAGGGGATCACCGGCAAGGAAGGGACCTTCCACGCGCTCGGCTGCCGGGACTACGGCACCAACGTCGTGGCCGGTGTGACACCCGGCAAGGGTGGCCAGGAGGTGGAAGGCGTTCCGGTCTTCGACTCGATGGACCAGGCGCGCGACAAGACCGGCTGCAACGCGACGATGATCTTCGTGCCGCCGCCGTTCGCGGCCGATGCAATCATGGAGGCCGCTGCTGCCGGCATCGAGCTCGTCGTCTGCATCACCGAGGGCATCCCGGTCGGCGACATGTTGAAAGTCAAAGCCTTCCTGCGCGACCATCCCACTCGGCTCGTCGGGCCCAACTGTCCCGGAGTCATCAGCCCCGGCGTTGCCAAGATCGGCATCATGCCGGGCCACATCCACCTGCCCGGCCGGGTCGGCGTCATCAGCCGTTCCGGGACGCTGACCTACGAAGCCGTCTGGCAGCTCACAAATCTGGAGCTCGGCCAGTCGACCTGTGTCGGCATCGGCGGCGATCCGATCAACGGTACGAGCTTCATCGACGCTCTCGAGGCCTTTGCTGCCGACGACGCGACCGAAGCCGTCATCATGATGGGCGAGATCGGAGGCAGTGCCGAGGAAGAGGCCGCGGCCTGGGTCCAGGCCAACTACGATCGCCCGGTCGTCGGCTTCATCGCCGGTCGGACCGCCCCTCCGGGACGCCGCATGGGCCACGCCGGCGCCATCGTCGCCGGGGGCAAGGGCACCGCGGCGGCCAAGATGGAGGCTATGCGCGAAGCCGGCATCCACGTGGTCGAGTCGCCCGCCGAGATGGGCCGAAAGGTCGCCGAAGCGCTCGGCGCCTGACGACGGAGACGCGACGAAATGTCTGTGAAGCGCCTCGCTGGAGACGGCTGGCTCGCCCTCGTGGGCGGAGGTGAATTCACCTTCGGCGAGACGGTGGATGCCGACCGCGCCTGGATGGAGCACGTCGGCGAGGGCCCTGTGGCTTTCCTGCCGACTGCGAGCGGCTCGACCGAGTACGGTGATTTCTTCACCGCCTACATCAAGGAAGGCTTCGACCGAGCCGTCGATGTCGTGCCGATCTTCCGTCACCGGGATGCACGACGTGCAAAGAACCTCGCCCGCCTCGACGCGGCGGCGGCGATCTACCTCGGCGGCGGCGTCACCGACCATCTGCTCGAAGCGGTGGCCGAGGAGCCCGCGCTCGAGCACATCGCCAGGAAGCTGGGCACGGGTGGAGTGGTCGTAGCCATCGCGGCGGCGGCGCAGGCCTTCGGTGTTGCGGCCCGTTCTATCTTCGGGGGCGAGACCGTTCCCGCATTCGGCTGGCTCCCCGGGGGCGTTGTCGAACCCAACTTCGATCCCGGCCACGACCGTCGACTGCGTGAGCTGCTCCAGGCGCCCGGCGCGACTTGGGGGATCGGGCTCCCGGCCAGCTCAGCCGTCCTCCTCGGCCCTGAGGGCCAGGTGGAAGTCGTCGGCACTGTCTTCACCCTCGATGATCCCGATGGCGACGTCACCGTTGTCGCCACTCCAGAGCAGTAGACCTCGAACAGCCAACCCGAAAGATACGGCGCCCGCGCCGACAAGGAGACCGTCATGACCCGAACCCTCGCCATCCTCAAGCCCGACAGTGTCGCCGCCGGCAACGCCGGGAAGATTCTCGCCCATCTCGAGGGCGAAGGCTTCAAGATCGTCGCCATCCGCAAGATGCACCTCAGCCGCGAGCAGGCCGAGGCCTTCTACGAGGTTCACAAGGAGCGCCCCTTCTACGGCAGCCTCGTCGACTTCATGACCAGCGGTCCGATCATGCCTCTGGCCCTCGAACGCGACGACGCCATGCCCTACCTGCGCGAAGTCATGGGCGCCACCAACCCCGAAGAGGCCGCTGAGGGCACGATCCGCAAGCTCTACGCCGGCTCGATCGAGGCCAACGCGATCCACGGCAGCGACTCGCCGGAGAACGCCGGCGAGGAGCTGCGGTTCTTCTTTTCTCGCGCCGACCTCATCGCGTCGTAGCCCACCGAAACCAGCAAGTCCAAACGCCCGTTGCCCCAAGGCAACGGGCGTTTCTCATTCCTGGTGACGCCCTGGCTCTGTCCAGGGCGGGCTGGCGGGGCCCCCTAGCCTGACGCCGCCATGAACCGGCTGTTACGCAGCAATCCCGCCGAGATCAGCGTCACCAGCAGCCCCACCGGGAAGATCTCCATGAAGGTCATTGGCAGCCGGTAGATCGCGCGGGCGTAGCGCGTCTTCATCACCTCCATGTCGTCGACCACCTTCTGCAGCTCGTCTCCGCTGACCCCGTTCGCCTCCTTGGCCGCGATCACCGACGCCGTGTAGTCGTCGATGAAGGCGTAGTCGGTAAGGGAGAGGTTGACCTCCCATCCGACGACGTAGATGACGCCGGCGACGAGCGCGATGCCGAGGCCCAGTCGGGTTGCGGTGCCGAACTTGATGACGCCGCCGAGTTCGCGGTCACGGTAGCGCTTGATGCCGATGAAGATGAGGCTGAGCGCCACGATCATGATCAGGTACCCGAGCCACTCGGAGCCGGCCGCTTCAGCGCTTCCGTCCCTGCTGGCCAACAGCTGCCCGAGTGCGATGACTCCGATGATGATGGCTCCGGCGATGGCTCCGTGGCTGAGGATGATTCGCTTCATGGCGTTCTCCTAGACGTGCTGGTCGACGAGCACCGGATTGCCGTCGGGATCGATGGCGACGAAGCTGGCCGGCCCCGTCGTCGTCTCGTCGGCCTCGGCCACAAGCTCGACGCCCTGGGCCTTCAGCTCGCGCTGGATCTCCCGGACGTCCGTGAAGCTCTCGAGCGGAGTGGCGTTGCCGTCCCAGCCCGGGTTGAAGGTGAGGGTGTTCTTCTCGAACATCCCCTGAAAGAGGCCGATGACGTGATCACCGTTCTTGAGAATCATCCAGTCGTCCTGGACGCATTCCTCTCCGCCCCACACCTCGAAGCCGAGTTTCTCGTAGAAGGCCCTCGAGGCCTTGATGTCCTTGACCGCCAGGCTGACCGAAAACGCTCCGAGTTCCATGGGTTCTCTCCTCTTGTCGCTGTCGCCGGTGTCCTGGATGGCACCAGCAGGTCGGGTTTCGATGTCTGGAGCCTAGTCCGAGGTCGCTACCGTAGTCATCACCCGAATGGGTGATTCTCGCGAGATCACCCGAAAGGACGAGTCAGGGGATGAGCCTGAGGGCCCTGGCCCTCTGCACCGCCTGAGTCCTGCGCGAGGCCTCCAGCTTGCCGTAGAGACTGGCCAGATGGGTCTTCACCGTGTTCGGCGAGACGTAGAGCGAGTCCGCGATCTCCCGGTTGGAGTGTCCTTCGGCCAGCAACTCGAGCACCTCGCACTCGCGCTCGCTGATACCCAGGCTATCGAGAGCCTGTCGGTTCTGCTCGAACGGCGGACCCTGCGTTCGGCGGGTGGTGAGTCGATAGCCCACCCAGACGCCCAGAGCGGTGAAGGTGAGAGCGATGGCCGCGATGTAGATCTCGGCCGAGAACGACCGGACGAGAAACTGATACTCGAGCCACTGCAGCAGGAGTGCGCCCGCGGCCACCGCGAGGCTGTAGAGGACGATCGTTTTCTTCATCGTGCCGGAGGACCCTGTGGTCTGGAACTCTAGCGTACGGTGGGTGCGTTCTCGTCGATCGGGCCCCGACGGGCCGCTCTCGCAGAGACGGTCAATGAGATCAGGCCCATCCGGCCTCTCCCGCCGTCCGTAGTAGCGTGAGCAGGCTCACAGAATCCGCGGAGATCACCATGACCTCAGATGAGAGAACTACGCCCTCGCTCGGCCCCGGCGACGTGATCGTTCGCTCGACCGGCCCTCGCTACACCCAGGAAGTCCTGACCGCCGAGCATCGTCTGACGGCCGATGAGCCGGCAGCGGTCGGCGGCGATGGACTCGGTCCGACACCCTACGACCTCCTGCTGGCCTCCTTGGGCGCGTGCAAGTCGATGACCCTGAGGATGTACGCCAAACGCAAGGGATGGGCTCTCGAAGGCGTCGAGGTACGCCTTCGGCACAGCCGTGAGCATGCGCGTGACTGTGAAACGTGCGAATCGAGCGACGGCGTGCTGTCGCGGATCGATGTCGAGTTGGAGATTCGCGGTGACCTCGACGAAGAGCAGAGGCTCAGACTCGCCGAGATCTCCGATCGGTGTCCGGTCCACCGAACCCTCATGCGCGAGGCCGATATCCGCACGCAGTTGCTCGACACCGCGTCCTGATCGTCCTCAAATCAGGACAGATCAGGCGCCGTGAGCGCCCTGGGAATGGCCTCAAGTCCCTTGAAGTCAATGACTTGAGCCCTCCGGCATGCATCGTGAAACCTCCTCTCGGCAAGGAGGTGCACTGATGAGACGAACAGCCATTGTCTTTGCCATAGCAGCTTTCGCCATACCGGCCGCCGGGATGTTGCGCCCGGCCGAGGCGGGAGTCCGGTGGGTCGCCGGGGCCGACTTCTCGGTCGGCGGGATTCAGTTCTCGCTCGGCTTCAATGGGCCCTATCGCTACGGGTATTCGCCGAGCTACTACTACCGGACGGACCGCAGCCTCTCCTATCGGGGGTACGAGTGCGGCTCGGCGTGCTACCTCAAGGACCGCCGGCACTACCATGGTCGATCCTGCCCGGTGGTGCGACAGCACTTCAGTCGGCACGGTTTCGACCCCTACTACGCCTGGGGTTACGTGACGCATGGCTACGGCGGACGGTACAACTCGCCGCCCCCGAGCTACCACCGCTACAACTACGATCGTGGTCGTCACCGTGGCTACAACCGTGGGCATGACCGGTATCGCCATCGCGGGCGCGACCGTTTCCGCTACGAGCCGAAGCGCCACCGGCGCCACCAGCACGACCGCAGTTGCAGGCACTGACTCGGGGCCTACTCGGCTAGGCTGAAGCGGGTTCGGGCGGTGGCGGCCTAACGCCACTCCCGGACCCGCGCTCCGTCGGCGATGCGGCAGGACGTCGTGCCTGGGCGGCGGCCGAAGCGTTCCTCGAAGCTCGAAACCACCTCGTGGGCGACGGCTTCGAGGCTCCGGCGCTCCACCAGAGCGGTCACGCAGCCGCCGAAGCCCGCGCCTGAGAGCCGAGCGCCGTGGCAGCCCTCGTGGGCACTCGCGGCCTCCGCCAGCTGGTCGAGCTCGGGAATCGAGACCTCGTAGAGGTCCCGGGAGCTGGCGTGCGAGGCGTTCATCAGCCGGCCCAGCCCGGGGGCGTCGTCGGCATTGAGGCAATCGCGGGCAGCCAGGACCCGAGCGCACTCCTCGACGACATGCCGAACCCGCCGAGACTCGATGTCGCCGAGCAACGAGCCCGCAGCCTCGAGCTGGCTCGGCCTCAAGTCGCGCAGTGCCTCCAGGGCGAAGCCGTGCTCGCGCAATCGGGCGAGGGCGCTTGCGCACTCGGCTGGTCGGTCGTTGTAGCTCGACTTGGAGAGGCGCCGACGCACGCCGCTGTCGAGGACGAGAACGGCGCAGTCTTCCGGAAGTTCGAGGGGCTCGAACTCGAGCGTCCGACAATCGAGGAGGATCAGGTGCCCGGCGCGTCCGTGGAGCGAGGCGAACTGATCCATGATGCCCGAGCCGACGCCCAGGTAGCCGTTCTCCGCCTGCCTGCCGAGGGCTGCGAGAGTGTGGCCCTCGAGTCGCCAGCTGCCGACTCGGTCCCAGAGGCGGAGCAGGCCGGCCTCCAGAGCGGCTGAGGAGCTGATCCCGGCCCCCATGGGCAGGTTGCCGCCGAAGGCGACGTCGAGGCCTGCCGGCTCGAGCCCTTGCTCACGGCAGGCCCAGGCGACGCCGCCGGCCACGTCGTACCAGTTCGACTCTCCGTCGGGCCGCTCGCCGCGTGGGGGAGGGAGGTCGTCGAGGTCGAGCTCGACGGAGGCGGAAAGATCGAGGGCCGCGAGCCTGAGCCGCCGGTCCGGGCGCACGGCGGCCGCGAAATCGATACCGAGATCGATCGCCCCGGGCAGCACCCATCCGTCGTTGTAGTCGACGTGGGCCCCGAGGAAGTTGACCCGCCCCGGGGCGTGCGCAGTCCACTCGGGCGATGATCCGAAGTGCTCGCGGAAGATGCTGTCGGGGGCGGGTCGGGAAGTCTCGGTCATAGTGAGCAGTCCGGCGCGTATTGTGGCATCCTTGCTCTCCCTCCCGGCGGTCCCACCGCCCCGAAAATCTATAATTGAAAACTCATGACTGAGACCAACGACCCTCGGATCCTAGATCGATCCGAACACTCGATCTCGCGTAAGCGGATCGAGTCCAACGCCCTGAAAGTCCTCTACCGGCTCAGCCGATCGGGATACAAGGGCTACCTCGTCGGCGGTAGCGTCCGCGACCTGATGCTCGGTCGCCAGCCCAAGGATTTCGACGCCGCGACCGATGCGAAGCCCAACCAGGTGCGTCGCCTGTTCCGTAACTCGCGAATCATCGGGCGGCGGTTTCGCCTGGTGCACGTCTTCTTCCACGACGGGATCATCGAGCTAGCCACCTTCCGGCGAGATCCGGATCCGAAGGAGCAGAGCTCGGCCCCGGGCGATCTTCTGATCACCAGCGACAACGTCTTCGGTACGCCGCGCCAGGACGCTTTTCGTCGCGACTTCACGGTGAACGCCCTCTTCTACGACATCAGCCAGTACTCGGTGATCGACTACGTGGGCGGGATCGACGACTTGAGGGCCGGCATCATCCGGACGATCGGCGACCCGGAGATTCGGTTCCGCGAAGACCCAGTGAGAATGATGCGGGCCTGTGAGATGGCGGGCCGGCTCGACTTCACGATCGACGGCGCATCGCAGGCGGCGATCAAGAAACTCTCGGGAGAGATCGACAAGGCGGCGCCGGCCCGACTCACCGAAGAGATCGTGCAACTGCTGCGCTGTGGCGCGGCCGGCCCGGCGATGCAGTGGATGTACGACCTCGGGCTACTGGACCGCGTGCTCCCGGAAGCCGGTGTGATTCTGTCGGCCCGTCGCCGGGGTGCCGCAGAGTTCGAACGCCTGGTGCCGGCGATCGATGAACTCATCCGACGCGGATCGGATCTCAGCGACCCCACACTCCTGGCGGCCCTCCTGCTGCCCGGTGTTCTGCTGAAGCGGCGGGGGATCGAGGAAGAGAGCGGCCGCCGTATCCAGCGTCAGCGGTTGCGCCGCCTGACCGAAGAGGTCGCAGCCCCGTTCTTCGCCCGCCACACGGTGGCCAAGTTCAAGGCGGAGGCGGTGACGCTGGCGCTCGAGACATTCAACAGTCTCGGTGAGCGTCGGTGGAACGTCAACGAGAGGATCCAGCTCGCGCGACGATCATCCTTCAGGGACGCACTGGGGCTCTTCGAGATCATGGTCGAAGCCACTGGAGAGGGGAAGAGCCAGTTCGAAGCCTGGCAGCGGGTCGCCAAGCAGGTTCCGACACGGCGCGCGGCGCCGAAAAGGCGACGGCGACGCAGGAGGCCGGGCCGCAGAAAGGTGTGACAAATGTCACACACCAAAATAGTGGTGTGTGCTACGGTAACTGAACGTCACATTGGCTCGACTGGTTCGGCTTGGTTCCGAGCCCCCTTCGAGCCGCGGTTCCTCGCCCGGGAGAGGGCGTCCCCCCCCAAGGTGGGCTGTCGCAGCAAGCGCCAGCCCACTATTTTTTTTACCGCTTTGCCAACCGGGCCGGACCCTCCTATGATTGGTCTTCAGGCGCTATCGCGCTAACCAATCTGGAGACCTCCTCCGTGCTGCTAACCCTCTATCGCTCGGCGCTCGGCAAGAAGGCGCTCATGGCCGTGAGCGGCCTGATCCTCTTCGGCTTTGTCCTGGGCCACATGATCGGCAACCTCAAGCTCTACCTCGGGCCGGAGAGCCTGAATCACTACGCGGAGTGGCTACGCGAGATCGGAAGCCCCGGGCTGCCGCACGGCGGCTTCCTGTGGATCGCGCGTCTGGTGCTCATCGCCGCCGTCGGGATCCACATCGTCTCCGCCTGGCAGGTGACCCGGATCAGCCGAAATGCCCGACCGGTCGGCTACGCGGGCAGGACGAACGTCGAAGCGACCTACGCCAGCCGCACGATGCGCTGGGGTGGCGTCCTCATTCTCCTTTTCGTGATCTACCACCTGGCCCATTTCACCTTCGGGCCCGCCTGGGCACATTCCGACTTCGTGCCGGGCGACGTGTACCACAACGTCGTCGTCGGCTTCAGCTTCTGGCCGATCAGCCTCTTCTACATCGTGGCGCAGGCGGCGCTCGCAATGCACCTCTACCACGGCCTCTGGAGCCTGTTTCAATCCCTGGGCTGGAACCACCCGAATCTCAACTCGTGGCGAAGGAAGTTCGCCAGGGCCTTCGCGGCGATTATCTTCGTCGGCAATGTGTCGTTCCCCGTCTCGGTGCTGACCGGGCTGGTGGGTTGAGGAGGAGACGATGACGTTCGACGCCAAAGTACCCGCAGGGCAGCTCGCAGAGAAGTGGGAGAAGTACAAGTTCGACCTCAAGCTGGTCAATCCGGCCAACAAGCGGCGATTCGAAGTGATCATCGTCGGCTCCGGCCTGGCCGGGGGCTCGGCCGCCGCGACGATGGCCGAGCTGGGCTACGACGTGAAGTGCTTCTGCTATCAGGACAGCCCGCGGCGCGCTCACTCGATTGCCGCCCAGGGGGGCATCAACGCGGCCAAGAACTACCAGAACGACGGCGACAGCGTCTTCCGGTTGTTCTACGACACGGTCAAGGGCGGCGACTTCCGTTCCCGTGAAGCGAACGTCCATCGCCTTGCCGAGGTGAGCGTGAACATCATCGACCAGTGCGTCGCCCAGGGCGTACCGTTCGCCCGCGAGTACGGCGGTCATCTGGCCAATCGCTCATTCGGTGGAGCGCAGGTCTCGCGCACCTTCTACGCGCGGGGGCAGACCGGGCAGCAGTTGCTCCTCGGCGCCTACCAGGCGCTCGAGCGCCAGATCGGTGACGGCAAGGTGAAGATGTACCCGCGTACCGAGATGCTCGACGTCGTCGTTCACGAGGGGCGTGCCCGCGGCATCATCACCCGCGACATGGTCACCGGCGAGATCGAGTCTCACTCGGCGGACGCTGTCGTCCTGGCGACGGGCGGTTACGTCAACGTCTTCTTTCTGTCGACCAACGCCAAGGGTTGCAATACGTCGGCGATCTGGCGTGCCCACCGACGCGGCGCCTACTTCGCCAACCCCTGCTATACCCAGATCCACCCGACCTGCATCCCGGTCAGCGGTGAGTACCAGTCCAAGCTCACCCTGATGAGTGAGTCGCTGCGCAACGACGGCCGCATCTGGGTGCCGAAGAAGGCCGGCGACACCCGCAGTCCGAACGAGATCCCGGACGACGAGCGCGACTACTACCTGGAGCGCAAGTACCCGGCCTTCGGCAACCTAGTGCCGCGCGACATCGCGTCGCGCGCCGCGAAGGAGGTCTGCGATGCCGGACATGGTGTCGCGCACGCCGGCCTCGGTGTCTACCTGGACTTCCGGGACGCCATCGAACGCCTCGGCCTCGAGGCGGTCAAGGACCGCTACGGCAACCTCTTCGCCATGTACGAGCGAATCACCGGCGACGATCCGTACACCACACCGATGATGATCTACCCGGCGCCGCACTACAGCATGGGTGGTCTCTGGGTGGACTACAACCTGATGAGCAATGTGCCCGGGCTCTACGTCATCGGCGAGGCGAATTTCTCCGACCACGGAGCCAACCGCCTCGGCGCCAGTGCTTTGATGCAGGGCCTGGCCGACGGCTACTTCGTCCTGCCCTACACGATCGGCGACTACCTCTCCCGACACATGGGTGAGGAGCCGCTGGCGCTCGATCACGAGGCCTTCCAGAAGACCGAGTCGGAGGTCCGTGAACGCATCGATCGACTTCTCGCCGTCAACGGCTCGCGCACGGTGGATTCCTTCCATCGCGAGCTCGGTCGCCTGGTCTGGGATCTGTGCGGAATGTCGCGCGACCGCGAGGGACTGCTCGAGGCTCTCGAGCGGATTCCCAAGCTGCGCGAGGAGTTCTGGAACGACGTTCGAGTCGGTGGCTCGGGCGAGGAGCTCAACCAGTCGCTCGAGAAGGCCGGTCGAGTGGCCGACTTCATGGAACTGGCGGAGCTCATGTGCCGCGATGCGCTCGAGCGAGAGGAGTCCTGCGGCACGCACTTCCGCCTCGAGTACCAGACCGAAGAGGGCGAGGCCCGGCGCAACGACGAGGACTTCACCTACGTCGCCGCCTGGGAGTTCATGGGCGACGGCAATGAGCCGCGCCAGCACAAGGAGAGCCTCGAGTTCGAGAACGTGTCGCTCTCCCAGAGGAGCTACAAGTAATGAAACTCCAGCTGAGAGTCTGGCGCCAGAAGAGCTCGGATGCGAAGGGGGCCTTTGTCGACTACGAGCTCGACGACGTCTCCGAGGAGATGTCGTTTCTCGAGATGCTCGACGTCCTCAACGAGCGCCTCTCGATGGAGGGCGACGATCCGATCGCCTTCGATCACGACTGCCGCGAGGGCATCTGCGGGTCATGTTCGTTGATGATCAATGGCACGGCGCACGGGCCGAACAAATCGACCGCCACCTGCCAGCTCCACATGCGCAGCTTCAAGGACGGGGACTCGATCGCCATCGAACCCTGGCGCGCCGCCGCCTTTCCCGTGCTGCGTGACCTCATCGTCGATCGGTCGCCGCTCGACATGGTGATCCAGGCCGGGGGCTATGTCTCGGTCAACACGGGCAGCGCCCCTGAAGCCAACCTGACGCCGATCGGGAAGGTAGAAGCGGATCGGGCGATGGATGCGGCCGAGTGCATCGGCTGCGGTGCCTGCGTTGCGCAGTGTCCCAACGGTGCAGGCCAGCTCTTCACAGCGGCCAAGGTCTCGCAGCTGGCGCTCCTGCCCCAGGGCGGCCCCGAGCGCGTGGCAAGGGTCCAGGGAATGGTCAAGGCGATGGAGGAGTCCTTCGGAACCTGCTCGAACTTCACCGAATGCGAGGCGGTCTGCCCCAAGGAAATCTCGGTCGATTTCATCGCCATGATGAACGGCGAGTACCTCCGCGCTTCGCTGATCGGCCGTTCGGACGGCTGACGCCGGCCGGAACGATTAGAATAGCCGCGGCGCTCGCTGCGGCGTTGCTTCACGTCCTCCCGAACAGTCGTCGATGTTGTAACCGGATCGTCAGATCCAGCATCTAAACTGTTGGGGTGGTGCATCCGTACCGCCTGAACGCCAGAAGGCCACCCGATGTCTCTATCCCACAATCCCATCGTCAAGTTCTCGGTCAACCGGAGGATCACGCTGACCATGGCGGTGGCCGGCATCCTCGTTCTCGGCTGGATGTCGCTGAACCGTTTGCCGCTCGAGTTCCTGCCCTCCTTCTCGTCCTCCAGTATCTCGGTCTCGGCCCCCTACCGCTCGTCCTCGCCGGAGGAGATCTCGCGGCTCATCGTGCAGCCCCTGGAAGACTCGCTGGGGACGATCAACGGTATCGAGACGCTCTCGGCTACCGCCAGTGCCAGTTCGGGATCCGTGCGCCTGACTTTCGTCGACGGGACCGACATGGACATGGCTGCCGTCGACGTCCGCGATCGCATCGACCGGGTCCGCCACCTGCTGCCGGCTGATCTCGACAGGGTTTCGATCCGGCGGTTCCAGAGCAGCGACATTCCGGTCCTAAGCGGCCGACTCAGCGGCGATTGGGAGCGTGAGCGGCTGTTCGATTTCGCCGAGACGACGATCCAGCGCAGGCTGGAGCGCCTCGAAGGCGTCGCGCAGATCTCCCTGCGCGGTGTCGACGCACCGAAGGTGCAGATCGATATCGACCCTGACCGGCTGCAGGCCTACGGCATCGGAGTGCGAGACCTGGTGTCGAAGGTTCGGGCCGAGAATACCGACCTGACCGCCGGAGACGTCTACGAGAGCGGTCGCAAGCTGCTCGTCCGTTCGGTCGGCGAGTTCCGCACGCTCGAGGACATCCGGAGCCTGCCGCTCAACGACGCGGGTCTGAAGCTCTCGGACGTGGCCGAAGTGACCTATGGGTTCCCCAAGCAGGAGGACTTCAGCTTCCTCAACGGCGTCGAAGCCCTGACCCTGCGAGTGAACAAGAACTCGTCGAGCAACATTCTCGACGTGGTCGATCTCGCTCAAGCCGAACTGGCCGAGATCCTCGCCCTTCCGGCCGCCGAAGGGCTCGTCTGGCAGCCCTACCACGACGCCTCGATCGAGGTCCGCCAGGGCCTGGCGCAGCTGCGAAACGCCGGACTCTTCGGTGGCGGGTTGGCGATCATGGCGGTGTTCGTCTTCCTGCGCCGCTTCCGCACGACCCTCCTGGTCGCTGTGGCGATACCGGTCTCGGTCGTCGCGACCTTCGCCGCCATGTACCTGATGCGACAGGGCGGACTTTCGGACATCACACTGAACGTCGTCAGCCTAGCCGGCCTGATGCTGGCGCTCGGTATGCTCGTCGACAATTCCATCGTCGTCATCGAGTCGATCTTCCGGCACCGCAACGAGCTCGGCGAGAATGCTGCGCGGGCCGCGCTCCACGGAGCCAGCGAGGTCGCGCTGCCGATCCTGGCCTCCACGGCGACGACACTCTGCGTCTTTCTGCCGATCATCTTCATGGGTGGCAGCGGCTTCATGCAGACCTACATGAAGAACATCGCGACGACGATCACCATCGTCATCGCCGCCTCTCTGCTGATCGCTCTCACCGTCGTGCCGATGGCCGCTGTCCTGCTGCTCAAGGGGCAGGAGGCGCGACCGCCCGGGCTGATCAGTCGCTGGCGCGATCGCTACGCCTCGGTCCTGGCGTTTACTCTCCATCATCGCGGCGCCTTCCTGGTCTCGATCGTCGCCATGCTGGCGGGTGCCTTCTATCTCTTCGGCACCATCGAGCGGTCGTTCTCGAGTGGCGGCGAAGAGCGCCAGGTCATCGTCTCGGTCGACACGCCGAGGCAGTACTCTCTCGAGCAGACACAAGCCCTCTACGCGGAGCTCTATTCCCTCTTCGACGCCCGCCGGGAAGAGCTCGAGATCGCGGATATCGCTCACAGCTACAACCGGGGCACCGGCCGCGCGCGTGGCGGTTGGGGAGGCAGCCGCAGGGTCGAGCTCTTCCTGACCGACGAGTCGGAGGCGAAGAAGACGACCTCCGAGATCCGGGACGAGGTGCGCGAGCTGCTCCCCAAGCGTGCCGGCGTCGGCTTGAGGATCGCGCAGAGCCGCCATCGCTCGGGTGCCGGCGGCATCCAGATCGAGCTCTCAGGAGAGGATCTCTCGGTTCTCGAAACCGTCAGCGCCCGACTGAGCGCTCAGCTGGAAGGGATGGCGATGCTCAAGGATGTCGACACCTCACTGGAGAGCGGCGACGAAGAGATTCACGTCGTGCCGCTCGACGATCGTCTCAGCCAGACGGGGCTGTCGAGCGTGATCCTTGCGAACATCGTGTCGAACTCCCTTTCGAGCCGGGCGGTCAGCAAGTTCCGCACCGGTGATCGGGAGGTCGACATCGTCGTTCAGTACCGTGAGGACGAGCGCGAGACCCTCGACCAACTCAAGCGGGTGCCGGTCTACCAGGCGGGTGTGGCCCTGCCGCTGGCCTCGGTGGCCGAGTTCGAGCGCGTCGCCGGGCCGCAGCGGGTTGAGCGGGAGAACCACCGTTCCAAGGTGACCGTCACCGCCAACACCGACTCGTCCTCTGCCTTCATGGCCATGGGGATGGTCGGGCGGATGATGGCCGACTTTCCTCTGCCTCCCGGCTACGAATGGAGCTTCGGGCGCTGGAACCGATATCAGCAGCAGGATCAGGCCATGGGCTGGTTCGCCATGGGTTTCGCGGCGCTCCTCGTCTACATGCTGATGGCAGCACTCTTCGAGAGCTTTGCCCAGCCCTTCACGATCATGTTCTCGGTGCCGTTTGCTCTCCTTGGCGTGGCCGTGGTGCTCAAGCTCTTCAACCAGCCTCTCGACCCGATGTCGATGCTCGGCCTGGTGATTCTGCTGGGCGTGGTCGTCAACAACGCGATCGTCCTCATCGACCACATCAACCGCCTGCGCAAGAGCGGTCTCGATCGCGACGCCGCGATTCTCCAGGGCGGCAAGGACCGCCTGCGACCGATTCTCATCACCGCGGTGACCACGATCGTAGGTCTGCTGCCCCTGGTGGCGCCGATTCTGCTGCCCTCCGTCTTCGGCCCGGTCGAGGGTAGGGCCGGCTCCTGGGCACCCATCGGGCTCGTGATCATGGGCGGCCTGACCACCTCCACCTTCCTGACGCTGATCATCATTCCCACTCTGTACTCTTTGATCGATGACCTGACGTTGTTCGCCCGCCGCATCGCGCGGGCGGTTTGACCTCGCGGCGCCTCAGCGGCGACCTACCGACGAGGGGGAGACACCAAGAATGTTTCGACGTGCACTAGCAACAGCGGGCCTCCCGGCCCTTGTTCTTCTTCTGGCGGCCTGTGGTGGCGGCGACGAACAGGCGGCAAGTGGCCGCGGTGGGGGAGGCGGCCGACCCGGTGGCGCACCCGGAGGCTTCGGTGGCGCGCCTCGCGAGGCGGCTGCTGTGCCCGTCGAGGTGACTGCCGTCGAGCGACGGGATCTGGCCTCATACATCGAGACCAACGGCACGCTGGAAGCGGAGTCGGAGGTCGACCTCGTCGCCCGCACGGCGGGGCCGATCGTGGAACTGGCCGCCGAGGAGAACATGGCCGTGCGCAAGGGCCAGATCCTGGCGAGGATCGACTCCGACGAGACCCGCGCCCGCCTGGAGATCTCCCGCGTCAGCCTCGACGAGGCGCAGACCGCCTACGATCGCGCCGAGAAGCTCACCCAGGAGAACCTGCTGAGCTCCGAGGAGTTCGAGCAGGCGACGGCCCGCCTCGAGTCGGCCCGCGCCGAGTTCCGGGGCAACGAGATTCAGCTCGGCTACACCGAGATCAAGGCCCCGTTCAGCGGGTTGATCGTCCGGCGCTACGTCAAGTTCGCCGAGACCGTGTCGAACAACCAGGCGCTCTTCCGCCTCTCCGACTTCGACCCGCTCTTGTGTCCGATCCAGGTTCCCGAGCGCGAGCTGCCGAGGCTTGCCGCCGGCCAGGGGGCTTATGTGACCGTCGATGCCTGGCCGGACGAGCGATTCAGCGCCCGAGTGCTCAGGCTCTCTCCGGTCGTCGACGCTGCGACCGGAACCGTCAAGGTGACGCTCGAAGTGGAGGCCGCGGGCAAGCTGCGCCCCGGTATGTTCGCCAGCGTCTTCCTGCAGACCGACACTCGCGAGGGTGCGCTGGTGATTCCGCGGGTGGCTCTGGCTCTCGACAGCATCGGTGACGCGGTCTTCGTGGCCGACGGCAAGGCCGCGGCTCGGCGTGAGGTCACCCTCGGGGTGCGCGAGGGCGAGTATGTGGAGGTCGTGGCGGGCTTGTCCGAGGGAGACCCGGTGGTCAGCGTGGGACAGGATTCGCTGACCGACGGTACCCCGATCGAGATTCTCGATGCTGCGGGTGCCGTGGTCGCCGTGTCGGGTGACCCGGAGGCAGGCGGCGAGGGCGAAGGCGAGGGCCAGTGGGCTGGACGCGGGGCCGGGCAGGGTGGTCCTCCTGGAGGGCCTGGAGGCCGAGGAGGCGGGGAGTCGGAGATGACGCCGGAGCGCCTCGAGATGATCAAGCAGCGCATGCGCGACCGTGGGATGAGCGACGAAGAGATCGATCAGCGACTCGAGCAGATGCGCGAGCGCTTCGGTGGCCAGGCCGGCGGCGAAGCGTCTTCGGACGATCAGGCTGCGTCCGATCCGGCCTCCGATCAGTAGCTCTGTAACCGGCTCGGGAGCCTCTCCGCGATGAAACTGATCGAAGTCTCGACCAAGCGACCGGTCACGGTCTTCATTTTCGCCGTCGCCGCGGTGGTCTTCGGGCTCGTGGCCCTGGGACGCCTGGCGACCGACCTGCTGCCCGACATCGCCTATCCGTCGCTGACGGTGCGCACAAACTACGAAGGGGCGGCTCCGATCGAGGTCGAGAGCCTCATCACGCGCCCGATCGAGAATGCAGCCGGCGTCGTCAACGGCGTCGTGCGGGTGACGTCGAGCTCCAGAGCCGATGTCAGCGAGGTGACCCTCGAATTTGGCTGGGGTACGAACATGGACCTGGCGGGCCTCGATGTCCGGGAGCGCCTCGACGTGCTCAACCTGCCCGACGATGCGGAGCGGCCGGTCTTGCTGCGCTACGACCCGTCGCTCGATCCGATCGTGCGCGTGGGCCTCTCAGGGCAGGACGATCTGATCCGCCTGCGACTCCTCGCCGAAGAGGAGGTCAAGCGGGCGCTCGAACGGATCGAGGGCGTTGCCGGGGTCGTCGTGAGCGGCGGCCTGGAGGAGGAGATCCACGTCGAGCTCGACGAGCGGCAGATGGCCAATCTCGGGCTGGCTGCCGAGCAGGTCCTGGCGCGGCTGGGACAGGAGAATGTGAATCTGACCGGCGGCCGACTGGTCGAGGGACAGAGCGAGTACCTGGTGCGGACGATCAACGAGATCGTGCGGGCCGAGGATCTCGAGGAGATCGTCGTCGCCAGCGATCAGGGGGCGATCATCCGCCTGCGTGACGTCGGCAGGGTTCTCAAGGGCCACAAGGAGCGCGAGATCATTACCCGGATCGACGGGCTCGAGAGTGTCGAGGTCGCGATCTACAAGGAGGGTGGGACGAACACGGTGACGGTCTCCGACACGGTCCAGGCCGGCATCGACGAGCTGGCGACGGATCTCACCCGGATCGACCCCAACCTCAAGCTGGCCCTGATCACGGACCAGGCTCGCTACATCCGGCAGTCGGTCAACGAGGTGCTCAAGACGGCGGCCTACGGCGGCCTGCTGGCGATCCTGGTGCTCTACTTCTTCCTGCGCTCCTGGAAGACGACCTTCATCATCGGCGCTGCGATCCCGATTTCGGTGGTGGCGACGTTCTTCCTGATGTACTCGACCGACATTTCGCTCAACATCATGTCTCTCGGCGGCCTGACGCTGGGTATCGGCTTGCTGGTCGACAACGCCATCGTCGTCCTCGAAGCCGTGCAGAGGCAGCGCGACAAGGGCTTGGGCGATGTCGAGGCGGCGGTTACCGGGGCGAGCCAGGTTGGTCGAGCCGTGGTCGCCTCGACGATGACGACGATCTGCGTCTTCCTTCCGATCGTCTTCGTCGAGGGCGTCGCCGGGCAGCTCTTCGGCGACCAGGCGATGACGGTGACCTTCTCGCTCGTGATCTCGCTCATTGTGGCGCTGACGGTGATCCCAATGCTCGCCTCACGTCGTTTCGCGCCCGCCGAGGTCGTTGACGCGGGCGATGACGAAGAGGCTCGAGAGGCGTCGGCGTCCGGCCCGAAGGGAGTGGTGCGACGGATCGGCGATGGAATCGTCAGGGCGTTCTTCTGGCTGGGTGTGGCCCTGGCACGCCTGCTCCGAGGTCTTCGAGACGGGATCGAGTGGGCCATCGACAAGGTCCTGGCCATTCCTCTCGCTCTCTTCGAGGGGGCTTTCAAGGGGCTGGCGGCGATCTACGCGAGGACTCTCGCCTGGGCTCTCGAGCGTCCGTTGGTGACGGTTGGGGTCGCGATGCTCCTGCTCCTGGCCTGCATGCCGATCTACCAGAGGCTCGGCAGCGAGCTGGTGCCGGAGATGGTGCAGGGCGAGTTCTACGTCGACCTCGAGCTGCCTCCGGGTACGCACCTGGAGGTCACGCAGCGGCGCCTCGCCGATCTCGAGCGCTTCGCGGCCGGTCTCGAAGGCGTGGAGATGGTCCACGCCCTGGTCGGCAGTTCGAACGAGCAGGGGCGTGTGGCCGGGGAGCGGCGCGAGAACCTTGCGCAGCTCACGCTGCGCCTGGCGCCGCCGATCGATCGTGCGCGCGAGGAGGCGTTGATGGACCAGCTTCGGGGTCCGCTGGATGCTCAGGATGACCTCGATTACCGGTTCGGGCGGCCGTCGTATTTCACCTTCCGCACTCCGGTCGAGCTGGAGATCCGGGGCTACAACCTCGAGTTGCTGGCTCGGTTGGCCGAGCAGGCGACTTCCAGGTTGCAGGAGATCGACGGGCTGGCGGACGTGAAGTCCTCGACGGAAGGGGGCAATCCGGAGCTTCAGATACGTTTCGACCGCTCACGGCTGGCTTCGTTGGGGCTGAGTCTGAACGCTTTGGCGACGACGCTGCGTTCGAAGGTCCAGGGCACGATCGCGACGGATATCCAGCGCGAGGATCGGACGATTGATATCCGCCTGCGGGCGGAGGAGCGCTACCGGGACAGTGTGCAGGATCTGATGGAGTTGACCGTCGCCCAACGGGGGAAGACGGCGATTCCGCTGTCGGCCGTGGCGGAGGTGGCTCGGGTTGAAGGCCCGGCAGAGATTCGGCGCTCGGAGGGGGATCGCATCGCCCTGGTGACGGCGAATCTGGTGGGTCGAGATCTCGGCTCGGCGACGGTGGAGATCGAGGCGGCGATGGCGCAGATCACGATGCCGAGCGGGTTTGACTGGCAGATGGGCGGTCAGCGTGAGGAGATGGAGACGTCGTTCAACAGCATGCGGATGGCGATCACACTGGCGATCTTCCTGGTCTACCTGGTCATGGCGTCGCAATTCGAGTCGTTGATCCACCCTCTGGTGATTCTCTTCAGTGTTCCGCTCAGTCTGATCGGGGTCTTGCTGGTCTTGCTGGTGGCGGAGATCACGGTTTCTATCGTGGTGTTGATCGGGGTGATCCTGTTGACGGGGATCGTGGTGAACAACGCGATCATTCTGGTGGACTATACGAACGGGCTTCGGCGTGAAGGGGTGGCCAAGCTGGAGGCGCTGAAGCGGGCGGGCAGGGTTCGGTTGCGGCCGATCCTGATGACCACGATGACCACGGTGCTTGGGCTCCTGCCGATGGCGATCGGCTTCGGCGAGGGTGCGGAGCTGCGGACGCCGATGGCCTGGACGGTGATCGGGGGACTGATGACCTCGACGCTGTTGACTCTGCTGATTGTGCCGGCGGCCTACTCGCTAGTGGACCGGGGGGAGTAGTCGTCCGGCCACGCCTCACACACCTTGTGTTGTGGAGGCCTGCGGAGGGTAGTCCTCGAGCGGGCCCCGCTACTGGTCGGCGAAATCGTCTTCGGTGACCAGTAACGGAATCTCAGCTGAGAGATGAGTGATGGCCAACGCGACGATCGCGCGACATTCTTCCGGATCGCAGCCGTAGGTCTCGGATTTGAGGTAGTCGGTCTCGAACCAGATGTGGAGCTTGCGCGAGCTCATCACGGCGTTCTGGGCGAGGTCGAGGTAGTAGTCGAGCAGCTTGCCCTGGCTGCCCAGCTGGGGGACGAGGTTCTGTTGGACAGTGGGGAAGGCGAATTTGCGGACTTCCCGGAAGCGATCCTGGGGCCTGTTGTTGAGCAGGAGCGCGTCGGCGCACCAGATCTCCATTCTCTGCTCGTCGAGCTTGACCGCAGTCGCGGAGCAGATGTAGTCCCGGGTCTCGGCCGCGGTCGGGGTGGTGAGGAGGATGGGGAGGAGGACTATGGCCGCTGCGTATCTTTTCATCGGTCTCTCTCGGTTGCCGTGGGGTGCCCCTGGATCAGGTACGTCATGGCTGCGCCGGCTGTCTAGTCTAACGCCGGGCTCTCGAAGAGGCCGAGTTGCGCGCCACCAGGACGGCGGAACGCGGCGGTGGAGAGCTCGCGCCCGCGGCGCTCGAGGCCGGTCTTGCGCAGAGCGGTCTGGAAGAGGCCGTGAATCTGCTCTGCGTAGGGGCCGCGGCCTCGCATCCTGCGGCCGAACTCGGTCTCGTTGAGGCGGCCGGCGCGGACGTCTCGGATCCGGTTCATGACCCGGCCGTGACGGTCCGGAAAGTTCTCTTCGAGCCAGGACTCGAAGAGGGGAGCGACCGCACCCGGCAGTCGGACGAGGAGGTAGCCGGCGCTGGTGGCTCCTGCGTCGGCTGCGGCCTGGAGGATGGCGGGGAGCTCGGTGTCGTTGAGCCCCGGGATCACCGGCGCCATCATGACGGCACAGGCGATGCCGGCCTTGCTCAGGATCTCCAGTGCCCGCAGCCGGTCGCGCGGCGTGGAAGTGCGGGGCTCCATCCGGCGGGCGAGCTCACGGTCCAGGGTCGTGATCGAGAGGGTGACAGCCGCCGCGTTCTGCTCGGCGAGTTCTCCGAGGATGTCGATGTCGCGGGTCACGAGGCGGTTCTTGGTGATCACCCCCACGGGATTGCCGAAGTCGGCAAGGACTCGCAGGCAGCCGCGGGTCAGTTCGAGCCGGCGCTCGATCGGTTGGTAGGGATCGGTGACACCCGAGAGTGCAACGATCTGTGGCTGCCAGCTCTGTCTTTCCAGTTGGTCACGCAGTAGCTCGGGGGCCTGTTCCTTGACGAGGATCCGGGTCTCGAAGTCGAGGCCCGGGGAGAGCCCGAGGTATTCGTGGGTCGGCCGGGCGTAGCAGTAGATGCAGCCGTGTTCGCAGCCCCGGTAGGGGTTGATCGAGAAGGTGAAGGGGACGTCGGGGCTGTCGTTCCTCGACAGGATCGATCGACTGTCGTCGCGCAGGAACTGCGTGGCGACGGACTCGGCCCCCGGTCCCTCGGGCTCGAACTCCAGGCGTTCGAATCGACCCTTCGGGTTTTCGCCACTGGCTCGGCCTCGCGGCGTATGACCCATCTTGGTCACGACGGGATGCGTACCCTTCCTAGACCAACGACGAGGGGGAAGCGGTATGGGTGCGTCATGGTGATCTTCATGATTCTCGCTGCGGCCGTCGCTTCGGGTGGCGGTTGCCCAACCGGCATGCTCGCAGTTTCGGTGGCCGGTGGCGTGGAGGAGAGAGGCCGCCTCGCGTCACCCTACTGCCTCGACAGGACAGAAGTCACCGTCGCCGACTATCTCCTCTGCGTGGGGACGGGAGACTGCACGCCGCCGGGAGGCCAGGTGAGGGTCCCGGACATCCCCTCGAAGGATCTCTCACTGTGGAGCCGCTCGTGTAACGGTCCGCACTCCGAACGCTCGCAGCACCCGGTCAACTGTGTCGATTCGGGTCAGGCTGAGGCCTACTGCGCCGCCGTTGGCAAGCGGCTGCCGACCGAAGCGGAGTGGCAGTGGGCAGCGACTGGCGGTGAAGAGTCCCGGCGCTTTCCATGGGGTGAGAGCAAGCCGTCGAAGACGCTACTCAACGCCTGCGATTTCGACTGTCTGGATCGACTCCGCGCGTTCGGCCAGGCGCGTCCGACGCTTCATTACGGTGAAGACGGGTTCGCCGAAACGGCTCCGGTCGGCAGCTTTCCGGACGGCGCGGGGCGCTGGGGGCATCTCGACCTGGCGGGCAACGTGTGGGAGTTCACCGCGACGCCCTACTCGGCCGACGGGTCCGTGCGCGTTATGCGGGGAGGCGGTTGGCTGCAGAGCAATCGCGAGATGGTCGAGAGCGGATACCGTGGGGGATTCCCGGCCTCCGCTCGCGGCAGTGTCGTCGGTTTTCGGTGTGCCGACGATCTCTGAACGGGCCCTCAGTTGAAGATCTTGAAAAAGACCTTGAAGATCTTCTGAGTCCTGGGCGTCAGACGGGTTCGGCTCCAGGCGTCGCCGGCCTTCTTGATGACCTCGGCCTGGGTCGGGTAGGGGTGGATGGTCGCGGCGATCTTGCCGAGGCCGATGCCGTTCGTCATCGCCATGGAGATCTCGCCGATGAGGTCTCCGGCGTGGGCAGCGACGACGGTGGCGCCGAGAATCTGGTCTTTGCCCTTCTGGGTGTAGATCCTGAGGAATCCCCTGTTCTCCCCGTCGAGGATGGCCCGGTCGACGCTGGCCATCGGGATCTCGAAGGTGTCGAGCTCGGTCTCCTGGTCGGTGGCGTCTTTCGGGTAGATACCGACGTGGGCGACCTCGGGGCTGGTGTAGGTGCACCAGGGAATGACCAGATCGCTCGCCTTCTTGCGGCCGAAGAAGAGGGCGTTCTGAATGGCGATACGGGCGAGGGCGTCGGCGGCGTGGGTGAACTTGAATCTCGAAGCGATGTCCCCGACGGCGAAAACCCTCTTGTTCGACGTCCGCAGAGTGTCGTCAACGCCTACACCGTGCTTCGAGTACTCGACTCCTGCGGCCTCGAGGCCGAGGCCGTCGGTGTTGGGCTTGCGGCCGACGGAGATCAGCAACTCGTCGACGGCGAAGTCGTAGTGCTGCTGGTCGCCGTGGACGAGGTCGGCGTCGACGGTGATCCGTTTGCGGCCGTCGTCGTCGGCCGAGAGGTGGGTGTTCTTGCCACAGCAGTAGATCTTGACGCCGTCGTCCAGCATCTGCTGTCTCACGATGGCGGCGGCGTCCTCCTCCTCGACCGTGAGGATGCGGTCCATCGCTTCGATCAGGTGGACCTCGCTACCCAGTCTGGCGAAGCTCTGCGCCATCTCGCAGCCGATCGGCCCTGCGCCGATGATCCCGAGGGTCTTTGGTGCCTCGGTCAGGTTGAAGAGCGTCTCGTTGGTCAGGTAGTCGACGTCCTCGATGCCGGGGATGGGTGGCGCCGAGGCGCGGGCGCCGGTCGCGATGACGGCGCGGCGGAAGCGGAGCCGCTTGCCGCCTACCTCCACCGCGTCCGAGGCGACGAACTCGCCGTCGCCGATGAAGACGTCGATGCCGAGGCCGGCGAACCGCTCGACGCTGTCGTGATGACTGATTCCGGCCCGCAGTTGGCGCATCCTCTCCATGGCGGCCGCGAAGTCACCCTCGCCGCTTACCGCGGGTCCGCCGAACTCGGCTGCCGCGGTTCTGGCGTCGTGCCAGGCTCTGGCGGCGCGGATGACGCCCTTCGATGGGACGCAGCCGACGTTGAGGCAATCGCCCCCCATCATGTTGCGCTCGACGAGGGCCACCTTCGCTCCGAGGCCCGCCGCTCCCGCGGCGCTCACGAGGCCGGCTGTGCCGGCGCCGACGACGACCAGGTGGTAGCGATCGGCCGGCTCTGGATTGACCCAGTCCGACGGATGAACGTTGGCGATGAGTTCGCGGTCGTTGGCGCTTTCGTCCAGGACCGGAGTGTGCGGCTCAGACATCCTCGACCTCCTGTGCCAGGGCCCGCTTGGCGATGCGGGCCACGTAGAGCGTGACTGCGAGGGCCGCGACCAGTCCGACGCCGAGAGTGACCCAGTACTCGGCACCGCGTTCGATCTCGGTACCGGCCGCGACGGCGGCGATGGAGCCGATGGCCTTGCCGTAGTAGACGTAAAGGAAGGTCCCCGGGATCATCCCGACCGAGGCGATCGCGTAGTCCCTGAAACTGACCCGCGTCAGGCCGAGGCCGTAGTTCATCAGGTTGAAGGGGAAGATCGGCGCCAGACGGAGAAGGGTCACGATCTTCAAGCCCTCGCCAGCGACCGCCTTGTCGATGGCGGCGAACTTCTCGCTGCCGGCGATCCGCCTCTCGACCGCGCCGCGGGCGACGTAGCGCGCGACGAGGAAAGCGAGACAGGATCCGACGGTGGCGCCGATGAAGACCGTCACGGTGCCCTCGACGAGGCCGAAGATCGCTCCCGCGGCCAGTGTCAGCAGCGATCCTGGAATGAAGGCCACGGTAGCGACGGCGTAGCCGATAGCGAAGACGATCGGTCCCCAGACGCCGAGGCCCTCGACCCAGGCAGCGAACTGCGGGATGTAGGCGCCGACCTGCCTGCCCAGGTACATGACGGCGGCCAGCGCGGCGACCGCGCCTACGATCTTCAACACCTGCCGGCCGCGGTTCGGCCGGGACTCGGTCGGCGTCTCACTCATTGGACTCTCCATCGGGGACTGTGACGCGGGTGCGCCGTTCTCCCACACCTACGCTGGCGACAATCGCCCGGATCTATCTCCGAGCTTCGGGGGGAGAGACCGGGGACTTCGGACCGGTGCGGCCGGCGACTCACCCCGACGGGGGCGCATGCACCGGTGAGGATCCCGTCCTCGGCGATCAGGCGGCGATCCAGAGCGCCGTGGCGAGGAGCACGCCGCTGAGTCCGATAAACATCCCACCCACGGCCGCCAGATTGCCCCACAGGGTGCCGTGCTTCGCGGTCTTGCCCAGGGCGACGAGGCTGACCGAGGCCAGCAGTCCCTGAATCATCATGTAGCCGAACGTCGTGCCACCGGAGAGCGAGGAGCCGGGTGCCTGCTTCTCGGCGGCCAGCCAGTTGAAGACAGCTGCGGCTAGGGACACGGCAAGGACGACCCCGGCGATGAGGTCCCAGGGGCGGGGCTTGGGGCCAAGCGAGATGGAAGGCATTTTCATCGGGCTCCTACCGTTTCTACGCGAATCAGGTCGATACGACTGGCGGGATGTTAGCACGGCACTCCGAGCCGGAAACGGGCCCGGACGGCGGGGAAGCGTCACCCGTTGTCGAGCGGCAGGTGCTCGGGCCGGAGCAGGTCGAGGACGGTCTTGACCGGTGCGAAAGTCGTGGCCGGGACCTCCACGAAGACGGTGTTCCAGCCCGCCATGGCGCCGTTCCACAGGCCGGGCCGCTCGAGCGCCCTCAACGCCCTGCCGTCGTGCTCCTTGCGGCTGACGAAGAAGGTCGTGGGGTCGACGTAGCCGGCCAACTCGTACGCTTCCCCCCGTCTGTTGCGCATCGAACAGACGAGGTCTACGGGGTTGAAGTGGGTCGCATCCCTGAGAGCCGACTCCTGCACCGGATCTCGATGATCGACCTGAGAAGCCTCGACGATCTGGGGCGTGACCGAATCGTCCCGGCCGCCGACCCAGAAAGGACCTCCACCGGGCTCGCCGTCATTACGAACCATGCCGCACACCCGCAGGGGGCTTTCGAGACGTTCAGCCAGCCAGACAGCTCGCTCCTGTTCGGGAGGCTCGACCCCCAGGATGCGACCGACCGCCTCCGCTCCCTCGGTGGCGCTGGTCTCACCACTGAAGAGCGAGGTGGCGACCGAGGCGAGCTGCTGCTCGAGGTGGACGACCATGCCGATCAGGAGCCGTTTCCAGTAGACCACTTCCGGCTGGCGTTCCTGGGGCAGGACGTTGTCGATGTTCTTGACCACCACGATGTCGCCGCCGACCCTCTCGAGGTTGATGAGCAGGGCTCCATGGCCCGACGGGCGGAGCAGGAGCTTCTCGTCCTCCTTGCGGACGGGCATTCGGTCGGCGTCGATACTCAACGTGTCTGTCGCGGGATCCTGGATCGAGAATCCAACCTCGAAGGCGAGACCCTGGCTTCGTTCGAGGCCCTGCAGCGCCTCGCGGGCCTGTTCGAACAGCTCCAGATGCTCCGAGCCAACGGTGAAGTGCACCCTGACAGGGGTGCCGGCGGCATTCGTCGTGTAGCCGGCGGCTTCGACCAATTGCTCGACAAAGGCCGTTCGCGTGCCCTCGTGGCTGCGGTGAAAGGGGATCAGTGCCTTCGGCATCCGCCCGTATTCGAGGCCCTCGACGACACCCTCGGCGACGGCGACTGGATCCTCGAAACGCTTGCCGGTCACCAGGTCTGCGAGGGCCGGCGAGAAGGCGAAATCGCTGCGCCGCTCCCAGAACTTCCTGGCCCCCTCAGAAGGCTGTGCGTCGGCACCGGATGCCAGGGGCGCAAACATCCGGGTCGCGGCCCCGGAGGCGGGGACGAACTTACTCACCCGGCCGTCGTTGGCGGCCTCGAGCCAGAGCTCCTGCAGCGACTGGTGTTCCTCCGGTTCCACTCGGCGGATCCCGTCGCCTGGCGTGCAGGCGCGCACGATGCGGGGCGGACTGGGTGGATCGCGAAGAATCCGCAGCTGTTTGCGAGCGCGGCTCGCGGCGATACCGCGAGCATCGAGTCGCCGGAGATCTTCCGCAGTCAGATCGAGCATGATATTTGCTGGTCAGGGGGGACTGAGGGGACGTTGCAGGGCCGACTATACCCCCCGCGTGACGTAGAATCCGGGCGTTTCTGCGGCGAAGCGGCTGAGATTCTGTCATGACGATATTGCAAGCGATCGTTCTGGGCCTCGTCCAGGGAGTCACCGAGTTTCTCCCCATCAGCTCGTCGGCTCATCTGATCCTGGTCTCGAAGGCCATGGGCTGGCCGGACCAGGGCCTGCACTTCGATATGGCCGCCAACACGGGCTCGCTGGTGGCGGTGATGATCTACCTGCGTCACGATCTGGCAAGCCTTCTCGGAGGGCTTCTCGACCTCGGACGCGGCCGGGCTTCGGGGAGGGGGAGACTCTGCGCCCAGATTCTCGTCGCCACGGTTCCGGTCGGCCTCGCCGGACTGTTGCTGCAGGACTTCGTCGCCGGAGAGGGCCGCAGTCTCTGGTTGCTGGGGACGACTTCGGTGGTGTTCGGCTTGCTGCTCGCCTGGGCCGACCGATTCGCGGCGCCCGAGGCCGAGGGCGACGGCTCCTGGTCGTGGCGCAAGGCGATGGGTGTCGGTCTCGCTCAGGCTCTCGCCATTCTGCCGGGCACGTCACGCTCGGGCGTCACCATGACCGCCGGCCTGCTGGCGGGGATGTCGCGGGCACAGGTGGCGCGCTTTTCATTCCTGCTGGCGGTGCCGGTCGGGTTGATCGTTGCGGCCAAGGACGTGTGGGACCTGACGTCGGCAGACGGCGTCGAGGCACTCGACTGGCCGCCACTCCTGATCGGCATGGTCGTCTCCGCGCTGGCGGCCTGGGTGGCTATCGACTGGCTCCTCAAGTGGCTCGAGCGGCGGGACTTCAAAGCCTTCGCGATCTACCGTGTCGCGCTGGGGGTCCTCCTGCTGGCGATCGCCACGTTCTAAACTCTCTGCCACCCGGCGCGTATCTCAGCCAACCCAGAGGGACGATGGCTTTATCGGACCAGGAACTGATCACGGCTGCAAACCGCGGCTCGGAAGATGCCTATCGAGCTCTGGTGGAGCGCTATCAACAGCCCGTCATCGGTCTGCTCCTGCGCATCGTGCGAGACAGGGCCTGGGCCGAGGATCTGGCGCAGGAGAGCTTCATCAAGGCGTTCCGCGCCCTGGGCACCTTTCAGATCGAGCGCAAGTTCTCGAGTTGGCTCTTCAAGATCGCTCACAACACGGCGATCGATGCTCTGCGACGGAAACGAGTGGACACGGTTCCGCTCGAAACGACCGATTCGGACACCCCCGATCTGCTAAATTGCCTGCCAGGTTCCGATGTCGAGTCACCTGAGACGGTGCTGCGTGGGCGCGACCTCGGCGTCGCGATGGCCCAGGCGATCGGAGGACTCAGACCCGAGTACAGGAGTGTCATCGAGTTCCGATTCGTTCAGGGGATGGCCTACGACGAGATTGCTGAGATCATGGATCTGCCGCTGGGGACCGTCAAAACGCACCTTCACCGGGCTCGCAAGAGTCTCGCCAGAACACTGACTGAACAGGGTTGGGAACCCAGCGCCGATTGAGCGAAACTATTCGAAGCTGCGGCCCGTAGGGTCGAATGAGGCGGAAGAAGCCATGAATCGTGTCAATGACAGGACGTTGAGCCGCTGGTTGCGTTACGAGCAACTGGGCGACGACGTGCGCGCCGAGCGGATCCTCGGCGAGCTGATGAGCTCGCTGCCGCCGGCCACTGTGCCGACCGATTTTGCCGATCGAGTTCTCGTCGGCAGCGGCGTCGTCCGAGCCCGGCGGGCACCATGGTTCCGTGTCCAGCCCTGGGTCTGGAGAACGGCCTTCGCGACCTGGATGGTCTCGAGCTTTGTCGTCGTCCTCTGGTTCTCGGGCTTCCTCGGCGACCTGATTCGCTCGGGCCAGGCTCTCGTGCTCGGTTCGCGGGCCATGATCGCCCTCAGCCGTTTCGGAGCTGAGATCCTCACCGCGATGAGCGGCCTGCTGCGTGCGGGTAGCGCGGTGTCCAAAGCACTCTCCGGTCCCGGCACTCTGGTGCTGGTACTGGCTTGCGCCCTTGCGAGTCTCCTCGCGCTGCGCGCTCTGACCACGTTGGTCGTATCAGATAGGAGTACGCATCATGCTTGATCGTCTCAGACCCCTGGTGGTCGTCTCGGTGATTGTTCTGAGTGGAGCTCTCGTCGCCTCCGCGTCGGAGGTCTCGGACCTTCGCGCCGAGCTGAACGACCATTTCGAAGTCCTGGCCCTGAGTGACGGGTTGTTGCTCCAGGCTTACAGCGAGAGCGGTCCGCGAGCGGTGCAGGTCTCGAGTTCCGCCATCGCCCTCGACGGCGAAGAGGTCGGCGAGGACGAGCTCCGGGCCCGCCTCGGCGACGACGTGGCCGAGCTGGTTCTCGCTGCGGCCGAACTCTCGGAGCGGGAGCGCTTCGAACTCCTGTCGAGCACGAACGAGGCGGCTGACCAGGAGGACGAGGACTCCGAGGCCGACGAGGCGGTCGTCGCAGAGGGCGATGACGATGCCGAGGTCACCGAGGTGGCGCCCGATCGGCCGAGGAGGCCGAGACCGCCGAAGCGGGATCGCTCACGCCGCTCGCACGGCGAGCAGGAGATGGTGTTCGCCGGCAGCATGACGGTCGACGATGACGAGGTGACGGATGATGTCCTGGTGGTCGGCGGCTTCCTGAAGGTCGAGGGCAGAGTCGACGGAGACGCGACGGTTCTGGGCGGCAGCGCGACCATCGAAGGCGTGGTCATGGGGGACGTGACCGCAGTCGGCGGTCCGGTCCGTCTGGAGGACGGTTCGGTGGTCCATGGACACGTGACGAGTGTCGGCAGCCGGGTCTACCGCGAAGACGGCGCAACGGTTCATGGGGAGATCGAGTCAGTTCCGCTCAATGCCAACTGGGACTTCGGCGGCTGGAGCAACTGGCGGAACATGGACCGGCCCGATCGCTCGTACGGCTTCGATTTCAACCCCTGGCACTGGTGGACTTCGCTCGGCTGGACGGTGGTGGAGATTCTGTTCTTCGCCGGCCTGGCCTGGCTGGCTCTGCTGGTGGCCAAGGGGCCGATCCAGCGGATGGAGCGCCGGGTGGAGACCGAGCCCTGGAAGACCGGGCTGGTCGGCCTTCTGACTCAGGTGCTTTTCGTCCCGATGCTGGTGATGCTGGTGGTCTTTCTCGCGATCTCGATCATCGGGATCCCGCTCCTGCTGGTTCTACCGTTCGCCTTGTTCGCTCTGTGTCTGGTGATTGGCGTGGCTTTCGTGGCGGTCGCCGGCACGGTCGGCTCCTGGGCATCGGAGCGTTTCGGCTGGAGCCTGAACAGTCCGTTCTGGACGGTTCTGGTCGGCATGGGCCTGATCGCTTCGTTTTCGATCATCGGTGATTTGCTGAACTTCGGTGTCGCTCCCCTGCGCTTTATCGCCGGGATGTTCCTCTTCTTCGGATGCGTCATCGTGTGGGCCGCCTGGACGATCGGAATCGGCGCGGCGGTGTTGACTCGCTTCGGCACGGCAGACAACTGGAGCCGGGCCGAGGATCTGGTGGCGCCTTTGCCTCCGGTGCCGAGTTATGAGCCGGAGGTTGAGGAGATCGTGCTCGAGGATGACGCGGTTGACGAGGTCGCCGACGACGATGCTGACGAGGACACCGAGAGCGCTGAAGAGTAGCGGCGGTTGCGGTTTGGTGCTGCGTCGTTGGTCTTTGGGGTGGCATAGCTGGGGCCTCCCTTCGGCGCCTTTGAGCGGGCTTTTGCCGGTGTGTGAGGCGTAGCCGGGTTGGTTCCGGCAACACCCCCCACCTCCCGCCCACGTACAGCGCCTGCACCAACCCGGCTACGCCTCACACACCTAGGGTGGTGGTGCCCTTTGCGCTGGGAGTTGGTCTGCGGAGAGTTGCCCATGGGCTGGCGCAGCCAGCCAGTGAATACAGACCCTCCAAAGTCCTTCAGCGATTCAAGGAGGGAAAAGATCCTGTCTCCGCTGGGGTCTGGACGGGTTGGGCCAGCGGAGACAGGGTCTTTTCCCGCAGAACGCACATGACCGTCAAAAGTGGTCGCAGGGATGAACGTGGACGGGCCACCCAGCAGGGGCAGAGCGCGTGGGCTGGCGGAGGCCAGTCCCAGGAACTATGCCAAAATGGCCGGCCATGAGTGATGCCCCCACGATCCTTGTGATCGACGACGAAACCGGCTCCCGCGAGTCGATGGCGCTCGCTCTCGAGAAGACGGGAGTCGGGGTCCGGACGTTCGATGACGCACGTCTGGCGCTGGAATACCTGGAGACTCAGCCCGGTGTGACGTTGGTGATCTGTGATCTGCGGATGCCGGGGATGGACGGCCTGGGATTCCTCGAGGAGGTTCGCAAGAGAGAGTTTGATCTCGACGTGATCCTGGTGACGGGCTTCGGGACGATCGAGTCGGCGGTGGAGGCGATGCAGGTCGGTGCCGACGACTATCTGACCAAGCCCATCGATCTCTATGAGTTGCGCAAACGGGTGATGAATCTGCTCGAGAACCGCATGCTCAAGGAAGAGGTGACGAGCCTGCGTCAGATGCTGGACAAGAAGTTCGGCTTCGAGAGCATCGTCGGAAGCTCCGAGCCCATGGAGCGGCTCTTCGACCAGATGAACCTCGTGGCGCCGACGCGCTCGACGGTGCTGGTGAGCGGTGAGAGCGGCACGGGCAAGGAGTTGGTCGCCAACGCCCTGCACCACGCCAGTCCGCGGCGTGACGAGCGCTTCCTCGCGCTCAATTGCGGGGCAATCCCTCCGGACATTCTCGAGAGCGAGCTCTTCGGTCACGAGAAGGGCTCTTTCACCGGCGCCATCGGTCGCAAGATCGGTAAGTTCGAGCTCGCTCACCGGGGGACGCTGTTCCTCGACGAGATCAGCGAGCTCTACCCTGAGCTGCAGGTCAAGCTCCTGCGGGTCCTCGAGGAGCGGTCGATCATGCGGGTCGGCGGGGCGGAGACGATCGATGTCGATTACCGGCTGATCGCCGCCACCAACCGCAACCTCGATGAACTGGTGGCGGCCGGCCAGTTCCGCGAGGACCTGCTCTATCGCCTCAAGGTGGTGAGCCTGCGGATTCCACCGCTACGCGAGCGCCAGGAGGACATCCCGTTGCTCGCCGAGCACTTCCTCGCCCGTTTCTGCGAGGAGCACGGGCGCGAGCCCAAGCGTCTCGGATCGACGGCGATCGAGATCCTCAAAGCCTCGGCCTGGCCGGGCAACGTACGCGAGCTCAAGAACATGCTCGAGTCGCTCGTGATCTTCCACCAGGGAGAGGTCATCGAGCGGGGTGATCTCCCCGTCGAACTTCGGATGACCAGCAGCCTCCCAGGCTCGTCCCGGATTCAGCCGGCCTCGGGTGGCGTGCGGACGATGGACGAGATCGAGCGTCAGGCGATTCTCGAGACCCTGGAGGTCTACGATGGCCATCGTGCCAACACCGCCAAGGCGCTCGGCATCGGGCTGAGGACGCTGCAGCGCAAGCTCAAGGAGTACCGCCGGGAGTCCGAGCCGGCGGAGGCCGAAGCCGACTAGCGAATGACGTCGATCATCTCGCCGACCGCGGCCGACATGCCGACGAGAACGGCGCGCGAGATGATGGAGTGGCCGATGTTGAGTTCCTCGATCTCGGCCAGACCGGCCACCGGGGCGACGTTGGCCACGGTCAGGCCGTGACCGGCATAGACCTCGAATCCAAGGTCGCGGCCGATGTGGGCGGCGAGGGAGATCGCTCCCAGTTCCTCAGTTCCGGGTGTGGCTCGGGTGTATCGGTCGGTGTTGATCTCGAATCCCGTGATCGAGTCGCCGCCAACCTCACCGAGAAGCTCGATCTGCTCACGGTCGGGATCGAGGAAGAGCGAGACCATGATGCCGGCGGCGGCCAGTTGGTCGGCGGCGGCCTCGATGATGATCCGCTGGGAGACGAGGTCGAGGCCGCCCTCGGTCGTCACCTCTTCGGGTCGCTCCGGGACCAGCGTGACCTGGCCGGGGCGTAACTCGAGGGCGATATCGAGCATCTCGTCGGTCGCCGCGCACTCGAGGTTCAGTTTGCCGCGGATCGTCTCGCGCAGGGAGCTCATGTCGTCGTCCTGGATGTGCCGACGATCGCTGCGCAGGTGGACGGTGATACCGCTGGCCCCTGCCTCCTCGGCGAGTCGCGCGGCATCCACCGGGTCGGGATAGTCGACACCGCGGGCCTGCCGCAGGGTGGCCACGTGGTCGATATTGACGGAGAGCCGGGTCATTCGACAGAGTCTCCCAGTTCTTCGTCGATGGCGGCAAGCACCTCGTCCGCGAGGCGCTCGATCTCGGCCTGGTCCGGCCCCTCGATCATGACTCGCGCCAGGGGTTCGGTGCCGCTGTAGCGCAGGACCAGGCGACCCTCGGCGCCGAGTGTTTCCTCGACCCTGGCGGCGGCCTCGCGCACCCGCGGCAGCTGCTCGAGGGGTGGCTTGCTCGAGACGACCAGGTTCTTGAGCACCTGGGGGAAGCGCCGGAAGCCTTCCAATCGCTGGGACAGGGTCCTTCCGCCCTGGGTCAGGAGGGCGGCGATCTGCAGGGCCGTCAACAGTCCGTCGCCGGTGGTCGAGAGGCCCAGGTGCACGATGTGTCCCGATTGCTCGCCACCAAGGGTGAGTCCGTCTTCGCGCATCGTCGCCACGACCGCACGGTCACCCACGTCGCAGCGAGTGACGCCGATATCTATCGCCGAGAGGGCTCGCTCGAGGCCGAGGTTGCTCATCGAGGTGGCCACGATGCTGGCCGGCTCGAGCTCTCCCGCACGGTGCATGTGGCCGGCCCAGAGAAAGAGGGTCGCGTCTCCGTCGCGTAGTCGGCCCTGGTCGTCGACGAAGAGGACGCGGTCGGCATCGCCGTCGAAGGCGATCCCGAGATCACAGCCGTGTTCGAGCAGGGCCTGGCGCAGCGCCTCGGTGTGGGTGGAGCCGCAGTCCCGGTTGATGTTGCGGCCGTCCGGCGCGGCGAAGAGCAGCACGACCTCGGCGCCGAGACCCTCGAGCAGAGGGGCGGCGAGGGCGGATGCGGCACCGTGGGCGGCGTCGACGGCCAGTTTCAGCCCGGAGAGCGGTCGCTCGCCCGTCACGGTCGTTGCCAGCCAGCCGAGGTAGGCGTCGGCGACACCCGGCTCCGCCACAAGCTCAGGTCCCTCTTCGACCTCGGGGTGATCACCCTCGAGGCGAGCCTCGAAGGCGGCCTCGGCCTCGTCGGTCCACTTGAAGCCGTCGGCTCCGATCAACTTGATGCCGTTGTCCTGCCAAGGGTTGTGGCTCGCGGAGACCGCCACGCCCGCGGCCGCGTCGGAGCCGCGGGTCAGCCAGGCGATCCCGGGGGTGGGGAGGGTACCCACGAAGCGCACTCGGGCGCCGCCGGCCGTCAGGCCCGCGGCGAGCCAGCGGCACAGCTCGGGGGTGCTGAAACGGGTGTCGCCGCCGAGCACGACGCTCGGCGAGTCGCCGGTTTCCGAAAGCAGCCCGGCGAGTTCGAAACCCAGAGTCGTAACGGTGGAGCGATCTAAGGGAGCTTCACCGAAGGGCGCCCGGATCCCGTCAGTTCCGAACAGGCGGCGAGTTGCCATCGTCTGATTCGCTGCCGACATTCGGCAGGCTCTCCAATTCGTCGCCGGAGAGTTCGAGACTCTCCGCATCGAGTAGATCGGGTGAGAGATTGGGGATCTCGAGGGCGACGTGGACGATGACGATCGGTTCACCCTCGATGGCGATCAGAGGTTCGGGGGGTCGGATGGCGACTTCCTGCCTGAAGTCTCGGGCATGCCCTGAAAGCTGGATCGGCAGAGTCATGACCCTCTCGAGTTGCTCGAGGCGTGAGACCGGTCCGGAGACGATGGTGCTGTTGGGGACGACTCTCGAGCTCATGACCCGTGCGCCGGCGGCCGGCTCTCCCTGGAGATCGGCCATGACGGGAACGACCCGCGTGCCTTCGCGATCGAGCATGACCTCGATCACATTGGGCTCGACGGAGACCAGTTCGAGTCCCTCCGGAAGGAGAATCTGATCTTCCGTGAGCGGCACCTGCACCCGCCCCTCCTGCTCCGGCAGGTCGACGAAGACGTCGACAAAGGGAGCGGTGAAAGTGCGGATCTTGCTCAAGGGGCCGCGGGCGTTCACCCGGACGGTTTCGACCCGCTCGAGGAGCAGGAAGCTGTCCGGGAGATCGTAGCTCACGGCGACCTCGACGGCCTTTTCCGATTGCCGCTCGCGCTTCTCGCCGCTGAAGGTGAACCAGGCCAGACCGGCGAGGGCGAGGGCGAGCAGCCGCAGGCCCCAGAGGCTCTTCGCTTCGCTCATTTGGGTCTCCCGACCTGAGTGCCGATGTCACGGATGAGGTACTGGTAGAGCTTGTTGCGCAGCCCCTTGGCGTCGAGGTCCCGCAACAGCTGACCGCCCAGCGCGATCGACATCTTGCCGGTCTCTTCTGAGACGACGACGGCCAGGGCGTCGGTCTCTTCGGTGATCCCGATGGCTGCGCGGTGCCGTGTGCCGAGATCCTGCTCTAGGTTCGACCGCGAGGAGATCGGCAGGAAGCAGGAGGCGGCTGCGATGCGATCCTGCTGGATGATCGCCGCACCGTCGTGGAGTGGGGTATCCGGCGTGAAGAGATTGACCAGGAGGGAGTGCGTGGCGAGGGCGTCGATCTCGACGCCGTTCTCGATGTACTCCCTCAGGCCCTCCAGCCGTTGGATGACGATGAGCGCACCGGTCCGGGTGGCTGCCAGGGCCGTTGCCGCTAGCTCGACCTCCTGGATGGTCGACTTGGCCTTGCCCTGAGCGTTGAGGCCCCACAGGGGATTGCGCCCGAAGTTGGCCAGAGCGCGCCGGATCTCCTGCTGAAAGAGGACGATGATCGCCAGCGGCAGGAGAGTGAGGAAGCGCGATAGCAGCGACTGCAGGGTGATCAGTTCGACCTGGCCGGCCAGGTAGTAGACGCCGCCGAGGAAGAGAATCCCCAGCAGGATCTGGACCGCGCGGGTGCCGCGGATCAGAAGGAGCAGATAGTAGATGACGACCGCGGCGAGCAGGATGTCGATGAGGTCGCGGGCCCCGATGATCTCCGTCCAGTGCGCGAAGTTCACGGTCGGGCCTCCGCTCGATCGATGGCGTCCCACAGTTGCAGGAACTGGCGCGTGGCCGCGACGTCGTGCACCCGCAGGATGGCTGCCCGGTGATGCGCCGCCCAGCCCGCCGCAGCAAGGCTCCCCGGCAGACGCTCGGTGGGTTCGGCGTCTGCGACCGCGCCGATGAAGCTCTTGCGGCTCGCGCCGACGAGAATGGGGAAGCCCATGTCGGTGAATCGATCGAGCCCGCGCAGCACCGACAGGTTCTGCTGCGCGGTCTTGCCAAAGCCGATGCCCGGATCGAGAACGATGCGATCGGCGCTGATGCCCGCCGCCTGAGCCGCACCCGCGCGCTGCGCCAATTCGCCGGCGATCTCGCCGACGACATCGTCGAATCGGATGTCGACCTGCATGCTGCCCAGCTCTCCTCGGCTGTGCATGAGAACGATCGGGCTGGCGTGAGCGGCGACGACCGAGGCCATCGCGGGGTCGCCCAGAGCACTGACGTCGTTGATCAGGCTCGCGCCCTCGGCGAGCGCCGCGTCGGCGACCTGCGCCTTGCGGGTGTCGACCGAGATCGGGCGGTCGGTAGCTTCCCGCAGTCCTCGCAGGACGGGGAGCAGGCGATCCAGTTCGTCGGCGGGCGTGACCTCCTCGGCACCCTCCCCGTACACGCCTCCGCCCGGCCGCGTGGATTCGGCGCCGAGATCGAGAAGGTCCGCGCCCTCGTCGAGCAGCCTGAGGCCGTGAGCCACAGCGGCCTGCGGGTCGAGCCAGCGACCACCATCGGAGAAGGAGTCCGGCGTGATGTTGACGACCCCCATGACCCACGGCACGGTGCCGAAGTCGAGAGTGTCGCCATCGGCCAGGCGTAGGCTCTCAGGCTGAGTCGAGCCGGCCGTCGAGGCCGGGAAGGCGGCGCCCGGGCGTGAATCTGCCGTCGCCACAGGACGCATCGAGATCAGTCGCTTTCCAACGTTTCGCGGCTGCGGGTTGCCGGGGCCGGCTCCATGCCCCCCGGGGGGTCGTCGGCCAGCGGTTCGTCCGGCGTCGTCACGGTGGTCGGAGCGTCCGGCGGCGGTCCGCCAAGTGTCTCTTCGTTGTCGGGCGGTGCGAGGTCCTGTCCGGTCATCTCCTTGATCAGGTCGTAGACCTGCTTGCCCGTGACCGATTCGTACTCGAGCAGGTCCATCGCCAGCCGGTCGAGAACCTCTCGATGGTCGCCGAGAATCTTCTCGGCCGACTCGTGACCTTCACGGACCAGGCGGTCGACCTCCTGGTCGATGCGCTGAGCCGTGTTCTCGGAGTATTCGGTGCGCTGGTTGTAGTCACGACCGAGAAAGACCGGTTCGCCGCCGCCGCCGAAGGCCAGAGGGCCGAGCTGCGACATGCCCCAGTCGCAGACCATCTTGCGGGCCATGTCGGTGGCGCGTTCGATGTCGTTGCTGGCGCCGGTGGTAATGTCGTCCTGGGTCAACTCCTCGGCCACGCGGCCGCCCATCATCACGGCGATCTGAGTCTCGAGATAGCCCTTGCTGTAGTTGTGCTTGTCCTCGGTGGGCAGCTGCATCGTCACACCGAGCGCGCGCCCCCGCGGGATGATCGTCACCTTGTGGACCGGGTCGGCCTCCTTCGAGAGGGCGCCGACGAGAGCATGGCCGGCTTCGTGGTACGCCGTCACCCGCTTTTCTTCCTCGGTGAGCAGCATCGTCTTGCGCTCCACCCCCATCAGGACTTTGTCCTTGGCCCACTCGAAGTCGTCCATTTGGACGGCCTGTTTGTCGAGACGCGCGGCGACCAGAGCCGCCTCGTTGACGAGGTTCTCGAGGTCGGCGCCCGAGAAACCGGGGGTGCCGCGAGCCACGACTTCGAGCTTGACGTCCTCGTCGAGAGGAATCTCCCGCGTGTGGACCTCGAGGATGCCGCGCCGCCCGTTGATGTCGGGCCGGTCGACGACCACGCGGCGGTCGAAGCGGCCGGGCCGCAGCAGTGCCGGGTCGAGGACGTCGGGCCGGTTGGTGGCGGCGATGAGGATGACGCCTTCGTTGGACTCGAAGCCGTCCATCTCAACGAGGAGCTGGTTCAGGGTCTGTTCGCGCTCGTCGTGACCGCCGCCCAGACCGGCGCCACGGTGGCGGCCGACGGCGTCGATCTCGTCGATGAAGATGATGCACGGGGCGTTCTTCTTGCCCTGCTCGAAGAGGTCACGAACACGCGAGGCTCCGACGCCGACGAACATCTCGACGAAATCCGAACCCGAAATCGAAAAGAACGGCACATTGGCCTCACCTGCGATCGCCCGGGCAAGAAGCGTCTTGCCCGTACCCGGGGTCCCCATCAGCAGGACGCCCTTGGGAATCCTGCCGCCGAGCTTCTGGAACTTGCCCGGCTCCTTGAGGAACTCTACGACCTCCGACAGCTCTTCCTTGGCCTCCTCGATGCCGGCGACGTCGGCGAAGGTCACCTTCTTGCCCGAGTTGGTCAGCAGCTTCGCCTTGCTCTTGCCGAACGACATGGCCTTGTTGCCACCGCTCTGCATCTGGCGCATGAAGAAGATCCACAGGCCGATGATCAGCAGGAACGGGGCCCAGGTGAAGAGGAACTGAACCAGCGGGTTGCTCTTGGGCTCGGCCGCCCGGATCTGGACCTTGGCCTCGCGCAGCTGGGTGATGAGTTCCGGATACTCAGGGGGCAGGTAGGTGGTGAACTTGCCACCGTCGGGGAAGCGGTCACCTTCGGTGAACGAGCCGCTGAGATCCTGTCCGCGGATCTCGACTTCGGCGACACGGTCGCTCTCGACATGCTCGAGAAACTCCGTGAAGGTCAATTGGGTACTCTGGATCCTGCCGGACTGGAAGGTCGTCCACAGGACGATGACGACCATCAGGATGGCGATCCATACGATGAGGGTGCGAATTGTAGGGCTCACGGTTGGTTTCCTCTCAGGCCCGCGGTCAGTCGCGGGACAGGGCTCTGCTAGGGGGTACGCGCCGCAGTTGGAATCAATTCGGCGACCCAGGTCATGGCGTCGCCGTCGATGCGAAAGCTGTCGTCGATTGTCACGCCCGGAACCCAGGCGATGCGATCGTCGACGATCACGAGCGGCAGGGCGTCCCGACGTTCGCGCGCAATATGGCGGTCGATCAGGACGTCCTTGAGTTTCTTGACGTGGTCGCACCCGAGGGGGCGTACACGATCTCCGGGTTTTCGGCTTCTGATCAAAACGTGTTGTCCTGCTTCGAGGGGGAGCGACATGGCGGCCCGGGATTTCGAGCCCTGGAACATCCAAGGAGCCGGCTTCGACTCCGACATGCGCAGCGTCAGCCCGATCTCGGGGATCGACAACTCCCCCGGAACCCTTAGTGTATATGAGAACTCTCGTAGGTCGCCCGGGGTCCTGAGCTTCTGAACCAGACGGTCTCCGGCACTCTGCCAGACCCATCCGTCGCCACAGTCGCAGCCGATCGAACTGCCGGCGAGCTGCCGTTCCAGGTCCTTGCGCGCGCCCGCTCCGGCGGCGTAGGGCGCTCCGGCGGCGCGGCGCAGCGAGTCGAGGCCGAAAGGCCGCAGCGAAGCCGGTAGCTGTCTGAACGCTTCGAGGCTCAGCCGACCCTCTTCACGCCCGCTCGATTCGACCTCGAGATGCCGGCTGACGAGCTCGAGCAGCCTGTCGCTGGCGCCCCGAGCCGCCCGGGCCGTCGCCAGGAGGCCTTTCGCTGAAAAGTCGGACCAGCCGGAGAGCCGGGGGACCAGGGCGTGGCGCAGGCGGTTGCGTGGTCGCGCCAGGTCGTCGTTGCCCGGATCGAACACCGGCTCGAAGCCCGCGCCCTCCAGGGACCGAGCCAGATCGAGGCGATCGACTGCCAACATGGGGCGCAGGAGGTCGCCCTGAACCTCCCGCATGCCTCCGAGTCCGATGACGCCGGTGCCGAAAAGGAGTCGCAGGAGCACTGTCTCCACCTGGTCGCCGCGATGATGTCCGACGGCGATCCACTCGGCGCCGACCTCTGCCCGCTCCTGCCGCAGCCAGGCGTAACGTTCCCGCCGGGCGGCTTCCTCGAGGCTCTCGCCGGGGAGTCGGCGAGCCTCGACGTCGATCCGCCTCGAGCGCAGCGCCACGCCCAGCTGGTCGGCGATCTCTGCCGCCCGCCCGGCCCGGTGCGCGGAGTCCGGATCGAGGCCGTGGTCCAGGTGAGCCGCGGCCAGTCTCAAGGGACGTCGCCTCGCGATCGTCGCGAGCGCGGCCAGCAGGGCGGAGGAGTCGGGGCCGCCGGAGAAGGCGACGAGTAGGCCCGCGCCCGGCTGGATCGCCGGGTGGCGGTCCAGGAAGCGCTCGACATGCTCGACGAGAGGCTGGCTCAGCTGCTGTTTCCGGGTGAGGGAGCGGGGCCTCTCGCGTGAGGGCGCCCGATCGTGAATGGTGGCGGTGAAGGGACTTGAACCCCTGACCTAACGGTTATGAGCCGTTCGCTCTAACCACCTGAGCTACACCGCCTGGTTCGGTTGGCAGCCGCCCCGTGGCCGATCTCGAGATCGACGCTCCCGGCGCTACCGCAACGAGAGCGAGATTATAGAGCAGCCGGGGGCAGAAGTCCTGCCCCCGCGGGACTCTCGTCCCGGCGTCTGCCCGGCCCCGGGCGAGAGCTGCGATTGGGGAGAGAACTGTCCGCGGGGACATCCCTCGAGGGAGCGGTCCCCGCGAGCTTTCGCCTAGCCCAGTTTGCCGCTGAAGTGACTGAACTCGCCGAAGAAACGCCTGGCCGAATGCGCCATCGCTTCGGGGTTCAGCGAGTAGATGACCTGCTGGCCGCGACGCTCGTCGATGACCAGGTTGGCCTCCTTGAGCACCGACAGGTGACGGGAAATCGTAGGCTGGGCCAGCCCGAAGTTGCTGACGATCTCACCGACGCTGTGCTCACCGCGCTCGAGAATCTGAAGAATATTGCGCCGTGTCTCGTCCGACAGGGCCTTGAAAAACTTGTTGAGCTCGCGACCGAGCTGCCTTGCTTGCATCATGTCCCCCATAATTGGGTCCTCCAAAAGAAAAAAGTACCAGTTCGTAAGATGCCCAACTGCTCGTGTTTCCGTTGGTCTCCTGGCTTTAACGCCTTCAGGAGACCAGTGGGCTAACGTCTAGTGAGCATAGAAGCAAATCTCGTGCCAGGAGTAATCCAAGGTGGCGGAAGGTCCAATAGACGAGTCTACATCTACCCAATTACTACTTTTTGGCTGGTATTTGTGGCGCGTTGCACTGCGCCGAAGTGGACCCATTGCCCGCTTGATGCACCCGAAAACCGGAGGATCCGTCGGAATTGTGGCGCAAATCTCTCGGCCTGAGGGTGCGCTATCCGGCGGCGGCGAGGTGCTCGGCGACCGCGTTCCAGTCGGTGGTTCGAACCTGGCCGTGACGTCGTCCGGCCGACGATTCTCGTAGTTCCGGTCGTCGCGTGCTCCCAGACATCGATCCCGGCCAGAGGCGTCTTGCCCTCCATCGGGTGGGGGCCTGATTCGCGGTGGACGTCACTTCGAGCGTGTCCTTGTCGACGGCCAGCCGGCCCGACGCGGAGCCGAAGAAAGTCGCAGCAGCCTTTGCAAATGCTGCCTTATAGGCATCTGAGCCACCCCGGTCGCGGCCGATCGCCGCCGCCGGGTCTCCGATCTCGGTGCCCCGCCGTCGGGGCTCATGATCTGCCAGAAGAGGGTGTGGTTGGCGTGACCGCCACCCTGGTTGCGCGCGGCTGTGGGGAACGATGCCGGCTCGTCGCCGGGTCCGCGCATCGGGTCCTCGACGCTCAGCGCCGCGAGGTCATCGTCTCCCTTGAGAACGTTTGTTCAGGTGACGACGTGGGCCGCGTGGTGCTGGCCGTGGCGGATTTCCATCGTTGGTGTGTCGAGATGGATCTCGAGAGCACTGTGCCCGCGGTGCAGTGCGGGAAGTTGATGCACTGGAGATTCCTCCGGTGGGTTCGAGGGCCGCGCGAGGTGGAGTTTGTGTCGCGGATCGATGCCGGCGAGGGAGGGCGACTGAGACGCGGAGTCTCAATTTGAGACTCCTTGGACAACGGACCGCAGCCGCGGAGAATGTCCGTTGACTTCCGAGGTGTGCTTCCATACTATTTGCCGGCCCCGAACCGGGAGGTTAGCTCAGTGGGAGAGCATCTGCCTTACACGCAGAGGGTCGGGGGTTCAAATCCCTCACCTCCCACCAATCAGCAGCTCGGTTTGGGAACAGTACCTGCGGGGTCGTAGTTCAGCTGGTTAGAATGCCGGCCTGTCACGCCGGAGGTCGCGGGTTCGAATCCCGTCGGCCCCGCCATTTCATCTCCCTCCCAAGCTCAGACAACGAAGTCGGTATCGCCCTCGGCCGGGGCCCGCAAGGGCGCCCGTCGACGCGCGCCAGGTGGCCTTCCAAGTTGACACTGTCCGTGCGCGGAAGTGTAATGTCCTTCCCTTGAGCAGTCTGGACGCAGCGAAGCGACAGGAGAGAGGTCAGGAGGACTTGGGTCGTGGGTTTCGATGACGAGCTGGTGATTCGTCTCTCGGGTGACCCCGACCGGGTAGCCCGACTCGCCGGCCTTCTCAGAGAGGCGGACTCGGGGATCGACATGCGAGTCGAGTCCGCCCCGCCGGACGCTCCCATAGGCAGCGGGGACGGCGTGCTGGTTCTGCCCTCGCTGGACGTCGGCACCCTCTCCAGCGCTTCGTCGCCACGGCCCGTGCCGGTCTTCCTGTCCGGGCGCGATCTCGAGACCCGGTTGGCGGATCTCGGGGGCTTCGTCACGCTCAAATCGCTGGTCCACCTCTGGGAACATTGCCGGTCGACCGTGAAGGCGGTCACGACGGCCCATGAAATCGGCATCTTCTCGACGAGCGAGGAGAAGGAGGCCGAACTTCAGCGCGCTCTCCTCGCTTCCGCCGAAGAATGGCGGCTGACGTTCGACACGGCCAGGAGCGCCATCTTCGTCTTCCACCTCGACGGCTCCATCGTCCGCCTCAATTCGGCGGGTCGGCAACTCGCCGGAATGGACTATCCCGATCTGATCGGCCGGGACCTCGGGGTCCTGGGAGACAGGAGCCCCTGGATCGAATGCCAGGAACTCCTCGCGGAGGTCATCGAGACGGGGTCGACTCGAGCCGAGACTGTGCATTCGGCCGAGGGTGCGTGGGACCTGGTGGTGGGAGTCTCGAGTAAGGGGACCCTACACCGAGCAGTCCTTACGCTTCAGGACGTGTCGAAGAGAGAGGCTCTTCAGGATGAGCTGCACCACAGCCAGACCATGACGGCCCTCGGCAAGCTGGTCGCCGGCGTAGCTCACGAAGTGCGCAATCCCCTCTTCGGCCTTTCTGCGGCCACCGACAACCTGGCCGATGAGTTCGCCGAGATGGACGAATTGCAGGACTACATCAGGATCTTCCGCGGCGAGGTCAGGCGATTGAACGAGGTCATGGGAGACCTCCTGGAGTACGGCAGGCCTTCCAGCGTCCAATTGGAGAGTCTGGTGCTCGGCGATGTCGTCCGGGAGAGCGCCAACGGCTGTTCGGCGATTGCCGGCAAGCGGGACGTGTCGATCGAGTGTCTCGAGGACGACGAGGGCACGACGGCCTTCGTCGATCGTGTCCTGCTGACTCGGGCCCTTCAGAACCTCATCGAGAATGGCATCCAGCATTCGTCCAACGACTCGACGGTTTCGGTGGCCTGGGGCCGCAAGGGCGGCTCGAGCTATGTCACGGTGACCGACGAGGGGTCAGGGCTGACGGTGGGGGAGGAGGCGAGAGTGTTCGATCCGTTCTACTCGCGGCGGGAGGGCGGGGTGGGCCTCGGCCTGTCGATCGTGCAGCGTGCCGTGAGCGACTGCGGTGGTGAGGTCGTGGCGGAGAATAGCGGTGACGGGGGCGCCCGATTCACTGTCACGGTCCCCTCGGGCGAGAGTCAGCGAACGTGATGGGACGATCCACAGGGAGCCAGTCGGGATGACGGGTCGAGTTCTTCTGGTCGAAGACGAAGCGAGCGTGCGCTTCGCCGTGGCGAGGTTCCTGCGCCGGAAGGGCTTCGATGTTTCGGAGAGCGCCAGCTGCGCGGAAGCCTTCGGGATGATGGAGTCCTCGCGCTTCGATGCGGCCGTGCTCGACTTCGCGCTACCCGACGGAGACGCGCTGCAGATTCTGGATTGGATCTCGAAGCGCGATGTCGAACTGCCGACCATCGTTCTCACCGGCCATGGTTCGATCGATCTCGCCGTGCGCGCGGTGCGCAAGGGCGCGCAGCAGTTCCTGACCAAGCCGGTGGAGCTGCCGGCTCTGGTGACGATTCTCGAGCGGATGATCGGGCATCACCGGAATCACCGTCTCGTCAGGGCGGGGCGCGTGAGGGCCTCCGGCTCGACTGAAGATCCCTTTCGGGGCGAGAGCACGGCGATCCAGGAACTCGCCAAGGAAGCCCGGATCGTCGCCGAGTCGAACCGGCCCGTTCTCATCGAAGGAGAGACTGGCACCGGCAAGGGTGTCCTCAGCCGCTGGCTCCACGAGGCGAGCCCGCGAGTCGGGGATCCATTCGTCGACGTCAACTGCGCCAGCCTGACTCAGAGCCTGCTCGAGTCCGAGTTGTTCGGCTACGAGAAGGGTGCCTTCACCGGAGCCGACGCTCGCAAGGTCGGGCTGATCGAAGCCGCCGACGGGGGCACCATCTTCCTCGATGAGATCGGTGACTTGGACCTGGGGAACCAACCCAAGTTCCTCAAGGTGCTGGAGGAAGGGCAGTTGCGCCGGATGGGTTCGACCAGCAATCGTCGGATCGACGTCCGTCTGATTGCCGCGTCTCACCACGACCTTCCGGCGTTGTGCCGCGAGTCCCGGTTCCGAACCGACCTCTACTACCGGATCAGCACCCTCACGCTCCGGGTGCCGGCGCTGAGGGAGCGTGCCGAGGACATCCCGGTGCTCTCCCGGTACCTGCTACAGCGCTGTTCGATGGAACTCGGCAGGCCGGGACTCGAATTCACCGACCGTGCTCTGGACCGCCTTGTGCGGCACGGCTGGCCGGGGAACATCCGGGAGTTGAAGAACGTCATCGAGCGTGCGGCGTTGCTGGCCGATCGATCGGCGATCGACAACAAGGACCTGCGGCTCGGCTCGAGGCTCGAAGAGCCGGCGGGAGGGGCCGACGACGAGACGCTTTCCCTCTCCCTCGCCGAACTTCAGAAGCTCCATATCCAGAGAGTCCTCGCGGCACACAACGGCAATGTGCAGCGCACCGCCGAGGTCCTGGGGATTGCTCGGAGCACTCTCTATCAGCGATTGAGAGAGTTCGGCCTCGGGGACTCCGAGTCGTGACGTCGCGGGTGCTCATCGTCGACGACCAGGAGTCGGTGACGTTCAATCTGGAGCGCCTGTTCAGGAGAGATGGCTGGTCGGTCCGAGTCGCGAGCACCACGGAGCAGGCCATGGCGAGCCTTCGGGACGAGACCTTCGATCTCCTGGTCTGTGACCTTCGACTCGGGGCTGCTGTCGATGGCGACACGGGCCTGACGGTCGTCCGCAAGGCGCGTGAACTGTCGAGCGAGATAGTGATTGTCGTTCTGACCGCCTACAGCTCCGAGCAGAGTGTAGAGATCGCGACTCGATCCGGAGCTCAGCGGGTGCTCAGCAAGCCATTGAGGCTGAAGGACCTACTGGCGGTGGTTCACGAGCTCATGGCCGAGCCCGGACCGGCACAGCCCTAGGCTCGGGTCTCTGGCGTGAGGACGTGACCGAGGCGGCCGGCCCGGGTCGCGCGAGCAGGAAGCCCTGGACGTAGTCGACCTCCAGTTCTCGCAGCGCCTCGAGGTCCCTTTCGTGGTCGACGCCCTCGGCGACGACCTGAGCTTCGATCTTGCCGGCCATCGAGATGATCGATCCGACGATGGCGAAGCGCATCGGGTCCCGGTGCAGGCCCTTCACCAGCGCGCGGTCGAGCTTTAGGATCTCTGGCCGCACCTCGAGAAGCGTCAGGCAGCTGACGCACCCGGCCCCGAAGTCGTCGATGGCGAAGCCGACGCCGATCGCCCGCAGCCGTTCGAGGGCCCGCTTGAATCGATGGCCGTCGTAGCTCGTCGTGGCCTGGACGATTTCGAGCAGGACTCTCTCGCCGGAGATTTCGGCTTCGGAGAGGCTCTCCTCGAGGAATGAAGGAAAGTCGACGTCCCGCTCGAGAGTGCTCGAGTGGACGTTGAGTGCGACGGACAGTTCGACGGGTAGCTCGCGGGCAGCTTCGAGGGCCGCCGCGATGCAGACCCGATCGACCCGGATCTCCTCGCGCTTTCGACGCACATACTCGAAGAGAATCGCGGCGTCGCTGGCAGTGGTGTGACTCGGTCCGCGGGCGAGGCCTTCGGCCATGGCGAGCTCGAGGTCGACCTCACCGGAGAGTCGGTAGATCGGCTGGAAGCTCACCGTCAGTCCCCCGGGCTCCAGGATCTCGTCGAGCAGGGTCTTCGGCATCAGGAGCGTCCCTCGAGCAGCCGCGTCACCGTCCGAGTCAGGTCTGCGAGCGCCTGGGGCTTGTCGAGCACCACGTCGGCACCTGATTCGCGGCCCTGTCTGTCGGTCGACGTCGTTCGCACGGCGGTGAGGAGGATCGTCTTGACTCCCGGGCAGACCCTGCGGGCGAACGAAAGAACCTCGTAGCCCTCGCGCCCGTGATCGGCCGTCAACTGAAGGTCGACGATGAGGGCGTCGTAGCGGCGGTTGCGCAGCAGTGCCTCGGCCTCGTGGCGCTCGCTGGTCGATTCGGCGATGAACCCCCGGCGGCGGAAGAACTTGACCATGGACTCGCGGACCGAGCTGTCGTCATCGACCAGCAGGAGGCGCCTGCCCTCCTCCGCCTCCGGTTCGGTGGTCCCGCTCGGTTGAGTCATGACGCAGTCACAGGAGCAATATGCAGGCCAACCCGCTGAACGTGGAGTCCGCCGCGCCCGGCCGCGTCATCCCGGGGCTTTCGCCCTGTTTGGGGGTGTCGGGAGACGCTCGAGGGAGTGTTCGATTTCCGGAATCAGTGTTCGACTTCCGGAATGCCCGGTGCGGCTCAGGGGAGAGGCGTTGAAGCGATTCAGGGCGGCGCTTCAAGCCCCCCGGGCCTTCTCGCCATGGTCGGCGATCTTGGCACCCCGCTTGCTCTTGACCCCTTGGACGGCGGACCGAAACGGGCGCCGAAGCCAACTCTCAACGTCACGGACAAGACCCGGTATGGAACGAAAGAAGATCCTCCTAGTAGACGACTCCACGACGGCATTGATGATGGAGAAGATGCTCCTCAGCCGTGGTCCCTACGACCTCGAGACCGCCGGCGACGGCGAGCAGGCTGTGGCTCAGGCCACCGCCAATCCTCCCGATCTCATCCTGCTCGACATCAAGATGCCCAAGAAGGATGGCCTCGAAACGCTGCAGGAACTCCGCGCCCACGAGGCAACCCGGGACGTCCCCGTGATCATGGTGACGACTCGGAGCGAGCGGGCCAACGTGGACCAGGCCTTCGAGATCGGATGCAACGCCTACGTCTACAAGCCGATCAACGCCGAGGAGCTCTTCTCCACAGTTCGAGAGCTCCTCAGTGCGGAAGGCTCGTCATGACGACGCCCGAGCAGACCCGTCTCGACTACCCGCACAAGGTCCTCGAGGCCACGCGGCAGTACGTGAGTGAACTCCTGGTGGAGAACGACGCGCTCAAGGAGCAGCTCGCGCTGAGCGCTGGCGACCAGTCGCGCCTGCGTCGCCGACTGGACGAGCTGGAGGCTTCGGTGAGCACTGACAGGGCCGAACAGCTCCGACTGGCGGAAGAGAGACTCGAGATCGAGCGACGGAGCCGTGAGCAGACCCGGAGGTTCGCGGAGATCGAACAGCAGAACGGCAACCTCGCCAACCTCTACGTGGCGAGCTATCAGTTGCACGGCTCTCTGGATCACAGCGAGGTTCAGCAGGCGATCAAGGAGATCGTGATCAACCTCATCGGTTCCGAGGAGTTCGGCATCTACCAGAAGCGGGACGGCGAGCTCCTTCTCGTCGACAGCGCCGGCACCCGTGCCGGCTCGACTTCGATTCCCGACACTCTGGCGAGTGGCCTCGCTCGCAGTCTCGAAACTGCCGAGACCGTCGTCACCGGGGACGACGAGGCCGATGGCACTCCCATCGTCTTCGTCCCCTTGCGTCTCAGCGCCGGCGTCGTAGGCGCCATTGTCATTTTTGAGCTTCTGGCCCACAAAACGGGCCTCGAATCCGTTGACTTCGAGCTCTTCGAACTGCTCGCAGCTCATGCGGCCCCGGCGCTTTATCTCGCCGAGCTGCATGCCGAGCAGCAGGTCGAAGCCGCCGGAGTCACAACACAGTAAGGAAAGGGAATCACCATGAAATCTTGTTTGCGTTTCGTCGCGGTGGCCTGTCTGATCGGTCTCGCCGCTACCCCGTCTGGGGCTGTAGATCTGGGTGAGAACATCTCGCTTCACGGGTTCGGTACCTGGGCCTACGGCAAGACCGATGGCAACCTCTATCTCACAGGCTCTGAAGAGGGGGACTACGGCAACACCGACTTCTACCTCAACATCCAGGCCCAGCCCTCGGAGAAGCTCTCCATCTCGGCGCAGGTCGGCTGGGTCAACGACTACTTCGGTACGAACGTAGATTTCGACTACGCCTTCGCCGAGTATTCGTTCTCAGACGCCGCCAAGTTGCGGATGGGGCGAGTCAAGCATCCGTTCGGCATTTACGGTGAGATCCAGCGCGTCGGTGTCCTGCGTCCGTTTCTGACCCTCCCGCAGACCATCTACGGGACGTTCGGCTTTATCGGAGCCGGTTACGACGGCATCGGGCTCACCGGACAGACGTACTCGGAGAATGGCTGGGGCTTGCGCTACGACATCTACGGTGGCGAGCTGCGCACCGATCTCGAGATCTCCAACCTCCTGCTCTTCCCGATTTTCCAGGACCCTGCCTTCCTCAACGATGAGGTGGCCCGGTACGAAGGGGCGGTCACCGACATGCTCGGCTTCCGCTTCGACATCTCCACCCCGGTTAATGGCCTGCGCTTCGGAACCTCGGCCTACACGGGAACCGAGGCAGAGTCCCAGATCTTCACCCAGGGGTCGGACCGCACCATCCTTGGAGCTCACGTCGAGTATGGGGCCGACGGCATCATGCTTCGCGCCGAGTATCTGGACTTCGAGCAGAAGGACAACACGGTCGATCCTGTCGACCTGGTCTCGAGCAACTACTACGTCGAGGCTTCCTACCGGTTCGCGAACAACTGGCAGATCGCCGCGCGGTACGACGAAATGGACCTCCAGCTCGTCGGCCTCGAGAATCTCCCGCTCACACTGCAGGAGGCCTTCCGCCACGAAGAAGTGAGTTTCGGACTCAACTACTGGCTGAGCTCGCACTTCGTCATCAAGGCCTCTCTCCACAAGGTCTCCGGGCTTCGTTTCGCCTCCATTGAGACCGATGCCCCCCTGGACGTCATCTTCGGCAACCAGTTCGACAAGAACACCGATCTGATTCAGTTCGGTGGCCAGTTCAGCTTCTAGTCGGGAAGGAGAACGGAAATGTACAAAACGTTACTCGCAGTCTTCCTGGCATTGGCGGCCTTCTCCGGCGGCCTGTCCGCTCAAGAGTCGGACTTCCAGGTCATCGTCCATCCCAACAACCCCGCGACCTCCCTGTCTACCGCGCAGGTGACCCGCTTGTTTCTCAAGCAGACCACCCGGTGGGACCACGGGGGCGAGGTCAACCCGGTCGATCAGCTGCCCGCCTCAGCCTGCCGTGTGTCTTTCTCGGCCGACGTTCTCGAGCGCAACGTCGGCGCGGTGGAGTCCTTCTGGCAGCAGCAGATCTTCTCGGGCCGCTCCGCTCCGCCGGTCAAGCTCGGTAGTGACGAGGCGGTCGTCGACTACGTGAAGAATCGTGTCGGAGCCATCGGCTACGTGACTCGTAACGCCAGTACATCAGGCGTCAAGGTGCTCACGATCGACGGTTGACTCCGTGGCCGGGCCGCTCTCAGGAGCGGTCCGGCTCTTCTTGTCGACGAACCCTTCAAGTGAGAAAGACCATGAGCAAGACGCTCGAAGGATTCGACGACGAGAGGAGATGGATCTCCCAACTCCAGGGAGAGCTCGACCGACTCCGCAGCCGTCTGGCGCTGGAGATCGGCAGCTCAACTCTCCCCGGAGAGGCGTTCGACGCCATGCTCTTCCGGGTGGGCGAGGCGCGCCTCGCCATTCCCCTGGCAGGCGTCGAGGAGGTGGTGATGGTTGCCGCCACTGCTGCCATTCCGGACGCGCCGCCCTGGATCTCGGGACTGCTGGACCTGCGCGGCGAAGCCCTCGTCGTCCTCGACGTCGGGGCGCGCATCCAGCGTGGACAGCGAGAGCCGGAGCTCAACGATCTGATCGTGATCGCACGGGTCGAGGACCGTCGGGTCGGCCTCGTGGTTCAGGAGATCGTCGACATCGTTTCAGTCGACCGCGAGGAGATCGCGAGCGCCATGACCGAGCCCGAGGAGGCGCCGTATGTGCTGGGCGTCTTCCTGCACGAAGACGTACAGACTCAGTTGCTGGGCCTGCAGCCCCTGCTGGCCCTGTCGGATCTGCCGGGGCCGGACTCATGACGCCGTTCGATCCGCTCCTCGAAGAGGTCTCGTCGCGATTCGGCCTGACGCCCCGCTCCAACTGGGACCAGGAGGTGGATCAGGCGGCGCGCATCCTCGCTGCCCGGTTCGATTGCGAGCCGCTGGATCTGGTGGCGCGGGCCGAGGAGGACCCTCGGATCATCGATGTCCTGGTCGGCCATCTGACGGTGGGCGAGTCCTACTTCTTCCGGCACGGTCAGCACTTCGAGGCTCTGGAGCGGCACCTCGAAGCCTGGAGTCTCGAGCCGGGCGACAGGCCCTTCCGGGTCCTGTCGCTGGGCTGTGCCACCGGAGAGGAGGCCTACTCGGTGGCGATCACGGCACGGAAGACCCTGGGTGCGAGGCAGGCGGGCCGCGTCGAGATCCTGGGTTGCGACCTGTCGAACGCGTCCGTGGAGAAGGCCGACCATGCGGCCTACGCCGACTGGTCGTTCCGAGGCGTGGATCCGGCACTGCGCGAGAGTCACTTCGAGGCCGAAGGCGAGACATGGCGGTTGAACGAGGACGTGCGCAGCCTCGCGACGTTCTCGGTGAGCTCCATCCGGGACTTCACGGCCAGGCTGCCCTCCGGGTCCGTGGACGCTGTCTTCTTCCGCAATGTGGCTATCTACCTGACGGCTGAGACCACGCGCGCGATCTATGCGGAGATCGCTCGGGTCCAGCGGGACGCCGGCCTTCTGTTCGTAGCGCCTGCGGATCCTCGCCCGGCCGAAGCCCTCGCTCGAGTCGATGGCGAGGGGCACGGTGTCTATCGCAAGGACGAGTCGGTCGAGACGTATCCCGATCACGCTCTTGGCCTGCCGATGGAACGGGTCGGTGATCGACCCGCTCCTGACTTCGAGGCTGAGGCCGCCAGACCCGTGCAGATCCGCGAGACAGCCCCGGTGATCGTTCGTCCCGAGCCCGCCCCGCCGGGCGAAGAGCTGCTCAGCAAGCTCCAGCTCCACGGCGACCGAGGTGAGACACGAGAGGCGCTGAGAATCGCCGACGAACTGATCGAGGCGTCGCCCTCCTGCCCTTCCGGTCATCTCCTCCGGGCCAGACTCCGGATCGCGGCCGGTGAGGAGGCAGAGTCCCTGCCAGACCTGCGCAAGGTCGCCTTCCTCGACCCCGGACACTGCGTAGGGCGCTACTGGTACGTGGTCGCCCTCGCTCACAGCGGCCAGGAAGCCAAGGCCGATCGACAGCTCGGGGTGCTCGAAGAGCAGCTGCGGGAGCTTCCCGAGAACGAGCCTCTCGAAGACGGAGAGGTCACCGCGGGCGAACTCCTTCGCGCTGTCGAGGAACTCGCCGGGAGCCGACGATGAACGCGCAGGACTACGCCAAGCTCAAAGCGAGAGCCCGCCTCCTCGCCCTGAGACCGGACTCCGAGCTGGACCGCGAACTCGAGATGGAGGTCGTGGTGGCTCAACTCGGCAGAGACTCCGTCGGCGTCCCCGTCGGATTCCTTCGAGAGATTCTGCGAATGCCGCCGTTGACGGCGCTACCCTCGCTGCCCCCCGAGTTCCTGGGGCTGGTCCAGATACGAGGCGAACTTGTCTCGGTGGTCGACCTCGGCCGGCTTCTCGGGCTCACCGAGGCCCGCCAGGATGGCTCCCTTGTCGTTGTCGAACAGGAGGGCAGATCGCTGGGCCTGGCGACCGACGCGGTTCTCGGAGTGCGACAAGTCTTCCGTGACGAACTGACTCGCGACTCCGACGAGACGATCTTTGGCGGGGGCGATCTGCTTCGCGCCACGACTCGCGACCTGCTTTCGATTCTCGATCCGGAGAAGCTCCTGAACGACGAGCGCATCGTCGTTGGCGCGTCGACGTTCCAATCATCCAGCACTCCATCTGTACACCACTCCGGGCACTCCCCGGGTTCCAACACCGAATAGAGAGACCGAACATGACTTGGATCAAGAGAGTGACTTCACTGAAGATTCGACACAAGATCGTCGTAGCCCCGCTGCTGGCCGCGCTCGCATTCGTTGCGATCCAGGTTGTCGACTACCGGGCAAACCAGACCCAGGAGGCGCTCCTCCAGGAGATCTCGGAGGGTCGCTTCCCGGCCCTGGAGACCAGCCGCGAGCTGCGTGAGACCCTTTCGGCGATCCAGCGCAGCCTCCAGGACGCAGTGGCGGCGCAGGATCGCTCGATCCTCGAGTCGGCTCACGGCCTCGCGGCCCAGTTCGACCAGCTCGTCGAGGCGGCCAGGGAGAACCCCATCCGTGAGACCGAGACGATCGACGCCCTGGCGGGAGACTTCGAGGCGTACTTCGCGCTCTCGACGGAAGTCGTGAACCGCATGATCGGCGGCGAGATGGGCGAGGAACTCGTCACCGACATCCAGGCGATGACCTCTCGCTACAACGCGATCAGGGACGCTCTCGACGAGGGAATGATCGCCGACAAGGCGGCCATCGAGGCCGCGTTCGAGACCACGCACGAGAGCCAGCGCCGCACACGGGCGATCAATCTCGCGGTTGCCGTGACCTGCATCATGCTCCTGGTTCCGGCGACCATCTGGGTCATCCGCTCGGTGACGATTCCCCTGCGGGGCCTGCTCGGCGTGGCGGAGCGGCTCGCGGCCAGCGACCTGTCGGTCGTGATTCCCGAGAACCAGTCGAGAGACGAGATCGCTCACCTCCACAACGCATTTCGAGGCATGTCGGGGAGCCTGCGAGAGGTGCTCGGCAATGTCTCCACCAGCGTTCGTGAGCTGTCGTCGAGTGCCGCCGAGATCTCGGCCACCGCTCAGCAGTCGGCCACCACGGCGACTCAGCAGTCGTCGACAGCCGCTGAGGTCTCTACCTCGGTCGACGAGATCCAGCACACCAGCAAGTCCGCGACCGCTCAGGCTCGCGAGGTAGTTTCGGTTGCGGAGGACGCGCTCGAGAAGGGGCAGCAGGGCCTGGAAGCCATCGCCGAGGCGGTGGGGAGCATGGAGACGATCGGCGATCGTGTCGAAGGTCTGGCGCAGAAGATTCTCGGGCTCAACGAGAAGAACGCCGAGATCGCGCAGATTGTCGATACGGTGAACGAGCTCGCCGAGCAGTCGAACCTCCTGGCGGTGAACGCCAGCATCGAGGCGGCCAAGGCGGGTGAACAGGGTCGCGGCTTCGCGGTCGTCTCCACCGAAGTCAGACGGCTGGCCTCACAGAGCAAGCGCGCGACGCAGAAGATCGCCTCGATCCTCGGCGAAGTCCGTTCGGCGAGCGAGAGCGCTGTCATGGCCACGGAGGAGACCTGCAAGCGAACCGATGAGGGACAGCGATCCATCGAATCGGTGCGAGAAGTGGTGCAGGGCCTCGCCAGCGTCCTCGAGGAGAGCGCCGATCGAGCGCGTCAGATCTCCGGCGCCAACAGTCAGCAGGCGGCGGGTATCTCACAGATCGCCGAGGCCATGGAGAGCGTAGCCACTGGAAGCCGGGACTCGGCCAGTGGCGCTCAACAGCTGGAGAAATCAGCGATGCATATCAACACGCTGGCCGAGCAGCTCCACGGGATCACCCAGTCCTTCAGCTTCTAGGAGATCTGGTCGATGGACCCGAAGGATCCCATGGCCGAGGATCTGAACGATCAGCTGCTGCCGATTTTTCGGGAGGAGGCGGCTGAGAATTTCGATCGGCTCTCCGGCCAGCTCGAGGAGCTCGGCAACCAGGCGTGGGACGAGCGCAGCGAGGTGCTCGAGGAGTGCCTCCGCATTGCGCACAACATGAAGGGAGCGTCGGCGATCGTCGGCCTCGATTCGCTGAGCGAGCTGACCCATCGCATGGAGGACGTCCTCGCGCCCTTCCGCGAGTCCGAGGACGCCCTGCCGGCAGACCTGCTCACCCTGCTGCTCGAATCGGTCACTCTGTCTCATCGCATGGCCGAGGGTGAAGACCTGGAGCCACAGGCCGCAGCGCAGCGAGAGGAGCTCGCCACCTGGCTGCAGGGCGCCACGGGCGGTCGCCCCGCGCGTGAGAAGAATGCGCCGCGGATCTCCACTGTGAAGGCGCAGAGGGCAGACGACAAGGCGGCTGCCTCACCGAAGGACCCGCGGCCGGCGGCAGCGATTCCCGCCGCTTCCAGCAGTGTCCGGGTGGACGCGAGCCGGCTCGACCGTCTCATGGCCCAGGCGGGAGAACTTCTGGCCTGCAACGCCCGCATGCTCGATCGCAGACAGCGCCTCGAGACCCTTCAGCAGGACTCCGACGAGGCCAGCAAGGCTCTTCCGGTGGAAGTCCAGCGTCTGCTCGCCCCATTGAGGCGGGAGCTCAAGAGTCTCCTCGAGGTCGACGAGCGGGACGCCACCGCCTTCGGAAACCTCACGGATCGAATCTCGACGGCCATGCGAGAGATCCGCATGCTGCCGCTCACCAGCATGGCCTCCTTCTGGCGTCGTATCGTCCGCGAGGCGGCCCAGGAGGCGGGTAGGGAAGTGCTCCTCGAGATCGAGGTCGGGCAGATCGAGCTCGACAAGGAAATCCTCGAAGCGCTTCGCGAGCCTCTCCTGCATCTGCTGCGCAACGCCGTCGATCACGGGATCGAGGCTCCGGAAGAGCGGCTCGAGGCCGGCAAGGAGACTCAGGGCTCGATCATCATCAAGGCGGCCATGGTGGGCTCTCAGGTGCAGCTGACGGTCCAGGACGATGGCCGTGGGATCGACCCCGCCAAGGTGGCCGCATCGGCCGAGAGCAAGGGCCTCTTCACGCGTGGGCAACTGGCCCGCATGAGTCACGAGGAGACCCTCAACCTGCTCTTCTCCTCCGGCTTCTCGACCCGCGAAGAGGTCAGCCGACTCAGTGGTCGTGGCGTGGGGCTCGACGTCGTGTCCCATCGACTGGACGAGCTCGGCGGAGAGGTGCGAATCGGCCGCGGCCCGGGTGGGCAGGGCACCCGCTTCGAGCTCAAGCTTCCCCTGAGCCTGCTGTCGACACGGGGTCTGCTGGTTCGCTCGGGCAGCACGGTCTGCGCGCTGCCGATCGAGAGCGTCGATCGAACGATCAGCGCCGAAAGGAAGGGAGTCCATCAGGTCGACGGACATCCGGTCCTCGCAATCGAGGACGCGGATCCTCTGGCCCTGCGCTATCTCGCCGGCTTTCTCAATCAGCCGTCGACCGGGGAGAGCAAGATGCACCAGGTCGTCGTCGTCACCCGCGGTGGGAGTCGCCTCGGTCTCGTAGTCGACGAGGTCCTCGAGGAGCAGGAGTTCGTAGCGAGACAACTGCCCTGGAATCTCGAGGCGGTGCCTGGAGTCGGCGCGGCACAGATCCTGGCCGACGGATCGGTGGGTATCGTGATCGACGTCGCCTTTCTCTTCGACGGCGGCAACGAGATGCTCGAGAGCGTTGCTCCTGTCGGCGATACGATCGACGAAGCCCCGAAGGTCCTCGTCGTGGATGACTCTCTCACCAGTCGAACCCTGGAGCGCAACATTCTGCGCCGCGCCGGTTACGACGTCGAGACCGCCGTCGACGGGGAAGAGGCCTGGGGGATGCTGAAGGATCAGCCCTTCGATCTGGTGGTCAGTGATGTCGAGATGCCGGTTGTCGACGGCCTGGAGCTGACTCGACGGATCCGAACGGATACCACGCTGCAGCAGCTGCCGGTCGTGCTGGTGACCAGTCTCGGCAACGAGGAACAGGTCCGGCAGGGGAGTGAAGCCGGGGCCGACGAGTACATCGTCAAAGGGCAGTTCGAGCAATCCAAACTTCTCGAGGCGGTCTCGAGGCACCTCTGATGCCGGCGAGGGGGACAGAGCGGGCGATTGAGCGCTGCGGTCTGGAGCGCCGATGGTGAGGATTCTCGTTGTCGACGACTCACAGACCGCACGCGCCTCGCTGCGGGCGGCCCTGGAGGGAGATCCTGACATCCAGATCGTCGCCGAGGCCGAAACGGGCGAGCAGGCCCTGGGTGCACTCGGGCGGCACAAGGTGGATCTGGTGACGATGGACGTCCACCTGGGCCGAGAGAACGGCTTCGATATCGCCGCCAGGATCATGGAGGCGTTCCCCTGTCCGATCCTGGTCGTGACCGGCATCAACACCGACGACCCCCAGCTGGCTTTCCGCACGGTCGAAGCCGGAGCCCTCGAGATCCGTCCCAAGCTGCCCTCGCCGAGGCACCGCGCCTACGAGAACGAGCGCCGCCGGATGATCCGCGTGGTCAAGGCGCTGTCCAAGGTGCCGGTCGTCACCCGCCGGGCCAGGCGCCGCAGTGCGAGACGGAAGGCAGTGGCCCGCCTGGAAGCGGGAGTGGAGTGGAAGAGCCCGATCGTCGTGATCGGCGCTTCGACCGGCGGACCTCCGATCCTCCAGGCACTGGTCGGGGCGCTCCCTGAACGGGCCATTGTTCCCATCGTCATCGTGCAGCACATCTTCAAGGGCTTCGCCCAGGGCCTTGCCTCCTGGCTGGCCACGACGTCACGCCGGCCGGTCATCGTCTGCCAGAAGGAGATGCCCCTTGAGCCCGGTTCGATCTACCTCGCTCCGGGCGATCGACATCTGCGCTTTCTCTCCTCCCGGGTCCTCGGCCCCAGCGATGATCCTCCGCGGCGCTACCACCGACCCTCGATCGACGTCCTGTTCGAAAGCGCTGCCCTCCACCTCGGCAGTGAAGCGGTCGGCATCGTGCTGACCGGTATGGGCAGCGACGGCGCCGAGGGGCTCTCCCGTATTCAGGAAGAGGGAGGCACCACGATCGTTCAGGATCTGCGACGTGCCTCGTCGACAGCATGCCGCGGGCCGCGCTCGAGGTGAACAGGGCGCACCGCTCCATCACCCCGGCGGAGATCATCACGCAGGTCAGCGCAATGCCCCACGGCCGGTCATGAGTCGGGTGAAGAGACGGCGAGTACAAGCCCTTCAAACCTTGACCGTCGGTCGATGACGGGCTAGTGTTCGCGCTCCACGGCCCGGAGACAGCGGGTTAGACATCCGTCGGCCCCTCCCTCCCTCGAAGCGCAAGAAACAAAGACGAAGGATCAAGCGATGCGAGACAAGATCAAACTGGTTTCGAGTGCCGGCACCGGCTACTTCTACACCACCGACAAGAACAAGCGCCAATCCACCGGCAAGCTGACGCTCAAGAAGTACGACCCGAAGGTGCGCAAGCACGTCGAGTTCGTCGAAGAAAAGATGCGCTGATCGCACACAGCGTGCGCGGCGCTTCGGCGTTGTGCTAATATGTGCATGCCTACCGCGCCGGGCCTCGTGCCCGGCGTTTGCTGTTTCTGCTCCGGCCGGCGTCCCCGCTCCAAACCCAAGGAGCGAAGCGATGCAAGCATCACCCGTTGGAGAGCCCGCCGACCGTCGGCAGACGACGAGCGCGGCCGAGTTGATCGAACGCTGCAGCGTCCACAACTGCGAGGCGAGTTGGCAGGAGTTTCTCGACCGTTTCGGATGGGCACTGAGCACCTCCATCCGAAGAGCCCTCACCCGGATGGCGCCGACGCTGTCCCCCGATCTCCATGACGATCTCGTTCAGGAGGCCTGGTGTCGGCTCCTGGGTGACCGACGTCGGCGACTGAGGGCGTGTCGTGGCACGAACGACCAGGCTGTCTCGGGATACCTGGCGCGAGTGGCCGACAGTGTCGTCAAGGACCACCTGCGCCGCGCTCTGGCGGCCAAGCGCGGGCGCGACGTGACTTGTGGCCAGAGCGGTCCGGATGGACCCGGCAGGGTCGATCTGGCCGCCGACCCACACTCGAGTGCCGACCGGAGCCATCTCGTGGAGGAGAGTCGCCGTCTCTTCTTCGCCGAGGCGAGCCGTGTCCTGGCGGGGCGTCACCGTCGCCGGAACCTCTGGGTGGTCTACCTGGCGCTCTTCGAGGGGTGGACCAGCCGGGAGATCTCCGAGCGACTCCACGCGCTGACCATCAGCAACGTCGACTCGATCGTCTACCGCTGCCGGATCCGCCTGCGAGAGGCGGGCTTCCACCTGCCGCGGCTGCGAGATGCGCTCTAGTTCAGGCCGATGCCGGCGGTGTTGGAGGTGGCGCCGGTCTCGATACCCTTGCGCTGAGCGAGAAGCTCCTCGGCCTCGTCGAAGAGGTCGAGTGCCTGTCGAATCTGCTCGTCGCCCTCCGCCAGCACCTGGTAGCGAGCCTCGATCCCGAACGCCGAGTTGAGAATCTCGGCCACGAGATAGCGCGTTGCCGTGTCGCGAGCCTGGTCTTCGTCGAATCCTTCGGCGATTTCGTCCTCGCCGGCGAGTTCCTTGTCGATGAGCCACGCACTGAACTGGTCGAGCAGGTCGGCCGGGGGATTCCAGTCACGGGTCTCGATCTCGCGGTCGGCGGTGATCTCGATAGCGAAATCGAAGAACGCATTGCGACTGAGCAGGAACTGGACGAAGGGTGCCAGCAGGCGCGGTTCGACGATGAAGTCCGGCTCGATGCCGCCCTCGCCGTAGACCTCGCGGCCCAGGTCGGTGTAGAAGATCTCGCGCTCGCTGTCGGCCTCGGCCTCGACGTCGACGTCGCGCGCGTTGTCACCGGTGCTGCGGTACGAGGCGTAGTCGAACCAGGAGGTGTAGTCCCGCTGGATGAGCCGGCCCGAAGGCGTGTAGTACTTGGCCGTCGTCACCGCCAGCCCGTTGCCGTAGGAGAGCGAGTAGACCGTCTGCACCAGACCCTTGCCCCAGGTCGGGGTGCCGACGATGAGGCCGATGTCGTGGTCCTGAATCGCTCCTGCGAGAATCTCGGCTGCCGAGGCCGTGCCGTCGCTGACCAGGACGACGACGGGTAGGTCGAGGTCCTCGTAGCGATCGCTGGCTCGGAAGTCCTGGAACGAGTCCCGGGTCCGCCCACGAGTCTCGACGATCTTGCCGTCGCCGGGGACGAACTGGTCCGAAACCGCGACCGCCTGGTCGAGCAGGCCGCCGCCGTTGTTGCGCAGATCGAGGAGCAGGCGCTCCATCCCCTGCGTCTTGAGCTTGGCGACCGCGTCGCGAACCTCCTGGCCGGTGCCACGGTTGAAGTCCGAGACAGCGACATAGCCGATGCTCGGCTCGATCATGTACGCGTAGCGCACCGTGTTCTGCGGGATCTCAGCGCGAGTGATCGAGAGCTGCAGCGGCTCGGGCAGGCTGTGGCGAACGATCTCGACATTGACCGCGGTCCCCTTGGGACCCTTGAGCTTGGCGACCGCGTCGTTGACGCTCATCGAATCGGTGGGCTCGCCTTCAATCGTCGAGATGATGTCGCCGGCGCGAATACCCAGTCGCGACGCCGGCGTCCCCTCGATCGGCGTGATCACCGTCAAACGCCCGTTGCGCAGCCCGACGAGAATGCCCAGGCCCGAGAACGTGCTCTGCTGGCGATTGCGCATGTCCTCGAACGCCGCCGCGGAGAGGTAGCTCGTATGCGGGTCGAGCGTCCGGACGAGGCCCTGGATCGAGGAATTGACCAGTGTCTCGTAGCTGCGCTGTGTCGGCGCGGCCTCGTGGGCGGCCGACACCAGCTCGGTGTAGACCCGCAGCACGTCACGTGCCTCATCGGTGATCGCGAGGACGCGATGACCAAAGACTCCGCCCAGCACGAGGGCGAAGAAGAAAGCCGAGATCGAAGCGATGCGCCAGGACCGTCTCATGGCGCGAGAGCTTATCAGCTCTCCCGGAGTGCGCAGAGTGGCCGATATCCCTCCCTGGTGCCCTTGTCGCTTGACTTTGCGGCCGCTTAGAGCCGATCATCCCTCCATGTTCGGTTCCCTCGGCATGCCCGAGCTCCTGTTCATTCTCGTACTGGCTCTGCTGGTCTTCGGACCCAAGCGGCTGCCCCAGGTCGGTCGCACCCTCGGTCGGTCGATGCGGGAGTTCCGCAAGGCCACCAGTGAGCTCAAGCGCAGCGTCGAGCTGGAGATCTCCGACGACGAACCCGCCCGGCCCGCCGCTGCCGCACCGCGAGCCACGGCCCCCGAACCCGTCGACGTCTCCGAACCCGCCGCGACACCGGAGCCGGCCCCCGAATCGGCCGAGACGACCGAGCCCGCGGACGACAGTGAGTCAGCCGAGGCTGAGGCCGAAGCCGAGACCCCGGCCGCCACGGAGTAGTCCCGATGGCCGAACCCCAGCCGCGGGAAGTGCCCGGCACCGAGGCGCCCAAGCTGCCTCGCATGAGCCTGATGGAGCACCTCGAGGAGCTCCGCAAGCGAATCGTCCGAGCCGTCATCGGCCCCGCCGTCGCCTTCACCGGCTGCTGGTTCTTTCGCGAGGAGATCGGTGAGTACCTGGCAAGGCCGATCTACGAAGTCCTGCCGGAGGGCACCAAGCTCGCCTTCCTCGGGATCAGCGACCCCTTCGTCCTCTACTTCAAGATGTGCGCCCTGGTGGCGGTCTTCGTCGCCTCGCCGTTCATCTTCTACCAGGTCTGGATGTTCGTCGCCCCGGGGCTCTACAAGAAAGAGCGCATCTACGCCCTCCCCTTCATTCTCTTCACCACCTTCTTCTTCGCCGCGGGCGGGATCTTCGCCTACATGGTGGCCTTCCCGTTTGCCGTCGAGTTCCTGATCAACATGGGCGCCCAGTTCGACCCCGTCATCACCGCGGACAGGTACTACAAGTTCCTGATGTACGTGATCTTCGGGCTAGGCCTCATGTTCGAGCTCCCCGTCCTCATCTTCCTCCTCTCAGGCATGGGAGTCGTCACTCCGGGATTCCTCATGCGGCACTTCCGCTGGGCCGTCCTCCTGATCTTCGTCCTGGCGGCCTTCGTCACCCCCACCCCAGACGTCGTCAACCTGTGCGTCTTCGCCCTGCCGACCATCGGGCTCTACCTGCTGGGAGTAGGCGCTGCGGCGCTGGCGGCGTTGGGGAAGAAGAAGAAGGAAGAGGAAGAACTAGAGGAAGGCTAGGGCCTGGGGGTTGGCCTCCGCCAACACACCAAAGGCCCCCACGCACCGCCAAGGGCACCACCACCCGAGGTGTGTGAGGCGCAGCCGGGTTGGCAGGCCGGCCCCAGCGACACACACCCCTACTCAGGTTGCCGCTGCCACCGCCGATGCCACCAAACCCACTGCTCAGGATTGCGCCGAATGTGAGCCTCAATCGCCTCAGTCATCACCGCAGTCGCCCCCACCGCATCCTCAGGCAACTCCAAAGCCGGCAAGAACCGAGCCGCATGCTCCCCCCCGTCCCGACGTTCGAGAAACGCCGGCACCACACGCATCCCCTGCCGCAAAGCCAACTCTGCAGCCCCCAAAGGCGTATGGGCCGGGCGCCCGAAGAAGGGCACCCAATCTCCGTCCACCTTCGTGTCCTGATCAATCAAGATCGCCAGAGCGCCGTCACCCTTCAGAGCCCGGCGCAACAACCGGCGCCCCCCTGAAGTGGCCCGCTCGATCGTCTCAGCCCCCACCGCCTCACGCACCCGTCCAACCACCGCCCCGAACACCGGATCGTCCGGCCGTCTGCCGATCGCGAAGAGAGGCATTCCCTGGCGCATCATCGCCACGCCGAGCGCCTCCCAGAACCCGCTGTGACAGCAGAGCAGGAGAATCCGATTCCCGCTCTCATTCTCCACGTTCTCCCAGCCCTCGATCGTCAGCCGCTTGTCGAGCGGTCCCGCCCCCCGGGCCATGAGTTGCAGACTCTCCACGGCATTCAGAGACGCGTTCAGGAAGCACCCCTTCTGCCAGGCTCGGCGCTCGGCCTCCGTCGCCTCGGGGAAGGCCATCTCCAGATGCGACGCACTGCGCTCCCGATACCGACGGTTCGTCTTGAAGAGGAGCCAGGCCAGCCCACGCGCCACCGCACGCAGCCCGCCGTAGGGGAGCCGTCCCACGGTGTGAGTCAGCAGAGGGATCAGGACGCCCAGGACCGCCGAGCGGGCACGGCGCAGCGTCGTGCGGCTCATCAGCGATCGAAGGTGAACGGGCGGACGACCTTCTCCCAATCGCCACGCGCCCGGAGAATCGCCTCGACCATCTCGCGCACCGCCCCGTGGCCGCCACCTGCCGTCAGGACGCGATGAACCACCGTACGGACCTCGGCGACGGCGTCGGACGGAGCGAAGGTCAGCCCGCAGCGAGCCAGCGCCACCAGGTCGGGTAGATCGTCGCCGATGAACGCGATCCGACGGGCGGTGATCTCGTGGCGCTCGAGGAGTTCATCCAGCGCCGCCGACTTGTCGCGGGAGCCGCTGACGATGATGTCGAGACCCAGTTCATGCGCCCGGTGATCGAGCGCCGCCGAGGCGCGGCCCGACAGCACACCCGTCTTCAATCCGGCTCTCTGCGCCAGCTTGAGTCCGAGGCCGTCCTTCACGTCGAAGCGCAGTGCGCCGTGGCCCCGCCGGTCGTAGTAGAGCCCGCCGTCCGTCAGCACCCCGTCGACGTCGCAGAGGATCAGCTCGACCTCCGACGCTCGCCGCGCGAACTCCTTGTCAGGCAGACCGCTCATCTCAGAACAGCTCCAGCTTCCAGAGATCGTGCAGGTGGACGATGCCCTCGAGCCCGCCCTCGTCGTCGCAGACGAAGAGCGACGTGATCCGCCCCTCTTCCATCAGGCGCAGCGCCGCCGAGGCCAGTTCGTCCGCGGTAATGGTCCGGGGTGTCTCGTGCATGCACTCCCCGGTCGGTTGTTCGAGCAGGTGGATGTCTTCGGCCAGAAGTCGCCTGAGGTCGCCGTCGGTCAGGCAGCCGATCAGTCGCCCTCCGTCGTCCACCACGGCGGTGATCCCCAACCGTTTGCTCGACATCTCGTAGATCGCCTTGGGCATCGGCGTCTCGGCAGTCACCGTCGGCAGATCGTCGCCCGAGTGCATCAGTTCGCCGACTCGCAGCAGCTTGACACCCAGGTTGCCACCGGGGTGCAGGCGCTTGAAGTCGTCGGCCGAGAAACCCTTGACCTCCAGTAGAGCCATCGCCAGCGCATCACCCATTGCCAGCGTCGCCGTGGTCGAAGCGGTCGGCGCCAGCTCCAACGGGCAGGCCTCGCGATCGATCGCGGCTGTCAGATGGACGTCGGCGAGCTCGGCGATCGTGCTCTCCGGGTTGCGCGTGATCGCCACCATCGGCACGCCCAGCCGTCCCAGGATCTCGGCCAGCCGCACCAGTTCTTCGGTCGTCCCCGAGTACGAGGCCGCCAGGACGACGTCGTCCCCGGTCAGCATCCCGAGATCCCCGTGGATCGCCTCCGCGGGGTGGAGAAAGAGCGCCGGAGTGCCGGTCGACGCCATCGTCGCGGCAATCTTGCGAAGGACGAGGCCGCTTTTGCCCATGCCGGTGCAGACCACGCGCCCTTTGCAGGCGGCCATCAGATCGACCGCGGCGTCGAAGCTCTCGTCGAGCTGCGCGATCAAGCCCTGGACGGCACCCGCTTCGGTCTCGAGAACGCGCCGGGCGATGTCGCGCACCTTGCTCACGACGCCGAGTCTCCCATCGCCGCGTGGAGGGCCTTGAGCTCAGCCATCAGCTTCGCCGCCCGGGGCGGATCGAGCTGGGTCGTGGAATCGGAAAGCGCGTTGTCCGGGTCGGGGTGAACCTCGACGTAAAGGCCGTCGGCTCCCGCGGCCACCGCAGCCCGCGCCAGGGGTTCGGCGTACTGCCGCACGCCTCCCGTCTGCACGCCGCCGCCCGGGAGCTGCAGCGAGTGGGTGACGTCGTAGATCACCGGCACACCGCCCGCCTGCATGATGGCGAACCCGCGCATGTCGACCACTAGATTGTTGTAGCCGAAGCTGGTGCCGCGCTCGGTCACGCTCACGCGGTCGTTGCCCGTCGAGCGGGCCTTGTCGACGGCTCGCAGCATGTCCTCGGGCGCGACGAACTGCCCCTTCTTGATGTTCACCGCGCGGCCGGTGGCGCTTGCCGCCAGAACCAGGTCGGTCTGCCGGCACAGGAACGCCGGCACCTGCAGCACGTCGCAGACCTCGGCCGCTGGAGCGCACTGCTCCGGACCGTGGACATCGGTCAGCAGAGGCAGGCCGGTCTCCTCACCGACTGCGGCGAGAATCCTCAGGCCCTCGTCGATCCCCGGACCTCGGTAGCTGCCGAGCGAGCTGCGGTTGGCCTTGTCGAAAGACGCCTTGAAGATGACGTCGACAGCGAGGCGCTCCGCCGTCTCGGCGAGGAACCGCGCAACCTCGAGCGTCGTCTCCTCCGATTCGATCGAGCAGGGGCCCGCGATGATCGGTAGCGAACTGCCGCCGAGGCTGATGCCCGGCGCCAGCTCGATAGGAGAAGAGGTCACATCACCTCTCCGGCCGTCAGCATCGACTCGCGTTCACGCACGCGCTCGGGATCCTGCCGCCGCTGGCTCTCTTCGAGGGCCGCGGCGATGTATGAAGCGAAGAGCGGATGCGGGTCGGTGAGCTTCGACTTGTATTCCGGATGGAACTGACAGCCCAGGAACCATGGGTGGTCCTCGAGTTCGACCATTTCGACGAACTTGCCGTCCGGGCTCATCCCCGAGACGACCAGGCCGTTCGACGTCAGGTCACCGAGGAACTTCTGGTTGACCTCGTAGCGATGACGGTGGCGCTCGCTGATCTCGTCGTCGCCGTAGATCCGATGGGCCAGCGTCCCCTCACGGACTTCGCAGGGATAGGCGCCGAGCCGCATCGTGCCGCCCATCTCCTCGACGCCCAGCAGGTCGCGCAGCATGTAGATTGCCGGCTCCTTGGCGTCGGCATCGAACTCGGAGGAGGTCGCGTCGGTGATCCCGCAGACGTTGCGCAGATACTCGATCACCAGGCACTGCATCCCCAGGCAGATGCCGAAGAAGGGCACCTTGTGTTCGCGGGCGTAGCGGATGGCGTGGATCTTCCCGGCCGTGCCCCGCTTGCCGAAACCGATCGGCACCAGCAGCCCGTCGACTTCGAAGATCTCGCGCGGCCAGTTCTCGGTCTCGAGCTGCTCGGCGGCGATGTACACCAACTCCACGTCGGCGTCATTGGCCACCCCGCCGTGCATCAGGGCTTCGTTCAGGCTCTTGTAGGCGTCCGGCAGCTCGACGTATTTGCCGACGATGCCGATCCGCACCTTGTGCGACGGATGCTTGATCTTGCTGACCAGGCTCTCGAGATGCGACATGTCGCGCTCGTAGTGGGGGAGGTTCAGCAGGTCGAGCAGCAGCTCGTCCAGACCTTCCTGACAGAGCTCGAGCGGCACCTGGTAGATGGTGTCGACGTCGCGGGCCGAAATGACCTGTCGCGGCTCGAGGTTGCAGAAGAGCGCGATCTTCTTCTTCAACTCCTCGGAGAGTGGACGATCGACACGACAGAGCAGCGCGTCCGCGGCGATACCAATCGCCCGCAGTTCACGAACCGAGTGCTGCGTCGGCTTGGTCTTCAGCTCGTCGGCGGCCGCGATGTAGGGGACGAGGGTCAGGTGGAGGTTGCAGGCGTTGTTCTTGCCGAGCTCCAGGCGCAGTTGACGAATGGCCTCGACGAACGGGAGCGACTCGATGTCACCGATCGTGCCGCCGATCTCGACGATGACGACATCGACCTTGCCGTCGAAGGAGCGCATCCCCTCTTTGATCTCGTCGGTGACGTGCGGGATCACCTGGACGGTCTTGCCCAGATAGTCGCCGCGACGCTCCTTGTTGATCACCCGCTCGTAGATCTTGCCGGTCGTGAAGTTGTGGTTCTTCGACGTCAGCGTGTGCGTGAAGCGCTCGTAGTGCCCGAGATCGAGATCCGTCTCGGCACCGTCGTCGGTGACGAACACTTCGCCGTGCTGGTAGGGCGACATCGTGCCCGGATCGACATTCACGTAGGGGTCGAGCTTCATCAGCGTTACGGAGAATCCGCGCGCCTCGAGAATCGCCCCCACCGACGCCGCCGCCACACCCTTGCCGAGCGACGAGACCACACCGCCTGTGATGAAGATGTACTTGGTTGCCATGCGTTTTTCCCTTGAGTTGGGTCGAGTTCCCGTTCGGTTCACGAACTGGTGCCAGGGCCGCCACCGGCCGCGACCAGACGTTCGACTGTCTCCAGATCTTCCATTGTATCCACCCCCGGCCAACCCGACTCCACTTGCAGCACGCGGATCGCGATGCCGTTCTCGAGCGCGCGCAACTGTTCGAGTGATTCGGCCCTCTCGAGCGGTGTCGGCGGCAGGTCGGCGAGCCGCAGCAGGGCTTCGCGCTGGTACCCGTAGATGCCGATGTGCCGCAGGGCCGAGCTGCCGCCACCGTCCCGACCGTGAGGGATCGGGGCACGACTGAAGTAGAGCGCGTAGCCCTGCCCGTCGGTCACCACCTTGACGACGTTCGGGTTGGTGAAGTCGGCGCCCTCGACCGGCGCGGCCAACGTCGCCATCGGATCGCCCGGCTCGCTCGCCAGATGACGCGCCAGCAGCGAAATCGCCGCGGGGTCGATCAGCGGTTCATCCCCCTGGATATTGACCACGGCCGCGGCGTCCCACGCCCGGGCCGCGTGGGCGATCCGGTCGCTGCCACTGCGACATTCGGCGGGCGTCATCTCCACCTCGCCGCCAAAGTCCTCGACCGCCGCCGCCACCCGCTCGTCGTCGGTCAGCACGATCACCCGCGACAATCCCTCGGCCTGCCGCGCCCGGTCGTAGACATGCTCGAGCATCGTCCGCCCGGCGATCTGCCGCAGCACCTTCCCGGGGAGCCGCGTCGAAGCATAGCGAGCCGGGATCGCACCGATGATTCCGGTGCTGGTCGACGCCGTTTCTGGTGGGGAGTCCGTAGACGAGGGGTGCACGATTCAATCTACTTTTTGACCGGCGGTGAGTCAACCGTCTAGTCCTGCGGTGGGCCTCCGCCAACCGACGCCTTCGGCCCCTGCTTCGGGGGCGGTGGGCGGCTTCTGCCTTCGACGGTCTTGTGCGTTGTCGGAGGGGTGGTCTCCGGGAGCGCTCGACGTCGCTCTCGTTGTAGCATCCGCTCCCATGAGCCGCCGCCGCCTCATCGTCACCCTCCTCGCGACCACCATCGTCCTCATCGGCCTCGATCAACTCGCCCGCGCGGGTCGCAACGGCGACGGCGGCGGCATCCCGGAGGCGGAGTGGATCTGGGCCTCCCAGACCGGAGTCTCCGGGTCGCCGATGGCCTTCTACGCGGTCAAGGAGTTCGATCTGAGGCTCCTGCCGACCGATGCCGATCTCAGGATCATCGCCGACGAGGAGTACCAGCTCACCGTCAACGGCCGCGGTGTCGCAGCCGGTCGCTTCCGTTCCGGCAATGGCCCCGACGCCTTCGCCATCGAGAGTCTCCTGCGCTCGGGCAAGAACCGGATCATCGTCGAGTTGCGCAGTGCCCGCGGTGCCGGGGGGCTCCTGTTCGGTCTCGCCGTCAGGGCCTGGGACGACAGCGAGCAGACGATCGTGAGCGACGCCTCCTGGCGTATTCACCGTGTCTTCGGTCGCAGCTCGACCGGAGTCCCCGACCCCGGAGAGCCGCCCATCGTCTGGGGCTCGGAGCCGGTCGGTCGCTGGGGGACCCTCGATCAGGCGGCGCCGGCCAAGACGCTGCGCATGCTCCAGGTGGGTGCGCCCCGCCACCCCCGGCCGGCCATCGCCCGGCGCTACAACCGGGGCGCCTGGCAGCGCCCGATAGACATCGAGGCCGGCGTACCGCTGGGGCCCTGGGTGACCTGGGACTTCGGCCAGGAGCGGACCGGCTTTCTCAACCTCAAGTTCGCCAGCTCGGCGGGTGGCCCGGGTTACGTCTTCTATTCGCGGCGTCGGCCCTCCGATGGGATCGCCGATCCGGACGAGATCCTCGTTCGCGCAGCGGGCCGCAACAACTGGATCGCCGCTTCGCCGGTCACCTTCCGCTACGCCACGGTCGTCGGCGCACCGGAGATCAGCGGTGCCGAAGTCGTCCCGATCAATCCGCACACTGCCGACCAGCTGTCGGCCAGACAGCCGGTCGACGCTCTCTTCGGTGTCGACCGGAGTCTAGTGACGCCGGTGGAGGACGAAATCCGGCGCCAGCTGAAGCGCGTCCCGGGCCTCGCTCGGCGCGAAGAAGGCTAGCTCCTTCTGCGCCCGCTCGGCGTGGCTCTGGGCCAGCTCGCGAGTCTCGTCCAGCGTGCCCTCGGCATGGACCAGCTCGAGGATCCGTTCCGGCTCGACGCGGGCAAAGGCCCGATCCTCGAGCACCGCGGCGATCCAGCCCCGGCGGACGTCGTCGATCCGCGGCAGAGCCAGGAGGAGCGGGAGCGTGAGCTTGCCCTCCTTGAGATCGGAGAGGACCGGCTTACCGAGTTCAGTCTCCCGCGCCGTGAAGTCGAGCAGGTCATCGACCAACTGGAAGCAGATCCCCAACGATCGACCGTAGGCGCTCAGCACCGTTGCCGCGTCGCTGCGCACCGGCGCCATCAGTGCCGGGACCGAGGCCGCAGCCGCAAACAGATGCGCGGTCTTGCGCTCGATGATCTGGAAGTACTCCTCGACCGACAGGTCGATCGCGCCCAGGCGATCGAGCGCCAGCAGCTCCCCTTCGGTCATCTTCAGAGTTGCGTCGCACAGCCGGCGCACGACCTCCAGGTTGCCGTGTGAGAGGGCCATCGACATCGAGGTCGTGTAGAGCCAGTCACCGAGCAGGACGGTCTTGCTGTTGCCCCAGACCGAGTTCACCGTCGGCTGGCTGCGCCGTAGGTCGGCGTGGTCGATGATGTCGTCGTGGATCAGTGTCGCGGCGTGGATCAGCTCGACGACCGCGGCGTAGGTGACCTCTTCGTCCCCGTCGCGCTCGAGCATCGAGGCGGCGAGAAGCACCAGGGCCGGACGCATCCGCTTGCCGCCCCCCTGGAAGATGTACTGACCCGCCTCCTCGATGAACGGCACGTCCGAGGCCAGGCTCTGGCGGAAGACGTCCTCGGTCCGCCCGAGCTGGTCGGCGATGAGCGCGAAGTAGCGCGCACCGACGGAGACGGATGTGGTCTTGCTGGCTTCGACGGTCATTCGCGCGTTTTCAGTTGGAGACCGGGTCGAAAGTGAGCTCGTCTGTCAGTTCGCCATCGAGGAAGCGGTAGCCCCGCCCGGCGGAGAAGTACCACCAGGTGATCTCGCGGCCGTAGGGAAGCTCCAGTGCCTCGACCTTGTCGGGCCCCCCTTCGCGGCTGCGGACGTCCCGCTGCGCTGCGGTCAGGTTGGTCGGGGCCGGAGTCGAAGTGCTGCCTGCGGACCGCGTGGGGCCGGCGGCCGGCGCACCAACCACCGAGCCGGGCTCGATCGCGTCGCCGAGGACGAAGCTCACCCGCACGGGCGTGCCGCGCAGGATGCGCTGTGACAGGTCGGCTCGTGCCAGGACCTCGAAGCCCTCCCGGCCGAACTCGCCGACCGAGACCTCGAACCGGTTCCAGTACTCGTGCCACGACCAACGGAAGAGATACCTGCCGGTCTCGTCAGTCGTCGTCGTGCGCTCCACGAGGCCCTTCTTGTTGCGGCCGAAGTTGCGGGGGTCGAGGTCGCGCATGTCGAACCCGCGGCGAAACGCCTCGAGCACCACCGTCCGCCCCGTCGCCGGCGAACCGTCGGCGTTCGCGACCGCTCCGGTGATCTCCACCACCTGGCCCTCGGGGTACGGGATGCCGTCCTGTGCCGGAGCCTCAGAGGCTGTCAGCAGCGTCAAGATCGCCCCGGCGACGCAGGCATTGAAAAGGTGTCGAGCGTTCATCGCGAGGGGTGCCCCAGGACGCGCGCCATTATACGAGCGCGGCGCCACCTGCGGTAGCGCCAGCCGCTCAGCAGCCGCCTCAATAGTCGATCCAATCCAGATCTTCCGGCACGCTGAAGAGCCCCGGCTTCGCTGCGACCCGATGCCCCGACAACTCGAATCGCGTCGTATTGCCCTCGACATCCGAATAGGCCAACCCGACCAGATGGTGAGTCTCCGGCTCCAGAGTCAAAGTCGCATCCCGGATCTCATGTCCGGCTTCGAGCGGCACAAGGTGAATCTCGACCCCGGCCTCTGTCCGCGATGCCTCGGCTTCGTAGCGCTGCCGGAGCGCTCCGAGATCGAGCTCGAGCAGAGCCAGGTGATTCAGATCCGCTGGCTGCAGCAGAGTCTTGCGCCCGGACGTCTCGCCCGCATTCCAGGTGAACGCCGTCGCCCCCCGGATCAGAAAGCTCTTCTCGTAGGGCAGGTCGTAGTCCCACTGCAGCATCCCGGGGATCTTCAACGACACCAGCCCGGCCTCGCTCTCCCCACTCGAGAACCCGGCCGGCACGTAGGTCTGAACAAAGTCCGCCGACCAGGCGTAGTCCGAGATCGCGTCGTGCGCCTGACCCAGCTCGGTCCATGCATCCTGCGCAGCCGCCGTCGAGGCCCCCAGAAAGAGAGCCAGAGCGAGCAACTTGTGGGACCCCCCCCGTCTACTCATCAATGCCTGAAGTGCCGCTTCCCGGTGAACACCATCGCCATTCCATGCTCATTGGCAGCTTCAACCACCTCGTCGTCCCGCTTACTCCCTCCGGGCTGGATCACGGCGGTGACTCCGGCCGCGGCCAGGACGTCCAACCCATCGCGGAACGGGAAGAACGCATCAGAAGCCGCCACTGCCCCTTGGGTCGAGAGCTCGGCCTTGCTCAGCGCCAGCTTGCAGGAGTCCACCCGGCTCATCTGCCCGGCGCCGATCCCCACCGTCTGGTCCTCGCTCGACAGCAGGATCGCGTTCGACTTCACGAACCGAACGATGTTCCACGAGAACTCGAGTGCCCGCCGCTCGCTCTCCGTCGGCTGGCGTTCGGTGGGGCAGTTCCACTCGTGCGTGTCGACCACGCCGCCGTCGACGCTCTGCAGCAGAAAGCCGCCGTCGATCGAGCGGTACTCGACCGCCGCCGAACCCAGCTCGATCGCCGGAGCCTCGACCAGTCGCAGGTTGGGCTTGCGGGCGAAGCGGGCCTGCGCCGCGTCGTCGAAACCGGGTGCGATCACCACCTCGACGAAGAGCTTCGCCATCGCGTCGGCCATCGCCTCGTCGACCACTTGATTGGCAGCGACGACCGATCCGAAGGCCGACACCGGGTCGCAGGCGAGCGCCCGCTCGTAGGCCTCAGCCAGGCTCGACCCACGGCCGACCCCGCACGGGTTGTTGTGCTTGACGATCGCCACAGCCGATGACTCGAACGGCGCCACGATCCGCCGCGCCGCGTCGGCGTCGAGCAGGTTGTTGTAGGACAGCTCCTTGCCCTGGAGCTGACTGAACCCGCCGAAGATGCCACCCGCACCGTTGGTCGAATAGACCGCTGCCTCCTGGTGAGGGTTCTCCCCGTAGCGCGGCTCGAACTCCTTCTCCAGATCGATCGTCGCGTGACGCAGGAAAGTCGTGTCGCCGTCCCCCGTCTGCTCCTCCAGCCAGCGCGCGATCGCCGCGTCGTACCACTGCGTGTGCCGGAACGCCTTGATCGCCAGGCTGCGCCGCAGCTTGTCCGGCACCTCCCGGTCGTTCTGCTCGAGCGCCGCCAGCACCTGCGTGTAATCGCCCGGATCGACCACCACCACCACACCCTTGTGGTTCTTCGCCGCTCCGCGGACCATCGACGGCCCGCCGATGTCGATCATCTCCACGACCTGCTCGAACGACGCCCCGCTCGCCACCGTCTCGCGAAACGGATAGAGATTCACCACCACCAGATCGATCGGTGTGATCCCGTGCTCGTTGAGCTGCACCAGATGCGACGCCTGCTCCCGGTCGGCCAGGATGCCGCCGTGGATCGCCGGGTGCAGCGTCTTCACCCGCCCGCCGAGAATCTCCGGCGACCCGGTCACATCCGCCACCGGTAGCACCGGCACCCGCCCGTCCTCCAGCGCCTTCTTCGTACCGCCGGTCGAGATGATCTCGATACCGAGTTCCGAGAGCCCGGCGGCGAACTCGACGAGTCCCCGCTTGTCGTACACGGAGACAAGGGCACGGTTGGCTTTCAACATTCGGGGGGTCGCCTGTCAGGGAGTTGTGGGTGGGGTGAGCTTCAGATACTTCCGCGAATCCGCGCCGCCCGCGCGCACCCAAATATAGCGAAGCACCCCGATCGTGTCACTGATCGAATGACTGTACGAAAGCGCCGAAACCCCGAACGCCGTCGACCGGTCATCGAACGTCCCCTGACCCCGGCCATAGCCGATCCGGCGGTACTCGTTGGCGATCAATTCGTAAGTGCTGCGACTGCGCGCCAGGGCCGTGTGAACGAGCAGCGAGAGGTCCCTCGGCTGGTTCACCAGGCGGCCGTCGCCATAAAACGTCGGGTTGAAGCGGGGGATCGCACTGGCCACATAGACCGGGTAGTCCCGGGCGTAGCGTGGCTCCTGCGGGTCGCTACTGCCGATCGCCAGCGGATGGTTCGCCAGCGCCACGTAGTGCGTCACCTGCCCCAGCCGCTGGACGATCTCAGCGAAGGGGCGATGCAGGCGAATCGCTTCAATCGCGTTCTCCACCTCCGTGTAGAGCGCACGGTCCAATGGCACCCCGACCGCCGGGCTCGCCTTCGCCGCCAGCACCCCCTCGGTCAGCGCCTTCGGATACCGATCGATCTGCCGCTTCAGATCCGCCGGCGCAAACATTGCCGCCCGCCTGGCGATCTCCACCTCCGAGTTCGCCGTCCAGGCGGACGCCGCCTGAGGAGCGAGCCCGAGTACGAAGAGCAGAGGAGCGACCACCAGCCTTCGGTGCCGAGAGAATGTTCCGGAGGCTCGCATCGGGGGTATCTTATGGGAAGTCATGCGCGACTCGATGCGACCGGCCAAACGTCTGGATGTGCGGGGGCTCCTGTGCCCCATCCCCGTACTCGAAGGCAAGAAGGCAATCGACGAACTGGCCGTCGGCCAACTCCTCGAACTCATCGGCGACGACCCAGTCATGGTCATCGACGTTCCCGCCTGGTGCGACCAAGGGGGGCACGGCTTCGTAGGATGCGAGAAGGGGGAGGACGGGGTCGTGCGCTGTCTGATCGAGAAGGGGCCCGCCTAGCGACCCGGCAGCCTTGACCGCAGAGGTGCCGACTGTTAGAAAACGCGCTCCGGCGGAGTCAGGCCGGACGGTTGCCCAGGTAGCTCAGTCGGTAGAGCACCTGACTGAAAATCAGGGTGTCGGTGGTTCGATTCCGCCCCTGGGCACCATTCTCAACTCACCAAGACAAAGAGACTTACGCCACTCCGCTGTACCGGCCTGCAGCAGCTAGGATTCTGGCCTGTCACGAGGATGTCACTCCGAGCGCTCTGCTCGAAGGGATCGGTTTCAGCGTCTATCTGGACGTAGCCTGACCCCCGAACCGGGACCTGGGAGCCATCTCACCCCGTCGAAGGGGGGCGGCGACTCTGGCTGAGCCTGTGCCTAAAGTCACGGTTTGGGTGAGTGACTTTAGGCAGTGGTCACGGCATCTGCGGGCTTCGTACACTGAAGGCGGTGCTACTCGACGAGAGGAGGTCGTGATGTCGTTGTCCGCAGACGAAACCCGCTTCGAGGCGGCAGGTACCCTCCACAAGCCAGGTCCGATAGGGAGAATAGTCCGCTTATTGCTGGGTACCTGGTTGCTCTTCGTTTGTTGGACGTACATCCGCTACCCGGAAGTGTTCACCGGAGAAGCGGTCCCGCCCTGGTCGACGTTGATCGGGATCCCGTTCGCCCTTTGGCTGATCCCACCGGTGATCAACATCGGTTGGGGCACCAACTTGAGAGCCTGGCCCCGTCATGTCGCGGCAGGCATTCTCATCGCGTGGGTTCTCGGCAACAATCTGCTCGGTGGAAGCTGGTGGAGCCCGGGCCTCGGGCGTTTCGTCTGGTTGTTCTGTCTGTACACCTTCGGGCACCTGGGACTCTCCTTCTTGCTTGCATCGGCTATCGCTACTCCGGGCTGCGAGATGCGGGCGCTCCCGCACTCTTGGACCTTGCTGACCCGCCGTGAAACGAAGGAGCACTTTTGCCCGGGATTCCTGAACGGGCTCGATGGCTGGGAGAGAAGCCGCTCGAGGCAATCCGTGTGAGCGTCCTCAGCAGGCTACCGGCTCTTGCCTCTTTGGTCGCGCTGGGGCTGTCGCCCGCTCTGGCCTCTGCCTCGCCCGCCGCCCAGACTGACCTCGTCGGTTGGTATCGACTTCCCGACGGACAGCATGTGGTGCTCAGTTGGGCCGCCGACGGCGACCTGAGGCTGGCGGCTTTGGGGGAGCCCTTCTTCTCTGAGCCCTTTCGAGCGCAGTCGAACGGTGCCTTTCTCTGGACCGCAGGCTCCGGTTCGGCGGAAGAGACCAGAACAGTCGGATTCCGCTTCGGCGACCACGGGAAGCCGGTCGGCTTCCAGTGGGCTCGCGAGAAGACCCAGCCGAGTGTTGCGACCCGGCTCGCCAACCAGCCCTACGAGTTGCGAGAACTCGACTACCGAAACCAGGATGTCGCGTTGTCAGGGACGCTGTTGGTCCCGCGTGCCAGGGCGGCTGTGCCGGCCGCGGTCATGATTCACGGCTCCGGCGAGAGCGACCGCGACAACCTCTGGTATCTCGAGATCGCCGATCATCTGGCCCGCAATGGGATAGCGGTGCTGCTGCCCGACAAGAGGGGGTGCGGCAAATCAGGGGGCGAGTGGAGGACCTCCAGCATGGAAGACTTCGGAGGCGACTCGCGGGCCGCAGCCGAAGTCGTTCGTGGGCAGAGGGGTGTCGATCCGGCCCGCGTTGGGTTCGTGGGAGTGAGTCAAGGCGGCTCGATTGCTCCACTGGCCGCAACCATGACCACCGACTCGGCCTTCGCTGTCGGTCTCGTGACCGGGGTGACCACCTTCGACGAGATGTTGCTCCACGAGTCCCGCCAGACGTTGCGCCAAAACGGGCTGCCGGGTCTTGTCGCCGACGGGCTCGCTCCGATGGCGGCGGCGATCGCCAGGAGACGGCGGCCGGTTTGGTGGGAGAAGAACGGCGGTTTTTCCCCTTTGCCCTACTGGCGCCAACTCACGATCCCGAAGTTGTTCGTCTATGGCCGCGAAGACGAACGAGACAACGTAGCGGTCTCACACAGCGTGGCCCTTCTCGAGGATGCTGAGCTCTCGCAGCTGACCATCGAGATCTATCCCGGCAGCGGGCACGGTCTCTTTCTACCCGGCACCAGGACTATCCGGCCCGAGTTCCTCGAGCTTCTAGCGACCTGGATCCAGCAGACCTCCGGCTGAGAAGCCCTAGGTGATGAGTCCGAACTCGACCGCTTTGAGGACGGCTCGGGTCCGATCCCGAACTCCGAGCTTCGAGAGGATGTTCGAGATGTGGTTCTTGACCGTCCCTTCGGCTAGGGCAAACGCTCCTGCGATCTCGCGGTTGCTGTAGCCCCCCGCCATGAGTCTCAGAATTTCGGTTTCGCGCTCGGTCAACGGATCGGGCGAGTCCAAGCTGTCGAAGTCGTGCCGCATCGCTCCCAGGCCCTTGAGGACGCGATCGGTTACCGCTGGTTGAATCATCGTCCCGCCGGCGGCCAGGGTCCGAATGGCCTCCGTGAGCTGGTCAAGGGAGACGTCCTTCAAGAGGAAGCCCTTGGCGCCGCCGCGGATCCCCTTGAGCAGGCTCGAGTCATCGTCGAAGGTTGTGAGAATCAGAGTTGGTGGAAGCTGCCCAGCGGCTCGAAGCTCGTCCAGCACGCCAAGACCGTCGAGCTTCGGCATCCTGAGGTCGAGAAGCACGACGTCAGGCACGGCTGTAGGAATCTCGGCTACCGCCGCTACGCCGTCTGCCGCCTCTCCGACGACCTCGATGTCGTCGACCAGGTCCAGGAGTGAGCACAACCCCTGGCGGACGATCGCCTGGTCCTCGACCAGGAAGACCCGGATCACGACGCCGTACCCTCGAGAGGGATCCATGCCTCGACGCGAAAACCCTCGCCCGGTTCACTCGCCACCCTCAGGCGACCACCGAGCTCCTCGAGCCGTCGCTGCATGCTGGTCAGCCCTTGCCCGTGGGTGACCTGTTTCGTCCCGCTGCCGTCGTCTCGAGCGCTGACGAGTAATCCGTCCTCTGACGGGCCAAGGTCGATCCAGAGGTTGTCGGCCGCGCTATGCCGAGCTGCGTTCGTGACGATCTCCTGGACGCAGCGGACCAGGGCATGAGCGTGTTCCGGATCGGAGAGTTCGACTCCCTCGGCGAGCTCGAGATGTACTGTGGGCCGGGGAAGCTCCTCAACGATTGGAGCGAGTGCCTTCGCGAGATCGACTCGCCCTCTGCCGCCAACGCTGCTCACGGCTTCGCGAACGTCGCTCAAGAGCAACTTCGCTAACGACTGAGCCTTCTCGACAGACTCACGCGCCTTGCCTTCAGTTTGATGACTCGCCGCTTCCAAGTTGAGGCTCAGGGCCGTCAGGTGGTGCCCCAGGAGATCATGGAGCTCGTCTGAGATTCTGGCCCTCTCGGCGATTCGGCTGCTGTCGGCCAGGAGCGCCTGTGTCGCCCGCAGTTCGGCGTTGGTTCGCGCCAGCTCATTCCTGGCCCGGGTCTGCCGGGCAGCGAAATGCGAGATGAGCAACGCCAGGAGGGAGTACGGAAGGGTGAAGGCGACCGTCAAGCCGACTGCCATGTCCGTGGGCCAGTGGAAGATCGCGATCGTCGACTGCAGGCACGTCTGCACCAGGACCCAGAGGATTCCCGTCGGTAGCGGAAAGAACAGGCCGACCTGAGCCGCGACCAGGACCAACTGAGTGCTCTCCAACCCGGTGCAGACGAGATTGAACATTGCCAGTGCGGCGATCGCCTGAATGGCGACCAGCCAACGTGCGCGACCGACAAGACGCTCGTTGCCTACCGCTCGAGCCGCCTCCCAGAAAGCGACGGCGTAGACAAGCGCTGCGATCAGCCAGAAGGCGAAACGCCCAGGCGAGAGACGCATCGTCTCGTCCAGGAGCTCCACGCCCACCAGGAGCATCAGCACCGCCGGGGTTCCGACCAGGAGTAGCGTCACCATCCCGGCAGCGCGCAGTAGCCTGCGCCCGACGTTGGGTTCCTTCGTCATCTGCGGATCATTATAGGGAGCGACCGAGTCGCCTCTCCGTGCCGAAAGTCATGTCTGGTCGAGGTGACTTCCAGCACTAGCGACCCAGGGAGTGCCGGCTCTAGTTTGGGTACCGAAAGGAGACTCCGAATGAAAGCCTTACCCGTCGGCCGAATCCTACGGTTCCTTCTCGGGGCCTGGCTCGTCTTTGCCGTGCATCGTTTCTATCTCGAGTCCGGGTCGAGTCGGATTCTCAGCGCCGTCCTGGTGGTCGCCGGCCTCGTTCTCTTCTACGCTCTCATCCATTGGCTGGTCTCGACCTACCTGCCGGCGTTCAACCGCTGGCTCGGCGCGTTGCTCGCGATCCTGCCAGTCTGCCTGGTCTTCGTCTTCGGTGGCGTTCTGGGCCAGGTGGGGGCGGCCAGCTTCCTCGCGCTCTCGCTACTCCTGGCGGCAATCCGCTCCGACGCCGGCTGTGAGGTGATGTCGATCCCAGCTCTCGTGTTCGGCAGACACACCCATCTGATGTGCCTCCTCTTCTCACCGATGGACTGGGTCGAGGGGAAGATCGTCGCGGCGTTGAGGCCCTCGGCCGCGAGCTCCTAGAACGAACAGGCTTTCTAGGTCGTCGACCGCAAACAACCAACCGACAGAAGGAGGTGATCAGATGAAGAAGTACATGCTGCCACCCGTCGCGCACTGCGAGTGCGGTTGCCCTACGGCGTCCCAGGCACGACGCTAAACTGCCTGCATCTCCACAAGAAGAACGGCCGGCGATCCCGCCGGCCGTTTTGCCTTGTCCTGTTTGCCTCCCCCTCGGTGGCTCGGTCCCCCGGTGGGTGAACCGATCATCCAGTATTTTCGTATGTGCTAAAGTAACGTCTCTCGGAGACGCTGAAGGTTCCGGAGGAGAGGAGTATCGGTATGTCGACCAGCACTGGATCAGGATGGCTTGGGGCTGGAGCGCTCCTGGCGGCTGCGGGCGCTTCAGTTTGCTGCGTCCTACCAGTTGTCGTTGCGTTTGCCGGCGTCGGCTCTGCCGCCTTCGGCGCCATGTTCGAGCCGTACCGGCCCTACATGATCGCGGTGACGGCGCTGCTGCTGGGCTTCTCCTTCTATCGTGCCTATCGGCCTCAAGAGGTCGAGTGCGCTCCAGACGAGGTCTGCGCCGTGCCCGAGACTCGTCGTCGCCAACGACTCTTGCTGTGGATCGTGGCCGTCTTGGCCATGCTGCTCCTGACCTTTCCCTACTACATTGGCTGGATCTTGTAGGCCGAACCCTCGGAGGACTGAACCATGAAGAACCGAATCGCATTGGCCACCACCCTGGGTATCGCTGCCGTAGCGCTGGTCGCCTGGGCCTCCTTCGCCGCGGAGGACTCGAGCGAGGCCGAATCGGAAGGCATGCAGACCTCCACCTTTCACGTAACCGGCATGACTTGCAGCGGCTGCGAAGTCGGAGTGCGTCGAGTCGTCGGCAAGCTCGAAGGAGTTGAGACGGTCGAGGCCTCTCACGATGAGGGTACGGCTACTGTCACCTATCAGCTTGACAAGGTGACACCCGACGACATCGTCGCGGCAATCGAGGAGCTTGGCTATGCCGCTGAACTCGAGGAGAGCGAGGAGGAGGACGCATGAGCGAAGCTTGTTGCTCGGTCACTCCTTCCGAAGCCCGAGGGTCGTCGTGCCCTGCGAGCGGATTCGAAGGCAGGCCGGTCGCCTGGACGACGGTCGCAGCGCTGGTCAAGGGCCGCGTGCCTCCGAAGCAGGAGTTCCGGCTGTGTCGCGACAGTGAGTGCGACGTCGTCTACTACGGCTCTACGGGGACCTTGCTGTCGGCAAGTGAACTCGGCGTGCAGCCCGGCTTCAAGCACGGCAGTGGAGGGCTCGTTTGCTACTGCTTTCTCCACACCGAGGCCGACATCGAGCGCCAGCTCAGAGAAACCGGCAAGACCGATGTCTTCGAGTCGATCAAGAGCGAGGTCGAGGCCGGCAACTGTGCCTGCGAGGTGCGCAATCCTTCCGGCAAGTGCTGTCTTGGCGAGGTGCAGGCCGCCATCAGGGGCCTCGAGAAGCGAATCGGGGTCACGGCATGAAATGCGTGGGCCCCACTCTCGCCAAGGAGGAGATCGCAGCTATTCGCAAGGACCTTGAGTTCTCCCCGGATCTCGAGGAGGCGGCCGAACTCTTCAACCTCGCGAGCAATCCGACTCGCCTCAAGATCCTCTTTCTCCTCGATCGGCTGAAGGAGCTCTGCGTCTGCGATCTGGCCGAGATGCTCGGCGTGTCGGTTTCGGCTGTGTCTCAGCATCTAGCTAAGCTGAGGGCTTACGGCCTGACGACGACTCGGCGTGAGGCCCAGACCATCTACTATCGACTCACGGAGCATGCCTTCCTCGCGAAGCTCCGACGAACCTACTTTGATGTAATCGAGTGGGACGTCGTCGGAGTTCAATAGGCGGCGGGTTCTGTTGACTTGATGGGAACCAGTCCGAGCTTCGCTTCGACGATTCGTCTCCTCGCTGATCGCTGGGCCGGCGCCGGGATGCTCCTGTCGGGATTCGCCCTTCTCTCGCGAGGTCGGCCCCTCGAGTCTGAGGAGTTCGCCGCTGTCTCCGGTGTCCCGGTCGAGACTCTCTCGGAAGCGCTTGACGCGGCCCGATGCGAGCGAGATGCCCGCGGCCGTTTGGTGGATCTCTACGGGCTCTCGCTTGCACCGACCCTCCATCGACTCGAGATAGGCGGCAGGTCCCTATTCAGCTGCTGCGCACTCTGGGCTCACGTGATTCCCAAGCTTGTCGATCGTCAGGTGACGATCGAGTCCATTGATCCAGTTCGGCGAAGCCTGGTTCGCCTCTCAGTCTCGCCGCAGCGCGTCGAGTCGACAGATCCTCTCGGTGCGGTGGCCACGATCGCGGTGGCGACGCCGGAGGCGATCAACGCCGATGTTGGGGTGGCCTTCTGCTCGCAGGTCCGACACTTCGAGTCGCGCGAGAGCGCAGAGGAGTTTGCGGCGGAGAGGCCAGCGTGCCAGGTGCTCACCCTCGAGGAACTCCAAGGCGCGGCCGACCAGCTTCACGAGGCCATATGGAGCGCCGCCTCCCCGTGACTGAGCCGCGATCAAGAAGAGGCGCCGTGGGCGCATCCCGGTTGTAGCCCCTGATCGCGGTCTCTGAAGGGGGCTAGCTCCTGTACTCTGCGAGAGCCCGCCGCCACGAGCGGAGCCAGGTGCCGTCGTTTCGGCGTTCCTCCATGAGAATGTCCTGGTCTTCGAGTTGGATCCAGTTGCGCTCAGCCTGTTGGAGCAGGGTTCGCACTTCAAGCGAGCCTGCAGCGAGGCGACTTTCGATGTCTGCAAACCACCACATATACTGCCGCCAAGCGAGCGCAAGCCAGGGTTCGCCGTCAGCTATTTGTTCGAAGATCTGTTCGCAATAGGGATTGCGATCATCAACTTCAGACAGCAGTCCGGCTTGCTGGACGCGCAGGAGATCCGACTCCCTAAGGAAACTCAGGAGAGATTCTTCGACCCAGTATGGGAGTTGACCGCCTCCGCCCGATGGTTCCTCGAAGCGAGATCTCGTGAATCGACGGAGATTGAAGAACTTCCCAGTCGCACACGAAGTCGCGCCCGCAGCCTTCCACAAGACCAACTCTGATGAGGAGTAGCCGACCAAGACTTCTAGAGACGCGGCCTCAAGAGCGGCGATAAGCAGCATAGCGCCCTTGAGACCCTCTTCGTCGCTTAGCTCTCGACGCGGCTCAGTTTCGCTAACCAGAATCAGGTAGATCCCATCGCACTTGGTTTGGGACACCAGCGAGGCGATCGCGTAGGCTCTTGAAGGCTGCGATAGCTCGTCGAGACTGACCAGCACCGTCTGGAGGGTGCGAAACCCGGGTGCTTGCTCGACCAAGCTGTGGGCCACCCGCGTGGAGTGTGCGAAGTAGCCATTGTCGTACCTGCGTGGCACGATAGCGGGCGAAGCAATAGCACGGCAGCCAAGCTCGGTCCCCACGGCAACCAAGTCTGCAATCAGGCCGGACCACCACGTCTCCGAAGACAAGTCTGCGGAGTCCAAGTCCGAGGGGAAGTAGCTCCACTCATGAAGGTGACCTCGTTCGGACGTAGGGAAGTAGAGCTGGGGGTCGAGAACAAAGTCGAAAGTCCCAGACTGATGAGCTTCGACCAGCTCAGCGACCTCATCGACAACGTAGTTGACTGGACTCACGAGAGCGCCGGCGAACGACGAAAGATCCGCTTCGCCCAGGAGGTTCTGACTGTGGTGACCCATCTGGTGGTAGGCCGGCATGTCAATTCCACCCTGCGACGAGTAGGTCGGGGGTCCGGAGCCTCTGCACCGGCCAGGGCTGGGTCATCTGCACGAGAATCTCTAATCCAGCACTCTTCGCCTCTTGCTCAAGAGCGCTTGACGGGCCGATGCGGTCGACGACTCGCTGAATCACCGCGGGTGGGTTCTCGCCGGCGGCCATTGCATATGGGTGAAGCTGGAGGGTGCTCATTGCAATTGTGGCTCCGAGACCAAACTGATCCGCGCGCCAGTCGATCAGTTCCTTCTCGTTGTTCAACTGCTCAGGCGCGGCGAACCAAGGAGTTCCGGGTCCCTGCCCGAGCCAGGTCGGCGTGACCGAGGAATCGTCGAGGACGCGGACAAGACCGAAGTCCACCAACACGGGAAAGCCGTCCTCTCTGAGCATTATGTTCGCCGGTTTGATGTCTCGATGAACGAGGTTTAGAGACGCGGTTTCGGAGAGCGCCTCTGCGAGAGCTCTCCCGATCGTGCGCGCCTCATCGCTGCTGATAGGGCCGCTCTTGAGGTGGTCTTCCAGAGACCCTCCAGCGACGAACTCCTCAACAGAATAGAGCAGTTGATCGCCACTTGCTCGGGCGAACTGGCCGACCGAAAGGAGCTTCGCGATACCGGGATGATCACATCGCCTAATGGCCTCGATTTCACGGTCTGATCTGGCCTGAGAGAGATTCCCCTTCGAAAGCTTCAAGCAGTATTCGTCGCCTCCAGGTGAGATGACCTTGAACGAGTGCTTGAACGAACCTTCGCCGATCTCCTCGGCGAGCTTGTAGCCCTCGATCGCACAGATCGCGTCCGCGATGTTCTGGTGGTCGCCCCCAAGGCTCATTGCGTCTTGTGTGCGGCTGCTTGCGCGGCCTGCTCGCACAGAACCGGCTGGATTGGCTTGGAAGCTCGAGCGTGGAGCAGAATCTCAACGTGATCGTGGCCCACGGAGCAAATCCCGACCCCTCGGCGTTCGAACTCTCCAGAATGGAGAGCGGCACGAGCAGCAGCTTCCGGAGGCAAGACCACATAGGAGAGGTGGGCGAAGCAGGTGTTTCGATACGCTTGATCCATAGCGTCCTTCCAGCGCAGAAGCTTCGCTTCGAAGGCTATGACCTCACCAGTGGACGATACGCCGACGACGTCAACTCGACCGCGGAGATAGTCAAACTCGAGCGCGTGTGACTGGATACTCCAAGGATCAGCGTCAGAGAGCAACTGCGTAGTTAGCTGATCCACGAGTTCCTGCTCGGTACAAAAAACGCGTTCGGGCAAGCGGCGTGTCCCCCTGAGCGCGACAGGGTCATCTCTTCTGCTAGCCAGACCCCGCCGCTCCTCGTTGATTCTAGTATCTCCACGATACTAGCTCATGAGACGTCGAACTGAGGGCGCTCGGATTTCAAGCGCCTGCCGCACGCGAGTGGCGTCGGCGAAGATCTCGGACGGGCCGTAGCGCTGGCCCTGAATGCTGTCTGCACTCGAATCTGTGTCGTTCGAACCGACCAGGTCACGATCGCAGCCCGCGGCGCCGTCCGGCTTGTCGTTCGCAAATCAACACCGACTGAGCCTTCCGGCACCGGCGAGCCACTGCTCACGTAGCTTGTTTACGTACCCTGGAGCTAGGCGATCGAGTTCGTTGCCGCGGCTGTCAAGCAGGCGGTCGAACTCTTCAGTCGTCGGCGTGGCCTCAGGGCTGACTATCGTGACGCAGATGCGGAAGCATCCTGCTTCTGCGTCAGCAGGGTGTTGTCGAAGGTGTCGCTGTTCGGCTTGCGCTGCTGTTTCTCCGGGAAGCGAGTAGTAGACGGCGAACCTCCCGAGGGCTTGCTTCCCAGAGCAGTCTTGCTCCAGCTTGGTCAGCCTTGAACGGAGGGTCATTTCGAGTCCGCCATTGACGCTTCGAGTCTCGTCAGTCTTTCTTCCAGATCTGAGTCTTGAATCAAGCGGGCGCAGGTCCACAGCACGTGAGTCAGCTTGCTGACTTCCATCACCGAGAGCTTCCCAAAGTGCGGGTGCCCGCCCTCTCGGTAGATCCTGGCGATCTCGCGGCGGCAGCCTGCGATGGTATTCAATCTTGCACGCCGTCTCACGGGAGGGGTATTTGCCGCATCTTCTTTCGTCTCAGGCACTTAGCGTCCCTCCAAGTGACGAATAGTGTTCCCGAGGCGTGCACGGGGCTGCAGCCTTGCCGGCGCGCATCGCTTGGGTCGTGCTCTGCTCGTGCAGCTAGGCGTAACGTTTCTGCCCCGCCCTGCGTGGGCCTCCTGTGTTGATGTTGCAGAGGCCTTGCTAGGTTCCGAAACTAAGTGCAACCGAGTTGTCTTGCAACGTGCACACCCTTTAGGGTGCACGGTTGCAACAGAACAGGAGCGAGGGTCGACCATCTGTAGCTCAGTCCAGGACGCCGAGCGCCCGCGCTTCGCCCATCCGGCGGCAGACTGTGGCAGCACTGACTCCAAGTTCCCTTGCAATCGACGCCTGCGTAGGTTCCGTGCCCCCCTCCTTCAAACATCGTAGATAGACGGCAACTACTTGGTCGAAGGAGCTGTGAGTCGCCGCCTTCCAGTCCCATCGAAGGCCGCCGGACTCGCTTGGCACAAGAGCCGCCTCGATCGGGAGGGGCAGCACCTGGTGACGGTCCTTTTCCGATGAAACCACAATACGAGCGCCGGCTTCCTTCTTCGCGTTCCTTGGCCGACGAAGCTTCAGCACGAGGTCGAGAGCGTCCTCTCGCCTCGAGGTTCCTCGCTGCTTGCCCGTTTTTCCGGGGTGGTGGATAAAGAGGACAGTCTTCCGAGCGCGCCTTAGCTCGAGCAGCCAATCAAGGAGGGGAATCCATGCCTCGCCATCATTCTCCGCTGCCGCCCTCGATAGGCACGAGAGATTGTCGAGGACCAGGAGCTGTGCAGCGTCTACGAGGTGCGCCAACTGGTCCTGGCCCCGCGGAGTCGCTAGGTCCGGCATCGGATCAGCCTGGCTGTCAGGCGTGACTACCTGGAGCAGGTCCAGTTGTCGCCCGGTTCGGGCAGTTGTGGCGGTCTTGGAGCCGGCCGTGAGCGAGCGGACCCTCTCTTGAATCGCCCAAAGGGGCATCTCTCCAAAGGGGCATCTCTCCGTCGATGTACAAGACCCCCCTATTGAGGTTCCACACGAATCCGGGACGACGACATAGGCACGCTCGGATCACGGCTTGCCCTTGGGCCTGGCTGTCGGTCAACTAGGACGAGGGACCTCACGACCGAGTGAAACCCCTTCACTGCGACGCGTGGCTTGCCGTCCAAGTGCCTAGTTGCAGTCGCTCAAACGGCGCGCGCTATTCGTCGCGTACCATCCACACTGGGCCTCCTCTGGGTGAGACCCTTCAAAGTGAGCATCGAGACTGCTGAGTTCAGTTCCTGAGGGGTACGAAGGTCAGGGCCGGTGGAAAGCACCCGGGTGGAAACTCGGCCTCCTTGCCACAGCGGAGATCCTCGAGAGCTTGCCGATAGGCCCTGCGGGCCAGGTGGTAGGCCATCTCCAGCGCTCGTCGGACTCGTGGCTGGACAGCGTGAAATCTCGGTGCTGGTGAGCGCCGTGGCCGGCTTGCAGGCATTGAGTGGGGATTCTGCTGGAGGATGGCCTGCTTGCCGAGGACTTCACCGCCGACCTCGTCCTCGATCGCCCGGACGATCCGCCTGACTTGGGCCCGCCACTTCGCTTCGCTGACTCGCTGCCAGCAGGGTAGTGGTGAAAGGCGTAGGCGGTGTCTCGACGTGAAACGGGATTCGCCGGTGGGCTCTCCCCGCTCATGGGCTTGGAACTGAGCCGTCCGGTTGATCCATATGCCAGCCATGTCGTCGCCTTGCATCAGAGACTTCGTCGAGGTCGCTCCCGGCCAGTGGCGAGGGGAGGCTACGAGGCCCTCTTTGCACCCTTGCTCGAGGAGGTAGCGGAGCCGAGCGATCTGAGCTTCGGGCTCGTCACTGACCACGATGTCTGTGTAGCGGCGTCCCCAGACCTTCTCGGTCCACTGGTAGAGCCGAGCGACCTCGCGGGCGACCTTGGAGTTGACGTAGCGCATGAAGTCGGCCAGCTGCTTGGCGTCCACGGGGTGGAGGAGGAGATGACAGTGATTGGAGAGGTAGACGAAGGCACAGACCCTCATCCCATAGCGCTCTTGGGCGCGGGCCAGGGCGCCGACGATGATCTCGTTGAGCTTCGGGGACGGCCGCAGCAGGAATCTGCGCTGGATGGTTCTGCAAGTGACTTCGACGAGGGCTTCGGCGGGCAGGTAGCGCAGTTTGCGTGGCATCAGCCAACAGAGACGCGGCCAGCCGCCGAATCCTCACGGATTCGTGTGGAACCTCAAGGGGGGGGAACCTCAAGGGGGATTCGTGTGGAACCTCAAGCGGGGAACCTCAAGGGGGGATTCGTGTGGAACCTCAAGGGGGGATTCGTGTGGAACCTCAAGCGGGGGAACCTCAAGGGGGGAACCTCAAGGGGGCTTCTGTCGAACTCTCGAAAAGGAGGGGCCTACGCCTGCCTATTCTCGGCGGGCGCCTGCGTTGGCGAGGCTCGGTGGACTAGAGATCCGAGAAGGCCGAGGAGCATCAGGCCAACCAGCGGAAGGACGAGGCCGAACCCCACCCCCATCGCGGCCTGTGTGTAGACGGACGCCCGCAAGAGCCCAACCGCACGTTTCCTGATCTCTGCCGTCTGCGGTAGAGCGCTGCCATCGGTCGTAGCCTCTGTCGTCTCCAAGACTCGGTGGAGAGTCGCCAGGTCTGGCGTCCCCTCGCCGGCGAGCTGGCCTACCGCGCCGACCATCAAATCCGCGGAGAGCCATCCCGGCGGCTGCAACCCAGAATCGGACAGCGTCGCCTCTGCGCGCGATCGAAAGGCACTCCAGGAGTCGGCGCTGCGATTCTGGGCCTCCTCCAGCATCCCTTCGACCGTTTCGCGGTCGACATCCTGTGGGAGCTCTCGGTCGTCGAGAGTGAAGGCCAGAAACGTGGCGGCGGCCAGCTTCTCGACTACGTACTTCTCCTCGATAGCTTCTTCTATCGCTCGCCCCGCACCGAGCCAGAGCCCCGCCCAAGCGCCTCCGGCACCGGCGCAAAGCAAGATCGCCGTAGCGGCAAAACACCCGATGAGGCGCCCGGTGCGCCAGCCCCTGCGAAGTAGTGGACCCGCCGCGACCAGGTAGAGCAGCCAGCCCACTACTGCCGTCGCCAAGCCGACCAGCAACGCCCCAGCCAGGGCGAGAAAGGCCACCCGGCCCGCCGTCGCCACCATTCCCGGCCAGCCGCGTTCAAGGAGGACCAGCAGGTTGCCGCCGACCCGCGCCGACTCGTCCCCGAGCCAGCCGACCTGTGCGGGATCCAGACCCAGCCTCCCGCTCAGTCGTTCCATCCAGCCCTCGGGAAGATACTCCAGGAGCCCAGCCAGAACGCCCTCGCCGGCTGATTCGGCTTCGGTCACGTCGTTCACCGGCCAAGGCTAGCGCAGCTTGGGGCGGGACCGGTTCGGATCGGCAGCTCCGGTAGAATGCCGCACTAGCTTGATAGGAAGCACTCTCTCCCACTATGAAATCACCGCCAAGCTCGGCAAAGGCGGGATGGGGGAGGTATGGCGCGCCAGGGACACCAAGCTCGGTCGTGAGGTGGCACTCAAGGTTCTGCCCCCCGACCTCGCCGCTGACCGCGAGCTGCTGGACAGGTTTCAGCGGGAGGCCAAGGTCCTCGCGAAACTGGATCACGCCAACATCGTGACCGTTCACTCGATCGAGGAGGATGGGGGAAGGCACTTTCTGACCATGGGCCTCATCGAGGGGCGGTCTCTCGACGCCTGGATCCCGGAGGGTGGCCTGCCGCTGGACGACTTCTTCGAGATCGCATTGCCGATCGCCGACGCTCTGGCGGCTGCCCACGATTGTGGCGTCATTCACCGTGACGTGAAGCCTTCGAACGTCATGGTCTGCGATGACGGACGCGTCAAGGTGCTCGACTTCGGCTTGGCCAAACTCTGCGCCGAGGACCCGAGCTGCGATGAGACGCAGTTGGCAACCGAGATGCTGACTCAGGACGGGCGGATCCTGGGCACGGTGGCTTATATGTCTCCCGAGCAGGCTCAAGGGAAGACGCTCGATGGAGGGAGTGACATCTTCTCGCTCGGAGTCGTCCTCTACCAGATGGCGACTGGCAAGCATCCGTTCGCCGGGGACAACCAGGTCGCGACGCTGTCGTCGATCGTCAAGGACACTCCGTCGATGGTGACCGAGGTCAAGCCCGAGTTGCCTCGCCATCTGGGGCGGATCATCCGGCACGCGCTCGAGAAAGAGCCCGAAAAGCGGTTCCAGTCGGCGAAGGATCTGTACAACGAGCTGCTGGACCTTCGACGTGAACTCGGTTCGGGTGAAGCGATGCCCGCCTCGGCCGAGGCGGGCGGGAGCCTGCTGAAGCGATGGGCCTTGATCGTGGGCATCGCCTTGGCCTCACTCGTGCTGGCGGGCGTGGTGTTGGATCTCGGTCCCTTTCGCGACGAGCTCGCGCCGGGAGAGGGGACGGCGCTCGCCCCGGTAAGCGAAGAGCGTTCCATCGCGGTGCTGCCCTTCGAGAACCTGAGTCCTGATCCGGACAACGCCTACTTCAGCCTGGGCATGACCGAGGAGCTGGTGAGCAAGCTCTCGCGCATTCAGAGTGTGCGCGTGCGGAGCACGCCTCTGGAGTGGGCCGGCGAGGGCCAGAGGACCGTCGAGGAGATCGGTCGGGAGCTGGGGGTGGACTACCTGCTGGAAGGGAGTGTGCGGAGAGCGGATGAGGCGGTCCGCATCACAGCTCGGCTGATCGACCCTGCGTCGGGTTTTCACCTCTGGTCGGAAGACTTCGACGGCGAGCTCGAGGACGTCTTCGGCATGCAGGAGGCGACCGCGTTACGGATCGCCGAGGCGCTCGAAATCGAGTTGAGTGTTGAAGAAGGCGAGGCGCTCGCGGATCAACTCACCGAGAGTGTCGAGGCCTACGACGCCTATCTGCGCGGCTGGGCGCTGATCGAGTCTTTCCATATCCACCGCGATCGTGTCGAGGAGAGGCTCGACGCCGCACAGCAGCACTTCCAGCAATCGCTGGAGCTCGACGCTGAGTATCCACGAGCGTTGGCCGGCCTGGCGATGGTCGAGTCGTACACCTACTACCTGGGTGTCGACGAGGACGCGGCCCACATCGATCGTGGCGAGGAGCTGGCCGAGCGCGCTCTGGCGCTCGAGCCGGACCTGCCTGAAGCGCTCGTTGCTCTGGGCCAGTTCGGCTGGCTTCGGCTCGATTACGAGGCTTCGGAGAAGTGGCTGCGACGGGCCGCCCGGGTGGATTCGGACAATGGCTACATATGGTGCGAGCTGGCGGCGGCGTGCATGATGCAGGACCCCCCGGACGCCGAGCTGGGCGAGATGGCGGCGCGCAAGGCGATCCGGTACCAGCCTGGATACACCTGGTCGCATGCACAGCTGGGACAGGCGCTGAAGAGTCAGGGTCGGTACGAAGAGGCAGTCACCGCCTTTCGACACGCCGTCGAGCTGGATCGGGAGTTCAGCTTCGCCCTCGAGCAGCTGGGAGCCAGCTATCTGGCCCTTGGTGAGCATCAAGACGCTCTGGAAAGCTACGAGGCGGCATTCGAGTTGCTGGAGAGCTCCGAGCTCCAGGTCGAGATCGCCATCGTCCATGCAGCGCGGGGGGATTCCACGGCGGCCTTCGAGGCTCTATCGTCGGCGATCGCCTCGGGATACGAGGACATCGACAGGCTCACCTCCGACCGCCACCTCGAGACACTCCGCGAGGACGATCGGTTCGACGCGCTCTTGAAGTCGGTTTCGAGCAGTGATTGACCACCGGCGGACACCGCGATACCGCTGCACAAGGGAGACTGCTCATTCAACACGAACCGTGGGAGTGGCCAGCGGTCGACCTGATGCCGAGCGATGTGACAACCCGCGCGGTGGCGGCTAGAGAGCAGCCAGTGTGCTCTGAGCTCGCTGGGTGAGCTCGTCGTCAGGACCCCGAACGCTCTCGAGCGCCGCGGCAGCTCGCTCGATCAACTGTCGTCCCTCGGCGGCTTTGCCACTCGCGAGGAGATTGCGGCCGAGTTCGAGCTCGGCGAGTGACGTAATCCAATGATCTGGGCCGAGGAACTCATTCGCTTCGGACAGGGCGTCGCGCAGCAGCTGACCGCCTTCTGCGATGCGGCCGCTCTCAGTGTCTATCGCGCCGATCTCGATCAGGCTTGCGATCGGCCGCCGGTGGGCTTCGGGGCGTGTCTTCCTGAACATCTCGAACGCCGTGACGAGGGTCTCGCGAGCCGTGGCGAGGTCGCCTCGTTGACGCTGGATCATCCCCAGAGAGTGCAGGCTGATCGCTATGTTGGAGTGTTCGTCTCCCAGATTGTGGCGGCGGATGGCCAGGGCTTCGAGCTGTGTCGCTTCGGCCTCGTCGAGACGGTCCATACGTCTGAGAACGTTGCCCAGGTTGCCGAGGGCGTTGGCGACCCGGATGTTGCGTTCTCCGAGCCCGACGCGGCGGGCTTCGACGGCTTCTCGCATGAGCGCCACCGCTTCTTCGAGCTCTCCGACGTCGTCGAGCAGCGAGCCGAGGTTGTTGGCGGACTCGGCGATCGCCGCGTGGCCGGGGGGGAAGAGTTGGCGACGGAGCGCTATCGCTTCGCGGTGCAGTGCGATGGCCTCTTCGATCCTTCCCAGGATGCCGATCATCACGGCTAGGTCGTTCATGATGACTGCGGTGCGCACGGGGTCCTGGTCGCTGGCGGTGCGTTGAATCGTCAGGGCCTCAGAGAGGAGCGGCTCGGCCTCGTCGTAGCGCCGCTGTCGGTAGAGGCTGATCGCCAGCCCGTGCAGGCTGTTGGCGACCTGCGGATGCTCCTCGCCGTAGAGGCGCCGTCGAATTGCCAGCCCCTCGCGATCCAGAGTCTCTGCCTCTTCGCGTTCGCCGGAATCGCCCAGGTTGGTGGCAAGGCGGTGCAAGGTGGCCGCGGTGGCTTCGGCGGGTGGCGATTCGACTTCGCGCAGGGTGGCCAGGGCTTCCTCGAGCGCCGTGCGACTCTCCTCCTGTTGGTCCAGACCCTGGAGGATCCCGGCAAGGAGGGAGAGCATCTCGGCGCGTACCTGCGGTTGTTCGGCGAGCTCTACGCGCACGACGTCCAGTCCACTACGCAGCACGTCGAGCGCTTTGAGCTCGGCTCCCTTGGCGCTAAAGGGGTCGGCTTCGCGGAAAAGGCCGAAGAGGAGATCCTGCGTCTCCTTGGCCTTGCGGCTGGCCACCACGGCGGAGTCGCGCTCTGCGGCCAGACGCGCGTTCTGCACCGTTGCCGTGAGCGCCCAGCCGATCACCACGAGGGTGAACACTACGGCCGTGGCGACGCCGGCGCGGTGCCGCGCGACGAACCGCCGCGCCCGGTAGGCAACGGTGTCGGGACGAGCTGCGATCGGCAGGCCTCGGCCGAAGCGTTCGATGTCGTCGGCGAGGGCGCCGGCTGAGCCGTAGCGCCGGTCCGGCTCCTTGTCGAGTGTCCGCAGGACGATGACGTCGAGTTCCCCTTGCAGCATGCGTCGCAGTCGTTGGGGGGTGGTGTTGCGCAATGCGCCGACCTGCGGATCCCCGGTCGCGGCGACAGCGGCGCTGGGGTGCTGCGTGGGAGCCTTGCTGATCGCTTGCTGAATCGCCGCGGGGGTTGCCTGATCGACCTGGCGGGTGCGCTGACCGGTCAGAAGCTCGAACAGCAAGAGCCCGAGTTGGTACACGTCTGAGGCTGTGCCGATGGGCTGCCCGAGGACTTGCTCGGGGCTGGCGTAGTCGGGGGTGAGGACGCGCGCCGCGGTCTGGGTGAGCTCAGAAGTCTCCGAATCATCCGGCGTCAACACCTTGGCGATACCGAAGTCGAGCAGCTTCACGTCTCCCTTCGAGGTGACGAGGATGTTCGACGGCTTGATGTCACGGTGAACTACCAGCCGCGAGTGCGCGTGTTGGACCGCGCGGGCGACCTGGACAAAGAGATCGAGCCGCTCGTCGACGCTCAAGCGGTGTCGGTCGCAGTAGTGGTCGAGCCGGATCCCTTCCACGTACTCCATAGCGAAGTAGGGTCGTCCGTCGTCGTGGCGTCCGCCGTCGTAGAGCCGGGCGATGTTGGGGTCTTCCAGGCCGGCGAGGATCTGGCGCTCCTGCTCGAACCGGCGCAGCACGTTTTCTCGATCCGCTCCCGGTTGCACCAGTTTGATTGCCACCTGCTGGTCGAATTCGCCGTCATCGCGGACGGCCCGGTAGACGACACCCATACCGCCACGGCCGATCTGCTCCAGGACGCGGTAGGGGCCGATGCGCTCCACCGGCGGCAGGGCCTCGGCTTCTTCGAGCCCGGACGCGAAGTCGTCCCAGAGAGGGCCGCTGAAGAGTGCCTCCGGACCAAGCTCCGGAGCCGGTGCCATGGCGTGCCGAAGGAGCTCGGTCACCGCCGCTGCCGTCCGTGGGTGGTCGCGACGCGCGCGGTCGAGCAGTTGCTCGCGTTCGGCGCCTTCGAGCTCGAGGGCGCGCTCGAAGAGGGCGTCTATCTCGCGGCGGCTCGGGGACTCCGTGCTCAAGGGTCTCCCGGTCCGGCCACCTGCAGCACTTCGCCGAGCTCACGCTGCAACCAGGCGCGAGCCCGAGTCCACTCTCGCTGCGTCGTGCGCAGCGAGAGATCGAGTGCCTCGGAGGTCTCCTGTTCCGTCATGCCGGCGAAGAAGCGGCATTCGAAGACGCGCGCCAGCCGCGGGTTGAACGCTTCCAGCTTCTTCAACACCTCTTCTATGGCCAGTACCCGCTCCGCCTCCTGCGTCAGGGCGACCTGGTTCGGGTCGAGGGTCACGGCGGACGCTCCGCCGCCGCGCTTCCGGGCACTCCGGTGACGGGCGTGATCGACGATGATCCGGCGCATCGTGCGGGCACAGATGGCGAAGAAGTGCGAGCGGTTCTGCCAGTCGGCCGCCGGCTGACCGGCGAGCTTGAGATAGGCCTCGTGCATCAGCGCGGTGGTGCCGAGGGTGTCGCCTGGCCGGAAGCGAGCCAGCTGCTTGCGCGCCACCGGACGCAGCCTCGGGTAGATCAGCTCGATCAGTTGATCGAGGGCGGACGCGTCGCCCTCGCGATGCTGCATCAGCAGGCCCGTGATGTCTTTCGGCTCGGCACCGGATGGCATGGCAGGGAGCCTACAGCATCGCAACCAGGGCCCGAGGCGGCTGGCAGAGAGGGGGACGGTCCATGTAGATGCTGCCGCGGGCGAGCCGCCTGCCTGCGCGAGTAGCAGAGAGTTCTCCTGTTCTCGAGGTTGCTTTCGGAGGTTACGGCGTGGTCAGCGCGAGCTCGTAGGCCTCGATGAGCAGCCCGGCCAGCTGGTCGGCAGTGTGGGCTGGGCTCGGGTTGTTGGCCGAGTTCACCTGCACCACGGCCTGGATCTGATTGGGCATGAGGACGATGGCCGCGCGCGCCCCACGGCCTTCGCCGTAGGGGCCCTGCTGCCCGCCGCCGAGCGATCCGCCGTGAGAGTAGTAGGTTCCGGAATCGCGGTTCCGGCGCCACAGCCCGAGTCCGTCGGCCTTCATCTGCGCCAGGGCCGGTGGCGAGATCAGTTGGCCCTGCTCGAGAGCGGAGAGGAACTGCGCGAACTCCCGCGACGAGAGGACCCAGGCGCCGGCACCGCTCTCCTGGAGCTGGTCCTGGGCCTGAACATGGCCCGCCACGTCCTGACGCTGGAAGTTGTAGTAGTAGGCGTGATTCGGGCTCGAGTAGTAGGTCGTCGGGTTGGTCAGCCCCGCGGGCAGCAGCAGATGGTTGCGCACGTAGTGCACGTAGCGCTCGGAACACTCCTGGTTGAGCAGCTCCCCCTGCATGCCCTGCACGCCCTCGAAGTAGTCCATCTCGTCCTGATTCTCGATGTAGGGAATCAGGAGTCGGAAGAGAGCGAAGTTGACGTTGGCGTACTTCTGAATCCCGAAGAGGCTGGCACCCGTGTCTTCATCGCGCGCTGCGCCGTTGGCGATGCTCTGCCGCAGGTTCTCGAACTCGTCGGAGTCGTTGCCGGCTCCGCGCAGACCCGAGGTGTGGTCGAGCAGGTGGCGGAAGGTCATTTTCCCGACCTCGCTGCCGCGAACCCAATAGGACGGGAGGTAGGGGGCCATCTTGTTGTCAACCGTCAGACCGGCCGACTCGAGCACGTGCATCGCGGCGGCCGCGGTGATCGTCTTGGAGGTGCTCTGAACCCCCTTCTGGGTGTTTCCGTCGAAGGGTAGAGGGCCGCCGTCCACGGCCAGCAGCCGGGAGCCTCCGCCGCCGGTACGCACGACGGATCCTCCCTTGGCGATGGCGTAGCCAAAGCCCACCGCGCGTTCCGCGAGGCGCTGTTCAATCTCCTCGCCCATCAGCTCGGCGTTGAACAACGTCATCACCTGGGGCGGGAGGAGGTCGCCGCCGCCGCGGGTGAACTGGTCACCGCCATCGCGCCGCAGGCGGTTGGCACTGAGCACCTGGAAGCGGTCGAAGATCGATGCCTCGCCGGCGCCCTTCGGCACGTCGGTGAAACGGCCCTCAAATGCCGACCCGTCGGCCGAGCGCTGGCCGAAGAACACGCGCGCCCACATAGGGCTGCCGCCGGCGGCGAAGTCGCTCTCCAACAGGCCCACGACGTCGGCGCCCAGTTCGCGCAGGTACAGCGAGCTCGCCTGCGACCGCCATAGGCCGTCGAGGTCCTCCTGGCTGGTCGTGCCGAAGCCCTGCTCGCGCGCGGTGGGATGGTTGATGCTGTCGAGCTCGATGGCCTCCCAACTGGTGACCGGGAAGCCGCCGCTTTGACTGATCACCGAGAGCCGGCGGCCGGCCTGCTCGATCGAGATGACCAACGTACCCGAACCCGTCCTCCCGCCCTTCGGGATGTCCCACCAGGAACCTTCGACTCGGCTGCCCTGCAGCGTGCCGCGGAAGACGCTGGCGTAGTCGGCCTGCCCCGGATGCTCGCCGAGGAAGACGACGTCCTGATCGCGCCGTGTCACGTAGTACGCGCCGCCGTCGTCACCGACGTAGAGCGGGGACAGGTCCAGGTTCGCGTAGGCTCCAGGTCCCGGTGGGATGCCCGGGTGAGGTGTCTCGTAGTCCGATCCGGCTGCCGAAAGATCAGGGTTCAAGGTCACGACGCCCACGGTGCTCAACGTCTCCCCGCGGACGCGCTGCGGGGTCTCTCGTGGGGGCGCCTCGCGGACTCGGGTCGGCTGGGAGTCCGACGAGGGGGGACTGACTCGTCGCGGTTCGGTGTCTTGCGGGCTGACCCGGCGCGGCCCTGGCTCGACGAGTCGTAGAGGGCCCAGGCTGGCGTTGTTGGTCTCATCGCTCTCACGAACTCTAGCGTCGACATCGATGGTGGAGCGCAGGCGGATCTCGCGGCCCACGAAGGAGCCGTGTGGGTCTTCGATCACCACTTCGGCGCGTATCTCGCGGGTTTCTCCCGCGCGCAGTTTGAAGCGGTCGGCAACGCCCTTCGCGTAGACGAGCCGCGCTTCGCGAGGTCGCTTGGCGGTTTTGCCGATGCCGACCCTCACTCCGAGCCGAAACGAGCCCGCGTCACCACGTCCAGCGTTGCGCACTCCATAAGTCACCGGAATGACGATCTGGCCTTGCCGTTGCTGCGCCCGGCCGACTCGAGACTGGACGATCAGAAGGTCGGGCAGGGCCGAGACGCGCTGCGGTGGCTGCCTCTGGGGCGAGTCAGTCCGCGTCTGGGCCACGGCCGTCTGGGCCGAGAGAGCCAGAAGGGTGGTTACCGCAAGCAGGTGGCCCGCGGCTCGACTCCGCCTGGAGTCCGTCCGGAGGGAGAAAGTCCGTCGGTCTCGTTTCACGATTCAGTCCTCCCGCGCGGGCGGCCAGTAGCCGACGTTGTCGTCGCTGCTTTGATCGTCGGGGCAGTACAGGGTGAACACCGCGGCCTCGATGTCGGTCAGCGGCGTGTCGAAGGTGACCAGCACCGGGACTGTGGCGTCCGCGGCGACCTGGGACACGTTGATCGACTGACTCGTCGTCGACCCGTAGCTTGTAGCGTCCGCTTCGAGGGTGCAGCCCGTGGCCTCCGCACCGAGGCTCCTGACGAACACCTCGAGGCTGTTCCCCGTGCGTGGGCGAACCCCGCGGACCAGTACCTCGGGCGAGCCCTCGGATTCGGATGCGGGTGGCGAATCCGCTCCTGGGTCAGCGTCGTCTGGAGTGCCGGCGGACCCGTTGCCTCCTCGTATCGGATCGCAGGTCACGGTGAACGTCCTCTTATCGGTCGTGCCGAGCACCCGCCCCGCAGAGTCGGCAACCTGCATTTGAAGCCGAAACTCCCGCGAGTTGCGTCCGCGCGGCCCGCGGTGGCTGAAGCTCTTGGACGCCTTGCTCCAGTCGAGTGGAATCGAGGCAGCGACCTGCTGACTGTGAGAGCGCCCGAGCTCGAGGGGCAGGGGTGGCGACACGTACTCGGAGCCGAAGAAGGTGGCGTGGCCCGAGAACGGGTTCACCGACTCCACAGTGCCGGCGAGGCGAACGCTGAGAGGGCAGTAGCGCCCGTCGATCTGCTGCTTGTCCACGGGGGTCGCCGTGAAGGAGAAGTCGCCCATCGGGTTGATGTCGCGCAGCCTCTTCGCACGCGGTCCACCCGAGCCGGTAGTCGAGGTCTTGGTGCGAACTTTGGGCCCCACCAGTGGTGCGCATTCGAGGCGGACCGGATAGGTCCCCTCGAGCGTCTTGCTGCCGTCGTTTCTGATGCCCAGGCGCTTCTTCTCCCAGTACCCCACGACCACCTTCACCGGGTAGGCGATGGGGAGCATGACGCGCAGGCCGTCTTGTCGCATCTGCTCTCTCGCAGTCCCGGTCTTGGCGTCGAGGTTCTGGTTGCACACCACGACGGGATCGAGCAGCTCCCGGCCATCGAAGTTGCGCGGGACCGAATAGGGGAATCTGAGCTTGGTCAGGTTCCAGCCGCCTCCCGCGTTGATGTCGATCCCTCGCGAGCCGTCGAGCTGCGGTAGCGATGCGCGCCGACCCACCGATACGGTGCCCCCGCTCGGCGTTGCGCCCTTGGGCAGGTTGACCCGAATCGCGACCACGTACTCGAGCTCGGTGGTGCGCACGCCGGTATAGCGCTGCCCGTCGTTGTCGACGACAATGGTCGGCGTCTCGCCGTCGTGATCGACTTCGGCAGTGACTGGTTCGGCCGGCCCGAAGAAGCCTCCGAGCAGGCCGGTTAGTAGAATCAGAGTGATCTTCGCGGTGTTCATGAGAGCCGTCTCCCGTGCGGTCGATAGTGGGCGGCGGCCTCATTGCGGTGCAATCGGAAGGGCCGCCTCTGACTCTCTTAGTCGAAAACGCGCCCACGAACCCGCCAAGACGGGCGAGCATCCCTGCACTGCGGGCTCGGGGGCGCTGGCAACTGGGGCCTGACCCAACCTCAAGGAAGGGAGACTCCAGGACAGTGGGAGGTTCGACAACCTGCCCGTCAGAGTTCCAGGCGCACCATCAGCCCCACGTTCCTCCCGGGCAGCGGTACGGTGTCCTTGACGAACGATGTGTGCAGTCGAGCGTCCTCGTCAGTGAGGTTGGTCCCGCGCACGATCACGTCCAGGAAGTAGCTGTCGAAGAAGAAGCGGTAGCTGAAGTTCGCGTTGAACAGCGTGTGGCCGTCGGTTAGGGTCTCGTTCTCGGCGAGCCGGTCCTGGTCGTCGACGAATCGGGCCTCGGCACCTACACCAAGGCGGTCGCCGCGGTAGTGCACGCCCACGCCGAACCGTTGCGGCGGGATGCGCGGCAGGTTCTCGCCCGACTCGAACTCGGCGCGCACGAGATCCCAGAGCAGGTCGAGGTCCCACGAGGAGTGAGCGTCTTGAGCCAGCAGGATCGTGGCGTCGACCTCGGCGCCCCAGAAGTCGGCGTCCGCCTGGGACCATTGCAGCACCGGGAAGCCCTCCTCCTCGTCACCCGTGAACCGCTGGAAGATGTAGCCGGAAAACTCGTTGCGGAAGAGATTCACCGATCCGGTGAAGCGGCCTTCGACCTTCCGCAGAGTGAGGTCGAGGCCGAGGGCGGTCTCTTCTCCCAAGTTGGAGTCGCCGAGCTCGAACGCGGACGTCGCGAAGTGTAGGCCCTCAGAGTAGAGCTCCTCGCCGGTCGGCATCTTGACCGAGCGAGCCAGCGAGCCACCCAACGAGTAGTTCTCGGAGGGCTGCCAGACGATGCCGAGCGATGCCGACACTCCGTCGAAATCCCGGTCCGGAAGGCCCAAAGCGCGGACGGCTACGTCCTGGGATTCGTAGCGTAGGCCGGCCTGGTAGGTCACGGGTCCCTTCGCGAACTCCTGGAAGGTGAACAGGCCCATGTTGTCGGTCTCGGACGGCGGCAGGAAGGCCTCCTCGCCGATCGCCTCGAGCTCGCGATGCCTCAGCTGGACACCGAACGAGCCGTGGTGCGATCCGCGGTCCTTCTGTACGAACTCGGCCCGGGCCTCCCAGGCGTCATTGAAGAAGGTCGTGCCCACGACGCCGGGCCCCTCGAGCTCGTCGTGCTCGTAGTCGATGATGCCGAGGCGGAAGTCCGCCTTCTGGAAGGCCCCGAAGGGGCGGGTGATGCTGCCCGCCAGGTCGTAGCGGCGCTGCCGCATGTCGATACGCAGAGCCTCTTCGCCGTGTTCGTCCTCCTCGTCCTCTTCTCCATGGCCGTGCTCATCCTCTTCGCCGTGCCCGTGGCCGCCCGGGACGCCGTACTCGCTCTCGAGGCCGCGCACTGACACTCCCAGATGGCCGTTGTCACCGAAGAAGTAGCTCACGCCCGCGCCGCCGCTCGTGCTCTCGATGTCGCTGTTGGGGAGCAGGCCGAAGACCTCGTCCTCGTGCTCGTCCTCTTCGTGCTCCTCCCCTTCCTCGTCGTGGTGCTCTTCTCCTTCTTCGTCGTGCTCGAGTTCGGCGTGGCCCGGGATCTCGTAATCGCCGGTCTCGCGGGTCACGACTCCGAGGTTCCAGGCCCAACGCTCGGAGCCACCGCCAAGGTCCAGCGCTGCGGCGAACTCGTCTGCGACGGATCCGGTGCGCAGGTTGACGGTTCCGTCGACCCCTTCCGAGGGACTGAACCGCGGGATTCTCTGGTCGATCACGTTGACGACGCCACCGATGGCGTTGCTGCCGTAGAGGAGGGTGGCGGGACCGCGCACGATCTCGATCCGCTCGGCCGCGAGCGGATCGGCGGCGACGGCGTGATCGGGGCTCGAACTCGAGGCGTCGAGCACGTCGATGCCGTTCTCCATCATCTTGACTCGGTCACCACCGAGGCCCCGGATGATCGGCCGGCTGGCTCCGGGGGCGAAGTAGGTCGAAGTCACGCCCGCCTCGTTCTCGAGAGACTGGCCCAATGTGGGCTCGAGGCGCAGGGCGAGCTCTGCACCCTCGAGAATGCTGACTGGTGTCGCGAGGTCGAGCTCGCCGTGAGCGTGGGGGCTGGCGGTCACGACGATGCGCTCGGAGTGCACCCGGCTGGCGATGACGATCACGACTTCTGTCGTCTCGTCGGGCGCTACATCGACGCGCTCGATGGTCTGCGCGTGCAGGACGCTCTCGACTTCCAGGAGAACCTCGCCGGCAGTGACCGACTCGAGGAGGAACCGGCCCTGGTTGTCGACGGCGACGCGCGATCTCGTGCCGGCCACGGTGACGACGGCGTCGTGAACCGGCTGACCGTCGGTGGTCCGGACGTGGCCCTTGATCGAGCCCGTGTCTTGCGCGGTGAGAGGAGAGGAGAGGAGGAGGAAGAAGGCGCTGCTCAGAGTAGAGAGCAGCTTCTGACGGGAAGAGCGATTCGAGAGCATTCTGAAGACCTGACCTTTTCTGATCGTTGTGTCGTCGTCCGGCGTGGCGGCGTGCCACGCGCCGGACCGGCGCTCCGGACTCGCCTTGGGCGAGACCGGCCAGGATCGACGGCAGCTGCCGAGCGATCCGGTTGGGGATCCGGGTCAGGCTGCTGGAGGCGCGCGGGGAGCCGGAAGTCGGCTCGGGTCGTGGGCGACCGGGCGCGCGATCTCGGCAGCGACGATCGTCGCTGCCAGCTCGAGGTGGCCGGAGAGCGGCGCGAGTCTGTCGTCCGTGCGCTCCCGCTGTCTCTGAAGGCACGCGTCACAGGACGCCAACTCGAGGGGCGTCGCACTCTCGACGTGCAGAGTGCGGTCGCGCTGCTCATGTCCGGCCGAGAAAGTCGGCAGGTCTTCGTGACCGATAGAGAGCTCGAGCGGATCGTGGCCCTCGACGACCAGGCCGGCAAAGCCCATCGTCGCGAGGACTAGTAGCGCAAGGCCAGCCTGTCGGTTCCTGAAGACGCCCATCGCTCGGCAGCGTAGCGGGTCGGTGCGATGTGCGCAAGATCAAGCTGGCCACCTAACCCAAGGGGCCCGCTCACGAGCCCTCATCGCTGTGGGACTTGCTTCGCCGTAGAGGTGCGGCACGCGTCCGCGAGGTCCAAGTAGTATCCACTGCGAGCGAACAGATTTCGAGAGGAGACCCATGGCGACCCCGGAAGAACAAGCCCAGAGCATGCTGCGCAATCTCGAGGAGAAGACCGGCAAGCCGATCGAGGAGTGGTTGACGATGGTGAAGGCGAGTGGCGCCGAGAAGCACGGCGCGATCGTCAAGTTGCTCAAGGCGGACCACGGTGTGACCCACGGGTACGCGAACCTGATCGCGCACGAGGCACTGAAGTCTGCGGCCGTCCACGCCGAGCCTGGAGATCTCGTGGCCGGACAGTACGCCAGCAAGGAGTCCCTGCGGCCGATCTACGATCGACTCGCTGGGGCCATCGCAGGCTTCGGCGAGGACGTCGAGCTCGCTCCGAAGAAGGCCTATGTCAGCCTGCGGCGCAAGAAGCAGTTCGGCCTGATCCAGCCGTCGACGCGCACTCGAGTGGATGTGGGGCTTCAGCTGAAGGGGGCCGCTGCCAGGGGACGCCTCGAAGCGTCGGGGAGCTTCAACTCGATGGTCAGCCACCGGGTGCGACTCGCCACGGTCGAAGACGCCGACGACGAGCTGGTCGGCTGGCTGCAGGACGCCTACGACGCTGCGGGCTAAAGCAGGTTCGGTAGCTCGCTCGAGAGGCCTGGGCGGAAGCTCTGCGTGCCTAGGAACCGTTCCCGGGTTTGGGCACGGGTCACGGACGGCACCATCGCCTCGGAAGCTGGCGCTGGGGGAGAGCCGGGTTCCGAGGACTCGCCGTGAACCGCAGTGTCGGGCCAACCCGAGGTTCCTCGAACCCGTGACATCGGACAAGGCGTAGAATCCTCGGACAGTGCCTGCGACCCCGGAGGAGATTCTCCGAACCACCAAACCATTTAGCGCGCTGCCGGACGAGGACCGGCGGCATCTTGCGGCCAATGCTGAAGTGAAGGCCTTCGCGGCCGGCGATCCGATTCTCCGCGAAGGGGATCCATCGGAGCATTTCTTCACCATCGTCTCGGGACGAGTGAAGGTCTTCAAGACCACTCCCTCGGGCAAAGACGTCATCTGGGGAGTCTTCGGGCCCGGTGATCCGGTGGGCAGCGTGGCGGTTTTCAAGGAGATCCCTTACCCGGCGTCGGCCGCTGCGTTGGAAGAGACGGTCTGCATCCGTATCTCTCGCTCCGCTCTCTACTCCCTACTAGAGCGTCACCCGTCCATCGCTAGAGGGCTTCTCCTCGGCCTGACCCAACGTCTCGTCGAACTGGTTAACCGGGTCGGTGAGCTGACCGGTGCGCGAGTCGAGCCCCGAATGGCCCGACTCTTCCTGCGCCTCACCAAGGAGATCGGCCGCGAGAGACGCGGGGGCGTGTTCATTCCGCTGCCGCTCAGCCGCCAGGAGCTGTCCGACATGACGGGCACGACGATCGAGACCTGCATCCGAGTCATGAGCAAGTGGCAGAAGGATGAAACCGTCCAAACCGACAAGGACGGCTTTGTCGTGCTCGACCGCGAGACGCTGGAGGCTCTCGCCAACAGCTGACGAGTCCCTCGCATAGTCGTGCGGCACATGACGTCTGTCATACACACCGACTTTCGGGTGTGCCATTTTTACCCATCGTGCAGCCCCAGAATATGCGCTCCAGTCTCGCCGAGATGGCGAGGGCGAATCGCGCGCTCATCCACCGAGCGCAGCGTAGCGAGTGCCACTGCCCCTCAGCGGTTTTGAATCTGGGCGCCTCCGTCGCCTCGCTTTCCACTCACGCTTCTTGCCTCTTCGAGCTCAACCGCCTTCTCGACGAAGTGGTCCTGGACGAACTTCTCGCCGAGCGTCACAGCCTTGCTGACGACCTCGAGCTCCTCGAGAGCATGTCCGAAGCGAACACCCAGTCACCAGACATCGAGCCTCTCGCGGCCGCCCTTCTGAGTCGTATCGAGAAGCTCCTCGCACGCGAGGATCGGGTCCTCTACCGCCCCCTGCTTCGCCTCGCGGTGAGCGCCGACGAGGAACCGTGAGCCGCGACGATGTTCCGGTCTTCAATCAAGCTGCCTGCAAACACCAGCAACTCTCTGTCAGAGGAGGTCTCCGCATGAGCCCGACACGACGAAACCCACGGACGCGAAGAGCAAGCGTTCTCATCGGCTTCGGCTTGACCGTCGCTCTTCTGCTGGGAGCCTGCTCGGCCGAAGTGACCGACCCCTCTTTGAGCACGGTGGCAGCGTCAACTGCCGCGGCTCCGATCTCCTGGACGCACTTCGATGTGCCCGAACCCCCCGCCATGACGGCGGAGCTGGCGGCCGCGGGGAGTCAGGTGTACCAAGACAACTGTGCCAGCTGCCATGGTGAGAGCGGCGACGCCAAAGGGATTTGCGCCGGCTTTCTGATCCCGCAGCCGCGGGACTTCACCACCGGCGTGTACCGCTTCAAGACCACTCCGGGCGCGGAGATGCCCACGGACGAGGATCTCTACCGCACGGTGTCCCTTGGAATCCACAGCACCGGTATGCCGCCTTGGCGGTACCTGCTCTCCGAGGACGATCGCTGGGCCTTGGTCGCTCATCTGAAAACGCTCTCTGACAAGTTCGAGAGCAGCGGACCGGGCACCCCGGTGGAGCTTGGTAGCGAGCCGACGACCGTCAGCGACGACATGATCGCCCGCGGTCGCGAGATGTACGTCAAGGCTCAGTGCGGCAAGTGCCACGGCGAAGGCGGATACGGCGACGGTCCTTCTGCGCTGACTCTCGTAGACGCGTTCGGCAACTCGATTCCGCCGCGCAACTACCACAAGGCGGCGGACTTCAAGCGCGGTCACACTCTGCGTGACATCGCGCTCACCATCAACACCGGCAACAACGGCACGCCCATGCCGGCTTTCGACGCCGCCTTGAGCGAAGAAGAGGTCTGGGACCTCGCGTCTTACGTGCACAGCCTTGCCGAGCTTCGCTTCGCCGGCGGCGGCACTCCCGCCGCGGCGATCCTTGGGCGGGAGCTGGGTGAGCCCGACGTAGTCATCGAACTGACCGAACGCCAGTGGAAGTTCATCCCCAACGAGATACGCGTCCGCGAGGGCCAGGTGGTACGGATCAACTTCCAGCCCACCGACAACGGCCTTGGCGTCGGTCACGGCTTCGCGGTCGACGGCTACGACAAGTCGGTCTTCATGAACGGCGTGTTGGTCCAGCGGCCCAAGTCGGTCACTTTCCGCGCTGACAAGGCCGGTACCTTCACCTTCTACTGTGCCACCCAGTGCAGTACGGGTCCGCTACATCCGAAGATGAACGGCAAGCTCATCGTCGAGCCGACCGAAAGCTAAGGAGACTTCCATGAGCAAGCGAACTAGCAAGTTTTGGATCCTGAGCACGGTTGTCGTCGTAGGTTTGGCCCTTGGGGCCGCCTGTCAGAACGTAACGCAGACAGCGCAGGGCGGAGCCGACCTCGGCAACCTCGCCAGCCGCACCTACGTGCCGGTCGGTGAGTGGGACAAGTACTACGCCTTCCTCTCCGGTGGGCAGAGTGGCTCTGTCTTTGTCTACGGCTTGCCTTCCGGCCGCTACATTCGCAGCATCCCGGTCTACGAGCCCCGTGCCGGTTACGGTTACGCCAACGTTCCCGGAACGGAGAGTTACGAAATGCTGGCGGCCTCGGGGCCGATGTGGGGTGACACCCACCATCCGATCCTCTCCGAGACGGGTGGCGACTACGACGGCAAATCGCTGTGGATCAACGACAAGGCCAACAGCCGCATCGCCAGGATCGATCTGCGGACCTTCGAGACCAAGGCGATAAGCAAGATACCCAACCTCCAGGCGACTCATGGAATCGCGGTCATCTCGCCCGACACCAGCTATGTGGTGGCCAACGGTGAGTTCCGAGCCGAGGTCCCACAGGGGAGTGTCGACGAGGCCAGCTATGGAGCGATCATGGCCTTCCTCGACCCCACGACCCTCGAGCCACAGTTCGAAGTCCTGATGCCGGGCAACTGCGACATCAACGACTCGAGCAAGGACGGTCGTTGGGCTTTCACCACCATCTACAACCTCGAGGGAGCGGTGACCGTCGAGGGCATGATCCAGCGCGAGGAGGACGCCATCGGGGCGGTTGACATCCACGCAGCCGAGGCAGCTATTGAACGCGGCGAGTTCGAGGTGATCAACGGAGTCAAGGTGATCGATCCCGACGCCACGAGCGAGAAGGTGGTCTATGTGATCCCCGTGCCGAAGAATCCACACGGCTGCGACGTGACGCCGGACGGCAAGTACGTCATGGGCACCGGCAAGCTGTCGCCCACCGTTACGGTCATCGACATCAGCCAGATCGACCAGGTCGAGAATCCTCGCGACGCCATCGCCGGGCAGCCCGACGTCGGTCTCGGGCCACTGCACACGACCTTCGACGGTCGCGGCAACGCCTACACCTCACTCTTCGTCGACTCGCAGATCGTCAAGTGGGACATCGAGAAGGCCATCGCCGGAGACCCGACCTACGTCATCGATCGGGTGGACGTGCACTACAACGTCGGTCACACCCAGGCGACGCTGGCCGAGACCATGCACCCCACCGGCGAGTACCTGCTGGCGCTTAACAAGCTCTCCAAGGACCAGTTCCTGCCCGTCGGCCCGACCATGCCCGAGTCGCAGGAATTGATCGACATCTCGGGCGAGAAGATGACGATGCTATCGACGTTTCCGTCCGAGCCCGAGCCGCACGACGCGGTGTTCATGCTGGCCAAGGACCTGATTCCGCACGTCATTCAAACCGAGGAACTGACGCCTGACGCGGTGCCGGAAGGCGGCAGCCGAGTCGAGCGAGTTGGACCCAACGAAGTTCACGTCTATATGACGGCGATCCGATCCAAGTACGGTCTCAACGACTTCACCGTCAAGCAGGGCGATAAGGTGACGATTACATTGACCAATGTCGAGACCATTCGCGACATGAGCCACGGTTTCGCGGTCGAGGACTACGGCATCAATCTGGCCCTCGATCCCGGGCAGACCCGCGAGGTGACTTTCGTCGCCGACAAGCCCGGGACCCATTGGTACTACTGCACCTGGTTCTGCTCGGCCCTTCATCTGGAAATGCGGGGCAGAATGCTGGTTGAGGCGGGTGGATAGACGCGCTCTAGCCGGGGCGGCGGCGCTGCTCGTCGCCACTCTGGCGCTACCGCTGTGGTCGACCCGGATGGAGGCGCCGCAGTACAAGGACGACGAGGCGCTCGAGGTCGAGGTCTTCGCCGGCCGCGTTCATGGAGACATCGATGAGATCGAGCTGCTCAACGAGTACGTCGGGGTTCGGCTGCCGCTCGAGACCCCGGAGCTGGCGGCGGCGCCCTGGGTTCTGGGGGCGTTGCTGGTCGTCGCCCTCGTTGCCCTGGTCCTGCCGGTGGCGGCCCGCCGGCGCGCCGCGCTCGGTCTCTGCATCCTCATGGCGGCGATTCTCCTCGGCGGGTCCGCTCTCTTGCAGTACAGGCTCTACCAGATGGGCCACGAACGGGGTGACTCCATCATGGAGGGTGTCCCTGACTTCACGCCGCCGATTCTGGGATCGAAGAAGATCGCCAATTTCACCGTTGAAATGAGCCTAGGCGTCGGCGGCTGGGCTTACTTCGGCGCGCTGCTCCTGGTCGCCTTGGCCGCCCGTAGGCAGACGGGCGAGGAGCCGGAGTTGCTGAGTGATGGGCGAGCGCCGAAACCGCCAGCCGGCCCTGAAGCTCACTCCGATGAGCTTGAACCGATACCCTACGAGTCAGCAACAGGGAGCCACGGATGACCGTTGAAGCGATTCAAGAACGAGCCGATCCGCAGCAGCGGCGCCCCAAATGGGGATTCGCGGCGGTTCTCGCCGGCTTGGGAATGATCCTCGCTCTCCTCGTCGGCGGCATGGTACTGATCCCGCGTTATCGCGCCGCCTACCCGGCAAGTGCCCTGCAGCGAAGCGACGCCGACCGAGTAGCGATCGACGACCTCTATATCGACCTCACCATGGTGACTCCGAAGTTTCTTGCCAGCCGCGACCTCGGGCGGTTCCTGGGCGAGCGTAAGGCGGAGACGGTCTTGCCTCTCATCGTCGGCGTGAACGCCCACAAAGGCTCGATCGCGCACATGCACCATCTCGATGGAGACGTCCACATTGTCGGCGCCGATGGAGCGCGCTACCCGGCCCTCACGGAACCCATCGTGCTCACCGAGCACCACAACGCCTACATGCTGCTCTTCCCACCACGCGACAACTACGGTCGGCCGTTCCTACGGGACGAAGAGGGCAGCATCGTGGTCGAGGCCACAGGAATGGGGGCGGTGCCCGTCCGGCGATTCGAGTGGCAGCTGCCTCTCGATGAGAGCGTCGAGACCGGTTTCATGGCGACTCTGACGCTCCTCGTGGCGCTGACCGGTGCCCTCTTGGTGGTGCTCTCGCCCTGCGCGCTCGAGTTGACCCTCTACTACACGGCAATCATCTCGGCGACGATCGACGAGAGCGAGAAAGAAGCGGTTGCACAGGGCGGCCTCACCGCCGTCGACGGGGCCCGTCGACGAGTCCTGATCAACCTCGGGAGCTTCGTTGCGGGCTTCACTCTCCTCTACTCGATTGCCGGCGCGACGGTTGGGCTGATCGGGCAGGGCGTGCGTGAACCGCTGGGCGAGTATGGTGTCCTCATTCAGATCGCGGGCGGCAGCTTGATCCTGTTTTTTGCGCTGAGGATTCTCGGCGTCGACCAATGGATAGCCAAAAAGCTGGGAGCCACGGGCCTGCGCCTTCCGTCAGCCGGCGGGCTGTTCGAAGGGGTGCGCGGTCGCGTGCGGTATCTCTTGACGCGGCTCCGCATCCGCGGCGAGAACCAGGCTGCCGCGCGTGGGACAATGCGGGCGTCCGATTCGTTTCTTGTCGGTATGGGCCTGTCGTCCGCCTGCCTTGGCTGCATGGGAGGCGCGGTGCTCTATCCGCTCTTGGTCTACGCCGGAATCACTTCATGGTACTCGGGCCTCATCACCCTCGGCCTCTACTCCCTGGCGATCGCGTTGCCGATGGTCGCGATCGCGCTTGGCTTCTCGAGGATCCGCTTGAACCTCTCCGGGAAGTTGGGCGTCAACCGAGCGCTGAGATTCGCCAGCGGGATCTTGCTCGCCGGGATCGGTCTCCTGATTATTACCGGTCGGGAGCGCGTCATCACCGATGTGGCGTTCGGGCTGCTCGGTGGTGTCACTCAGTGGTTCGGCTGATCTCGCTTCTAGTCAGTGTCGCTGCGCTAGCCCTCCCGACGGAGGCGGCGGACTTCACGGTGAAACCGGGTGAGCTGGAAGCAGTCCTTTCGCGGGCCGTAGCCGGCGACGTACTGAAGCTGCAGCCCGGAATTCACCCCGGACCCATCAGCCTGGATTTGCGGGTCCGCCTGGAGGGCTCGCCAGGAGCCGTTCTCGAAGGGCCTGGAACGGGCACAGCGCTGACCCTGACGGCCGATGGGATCGTCGTCAGTGGCCTGACGATCAGAGGCTCGGGCGCCGATCTTGCCCAGGACGAGGCAGTGGTTCTCATCGCTGAGGCGCACGACGTTACGGTCGAGGGCTGCCGCGTCGAAGCGCGGGCCTTCGGCATCTACCTTCAGGCTGGAGGCGGCCACCGCATCCTCGACAACGAGATCCTGGGTGACACCTCGCTAAAGGTGGCCCGCAGAGGCAATGGCATCCACCTGTGGAAGACCGAGCACAACGAGGTGCGCGACAATCGCCTGGTCGAGGTTCGCGATGGGGTCTACTTGTCGTTCGCCCACGACAATGTGATCCACGGGAATCGCGGCACCGGGCTGCGCTACGGCATTCACTACATGTACTCGGAGCGCAACGTCCTGACCGAGAACCGCTTCGCCGAGTGCACCGGCGGAATCGCGTTGATGTTCTCGATGCGCAACCGCATCGAGAACAACGAGGCCATCGACAACCGTGACTTCGGCATTCTGTGTCAGCAGATCGAGCACTCGCATCTGGAAGGCAATCGAGTGGCGGGAAACGGCCGTGGCTTCTACCTCGAGAACTCCGCTATCAACCGGTTCGTCGGCAACCGCCTCGAGGGCAACGGTGTCGGCGCTTACCTCACTGCCGGCTCGGAGCAGAACGCCTTCACCGGCAATCGCTTCGATGGCAATCTGGTCCAGGTCTTCGAAGACCACGCCGGGGACAACGCTTTTTTCGAGCTGGGCCGCGGCAACTTCTGGAGCGACTACGCGGGCTTCGACTGGAACGGAGACGGAGTCGGCGAAACCCCGTACCAACTGCAGACAGCCGCCTCGGCGCTGATGGCTCGCAGGCCGGTGGCCCGCTGGTTTTGGATGAGCCCAGCTCTCGCCCTTCTGAACTGGTGGGACGCTCGCCTGGCCATGCCGCGGGCCAACGCCTTCGATTCCTTCCCGCTCGTCGCCGACCCCACCATCGTCGAGCCGGCTGCCCTCGAGGAGCGGCCCTGATGACCGCGGACCTGCGCTTTGCCAAGGTCGGTCGGCACTTTGGCGACCAGGTCGCGCTGCGGGAACTGGAGCTCGACTGTCCTGCCGGCACCTTGACCTGTCTCGTCGGGCCCAACGGTGCCGGCAAGTCCACCGCACTGGCGCTAGCCGCGGGGCTCCTCTCGCCGACGAGAGGAGCGGTCCTCTTTCGCGACCAACCGGTGCGCCTCGGGGAACCTCTACAGGCGACTGGCTATCTGCCCCAGCGCAGTGCTTTCCATTCCTCCTTCACCGTTGGCGAGGTTGTCGAGTTCACCGTCGCCGCTCGCGGTGCAGCGAACGACGAGCGCAACCGCGCCCTCCAGGTCACGGGCCTCGAGGAGGTGTTGGGTCGCTTTGTCGGCGAGCTTTCCGGCGGCTGGGTCCGCCGCCTGGGCCTGCTTTCGGCTCTCCTGGGATCACCCGCTCTCCTGCTCCTCGACGAACCGTTCGTCGGGCTCGACCCGGAAACGCAGGACCGTCTCGTAATCCACTTTGAGCAACGCCTGGAGTCTGGTGCGACGATCGTCATGGCCAGCCACGACTTCGAGGTTCTCGATCCCTTCGGGCCCACGGTGGCAGTGCTCGAGGAAGGTCAGCTGCGCCTCACCGCGAGCGTCTCCATCCCGGACGCCAATGCCGAAGAAGGCTCTCTTGCCTCCTGTCGCGTCGCCTACCGACGAGCTCTCGGAGCCCAGCCTGGCGGCGTTCGAAGAGGACCGGACTGATGGCGGCTGTCGGCGGCGCGATTCTCGTGGCTCGGCGAGAGGTTCGACTGCTGAGCCGCAGCCGGGCGGCCCTGGCCGCCGGCGCGTTGCTAGTGTCGGTGGCGTGGCTGCCGGCGGTTCTTCTGCCGCTGCGCCAAGGCTCGCTGGGGATCGCATCTTTCACCGAGCTGCTGCCCCTCCAGATCGCTTTGACGGCTGTGATTCTGCCGCTTCTGGCGCTTCTCGCCGGTGCCGAGCTGTTCGCGGGCGAGCTCGAGGACGGCTCTCTGGTTCCGGCATTGACCCTGCCGATCTCCCGCCGCGCCTGCTTTGTCGGTAAGTGTCTGGGCCGGGCGGCGACTCTCGGTGTTGCCTATCTCGCCGCGTTCGCCAGCGCCGGCCTGGCAGTGGCCGTGGTCCAGGGCCACAGCGGGTGGACGGACTGGGCAGCGGTCACCGGCGCGGGCCTCGTCGTCGCACTCTCGACCGGCGCGATCGGAGCTGCGTTGGGATCCGCGGGCAAAGGCCGCGTCCGAGCGTTTGGTGCGGCTCTCGCTGGCTGGATCATTCTCGTTTTTGTTCTCGACGCCGTGTTGCTCACTATCGTTGTCGCGCTGGCGCCACCGCCGCCGGCCTCAGTCGGCGAGCACGGACACGACGAGGTCGCCGCACCCCGCACCGCAAGGCCACTCCAGGACCCTCACGCCCGAGACGCCGAGCTGGTGAAGCCGAAGGCTGCTGGGCTCTCCCTGCAACTGATGGCCCTGAGCCCGGTAAGCCTCTACCGTCTGACCTGTCTGTCGGTCACGGATTTGAGACCGCGACTGGCTCTCGCTGTTCCTGGCGGCACGGGCGCCCGTCTCTGGCTCACGATTCTCGTCGGATGGCTCGTCTGGCTGGCGGTGCCACTCGCGATCGGGTGTCGTAGGTTCCTCCGCGCTGATCTGAGTTCTTGACGAGCGAACATCGTGCCTGGAGGCGATCCCGACTTCGTCGGGGAGCGAGCAGCCTCGAGAGGGAGACCTCCCGATGGCCGATCCCATAGACTGAGTCCGATGAGTACACTGGGGGAGGAAACGAAGGAGAGCTCCGCCCATCGCTGGGGGCTCGCGGTGGTCATCGCGTCTGCGATTCTCGTACGCGTCTTCTTCGCCAGCTACGGTCTCCACTACGGCCGGTTCGAGGACGAGCAGTACAGTCTCCGCAACATCCGATCGGTTCTGTACGGCAAGACGTTGAGGCCGGGGAGCAGCTACTACCCCTCACCGGTGTTCAACCTGCCGCCTGCTGCCCTGGTGGCTGCGAGTGACTGGATCTACGAAGTCACCGGCAACGAGAGCTTCAAGGCGAGGCGAGGAGGCGGCAGGATGGCGCCGGCCACGTATTTTCTGAGCCGCCTCGTGCAGTGCCTCATGGGGGCCTTGGGAGTCTGGCTCGTCTACCTGCTGGGCCGTGAGATCCGAGGCCCGACGACCGGTTTGCTGGCGGCTGCAATTCTCAGCTGGATTCCGTGGCACATCCTTGCTTCGGCCTATTTCAAGCCCGACGCCCAGCTCGTAGCGATGGTCGTGCTCGCCCTATGGCTGTCCCTGCGGGCTCTGCGAAGCGGCCGCCTGATCACTTATGCGGCGGCCGGGCTCTCCATTGCCCTGGCGATGAGCAGCAAACTGACCGGTGGGTTGGTGGCGATGCCTCTCGTCCTCGGCGTCGCTCGGGTGGTCTTCGTGCGGCAGCCCTCAGAAGGGCCTGATCGAACACAGGCGATCCGGGGTCTCGTCCTCGCAGGAGCCACAAGCGCGTTGACCTTCGTCCTGATGAACCCCTACTGGCGGAGCTACCCGGCCTGGCTCGACAATCTCGGGCGGGACTATGCGATGCGGGCGGGGTGGGGCGAGATGACGCGGCTCGAGATCCCGGGGCGGGTCGCCGATTTCGTGCTCGACCCCTACACCCTCGGAGCCGTCCTCGGAACCGTCGCTCTGGTCGGTTTCGGGCTCTGGCTGACCGGGCTCTTCGTTCGCCGTCTGCGGTTCGGTGTCAGGGCGGACGCGGCCCTCATCCTGGTGACGTTTCCCCTCGTCTACACACTCGTCTACGCCATCAAGACGGCCTACTTCAAGCCCAACAACTTCCTCCCCGTCCTGCCGATCCTGGTGCTGGCGCTGGCGTGGCTACTCGCCCTGGGAGTTGACTGGGCTCGCTCGTTGGGGCGGTTGCGGGGCCTCGGCCTGCTGGCGCCCCTTGCCGCGGTCACCCTGATGGTCTGGAGCGGGTCGACCTACAGCTATCGCAATGTCATTCCGACGACGATGGACAAGGCCAAGCAGTTTCTCGTTGACGGCCTCAAGCACCCGGGGGGGCGAGTCGTGTTTTCAGAGACCGAACCCCCGGAAGAACCCTCCTGGTATGCCAGCAACCGCTTCGGAGAAGGCCGGTCCGCCCGGGTGCGGGTCGACTCGCTGGCCGAACTGGGCCATCGGCGTGTGTCGCTCGCGGGCGGGGAGATCTTCCCCGGTCGGCGACTGGACTCAGCCCAGAGCGACTTCTACTCCGAGCGCGTCGATCGGGCTCGGGAGGGGCGGTTTCAGCGCATTGGTCCGAAGTGGCTGCGCGTGCGCGGTCCGGAGCTCGTAGTGATCAAGCACTTCTCTCGTGCCAGGGGTGAGACCGAGGCGAGAGGCCTGCTGCCGTGTGCGTCCTTCTCCTGCGGAGTGGTCACGGTTCCTGACGAGGTGATTGGGCGACCGGCATCGCTGCGCCTCAGGGTCCCTCTCCGACGCGGCCACGGGGTCGAGCGGGCCTGGCTGACAATCGACGGCCGAGTCGGGCCGCTTCACCTCGCGGCTCGGCGTCGCCAGGGGAGCCTGTTCGTCAGCGAGAAGCTCGAGCTACCGGAGGGGGCCGAGATCGAGGTGCACTGGGAGTCCGAGGACTTCACGGATCCCTCGGGCCTCCAGGTCGTGTTCCACCTCTGGTGAAGGAGCAGGTCACACGTGGCGTGCTGGGCTAGCTACCGCCCGTCGGATTGCTCGACCAGCGGCACGGTCGAGTCCCAGGCGCTCGTGTCACCGGACTCGAAGCCGTCGGCGAAGAGCTCTGCGACGAAGGGCTGGGCCTGGACGCTGAGGTCGCTCGTGTCGGTGCCGTTCGAGCCGAGACTCGACCAGGTGACGACAAACCCCTGATCGCCGTACGGGCTGACTCGCGACAGGTACTGATCGTTGGTCGTGTAGGTGTTGATCTGAAACTCGGTGCCGAAGGGTGAGCCATCGGAGTCGTAGCGCTGTCCCTGGATGCTCTGAAGGCTCGAGTCGTTGCCGCTCGAGCCGTAGCTCGACCAGGTGACGACGAAGCCGCCTCCGGCGTCGAGGCTGGCGTTGGGAAAGGCCTGATCGCTGCTCGTGTAGGTGTTGACCTGGAACTCGCCGGCGAGCGGAGTTCCGTCCGAGGCGTAGTGCTGTGCCTGCACGCTGAAACCGCTCGTGTCTCCGTTCGACCCCTGGCTCATCCAGGCGACCACAAATCCGCCGGCTCCGTCCGACGTGGCCGTCGGGACCACTTGCACTCCGGTCGTGTAGGAGTTGACCTGAAACTGCCCTCCGGCAGGGGAGCCGTCCGACTCGTACCGCTGCGCCTGGATGCTGCCGAGGCTCACGTCGCCGCCCGCCGAACCGAAGCTCGTCCATGAGATGACGAAGCCGCTGTCACCGTCGCCGCTGACTGCGGCTAGGTACTGATCTTCGGGGGTGAAGGAGTTGACCTGGAACTGTCCGCCCGCGGGCGTGCCGTCAGGGCCGAAACGCTGCGCCTGGACGCTCAGGTAGCTCGTGTCGCTGCCGCTCGAGCCTTCACTCTGCCAGGCGACCACGAACCCGCCGTCGCCGTCAGGGCCGATTGCAGGGTTGTACTGGTGGCCGGCCGTGTAGGTATTGACCTGGAACTGATCTCCCTGAGGTGAACCGTCTGACGCAAAGAGCCGAGCCTGGATGCTGCGACCGTCGATGTCGGACTCGCTCGACCCGACGCTCTGCCAGACGATCATGAAGCCCCCCGCATCGTCCGACTCGACGACCGGTGCGTACTGGCTGCCGATGGTGTAGGTGTTGACCTGGAACTCGGCCCCGGCAGGCGAGCCTTCGCCGTCGTAGAGGCGGCCCTGAACACTGTAGCTGAGCCCGTCGTCTCCCGAGGAACCGAGGCTCGCCCAGGTGACGACGAAGCCGTCGGCACCGTCCGGCGCGACGTCCGAGAGGAACTGACCGTCCGTCGTGAAGGTGTTCACCTGAAACTCGGAACCGACAGGGAGCTGCGCTGCGGCGAGGGCCGGCCAAGCCATTACAGCCGAAAGGAATATGCGGAGCATTCTCCGTTTCTAGCATGCCGTAGCCGGTTGAGCCACCGGCCGGCGAGCTGTATGGCTCGAGTGTCGAGCACGCCGAGACCCCGAGCGCCCCTCGGGAAGGAGACGAGTAGGAGACCCCTCGAGAAGGTGGACTACTCCTGCTTCCGGACGTAGTAGGAGTCCCAGACCACGGCCCAGGTCTCGCCTCCGTCACTGGTGCTCTCGGCCATCTGTCGCACGCGGCCGTCGCTCCCCAGGCTCCAGGTCCACTTAGATCGCGGGTTGGTGTCCGGGCCGCTGTCGAGCACCATGGCGCCGTCGATCAGGCCACCGACGAGCTCGGGCCACTGCGCGATGTTGCCCGAATTGTCACGGTAGATCTGCGACCAGGTTCCCTTGGCGTCGTCGTAGTAGTTGATGCTCATGCCCTTTTGCCCGCCGGTCGCCGAGGCCCAGTTCTCGAGAAGGAGACAGCCATCCATCGACTCGGTCACCAGGTTGGTGCCCAGGGCCTGACCCTGTGGGCTCACCACATCCCAATTGCCCAGCCAGAAGTCGAACTGTCGGTACTCCGCGCTTGAGCAGGGCGTGAGACTGCTGACGACAGCTTTGAATCGCTCTGTCCCCGAAATCGATCCGAAAGCCTCGTCGCCCTCGAGTTGCACGGCGACGAAGCGTGCTGGACCCTGTTCGGCGAGGCGCTCCAGGGTGCCCATGGCAGTCTCGGAGTCGCCGTCGAGGGCGTGAGACTTGGCGATCCCGAAGAAGGCCGGGCCCGCGGGGAAGCCGAGCTCCGCGGCCTTCTCGAAGGCTGCGCGCGCAGCCGCGCTGTCGCCGCCTGACTTGCCCGTGGCCAGGCCGAGGCGGTACCAGGCGGTAGCGTTCTCGGGTTGGGCGGCGGTGAGCTCCGCGTAGAGTTCAGCGGCCTGAGTCCACTCAGAGGCCACGATCGCAGCGGTGGCTCGGGCGGCAAGGTCGTCGGTGTCTTGCGCGACGGAGGGGGCCGCCAGCAGTCCGAGGCTGAGGGCGATGAGGGCGAACGTGGCAGTTCTCGAATTGGTCGTCATTCGGATTCTCTCTCTTCCTGGAGTCTCCATGAATCATGGATCGCCGGTGGCGTGATGCTGAGTCTCGGGCTGCTCTGGCACTGTGCGCCAGCTGCCCATTCAGTTCATCGATACGGGTGAACGAGCCCAAGGTTCAGGAGGAGCAGCAGGGGCGGCTGGAGGCGAGCGGCTATCTTGCGGCTCCGCGCGGAGCCCCATGAATCCCGGCCCTCGGAGCCGAAGGGTCGTCACTTGCTACTGAGCCGCTAGGGCACGGCGTTCGACCAGGCTGTCGTGTCGCCGGACTCGAACCCGTCGGCGAAGATCAAGGCCGAGGTCGCGTCAAGTTTCGAGAACCCCTCCGTGGTGCCGGAGAGGCCGTCGAGGGGACTGCCGGGGGCGCCGACGAAGTCGATCTTGTAGGCGATGTCGAAGAAGCTCTCGACCACGAACTTCCCGTCATCATCGCCGAGCAGCGTGACGATTCCCGGGCTCGGTGGGAGTCCTTGGTCTTGCCCCCACGTGACGTCGAGTGAAGCGAAATCGGGATCGGCAGCGAGGTCCGCGGAGAAGACAAACCAGTCGGCTTCGAAGTTCTGGACCGGATCGCCCGGAGTCCGCGGCCCGGTGTGTATCACGGCGTCCCCGACAAGGTTGAGCTCCCGGTTGAAGCCGCCGAGGGCGCCGGTACCCGTCAGCACCAGGTTCACCTGGGTCTCGAAAGAGTGTTCGAAACCGCCCAGGTTGCCGCCCAGGGTCTCGCAGGCCGGAACGAGGCAGAGATTGTCGTCCAAGAGGATATCGATATCGATCGAGCTCCCCGGTGGCAGCCCGTCCTGGATGCTGGCGAAACCCTGGTGCCGAAGATCGTCGGGTGGGTAGGCGATGGTCCCATCTCCCCGGTCGGCTACGCGGGGCTCCACGTCCAGCACGATGCCCTCCGGCAGGACGACGATCTCGACTCCGTCATCGTCGAAAGCGCCGCAGACGAATATGAAGTCGGGCGGCGTCGGGGGCTGGGTCAGGTCGATGACCGCAGCGGGGACGCAGTTGTGGACCCCGTCGAGTTCGGTTGGCCCGCTGTCGTTGATCGAGCCGACCGGTACAGGATTGTTCGGGTCGCTGATGTCGATGACCTGTATCCCGTCGTCGACATTGGCACCGGCAAAGAGGAGGTTGTTCTGCGCCGCAACGCTGATGGCACCGTCGAGCAGGTTGACGTCATCGTCGAAAACGGATCCGAGCGCCGACAGGTTGGGCAGATTCGCACCATCGAGGAGCGTCACCCCGTCGTCGTGGAAACCGGCGAGGCCGATCATCGGATCGCGCAACTCCACCGGCCCGTCGGGGCTTCTCGCGCCACCCGCGCCGGACCCATAGCCCGGGAGGAGGATGCTCAGCGCCTCGACGCCATCCAGCGCCGTGGCGCCCGTATCGGTGAAACTGGCCAGATGCGTCGGGTTGGCTGGGTTCGAGATGTCGAGGACTTCGATGCCGTCGTCAACCGACGAGGCGACGAAGAGATAGTCGCCCAGGATCGCGAGGTCGTGCGCGCCCGCGAGCGCAGTGGTTCCGTTGTCGGTGATCGCGCCGACGTGGGTCGGGTTGGCCGGATTGGAGATGTCGAGAATCTCGACACCGTTGTCGACGCTCGCCGCGATGTAGGCCAGGTTGCCGCGTACGACCAGGCCGGCAGCGCCGTTGAGCTCGGTCGTCCCGTTGTCCGTGATCGCGCCCACGTGGACGGGGTTGGTCGGGTCGGACACGTCGAGAATCTCGAAGCCGTCGTCAATGAACGCCGTGACGTAGGCGTACCCGCCGAGGACTACGATGTCGTGACCACCGGCGAGCTCCGTCACACCTGTATCGGTGATGGCCCCGACATGCGTCGGGTTCGTCGGATCGGAGATATCGAGGATCTCCACCCCGTTGTCGTTGAAGGCGCAGACATAGGCGTAGGGGCCGACGACCTTGACATCGGTTGCCCCATCGAGCTCCGTCACACCGTCGTCGGAGATGGAGCCCAGATGAACGGGATCGTTGGCGCCCTCCCCTTCAAGCACCGTCGGCAACAACAGAACCAGCGTCACTACGAGAGCGATGATCTTCAGGCGGGTCATGGCACACCTCCCGGGTCTGAAATCGAGCCTACCGGCGTCGCGGGGTCGTTGCTCGAGAGACCTACGGGAGATCTGGTACTTGCCGGAGCTCCCCCGGCGGTGCCTGTTGGGCCTGTGTCGGGAATGTACACCCGGAGATAGGACAGCGCAACGACTCCATCTGCCGATACTCCGGACAACGGTGCCGGACCCTACTCGGCCCCGTGCCTCAACTCTTGCCGCAACGACTCGATCACCTCATCCCGTTTCCAGTAGGCGACGTGGCTGAGCAGTATCGCGCCGAGCCAACGCATGCGCCGGTTACGGACCTTGAGTCCGGGACCATCGAAACACTTCAGCCGTCCGGATACGGGGTCGGAAGCGGCCCAGTAGTTGGTCCAACTGCGCTCGACGCAGCCCTCGAGGCCGGTCGCGTCGCGACGGCGCTCGCCTTCGTAGTCGACGAACCAGAACTTCTCGAGGGGCGAGCCGATGGTGTGGAGGGAGGCGATCGGTGGGTCGGAGGGCGACCTCTGCTTCAGCCAGTCGAAGACCAGGACGGTACCGAGGCTGTGAGCCAGAATGTGGAGGTCGTTGTACCCGGCTTCTTCGAGGTGGCTCACGGCATCGTCGAGCCGGCCGAAGTAGGTGGAGCGCTCCGAACTGGACGCGAGATGGTAGTTCGAAACGTCGAGCAACAGGTCCAGGACGGGCAGGAAGAGCCGGACGGCCAGAAAGTAGGTGCCAGCGAAGAGGGCGATGACCACCAGGTTGAGGATCAGGCTCTCGGGATCCTCGATCATCTCCTCTCGTGAAACGAAGATGATTGCGGTGGGCACCATGATGAGCCACCAGCAGAGCAGAAACAGCGCCCAGAATGCGGCGCCGATCGCCGGGATCATCAGAAGTGCACGGACCCTCAGGCGGAGGCTGGCGTCGGAGAGTGCAATCGAGAGGAGCGTGACGAAGGCCTTCAGAACCTGGAGGTAGCTGTTGACCGGCATGACGACGACCATCCAGCCCAACCGATGGACCCAGCGCGCCACCCACCCGAGTCGCACCTTGGTGAGCGGCCAGCCGACGGCCCGGAACAGCCAGGCCGCGGCCATGCCCAGTACGTTGACTGGCAGGGCGATTGCCGTCATGACCAGCAGCATGAGGATCGAGCCGGCCGCGATGAGGGACAGGAAGGGTCTCAGCACGATCCGGACGAGATCCCCGACCCAATAGCCGAGGCGGGCCATGCCCTTCCCGTTCCCGAGTAGATAGCGCCGTCGGATCACGTACCAGACGGAGTGCACGCAGAGGCCCGCGAACAGGACCCTCCAGGCCCAGATGACGAACCCGTCCGCCGGGAAGTCGAGTATCAGGTCCGCGGGGGGCACTGCGATGAGGACGAGCAGGTAGACGAAATAGAGCAGCTCGGGAAGCCCGGCCCCGCCTTCCGGATCCTCCTGGGGGCGGGCTGCGACTCGGATCCCGCCCATCGTCGATCGGATCAGTTCCGGCAGGATGCCCAAAGCGTTGTTGACGCGCGGGGGGTTGTCGGGATGGCTCTCCGACGCCCAGTGCGCCTCGCAAACCGCGACCTCCTCACCGTGCACGCAGGCGGCCCGAACCGGGACGTCGCCCACCGACGCACCCTGCTCCTCCGGAGCCGACTCGTCGCTGAGCCACTGCGCCACCCTCTCCGCCGCGCGCCCCGGAGGCTGGTTGCCGATCCCGTGTACGACAATCAGGCCTGTTCGGCGCTGTGGGGGCGCGACCCCGATCTCCTGTGCGGCCATTGTCCGGCTCCCTTCCCGCCGCCCATTCTAGTGCCCCAGGGCCAGCACCCTGATTGGGCTTGCTTCGGCGTGGTCCGGAGCTGTTGACCCTGGACCCCGGCTCCTCCATGCTTGAGCCTCAGCGTCCGATTGTCGAATTCCCACTGCGAGACCAGCCATCGAACCTCACCGACAGGCACTTCTTGACGCCGAGCCGTCGTGCTACTGGCTCGCTCGGGCGGCGCGTCCGGAGCCGACCCAGCCGCTCGCAGGCGACGACGAAGCCGACCTCCTGATCGTCGGCGGCGGCTTCACCGGATTGTGGGCGGCGCTGCAGGCCAAGCAGAGAGATCCCGGTCGCGAGATCGTCCTGATCGAGTCCGATCGGATCGCTCAGGGCGCTTCGGGGCGCAACGGCGGTTTCGCCGATCCGTCGCTGACGCATGGAGTGCTGAACGGCCAGTGGCACTTTCCCGACGAGTGGCAGGAGCTGGAGAGGTTGGCGGCGGAGAACTACCGGGGCTTTGTCGATTCGATCGAGCGCCATTCGATCGACGCGGCGCTCGAGGAGAACGGTGAGCTTCTCGTAGCGACAGAGCCCTACCAGGTCGCGGAGCTCGAGGAACTCCACGAAGCGGCGGGGGAGCTTCCCGAGTGCGCCGAGTTTCTCGACCGGGACGCTGTGCAGGCCGAAGTGGCCTCACCCACCTACCATGCCGGTGTCTGGCACAAGACGGGAGGCATCGTCGATCCCGCGCGGCTGGCGTGGGGGCTACGCGAAGCCGTCCTCGCCCTGGGTGTCCGCGTCTATGAGGGGACCGCGATGCGTTCGCTCGCTCGCGCCGGCGCGGTCATGGAAGTGCGCTCGCAGCACGGTCGTGTCCGAGCCCGGAGAGTGGTCCTGGCAACGAACGCGTTTCGCAGCCCGATCGCGAAGATGCGGCGAGCGACGATTCCGATCTGGGACTACGTCCTGATGTCGGAACCACTCTCCCAGAACCGGATGGAGAGCGTCGGCTGGAGCAACCGGCAGGGAATCGGAGACAGCGCCAACCAGTTCCACTACTACCGGCTGACCGAAGACAATCGGATCCTCTGGGGCGGCTACGATGCGATCTATCACTACGGCAATCGGATCGACGCCTCCATGGAGCAACGGCCGGAGAGCTTCGAGGGTCTGTCGGAGCGCTTCTTCCGGACGTTTCCGCAGCTCGAGGGTCTGCGTTGGACGCACAGCTGGGGTGGGCCGATCGCATCCACGACCCGCTTCTGCATGGATGCGGGGACGGCGCATGGCGGGCGAGTGTCCTGGGCGGTTGGCTATACCGGCCTCGGCGTCGTGGCGACGCGGTTCGGCGCCCGGGTCGCCCTCGACCTGCTGGACCGTCCTGATTCGCCGGCTCTGCAGTTGCGGTTCGTCAGGAAACGTGCCCTCCCGTGGCCGCCGGAGCCGCTGCGTGCTCTCGGTGTGGCCATGACCCAGCGGGCGATGGCTCGCGCTGATCGCAACGAGGGGCGCGAGGGTCTCTGGCTGAAGCTGCTAGAGACGCTGGGAGTCGGCTTCAACTCCTAACGACTCGCCTCGGACATCATCTCGAGCACCCGAGCCGGGAGGGGGTGGCTTCTACCCGTTGCGAGGCTGACGAGGATCATGGCAGTGCTCGAGAGGATCAGCCCGGCGAGCATGGGGTGCAGGCCGGTAGGGCCGTCGAGTGCGGCGAGCTGCCAGACGAAGGTCACCGTGGCGCCGGTCACCATCGAGGCCAGGGCACCCGGCGCGTTGGCACGCTTCCACCAGACGGCGCACACGTAGGCCGGAAGGAAGGCGCTGCCCAGCACCGAGGTGACGAACAGCACGATGCTGAACACGGTCGGCGGCTCGATGAGGGCGACCAGGTAGCCGAAGCCGCCGATGACCAGCACCATCAGCCGCGCGACCCAGACCATCTGGCGCTGAGACGCCCGGGGATTGACGAACCGCTGGTACAGATCCCGAGCGGCAATAGAACCGGTCTGCAGGAGCAGCGAGTCGGCCGTCGACATGATGGCGGCCATGATCGCCGCCATCACAATGCCGGTCACCGCTGCGGGGAGGAGTCGCCGCGCCACCTCGAAGATTGCCATCTCGGGGTCGCTGAGCTCGGGGAGGATGAGGATCGCCAGGATGCCCAGGACGTAGGGCGAGGAGACGAACAGCAGATTCCAGCCCGTGCAGTAGGCGCTGGCCAGTCTCGCCGTGGTTGGCCGGCGCATGGCCATGTGCCGGGTGACGACGTGCGGCCAGCCCATGTAGCCGACCGAGAAGACCAAGACTGCCCCGAGGACGATGCCCCACTCGCCCTGGTGCCCGAGACCGCGTCCCCAGACGGACAGGAGCGTCGGGTCGAGTTGCGCGAGCTGTAGATTGGCCGCGGACCACCCGCCCAGTTCGACCAGGGCGGCGACGAGAATCCACACCACGCCGATGACCATCACCAGGCTCTGGAAGAAATCGGTGTAGGCCACTGCGAGATAGCCGCCGAGGTAGGTGTAGACGATGATGATGCCGACGGCCAGCAGCAGGGCCATCGCATAGGGCAGCCCTGTCACGAGAGCGAGCCCCTTGCCTCCGGCGATGAACTGGGCGAGCACGTAGCTGCCGAGAAGGAAGACTGTGATCGCGCCTGCGAAGAGTCGGATCGCCGGGGACGGATATCGCTTCTCGAGGTACTCGATCGGGGTCAGCGACTTGGAGATCTGCGAGAACTTGCGCATCCTTCGGCCGATGGTCGAGAGATTGATGACTCCACCTCCCACGTCGCCGGCTGCGTACCAGAGAGCCCAGTACCCCTCCGTGTAGCCGAGTGCACCGGCCCCGAGGAACATGAACCCGCTCATCGAGGTGCTCTGGAGGGTCAGCGCGGTCACCAGCGGGCCGACCTCGCGGCCACCGAGGAGATAGCCCTCGAGGTCGCGGCTCGCCCCGCGCCGCATCGCCCACAGCCCGATGCCGAGCACGACGACGTAGTAGAGGACGAGGAAGCCGATCACGGTGAGACTCATCGCCGTGGCTCCTCACTCTCGTCGTCCTTCCAGTGCCTCGTTCGCCACAGAAAGACAAGGGTGTACACGATCCAGAGCACTGGGAACCCGAAGACCACCAGCGTGGTACTCAGCGGTAGCTCGAACACGTCTTCGCCTCCTACGAGAACAGCCGTTCGTGACTCGGGTCGTAGAGGGGCTCAGCCTCCACCGTGGCCTGGCGACGGGAACCCACGAGATCGATCTCGAGGCGGGTTCCAGGAGTCGCCAATTCGCTCGGCAGGTAGGCGAAGGCGATCGACTTCTCGATCGTGTGGCCGTACCCGCCCGAGGCTACGTATGCCACAGGCTCCCCGTCGGCGAAGACGGGCTCGAAGCCGTGCGCGTCCGCGTCGTCGGCATCGACGACGAGGCAGGCCAGCCGCTTCGTCGATCCTGCCTCCTTCTCTCGCAACAGGGCCTCGCGGCCGATGAAGTCGCCCTTGTCGAAGTCGACGAAGCGCTCCATGCCGGCCTGGAGCGGGCTCCAGTCGGCCGACATGTCTTCACCCCACAGTCGGTAGCCCTTCTCCAGCCGCATCGAGTCGAGTGCCCGGTATCCCCAGTCGATGATCCCGTGTTGGGCTCCCTCCGCCAGCAGGAGGTCGTACACGTGCCGCTGATACTCCATCGGCATGTGCAGTTCGTAGCCCAGTTCGCCGACGAAAGAGAGACGGAGCGCCCTCACCGGCGCCATGCCGACGTGCAAATCGCGACAGCGGAAGAAGCGGAAAGCCTTGTTCGAAACGTCGGTTCGGGTCAGAGCCTGCAGCAGGTCCCGGGATCGCGGCCCCGCGATCGTAAGCGTCGCCAGCCGGCTCGAAACGTTGTCGAGAGACACGCTGTCGTCCTTCGGCAGGTGTCGTGCGATCCAGGCGAGGTCGTGATTCTCGGTCGCCGCGGCCGACACTACGTAGTACCTGTCGTCGTCGAGCTTGGTGACCGTGACGTCGCACTCGATACCTCCCTTGGGAGTGCACATCTGGGTCAGGGACATTCGACCGACGCGACCGGGCAGCCGGTTGGCGCAGAGACGATCAAGGAAGCGCCGTGCACCGGCTCCGGAGACTTCATACTTGGCGAAACTCGCCTGGTCGAGGACTCCCACCGACGAACGCACGGCCCGACATTCTGCTCCGACGGCGTCGTGCCAATTCCCCCGGCGAAATGAGTACCGGTCCTGGGCTTCACCTTCCGTGCCGAACCACAGCGGTCGCTCCCAGCCGAACCTGGCACCGAAGACGGCCCCTCTGGCCGCCAGCCGGTCGTACAGAGGGCTGGTCTTGAGCGGCCGACCCGCGGGGCGCTCCTCGAAGGGATAGCGAATCGAGTACTCGTGCTTGTAGACCTCGAGGGCCTTTTCGCTCACATAGCGAGTGGAGGCGGCGTACTCGTCGAATCGGCGAATGTCGAGCTCCCACATGTTGTCGCTCGGTTGTCCGTCGACGATCCACTCGGCTGCGTACTTGCCGCTTCCTCCGCCGAAGACGATGCCGAAGATGCTGAAGCCGGCCAACACGTGGTAGTTCTCGAGTCCCGGGACGGGACCCATCAGGCAGTGGCCGTCGGGTGTATAGCCGTCGGGGCCGTTGAGGACGGTCTGGATCCCTGCCTCTTCAAAGAGCGGTACCCGGCGGCCGCATCCGAGAAGGCACGCCTCGAGTCGCTCCAGCGCAGGAGGCAGGAGGCTGCTGTGAAAGTCGTCCGGAACGCCGTCGACTGCCCAGGTCGCGGTCTCGGACTCGAATGGCCCCACCAGGAGCCCGCCACCCTCTTCACGCACGTAGAAGGAGGCGTCGGGGTCTCGAAGCACGGGTATCTTCTCCGGGTGGTCGTGGACCTGCGCAATCGGCTCGGTGATCAGGTAGTGGTGTTCCACCGGCACCATCGGCAGCTCGAGCCCGACCATGGCGCCCACCTTCCTGGCCCACTGGCCCGCGGCGTTGACCACGATCTCGGCCCGTATCTCGCCCTGATCTGTCTCGACCCGCCACCGATCACCTTCTCGCTCCATGCCGATGACGCGCGTATGCCGGTGGATCTGGGCTCCGCGGTCGGTGGCGCCTTTGGCCAGGGCGATGGCGACGCCGGCCGAATCGACGTAACCGTCGGTGGGGATGTGAGCCACCCCGAGGGCGTCGTCGAAGTTGGCGAACGGAAAGAGGCCGCGAGCTTGATCGGGGTTGATGATCTCGAAGGGGACGCCCAGCGTCGCGGCGATGCCCTTGCGATGCTCGAACTCGTCCATCCGGTCCTGGTTCGTGGCGATCCGGAGACTGCCGACATCGCGGAAGTCGACCGGCTGACCGGTTTCCTCCTCGAGCGTGCCGTAGAGCTCGAGGCTGTACTTGAGCAGCCCCATCATGTTCCAGCTCGAGTTCATCTGGGTGCACAGTCCCGCCGCGTGCCATGTGGAGCCGCTAGTGAGCTCGTTCGCTTCGATCAGGCAGACGTCCGACCACCCGAGCTTCGTGAGGTGGTACAGGAGACTGCAACCCGCAACGCCGCCACCGATGACCAGCACCTTGCTCTCGCTCTGCATCTACTCCTCCGCGCCCTTTCCTGGCGACTCCGATTGCCTCGGGTCCTCGAATTCAAGATATCGGCACACCACGCTGACGCAGATACTCCGCGCCTCCTCGTACCCGGCTTCAGGGTCCTCCAGCATGTGCTGAAGCACCATGCCGTCGAGGAGCGAGGCCAGGAACATCGCGAACTTGTCGACGTCGATCTCGGCGAACTCGCCCGCCCTCTGGCCCTCGTGCACGATGTCCCCGATCGTTCTGCGCCAGCGCCGATCCAGTGCCGCCCGTTTCCGGGCCGCCACCTCGTCGCGCAAGGCCCGCGACCAAAGTTCCGTCCACAGCGCCAGGTCCTCTCGCAGGAGTTCCGCCGTCGACTCGTGTCCGCAGGTGAGCTCGATCAGCCGGACCAGCTTCTCGCTCGCGGTTTCCAGATTGGTCAGCTCGGCGAAGATCGCGAGGTAGAACCGGTCCTCGGCGAAGGCGAGTGCCTCGTTGAGGAGCCGGTCCTTGGACTCGAAGTAGTAGAGGACGAGAGGCGCGCTTGTGCCACCCCGTTCGGCAACATCGGCGATGCGGGTCTTGCAGGCACCCCGCTCGACGATGACGTCCACGGCTGCCTCGAGGATCTGTTGCCGCCTCTTGCGGCTGATCTTGGGTCGCGTCGCCATCTGCTAGCTTCCGACCTTTGTCAGCGCCGTGTCGATGACGTCCAGTGCGAAGTTGGCGTCCTCTTCGGTGATGCACAGAGGAGGCTTGAGGCGCAGGACGTTGCCGAAGAAGCCTCCTTTGCCGACGAGCACTCCCATCTCGCGGATCGCCTCGAGGACCTCGAGAGTCTCCTCCGGCGCCGGTTCCTTGGTCGCCCTGTCGCGTACGAGCTCCATTCCGCGCATGAGACCGAGCCCGCGCACGTCGCCCACCAGGGGATGGCGTTGCTTGATCTGCTCGAAGCCGGCCTCGAGGACAGCACCGACCCGCCGAGCGTTCTCCTGAAGCCCCTCGTCATCGATGACGTCCAGGACGGCTGAGCCGGCGGCCATCGACATCGGATTGCCGCCATAGGTGTTGAAGTGGATCTTCCCGGTGAGAGCCTGTGCGATCTCGGAGCGAGTGGTGACGGCCGCGAGTGGGAACCCGTTGCCGATGCCCTTGGCCATCGTCACGATGTCCGGTGTCACGCCGTAGTTCTGGAAGCCCCAGTAGTTCTCGCCGGTCCGTCCGAAGCCGGTCTGCACCTCGTCTGAGATACACAGTCCGCCGTGCTCGCGGACGATGTCGTAGGCGAGCCCCAGGTAGTTGCTCGCGCCCCGGGTGACGCCGCCGACGCCCTGGATCGGCTCGGCGATGTACCCCGCCACCTTGCCTGCGGTCGTAAAGCGGATGAGATCGCGGATATCTTCGGCGCTCTGTCGGGCGATCTCCTCCGGCGTGCCGTCGAAAGGGCTCCGGTAGGGATCTGGACAGGCCGCGTGGTGGATCTTGCCGGCGCCTGGGAGCGGGTACTTCCAGGTGCTGTGGGAGGTGAGGCCCATCGGAGTCGTCGTGCCCCCGTGGTAGGCGTTGCGCAGGGCGACGATGTCCTCGTTGCCCGTGTAGAGGCGCGCCATCGCGATCGCCAACTCGTTTGCCTCGCTGCCCGAGTTCGTGAAGTAGGTGACATCGAGTCCAGGCGGCATCTTCGAAGCCAGCTTCTTGGCGAACTCGGCGAAGTTGGGATGAAGGTAGATCGTGGTGGCATGCTGCAACTTGTCGATCTGCGCTTTGACCCTCTGAGTGACCGTCGGGTGGCAGTGGCCACACAGGACCGTAGCGATGCCAGCCAGGAGATCCAGGTAGCGTTTGCCCGTTTCGTCGAAGAGGTATTGCATATGCCCTTCGACGATGAGCACCGGCTCGCGATAGAGGGTGAAGACGGCCGGGTGACAGTGCAGCTGGCGATCGGCCAGGATCTCCTCCCTGGCGGGGCCGTCGTAGGGTGCCGGTGCGTAGTCGCAAGGCGGTAGCGTGGGTCGGGTCGTGGTGGTCGTCATTGGATTCCCTCGGTTGAGTAGGAGCCTCTAGTCTGAGGACGGAAAAGTCAGATCGGGTCCGCTGCGCTGCCCTGTCGGCCAGCGCGAGGTCATGGTCTTGACCTGAGTGAAAAAGCGTACGCCCTCGGGGCCGTAGACGTGGTGGCCACCGAAAATCGATCGTTTCCAGCCGCCGAAGCTGTGGAACGACAACGGGACGGGTATCGCGACGTTGAGTCCGACCATGCCGGCCTTCACCCGGTTGGCGAACGTTCGCGCCAGGTCACCGTCGCGGGTGAAGATCGCTGTGCCGTTGCCGTACTCGTGCTCGTTGACCAGCCTCAGGGCGTGTTCGAAGTCGGTGGCGCGGACCACCGGCAGCACCGGGCCGAAGATCTCGTCCGTGTAGATACTCATTTCATCGGTGACCCGGTCGAACAGGGAGCCGCCGAGGAAGAAGCCTCCGGTGTCGAAGCTGTCGTCGAGTTCGCGTCCGTCGACGACCAGCTCGGCCCCCTCTTCGACGCCGCGTTGAATGTAGCTGATCACTCGCTCACGGTGCTCCTTGGTGATCAGTGGGCCCATTTCTCTGGTGCGGTCCATCCCGTCCCCGATCTTCAACTGACGAACCTTGGAGGCGAGACGGTCGACCAGTTCATCGCCGATGTCGCCGACGGCCACTGCGACCGAGATGGCCATGCACCGCTCGCCGGCCGAACCGTAGGCGGCGCCGATCAGCCCATCGACTGCCTGTTCGAGGTCGGCGTCGGGCATGACGATCGCATGGTTCTTGGCGCCGCCGAGGGCCTGCACGCGCTTGTTGTGGGCGCATCCGGTCGAGTAGACGTGCTCCGCGACGGGAGTGGAGCCCACGAAGCTGATCGCCTCGACATCAGGATGCTCGAGGAGTCGTTCGACGGCTACGCGATCGCCATTGACGACGTTGACCACGCCCTCGGGAACGCCCGCTTCGTGGAACAGCTCGGCGATGCGCAGTCCACACGAGGGGTCCTTCTCCGATGGCTTGAGAATAAAGGTGTTGCCGCAGGCGATGGCGATCGGCAGGGTCCACAGAGGAAGCATCGCCGGGAAATTGAAGGGGGTGATCGCGGCGACGACTCCCAGGGGTTGGCGAACGGACCACGAGTCGATTCCCCGGCCGACCTGCTCCGAGAACTCACCCTTCAGAAGGTGGGGTATCCCGCAGGCGAAGTCGACCACTTCGAGACCACGCCCCAGTTCGCCCTGGGCGTCCCCCCACACCTTGCCGTGCTCGCGGACGAGCAGCTCCGTCAGCTCGTCCTTGTGCTTGTGCAGGACGTCGCGGACTCGGAACATCGTGGCGGCACGTTGGACGATCGGTACCTTCGACCAGTCCTCGAACGCACGCTGGGCAGCGGCGATCGCGGTGTCGACCTCCGATGCAGCGGCGAAGGCCACGCGCCCCTGGATCTCGCCTGTCGCGGGTTGAGCGATGTCTCCGGATCGCCCACTGCCGCCGGGGACGGCATCACCGTCGATGAAGTGCCCGACCGAGTAGATTCCCTGGTCCGTTGTGGATTGAGAGTCGGCTGTCACGCGTACCTCCTGCAATCGGGCTCGACCGAAGCCGAGCCGGTTCCCTCTTGTGCGGCAGCGACGCGGGATGCGTCGCAGGATACCGCAGCCGGATCGAGCGATCTGTTGTCGCTTGCCGACTTCATGTCGTCTCTCCGGTCAGTTCGTCACGCCACTCCTTGACGTTCATCTCGATGACGGCAAAACCGGCGATCCAGACAAATTCGTCCCAGACGTAGACCCACTGGTGACGTAGCGCCCAGTACGCCATGACGAGAAACAGCGTTCCGTAAAGGACGGCCTTCGATACGTTCGCCGCATGCATCAGCGAGCCGCCGACGATGTCGCGATTCTGCAGCCGGATGTCGATCTCGATCGTCAGGATGATCAACAGCCAGACACTGAGCTCGATGACGTCGACCCAGGCCAGCTGTTTCTCGATCGTCAGGCCCTTCGGGTCTGTCACGACGCCCTCGACGATCACCTCGTAGAAGACGCTCGCCGTCGACAGCTCTTCGCAGTTCTGACTGTCGATGGTCGTGTACCGCATGTTCGAAGTGAACGAAGCCTCCTGCCCGTCCAGGTCGCAGAGACTAGTGACCTCCGGCAGTTCGGTGACCTTGCGCTCCAGATCGACTCCGTAGATCGTGTACTGGTAGAGCGTGTGGGCCAGGAGGAGGTAGGCCGCGATCCGAGCCAGGTGAAGGGTCCGCTGGACGCGAGGCGTAAGGGCCTCGTCGGAAAGCACGTAGGTCTCCAGTTCAAAGAGAGCCAGGAGGAGAAACCACGCCAACTCCTCGAGGCTGGCGGAGAAGGCCGAACCCAAGTCGAGCAAGGTGCTGCTTTCGCGAAGAGTGTGGGCCGCGATGACCCACTCCTCCCAGGCGTAGTAGCCGAAGTTGATCAGCAGGAGCGTGTAGACAACCCACTTGATCCAGCGTCGCAGTTCGAACGCCCGGCGCAGCAGGTAGTTGCTGACAGGGGTCATCGCCGACCTGCTTCCCGCCGCAGGCGGCGGATCACCTGCTTCGCGGCTTCCAGTCCGCTGACAAAGGCGCCGGCGCAACTTCCGGACAGCTCTTCGTGGCACATGTCTCCGGCGAAGAAGATGCGATCTCCGACCGGCCGGCGGAGCCTCTCACCGGCTACGGCCGCACCTGGCTTGAGCGAGCCGTAGGAGCCGAGAGTCCACGGGTCCTGCCCCCAGCGCGTGTAGTCGCCCTGGATGAAGGCGGCCCTCGCGCTGTTGCCGGCAAGCTCGGCGACGCGATCGAGACCGTACTCGAGAGCACTCTCGACGGGTGCCTTCTCAAGGTCGCTGGCCAGCGATCCTCCGACCCAGATGAGCGTCAGGCCCGTGCCGCCTACGTTGGAGATCCATGAGGACGGCTCGTCCGACTGCACTCGGGTGTAGACGTACGCATCCGGCCCCAGCTCGAGAACGTCGTGCGAGAAGAGGAGCGCGATGTGGTTGTAGAGGCCCATCGGGAAGGCATGGAACGACTCCACCTTCTCGGGGGGGAGAACCGGATCGAACCGGATCTTCTCGGCTGCGAGAGCTCCGGTGGTCGCCGTGACGACAACCGCTCGGGCCGCGAGCACGCCGATGCTCGTCTCGACCGAGACGCCCTGGCCGCCCCAGGCGATTCGCCTGACCGGCGCGCCGAGCTCGACCGCTAGATTGCGGCCATAGTGAGCGACGAGAGCACCGAAGCCCTCCTTGCAGAACCAATTGTCGTCGTAGTCGTCGTGGCCGGGGTAGGTGAGGGTCGAGACTTCCTCGAGCGGCTTGCCGAAGTCGCCGTGCGTCACCATGCCTGCCACGCTCAAGGCCCAGGGGTCGCCCATGTCCAGGTAGTCGGAAAGGGGTGCATCGACTCCGCGGTCGGCCGCCTCGGCGACCCGCTTGACAAAGCCTTGGTACGCCGAGAAGAACGCATCGGACTCGCCTTCGGACGCCTTCGCGCCGCCGACGAACGTCGCGTCTCCATCGGGATCCGCATACATGGAGAAGCCGTGTTCCTCACCGTAGCCGACCCAGGGATTCACCTTCGCCGAGTGCAGCCAGTGGCACCCACGGTCAAAAGGGAAACCGAAGGTCGAAGACTCGGTCCAGGCCCTGCCGCCGATTCGGTCCCGAGCCTCGAGTGTGGCGACCTGGAGACCGGCCTCGCGCAACGCGCGAGTCGCCGCCAGGCCGGCGGCCCCGGCTCCGATGACAATGACGTCAAGTAATCCGGTCATGGTTCAGATGTTGGGCGTCGTCAGTGACTCGCCGGGTGCGGGAACGGCGGCTCGCTCGCGGGGTCGGAGCTTCAGCCAGACCGTGTAGACGATCCCGGGAACCAGGCAAGCGGGTATTGACGCCGTCAGGTAGAGAAAGAGGGGATGCGACTCGAAGGAGAGCGGGTCGAGCAGCGCGAAGAAGATCGCCTGGCCGAGGATCATGCTCACCAGGGCGGGCCAGTGGAACCCGCGGGTGTAGTAGTAGTCCGCCTTCGGACCGTCGTCGAAGATCGCTCTGATGTTCAGGCGTTGCCTGCGAACGAAGACCCAGTCGGCGAAGAGGACGCCCACCACCGGGGCGTAGAGTGTCCCGTTGTAGGCGAGGAAGTTGCTGCCCATGCCCGAGAGCTCCTCGGGCCAGAGAACGAAGGGCATGCAGGGAACCAGAGACCAGAGCACCAGGTGCCACCAGGGCCTGACCTTGAGCGCCTCCAGGTGTCGCAGTGCCAGCCCGCTGGCATAGACCGAGATGGCGGAAGAAGTGATGTTGGCTACGGCTACGAAGAGCAGCGCGACGAGGCCCATGGCGGCGCCGCCGATCGGGATCAGCCACTCGGTGGGGTCGTCGGTCCGCAGCACCAGACTCGAGAAGAGCCCGACGCAACACACGAGGCCCATGGAGAGTCCGAGGTGGAGAACCTCTGGATAGACGGCATTCCTGCGCGTGGTCGTGTTGCGGGCGAGAAAGCCGACGCCGCCGAACCAGGAAATCCCGCCGGCCACGGCCAGTTCGACGACGATGACGTAGTTGAGCCACTTATTCTCCAGCGGGTCAAGAGGCTCCGCGGCCGCGATCTCGGCCCAGCCGTAGTCCCGCAGCAGCAGGTAGAACATGGCGATTGTGATGACGACCAGTCCCGGGCCGACCCAGGAGTTGGTCACGTTCATCAAATGGATTCCCCGCGTCACCAGCAGGTACACGAGCCATAGGCCGAGCGCGACGCCGCCGCCGACGATCCAGCCGGGCGGCTCGTAGCCGAGGCCGCTGATCGTGTTGCGAATCCCGTTGCCGAACATGACGAGGATCAGCCCCGTCCAGCCGAGCTGGTTGATCAGGTAGAAGACGAGCAGAATGCGCGAGCCCTTCTGACCGAAGGCGGACTTGCAGTAGTCGATCTGTTCGACCCCGTAGCGCTGGGAAGCGAGGGCCAGCGGCATCGTGGTCAGGAAGCACCCCAGGACGCTGCCCGCGATCAGAGCGATCGCCCCCTGGATCGCGCCGACGTACTGGGCGACGTAGCCGCCGGTGAGAAAGCACCAGGTCGCCACGGCGTACGAGAAGCTCGTCGTATGAGCCCCGCGGGTTCCGTACTCCCGCTCCTCGGGAAGCAGCGGCAGGCGTCCGTAGACGCTCTCCTGGCGCACGAACTCCTCTCTGGTGGTGGGTTCTCTCATGGGGCCAGGAGGGCGAGTGTGACGATGGGCAGGACGAAGAAGAGCAGCGTACAGACGAGCCAATCGAGGGCGGTGAACTTCCCGAAGGCCGCATCGTCGGTCTCTTCGAAGAACACCAGGCGTTCTTCGAGCTCTTCTCGAAGGACTTCCTCGCGGCGGTGTCGGCTCGGCTTGTCAGTCTGCTCGCTCATCGTTCAGGCTCCTCAAGTCAGTTCTGCGACAGCGCGATGCGCTTCTCCGATGGCGCTCTCGGTCATTGCGTTGCCCGCGGCGTCGGAATTGGCGATGGCAATCCGGCCGAAGGGGGCGCGACCCTTCTCCCAGGACCTGCGGCCTTGTGGGATCTCGTCGAGAACCCAGGCGATGTCGCCGGTCTCCGTGTCCTGGCCGTACGCGTATCCGTGGGGCCAGCGATTGACCGTGATGGCTTCGATGTCGCGCGCCGCGTCGAACCCGCCCCCTGACAGCGTGCGGTTGAGCTGGTCGCGGATCCTGCGCTCGAAGGTCTCGAACGTCGTTGCGAGGAGGTCCGCTCGTCCGACGCGCCATTGCTCCGGGGCGCTCAGGCCCGGTGCCAGCGGTGCTCGCGACATCATCAGGAGAGTCGGATCCTCGGGGCGCGTCGAGGATCGGTAGTCGCCGATCGCCATGGGCCGCGCCAGTCGCAGGTTGTTGTGATAGCCCCCCGGGCTGGTCACGTGGCGCATGCCCAGCTTGTGGAAAGCGGTCGAGTTGCGCAGCAGCACGTTGGTGTAGACGAGTGGGCACTTCAGCGACTGGGACAGGGCCCGGCGCTGCGGCTCCGGCAACTCGCGACAGATGTGGGGGATGACCGCGTTGTAGCAGGCGAGAACGCAGGTCGAAGCTCGCACCCGCCGGGCGGAGCCGTCGTGCACGTAGGTGACCCGGACGTCGCGGGCTGCGTCGGCACCCTCGCCGTGGGAGACGTCGATCACCGTACTCTCCAGTCGCAATCGAACCCGGGAACTCGCCTTGTCGAGCTTCGAGTAGTCGAAACGCGCCGTGACGATCGACTCCATGTCAACGGGCGGGGCGACTTCTGGGATCAGCGACCGGACCACAAGCCTCGCGATCGAGGAGTTGCCGTCCGGGAAAGAGAAGTAGGTCCCGTCCTCGCCTTCGGGGAATCCGAGGCCGGTCGTGCCGGGATAGCCGCTCCAGAGCGCACCCCAGCCGGTGAGTGCATCGATGCCGATCCCCCAGTAGGTGTCGCTGGTGGCGAGGAACGGGATGGCGTCGGGGTGGACGTTGGCCTTCTCGAGCAGGAAGTCCTGGTAGCTCGTCTTCTGCAGATAGTCGCGCTTCTGGGCCCGCGTCATGCCGGACAGATAGTCCACGTCCTCTTCATGGAGCTGCGCGATGCTGCGCTGCGCTCCTTCGGACAGCGGCATGCGAGCCAGATAGTCCGCCCAGGACTCTCCCTGCCGCCTCACGACCAGCCGGTCTTCGCCGAAGGTCTCGCGGTCCAGGAAGATGCCTCTGGACAATCCCCGCGATTCGAACAGATGCTGGCCGGCGAACTCGCCATAGCGGGTCGGATCGATCCCGAGATGGCGGAACATCCGACGGGCCGCGCGACCGTACTCGTCGTAGTTCTCGACGTTGACCGTACCGCCGTACCCGAGCAGCATCCCCCCCTCGTGATGGAGCTCGTTGCGCTTGGCATGGCCGCCAAAGTCGTCGTGGTTGTCGAGAACCAGGATGCGGGCGTCGGGGCCGACCTTCTCGCGGTAGAACCAGGCGGCGGAGAGGCCGCTCAGACCCCCGCCGACGACGACGAGATCGTAGGCCTCACCGGTCTCCTCGATCTCGGATTCGGTCCAGCGCTTTCCGTCCCGCACGGCATGAGCGACCTCGAACGAACCGGGGTGGCTGCCTCGAAGCCCGGTGAGCGCAGGCGGGTAGTGGGTTTCGGGGGCTACCTCGGATGCGGAGGCCTGCGCCCACGGAAAGAGCAGGCTGCCACTGAGAGCGACGCTCGCGCCGTTGATGAAGTCACGCCGCGTGATCTCCCGCGCCATGCCCAGATCTCGGTCTCGTCGGTTCACTGTCTCCTCCAACTCGAGTCCTGGGTCTCGCGGTAGCATTCGGTGCGACCCCGACTGACCCTGGCTTCCAGGGGCGAGACGCCGGTGGCCGGCCGGCCGGTACGACGAAAGGAACGACGATGACGCGCACCCTCCATCTCTGCAGCCTTCTGGTGATTGCGTTCGGCGTCCAGGCATGCGATTCGAACGATCCGGCGACCGCTGATCACGTCTTCATCAACGGAGGGATCTACACCGTGGATGCGCAGCGCTCCTGGGCGGAAGCCGCGGCGGTGGTGGATGGGGAGATCGTCTACGTGGGTGGCAACGATGGAGCTCGTGAGCTCATCGGATCCGACACCCGGGTGATCGATCTCGAGGGCAAGCTCCTGCTGCCCGGATTCCATGACGCCCACGTCCACCTGATGTACGGCGGCTTCGTCGAGACGCGGTGCAATTTGACCGGTGTCGCCAGCATCGACCAGGTGCGGGAGCTGCTCGAGGACTGCGCTCTCGATCCGGGCTCGGGAGAGGAGGGTTGGATTCTCGGTGGAAACTGGGATCGAGAACCGTTCCCGGGCGGCGTTCCCGATCGTGCCCTGCTCGACGAGGTCATTCCCGACCGTCCCGTCCTGCTCGACTCTGCCGACGGTCATTCCGTGTGGCTCAACTCGCTCGGCCTCGAACTCGCTGGGATCGACCGCGACACTCCCGATCCTCCGCAGGGCCTCATCGATCGAGATCCTGACACCGGCGAGCCCACCGGAGTGCTGAGCGAGAAGGCCATGGGGCTGGCGCATTCCATGGTGCCGGAGCAGAGCCTGGAGGAACGTCTCACGGCCCTCGACACGGCGGCTGCTCTCGCGCACCGCTACGGCGTCACCGCGATCATCGTGCCGGGACTGAACGATTCGATGTTGGGAGCCTTCGCGAAGGCGAGTGGGGAGCGGGGGTTGAAACTGCGGATTCTCGCCTCGATATCGCCCATCGACATGACCCCCGGCGCCTTCGATGCCAGCCTCTACGAGATGATCGAGGAGCGCGACAGATACCGGACGCCGAATCTCAGTCCCGACTCGGTCAAGGTCTATGTCGACGGTGTGCTGGAGACTGGGACGGCTCTGCTGGTGGATCCCTACCTCGACGCGACCTTCGATCGGAGCCGGCCGGCTTTCTACACCCCGGAGGAGCTGGCCGGGTACTTCGGGCGCATCGACGCGGCCGGACTTCAGATCCATGCTCACGCTATCGGCGACGGAGCCGTGCGCATGGCCCTCGACGCCTTCGAGGCCATGCGGGAAGCCAACGGCGCCAGCGACAACCGGCACCACATCGTCCACTTGCAGTTGGTGCATTCCGACGATCTGGCGCGTTTCGCCGAGCTGGATGTCACCGCCAACTTCCAGGCATTGTGGGCTTGGCCGGACTACTGGATCATGGACCTGAACCTGCCCGAACTCGGTGCCGATCGCGTGGAACGGATGTACCCGATGGGCTCCGTGGTGGCAGCCGGCGGCAGGATCGTGGGGGGCAGCGACTGGTCGGTGTCGTCCCTCAACCCGCTCGAAGCGATCGAGGTGGCCGTCCGTCGTCAGGACCCCTACGCCCCCGCCACACCCGACCTTCCCGTCCTCAATGCCGACGAACGAGTCGATCTCGCGACGATGATCGCCGCCTACACCATCAACGGTGCCTATCTGATGCGGCAGGAGGACCGGGTCGGCAGTGTCGAGGTCGGGAAGCGCGCGGATTTGATCGTCGTCGATCGCAACCTGTTCGAGGTTGCGCCGGACGCGATCGGAGATGCGACGATCGAACTGACGCTCTTTGACGGTGAGATCGTCCATCAGATCGATCAGGCTTCGCAGTAGCGGTCTCAGCTGGCGCCGAAGCGCCCGTCTCGCCAGGCGATAGCAGCCTTGAGGCCCTCTTTGCGCGCGATCTCCATGAACTCCTCGCGCTCCGGAACCTCCGCCGCCTCGATGAGGCATGCGGCCTCGAGGGCAGAATCGAGCGCTTCACGCATCCCCATGATCTCGTAGGTCCTGTTGATCGCCTTCTTGGTCAACGCGACCGAGAAGGTGTCGATCACGGCGATCTTGAGCGCCATCTCGAGGGCGGTGTCCAGGTGCTCCCCCTCGGCGACGACGCGATTGATCAGCCCCATCTCCAGACACCGTTCGGCAGAGATGTTCTCGCCGATCAGGTAGAGCTCCTTGGCCTGCTTGGGGCCGGTGAGCCAGGGCAGCAGCAGGGCGACGATGCCCGCGCCGAAACGAAGATCGGGCTCGCCGAGCTTGAACCCTTCCGAGACCACTGTCAGGTCGCAGGCCAGTGCCAGCTCGCAACCGCCCGCGATGGCGTAGCCGTGGGCTGCCGCGATCGTCGGCTTCGGGAACTGCCACAGCCGCATGATCGAGGCCATGTCGTGCTGCATCACCGGGATCAGCTCGACGACGCCCTGATCCTGCACCTCGGCTTCGTCCTTGAGGTCGAAGCCGGAGCAGAAGGAGCGGCCGGCTCCGTGGAGCACCACCACTCGCACGTCATCGTCGGCCTCGATGAGGTCGAGGACCTCACCTAGGTCCTCCAGCATCTGTTCGTTGATCGCGTTGAGCCGATCGGGCCGGTTCAAGGTGACGAGCCCGATCGGCCCACGCACCTCGTACTCGAGGGTCTCGAACTGAGTGGAATCGCTCATCCGTGCCGAATCCAGGCCGATTTGACATCGGTGTACTCGAGAAGGCTCTCGAAGCACTTGTCCTTGGCGTTGCCGGACTGCTTCATCCCGCCGAAGGGCTGGGTCATGTCGCCCTCATCGAAGCAGTTCACCCAGACGACTCCGGCTTCGATGTCTCGGATCAACCGGTGGGCGGTATTGATGTTGCTCGTCCAGACGCCTGCCGCCAGGCCGTAGACGGTGTCGTTGGCGACGGCCAGGGCTTCCTCGACTCCATCGACCGGGATCACTGAGGCAACGGGCCCGAAGATCTCCTCCTGGGCGATCCTCATGCCGTTTTCGACGCCGGTGAAGAGCGTCGGGTTGACGAAGGAACCGGCCTCGAGGCCGGCTGGGGTGTCACCCCCGAATTCGAGCCGGGCGCCGTCCTGCTTGCCGGCGTCGATGTAGCCCAGAACCCGTCGCTGCGCCTCGGCGGTGACGAGTGGGCCCATGTTGGTCTCCGGGTCGAGCGGGTCACCGGGCGTGTAGGCGTCCTTTCCCGTCTCGACGAATTGCTCCACGAAGGAATCGTGGATCGATCGATCCACGAGCAGGCGCGAGCCGGCGTTGCAGACCTCTCCCATGTTGGCGAAGATGCCGTGGAACGCGGCCTCGACCGCGGCTCCCATCTCCGGCACGTCGTCCATGAAGATCTGCGGGGTCTTACCTCCGCATTCGAGCGAGACGCGCTTCATGTTGGATTGCCCCGCGTAGGTCAGGATCAGCTTGCCGACCTCGGTCGAGCCGGTGAAGGTAATCTTCGAGACGTCGTTGTGGAGTGCCAGTGCCTTTCCGGCGGTCTCACCCATTCCGTTCACGACGTTGAAGACGCCGGGAGGCCCTCCGGCCTCGATGAACAGCTCGGCTAGCCGGAGGCAGCTCAGCGGCGCCTGCTCGGCCGGTTTGAGGACCACTGAGTTTCCGGCGGCCAGGGCCGGCGCGACCTTCCAGGTCGCCATCAAGAGGGGGTAGTTCCAGGGCGAGATGGCCCCAACGACCCCAAAGGGCTGCCGCAGCGTGAAGTGCAGGACGTCGTTCTCGGTCGCCGTGACCGTGCTCTCGACTTTGTCGATGCACTCGGCGAAATACTGGAACGTCTCGGCGACCATCGGCAGATCGACGGTGAGCATGTCGGTGATCGGCTTGCCCATGTCCAGAGTGTCCAGCAGAGCGAGTTCGTCCGAGTGTTGCTCGATCAACCCGACGAGCCGATAGAGGATCTCCATCCGATCGCGCGGTGCCATTCGCGCCCACGAGCCGGATCGGAAGGCGCGTAGCGAGGACGCGACCGCTCGGTCGATGTCCGCCGATGTACCCGCGGCGACCTCCGCGAGGACCTCTCCAGTGGCGGGGTTGACGCTCTCGAAGCGGCCGCCATCCAGCGCGTCGACGTAGTCCCCGTCGATGAACAGCCGCACCTCGGGTTTGATCTCGGCGGCTGCGGCGTGCCACTTTCTCTCTGACTGCGTTTCGGTGGTGTTTACGGACATCTACGGGCTCCTTTACGTTGCGCCTGAAATCTCTTCCTGGCGACGCTGGCGGACGATGAATGCGAGTATAAGCTGAATAGCCATTCAAAGCGAGAAATTGCAGAATCTTGGCGTCTAGCCCTTGTATTCAAGGCTCAAGGCTATGGCGCGAGTGGATCGGCGATGGCCGATCAGCTACAATTAGTGAATCGTTGTTCAGGATTGACCAAGGGGAGAGGCGATGTCCACGGTACCGACAGCCCGAGTAGAGAGTCCGGCCCATCACGCGCGACTCATTGAGGAGCAAGAGAAGATCTTCGTGGAGCGGCAACCGCGGTCCGGGGAGATCGGAGAGAAGGCCATGAATTCGCTGGCTGGGGGTGCCACGTCCAGCTGGATGATCGCGCGGCCGCAGACGGTGTGGCTCAGTCACGGCCGGGGCTCGAAGGTGTACGACGTCGACGGCAACGAGTACGTCGATCTCCACGGCGGCTACGGGGTCGGCCTCATCGGCCACGACCATCCGGCCCTCGTTCGGGCGGTAAGCGAGCAAGTGACCCGTGGAACGCACTTCGCCCAGCCTACCGAAGCCGCGATCATCGTTGCCGAAGAACTCGCCCGGCGCTTCAACCAACCGTTGTGGCGATTCACCAACTCCGGCACCGAGGCGACCCTGGACGCGTTCCACCTGATGCGGGCCGCCACCGAGCGCGACCTCGTGATCAAGATTGAAGGTTGCTACCACGGCCATCACGATTCGGCGATGGTGTCGGTGCTCAACGAGGGCGACGAGATCGGCTCGTGGGAGCACCCGCTGAGCCCGGCCGCGGGTTCGGGGCTGCCGCTAGCCATCACTGAGCTGACCCGGATCGCGCATTTCAACGATCTCGAGAGCGTCGAGCGCATCCTCGAGGAGCACCCCGGCCAGGTCGCGGGCGCGATCTTGGAGCCGATCATGATGAACGCCGGGATCATTCCTCCTGAGGAAGGCTTCCTGGCGGGCCTCAAGGAACTGCTGCATCGGCATGGCGCGCTCTTGGCCTTCGACGAGGTCAAGACGGGCCTGACTACGGGCCCGGGTGGTGTGACCGCGATCTCAGGCGTGACGCCCGACCTCGTCTGCCTCGCCAAGGCCATGGGTGGCGGCATTCCCTGTGGAGCGATCGGCGGCACCGAGGAGGTCATGGGGTTGATCGTGGACGGAGAGTACGAGCAGGTCGGCACCTTCAACGGTAATCCTCTGACGATGGCGGCTGCCAAGGCCGTCCTGACCGAGATTCTCGACGACGAGGCCTATCGCCACATCGATCTCCTCCGCGAGATCATGGTCTCCGGCGTCGAGGAAGTCATCGCAGAACATGGCTTTGAGGCCTATGCGATGGCCTTCGGTGCCAAGGGGTGCATCACCTTTGCGGCCAACCGGACGCGCAACTTCCGCGAGTTCCTCGACACCCACGACGACTACAGCCATCTGCATTGGCTCTACCAGCACAATGGCGGAGTCTTCATGCCGCCCTGGGGCAAGTCCGAGCAGTGGACTCTGTCCGTGCAGCACACAACCGATGATGCCCGGCGCTTCGTCGACAACTTCCGAGCGTTCGCCAGTGCCGTTCAGGGCTGACCGGTGCCTCGCGACCTCGCGGTCAGTTTCCCAAGGAGAGACTAGAGATGGAGATCTGTGATCTGGGTCAGCGCCCGCCCCTGGGCGAAGTGCCCGAGAACATGCATGCAATGTTGGTGCGCCAGGACCGGTTCGGGGAGCCTGAGAGCGCCTTCCAGCGCGAAGTGATCCCGACTCCGGAGATCGGCCCGCTCGACGTCCTGGTCTATGTCATGGCGTCCGGCATCAACTACAACAACGTCTGGGCCGCTCTCGGGCAGCCTCTGGATGTGATCGCGGAGCGTCAGCGCAAGGGTGAGCCCGAGGACTTCCACGCCGGCGGTAGCGACTGCTCCGGCATCGTCTGGAAGGTCGGCGAGGCGGTCACCAACGTCAAGCCCGGCGACGAGGTCGTCGTGCACAGCGGCTGGTGGGAGCCGGAGGATCCCTGGGTTCTTTCCGGTCGTGATCCGATGCTCGCCGAGAGCACCCGCATCTGGGGATACCAGACCAACTACGGCAGCTACTGCCAGTTTGCACGGGCACAGTCGCACCAGTGCCAGCCGAAGCCTGCACGCCTGAGCTGGGAAGAGGCGGGTTGTTTCCTGCTGTGCGCCTCGACGGCCTACCGGATGCTGATGGGTTGGGAGCCCAATGTGGTCGAAGAGGGAGACCCTGTGCTCGTCTGGGGCGCGGCGGGTGGACTGGGCAGCATCGCTCTGCAGATCGTGAAGCACGCCGGCGGGCGTCCGATCGCCGTCGTGTCGAGCGACGACAAGACCCAGTTCTGCCTCGACCACGGCGCGGTCGGGGTGATCAACCGAAACAACTTCGATCACTGGGGAGTGATGCCCGACACCGAGGGCCCCGACTACGTGCCGTGGGTCAAGGGAGCACGTTCGTTCGGTAAGGCGATCTGGGAGGTTCTAGGCGAGCGCGCCAGCCCGCGAATTGTCTTCGACCACCCCGGCGAGGCGACCCTGCCGACTTCCGGTTTCGTCTGCTCGACCGGCGGCATGATCGTGATCTGCGCCGGCACCAGCGGCTACAACGTCACCATGGACCTGCGCTACCACTGGATGCGGCAGAAGCGGTTCCAGGGCAGTCATCTCTCCAATGACGAACAGGCGGCTGCCGTGACGAAGCTGGTGGCGGACGGGGCGATCGACCCGTGCCTGTCGCGCACGTTCTCGTTCGATGAGATCGGTGTGGCCCATCAGCAGATGCACGAGAATCGGCACCCGTACGGCAACATGGCGGCGCTGGTCAACGCGACCGAGCTCGGGCAGGGAGCGTCGTAGGGCCGCCGCCGGGTCGGAGCCAATCAGGGAGCGGCGTTTGAAGTACTTCTCGGGATCAGTCGGCAGGCGCTCGCGGCTTCGCCCACCCGATCTCTATGAGTACTCCATCGACAACTACTGGTTCCGGTCTGTCGGTTTCGAGGCGGAGGCGTCCCGGCCGCGGCTCAAAGGGACGCACCAGGCGGATGTCGTCATCATCGGCGGCGGTTTCACGGGATTGGCTGCTGCCTACCAGATCCGACTCCGATTCCCGGAGAAGCGGATCGTTCTTCTGGAGGGGGCCCGCTGCGGGTACGGAGCCAGCGGGCGCAACGGCGGGTTCTGCGTCTCCACGGAGTGGACCGACGGGCTCGATAGCGCCGATGCGAACGAGCGCCGCAAGGCTCTGAAGGTCGCCGGCTACGGCCTGCGGCAGATAAAACACCTGATCACCGAGCACGGCCTCGACTGCGACCTCGAGGAGACCGGCATGCTCGACGTCGCTCTAACCGACAAGCAGGTGAGCGGGCTCGCGACGGCCCACGAGTACTACGCCGAGATCGGCCTGGAATCCACGCTGCTCGAAGGTGCCGAGCTCGAAGGCGAGATCCGTTCTCCGGTGTTCAAGGCCGGTCTCGTGACCCCATACGGCGCCATCCTCAACCCGGCCAAGCTGGTCCTTGGCATGAGGGACATCGCGGAAGACATGGGCGTCGAGATCAAGGAACGGACGCTCGTCACCGGTGTCACCCCCGGTCGGACGGTGGTCGTCGATACCGAGCTGGGGGAGATCCGGTCGCCGATCCTGGTGGTGGCGACGAACGCGTACAGCCACAAGCTCGGCTTCTTTCGCAACCGGGTGTTGCCCGTGGCCGTCTTCCAGATAGCTACCGAGCCTCTGACTCCGTCGCAGTGGGATTCGACAGGCTGGACCAACCGTCGGGGTCTGGCCGACACCCGCGCGCTCTTCAGCTATCTGCGCCCGACTGCCGACGGCCGAATCGTCATGGGCGGGGTGGACTCTCAGTACTACTCGGGCGATTCGCTGACTTCAGGCAACGACAAGGCGGTGAGCCGCAAGATCGAGGCAGAGCTGCTCCGGTTCTTCCCGGGACTCGAGGGCCTGGCGATCGAGCACGCCTGGGGCGGCACGACGGCGCTGACCGTCGGCAACACGCCGTCGGTAGGTGTCGTCGGTGAGGACCGCAACGTGTTCTACGGCGTGGGCTTCAGCGAGGGCATACCCTCGACGCAGGCTGCGGGAAGGATGATCGCGGATCTCATGGCCGGAGAGTCGAACGAGTTCACCAGCCATCGAGTGATCAATCATGGGATCCCCTGGGCGGGCCCGACGGCGTTGAGGGGTCCGATGGCCGGCTGCGCCAAGTGGCTGATGCGGACCTTCGACCTTCCGCTATATCGGTAGGGTCGATCGAAGAGCGATACAGCAACCACCTGCTTCACAGAGGAAGAGCGCCTATGCCGAGTATGGACCTGAATCAGACACTGAGGCACAAAGCGATCAACGGCTGGAGGCTGTTCTGCCTCATCAGTGGTCCGATCTCGGCCGTGATGGTGCTGGCCATGGCCCGCACGGAGTTGTCCACCGGCGAAGCCGTCTCGTCGATGATTCAGCTGTCCGTGCGGTGTGCCGTGCCCTGGTTGTACCTGGCTTTCGCCGCGTCTTCGGTTCAACGTCTCTGGGGCGGGGCGATCGGGCGCTGGCTGCTCAGCAATCGCAAGATTCTCGGTTTGAGCTTCGCCGCGGCGATGGCCTGGCAGTTGCTCTTCATCGTCTGGATGGTGACCGTCTATCGTGACTACTACGTCTCGGAGGTCTACGTGCTGCGCGATGTCATCGAGGGTGTGGGGGGCTATCTCTTCCTCATCGCCATGACGTTCACCTCCTTCCGATTCGGCCGCCGACTCCTGAAACCCCGGAGCTGGAAACTGCTGCACAAGAGTGGCATGTACTTCCTCTGGGCCTATGCCTTCAGCGTGTACTGGTGGGCGCTCTTCTACTATTCCGATCCGGTGTGGATCGACTATGTCTTCTACTGGACAGGCTTCCTGGCCTGGTGCCTGCGGGCGGCAGCCTGGTGCAAGGAGCGCCGAGAGCTCGCCGCGAAGACGGGAGCCGCCGTGCGAACAGGGCTGGTCTGGGCGGGAGCACTGCTGATCGGACTGGGCCTGGTCGCGGCAGCTACCGGCAGGGTCTGGTGGGAGCCGGCGGAGGAGGCCATGACCGGGTATGCCATCACTCGTCTCCCGGAACTCTATTTGCCTTACTGGCCTCCGGTCGCGTATCTGCACGTCTTCATCATCGCGGCAGGCGCTTTCCTGATGACGAGGTACAAGGGCACGGCCGACTAGCCGGCGCGGCGCCCGAATCCCCTCTCGCTGCTTTTCGGGCTGGAGCTACTCGCCCTCTTCCGAGCTCATGTACGCCTCGGTCTCGATCACGACCAGCTCCCGGAAGTCGCCCTGCATCTCCCAGGTTCCGCGGAAGCCCTTGGGCACGACGAGGGACTCTCCGGTCTCGTACTCCGTGACGGTGCCCTCCGCATCGGTCAGGACCAATCTGCCACTCAGCAGCAGGATGAACTCGTCATAGGGCCAGGGGTCGTCGATCCGCAGCTTCGCAGGCGCAGCCTGGTAGACCTCGACGACGAGCTCCTTGCCTGTGAAGGAGGTGAAGTAGCTGTGTTTGGATTCGCCTGCGAGGACGATCTCGTCCGGGAAGGGCTCGTACCCCTCGAGGCCGTGTCCGGCGAGCTTCTCGGCATCGATGCGGACGGGGGACCGCGTCTCCATCGCTTCGTCGGCGTCGGCAACCGCGGTCGCGAAGACCATCAGCCCTGTCATCAGAATGGCGCTGGACCTCATCGTTGTTCTCCTTGTTTCGATGGGTAGTTTTGAGAGTGCTTCCGGGTTAGGCGTCGGGAGTTGTGTCGCTGGCGGCTGGCTTCGGAATCTGCACGGTGATTCGATCCCCGGCGCGAATCAGCCCCGGGGTGTCGACCATGCCGACGACACCGCGTCGGCCGACCGCGTGCCGGGGAAACGCCTTGCCATCGGCAGGGGAGCCCGAAGTCGTCGCGTAGGCGGCTTCGATCTGCTCACCCATTTCCTTGCATGGAGGATTCGACTCCTCGACGACGAGCGCGGCGCCGGACGGGAAGAGCAGGCGAGTTCCGCTCGGGAGAGCGGAGAAGTCGGGGATGCCCTCGACGCAGAGATTGGCGCCGAGAGTCGTGGCCTCCAGCGGGCGACCGAGCTCCATGCGCCGGCCGATGACCGCCAGCTCCTCAGCGGACACGCCGGACCACTGCCGTTCGTTGCGCCGGACGGTGCCTTCGGGGTCTTTGTCCCCCTTCCAGGCGACCCGGGTGAAACCACGGTGTCCGTCGCCAGGGAATCCCTCGAGGTCGATTTCGACGCTACCGAAGGCGTCCTTGTGAAGGTCCTCGTGATCTCCGGCGTGGACGGAGACCACGAGGGCGAGCGCGTCAGTCATCTTTCTTGCGCCCCGCCTGCCTGAGGACCTCGCCGGCGTCGCGGAGAAAGAAGATGAAGATCAGGCAAGTGGCCGCGACCAGCACCACTGCGTTGAACCAGGTGAAAGCGTCCCATCCGTTCATGCTGAGACCTCCTGCGCGGGCTTGTCCGGATCTTTCCCAATGAGGTTGCCGACGATGAAGCCGAGCAGACTCAGCGGAAGAGTGAAGTAGAGAGCGTATTCCTGCCAGAGGTCGTAGGACTCGCCACCGAACGAGAAGGTCCAGATGTAGGTTCCATAGGTCTCGTTCTCGACCCCCAGCCAGGCGACCGCCAGGTAGAAGCCGACCGTGGCGACCAGCCCGACAAGGCAGCTCAGGGTGCCTGCCAGCGGCGTCCGCTTCCCCTTCCAGAAGAGGGCGAACATGATCGGCACCAGCACGACCGAGGTCAGTCCCGTAGCCATGAAGACCCACAGCGCCATCAGCCGATCGAACACGAAGGCCAGGCCGAACCCGGCGATCCACGCGACCACGATGCCGGTCTTGGTAAGGCGCATCATCTCCGCGTCGGTCGCATCGGGTTTGCGCAGCGGTCGGTAGATGTCGTGAGACAGGTTGACCCCGGCGACCAGGCAGTAGGAGTCCATCGTGGACATCGCCGTTGCCAGGACGCCCGCGAGGAAGACGCCCACCAGGCCCGTCGGGAGCGCGAGGATGATGCCCGCCAGGATCGCGTCGTTCGAGTGGAGATCGGCCGGCAGCATGCCCTGGTCTACCGCTGCCCTGGCCAACATGCCGCCCGCGGTGACCAGCCAGTCGTAGGCCAGCCAGACGCCGATCGCGATGAAGATTGCGGTCCGGGCCTGGCGCGCGCTACGGGCGGCGAAGATGCGCTGATAGAAGCCGGGATCGACGAGCACGCTGATCAGGCTGGCGACGTAGGCGATCAGGAGCCAGATCGGCATGCCCCCGAGCGGCGCGAAGTAGGTCTCCGGAGCGAATTCCTGAACGGCTGCGAAGCCTCCGACCTCGTTCATCAGGAGCACGACGCCGACCGCCACGGTCACCATCATGAGCACGAACTGGAGCGTGTCGGTGATCGCCACCGCCCAGAGCCCTCCGAGCAGGGTGTAGGCCAGAGCGATCACACCCAGCACCAGCGCTCCGATCCAGGGATCGAGCCCCAGAGTCACCTGGCAGATGCGTCCGAGAGCGAAGAGGCTGAGCGCCGGGATCGAGTAGGCGAAGGAGGCGACGGCACCGAGCAGGCCGGCATCGCGGCCGTAGTAGCGCTCGAGGATCTCTGGCAGGGAGATGAAGTTCTCGCGGCGCAGGCGTTTGGCCAGCGCGAAGGCAGCGAAGACGTAGATGCTCAGCGAAGGAATGGTGTAGCCGAGGTAGGAGACGACACCATCGTTGTAGCCGAACTCCGACGTTCCGAAGAGGTCTTCGAGGCCGTAGTAGGTCGAGGCCAGGGTGCAGACGAGAATCGGCGTCGTCATCGAGCGTCCGGCGACGACGAACTCCTCGAAGCTCGGCGCCTTGCGGTAGACGAAGACGCCGATTCCGATCATGAGCATGAGATACCCGACGACGACCGCGAGATCGAGTGGGGCGACTAGGGTGTCGGTCATCGCATCTGTTCCTTCTCGAGCACGTCCACCGGGCTACTTGCGGACAAAGTGGTTGTAGATCGCACCCCGCAGGCGAGGTGTTGGACTTTCGTTGAGGTTGGCGGAGTCGAGTGCCGTGGCGAGGCGCGCCAGAGCGGCATAGCCGAGGTAGCGCAGCGGTTCCGGCTCCCAGTTCGGCAGGGGCCGGTCGATCCACGGCAGGGTGGTTCGGGGCGAATCGACCTCGAGGATCATCTCGGCCAGAGTGCGGCCGGCCAGGTTCGCCGCACCCACGCCTTCTCCTACGAACCCGCCGGCCCAGGCGAGTCCTGACCCACGATCCAGGCCGACGGAGGGAGTCCAGGTGCGGGGAATCCCCAGGGCTCCTCCCCAGCGGTGGGAGATCTCCTGCCCACGAAGGGGGGGAAAGAGGCTCTCCATAACGCTTTGAACCTCCTCGAACGCGGGATCGTCGGGCGCGAAGCGATTGTGGATCTTCGATCCATAGAAGTACGAGCCGCGGCAGCCGAAGGCCACGCGCCCATCCGCGGTGCGCTGTGCGTACGTGACGTCACGGCGTGGGTCGCCGAACGTGATCCGGTCGGTGAAGCCGATGTCGTCCCAGACGTGCTCCGCCAGAGGCTCGGTGGCGATCATCATCGAATGGACCGGGATCAGTCCGCGTTGATCGCGGATCGAGGAGGTGTAGCCCTCGGTCGCTCGCACGACGGTCGAGGCCGTGAGCGAACCGTGTGTCGTGCGCACCGTGGTGCCCTCGATCGCCGTGGCGGGGGAGAGTTCGTAGACCCTGACCCCGTGCTTTTCCACAGTCTCCGCCAGCCCCCTGACCAATCTGCCCGGGTGCAGCGCGGCCACGTGGGCGAGGTAGATCCCTCCGAAGTTCAGGCTGGGTCGGACGAACTGCTCGCATCCTTCGGGTTCGAGCCAGTGGGCGTCGGATTGGCCTGCCCCGATCCCACGCCAGAACTCGAGGTCGTGCTCCAGCTCCTGACGGAAGACTCCGGAGGTTGCGACCGTGATGTTGCCGCCCTTGGCCCAGTGACAGTCGATGCCCTCGGCTAGGCAGACGCGCTGGACTTCGTCAACCGTGTCGAAGAGTTCGCGCTGCAGCCGCACGGCCCCTTCGGGATCGTCATCGAACAGGTTGCCGATACCGGCGAGGGTCCCCATGCACCAGCCACCGTTGCGGCCCGAGGCGCCGAATCCGGCGATCTCCGCCTCGACGACGGCGACACGCAGGCCGGGGTCGAGGGTCTTCAGGTAGAAGGCGGTCCACAGGCCCGTGAAGCCGGCGCCGATGATGGCGACGTCGACGTCGCGCGCACCCGCGAGTGCGGGCCGCGATTCGAGCGGGTCCGGCACCGTGTCGAGCCAGAGGCTCTGGGAACGATAGCGTTCGCTCGTCATGGTGCCGGTCGCTCGATGCCCCTAGCCCTTGTTCGCCAGGATCCTGTGTGCGGCGTTGTACCCCGGCAACCCCGTCAGGCAGCCTCCCGGGTGAGTCCCGGCACCGCACAGGTAGAGGTTCTCGATCGGCGTTGCGTACTGCGCGTAGCCCGGAATCGGCCGCATGAAGACGACTTGATCCAAGGCCATGTCGCCATGATGCATGCACCCTTCCGGCAACCCGTAACGCTCCTCGAGGTCGGAAGGAGTGAAGACGACACTGTCGATGACCGAGTCGCGGATCCCGGGCGCGTAGTCTTCGAGAGTCGCGAGGACAGTCTCGAGCAGGCGCGCGCGATTGGCGTCATTCCAGCCGCCCTCGATGCGATAGGGCGCATACTGAACCGTCGCCGACAAGGTGTGCTGGCCTTCGGGTGCGAGGCCCGGATCGGAGAGTGACGGAATAGAGACGTCCAGATACGGATGCTCCGAGATCTCACCGTACTTCGAGGGGTCGTATGCCTTTTGCAGGTATCGGGTCGACGGAGCGATCTGTACGTGACCGGCTCCTTCGAGGCCACCGCTTGCATCGACCGCACTGAAGGACGGAGCGCCCCGCAGCGCGAGGTGCACGCGGGCGGCCGAGCCCCTGAACTTGATGTTGCGCACGTGTTGCACGAAGAGCGATGCCAGGTAGGCCGGGTCGACGAGGTCCGAGAAGGTCGACCGGGGATCGGCACCCGACACGACGGTCGCCGAGGAGATCTTGGTCCCGTCGGAGAGCACGACTCCGCCGGCGCTTCCGGCCTTCACGGTCACGCGTCGGACCGTGGCGTCCGTGCGGATCTCGCACCCGGCGCTGCGCGCCGCATTGGCGAGAGCCGTGCTGAGTGCGCCCATGCCGCCCTTGACCAGATCGCCCGATCGCGGGAGATCCCCGGCGGCGGACCAGCGGTGTAGCAGCATCAGCGCCGTGCCGGCTTCCTGCGGCCCCCAGCTGATGTGCCGAACGCCGTTGGCCGCCAGAGCCCCCTTGAGCTCGGGCGACTCGAACCACTCGTCAAGGAGGTCGGCGGCGGTCATCGGCAGAACTCGCGCGAACTCCACGAGCACCTTGCGGCCCGCCTTGCGCAGCGGCTTGGCGATTCGCAGGGCCGACATGAGATCGCCGCCCGTCGTGTAGGGCAGGTCGGGCGGCGTGATCCTCATCAGGCCGCGGAAGACCGATGCGAAGCCCGAGATGTAGTCGAAGAACTCCGGATAGCGGGCCGCGTCCTTCTCGCTGAACTGCGCGATCTCGGCGGCGGTTCGACTGGGGTCCCGGAAGATCCTCAGACAGCGCCCGTCCGGCTGGGGGGAGACCGACAGTGGATCGACCTCGATGATCTCGAGACCGTTGGCGTCGAGCTTCAGGTCGGCTGCAACCTCGGGCGCCAGGTATGCCGATGCGGCGTCCGAGCAGGCGGAAAACCGGAAGCCGGGAATCAGCTCCTCGGTCGTGGCGATGCCGCCCACGTCCGGATTGCGTTCGACGATCAGCACCCGGCGTCCGCCGCGCGCGAGATAGCTGCCTGCGACCAGACCGTTGGGTCCGGCTCCGATAACGATCGCGTCGTAGTCGTTGCTCATCGTTCGTTCCTCAGGATCTCCTGCGCCGCCAGTCGTCCCGGGCCGCAGGTGATGCCGCCTCCGGGATGGGCCCCAGAGCCACACTGGTAGTAGTTGCGGATCGGTGTTCGGAATTGTGCCCAGCCGGCCGCGGGCCGCTGGAAGAAGAGCTGGTCGAGGGTCAGCTCGCCTTGGAAGATGTTCCCCTCGGTCAGGCCGAAGTCCTTCTCGATATCCCACGGTGACAGGACCTGGCGGTGCAGGATCAGGTCCTTCACGTTGGGTGCGAACTCACAGAAGGTGTTGACGACGGCGTCACCGAAGTTCTCGCGCTCGTCTTCCCAGTTGCTCTTCTCGAGTTCATAGCTGGCGTACTGGACGAAGAGTGACAACACGTGCTTTCCCGGAGGCGCCATCGATGGGTCACGCACCGTGGGCACGACGACGTCCATATAGGGCCGGCTCGAATACCAGCCGTACTTGGCCTCGTCGTAGGCGCGTTCGATGAAGCCCATCGACGGGCCGATCTCGTACATGCCGTCGTGGATCGAGGAGTCGGGCGCCGAGGGGAACTCGGGTAGCCCGTCAAGAGCCAGGTTGACTTTGCCTGAGGATCCGCGGAACTTGAACTTGCCGATCGAGGCCACCAGGTCGTCAGGCAGGTCCTTGCTGTCGACCAGTTTCTGGAAGGTGACTCTGGGATCACAGCCGGAGACGACGATCTTCGCGTTGATCTCCTCGCCGTTTTCGAGCACAACGCCCTTCGCCTGTCCACCGTGGACGATGACGTGGTCCACGGGTGCGCTGACCCGGGTCTCAGCCCCGAAGCTGCGCGCGGCGCTGGCGAGTGCCTCGCTCACACCGCCGGTACCGCCCTTCTGGGAGCCCCAGGCCGTAAACGCGCCGTCGAGCTCGCCCATGAAGTGGTGGAGGAGCACGTAGGCGGTGCCAGGGGAGTACGGTCCAAGCATCGTCCCGATGATCCCGCTGCCGGCGATCGAGGCGCGCAATACGTCGGTCTCGAACCACTCCTCGAGGAAGTCCGCCGCACTCATCGTCATGATCTTCGTGAGGTAGTGGAACTGGCGGCGATCGAGGCTCTTCATGTGCTTGGCCAGATCGCGCAGGGTTCCGAGGTCCCGCAGGCTCGGCGAGACGAGGTCCGGCGGCACCATGCCGAGAATCGGCTTGACCGCATAGGCCAGCTCGTACATCAGCTCGTTGAACTCGAAGTAGCGCTCAGCGTCTCGCAGCGAGTGCCGCTTGAGGTCCTCTCGGGTATCTCCGTCGTCGGGCCACAGCCCCAGGTAGTCGCCGTTCTCCATCGGCAGGAACGTGCCCTCGAGCGGAAGAATCTGCAGGCCGTGCTGGGCCAGGTTCAACTCGTGAATCACCTCCGGCCGGAGGAGGCTGACGACGTAGGAACACACGCTGTACGTAAAGCCGGGGTAGATTTCCTCACTGACCGCGGCGCCGCCGAGAACGTGGCGACGTTCGAGCACCAGCACCGTGCGCCCGGCTTTGGCCAGATAGGCGGCGGTGGTCAGGCCGTTGTGGCCACCACCGACCACAATGACGTCATAGGAGCGACTCATGCTCGCTTCCTTTCGGGATCGAAGAATGGGGTTTTGACCACCTTGGCCGGAATCAGGTAGCGCCGCGCCTCCACGATCTCCTCGAGATCAACTACGGAGCCGGGCGCGGCGAACTCTGACTTGACTCTTGCCAGGGCAATGTATTTCTTGAGTAATGGGGACCACGCTCCGCTGGTCGCCTTCCCGACCCGCTTGCCATCACGGTAGAGAGGCGTTGCGTCTGTCCAGGCTTCGTGTGGCAGATGTAGCGGCATGTCGAGTTCGGCGTAGACCCTCTCCAGAGCGCCGATGTCGATCTCGAGTCCCACCTGCAGTTCCGCGGGTCCTCGTGCCTTCTCGTCCTTCAGAGCCTGTTGGCCGACGAAGTAGGGCTTTTTCAGATGGACCAGCCAGCCGAAGCCCAGCTCCAGCGGGCTCGACTTCTGGACATCGAACATCGTCTTGTTGGCCGGGATGTAGTCGATGTCCGACACCAGGAGGCAGGCTTCGATCCGCGCCACGTCCAGCGCGTGCGTCCCCGAGGCCTTGATCGCGTAGGCCTTGCCCTTGTCCATCAGGACGTCCCAGATCCGCTCGGCGTCGCCTGGCGGCAGCCAGATCTCGTAGCCCAGGTCCCCGGTGAAGCCGGCCCGGCCGACCGTGACCGGCGAGCCTTCGATCGTCGCCTGCGTGTGGCGGAAGAACCCGAGATCCGAGATGTCCTCGGCGATCACTGCGTTGATCAGGTCCCGGGAGGTCGGGCCCTGCAGCGACAGGACCGCGAGATCCTCGGTGAGGTCCTCGATCTGGACATCCATTCCGTAGGCGTTGTCCTCGAGCCAGGCGAGATTCGGATCATTGGCGGCGAGCCGGAAATCGTCCTTGGCGAATCGCGACAGCGTGCCGTCGTTCAGGATCTTGCCCTCGTCGTCGCACCAGACGGTGTAGACGATCTGCCCGATCTGGCACTTCTTGACGTTGCGAGTCAGCACCCGATTGAGGAGCTTCTCGGCATGCGGGCCATGGACGTGGTACTTCTGCAGCGGAGTGAAGTCGAACATGGCCGTCGCGGTGCGGACGGCGTGGTATTCGTGAGTGTGCTCGAGTTCGTACATCTGCGCTGCGATGTAACCGGCCCAGTCCTCCCAGGCCCAGCTGACGCAAAGCTCCGCGGTCCTCGAGTGAAATGGCGTGGGTATCATTCAGTTCTCCTTGTCTTGCTCGGCACGGGTCGGGACTCCGTCAACTGCCATCGGAATTCGCGGGGACGATCAGCGCGTCGACGGCCATGCAGCCCTGGGGACCGGCGATCAGGGGGTTCACGTCGATGGCCGCCAGTTGGCCCCCGAGATCGCCTGCGAGGGCACTCAGCCTGACGATGGCTGCGACGATCGGCTCCAGGGGCACGGGCTCAGCGCCTCGAACCCCGGCCAGTAGCTTGCTGATGGTCAGCTCGTCCAGGAGTCGCTCGGCGCGAACTGCGTCGAGCGGCGGCAGCGCGAAGACCTTGTCTTCCAGGATCTCCACCAGCACGCCGCCGGCCGCCACCATCACCAGCGGGCCGAACTGTGCGTCGTGGACGATGCCCAGAGCCAGTTCGACGCCCTGCGGCGCCATCTCCTGTACCAGTACCCGGTCTCCGAGGCGGCGCGAAAGATCTTGATGGGCGGACCGCACCGCATCCGCGGTCTCGAGACCGACGATGACGCCACCCTCGTCTGACTTGTGAGCTACTGGCTCGGCGGTCTTGACCGCCACCGGGAAGCCGATCCGTTCGGCTGCGCTGGCGGCGTCGTCTGCGCTCGCGACGATCTCGCTGTGCGCCGTCTCGATGCCGTAGTCGCTGAGCAGGGCCAGGCCTTCGTGCTCGGTCCAGGGCTCGGCCGAATTGAGCCTCTCGCGCCAGCGCTCCCGCACCTCGTCGGTGACCGCTTGGCTCAACGGCGCCGCTTTCTCGGGCAACGCCTCGAAGGCGGCACGCGCGAAGAGGTGGCGAAAGGCCGCAAGGCCAGTAGCCGTTCCCTCGAGCAACGGGATCCCTGCATTCCTGAGCATGGTCGCGCAGTGGTCGGGTATAGAGCTTCCGAAGTTGCTGAGCACGGCGAAGGGCTTGTCCGTCCCCTCGAAGATCTCCCTGGCCATCTCGCCGGTAGCGAATTCTTCGTCGTGCAGCTCGTCGGCCAGGTCCATGCCGAAGGCGAAGGCCGCAGTGTCGTCATCCTCCACCAGGGCGCGCATGCACTCCAGGAAGATCCGCTCGTGGTCGTGGCCGGTGCCCCAGGCGTCGAGTGGGTTGACCGCCGGCAGGCCAGGCTCGAGTACCGCCTCCAGCCGCTCCTTGGTCGGCTGCGAGATCTCCGCCAGCGGAGTGCCGACATCCGCGGCGACGTCGATCAGGTGCGCTCGCTCGCCTCCGGAGTCGTGAATCGCCGCGAGTCCCCCGACGCCGGCCTTCCGGCCGGAGCCCAGGAGCTCCAATGTGTCCCCCATCTCGTCGAGCGTGGCGACCCTGATCACGCCGTACTCTCGGAACAGGGCCTCGTAGGCTCCGTCGACGCCGGCCATGGCCCCCGAATGGGCGACGACGAGATCCCGAGCTCTCTCTTCCTTGCCGATCTTCAGTACGACGACCGGGACGTCTCTCTCGTTGGCGAGGCGCAGTGCGTCTCGGAACCCGTGAGGGTCGCGGACGGTCTCCAGGAACATCGCCACGAGTCGAGTCGATTCGAGCTCGAGTGAGTAGCGCATGTAGTCCGCCACGGTCGTGTTGAGCTCCATGCCGGAGGACACCGCGAGGTTGAACCGCAGACCCCGTTGATTGTGGAGGAGGGCGGTGAATACGGATCCGGAGTGGCTCAACCAGGTGATGGAACCGGGTCGCAAGTCGTCCCGCTCGGGAAAGGCCAACGCTCTCAGGTTGCCCGGCAGGTTGAGAAACCCCATTCCGCTACCGCCGCACAGTGCCATGCCGTACTGGTCGGCCACGGCCGTCAGCCGCTCAGCCAGCGTTGTCTCGCGCGGCTCCTCGTCGACACAGCTGGCGAAGATCACGGCCGCCCGCGCGCCGCTCTTGCCGGCCAGATCGAGCTGGTTCTCGAGCAGTGCGTTCTTGACACCGAGCATCACGAGGTCGACAGCCCCGGGCAACTCGTCCACGGACGGGTAGCAAGGGAGCCCCAGTACCTCGTCGTAGCCGGGGTTGACGGGATAGATGGCCCCCGTGAAACCACCGAGCCTGAGTTCGGAGACCATGGTCTCTCCGTTTGAGCCGGGCTTCTGGCTGGCGCCGACGACAGCGACAGATCGCGCTTCGAGCATGGCGGACAGAGACGCTCGCAACGTCGGATTCTCTTGCATTTACGGAGTTTCTCGGGGCTCGCCTTGGTGATTTTCCTCGTCGGACGGCGCCCATAGGGCGGTCCTCAGGAGGCTGACTAGTCGTTCAATCAAGCCAAGAGTACATGCAGGGCGCCCGAAAGAAAAGCCTTGATTTTCCTTGCTTACTGGGCCTGATGGGAGGAGCATTCTCTGAACAGCCATTCAGACACGAAGAAATTCAGCTTGACAGTCTCGCTGGCCTGCACGATAATCAGCCCAGCTTACGGACTTGAAAGAGTCACTTCTCTACTCAGATAGGAAGGGCTCGGCCTGCATCGAAAAGGAGGCTCGCATGCGCACGCATTTCCTGAGTACCCTGACCAGGATCGTGGTGCTCTCGTTGATCTGTGTACCGGCTATGGCACAGACGACCGGGAGCATTCGCGGACAGATTGTTGGACTCGAAGGCAGCCCGCTGCCCCGGGTGATTGTCACTGCCACCAGCGACAGCCGCGGCACGACGCGCTCGGTCGAGACGAGTGAGGGCGGGGCATTCGTCCTGACCTCGCTGCCGGTCGACACGTACACCGTGACCGCTGTGCTGGAAGGCTTCCAGCAACAGACCTACGAGAACGTGCGCGTGGGTATCAGCGCAGTCGTTGCGCTGGACATGATGATGGACGTGGCGACGGTCGAGGACGAGATCATCGTCTCCGGGAGCGCGATCCTCGATACGACGAGTTCATCCGTGAGTACGAGCTACGAGGCGGAATTCGTCGAAGACTTGCCGACGTCGCGCAACTTCTGGGACATGATGGCGGTCTCGCCGGGGGTGGTCCAGCAGCAGTCGGATCAAGCCTGGAAGCTGTCGGCGTTCGGCTCGAGCACCGCGTCGAATTCCTGGAGCGTCGACGGTCAGAACAACACCCTCAATGAGAGCGGTCAGGCTTTCATTTGGTGGAACCCCGACATCATCGAGGAGGTCCAGGTCCTCGCCGTCGGTGCTACGGCCCAGTACGGCAGCATGTCGGGCGCTGCGATGAACGTCGTGACCAAGTCGGGTACCAACCAGCACAAGGGGGGCATCAACCTCTGGTACCAGAACGATTCGATGACCAGCGAGGGCGCCAAGACCGACGGCGTCCCATTCCGCCGGGACGAGTTCTCCGACCTGTCAATCACGCATGGTGGTCCGATCACTCAGGACAAGGCCTGGTTCTTCCTTGCGTTCGAGAGGTTGCGCGATTCCTACAACCAGGTGGGCGACGCTTCGGTGTTGCCCAACGAGACCTTCTCGGACAGATACGACGCCAAGCTCAACTTCGCGCTCACAGACAGCACCAGCCTTCAGGCCAAGTATCACCAGGACGACTGGCCCTGGACGTTCTCCGATGCCTACAGCACGGCTTCGGCAAGCGGCACGGAGGGTGACGAGAACCCGGCATGGGGCCTCAACCTCGACACACTCGTGGGGACGGGCACTCTGGTCGAGTTTGCCTACTCCGGCTATTCCGGCATCGACGTCTACGAGTCTCGCACCGGCAGTACCGAAGACCCCTTCATCGACTACTCGCCGGAAGATGGCGGCCCACCGCGCTACAGCGGCGGGCTCTATTACCCGTGGAGTTGGGACAACAGTCAGGATGCCGTCGACCTGACCGTTTCGACCTATGCCGACGAGTTCCTCGGCGGCGATCACGAGTTCAAGTTCGGCGTCGGCTACTCCTCCGGTGAGGCTGACATCAAGATCTCCCCGGGTATCAACGGCCGCTATTTCTACAGGTACGTCTACACCTACGACTACGACTACTACGGCACCATCTACTCGTACGACTACGAGTACTTCTACCGAGTGACGGCCGACGCCTATTTCTACGGCGCCGAGAACCAGACGGTCACGGCCTTCATCGATGACTCGTGGCGCGCCACCGACAATCTGACCCTCAACCTCGGAGTGCGCTTCGATCAAATCAGTTCGGACGTGCCTGACTATCCGAGGCTCGACCGGTTTGGGGACGAGACTGGGGAGATCATTCCCGGCATCGAGAATGCCGTCGATTGGAGCCATATCTCGCCGCGGATCGGCTTCGCCTATCAGATCGGGGAGAACGTGCTGCGAGGCTTCTACGGCAAGTTCTACGACAGCAACGTCACCGGCAACTGGAAGGCGCCGCCGCCCAGTCCCCCCCTCTTCATCGGCGAGTACTCCGACTCTATCGACGGGCCGTGGGAACCCCTGTATATCTTCGACTACGGCGAGCCCGTGCTCGACCCGAACCTGCAAATGCCGGAGACGGATCAGTTCACGCTCGGCTACGAGCATCGGACGAGTCCCAGCACGTCGCTCACGATCCAAGGCGTCTACAAGGACACAAAGAACCTCATCGGCTGGGAGATCCTCGGCGACGGCGTCTACGAGATGATCCCGTGGACGAATCCGGTCACCGGCGAGGCGCTGGAGCTCGCGAGCATCATCGAGCAGCCCACGACCCGCAAAGGCAACGGGCCCGGCGACGGCTCGCTGGCACCTGCGGGCCAGACCTACGAGCAGGACTACAAGGGTATGTTCGTGGCCTTCAACAAGCGCTATACGGACGGGTGGAGTATGCAGGCCTCCTACACCTGGTCGGACTCGAACGGATTCCTGCCAACCCCGCTGGCTCAATCTCAGGGCGATCCGGCGTATGCCTCTCAGGCCGGGCGCGATCCCAACAACTGGATCAATGCTCAGCAGGCACTCCAGAACGAGCGTGAGCACGCGCTGAATGTTCAGGCCAATATCGATCTGCCCTGGCAGCTTCGCGCCAACTTCGTCTACCGGTATCTCTCCGGCAAACCGTATAGTCGGCAGGTGCAGGCCGGTGTGTTCTCGTCGCAGTTCCCGCTCGCGCAGGGGGGCCAGACGGTGATCGCTGATCCGGCCTCCTCCGACCGGACATTCCCGGCCCAGAATGTGCTCGACCTCGGCCTGGGGCGTACCTTCGGGAGCGGCGATACGACATTCGAGATCGACATACAAGTCTTCAACGCCTTCAACAACGACGCATTTGACGCGTGGCAAACGCTCGTCGTGGCGCCGGGCGACAGTCTCGTTCCGGCGGCCCACATCTTGCCGCGGCGCTTGATGGTGCGCACCGGGTTCAAGTGGTGATTCGCGAGTAGGGTCTCGGGGCGCCCTCCCGGATGTGGGGCGCCCGCCTGGTCATAGGGTTCTGAGCTGCAGAAAGCGCGTCCGAGGGACCGCCGGTTGGAGACGCTGGCGGTCCTCGATTCTCCCTGGCTACAGGGGCTCGCCACACCCGTGAGACAGGAGATCCTCGCGTAGCCCGTAGAGTTCGGCTTGCTCTCTCTGGCCTGCCCGGGCAAGCGCCTCGGCCAGACCTGCGATCGCTGCCTGGTCATACGGATCCGTCGACAGGAGTCCCTCGAACCAGGATCGCGCCGCCTGGAAGTCTCCTCTGTCGAGCAAGATGCGGCCGGCGGCCAGGTAGTCCTCCGCCAGCGCCGTACCGGCGGAAGCGAGTTCGCCGTAGATTCCGACCGCTTCGAGAGGCCTGCCGGCATCCGTCGCCGCCTGAGCCTCGAGTCGCCGGCGGAAGGCCTGATTGTGGAGCAGCCACCGCTCGTCTTCCTCTGACTTGAGTCTTCGAAAGCGCTCTGTCGCTTCTTCGCTGCGCTCTGCGTCGCCTGTACGGGCGTGGATCTGGCCCAGGTTGTAGAAGGCGCGGGGATCCTCGGGGTCGAGTCGCGCGAGCTGCTCGAAGTAGGTCTCGGCGGCCCCTGGGTCGTCGTCCCGCATGGCCATCATCCCCAGTTGGTAGAGGGCGCGCCGGCTCTCCGGGTTGGCCTCCAGGTGCTGCTCGAGGGCCTGTCTCAGCGCTGTCGTCTCCGTCGCGCTCAATGAAGCGACGGCGGTCTCGGAGAGTCTCTCGACGGCGGCGGGACTCACCGTGAGCGCCTGACGGTAGGCCGCCAGCGCCTCGTCCAGCTGCATGCGCTCGTAGAAAGCACGGCCTCGCGTGAGGTGGACCTCGGCTCCCGTTTCGCCGAGAGCGATGGCCGCGGCGCTCGACGCCAATGCGTCGTCGATCTTCCCGCCATCCGCCTGTATCGCGGCCAGCAGAGCAACGAGCGAGCCGGATCGCGGTGAGGTCTCGAGTGCGCTCTCGATCCAACACTCGGCCAGCTCGATTGCTCCCATCGCCCTGGCGACGCGGGCGGCGCCCGCTTCCAGCCCTGGCAATCCAGGCAGCCACTCCAGCAGACCGCGGTATCCTGCCAGCGCCTTCCAGTAGTCCTCCTCGCGCTCGGCTGCTCCGATCGCCAGCAGCTGGGCCGGGACATGGTGCGGACGGACGCTCAGGATCTCCGCGGCGAGGCGCTGGGTCTCTTCGATCTCACCCGCGCGCATGGACGACTGGGCGGCGACGAGTCTGGCGCGCAGCTGGGAAACCGCAGCCGGATAGGACTCCGGCGCAGCGCCCACTCCGAGAACGAGCCACGGAGTCGGGTCCTGGTCGTCGATCTCAAGGGCGGCGCGCAGCGGCGCCGCGCAGTCATCGCCGGGGGCGAGACGGCACTGCAGGATGCCCAGCGCCAGGTAGCCGGCCGGGAGGTTCGGGTTTTCGCCCACCAGGACCCGTAGAGCCGACAGATTCTCCGGTCGACCCACCGCTGCCAACTCGAGCAGGCGAGCGGCCCGCCCAAGCTCGCTCTCGAGTCCAAAGTCCGAGATCAACCCGGCGAGCCACTCTCGTCCTTCATCGAAGTCCTTTCCGACCAACAGGACCTCCCCCAACAACAAGCGTGCCAGCGGTGGCGCATCGTCGAGAGCAACAGCCCGGCGGAGGTCCGCCGAGGCCTCAGTGGCTCGCCCTAGCCGGATGTTCGCTTTGGCCCTGCCAATGAGGGCCGGAACGAACTGCGGCGCTCGGTGTAAGGATTCGGTGAAGGAGGAGAGGGCTGCCTCGGGGCGGCCTGCGAGGAGCTGGGTTCTTCCCAGCAGCTGCCACGCACGGTAGAGGGGCGCGGATTCCACTCCGATCATGTCCTGGATCAGCGCTTCTGCCTCGACGAGCTGGCCCCTTTCGATGAGAGTTGCGGCGGCCGCCAACGGCCTCGCGCTGCCTCGATCGGCAGGCTGAGCCGCGGATTGCTCGTCGACGGCGAGCGTCAGCAGCAAGACACCGGTCCAGCGGCGCCACTCGCTCTTCAGAGCCCCTTCCCCCTTTCATCGAGTCGTCTCGCTGTTCTGATGACGAAGAGTCGATTCGACTCGAGCCCGACAAACGCCGCCCGGCGACCTGAAGGCCACCGCACAACCACGCGATTCACATCGACCGAATCGCCAACGCCAAAGTGAACTCTGGGGTCGTTCTCCGACGCATAGCCCCCTCCGGAAGTCACTTCTCGGATCTGACGCCTTTCCGGGGTCGTGAACTCGACGCGGGTCCCTGTCTGGTGATGCAGGTCGAAGGCGAGCCAGTGATGCTCCGACTCGGTGATGTTCTCGAGCACGGTGGGCCTGGCGTCCTGGTTGCTGATGACGATGTCGAGATCGCCGTCGTTCTCGAGATCGAGGGTGACGGCGCCGCGGCTCGATTCCTCGATGGCGAAGGCCTCTCCCGCCCTGTCGGAGATCTCATGGTAGATGCCGCCTTCGTTCAGCAGCAGCTGGTTGCGCTGCCGGTAGCTTTCGTTGAGCGACGGATCCTCGTCCACCTGCGGGTAGATGTGGCCGTTGGCGAAGAACAGATCGAGATCACCGTCGGCGTCGGGGTCGAAGAGCAGGACCGCCCAGCCGAGCGGCGCGAAGCTCGCCATGGCGACTCGCGAGACGAACGAGTCGTCGGCGAAGTGGCCACCACCGAGATTGCGATAGAGGGTGTAGTGATCGTGGGCGAAGTTGGTGACCGCCAGGTCGAACCTGCCATCGCCGTTGAAGTCGCCGAAGCCGACGCCCATGCTGCCCTGCATCCTGCCGTCGCCGTTGTAGGCGCCGCCGGCGATCGTCCCTACCTCGTCGAAGGTCCCGTCGCCCCGATTGCGGTAGAGCCGGTTCGGGGTGCTGTCGTTGGCCAGGTAGAGATCGGTGTCGCCGTCGTCGTCGTAGTCGAGGCTGATCACGCCCATGGTGTAGCCGAGACCGCCGACCGTCAGACCCGAACTCTCGGTGGTCTCGGTGAACCTGCCCTGGCCGTCGTTGCGGTAGAAGGTGTTGGCCGCCTCAGGCAGTCCGCGCGGGCCGTCCATCACCGCGACCTTGTCGCGCCATCGCCGGGTGCGGCGAGCCGCCAGCACGTCCTCCCAACTCGCTTCGATGTAGTTGCCGACGAAGAGATCCTGGTCGCCGTCGGCATCGGCGTCGAAGAAGGTGGACCCGATGCTCCAACCGGGATCGGCGACTTCGACCTTGGCGCTGACATCGGTAAACGTGCCGTCGCCGTTGTTGCGGTAGAGGATGTTGGGCCCGAAAACCGTGAGGTAGATGTCGGGCAGACCGTCGCCGTTGTAGTCGCCGACGCAACCTCCCAGGCCGTAGACCTGGGCCCCCACGCCTGCTCTCTCGGTCACGTCGGTGAAGCTGCCGTCACCGTTGTTGCGGTAAAGAGCGCTGCGTTCATCGAGAGTTCCCTCGTCACGGGGAAGGCGGAAAGACCTGGTGAAGAAGAGGTCCTGATAGCCGTCGCCGTCGTAGTCGAGGGTCAGGACGCCGTTTCCCGCCGACTCCAGGATGTGCGGCTTCTCGACGCTACCGGAGTAGGTGATGACCTCGATCTTCGACTGTGCCGAGCGGTCCACGAAACGCGGCAGGGGTTGAGCCAGAGAGCTCGCTGGGATGACACTGGAGATCACAGCGATCGGGAGTCCGGCGATCCATCCCTTGAGCGAGATCATTTGCGGCATTCTACGCAAACGCCTGCCGGCACCGTCTGAGCGACAAGCCGCACAACGCGGCTGCTGGCAGGCGCCGGTGTCACTTCGACTCGTCCAGGGACGTCTACCCTGAAAGAGCGCGCGCCGAGGCGAGGGCTTCGTTGGCCTCGTTGGACCTGCCTTGTCGGTTGAGGATGTCTGCCAGAACCAGCCAGCCCAGGGGGCCCTCCGACCCCAATTCCAGCCCCGCCCGGGTTACCTCCTCCGCTCCCTGAAGATCTCCGCTCTCCATGAGCGACTTGCCGAGAAAGAAGTGTCCTATCGCGAAGGTGGGCCTCGAGGCGATGCTCTCCTCGAGAAGGTCGCGCTCGCGTTGTCGATCGCCGAGGCGAGCCATCAGGAGAGCGAGGTTGAACTGGGCCTTGTAGTGCTTTGGTGCCCTCTCGATGGCCTCCTCATACTGAGTCCGCGCGCCGTCGAGATCGCCGGCCTGCTCCGAGAGCACGGCCAGATTGAAGTGCGGCTGCGACAGCCTGGGGTTGCCTTCGATCGCGATCTGCAAGTTGCGGTAGGCGGCATCCGGGTTTCCGGCCAGCGTCTGGACCTCGCCCAGGCGATTGAACAACACGGCGGGCGCACCTGGCTGGGCCGCTTCACTCAGGGCCTCTTCAGCCTCTCGGAGGTTGCCCCGTTCGACCTCGATATCGGCGATCGCCACGGTTGCGGCGGTGTCCTGCCCGGCGAGGTCGAGCAACCTCCGGTAACCGAGTAGCGCCTCGTCGAGCCGGCCCAGCTGCCGGTGCGAGCCGGCGAGTCCCGACACCGAGGGTCGGTGGCTGTTGTCGAGGGCAAGAGCGTTGGTGAAGTGCCCGGCGGCCTCAGTCGGGTTTCCCGCGTCGAGCTCGATGCTGCCCAGCATTTGATGAGCGTCGAGGAGGTTCGGGTCTTCGCGGAGAGTTTCGCGCAGAAGCTCGCCGGCCTCCTCGGCCCTCTCTCCGCCCGCCATGCTCTGCGCTGCCATCATGCGACGATGGAGATGGGCCTTGTTCTTGGGGTCTGGGCGAGCAACCCTCGGGTCGTAGCTCCTGGCGTCGACCTGGCTCGGCCCCGCCAGGTAGCCGAGGGCGACCAGTTGCGCCAGAGCCGTCTCGTCCATATCGGCTGCCTCGGTGGCCGCCGCCCCCTCTTCGAGAGTGTCGGCCAAGTCGAGTAGAGCCCTTCCCATCCTTCTGGTGACAGGACGCTGCTCGTTGGCCAGGTTGCTGCCCTCGGTCGGGTCGGCCCAGAGGTCGAACAGCTCCGGATTCGGCGCCTCGATGTACTTGTGGGTGGCCGAGCGGAGGGCTCGCAGCGGCGCCCAGCCATAGTGCAGAAGGGGATAGAAGGACTCGGCGTAGACCACGCGCCCGGACCCATCCTCCTCGGTGACGGACTGCGGCTCGAGGCTGTCGAGGAGGCTTTGACCCTGGAGAGTTGAACGAGCCTCCAGGCCGACGAGGTCGAGCACCGTGGGCACGATGTCTACGTGGCTCACCGGTTCCGCCGTCGAGGTTCCGGAGAGCGCCTTTCCGGGCAGGCGCAGGATCAACGGTACGTGGACGGTGCTGTCGTAGACGAAGTAGCCGTGGGAGGTCTCACCGTGGTCGCCGAGGCCTTCACCATGGTCGGCAGTAAGGACGATCAGGCTGTCGTCGACCAGGTCGCGCTCTTCGAGGTCGGCGAGGAAACCACCAATCAAGGAGTCGGTGTAGGCGACTTCCCCGTCGTACGGCGCGCCTGGGTACTGCGAACGAAAGGGCTCGGGTGGCGTGTAGGGGTCATGGGGGTCGAAGAGGTGGAGCCAGAGGAAGAACGGTTTTTCCGTGTCGGGTGGCCGTTGGTCGAGCCAGCGCAACGCGGCGCCGATGGTCTCAGGCCCAGGCCGCTGCACCGATGCCATGTTGGCGTCCTCGAAGGCGGCCAGGTCGAAGTCGTCGAAGTAATGGCCGAAGCCGCGCCCGATGCCCCAACGCGAGTCGAGCACGAAAGCGCTGACGAAACCAGCGGTCTGCCAGCCGGCGTCGCCCAGCCTCTGGGCGAGCGTGACGTTGTCTTCGCCGAGGTAGTAGCCAACGTTCTCGCGCACCCCGTGAAAGGGCGGATAGGTGCCGGTCATGATCGAACTGTGGGCCGGAAAGGTGAAAGGCACGGTGGTCGAGGCGTTGGTGAAGAGGACTCCGTCTTCGGCCAGGCCGTCCATGTTGGGAGTCTTGACATCGGATCCGTATATCGACAACCGATCGGCACGCAGGGTGTCGATGGTGACCAGGATGACGTTGGGCCGGTCCCCCGCAAGCAGGAGGTCGACCTCCTGCCGGACTGGGGTGGAGTCGGTTGGGGTGGAATCGGTGCAGCCGAGCGTAGCCGCCAAGAGGGTGGCGCTGATCGTAAGCAAGGTACTGGGCCTCGATTTCGGTCGGCGGGCGGGGCGTGTTGTCGGGATCGACATCCCCGCGAGGCTAGCGCAAACCAGCGGGACGGAGCCAGACCACCCGGAGCTGAGTGGAAGACCCAGACGCTCGGTGGACACCGGGTGAAAGCCCTCCTCGGTCGGCGCCGGGTTCCAGCTACTGGTTCACTCTGGAAGGAGCCCGTCTTCGATCCGTTTCTGCAGGGCCAGGTAGTGGCGTTCCGATAGGTGAGTTGGAAGGTCGACTCGTCGAGCTTCCGTGGTCTGGATTGCGTGCCCAGGGCATTCGCCTCCGGGACACCCTTCTGCCGACAGTTGACGGGTAGATGCGGGTCTCCTACAGTCTCGCTGTGACTCTCCCGCGACGCCGATGGATCGCTGCTGTCTCCCTCGTGAGCTGGGCTCTCGGGGTGGCGGTCGCCACCGGGCTGGCTGTGCACCAACTGGAACATCACGGTCACGACGACGTCGAGCTGGAGGAAGCTTCGGCACTCCAGGTGGTTTTGCACGGGCACTCCCACGAAGCAGGCACGAGTGACCACAGCCACGATGCGGTGCCGCCCGCGATTGCGTCCGTGAGTCTCTCGGGAGCGAGGCAGCCGATGGTCTCTGCTCTAGTGGCTGCCAGCGGCTTGTCAGGGTCGGCGGAGGTCCTCCGGGTACCCCGCCCGGTGCCCAACCTGGCCGCACTGGCCCCTCCCGACTCGCCGTCGAGTCCGCTCGTCCTGCGCCTTTGATCCAGATCCTGTAGTCGCTGCGTGCCTTGCTGGCGCGCCACCGTCTATCGAGTTCTGGATTGGAGGCTGTATGTGCCGTTCATTGTCGTGTTTCTGTTTGCTCTCACTCGCCGTTGTCGGCGGCCTGGCCGCCGGGACCCCGGTGACCGAGGCCCCCGTGACCGAAGAGAGTCTCCTCGCGGGTGTTGATGGCTCGCATCCCGCGGCTCGCGCCCGAGCTGGAGCGCTGGGCGTAGCCGAGGCGCAGCGCCAGCGGGCGAAGTTGTTGAGCGATCCTCGGCTCGAGATCGGTCGCGAGGAGCTCGGAGACGTGGAGCTCGAGACGGTCTGGGGCATCGCCTGGACGCCACCGGTGGATGGACGGCGGCAATGGGCGGGTCGCGCGGCCGATGCGGCTTTCCAGGCGGAGAAGAGCCTGTTCGCGGCGAGCCTTCTCGACCTCCGTCGAGAAGCCCGCGAGAGCTATGCGGACTGGGCCGCAGGTGAGGCCCGCGTCGATATCCTGGGTGGGCACGCGGCGCGGCTCGCGGCCCTGACGGAACGGATGCGCCGGCGAACGGAGGCCGGAGAACAGTCGCGACTCGATGCCGGGCGCCTAGCGATTGCCTACGAGGGTTCGGCTGCCGACTTGTCGGAGGCGCGAGCGGCCGCGGCTGCTGCCCGAGCCCGGATGACCGCATGGCTGATCGAGGGGGGACTCGAACTCTCGACGGCACGCCCGGCCTTGCCCGAGCTGCCGGAGGTGCCAGGAGGGCTCGATCCCGGGCTCGTTCCCAACCTCCGGGCGGCGACCTCGCGGGTGGAGCAGGCTGCCGCCGCCGAGCGACTCAGCCGGCGAGTGGCCTCGGCGCCGGAGCTGCTGGTCGGTTGGAAGAGCGTCGAGGCGTCCGGCACCGACCTGGACGGGCCGGTCGTGGCCGTCAGTTGGGCAGTTCCCGTTCTCGACCGTCGCCGGGCCGATCGGATGGCGGCGCAGAGCGCTGCCGCCGTCGCAGGAGCTCACCGAGACTGGGTGACTCGGAGAGCGGCCGCGGACCTCTCTGCCGCGGTGGCGGCTTATGAGGTGCTCAGGCAGGCCGCACTTGCGGCGAGCAGCTCTCGAGCCAATCTCGACGCCGTCGCGCTGGCGGCCACCGCAGCCTACGAGCAGGGCGAAACCACGGTGACCGATCTGCTCGATTCTCTCGGCGCCGTGGTCGAGGCGCGCCTGCGCGCCCTCGACCTCTACTTCGCGGCCCTCGGGGCGCACCGGCAGCTCGAAGTCGCTGCGGGTCGCCCTCTGACTTCTGGAGATCTCTCATGAACCCACGAAGACCTTGGATCCTGCTTCTCGCTCTCGCGGTGCTCGGTGGCTGCGGGGGAGGGCACGAACACCCCGCGGAAGTCGCGGAGGAAGACGAGAGCTGGGCGGTGACCGCCTGGGGCGAGCACTTCGAGATCTTCGCCGAGGCCGATCCGCTGGAACTTGGCGCGACGTCGATGGCCTTTACCCACGTGACGACCCTGAAGGATTTTTCGCCGCTCGTCGAGGGTGTGGTCTCGGTAGTCCTGGTCGACGCCTCGGGGGGCGAAGCGGTCTTCACTAAGGAGATCTCGACGCGGCCGGGGATCTTCTCGATCGATGTCGTTCCCGAGAGCCCGGGCGAGTTCGATCTGGTGTTCCGGGTCACAACTGCCGTCCGACAGGAAGACGTCTCGGCTGGAAGAGTGCGCGTCGGCGAGGCTGGCTCGTCGGGCGGACTCGTCGAGCCGGCGCCGACGACCGCCGAGGCCGAAGGCGCCGCAGGCGGAGCTGAGATCTCGTTTCTCAAGGAGCAGCAGTGGAAGACCGAGTTCGCAACGTCCTGGGTTGAAGTGGGCGAGTTCAGCGAATCCGTGTCCGGGCCCGGCCGTGTCGAGCCGGCCGCTGGTGGGGAGGTCCTGCTCACCTCACCGATCGATGGGGTCGTGTCGGCGCCGAACTGGCCGTTCTCGGGGCAGGAGGTCGCCGGGAACGCGGTGGTCTTCCGGGTGACGCCTCGTGTCGCTTCGGGGCTCAGCCTCGCAGAGTTCGAGGCGAGGGCGGCAGGACTCGAAGCGGAGCTCGAGGTGGCGCGCAAGCGGTTGGCACGGCTGGAAGGGCTGCTCGAGATGGGTGCGACGAGTCCGCGCGAACGCGACGAGGCTGAGGCGCGTGTGGCCACGCTGGAGAGCCGTCAGGTGGCGGCCACCAGGAACCTGGAAAGGGCACGGGCGGGACGACAGGGAGGCCCGGCAACGACAGAAGCCGTGGCGGTGCGAGCTCCCTTCCCGGCTCGCGTCGCTCGGGTGGACTTGACGCCCGGCGAGGCGGTACCGATGGGAGCTCCACTCGGACTCTTGGTTCGCGATCGGCCGCTGTGGCTGGCGGTTGCTCTGAAACCCGAAGCCGCAGCCGGGCTGGGCGCGCCGGAAGGACTCGATGTCCGCTTGTCCAACGGGCGGGAGCCGATGACATTTCGCGGGGATGGAGTTCGCTTCGTTTCATTCTCGCCCAAGGTCGATCCGGCAACGGGGACGGTGACCGCTCTCTTCGAGGTCGATGCCAGCGTGGGTGAGCTGCCGATCGGCTCGTTGTTCGACGCGCAGGTCCTGCTGGCCCAGCAGATCCGTGGAGTCGTTGTCCCTCAAGCGGCACTCGTCGATGACGGTGGCGTGCCGGTCGTCTACCTGCAGGTCGGAGGGGAGAGCTTCGTTCGCGCGGAGGTTGCTGTCGTGGGCCGGCAGGGCGGGCGTGCATTGGTCGAGGGGCTGCCACCAGGGGCCAGGGTGGTGGATCAGGGTGGCAATGCGATTCGCCGCGCGACACTCGTGGCGTCCGACGTCGGCGAAGCACACATTCACTAGAGGGGATCGCATGCTGAATCGAATCATCCGTTTCTCTCTGGAGCATCGCGTCCTGGTGCTTCTGGTCGCCGGTGCAACGCTGACTTTCGGGTCCCTGTGGATCGGCCGCATGCCCGTGGACGTTTTTCCGGATCTTTCGGCCCCGGCTGTCACGGTGATCACCGAAGCTCCCGGCATGGCCCCGGAGGAAGTCGAGCTGCTGGTGACGTTTCCGCTCGAGTCGGCGCTCAATGGCGGTCCGGGCGTGCGCCGTCTGCGGTCGGTCTCCGCCGCGGGTATCTCCGTAATCTGGGTCGAGTTCGAGTGGGCAGAGGAGATCTACCGGGCTCGACAGATCGTCTCCGAACGCGTCCAGGGAGTCACCCTGCCGGAACAGGTCGACTCGCCCACTCTGGGACCGATCAGCTCGATCATGGGAGAGATCACCTTCATTGCGTTGACCTCGGAGACGGTCGGGCCTCGACCCCTTCGTCGCGTGGCCGAGACGGTGGTGCGGCGCTCTCTGCTGGCTATCCCCGGCATCTCGCAGGTCGTACCGATCGGCGGTGACGTGAGGGAGTTCCAGGTCGAAGTGGACCCTGCAGCTCTGGCCCTCCATGGAGTCACCCTGGAGGAGGTGGTGACGACCTTGCGCGCGGCAAGTCGCAACTCGGCTGCGGGCTTTCATGTCGACAGCGGCCAGGAGTATCTGGTCCGGGGCCTGGGAAGAGCCCGCGGTGTTCGCGACCTCGCCGGAGCCGTTGTGCGAGTTCGCGAAGGCGTTCCGGTGACGATAGCCGACGTCGCTCGCGTCGGCGTGGGTGCCGAGCCGAAGCGCGGTACGGCGGCGTATCGCACCCAGCCGGCCGTGATCTTGAGCGTACAGAAGCAACCCGAGGCCAATACGCTCGAGCTGACGCGGGAGATCGACAAGGTGTTGGACGATCTGGCGCCGACCCTACCCGCCGGCGTGCTGCTCGAGACCGAGAACTTCCGCCAGGCTCACTTCATCGCGGTCGCGGTTCGTAACGTGGCGACGGCCCTCGGTGAGGGCGGCATCCTCGTGGTCGTGATCCTGTTCCTGTTTCTGGGCCACCTGCGAACGACCTTCATCGCTGCGATTGCGATCCCTCTGTCCGTGGTCTCGGGCCTCCTGGTCATCGCACTCGCCGGTGGCTCCCTCAATACGATGACCCTCGGGGGTCTCACGATCGCAGTCGGTGCCCTGGTGGATGACGCGATCATCGGCGTCGAGAATGTCTTCAGGCGGTTGCGGCTCGAAGGCTCACTCCCTGCCGACAAGCGTCGGCTTCCGCTCGAGGTCGTCTTCCAGGCGTCGTCGGAGGTCAGGGGCGCGATCCTCTTCGCGACGCTGATCATCATTCTCGTCTTCTTGCCGTTGTTCTTCATGCCCGGCCTCGAGGGTCGCTTGCTGCGCCCCCTGGGTCTGGCTTATGTCGCGGGTCTCACCGCTTCTTTCCTGGTGTCGGTGACGGTCACCCCGGCGCTGTGTTTCGTCCTCCTTCCGAGCGCCCGGATCCTCGACCGCGAGCCGGCGATGTTGAGGTGGCTGAAGGGTTTCTACCGACGCGTGCTCGATTGGGCGCTGGCTCACCGCGTTGTGGTGTCGGTTGCGAGCGTCGCCCTGCTGGTGATGGCACTGGCCTCGCTACCGCTGCTCGATCGCAGTTTCCTGCCACCGTTCAATGAGGGCTCGCTGACCATTGGCGCGGTGACGGCCCCAGGGATAAGCCTGGACGAGAGCGACGCCTTGGGGCGCAGCGTAGAGGAAGCACTCCTGGCGTTCCCTGAGGTGGTCTCGACGAGCCGGAGAACCGGCCGTGCGGAGAAGGACGAGCACGTGCAAGGGGTGAACAGGTCCGAGATGGAGGTGGTCCTGCGGGAGGGGCGGCCCAAGGAAGAGCTACTGGTCGAGATGCGCCGGGCTGTGGCGACGATTCCGGGGGCTGCAGTGAGTTTCGGGCAGCCGATCAGCCACCGTATCGACCACATGATTTCCGGCAGTCGCTCCAACCTCGCCGTCAAGATCTTCGGCCGCGACCTCTCGGTGTTGCGAGGCCTGGCGGCTCAGATCGAGGACGTCCTGGCGGGGGTCGAGGGCATCGTCGATCTCAGCAACCAGGAACAGGCCAGCGTGCCGCAGCTGCTGATCGACCCGGACCGCTCGAGGCTCGCTCGTCACGGGTTGAGCTCGGCCGACTTCGCCCAAGCGGTCGAAGCGCTCTTTCAGGGGACTCAAGCCGGCGAGATCGTGGAGGACGGCGTGGTCTCGAGGGTCGTCGTCCGTTTCCCGGAGGACTTGCGACGCGATCGGGACCGGCTCGAGGAGCTCCCCTTGATCTCGCCGGCGGGCAGACGAATCCGGCTCGGCGATGTAGCGAGAGCACGATTCGACCTCGGGCCGAGCCTGGTGCGCCGGGAGAACGTCGAGCGCGTGGCGATGATCACCGCCAACATCGCTGGATCCGATCTGGCGGGGACTGTCGAGAGGGCTCGTCAGCGCATCTCGGCGGAAGTGGATCTCCCGAGTGGCTACCGAGTGGCCTTCGGCGGGCAGTTCGAGGAGGCGGAGCGCGGAGTCCGCAATCTGGCACTACTCGCCGTCGTCATCCTGCTGGGCATGTACGGCCTCCTCTATCTGGCCTTCCGAGACCACCGCAGGGCGGCAATCGTGGCCGTCAACCTGCCCCTGGCTCTGATCGGTGGAATCGCGGCGGTCGTACTCTTCGACGGTGTTCTCAGTCTGGCGACGCTGGTGGGATTCGTGACTCTCTTCGGCATCGCCACTCGTAACGGCGTGCTGCTCGTCAGCCACTATCAGCATCTGATCCGTGACGAGGGGCGAGGGCTTCTCGAGGCGGTGAGGCGCGGCTCGGAAGAGCGCCTGGCGCCGATCCTGATGACCGCGCTGACGACCGGCCTGGCCTTGATTCCGCTCGTCGCGGCCGGGCACAAGGCGGGCAATGAAATCCAGAGTCCCATGGGCCTCGTCATTCTGGGAGGCCTCTTGAGCTCGACTCTGCTCAATCTCGTGCTGATTCCGGTGCTCTTCGCGCGCTGGGGCGGTGGAGACCGCGACTGGGGATCGCTGGTGAAGCCTTGAAGACCTGGAGTCTCTGGGAGTTTGTTATAACCATGTCTCAGCCGTGGAACCAACCCGTCCATGCAATCTACCCGTAGCTTGCACCCCGCAATCTTGCCTCACAGTTCCAGGAGAGCGCCCATGATGCCCCGCAGCCTCCAGTCAGCCCTAGCCCTCGGCCTCGTCCTTCTAGTCGCCGGTTGCGCCAAGCCGGACGCTTCAGCCACGCCCAGCGAGACCGGCCAGTCCAATGAGGCCAACCCGCCTGGCCAGGAGTTGCCCGCCGGCCATCCACAGCTCGAAGCCACGACCAGCCAAGCGGTCGAGCAGCCCGAGGGAGGCATGACCGTGGCCGAAGTTCACGCCCGGGCCGCGGAGTTTGCCGGTCAGTCGGTCGCGCTGCGAGGTCGGGTCGTCAAGGCGAACTTCGGGATCATGGGGTCGAATTGGTTGCACGTGCAGGATGGCTCTGGGGATCCGGCGACGGGATCCAACGACCTCACCGTTACAACGCAGGGTCGGGCGGAGGTGGGCGATCTGGTGACCGTTCGCGGAGTCGTGGCAGCGGACAAGGACTTCGGTGCCGGCTATCGATACTCGGTCATCGTCGAGAACGCCGAAGTGGTGGTGGAGCCCGTTCCGCTCGAGTGAGGGTGGGCAGCTAGTCTCGAGTCGTGAGCCAAGCGTCGCCCGCCCTTGACGCGGGGAGGGCAACCTTGTACCTTAGGCGAATGAACGATTTGAACGTTTTCCATCGAACTCGTCCAAACCTCGCTGTCCTCGTTGTTCTAGTCCTGGGTTTTGGAACACTCGCGGCAAACGAGCCTGTCGGGGCTCAACCCTGGACCCAGTGGAGAGGTCCTTCGCGAGACGGGTCCTTCGGCGGAGTCGACTGGCCGGAGACTCTCCGAGGACTCGATCGCGTATGGCGCGTAGAGTTGGGCCAGGGCTATCCCGGGCCAATAGTCTTTGGTGATCGGGTCTTCGTTCTGGAGAGCGTAGACAACTCGACCGAGGCGGCTGTGGCGCTGGATCGGGCGACCGGGGCAGAGATCTGGCGTACCTCCTGGCAGGCCTCGGGGAAGGTGCCCTTCTTTGCGAAGAGCCATGGCGAGTGGATTCGCTCGACGCCAGCTCACGATGGAGAGGCTCTCTACGTGGGCGGTATGGAAGAGGTGGTCAGGAAGCTGGACGCTCACACCGGTGAGGTGATCTGGAGTGTCGACTTTCCTTCGCGCTTCGGCACCAGTGTTCCGGACTTCGGCTTCGCGAGCTCCCCGTTGCTGGTCGATGATGCCCTCGTCATCCAGGCTGCCAACTCGGTGGTCAAGCTCGATGCGGGGACCGGCGAAACCCAATGGCGCGCGCTCCAGGCATCGCCAGACATGATGAGCAGCGGCGCCTTCTCGTCGCCGGTCGTCGCGACGCTCTCGGGGCGACGACAGCTCCTCGTCCAGACTCGCCATGCGCTGCACGGTATCGATCTCGAGAGTGGGGAGGAGCTGTGGTCGCAGGAGGTTCCCAACTTCCGGGGCATGAACATCCTGACTCCGGTCGTATACGGCGACAGCGTTCTCACCAGCTCCTACAAGAACCGTACGTATCTCTACGACGTTGCGGCGGAGGAGGCCGACTTTGCCCCTGCTGAGCGGTGGAGCAACAAGGTGCAGGGCTACATGTCGACACCGGTCGTGATCGACGGCCACGCCTACCTTCACCTGGGTAATGGCCGGCTGGCGTGCATCGACCTGGCGACCGGCGTGGAGCGCTGGATATCGAAGCCTTTCGGTGACTACTGGAGCATCGTGACCCAGGGGGACAAGCTCCTGGCACTCGACGCATCGGGCGAGCTGCACCTGATCCGGGCCGACCCCGAGGGTCTTGACCTCCTCGGTTCGAAGGAGATCGCGACCCAGCCGACGTGGGGGCACCTGGCAGTCAGCGGCGATGAACTCTTCGTCAGAGAGCTGGGCGCCGTCGCTTTGTATCGATGGCGGACGGAGCCGACGGAAGTGGAGGTCAGCCCATGAGCCCGGTCGACCTGGCGATCGATCGCCGGCCCTCGAACTCCGGCGAACTCGCCCGACTGCTCGGCTGGCTCGCCCTGCCGCTGGCGGTCGGGGGCCTCTCGGGCTGGTTGACCGCCGGAGGAGTCAGCACCTGGTATCAGACCCTAGAGGCGCCTGTTTTTGCGCCCCCGGACTGGGTCTTCGGTCCGGTCTGGACCGCCCTTTACCTGATGATGGGCCTGGCCGCCTACCTGGTCAGCCGGGCGAGTCGGCTTTCCGGTAGCGCTGAAGGAGTCGGCTCCCGGGCTCTGCCTCTCTTCCTGGCCCAGCTCGTGCTCAATGGCCTGTGGTCGCTCCTCTTCTTCGGGCTGCAAAGCCCCGGCCTCGCTCTGATCGAGATTCTCATCCTCTGGCTGGCGATCGGCGCAACCGTGCGCGAGTTCGCCGGCCTGTCGAGGCCGGCGGCGGTGCTGCTCCTTCCGTATTGGGCCTGGGTGACCTTTGCAACCGTGCTGAACGGTGCCTTCTGGTGGCTGAACCGATGACCTTCAAGGTTGAACGAGTGGCCCGGCGAGTCCTGCTGCTCCTGCTCCTGCCCCTTGCCGCTTGCGCCGGAGCTTCCCGTGGGCCGGTCACTCAAGGTGCGTTCGAGCCGGTCTCGCAGCTCGATCTCGCGCGATTCATGGGCGACTGGTACGTATTGGCTCACATCCCGACGCGGCCGGAGCGAGATGCCTTCGACGCCCTGGAGCAGTACACGCTGCGCGAGGACGGGCGCATCGACATCCGCTTCACGTTCTGTCGAGGAGCCGGCGACGGGCCGCTGGAAACGCTAGAGATGCTCGGTTGGGTGCACGACAGGGAGACCAACGCAGAGTGGAGGGTGCGGCCCTTCTGGCCGCTGCGTTTCGGCTACGAGGTCCTGGAACTCGCTCCCGACTACTCGCTCACCGTCATCGGCCATCCGTCACGACGCTATGCATGGATCATGGCGCGAACGACGGAGATCGACGAAGACGCACTGAGCGGCATCTCGGCGCGTCTGGCACATGCAGGATTCGATATCGAACGCCTTCGTCGAGTACCCCATTCAGGTGGTCAGTGTCGAGCCATTCCTGAGGGCGCCTGAGATCTGAGAGACAGCTGCGGAGCAATCGCAGGATTGCTTCCGCAGACTCGGTCGCTCGCGGGCCGGGTCGCTGCGAGCGATGAGTTGAGAGCTGTCCCGGCGCCGAGTCATCAGTGGCGCCGACCCGACTCCGTGACGGCGTTGTCTCGCGTACACTCCCCGGACTGCGCTCAACCCCTCAGGAGGTCCGATGCAGCCCCCACGTGACACAGGACTAGTCCCCCAACTGGTTTCCGAGCTTGGCCGAGCGTTCGATCTCTCCTATGCAGTCGGGCTGAGAACGCTGAAGGAAGTCGTAGAGGAACGCCTGCGCCTCCTGGAGAGCAGTGATGCTCCCGAGTGGGGCACGGAAGGCTCACTGACTCAGCTCGCGAAGCGCGAATCAGACGCCCTGGACTTCTACTATCGGCCCCATCTGTTTCCAGACATGGATCCGACGCTTCGTCTTGGCCATCGGCTTCAGTTCGACCTGCTCCCGCGGCACCTGCCGAAGGAGTGCCCGCTGCGTCTCGCAGCCGTCCTCGAGTCCTACTGCCACTTGAGCGGGGACCTTGTCGGGTGGCGCCTGGAGGACGACGAGCTTTTTCTGTGGATCCTCGACGTCTCTGGGCATGGTGTGCGCGCCGGCCTGGCTGCCGCTACGCTCTACTTTCTGATCGACAGCATCGAGCAGGGCCTGCCACCCGGGGACTTCGCTCAGCGTGTCAACGAGAGGATGTTGACGGCAAGGAATCTCGACGACTCGAGCGCCCTCTTCGCCACTGCCGTCTGGCTTCGGGCGGGGGGCGATGGTGAGATTCGCTATGCGTCATGCGGTCACAACCCGATGTTGTTGTTGAAGTCGTCGGGAGAGATCGAGGAGCTGCCATCGACCGGCACGCCGGTCGGCCTTTTGCCGGACCAGACGTTCAAGGAGAAGCAGTTCCGGCTGGCTGAAGGCGACGCGCTGTGCCTTTTCACGGATGGGCTGGTCGAGGCGGGAGACCCGAGTGGTCGAGAATTCGGTACCCAACGGGTCGGCGACCTGTGGCGTGATCGCTTCGAGTCGCCCCTGGCGTTGACGCGTTCGATCTACAGAGCCGTCCGCGAGCATCAGGCCACCCGCCTCTTCGAGGACGATCTGACCATCATGGTGGCCCAACGCTCGCCAGGGGAGTGAGGCGCGTCGTCAGGCTCCGCTTCGACGCCGGCGAAGCCAGCCATCGACGCTGTAGCGGCCGCCTCCCAACACGAGTCCGTAGTACGCCACGGCCATGAAGAAGAGACTGGGCAGGCGTTCCCAGAGTGGGTCGCCGGCCTTCTGCAGGAGCGCCGCGACCAGCATGGTGCAGACGATGGAAGCGGCGGCCGGCCGGGTCAAGAAGCCGGCGGCCAAAAAGAGGCCGCCGACGACCTCGGCCAGCACTGCTGCCCAGGCGAAGGCGATCGGAATCGGGAAGCCCAGGTTCCCTACGTCGGTGACGAACCACTCCGGCACCGGCAGCTTGCCGGCGCCGAAGTCTATGGCCAGCAGGAGGCCGGCAAAAACACGTGGGATCACCAACGCGGCATCGACCCACCTTGGGGTGCTCACACCACTCTTCATCAGTCTTCCGGTCATCGGGGAACTCCCATTACTCCGTGTCAGCGGCTGGTGTAGGCCCTGACTCGGCACGAGGCGGCCAGGGGAAGAAGGCGCTCGTCCTGCGGATGTAGTCGTGGTACTTGGGCTTGGTGTCCCCGAGTCCCTTCTCGAGCAGGGCCACTCCGGAGACCTTGACGATCAGGAAGCTCATGAGGACGGGGCTGACGAGAGTCCATAGGGATCCGTGGGTCGCCAGGGCGAAGCAGCCGAGCCCCCACCACAGAGTGGCGTCGCCGAAGTAGTTGGGGTGGCGGGTGTAGCGCCAGAGTCCCCGGTCCATGACCTTGCCTCTGTTGGCCGGATCGGCTTTGAAACGGGCGAGCTGATAGTCGCCGATAGCCTCGAAGAGCAAACCCGCGACGAAGAGCCCGAGGCCTGCAACATCGAGCCACGACCAACCCGCCGGCTGCCGCGAGACCTGCACCTGGAGAAGCGGCATGCCGATCAGCCAGAAGAGGAATCCCTGCAGCCAGAAGACGATGAAGAGCGACAGGAACGGAAACCGTGGCGCCCATTTCTGCCGCATCGCCGCATACCGGTAGTCCTCGCCCTGTCCTCTGTTGCGCCAGAAGATGTAGGTTGCCAGGCGGAGGCCCCAGATCGTGACGAGCACGGGCACCAGCGTCTGTCGGAAGGACTCGATGGGTGCCTGGGCGCGGTAGAGCCAGGCGAGCAGCACGAAGCCGAGGCTCCAGAAGATGTCGATGATCGAGGCGTCGCGCTTGACCAGGCTCGCCAGCCAGACCGTGGTGGTGAGGGCGAGGGCGGCCCCAAGGCCTGGGAGGGCGAAGCCTGTGATCGAGTCGATCATGTCGCCGTCTTCCGCCGTAGCAAGAGGTCTTCCACCGTCCCATCGGGTGTCAGTCGGAAGAGCTCATTCAGCACATAGATGGCGATGGCGATGTTGCCCAGGGCCATGAGCAGCACGAACCAGAGGATCTTCCCTCCCCACGAGGGCTCCTTGTAGGCGATCCAGACGTAGACGGCGAGAAAGCCGAAGTAGGCATCGGCAAGGGTCGCCTTGAACCATGGGTCGCTCCACAGATCGGCGCCCGCTTCGAACACGCCGCGGTCGAAGCTCGCCACAGTGGTCACGGCGAGCATCGACCACAGGATGAGAGTGAAGAGAACCTTGAGGGGACCGATCATGGGCTGGCTCCTATGGAAGGGGGCTAACGGGAATGGCGATCTGGTTCGCGTTGCGGGTTCATGGTTTGGACGGGTTGTCGTGACGCGTGTCAGTTGACTCCCGTGCGGCTGGGGGTCCAGAGCGAGTGGGAAACGAACCACTCGGCACCTCGGCGATAACCGAAGAGTTCGGCGCAAGCCAGGAAGAACATCCTCCACCGCTGGAACCAGCGATCCGAGTCCGCGCCATAGATCGGTTTGAAGATCTCGAGGATTTGGCTCTTCTTCTCGTCCATATTGGCGAGCCAGGCGAGGGAGGTCTTCTCGTAGTGGCGGCCGTCGACCCGCCAGCGCTGGTCGAGGCTCAGCGGGCCGGAGAATTCGTCGAGCAGTTGCTCGGAGGGCATCAGACCCCCGGTGAAGAAGTGCCGCGCCATCCAGTCACCGGGTCCGGAGTCTTCGAAGAAGTAGGGCCGCTCACGGTGGCAGAAGATGTGAACGAAGAGCTTCCCGTCGGGCTCGAGCCAGCTCGCGACCCGCTCGAGCAATTGGGCGTAGTTGCGCATGTGCTCGAACATCTCGACCGAGACGATGCGATCGAAGACTCTCTCGGGGCGAAAGACGTTCATGTCGGAGGTGACGACCTCGAGGTTGGTCAAGCTGCGCTCGGCCGCCTGCCGGCGAATGAACTCACCCTGCGGACCGGAGTTCGATACCGAGGTCACCCGGCAGCCTGGGAAGCGCTCGGCGATCCAGAGGCTCAACGAGCCCCAGCCACAGCCGAGATCGAGGACGCTCATTCCGTCCTCGAGCTCCGCCCGCTCGCAGACGAGCTCGAGGGCTGCCCCTTCGGCTTCGTCGAGAGTGTCGATGCCCGGTCCCCATTGGCAGCAGCTGTACTTGAGGTGGCTGCCGAGCACTGCCTGGAAGAAGGCAGGGGGCACCTCATAGTGCTGCTCGTTGGCCTCGTCGGTGGCGATCGCCAGAGGACTCGACCGCATCTTCTCGGCGATGTCGGAGGATGTCTCGGAGCTGGCGTAGATCTCGCGCACTCGTCCATCGAGCAACCGACGGATACCGTGTCGCACCAGCGGATCGGGTACCCATCCTTGCTCGGCCAGGTTCATTGCCCATTGCACGGTCAGGATTCCTTTCGGTAGAGGTCGTCTGTGGAGCTTTGCCGCCCGTTGGCCGGCTTTGCGAACAGGAGTTGAGCGTCGGCGACGGTTCGTTCGGCGAAGCCGCCTTCGCAATAGCCGAAGTAGAAGAGCCACTTTCGACGTTCGGTCTCGGTCAGGCCCAAAGCGGCGATCTCGGACTCGTTGGCCTCGAAGCGCCGTCGCCACTCGGCCAGCGTTCGGGCGTAGTCCAGGGTCAGGTCGTCGTAGTCGACGAGCCGCAGGTCGGTCGAGCCGGTCGTGCACTCCATGATCCGCCCCATACTGGGGAGCAGGCTCCCGGGGAAGATGTACTGCTGGATGAAGTCGACCGTGCGACGGTAGCCCTCGTAGCGTTGGTCGGGAATCAGGATGGCCTGGACGAGGGCCAGCCCGTCAGGCTCGAGGAGCTCACTGATCACTTCGAAGTACTTGGGCAGGTAGGAATGGCCCACCGCCTCGATCATCTCGATCGACACGAGCTTGTCGAAACGCTCGTAGCCCAGGCTGGGGAGATCGCGATAGTCGACCTGGACGACGTCGATGAGGTCCGCGAGGCCGGCGTCTTCCACCGCTTGCGAGGCGTATCGGAACTGCTCCTGCGAGATGGTGGTGGAGACGACCCGGCAGCCGTAGTTCCTGGCTGCGTGGATCGCCAGACCTCCCCAACCAGTGCCGATCTCCACCAGACGATCCGTCTCCTGGAGATCGAGTTTCCGGCAGATTGTGTCCAGCTTCCACTCTTGCGCCGTCTCGAGAGTGGATGTCGAGTCCGGGAAGATGGCACAGGAGTAGGTCAGGGTGGGGTCGAGAAACCTGGCGAAGAACTCGTTGCCGGTGTCGTAGTGAGCAGAGATGTTGCGGATGCTGCCCTGGCGGGTGTTGCTGCGACGGCGATGGAGGAAGCGCCGGGCCGGATCGGCCAGCGCGCCGGCGCCTGAGTCGAGCCCATCCAACGCCTCCTGATTGCGCGCGAGGACACGCACCACGGCGGTCAGATCGGGAGTGCTCCAGAGGCCGTCGCAGAACGCTTCTCCGGCGCCGATCGAGCCGCCCCAGGCGACCCGCTCCCAGAACGAGGAGTCGTGAACCGAGATCTCTCCCTGGAGTGAATCGGATTCTCGCCCGCCGAAGCGCTGAGTCTCACCGTTTCCGTGGATGACCAGCGAGCCCTCGACCAGCTGCTCGAGCCTGCTGACGACGAGCCTGCGTGCCTGCCGGAGCAGCCATGGCTCGCGCCGCGTTGCCTGCGCCGGGGCTAGACCCTGCTGTGCTTCGGGTGTGGATAGAAGGGTGTTTTCTTGAGCCATAGCTTGAATGCCTCCCAGTGGATCCAGAGCACGACGCGAGCCGTCATGAACGGGTAGCGGGCGAGGGCGAGAGCGAGGTTGCGAGCGTTGATCGACTTGCGCTCGAGGCGCAGAGTCGCGTCGAAGATTCTCTCCCCACCCGTCTTGTTGTCGATGTGCACGACGAGGTTGTCGGCCGGCAGGGTGGTCTGCCATCTGTAGTCCACGTCCATGTCCATGAAGGGGGAAACGTGGAGGTGTTTGTCGGACTGATAGCTGGCGGACTTGCCGGCTCGGGGGCGCGAGCCGTCGATCGAGTCGGATAGAACGTAGCAATGCCGCTCGCCCCAGGGGGTGTTGTTGACTTCGGCCACCAGAGCCTCGAGCGCCTTACCCTCACGGTCGAAGCAGTAGTAGAAGCTGACGGGGTTGAAGCAGTGGCCGAAGTACCGAAGGTGGGTCAGGAGGCGGATCGGACCGTCGGGCCGTCGGCCGGTCTCCTGCTCGACGAGGTCTCTTACCGAGTGCTCCAGGCTCTCCGAGTGCGGTCCGAAGTGGTCGCGGCGGTCGAACCATGCCAGGTTGCGGCGGTGCGTCGACCACAGCCAGCGACCCTCGAAGACCTCGTCGAGCTCCGAGAGATCCAGGTAGACGAAGAAGAGCGGGTACTCGAACGAGTGCTCGCGAGGGCGGAAGCGCCGGTGACGGACACGGCCGAGGTACAGAGCGCTCTTTGCGTCGGGCCTCACAGTGAGGCTCCGAAGCGGTCGCAGACGGCCAGCGCGCTGACGACTCCGTCCTCGTGGAAGCCGTTGCGCCAGTAGGCGCCGCAGTAGTGAACGCGGTCGGCGCCGCTGATCTCGCCGTGGCGGCTCTGAGCCTGGACCGCGGCCTCGGTGAACAGAGGATGTTCGAAATCGAACCTCTCGATGGCAGCCTCGCTCTGGACTTCGTCATCCATGTTGAGAGAGACGCAGAAGGCCTGATCGGTTGGCAGCGTCTGCAGACGGGTCATGTTGTAGGTCACCGCGACCGGGGCCCCGGGTTCGTCGGGCACTCGATAGTTCCAGCTCGCCCAGGCTCGCTTCCTCGCGGGCAAGACCCTTTCGTCGGTATGGAGTAGCGCGCGGTTCGGCTGGTACCTGATGGCGCCCAGAATCTCCTCCTCGCGTGCAGTGGGGGCGGCGAGCATTCGCAGCGCCTGGTCGCTGTGAGCCGCGACGATGATTTCGTCGAATCGCTCGGTTCCGGCGTCGGTTGAGATGTGGACGCCGTCGTTCGAGCGTTCGATCCGGTGCACTGGAGTGCTCAAGCGGATCCGGTCGCCGAACGGTTGGATCATCTTCTCGACGTAGCGCCGCGACCCGCCCCGGATCACACGCCAGGGACTGTGGCCGGTCGCGCCGAGGAGCCTGTGGTTGTCGAGGAAGCGGAGAATGAAGCGGGCCGGGGTGTCGAGAGCTCGTTGCGGCTCGGTGGACCAGATGGCGGCTGTCAGAGGGATCACGTAGAGCTCGGCCAGGGACCGGCTGAGGTTGTTCTTTTCGAGAAACTCGCCGAGCGTTCCTCGCAGGCCGTTGCCGAGCGCCTCCTTGGCGGCATCGTTGAACCTCATGATCTCCCTGGCGAACCGATAGAAGCTCGGGCGCACGAGGTTGCTGCGCTGGGCGAAGAGGGTATTGAGATTGGTCCCGGCGAACTCGAGATTCGCCTTGTCGCTGCGAACGCTGAAGCTCATCGACGTCGGCTGGGTTTCGACCCCGAGTTGGTCCAGCAGGCGAACGAAGTACGGGTAGTTGAGCTCGTTGTAGACGATGAAACCAGCATCCACTTCCAGGCTCGTCCCGTTCGAGCCGACCTGGGTCGTGATCGTGTGGCCGCCCACGTAGTCATTGGCCTCGAACAGGGTGACTTCGTGGTCGCGATGAAGCAGGTGAGCGCTGACCAGTCCGGAGATCCCGCTCCCGACGATACCGATCCTCATTCTCCAAACCTCCAGGTTGCCGGGACGAGCAGTTCAGCCTCTGCGGTGCCCCCTGAGGTTTCCTCGTGCGCGGCCAGTCGTTGGCCGAGCGCTACGTCGGCTGCGACGCGCGCAGTGAGCAGCCCCTGTGACACCAAACCCAGGGCTTGACCGCAGCCGCAGACCAAGCGATTCCGCAGGCCCTCGGCCGTTGGGTGGGAGGTTGGACTGCTCAATGGAATCACGGTGTGAATCCAGAGAGAGATGAGGCGGGGAGTGAGGATGGCACTGGAAGGATGAGTCTGCGAGGAAGGCCGAGGGCCTGCGTCATCGGTCTGATGAGATGACTGCAGGGGACGATCTGAGGACCGCCGGAGTCGAGGAGGCGTCCGACGCGTGTGATGGCTGGCATCCAGAGTGCCCGGACGAGCCTGCCGCCTATGGAGTCGGTGGCGTCAGTGATGAGGGTTCTGTATTGGGTCATGAGTCAGTCCGGATGAAGTGGACTCTCGAATGGAGTGCTGACCCCCCTCTCCGGCTCTCCGGGAAGGGGGTCAGTGACACCCGGCCTACTCGGAGGGGATGAGGACGGTGTCGATGACGTGGATGACGCCGTTGGAAGCGCCGACATCGGTGGCCACGATCGTGGCGTCGCCGACGCGAACACCGTTCTCGTTGACCGCGAAGGTCAGCGCGGCGCCATTCAGGCTGTTGGCCTCGAGACCGTCAGAGACGGCAGCGGCCATCACCTTGCTGGGCACGACGTGGTAGGTGAGGATCGCGCGCAGCTGGTCCAGGTTCTCTTCCTGAAGCAGGCTGTCGACGGTGCCGGCGGGCAGCTTGGCGAAGGCCTCGTCGGTCGGTGCGAACACCGTGAAGGGACCGTCTGCCTTGAGAGCGTCGACCAGTCCGGCTGCCTGGACGGCGGCCACGAGGGTGTTGAACGAGCCGGCTTCAACGGCGGTGTCGACGATGTCCTTCTGTGCTGAGTTGCCGGCTGCCAGAGGCAGGGCGAGGACGGCGGCGAGGGCGAAGATTGCGAGGGATTTACGCATGATTCGGGTCTCCTTTGACCAGTGATTTTGTTTCTCGAAAACGTTCAAATCGTGCAGATGATGCCAGTTTCGATTCGCTCTGTCAACCTCCAAGATCCACGTGATGCCCTATCTAACTAGATTCTGTAGAGACCCTTGTTGACTTGGCCTGCAGGGCAGCCGTAGAATCGTCTCGTGCAAAACGTCCATCAGGAGTCGTCGTGAAGTCCATTCTCAGTCCTCGGCAGTTCGCCCAGGGCATCGGCGTCAGTGAGTCTTCGGTGAAGCGCTGGATCGACGATGGCCAGATTTCGGCTTCACGGACGGCGGGCGGTCATCGCCGGATTCCGATCCAGGAGGCGGCGCGGTACATCCGGGATCACGGTGTGGTCGTCGTGCGGCCGGATGTGATCGGGCTGGCCGAGGTTGGTGGAGCCCGGCGGGAGCCGACTGAAGCTGCCGGTGAGCGATTGCTCGGGTATCTGCGGTCGGGTTCGGCCTCCGAGGCCCGGGGTCTGTTGCTGTCGCGGTATCTCGAGGGCAGCAGTGTCGCCGAGATCGTCGACGGTCCCCTGGAGTACGCCATGGCCCGGATCGGTGAGGCCTGGGTGGAGAACGACTCGGGGATCTTCTGGGAGCACCGGGCGACGCAGATCGCCATCGAGGCCCTCGCTCGGCTGCGCCTGGCGCTGCCTTCAGGAAGCGGTGGAGTCGCGGCGGTGGGTGGGGCTCCCAGTGGAGACCCCTACCTGCTTCCTTCCGTCGCGGTGGCAGCGGTGATGGAGGCGGAGGGCTTGCAAGCCACGAACCTGGGGCCGGAGACGCCGCTCTCGAGCCTGGCTCTCGCCGCCGCCGATCTCGATGCGCGGATCGTCTGGCTGAGTGTGTCCGTGGTAGCCGACTGTGCGAAGTTGAGGCGCGGGATCGAGAAGCTGGCCTCGGAGTCGGCCGATAGGGGAGCGGTGCTGGCCGTCGGCGGTAGCCAGGCCGCCGGCTTGCGGCTGACCAAGGTTCCCGGCCTCTTCGTCGGGCGCTCGATGGCGGAGCTCGAGGCGCTGGTTCAGGGAATGCGTTTCGCGTCGACGACGCGTGCCTGAGCCGCGCGTTCGCGCGAGACGAAGATCCGCTTCAGGTCGGGGAGGACGACCCAACGATCTGCAGCCCGGCCGCCCAAGGTTCGGAACACAACCCGGTCGCAGACTCTCGTAGCGCCGTCGGACTCGGAGAAGAAGTGTTCGTGGCGGAAGTGTCGGTACGGTCCGCGCTTCTGTTCGTAGGCGAGGAAGGCGTTCTCCTCGTAGTCGGTCACCAGGCTGGTCCAGCGCAGAGGGAGCCCGCGCCAGCGGAGTCGGTACGAGATCTCGACACCCGGCTCCAGGAGATCGGGGAGCGCGCCGATCGGCTGGAGCCGAAACCAACTCGGCGTCAGAGAGTCGAGCTGGCGCGGATCGGAGAACAGTCTGAAGACGGTAGCTCGATCCGCAGCGAGCTCGAAGGTGTGGGAGTAGGGCGTCATTCTGCGTCTGTGACCGGGATCCTCCCCAGCAGGCGCGCCAGCGTGGGTTCGAGATCGACGTCGTTGAAGGTGAATCCTGCCTTCTCGAGCTTCTCCGGTCGCACCCTGGTGCTCGAGAGGAGCATTTCGTCGGCCATCTCTCCGAAGGCGAGGCGGGCGGCCGCGGCAGGCACCGGGAAGAGCGTCGGCCGTCCGAGGACGCGTGCGAGGGCCCTGGTGAAGTCGTGGTTCGTGGCCGCCTGTGGCGCCACGACGTTGACGGCTCCGGCGATGCTCTCGTCCATGAGAGCGTGATGGATGGCGCCGACAGCGTCGTCGATCGACACCCAGCTCATGTACTGGCGGCCGTTTCCGAGGCGGCCGCCCGCGCCGAGCTTGAAGGGCGGGAGCATCTTGGCGAGCGCGCCGCCGCCAGGAGTGAGGATGACCCCGAAGCGCAGGAGAACCACTCGGGTGCCGAGCCGCTCGGCAGCGCGAGCGGCCTTTTCCCAGTCCTCGCACACGCGGGCGAGGAATCCCTCTCCGGCCGGGCTGTCCTCGGTCAGGAGTTCCTCGCCGCGAGAGCCGTAGTAGCCGATTGCCGAGGCGCAGAGGAGAGTTCGTGGTGGCTCCTTCATCCGCTCGAGTGAGCGAATCAGATTGCGCGTCCCCTCGATCCGACTGGCGCGGATTCGCTCCTTGCGCTCTTTGGTCCAGCGGCCGGCGGCGATGTTCTCACCAGCCAGATGGACTAGGGCGTCGAGCCTCCCCAGGGCCTCGGGTGACGCGAGTCCGCTTGTGGGTTGCCAGAGGGCGGTGTCGCTTTGCTCGGAGGGGCGCCGCACGAGGCGGACGACCTCGTGACCTCCCGTTGTGAGGAAGGGGAGGAGGCTGGAGCCGACGAGGCCGCCCGATCCGGTGATGGCGACCCGGTTCCGTTGTCGGTCGGCGAACTGGCTGTGTCTGGTGAGATCTCGGGAGAGGGTGTCGTGACGGAAGGCGAACGCTCTCGAGATGTCGCGTCGGAGCTGGCGGCCGGCGACCAGGCTTCCCAGGCGTCCGCCCGCCAGGTCGTACTCGATTCGATCCCGCAGCAGGGTCGAAGTGCCGGCCGGCTCGAAATCGCGGCGGTGAATCCATCGCGAGAAGGGCATCGCCGACATGACGTCCGTGAAGCCGCGGCCGGGAACGACGTCCTGATGCTCGGCGTAGCAGCGGAACCTGAAGGGCCCCTTCTTCAGGCGGAGTTGCACCCGACTTCCGTTCTCGACCGGGGCCGATGTCTCGACGACGATCGACTCCCACGGTGGAGAGAGACGCTGGAGCGCCCCGGGACGGGTGTGCCAATCGAAGAGCTCATCCGGGGAACTCGGTAGTCGGGTCTCGAAGATCTGCGTTGGCATGGGACACCTTCTCTCTGAAAACGGTCAAAACATGCAGATAATACAGACCAAGGTGCTGCCAGGTCAATGCTTGACCTGTAGTTGCGGGATCGCCTACACTTCGAGTGAACGTTATGAACGATTTAACGATCACCGACTCGAGGAATGCCATGAAGAGACTGACTGCCTACGGTTGCGCCCTGTTTCTAGCCGCTGGAGCGGCGTGGTCGACAGAATCGCGGATCAGCTACTCGGCCTCCGCGTACGGCCTGGACCGCGATGAGTTGCTCTACGTCGAGAAGCACGTCGAGACATGGCGCGAGGGCCGGCTCACAGAGCGTGAGGTCCGTTACGAGGATCCAACCGGTCGTTTGATCGCGGAGAAGACGGTGAGCTACGGAGAGACTCTCGAAGCCCCATCGTTCGAAATGACGGACTTCCGTTTCGGCCTGCGCGAGGGAGCCGAGGTGGCGGGGGAGCGCGTCGTCCTGTTCTCCGGCCCGCCGACGGAGCGTCTACGCAGCCGAAGTGTCGAGCGCCCGAAAGTGGCCGTGATCGATGCCGGGTTCGACGCCTTCATGCGCGAGAACTTCGACAGCATCGTCGACGGTGCCAGCATCGAGTTCGACTTCGCGGTGCCGGCGCTGCGTCGGTTCGTGAGTTTCGAGTTGATCCCTCGGGGCGAGGTGACCTATCGCGGCCAGAGAGCTCATCTCATCAAGATGCGGCCCGCGTCGGCGCTCCTACGGCTGATAGTCGATCCGATCGACTTGACCTATTCCCCGGACGGTCGCCTTCTCGAATTCGAGGGGCTGGCGAACGTGCTCGACGAGGACGGGGATCGCTACGAGGCGAGGATCGTCTTCGACTACCGCTCGGACGAGGTAGCGCCCGCCCTGATCGGGGGCGCCGAATGACCAGCCTCTCGCGCTCCCGCTCGGCTCTGCTCAACGCTGTCGCCAATCAGGTCGGTTGGTTTGCCTGCGTCCTGGGTGCTGCGGCAGGCTGGGGGGCTGCAGGAGCGGCCGTTGCCCTGGCCCTGGTGCTCCTGCACCTCGTCTTTGCCAGCAGGCCGGAGGTGGAGTGGCCGTTGGTGCTGGTCGCCGGCGGCCTCGGCCTTGTCATCGACACTCTGCACGCCGATTTCGGCGTACTCGAGTTCAAGGGCCACGAAGCCGGTGCCGTGGCGCCGCTCTGGATCTTCGCTCTGTGGGTTCAGTTCGCCACGACTCTTCGTTTCTGCATGAGCTGGTTGTCGCGACGCTACGTCCTCGCCTCGATGTTCGGCCTCATCGGAGGACCGCTGGCCTTCCTCGGTGGCGAGCGACTCGGCGCGGCTACCTTCGGTGAGCCTCGGTTCTGGTCCCTTGCGGTCGTGGCGGCGTCCTGGTCTGTCGCTCTGCCGTTGCTGGTCGCGGTTTCCGATCGAATGGGCGAGGGTGGTCGATACCGACTCTCGTTCAGTACGCGCAGCGCGGAGCCGCACCACCTCTAGGCTTGTCATGGTCCCGTCGGCTCGCATCCTGACGAAGAACGCCGCACCGGTACTTGCCGATCGGGACTACGTTCTCTACTGGATGATCGCGACGCGCCGGCCGCGCTGGAACTTCGCGATGGATCGCGCGGTGGAATGGGCCTCCGAGCTGGGCAAGCCCTTGCTCGTCTTCGAGCCGCTGCGGTGTGACTACCGTTGGGCCAGCGATCGGACACATCGCTTCGTCGTCGATGGTATGCGTGACAACGCTGCGGCGCTTGCCGGCTCTCCCATCGGCTACTACCCCTACGTCGAGCCCCGCGTGGGAGCCGGCAAGGGGCTTCTGGGTGCCTTGGCCGAGCGCGCTGCCGTCGTGGTGACGGACGAGTTCCCCTGCTTCTTCCTGCCGGCGATGGTGGAGGCGGCCGGCAACAGGCTCGACGTCAAGCTCGAGGCCGTCGACTCGAACGGACTGTTGCCGGTGGCAGCGGCTGGGCGAGAGTTCTATCGCGCTTACGACTTCCGCCGCTTCCTTCAGCGACAGCTGCCGGACCACCTGATGGACGTTCCGGCAGCGAGATTGCCGGGCCGCGGGTCGCTGCCGGTGTTCGACAGCGTTCCCGAGGCGGTGACCCTGCGCTGGCCCCGGGCCCTGCGCCCGGATCAGGAAGAGGCTTTCAGTCTCGGGGACCTGCCCATCGACCATCGAGTGGAGCCGATCTCTAAGGCCGGAGGGCACCGGGCCGCACTCCGAGGGCTCCGCCGGTTTCTCGGGGAGCGCATCGGCGACTACGGGGAACAACGCAATCAGGTGGAGGAGGGCGCGACAAGCGAGCTCTCGGCATACTTCCACTTCGGCCATCTCTCCCCCCATCAGGTGTTGGACGGAATCGCCAGGCGCAGTGACTGGACGCCCTGGAAGCTCGGCGACGAAGACGGCGGGGCGCGTCGAGGGTTCTGGAATCTGGGGGAGTCGATCGCCGCCTACCTCGATCAAATGGTGACCTGGCGGGAGCTCGGCTACAACTTCAGTTTTCATCGAGCTGACTATGCGACCTATGGCTCGTTGCCCGACTGGGCGCGCCGGACGCTGAGCTTCCACAGTGCCGACCACCGACCGCACACCTACTCGCTGGAACAATTCGAGACCGCTTCGACCCATGACGCGGTCTGGAACGCGGCTCAGAACGAACTCCGGGAGCGGGGCCGGGTCCACGGGTATCTGCGCATGCTCTGGGGCAAGAAGATCCTCCACTGGTCGCACTCGCCGCGGGCCGCGCTCAACATCATGATCGAGCTCAACAACAAGTACGCCATCGACGGTCGAAATCCCAACTCCTACAGTGGCATCTTCTGGGTGCTCGGACGTTTCGACCGTGCCTGGGGACCGGCACGGGGAGTCTTCGGTAAGGTTCGCTACATGAGCTCGAAGAACACCCGGCGCAAGCTCAGGCTCGGCGCTTATCTGGATCGTTGGAGCGGGAGAGCGAGCTGATTCCATGAGACCGGCATTCGAGCCCACCCTGCGCCTTGGCATCAGCTCCTGTCTGATGGGGGAAGAAGTGCGCTGGAATGGAGGGCACAAGCGTGACCGCTTCCTGATCGGACTGCTCAGCGATCACGTCGAGTGGTTCCCGCTGTGCCCCGAGGTCGAGATCGGGCTCGGCACGCCGCGCGAAACCATCCATCTGATCGGCTCGGTCGACCGACCACGGCTTGTGGGCCGGCAGTCCGGCGACGACCACACAGAGACGATGCAGGCTTGGGCTCGGGACCGCCTGGAGGAGATCGCCGGCTGGAATCTGCACGGGTTCATCCTCAAGCGTGCATCGCCGAGCTGCGGCCTGTTCCGGGTCAAGGTGCAGAACGACAAGGGAATGCCGGAGCACACCGGACGCGGCATCTTCGCTCGGGAGCTGGCAGAGCGATTCCCGCTGCTTCCTCTCGAGGAGGAGGGGCGCCTCACCGACCTCGGCCTGCGCGAGAACTTCATCGAGCGGGTCTTCGTCTACGAGCGCTGGCAGCGGCTGTTGCGGGACAACCCGACACCGTCGGGGCTGGTCGACTTCCACACGCGGCACAAGATGACCGTCATGGCGCATAGTCCGGAGATCTACCGCGAGCTGGGTCAGATCGTCGCTGCCGGGAAGACGCCCTGGCCACAGCTCGCAGCGACCTACTCAGAGCGCCTCTTCGCCGCCCTCGCGGTGCAGGCTACGCGCGGACGCCATCGCAACGTTCTACATCACCTGATGGGCTTCATCAAGAACGAGATCACGGCTCAGGACAAGCGCGAACTCCTCGAGGCTATTGACGACTACGCTGCGGGCCTCACGCCGCTGCTCGTGCCGCTGACTCTGCTGAAGCATCACTTCCGGCGCCATGCAACTCCAGGTTGGGTCGGCCAACAGCTCTACCTGGATCCCTACCCGAAGGAGATGATGCTCCGCAGCCACGCCTAGCCCTGGGGAGTCCCCGGGAGCAGTCGACCCTGCCCGCCAGGCGCCCCTCCATATGTGTTGACCCGGCAATGTTCGGCCTGGTCGGAGGACCCCTGGCCTTCTTCGGAGGTGAGCGTTTGGGCGCGGCGACTCTCGGTGAGCCGATGTTCTTGTCTCTCGCGGCCGTGGCCGTGTCCTGGTCTGTCGCTCTGCCTTTGCTCGTCGCGGTGTCTGATCGACTCGGCGAGAGTGGTCGATACCGGCTCTGGTTCAGCGCGGGCGGCGTGGAGCCCCACCACCTCTAGGCATTACTCTGTGGCGCTTGCAGCTCGGTGCGGAGCCAGGCCTTGCTCTTCATCCAGTCCCGCTGCACGGTTCGCAGCGAGAGCTCCAACGCATCGGCGGTCTCCTGCTCGGTGAGGCCGACAAAGAACCGGCACTCGAACACACGGGTCAGCCGTTCGTTGAGTTCGGTCAGGCGTTCGAGCGCGCGGTTGATGGCGAGCACCTGCTCTGCCTGTTCGGCCACCGGGGCCTGGACGCGATCGAGGGTCAATGGCACTTTGCCCCCGCCTCTCTTGTCGGCGTTGCGCTGGCGGGCGAAATCGACGATGACCTGGCGCATGACCCGGGCGGACAGGGCGAAGAAGTGGGCTCGACTGGTCGCGCTGCCACGCGTCTGATCGACGAGCTTCAGGTAGGCCTCATGAACGAGTGCTGTCGTGTCGAGGGTCGAGCCTCGACGATGACGCGCCAGCTGTCGGTGTGCGATTCGGCGCAGCTGTTGGTAGACCAGCGGCATCAGCTCGTCGAAGGCGCCCGGCGTGCCTCCGCGGTAGGCGACCAGCAGGTCTGTAATGTCTTCCGTCACGTCGGTGCTCCCGGGCAGCAAGAGTGATCGGGACAAGGTATCAGGTCGATGGTTGAATGATGGGGCCGAGCTTGGCGGGCTCGGGGGGCGGACTGCGTACTTGCTTACGGAGGGTCGTTGTGGCCGGCTTGCGGCCGGCAGGTCCCTCCGAAGGCTGTCGTCTAGGATGGTGCTCAAACAGGAGGTCAGAATATGAAAGCAGTCTGTTCGAAGGGCTTCTTCGTCCTGGTCGCTGTGGGGGCTGTCGCACTGCTGTTTCCCGCCGGGTCGGCGGCGCAGTGGTCGAAGGAGCCCGGCGACACGGTACGCAATGACTTCGGGCCGGTGCGCTCCGACCGGAAACCGCACAAGATCTGCCGCGGCGCCTGCGGCCCGGGCTGTCCTTCGACGTGCGAGGAGTCGGTCCACTACGAGTGTCGCGGGACGACGCAGCTCACGAGGGTGCGGGTCTATGACTGCGGTTCGCACCAGGGTTGTCGCGAGCACGACGATTGCCTGGATGCCTGTACGGCCGGTGGCACAGAGTCCGATTGCGATGCCGTGTGTCATCAGGAGGCGATCGCCAACTACGGTCTGGAGAACTCGGTGTCCTGGTTGGCCGGGCACGGCCCGTATGACGGGCCACCGATCACCTTCGAGTACTCGCGCGATCAGCCGGGCGCTTCGGAGGCCGCCTACCGCTGCCCGGAAGGATCCACTCGCGACTGTGGTGACGGAGCCGCCGGCTGTGTAGCTGCCGGAGGAGTCGAGGTCGCGCCGATCTTCGATGCCTACCCGGACGTCGACGCCGGCAGCATGCTCGTCTCCAACCTGCGCTCGGGGCCACTGTGTGATGAGGGCATCTGCGAGCAGGACCACGTCATCCGGGTCACCGGCGAGGAAGCGTGTGAGCGTGGGAGCTGCACCCGTTTCGGAATCGAGTTCGACTATGTGAACGCCGATCCCTCCACGCCCCTCGAGTGCGCGTCGAGCGACGCTGGTGGCGGGGACGACTACCTCAGCAGCTTCTTCGCACAGGGGCTCGCCTCGGTACCGACCCAGGACGACTCCGGCGACAAGAGCGGGGACGAAGCCGGCGACGGGTTGTCCCAGCTCCTGGGAGCCTTCAGTCAGGTGATGAAGGCGGCACAATCAGGCGAGGCGATCAGCATCGCGCCACTGGGAGAGGACGGCAAGCCCGTCGAGTCCGAGCGTGTCCACCTGCAGAGCGGTCCGGCCCCAGTGCCGAGCCGGGTCGATCTGCCGGCTGCAGCGGGCCATATGGTCGTGCCCATGTATCAGCTCGCGGAGAGCGAGAGCGAGACGCTGATCCGGGAGATCCGCTGCAGCCACAGGGGCGTCCCGGTGCTGGAAACGGCGTTCGAGCTGCGGAGAGAATCCGGACGATGACGCGCGTCGCGCGCTCAGTCCGTCAGGCATCGCAATCCTGCACGACGGGCCGGATTGCCATCGGAAGAGGAGATTCGAGGATGAGAGTGTGGATGGTAGCGCTGGCCCTGACGACCCTGGCATGTGGCGGACAGGAGGCGATGTCGCAGGACGCGGCATCGGCCGAGAAGGTGGCAGAACAGGCGGTGGCGGCGATCCTGGCGGGCGATAAGGAAACGCAGGCCCCGGCCGTGTGCGACATGCTGAGGTCGGGCATCGTGAGCGACGTGTTCGGCGTCGATGATTCGCTCGTCACCTACAGGCCGGGAGCGAAGTTCATCCCCCACCCGCTGTGCACGGCGAGATGGGACTATCCGAACAAGGCGGAGCTCGAGGCGGCCTGCAAGGAAGAGATGACAGCTCACACGCAGCGGCGTGTAGCGGCGGTGCTGGCCAGGGAGGACTTCGACGAGGAGATGCCGGGGTGCATCTACTTGGATCACGCTACGGAGGTGAGTCTGACGATCACCAACATGTCGTTCGATTCGGACGCCGCCGCGGTGGAGAGCCTGGAGAGCAGCGTCGCTCAACTCGAGAAGGGCCTCACCATCACCGTCCAGGGCAAGGAGCGCACGACGCAGGTCGACTTCGACGATTGGATGGATGGCGTGGGCGACAAGGCGGCCTGGGCCCCGAAGCACAGCGAGCTCTCCGTTGCGGCAGATGGAGTGCGGTTCGCGGTGGCCGTTCGCGGCACCGGAGACAAGTCGACGAATCAGGAGTTGGCGATCGAAGTCGCGCGGAGGGTCGAGGACAGGCTCTGACGGGCCACCAGGATCCAGCCCGTGCCATCGCTTAGGCTCCAGAGGGCGTCGGTGCACACTGGTCTAGGGTGGCGCGGACGAGGAATCTGGCCGTCACGGTGAGATCTTCGAGTGCCTTGTTCGCGGGCACCGCCGCGCGGTGTTGGCGGGGTTGGCGGACTCGTTCCGTACTAGTCTGCGATGGGAGCCTCCATGCCGACCTCACGCGAGTATCCGACCGCAATGGCGATCCTTGCCCTGTTGGCAACGGCCGCCCTGTCATTCTCCATGCCTGCCGCTGCCGGCACGCCGCAGGACGAGATCAACGCGGTGATCCGCAAGGCGTCGCTCGAAGAGGAGCCGAACCCGGTGGTGCTCGAACTGCTGCTGGCTCACGATCTTCATCGGCTATCCGACGCGCAGCGCACTCGCGCCGAGCAACAAGTGATCGACGGGTTGCGCGATCGTGCCATGGTCACTGCCTTCGACTCGCTGGGCGCCATGATGGGCTCGATGCCGGAGGTCATGAAGGCGCAGTTCAAACCCAAGAACATGCTGCGCAATGCCTTGGGAGGCAGCGGCGGCGGTCAGGGCGAGGCGACTGAGATCCTGAGCGAAGCGATCGTCGGTCCCTGGGTGCGCGGGTTGGCCGCCGCCGGCACTCTGGCCAAGGCCGGCTATGAAAGCGATGCGTCCAAGTTCTACCAACGCTGTCTCGGCGAGCCGATGCTCGCCGGTTCGAGTGGCGACGACTCGCTCGGATCGGACTTCGGGGGGTGGGTGCGAGCCCGTTGTCAGAAGGAGCTCCTGGGTCTCGGGGTCGAGGTCGCTGGCCCGGTGTTTTCCGACCTCGCGGCCGGCAACAGCGGCAGCGGCCTGGCTCAAACCGAGGAGTCGGCGCCGGTCGCTCGGGCGGCCGGGCTCGCGGGCTTCGGCGCGCTGCTCGAGCAAGGGAAACTCGAAGTCGAGCAGCGCAAGGCCGTGGTCGACGCGGCGCTCGCCGTCCTCGACCAGCCGAAGAAGAAGCTCGACGGCGCGCTCGCCTCCGCCGCCGCCGACGTGCTGGGGAACACCGGGGTGCCGGAAGCGCGCGATGCTTTGCTCAAACTGGCCGGCGAAGCCAAGAGCGGGCGCTTCAAGCTGGGCCGCGCCTCCGAGCTCGAGGGTGCTGCTCGTTCGGCGAAGCTGGCGCTGGCCCGCGGTTTCGACCACCGCCAGTCGCTGGACCAACTGAAGAACGAGCTCCTGGGCGGCAAGGGCGACAACCCTTGGGAGGCCTTCGAAACGCTTCTCGACGTCGAGGAGCCGGAGGCGTTGACTTGGGCCCGGCAGCAGTTCGAGTTGATGAAGACCCAGGACCCTGCGACCTGGGCCGAGCCGCTGATCGAGCGACTTGGCCTCGAGGGTGGCCCGCTCTCCCTCGAGACGCTGCACGACGCCGAGCCGGTCACGGGGCCCACGGACGACTACGTACAGGCGAAGCTCGCCATTACCCTCTTCGAGAACGGCGAACGCGAGCGCTTGCCGGCTCTCGCCGCGGCGATCGAGCGCGAGAGCTGGAACCTCGGTGGCAGCGCCGTGCGGCAGGGAGCACGGCTACTGAAGCCACTGGCCAAGGTGGTGGCGCGCCAGGCGCTGGGGCTGCCGGTACCCCAGGGGCCGTCGGACCAGCTGCTGGTCGACTTCGCCTTCGGGGCCGCGGACCAGCATGGCCGTCAGCAGGAGGCCGAAGCCGTGGCCGTGCGCAAGATGCGAATGCGTGTGGCAACTGCGCTCAGCACCTGGGACGACCCGCGGGCTGTGCCTCTGATCGAGAGGCTGATGACGCTGGGCGACGAGGCCGTGCGGATCGGCGCGGCGCGGGCGCTGATCGGGCAGACTTCCGCGGCGACAGTCCCCGTCTTGCTGGCCGCGATCGACCTCGACTACGGCGTTGATGGCGAGGAACCCAGAGCGCCGGAGATCCAGGCTGCGCTCTTACTCCACGCCGGACGGGCTTTCCGTGCCGACCCCCGAGTCTCGGCGATGCTCGCCGGTTTTGAGCGCTTCGAGTACGACTCCGTCCGGTTCGTCGCCGCAGCGATGGCCATGCCGGCACCGGGAGCGGCTTCAGAGGCAGGCCGGGGTGGAAGATGAACAACCGAGTGGACGATCCTCGTTTCGACCAGCGCAGCTGCGCGACGGGGCCGAGGGCTGTGCAGCGAGGAGGAGACAGGATGACCAGTGGAACGCGACGAGAAATGACCAGGTGGTTGGGCTGCAAGTGCCATACCCGGGCAACGCTTCGGAGTCTCGCTCGCTTGGCGATCGCGGCTCGGTTGGGGGTCGCCTTGGTGATGTTGAGTGCACTCGCCGCACCCGCGAGGGCGCTGCCCCTTGAAGGCTCCGACTGCTTCGTTCATCCGCGTGACCGCATCCTGTTGGAGCTACCGGCCGGCCAGGACGAGATTGAGACAACGCTGTCCATGCAATGGGACCTCGAGTTCGGCAGGGCTGGTATTAGCGCTCTCCCTGCCAGCTGCCGGGCAGTCTTCATAGGGTTGCTGGACTCCGCAGGGGGTTGGATCCTCGAGCCGGCGGATGAGGGGCCGGTCGCGGTGGGCCCGGCATTCACGGACCTCTTCCCCATCGACCTCAGGACGGACGGGCGAGGGTTGTTCGAAGTCATGGTGATTCTGACCGAGAAGAGGATAAGGATCGCGGATCTCGGTGGTGGTCCGCTGGACGTGTCGGCCGCCCACGGCCATCTGGTGAACAGCGCCACCCTGCCTACCGTCCTCTTTGACGGTAGGCATCCCGATCAGGCGGACTACCCACATTGGGCGTATAGAGAGACCTTCACAGGAAGCGGACGAACCGTGTCCATGACCTCCACGTGGTCCCGCACGGCCGAGTACTCGGCCACCCGCAGTTGCGTAGTGGAACGCGAAATGGAGATGCGAGTCATTCTGCGCCGCGTGACCGACCGCTGCTACATGCGCGCTACCGTCGTCGGAGGGCACGGCGCAGGCACCTATTCGGGAGACGTCGCGGTGCTGGGCAACCCGACGGGAGTGAGTGACAGTACTCTGGACATGTGGTTCGGTAGCCCCGAGGAGAACACCGATGATCGAATGTTCCAGGCCCTGAATGACGTGATGAACTCGGAGGCCGGCCAGGAGGCCATGGAGGGGATGACCGAAGAACAGATGGAGCAGCTGCAAGAACTCTATCGAAACATGGGCACCCCGCAACTGGAAGATCCGATCCGGGAAGTGCGCGAGATGCTGGTGCTCACCCTCGAGGACGTCAGGTTCAAAGCGGCACCTCCGGACTCCTCCTTGGAGGCCCTCGTGGGGATGGCCGGTCACTTTGTTCTGTCGGCGCAGATCGCTGGTGGAATACCCGAAGGACACGACCTCGCCGTCGAGTCATGGACTCCGCCGGTCGAGAACGTCGGTGTGAAGGGCCCAGGCCTCGGACTCGCGAGCACTGACACCTCATGCGGCAGGCCGAGCGATGATCCGCTACTCGTGATCGGTAGGTGTGACTACAACGACGAAGAGAATTCGCTTGCACTCAACGACATGGGTGCCCTCTGCGGCGACATTCATGCCACGGTCTACAACGAGCAGTGCGAGGAACTCACGGTTGACGCCAGCTTTCTAGCCGGTCGCAGCATCGAACAGTGCATCCGGTGAGTCCGCCTCAGTGAAGATCGGCCCGCAGCCGGGCCGCCCGTTCGAGGCGGAAGTCGTCGGGGGGCAAGGCTTCCGCCAGCGCTCGCCGGATCGCGGACTGCTGTTCCGGGTCGGAGCGTCCTGACCCGCCCATCTGCACCAGCAGGGCCAGCTCCAGCTCGACCTCGGCGACTTGCCACCGGCCGGCGGCGAACTTGGCTTGTCGCAAAGCCAGCACTTCCGAGAGCACGGCTTCGGCCTCTTCCAGGGCGGCTGGGTCGCCGCGGTCGACCTGAAGCCGCCCCAGCGCCAACAGAGTGTCGTCGATCGACATCGGACCGCGTTCGGGATCGCGCTGCACGGCGAGCGCGGCGCGCAGTGCCGACTCGCCTTCTTCGACCGCATCGGCTTGCGCGAGGGTCATGCCGAGCAGCGCCCGGGCCCGCGCCGTGGCCTGGTGCTCGGCGCCGAGAAGGGCTTCGAAGCGCTCGAGAGCGCTGCGATAGATCGTTTCAGCCTCCCCGAGGCGGCCGAGCTCGCGATTCAGGGTCGCCAGATTGATCTCGGCACCGATGCGGGCGAAGTCCTCCGGCGGGCTGACGCGGCGAGCGATTTCAGCCGCCCTTTCCACGTAGGGCTGAGCCGCCACAAAGTCCCCGAGCCTGACGAGCATCGACCCCACGTTCGAGAGGGGCGGCACGAGCTCCGTCTCGTGGATGCCGGGTCGATTCTCGAACGCTTGGAGGGCCTGGCGAAGGTAGACCACCGCTTCTTCGTGCCGTCCCGCCTCGCCGAGCCGCAGGCCCATGTTGTTGCGCAGTGTTTCGGTGTAGGGGTGGCCTGCGCCCAGGGTCTCTTCGGCCATCTCCAGGCCCTGGCGCTGGACTTCGAGGCTCTCCTCGTCGCGGCCGAGGTTGGCGAGAGCGATCGACAGCTCACCCAGGGCGAGGGCCAGTTCCGAACTGGGGCCATTTTCTTTGGCCCGGCGGATGGCGACGATTCGCCTGAAGAGCGCCTCCTGCTCGGCGTAGTCCGAGTTTGCTCCGCGCAGCTTGCCTAGGGCGAACAGGGAGTCCAGGGTGGCGGGGGAGTCTCGGCCGTGGCGCGCCTCGTCGCTGGCCGCGGCCTCTTCGACCAGGGGCCGTGCTTCCTCGAGTCGGCCCGCCGTGCGCAGCGCGTCTCCCAGGCGGATCATCGATTCAGTGGTCCGGGGTGCAGTGGGGCCGAGGAGTCGCCGGCGCCCCGCGACGACCTCTTCGAGGACCGGGATCGCCTTGTCAGCATGGCCGAGCCCCGTGTAGGCCTGACCGAGGACGTGCAGCAGGTCCAGACGGATCTCCGGATCGCCCGCCAGTTCGTTTCGCACCCTGTCGACTCCGCGATCGATCAGATCGAGGACCGTCACTTCGCCGCTGGTGGTGGCCCAGGGGTCGGCGTCGATGAAGAGCCCGGAGAGCAGACCCGCGACCCGACCGGACCGCTCGGCTTCCGTCCGGGCGCGCTCTGCCTGCCAGAGAGCGACTGCCAGGGCCGTGGTCAGGGCGACGGCTGCAGCGACCGAGGCGAAGAACCCGACTCGGTGACGGGAGACGAACTTCCTGAGCCGGTAGGCGACGGTGGGCTCGCTGGCCGTGACCGGCTCTCCGGCGAGGAAGCGGCCGAGATCCGCGGCGAAGGCCGAGGCCGTGGCGTAGCGGTCTTCGATCTCGGGTGCCAGGGCCTTGGCCAGAATGCGGTCGAGATCACCGACCAGCCGCCGACTCCAGGGAACGGGCTTGTGCTCGGTGCCCCCAGCTGCAGCGCGGCTGGCGAGCAGCGGCTTGCGCTCTTCGCCCACTTGCGGCCGCCGCCCCGCGATCAGGCGATAGAGCACGACGCCCAGCGAATAGACGTCGGTGGCCGTCGACACCGGCTGGTTGGCCAGTTGTTCGGGCGAGGCGTAGGACTCGGTGCGGGGCTGAAAGCGCGTCGGCTCAGTGGCGTCGGGATCGTCCTCGGTGAGCTTGGCGACGCCGAAGTCGAGCAGCTTCGTCGAGCCGTCGGAGGTCACAAGGATGTTCGCAGGCTTGAGGTCGCGGTGGATCACGAGGTTCTGATGGGCGTACTGCACACCGTCGCACACGCCGAGGAAGAGGCGTAGCCGCTCGTCCAGGCCGAGGGCATGCCCATCGCAGTAGATGTCGATCGCCTCGCCTTCCACCAGCTCCATGACCAGGTAGGGGTAACCCTCGTCGGTCACTCCGCCGTCGAGCAGGCGCGCGATATTGGGATGCTCGAGGCGGGCCAGGACCTGGCGCTCGAGCCGGAAGCGCCGCTCCATCTCCTCGGTCTCGAGCCCGCGCGGCATCAGCTTCACGGCGACCCGCTTCTCGAACTCGTCGTCGGCGCGCTCGGCGAGATAGACGACGCCCATTCCACCCCTCCCCAGCACTCTGTCCAGGCGGTAGGGTCCCAGCTGGTTCCCGGAGCGGTCGCGGGCAGCGTCCTCCGTAGCGCCTTCGACGAGGTCCGGGAAGCTCGCGGCCGCGGATGTTCCGAGGGCGTCGTCCTCCTCCATGGCCGCGAGCAGGCGCTGTGCCTCGCTGGCAATCTCGGGCTCGGTGGCGGACGCGCGGCTTAGCGCTGCCTGACGCTTGCCGGGTTCGAGGTCGAGCAGTTCGTCGACCAGCGCCTCTATGCGTTGCCAGCGTAGCGGGTTCGCCCTAGAGTCGTGCATCGCGTAAAATTAGCAGACCCGAGGCCACGGAGTGCGAGCCCTGGAGGCAGGAACAGGGGCGAGGATGGCGGATGTTCGCCTTGCAATCCGTACCGAGGTTGACAGCGGGCATCCCGCCGGCGGTCGCGAGGACCAGGAGGATTCAGAGATGAGACAGAGATCGATGGCAGGGAAGTGGAGCGCAATGGCCGCTGCGTGGCTCGTGGTCGTGGCCCCTGTGAGCGCCGGCAAGTACATCGAGCAGACGGTGTCGAGTTCGCAAGGCGGGATGAACATGGAAGTGCGGGCCTGGACGGATGGGGAGAACGGCAAGGTCGAGTTCACGCGGAGCGACAGCGATCTCATTCCGGCCGGCTCGTACTTGCTGACGAGCGACGGCGGTCAGACAGTTCACCTGATCGACCCGGCTGCGCAGACCTTCTCCGTCTGGGACATGGAAGCCCTCTTCGCGAGCCTCGGCCAGGCTCTCAAGGGCGCCGAAGGCGTCATCGATCTGGACTTCAACGACGTGCATTCGGAGGATCTGGGCAGCGAGCCGGGCGGCGAGATGCTGGGATTCGACACCACCAAGGAATCCTGGAGTACCGGATACACGATGGACATGAAGGTCGTCTTCATGAAACAGAGCCAGCGGTTGGAGGCGACAACCGAAGCCTGGATCACCGACGAGATCGACAACCCCACGCTCGGCATCTGGTTCGCCGTCAAGCCGCCGACCACGGGCGATCCAGACCTCGATCAGATCCTCACCCAGAACATGGAGAGGATCGACGGAACGCCACTGAAGATCGTCCAACAGTCCACAATGACTGATGTGAAGAAGAAGAAGAAAAAGGCAGCAGGTCGAGGTGCGGGCGGTAGGACCACGACTACGACCATGGAGGTGACGGCGTTTCGCGAGGAGTCGGTGGATATGGCCGTCTTCGCCATGCCGGAGGGGTACACGGAGACGCCTTTGATCCCGCAGCTGTCCGGCGCGGCGGGGCAGAACGATGAGCAGGGCGGGGCGCTCGAGGGGCTGAGCGGCATGTTCGGGCGCAAGAAGAAGAACGACGGCTGAGCTGGCCCCAGGTCTCGACCCCCTCGAAGTTCTGACGCCGCCAGGTCAGCCCCTGATCGCCCCCTCGGTCGCCAAGGAGCGCGGGGTCGACTCGAGGAGACAGGATCTCCTCGACCGTGGCGCACCCCTCGCTCAGAGGCGCCAACCTTCTCTCCTGGATTTGCGTAGGACTTTGAAGGGGAAAACCTCGAGGGGGTACGATCCGAGAATGGGCAACAAGAACAGGTCAGATGGTCGTTATGGTGCGGTAGTGCCTTCTCCGAGAGCTGCGATCGTCCCCGTTCGCATCGGCGGCTCCGGCACAGGAGAGCACTCCGTCAGGATCCGGGTGCGACGGTTGGCTGCCACCCTGGCAGTGCTCTTTTCGTTGACCGCGATCGCGGAGTCGCCGAGGCCTGCGACCGCTGAAGAGGGTCTCTTTGCTTTCTCTTTTCAGGAGGTTGCCGAGGATGTCTGGGTCGGCGTCAGGCCGGACAGCCCCCGTTTTCCCGTCATGGGCAATACGACGTTCGTCATCAGCGACGAAGGCGTGGTCGTGTTCGACGGTGGTGGCGCTCCCGCGATGGCGGAGCAGGTCATTGAGAAGATCCGATCGCTGACGACCCAGCCCGTAACGCACGTCGTTATCAGCCATTGGCACGGCGATCACAACTTTGGGGTCTACCGCTTCGCCGAGGAGTTCGCGGGCGTTCAGTTCGTGGCGCATCGTTTCACCAGCGAGGTCCTGGACAGTCCGAGAGCTTCCTACATAGACGATGCGGCCTCCTTCAGAGAGAAACAACTGAAGGGGATTCAGTCCATGATCGCGGCGGGCGAGGATCGGAGAGGCCGGGCGGTCGAGGGTTCGCGATTGGAGATCTTCGAACGCATCGTCGCTGACGCGGATGCGATCGACGCCGAGTACCAGCGCTTGAGGATCACACCGCCCACTCTCATCGTAGACGGTAACTACACGATTCAGTCGGGCGAGCGCAGAATCGAGTTGCTCCACCTGGGGCAGGCCAACACCGAGGGCGATCTTGCAATGTGGCTCCCGGACGAGCGAGTTGTCGCGGCGGGAGACATAGTGGTCTCGCCGACTCCCTACGCCTTCAACGTGCCGCCCAGAGCCTGGGCCGAGACGCTCAGGGCGCTCAATCGACTCGACTACCGAGTGCTGGTGCCTGGGCACGGACCCGTTCAGAGCGATACGAGCTACGTCGATCTTCTGATCGAAGCTGCTCAGTCGATCGCGGATCAGCGGGACGACCTGCTCGCCTCGGGCATGGAGGGGGAAGAGCTCGAGGCGGCGCTGGATTTTTCCCGCTTCGAGGAGCGCTTCACCCATGGAGATCCATACATTGCAGAGGCTTACCTGGCCTGGTTCGAGCGCCCGTTTCGCAAAGCTGCGACGAAGGCTCTGACGGGCGGGCCGATGGTCGAGATCGACCGACCGGCGGTGATCCCGTTCGACGATGAGCGATGGCAGATCGAGGGAGCCGAGGCGACGCAACTCTCCTACCTCGGCCGGAGCGCACTCAAGCTGCAGGGCGGCTCAGCCGTGCTGGCGGACCTTGAGATCAGAAACGGCTTGGTGGAATTCGATCTCGCCGTGGGCGAGGATCGTGGCTTCGCCGGCCTCATGTTCCACTTGCAGGATGGCAGTAACTACGAGCACTTCTACATCCGACCCCATCAGTCCGGTATGCCGGATGCCAATCAGTACACCCCTGTCTTCAACGGGATCAGTGCCTGGCAATTGCTTCATGGTGACGGCTACGGCACGCCGGTCGACTATCGGTTCGATGAATGGATGCACGTGAAGGTGGTCTTCGCCGGTTCGCGGGCCGACGTCTACATCGACTCCGACGAGCCGGTGCTGAGAGTGACGGATCTTAAACGGGGCGACGGTACGGGGCTCGTGGGAGTCAGCGCGGCCGACTTTGCGCCGGCCTGGTTCGCGAACTTCAAGGTGACCGAACTCGCAAACGCCTACGTCCTGCCGAGAGACGCCAAGCCGGCGGAGGCCGTACCCGAGGGCCGTGTCCGAGCGTGGCAGGTCTCGGACCCCTTCGACCTTGGAGTGCTCGTGGAGTCCCCGCTGTTGACGCCGGAGATCACGGAGTCTCGCCAGTGGACCGGGGTCTCTACCGATGAGAGCGGGATCATGAATCTCGCGGCCGTGCCCGCAGACGGCATGGCGGGCAGGACCAGGTTTGCGCGTCTCATGATCCGGTCCGAGGCTGCCCAGACCAAGCTGCTGACCCTCGGCTACAGCGATGTGGCGAGGGTTTTCCTCAACGGTTCATTGCTGTACGTCGGAGACAACACCTACCGCTCCAGGGACTACCGATACCTGGGCACGATCGGTCTCTTCGACACCGTAGCGCTGCGCCTCGACGCCGGCGAGAACGAGGTGTTGATCGCTGCGACCGAGGCCTTCGGAGGTTGGGGCGTCCTGGCCGAGTTCGGCGATCTCGAAGGCATACAGATCGGGGAGGCGCCCTAGTGGGAGACGCGCGTCCCGGGTCCAGGCCCTACTCGGTCTCTGCCGTCATGTTCACGATCCTCTTCGGCCTTCTGCTCCTGTGCCCTCTGACCGCCGTGGCGGCATCTGAGGACGAGCCGCTCCCGTTCCATCTGCCGACCCCGGAGGGCTGGAGGACGGAGACCATTCCGTTTCCGCTCGAGTTCGCTCCCGATCTTGCCTACGAGGGCCTGGAGGAGCTGCGTTTCTCGCCGGGTATGTTCGAGGAGGGGCATGACGAGTTCTGGACCTACTCATTCGTCTGGTGGTTGCGGCAGACGGATCGTCCCGATATTGCGGCGTTCGGAGGGGAGCTCGAAGCGTACTTCCGGGGACTGGCCGTCGCAGTCTCGAAGGCGCGTGAGTTCGCGTTCGAGACGCTGGAGGTCGAGGTTCGGATCGACCCGGGAGAGGGCGGAGCATTCACGGGTTCCGCCGTGGTGCCGGATGCCTTCGTGACGCGCGGGATGGTGGAGTTGAACATCGAGGGTAGCGTCCGAGCTTGCGGCGGCGATGAGTGGGCGGTCCTCTTCGCTCTCTCGCCTCAACCGCGCGGGCATGCCGCCTGGGAGACCTTGCGAGGCCTCGTCGGAGGGTTCGAGTGTCCGGCGGCGCGCTAACCGTTGCCCCGTCAGCGCCTCTGGACTGAGTCTCGGGCTCTTGGGAGTTGGCCTGCCCAGAGACGAGTCCTCGACTACTCGGCGCTTGCTTCCTCGACAACCACACCGCGCTGGATCACCCGCACGATCTTCTGGGTGTTGCCGATGTCTTCGATGGGAGATGCTCCGAGCAGGACGAGATTCGCTTCGTCGCCTGTCGCGACGCCGAAGTCCCGACCGAGAAACTCGCCGGGCTCGACGGTTGCCGCGGCCAGCGCCTGCCAGGGCGTCAGACCCGCCTGGACCATCTTGTTGAGTTCGCGGTGCATGGAGAAGCCCTGGATCGTGCCGTAGTTGCCCGAGTCCGTGCCGGTCAGCATGACGACACCGGCATCGGAGAGGGCCTTGACCGCGGCCAGGACGCCGGCTTCTCTCGCCTCGGCACCTTCGGCGTGTGCTCGTGCCCTCTCCGAGGGCTCGTAGTCGCGGTAGGCGGCTCGCACGGTCTCCGGGGTCAGAGCCCTGGCGAGCGGGCTGTCGAGGGAGCTCGGCTCGGCTACGAAATGACGGAAGTCGGTCTCCACCGCCAGAGTCGGAATGTGGCGGACCCCGTGCTCTGCCATCAGACTGCCGAGTCCTGCAGGAACTGGCCCCTCGGGCACGTGGGTGACCGCGCTGGCGCCGACCTCGGTCGCGTCGCGAACGTCCTGCCAGCTCCCGACGTGAATCACGGTCTTGATGCCATGTCTGGTGGCCGTCTCCACGGCCGCCGCCAACGTCTCCCTGTCCACCGACGGCATGCGCCCGGTGGGGGAGTAGACAATCTTGACAACGTCGGGTGCCTTGAGTGCCAGATCGTCCACCACGCTGCGAGCCTCGTCTGGACTGTCCATCGTGCGGGTCTTGACACCGTACTCGGTGCAGTGGCCCTCGGTTGCGGTCAGGCAGGACAGGCTGGCGAACAGATCAGCCCCGCCAACCTCGCCGGCACGCTGGCTTTCACGCAACGCGAAGAGGGCGTCCTCGTCGCCGAAGAGGTCGAGGAAAGCCGTCACGCCGGCCGTCAACATGCGCTCGGCGATCGCTGCCGTCCCTGGGGAATCGAAGGTGTTGCCAGGTGCCATGTTGCCGTAGGCGTGGGTATGAAGGTCGACGAGGCCCGGGATGACCCATTGGCCCGAGGCGTCGAGCGTGGTGCCCTCGAAGTCCGCCGGGGGAGCGGAGGGCTCGCCGGCGATGCGGCCGTCGAGAATCAGCAGATTGGCGTGGCGGATCTCCTGTTTCGCCGGATCGACGATCTGGACGTCGGCGAGGAAGAGGTCTTGCGCGCTGACTGGCGCTGCGAGTGAGCCGAGGAGGAGGGCGAGAACGATCAGGCCTGGCGTCTTGCTGCGTGGAGTTGTCTGCATAGTGGTGCGAGGATAACGGAAGGGCCGGAGGCCAATTGGTGTGGACCAAGTGACAGGGCGATCCCGCGAATCGGACGACGAGTGCCCCTCCGGCAGGCTCATCGGGAGGCGCAAAGCCCTGATCTGGGGCCGGGTCGGCGACTTACTGGTAGTAGCGCGGCGCCAGCTCGAGAGTCTCGAAGTGGGCGAGTTCGTGTTCGATCCAGAAGTCGGCGCCGGTTTCCTCTACGAAAGCCTCGATCCGATCCATCGACGCCAGGGTCATCTCGGCGTCGACGTTGAACGTCGGTACGCGCCTCTGCTCGCGACTGATTCGCAGATGGTAGAGGTCGCCCGAGAGCACGACCGGGCCGGTCTCATCCAGATCGACGTAGAGCACCTGGTGTCCTGGCGTGTGGCCTGGCGCCGACAAGATGCGCACACGTCCGTCGCCGAAGACGTCGTGATCCTCGCCGAGGAACTCCCGCGGGAAACCGCGGAGCCCGCCGTAGATCGTGGGGTCCATGCCGGGCACCGTCACCTCATCGGCGAAGGCAGCGTCATACTCTGCCTGATGAATGAGAAGAGTGCCCGACGTCAGTTCGTTGGCAACGCCGATGTGATCGAAGTGGAAGTGTGAGAAAGCCAGGTAGTCGAACGAGCCCATGTCGAGATCGAGGGCGCCCAGCTGGGCGGCGAGGGTTCGGTCCAGGCGCATCTGCATGCCCTCTCCCTGCCACCCCTCGGCTTCGGCCGTCAGTGAGGGTAGTCCGCCGTCCCAGAGCAGTCGCCCCTGCTCGTGCTCGACGACGTAGCAGGGCACGCTGAACTCGCGCACGTCGCTCTCGTCGTCGGCTACCGAAAAGGCCTCCAGGGTGTCGAAACGAATCCGGCCGCAGTCAAAGACGTAGAGCTTGACCGCAGGGTCCGGAGTGGGCGTGGGCGTGGCTGGCTCCAGGGGTGTGGAGTCACCGCATCCGATGAGAGCGAGGCCGAGGACGAGCGCCGGGATCGGGCTTCGAGACATGTTTTTTCCCTCCAGGAGCTGGACACCGGGATCCTCTCCCGCTGACCATTGAGCACTGGCTCGAGTGTCGGGTCAGGGTGTGTCGGTACGCCGAGCAAGGATAGCAGCGGTGCTGCTCGAGGCAGTCGTGGGCGTCAGTGGCGCGAGATTTCGCACTTGGCGATCGCTTCAAGGGTGAGCAGGCGCACAATAGTGCGCTTTCGGTGGGTTTCATCCGCTCTGGAGACGGGCACAGAACTTGCTATTCTGTTCAGGTACGAGCCCGCTCCGGGATGGCAGACTGCCAACGGTCGGGCGGACGTACCCAGATCCAAGGGGGGTGTTGATGAAGAACCTGCAGCGATATTCAGGGGCGGCCCTGCCGTTGAAGTGGGGCCTGTTGGCGATCGTAGTGCTTTGGTCCGCGAACAGCCTGCCGGCCGACGACTTGACAGGCGCCGAGCGCTTTCTTTGTGCCGCGGCCGAAACCTCACAGTGCTTCTCGGAAGGGGACTGCGTCAGCGCTCCCCCGTGGCAGCTGAACATTCCCCAATTCATCGAGGTGGACCTGGCGGCGAAGACCCTCGCTACGACCGAGGCCAGCGGCGAGAACCGTTCCACCCCGATCAAGAACCTCGAGCGCGAGGACGGTTACATCTACCTGCAGGGCGTCGAGCGACAGCGCGCCTACAGCTTCGTCATCTCCGAGGGAGATGGCTTCGCTTCCGTTGCGGTGGCGCGCGACGGCCTTGTCGTCGCGGTCTTTGCTGTCTGTACGCCATCAATCAGGACCGAGGGTGAATCATGAGAATGAGACTGACGATCTGTTCAGCTAGTAGCCTTCTTCTCGCGTCGATGGCTTTCGGACAGGCTCCTTCGGGCGCCGAGTCGCCGAGCCAGAAGACCCTCGCCGCGACGGTCGGCCTCTATGTCTTTCCGGCCAAGGGCCAGTCTTCCGAGACGCAGTCCCAGGCCGAGGCCGAGTGCTACGGCTGGGCGGCGGACACCACCAAGGTCGATCCGTTCGATCTCGCGAAGCTCGCGGAGAAGCAGCAGAGCAGTAGTGCCGCGGCCAAGGAGCAGGTGGCTCAGGCCGGCCAGGGCGCCGGTGCCAAAGGAGCCGTGGCCGGCGCCGCGGCAGGAGCTCTCATCGGTGAGATCGCCGACAACGACGCGGGTGGTGGGGCGGCCTGGGGTGCTGCCGCAGGGCTCATCGGTGCGCGCCGCGCACGCCGCCGCGCGCAGCAGCAGGCGACGCAGCAGATCGACCGCCAGGATCAACAGCAGCGACAAGCTACAGTAGAGGAGATCGAAGGCTTCAAGAAGGCCTTCAGCGTCTGCCTCGAAGCCAAGGAATACCTGGTCAAGTTCTAGCGTTTGACCATGAAGTCCTCAGACAATACAGCGGCTCGGATGAACCGAGCCGGCAACGAGGGGGGTACCGTGAATTCCACACCATCCAGGCTGTTTAACGCAGCGCTGTTCCTAGTCGTCTTCGCCGCGCTGGCTGGAGTCGCCAGCGCCCAGGACAAGCCCAATATCCTCGTCATCTTCGGCGACGACGTCGGGATGTACAACATCAGCGCCTACCACCGCGGAATGATGGGCGGGTCGACGCCGAACATTGACCGCATCGCCAACGAGGGCGCGCTCTTCACCGACTACTACGCACAGCAGAGTTGTACGGCGGGGCGCGCGGCCTTCATCACCGGCCAGCACCCGTTCCGTACTGGCCTGCTGACCATCGGCATGCCCGGCTCCGAGCAGGGTCTGCAGGATCAGGACCCGACCCTGGCCGAGTTGCTCAAACCGCAAGGTTACGTCTCCGGGCAGTTCGGCAAGAACCACCTCGGCGATCTGGACAAGTTCATGCCGACCAACCACGGCTTCGACGAGTTCTTCGGCAACCTCTACCACCTCAACGCCGAGGAGGAGCCGGAGACCTATCACTATCCCAAGGACCCCGAGTTCCACCACAAGTTCGGTCCCCGCGGTGTCCTCAAGTGCACCGCCGACGGTGGATGCGAGGACACCGGCCCCCTGACCCGCAAGCGGATGGAGACGGCCGACGACGAGTTTCGGGATGCGGCGGTCGACTTCATGGAGCGGGCGGTCGAGGACGACAAGCCGTTCTTCGTGTGGCTGAACTCGACGCGCATGCACGTCTGGACTCGCCTCAGCCCCGAGTGGGACGGCAAGACAGGTCACGGTCTCTACGCTGACGGCATGGCCCAGCACGACTACGACATCGGCATCGTGCTCGACAAGCTCGACGAGTGGGGCATCGCCGACAACACGATCGTCGTCTACTCGACCGACAACGGAGCCGAGAAGTTCACCTGGCCCGACGGCGGTACGATCCCGTTCCGGGGCGAGAAGGGCACCACCTGGGAGGGCGGCTTCCGCGTCCCGGCGGCAGTCCGCTGGCCCGGCACTGTCGAGCCAGGGACGGTTGTCAACGACATCTTCTCGCACGAGGACTGGGTGCCGACGCTGATGGCCGCCGCGGGCGACCCGGATATCAAGGAGAAGCTCAAGGCTGGCCACTCGGCCGCCGGCAAGACCTTCAGGACCCATCTCGACGGTTATGACCAGCGTGCCGTGCTGTCAGGCGAGGGTCCCGGCGAGCGCGACGAGATCTTCTACTTCGACGCCGGTGGCAACCTGAACGCGGTCCGTTATCGCGACTGGAAGATCCACTTCTCGATCATGGAAGGCGCCATCAACGAGGCCTACCGCAAGAGCCCGAGCTGGCCGCTGGTGGTCAACCTGCGTCAAGATCCCTTCGAGGTGACGCCCGACGCGGCGCTCTACACCCGCTGGCTGGGTGACCAGATGTGGCTCTTCGTCCCGGCCCAGGCCTACGTCGGCCAGTTCCTGGCCACCTTCCGGGAGTTCCCGCCAAGCCAGGCGGTGGGCTCGCTCAGTGTCGAGAAGGTGCTGCAGGCGTTGCAGACTCAGGGCGCTCGGCAGTAGCCACTTTCTTCGACTCACTGTCGCCGGCGCCCGATGTTTCGGGTGCCGGCGGCTGATTCTTCGGCGGGATTCGACTCGCCTGGGAGCCTCAAATGAAACACAGAATTGCGTTCTCGCTGGTTGCGCTGTTGCTTGCCGCCGGCGCTTCGACTCCGGCGGCGGCCGCCGGCTGGGAACACTCACTCGCTCCGTACATCTGGGGCACCGGGCTGGACGGCGAAGTCGGGATCGGACCGGTGCGCAGCGACGTCGACCTCAGCTTCAGCGACATCCTCGAGACGCTCGACGGCGGCATCCTGATTCACTACGAGGCGGAGAAGGGGGACTGGACGGTTCTCTCGGACCTGGTCTTCACCGATGTCGGGACCGACGGTGATCTGGTCGACACCGACTACAAACAGACGATCTTCGAGCTCGGCGCCGGCTACGCGGTGAGGCCGGGGTTTCAGGTGCTGTTCGGTGCCCGCTGGAACGACAACGATGCCGAGATCCGGATCGTCGGCCCGGGCGGAACGATCGATATCAGGGCAGAGGGCCGCCAGTCGTGGATCGACCCCTTTGTCGGGGGACGTTGGAACGCGAGCCTGGCGGAGAAGTGGGCGTTGCAGACCCGCCTCGATGTCGGTGGCTTCGGGGTCGGCTCCGAGCTGACCTGGAACGCGGCGCTCACTGCGCTCTATGAGGCGACGGACAAGGTCACGGTCGGTTTCGGGTATCGCTTGATGGATATCGACTATGACGATGCGCCGCTGGTTTACGACGTGCAGATGCCAGGGGCCCTTCTCGGCGTCAGCTTCAGTTTCTAGGCTGACGATCGGGAGTTGGCCAGTGACGGCTGCCAGTGAACCGACCAACTAGGGAGGAAGAAATGAAGACCAACCTGTGTGCGCTCCTAGCGGTACTGCTCCTGTCTGCGTCGCTGTCCGCGCAAGATTCTCCTCCTCCGGGCGACACGAAGGTCGAATACTCGCCCTATCCGGAGCAGAACTTTCCCAACGACGTGTTCTTTGGCGACACCCATTTGCATACGTCCTGGTCCACTGATGCCGGCATGGTCGGCAACGCTCGCGGTCCCGAAGATGCTTACAAACTGGCGCGCGGAGGGGTCATTACCTCGAGTTTCGGCCTGCAGGTAAAGCTGAAGCGCCCACTGGACTTTCTGGTGATCTCCGATCATGCGGAGAATCTCGGGTTGGCGCCGGCGATCGCCGAGTCCAATGAACTACTGCTGCAGTATGAATGGGGCAAGGCAATTCACGATGCGGTCAAAGGCGGCGATCCCCTCGGCGCGTTCGACATGTGGATCACCCAGGTCAATGCCGCGGACGACAAGCTGGCCGGTTCCGGTTTGGCAAAGTCCTTTTGGCAGCGCGCCAACGCGGTTGCTGACCAATACAACGAGCCCGGCCTGTTCACCGCATTAATCGGCTTCGAATGGACTTCCATGCCGAACGGCAACAATCTGCACCGCAACCTGGTGTTCAGAGACGATGCCGAGAGAACTGGCAGCATCATTCCCATGTCGTCGTACGACTCGACGACCCGGAAGATCTCTGGACGTACATGGAACGGTATGAGGAGCAAACGGGGGGCAGAGTTCTCGCCATTCCGCACAACGGAAACATGTCGAACGGCCTGATGTTCGATGACACGACTCTGACCACCAAGCAGGCTATTGACGAAAGATACGCCCAGCGCCGAATGCGCTGGGAGCCGATCTACGAAATGACGCAAATCAAGGGCGATGGCGAAGCTCACCCGGCCTTGTCACCCAACGACGAGTTTGCGGATTTCTACACCTGGGACTCTGGAACACTGGGTCCCGAGACCACGACACCAGAGATGTGGCCGCGGGAGTATGCCAGGGCAGCACTCAAGCGTGGGCTGGTCTATGAAGGCGAGCTGGGTACGAACCCCTTCAAGTTCGGAATGATCGGCAGCACGGACGCGCACACGTCGATTGCCAGTACTGACGATGACAACTTCTTCGGCAAGGTCAGCCTGACGGAGCCCAGCGCCAATCCGCACTATCGGTTCGACGAGACCATCGTAGCCCGAGAGAACCCCGATGAGACACAACGGATCTACCACTGGCAGGCGGCCGCGGCCGGATTGGCTGCCGTTTGGTCGCGAGAAAACACGCGTGAGGCGCTTTGGGATGCCATGGAACGCAAGGAGGTCTACGCGACCAGCGGTACGCGGATTCGCGTTCGCGTGTTTGCGGGCTGGGACTACGAGTCCGGGGATTTGGTCCGTTCCAACTTTGCCGAATACGGGTACCGACACGGTGTCCCCATGGGCGGTGATCTCACTGCCGCTTCTGGAGAACAATCACCGCGTTTCCTGATTCGCGCCGTTCGTGACCCTGATGGCGCCAATCTCGACCGCGTCCAGGTCGTCAAGGGCTGGGTGGATCAGGACGGCATCGCTCAGGAGCACGTATTTGATGTCGCCGTTTCGGACGATCGCGAGCCCGGTAGTCACGGCAAATACCCACCGGTCGGTAGCACCGTCAACCTGAGAGACGTTACCTATGACAACTCCATAGGCGATCCGGTGTTGTCCGCCTACTGGGAAGATCCAGACTTCGATGGCAGCCAGCGTGCGTTCTACTACGTGCGGGTCATCGAGATTCCGACGCCGACTTGGGTCGCGTATGACATGAAGGCCTTCGGCGTGGAGGCTCCCAAGGGGTCCAGCGCCGACGATCTGGTTCATCAGGAGCGCGCCTACACCTCGCCGATCTGGTACACGCCGTAGCGTGAAGTTACCGTTGACACTGGAGAAACAATGAATCTCAAGATGAAATCACTGCTGATGTCCGGCGTTCTGCTCGGCTGCCTCTCGGCGACCGTGAAGGCCGAAGAAGCGTCGCAGACCGAGGTCTTCTTCGGCGACACCCACCTCCACACCTCCTTCTCGCCGGATGCCTACCTGATGGGCAACCGCAGCACCAGCCCCGACACTGCCTACCGCTACGCCAAGGGTCTGCCGGTCGTACACCCCTACCACCGGGCCAAGATCATCCGAGGTAGGCCTCTCGATTTCCTCGCGGTCTCGGACCATGCCGAGTACATGGGAGCGATCGGTAAGATCTTCGAGGGCGATCCGGTCCTAGCGAACACTGAGACCGGGAAGCGCTGGAAGGGCTATGCCGATGCCGGAGAGCCGGCGAAGGCCTTTGGCGAGGCTATCGCGTCGATCAACACGATGCAGCCCTACATGGACATCAACAGCGAAGCCGTCAAGAGCAGTGTCTGGCAGGAGATCATCGACGCCGCCGAGCGGCACAACGAGCCGGGCAAGTTCACCACGTTCATCGGCTGGGAGTGGAGCTCGATACCGGACGGTGCCAACCTCCACCGGGTGGTCTTCCAGTTGGAGGGTGGAGAAACCGCCAAGCGCTACGTCCCGTTCAGCTCGATCGACAGCGACAAACCCGAAGACCTGTGGGCCTGGCTGGATTCGACCTCGGCAGCCACGGGCGCCAGTTTTGTCTCGATTCCGCACAATCAGAACATCAGCAAAGGGTCGATGTTCGCTCTGACGAAGAGCGACGGCTCGCCGATCGATCGGGCTTACGCCGAGTCCCGGATGCGCTGGGAGACGGTTGTAGAGACGACCCAGATCAAAGGAGATTCGGAGACGCACCCGAACCTGTCACCGACCGACGAGTTCGCGGACTTCGAGACCTACGACCATCTGATCCAGACCGGCGGCGCAGGCGAGACCAGCTTGTTCGGCGAGGCGTTCCTGGGCGAGCTCAGCGCGGAGGACCGCAAGTACCTGGAGGACAACTCGGAGCGCGCCGCCCAGGTCGGTGACTACAGCCGCACCGCTTTGATGCGCGGGCTGGCGATCGAAGCCCGGATCGGTGTCAACCCCTACAAGTTCGGCCTGATCGGTTCGACCGACTCCCACACCGCCATGAGCTCGGCCGAAGAGGATAACCACTGGGGCAAGATGGCAATTGACTCGACGCCCGAGAATCGCTTCGACCCCACCAAAGTCGTGGTTCCGCCCCACTCCTATGGCTTCGACATGGGCTCTGCGGGCCTCGCAGCGGTCTGGGCCACGGAGAACACGCGGCAAGCTCTCTACGACGCCTTCAGGAGCAAAGAGACCTACGCCACGACGGGGACTCGACTGAGAGTGCGTTTCTTCGGCGGCTGGGAGTTTGCGGCCGGTGACGCCGATGCTTCGAACCTCGCCGAGACCGGCTACTCCAAGGGAGTCGCAATGGGCGGAGATCTCCCGGCACGGTCCGGTGACGTGAGCCCGTCGTTTCTGATCCACGCGATGAAGGACCCCGAGCACGCCAACCTGGACAGGGTCCAGGTGATCAAGGGCTGGGTCGATGCTGACGGCATGCCCCACGAGAAGATCTACAACGTAGCGCTCGCGGACGGCCGCACGGTCGGGCCGGACGGCACTGTCGAGCCGGTCGGGAACACCGTGGATCTCGCGACCGCCCGGTGGAGCAACACCATCGGTGACGCGCAGCTGGCAACCGTTTGGACCGATCCGGAATTCAATCCGGCCGCGAGCGCCTTCTACTACGTTCGCGTGCTCCAGATTCCGACGCCGCGTCATTCGCTCTACGACGCTGTCGCGCTCAACATCGCCCATCCCGAGGGGCGCACGCCGACCATTCAGGAGCGCGCCTACACTTCGCCAATCTGGTACACGCCATAGTTGCACTACTCGCAATTTCGCGAAAGAGAGAACGACAGAGAGTTCGAGGGACAATCGATGACGAGTAGAACCGGAACAACTGTTGCGCTGACGCTGGCGGCCCTGGCGCCACTCATTCTGGGCTGCGCCCTGCGCAAGGGCCCGCCGGACCCCGCCAAGGTGCAGCAGAAGATGACTGCGACCCTGAACGGGGAGAAAGCGCTGATTCGATCGACGGTTGCAGAGCCCGAGCGGGCCGAGCGACTGGTCGAGCTCCTCGGTGAGCGCGACCGACTCGTGGCGGAGCACTCGGAGATGGTGCGGAGCTATCGCGAACGGATGCGTACACTCAATGCGGACTTCGGCGCCGAGCGCGAGAGCTTCGAGGCGGTAGTTGCCGACTACAACGAACAACGCTCAGCGTCCCAGAGGCAGTTCGCTCAATTGATCGACTCGATGAAGAAGCAGACCACAGCCGAAGAGTGGAAGGCGGTGGCGAAGTACCAGTTGAAGAAGCTGAATCCCAGGGACATGGCCTACGACTCGACCGGGGGAGGTAGCTGAGATGCTGGCGGCACTCTTGATGGCCTACCTTCTGGGCGGTGGCGGAGTCTCGGCCGGCATCCTGACGCCGGACGCAGTCAAGCAGATCGACAAGCGAGTCGAGGCCTCGGTGAGCGATGGGCCTCGAGCCGAGGCGGCAGGCGCGGCATTGGTTGAGCTCAAAGCTGAGGTGAAGGCGTTCGACAAGCAGTTCGCGCGGTCGGGCAAGCATCTGACGAACCTCTACAAGGATCACGGCTCGGATTCGGCGCAGATGCTCGGGGTCCTCGACGAGCTCGACGCAGGGTGGGAGGCGAGCCAGCGGCGAGCGCTCGATCTACGTTTCGATCTCCGGGAGGCCATGACCGAGGACGAGTGGGCTGCGGTCTTCGGCGATGGATAGCAAGGACTCGCCGACGCGGTGGCGTCGTGAGCCTCTGGTGCACTTCTTGGTTCTGGGGGCGGCTCTCTTCCTGCTCTTCTCTTGGGTCGGGGGGGCGAACGAGGGCGGATCCAGTGAGGTTCTGGTCAGTGCCGGCCAGATCGAGTTGATAGCCGAGAGTTTTGCCCGCACTTGGCAACGCCCGCCGACTGCTCAGGAACTGACAGGCCTGATCGACGAGCATATCCGTGAGGAGATCTACTACCGCGAAGCTCTGGCGATGGATCTCGACCGGGACGACACGATTATTCGGCGGCGACTGCGCCAGAAGATGGAGTTCTTCACCGACGACCTCCAGGCGGCAGTCGACCCGACCGAGGAGGATCTCCGTGCCTACCTCGAGGCGAACCAGGAGAAGTTCCGGGTGTCGGCTCGGGTGAGCTTCGATCACATCTACCTCAGCAGCGATCGGCGCGGAGAGCAGACCAGGAGCGACGCCGAAGGACTGCTTGCACGGCTCCAGCGACAGGAGCCAGGACTCGATGTCGATGGCCTGGGCGATCCACTCCCGCTACCGCGTCGTTACCCTGACGCGCCACTGGACAAGGTCGGAAGCCGGTTCGGGGGTGTGTTCGCCGAGAGCCTGGTCGGGCTGCCGGTGGGAACCTGGGCCGGCCCGGTCGAGTCCGGGTTTGGCCTGCACCTGGTCCTGATCAGCGACCTCGAGAGGGGCAAGATCCCGCCATTCGAGGAGATCCCGGAGCTGGTCGAGCGGGAATGGCGAGCCGATGAGCGGACCGCAGCGAAGGAGGACTTCTATCAGACCCTTCGACGGCGGTATTCGGTGGTGGTGGAGGAGCTGACGTTCTCGGATGGCGAGGCCGAAGAGGCGGTGGTCACCGAGGCGGGCCGTTGAAGAGAGGCCTCCTCGCCTTCCTGGCGTGTCTTTTCGCAGCTGGGGTGGCCGACGCTCATGAGGTGCGCCCGGGCTACCTCGAGATCCGCCAGACGGAGCCGGAGGCCTACGATGTGTTGTGGAAGGTGCCGGCGCGCGGCGACATGAGGCTCAGCCTCTACGCCGTCTTGCCAGACAACTGCGTCTCCCTGACTCCAGTGTCGACGCACAAGGCGGGCGGCGCTTTCCTGGATCGGTGGTCAGTCTCTTGTGACGGCGGTCTGACTGGAGGCACGATCACAATCGACGGACTCTCCTCGACCCTGACGGACGTCCTCGTTCGACTCGAGCGACTCGACGGGTCGACCCAGGTCGACTTGCTGGCCCCTAAGTCACCGTCGGTCGTGATCGAGGCGGCGCAAGGCTGGCTGGGCATCGCCGCCACCTATCTGCGTTTGGGCTTCGAGCACATTCTGCTCGGCATTGATCACCTGCTCTTCGTTCTCGCGTTGTTGATCCTCGTTGACGGGCGACGGCGCCTGATCGGCACCGTGACTGCGTTCACCGCTGCCCACAGCCTGACCCTGGCCGCTGCGACGCTGGGCTTCGTTCACGTACCTCAGGCTCCGGTCGAAGCGATCATCGCCTTGAGCATCGTCTTCGTCGCCGGTGAGATCGCTCACGCCCATCAAGGGCGACCTGGGCTCACACAGCGTTGGCCGTGGGTCGTCGCCTTCACCTTCGGGCTCCTGCACGGCTTCGGTTTCGCGGGAGCGCTGACTGAGGTGGGTCTGCCCGAGCAGGCGATCCCTCTCGCGCTCCTCTTCTTCAACGTCGGCGTCGAGCTGGGGCAGTTGGCCTTTATCGCCCTCGCCCTGGTGCTGGGCGCGGCCGCGGTTCGAGCCTCCGCGTGGCGGCCGACCTGGGCCTGGAGGATTCCAGCCTACGGAATAGGAGCCCTCGCCAGTTTCTGGACCATCGAGCGCGTCGTGAACTTCTGGCGCTAGGGACATGGAACTCAACAAGGTCAAGGAGGAGCTCAAGGCGGCGGCGTTGGCCACGCTCTTTTTCCTCTGTTGCTTCCTCTTCATCGTCGCTCTGAAGAAGCTCTTCCTGGCGCAGTACGACATCGGGTTCTACGGACTGACGGCTGCTGTCATCAGTGCCGGTCTGGTCGGGAAGGTCGTGGTGGTGCTCGACAAGACGTCTGCCGGGAACCGTTTCGAGGCCACCCGCGCCCCCTTGCTGAGTGTCTTGTACAAGACGAGCATCTACAGCGCCGTGGTGCTGGCGGTCGTCGCTGCCGAGAAGGTCTTCCACGCCTATTGGCAGTCGCGCGACCTGAGCGCCGCTGTCGGTGAGGTCTGGCATGGGAGGGACCGGAACACGATCCTGGCTACCGTCCTCTGCGTGGGTGCGGCTTTCGCGGCCTACAACCTGCTGGCGGCGATCAACCGAGGGCCGGCCAGAGGCCGGCTGGGAGCCTGGCTTCTCGGGCGGGGCTCGGACGAGTGATGTAGCTCAGTTCTCCCCAGGCTGTGGGCGCCGGATGTTGAGCTTCTTCATCCGGGAGCGCAACGTGCTCTCCTTCAGCCCGAGTTGCTCGGCGGCGTTCCCCACGCCTTTGACCCTCCACAGGCAGCCCTCGAGGACCGAGATGATGTGGCTGCGCTCGACGTCATCGAGCCGGGTTGATGACGCGGAGTCCGTTGACAGAGCAAGGCTCGGGCCGGCGTTGTCGCTGGCGCTCGGCGAGGCGGAGGGCGGGACTCCGAGCGCGGAGGTGTCGAACCGCAGGGTCTCGCCGGGCGTGAGGATGACGGCTCTCTCGATCAGGTTCTCGAGCTCGCGGACGTTGCCGGGCCAGTCGTAGTGTTCCATCGCCGTCATCGCATCTTTGGGCACGGCGTCGATCGCCTTGCCGTGCTTGGCGTTCTGCCTGGCAAGGAAGTACATGGCGAGAAGGGGGATGTCGTCTCGCCGGTGGCGCAGCGGCGGCACCTCTATCGGGAAGACCGCCAGCCGGTAGTAGAGATCGGAGCGGAAGCGTCCGGCCTCGACCTCCTGGCTGAGGTTGCGATTGGTCGCCGCGATGACGCGGACGTCCGCATGCAGGGTCTTCGACGAGCCCACGCGCTCGAACTCGCCGGTCTGCAGCAGATGAAGGAGCTTGCCCTGGAGCTCGAGCGGCAGTTCACCGACTTCGTCGAGAAAAAGCGTCCCGCGATGCGCCAGCTCAAACCGCCCCTGGCGCATTCGATCCGCGCCGGAGAAGGCGCCCTTCTCGTGGCCGAACAGCTCACTCTCGATGAGCGAACTCGGCAGGGCGGCGCAGTTGACCTTGATCACGGCCTGGCTGCTGCGCGAGCTCTCGGCATGGAGGGCTCGCGCGAGCAGCTCCTTGCCCGTCCCCGTCTCGCCCCAGAGCAGCACGGTCGACTCGGTTCCGGCTACCAGCTTCACCTGCGAGACCACGTGCAGCCAGGCTTCCGACTCACCGACCGTGTCGCTGTAGTTCAGGCCCTCTCGTAGTTCTTCCTGCAAGTAGATGTTCTCGGCCTCCAGGTGCGCCTTCAGTCTTTCCAGCTCCTCGTGCCGCCGGCGCAGTTCCAGCTGCGCGGTGCGCAGGGGGGTCACATCGCGGGACACGCCCCAGAGTCGCACCAGCTCGCCGCCCTCGAAGACGGGGGTGGTCGAGTTGAGGAAGACCAGATCGAGCCCCTCTTCGGTCTGCTCGATGGACTCATTGTCCTCGAGGTGGTAGCCCGCGCGAATCGTAGCCAGCACGAACGGCTCGCTAGTCGGCAGAGAGCGTGGCAGGAAGTTCTCCAGACGCCAGCTTCCGATGATCTCCTCGCGAGGCGTCTGGTAGATCGTCGCGAACGCGTTGTTGACCTCTCCGAATCGCACATGCCGGTAGCAGAGCTCGAGCTGCTCCGCTGCGGGCAGGTCGAGCGGAATGGGCTCGTCGAACTCCATGCACCAGATCGCTTCGCTGGAATTGGCCACAAAGCTTCGGTAGCGTTGCTCGTGGTGTAGGTGCGAGTCGGAGGTCGGCATGAGGTGAGTGCGAACTAGAGGGTTGGCGGAGCGAAATAGCACTCTCGAAGGGGCGAAATATAGCACCTCACAGCAAGCGAATCCGACTTCCGGCGGCACAACAGGTTGAGAAGACGGGGTTTGGAGGACCTTCCAGCAGGGCGGCCCCATGGCATGAGTCTTGCGCTATTTCCCGGTGGGGCGCCTATCGCCTCTGAGACCCATGATCCGAGTCACGACCAACGAGGCAGGGCCGCACCCGATCGTCGGGATCGCCGGCAGACTGAAGGCCGAGCATGTGGGCGAATTGGAGGAGCGGTGCAGCCAGTCCGCCGTCAGCCTCGTCTTCGATCTCACCGACCTTCAGGGCGCCGACGCCGCTGCCCTTTGCTGGCTCCGCGGGCGCATCGAACGAGGCGACAGCATCGTCGGAGCGAGCCCTTACGTGAAGCTGCTTCTCGACAGAGCGTGCAAGAAAGCCGGCGAATGCGAGAATCTGGATCGATGAACCGTAGTGAGCTTCCGCATGCTAATGGGAACCGAAGGGATACGACGATGACGAAGATGAGTTGGAAAGTCTTGGCAGGAGTAGTTGCGGGGCTGGCGGTACTGATCGCTGTGGCACCGCTCGCCGAAGGGAAGAAGCGGAAGAAGGTTGAATACACCGAGAGACTCTCGGCTCGCGTTCTCTCGATGGGAACACTGGCCACCGGGGCGACGGGGACGGCTGACGTCGCTATCTCCGCCTGGACCTCCGACGAGGACCGGGAGCGGTTGCTCGAGGTCCTCGTCGAGCAAGGCTCGGAGGCGCTCGTCGAGGCCCTGCGTGAGGAAGAGCGCGTCGGATTCGTGCGCTTCGCGGCGACTCGGGCGTGGGACCTTCACTATGCGCGAGAACACAAGGTTGATGGCGGTCGGGTGATCATCTTCGCGACCGACAGACCGATCGGTTTCGGTGAGGCTATGTACAACGCCCGTTCTCTCGAACACAATCTGTTGGTCGGTCGCATCAACCTACCGGACGAGGGCGAAGGGGACGGCTTCCTTGCTGTGGGAGTCGAGGTTGTGGTCAACGCGGAGAAGGGGACCCTGGAGCTCGAGAACTTCTCTTCTGAGCCGCTCCGGTTGTCCCACGTCCGCAGTCGCAAGAAGTAGCTCCGGCACTCGACGACATCCACGCCTCGGCTGATGCGACTGCCGAGTGACCTCCTTCTGAACTATTCGCAGCCTACAAGGACTACTCGATCATGAAGAACAAGACTCTCGCCCTCATCGGGCTCTTTCTCGGTGTCGCCGTCCTGGCTCCGCTGGGCTTGTCGGCTGTTGAGGAGAATCCCGATTGGTCGGGAGAGCTCACCTGGCCGCGCCAGTACTCGAACGAGACCGGCGCCACGCTGGTCATGTACCAGCCGCAGATCACCGAGTGGCAGGACACAAGGCGTGTTTCCGCCAGAACGGCTATCGCCTTCTCGGAGTCGGGAGCTGAGCAGCCATCGCTCGGGACTTTCGAGATCGAGGCGGATACCGAGGTTGATCTCGAGACCCGGCTCGTACGGATGTCGGGTGTCGAGATCGTCGGGCACCGCTTCCCGTCGCTGGATGATCAGCAGGGTCAGCAGCTCCTCTCGAAGCTCGGAGAGCTCATGCCCAGCGAGGAGCTGGTCATCAGTCTCGACAAGGTGTTGGCGAATCTCGAGCGGGGTGAGAATGCCGACAAGAGCGTCGAGACCAAGACGACGCCCCCGGAAGTCTTCGTCAGTCGAAAGCCGGCGGTGTTGGTGCTGATCGATGGCGAACCGATCTGGAGCCCCATCGAGGACAGCGCCCTGCAGTTCGTCGTCAATACCAACTGGGATCTCTTCCACCTCGAGTCCAAGTCGACGCACTACCTGCGGCATGAGGATGCCTGGTGGAAGGCGCCGACGTTGAAGGGCCCCTGGTCGCCGGCCGGCAAGCTGCCCAAGAGTTTCAAGAAGCTCCCGAAGAGTGACCCGAACTGGCAGGTCGTGCGCGACAGTCTCCCCGGACGGAAGATCAAGCAGGGTGACGTTCCGGAGGTCTACCTGAGCGAGGCGCCGGCCGAGCTCATCGTTACGGTTGGCGAGCCCGAGCTGTCCATTGCGGCGGGCAATGCTCTGCTCTGGGTCACCAACACGGAGAGTGATCTCTTCCTGTATGGGCCCAAAGGGACCTTCTACTATCTGGTGTCGGGGCGGTGGTTCCGAGCCAAGAGCCTCGACGGGCCGTGGCAGTTCGCGACGCACGACCTGCCCGAGGAGTTCAGCCAGATTCCCGTGGACCACGTGATGGCCGATGTGCGAGCTTCGATCCCGGGGACGCCGGAGGCGCGAGAAGCCGTGCTGCTGGCGCAGATCCCGGAGACGGCGAGAGTCGAGCGCGACGAGGTGACAGCGGAAGTCAGCTACGTGGGCGAGCCCGAGTTCGCGGCGATCGAGGGCACGTCGATGCACTACGCGGTGAACACGCCGAACGACGTCATCCGGGTCGGGGACCTGTACCTCCTCTGCTACCAGGGTGTCTGGTTCAGCTCCTCGAGCGCGAACGGGCCATGGCGGGTGACCGACTCGGTCCCGAACGAGATCTATGAGATGCCGGTCTCTTCGCCGGTGTACCACACCAGCTACGTTCACGTGTACGGCTACACACCTGGCTACGTGACCTTCGGCTATACCTCGGGCTACATGGGTGTCTACATGTCGTTCGGCTGCGTGGTCTACGGGACCGGGTGGTACTACAACCCTTACTCCTACTACGGCCCCTACTATCCGTATCCGATCTACTACGGCTACCCGTACAGCTACGGTGCGGGGGCCTACTACAACCGCTACACCGGTACTTACGGTCGTGGCGCCAGCGTCTACGGTCCGTACGGCGGTGCCGGAGCTGCGCGGGCCTACAATCCTGCGACCGGGACCTACGCTCGAGGTGCCGTCGCCTCGGGTCCCTACAACGCCGGTGGCTGGGCCGAGGCTTACAATCCGCGCACCGGCACCTACGCCAATACGCGGCAGGGAGCGAATGCGTACTCGAGTTGGGGCTCCAGCAGTGTGCAGCGAGGCAACGACTGGGCACGCTCGGCGCGCTACAGCGACGGGCGTGGCACGGTGGCGGGAGTCGCGACTTCAGAGGGCGGTCGAGCGGTGGCCGCGCGCGGGCAGAGGGGTGGAAGCGTTGCCCGGACCGGGGGAGGGGATCTCTACGCCGGTAAGGATGGCAGCGTTTATCGTCGCGGCGAGGAAGGATGGCAGCGGCACGCGAACGGCGACTGGAAGCCGGTGGATGGCCCACGCGCCGGCGCCGCGCAACCGCGGAGACCGGACGGAACTGGTGCAACCGATCGGACGCGGACTTCGGGCATCGATCGCAGCACCATCGACCAGCTGGACCGTGACCGGCGCGGCAGGGCGAGCGGTACGCAGCGTAGCGGTCAGTACGGTAACTGGCGCGGGAGTGGAAGTTCGCCGCGCAGCCGAGGAAGTTTCAGTTCCGGCTCCTTCTCCGGGCGCGGCGGTGCCGCGAGGGGTGGAATGAGGCGACGCGGCGGATGAGCGGACGCGGTAGCCGACTCAGTTTGTTGCTGGTCCTCGCCTGTGCCCTGGCCGCGAGCGGCGCGTCAGGTCAGTCCGGGGACGGCAACTCGTGCACGGTGTCCCCGGATCTCGCTGCCTCACGCCCGACTTCCGTGGGTGAGCCGACTCGGGTGGAGGTCGGCATCTACCTGGTCGACCTGTCCAGCATCAATGATGCGACCCAGTCTCTGACCGGCGATGTGTTCGTGTCGATGACCTGGAAGGACGAGCGCCTGCTGTCGGAGGGTCTCGCGGGTTGTCATCCCGACCTCGACGCCGTGTGGAATCCGCGGCCGACCATTTTTAATGAACGCGATCTCACCGAGAAACTGCCCAGAACGGTAGCGATCGCCGCTGACGGCAGCGTGCGGTACCAGCAGAGGTTCGTCGGCGACTTCGCGACGTTCTTCGACCTGCGAGACTACCCGATGGACACCCAGGTGGGTCGCGTCGTGCTCGTCCTCCTGAGTCCAGACTCCTCGGCATTCGAGCTCGTTCTCGATCAAGAGCGCACCGGACGTTCGGCACAGCTGAGCGTGTCGGACTGGTCCGTCGGCGAAGGCACCTTCTCGACGGACCCGCTCCGGATCGGGCAGCAGGGTATGTCGGTTCCCCGCCTGACCTTCGAAGTCGGTCTGCAACGCCAGACCGGCTACTACGTCATCAAGGTCCTGATGCCGCTCGTCCTGATCGTCTGCATGTCGTGGGCGGTCTTCTGGATCGATCCCAAGGTTCTTCCAGCCCAGATCTCGGTGTCGGCCTCGGCGATCCTCACCCTCATCGCGTTTCAGTTCAGCCTCGGTTATCTTCTGCCTCGCCTGTCCTATCTCACCCGCGCAGATCAGTTACTGCTGGGCTCGACAGTCCTTGTGTTCGCAGCTTTCGGAGAGGCTGTCCTCACCGGTTTTCTGGCCGCGCGCGATCGGGTTGATCAGGCCCGGGCGATCGATCGACATGCACGGTGGGCCTTCCCTTTGACCTTCGCCGGCGTCTTGGCGCTGACACTCTTCTAGCCGATCCCAGCAGGAGCTCCACCTCATGCCAAACTTCACATCGACAATCCGGCGCTTTCGCCTTCTGACCCTCCTGCTGGTGCTCGTCCCAACAGGTCCAGCCGCAGGTCAAGCTGGCGACTTCGAGGAGGAGCCGACCCTCGAGGCGAGTGAGTACCTCAGCGCTGAGCAGGTCAAGGGGCCACACCATCAGATCAACGAGAGTGTAGCCAACGACGGGTACATGAACACCTATCGGATCGAGTCGGCCTTCGGGACCTTCGAGGCGTACGGCAACGCGATGCTGGTGATGCGACTGCGGGAGATCGGCGCTCTGGCGGAGCTTGATCAGGTTTCGCAGAGCGAGGTGTTTGTCAAAGCCACGGCCAAGGCCGCACTCGCGCAAGTCGAGACCATTCAGGATTTCGCGACGCGGCCTGTGGAGACCGTCAAGGGGATTCCGGACGGAGTGAAGGGGATGTTCAGGCGTGCCAAACGCGACGTCAAGGAGGGCGTTGAAGTGGCCAAGGAGGTCACCGGAACCAGCAAGGATGAGGAAGCTGATCCGGCGGAGGCCGAGGCCGCAGCTGAGGACCCGGAGAAGCAGCCCGAGGAGAGCGTGGTTGGCTCGACCGAGGTCTACGCCAAGAGGTACCTGGGCGTACCTGGAGCCGAGCGTCGGTGGGCTCAGAAGCTGGGCGTCGACCCCTACTCCTCCAACGAGGTGCTGCGACGGGAGATCCACAAAGTCGCCAAGGTGGACGCGGTCGGGAGCTTCTCGATGAAGTTTGTGCCGATTCCGACGATCCCGGGTGTCGACTACATCCACGACGTGACCCAGGCGGTCTGGAACACGGATCCGCGAGAGCTACGAGAGATCAACGAGAAGATGTTGGTCGATGCCGGTGCCAGTGAGCAGCTCATCGCCGCGTTCTTCGAGAACCCGTGGTACACGCCGAGCAGCCAGACCTACCTGCTGGCCACCTTCGCGAGCCTCGACGGAGTCGACGGGCGTGACGTCCTCGTCGAGCAGGCGGCGATGGTCGGATCCGAGCCTCAAGCCATGTTCTTTCTCCAGGCGATGCGGATGCTGGCCGGCTTTCACGCCAGCGAGGCGCCATTTGTCAAACTGCTGGGGGGCGGGCGGCTACCGGCGGGGCTGACCGAGGGTGACCGGCTGGTCTTCCTGGTTCCGGTGGACTTTCTGTCCTGGACTCAAGGGATCGCCGCTGCGGCCGATGGGCCGTTTCGCGAGGTCGGAGAGGACCTGCAAACGGCCTCGCGAGAGGTCTGGTTTCGCGGAGGGGTCTCGGCTCGGGCCAACGAAGAACTGACGTCCCGCGGCTGGCGAGTTGTTGATCATGTCGACTTCGCGACCGAGACCGGCACCGAATGAGGCCGGTCAAGGTTCTCTTCTCGATCGGGGTCCTGGCGGCTTCGATGTCGATGCCCTCGGTCGCCTCGGAGACCGTCGATAGGCCGAAGATCGGTCTTGCTCTGGCCGGTGGCGGCGCCAAAGGCGGAGCCCACGTCGGAGTCCTGAAGATGCTCGAAGAGCTCAATGTGCCGGTCGACTACATCGCCGGCACGAGCATGGGGTCGATCATCGGCGGCCTCTACGCTTCCGGCGTCACCAGCGAAGAGCTCGAGATTCTCCTGACCACGATCGATTGGGAGAATCTGATGCGCGATAACCCACCGCGCAGAGACCTGGCCTTTCGACGCAAGGAGGATGACGCGCGCTACCTCCTGAACCTCGAGTTCGGGCTCAGGGACGGGCGGCTGGTCTGGCCGACCGGCCTGATCGACGGTCAGAAGCTCTTCTTCATGCTCCAGTCGTTGACCCTGCAGGTGGCCGACGTCGACGACTTCGATGAACTGCCTCTGCCGTTTCGCGCGGTCGCTACCGACGTCAACACGGGCGAGGGGGTTGTCCTCGACCACGGCAACGTCGCGACAGCCATGCGGGCGAGCATGGCCATCCCGAGTGTCTTCTCGGCTGTCGAACTCGACGGCCGACTGCTGGTCGACGGTGGCTTGTCGAACAACGTACCGGTCGACGTGGTGCGCGCCATGGGGGCCGACATCGTCATCGCGGTTGATCTCGGTGCGCCGCTGTCGAGTCGGGAAGTGGGGTCGTTTCTGGATATCTACCGACAGACGATGCGGATGCTGACCCGACGCAACATGGAGCCGCAGTTGGAGGACGCTGACCTGGTGCTGGTCCCCAAGGTGAGCGTCTTCGGCACCCTGGAGTTCGGGGCGATCCACGAGATCGTCAATCGGGGTTTCGAGGAGGCGCAGTCCAGGAGGGGCGAGCTGGAGGCCTACTCGGTCTCTCCAGAGATCTACGAGCAACTGATGGCGAAGCATCGTCAGGTGGACAAGACGGTCCCGGAGATCGCTTCGGTGCGTGTCGAGGGCAATGAAAGGGTCGACAGCCGCATCATCGAGAACAGGCTGCGCGCCCGTGGCGGCGAGGCCCTGGACTTCGACGGCCTTGCGGCAGACCTCGGAAGGGTCTACGGACTCGGCGACTTCAAATCCGTGGACTTCTATCTCGAGGAGACCGCGGAGGGGCCGGGTCTCGTGGTCCGTACCGAGGAGAAGCCGTGGGGTCCGAAGTACGTTCACTTCGGATTCTCGGTCACGAGCGACCTCGACGGCGGTACCGACCTCGGAGTCCTTTCCAATCTCACTCTGACCCGCCTCAACGCCCGAGGCGCCGAGCTGCGCACGGACCTGCTCCTCGGGTCCGATCGAAACGTTTTCAGCGAGTTCTACCAGCCCTGGGACTTCGACGGGCAGTGGTTTGTCGCCCCTAGCCTTGAGTTCGGACAGCGGCGCCTCGACTTTTTCGCCGATGGCCGCCAGGTAGGGGAGCTGAGTGTTCGCCAGTCGACGGCGGCGCTGGACATCGGCTATCAGGCCAGCAAGTACGCCGAAGTCAGGCTGGGCGTGGAACGGGGCCGGGCCAGCGTGAACGTGGAGTCGGGAGAGATTCCCGCGGATATCCTGGACAGCCTCGATCTCGACTCAATCGATCTCGCCGGACTGGTCTTCGAGGCCCGATCTGATCGGCTGGACAGCGTGAGCATTCCCCGCGACGGCTCGCGCAGCGCGCTCTATGCCTTCCTGTCGCAGGAAGGCCTCGGCGCCGACGACGAGTACGAGAAGTTCGAAGTGAGCGCGGCGGAGTTCGACAGCTTCGGCCGCAACACACTGTTCGGTTCGTTGAGCGCCGGATGGAGCTCGGATGGCAACCTGCCGGAGTACGAGAACTTCAGGCTCGGCGGCTTCGGATCCTTCTCCGGTTTTGCCAACGAGGAGTTGCGGGGACAGTACTTCGGAGTTCTTCGCCTCGGTCTCTACCGTGAGGTCGGAGGGTTCTATGTGGGGGGCTTCGTCGAGGGCGGGAACGTCTGGCAAACCCGGGACGAGGTCGACTTCGACAGCCTCATCCTGGCCACGACTCTACTGATCGGGAAGGACACGGCGCTTGGACCGCTCTACGTCGGGTTTGGTCAGGCGGAGGAGGGCAAGAACAAGGTCTACTTGGCCCTGGGCAAGCTGCTCTAGCGAGACCGGTCGAGGGGCGTGCTCACCAGGACCAGCCGAGGCCAGTGACGAGCCACCAGTCGTTCCGTTCCAGGCCTTCGATCGGTGGCTGACTGTCGAAGCTGTCGTAGAGGCTGAGCGTCCAGAAGAAGTCCTCTACGATCTCCTTGCGTAGAGTCAGGTCCAGCTCCGCTCGGTATCGACCTGACTGGGTGAGGCTCGGGTAGACGAAGAAGCCAAGATCGAGCTGGGTCTCCGGAGTGTCGAACGTGAACACCGAGAGCTGTAAGACACCCAGGGCTTCGACCTCGCCCTCTGGCCCCTCGGGATCGCCAAAGTCCTCGCGGTTGACTGCCAGGCCGCCGAAGACCGCGACCTCGGTGCGTGTCGTGTGCTTGAGATACCGGCCGTAAGCCAGGCCCGCGAGGACTCTGACATCGAGGGCCAGCTCCTCGTTCTCCTGCAGCTGGCCGAAAGCGAGGACGAGGCGTCTCTCGGGCAGGAAACGGATCATGTGGAATGAGACGGAGCTTCGACTCGACTCCTCGTCGACTGTGACCCCCGGCTCCTGGTTCCCACTCGTGGACTCGGCTTCTTCGGCTGCCTGGCTCGTGATGTTGGAACTGAGGTTGAGGCTCCGTAGCCACTTCGGCGACCGGTAGCTGCTCTCCAGTCCCAGGTTGAACTGGGTCGAGTTCCTCGCCTTGGCGAGGCTGAATCCAAGGCTCAGCGAGCCATCGAGACGCTTCCAGAGGCCGTCTTCGATGGGAGTGATCCGGACGATCGCGGCTAGTGCCAGCGGGGTTTCGTCTCCCTCGTTGGCGAGTATCAACTGGCGACTTCCGGCGTCTCCAATCCCGAGCGAGCCGCTGTACTTAAGCCCCGAATCGAGCTCGACCTCGAAGATGTCCGCGCTCTCGACCTCGACGATGTCCCCCCACTCGATCAGGACCGTGTTTAGCGCGTCGGTCTTGAAGCGCAAGCGTCCGCGTCCAAGCTCCTTCACCTCGCCCGTCAGGCGGTCTCCATTGGCGAGCACCACGATGTCGCTCTCGACGGCGTTGGCCGGAGGATTCATGACCAGCACGGCGCCCACCAGAGCCATCGCAAACGCCTTCAAGGCCGAGTTTCGCTTCAGCCGCTTGTGCGCCATTGCGCTTCCACTGGAGGGCGTGTTCTTTCTCATGGGTCCGGGAGATCATCTCTCCCTGGGCCAACTGCCGCACAAGCTTGGGAGGGTACGAGTCAGGAGCGAATTCTATGCGATTCTCGTGCGGGGCGACCCGGTTGGCGCCCGGGTTGGCAGCCGGGCTGCCTGTCTGAAACCACCGTAGAACCAGGTCCGAGATCGAAACTCAATCGAAGTCAAAGTCGGCATCAGGGCCCTCCGCCTCGACGCCCTCGAGCTGGCGGATCCGCTGTGAGTAGTCCACCGCATCTGCGAAGCGCCGCGACCGCTCGCTGACCATGAACCGCTTCCGAGCCTCCTGGAGGCTCATCGAGGTTTCGATCAGCCCCAGTTCGTGGGCCAGTCCATCGGCATATCCCGGGAGCAGCACTCTGAGCCCGACGGGGATCTTGCGCTCAGCAACCGAGTTGGCGTGCCGAACCATCACCACGCTGCAGTTCGCCGTCAACGTGTTGTAGAACTCCGGCTGTGTCGCGATCCTGTCGGCGCTCCTCAACATGTCGACGAAGAGGCGGCCTATGCGCTCGGGTGAGGTCTTGATCGGATAGAGGTAGACATCTTTTCTCGCTCGGTTGGCTCGTCGCTGGATGACATCGCGCTCATCGGCGACGACGTAGATCAACTCGTAGCCGCGGAAGAGCCCCTTCCAGGTGGAGTAGCGCTCTCCCGCCTCCTTGCGTCCCTCGACCGAGATGGCGACGAAGTCGCCAGACGCGAAGCCGAAACTCAGGAACACGTGGGCCATACCTCGGCGGTCGGAGCTGAACGGAGTGATGATCAGCCAGAGGGACTCGATCTCATCGAGAGGGAGGGTACGGTCGTAGTAGCCGGGCGTCGGGTCACCGGATTCTGGGTAGCGGAAGTCGCGGATGTTCCTGATGTGAGCGGAGTTGCCGTCGACCGTGGCCGTGGCCAGTACCGCGTGGTCCTGCGCCCAATCGCGATCGTTGGACGGTCGCAAGCTCAGCCAGTAGAGGCACGCACAGCCAAACAGGACAGTGGCGACGATCGTGGTTCTCTTCATCCGAGCCCTCGCATGGCTGCCATCGTGGACAGCATAGCTGAGGGGCGGAGTGCTTGACACGAAGCGGGATACGAGCTCATCCTCAAGAGCCGCCGCGTGGTGCCGGGTCTGTTGACCGAGGCTGGTTTCGAGTTCGAGTACCCGTCGTGGCCCGAGGCTGCCAAGGAGCTCTGCGATCGTTGGAGACAGAGGAGAAGCGCAAGATGAAGAGCGTGCTTCTGAGAGTTGTTGCTGTCGGGTGTCCGGCGTTGAGTCTACTTCTGGCGCTTCCGATCGTCGTCTATGTACTCCCGCATGAGATCCGGTCTGGTGACTACCACTGGCCCTTCTGGCTCATCGGCGCAGCAGTGGCCGTGGGTGTCCTATCGTCCGCGGGCTATCTCAGGGCTTTGTCGGATGCTACCGAGGCCAGGAGAGAATGGGTGGCCTGGAGCCTCGTTGGCGTGATGTTCGCATCGCTCGTAGGGATCGCGGGGACGGTGCTTCTCGCTTGGCCGCTGTCCCTTCTACCGCTGGTTTCGACGATCGTGGCCGTCTACTTGTTCATGGCTGGGAGACGCCGCTCGGAGGGCCGTTGTTGAGGCCTTAGGGTGTGGATCGCTTGACACGGGGATCTCTGGCTGCAGGTCGAGGTGCCACCGGATCGTCGCGGTCCTGCGAAGAGAATCTGAAACGAACGTTCTGGTGACAGGAACGCGTCGGCGTTGTCGAAGATGTGGAAGGGCCTGAAAGGCGTCCGACGGGCGCCGCGCCCTACTTGAGTCCGACCTGGGTCTCCGGGTCGATGATCTGGAGGTCCAACCGTGAAGCCACTCTTGAGCTCTGTCGGTGTCTTGTTGATCCTGGCTTGCCCAGCGCGCGCCCCGGAGGAAGTAGCTAGCACGACGTTCTCGGCTAAGAACTTGGTTCCTGTCCAGGAGATGATGGAGACGGCGATCGCGGATGGCCGGATCACCGCGGGAGTCGCGGCGGTGGCTCGCGGCGCAGAGACGATCTGGCTGGGAACCGCTGGGGAGATGGCTCCGGGTGTGCCCATGCGTGGCGACGCGATTCTGCCTCTGGCTTCGGTCGGGAAGATGTTCACCGCCACGGCGGCGATGGTCCTGTACGAAAGGGGCGTGATCTCGCTCGAGGACCCGGTCAGCAAGTACATCCCGGAGTTCGCGGATGTCGTGGTTTTGGTGACGGACGAGGGCGGCATTTCGACGCTGGTGACGCCCGAGCGGCCGATGACGGTCTACCACCTGCTGACCCATACCGGCGGACTGACGGTGACGGGGGACGAGTTTTGGGCCGCCTGGGATGCGCACACGGGGACTACGACGACCACCCACTTCGCCCGGGCGCTCGCGGCCCTGCCACTCTTCGCTCAGCCGGGCGATGAGTTCAGGTACGGCCAGACGGGCGCCTCTTACGAAGTTCTGGGCGCTGTGATCGAGATCGCCAGCGGTCAGACCCTGGAGGCATTCATGGCCGAAGCCATCTTCGAGCCTCTGGGTCTCGACGACAGCTACTTCTACCTGCCCCGGGCGCAGTCGGACAGGCTGCCCGCCGTTTACCGCAACGTCGATGGTGCCCTGCAGGTGGATCGGGAGGCCGGCGAAGACTTCCCGCGATCGACCTTCTTTCACGGCGGCGGCGGCGTGCGGTCCGCGGCGGGCGACATCCTGCATTTCGCACGCCTCTTCCTGGAGGGTGGGTCGGTCGACGGCGTGCAGATCCTCGACTCGGAGAGTGTCGCGATGATGATGAGTGACCACCTGGGCGACAAGGCGCCAGACCACTGGAAAGCGCGGGGGCTCAGTTGGGGCTTCGGGGCCGCGGTGCAGTACTCCGGCGACGACGCCGGGTCGCGGGTCCTCGAGCAATACGGTTGGGTCGGTGGCGGATTCGCCAAGCTGTGGGTCGATCCCCAGGAGCGACTCATCGCCTACTTCGGCTTCCCCATGACGCCTCCCGGCGACAATGAGCTGCTCACCGAGTTCGAGGCGCGCGTAGTCGCGGCCGTGAATCAGGGCCGGGCGGATGCCCCGGCCCTGTGATCCGCTAGATCATCCTCGGCTCGTCTCCTTCTGCATCGCCACCTTCGGGCCGACGAAGTTCTGCATCACGGCCTGCCTGAGGAGCTCGGGTGGCAGCAGGCCCTGAGCGAGAATGAAGTCGTGGTAGGCCTGCTTGTCGAAGGCGTCGCCGAGCAGGCGTTCGGTGTCGGCGCGTAGCTCGGTTAGACGCGTATAGCCGCAGAAGTAGGCCGTCGCCTGACCCGGCGAGCGAAAGGTGTAGCGTTCGACTTCCTGCATAGCCATTGGGTGGGAGAGGACGACTTCGTGCTCGAGCACCCGGAAGGCCTCTTCGCGATCGATGGCGCCGAGCTGGAGGCCTGGGTCGAGGAAAGCCCGGGCGGCCCGCAACAGCCGGTGCTGGAGGGAGATGAGCTGCCCTTCGAGGGGCATGAACGGCTTCATCTCGGCTTCCTGGTAGAGCGCCCAGCCCTCGACGTTGACGCTATTGAAGGCGAATGCGACTCGCGCCTGAGAGACGCCCATCTCGACGATCGAAGCGAACTGCAGCTCATGGCCCGGTCGGCCTTCGTGCACGGTGAGGGTCCACGAGGCGGCCTCGTAGGTGAAGTCGTCGAAGCCGACCTCTTCCTCTCCGGCTTCTCCGGGGATGCGAAGCGGCAGGACGAACTCGCCCATCTCACCCGTGTTGCCGAAGAGCCGCGGAGGCCGCATGTTCGGCGCCGGCGTGGCGGCGCTCTCCGCCTCGCTGGCCAGGCGGATGCGCATCTCGCGATCGGGCAGCGTGACGACGCCGTGCTGTTGGATCAGTCGCTCGAGCTGCTTGATGCGCTCCTGGTAGTGGGGGAGGATCGCTTCGCCCACGAACTGTTCCTTCTTCAGTTCCGCGATGACATCGCGGTAGTCGCTCGACTCGAGTCCGCGCTCACTGGCGATCAGCGCCGAGAGTGCCTGCATCTCGTTCTGGATCTCGCGAAAGGAGACCTTGGCGCGACTCACCAATTCGGCGACCGGCATGTCGATGCCGACACCCTTGAGGTTGAAGGCGTAGACATCGGCCGGCAGGCGGAAGTCCTCACGGGCTCGCGGAGCGATCTCGGCCTCGAGAAAGGTGTCGTAGGCGGCCAATTGACCCGTCAGGGCCTCGTAAGCCTCCTCGTAGCCGGTCAACTCGTACTTGTCGAAGAGCTGCTGGATGCCGCCGATGAACCGTGCACCGTTGGAGCGGTCTTTGGCCAGGTCGTCCTTGAACGGGCCGACGAGTTCGGCTCGACCAAGGCTCGCGCGGACAAAGGCCTCGGCCTGCTCGGCGATCGGTGAGTAGCCCTCCTCGAGCCCGGCGTAGCGCCGCAACCGGACGAGTGCAGCCTCCCGGCGTGCCTGTGGTATCTGGTCGTCGAGCAGGGAGCGGATGCCCTGGAAGATCGTCTGCGGCAGATTGAAGTAGGGGAGCTCGTAGGCCTCCGAGATCCGTGTGCCTTCGATCGCCTGCTCCGCTGCCTCAATCAGAATGTCCAGGTCCTGGCGCACGGCGGCGTGCTCCTCGGTCTCTCGTCGGGTCTGGAACTCGGCTAGCGCCGATTCGATCATCGTGATCGACTTCTCGTTGAGGTCGAGGGGCAGTTGCGAGACCTCTTCGTCGAGGCCGTCGATTCCGAACTGACCCGCGGCCTCCGGGCTGAAGCGGGCGAAGACCTCCATCAGGAGAGCCGAGTTGGCGTTGCTGCGCTCGACCCATGCATCTGAGGCGCGGGCGATCGGGGGCGCTAGATGGAGGGTGAACAGAAAGACGGCGAGAATCGAGAGTTGACGGCGAAAGCTCATGGAGTCTCCTGGTTGTCCTGGGTGGAGGCGCGGGCGTTGCGCCTTCTCTCTGTACGCTTGAACGCGGTGGAGGTTCCGGAGGTTCGTTTCTCCGCTTCGCCGGGTGCGGGTACGGGATGCCGAGTGGCGAGGGGGCGCTCGAGATCCGGCTTCACTTCTGAGATAGGCTCGTCGGGTCAACGAGGCGAAGACTCTCCGTGCAAGCGCGACCGGATATCAGCTCCGACTGGAGGCGGAGAGCCTCTCTGGTAGCGCTCCTCTGGAGCCTTGGAGTCGCTCAGCCGCTCTTCGCCGTCCTGTCCTCGGCGGGTGAGTTCTTCGTCGAGCAGGGGCTCGTGGGGCAGGGCACCGTACTTCTGGCCCTGGGGCTGTCGGTCGGCCCTCCATGCCTTCTCATCGCAGCTGGCGAGCTGCTGAGGCGCCTCTGGAGCCCTCTCGGACGCTTGACCTACAAGTTCATGGTGGGTCTTCTGGTACTCGCTTTCGGCGCGAGTCTCGCGGTTGGGGGGCGGCAGGACGCATCCTGGGGGTCCGCCCTTCTGGCGACGGCGGTGGCGATCGGACTCCTCTTGCTCTTTCGCGTCTCCAGCAGTCTGCGCCGCGCTGTCGTCTGGCTGGCGCCCGTCGCGGTGGTCGTGCCGCCGCTTATCTTCCTGCTCTCGCCAGGTATCCGAGGCCTGTGGCAACCGGTCGCGGAGGCGGAGGGACTCGATGGGGAGACGAGGACGCCGGTCGCAGTGCTGGTACTCGACGAGCTGCCGCTCGCCTCACTCGTCAACAGGCAGGACGAGATCGACTCGACGCGGTATCCGAACTTCGCCTCGCTGGCCCAAACCGCAGTCTGGTTTCGCAACGCGCGGTCGACGGCGCTCATGACCGGCCTCTCGATGACTGCCTTCCTGACGGGCAACTTGCCGGCACATGAGGTCGCTCCGACAGCCTCTGAGTACCCGGACAATCTCTTTGCTCTGCTCTCTTCGACGCACGACCTGCGAGTGGTCGAACGGGTCACGGACCTCTGTGTCGACCCCGGATGCTCTTCGCTGGATGCAGCTTCGGGACCTTCGGGACCTCCACGCCGCCGTCTCGCTGATCTCGTACAGGTCTACGGGCACATTGTGCTCCCTCGGCCCCTTCGCTCTTCGCTGTCGCCGATCGACACGGGGTGGCGTGACTTCGGCTCCGCCACCCTAGCCACTGCGAGCCTGAGTCCGCGGGCCGAACCGGGGACGCTGGTGAGCGCCTTCTTCAACGAGGCTTCGCGTGTCGGCTCGCCTTCGTCGTCGCCCCTGCCCAGCGACCGCCCCGAACTCCTCTACCTGCACCTCATGGTGCCGCACGTTCCCTGGAAGTACCTTCCCGAGGGCCTCGAGTACATCCCTCCGGAGGAACACGTCCTGGACGTCGCGAATCGCCGGAAGGCCGGCTACGGGGGCGACTGGGAGATTCTTCAGACCTACCAGCGCCATCTCCTGCAGACTGAGTACGCCGATAGGTTGGTGGGAGAATTCCTGGCCGGCCTGAGGCGTCGCGGCCTCTTCGATCGCACCATGATCCTCGTGCTGTCCGATCATGGAGCGTCCTTCCTGCCGGAGACCGACCGGCGGGCCTTCCCGCAGGACCTGAATGTCCCTCTGCTCATCAAGTGGCCCGGCCAGACCTCGGGTCGCACGGTCGACACTCCGATGAGCCTGCTCGATTGCCTGCCCACGGTCCTGGCCGCGCTCGGTCTCGAGAGCGAGCTGCCGTTCGAGGGGCGAGTGATGTCGCCCGACGAGAGTCTCCCCAGCCAGTCGCCGGCCGCGAGGTCCAAGGTGGCACAGGTGAGATCGCGGCTCGTTGATCACAAGTACGCGTCGTTTCCGGAACTCGATGACGAGGGAGGGCTCTTCAAGATCGGGCCCCACGCCGCGCGCGTCGGTGCCGCGGTCGATCCTGCTGTGGGGGGGCGGTCGACCGGACTGCAGGCAACCCTCAAGTACCCCTGGCTCTTCGACGGGGTGGATCGGTCCCGAGGACTGCTTCCTGTCTATGTCGAGGGCGATCTGCAGACCGAGCAGGCTCTCGACGGTCCGGTTCAGATCGCCGTTGGGGTCAACGGCCTCCTGGGGGGCGTGACGCGATCAAGCGGTGCCGACTTCACTCACTTCGGCACGATGGTTCCACCCGAACTCCTGCAAGAGGGCCGGAACAGGGTCGAAATCTGGAGAGTCGAGGGCGCCGGAGAGGTGTGGCAACGCATTCCCCTGCCTGACGAACGGCTCGAACTCGTGATGTCGTCGGAGCCTCCGACTCTGGAGATCGGTGGCGGGGAGCCTGTCCCGGTCGAACCTCACGACAGTGTGCGTTTCAGATTGGGGCGGAGAGTGCGCACGTACGTCGTAGAGGGTTCCATTCAGAGACGGCGCGACGAGGATGCGCCTCGGGTCTTTCTGTTCGAGGCGGGTCGAACCCTCGGCGAGCTCCAGGAGGTCTCGGACGCGGAGCTGAGAAGCGACCGGCGTCACTATCGGCTGTCTCTTCCGCTGGGTCAGGTCGAGGAGGCGAACGACGTCAGGGTAGTCATTCTGCGTGGCTCGAGGGCCTTCGAGCAGAAGGTCCGTACTTCGGGCTGACGTGTGCAGACGAAGTGAGCTGATCCGGCGCCGGCGGCGGTCAGCTCAGCACGCCCGCGGCATTCGCTGACGGGGCGTGGTCGGACTACTTGACGCCGCACAGTACTGTGCCGTACGATGTACCGGTCATGAAGCGGAGAGAACATGCCTGAAGTCGGTGACTGGAACTCGCAGATGCGGCGCGGCCTGCTGGAGCTCTGCATCCTGGGGCTTCTGGAGCGACAGCCCAGCTACGGGTACGAGATCGTTACGAACCTCGCCGAGGCGCCTCAGCTCGCCGCGGGTGAGGGCACGGTCTACCCGCTGCTGCGACGGCTGCGTCGGGTCGGCTGGCTCGAGACCTCCTGGGTGGAGTCCGACGCCGGTCCACCGCGGCAGTACTACCAGCTGAGTCCCGCCGGTCGCGAGTACCTCGAGGCCTTGCGCCACGAGTGGAAGGGACTCGTCGAGTCGGTGAGCGACTACATCGAAAGGGAGAACACCCAGTGAGCGATCAGCGCAACCCCCTGACCGTGCGATACCTGGAGCAACTCGCCGCGGCACTGGAGCGTACTCTGATGCCGCAAGACGAGCGCGACGCGATCAGCCGGGAGATGGAGAGCCATCTCGCCGAAGCGGTGAGCTCGGGCGCGAGGCTGACGGATGTGCTGGAGCGCCTGGGGTCTGCCGAGGACCTGGCACGGGCGTACGCCGTGGAGCTGGCACTCAATCCCCGTCCCGTGCACCAGGCGTCTCCCTGGAGGCAGGTGCTTGCCGTCGCGACCCGGACCAGCGCCACCCTCGCGGCCGGCCTTCTCGTCGTGGTCATGGGCGCGGTAGGCGTGGCATTCGCCGTGGGCGGAGTGGCGGCTCTCCTGGTCGGGCTGATCGCACCCTTTCTACCCGTCGACTGGATGGATCCGACCCTTCGCGCCGGCCTGCCTCAGTTGGTCGTCGTCCTCGCGGGTCTGGCACTGCTGGCTGTCGGCATCTTGTCGATTCGCATCGTTCGCCTCAACGCACGCTTCCTCTTTGGCGCTTTGCGCCGGGATTCCAAGGAGATCTCGAAATGAACCATCGCAACCCCAACATCGCTCTGTCTCTGGCAGTCTCGCTGGCGCTCGTCTTTGCTCTCGCACCGGCCGCCATGGCCACGACCGTCGTTCAGGAGTCGGAAGTGCCGGCTGCCGGACTCGATTCGATCGTAGTGAAGGCGGGCAGCGGCTCGGCCCGGATCGTGACGGGTGCCGATGATCGCATCCTGATCCGGGTGGAGATCAGTCCCAGGCACTGGAGCGACGACAACCCGTTTCAGGCGATCAAGGAGTGGTTTCTGACCTCGTCGTACGAGGACGTCGATGAGCTGGTCGAAGCGGTGAGAATCGACACGGAGCACAAAGGCGAGGGCAAACTGCGTATCGGCCTGACCCCCTCGGGCAGCAGCCGCAAGGACAAGGTCCGAGAGGCGTGGACGCTCACGGTGCCTGCACGCATGGCGGTGGGGCTCACGATGGATGCTGCAGAGGTCGAAATCTCGGGAATCACCGGCGGGGCAAAGGTTCGAGCGGGGGCCGGTTCGGTGCAGATCGACGTCCCTCGGGGTGATCTCGAGATCGGACTCGAGGTCGGTGACGTCGACGTCTCCAGCGGCTCGGGGTCGCTGGGTGCGGTCGATCTACAGTCGACCGTCGGCTCGACCCATCTGTGGATGAACGGTGCTCGCATCAAGTATCCCAACCCTCCCGGCCCGGGCAGTGAGGTCTCGGTCTCGGGGAACGGCGAGGACAGCGTCCGGGTGGACGTCACCGTGGGCGACATCTCGGTGAATGTCGGCGGGGACGCCTGATGAAGCGAAGGTGGCTGATCGCTCTCGGCCTTGTTGGCGGTGGTCTGCTGGCCCTGCATCTGAGCTTCCCGCTGCCCTATGTCTATCGGGTCTTCGTCTACCAGGACGCAGGCTACGAGGACATCCATCGCTTCCCCGCCCGGGTGATCGCCCCGTCCGACGCACCGGAGGCGCTGGCCGTCTCCCTGGGGTCGCACGCGCGGGAGGTGATCGAGCAGCATCCAGACGTCGATGCCTTCGATGCTCTGCTGGCCGAGACCGACACGACGGCCTTCCTGGTTGCCCACAGAGGCGAGTTGGTGGAGGAGCGCTATCTGCTCGGCAACGATCGGAAGAGCCCCCAGAACACGTTCTCGGTCTCGAAGTCGTTCACTTCCGCGCTCGTCGGCCTGGCGGTGCGGGACGGCCTGATCGAGATCGCGGCGCCGATCACGCGCTACCTACCCGAGTTGGCGGAACGCGACGCCCGCTTTGCCGAGATCACCGTGGAGCATCTCCTCGATATGCGCTCGGGCATCCGCTTCTCGGACGACATCGAGTTTCCGATTCTGAACTCGGACAACCCGCTGATCTACTACCACCCGGATCTGGAATCGGTTGTCCTGGAGCGCACCGAGATCGCCGAGGCGCCGGGGAGCTTTCGGTACAACAACTACAACCCGCCGCTCCTCGGGCTGATCCTGCTCCGGGTGACGGGCCTCTCGCCGGGGCACTACCTCGAGCGCGAGCTCTGGCAGCCGCTCGGAGCCGCCGGCGCCGCGGGTTGGACGACCGACGATCACGGGCTCGAGCGCATGGAGAGCGGGTTCCACGCACGCGCTCGCGATCTGGTGCGGTTCGGACTGCTCTACCTGGCGGATGGCCAGGTCGACGGTCGCCCGGTGGTACCGCGGCGATGGGTGGAGGCGTCGACCGATCTGGCCGAGTCTCTGGAGCTCGAGAGCTACAACGGCCGGACCTGGGGCTACCGGGCCGGTTGGTGGATCATGCCGCGGCCCGAGGGACCTTCGGACTTCTGCGCCATCGGCCGCTTCGGCCAGTTCATCTACGTCTCACCCCAGTACGACGCCGTCTTCATCCGCAACGGGCCGGATCGCGGGGACTGGGGTGACGGCGACTGGACCGAACTCTTCTACTTCGTCGCCGAGCGGCTGTAGGGCGGCGCCCTGACCTCTTCGTGGGAAGGGCAGATGCCCTACGAACCGCCGGTGGTGGACGACCAGGCGCTGGTGTCCCCTGACTCGAATCCGTCGATGAAGATGTAGTTCGTCGGATCGACGACCCGGGCGATGGCCTGCGAGCCGGCGATGAAGAGCTCGCCCTCCTCGTTCTCGCCGAAGCCGGTGTAGAAGAAAGATCCGATGTCCATCAGGTCATGGGATGTCCAGGCTCCGCCACCGGCCGGCTCGGCAGCCCAGAGTCGGCCGCTGCACCAGTCGGTGAAGAAGTAGAAGCCGGTGAGATTCGGAAACTCCGGGCCCCGATAGCGGAAGCCACCAATGACTGAGCAGTTGGTCGGGTGGGGGAGGACATGGATGGGGAAGACGAAGTCCTCCGGTTCGCCGCAACCGTCATTGACCTCGTGACCCTCGTAGCAGGGCCAGCCGTAGTTGTCGCCGCCGGATGAGCCGGCGGGTTCGAAGTCGACCTCTTCCCAATCGCCCGCACCCACGTCGCCGATCCACAGGTCGCTGGTCTCGCGGTCGAAGCTGAACCGCCAGGGGTTGCGCAGGCCGAGCGACCAGATCTCATCACAATCGCCGGCACCCCCAACGAGAGGGTTGTCGTTCGGGATGCCGTAGTTGGCGGTCAGACCGCAGGTCTCCTCTCCCGGATCGGGAGAGCCGTCGACGTCGATGCGCAGGATCTTGCCCAGCAGGTTCGTCGGGTCCTGTGAGTTGGCGGCCGGCGCACCTCCGTCTCCTGTCGAGATGTGGAGGAAACCGTCATCGGGGCCGAAGTGCAGGTCTCCGCCATTGTGGTTCTCGAACGGCTGGTCGAAGGTCATGAGAGTGGTTGCCGAGGCAGGATTCGCGACGTTGGGGTCCCCGGCCGACACCTGGTACCGGGCGACGACGGTGTCGCCCAACTGATCGGTGTAGTTGACGAAGAAGAGGCCGTTGCTCGAGTAGTCGGGATGGAACGCCAGGCCGAGGAGCCCCTGCTCGCCGCCGTCTGAGACGATGGTGGATAGGTTGAGAAACGGGGTGGGGAGCACCGAATTGCCGCCCGTCCAGACCATGATCGTCCCCTCTTGCTGAGTGACGAAGAGCCGGCCGGAGCCGTCGCCGGCATGCGTCACCCCGACACCGCTCGTCAGGCCGCCGTTGATCACGATCTCGACATCGACTGGGGGTTGAGCGGACGCCGCCGCCGGCAGGAGTGCGAGGCTGACGACAGTCACAACGTACCGGAGCGGCTTCATGGGGCTCGTCCTTTCGGCTCGATGGATCGACGCGGCACTCCGGGTCGTTCCGGCGCGCCGCCGCGACCGTACCAACGAGGATGGAGTGGTCGCTGTGACGGATCGAACCCCCCGCGACGGGTCCCACGCCCTCCGGCCGGGCTAGAGCTCCCCGGCCTCCACGAGCCCCTTGAACCTCTTCAAGTCATTCATCTGGCGGTTGCGGATGGAGCCCTTCATCAGCGGCATCATCAGTCTCATCATCAGGGAGCAGGGCTTGATATCGCCACTGAATCGCATGCCGGTCGTCTCCCCCCGGTCGACGAAGTCGACGCGAAGATCGCCGCGCATGCCTGGGCCCTCGAGGGCCCCGGCGAAGAATCGTTCGGGCTCGTGAGCGGTGATGGTCTCGATCATCTCTACCGTCCGGCCGCGTTCCAGGTAGATCTGTCGGGTGACGGACCCGACCTCGCCGGGCTCTCCGCTGACCTGCTCGGTCCGTTGCAGACCCTCGAGCCAACGTGGGAGGTTGTCTGGATCCTTGAAGGCCCGATAGACCTCCTTGAGCGGTTGGTCGATCTCGATTTCGTGCTCGAACATGACTTCACTCCTCTCGTGTGTCGATTATCGGCTGGTAGACGACGATGTGGTCCTGTTGTGGAATCTCGAGGATCGGTCCCGGTCGCAGGCGGTGTCGGCCCGCCATGGACCAGACGAAGAGCCGCTGGTAGACCGTCGGCGAGACGGGTCCGCCACCTGGAGACTCCAGGCTGGCGTGCAGTCCGTCGCCGAGAGTCCGGCGTATCCAGCCGCCGGTGAGCGGGCGCTCGTCGAGGCGGCGGCCCCAGTCCTGGCGAACGTAGCCCGGTGGTGTGATGCCTGGCCAGTCGAGAGTCGCGCCCAGGCGGTCTGAGTCTGCGGCTGGCCAATCGCTCCAGGGAGCCTCGTCGGGGTCGAAGACGAGGGCTTCGTCCTCGCCACGACTGCGTCGGACCTCGACGGGCGATGGCGGGAGGTCGATCACCCGGATGTCGCCGGCAGAGCCGAGCGGGTCCTCTCCGGCATCGAGACCTAGTTCAGACCATAGATCGAGTTGGCGCTTGCGGTAGTCGCGCGCCGAAGTGCCGAAGTGGTTGCGGAAGCGGCGGGCGAAGGTCTCCGGGCGGCGAAAGCCGACATCCATGGCCAGCTCGGTGATTGGCTCCTCGGCGGCGAGCAGGAGCAGGGCTGCCCGCTCCAGGCGCAGCCGTGCGAGGAAGGCGGTCGGTGTCTCCTCCATCACCGCCACGAACATGCGATGGAAGTGGAAGGGTGAGAAGCGTGCCTCGCCGGCCATCGCCTCGAGTGACCAGGGATCCTCGAGACGCGCCTCGACCCTGTCGATCACCTGCACGATGGAGTCGGGCAGCCAGGTCCGGGTCGCCATGCGGGTCAGGGTACTACCGTCCGGGGGGCGGGACTTGACGAATCTTGCGACGCCCTTCGGTGCGTGCCTCGGTGACGGATCCGGCAACGCCGAAGAGGCTCCCGAGCCGGTCTAGCGACGCTTCAATTCGTCGAGCGGGTAGAAAGTCCGCCGCCAGTAGACGCCGCCTCGCCATTTCGCCAGCCATCCGGCGCGGAGAATGGTGAAGACGAACATCAAGGTTCCGAGCGGCAGGCCGAGGGCGGTCCACGCGCGGAGGTTGGTCTTGCGCACCAGCGTCAGATGGCTGGCGATGATGAAGACGACGGCCCCCAGATTGACCAGACGCGTGACTCCCGTGGTGAGGAGGATCGCCGCAAAGGGCCAGGCCGTGAGCACGAGCTGGGCGAGCGCTCCCGCGATCAACAGCGTGTAGGAGTAGTCGATGGCGGCGAGAGCGTTCTTCTCCAGGCCACGCACCGCAGCGCGCACCGTCGGGTACCACTCGACGTGAACCAACCCGCCGGCGATGGTGAAGAGCTGACGGGCGCCGCTGGCTCGAAGCAGCCGGCCCAGCCGCATGTCGTCGTCGGCGGCGCGGGCGATGGCCTCGTGAGTGCCGGCCCGGTGCCACGCCGTAGTGCGGACAAGGTTGAAGGCGCCGATCCCCGCGGAGCGGCGGCTCTTGGGATCGTTCACTCGCCATGGCCGGTAGTAGCCGTTGAAGAAGAGGGCGAAGGTGGCGACGAAGAGCTCGAGAGGGAGACTCGACGTGTCGATGTCGCAGGCCGCCGTCAGGTGGTCGAGGTCGCGCTCCTCTACGAGGTGCATGGCGCGCGTCAGGGCGGTGGGATGGAGGATGACGTCGGCGTCAGTGAAGAGGAGGAACCGGCCGGAAGCGGCCAGGCCGCCGGTCTGGAGGGCGTGGTTCTTACCCAGCCAGCCGGCGGGAAGCTCGGTGAGGTGCAGAATGCGAACGCGTGCGTCGCCCTCCGCGACGCGGTCCAGGATCTCTCCGGTTCCGTCCTCCGAGCGATCATCAACGACGAGGATCTCGAGGTTTGGATAGTCGAGCTCGAGCACCGATTCGAGAGCCTTCGCGACGCTCGACTCCTCGTTGCGCGCCGGGATGACGATCGAGACGAGCGGTGTGGCCCCCGCTCCCGCTTCGGCGGGCTGAATGTCCTCGAGGGAGACCATGAGACGATTGCCCAGCCAGACATCGAGTGCGAAGAGACACCAGACCAGGCAGGTCGAGCCGGCGAGTATGAGCAGAGTCTCGGGCATCCCGGCCACCCTAGCAGTGCGGTTGGAAGCGCCCACCAGGCAGCGAGGAACTTCGGATACATGTTCTCCAGCGACGAAACTCCGAGAGGTCTGTTGAGGCCCAAGCCGATCACTGGGAGCCGCCCGTGAGCGGCTCGGTGACCGGCCGGCGGCGCTTCTACTGCGTCGCCCTGGTCGCCCTGGTCGCGCTGGCCCTCCTGTCGTGCGGCGGCGGGCGCCAGGAGAGGCCCGATGTCGTCCTGATCGTCATCGATACGCTGCGGCCGGACTTCCTCGGCTTCTATGGCCATGAGGGCGAAACGGCGGAGTTCCTGGCTGGCCTGGCCGAGAGATCGGCGGTGATGCGGCGGGCCTTCTCGACGTCCTCCTGGACGGCGCCTTCGACGGCATCGCTCTTCACTTCCTGGCTGCCCTCGCGCCACGGCGTAGTCGAGGGCTTCGTCGCTCATCAGGCGAGCGCGCAGAGGCAGGCGGAGGAGGGCCGCGAGGTGTTGTCGTTGAATCGCCTTCCGACCGGGCACCAGACCCTGGCCGAGTTCTTCAGCGACGGCGGATACCGTACGTTCGGACTCGCCTCGAACATCAACATCGGTGAAGAGATCGGCTTCGCGCGCGGGTTCGATCGCTTCGCACTCGACCAGTGGGCGGATGCCGAGGCTCTCGGCCACAGGTTGGACAGCTGGCTGGCCGAGGACGACGGTGCGCAGCCCCGCTTGATCTATCTCCACCTGAACGACGTGCACATCCCCTACACGGTTCGCGAGCCCTGGTACGAGCATGAGGAGAACGGGACGCCGGACGATGCGGCGCTTTACCGGGGCGAGATCGGCTACGTCGACAACGCCTTGCGCGGGATGTTCGAGCGTCACGGCTGGGCGGACTCCGACACGATCGTCGCCGTCGTCTCGGACCACGGACAGGAGTTCCACGACCACGGCCGCCACGGACATGGCTTCCGGCTCTATCGAGAGCTCGTGCAGGTACTGGCGATGGTCCATGCGCCGGCGCGTGGCGTGGTGCCGCGCCAGGTCCAGGGCAATGTGAGCCTCCTCGACATCCTGCCGACACTCGCCGATCTCGCCGGACTCGAGGCCCTGCCGGAGTGGAAGGGTGTCTCACTGGTGCCCGTGCTCGAGGGCGGTGAGGATCCGACGGTTCACGGGCGTGCCTTCCTGTCGCACCGGGTGCTCACCAAGGGAAAGGAACGTCGCGAGATGTGGAGCGTCGTCCAGGGCGACTGGCATCTCATCGAACAAGAATCGCGCCTGGAGCTGTTCGACCTCGCGGCGGACCCCGGGGAACTGGACAACCTGGTGCGCGTGCGCCGGGATGTCGTGGCGGAACTCTCAGCCCGGATCGCCGAGGACCGGGCACGGACTCGCGAGGGGTACGCCTCGACGATCGAGGTCGAGATCGACGAGGAGCGTCTGCGGGCTCTCGAGGCTCTGGGTTACGTTCAATAGGGCGATGCCGGCTTCGGCGGCGGGGCCGTGCGGCTTTCTTGACACGGATCGAGCTGTCGAACACGCTCCGACTGAATGAACCCGACCCGCCTTCAGGAGACTCTCGGCTCCGGCCGAGGGCGCAATCGGCTCTGCTGCTTGCTGGCTCTGGTCGCCCTGGTGTTCGCCGGCTGCGCGCGTCGCCAGCCGCCGCCCAACATCATCTGGATCGTTTGGGACACGGTGCGGGCCGACCGTATGAGCCTCTACGGGTATTCGCTGGAGACGACACCTCACCTGGATCGGTTGTCCGGGTCGGCCCGCGTGTTCGATGCCGCGGCGGTGTCCTGCTGGACCCTGCCCTCTCACGCTTCGATGTTCACCGGACTGTACCCAGGGGAGCATGGAGTCAATTCGATCGCCGGGAAGCTCGACGCCCGCTTCGAGACCGTGGCCGACATCCTCAGTGGCGAGGGCTACGAGACCTACCTCTTCAGCGCCAATCCCTTCATCTCCAGCAGGACGGACCTGAGCCGGGGTTTCCAGACGCAGGAACACCCGGACGACGAGGCTCTCGCCGAGCGCGCCAGAACGCTTCTCCTTGACAAGATGGATCCGGCGGACCGCGGCAATCCGATCGCCAGGAGGCTCAAGGCCCTTCGCGGCGGCGCCTGGTTCGTCAAGGCGGTGGGTGAACTCGCCAACGAGAGGTTCCTGTCTTTCCTGGACGGCCGCGAAGCCGGGACGCCGTTCTTCGGCTTTCTCAATTACATGGAGGCTCACCGGATTCGTGTACCACCACGCCGCTTTCTGGAGCGGGTTCTGGGTACGGCCGAGGTCGACGCGGCCTACGCCTTCGATCGGTCGCAGAAGCGATTCCAAGGGGTGAGCCTGGGCTTGGCCGATCCGTTTTCCGCTGAAGAGAGAACTCTGATCGGGGCCACCTACGATGCGACGATCCTCGAGCTCGACGCACTTCTGGCGGAGCTCTTCGAGGCACTCCAGAGCCGGGATCTGCTCGAGGATACGGTCATCGTTCTGACCTCGGACCATGGTGAGCAGCTCGGCGAGCGAGGCAGCTATCTCCACCAGTACAGCCTCGACGAGGATCTGCTCTCGGTGCCTCTGGTCCTCTGGGCTCCGGGTCATCTCACCCCAGGAAGGGAGCCGATGCCAGTCTCGACGATCGATCTCTTCCCAACCCTACTCGAGATCGCGGGAGTCGACCGTCCGGCGCCACCTGGGGTCTCGAGCCTCCTCGGTCGGCCTTCAAGGCGGCCTCTCGTCGCCGAGTACATCGAACCGTACGAGCCGGTGCTGAAGAAGTTCGAGGCCGCCAACCCGGAGTGGGATTCGTCTCCGTTTCGCCGGTCGCTGCGGTCGCTCCGGGTGGATTCGGAGAAACTGGTCTGGTCTTCGACAGGGCCGGTCGAGCTCCACGACCTGGGGACCGATGGTGGGGAGGACGAGGACCTGGCGGCCGAGAGGGCGGAGCGCTCCGCCGAATTGGCGGAATTGCTGCGTGACTGGGTCGAGGCGCGACGCCTTCTGAGCGATGGCGGCCTTTCAGAGACTTCGCTGACTGAGGACGAAAAGGAGCTGCTGCGCAGCCTCGGCTATCTCTAGCCGACGGATCCCCGCAATGTTCGGTCGTTTCAACAAACCCGACGCTCTCGTCTGGCCGAAGCCGGTCGAATGGGCCTGCCTGCTGGTCGGGTTGGTGCTCGTCGTGCGCTACCGCTGGTTGATGGACGACGCCTTCGTCTACTTCCGCTACATCGACAACTTCCTCTTTCTGAAGGTCGGGCTGGTCTACAACGCCGGGGAGTACGTCGAGGGTTTCTCGAGTCCGGGCTGGCTGATGATCCTGCTCCTGCTGAGGTCGCTGCGAGTCGGCTTCGATGTGATCGTGCTCGGTCTCGGCCTCGTCTGCTATGCGCTCTTTGCCTACGGTCTGGTGGTGCTGAACCGGCGCCTCGCGCCGTCCGGGAGCCCTGTCATCAATCTTCCCCTGGCCCTCACTGCGACGAACTACAGCGTCATGAGCTACTTCACCGGAGGCCTCGAGACCGCTCTCCTGCAGCCTCTGGCGGTGGCCTTCGGCCTGTTCGCGGTCTATCCGCGGAGCCGTTTCCTGCAAGTGGTGGTGGCGCTCTCCCCCCTGGTTCGCCACGAGCTCATCCTGCCCGCCCTCGTGGCGCTGCTGGTCGCCCGGAGAGTGCCAGGGGCGATACGCAATCTCGTCTGCGTCTCGACCGTTGCTCTCGGGGTCTGGGGGCTCTTTCGCGTCGACTACTACGCCGATCTGCTGCCCAATACCTTCTACCTCAAGGATGAGTGGATGGTGTTGCGCGGGCTGGGCTATCTTCATCACACCCTGGCGACCTACTGGCTCTACCTTCCGGCCGCGCTGCTCCTGGCCCTGGCGATCCACCTGCGGCGCCGCGGGATCGAGTTCGAGATTCGCGCCAGGCTGGCGATGCTGGTGATGCTGCTGCCGGTCCTCGCCTACGCCGTCAAGGTGGGCGGAGCCTCTGTGCAGTACTGGTACCTGGCCTTCCCTCTCTGTCTCGCCATCGCGGCCGGCGCCGGGTTGGCCGAGCGAGCCGTGCACCTCTGGTGGCCGTCGGGATCGCTTCGCTCGGCTCCGCTGACCGCCGGAGTGGTCGCGACCCTGGCTCTCTGGCTCCATCCCCCGCAGTTGAGCCATCATCCCCTTCATCCGGAGGCCGAGGCACGCCCGATCGGCGGCGTCAATGATGCCCAGTGGCACAGGCGTCTACTGGAGAATCGCGGCGACTGGGCTGCAGCCACCACCCCGTCGCAGCAGGAGGCCTTTGGGAGCCGTCGTCCGTTCGAGTACGCAAGCGTGCTGCGAGCCGGGCTCTGCGTCGACATCTACGAGCGCTATGACCGCAGGATCGTCCATATGTTCGGGCTGACGGATCCGATCCTCGCTCGCGTCGAGACCGAGGCCCACAAGCCGGGCCACAAGCGCGGTCTCTGGCCGCTGGCCCAGGACCTGACGACGTTGCGCCGGCACGCCGGAGCTCTGGAGCCAGGGGGTCTGTCGCGGGCGGTGGAGGAGGGGCGAGCCCCGAGCTGGGTCGAACACAACCTCCCGGCGTTGGGCGTGATCGAGGCGAAGATGTACAACCGACACCGCTTCCTCGAGAACCTGCGGCTTGCGATCGCTCCGAATCTGAGGCTCGAGCTGGACGAAGAGACGGTCGGCCGGCTCGAGAAAGCCGAGCAGGATCGCCGTGAGGCTGCTCGCACCCGGCGCGCGCGCCGACGGCGGTAGCGAGCCTGCGAAGGACAGACGAACGGCAGCCTTGCGCTACGATGTCGGAATGAGACCAGCTCCTCATCAGCTCGGCCCCGTGCGATGTCGACCGGCGGACGCATCGCCCGTGCTGCGACGGCTCGCCTCCGTCTTCTTCCTGGCCGTTTTCTGCGCCACGGGAGTGAGCGCTCAGGAGGCGGACGGCATGACTCGCACGATCGGTGAGCGTGGCACGCTGAAGGTCCTCTGTTCGCCTCACCCCGCGAGCAACTTCTTTCGCCGGGACGGCGAAGGGTTCACCGGCCTCGACCACGACGTGATGCAGAAGTTTGCCCGCTCTCTGGGCGTCGATCTCGAGGTTGTCGCGATCGACTCTTTCGACCGATTGATCCCCGCCCTCCTGGCCGGCGAGGGTGACGTCATCGCGAGTTCGTTCTCGATCACTCCTGAACGCGCTCGTTCGGCCAGCTTCTCGACCGGGTACTTTCCAGTGCTCATGATGATCACGACCCGGAAGGACTCGACGGTCGCCAGCGAGGCCGACCTCGAGGGTCTGACGGCATTGTCGGTCAAGGGCTCGAGTCAGGAGGCCAGGCTCGGGCAGATTCCCGGAGTCGCCATCGAGCACCGGCCGCGCACGCCTGAGATATACCGCTCGCTGGCAGCCGGCGAGGGCGATTTCGCCGTCTTCGATTCGAGCAGCGTCGTCGCTCAACTCCCAAACTATCCGGGGCTGAAGATCGCCTTCCAGCTGCCGGACAGGCAGTACTACGGTTTCGCCGTCGCTCCGGGCAGCGACCTCGTCGGTCCGCTCAACGCCCACATCGAGGCCCTGCAGCGAGGTGGCCTGTTATTCGGGCTGATCCAGCGTTACCTTGGGGATCGAGCGGCCGATATCTACCGTCTCGCCAGCGAGTAGGGCGGCGCGACAGGGCTGTGTTCGGCCGTTAAGCGTCACTCACCCTACGCGACGCCAACTCAGCCTGGAGAAGCTCAGTGCTGAGGTATTTCATGCCGGAGTCGCACATGATCGTGACCACGGTGGCACCGGGCTCCAACTGCTCGGCCAGCCGCAGGGCCGCGACGACGTTGCCGCCGGTCGAAGTCCCCGCGAAGAGCCCTTCCTCCCTGGCCAGCCGCACGGCCATGGCGACGGCTTCGCCGGTCGAGACGCTCTCGATCCTGTCGGCGGCCTCTTCCCGCCACAGGGGCACGACAAAACCCGCCCCAACGCCCTCGATCTTGTGAGAGCCGCTCGGGCCGCCCGATAGGACGGCCGATTCCGAGGGCTCGACCGCGACGACGCGGGTCTTCGCGTTGTAGAGCCGTAGAGCCTCCCCGACCCCCCGCAAGGACCCGCCGGTCCCCACGCTTTGAACAAACACGTCGACCTGGCCGTCGGCCTGTGCCCAGATCTCCGTCGCCATCCGGTGGTAGCCGGCGATCGGCGCGGTGTTGTTCAGCTGGTCGGTGAGGTGGCTGCCCGGCTCCTCCGCGATTGCCTGAGCCGCAGCCACCATGTCGCGTGTCAACTGCTCCGTCATGCCTCCGCTGTCGCTGGCGATGATCTCTAGCCTTGCCCCAAGGGCCTCCATGTGGTCCAGCTTCTCCCGCGAGAAGGCGTCGGACGTGACGATGTGCAGTGGGTAGCCCTTGACCGCGCAGACCAGCGACAGGGAGACGCCGGTGCTCCCCCCGGTGTACTCCACTACCGATCCACCCGGTCGCAGGCGGCCGTCGGCCTCGGCCGCTTCGACCATCGCGAGCGCCATGCGGTCCTTCATGCTGCCGGTGGGATTCTCGCTCTCTAGCTTGAGCAGGATGCGAGCGCCGCTCTCGGGCACGACGTGGCGCAGCGCCAGCAACGAGGTGTTGCCGATCCGGTCGAGGATACTGGGAGGCTGCGCGCTCATGGGCTGGAGTCCAGGCGGCCCGATCATATGCCTCTCACGGGTTGAGACCGAGCCGGGTTGCGGCACTGCCCGGAGGCGTCAGAGGACTCGCAGCGGCGAGCCGTCCTCGTAGAGACTGGCCAGTTCCCGGACGATGCGACTGCAGCTCACGTGCGTCTCGTAGTAGCCCTCCTCGTTCTCGGCCTCCGAGTAGCCGTCGAGCAAACGGCCGGCCGCCTCACCCTCGAGCATGGAGTCGGCCACGTTGAAGAGCACTTGGTCCTCCTTTTCGATGTGCGCCGAGAGGAGCGAGACAAAAGCAGTGCCCGCCCGGAGCACTTCCGCCTTCGCGGCCTCATCACCGCGCTCCGCACTATCGAGGTTTGCCGCGATATGACGCACGAGAGCTCTTCCCTGTTGGTGCTCATGGAGCATGACCGCGATAGGGCCTTGCTCGCCTGGCATCCCGGCCTCCTGGAGCGCAGGAAAGAGTCTCGACTCCTCCTTGCAATGGTGGCAATGGTCGGCGAATCCCTGGAAGAAGCCGACGAACGGATCGAAGATCGCGTGGCTGATCGATCCGGACGCGGAGGCCTCGTCGAGGGCCCGCGAGAAGAACCCGAGAACTCGCAAGATGACTTGATGCTCCTCGCGAAGGCACTTGGTGGCACTCATGGTCGTCGCTCCATCTGGTGAACGTAAGAGGGCGCTGCTCCGGCAGTAGATCAGGCGGCCGGAGAGGGGGCGCCACCTGATGGGGCGGCGAGGGCGCTGCGCACAGACCTCGGGGGATCAGGTCGCCGATCGCCTCAATCGAGTCGCCCCAGACTCCCGTCCGTTTTTCCCGCGTCGACCCAGAGCAGGTAGAGGTAGACGAAGGGCAACGCCAGAAGCAGGATCCAGCAGAGTCTGTACACGAGATACCAGCCCGGCGTGCCCTGGCGTAGGACCTCCAGCCGTTCGACGAAGATGACTTCGCAATCCGTGTCCTTGCGAGTCGTGCTGGTGTTGCGCCAGAACTTCCCCCAGTCGTCCATCTGGTAGTTCACTAGAAGTCCCTCGAGGTGGACCTGATCGCCTTTTCGGATGTCGGCGATCTGGGTTCTGATCGGGTCGGAGTCGCTGATCAGGTGGTTGTTGCCCAGTGAGTCGCCGCGGAATGTCACGCCCGAGGGGTAGCGGAAGTAGCAGGTCCAGGGGCCGCTCCAGTATTCGACCTCCAGGTAGTCGTCGGAAGCGAAGTTGTCGCCCCAGATGACGCAGAGATCCTTGGTGTCGACCGAGGTGCTGTCGTGGTAGATGTCGGCCATGCTGTGAATGTTGTTGTGGCTGACGACCAGGCCCCAGAGTTCGTACTCGGCGACCGGCTTGACGCTGCAGACGCGGCCCTTGTAGCTGAAGGAGAAGGCCTCTCGCGCAGTCGGGATTTGCCTGGGAGCCTCGCGCAGGGCGGTGTCGATGTCGCCGGGGCCGACGAGGCGACCTTTGAGGCTCCAGGAGAGGGCGAGCAGGGCTGCCAGGACCAGAAAGGCCTTGCCCAGATGTTGGCGGAGGCGATGAGGATCGAACATGGTTCCGGGTCTCGAGTCGGATTGTGCCCTGGGGCCGCGAGGCTCTCCTGCGAGCGGGAGTCCTGCTGAAACTACCGCCGGAGAGGTGCGGCCATTCCATCAGAGAACGGAAGGCGGGTCCGCGGAGTCGGTCCGGTGCACGACCTCTTCAGAGGTACCACTCGTTGGTTCGCAGCGCCAGCCGGCGACGTCGTGGCCGTCGGTCCCGGCGCCAGGCTGCCGACGAGCTTTTGACGAAGCCGTCTGCGGTTGGCGGGGAAGTCCTGGAGACGCTGTCGCTAGACCGTTCGGCCCTGGGCCCGGGGGAGATAGAGGAAGACCGTGGTGCCCGCGTCCGGGCTGCTCTGGATGTCGATCTCGCCGCCCGACTGCTTGGCGAAACCGTAGACCATCGACAGACCCAGACCCGAGCCGCTGTCGCGTCCTTTTGTCGTGAAGAACGGCTCGAGAGCCTGGGCCGCGATCTCGGGTGACATGCCCTTGCCCGTGTCCTGCACCGTGAGCAGCACGTAGTCTCTCGGGACGTCGTCGTCGATCCTGGCTTCGAGGTGGAGACTCGATCTGTCCAGGCGAGTCCTCGAAGTCTCGATGGTCAGCTTCCCGCCATCCGGCATTGCGTCCCGCGCGTTGATCACCAGGTTGAGCAGCGCGTTCTCGGTCTGTCCGGCGTCGAGGAGAGGTGGCCACAAGTCGGGGTCGAGCACCGTCTCGATCTCGATCGCCTTGCCCAGACTCCTCACGAGGAGCGGGACCATGTCTTCGACGATCTGATTCAGATCGATCACCTTCGGCTGCAGGGACGATCGGCGGCCGATGGCGAGCAGTTGCCGGACGAGCTGGGCGCCTCGCTCGTCGGCGCCCAGCGCGGCTTCGACGAGCTGCTTCTGGGCGGGCGACAACTCGGTCTGCTGCAGCAACTGGAGATTGCCGTGAACGATCGTCAGCAGATTGTTGAAGTCGTGAGCGACGCCACCGGTGAGCTGCCCCAGTGCTTCCATCTTCTGCGATTGGTGCAGCTGCCTCTCGACCGTTCGTTTCTGCTGCGCCTCGAGGGCGAGGCTGATCGCGTCGGCGATAGCGGCAGCAAAGTGTTGGTCGACTTCGCTCCAGTCGCGGGCGCCGCCCACATGCTCGTGGCACAACACGCCGAAGAGCCGGCCCTCGAACCAGATGGGCGCGTCGAGAAGAGCGCCGACGTTCGCCTCTCTCGCGTAGTCCGAGAGACAGCGCGTCCGATGATCGTGGTGGATGTCCGCTACCGCGATCTGCCGGGCCTCGCCGAGCGCCTCGAAGTAGGGCACTCTACCCTCGCGCTCGAGGATGACCTCCTCGTCCGTGTGCCGACCGCTGGCTCGATCGAAGTGGTGAAGGCGCTCCAGTCGAGTGCCGTCGGCCGTCAGGCGCCAGGCGTTGACGCGCGCCACTTCCATGCCGCTGGCAGCTGTCTCGGTGCACAGCTGGAGAGCTTCGGCGATGTGCCCCTCCCAGACGCTCGAGTGTCTGGCCAGTTCGAGGAGGCTCCGACTCTGACGCTTGAGAGCATCTTCGGCCCTGCGCCTCTCGGTCAGGATGCGGTCCAGGAAGACGACGGCGAGGGCTGCCATGACGCTGACGAGCAGGCCTGGGAACTCGCTCGCCGCGCCGCCGGCTTCCAGGCCCCAGGATCGCCTGCCCATCAGCAGCGTCAGCGTCTGACGCAACGCCATCAGAAAGAGCATCAGGGTGAGAAAGCCCATTCTCCAGTCCCGGGTTCGCCAGGTCAGGGCCGTAGACCATGCCACGGCCCCCAGACGAACGAGAATGGATATGAGCAGAATGACGCCCAAAGGTACCCCCCCTAGAGTTCCCTCGTGGTCGGACCTCGAATTATCGCACGACAGGTGGATCCGGTTGTTGTCGGGGTTAGACGCCTAGAATAACAGAAATGTGCAAACACTTGCGTCACGGCGCTTTCCGGAGTTTCGAGGCGACCACGCTCGTTGAGCCCGGCGGCGAACCTTCCAGCGGTGCCTTGCGTCCCCTCTACAGCACGGACCCCTCCGGAGTCGACGCTCGGCGCGATTGTTCATCATCTGGAAAGGAAGCATCGAATGCCCAGGATTCTGCTCTGCTGCCTGCTGGCGCTGGTTGCCATCTCGCCCGAGTCGTCCGCTCAAGTGGCCGAACTCACCTCCGAGCTGACTGAGTTGGTGGACACCTGGCAAGGGGTCGGCGTGGCGCCTGCGATCGGGATCGCCGTCGTGCGGGAGGGCACCCCCATCTACACCCGGGTGGTCGGCGTCACCGACCTGGCGACAGGGCAGTCGGCCTCGGCCGCGACCCGCTTCTACATCGCTTCGACCAGCAAGTCCTTTCTCGGCTTGACGGCGGCTGTACTCCACGGTGAGGGGCGTGTGGATCTCGACCAACCGGTCACCAGATATCTCCCCGAGCTGAAGCTTCGCAGCCCCATGAGCGCGGCCGAGATCACCCTGCGAGATCTTCTGGCCCTGCGCCATGGGATAGAAGACGGCGGCCCGGTGGTCTTTCGAACAGCGTTTTCGGGCGACTTCTCCCGGGAAGAGTTGATCGAACTGCTCGCGGACTACGGACCTGGGGAGCAGGGGCGCGCGTTCAACTACGGGAACCTTGGCTACAACATCGCGGCGATGGCCCTCGAGCGAGCCACCGGCTCGGACTGGAAGACGCTGGTGGCGGAGACGGTGCTCGAGCCGGCAGGGATGGCATCGACGACCGCCTGGCCCTCGAGAGTCGCCGACGAGACCCTGGCAATGCCCCACAAGACGATACCGGCGGGAGCCGAACGGATTCCCATGGGGAAGGTCGACGAGACGATGCATGCCGCCGGAGGCCATGTCGCGACACTCGAGGACCTGGGCCGATGGGTGGCCCTCAATCTCGGCGGCGGCTCGCTCGATGGACAGAGGATCTTCCCGGCCGAGGCCGTCGCGGCAACTCATAGGCAGGAAGTGGCACAGGACCGGGAGTTCGGCGCCTACCATCGGACCGGCTGGGGCCTGGGATGGGATCTCGGCGCCTACGGTGACGACGCTCTGATCTCGAGGTTTGGGAGCTATGCCGGCTTCCGCTCGCACCTCTCCTTCATGCCGGAGCGTGGCCTGGGGGTCGTCGTGCAGGTCAACGACGGCATGCTCGGAGCGTTTCTGGCGGATGCGATCGCCAACTCGATCTACGACCTGCTCCTCGGCCGGGGCGAGGAGGCGCGAGCGAGCGTGGAACGCGCGCAGGCGATGGTCGCCGGTGGCCGACGCCAACTGGCCGGAGAGCTGGAGAAGCGAGCGCGGCGGCCCCAGGTGATGCCTCTGCCCTTCGAGTCCTACGTCGGGGTCTACACGAACGAGGCCTGGGGGAGTCTGGATTGGCGGCTTGTCGACGGCAGGCTCTGCGTGGCGATCGGAGTCGCCAGGAGCTGTGCCGAAGTCTTCGATGGACAACGCCACCAGCTGCGCGTCGAGTTGACCGGTTCCGGGCAGGTCATGACCTTCGCCGTGGAGGGTGACGCCGTGAGGGCCGTGACCTACGACGGGGTGGAGTTCGACCGCAGGCCGGGTGGTGCGGGCGCTCCTCCGGGATAGGGCCACGAGCGCTGAGCCGCAGGGAGCGGCGGTGGGGAAGGGATAGACTGCAGCCGCCGACACGACCCTTCCGGTCGGGAGCCACAGGAAAGGAAGTGCATGATGTGTTTGCACCCTCGCTCGATCGCTCTCCAGACGATGCTCATCTCGCTCCCCTTGGCGTCTCTCGTCACGGCTCAGGATCCCTGCACGGTGAGGGCCTACGACGGCACGAACGAGAATGGTGTGGGCGCCGCCGTCGGCTTCGTGCTCGAGTACTGCACCGAGGTCACGGTGCCGGACGTGTGCCTCGACCGCGGTGCCTACTTCATCAACGCCGTGGAGTTCCAGGCGACGCAGACGGGTGGCGACACGACGATGCCGTTTACGGCTCAGGTTCGCAGAACGCCGACGGGCCTGCAGGGGCCGACGCCCCCCGGCGAGATCGTCGCCGGTCCGACGCAGGACACGGCCGAGGGTGTCCCGGGGTTTCCCTCGTCGCAGAGCTGGGTGACGACCGTACTCGATTCCGTGGGCAGCTTTTCGGTCGGCTTCGCTGCGGTCGAGTTGAACTCGGCCTGCATCGTGGTCGACGGAAACGCCACGGTTGACCAGTTCATCGCGGCGGACCAGACCCCGGCTACACCCATCGTGCCCTGCTGGACAGGTCAAGTGCCGGGGATGCCGGACGAGGACTGTCGCAAGGCGGGGTTCCCAAACCTCAACGCGCTGGCCGCGGGCCTGCAGGTCTCACCGCACGCGGCGCTCGGAGACGGCTCGCAGCAGGTACCGCCGAACGGCACCACCGCGGTGGCCGTCGTGCGCGGCGGGCCGGAGAAGGCCGGGGGAACCGATTTCTGGTTCGAGGTGGTTCACGATGTGGCGAATCCCACGGCCGCCCATATCCACAACGCCCCTCCCGGGTCCAACGGCGGGATCGTGGTCAACTTCGGCGACCCGACAAGTCCGATTCAGGCCACAGGCGTGGATATGTCCGGGTTGCTCAACGAACTGCTGGCCGGCGACCTCTACGTCAACGTCCACTCGGCGGCGTTCCCGGCAGGCGAGGTGCGCGGTCAGATCGAACCCGCTGGCGCCCAGATCTTCGCCGATGGGTTTGAGTCCGGCGATACGACCGCCTGGTCGAACAGCGTGCCCTAGAGGCCTCATCCGGCCGGCGCCGGCGGGCGGCACTGGTGGCGCGTCTGGGTCGGGCCCGAGATGTCAGGATTCTGAGCTCTCGAGAATCAGAGCACCGTCGGCGACACCCTCGCGCAGGTCCGTCGATTGCAGACGTGCGACGGCTTCCCCTGTCGGCGACTCTCCGGCGGTGATTCCGACCCAGCGGTTCTTGCCTGCTCCCTTGGCGGAGTAGGCCGCCTGGTCGGCCAGCTCCAGCACTCGTTCCCACGAGAGGGCCGCGGGCGATCCGGGAAAGAATGGAAACGAGGCGAAGCCGATTGAGCAGGTGCGGTGAATCGGCCTACCCGACGGGGGCACGACCTCGAGTTCCTCGACCGCGGAGCGGATACGCTCTGCCATTGGCCCGGCCTCGCGGCGATCGACGAAACGACCGAGGACGAGGAACTCCTCTCCCCCCCAGCGAACCACGACGTCGGAGGTGCGGCAGGTCGCCAGGATGGTCTCCCCGACTCGACGGATCACCAGATCGCCGACGGAGTGCCCGTGCTCGTCATTGATCGACTTGAACTCATCGACGTCGATGAGGAGGAAGATCAGGTCAGCGCCCTCCGCCTCCGTTCCAGCCTCGAGTGCGGCCCGATGCTCACGTAGGCTGGCGGCCAGATCGCCCTCGACGGTCTGGTAGAAGAAGCGCCGGTTGCGCAGCCCGGTCAGCGGGTCCCGCAAGCTGAGCTCTTCGAGCTGGCGGTTGACCTCCAGGCGCCGGCGGTAGACCCAGAGTCCGACGATTCCGAAGAGGAGAGCGCCCACCAGGATTCCGTTGCGCACCAGGACCTGATTCCTCAGTCTCAGCTCCTGGAGCTCTCGCTGGCTCTCGAGCGCGGAGATCTCCCGTTCTCGTCGGTCGGTTTCGAACTGAACACTGAGCACTTCGGTCCGCTTGGCTCGCTCGGCGTCGAAGTAGGCTTCCTTGGCCTGCTCGTGGGCTCTGAAGGCGGCCAGTGCGCCTTCGTAGTCGCCCGCGCCTTCGAGGATGTTGGAAATCTCCAGGTGTGACTGGTCGACCAGATTCAGCGAGATCTCCTCGCTCATACTGAGAGCCTGACGTGCCCAACGCTCGGCTTCGGTCAACCGTCCGAGGTGCCGGTTTGCGGAGGCGAGAGCCAGGCGACTGAGGGTCATGATTGGAAGCTCTCCCGACTGATCGCCGACGACCACCGCCTCCTCGGCGGCCGTCAATGCCTCCTCCGGGCGGCCGGAGGTCGTGTAGGCGTGCGTCTCCAGCACGAGGCCTGTCGCAACCCTGGCCTTCTCGCCCGTCTCGCGGGAAATGGCGATCGACTCTTCGAGATGGACCAGCGCCTCGTCAGGGTCACCGAGGGCCGTATGGAGCTCTGCCACGTTGGCGAGCGACGACGCGATGCGGAACTTGATTCCGAGCTCGCGACGGAGCTCGAGGGCCCGCTGCTGGTGCTCGAGGGAGCGTTGGAGATCCCCCAATCTGAAGTAGATCGAACCGACGTTGGCCAGCGACAGAGCGATCGCGCGCTTGTCGCCGAGTCGTTCGCGCACGCCCAGCGCGGAGCGGTGGTATCCGAGTGCGCGCTCGTAGTCGTTCAGATCGAGGCCGTAGACGACGCCGAGGTTGTTCATCGAGCCGGCGACCTCGAACTCCGCACCGAGAGCGTCCTGGATCCTCATCGCCTTGCTGAAGTAGTCGATCGCCTCTGCCGACCTTCCCAGCCGCCGAGCCACGACACCGAGATTGTTGAGGGCTCGGCTCAGGCCCAACTGCTCGTCGGTTTCGATGGCCCGCTCGCGCCCACGCTCGGCATGCGCTGTCGCCTGCTCGAGGTCGCCGAGCGTCATGAAGGCCCAGCCCATCTCGTTCCAGGTGGCGACCTCGGCCTCCGGATCCGGGAACTCCTCGAAGAGCTCCAGAGCCTCGCGGCCGTACTCGATAGCCTGATCCGCCGCGTCGCCTCGCAGACGATCCGTCAGCTGGGCGAGCGTCCGTGCCCGTTCGAGGCCAGTCTGGGTGGCCAGGCCTGCCTCGAGATCCTCGACCGAGGGGTCCTGCGCGCCGGCCGCGGTCAGAGCCAGCGTAGCCAGGAGGGCGAAAGTCCATGCTGGGACTCGTCGGCTCGGAGTCTGATCAATCACTCCGCCCTCTGCCGAACCCACGGGCAGAGCGTATCGCCTGAAAGTGCCGTCTTCGCGGCAGGGTTGCTCGGCTCGATCGTCGCGTGGTTCGATGGTCAATTATGCCGTACTCAGCCTCGACCGCGCGAATCGGGCCGTAGGCTGTCGGCGTGGGCCTCGATCGGCCTAGCGCAGCACTCGCTCAGCGCACTCGTTGATCACCGTGGCAGCAGACTCACCGTCCTCGACCGTGGTCTTCCAGGACGACACGCTGATTCGCATCGCCGTCTCACCTTGCCACTGTGTCGGCCCGCACCAGATGCGCCCGTCTCGCTGAATCTCTCCGACGAGGGCTTCCGTCGTGGCGCCGTCGACGAGCCGGACGAGGACCTGGTTGAGGACAACGTCGTTGAGGATCGTGCAGCGGCCATGGCGCAGTCCATCGGCGATCGCTTCGGCGGCCTCGCAGGCTCGCGTCACCAGCCTGACCATCCCCTGGCGCCCGAGGGTTCTCAGGACGGACCAGACCTCGATCTGGCGGGCTCGCTGGGACGACTGCGGCGCGTGATGCATCGGCTCGAAGCCGTCGTCCGGGGGGAGGTAGCCGGCGACTGAGGCGAAGGTGCGACTGAGAGCTCCGGGCCGGCGGACGAAGGCGATACCGCTGTCGTAGGTCACGTTGAGCCATTTGTGGGCGTCGGTTGCCAGGGAGTCAGCCCGCTCGAGCCCCCTCACGAGATCGGCCCGACCCGGATCCGCCAGGGCCCAGAGCCCGAAGGCGCCGTCGACGTGGAGCCAGCCGCTGCGCGAGGCGCACCAATCCGCGATCGGCTCGAATGGATCGAAGGCCCCCGTATTGACCTCGCCGGCCTGAGCACAGACCAGAACCGGGCCGTCGACGTCCGGCATCCGGTCAGAACGCATGCGACCCTGATCGTCGGCAGGGACGACGTGTACACGAGACCGGCCTAGTCCCACCAGCCCGAGCGACTTGCCCAGCGTGCTGTGTGATTGGGCACCGACGACGACCTGGACCTCCGGTGCGCCGAAGAGGCCATCGCTCTGCACGTCCCAGCCGGCGTCGGCCAGCATTGCGTCGCGCGCCGCGGCCAGTCCGGTGGCGTTGGCCACCGTCGCTCCGGAGACGAATGCGACTTCGGTCGTCTCGGACAGTCCCAGAAGGTCGACCAACCAGCGGCTGGCGACATCATGGATCCTGGCCGAGACCGGCGACATCACCGGCAGCGCGGCGTTCTGATCCCAGGTGTCGGCGAGCCAGGACGTGGCCAGCGCTATGGGGAGAGTCGCTCCGTTGACGAAGCCGAAGTAGTTGGGGCCTGTACTCCCGATGGTTGCCGGACTGCCGGTACCATCGAGGAGCGCAAGGGTCTCGCCCGGGTCGGTCCCTTCGTTCGGGAGGGGCTCATCGAAAGTCGCGAGAGCCTCGATCGAGGCAGTGGTCGGGTTGACCCGGCGGGAATCGACAGCTTCCGCGTAGTCGAGGGAGCGCCGGGCGGCGAGGCGGAGGAGTTCGGTGGTGTCACGCATTCCGCGAATTGCTCGCTCGTCGATTGAACTCGATCGCTGCGGCCAGGCCGATCGCAGCGAAGATGGCCACTGCCGCGAAGAGATGGCGGTGCCCGGGCTCCCCGGGAGCGCTGTCCAGAAGGTAGCCCATCAACGGGCCCATGAAGATATCCGGCGTGTAGCCCACGACGGAGACCAGGCCGACGGCGCTGCCGGTGAAGGCGATGGGGACTCGACCCTCGCCGAAGACCGCGAAGTAGAGCCCGCGCAGGGCGTAGACGGCCGTACAGGTCCCGGCGACGGTGAAGGCGAGCATCCAGCCGACCCCTGGACCCAGCGGGCCGAAGGCGATCACCAGGGCCATCAGGAGGAGCAGGGCAAAGGAGCCGACGATCATTGGGAGTCGGCGGAAACGGTCGCCGAGCCAGCCCGCGCAGACGGCAGCGACGGGTCGCAGCCAGAAGGCGAGCGTTCCGACGCCGGCCGAGGCAACGTCGTCGTAATCGAAGACGTCGCGGGCGAAGAGGGAGAAGTCGTCGGTCGCCTTGTAGCCCACGTAGGCGCACAGGATGATGCAGGCCTGCAGCCAGACGGCCGGCAGGCGGACGACCGCTGAGACGCCTCTCAGTGATAGCCGCCCTCCCGAGTCCGAGCCCGCCGAGCTGTCGGGAACCCAGAACCAGACCACTGCCGAAGTCGCGGCAGTAAAGGCGGTGAAGAGCCAGATCACCTGCACCAGGGCGAGGCGCTTCTGCTCCAGAGTCGCGGCGGCGGCGTCGGCCGGCAGAATGGCCGAAAAGAGGATCAGCGAGACCGAAGCGAGCAAGGCTGCGACGAGGCCCCGGCCTCCGTCGAGCAGGCCGTACGCGCGGCCCTGGCTCCGTTCGCCGCCCCATTCACGAGTGGCTCGAATCAGGGCGGCCCAGAACGGGAGAATCGTGCTGATCCCCCAGAAGAAGAAGAGCCACCTCAGCGTTGCGATCGACGGCACTTGAGCCAGAACGATACCGCCCGCGGCCGTACTCAGCAGGGCGACGACGAGGAGCTTCCGCGCCGAAAAGCGGTCGGCCAGGGGACCGCCTCCGAAGTAGGCGACCATGGCGACGAGACCGTAGGCGGAGAACGCGGTGCCCAGGTCCAGGTTGGTGAGGTCGAAGACGTCGAGAAGCGTGGGGCGAAAGACTCTGGCGAGCACGAACGGCAGCAGGAAGATCGCCTCGCCGGACAATACGAGCGCTGCGAGAGAGAAGGCTCGGCCGCTAGGGCCTGGTTGGATCGCTGGAGCTTCTTGCATGAGCGCGTGGGCGCATTATGTCTGGATCGGGTTCTGTCATAGCCTCCTGTCTTCATCTTTCGGATCCACAGCCTGTCGGAGACTCTTCAAATGCGCAGACTCAGCATTCTCGTTATCGCTTCGTTTTTCCTGCCGAGCGTCGTTTCGGCGTCGGACTGGACCGGATATCGCGGGCCTGAGGGCCTGGGAGTCCTCGCAGAGGGCCTGCCCGCCGGCGAGGGCGAACTCGCCCTGAACTCCACCTGGGTTCGAGACCTGGGGAGCGGATACTCAGGCGTCTCGACGCATGGGAACGTTCTCGTGACCGCGTTTGCCGCGGGAGATCAGGATGTCGTCGCGGCCTTCGACGCAGCTGCCGGTGATGAACTCTGGCGCTACACCCTCGAGCCCACGTACACGGGGCACGATGGGTCGCATGACGGGCCGATCGCGACGCCGCTGATCTCTGGCGATCGTGTCTTCGTTCTCGGCGCCTGGGGGCAAGTCGCCGCACTCGATCTGGCGACTGGAGAGGAGGCCTGGTCGGTCCACCTCGTCGAGGACCTCGAGGCCACCAAGCCCTGGTACGGGTTCGGCAGCTCTCCCCTGGCCGTCGACGGCAACGTTCTGGTCGGCGCCGACGGGGAAGAGGGCACGCTGATCGCTCTCGACCGGGAGACAGGGGAGGTGAGCTGGCGAGCCGGGACCGACGGCATCGAGTACCAGTCTCCTGTCCTCCTCGAACTCGCTGGCAGGCGGCAGGTCGTCGTGGGTGGTCAGGCGACGATTTTCGCCGTCGAGCCCGAGACCGGCGAGATGCTCTGGAGTTACGAGCACGAAGGCGGCGGAGCCATCGGCGCCTCCAGCCTCACGGTCCTACCGCTGGCCGATGATCGTCTCTTCATCGATCACGACGCCCGAGTCTCTTCTTTGATCGAGGTCAGGTCCGGCGAGGAGGGTTACACGGTCGAGAAGATCTGGGAGGACAAGGCACTGATCAACTCGTACATCCCGCCGATCGAGTCCGGCGGCGCCCTGTTCGGCTATTCGACCCGTTTTCTCTCGGCGGTCGACCCGGCCACGGGTGAGATCCTCTTCCGTTCTCGCGAGCCGGGCGACGGGTTTCCGATCGTGGTCGAGGACCAGATGATGATCCTCACCAAGGCGGGCACGCTCCACCTGGGACCCGTCAGCGCCGAGGGCTGGAACGAGACCACCTCGCTGGCACTCTTCGACAAGCACTCGTGGACGGCGCCCGCGTATGCCGACGGGAGTCTCTATCTGCGCAGCTTCAGTCAGTTGGCGCGAGTCGACCTCGTTCGGGGTGCCGAGCACTCCGGCCTGGCTCTGGAGGTTCCCACCCGGATCGTCGAGATTTCATCGGCCGCCGACCCGTCGGCCGCGGCTGACCGGATCTGGGCCGAGGCGGCTCCGCCGTGGGTCGACGGCAACCAGGTTACGTTTGCCTGGCGGGGCGAGGCGGCCGACGTGGGCATCGCCGGAGACATGATCGGCATCCGGGATGAGGCTCCGATGCACCCGATCGAAGGGACGGACGTCTTCTGGTGGTCGGGGACCGTTCCGGACGGAATGCGTTTCAACTACACCTTCCTCATCGACTTCGAGCCCACGCTTGACCCGACCAACCCACGGAGTGTCCAGAGCCAGATCTACGGTCCGGACATGAACTTCGCCGAAGGTGACGGGGTCGAGATGTCGTGGTTCGCGTTGCCGGGATGGCAGGAGCCCGAGCATCTCCAGGAGCCTCCGGCCGGTCACCCGCGTGGAGAAGTGCACGAGATGGAGGTCGCCTTCCAGCCGCCGGCACGGGATGAGGAGTCCGAGGCGCCAGATCCGGTCACCATCCCGGTGGCGGTCTGGACGCCTCCCGGCTACGGAGCCGGCGAGGAGGCCTACCCGGTGGCCTACGTGATCGATGGCGAAGCCCGCCGGACGGGGAACTGGACCCACACTCTGGACCGACTGGTGGGCGAGCGCTTCGCTCCGGCCGTCGTCGTGTTCATCGATCAGCCCCGCCTGCCGGGGCCACTCTTCGGCCAGGCCTTCAAGGAAGAGATCGTGCCGCAGGTGGAGTCCCGATTCCGTATCCGGGACGAGGCCGCGTCGCGAGCCGTCGTGGGCGTTGGCGGGACATCGGTCGGCGCCTTGGTCCTCGGCCTGTCCGAGCCGGGATTTTCGAACCGGGTTGCGGTGCAGTCGATTCACACGATCGAGGCCGGCATGACGCCGATCTTCCAGATTCTGGACGGGGCCGAGAGTGTGGATCCGTCGATCGAGATCTACCTCGAGTGGGGTTCACTCGATCTCCACGCGTTCAAAGAGGGCTGGGACACTCGGCGACTGACGAGTGACTTCTACGCCGATCTGGAGTCGCGTGGCTACAACGTCAGTGGGGGCGAGGTGGTCGACTCCCTGGGCTGGGCGAGTTGGCGCAATCGCACGGACCGTGTCCTCCAGACCCTCTTCCCTCTCGAGGGAGGCGAAGGAGCGGCAGACGGCGGCTTTGACTGATTCCTCGTCCGAGGTGAGGGTCGCCGGCGCCGAGCGGGGGGAGTAGAACTCTCCGTCGGCGGCCGCTGCGAGGGCGGATGCGACTCGAGGCCTGTATCCTGCGCGAGGCAGAGCCATGACGATTCGCTATCTCCTCTCCTGTCTGATTCTCGCGATGTCGGCCGGGTCGATCGGCGACCAGGCCCTCGCCCAGGAGCCACTAGCTGAGTCGGTTTCGGCGGCGGAGGCTCCCGTTCCTGCCCCGCTGCCTCCGCCGGGGGAGATGGCGCGTTGCAAGCAGCTGATCGACTCCGGGCTCTACATCGCGGCGCGAGCTCGCCTGGAACCGATTGTCGAACAGCATCCCGGTTGGGCGCGGGCGACGTCGCTTCTCGCTCTCACCTACTACCGAGAGAATCGTTTCGAACCGGCCAAGGTGCTGTTCGCGAAAGCCCTCGAGGCGGACCCTGACGAGATCGCCGTTCGACCGCTCTACGGTTGGACGCTCTACTCGCTCGGCGAGCTCGACGAGGCGAGGGCCACGTTCGAAGAGCTGCTCGAGAGCAAGCCCGACTACACCGCCGCGCACTACGCTCTCGGCATGATCCACCTCGATTCCGACGAGATCGTCGCAGCTCGTCAGCTGTTCGAGACCATCGTTACGCTGGCCTCAGAACAGGAAGATGCCGCGATGGAGGGACGAGCCCACGGGCGACTCGGCGAGCTCTACGTCCGGGTGGATGACCTGCCGTCGGCGAAACGGGAGCTGGAGCTGGCGATAGTGCTCTTCCCCGATGACCATGAGGCCTTGTTCAGGCTTTCCCGCGTGCTTCAACGCCTGGGTGACGACGAAGGGGCCGAGGTGGCGCGCAACAAGTACAGGGAAGCGAAGGAACGAAACCAACCCGTCGTCGGCCGACGGCCCGGCTGAGGTCTCAGCGTGCAGAGACGACAACTCCTCCTCGTGGCCGGACTGCTCTGGGGCCCCCCGGAGGCGGCCGCCCTGGAGCCGTCGCTGCGCTTCGCGCCAATGACTGAGTCCGCTGGCCTCGACCTGGTCATGACCAGCGGCACCATGCCCAGCCGGGAGATCCTCGAAGTGAACGGCGGCGGCATCGCGATGTTCGACTACGACAACGACGGTGATCTCGATGTCTTCCTCGCCAACGGAGCTACGCTCGACGATCCGGCGGCCGGCCCAGGCTCGCGCCTCTACGCCAACCGCGGGAACGGAACGTTCGAGGATGCGACGGTTCGCGTCGGCATCGATTTGAGACGCTGGGCGATGGGTGTGGCGGTCGGCGATTTCGACGGCGACGGTTGGGACGATCTCTACGTGACCTGTTATGGCCCCAACGTGTTGCTGCAGAACAGGGCCGATCCCAGGGGCGGACGGCGGTTGGTCGACGTCTCGAGTGCGGCGGGAGTGGCCGACGAGCAATGGTCAACGAGTGCAGCCTTCGCTGACCTCGATGGGGACGGCGATCTCGATCTCTACGTGGTCAACTACCTCGAGTTCGGTGTTGCCCACCCGCCCAGCCGGGCGGGCAACGCCTTCAAGGGCGTCTCGGTCATGGCCGGTCCACGAGGCCTCACTGCTCAGCCGGACACTCTCTACGAGAATCTCGGTGACGGAACCTTCCGCAGCGTCGAACCAGCGGCCGGTCATGGCGAGAGTACAGATCTGGACTACGGCCTCGGAGTTCGCGTCTTCGACTTCGACGGCGACGGGAGGCTCGACATCTTCGTCGGCAACGACTCGACGGAGGACTGGCTCTTCCGCAACCTCGGAGGGCTCTCGTTCGAAGAGCTGGCCGCTGTCGCGGGAGTGGCGGCCAACGGCTCCGGAACGACACAAGCCACCATGGGGCTCGGCCTGGTCGACGCAGACGCGAACGGCCGACCCGATCTGTTCGCCACGGTCTTCTCCGACGACACCAACACCTTGCACCTCAATCTCGAGGACGGTTTCTTCGACGACCGCTCGGCCCAGTTCGGGCTCGCTGCGATCAGCCGGCCCTATCTGGGCTGGGGTTGCGGTTTCTTCGACTTCGACCTCGACGGGGATGAGGATCTGTTCCTCGCCAACGGACACGTCTATCCGGAAATGGACGACCCGCAAGTAGGCTCTACCTGGGCCCAGCTACCTCTGCTGTTCGAGCGTCGGGGGCGCCGCTTCGAGGAGGCGACCTGCTCCGATGCGTGGTGCCAGCAGCGATACCATGGCCGCGCAACTGCCTTTGGTGACATCGATGGCGACACGGACATCGACGTCCTGATGACGACGCTGAACGGGCCGGTTCTGGCCCTGCGTAACGACTCGCGGCCGAGCCACTTCGCCGCGGTGCGTCTAGTGGGCGCTCGGCCGAATCGGCGCGCACTTGGCAGCCTCGTCGAGCTGGAGACTACTGCCGGAGTCCAACGACGGTGGACTGCAGGCGGGGGGAGCTTCCAGTCGGTCGATGCTCTCGACGCAGTCTTCGGGTTGGGCTCCGCACCGGTCACCGGGTCACTGACGCTCAGGGTGCGCTGGCCGGATTCGGCAGTGACCACGATCGAGAACCCGCCTGCCGACAGGCTCTTGGTCCTGACTCGGACTGGGTCGATGGGTCAACGGACCGAGTAGATCAAGGAACGGTAGCGGACCAGCTCGAAGTGTCGCCCGACTCGAATCCGTCGGCGAAGATGCTCATCTGCTGCTGGACTCCGAAGGTCTTGAACCGGAACACCCTGCTGACGGCGACCGGGAAACCGCCGCCAGTGTCATCGACGTACCAACGGCCGAACCACTCCTTGTGCTCGAGCGCGGCGTCGTCCGGAATCGGAACGCTGATCGAGCCGAAACCGGCGCCCGGGCCGGTGCCGGCATCACCGAGGGTGACCATGCCAAAGAAGAGGTCGCCGACGCCAGGATTGGTGAGGCCGGGGTCCGTGTCGTCGATTGCCAACCAGGCATCCGCCCCGGCGAGAGCGTTCCAGACGCCAACCGTGAAGCTCGCATTGCCGATCAGCGGCGGTTCGAGCGCCACGACCTCGGGCACGAGCGATCCCGACCCCGGCTGTCCGGAGCCCTCGACCGAAGGCACGCGCGACGATTCGGTGTAGAGCGTGGGGCGGTCGAACGGAGGCAGCTCGGGCACCAACCGCGGGTCGGTGAGGGGCCGGGTGAGGAACGCCAGGAGATCGTCCTTGTGCTGCTGGGTCAGGTTGAGCGGTTGAATGAGGGGATCCAGGTTGGGCTCGCCCGGGAAGTCACCCCCTCGGTCGTAGAACTCGATCACGTCCTCGATCGAATCGAAGCGACCGTTGTGCATGAGGGGCACTCGCAGTTCTACGTTGCGCAGGCTGGGGACGCGCATCTTGCCCTCGTCTGCCGGGAGGGTGGTGACGTCCATGCGCCCCGGATCGTCCGCCTGAGGCCGGACTCCGGTGTAGCGAAACGAGTTGTCGCTGAAGAGAAACCCAGGCGGATTGTGGTCGTGACAGTTGTCGCATTGCCCGACCCCGGCAAAGACGCTCAATCCGTCCAGCTCCTGCGGCGTCAAGCCCGCGCCGGTCTCGATCCACACGTCGTAGGGCGCCTCGTCGCTGAACTGCGTGCGCTCATAGCTGGCGATCGCCATTGCAGTCCTCGGTGCGTCGATGCCCGGCGAGCCGAACGCCTCTTCGAAGAGCTCAGCGTAGCTGCGACCAGCAATCCAGGCGATGAGATCCGGCGGGACCTCAGGCGAGAGAGCCAGCGGCACGGAGTCATCGATCCGCGCCAGTACCTCGCCCCAGACTCGGGCTACGTGGCCCATCTCGACGTCGCTCACCGGCGGGCCTACCGCCTGGCTCTCCAGGGCGGCCCCACTAGCCAGGATCACATTCATCGTCACCGGATCGACGAACTCATCGGGGGCCCGGCCGTCCCAGAAAAGCTCGGGCGAGTAGCCCGCGTTGATGGCAGATACGGTCCGCCGGCCGGTCACCTGCTCGATGAGGCCGAAGTGGGTGCTCCAGTCATAGAGGCCGTCGGCAGCGTTGAGAGGCACGCCAGGGGATCCAAAGACGTCGTCTGCACCGCCGAAGACTCCGTCCGGTCCCGGGTGCACGGCGAGGGGACTGACCCCTGAGCGGGGATCCTCGCCGCCAACCGTCGGGAGATGGCAGGTGCCGCAGCTCACCGTACCCGTCGAGGAGATCTGCTCGTCCCAGAACAGCGCCTTGCCGAGATTCGCCTTGCTCGGGGTCAGCGGGTTGCCCGCCGGCGCCGGGGGGGGCGGGAGTTGACTGTGCGCTGCCGTGGCAAAGAGAGCGATCGCGACTGCCGTCAGCCTGGTCCACGCGCGGAGTCCAGCCGTTCCCTGGGCAGTCGAACCGTGCGGGACGGGGAGATACACGGGTTTTGCTGTTGTCATCGAACGTATGGATTCCATCTTGGAGTTGTTGGGCAGGACAGCGACTTCAGCGCGGAAAGCGCGGCAGTGGCCGGTAGGACGAATTGCTGTGGAGGCATCCTTACCTACGCTAGTGAGACGGTCAGTATAATACGCCACTGCCTCGGCGAGAGTCGGTTCCTACGCTCCTGCTAACGACTGCTGCGGCATGAACAACCGACCTTCCTCAGATCGCTTTCTCGTTGCTCCAAGGAGATGAAGCCATGACGCCCAACCAGGGCTCCCAAGCCAATCGAACCGGCCGCGTCACGGTCCTACAGTTCACCTGTGGTCTTGTGCTCGGGGCGTGGATTCTCGCGCCCCAGGCCAACGCCGGGGAGGACTGGGTCACCTTTACCGACGAGACCAACACACGCATCGTCGCCGACCCCAGCGTCGGCGTGAACGACCAAGAGGAAAAGGACCTCGTCGCCGGCGACGTCGACAAGGACGGAGACGACGACCTGGTCGTGGTACGCAAAGAGCCTTTCACCAATCCCGATGGCAAGAGAAACGTCCTCTTCATGAACCTCAACGGGGTGATGACGGACATGACCGCCACCCTGGCTCCTGACTTCCTGGACTTGACCAACGATCGGGACGTTTCGTTGGCAGATGTCGATGGGGATACCTGGCTCGACATCATCACCAGCGGCACGTTCGAGCAACAGCCGCGGATTCTGATGAACCTGGGCGAGTCCGGCGGGACGTGGCAGGGGTTTGCCTATGATGCGTCGCGACTCCCTCATCTCGAGTCTCCTGCCGGCGTCGGTCCCTATTTCTGCGGAATGGCGGTCGGTGATTTGACCGGTAACGGGCGGCCCGACATCTACTTCACCGACTACGGCGGTTTCGGCCCGCTCGGCGGTAGCGAGGCCAACGATCTCGATGATCGATTGTTGATCAACAACGGCAGCGGTTTCTTCACCGACGAGAGCGAAGCCCGATTGACCGACGAGATGCGGGAATCGGTCTTCGGGACCGACGCCGACATCGGTGACATGAACGGGGACACCTTCAACGACATCATTCGCAGCGATTCGACCGGATTCAACGGTCCCAGCAGCCTGCAGGCCCCCAGGCAGGGCAGCCAACAGGACGGCGGCTCACTGCCCAATCCCGCGATCATCATTCTCTACAACGACGGCACCGGCAATTTCCCCTTTGCCGAAGGGGTCTACCTCGCGGCGCCGTACATGGTGGCGCCGGCGGACTTCACCCAGGACGGACGTCTCGATCTGTTTGTTGTCGACGACGCACAGGACAGCTACCTGATCAATACCGGCAACGACGGGAACGGCCACGCTCAGTTCAGTCAGACCGCCGTCGCTCCGAGTCCCAAGACAACCGGCTTCGGCGGCAACGTGTCGTTCGCGGACCTGGACGCCGACGGAATCCTCGATGTTCTCGTCGCCGACGTCGACACCGACATCCCCGGCTGTGATCGCAGACTCGCCCTGTTGCAGGGGCAGGGAACCCCGCCGAATATCAGCTTCGCCGACCCGCTCGGCAGCGAGACCCGGCCCTGGACGCCGCAAGGAGTCTTCGATGTCCAGGCCATGCACATCAACGATGACGGCGCGCTCGACCTGTGGATCGGGATGTGCACCGGCACCAGGGTCTTCATGGGCTTTTCCCCGGAGATCTTCGACGACGGATTCGAGTCCGGCGACACGTCAGGCTGGTCGACGACCGTCCCCTGACGCCTGGCTCAGTCGGGTTGCAACGTGCGGCGGTTAGCGGGCTATCCGTCCGCACGCGTCAGGCTTGGTAGAGTGAGCCCACTCAATCCAACCTGATCCCTGAGGGGAAGAGGAGGCTCTATGTCCTGGTCCAAGGCTGTCCTGGCGGGAGTGGCTGCCGGTATCGCCACCAACATCGTCGATTTCGTGAACCACGGTGTGCTGCTGTCGGAGACCTACGTCTCGATGCCGGAGGTCTTTGCGCAAGAGCAGGCGAATCCAGCCTACTTTGTCGCCATTTCGATCTGTACCGGTATCGCCGCGTCCATCCTCTTCGCCAAGACGCGTGACTCCTGGGCCGCCGGCTGGACGGGTGGCGCCACCTTCGGCTTCTGGCTCGGGCTCGTCGCCTTCTTCGGCCAGTTCATCCACTCCCTGGTGATCGAGGGCTTTCCCTACTATCTCGGATGGTGCTGGGGCGGAACGACCCTGATCGCGGCCATCGTGGGTGGAGCGGTTCTGGGCGCCATCAACAAGGGCTGAGGTAGTCGCCCGGGCGCGATCCGGGTCGTTCGGTCGAGTCGATCGGCCGAGCACATGTTCCTCTCGCCGTCGCCGCCGGCTCAGCCGGGGCGGTCGGCGGAGGTGCGTCCGTACCTTCGGCGCTGGTTAGAGGACGCTGGCGGGTCCTGGCGCGAAGGAGTCGGCGTCGTCTCCTGTCTAAGGGTGTGTGACAAGAGCTCCGGGGGTTCTCGGGGCACCTCATCCCTAGCAAGGAGAAACACGATGTCGAGACACTACTTCTATGTTCCTGTTCTGGTGATGGCACTGGCGCTCGGTGCGGCTGCCGGCGTTCCCGCACAGCAGCCTTCCGGTGGCCTGTTCGGCGTCGAGCGAGCGACGGAAGGCAGCGGCGCGTGCAGCACGCATGCCTGGCTTCTTCGCCGAGCCTGCTTCGCGGATCGGACCGACGACTATCTGGTCCACCTCGCGGACTGCTTCTACGTCACCTCCCCGGATGATGAAGGCGAGTGCAGGATAGACGCGCGATCCGAGGCCGTTGAGAAGGGTCGCGAGTGCAGGGACGTCTACGACGCGCGGCTCGATATCTGCGAACTGGTCGGCGAGGAGCGGTTCGACGCCGATCTGGACCCCGACGACTTCGTCGACCCGGACGACATTGGTGGAACGGTGGATCCCAACCCGTACTGGCCGTTGACGGCCGGCTCCACCCACGTGATCGTCGGCGAGGGCGAGGTGACGGTCGTGGCCGCGACGGACGAAGTCCGCGAGGTCGGTGGATTACCGTGCCGAGTGGTCAGGGACCTGGTCTTCGAAGAGGTGGACGAACTGGGTGACGTCGAGTACGAAGCCGTAGAGGTGACCCAGGACTGGTACGCCCAGCACGACGATGGTGATGTCGTCTACTGCGGCGAGAACACCTACGAGATCGAGGACGAGCTCATCGACAACACCGATGGTTCCTTTGCGCACGGCTTCGAGCGTGCCAGAGCGGGCTTTCTGATTCGTGCCCTTCCGGCCCCCGGAGAGGGGGATCGGCAGGAGATGGCGACAGACGAGGCCGAAGACTTCGTCGAGTACGTCAGTCTCCAGGCGACGCCTTCCGAGGACGAGGGGGGCGACTCGGAGAACTTTCCGTGCGCCGGTGATTGTCTGCAGACTTTCGAGGTGAATCCACAAGATCCCGGTGAAGCCGAGTACAAGTACTACCTTCCCGGCACCGGGTTCGTCCTGGCCACCAAGCTCGAAGACGGCGAGCCGACCGGAGAGCGTGAAGAGGTGACCTGTGTGGGTGACTCCCTGGACGTGCTCGATGATCCCGACTGCGATATTGGCGATCCTGATGCCCTCCGCGAAGCGCTCTGTTTCTGGTCCCCGGAGGCCTTCTGCGAAGAGTAGCGACTTAGCCCCATTCTCTTGTTTCCCCAAGACGGCCGGCGCTGACCTCGAGGGCGCCGGCCGTTCTTCATCGGTCCACCCTGTTGTCTCCCCAACAGCCAGGAGCGGGTTGTTCTGCCACTCTCGAGGTCCGATGACGATTCGATGGCGATGGGTTCTGCTCTGTTGCTTCGCTCTGGCTGCGCCCGGATTCGCCCAGCCGCCATGTGATCCTCTCGGTCCGCCCTCCGGCCCGGTGGTCGAGGTCTTCCCAGCGGAGGCGTCGCAGCTCCGGGGGATCGTGGCTGCGGCGGCGACCGGCACGACCGTACTCCTGCACGATGGGCTCTATGACCTGAGCCACGGCGACGCGGCGGACCGATTGAGCTTCAACACTGCCGGTGTGACGCTGAGGGCCTTCAGCGGGGACCGGGCCGCCGTCGTTCTCGACGGCGCCTACGGCACCAACGAGATCATCAGCGTGCATGCTTCGGACGTCGTCATTGCGGATCTGACCGTGATGCGGGCTTTCGACCATCCGATCCACGTCTCGGGCAACTCGGGCAGTCCGATCACCGGCGTGACTCTGTACAACCTCAGAGTTGTCGACCCCGGTCAGCAGGCGATCAAGATCAATGCCGTGGACGATGGCTACTCAGATTTCGGCGTTGTCGAATGCAGCTTCATCGAGTTGACGGAGACCGGTCGTGGTGAGATCAGGGACAACTGCTACACCGGTGGTATCGACGCCCACAAGGCCTGGGGCTGGCTGATCAGGCGAAACCGGATCGAGGGCTTCTGGTGCGACGAAGGACTGTCTGAGCACGGAGTCCACTTCTGGCGTAGTTCTCGGGACACGTTGGTCGAGGAGAATGTCATCGTCGACTGTGCCCGCGGGATCGGGTTCGGCCTGGGCGATTCCGGGCCGGACGAAAGGAGCTATCCGGACGACCCGTATCCCGAGGTCGGGTACATGGGGCACATCGATGGCGTCATCCGCAACAACTTCGTCGCTGCCGGGGAGCCGGCACTCTTCTCCTCAGAAGCCGGTTTCGATACAGGCATCGGCCTCGAGCAGTCCCACGGCACAGCCATCCTCCACAACACTGTCGTCTCGACTCTGACGCCGCGATCCTCCTCCATCGAGTGGCGCTGGCCCAACACTCTGGCCGAAGTCGCGAACAACCTGGCGAGCTGGATCCTCAAGCAGCGCGACGGCGCGTTGGCCAACCTGACGACCAATATCGAGAATGCTCCGCCCGGCTGGTTCAGCGATGTTCTGAGCGGCGACCTGCACCTCACACCGTCGGCCGGCGGAGCCGTCGATGGTGGCACGGCGCTGGCGCCGGGCTCTGCTGATCGGGACATCGACGTTGAGCTTCGCGACACCCTGCCGGACGTTGGTGGCGACGAGGCGTCGGGCCTTCTCTTCGCCGACGGCTTCGAGTCCGGCGACACCTCGGCCTGGTCGACCACCGTCCCCTGAGTCGAATCGCCGGCACCGCGCCGCTCGTCGACGCCCAACGCCGGCGCCTTGGATCGCGACTGCGACCTGTTCCACGTTGTAGCTGTTGCTACTTCCACGAGAAACTTGTTGCTGGGTTCATTGGGGCCTGACGCCCCCCGCGCCAGGATAGATCCGGATCACGCGACATCGGATTTGCACAACCAAAGGGGGGGCAACCCATGTTCGCCAGGCGTACACGAAGCAGCAGCGTCGCACTCATGTCGGTCCTTTCGCTGGCGGCCACTACGGCCGGCGCAGCGACGATCACCGTGGATTCCTCGTTCGACGACCTCGATCAGGGGGCGAACGGCAACTGCACTCTGCGTGAGGCGATCGTTGCGGCCAACACCAATGCCGCGGTCGATGCCTGCCCTGCGGGACAACCAGGCCCGGGTGTCACTGACGTCATCCTCGTACCGGCCGGTCTGTTCACGCTGTCGATCGCCGGCACCGGGGAGAACCAGGCCCAGACCGGCGACCTCGATCTCAACGACAGTGTGTCGATCATGGGAGCTGGAGCCCGCCAGACCGTCGTCGATGCCAACGGTATCGATCGCGTCTTCGATGTCGGCAATGTGGCTGCCGCCCTACTCGATCTCACCATCCGGGGTGGCAACACCGGAGGGGACGGCGGAGGCGTCGAGAACGGAGGGACGTTGACTCTCGACGGCTGTGCCGTCGAGGACAATGCCTCCGGCGGCCCGGGTGGGGGAGTGCGCAACAACAACGACATCTTCATTCTCGACTCCACCCTCTCGGGCAACACGACCGGAGATCATGGAGGGGGGATGGACGATCACGGCACGTCGTTCCTCCAGAACGTCACGGTCTCGGGCAACACGGTGAACGGAGGAGGCGCGGGTGGAGGGCTCTACAACCTCGGCGGGACGAGCATGACCGCGATGAGTCTGACAGTGACCGACAACAACTCGGGAGCCGGGACCGCTCTGCACAACGGTGGGAGCACGACGATCTCCAACTCGCTTCTCGTCGGTTCCTGTGACGGGCAGGTCAGTACCACCAACGGTGGGAATCTGGAGAGCCCGGGCAACGGCTGTGGGCTCGACGCCGGGTCGGATCAGGTCAATGTCTCCTCGCCGCAAATCGGCGGGCTGGCCGACAACGGCGGCGGCACGGACACCCACGCGTTGCTCACCGGTAGCCCGGCGATCGATACGGCGGAGGCGGGGCCCTGCCCCGGTACCGATCAGAGAGGGGTGAGTCGGCCGTTTGACGGTGACGGCAGCGGCAGCGCCGAGTGCGACATCGGGGCGTTTGAATTCAGTCTGTCGGCGCTCATCTTTTCGGACGGCTTCGAGTCCGGCGACACCTCGGCCTGGTCGAGCGTCGTCGAGGACTGACGCGGGCCGGCTCGACAATTCAGGAGAGGAGAGAATCCATGACGAGGGAAAGTTATCTCAGTGCCATGTGCCTTATTGCTGTTGTGTGTGCGGGGCCGGTCGCTGCGCAGGACTCGGGAGTACAGGGGATCGAGAGTGGCGTGACCACGATCCATGAGATCGCGCAGGCGATGGAAAGCTCGCCGGCGGCACTCAACCACTTCCGTCGGCTGGGAATGGAGGTATTCACCGGCCGGTTCAACAGGTCCGACGGGCACGGCGACGGGCCGTTCGATCTCGACGAGTGGATCGAGGATCCGCTGGCTCTGGGCCATCGTGCGACTCTCCAGGGCAACGGACAGTTCCTGCGCCTGAACGGGCTTGATGCCCAGAGCTGCAACGAGTGCCATTCGATCGTCAGTCATCGGACCAATCCACCCAAGCTCGGTATCGGCGGTGTCGGCGGATTGGTCCAGAACGCGGTGATCCTCCCCAGCATGATCGACGTCGCCGACTCGGCTGATGATCGAGTCGAGTTCCAGCCCGGACACGAACCGGACCTGCCTCTCGAGGCCGACGGTGTCGCTGATTTCAACGGTCGGTTCGCCAATCCACCCTTTCTCTTCGGCGGTGGGGGAGTGGAGCTCCTGGCAAAGGAGATGACGGTCGATCTGCAGAAGCTCCTCGAACTGGCGCAGAGCTCCCCCGCGGGGACCGTCGTCACCCTCGACACCCACGACGTCAACTTCGGCTCTCTGGTCTCGTTGGGTGGCGGTGACGTCGATCTGTCGGGTCTGGAGGGCGTCGGCCCGAAGGAGACAGACGGTCTCGCTCCGGAAGATGTCCTTGTCGTGCGTCCCTTCGGGCGTAAGGGCGACAACTTCTCCATGCGGGACTTCGATCGCGGTGCGATGATCTTCCACTTCGGAATCCAGCCTGTCGAAGTCGTCGACCCCGCCGGGATCGGCGGTATAGACGAGGACGGTGACGGTGTGGCTGATGAGATCGGCATCTTCGACATGAGCGTGCTGCACATCTTCGACGTGTCGAATCCCGTTCCGCGGATCGCGCCGCTCAACCCCGACGCGGTGGAGGGGTTCGAGCACTTCCTCGATGTCGGTTGCGGCTCCTGTCACCGGCCGTCCATCGAGACTCGAGCGAAGCGCGTCCCGCTGGCCCACCCGGAGGTCGCCAACGATCCGAGCGCCAACGTCTATGCCCAGATCAATCTGGAGCGCGTTGGCTTCGAGAGAACCGGTACCGGTGGTGTTCACGTGCCCTTGTTCGCCGACCTCAAGCGCCACCGGATGGGTCCCCGCCTGGCCGAAAGCTTCGAGCGCGCGGACCTGGAGCAGGACGAGTTCACGACCGCCCGGCTCTGGGGAATCGCCGACACGGCGCCCTACATGCACGACGGAAGGGCGACGAGTCTCTTCGACGCCATCGAACTGCACGGCGGCGAGGCACAGGCAGCTCGCGACGCCTTCATGGCGTTGACCCCGAGCCAGCGGCACAAGCTGCTGAAGTTCCTGCGTCGGCTGAGAGTGCCCAGGCACCCGAACGAAGATCTGTTGTAGCACCGACTTGGCTCCGCGCCTCATGGCAGGACGGGGCGTGGAGCCGGCCTGGCGGCTGGTCCCGGACAGCATTCGATAGAGTCGCCCGATGAAGAAAGAGAATCTGTGGAGTCGCGGACCGTCTTTTCTCCCCGTCGCCCTTGCGGCGTTGACCCTGGCCTTGATGCCGGTGAGTGCCGACGGGGGTGACTGGGCCCAGTTCAGGGGTTCAGGCGCCCGGGGGGTGGCTGACGACTCGCCCCTGCCGCAGCGTTGGGATGGAGAGAGCGGCGAGGGGATTCTCTGGCGTACCGCGATCCCCGGGCTGGGCCATTCGAGCCCGGTGGTCTGGGGCGACAGGATCTTCCTGACGACTGCTGTCAGTGGCAGGGACGACGTCAGCATCCGGACCGGCCTCTATGGCGACATCGACCCGGTCGACGACGACTCGGTGCATCGGTTCGAGGTCTATTGCCTCGATCGCGAGAGCGGTGAGGTGGTGTGGAAGCAAACGGCAGCGGAGACGGTCCCTCAGGTCAAACGGCATCTGAAGTCGACTCACGCCAATCCCTCGGTCGCGACGGACGGCGAGAACCTTGTGGTCTCGTTCGGTTCGGAGGGGCTCTACGTCTACGACCTCGACGGCAACCTGCGCTGGAAGAAGGACCTCGGCCTGTTGGACTCGGGCTTCTTCCGTGTGCCGGAGGCGCAGTGGGGCTATGCCTCGTCCCCGGTTCTTCACGACGGTCGGATCATCATCCAGGCCGACGTGCAGAAGGACTCGTTCCTGGCCGCCTTCGACGTGGCGGACGGCACAGAGGTCTGGCGGGTTTCTCGTGACGAAGTGCCGACATGGTCGACGCCGACAGTGCACGACGATGGCGAACGGCGACAAGTGATCGTCAACGGATTCAAGCACATCGGAGGCTACGACTTCGACACGGGTGCGGAGTTGTGGCGAATGGCGGGCACCGGGGATATCCCGACTCCGACGCCTTTTGTCGTCGACGGCTTGATCTACCTGACGAGCGCCCATGGAGGTGGTAGCCCGATCTACGTCATTCCGACGAGTGCCAGTGGGGCGCTGACTCCGGATCAGCTGGCCTGGACTCAGGAGCGTGGAGGCTCCTACATGCCGACCACCGTGGTCTACGACGGGCTCTACTACGTCGGGCGGGACAACGGTGTGCTCGGAGTGTTCGACGCGAAGAGTGGAGAGAAGTTCTACGAGACGAGACTCGGTGAAGGCAAGTTCAGCTTCGTCGCCTCGTCCGTAGCGGGCGACGGCAAAGTCTTCTTCAATTCCGAGGACGGTGTCACCTTCGTGGTGGCGGCGGGAAGGGAGTTGGAGGTTCTGGCGCGCAACGATGTCGGTGGGAGGATTCTGTCGTCGCCGGCCATAGCGGATGGAAAGCTCTACATTCGGACTCTGAACGAACTCGTGGCTGTCGGCGCTCCCACAGCGGAGTAGCCCGAACCTCGGCTCCTCCGACGCCGTACGACTCCAGGTGAGGATCGAACGTCGGCCAAGCGCGGCAAGTAGCCTCGGGTCGAGGTGCTACCTTCGGGCTGCGCGCAGGAAGACCTCGATGACCCCGGGTCGGTCGTTCTCGAAGTAGAGCTGAATCTCGCCGTCGTCGGTCTCGTCGACGACCGCGGGTACGGAAGTTGCCGTCAGGTACCAGCCCGACGGCAGGACCACGGTGTTGCGCGAGCGTCCGAAGCTGCGGTCCCAGAGCAGCTCATCGCCGTGAAGTCCGTAGCGCCCCGGGTCGGTGTAGGTCTCCTCGATGCGCAGGCGCTTGGAGGCTCCCTCGGTCACCGGGTCGAACCAGATGGCTACGAGTTCCGTCTCTTCCGTCACGGGTTCACCGATGTCGATGTCTCGCGCCGTGATCTCGCGACCACGGAGAGTCTCGACCTCGAGCGCCTTACCGGTGTCGAGCAGGCGGGCTGACGGGTTGCTCGCGCGGCTACCCGGTCGCACGACGTTGAGGTAGCGGTCGACGCCCGGTCGGGTCTCGGTGTAGTCGTGATAGAGCCGGAAGGCATGGGTCTCCGGCTGGTGGAGGAAGTAGACGATCTCGCGGTCCTGGAAGGCGCGCTGCGAGAACTCGAAGTCGGTCCGGGCGCTGGTGGGTATCGTGCGGCTCGTCGGCTCCCGTGGTGTCACCTGCCCGACCGGCTGCACAGAGCTCGGGCCGCCATGCCGCATGGGTCGGGCGCGCGCTTCGATGCGAAAAGGGACACCCTCCGGGCCACGGTTGAGGAAGGAGACCCGGATTCTGCCATCGTCTTCGGTCGCCACCTGGGAGGGATAGTTGCAGGCGGTCAGTTCGTATCCGATCGGGAGAACGACGGCGTTACGGCGTACGCCTAGTCGTCGTTCGAAGACCAGCGTGCCCTCTGCGCCCTGATAGCTGGCAGGATCCTTGTAGGTCTTGTCGATCCGAATCCGGGCCTCGCCGGCAGCCGGTACCGGGCTGGAGAGGGTCACCTGGATGTACTGACCCTCGTCAGCAGCTCCGCTGAGACCGGACGCCGCTGCGGTCTTGCCATCGATGAGCCGCCACTCGAGGGCACGGCCGCTGGCCAGATCGGTGATGGCATGGATCGTCGGTTCACTCCCTTGCCGTATCGGGTTGAAGAAACGGGCGGCGCCGGTGGCGGTGGCCGTCACGTCGTAGAGGATCCGGAAACTCTCGCTCTCGGGACTCTGGAGTTCGTACCGGGTGTACGCGTCGGCGGAGGTCTGAACGAAGCTCCCGAGTGCGTCCTGAGCCGATGCGCTCAGCGGCAGGAGGACAAGGAGCGATGCGGTCACCTGGAGTGGGCTCATCAATCGAGAGTATCCGAGAGTGGCGGGAGGAGAGGTTTCATGCACAGCGATATGTTGCTAGCCTGTGCTCCCGCGACGAGGCCCCATCGGGGCTGACAGCCCACAACCTCCGGAGACCCAAAGTCATGCGCCTTCCAAGATCCTCCCGAACGCCCCTGTTTCCGATGCTCCTCGTTCTCGTCGCCGTGTCGACGGCTTCCGCCAGCGGTCAGCTCTGGTCCGACTTCGACGACAGCGGTTTTCAGCCGCTCGGTGAACGCCTGATCGTGCCCGAGATCTACCGTGCCGTGGAGCTCGATTGGCAAGATCTCGACGCCGTCCTCGCGGCTGCGCCGCTCGAGCGCTCGAACGACCCGCGGCCGGAAGCGATTCTCTCCCTACCCCTGCCCGGCGGCGGAACGGGCCGGTTCGCCATTGTCGAATCGCCGATCATGGAGAAGCCTCTGGCCGCTCGATTCCCCGAGATCCGAACTTTCCGGGGTCAGGGCATCGACGATCCGCACGCCACGATCCGGTTGGACACGACGCCCCAGGGCTTTCACGCGGCAATCCTCTCTCCGTGGGGGAACATCTACATCGACCCCTACAGCCGCGGCGACGTCGATCGGTACGTGAGCTACTTCACCAGTGACTACCGCAACCTGGCCGCGGCGGAGTTCACATGCGGAGTGACTGCGGCTCACGCGGTGCAGCCACTCGAGACGACCGGTGGGAGCCCCGCCGTGCCGTCGGGTACCGAGTTGCGGGAGTACCGCCTCGCAGTAGCAGCGACGGGTGAGTACACGATCTTCTGGGGTGGTTCGGTGGCGCAGGGACAGGCGGCGATCGTGACGGCGATGAATCGCGTCAATGGGGTGTACGAGCGCGAGGTCGCGATCCGGATGACTCTCGTCGCCAACAACACGGCCGTTGTCTTCACCGATCCGGCCACCGACCCCTACACGAACAACAATGGCGGTGCGATGCTGGGTCAGAATCAGACGACTCTCGACGCGATCATCGGAGACGCCAACTACGACATCGGCCATGTGTTCAGCACCGGCGGCGGCGGTGTCGCCTTTCTGCGCGTGCCCTGTGTCTCAGGCACCAAGGCGCGCGGCGTGACCGGCTTGTCATCGCCGACCGGAGATGTCTTCTACATCGACTTCGTGGCGCACGAGATGGGTCATCAGTGGGGCGGTAACCACAGCTTCAACGGCAGTTCCGGCAACTGTTCCGGGGGCAACCGGAACGGGCCGACAGCCTACGAGCCGGGGAGTGGGTCGACGATCCAGGCGTATGCCGGCATCTGTGGCAGCCAGAACATCCAGAACAACAGTGACGACTACTTTCATGGCATCAGCTTCGACGAAATCGTCAGCTACTCGACGACGAGCAATGGCAACAACTGCCCGGTGGTCACGGCCACGGGCAACGACCCGCCGACAGTCGCAGCCGGCGGCTCATCGACCATTCCCCTGGAGACTCCGTTCGAGCTGTGCGGGTCGGCGTCCGATCCCAACAGCGATCCACTGACTTACAACTGGGAGCAGTTCGATCTGGGTCCGGCCGGTCATCCGAATTCGCCTGTCGGCGACGCTCCGATCTTCCGCTCCTTCCCGGCGGAGACGGATGGGTGCAGGACGTTCCCGCAGCTGAGCGATCTACTCGACAACGTACAGACGATCGGTGAGATCCTGCCGACCTACGCTCGCACCATGCACTTCCGCTTGACCGCTCGCGACAACCGTTCCGGTGGCGGTGGCGTCGATTTCGATCAGAGCACGGTCGTCGACGTGACCGATCAGGCGGGACCCTTCCGTGTCACGGCTCCCAACACCGCGGTGACCTGGACGACCGGCACCGCCGAGGTCGTCGACTGGGATGTCGCGTCGACCAACCTGGCTCCGGTCAGCTGTTCCGACGTCGACATTCTCATGTCCGACGACGGGGGTCTGACGTATCCCCACGTCGCCGAGGCCGGAACCTCCAACGACGGTTCGGAGTCGGTCGTCGTCCCGGATCTGCCGTCGACTCTCGAAGCCCGCCTCAAGGTGGTCTGTTCGGACAACATCTTCTTCGACATCTCGGACAGCGACTTCGAAGTGATCAACTCCGGCTTCATTTTCAGCGACGGCTTTGAATCGGGAGACACGTCAGCCTGGAGCAACGACGTGCCCTGATCTTGCATGTGATGGCGAGGGGCGCGACTCTTGCGACATCCGATCCCCGGCTGCTTCTTGGCGAGGGAAGAACTCCTTTCGGATCCTGTTCGATTTCGCGACGCTGAGTGCTGTACGATTCTGCTCTCCATGACTACGACGTTCTGTTTTTCGAGCAGCCACCGCCCCGGGCAGGGGCGGCGCGAAGATCCCTCGGTCGGGGTCATTTCGAAGGGCGGCATCCGACTCGCGATTGCCCTCGCCTTTCTTGCGCCCTCGCTTGCATCGGCGGGGCCCGAGCACTCGATCGCACGCCAGTGGAACGACCTGTTGCTGGATGCCATTCGAGTCGACTTCGCGCGTCCGACGGTCCATGCGCGGAACCTGTTTCACACCTCGATCGCCATGTGGGACGGTTGGGCGGCGTACGACCTGGACGCGAGCAACTACGTGCACCTGGAGAAGCTCATGGTGCCCGAGGCAAGGAAGCAACGCTCCCGGGAAGTGACGATCAGCTTTGCGGCCTACCGGATTCTCCACCACCGTTTTCGGAGCTCTCCGGGTGCCGATGCGACTCTGCTCGCGCTCAGAATGAAGATGGCGGAGCTCGGCCTGCGCCCTGGCAACACCTCGACGTCCGGTTCCAGCCCGGCGGCGCTCGGCAACCGGATCGCCGCGACAGTGCTGGCCCACTACATCGATGACGGTGCCAACGAGAAGAACGACTACATCAATCGTCACTATCGCTATGTCAATCACCCGCTCTTGCCCGAGCTGCAAGGCAATCCATATCTTCTCGATCCGGATCGCTGGCAGCCGCTGTTGCTGGATTTCTTCATCGATCAGAGCGGCAACATCATCCCGGGCGGGTTTCCGGAGTTCCTGAGTCCGGAGTGGGGCCAGGTCACCCCGTTCGCCCTGAGTCCAGGCGATCTCGACATCTACCAGCGACACGACTTCGACTACTGGGTGTACCGCGATCCGGGTCCGCCACCACTCATCGGCTCGGAGTACTACACCTGGGGGACGGAGATGGTCTCGATCTGGTCGAGCCACCTCGACCCGGCCGACGGCGTCATGATCGATATCTCGCCGGGCGCGATCGGCAACTCTCCGCTGCCCGACCCGAACGACTGGATGACCTACTACGACCGTCTGGCGGGTGGCGATTCGGGCACCGGTCACTCCTTGAACCCGGTCACGGGATTGCCCTACTCACCCAACGTCGTGCCGCGCGGAGACTACGGGCGGGTTCTGGCGGAGTTCTGGGCCGACGGCCCCGATTCGGAGACGCCGCCGGGGCACTGGTTCACCATCGCCAACTACGTTGGTGATCATCCACAGTTCACCAAGCGATGGGGCGGAGAGGGGCCGGTGCTGGACGACCTGGAATGGGACGTGCGGGCTTACTTCGTTCTAGCCGGGGCGATGCACGACTGTGCGATCGCAGCCTGGGGAATCAAGGGTTGGTACGACTACATCCGGCCGATCTCGGCGCTCCGGCACATCGCCTACAACCTCGGTCAGTCCACCGATCCGCTCCTACCTTCGTACCACCCCCAGGGCATCAGGTTGAGTCCGGGCCTGATCGAGTTGATCACCGCCGAGTCGACTGCCGACGGCGAGCGTCACGAACACCTGGAGGGTTTCGAGGACGAAATCGCCCTCTACGCCTGGCGGGGTCCCGCCTACATCGAAGATCCGGAGACCGATGTCGCCGGAGTCGGATGGATTCGCGCTGCCGACTGGTGGCCCTATCAGCGGCCGACCTTCGTCACCCCGCCGTTCGCCGGATTCGTGTCGGGGCACAGCACCTTCAGCCGCGCCGCTGCCGAGGTCATGACTCGGATTACGGGGACGCCCTTCTTTCCCGGAGGCGTCGGCGAATTCCACTGCCCCCAGAACGAGTTTCTCGTCTTCGAGGACGGCCCGAGCGTCGATGTGACCCTGCAATGGGCGACCTACTACGACGCCTCCGACCAGACGAGCCTGTCGCGAATCTGGGGCGGGATCCACCCGCCGGCCGACGACCTCCCCGGGAGAATCATCGGGTCACTGATAGGTGGCGAGGCGGTGGAGCACGGCGAGACCTACTTCCCCTAGGGAGATGGCTCCGGGTGGCCTCGAGCCCGGAAACCGGGTCCAGGCAACACGGTGCCCTGGTGTTGCGGCGACCGGCCAGGATCACTAGCCTTGCGGGATGCGAGGTGCGGATCCGGTTGCAGGTGAAGAAACGTCCGCCGGTCGGGTTCTGTCCGAACGCCTGCGGGAGGTGACGGAACTCCTCGAGGCGATCGTCGAGGATCGTGGGCTGCTGGCCGGATTGTCGGAAGCCGACCAACGCCGACTGGTCGAGGCGGCCGGGCTCGTCTGGTGCCCGGACGCTGCGGCGCGGCGTGTCCTCGTCAAGGCGCTGGCTGCGAAGCGCCGTGCCGAGCGGGTCGAGCGGGAAGAGAAGGTGCTCAACGAGACAGGCATCCGGACGTTGCGCCGGCGCAAGACTTTTACGACGCCGAACGCGCGCCGGCCGAAGCGGGAGCTCGAGGCCGGCCGTGAGCCTGACGAGACGCCGAGTCGCGCGGGCTACTGCTACGTCTGCAAGGGGGACTTCTCCGAGGTTCATCACTTCTACGATCAACTCTGTGCCGAGTGCGCCGAGCTGAACTATGCCAAGCGCACCGAGCTGGCAGACCTCACGGGCCGTGTCGCCCTGGTGACGGGCGGCCGGGTCAAGATCGGTTATCAAGCCGGGCTCAAGTTGCTGCGCTGCGGCGCCCGTCTGATCGTCAGTACCCGCTTCCCTCGCGACTCGGCGATCCGGTACTCCGAGGAACCCGACTTCGGCGACTGGTCCGATCGACTCGAGATCTTCGGTCTCGATCTGCGGCACACACCCAGCGTCGAGGCTCTGTGCGGGGAGTTGCTTCGTCGCGAGGGCCGGCTCGACTTTCTGATCAACAACGCCTGCCAGACGGTGCGGCGGCCACCGGCGTTCTTCGAGCACATGATGGCCGGAGAGACCGCCGCTCTCACAGCGATGCCAGAGTCGGCGCGGCGACTGGTGGGGAGGTACGAGGACCTGCGGGGCGACCATGTGCTTCCCGACGCCGCCGACGCCGCCGACGGCGTCGTTGCACGCGACATGGCGAGCGCGGCCATCGGCCTCGTCGAGTCGGCGCAGATGAGTCAGGTGCCTCTCCTGCCCGACGAGCAGGAGATGGAGGCAGCGCTCTTTCCCGCCGGCTCCCTGGACCAGGACCAGCAGCAGATCGACCTCAGGGCGAGCAATTCCTGGCGGATGCTGATGGCCGAAGTGCCGACGGTCGAGCTCTTGGAGGTGCACCTCGTCAACGCCGTAGCGCCCTTTGTGCTCAACGCCCGGCTCAAGCCGCTGATGCTGGCCACCGCCGATCGTGACAAACACATCGTCAACGTTTCGGCGGTCGAGGGACAGTTCTACCGCACGGCCAAGACCACCCGGCATCCCCATACCAACATGGCGAAGGCCTCGCTCAACATGATGACGCGGACCTCGGCGGCCGACTACCACCACGACGGAATCCACATGAACAGCGTCGATACCGGTTGGGTCACCGACGAGGACACTGAGGCCATCGCGGCCCGCAAGGTCGTAGAGCACCGTTTTCACCCGCCGCTCGACATCATCGATGGTGCGGCGAGAATCGTCGATCCCATCATCACCGGAATGAACACCGGCGAGCATGTCTGGGGGCAGTTCCTCAAAGACTACCGGCCGACGGATTGGTAGGCCGGCTGTTCTCCGGCGGGATTCCACAGCGTCGTCCAGTGGCTTGCCGTACATTCGGTCGATGACCCGCGGTGAACGTTGGAAGCAGTCCACGACCGCTCTGTTGGCGGTCGCCCTCTCCCTGGTGATCGACGACGCGCCGGCGGGCGCCCAGGGACAGCTTCCCGAGTGCATCCCCGCGGCCACGGCCGTGGTCCTGAACGATCCGACGGTTCTGGGCAACGGCACTCCCGGCAGCGTCACGACGGCGCAGATCCAGGCGGCGCTCGATAGCGGCGGGCACATTCTCTTCGACGTCGGCCAGTCACCCACGACCATCGAACTGACCGCTGAGCTGGTCGTCGACAAGGAGGTCGTGATCGATGGCGCGGGGGTCGTGACCTTGAGCGGGGCCGGAACCCACCGTGTCCTGCTGATCACCAACCCGAACAATCTCGTCTACACGGTGAGCCTGCAGGACATTGGTATCGCCAACGGCGCCACCGCGGCGGAGAGCGGAGCCGGAATCTACAAGTTCTCGCAGGGACCCTGGCAGGCGGTCAGTCTGGTGGCGGTCGATTGCTGGTTCGAGGACAACATCGCAATCGCTACCGATCAGGATGGGGGAGGCGGGGCTCTCTATGCGATCGGCATGGACGATGTCGTCTTCCAGAACTGCCGTTTCGAACGCAACGAAGGAAGCAATGGGGGCGCTGTCTACTCGCTGGGCAGTGAGAGCGTGACCATCGTCGACAGCCTGTTCATGGACAACGAGGCGACCGGTGACGGCGGCAACCCCGGGAATGGAGGCAACGGCGGAGCGTTGGGGGTGGACGGCGCCGAACGGCAGGTGAACGTCTGCGGCACCGACTTCATCGACAATCGCAGCAATGCCTTCGGTGGCGCATTCTTCTCCGTCATGTACGACTCGATCAGCACCAGCTCGTTCAACGCCTGCAACTTCGTCGGCAACGTCAACCCCACCACGAGCGAATTCGCCGGCGGTGCCTACATCCAGGGCGGTCCGTTCGAGATTCACAACACGACCTTCGCCCTCAACGAAGCGGAAGGGATCGGTGCTCTCTTTCTCGGCCCGGGTGCCACGGGAGAGATCGTGAACTCCACATTCCATGGCAATCTGGCCCGGATGGGTCTGGCGGGCGCGATCTTCATCTCGACCGACGATGCCGTACTGATCTCGAGTACGACGATCGAAGGCAATCTGGCTCCAGGGCCGGGAGGCTTCGCGGCCGGTATCCAGGTTGATGCCAGCAACGCGGTGACGCTCAAGAACTCCCTCCTGGTCAACAACATCGGGGGCAACGAGTTCAACCCGTGGAACATCCGGAACCTGGTGGGGGACGGCGGGGGCAACATGCAGTGGCCCGAGGAGCGGCCCAACGGTCAGGCCGAGCAGCCGGCGACGCCCACGGTGATCTTCGACGACCCACTCCTGGGTGTGCTCGGCGACTACGGGGGGCCGACCGCGACGATGCCGCTGGGCGTAGGCAGCCCGGCCCTCGAGGCGGGTGTGAGCGCCGGAGCCCCGGCGGCCGACCAGCGGGGCGTGCCGCGGACACCGGCCGTCGATATCGGTGCCTTCGAGGGGACGAGCGACCAGATTTTCACCGACGGCTTCGAGTCCGGCGACACCAGTGCGTGGAGCCTCGTCGTCGGAGACTGAGACCGACTGCGCAGAAAAGGTATACGCGAAGTCCTCTCAGGGTATGGCCAGTAGCATTCTGCGACTTCTGTGAGAAGGCGTCAAGTGACTGAAAGATAGAGGGTTACCAGCTCTGCGGAGTGTGGCATCGACCCTGCTCTGAGTTGACGAGGCTGCGAAGTGCGCAGACCCGAACGCGAGGAGCTGAGCGATGAAACCCCAGAGACTTGATGTTCCGGCCCGGGAGTTGAGGAGATGACGGGCCTGATCCTTCTGATGTGGCTGCTGGGCCTCGCGGGCCTGGTGGCGGTGGTCAGGCTGTCGACTCGCGTCCGCGACCTGGGTCGTCGCCTCTCGAAGGCCGAAGTGCAGGTGCGGCTCCTCAAACGCAGAACCGAGGCGACGAGGCAGGCGCCCGACCCTGAGGCTGAAGCTCCCGCCACGGCGCGGCAGACAGAAGAGGCGGGCCTTCGGATCGAGCCGATGGAGGCGTCCTCCCGGATCGAGCCGGCCCCAACGGCAGATCCCTCGGCCCAGGCTCCGGCCGGGCGCGTGGAAGAGCCGGCCCGGGAAGACTCCGCGGGAGTTCCCGCAGGGCCACCGGTCGACTCCGGGAAACGGTTCGAGTGGGAGCGTTGGGTCGGCGTCCGCGGCGCAGCGGTTCTGGGCGGAGTCGTCCTCGCCCTGGCGACGATCCTCTTTCTCAAGTACTCGATCGAACAGGATCTGATCTCGGAGACGGTGAGAGTCGCGCTGGGCTTTCTGGGCGGTGCCGGCGCGGTCATCGGCTCCGAGGTGCTGAGGCGTCGTGGGTACACAGCGACTTCGGACTCGGTGGCCGGTGCGGGAGTTGTGATGCTCTATGGTTCGGTGTGGGCTGCGCACATGCTCTACACCCTGATCGAAGGCCCGCTGGCGTGGGTGCTGATGGTGTTGGTGACCGCAGTCTGCGGCCTGATGTCCTGGCGCCGCGACTCGCTGGTCATCGCGCTTCTCGGGCTCATTGGTGGCTTTGTTACCCCGCTCCTGCTCGACAGCGGGAAGATCGAGCCGATTGGGCTCTTCGGCTACGTGCTGTTGCTCGACGCCGGTCTCCTGTGGCTCGCGGCGCGCCGTGGCTGGTCGAGTCTCGCGATTCTGTCTTTGGTCGGCACGCTCTTCTACCAGGCGACTTGGGTGTTCTTCGATATGCCGGCGGATCGGTTGCCGTTCACGCTGGGAATTCTGGCCCTCTTCGCAATGCTGTTCGCTCTCTTCGACGGGCGACGGGCTTCCCCCCGCTCGGAGGGTGGGCGACTCCTGCGCGGGTCGCGAACGGCTGCGATCATCCTGCCGTTTCTCTTTGTCATGCACCTCGCGTCGCGCTCGGACCTGGGAGATCACCTGGCTCCGATCGCTGCGCTCATGGTGCTTCTCTCCCTCGTCGCGACCTGGCTCGGCCGGGTTCGCCGGATCACCTGGCTGGCGAGGGCCGTGGCTGCCGCCGATGTCGCCGTCGTGCTCACCTGGCTGCAACGCACGCAGCTGGAGTTGGCGTTGGCCTGGGAACTGGTGGTCGTATCGCTCGCCCTCGCACTGGCCTTCCACTGGCCTCTCGAGCTCGATCGCTGGCGGAGCCGGTCGCCTGCTGAGAGCGATTGGGTCGCACCGACCCTGGCGACTGTCGGTTTGGCTCTGCTGGTGGTCCTGGCGCGGTTCGCCAGTTCGGACAGCGCCCTCTTCTGGCCCTGGCTCGTCGGTTGGCTGGCGCTAGCGGCGCTGTCGGTTCGGCAGGCGGAGCTCACGGCCAACGCCTGGCTCCGTGTCGGTGTCGCTGCGGCCCCGGCCTTTGCCTTCACGACTTTCGTTGCGTCGCATGGCTTGAGTTCGGTGGCACCTGGTGCGGCGCTCTTCCTGGGACTCATGGTCGCGGTGGCGGCTGCCTTCCAGGTGCCGGCTCTGACTCGGCGGGTGGATGGGCCTGCCGGGTCCCTGCCCCAAGCCCGCGAGATAGCGGCAGCGGTCGCGCCCATCCTGCTCGTCATCGGGCTGATGGGCACGGTCGAGCTCAATAGCTTCCCGGTGTTTCCCTACCTGGTGACCACCCTGGTTCTTGGCCTTCTGGCCACCCTCGTCGCCACGCGGCTGAGCTCGGGGCCCTGCTACTTCGTTGCGATGCTCGTTGTGGCTATGGCCCAGGCGCTGTACGCGTTCGAGGGCCCGTACTCCGGCTTGCTGAGCCAGGTTGCCACCGCCAGTCGTCCATCCATCGAGGCGTTCTGGCTCTCGGCGGGCTCGGGCTCGCCAGCCCAGGGGAGCGCGGTTCTCCTCGGCTTGGCTCTGCAGTCATTGTCGGTGCTCGTCTTTACGTTCTGGCCCTTCCTGGTGGGGCAGCGGTTGGCGACCGACCGCTGGGCCCTCTACGGCTCAGCCCTTGCAGGGCCGGTCTGGTTCCTGAGTCTCAAGGCTCATTACGAGAGCCTTTTCGGGAGCGACTGGATCGCGGTTCTCCCGATAGTTCTGGGATTGATCTCTCTGGTCGCGGCGCTGAGGGCCAGTCGACTGTGGAGCGCGAGCGACCCCGCTCACAAGCGCAGTCTCGCCTGGTTTCTGGCGGTAGCGCTGGGTTTCGTCAGTCTGGCGATCCCCCTGCAACTCGAGAACGAGTGGGTCACTCTCGGTTGGGCTCTGCAGGCCCTCGGCCTCGTCGTCCTCTGGCGCCGGCTCGATCACCCGGGGCTGCGTTGGCTCGCCCTCGCGCTCTTTGCGGCGGTTGCCGTGAGGCTGGTGGCGAACCCCGCGTTGCTCGGCTACTACCCGGCCTCGCAGTGGCCGGTCTTCAACTGGCTCATGTACACCTACCTCGTACCGGCCGCGGCGCTGCTGTGGAGTGCGAAGATCCAGGAGCCCCTCGAGGTCGCGCGTCGCTCGCCCGGCGAAGCTGCCCTCTACTCCGGGGATCGGCCGGTTGGCGCGACATTGTGTGCTCTGGCCGCCGTCCTCGTCGTCTTCGTGTGGATCAACTTGACGATCTTCGATGCGTTTTCGAGCGGTCCGGGTTTGTTGGGCTCGTTCGCTCGCCTGCCGGCGCGGGATCTGACCCTGTCACTGGCCTGGATCCTCTACGCAGTGATCCTGCTGGCGGTTGGGATGGCCAGGCGGAGCGGCGCACTGCGCTGGATCAGTCTCGCCTTTCTGGTTCTGGCGATCGGCAAGGTCTTCCTTTACGACCTCGGGGAGCTGCGCGAGCTCTATCGCGTGGCCTCGCTGGCCGGGCTGGCCGTGTCACTCCTGCTCGTGTCGCTCGCTTATCAGCGCTTCGTCTTCGGCACCGAAGAGGCAGAGCCGCAGAGGGAGGAAGCCTGATGCGCCCCATAGTCACTTTCGTCCTGTTGTGTCAGGTCCTTGCCTACCCTGTGGAGGCTTCGTCCGACTTCGAGGAACCCAGGCTCGAGCAGCTCTTTCCCCGACAAGCGATGATCAGCGCCGAGACCGACAGCATGACCCGCCTCGTGCTGCCGCCGGATGTCCTGGCCGCCTGCCGACCCGATCTGTCGGATCTGCGAATCGTCGACGCCGAGGGAAGACCCGTGCCCTACATCGTTGATTCCGGCAGGCCGCCCCACGAACAGGTGGAGGTGGTGGAGACAGACATCCCCCGGATACTGAGCGTCGACCGTAGAACCCACGAGCGGGAGGACAGACCCGATATTCAGCGGGAACGCTACGAGATCTCACTCCCATCTGAGGAACCGACCGGGCGTGTGTGGGATCTGGTGGTCAGTGCTCCGGGCAGCCGCTACGTCCGCCGGATCAGGGTCTCCGGGGAAGCGGCGGGGGGGGTCCCAGTGGTGCTGGCGGAAGCGTCGATCTTCCGTTTGCGACGGCCGGCGGCGTTGCGCGACCGGGTCGGCCTGTCGACTCTGGTCGGTGACCGCCTGGTGATCGAGATCGAAGGGGAGGAGGGCTTCTTTCTGGAGCCGACGTTCCGCTACGAGCGGCGCCGGATGATCGAGGCGGGCCAGCTTGCGCGAATCGATCTGACTCTAGTCGATCGACGGGATGCCGGCGGCCGGACGGAGTTCGAGTTTCTGCGGCCCCTGGGAGTTGTCCCCGACGTCCTCGAGTTCGGGACGACGACGCGCGCCTTCAGGCGCCCGTTCGTCGTCTGGGACGCTGGGCGGGGATCCCGGCCAGTGAAGGTCGGAGAGGGGGTCCTCTTCCGCTTCGCCGGTGCGGTCGACGTCGAGCAACTCGACCTCGAGGTCAGCGGCGCTCGCGGCGATCGTCTGATCGTTGTCGTTCGGGACGGCGACAGCCCGGCCCTCGAAGAGCTCGGAGTGCAGGCTGTGGTGCGGCAACCGGCGCTGATCTTCTCGCTGCCGCCGGCGCTTGGACCTGGTCGATTGCTTTTCGGTGGGGGACGGGCTCACCGTCCGCGCTACGACCTTGCCGAGATGAGGCCCGCCCTGCCCGTGGTGGGGGAGGCGGCGGAGCTGGCCGAGCGGATGTACGACCCGGGCCGTCTCCCCGTTGCGCGGCTCGGTGAGCGCAGAGCCAACCCCGCATTCGACCCGAGGCCTGCCTTGGAGTTCGCGATGCGTCCCGGATCGGCGCTCGATGAGCGCTTCTACACTCATCGCGTACCCTTCGCCGCTCGACCATCAGCCGAGGGTCTGGTGCGGATTGAACTCGATCTGGAGACCCTGGCAGTCGCCCGACGCGATCTCGCTGACTTGAGGGTCGTGGATGCGAGCGGCCGGCAGTGGGCCTACCTCGTGGGCTCTGACCGGGCGCGAGTGACATCGCGCCTCGGCGTCGGGGCGCCGACGACAGACAAGGGCGCTTCGACGTACCGGCTCGAAGTCCCCGTGGCACAGATCGCGGCTCCTGACCTGGTCGTTCACTCGCCCGTAGACTTTTTCGATCGAGAGTTCACGGTGACCGGCCAACTCGCGGATACCGGGGAGGAGCGGATCCTCCGACAAGGTCGCCTCACGCGTTTGCTCGGCGATCCCGAAGCGCTGCGGATCGATCTCGGAGAGGAGCGGATCACCAGTCTCGAGATCACCCTCGCCGACGGCGATGATGCGGTTCTGGAGCTGACACGGGTCGACGCGTCGTTCTCGGTGCCGGAGATCTATCTTGTGGCACCGGCCGGGGAGTACTCTCTCCTCGTCGGTCGTCCGACAGCGGTTCCTCCGAGCTACGAGCTGGCCCGCATCCGCGAGTACATTCTCGCGGTTCCGGCTGCAACAGCCCGGCTGGGAGGGTTGTCTCCCAACCCTGACTATTCCGTCCGCGCCCGGCTTTCGAGTGGACAGGGGTTGCAGACCGGACTCCTGTGGAGCGCGATTCTGGTCGTCGTGGGCGTCCTGGTATGGATGACGCTGCGGTTGGCGAGGCAGCCGCCACCGCCAACCTAGATCGCGGGCCCGACGATCTGTATCTCGGCTTCAAGCTCCACGAGCGCCCCGCCTGCCATAAAGCTGAGCGTCACGGTTCGAGTCTCTCCTGTCTGTGGAGTGACGAGGATTCCGAAGGCTTCGGCCTTGCCGAACTGCGCGCGGATGTGATTGCCCGTGATGGCTGGCTGGTTCGATGGGCTGATCGCCAGCAACGGATCCGTCTCGAAGAGAAGGATGCTGCTGGTGTCGATCGCCGTCAGATCGCCGCCCTGGATCTTCGCCGACACGGTCCCAGAGCTGCCGGGCCAGTTCGTGTTCCAGTGATCGGCTTGGATCCGGACCGAGAGGGGTTCGGCAGCGCCGCCAAAGTAGTGACTGGGGTCCTCGTCTCTGACGAGGTTGCCGTCGGCGTCCTCGGCGGTCACGGTGCCCAGGTTCGAGTACTGCCCGGCCACTGCGAAGCCCGAGCCAGCGCAGTCGGCGCTTTCGCCCGCGCGCAGCGTGCCCGTCGGGCATGTGACGATGACGCCCTGGTCGTCCGAGACCACGATGTTGAACAGGTCGACGCCACCATCGTTGAGAACGGTGTAAGTCCACTCCACCGGGTTGCCCACTGGGACTGTCGGCCCTGGAGCCTTGTCGGCGTCCTCGCCCTGGGTCGACTTTTCGAGGTCGATCGAGGCGGCAATGCCGTTGTAGTGGCTCGGATCATTCGCATCGACGGAACTACCGGAGGCGTCGGTCGCTTCGACCATGCCGAGGTTCGAGTACTGGCCCCGGATGGCGAATCCGCTCCCCGTACAGGTCATGCTCGCGCCGGGAGCCAGGGTGTCCTTTGGACAGCTGACGGCGACGCCCTGGTCGTCGGTCACGCCGACCCGAGACAGTTGTGAGGCCCCGGTGTTGGTGACGAGATAGGACCACTCAACTGGCGCGCCTATAGGGACAGCCGGCCCCGGAGGGAAGTCGGCGTCCTCACCATTGGTGGACTTTTCCAGAGTCACCGCTGCTCCGGCTGCGCCCCGCTCCATCGACTGAAGCTGAGCCGTAGAACCCGCAAGGCTGACGATCAGGTCGATGCGTTCACCCGGCTGGATGTTCCCGATGCCGAGTTCGGCGGTCACGCCGGACCGCTCGAAGACCAGCGTCTGGTCGCCTCTGGGCACGCTGGAAAGAGTGAAGCGCCCTTGAGCGTTCGTTTGAGCCGACGCGCCTGTGCTGCGCACGCGTACGGTCGTTCCAGTGGCTGGGTTCCCCGAACCCGAGGCAGCGCTCTCGACGACCAGACCGGCGATCGCGGCGGGCGGGTCGAGCGGAGGTGCCGTTGGGCCGCCGCCGCCGCCGCACGCGGTGAGGAGCAGTACGGCAACCGAGCAAGCTGTTGCGGTGTGGAGCGTGGAACGGCAGGTTGGAAGTGAGTTCATCGGGACCTCCTCTCGACGGTGGGAACGTCAGGATGGACCCAAGACTGTTCTTCCTCCGGCAGCACCGCTATTGCTTGTCAACAGTCATCCGGACATCACGGGGCGGTAAGCTCAGGGCCGTGACACGGCGATCGATCGAACGACAGGGTCGCAGCATCGCATTTGACGATCTCGGCGAGGGCGAATGCCTTGTCATGACGCACAGCTTTCTGTGTTCTCGGGAGATGTGGCGGGCACAGGCCGAGGAGTTGGCGCTGAGCTATCGGGTTCTGAACCTCGACGTCCGCGGTCACGGCGATTCAGATCTCGGCGAAGTGCCCTTCACGCTCGACAGCCTCGCTGACGACGCCGTGGCAGTTCTCGATGCCGCCGGCGTGGAACGGGCTAGCTGGATCGGGCTGTCGATCGGCGGCATGCTCAGTCTGCGGGCGGCTCTGCGCCATCCACAGAGGGTCGCCTCGTTGGTTCTGGCCGACAGCGACGGACATCAGGATCCCTGGATCAGAAAGACCCGCTACCGGCTGATGGCCGCAGGGGCGCGTCTCCTGGGTCTGCGGCCTTTCGTGCCGGCAGTGGCCAAGATCATGTTCGGCTCTACGACCCTTCGCGAGCAGCCAGAACTGGTCGCGCAGTGGTCCCGGTCCTTCAGTGATGTGCCGATGCCGACAGTCCTGGCCGGAGTGGAGGCCCTGTGTCGGCGGCGCTCCCTCCTCGATCAGCTGGGGTCGATCGGTGTCCCGACGCTCGTGCTTGTCGGAGCCGAGGACCAGGCGCAGCCGCCGGAGCGGTCACGCATGCTGGTCAACGCGATCCCGGGAGCCTCTCTTGCGGTGATCCCCGGGGCGGGCCATCTGAGCGCGCTCGAGCAGCCGGTGGCTGTCAGTCGGGCCATTCTGGAGTTTCTCGATGAGCGGAACAGGGGGAGGAGGGAGTCATGAGCAAAGCCTTCGGCCACGTCTTCATCAGCTACAGCCGGGAGGACTCTTCACTGATGAGGAGACTCGCGCGCGACCTCAGAAGCCAACTGGCCGAAGTCTGGACGGACGATGGCGAACTCCGGCCGGGGACGCGACGCTGGAAACAGGCCATCGAGCAGGCCATCGAAGAGGCGCGTTGTGTCGTCGTGGTGTTGACTCCTTCCGCCAAGGCCTCCGAGTGGGTGGCGCTCGAGACCACCTATGCCCGGACGCTGGACAAGCCGATCATTCCCTGGTTGGCCGCCGGGGACGTCCAGTCGTCCGTTCCGATAGACCTGATCGACACCCAGTGGGTCGACCATGGAGGCCGCTACCAACCTGCCTTCGACGAGCTCTTCAAGGCTGTCGCGACGACCGGTACGCTCGACTTGAGCGGCCTCTGGGACAGGGCGAGTGCGCCCTCGCAGACCGAAGCCACCAGAAGACCCGAGTCCGGCAGCAAGGGGACTGACGACGGGCCGGGGGTGGCTGGTGTTCCCGAGGAGGATGGCAGTTCCGACTAGGCCGGCAGAGGTCAGCGGCGCCTCCGGGCGAGCCGCGTGGAAGGCAGCTTGCGTTTCGATCGCGGCCAGCTGCTGGGCGATCGCCTGCGTGCAGACAACCTCTCCCGAACTCTCACCTCGGCGGCCCAATGTCGTCGTCTACCTGATCGACGCGCTGCGGCCCGACCGACTGGGTGCCTATGGGCACGAGGCGTCGGTTTCGCCTCGCATCGATAGCTTCGCGCTCGATGCGACGCTCTTCGAGAGCGCCTGGGCTCAGTCCTCGTGGACCAAGGCATCCGTCGGGTCGATCTTCACCGGCGTCTGGCCGCCCGTGCATGGCGCCAATCGGCGGCAGGACGTCCTCCCCGACACCGCCGAGACCCTGGCCGAAAGGCTCCGCGCGAAGGGCTACTGGACGGCGGCGTTGAGTGCGAATCCCAACATCGTCGAGCCTTTCGGCTTCGCCCAGGGTTTCGATTCCTTCCAGTACTTCGATCGAGGGCGCAAGCGCTCGGCCGTGGCCCACGACGCGCTGGAAGGGGTTCTCGATCAGGCGGCGGGCAGGCCTTTCTTCCTCTACCTCCACACGGTCGATCCGCACACGCCCTACGCGCCCCCCAGCCCCTTCCGCGAACGCTATGTGCGCGGGGACATCGAGGATCCCGCTCTGGGTCGCAATCAGACCCTCTTCGATCTCGAGGCCGGGAGAGTGGAGGCGACGGCTCAGCTGACCGCCGATCTCGAGGCTCTCTACGCTGGCGAAATCGCATCGAACGATCACAGCTTCGGCCTGCTCCTCGACACGCTGAGTCGACGGGGTCTAGCCGGGGAGACGGTGGTCGTTTTGGTCTCGGATCACGGCGAGGAGTTTGGCGACCATGGTCGGTGGACTCATGGAAAGCAGCTCTACGTCGAGTCGCTGGCCATTCCGCTGATCATCCGCCTGCCTGGGGTCGCGGGAGGGCGCCGCGTCGAGGCCCCGGTTCAGCAGATCGACCTGGTTCCGACGCTGCTCGACTACCTGCGGGTCGACCGACCCGATGGGCTCGAAGGACTGAGCCTTCTGCCGCTCATGACAGGGGAGTCGATGAGCTTGTCCGAGCGAGCTCTCTTCAGCTATCTCCACCTCAGCGGACCTCCAGGCGCCAGTGTCGTTCATGGCGACTGGAAGCTGATCGAGCGTTATCCGAATGGGAAACCCGTGCGCCGATGGTTGTTCAATCTCCGGAGAGATCCGGGCGAGGCGGAGAATCTGGCCGACGTCCATGGGGAGATCGCACAGCGGTTGAGCCTGCGGCTGGCTGGCAGGCTCGAACGCGATACCGAAGGCCAACCGGAGACCCTGCGGATCGACGAGACCCTCCGGCAGGAGCTCGAGGCTCTCGGCTATCTCCAGTAGCTGCCCAGTCGGGGTGTCGAGGTGCCGTCGGTCAGGTGGGATCTCTGGGTCCACAGGAGCAGGAAGAAGATCCCGTACTCGATCCACTTCCACCAGGTCGGCCATGCCGGTTCGACGAAGGAGAGGTAGGAGAGTTGAGCCAGGCCGGTGAAGACCAGCCAGCTTCTGTTGCCGCTCAGGACGGCGAGAGGCAGGGGCCAGAGCGTGTACCAGGGCATCACTGCGGGTCGGAAGACCACCAGCGCGGCGAGGGTGACGAAGGCGGCGCTATGGAAGCTCCCCGCGTCGCCTGTGCGTGTGCTTCGCCAAGCGATGGCAGCGATGATCCCGACAGCTGCCAGGGCCAGTAGGTTGGCCCAGAGTCCCGGGTCGTTCGACCCCAGGCGCTCCGCCACCCAGGCCATGGATGACCAGGGGCCTGAATTGAAGGTCCATCCGGCGGCGAAGCGTCGGATCCCGTCCCACCAGTCGGCCAGGCCGGACCAGAGAGGCAGGATGCCTGTCAAGAGAGCGCCGGCGAACAGGGCGAGTGCCAACCCGGCCCGGCGTCGAACAAAGAGAGGTAGCAGGAGAATCGGCGTGACCTTGGCCAGGGTGGCCGCGCCGAGGGCGACCGCTGCGAAGGCACTGCGAGATCGCGCGACCAGGATCACGGCCAGGGTCATTGGCAGCATCATCACGATGTCGGGGTGTGCCGATCCGGTCAGTTCCTTGACTACGGCGGGATTCCAGGCGTAGGCGAGAGACCATAGAGGTGAGCGGCCCGCGGATCGTAGGGCAGCCCAGAGGAGCGCGATGAGCAGGAGGTCGAGAGTGATGAGTACCGCTTTGGCCGCCAGGACGCTGCCGGGCGCGGCGATGGCCAGGGTCGCGAAGACGTACTGAGTCAGGGGAGGGTAGACGGAGGTGTAGTTCTGATAGCTGACGTTGTCCAAGACGTCGGGCCAGGGTGCGTTGGCGAGGAGCGCCGGTCCGAGTTCGGTGTCCTCCCTGACGTCGGCTGGAGTGACGGAATAGGGATTGGTGCCCTCCGCCAGGACGTGTCCGTCCCAGAGGTATCGCCAGACGTCGTTGTCGTAGAGCAGAAAGGGCTCGACGGCGGCTCCTCGTCCGGCGAGGTCGTCGCCGGCGGCCTGCAGTACGGCCGAGGTCGGAAGGCCGACGGGGAGCATCAGCAGACGGAACAGCACAGAGAAGCCGAAGGCCACCAGGAAGACCCTGCGACTGGCAGCAGGTGACTCCGAGCGACCGGCGATCGCCAGCACCCAGCCGTAGATTCCGAAGAGGATCGCCATGAGGGTGAGGTAGAAGAGGACGTGAGAGGCCCGGTTCGACGTTGGGATGAACGCCAGAGCCGCGTATCCCACAGCCGACAGAAGACCGGCTAGCGCGAGCCCGGCCCAATCCGTGGTTCTGCCCAGCGGCGTATCATTGGGCGACACGTCAGTCTCTTCCATCCACTCGGAGGTTTGTCATGCGATCGATGTCAGCCATCATATTGGGCCTGGGCCTGCTTGCCGCCGCTGCGTCGGCTTCGATACCGGAGATCCCGGATCCCGAGGCCGGCGGAATCAGCGCCCACCAGTTGGTGGGCTTCAGTGTCTGCCGGATAACGGAACTCAGAGAGGGCCGGACGATCGTCGTCGTCGACGAGCGCGATCGCAGGGAGCACGTCCTGACGCTCGGTGAGGATCTGAAGATCAGAGCCCGCGAGAAGAAGGCCTTCGATGGTCGTCGAAAGCTCACGTTCGAGGACCTCGACGTCGGTCATCTGGTGAAGGTGAAGTACCTCAAATCCGACGGCGGACTTGTCGCCATCGACGTTCTGAAGGACAAGACCGCAAAGTAGAAGTGGTCAGTCGGAGGCTTCGCGCTCGCTCAGCCGGTCTTCAATCCGCTCGAGTCGGCGCTCGATCTCCAGGAGCTTCTGGATGATCAGCACGTGGGTCTTCTTGGCGTCGATCCCCACCGGGCTTTCGGCGCTGAAGATCAGTCGTTCGATCTGTTCAGCTTCGGACGGGTCGGGCTTCATCTGTCTCTCCTCTGTGTTGGACGCCTCAGCGCGAGAACGTGTCGCACTGGTCCTCGTCGCCGCTCTCCATTCCACGGCGAAGCCAGGCGACGCGCTGATCGGAGGAACCGTGGGTCCACGATTCGGGTTGGATGTGCCCGGTGGTGTTGCGCTGGATCGAATCATCGCCAATGGCGGAGGCGGCCCGCAATCCCTCTTCGATGTCCCCTGGGTCGAGGAGCTGGCGGTCACGGTTGGCGTGGTGCGCCCAGACACCCGCGTAGCAGTCTGCCTGTAGTTCCATGGCGATCGAGAGTCGATTGCCCTCCTCTCGTGACATCCGGCGCCGAGCCTCCTGAACCTGCTGATTCAGGCCCGCGAGATTCTGGACGTGATGGCCGACCTCGTGCGCGATGACGTATGCCTGGGCGAAGTCTCCGGGAGCCCCGAACCGGCGCGAGAGCGTGTCGAAGAAGCTCAGGTCGAGATAGAGCTTGCTATCGGCCGGGCAGTAGAAGGGCCCGGTTGCCGAACTGTTGAAGCCGCAAGCTGAACGGACAGAGCCGCTGAACAGCACCATTCGGGGCTCTCGGTAGTTGTACCCGTCCGCTGCGAAGATCTTGCCCCAGGTCTCCTCGGTGTCTGCGAGGACGACCGAGGCGAACTGACCGAGTTCGTCTCCGGAATCGTCCGGGCCGTAATCCGTCGTCGGCACCGAAGGCCCCTGAGTGGAGACCTGAGTCTGGTCGATGACGTCGAGCAGTGCCTGCGGATCGCCGCCGAAGACGATGACGAGCAGCCCGACCAGGAGCAGTCCGCCACAACCGATGCTCGCCGGCTTGCCTCCCCGGATCAAGCGCCCGCCAGGCCCTCGTTGACGTCCACGCCGATCCTCCACGTTCGCGCTGCCGCGACGGTTCCTCCAACGCATGCTCCGGCCCTCCTTGAGTGTTCGTTTTGTGGGCATGCCGAGCCTATCCGGTTCGAGGGGACCTGTCTGAGGTCGGTGTGGACCACGGAACCAAAAGCCAATAGGCTTGAGACTCACAAATGGGGGGGTGGCCGATTGTTCTCGTGCCGTTCTTCCCACGAAACGGAAAGGGAGTACGGCTATGTCAGTTGCCAAGACCATCGAGATTCAGGCGTCTTCATCGAAGGGATTCGAGGGCGCGATCAACAACGGCATCAAGCAGGCGGCCAAGTCGCTGAACCGGATTACCGGTGCATGGGTGAGTGAGCAGAAGGTCGTCGTCGAGGACGGCGAGGTTTCCGCCTATCGCGTGACCATGAGAGTCACGTTCCTGCTCGAGGACTGAGGAGGCGAGGATGTCACTTCTGGATGAGTTGATGAGCCAACTCGGCGACGGCCCGACGCGCGACATCGGGGACCGGCTGGGAGTAGACCAGGGCACGGCTTCGAAGGCGATCGCGGGTGCGCTGCCGATGGTCCTGGGCGGACTGGCCCGTAATGCGCAGAAGAGCGACGGCGCCGAAGCTCTACTCGGTGCGCTGGGTCGGGATCACGACGGCAGCCTGCTCGACGACCTGGGTGGGTACCTCGGCTCCGACCGGGGGGCAGGCGGTGAGAAGATCGTCGGCCATGTATTCGGTGGCGGAAAGGGCAATGTCGAAGCCGCGCTCGGGCAGCTGAGCGGGCTTGGTTCCGGCAAGTCCGGGCAGCTGCTGGCAATGCTGGCGCCCATCGTCATGGGAGCCCTCGGCAAGCAGCAGCGCGCGAAGGGATTCGACGCCGGCGGATTGGCGGAGATGCTGGGCCGAGAGAGCCAGGGAGCCGGCGCCGGGAAGGGCGATGCGATGAGCCAGATCGGCGAGTTGCTGGATCGAGACGGCGATGGCGACTTCACCGACGACATCGCAAAGATGGGCAAGGGTCTGCTGGGCGGTCTGCTCGGCGGAAAACGCTAGTCAAGAGGACGGAGAAACAACATGGGATTCATCGAATTCATGAAGGACGTCGGCGCCTCGCTCCTGGGCCAGGACGACGAAGAGGTCCAGGCGGCAGAGGAGAAGGCTGAGGCATCCAATGATGGGTTGAGGGCTCGAAGCCTGGCTCGACACGTCAAGGCCCTGGGGCTCGAGGTCGAGGATCTGAGCGTCGAAGTCGATGGCGGCACGTGCTGCGTCAAGGGAGTCGCCGCCGACCAGGCCACGAAGGAGAAGGTCGTTCTGGCCGTCGGTAATACGGTGGGTATCGGCGTCGTCGACGATCAGCTGGAGGTCGCCGGGCCCAAGGCCGTCTACTACACGGTCGAGAGCGGCGACTCGCTCTCCAAGATCGCCAAGGAGCACTACGGAGAGGCCGGGAAGTACCACGCTATCTTCGAGGCAAATCGCCCAATGCTCGAGCACCCGGACCGGATCTACCCCGGCCAGGTCTTGCGAATTCCTCCAGTCGAGTGATTCTCAGAGCAGGGCGCCGGCGGCGTTCTGCTCGCCACAGCTGGGTTCCGACCGCCTCTCGAGTTTCATCGCGATCGAGAGGCGGTGCCCGGCCGGTAGCTCCTGAGGAGGAGAGCCCTGCAATCGGGCCCGGTGACGACTCCGTCTTCGCTGTCGGGTGTGCCGAGAATCGCAACCGGCTCGAAGAGCTGTGAGTCCAGGGCGAGGTCGAGGAGGTCCTCGGCTGACAGCGTCGGGCGGCCGGAGCGGCTGCTCAGCTCGAATCGCATCGGGCCGATGCCGTCGAAGGCCCGATAGACGACCTCGGTGCAGACGAGGCGATCCGAGCGGAAGAAGTCGAAATCGAAGTTGTAGAGCTTGCCCTCGTGCTCGGCTGCGCGGACGAGGGCCGACAGAATCTGCTTCGGTTCGAGACGGGGTCGGATGACGGCGACAGCGTCGACCGCGAGAGTACTCTCCAGCCGGCGGAAGCGAACCCCATCCTTGAGTGCCTCCAGCACGCACTCCTCCTGCCCGGGGCCCGGGAGGGCCGCCTGGTCTTCTCCGTCGCCCAGCGCCGAGCGCTGTTCGTGGGTTCCCACATGCAGGGCGGCGTGCGGCCAGTAGCCCGGCAGGAAGAGATTGGTCATCGCTCCCTCGTGGCGAGTGACGAGAACGTCACCTGGGGCCAGGATCTTGCGCAGCGCTGCGAGTTCGCCGGGTACGCGCTTGTCGCGGGACAGCTGGATCCCGGAGGCCAGGCGCCCGCCGGCCTCGATGACGGCGAACTCGGACTGCTGCCTGAGAGAGGCGCCGCGGCGCCTGAAGGCGTGGGCGCCGAATCGACGCAGCAGGTCGAAGAATCTTCGCTTGCTCGGGTCGAGCGAGCGCTCCAGCCCGGGGAGATCGTCGACGATCCATCCGATGGTGGCGTCGTCGCGCAACGTCTCGACAAATTCCCGATTGGCCTCCAGGTGGCGCATGGCCGTCAGGAGCCTCTGAGCCTGGGCAGGGTCGGCGAGCGAGGCGTAGATCGCGGTGAACTGCTTCCGCGGCACTCTACGCTCAGGAAAGCCCTCGTTGAGCTTGCGTTGGACCAGCTTGTGCCTGGCGACACGATCGACGATGAGGCGGTCGAGGCGAACGATGAGGCAGGCGGAGGCATAGCCGGCGAGGAAACAGCGCCATTCGTTGCGCCGCCACGTCTGGTCGAGATCGTCGCGCAGAACCCTCGAGGCATCGTCGACGACCTCCCAGAGGCCCGACCGTACCGTCAGCAGTCGGGCGAACCAGCCGGCCAGCGCTTCGTCCTCGATCGGCGTGAAGAGGCCTCGACGAATCGCTGACTCGACGTCGAGCGTCTGGAGAGCTTCACGCTCGAGGCCTTCCGCGGCTGGGCGGAGGGAGGCGAGGGATCTGGCGAGGGTCTGGGCTAGCGTCTCCATCCCGCGGATAGGTTAGCAGCGCAGGGATGTGACGAGGTCGGCGCTAGGATGGAGGTCCGATGCCATTGTTGCCACCGCCTACCCACGTCAGAGACGTGGATCGTCCACTGCATGACGACGTTCGTTTTCTGGGCTCTCTGCTCGGAGAGGTGATTCGCCGGCTGGAGGGCGAGGAGGCCTTCGCGGCCGTGGAGGCGCTGCGCACGGCGTGTCGCTCCCGGCGCCGAGCCGAGGAAGACTCCCTGTCCTTGCCTGAGCTTCTCGACCATGTCGAGTCGATTCCGGACGAACTCGTGCCGACGGTCGCTCGTGCGTTCACGCACTTCTTCCTGTTGATCAACACCGCGGAGCAGGTGCATCGGGTGCGCCGCCGCCACGCCTACCAGCGGCGACCGGACACGCCGGTACAGCCGGCCTCGCCGTTGTGGGCGATGCAGCGATTGCGCAAGGCCGGGCAGGACGCCGGAACCGTAGCCGAGGCTCTCGCCGATCTGGATGTGAGGCCCGTCCTGACGGCCCACCCGACCGAATCGACGCGGCGGACCGTTCTGGCCCTTCAGGCGCGAGTTGCCGAGGCACTCCTCCTGCGCGAGAAACCGGCGGAGGTAGCGGTGGCGGAGGGTTGGCTGGCGACCGAGGTCGAGCTCCTTTGGCTCACCTCCGAGGTGCGTCGGGATCGGCCGCTGGTCAAGGACGAAGTGAGCACGGTGCTCTGGTATCTCGAGGGCCGCTTCCTGGACGCCGCCGTCGGTGTGGGTGAACGGCTGGCATCGGCCTATCGAGAGGTCTTCGATGCGAGTGCCGACCCCTGGGATCCCGTGCGAGTGGGTAGCTGGGTCGCGGGCGATCGGGATGGGAATCCCTATGTGACGCCCGAGGTCACGTTGGCATCCGCTCGCCGTGCGACTTTCGTGGTCCTCGGACGCTATTTCGCCGAGGTCCAGCTTCTGGTGCGGCGACTCAGCCTGTCGCACCGGATCGCTCCCGCGCCGGCCGCCGTTCGAGACCGGCTGGAGCGCTATCGTGATCTCTTGCCCGGAATCTGGGAGGCCAACCATCGGCGCGACACCGACGAGCCGATCCGGCTGGCCCTGACGTTGATCGGCGGCCGTCTCCAGGCGACTCGAGACCAGGTGGCCGGCCTCGACGCTGGGCGTCCGGTCGAGTCTCCGGCGGCCTACCGGAATGCGACGGAGTTTCTCGAGGACCTGCAGGTTGTGGACGAGGCGCTGGGCGAGTGCGGCGCCGTGCGCGCTCAACGGCACCTGTTGCGACCACTCTTGCGGAGAGCGCATCTCTTCGGTTGGCACGGTCTGCGGCTCGACATCCGCGATGACGCGGGGGAGCACCGCGCCGCAATCGCCGAAGTGGCGTCGGCGGTCGGCCTCGAGCCGTCGGTTGCGGCTCTCGAGAGCGAACTGCTCGGCCGCCGACCGTTGCTTTCACCTAACAGTTCGCCCTCGGATGCGACGCAGCGCGTTCTCGAGACCTTCCGGACGATTCGACAGGTCCAGGCGGAGGCCGGGGAGGCTGCGGCGTCCACCTACGTCATCTCGATGGCCTCCTGTGCCGAGGACGTGCTGAATGTCCTGCTCCTCGGCCGCGAAGTCGGTCTTGTCGACCTCGCCGTCGACCCGGCCCGGTCGCAGATCGATGTGGCGCCGCTCTTCGAGACCGAGCGCGACCTGCTGGAGGGCCCGCGAGTGCTCGAGGAGCTCTTCGCCAGCGAGGCTTACCGACGGCAACTGGCGGCGCGCGGCATGTGTCAGGAAGTGATGGTCGGATACTCCGATTCGGCCAAGGACGCCGGGGTGTTGTCGGCGGCGTGGGCTCTCTACAAGGCGCAGGAGTCCTTCGCCGCCCTCAGCGAACGGCACAATGTGCGAGTCCGGGTCTTCCACGGCTCGGGGGGGACGGTGGGGCGGGGTGGTGGCTCTCCCGTCTACCGGGCGTTGAGCGCTCTGCCGCCGGGTGCGGTCGGGCGAACGATCAAGTTCACCGAGCAGGGGGAGGTCATCTCACTCAAGTACGGCCTGCCGGAGATCGCGGAGCGCAGTCTCGAGGTCCTCGCGACAGGTACCCTGATGGCTTCCTTCACAGATTGGCGCGAAGCGGTGGATGCCCCCGAGCAGGAGCGGTTTCGTGAGGTAATGAATCGCATGGCCGCGACCGCGGCTCCGGTCTTCCGGCGACGGGTTCACGAGTCTGACGGCCTCTTCAGGCTCTTCCTGGACTGTACGCCGGTGCGCGAGTTGGCCAACGTCCACTTCGGTTCGCGCCCCGCCTACCGGGAGCGCGGCGCCGGGACCATGGCCGGTATCAGGGCGATCCCCTGGTCGTTCGGTTGGACGCAGGTGAGGCTCATGCTGCCCGCCTGGCTCGGCGCCGGTAGTGCCCTCGCCGAGATTCTCGCCGAGCCGGGGGGCGAGGAGTTGCTGAGGCGAATGGCTGCGGCCTGGCCCTTCTTCGACGATCTCGTCGGCAAGATCGAGATGGTCTGCGCGAAGGCCGACCTCGAGGTTGCCCGGATGTATGTGGAGGCGCTCGGCGGCGATCTGGAACTCCTCGCCGAACTGGTCGCCGAGTTCGAGCGCACCGTGGACGCGGTGCTGCGAATTCGGGGGCGCGAGCATCTACTCTCGGATCAGCCCGTGCTCCAGGCCAGTATCGGCCTCCGCAACACCTACGTCGATCCGCTCTCGCTGCTCCAGGTTCGTCTACTGAGGCAGAAGCGCGGCGGTGAGATGGACGACTCAGCACTCGACGTAGCACTCGGGACGACGCTCAACGGTGTCGCCCAGGGCTTGCGGAACACGGGCTAGGAGGGCGGCCGAAACCGTGTGGTCGGCGGTTCGGGCGACGCTTGAGACTTCCCCGGGGGGTAGACTCGGGTCGAACGCGGGCCGATCGACGAGACGGCCTCCGGTGACCGATGACGACCCTGCCTCCATCATCCGGCAATCCTTCCGAAGTGGACGAGATCCTCGATGGCATCGGAGCTGTACTGGGTTCCCTGGGGCGCTCGCTGCTGTGCCTCGACGAGGACTTCAGGGTGGTTCACGCGTCGAGAGAGTTCGAGGAGCTCCTCGGCGGGGATCCGCCCGAGGCCCTGGCGGGGCGGGAAGCACGCACTCTGCTCGGGGATGAGCTCTTCGCTCCGTCCGCAGGCTTCCGGCGGGCGCTCGAGGCCGGCGAGCTGCGTGAGGGGTGGGGGACAACACTGCGGACCAGCGAGGGCCCCAATCTCCTGGTCTCGGTGTCGGGTGCGCCGCTCAGCAGGCCACCGACGAGGCGCTGCGACCCAGGGGTCGAGTTTGTTGTCGTCCTGCGGCCGGAAGACTCTACGCTGGAGGGGCGGCACACGGCGTTTGCGGGCCTCGTCGCCCGGGCTCCGAGCATGTTGCGGATCTTCCAGCTCGTAGAGAAGCTGGTCGAGAGCGAGGCGACGGTCCTGATCACCGGAGAGAGCGGGACCGGCAAGGAGCTCATCGCGCGGGCCGTGCACCAGTACTCTCCCCGTCGGCGGGGTCCGTTCGTCGCTGTCAACTGTGGCGCCTTACCACCCGAGCTGCTGGAGAGTGAGCTCTTCGGTCACGTGCGCGGTGCTTTCACCGGTGCCTACCGCGACCGTACGGGCCGTTTCGAGCTGGCGACCGAAGGGACGATCTTCCTTGACGAGGTGGGCGAGATGCCGGTCCAGCTCCAGGTCAAGTTGCTCCGGGTTCTACAGGAGCGGACCTTCGAGAAGGTGGGGGAGAGTCGGCCCACGAAGACGAAGGCTCGGATTCTCGCCGCGACGAACCGGGACCTGAGGCGCGCTATCGACGAGGGCTCGTTCCGTGAGGATCTCTTCTATCGCCTACGGGTCGTGCCGGTCGAAGTCCCGCCCCTGCGTCATCGAAGGGAAGACATCGAGCCGGTGGCCAGGCACCTTCTGACCAAGATCACTCGGCGTCACGGGCGGGCAGTTCTCGTCGACCCCGACGTCGTCCGCGTCCTGCTCCAGTACGACTGGCCGGGGAACGTCCGTGAGCTCGAAAACGCTCTCGAGTACGCCCTCGCGGTCTCGTCAGGGCAGACGATCCACGTCGAAGACCTGCCGAGCGAGGTGCGTGAAGACTCGACGCGAGCGCCTGCGGCTACGACATTGCCCGGGACGGCCTCCAGTCGGCCGCAAGCCGAGGGCGAGCAGGAGCGAATTCTCGCGGCTCTCGATCGAGCCAGGTGGAATCGCCAGCAGGCGGCTCGCGACCTGGAGATGAGCCGGAGCACTCTCTGGCGGAAGATGAAGAGCTACGGGATCGAGAGTTGAGGGCGAGACATATCGTCGCATAAATGCGACAAAAGGTAGCAACGATACGTCTCAATTGCCGGGTTTCTGAGGTTGGAGTTCTGATCTAACTCTAGCGTTTCCAGCGTTTTAGACTGTTGGCACGGACCGTGCTATTTCGAGTCTCTGACAAGCCGAATGGCGAAAGGAGATTCGATGAAGAGACTGCTGATTCTGGGCGCTGGAACGGCCGGCACCATGGTCGCCAACCAGTTGGCCGGCAAGCTGCCGGGGGACTGGTCCCTGACGGTGGTCGATCCGGCTCCGGAGCATCTGTACCAGCCCGATCTGCTCTTCGTCCCTTTCGGGATGCAGGACCCGGGTCGCATCCATCGCCCGCGGCGCCCGACGTTGCGCAGCCGGATCCAGTGGGTGAAAGCCGGAGTGGAGCGTGTGGAGGCCGACCGGCGCCGAGTCATTCTCGAGGATGGTCGCAGGTTCAACTACGACCTGCTGGTGATCGCTTCCGGTTCCCAGATCCGACCTGACGAGACGGAAGGCTTGCTGGGGGAGCACTGGCACCGGACGATCCACGATTTCTACACCGCAGAGGGTGCGACAGCGCTGGCGGGCGCTCTGGAGGCATTCGACGGCGGTCGACTCGTCGTGAACGTGGTCGAGATGCCGATCAAGTGCCCCGTGGCCCCGCTCGAGTTCCTCTTCCTTGCTGACGAGTACTTCACTCGCCGAGGGATGCGCGATGCCGTCGAGCTCGTCTACGCCACGCCTCTCGATGCCGCGTTCACCAAGCCCGTCGCAGCCCGGCATCTGGGCTCGCTGCTGGAGGCCAAGGGCATCCGGGTGGAGAGCGAGTTCAATGCGGCAAGTGTCGACGGCGATCAGCGGCGGCTCGAGTCCTACGACGAGCGCAGGATCGACTACGACCTTCTCGTCTCGGTCCCGACGCACATGGGAGCGCCGTTCGTGGAGGCCTCGGGGCTGGGCGATGAACTGTCCTTCATTCCCACCCACGCCAATACTCTTCTGGCCGCGGATCACGACCATGTTCTGGTGCTCGGGGACGCGACCAATCTGCCGAGTTCCAAGGCCGGATCGGTGGCCCACTTCCAAAGCGAAGTCGTGGTCGAGAACATCCAGCGGCTGGCCGCGGGCCGCAGCCCCGTCGAGGGCTTCGACGGCCACTCGAACTGCTTCATCGAGAGTGGATTCGGCAAGGCTCTGCTGATCGACTTCAACTACGACGTCGAGCCGCTACCGGGAGAGTTCCCGCTGCCATTCGTCGGCCCGATGAGTCTGCTGAAAGAGACTCGCCGCAACCACTGGGGGAAGTTGGGATTCCGCTGGGCCTATTGGAACCTCCTCCTCCCCGGTCGCCCGATGCCGGTGCCCAACCGCATGTCGATGCTGGGCAAGCGCGCCGCCTGAGCTGCCACCAACAGAAAGGAGCCACACCATGCCCGTAGCCGAGTACGCCGGATCCCAGGTCGAGATCACCGAAGATGGATTCCTCACCGACAGTTCGCAGTGGAACACGGAGATCGCCGAGTCGATCGCTCAGGGGGTCGGCATCCCGTCGCTCACCGACATGCACTGGAAGGTGATCACCTTCTGCCGAGAAGACGCTGCGCAGCAGGGCCAGGCGCCCGGTCTGCGCCGGATCTCGAAGCAGTCGGGAGTCGGTATGAAGGAGCTGTACCAGCTCTTCCCCAAAGGCCCCGGCAAGCTCGCCGCCCGAGTCGCCGGCCTGCCCAAACCCAAGTCCTGTGTCTGACAAAGGAGTGACGCGACATGACCGTTCTTGAGAAGACGCCGATGACCGAGCCCGCGATGGAAGCTCGCACCGAGGCTCCGCCGAAACCGATCGAGCACGTCAGCATCATCTGCTCGAAGGGCACGCTCGACATGGCCTACCCGGGCCTGATCCTCGCCAATGCCGCTCGCATGTCGGGGATCGAGGCCACCCTCTTCTTCACCTTCTGGGGGCTCGACATCATCAATGCCGAAAAGGTCGACAAGCTGCACGTCTCGACGGTCGGCAATCCGTCGATGCCCATACCGACGATGATCGGCGGACTGCCGGGAGTCGAGTCGATGGCGACGAAGATGATGAAGAAGCAGATGGAGGAACTCGACATTCCCAGTGTCAGCGAGATGCTCGAGGACCTGAGCGATGCCGGCGCGAAGATCTACGCCTGCCGGATGGCGATGGACATGTTCGAGCTCGAAGAGGCGGACCTCGTCCCGCAGGTCGACGGGGTCTTGTCCGCCATGGATTTCTACGACAAGAGCGCCGGAGCGCAGCTGCTGTTCATCTGAAGCCGGCGCCCGAACGCAAGACCAACCAAGAGGAGCCACATCATGAGAACAGGCAATCAAGGCATGACCCCACTCTGGGTCCTGGCTGCGGTTCTGCTTCTGATCTCGGGCGCCGCTCACGCCACCAACGGCATGTACCTCGTCGGCTATGGAGCCGAGACGGTAGGCCGCGGCGGAGCCAACCTCGCCATCAGCGACCGGAGCCTCGCCCTGAACTTCAACCCCGCAGGCATCAGCCAGCTGCAGGGCAATCACTTCACGATCAACCTCTCCCTGCTCGCTCCGGATCTCGCCTACGGCAACGGGCTCAACACGACGTTGGACGGCGAGGATGAGCTCTTCCCGCTGCCCGCCTTCGCTTACGTCCGCGGGGGCAAGGAGACGCCCTGGACCTGGGGACTGGGTTTCGTCGCTCAGGGGGGGATGGGCGCGACGTTCACCGGGACCAACACCTTCTTCGGAACGCGCGACAGCACCTACAGCGAGGTCCGCTTCGCGACCCTGTCGCCGACCGTCTCCTACAGCATCAGCGAGACCATGTCGGTCGGCGCGACGGTCAACCTCGGTTGGGCCGATGCGTCGTTCGACTTCTTCCCGGAGACCTCCTTCCTCAACCCGGTCGCTCCGGAGCAGAGCTTCTTCGGCATCTCGATGGAGCAGGCCGGGGGCATGCAGTCGAGCGTCCGGTTGGGCTGGCTGTGGCAAGCGCACCCGGCTTTCGCGGTGGGTCTCATGGCCCAGAGCGAGACCGAGAGCGACTTCGAGGGGGGTGACACGCTGGTCAACTTCGAGGGCCATCCCGGCCTCGGACAGAGGGTCGCCTACGACACGCGCATGGACGGCTTCACCTTCGCCGCCCAGGCCGGCCTGGGCATCGCCGCTCGACCGGCGCGCAAGTGGGTGATCGCGGCGGACATCAAGCGCTACTTCTGGGATGACGCGATCGACACGATCACCGTGACGGCTGAGGAGCCGGGAACGCCCGGTGCCCCGCCGACGATCGTCATGCCGTTTGTCTTCAATTGGGAAGACCAGTGGATCTACGCGCTGGGAGCGGACTACAGAGCGACGGATCTGCTCACCCTGCGGGCGGGACTCAACTACGGTGAGAACCCGGTTCCCGGGGACACGCTTACGCCCCTCTTTCCGGCAACGACCGAGCGTCATGTCAGCGTCGGAGCGAGCTGGCTCAGGAGCAACAAGCTCTTCGAGCTGGCGGTGGAGCGAGCCTTCAACAAGGACCAGGTCAACAACAACCCGGATCCGATGGTCAACCCGTTTGGCCCGGGAAGCGCGGTCAGCCACAACCAGTGGACCCTGAGTTTCGGTGTCTCCTGGGCTCTCGACCGTGGAGGACAGACAACGACCGTGGCCGCGAGGAGCGCGGCTGCTGAAGGGAGGGCCACACCGTGAAGACGCGCATCTTCCTGTTCGGCTCATTGATACTGGCGTTCGTGGCGATCCTGCTGACGGTCGAACCGACCGTGGCGTCGAACAACATCGCCAGGACCGAGGAACTCGCCTGCACTTCCTGCCACGACAAGCCGGGTAGCAAACTGCTGACCGACCGCGGCAAGTACTACGAGGCGATGGGCACCGTGGAGGGCTACGAAGCGCTGACAGAACGCTTCAGCCGTTGCACCAGCTGCCATGTTCGCAAGCCCGGGTCTCCCAAAATGACCCAGACGGGTCGTAAATACCAGTGGATGCTGCAGGACATGAACGGGCTACGGGAGTGGCTGATGGACCAGCACCCGGTGCGTCCGTCAGCCTACGACGAGGAGCTCGAAGGTACTCCGGAGTCGGACTCTGACGGGCGTTGAGCCGAAGCGGATCGGCTCGGTTCCGAGGGGTCGCCTATCGGCGGCCTCTCGTTTCTCGTGCAGACCTACCCGGTCGAGGCACTCCAGCCACTGGTGTCGCCGGTCTCGAATCCGTCCTCGAAGATGACCAGTGGCGCGACGGTGATGACGCCGAACATGCCGACGCCGCCGGTATTGCCGTGCGCCTCGCAGTAGTAGGGGACGGTGGCGGGGTCCGGGAAGGTCAGAGTGACCATCCAGGCGTTGCTCGCGGGATCGCCGTTTCCGCCGCCGCCGTCACCATCGCAGCCGTTGGCACAGCGGAAGGAGTCGTCGTCGGCCCGGACGTTGTGAGTGCCTGAAACATTGGTCCAGGTCACTGAATCACCCGCCGTGACGTCGAGCAGTTGCGGTGTGAAGTCGAAGTTCTGAACCAGGACCGGGTGCTCGGTGCCGGCGCCCAACCGGATCGGCTCGGCGACTCCGTTGCAGCCGGCGATACACACGACACCGCCAGGGCTCCAGAGGTACTGACTCCCGAAACGGGTTTCGTGAACCGCGTCGGGTGCCACCAGTCCCTGAGCAAGGACGGGATGCACCGAAAGGGCGCAGACGACAACGGCCAGGAGGGCTGTTCGGCCCCGGCGGATCAGCTCGAGCATTCGGATCTCCTCTTCAAGGCGCCTAAACTATCGCGAGTGCGTCGAATACTTCTGTTGCTCCTGTCTCTCGTTCTCGCTCTGGGTCTGAGCGAGGTGCTCGTTCGCGGTTCGGGTGTCGATATCCATCCGGCGGCGAAGCTGCAGTTCCACCCGCGATATGGCTGGACGATGGATCCGGCCTGGCGGCTCGACGGCCTGAAGAGCTCCGGGTTTCGCACCCCGGACGCTGTCGCACAACGTGGCTCAGGGCCCCGCCTTCTCCTCCTCGGCGACTCGTTCTCGGTCGCCGTCGAGCAGCCTTGGGACTCCACCTTCGCCGGCCTGCTAGCGGCGCAGGTCGGTCCGATTGGCGGGAGTCTCCTCAATCTGAGCTCGGGCGGCTGGGGTACGGCGCAGCAGTATCTGGCTTTGATGGACGAAGGCCTGGACTGGGAGCCCGACGTCGTGGTCCTTCAGATCTTCCCCTTCAATGATCTGTGCAACAACGGGATCGAGTTGGCGCACACCTGCTCGTGGCAGGACCATCTGCGGCCCTACTTCGTCCAGGGGTCTGGTGGGCTCGAGCCGACCTGGCTCGAACCCTGGATCGGCCGAGCCAGACGCCGCTCGCGTCTCGTCGGCCTGGCCGACCGGTTTGTCTGGTCGCGTCGGCTGGGGTCGCCGGGCGAGTCGATTGAGGCCTTCCGCGCCCGGACTCGCGAATTCACACGGGAGAACGCCAAGCGGCTTGGCCTCGGCCACGAAGGACAGGTCTACTCGCTCCTGCCCTCACCGGAGCAACCGCCGGCCGTTCGCCAGGCCTGGGATGTGACCGAGGCTCTCCTCGCTGAGATTGCGAACGAACTGGCGGCGCGTGACATCCCTCTGCTGGCTGTCGTCGTCCCTTTCAGCCGGAGCTTCGAGCCGGATTGGCAGGAGTATCGACGCCGCCGGCCCGCCGGGATCGAGGCCGATCATGGCACCCGTCGGACTGAGGCGGCGCTGATGCGGCTCGGAGTGCCGACGATCTCGGTCCGCGGCCGAATCGCTGAGCACGGGTTGGTTGCTGCCGACCTCTATCTGCGTCGCAATCGGCACCTCAACGCCACAGGACACCGTTGGGTTGCCGAGTGGATCCTGGCTGCCCTCGCCGAACTGGGGCTCGACTCTCGAGCAGACTCCCTGGGCGGGCTCTGAGAGTTGTGGCCCGGCGGGGGTCGGGTAAGCTCGGCCGACCGATGTCGCCGAATCAGAGCCTTCTCCCAGCTGCCGCTCCAGGGCGGCGCGCCCCGGCCGGGCTGAGCCGGAGACGAGGTCGCTGAGGCGTGAGTGACGTCGAGGAGGGCCAGAGCGCGAGCCCTGACTCGCGGCCCGGCACGGGGACCGAAGCTTCCAGGCGCGAATACTGGAAGCGGAACCGCCGCCTCATCGCGGTCTTGCTGACGATCTGGTTCGTCGTCTCGTACGGCCTGGCGATTTTCCTCGCCGAGCCGACCAGCGGGATGAGGATCGGTCAGCTCCCCGCCGGTTTCTGGTGGGCGCACCAGGGGTCGATGTTCGTCTTCGTGGGGCTGATCTTCTTCTATGCCTGGCGGATGGACCGACTCGACCGCGAGTACGACGTGCACGAGGACGAGGACTGATGTCGGTCGAGAGCTGGACCTACATCATGGTGGGCGCGACGTTCGCTGCCTATCTGGCGATCGGTTATCGCAATCGGGTCGCGGACACGCGGGGTTTCTACGTTGCCGGCCAGGGCGTTCCGGCCATATTCAACGGAGCGGCGACCGCGGCTGACTGGATGTCGGCAGCTTCGTTCATCTCGATGGCCGGGCTGATCTCGTTCATGGGGTTCGACGGCACCGTCTACCTGATGGGCTGGACGGGAGGTTACGTCCTGCTCGCGCTGCTGCTGGCGCCTTACCTGCGCAAGTTCGGCAAGTACACCGTGCCGGATTTCATCGGCGATCGTTACGACTCCAACAAGGCCCGCCTCGTGGCGGCACTGTGCGCCATCTTCGTCTCCCTGACTTACGTCGCGGGGCAGATGCGGGGGGTCGGCGTCGTCTTCAGTCGCTTTCTCGGCGTCGAGATCGCAACCGGGGTGTTCATTGGGATGGCGGTCGTGACCTTCTTCGCCATTCTCGGCGGGATGAAGGGGATCACCTGGACCCAGGTGGCTCAGTACTCGATCCTCATCCTCGCGTATCTCATCCCGGCGGTGGCGATCGCCACCAAGCTGACGGGAATTCCCATCCCGCAGCTCTCCTTCACTGCGAGCGACATCGTGGTTCGCTTGAATCAAATCCAGGTCGACCTCGGCTTCACCGAGTACACGCAGCCCTTCCAGACGAAGTCGATGCTCGACGTCGTCTGCATCACCTTCGCGTTGATGGCGGGCACTGCGGGTCTGCCGCACATCATCGTCCGCTTCTACACGGTGCCGTCGGTGCGCGCGGCCAGGTACTCCGCGGGTTGGGCCCTCTTCTTCATCGCCCTCCTGTACACGACGGCTCCGGCGATCGCGGCCTTCGCGCGCTACAACCTGATCGACAGCCTCCACGACACGCCCGTCGAGGAGGCGCGCTCCCTGGACTGGGTCGAGAGTTGGGAGGCGACCGGGCTTCTGGCCCTGGAAGATCGCAACAACGACGGGCGACTCCAGCTGACGCCGGACGAAGGGACCAACGAGATCACGATCGATCGCGACATCATCGTTCTCTCGACGCCCGAGGTTGCAGGACTCGCGCCCTGGGTGATTGCCCTGGTCGCGGCCGGTGGACTGGCGGCGGCGCTGTCGACAGCGGCAGGACTTCTCCTGGTGATCTCGAGCTCGATCGCCCACGATATCTATGCGCGGCTGATCAATCCCCAGGCCACCGAGGCGAGACGACTCCTCGTCGGGCGGCTGATGATCTTCCTCGCCATCGTCGTCGCCGGCTACTTCGGCATCAACCCGCCGGGCTTCGTGGCCGAGGTCGTGGCCTTCGCCTTCGGCCTGGCGGCGGCCAGCTTCTTCCCGGTCATCCTGCTCGGGATCTTCGACGGCCGGACCAATCGCCACGGCGCGATCTGGGGGATGCTGGTCGGCATCGGATTCACCGGGTCCTACATCGTCGGCAACCGGTTCCTCGGCATGGATCCCTGGTTCTTCGGCATCAGCGCCCAGGGGATCGGAGCGGTCGGCCTGGTGTTCAACATGGTGACGACTCTCGTGGTGTCACGCCTGACGGCGCCGCCGTCGGCTGAAGTCAGGGTCCTCGTCGCCTCGGTCAGAATCCCCAAAGGGCAGGCTCATCGGGCCGAACCCGAACCTCCGCGATCCTCGCAGCGTTCCAATCCCCAGTTGTAACGATATCGGCTCCTCGGCCGCCATTGCCTAGGACGTTCGGGTTGCGACTCGACCGGGAAAGGACGCGCGATGGCGGCACACGGGGAAGCATTCGACACGGCGGGCTCGTTGAGGGGCCAGAGGATCTTCATTACCGGGGCGACCGGCTTTGTGGGCAAAGTGCTCGTCGAGAAACTGCTCTGGTCGGCCCCCGAGGTGGGGAAGCTGATCCTCCTCGTCCGCTCGGACAGCGAGCGCTCAGGGTCCAGCAGGTTCGATGAGGAGATTCTTGGGGCGCCGATCATGGCTCGCCTCAAAGCGCGCCACGGGGACGGCTGGAGAGCCTGGATCAAAACCAGGATCGAGATCGTGGAGGGCGATCTAGGTCGCGACCGCTTTGGTCTCGGGCCGGAGGCTTTCGCCGGGCTCGCCGCGCAGGTCGACCGCGTGGTGGCATGCGCGGCGACCGTGAGGTTCGACGAGCGCCTCGACCGAGCTCTCGAGATCAACACCCGGGGTGTGCTGCGGACGCTGGCGCTGGCCTGCGAGGCCGGCGCTCCGATGCTGCAGGTGTCGACCTGTTTCGTCAGCGGCAAGCGTGAGGGACTCGTGGAGGAGGCGATCCTTGGTTCCGACAGTCCGGAGGATCCCGACTCGGAGCCCCGCTCGATCCTGGCTGCGTTGGAAGAGCGGTCGCGCCAGGCCGCCGACAGTGCAGCCCTGGTCGCCGCCGGCAGAGCCTCGGCAGCCGAGTACGGGTTTCACGACGTCTACACCCTGACCAAGGCACTGGGGGAGAGGCTGATCGAGCGCGAGCGGGCGCAGCTTCCGGTCGCGGTCGTCCGGCCTGCGATCGTCGAGAGTGCGGCGACGGAGCCCATGCCCGGTTGGATCGATGCCGTGCGGGTGGCCGATCCGCTCCTCGTGGCCTACGGCAAGGGGCATGGCCGGGACTTTCCGGGTGCTGCGAAAGCCGAACTGGACGTCGTGCCTGTCGATTTCGTCGTCAACGCGATGATCGCGGCCCTGGCGCGGCTCGGTCGCGGCGAGTCTGCGGGCGATCGAGTGAGGGTTTACCAGGTGGGATCGAATCGCCATCCCATCACGCTCGGCACCCTGGTGAACCGTGCGCGGCGTGGGTTCGAACGCCATCCCCTCCGGGATTCCTCGGGGGATCCGATCGAGCTGAAGCGGCCCCGTTTCGTCGATCCGGCTCGCTATGAGCGCAACCTGAGCAAGCGCCTGCGGCGAGCTGCGCGCAAGGCGAATCGCCGTAGCGCCGACCGGCTGGCCGTGGCCGAGGCGGGGAGGCTCGCGCACGCTGTGCGTCTGCTCGAGATCTACCGGCCCTATCTGGACCATGGCGCTCGCTACGACGACCGGGCGACGCAGGCACTCTGGTCGAGTCTCTCGGCAGCTGATCGGCAGGAGTTCCCCTTCGACGTCTCGACACTTGACTGGGATGCCTACGTCAGCGATGTGCACATCCCCGGCCTCGTGCGGTTCGCTTTGAGAGCGGAGAGCGGGGAGCCCGTGCCCGCCGTTTCGGTCGATCGAGTCGCTGACGCTCACTCCAGAGGCGAGTTTCCGGCGACGGGGGCATCGTCCACCTACGGGATCCTGGCCTCCGCCGCGATGGCTGACCCTCGGGCGATCGCCTTTCAGACCTGCCGGGCGGGGTGCTGGCTGCGCTACAGCTATGGCCAGGCGGCCACCGCGGCGACGAACCTGGCGGTGCGGCTGGCGGATCAGTACGGCATTGCCGCCGGCGATCGGGTCGTGGTCTGGGGGGGCGCCAGCCCCGAGTGGGTGCTGACGACCTTCGCCGTCCATCGCCTCGGAGCGGTGACCGTGCCGCTCGATCCGCAGTGGCCGGCCGAGGAGATCGCCGAGGCAGCGAGATTGACGGGGGCCAAGCTCATCTGCGCGGCGCCTGGCCTGGCCGAGTCCCTGGTCGACTGGGACGGAACCGTGGCCGAACTGTCTACGCCCTTTGTCCCGGAGCCGGACGCGCCTCTGCTCCGTGGCGTCGACAGCCTCGGAAGCGGTGCTTGTGAGGAGGATCTGGCGTGCATTCTCTTCACCAGCGGAACCACCGTGGCACCCAAAGCCGTGCCGCTCACGCACGGCAACCTGCTCGCCAACGTGCGTGCGCTGGTGCCGGTCATGGAGTCCTCACGCGAGCGTCTCCTCTCGGTGTTGCCCATTCACCATGCTTTCGAGTTCACCGTCGGTCTTCTGGTGCCGCTCGTCGGAGGTGGCACAATCAGCTACCTGGCCGAGTTCAAGCCGGAGGAGATCCGCTGGATGATGGGCGCGACCCGCCCGACGATGTTGGTCGCGGTTCCGCGGCTGCTCGAGCTGCTGCACGATGGGATCTTCCGGAGTGTGCGAGGCGGTCCAGCCTTCCTGGCGCCGCTGTTTCGTTGCCTCCACGTCTTGAGTGCCTTGACCGGAGGGCGGTTCGGTCGTCAGCTCTTCGGGGGTGTGCACCGGAGCTTTGGTGGCGCGCTGCGTCGGGTCGCGACCGGTGGCGCGGCACTCGACCCGGACCTGGGGAGGAGCTTCCGCAGGATGGGGATCGAGGTGGCGGAGGGCTACGGCATGACAGAGACGAGTCCGGTGCTGACGGTCAACCCCTGGGGTGCGATGCGCTTTGGCTCGGTCGGTCGACCGCTGGAGGGCGTCGAGATCGATGTGCGCCCGTCGAACGGAGCGGGGATCGGAGCCGGCACCGGCGAGATCTGGGTTCGAGGGGGCAACGTCATGGCCGGGTATCTCGATGCCCCCGAGGCCTCCAGGGAGGTGCTGAACCGCGGCTGGCTCAATACCGGAGACACGGGGTTCTTCGACGGCGACGGCTATCTCCATATCGCCGGTCGGACACGGGACGTCATCGTGACGAGTGCCGGCAAGAACGTCTACCCGGAAGAGGTCGAGTCCCGCTATCGGGATCTGCCCGATGTCGAGGAACTCGTCGTTCTGGGTCTTCCCGGTCAGGGCAATCGTGAGGTGGTCGGCGCCGTGGTCGTTCCCCGGTCCGGAGCGGGAAAGGAGGCGATCGATCAGGCTTTGGCCACGAGGTCCTCGGGAGTGCCCAGCTATCAGCAGATCGCGCGGGCCGTTCTCTGGACGGGGGCCCTGCCCAAGACAACGACACTCAAGGTCAAGCGGAGGCTGCTGCGTGAGGCCGTCATCGCCGGAGAGGAGAGTGGGCCGGTCGACGCGCCAGTGCCCCTTCGGTCGCCGGCGCCCGGTTCAGAGCCCTCGGAGGTCGAGGCATGGGTTCTCGAGGCCCTCGCACGGTTGACTCGTCGCCGCCCGGATACGCTGGGATCGAAGGTCCGCCTCGTGGAACTGGGGCTCGACTCTCTGGCCAGGGTCGAACTGATGGCTGAAGTCGAAGGTCGGTTCGGCTTGCGGATGGACGAGGACTCCGCGGCTGCGCTCAGCCGGGTCGGGGATGTCGTCGAGTGGCTTGAGGCCGCCCCTCAAGGCACGGTCGCGGTCCAGGCCGATGTGTCGCCGGACTCGAAGCCGTCGCTGAAGATCGGAGGCGCGTAGCTGACGTCGAGAAAAGGCCTGGCGCTGCCGAGGACCTCGACGAGGCCGCGGTGCTCGAGCGCCGTTCCGAACTCGAGGCGAGTCTCCACCGAGCCGTCGGGCTGGAGCTCGTCGACGAAGACGAGCTGTCGCCGGGTCACCGCTTTCGAAGCCACCGGGGAGTCACCGTCCTTGAAGTCGATGCTGTCCACGCCAGCGTCCACCGCGGAGAAGGCGAGTCGGAACTGGGTCAGGCCGACTCGGTTGATCGCGGCCAAGCCCTCTGCGGTCAATTCGATGCGCAGGGCGTGGTACTCGACTTCGGCAGAGCCGACGAAACAACCCACATCGGTGGCGTCGGCGCTCGCCATATCGTCCGAGGCCTCGACCTCCGGCGCGCCGAAGCTGCCCGTGGCGATGTCGAGACCCGGAGCACCGAGGATGCCCGAGGTCAGGGGATTGTCGCCGGTGCGGGTGTCCTGGAGGAGGTAGAGGCTCGCCGCGGTGATCTGCGCCGCATCGGGGAGAGTGCTGGTATCGAATGAAGTGATTCCGTGGAAGAGCCGAGCCCCGTCATCGCCTACGGTGATGGCGTCGGTGCCGAAGCTCACGCCGTTCGTCCAGCCGTCGTTGGCCCCGCCCTGCGAAAGGAACGTGGTCGTCACGGGTCCGCGGAAGTGCGGGAAGAGATGAGTCTCGGCCTGGACCGCCACCTTGTATTCGTAAGCCTCCTCGTCGAGGTGAATCGGGTCGGCCGGGATTCCGAGGAAGGTCCGGAAGTTCTCCCGCAGAGTCGGGCTGAGGGGATCGCCTCCGGGAAACGGGAGGTAGTCGGGCGGCAGCTGGCCGGGTCGCGGCAACTCGCCGGGGGCAGCGACCCCGTCCCCGTAGTAGTGATGCATCTCTCCAACGCCATGGTCGAAGGCAACGTCGGCCTCGGTGTTCGTCCAGGCGATGTGGCGCGCCTCGACGTCGATGATCATGGCGTTGAGCTCCTGATCGGTCACCAGGTCGTTGATCGGGTCTCGACTCAGCTCCCTCCGTTTCGGGCAGGCGTAGATGCGGCACCACGGCGGGTCGACGTTGAAGTTCGGATACTCGTAGCTCGAGATCAGGACCTCGAGGCCGGGCTGGACGGAGGTGAAGGCCTGAGCGATCGTGTCGGTGTCGGCCAGGATGCGGTCGAAGAGCGCCTCTTCCGAGCCGGGGACGTCGAGGTCCATGTCCTTGTACCAACCCCCATCCGGTTTGCCGGCGAGGATGTCGTTGCCGCCGATGCTGAGCATCACCGTGTCGATCGTCGGCAACCCGCCCAACTCGGCGACGACGTTGGCGATCCAGGGGAAGTTCGCCGTGTCGACCCAGTCCCTGGCCTCGCTGCCGGCGACGGCGTACTCAGGGCCGGTGTGTCCCGGCCCAGGGTTCTCGCCCAACGAGCGGCTGATCGCCAGCTTGTCGGCGTGGCCGAAGCGGTCGAGGATCAGGTTGTGGGTGTCGTCATCCCACATGAACTGAGCCCAGCTGTCGCCTGCGATGAGCACCCTCTCGGCCGGCGTCGTCGACTGACAGGCTCCGGCGACTCGTGGCAACCGAGCCGGTCGCTCCCGAATGCCGCTGTAGTTCCAGGGGTAGAGCGGGTCGCCCTGCTGGCTCGAGGCTGGAAGCGCAACGAGGCACAGGACGGCGAAGCCCGCGATCACCGACGCCGTGTGCCCTGGAGCTCTTCTCTGCGTTCTCATCGTCGGGAGTCTAGCAACCGCTCAGTCCACTAGGATTCGATCTCTCGGCAAACATCCTGGAGACCTCGACAAGTGCAGACTGCCAGTTCATCGATCGCCATCGCACATCTCCGTCAGCTCAGAGTCCTCTTCGACCGCATCGTCGATTCGATGTCAGAGAAGGACCTCTTCACCGTGCCCGACGGCTTCAGCAATCATGTCGCCTGGAACGTCGCCCACGTCGTCGTGACCCAACAGCTGCTGCACTACGGGCTCTCCGGGATCGAGCCGACCGTGCCGGCGGACCTGATCGGATCCTTCCGCAAGGGGACCCGGGCGGGCGACGGCTCGGCTGAGGCCTTCCGGGCGACGAGAGAGCACATCCACTCGGCGGTCGAGCGGTTGTCGGACGACTACGAGGCCGGGCGCTTCGAGCGCTTCGAGGAGTACACGACCTCAGCGGGAATCACGCTGGCGAGCTTCGAGGATGCCCTGGCGTTCAACAACATCCACGAGGGCATTCACCTCGGCTACGTCATGGCGCTGCGCAAGGGGCTCTAGCGTCTACTCGAAGTCGTACCGCCAGGTCGTGGTCTCTTCCTGGAGATCCCGTAAGGTCCCTGGCAGCCGACGGACAACGGTCGAGCCGAGGAGCACGGTGACGACGAAGTCGACCTTCGGCTCGTCCGGTTCGGTGCGAAATAGCGTGACGCGAAACCGGTAGGTTCCGGCCGGCGCCTCGCCATGAGGCCAGAAGACGTTCTCGATCGGGCGGCGACACTGCTCCATCGCGTTGCAGTCGATATCCAGCACGCCACCGGACTCGGATTCCCGATGGTTGAAGTGCAGGGCCTCTCCCGCGGGGTCTTCCACCCACAGATCCAGATCGCTGTCACCCTTCCACTCGAGACGGAAGGCCACGTCGCCGGTGCCCGGCACGACCATCGGGGTGCACCCCAGGAGCATGAGAAGGACTGCTGTTGCAACGGATCGGTGCATTGTCTGGGGCGTCTCTACCCTCGGTCTTGCTCGACCTCATCCTATGACGAGAGTCGGCGACGGCCGACTCTCTTGCCTGGTTATCTCCCCCTGCCGGGTGGTAGACGATCCTGCCCGGGCGGCCGTGGCGCCCGAGGGAAGAGAGGCGCAACATACATTTGGCGTTTCACAGGCGAAGCTCTGCGGAAAGGAGGCTGCCGTGCGACAGCAAGCCCTGAGAAAGGATCTCGACCTGGAGGAGGAGGCTGGGACTCGGCGGAGGGCCAATGTGCTGTGCCCGGTCGATTTCAGCGCCCTGTCACAACGGTCGCTGCGTCTGGCGATCGAGATGTGTCGCCGGATCGGCGGCAAGCTGATCCTCGAGCACAATCTCGAAGGTGCGCCGCCGAGCGGTCTCGGGGTGGGCTGGATGTGGTCGGAGGAGCACGGCTCGAAGGCGCGCGACCAGGCGGCCGAAGCCGTGGCACGCCTGCAGCAGCTCTTCGAGGAGGTTCCTGAGGAGATCGAGTACGAGGCCAAGATCACCCGCGGGCCGATCGACGATGGGATTCTCTATCTGGCGCGGGAACTGCCGGCCTCGATGATCGTCATCGGTACCCACGGGCCCAGCGACGCGGCTCACCGTTCGCTGACCGAGCGCCTCATCATCCGATCTCCCTGCCCCGTGCTCACCACCGGTGAGGGCTATCTGCCCGAGAGCGTCTTCGGAGTCGATGACGGAAGAAAGCCTGAGGATCTCGCCGTCGTGATTCCGGTCGACTTCTCGCCGCGATCGCGTGCCTGTGTCCAATACGGTCTGGCGATGGCCCGGGCGATGCCACACCACTTCCATCTCGTTCACGTCGCTCCGGCCGACGGCGCGGGGGACACGGAAGCGTCGGCACGGTTGGAGCGGCGGCTCCAGGATCTCGTGCCCGAGCCGCTGGCTGGGAGGATCTCGACACAGCTGGTTCACGGCGACCCGATCCCGTCGATTCTCCAGGTGGCGCGGGAGACCAGGGCGCTCTTCATCCTGATGCCGGCACACGGCAGGAGCCCGCTCAAGCGCTTTCTCTTCGGCACGACGACTCTCGGCGTGCTGCACGGTAGCGATTGCCCGGTCTATTTCCTGCCTCCGAAGGCTTCGACCGGGCTCGGATTCGGCAGGTCGTAGCGCGCCGCCGGCTCTGCGCAGAGGTGATCGAGCGAGTTGCCCGAGAGGGCAAGCGAGGGTGAACTGCGGCTTCGAGCGTCGGTGAGACGGCGCACAGAAGGGTCTGACGTCGGGCCCTGGACTTGACAAGGCCCCCTGTTCTTTGAAAAAAGTGTGCGACCTGTTACGCCATTCCCTACGGCATTTACGGCTGTCGAACGGAGTTTTCTACGCGAACGCTAGCGCAGTGCGCCACCTTGTTGATGTGCTTCGGTCTGATGGCGGGACCGGTACTCGCGCGTGCCAGCCTGACGCCGTCGCGTGCCGCGCTCGACCGGCAGTTCACCGGAGCCGAGGCCGTCGGATACGCCCGGGCGCGGAATCAGAGCGACGTCCACGAGGCGGTGAGGTCCGGCGATCTCGTGCAGTTGCGCGGCAACGCGAGCTACGAGGTCAAGGAGACGATGTCGTTGCCCTTTGCCCGGCCGGAGGTTCGGCTCTTCGTCGAGACCCTGGCCGCTGATTTCCACCGCGCCTGTGGCGACCGACTGGTCCTCACCAGCCTTGTGCGCCCGCGCGATCGGCAGCCTCGGAATGCTCACCCTCGGTCGGTGCACCAGCTGGGGCTGGCCATGGACCTGCGGATCTCCTGGAAACGGTCGTGCCGCCGCTGGCTCGAGGCGAACCTGTTGCACATGGAGAGCCAGGGCATCCTCGAGGCATCCAAGGAGCGCCATCCTCCGCACTACCATGTGGTGCTCTTCACCGATCCGTACCTCGACTACCTGAAGCGGCTCGACAGCGGTGAGATGCGTTCGGCGTCGGACACCGGGACTTTCGGCTATGTCGTGCAACGTGGCGACAGTCTGTGGAAGATCGCGAATCGTTTCGGACTCGATATCTCGGCGGTGCGTCTCGCCAACGATCTATGGAGCAACACCATCAGCCCGGGACAACTGCTCCAGATCCCGCACCTCCCTGGCGCCGAGGCGTCAGGGACGTACAGAGTCCGACGGGGCGATACACTGTGGAAGATCGCCGAGCGCTATGGGACATCGACCCAGTCGCTGCAGCGCTCGAACGCGCTTCGCTCGACGCAGATCTACCCCGGGCAAGTGCTGACCGTGCCCGAGCCGACTCGCGGACGGCGCTGATCGCGCCCCGCGGCGTCCGTCGGTGATCTCCTGATGTCCGACTTTTCACGCTTCGACCAGCGCGGCTACCGAGTCGTGTCGGTACGCGAGGGATACCGCGACTGGGTGTCGACGTATGAGGAGACGGTCGAGGACCTGATGGACCTGGCGCTCCTCGAACGGATTAGCACGGTCGACTGGGCGGCAGCGACTCGAGTGGCGGATCTCGGATGCGGTACCGGCAGGACCGGCGCATGGCTGGCGGGCCAGGGGGCAAGTGCCCTCCACGGTGTTGATCTGACGGTCGAGATGATGGAACTGGCTCGCCTTCGTGGAGTCTACGAGCGCCTGGACGAGCGGGACGTGCGAGAGACCGGACTGGATGGGGGCGCCTATCCTCTAGTGGTCTGCTGCCTTGTCGACGAGCATCTGCCGGAAGTCGACTCGTTGTACCGCGAGGCCGGGCGGCTTCTCCTCACGGGCGGCCGGTTCGTGCTCGTCGGATACCACCCCTTCTTCTCGATGGCCCGTGGGATGCCGACACACTTCGACCACCCCGATGGGGAGCCGGTTGCTATCGATACTCACGTCCATCTGCCCGGGGAGCACGTCGCTGCCGGCCTGGCCGCGGGACTCTCTCTGATCGAGATGCACGAGGGGAGAATCGACGACTCCTGGATCGAGTGCAAGCCGAAATGGGAGGCGATGCGCGAGTGGCCGATCAGCTTCTGCCAGGTTTGGCGGAAGGACTGAGACCAGCGCTCAGGTTTCCACCAGAAGCCGTTCCCGCAGCGTTTCCTGCAGCAGTTCGACCAGCTCCTCGTATCCGATCCGAAGGCCCCAGGCATTGGTCAGCACTTCGCGCCTGTCCACTTCGGACGAGCTGAAGGGACGCCTGTTGGCCGGAGAGGACTCGAGCGGTTCGTTCAGGACGAGCCGGACCTCCTTGACGCCGCATCGTTCGACGCGCTCGATCTGAGACCAGGGGATCGTTCCGGCTTGTGTCCGCCGATCGCTGAAGCCGTGCTCGTCAATGACCAGAGTCGGTTGTCGGCTCAGAAACCAGAATAGTCCTGAGATGACGGCGATCAGGGCCAGTCCGAGCTCCCAGCCGCCGAGCCACCCGGGAGTCCAGGAGAACTCGAGCCGGGTGAACAGAAACGCCAGCAGGCCGGCACCGCCGAGCACAGCGACCCACGACCGATGGACTTCACGTGTCTCTTGCATCGTGGCCTCCGGATCTTGGTTTGGAGTCCCCCATGTCCATGGAATCTCCTATGCTAGGCGAGCTATGCGCTCGAGGTCCACAACGCTGCTCCTGACCGTCAGTCTCGTCTCGATTCTCGGTGACCCCCAGGCTTGGGCTGGTGCCACCGACTCCAGGACGGAGCCGGACATGACCGCGAAGACTGGGTTGGAGCTGCGAGTCGATCCCTTTGTTGATCTCTACTTCTCCGTTCGCGCCCAGGCTGCCGACCTCGACGAGGAGCCGGCTCCCGGCTACGGCCCGGCAGTCGGAGCCGCTCGGTCGGTGCAGGAGATGTTGGGCAGCTTCGGTGGCTGGGGCCCCCTCGACAGCCAAGTGTTCGAGCTTTCGCCCGCCGAAGTGGTCGAGGCATTCTCGAGTCTCCCCGAGCCCTACGAACGGCGTGGCCGCTCGTTGTCCCTGCGGGGTCCCGCCGTCCGATTGGCGGAAGCCGTCGAAGCGTTGATGCCGGGGTTTCTGGCGGGGGAGTGGCCGACCCGCCGTTCGCGTCTCGAGGCTCGCGTCGACTTTCTGGAGCGCGAGTTCATCCCCAGGCACCGCGAGGCCCTGGCCCACATGATGTCGTCGCTGGGTATCTCGGACCCAGGATCGACAGTGCCGATGTACCTCGTGACCACGACGAATCCCCCGGGGGCGATGACTTACTACCTGCATGGTGGCAGGCAGGTGAGCGTCCTGGCGGTCGGAGTGGGTGGATCCGATTCGCTGCTCATGGAGACCCTGCTGCACGAGGCGACGCACACGCTCGACCTGGCGTCACGCGAGAGCGGAAGCGTGTTCGGCGCGATGCGACAACTCCTGGAAGATCGGGGGCTGTCGCGCGGCGACAACGCCTACCATGACATTCCTCACACTTTGATGTTCATCCAGGCGGCGGAGACGATGCGCCGCGTCTACGATCCGGCCCATGTGGCATACGGTGACGCCACCGATCTCTACGAGCGCAGCGGGGAGATCGCGGTCGTGGAGCTCGCTGTGTGGCCTCGGTACCTGGCGGGCGAGCTGAGCCGTGACGAGGCCTTGCGGCGGATTGTCGAAGCGCTGGATCCTCGGCCCGGAGATTGAGGACTGCCGATCGAAGCCCGTCGATTGTGGCTCTGGGGTTAAGCCTGGCGCGCCGACGGCTCAGGGCACGGTGGTCGACCAGGCGCTCGTGTCGCCCGACTCGAAGCCGTCATCGAAGATCGGTTCGGGGCCGAGTTCGATCGGCGCGGTGTTGCCCGGGTCGTCGACCCAGGCGACCCATTCGCCGTTGCCCGCGCTTCCGTTGCGCAGATCGCCCACGGGCGAGCCGGCCGCGCTCGAGTCGAAGACCTCGGTTCCGGATCCCTCCTCGAAACGGTATGTGGCGGCCAGGCCCTGGCTCGTGGGAGTGACGAGGCGGTCGTGCGTCGACGCGATTTCACCGGCCGAAAGCGCCTTGTCCCAGATCCTCAGCTGGTCGATGAAGCCATTGAACGAGGGATAGGCGGAGCCCGCATCGTGCTTCTCTGCCGCGACCACCAGGTACCAGCCGTAGGGCGTGATCTGGCCGGGTTCACAGTTGCCGGGGGTGACAGGAATCCCCTCGTCGGGGTAGCTGAGATCGGTGAAGGAGATGCCGGTGGAACTCGAGAAATCCAACTGGGTGTCGACGTAGATGTGCTTGGTACCGGTGACGATGTCGCGGACGACGGCAACGTGGTGCCATTGCCCGTCAAGAACGTCTACATTGCCCTCGATGGTGTTGGCAGGGTCGATCGGCGCGAGGTCGCCGGACCCTGTCCCGAAGCTCACGAATCCACCTCGCAGGCTGACGCCATAGGCGCGCTCGCTCCCGCACCAGATATCACGATCGAGAATGATGTTGCCCTCGATCCAGCTGTAGTCGAAGGCCTCGACGTCGCCTCCGGTGTTCGCCGTGTTGTTGTCGGCCAACTCGCCACGCATCCACCACTCGAGGGTGAAGCTGCCTGCTCCGATGTCGATCGGTGTGTTGCCCTCGGTGCCCGGGACGTTATCGTCGACCGCCAGAAGAATGCGGTCCTGCTGACCTGGTGGCTCGCTGCCGGTGCCGTAGAAACGCAGGGCGAACTGCGAGGTCCGGCCCTCGACCACGGAGGCCAGGCTCAGGAGCATCAAGCAGCAACCGAGGCTTCGCACCCGCAGAGCCTAGGGCGCGATGCGCGTCGGGCGGTGTGAGTTATGTCGCGTCTTCGGGTCGGCGGTCGGAGCCGTCGAAGAAGTCCACTTCGCCGGTCTCGAGCGAGTACTCGGCACCGACGACTCGCAGGCGCCGCGTGTCGATCAGCCTCTCGAGCAGAGTGGACCCGTGCCGCAGGTGGTGGGTCGAGGCGCGAATGTTGGCTCGCACAGCGCCAGCAAGCAACCGATCCGGATCGGTCGTCGAGGCCTCGTCGACCAACGCTTCGATCGCCGGCCGGATGCGGTCGACGATCGCGGCGAGGTTGGGGGAGCCGCCGGGAGACGGGCTCTCCATGTCTTCGAGGGTCGCCTTCACGGCGCCGCACCCTGTATGGCCGAGGACGACAACGAGCCGCGTGCCGAATTGTTCCGCGGCGAACTCGACACTGCCGACCTGTGAAGGGGCGACGATGTTGCCGGCGACCCGGATGACGAAGAGGTCGCCGAGGCCCTGGTCGAAGATCTGCTCGGCCGGTACGCGCGAGTCCGAGCAACCCAGGACGATGGCGTGCGGTCGTTGGCCGGCGACGAGGTCGCGGGGTCGGATCTCAGTCGGTCCACGATCGCCGGCGAATGCCGAGACGAAGCGCCGATTGCCCTGGCGCAACCGCTGGAGTGCTTCTCGGGCCGAGATCATCGCCACAGACTCGCAGGTAGGGCGGGCGACTTCAAGTGTGCTGGTCTACAAGGTCGGGACCGGCGATTGCGCTAGGGTCGGGCGCATGAGAACTCCGTCAGGACTGCAGCGATTGACGGTGCGGGGCGCGATGGTGGTGTGTTGTCTACTCGCGGCGGCCCCCGCGCTCGTCGGCTCGACTTTCCCAAACGGCTTCCTCGACGAGGAGATCCTGGCCGGTCTCGACTCTCCGGCGACACTGGCGTTTGCACCGGACGGGAGGCTCTTCCTGGGCGAGCGGATCAACGGGCGGCTTCTCGTTGCAAAGCGGACGGGGGACACCTGGGCGATCAACCCGACGCCCTTCTTCAGTTTCGATATCCCGAGCGACGAGAACGGCGACCCGGAACGGCACAACTCGTCGGGTCTGAGGGACATTGCGTTCGATCCCGACTTCGCTTCCAACGGCTGGATCTACGCCTTCTTCATGAAGAACAACCCGCGCCACAACCGAGTCGTGCGGATCCAGACGAGCGCGGGCAACCCGGACATAGGCAACCCTGCCTCGGAGACCCTGCTGCTCGATCTGCCCTTCAATGCCACCGGTTCGTCGGGCAGCCACAATGGTGGAGCGCTCGAGTTCGGCGCCGACGGCATGCTCTACATCACCACCGGCGATGGTTGGTCCGGAGGCGATCCGGTGCAGAGTCTGACCACCTTCACCGGCAAGGTCTTCAGGATCGCGGCCGACGGGGCGATCCCGGCCGACAACCCCTTCTTCGCTCAGACAACAGGCGACTACAGAGCCATTTTCAGCCTCGGGCTGCGCAATCCCTTCTCGATGTCTTTTGATCCATCGAGCGCGAATCTCTTCATCAACGATGCCGTAGGTCCTGCCAAGGCCGACGTCTACCTCGCTCAGGCCGGTGCGAACTACGGACACCAGGGGACGGGAGGGGGCGGGACGCCACAGGGAACCTGGGCCAATGTCGGTTCGGCCGGAACCCTGGTGACGGGCGGCGCCTGGTATCCGTCGGCTTCCTCGTTCCCGTCGGAGTACGACCGGAGCTATTTCGTCGCCTTGTGGGGGAGCAACGGTACCGACGACGACGGCGCGATCGGCCGCGTCCTCTCTTTCGGCAAGACCACGACCGTCGGGTTCGCGACCGAAGTACACAGCGGGGATCGCAAGCCGGTTCTGACCCGCGTCGATCCGGTCGAGGGGGACCTGTTCTACCTGCTCACGACCTATGAGACCGGCGCCGGGTCGGTGAACCGCGTGCGCTGGACGGGGCAGTCATCGGCCGTGGCGCCTCAGATCGCGCCGCCCGGAGGCATCTTCGACGATCCTGTGACCGTGTCGATCAGCACGACGACCCCCGGGGCGACGATCCACTACACCCTGGACGGTTCGACCCCCGATACCGGGAGTCCTCAGTACATCGGCCCTATTCTCATCTCTCAGAGCTCGCTGCTGCGGGCGCGGGCCTTCGCGCCGCCCCTCCTTCCGAGTTCGGTGACCGAGGCCTTCTTCCAGATCGGCCAGAGTCCGAACATCCCGCCCATAGCGGAAGCCGGACCCGATCAGGCGGCCGCCATTGGCGACCTCGTCGCTCTCAACGGCTCGGCGTCGACCGACCCGGACGGAGACGACGAGAAGATGGGTGAGACCTGGGTGCAGACCTCGGGGCCGCCGCTCGACTTCGTCGGCGACGATCTCGTCGCCTTCGTGACACCCGAAGAGACCGGCGTCTACACCTTCGAGCTGACGGTCTCGGACGGTGAAGCCATCGATTCCGACACCACTACGGTCACGGTGTTCACCTGTCTGAACGACGTTCGCGACGGCCTGGTCGGCCGCTGGTCATTTGAAGAAGGCAAGGGCGACATCGTCCTCGACAGTTCCAGCGGAGCGCTCAACGGGACCGTGGCCGGCGCGAGTTGGACGGCCGAGACACCCGATGGCTCGACGTCGGCTCTCGACTTTGATGGCGTAGACGACCAGATCGACATGGGGACCTTCGACCTGGGAGGCACGGCGCTCTCGATCGCGCTCTGGATGCGGGCCGACGATTTCGACCAGATGGACGGTCGGTTGGTGTCGAAGGCCGAGGGCGTGCAGGACGAGGATCACTACTGGATGGTCTCGACGATCGAACAGGATGGCCAGTTCCGTCTTCGCTTCCGGCTCAAGACGAGCGGTGCGACAACCACGCTGATCGCAGGCAGCGGCCCGTTGAGCCCGAACGAGTGGACCCATGTCGTCGCCGTTTACGACGGGTCCGAGATGTACCTCTACAAGGACGGAGTCCCAGTCGGCTCGACGGCCAAGACCGGTGCGGTCGATACGAACCCGTTGGTTCCCGTCGCCTTCGGCGATCAGCCGGGCGGCAATCGGCCCTTCGACGGCCTCCTGGACGAGGTCCGCCTCTACGGCAGGGCCCTCTCGCAAGAGGAGATTCTGGTCCTGGTGACTGAAGAGGGTGACTGCGCGGTTGTCTTCGAGGACGGTTTCGAGTCGGGAGACACCAGCGCCTGGTCGAACGTCGTCGAATAGGCGTGGGCTGGACGGAGAGATCCCGTTGATCCTCCTGACCGGAGCGGCTGGCAAGACGGGCCGCGCGGTGATGCGGCACCTGGCCGGGCGGGGCTGCGCGGTTCGGGCCTGGGTTCGGTCGCCCGCACAGGTGGATCCTCTGAAGAGGCTGGGTGCGACCGAGGTTGTGATCGCGGATCTGCGGGACCCCCGGGCAGCCCTCGGGGCGGTCCGGGGCGTCGAGGCGATCTATGGAATCTGCCCGAACATGAGCGTCGACGAGGAGGCGATCGGGGGAAGTCTGATTGCGGCCGCCCGATCGGTCGATGCCCGCCTCGTCTACCACTCGGTTCTCCTACCGCGGGTCGAGGCGATGCCGCATCACTGGCGCAAGGCGCAGGTCGAAGATGCCCTCGAAGCGAGCGGCATCGCCTGGACTGTTCTGCAGCCTGCTGCCTACATGCAGAATCTCCTGCAGCACCGCGAGTCGATCGCAGAGAGCGGTGTCCTGCCGGTGCCCTACTCGGAATCCGCCGAGGTCGCGATGGTCGATCTCGAAGACGTGGCCGTCGTGGCCGGCCGTGTCTTGATCGAATCGGGTCATGAAGGCGAGAAGTACGAACTTTGCGCGAGCGAGATCATGAACCCGAAGGGCATCGCGCGGGTGCTGTCGACCTACCTGGGGTCTCGAGTCGTGGTGCGCGAGATCCCCAGGGGCCACTGGCGGGAGAGTGCGAGGAGATCCGGAGTCTCGGAGCAAGCGATCGAGGACCTGATCAGCATGTTCGAGTACTACGAGCGGCACGGCCTGGCCGGAAGCCCAGACGATCTCGAGCGGCTCCTGACCAGGCCACCCGGGACGCTGTCGGACTTCCTCGCGCGGGAACTGCCAACCGGTCCATAGGGATCGATTGATCAGTCGAGGCGGGACCTTCCATGCCGCTCCGGGGTCCTTGCCGCTCCAAGCAGGATCGAGGGGCCGAAGGATTCCTCGAGGTCTCGCATCCAAAGGACCAATGAAGCGTTCGAGGCCCGGTCCGACGCGCCCGGGATGTCTACTGAAGGAGACGACTGTGAGCATGCGGTTCTTTGCAGTGGGTGGATTGTCGGTGTTGCTGCTGCTCGCCAGCCCGGTCCTGGCCCAGGAGGGGCCGGTGACGTTCGAGTTCAGCTTCTCGAACCCGGGTGCCCGAAGCCTGGGGTTGGCTGGCGCATTCGCGGGCCTGGCAGACGATGCGACGGCCGCTTTCGCCAATCCGGCGGGTCTGGTTCAGTTGTTGGAGCCGGAGTTCTCGATCGAGGGCCGTACCTGGTCGCTCGATACCGAGTTCGTGCAGGGTGGTCGGGCCAACGGCGAGCCGACGGGTGAAGGGGTGGATGTCTTCACCGGCCCGAAGCTCGGGGTCTCCTCGAGCGAGACATCGGACGTCTCCTTCGCTTCGTTCGTCTATCCTGCCGGACCAGTCTCCCTGGCTGTCTATCGCCATACCTGGGCCGACTTCCAGCTCAATAGCCGGGTCGATTCTCTCTTCGGCCTGGTCGACGGTGAGCTCGAGCGCTCCGAGGACATCCTTGCGAGCACACATGTCCGCGTCGTCAACACGGGCTTGGCGATCGGTCTGAAGGTGAGTGAGAGCTTCAGCCTCGGTCTCGGTGCAGTCTATTTCGACGCGGTGATGGACTCCTTCTCGGCCGAGCATCTCCAGGCCGAGGAAGACTTCTTCGAAGCCAACCCCTTCACGCCCGAGTTGCTCGAGACGAGCTACTCGTACATGTCCCAAAGCGATGGCTGGGTCGGGCACGCCGGATTCCTGGTCCAGCCGTCCCCACGATGGTCCTTGGGTGGCTTCTATCGGCAAGGGCCGGAGCTAGAACTGAGAGTGCTCGAGGTCGCGGGCCCGGCGGCCGACGAGTCGGAGCCTGGACAGATCGAGTTGGACGCCGTGACGCCGCTACGTCTGCCCGACGTCTACGGTCTCGGCCTGGCCCTGCGCACTCCGGCAGGCGGCTGGACGTTCAGCTTCGAGTGGGCCCACGTGACCTACTCGTCGATCACCGACAGTCTGGACACGGCGGTCTTCGACTCCAATCAGATCGTCGTCGAGGATGGCGATGAGCTCCACGCCGGGATCGAGTATGTGTTCTCGCGCTCCGATCCCATCGTGGGGTTGAGGTTGGGAGCGTGGCGAGACCCGGATCATCGCGTCAGCTCCGGGCCGGAAGCCGACACCTTCGAGGCCGCGATATTCCGGGGCGGCGGGCCGGAGGACCACGTGAGCGCCGGCCTCGGCCTGGTCTTTCCCCGCGTTCAACTCGACCTCGGGCTGGATGTCTCGGACCGGGCCGAGACCGCCTCGATCTCTCTTGTCTTCCGGTTCTAGTCGATGCGAGTCCTCTGTCGGAGACTCCCGGCGGCGCTGATTCTCCTCCTCGGGCTTCAGTCCGGAATGGCCGGGGCGCAGACCTGGTACGAGTCCTACCACCAGGCCGAGGAGGCGTTGGAAGCGGGGGAGTGGGGCCAGGCCGTGCGTCACCTCAACGACGCGGTGGCTCAAAAGCCCGACTCGGCGATGAAGGCGCGCACCTACGGCATGCGATTCGTCGACTACTTCCCCTACCTGAAGCTCGGTGTGGCCTACTACCACCTGGGCCAGCCCGACGCGGCGTTGCAGGCCTTCGAGACAGAGCTCGGGCAGGGGGCTATCGCGGCCGCAGCGAGTCACAACGCCGAGCTGCTGGACTACCGGACGCGGATCGACGAGGAGCGCTCGGCTCAGGAGGCGGCCCGCCTCGAGCGCTCGCGGTCTGTCGTCACTGAGAACATGACCGAAGTCCTTCGGGCCGAGGCCGATGGGGAGTTCGATGTCGCTCTGGGCGCTGTCGTCAGGGTTCTCGCGGTCGAGCCCGATCACGGGGGCGCACTATCCGCCCAGGGGCGACTGCTGGAGGCGGTGGCGGCGTTGGAGCGAGAAGCTGGCTTGCGGGAAAGGGTGGCGGCTCTCGTCGAACGGGGGCGGCGCGAGCTGTCGGCGGGAGACGCCCGGCACGCAGCGGGCAGCTTCGCAGAGGCTCAGCAAGTGCTTCCATCCACGGAGGTCGGCACACTCCTGACGCGCGCGCAGAATGATCTCGCTGCTCAACTCGCCGAGACCGACGGCGAGTTGGCGCGTGATCGGTTGGTCAGCGAGAGCCTGGCACGCGCGCTCGGGCATGAACGGCGAGGAGAGTGGGCCGAGGTCCTGGCCGAGGTGCAGGCGGTGCTGGCGATCGAGGGCGGGAATGCGGCCGCTCTGGCGCTGCAGGGCAAAGCGATCGAGCAGCGAACTAGGGTCGACGAGTCGAACCGTGTTGCCGCGACGGTCGAACGCCTCCTCACGCAATCGGCGGATCTGCACGCGGCCGGCGATTACGAGGGGGCTCTGCGCGCGGCGAACCGTGTTCTGACCACGCAACCCTCCGACCCGAGGGCTCTACAGCAGATCGCCAGCTCGTATGCGCGCCTCGGGGACCGCTTGCTGACCGAGGACGAGGCACCGCCTGTCATCGTCTTCGACGCGGTCGCGGAGGCCGGTGAGTCACTCGTGTCGGTGACAAGTCCGGATTTCGTCCTCTCGGGGCGCGTGTTCGACGGGACTCCGGTCGAGGTCGTCGCTAGAGTCGATGGGGAGGAAGTGCCGGGCGTTGTCATTCAACGGCACGAGCTCGAGGGTCTCTGGGTGAGCGAATTCACGGTGGGGGTCAGGCTGGCCTCCGGTGCCGCGTTCTTCCAGGTCCTGGCGATCGATGCTGAGGGCAACACCACGGTGGCCGAGACCACGGTCGAGTACGTCGTGCCGTTTCTACGTTCTCGTTGGCTGCCGGTCTCGGCCGCCGTCCTCATCGCCTTGACTGTGGGCAGTCTGGGCCTCGCACGCTTTCGCCGACGTCGGCGTCTCCTGCGAGGGCGGTTCAATCCCTACGTGGCTGGGGCGCCGATTCTGGAGCAGGAACGCTATGTCGGACGCCGCCAGCTGCTCGACTACGTTCTGCGCCGGATCTGCAACAACAGCGTGATGCTCTACGGCGAGCGCAGGATCGGCAAGACCTCCTTTCAGCATCAGCTGAAGCGTTGCCTGACCGAACTCGAGGACCCGGATCACGAGTTCTTTCCGGTGTTCGTCGACCTGCAGGGGATTCCGGAAGAGAAGTTCTTCGCCACTCTGGCGATGGAGGTCTTCCACGAACTGGGGCCCAAGCTCAATGGGCTCCAGCCCCACGTGGCGCTAGCGGAGGGTGAGTACCGGTATCGCGAATTCGTCCAGGACACGCAGCGCCTGTTGGCCGCGCTCCAGGAACGGAGCCGGAAGAAGATCAAGTTAGTCCTCCTGATCGACGAGGTCGACGAACTCAATCACTACGATCCGCGGATCAACCAGAGGCTGCGCAGCCTTTTCATGAGGGCCTTCGCCGAGCGGCTCGTGGCGGTAGTGTCGGGCGTGGCGATCAAGAAGCACTGGGAGCGCGAGGGCAGCCCCTGGTACAACTTCTTTCAGGAGATCGAGGTCAAGCCCCTGGATCACGCAGAGGCGAGGACTCTCATCGAGGCACCTGTCAGTGGCATTTTCGGCTTCGAGGAGGGTGCGGCCGACGTGATTATCGAGCGAACCCGGAGCAAGCCGTACCTCATTCAGCGGCTCTGTTCAGGCCTGGTCGATCGGATGCACGAGGAGAAGCGCCAGACGATCACACTCGACGATGTCGAAGCCGGCTGCTCGGCGGAAGGGCTCTGAGGACGCAATGCCGGTCACTCCCTATGTCGTCGGCCAGTGGGTGCGCGGAGAGCGCTTCTACGGACACCGTCAGCTGATCGAGGAGATCCTGGACGGCAACCGCGACTGCGTCTGGCTTCTGGGCACTCGAAGGATCGGCAAGACGTCGATTCTCAAGGAGCTCGAGAGGCTGACTTCGACGGTTTCCGGCTCGACCTACTTCCCGCTCTTCTGGGACTTCCAGGGGTCGGAGGAGGCGAGAGATCTGGCAGAGGGGTTCAGCGACGCTCAGCTGGACGCGACCGAACGGCTCGAGGCTCTTGGGATCGCGCTCGAGGATCTGGAGGGGCGTGACCTCTTCGACTCGATCAATCGGACGCGAAGGGCCCTCAAGCTGCACGGCAAGAAGTTGCTGCTGCTCGGCGACGAGGCTGAGGAACTCGTGTCGATCCATCAGAGGGAGCCTCACTTTCTGAGCCGGCTGCGCCGGGCGCTCCAGTCGTCGGAAGGGATCCGGACCGTCCTCGCCTCGACCGTGCGCCTCTGGAAGTTGGTCGAGCAGGACTCCAGCACCTCGCCCTTTCTTCATGGCTTCACGCCGGCCCTCCCTGTACGCAGGCTCGCCGACGACGAGGCTCGAGCCCTGATTCGCCAGGATCGGCTTCCCGAGGCGGCGCGCCCTCATCTCGACGATGAGACGGTCGAGGCGATTCGGAGTCGGTGCGACAACCATCCCTACCTCCTACAGCTGCTGGGTGAGCGGCTGCTCGAACTCGGCGACCTCGATCGCGCAATCGAAGAGATCGCCACCGACCAGATGGTCGGATTTTTCTTCGACTCGGACCTGGCCATGCTCGACGGCAGCGAGCGGGCGATGCTTCAGGCGCTCGCAGAGCGCCAGGACGGTGCGACGCCGGAAGAGCTTCAGGCGACGCTCTCGTTGGGGGCGAGCGCAGCACAGGGGCTGCATCGGCTCGAAGTCCTGGGGCTCGTCGATCGTTCGGCTGACAACGAGTACTCGCTGGTCAACGAGTTCTTCCGGCGCTGGCTCGTCGGCCGGGAGGACGAGCCGGACCCGACGGAGCAGCTGTCACTGTCGAACGGCCCCCCCGCAAGTCGGCCACACCTCCTGGATGCGCGCTACGAGCTGTTGGAGAGGGTGGGCAGCGGGTCCGCTGGAGAGGTGTACAAGGCTCGGGACTCTCTGCTCGACACTCTGATCGCCGTCAAGCTGCTACATCGCGACCACTCGCTCGACGCGGCTACCCTCGAGCGGCTCAGACGCGAAGTCGTCCTGTCGCGTGATCTGAGCCATCCCAATCTCCTGACGATCTACCACCTGGGAGAGGAGGACGGTCAGCACTACGTCACGATGCAGTTCGTCGAGGGGACCGATCTGGCTGAAGTGATCTCCCGCGAGGCACCGATGCCGGCCGAGAGAGTCCTGGGTCTTGCCGTCAAACTGGCGTCGGCCCTGGCAGCGGTTCATCATCGCGACGTCCTCCACAGAGACATCAAGCCCTCGAACATCCTCGTCGACAGCGAGGGCGAACCACTGATCTCGGACTTCGGCCTGGCGCGTCTGCCGTGGAGTCCGGGAGTGACGCGGAACGGCTGGTTCGTCGGCACGCCGGCTTATGCTTCACCCGAACAGGCGCGGACAGATCCTCTGGATGCGAGATCCGATCTCTACTCCCTCGGCGCGGTGCTCTTCGAGATGGCCACGGGGCGGTGTCCTTTTGTCGCTCACACCCATCTCGACCTGCTCGACAAGCAAGCCCACACGCCACCGCCGGCGCCGAAGGACGTGGTCTCGACCGTGCCCGAGGACCTCTCGAGTCTCATCCTGCAATGCCTGGCCAAAGCGCCTGAGGATCGTTGTCAGACGGCGGCCGAGTTGGGTGAAGCGCTGGTTGCTCTGCTGGTAAAACAAGAAAACGCCCGGGCCTGAGCCCGGGCGTTTCAGGACTGCAATTCTCTGGGCCTCAGTCGACTTCGATCGACTGCAGGGTCACCGGTACCGCTGGGCCGCCGAAAGCGATGTTGTCGATCAACTCCGCCTGGGCGCCACCCTGCTCGAAGATTCGGATCGAGCCGATCGCCACCGAGGAGTCGACACCGAAGAACGTTCCGGCATTCGAACAGGCCGAAGTCGTGCTGCCGATCAACGTCCCACCGGAGTCGTTCATGACGACATCGACGGTGCCCGCGCTGAAGTGGCAGGCGATCTCCATGCCGGCTGCGCCAACTGCCGGGCTGAAGTTGAGCACCAAAGCGTCGACGAAGGTGTTGCTGCCGAACTGAATCGACGCATTGCCGTTGAAACCGACACCGAGGGCGACCAGACCGCCAGGATCGGGACCGACGTCGTCCACGAGTTCGAGGCCCGGGAGGATGTCGCCGGCGCTATAGACGCCAGGGCAGCTCGTGGTGCTGTTCGCCGGAGCGTCACAGCCGGCCACGCCGCCCGCGCCGATGATGAAGTCTTCCCAGTCCTCGATCGGCAGGCCGGGATTGGCCGCGTCGAATGAGGGACGGTCACCGTAGAAGGTCAATGGGCCGTCCGGGGCCGCGGCAGTCTGGGTCTCGGCCGGGCCTTCGCCGCCAACGGGGCCAAAGTCACTCAGGTTGTCCTGGGCCACGGCGGCACTGGAAATGAGCAGCACGCACGCTGCGACTAGGGTCACTCTCTTCATGGTTCTTTCTCCTCCCAACTCTGTTCAGGTTCGGGCTGCTGAGTGTTGATATTACATTGGGAATAGCCGTTTGACGAGACTTGTGGACATCAGTTCTTGACATCGAGCCGATTTTGAGTACTCTAAATTTGAGTTTTGAGTCTGGGAATCGGCTCTTCGGCTCCGACATCACGAGCATTCACTCAATGCAACCGTTGACTTCACTATCGATCGCCCTCGCCGCTGGCGTGCTTGCCGTGGTGTTGTTCTGGCCCGTTCGAGGCTGGATCTGGCGCGCGATGCGAGCGATGAGGGCCACCGAGCGGGTGCTGATCGAAGACGCGCTCAAGCATCTTTTCGACTTCGAGTACAACGGTCGCGAAGCGAATCTGCAGAGCCTGTCCGGCGCCCTGGAGGTCTCGGGCAATCGGGCCGCTGAGCTCCTCGGTCGGCTCCAGGCGCAGGAGCTGGTGACAGTGGAGGAGGGCGGCTACCGGTTGTTGCCTGAAGGGCGTCGTTACGCTCTACGGATTGTTCGTATCCATCGATTGTGGGAGAACTACCTGTCGACAGAGACCGGTCTCGCCCCGGCGGTGTGGCACGGCAAGGCCGAGGATCTCGAACACACGACATCCAGTGAAGAAGCCGAAGCGCTCTCCGCTCGGATGGGGCACCCGCTCTACGATCCTCATGGCGATCCGATCCCGACGGCCGCGGGAGATATTGCTCCCGCTCTCGGGAGTCCCTTGACCGAACTCCCGATCGGCGAGCTGGCCGAGATCATCCATGTCGAGGACGAACCCGAAGCGGTCTACGCCCAGCTCGTGGCCGAGGGCTTGCACCCGGGCATGCGGGTCCGTGTCAACGAGTCGACACCCCAGCGGGTGTCGTTCGAGGCAGATGCGGAGGAGCATGTGTTGGCACCTATCCTCGCCGCGAATATCTCGGTGCTGCTTCTGCCGCAGGACGAGGAGATGGCCGGGCCCTTCGAGCGTCTCTCGGGACTGGACCTCGGCGAGCGGGCGAAAGTGGTGGCCCTGTCACCCGCCCTGCGCGCACCCGAGAGGCGTCGCATGCTCGACCTGGGCCTGATCCCCGGCACCGAGGTCGCTCCCGAGATCCGCAGTCCGGGAGGAGACCCTACCGGCTATGTCATCCGCGGTGCCGTCATTGCCTTGCGTAAGGAGCAGGCGGACCTGGTCCAGGTCGAACGCATCGCCTGATCGTTCGAGCGAACCCGAGAGACAAGACATGAGCCAACCCAGCCCCGAAAACTGCGCCACCTGTCCGGTGCATAACGCCGCCAACCTGGTGAGACTTGGCGTCGACATGTCGAACTTCGACTACGTCGTCGCTCTCGCCGGCAATCCGAACACCGGCAAGAGCACGGTCTTCAACGCCCTCACGGGTCTGCGTCAGCACACCGGCAACTGGCCAGGGAAGACGGTCGCCAGAGCGGAGGGCGGATTCTCCACCGGGGACGAGCGCTACAAGCTGGTCGACCTGCCGGGCACATACTCTCTGCTCTCCGCCAGTCTCGACGAAGAGATCGCCCGCGACTTCATTCTCTTCGGCAAGCCGGACGTCACGGTGATCGTCGTCGACGCGACCCGGCTGGAGCGCAATCTCAACCTCGTCCTTCAGGTGCTGGAGATCACCGACCGCGCCGTCGTCTGCCTCAACCTGATCGATGAGGCGCGGCGCAAGGGGCTGACCATCGACGAGCGCAGGCTGGCCCGGGATCTGGGTGTGCCTGTGGTCGCCACCGCTGCGCGCCACGGGGAGGGACTCGACGAGCTCAATCGGGCGATCAGCGATGTGGCGTCGGGTCGGACAGTCTGCCGTCCGCATCGCTCGGGTGGCCACTCGAAAGTACTGAAGAAGGCGGTCGACGTCCTGGCGACCGATGTCACCGGAGTCTTCCCCGAGCTGCCCAACTCCCGTTGGGTGGCCCTGCGGCTGCTCGATGGTGACGCCGGGATAGTGGATGCCATTCGCAGCGGCGCCCTGGGCGAACTGCAGGAGGGGCAGGAAGGACTGACGCCCGAGGCACGGGAACACGACGAGGCGCCCGACCCAGAGGCGGCCGACGGTCTCGTGGCGGCCGCGCGTCAGCTGCGCTGGAAGGTAGGCAAGGACTTCCACCAGAAACTGATGGAGGGCGTCTACACGGAGGCCGCGAGGCTGGCCGACCGTGCGGTGACCCGGAGCGGCGAGAAGCCGAGATTCGATTGGGATCGAACGATCGATCGCCTGGTCACCAGTCGGACCTTCGGCTTCCCGTTGATGCTCCTGATGCTGACGGTGATCTTCTGGGTCACCATCGCGGGCGCCAACGTGCCCTCTTCGATGCTGGCGACTCTGCTGATCGACAAAGTGCATCCGTTGCTCAAGGCAGGAGCGGCAGCCGGCGGCCTACCCTGGTGGCTCGACGGTTTCCTGATCGACGGCATGTACTTGGCGACGGCCTGGGTCATCGCGGTGATGCTGCCGCCGATGGCGATCTTCTTCCCGCTCTTCACGCTCCTGGAGGATTTCGGCTACCTGCCACGCGTTGCGTTCAACCTCGACCGGATGTTCAACCGCGTGGGCGCTCACGGCAAGCAGGCATTGACCATGGCGATGGGTTGGGGTTGCAATGCCGCAGCGATTGTCTCGACGCGGATCATCGACAGTCCTCGGGAGCGCCTGATCGCCATCATCACCAACAACTTTGCCCTGTGCAACGGCCGTTGGCCGACCCAGATTCTGATCGCCTCGATCTTCGTCGGCGGTCTGGTACCGGCCCATCTGGCGGGTCTGATTTCGGCCCTGTCGGTCGTCGGCATCGCGGTGCTCGGCATCGTGTTGACCTTCCTCGTCTCCTGGCTGCTGTCACGGACCGTGCTGCGCGGCGAGGTCTCGACCTTCAACCTCGAGTTGCCGCCCTATCGGCCCCCGCGGGTCCTGCAGACCATCTACACGTCGATCATCGACCGCACGCTGATCGTTCTCTGGCGTGCCGTGATCTTCGCGTTGCCCGCGGGCGCGGTCATCTGGCTGCTATCGAATATCAAACCCGGCGGGATCAGCCTCGCTCAGTACGCCATCGAAGGGATGGAAGGGTTTGGTTGGGTGCTCGGCCTTTCCGGGTTGATCCTGCTGGCCTACATCATCGCGATTCCCGCGAACGAGATCGTCATTCCCACCATTCTCATGCTGACGGTCTTGGTGGGTGGAAACGCGGAACTCGGCGCGGGCGACGGAGTGATGTTCGAGCTCGACTCCGCTGAGGCGACCGCTCGACTCCTCCAGGCGGGTGGCTGGACTCTGCTGATGGCAATCAACCTGATGCTGTTCAGTCTGGTGCACAATCCCTGCTCGACGACGATCTACACGATCTGGAAGGAGACCCGCAGCGCCAAGTGGACGACGGTCTCCGCGTTGCTGCCAGTGGCCATGGGATTCGCCATCTGTTTCGTCGTCGCACAGGTCTGGCGAATCGTCGCCGGCTCCTGACGACCCGCGGTCGATCGCGACGACCCTTGGGTCGAGCCGGCCACGTGTAGACTCACAGCACGCCTACGCCAGGTCTGCACGGCCTGACGCAGGAGTCGTCGAATCGAAGCTTCGAGACACCCAACGTGAGGAACGCCGAATGCTCCGTCCAATCCGTCTGATGATTTTGGCTGCTGTGCTCGTCGCCACGACGGCCGCTAGCCATGCCGAATCCAATGTCGCCTCCTTCCGGCAGGCAACAAAGGAAGATGTTGCCGTCGAGCTGTCGCCCGAGGGTGCGCAGGGAGGGGCTACGCAGCTCGACTCAACTTCCGAGTGCGTGACCGGTAACCCGCGCACCCCTCGAGTGCACCTGGCCTGGGCTTTGGGAGATTCGAGAGCGTTTGCCTCCCGGATCGACATCACCAAGTTCAGAGAGGGCTTTGACATGGATAATTACGAGACGACGGGTTCTCGGGAAGGAGACCTCGAAGGTCTCGCCGTCGATGTGGGGGAGACAGGCGTCAACTACTACTGGCGTGTCCTGACGGAGACGTCGGGAGGCTGGGTCGCGAGTGACGTGAGTCGCTTCGAAGTTCCGACGTGCCCCCTCGACATGCCAAAGGATCCCCTCGGCGGACCGGAGGACGGATGATGCTCGACTACCGACCGACCCTGCGCTTCGCAGTTCATGGAGTGGTCCTCAGCCTGCTGGCCCTGCCGACATTCGCCGGTACGCCCATCGACGTCACCTTCGACGATGTGAGCCCCGACCAGTCCGATACCGACCCCAGCGACCCCGACGGCGCCACGGGAGGGCGCGTCAATCACGTGGCGGTGCATCCCACGAACAACCAGGTGATGTTCGCCGCGAGCGAGTGGGGCGGCATCTACAGCTCGACCGACGGTGGGCTGAACTGGGGGTTTCACCCCGGCCACCTGCCGCTGGCTACCTGGGACGTCGAGTTCGATCCGACAACCCCGACCCGCCTTTACGCGACCTCGTTCTTCGACGGCAAGATCACCTCAGAGGCGGGGATCAACGTGAGTGCCGATGGTGGTGTGACCTGGACCAAGCCGGGTACGGCCGAACCGCCTGCCGGTTTCTGTGCCGATGCGGACGACGAGGGTGAACCGAGTGCCTTCGGGATCTCGATCGACCCCGGCAACAGCGCCAATGTCTTCATCGGGACGAGCTGCGGTGTCGCCGTCAGCAGCGACTCCGGAGCGACCTGGACCTATCGCGATCCGACCGGTCCGGCCAACACCGGTGACCGTGTTTGGGACACTCTGGCGCTCGGCGGTGGCGTCGTGCATACCTGCGGTGATGATGGCCACCAGCGGTCCGACGACGGCGGTGCGACCTGGGTGGCCGGGAGCGGACTCGCCTCCGGGCGTTGCTCACTGGCTGTTTCACCGGACGAGCCCTACGTTGTGCTGGCGGTCGTGGGTACGACGATCTACGAGACGACGAATGGTGCCGCTGGCGGAGGAGCGACCTGGACTCAGACCCGGTCGAACCCAACCCCGCAAGGGCGTATCCCGTTCGTCGCCACCAATCAACGCTCCGGTACCACTCCCGATGTCTTCGACCTCTGGTTCGGAGACGTCTCGCTCTTCCGGGTGCAGTGCACCTCGGGGACGAGCTCGGGAGGGAGCCCGCGCTGCGGCACGGGCAACAGTCCGGCCTGGGCTGGCGGATTCACTCGCAACGTCGGCGGCCACGACGATACGGGAGACATCCTCTTCGATTCGGAGGCGGCGAATGACCGCTGTCCGCTCCTGTTCTCCTCCGACGGCGGCGTCTACTACAACACCGACGACACGGCCGACTGTCACAACCCGAATTGGGAGCAGCCGGACGTGACCCCTCACGGTCTGTGGCCGTTCGCCATGAGTGGGGCGGACCAGGCGGGCGCCGCGAACGAGGACCTCTACTTCGGCAATCAGGACAACGGCGTCTTTGGGACGGTCGATGCCGGTAACGACTCACCGAGCTGGCACAATGAGATCTGCTGCGACGGCTTCGATACCGGGGCTGAATCGGCAGGAATCGTCTACACGATCTGCTGTTTCGGCGGTGGTGGTCGATCGACACGGGCCTTCCGTGGCGGGCCGGGGTTCAGCGGTGTCGGCGAGCTCGACTATCCGCCGAGCGGCCTCCTGCCCAGCTTCGAGTATCCGGATTCCTTCGTCTCCTACGCTCCGCTGAGCTATGTGACCATCAGTCGCAACTGCACGGTGCCCAACGGCGGGTGTCAGTCCGCGGACGGCGGCGTCTTCATCACGACCAATATCGACGCGAACCCCGTGGTCTGGACAGAACTCGGGGACGCGACCGAGCCACCCACGGGCAACATCTGCGGTGTCTACGCCGCAAACGACGGAACGCCGACGTTCTATGCCCAGACGGGATCGTGTGGCAGCTCCGGCACGACCGACCGGCTCTGGCGGTTCACCGGGACCAACCCGAACGGTAGCTGGACGGAGCTCTTCCTGCCCAGCGGCGGCTTCGGGGTGGTCGCTGTCGATCCATCGGATCCGGATCTACTCCTCGTCTCGGGCCTGACCTCGGCCGGTGGTGGCATGTTCCGGTCGACCGACGGCGGTGACAGTTGGGACAGCATCCCCAGCCTCGACGACCTGATGGACGCGTCGGGGGCGATCGAGTTCCGGACGGAGAACGGGCCGAGCGACTTCACCGGCTTCAACGGCTATTGGCAGCCGAGTATGGTCGCGCTCGATCCGAACAGCAGCCTGGCCGTCGCCGGAGCCAAGGACTCGGGGCTTTTTCTCAGTCTCGACGACGGCGTGAGTTGGTCTCTCATCACCGACCCGTTCACTTCCGACACGTCGGGCGTACCTCACCTTCCGAGGCTGCGCTACGCCTACTTCGACGACGAGGCGGGATCGAACGCCGGTGTCTATGTCGGTAGCCAGGGCCGAGGGATCTGGCGCGTGGACTTCGGCTTCATCTTTGCCGACGGCTTCGAGTCAGGCGACACTTCGGCCTGGTCGAATGAGGTGCCCTAGAGAGACGAGGTGCCCTAGAGCGACGAGGTGTCGGCTCCAGGACTCTCGAGCTCGTCTGCCAGCTGCGCCGCAGCTCGGGTCAGCGGGTGGTCCTCGCCCAGCAGGCGAGTGCGGTCTCGCACCAGGGTCTCAGCCAGTTCAGACGCCGCCTCGCGTCGACCCAGGCCACGCAGTGCCACAACGCGTTGCTCGAGAGCTCCGAGGACGAGCGGGTGAGACGGATTGAAGGCCTGGCCGGCGACGCTCGAGACCGTCTCTGCCAGCTCGTGCGCCTGTTCGAACTCGTCGCGGGCGTTGTGCAAGCTGGCCTTGATTGTGAGGCTGGTCAAATAGTCCGGGTGTGTGTCGCCCAGTGTTGCCAGCTGAGACTCCAGGGTTCCCCGCAGGAGTTGCTGGGCGTCTGCGAGCTCGCCGGCGGCGACTTGAAGCTGTGCCAGGCTGCCGGCGGTCCGCAGCGTGTCGGAGTGCTCGGCTCCCAGGATGTCCCGCTGGGCTTCTAGGACTTCGAGGTAGATCTCCCTGGCTTCGGTGAGCCTTCCTTGCTCGCGATAGACGTCGGCCAGGAAGCTGCGAGAGTAGAGGTATCCGCTCGAGACCGGCGTCTTGCCTCCGCGAATCCTCATCGCCTCGAGCAACAGGCGCTCGGCCTCGTCGTAGTTGGCTTGGCGAGCCAGGATCAGCGCCAGGTTGTGGGTCGCCGTGCCGGTGTCCTGGTGGTCCGGGCCCAGCACCTTCCTGCGACCTTCGGCGACAGCTCGGAAGACGGGCTCGGCTTCACGGAAGCGACCCAGTTGAGTCAGAGCGGCCGCCAGGTTGTTTCCGAAACGCAAGGTGTCCGGATGATTCTCTCCGAGAAGCCGCGTGGCTCCGTCGAGGGCCTCGGTGAAGAGCTCGGAGGCCTCCTCGTAGCTTGCCTGAGAAAAGAGCGTCGTCCCCAGCCCATTGATCGACTTGAGAGTGTCGGGGTGGTCGGGTCCCAGAACTCGCCGCCGGACGTCCAGTGTCCTGCGATCGAGAACCTCGACCTCGTCGAGCCGCCTCTGATACCAGTAGAGGTTGGCGAGGTTGGCCATCGCCGTCAGCGAGTCCGGGTGCTCATCTCCCAGCAGGCGGCGCCGCTCTTCGACCACAACCTCCAGGTGTTCCTCCGCTTCTGCGTAGTCTCTGCCTCGCATCGACATCACCCCGAGGGCCTCAGTGGCTTCGAGGACGTCGAGCTCCGGCTGGCTCGAGAGGGTGCGGAGGTCGAGCGCCTGCCGGAGCTGCGGTTCGGCCTCGTCGAATCGCTCGAGCGAGGTGAGCGTCCGACCCAGGGTGAGTCGGATCGAAGCTTCGACCGCCGGCTGGCCGCTCAAGGAGTCGTCCTCGTCGAGACGCTCGACCGCTTCGTCCAGGATCTCGTTGACCGTCAATTCCTCGCCCTGAGCTCGGCTCGGATCTGCCGAGGCGAGAAGGTCGGTGAGAAATGACGAGACGGCTTCGGCTTTGCCGGTCTCCGTCTCCGCCAGACGGTGCGCGTCTTCCGCCTCGCCGCGAAGACTCCGCTCCCGAGCCAGGCCCGCGCTCAGAGCCGCGATGAGGAGCCCGGTGGCGAGTAAGGGGGTGCGGTTGCGTCGCGCGAAGCGTCCCAGCCGGTAGGTCACTGTCCCCTTGCCGGCGCGGGTCGGCAACTCCGCCAGGTGGCGCCCGATGTCTTCTCCCAGCTGCTCGGCAGAGGCGTAGCGCAGGTCCGGTTCGGGCCGGATCGCCATCAGACAGATGTCGTCGAGATCACCGGTGATGCGACGCCATGAGTGGCCCACTCGAGGACTCTCCGCAGGGGTTTGTTCGAGAGCGGCGCGCAGGACGGAACTCGGAGATGCAGGGGCTGCAAGGAGCTTGCCTGGCTCGGGCTGTGAAGGCCGAGATCCCGAGAGCAGCTCGTAGAGGACCACTCCCAGAGAATAGACGTCCGCCGCCGTCGTGATGGAGTTGCCGACCGCCTGCTCTGGAGCTGCGTAGGCGGGGGTCAGGAGTCGCTCGGCGGGCACGGTCGGTTGGGCCAGCTCTTCCTCCGTGAGGAGTTTGGCGATACCGAAGTCTAGGATCTTCACCTGCCCCTCCGAGTCGACCAGGATGTTGCTCGGCTTCAGGTCCCGGTGCACGACGAGATTGCGGTGAAGGTACGAGACAGCCCCGATGACCTCCTGGAAGAGCTCCAGAATGGCCGGAACCCGCAAGTCGTGAGTCTGGCTCCAGGTCGTGATCGGCACGCCATCGACGTACTCCATCACGAAGTACGCACGGCCCTCATCAGTCACGCCGCCATCGAGGAGGTGGGCGATGTTGGGGTGGCTCAGGCGGGCGAGCAGCTGCCGTTCGGCCAGAAACCGCGCCCGCATTTGGGCCGATTGCAGGTCGAGGTGGAGGAGCTTGATGGCCACCTCCTGGCTGAAGTGGCCGTCGATTCTCTCCGCTCGGTAGACGACTCCCATGCCGCCGCGTCCGATGACCGAGGAGGCGCGGTAAGGCCCGATCCTGACCTTCGGCCGCGCAGCGGTCTCGAGTTCCATCATGGCTCCGGTCGCGATGTCTCCCGCGAGGCCCTCGAAGTACCCATCGGCAGACCGGTGAGCCTCCAGTAGCTCCGTGACCTCTTTGCGGAGATCGGAGTCGTCGCCGCACTCGCTGTCGAGGAAGGTCTCCAGGCCGTCGGCCGGCTGCTCGAGAGCTCTCGCGAGCAGGTCTTCGAGTCGCTCGAAGTCGGGCTCGGTCATCGGAGGGACGAGGTGATCCCGGCACCCTGTGCCGCCGGGCCGAGTTGGCGAAACAGCCAGGCGCGAGCCAGGGTCCAGCGGCGTTTGATCGTGGCGGGCGATAGGTCCAGTGCCGTGGCGGTCTCCTCGACCGTGAGGCCGCCGAAACAGCGGCACTCGACGATCTGCGAGAGGGCGGGTTCCTTCTCCTCCAGGCGGCGCAGGGCCTCGTCGAGGGCCAGGAGCTCGCTGCTGCGCTCGGCGGAGACGAGTGTCTCTTCGTTCAGGGAGACCGGCCGTACACCGCCGCCTCGCTTCTGTCGCTGGTGAAGGCGAGCGTTGTCGATCAGGATGCTCCGCATCGTCTTGGACGCCAGGCAGAAGAACTGACGCCGGCCCGGATAGGCGCGGTCTTTCGTCGCCAATCGCGCGTAGGCCTCGTGGACGAGGCTCGTGGTTCCAGCCGAGGGTTGTGCCCCCCAGCGGTACCGGTTGGCCCGAGCCAGCGCCTTGAGCTCGCTGTAGACGAGGGGCACGAGCCGATCGAGCACCCGCTCGCGCTCGGAGGCCTCTGACTGGTTCAGCTCGTCGAGGAGCTGAGTGATCTCCCCACTGTCTGCCATGCGATGTCGAGAGTACCAAAGCCCCGGCCTGTGGAGACGAGCTGCCCCATCGTGAGCCGCTTCGCTGCTGGATGGCGTTTGAATAGGTGAGCACCAACACGCCGCGGCGACGATCGCGGGAAGGAGATTGGACCGATGAAGCGCTCATCGAAGCATCTGACCGGACTCGCAGTGGCAGTTCTGGTTCTCATCGCCGTTGGGAGGGTGAACGCCCTCGAACCGGTCCTGGTGAAGAACCTGGACTTCGGCGCTGGCAGCTCCAGCCCCTGTGAGTTCGTGACCGTGAACGGCGTGCAACTCTTTGCTGCAGCGGACAGCAGCGGCCGGGAACTCTGGAAGACCGACGGCACCTACCTGGGAACGCAGGAGGTCAAAGACATCTTCAACTCGGGGAGCAACTCCGGAAATCCCTTCGGTTTCTTCTTCTACGACAGCCCCACGCTCGGCGAGATCGCCTTCTTCACGGCACGTGACAGCTCGACCGGACAGGAGTTGTGGCGCAGCGACGGTACGACTGCAGGGACCCAGCGGGTGGCAGACCTCAATATGGGGTCGGGCAGCTCCAATCCGTCAAATTACGTCTACGTTGCCGCACAGGACAAGGTCTACTTCAGGGCCTTCGACGGGATCTCGAGCAGGCTTTTTCAGACCGACGGAGTGTCGGCGACCCCGCTCACGACCCTCCATCTCAACGGTGGGGTTGGAGCCGTGGCTGAGTTGGGCGGAAACCTCTTCGTCAGCGCCGTCGATCCGGTCGGGGGCTTCATTGAGTTGATCAGGGTCGAGCTGCCTAGTGGGGCCTGGGCGGTGGTGGCGGATATCAACGCCACAGCGGACGGTAGCGCTCCGTCCGGAATGACGACGATCGGCGGTTTGATCTACATGTCCGCCTACACGCCGGCGACGGGCCGCGAGCCGTACGTAACGAACGGCACCATAGGCAATCTCGTCTCCCTGGGCGAGTTCAGGGCCGGTGCCCAGAACGGCTTCGTGGACCACTTCACGCCCTTCGGCGGATGGGTCTACTTCGGCAGCGGGGCGGGTCTGGCGCGGACTCAGGGAACTCTGGCGACGACTTCGGTCGTCTTTCCGGCGCTAAGTGCTGGGGGGCCTCTCATCGACACTGGCTCCCTGCTCTACGCTCCGATCACCGTCATCGGTCTGGGCTCGGAACCGTATGTGACCGACGGGACCAGCGTTGCGCTCGTCGAGGATGTTCGACCGGGTCCGGTGGGTTCGTTCACGACCTTTAACGCCGCCGCGATCGATGGCCGCCTGGTGTTCAGCGCCGACGACGGTGTGCATGGAGTCGAACCGTGGGAGAGCACCGACGGCACCCCGGCTGGAACCGACATCCTGGCGGACATCGAGCCGGGGGGCACCTCCTCCAACGCGGAGTGTTTCCGGCCTTTTCCTTCCTACGGTCTAATGAGGGCGACTCAGGCGCCTCTCGGCAACGAGCTCTTCGCGCTCGTGCCGACGGCTCACGACTTCGGGGATGCCCCCGACTCGTACGGCACGGCCTTGGTCAACGACGGACCCAGACACGTCATCGTCGATGGCTTCCATCTCGGCTCGGGTGTCGATGGTGAGCTCAACCGACCCTACGACCAGGGTGGCCTTGCCGATGACTACGAGTGGACGGACGACGAGGACGGTGTCGTGTTCCAGGTCATGAACTCGAGTTCCGGGCTCCTCGGGCTGGGGGAAACAGCGGCGCTGGATGTGACAGCCTCACTCGCCGGGATACTCGACGCCTGGGTCGATTTCAACATCGACGGCGACTTTGCCGATGCAGGCGAGAAACTGACTTTCACCGATGGAGGCGGTGCCTCCCTCGCGGCCGGCAGCAACGCCAAGACGTTTCCCGTTCCGGCCTCTGCGACTCCAGGCCAGAGCTACGCCCGCTTCCGTTTCACCAGCACCGGAATTGCGGATCCCACCGGACTGGCGGCCGACGGCGAGGTGGAGGACCACCGAGTGGTCCTCGCCGCACTGGACTTCGGGGATGCATCAGATACCAGCTACGCGACACTCCGGACTTCGGACGGGGCTCGTCACGCGATCGTCCAGGGACCCCGGTTGGGGTCCTCGATCGACGCCGATTCTGATGGGCAGCCCACGAGTGACGCGACCGGGGACGACACGGACGGCAGTGACGACGAAGATGGCGTTACCGTCCCCCTCCTGGTCCCGAACCAGGATGTGACCGTCGTCGTCCAGGTCGTGTCGAGCTTCGTCGAGGGGGCAGAGGAGGGCGGCGGAGGACCGGGCTCTCTCAATGCCTGGGTCGACTACAACCAGGATGGTGACTGGGCCGACGCGGGGGAGCACGTCTTCCAGGACCAGGGCCTCAATACGGGGACCAACAACCTGCAACTTTCGGTTCCGGGCACGGCCTCGCTGGGGCTGACGCTCGCCCGCTTCAGAGTGAGCAACACTACGGGGCTGGACAGCACCGGCCTGGCGGGTGACGGCGAGGTTGAGGACTACCAGGTCACGATCGGCTCTCTCGACGCCGACCTCGCGATTACCAAGACTGACGGCCAGACGACGGCGGTGCCTGGCGAGGAGCTCGTCTACACGATCGTCGCTTCCAACCCGAGTGGGCCCAGCGATGCCTTCGCCAGTGCGGTCACGGACAGCTTCGCGGCCGATCTGACCAACTGTGACGTGACCTGCGAGGCAACAGGTGGTGGGAGTTGCACCGCCGAAGAAGTCGCGGATCAGGAGGACGGTAAGCCCGTACTCGAGATCGACCAGACAGTGGATCTTCCGGTCGGCGGGTCGGTGACGTTCACCGTGACCTGCACGATCGATCCGGCCGCCACCGGCAGCCTGTCGAATACCGCGTCGGTCGCCGTGCCGGCCGGCATGACCGATCCCACCCCGGGAGACAACACGGCCACCGATGTCGACACCTTGGTGCCGACCGGCGACCTGACGATCTCCAAGACGGACGGCGTGCCCTGGGTGATCCCACCGGCGTCCCTCACATACACGATTCTGGCCGACAATCCCGGCCCCAGCGATGCCCTCGGCGTAGGCGTATCGGATTCCTTCCCGGCCGAGTTGGACAACGTCTCGTGGACCTGCGTCGGCAGCTCGGGAGGCGTCTGTGCGGCGTCCGGCAGCGGGGACATCGCGGAGTCGGTCGATCTGCCGGCAGGAGCGGCGGTGACTTTCACCGCGATCACCGACGTGGTCGCCACGCCGCCGGCGGAGGTCAGCAACACGGCCACTCTGGCGACGCCGGCCGGTTTCGAGGACCCGGACACAGGCAACAACGCGGCGACCGATGTCACCGCCGTCGTCTCGGGTACGGACATCTTCTCCGATGGCTTCGAGTCGGGTGATACGTCGGCCTGGAGCGCCAGCCAGGGTGGATTCTCGGGAGTTCTCGCCCTGGAGGAGGCGACCGATCGGCTCGATGTGAGCGTGCAACTCCATAGCGAAGCGCTCGAGAGAACGGGTCGAAGGCGGACCGGGATCCTCAGCGGGCAGTCTGTTGCCGGGGAAGTCGTGTTCCGAGTCGAGCTCGAGACGAGAGCGGCCGAGTTCCGGTTCGTCTCTCGCCTGTTGGATTCGAGTGGCCAGTGGGTCGAGGGCTACGGGCAGTGGATGGACGTCGTGCCGGACCAGGTTCGCCTGACCTGGCGCCGCAGTCTGGCCCGCGCTGCCGACGGTTCTCTACTTGTGCACCAGGGCAGAACTCTCCTCGCTGGTGTCGAGGCTGTCGTGACCTTCGGCGGGGATCTCCGGCGAGTTCAGAGTCACGTCGCCCGCGGGCGCACGCTCGTTCGGTGGGTCGAACATCCCGATTGGCTGGCCGTGGGCGGTGACGCGACTCGGCGGCCCTGACGGGTCGCCGCATCGGCCTCGGACCCCCCGCGGTCGATAGCGACGCGCCGCGGCTGCTACACTCGGCGCTCCGATCCAGGGCGGAGCACTCGAGCTGTCTGTAGTCGAGGATCGGAAGCTGCGCAGAAGCCGGGCAAGCCCGGCCACATTGAAGAAAGGAACAGATCATCGCTGCAAAAGTTTTTGTTGGAAACGTGAGCTTCGACACCCTGGCCCCGGACATCGAGGCTCTTTTCTCGACGGTGGGAAGCGTCGTCGAGGTCTTCATGCCGGCCGATCGCAATACAGGGCGCCCTCGCGGGTTCGCCTTCGTCGAGTTCGCTGACGACGATGCAGCGGCCCGTGCAATCAAGGAGTTCGACGGACACGAACTCGGTGGACGCAACCTCCGTGTCAATGCCGCCGAGGCCCGTCCGCCGCGCGCCAGCTCGCCGCCGCCCGATTTCTCGCGCGGAGGCCGCAACGAGTACGCCAAGCCCTCGCGGCCCAAGGGCAGCCGTCGCAACGCGCGCGGCAAGAAGCGCAGCCTGTAGCGGCTCGGCCCTTCCCGACCCGCTGAAGCCGGCTCGCAGGCGCGGTGATAACCTCGTGTGTACCTACACGAGGGTTCGATGAAGCTGAGGGCGGTTCTCCTGAGTGTCTTTCTGGCGGCGACTCTGTTCGCAGCCGGGGCGCCGCCCGTGGTTGCGCCGCGAGGGCCGGAGTTCTACCTCATGGCGGGTGACACGAGTCACGTGACGCGAGTGGCGATGGACCAGGGCGGAACCTTCCTCGGTCTCTTCCACAATGTGTTCGCCGGTTGGGTCGGGGCTCGTGGCGGGAGCGCCGATGGGCTCCTCCCGGGCTTCTCCGTCGGCCCCGGTGCGCGCGGGGCGAACGTCGCGGCGGTCGCTGCAGGCGAGTTCGTCATCAGTTGGGGGCAGATGCAGGGCTACGACACAGGCTACGAGTACGTCGTCATGCGGCCGTTCACGACCGACGGCACGCCCACCGGCCCCGAGCGGGCAGTCAGCGAGGGGCCGACCCACAACATCGGCGCGGCGACGGCCATTGGCTCGCGGCCGGATGCCTTTCTGGTGATCTGGGAGGAGTGGTCGCCAACACCACCGATCGAGTCAGAGCTTCGTGGCCGGTTCATGCCCCTCTCCGGAGCACCAGCGCCCTCCTTCCAAGTGAACACCTGGACGACTGGTAGCCAGACGACGCCGCGACTGGCGACCTCCCCGGACGGCAGCCTCCTCGCAGTCTGGAGGTCCAGCAGCTGCTCGCCGGATGATCCGAGTAGCGGCTGCATTCGCGCCCGGCACTTCGACCGGTCGGGTCAGCCGTCCGGTGCCGACTTCAGAGTCAACAGCGTGACGACGAACGCCCAGAACAGCCCTGACGTCGCCTGGGTCGGGGGAGGGTACGCCGTGGTCTGGGCAAGCTACGATTGCGATCCTCGTTGCGTTCGCGGTCGGCTGGTCGATGCCATCGGCGCCGTTCGGGGAGAGGATTTTCTGGTCGACGAAGCGGGTGGAGCCGCTGCCGACAGCCCAGGCGTGGCGGGCGTTCCGAGCGGAGACTTCGTCGTGACCTGGGATCGGAGCCTCGCAGGCGACTCTCTGGCGTTCGCGCGCGCGTTCGGCGCCGAGGGTCTCCCCCAGACTCCCGAATTCCAGGTGAATTCCGACACCTCCAGCGAGCCGTACGAGACCGCTGTCGCAATGAACGACACGGGGAACTTCGTCGTCGTCTGGAGCGACGCCTACAATATGTGGGGCCGGTCGTTTGATTTCAACCTCGATCTCTTCGCCGACGGCTTCGAGAGCGGGGACACCTCGGGTTGGGACAGCGAGGTGGGCGGCCGAGGCGTCATCGAAAGAGACTGACCGGGGAGGAGCACTGAATGATCGTTGCATTGGTCATCGCGAGTCTGCTGCTGGCGGCCGAGCCGGATGAAGTCTCTTACGCTCAGCTCAGGGGGCGTGAGGCCGAGGAGTTCCTGAGGACAGCGGAGGTGGTGGGCCGGGAGCCACTCTCGGTCGGCGTCACGGAGTCCCTCCGCCTGACCCTGAGCGATGGTGAGCGCACGGTGCGTGCGGTCTGGAAGACGATCGACGAGTTCAGCCCCATCAAGCGCTTCGATGACGGTGGCCCTCCTGAGCTCGGATTCCGAGACTCGTTCAAGAGTGAGATCGCGGCCTACGAACTGTCCCGTCTCCTGGGTCTTGACTTCGTGCCGCCGACTGTCCATCGCGTGATCGGCAGAGTGCCGGGTTCGTTGCAGCTGTGGATGGACGGTTGCATTACGGAAGGACAACGACGGCGTGAAGGCCGCAGTGCCTCCAACCGTGTCGCCTGGACACGGCAGGTCTACGACCTGCGGATGTTCCACCAGCTCATTCATGACAGCGACTACGAGAATCTGAGCAATCTCCTCGTCGACGAGAAGTTCCGAATCTGGGTGATCGATCAGTCGCGAGCTTTCAGGACGCAATCCCGGCTGCTCAACCGCGAGTATCTGCGTCAGTTCTCGGTGGGGTCACTCGAGCGTCTACGACAGTTGACGCCGGAGCTGCTCGAGGACGAGCTCGGTGAGTGGCTGACCACCGTCCAGAGACGAGGGCTGCTGGAGCGCCGCGATCTTCTCCTCGAGAGAGCCGAAGAGGTCCCGAAACATTGAGCTCGGACGCTGGGGCATTGTTCTAGCTATCTGAATTCGAGGATCTTACATTCCACCGTCGCGTAACTGGGAGTAGACTCTTCCGACAGCGAATTCATGATCGGTTCCAGATTCTCCTCGCCAGGGAGGGCTGGGCCGATGATCCCGGGATTCGGCGTTGTTCGTCGGGTCGCGGAATCAGGTCGTGGGGGTAGAGGGGCGACTTGCTGGAGCCAAGCATGTCAGTGCTCATGCGATCTGAAGATCGACCCGACCCTACGCGTAGAAGCGCTCCTGCGTTCACCATGATCCAGATGATCGTGGCCGTGGCTATCGTTCTCCTGATGACGACATTGGTCGTCCCTGCCTTCCAGATCTTCATTCAGCGCGAGCGGGTCGAAGGGTTCGCCAGGGATCTCACCGCGGCGGTTCATAAGGGCCGCAGCCAGGCGACCCGAGACAACGTTCAGGTCGTCATGCGGGTCGACGAGGACGATGCCCGGATCGTGGTTTTTGCGGACCGCAACGGAGCGGGTCCGGGGACACCTGGCGACGGACTCCTCAACCCGCTCAGCGGAGCACCTCCAGGCACGACGGATGAGGTGCTGTGGAGGCATAACCTACCCACTGGGATCAGCTTCGCGATGCCGCAGTCGCAATCCGTCGTCGATGGATTCACTCCCGTGGCGGGCGGCAACGTGGGAATCCTCCTGCCGGACGGGAGCATCCGGGACATTGGTGCCATCCGTTTTGGCGACCAGTGGGAGAACTATCTGGAGGTGCGGGTCGAGCCTGCTGCCACAGCTCGTGTCTCGGTGCGAAAGTATCTAGCTCCCGGCGGAGGCAATGGAGGTGGCGGTAACGGGGGTGGCGGCTCGCAGCGATGGTTCACCCGCGAAGAGAGTGGAGGGCAGTGGGAATGGTACTGGGGGAAGCGCTGAGTCAGCCGCTGCGAGCGATCGTCTCGCTCCGCCCGTGCCGGGCGGCTTGCTTGCTTGTCCTGGCACTGCTGTGCGCAGCTTGCCCCGAGCAGTCGAGCACCCTTCCTGCCGAGCTGATGGGACGCTGGGTGACCCAGGACTCGAGGTTCGAGGGCCGTGCCATGCAGTTCGAGGCTGGGCAGCTGAGCTTCGAGACAGGTTCCGAGCCACGGACGATACATAGAATCAGTGCTGTCGAGCCCGGCGACGGGCCTGGAACTCTCACGGTCATCTACCTGGGCGGGGAGGAGATGGAGTATCGACTGGATTTGCATCTGGACTCACAGGCGGGCGTGCTATCCCTGGCCAATCGGCCGGATGTCATTTGGAGAAAGGCGGACTCATGAGACGGGACAGGGGCTGGACCCTGCTCGAGGCCCTGATCGCCGTCGCGCTCGTCGGCGTCCTGGCGACGATCGCGGTGCCTTTTTTCCTCAACTGGCTTCTGAAGGCCAAGGTCGCGCGGGCGATGGCCGACCTGAGGGCCATCGAGGCGGACCTCGAGGTCTACCAGGCCGAGTTTGCCGATTTGCCGGACGATCTCGACGCTGTCGGCAAGGGCGACCTTCGCGACCCATGGGGGAGTGAATATCGCTACTTCGCGTTCAAGGGGCCGGGCTGGAAGGGGCAAGCGCGAAAGGACCGGTTCCTCGTGCCGATCAACTCGACCTACGACCTTTACAGTGAGGGTGCTGACCGCGACACCCGTAAGCCTCTGACCCCGCCACCGAGCTGGGACGATATTCTGAGAGCGAACGACGGCGCCTTCCTCGGGCTCGCCCACGAGTACTGATCTCTACGATGTCGACTCTACTCAGACCCTTCGAGAGCAAGGTCGGTGGGCGGCTCGTTCTGCTTTTCGGCAGTTGCGCGCTCCTGCCTCTGCTCGCCATGGCGGCACTCTCCTACCGCTCGATCCGCGGTCATCTGCTCGACTCCGGCGAGGCTGAACTGCGAGCGGGCAGCAAGTCCTATGCGATGTCCCTGATCGATCGACTGGAACTCCTCGAGACGGCACTTCACGACGCCGGTGCCCGTAGCGCGAGCGTCGAGGATCTATCGCCGGCCGGTCGCGAGGTGCTGCGCTCCCGTTTCTCCGAGGTCGGTCTCGTGTCAACCGAGGGCACCTATTCAGAGTGGATTGGCGATCCGCGACGACGGCGCCAACGAGCGACGGAAGACTGGACTGATTTCGAGATCGAGAGAGCTTTGGTGATCCCATCGGAGGATCCTCGAATCGTAGTCGCGATCCCCGGGGGGCAGTACCTGGTAGGTACCGCCAGAGCAGACTATCTGTGGTGGGGCTCCACCATGGAAGACACCTTGCCCAGATCGACTGATGTCGTCGTGTTGTCGGGCGAGGACGTCCTCTTCGCCTCTCATGCGATGCCGGCCGGTCTTGTCGACCGCCTGGCTCGTTTCGCCGACTCCGCGAGGCGCGACGTCTTTAGGTGGCCTGGTGCCGACGGGGCGATCCTCACCGGCTACTGGACGATGCCGCTCGGGATCCACTTCGAGAGTCCGGACTGGACCGTCGCCTGGTTGCGGCCCGAGGAGGCGGTGTTCAGCCCTCTCGAGAGGTTCCAGACACCCTTCGTGCTGGTCCTCGTCGCGACGTTTCTCGGAATCTTCTGGCTCTCCTTGCGTCAGATCAGGCGTACCTTGAGCCCGCTGGAGGAGCTCAAGCGGGGGACGGAGCGAATCGCGGCGCGGGAGTTCGATGCTCGAGTCACGGTGTCAAGCGACGACGAGTTCAGCGAACTGGCGAGTTCCTTCAACGAGATGGCCGAGAGAATGGGCGATCTGGTCGGCCGGCTGGCAGGTCTGCAGCTAGGGACGATACGCGCGCTGTCGCGTTCCATCGACGAACGATCGAAGTGGACCCTCGGCCACTCGGAAAGGGTCGGGGTGCTGTCGCGCCGGCTGGCGCGCCGTCTTGGACTGGGAGAAGAGGAGCAGGAGAGTCTCTACCAGGCCGGGCTCCTTCATGACGTGGGCAAGCTGAGGATCCCCAGCGAGATCCTCGATCGTCCGGGCGCGCTGACTCTGGCGGAGAAGATGCTATTCCAGGGGCACGTCGAGGCGGGCGTGCGAATCCTCGAGCCGATCCCGGACTTCGAGAGGATTCTGCCGATGGTGGCTCAGCATCACGAGCGTCTCGACGGCAGTGGTTATCCAGCTGGGCTGCAGGGCTCCGAGATCGGAATGGGCGCCAGAATCCTGGCCGTCGCAGACTCCTTCGATGCCATGTCGTCGGATCGGCCCTATCGACTCGGCCTCCCCGCCGACGAGATCGTCGCCGAACTCAGGCGGTGCAGCGGATCTCTCTACGACGAGGAGGTCGTCGAGATGATGATCGAGATCTGTGGCTATGAGGGCGAGACCGCGCGGGCGGCCATGAGTCTCTTGACCTAGGCGTCATCCCCTCCGCTGTCCACCCCTTCGGCGAGAGCGAGGATCCTGGAGGCCGAGTTCCAATTCCTGGCGGTTGTCGGCGTGCCCAGCAGACGCTCGGCCCTCTCCCCGATACGAGAGCCCGTCAGATAGTCGAGGGCGTGCAGGTAGAGCACTCCGGGTGCGAGGACGAATTCTTCTCGGTCCGAGGCCACGTCGGCCAGCCGTTCTTCCGCGTTGCTGGAAGCCTCTCCGGCGAGAAAGAACAGGTGAAGAGACTTGGGGTCATCCACGGCGTCCGGAAAGGGATTGGCACGCACTGCCTCTTCGAACCGCCGGTAGGAGATGAGTAGGACCTCCGGCCGGAAGCCCATGGTGTTGTCGATCGCCTCTGCGATGTCGGGTCCCTTCGGTCTGCTCGCTCGGAAGACCGCATTACCGCTTTGAATGTACGTCCTGACCGCGGAGTAGCCGAGCCCTTCGAGAATCTCGACGAGTCGCTGCATCGGCAGCTTCCGATGCCCCCCGACGTTGATCCCCCGGAGCAGCGCGACCCAAGTCTCCATTGCCCGGACCCTAGCAGGCGACTCCGGAGGGCCAGGCACCCCATTCGCCGGATCGGGAACGCTATGCTCGGGTTTCGCCCATCCCGTCCATTGTCTTTGGGAGCTGTCTCGATGCGTTATCGCCGTCTCACGCTGTCTCTTCTCCTTTGGACCCTCGTCGTGTGGCCGGTGGCCGCTCAGGTGGGTCGGACTCCGGTCCCGGCGCGCCATGCCATGGTCACGAGCAGTCACTACCTCGGTTCGCAGGTGGGTGACGCCGTACTGCGCCGCGGTGGCAACGCGGTCGACGCGGCCGTCGCGACGGCATTCGCTCTGGCAGTGGCGTTGCCGTCGGCCGGCAATATCGGCGGCGGCGGTTTCATGGTCTTCCACGGCGTCGAGGGGGAGGTCACCACATTCGACTTCCGCGAGCGCGCGCCGTTGGCGGCAACGGAGACGATGTACCTCGACGAGGAAGGGGAGATTCGTGACAACTCGAATCACGAGGGACTCCTCGCGGTTGGGGTCCCGGGGACCGTAGCCGGCCTGTGGCTGGCCCATCAGCGACTCGGCAGCCTTCCCTGGCCTGAGCTGGTCCAGCCCGCAGTGGCGATGGCGAGGGACGGGATTCCATCGACGTGGGGGATGCAGGGCTTCCTCGAGTTCATCGCGGAGAGAGCCGAGAGCTACCCCTCGACGGCCGGCGCCTTCCTGAAACCTGGCAACGTCGTCTACGAGCCGGGCGAGATCTGGCGCCAACCGGATCTGGCGGCGACTCTGAGCCGGATCGCGGAAGAGGGGAGGGACGGATTCTACAAGGGTGAGACGGCCCGCCTGCTGGCCACCTTCATGCGTGACCGCGGCGGTCTGATCACGGAGGAGGATCTGGCGAAGTACGAGGCGTTGGAGCGGCAGCCGGTCCACGGTACCTACCGCGGCTACGACGTCTACGGGATGCCCCCGCCGAGTTCAGGGGGAACTGCCGTCGTCGAGATGCTCAACATTCTGGAGGGCTTCGACCTGAAGGCCATGGGGCACAACTCGGCGCTCTACACGCACGTTCTGGCCGAGACCATGCGTCGCGCGTTCGCCGACCGGGCGGAGTACCTGGGTGACCCCGAGGCGAATCCCGGCATGCCGCTGGAGCGTCTTTGGTCGAAAGGACACGCCGAGGCGCTGCGTGGCGGGATCGAGCTCTTCAAGACCTCTCCGAGCGACTTAGAGAGCTTCAGCCGCCTGGGCTCCGTGGCCATGGCCCACGAGAGCGAAGAGACCACACACTTCTCAATCGTGGATGGGGAAGGCAATGCCGTTGCGGTGACCTACACGCTGGAGGCCAGCTACGGCTCGAAGATCGTTGCCGAGGGGGCCGGCTTTCTGCTCAACAACGAGATGGGCGACTTCAATCCAGTGCCCGGTCGAACGGACGAGACCGGGTTGATCGGAACGCCCCCGAACCTCGTCGCGCCCGCCAAGCGGATGCTGTCGAGCATGTCGCCCACCATCCTGGCCCGCGAGGGCCGCCCGGTGCTGGTGATCGGCAGTCCCGGAGGCCGGACGATCATCAACACGGTCCTGCAAGTCGTCGTCAACGTCATCGACCACGGAATGAACATTGCCGAGGCGGTCGAGGCGGGGCGGATCCACCATCAGTGGTTCCCGGACACCCTGTTGGCCGAATCCCGGGATCTGTCGCCGGATACCCTGCAGCTGCTCGAGATGCGGGGTCATTCGGTAGTGCTGCGTGGCTCCTGGGGGGCGGCGAACGGGATCTACGTCGATCGGGAGCAGGGACTGCTGATGGGAGCTGCGGACGCGCGCAGCTTCGATGCCCGGGCGGTCGGGCACTAGCCGATGCGAGCGGGGCCGTAGCCTCGCCTGCCACAGCGCCGCGGGCCGGTCGGTATACTGAGTTGCCGATAGCGCCACAAGCAAGACGGGGGGGCTCAATTGTCCGACATCTTTCTCAGCTACTCGAGCAAGGACCTGGATGCTGCCAAACGGCTCGCCGGGGTCCTGGAGGCGAGCGGCCTCACCGTCTGGTGGGATCGCGCGATCAAGCCCGGTAAGACCTTCGATCAAGTCATCGAAGAGGCTCTCGAGGAGGCCTCGTGGGCCGTCGTGCTCTGGTCCGCCAACTCGGTCGAGTCCAACTGGGTCAAGGCGGAGGCCGAGGAGGCGGCGCGCCGGGGCAATCTCGTGCCCGTATTGATCGAGGACGTGCGTCCCCCGTTGGCCTTCCGCAGGATCGAAGCGGCTCAGCTCCAGGACTGGGACGGTGATCCGGAGGATCACGAATACCGGCAGCTGGTGGAGGTTCTGGGCGGGACTCCCGCTCCGGCGGCGGCGGAGCGCCCTGCCCGGCGATCGGCGAGTGCGCCCGAGCCCGCTCCGGTCTCGGGCTCCAAGCCAAGCATGTCCCTGGGGGCCAAGCTCGCGATCGGGCTCGGTGTTCCCGCCGTCCTGCTGTTGGCGTTCTTGGGGGCCAGGTCCGGCAGCGGCTCCGGGGCGGCCGTCGAGCCCGCGCCGTATGTCGCTCCCGAGGCCGAGTCCAGGAGGCCCGTCAAGCCGGTCGAGCAGCCGCCGCCGGCTCGCGAGCGAGCCGCACCGACAGCTGCGATAACGCTCCAGTATCTGGGCGATCCCTATGGCTGCGAACTCGATCTGGCAATAGCCGTCGGCGATCAGCGGGTCACGCCCACCTCGAATCGCGTGATCATGAAGGGCTTGTCGGTCGGGCCCGCCAGATTCACCGTGCGGGGAGAGATCGTCTGCCTGACCGTGGGGTCCTGCACCGCCGCCGGGAGCGGACGGCTCGACGTCTACGATGGGGCGGTCTACAACCTGATCTGGGAGAACACGACCCCGGGCGGGTGTTCGGTGATCTTCGCGCCCGGCTGATCGGAAGCTGGCTGGCTTCGGGAGTACACTTGGCGCCTCGACTCCGAGAGGCGCCAAACGACCGCCGAGTGAGGTGTGTGATGAAAGAGCGAAGCTGTGCTGCGAGCCTACTTGCGGTAGTGATCCTGGCCTCCTGTGCGCCCGTCGAGGAACCGCGCCAGGGCCTCTCGGTCGACTACGAGAAGTACGTCCTGGACAACGGCCTGGAGGTCATCCTGCATGTCGATCGCTCAGACCCCGTGGCGGCGGTGGCGATGACTTTTCACGTCGGCTCGGCGCGTGAGGTGGAGGGAAAGACCGGCTTTGCGCACCTCTTCGAGCATCTGTTCTTCCTCGACTCCGAGAACCTCGGACCGGGCGGCCTCGATCGCTTGATGACCAGAGCGGGCAGCTCGACGAATGGTTTCACCAGCAACGATCAGACGACCTACTTCGAGGTGGTGCCGACGGACGGTCTCGAGAAGGCCCTGTGGGCCGAATCGGACAAGCTGGGCTTCTTCATCAATACGGTCACCGAGTCGGTCGTCGCCAAGGAGAAACAGGTCGTCAAGAACGAGAAGCGACAGGGTGTAGACAACCGCCCCTACGGCCACGCGAACTTCGTGATCGACAAGGCTCTCTACCCCGAGGGGCATCCTTACAGCTGGCAGGTGATCGGATCTCTCGACGATCTCGACGCCGCGACCCTCGACGATGTCCAGCAGTTTCACGGTCGCTGGTACGGGCCGAACAACGCGACTCTAGTGGTGGCAGGAGACATCGATGTGGAGGCCGCGAAGGCGTGGATCGACAAGTACTTCTCGGAGATCCCGGCCGTCGAGGCGCCCGATGCGCGGCGTCCGGATGCGGTGCACCTCGAGGACTCGAAGCGCCTGGTCCACGAGGACAACTTCGCCAACCTGCCACAGCTCACCCTTTCGTGGCCGACGGTCCAGCGTTACGAGCCGGATGCCTATCCGCTGAGGCTCCTCGCCGACCTACTGGCTGACGGCAAGACGGCGCCGCTCTACGAGGTCCTCGTGGAAGAGGAGAAGCTGACGCCGGGAGTGACGGCAGTGAGTCGATCGATGGAACTCGCCGGGAGATTCGACATCAGGGTCCGCGCTTTCCCGGAGATCGACCTCGATGCAGTGGCCTCCGCGATCGAGAGTGGATTCCACCGTTTCGCGGACGAGGGCGTCGCTGCGGAGGATCTCGCTCGCGTCAAGGCCCGCTACGAGACCTCCTTCTACGGCAATCTGTCGAGCGCCCTCGGCAAGGCCTTTCAGCTGGCTCAGTACAACATCTTCGCCGGATCCCCAGGGTACGTGGAAGAGGACATCGCAGGGATTCTGTCGGTGACGGAGGCCGACATTCTGCGCGTCTTCGAGACCTACATCCGAGGTCACTCGTTCGTCGCGGCCAGTTTCGTGCCGAAGGGGCAGCCAGAGCTGGCAGTCGAAGGCTCAGAGCGTGCCGAAGTCGTCGAGGAGACGATCGTCGAGGGGGCCGAGACCGAGGTGTCGGTCGCGGACCGGGGTGAGATCCCGCGCACGGACTCCTCGTTCGACCGTTCGGTCGAGCCCCCCTTCGGACCCGCGCCGACCCTGGCAGCCCCGGAAGTGTGGCAAGCCGAGCTGACCAATGGCCTGCGGCTCTTCGGCATCGAGGATCGTGAGCTGCCCCTGGTGCAGTTCGAACTGAGACTCAAGGGTGGACTGCTTCTCGAGGCGCCCGGGCGCGTCGGCGTGGCCAACCTCCTGGCCGAGACCCTGACCGAAGGCACGGCGCAACGGACGGCCAAAGAGCTGGAACAGGCGATCGACGCCCTGGGCGCTACGGTCAGCGTGAGCGCGGAGCGCGAGAGCCTGGTGTTGGGGGGGAGTTGCCTGGCGCGCAACTACGCACCGTTGATGAAGCTGGTGACCGAGATCGTCCTCGAACCGAGGTGGGATGTCGAAGAACTGGAGCTGGCGCGCCAGAGGGTGTTGAACGGCCTGCGCCAAAGGGCTTCGAGTCCCTTCTCGACTGCCGAGGACGCGTTCAACGAGCTGCTCTACGGCGAACACGTCCTCGCCTCCGGCGTGCTGGGTGGAGCCACGACCGTGGAGAGCGTCTCAATCGAGGACCTCCAGGAGTACTACCGGGCGGCTCTCGTCCCCGGTGTGGCGGCGTTCCATGTCGCTGGAGCGCTCACCCAGGGTGAGGTGGTGACTTCGCTGGCGAGACTCGAGGGCGAGTGGCAGGCGGGCGAAGTGGTCTTTCCGCCGGCGCCCGGTCTCGATGTCGAGCCCGGACTCTTCTTCGTCGATGTGCCTGGAGCCAAGCAATCGGTGATCTACATCGGCCGACTGGCGCTCGCCGAGACCGACGATGAGTTCCATCCGGCGACCGTCATGAACTTCCGTCTGGGCGGTGGCGGCTTCGCGTCCGACCTGATGCAGGTGTTGCGCGAGGAGAAGGGCTACACCTACGGGATCAGTTCGGGGTTCTCCGGCTCCGATATCCCGGGCGCCTTCGCGATTCGCAGCTCAGTGCGCTCCAACGTCACGCTCGAGGCGCTCGAGATCGTCCTAGACCTGCTGGAGAGGCATGGAGCGGAGTTCGACGCCGCCGATCTCGAGGCGACTCAGGGGTTCCTCCTGCGCAACAACGCCATGGCCTTCGAGACGCTCCGCGACAAGCTCGGGATTCTCGCCGACATGAGCGCTTATGGGCTTTCCGCGGATTTCCTTCTCGAGCGCGAGACGACGGTGCGGGAGATGACCGTCGAGCGTGTCGCCGAGCTGGCCGAGCGACATCTGGGAGCGGAGCGGATGGTCTGGCTCGTGGTCGGCGATGCGGAGACGCAGATGCCTCGTCTGCAGGCTCTCGGACTCGGGGAGCCGCAGTTGATCCCGCGGCCTGGAGCCTGAACCTCGTACTCCGGCACCCGGCGTCGGGGAGGCGACTTCTCCGCGAGGAGCCTCGGCCGGTCTTGGTAGAGTGGCCTACGCTCGCCGTGAAATCTGGACTGAGTACCCCGGCCGGGAATGGGAGTGGCGCGTCCCGGATTCCGCTACGCCTGTAATCCCTGGAGCGACTTGATGAACGCAAGATTACTCTGCAAGTTCGGTGAGTTGAAGGGCTCGGAGTTCGAGATCGGCGCCGAGGCCACGCTCGGCCGTGGAGACGCGAACACAGTGGTCCTCCCTTCGAATTCGATCTCGGGCGATCATGCTCGGATCTACTGGGACGGCGAGGCCGCGCGCTATGTGATCGAGGATCGAGGCAGCCTGAACGGCACTCGGGTTGACGGTGTCGCCGTGAGCGGGCGCCAGCGACTGCAAGACCTGAACGTCCTCACGATCGGTAAGACGGTGGAGTTGATCTTTGTCGTGGGCAGGCCGTCGACGACAGCTGCTCGCGGTGTCGCGGAACCGGGCGAGACCACGGCTCCGGCGGCTTTGACCCTACCGGGGCAGGCGGTTGCGGGCACGCCAATCGAGCCGTCGACGGAGGCGACGACCCAGGTCGATGTCGAGGCGCTCACTCTGCCCGAGTCGCTCGAGCATCCCGCAGGGCGGATTCCGCCGGAGGATGTCGAGGAGATCGACCTCGACCGGACGGTCGTCGACGCGGATCTTCGAGATATGCCGAAAGTGCCGAGAGCCGCCGAGGACGGCGATGATGACCGACAGTAGCGGTGGACACGCCGATCGGGTTCTCGACCTCCTCGTCGTCGGAGGTGGGCCGGCCGGGACCGCCGCGGCCTTCCGTGCCCGTGAGTTGGGTCTCGAGACGCTGGTTCTGGACTTCGACGATCTGATGAAGCGCATCCGCGACTACTCGAAGGACAAGTTGATCCTCCCCGGTTTCGGTGGTGGCGATCGGATGACCTTCCCCGAAGGGGATGCGCTGGTGAGGGGACTCTGTTTCGAAGCGATCGACAAGGACGACCTCTGCAGTGAGTGGAAGGGCCTCTATCGGGAGCACGGAATCGACACCGCGATCGGTTTGGAGTTGACGGGTCTGTCGCGCAGGCAGGACGGGCTCTGGGAAGCGACAGCGTGGAATCACGCTGCTCGCGGCGAGAACCTGCTGACGGCCCGGCACGTTGTTCTCTGCCTGGGGCGTGGCGTGCCCCGGCGCTTCGACATCCCGGGCAACACCGACGGGATCGGTTTTCGCCTGGGAGATCCCGCCGACTACGTTGGACACCCTGCCTGCGTGATCGGCGGCGGCACGTCTGCGGCCGAGGCGGTGATCGCCATCTCCACTGCGAAGCGAGAGGCCGAGGACGCCAGCAGCGTCTATTGGTCCTACCGGGGGGACCGTATGCCCCGTATCTCACGCGCGCTGGCGGAGGTCTTCTTCGAGGCATACGTCGGCAGCGGCAACATTCGCTACTGTCCTCTGAGCGAGCCAGTGGCCGTGGTGACTGCCGAGGATCGCAGCGAGTACCTGGCGATTAGAGTGGACCGAAGGCGAATGGACTCTCGCCCGGCCGAGACGTCCCACCTGGAGTTTCCAAAGGAGCACTGCATCGCGTGCATCGGCGAGGACCTGCCCGAAGGCCTCCTGGGCGCCTGCGGCATTTCGATGGTTTCCGGCGGTCCGAAGAACAAGAAGAGGATGGTGGTCAATCGCTATCTGGAAACCTGCAGGGAGAACGTCTACCTGGCGGGCGACATTCTCAGCCAGGCCCACTTCGAGGTGGACGACTTCGAATCCGATCCGGCGCTCTTCAGAGAGGTCAAGCATCGGGGGAACATAAAGTCGGCCTTGCGCGACGGGGTTCTCGTGGCCGAAGTGGTCCGGCAGCGAATAGACGGCAAGAGCGAGATCGAGCTCCCTTCGGAGCAGGCCGTCGAAGCGGTGGAGAGCGTCGTTCTCACGCTGCCTGGGGTCGCTCTCGAGGAGGCGTTGCCGGCGTCGCGCCTCGAACCCGAGCGGATGGCACCGGCGGGCGGGGCGATTCTGACCCGACTGCTGCCGACGGGAGTCGAGGAGGAGGAGTACCCGGTGGCCAGTCGCTCGGTGACGACGATCGGTCGCAAGGGATGCGATATCGACCTGGGAGATGCGGATGGCGTGGCGGATCGACACGCCTCGATTTCTCATTCGGAAGAGGGCTACTCACTGCGCGATGACGGCAGCACAGGCGCGCTCTTCCTCAGGCTTCCAGTGGCTCGCGAGCGCAGGGTGGCGCCCGGCGACCTGTTGCGGCTCGGGAGGCAGTTCCTGCGTGTCTCCGCGAGCTACGGTCGCTTCTCTCTCGTCCATTTCGACCTCTCGGGCGTCGAAGTGGGACGGCATGAAGTCGGCGACAGCACCCTGGTCATCGGTCGTGACGCTCCGGGCGTGACACTCGCGGCGGACGACAAGACACTGTCCCGCCGCCAGCTCGCCGTGAGCGTGCGTGACGGCGAGCTCTTCGCCAAGGATCTCAAGAGTGCCAACGGGACCTTCCTCAGCGTGAGGAGCTCGGTGCCGCTCGAGGACGGGGACCGGTTCCGCCTCGGTCAGCATGTCTTCGTCTTCGGTTCTGGAGCTGAGTCCATCGTGGAACCGGATCCGGAGCCCGCAGTTTCGCCGGTGGAGACTCGACCCTCTCAGCCCGCCGACGCGACGACGCCCGACACGGGTGCGCCCTCGGTCCGTTTCAAGGGGAGCGGCAAGGTGATCGTTGTCGAGGCCGGTCAGACCCTGTGTGAGGCTGCTGAGGCCCATGGCGTCGAGCTGGTCGCCGAGTGTCACTCCGGGATCTGTGGCAGTGATCCGGTCCGGATTCTCTCGGGTCGAGAGCACCTGGATGCCGAGCCGGAGGACCAGGAGTGCGACACACTCGAGGACATCTGCGAGCAGGAGCCCGGCGACTGCCGGCTCGCCTGCATGGTCCGCGTCACGGGCCCGGTCGAAGTCGAGATTCTCTAGAGGGCGATCGTCGCCTCAGGGGGCGAAGTCGAAGCGAATCTCGGTCCACATCCTGCTGATGACCCCGTCGCGGGTCCCTGGCGCGAACCCGGTCCTGATCGCGGCGGCGACTGCAGCCCTGTTGAAGCCCGAGCGCGACGAGTCTCCCTGGACGACGCGTGTCTGGACGACGCTACCGGTTCCGGACACCAGGACCTCGACGATCACGGTGGCCCGCAGGCTCCGGCGGCGCGCCGCAGCTGGGTATTCGGCGGCGACCCGGCGTGTGATGCGGGGTAGCACGATGACCGGCTCCGGCGGTGCGGGCTCGGCCACGGGTTGTGCGACCGGCGGTGGAGCCGCTACGGGCTCCGGCTCGACTTCGGCCACGGTCTCCGGACTCTGCTCGGGTGCGGTAGTTGCTGCAGCGGCCTGCGGGCTCGGGTCGAGCGCCGTCGCCGCTCCGCCTGGGGTCGGTTGCCGGGTGATCGCCGGCTCCTGAGCCGGTGGCTGATTCACCTCGGCCTGGGCGGGAGCCGGCTGGCTGGCGGCAGGGGTCGGGCGTTGAGTTTCCCGCGTTGCCGGGACCGTTGCCTGAGCCGGGGGTTCATCGACATCCGTCGAGTCTGCCGCGGTGGGAGCCGTGGGTATGAACTTGGCTGCGGCAGGCAGCGAGGGAGCCCTGGTGACGACCTGGGCCGCAGGTGCGGGCTCCGCCGGCGGTTCAGGTTCAGGCCTGAAGCGGAGGTACCAGACTGCCCCCGCGGCGACCAGTGCAACGGCGGCGAACCAGAGGAACCGACCCTTCGACTTGGACTTCGACGGTGGGCGGTCGACGCTGGTGATGGCGGGCTCCGGTTGGGGCTCCGGCTCGTGCGTCTGTGCGATCGATTCCACGATGGGCGCGGAACTCTGTGTCTCCGTTCCCTGCGGAATCTCCACAACGAGCTCCGCCGCCGGCGTCTCCGCGGCCGGTTCCGCCTCGATCACCGGCTCGGTCTCGAGAGGTTCGTCGGTAGAAGGCTCCTCAGTCGTGGGTCGCGAGAGGAAACCGCCGGTGGGGATCGGCACGGTCTCGAGTGACTCGGGCGCTTCGGTCGGCAACTCGGTGGTGTCCAAGGGCTGGGTCGGATCGGGCTGAGAACCCTGGAGAGAGTCCATCGATGGCAGGACCATTGGCCGCGTCGGAGCTTCCGAAAACGCCATGGGGTCAGGCTTCGCGCTGGGAGGCTTCGGCGCCGGCGGCTCTTCCGGCGGCGGGGGCGCTTCGGCGCTCTGAGCCAGTTCGTCGGCGCTGGTCTTGCCGGATGCCGTCGTCCGGTCGACACCGAACTCACGGTCGAGTCGGCCTTGAGTCGTGCCCTGAGGCTGCGCCGAAGGCTCGCTGCGGACTCTGCGGGCTCTCTCGAAGACCTCCGAGAACTCGGCCTCGATCGCCGGCCCGGGCTTGCGGAACGCGGAGATCCGGCGATTGAATTCGTCGGCCGAGCCGATGCGCTTGTCGGGTTCCTTCGCCAGGGACTTGAGGATGACCTTGCGCATGCGGCGCGGGATCTTCCCCTGGGGATCGGACTCCCGGAAATCGAGTGGCGGATGGAAGAGGTGCCCGCCGGCCAGCTCTGCGAAGTTGTCACCGGCGATCGGGTGCCTGCCGGTCAGCAGCTCATAGAACATGACGCCGAACGAGTAGTTGTCACTGCGATGGTCGATAGGGACCTGGTTGTCGCCGGTCGAGAACTGTTCCGGCGAGCAGTACTTGACCTTGCCAATGAACATCCCGGTGGCCGTCAGCCCTGCACCGCCGCTCAGGTTCTTGACGATCCCGAGATCGATCAGCTTGACGAGCGGCTGCCCCTGATGGTCGCGGGTGAGCATCAGATTGTCGGGCGAGATGTCGCGGTGGACGAAGCCCTGGCCGTGAAGGTAGGCGAGAGCATCGAGGGTCTGTCGCCCCAACTCGACTGACAGTTCGAGGCTCGGTGGGCCGCAGGCGGTCAGGACCTTGTCCAACTCGATACCGTCGATGTACTCCATGACGATATACGCGGTTCCCTCCTGCGAGACCGCGAAGTCGTGGAGATGGGCGATGTTGGGGTGCTTGAGCTTGATCGCCGTCCGGGCTTCCCGCAGGAAGCGGCGTTGAATCTCGTCCTTGTCCGAATGCTGCTGGTGCAGCACCTTGATGGCACGGATCTCGTCCAGGAGGCGGTGCCGCACTTTGTAGATCGCGCCGACGCCCCCCTCGGCGATCTTCCCGAGGATCTCGTACTTACCCTCGGTGATGGCTTCCAGTGCCAATGCCATGCTTGCCTGTCCTTGCTCCCGTTCGTCGGGACTCTGCATTTCGCCGTCGGCGGTTGCCGCAGCCCGGTGCTGATGGAGCCCGTGTGAGCGGATTTCCACACACGATACACCAGCCCCTACACAAGGGGAACAGGCGGATAGGCGCCGGATTCGTTACCACGGGAGCCCGAGACGCGTGTCGGCGAGACAAAGAGTAGAATCGACACATCGCAAAGGGAGTCGAAGATGTCTGAGGCGGTCGAGGCAGCACGGCGATTCATCGCAGGAGAGCATTTCTCCTTCGCGGAGGCGGACGGCGTGTGGAGGGAGCTCAAGGCTCAGGACGAACTGTCTCTCGCTCGCCTGGTCGTGGGACGTCTCGAGGCGGAGGAGGGGGTGATCGACGGGATCCCGAGTACCGCCGCCAGGGACGAGCTGTGCCAACAGCACGCGTTCCTCACCAGCAAGGATCCCGAGCTGAGCCCGGCGACTCGCCACGACATGGCCCTCGATGTCCTGCATCGTGGCTTCAAGGAGCTTGAAGACGAGGGCTTCGTGGATCCAGAGACGCTCGGGATCGCCGGGGGCATTCACAAGCGACGCTGGCGCGAGTTGGGGCAGCTCGAGGACCTTCGCCACTCCGGCGTGTACTACCAAAGGGCAGCCCGCGGGCCGTTGGGACAGGAGGGCTACAGCCAGATCAACGCCGCCTTCGTCCAGGACCTTCTGGCGGCCGCCGGCGACGACCCCGAGAATCGCCGGCGGCGGGCGCGCGAGCTACGCGAGAGGATCGTCGGGGATCTCGAGCCGACGTCGGGATGGTGGAATGCGGCCAGCCGTGCCGAGGCGCATCTCGGACTGGGCAACCTCAAGGAGGCGACTGCGGCGATCAAGACGGCCAAGGGCATCGCTCCGTGGAAGCTCCAGACGACCGCTCGTCAGCTTGCCGAGCTGGCCCACCTGCACTCTCGAGGCGAGGGCTCGCCCCTCGACGACGCCCAGACCGAGGAGTTCTTCCGGACCTTGCTGGGTGACTCGGCGGAGGCCATGCGCTCCGCATTCGTCGGCAAAGTCGGGCTGGCCCTGTCGGGTGGCGGATTCAGGGCCTCCTTCTACCACCTGGGTGTCCTCGCCCGGCTGGCGGAACTGGGGGCGCTGCGGCACATCGAGGTGCTCTCCTGTGTCTCGGGCGGGAGCATCGTTGGCGCCTACTACTGGCTCGGTTTGCGGAAGCGACTGCTCCAGGAGCCTCAGATGGGGCATCGCGACTATGTCGATCTGGTTTCCGACCTCATTGGGAAGTTCGAGGAGGCCGTTGCCACCGACCTGAGGTCACAGCTCGATACCGGCGCCGGTAGCATTCTATGGCGCTTCCTCAAGGGGGAGAGGGGAGCCCTGGATCCGTCGAAGGCCGCCGACATCCTCGAGGAGACCTTCTTTCTCCCGCTCGCGGAGGTGAAAGGGCCTCTGTTCATGCACGACGTGGCGTTCACGCCCCTGGACCACGATGCCGAGTTGACCGGGTCCCCGGGGTTCAACCCGCGCAAGCACAACTGGCTGCGGGCCAACAACGTGCCTGCGCTGGTGATCAACGCGACGACGATCAACACGGGGCATGCGTGGCACTTCACGCCGACCTGGATGGGGGAGTCGCCATGGTCGGTTCACGAGGCCGCCGACAGTGTGCCGCGGCTGGAGTGGGCCTGGTATCGGCCCGAGTCCGGTTGGCAGATTCGCCTCGCCGAGGCGGTCGCGGCTTCAGCCGCGGTCCCCGGACTGTTCTCGCCCTTGAGGATCCCCGACGCCTACGATGGGCTAACCGTCGAACTGGTCGATGGTGGCGTCTACGACAATCAGGGGACGACGACACTGCTGGCGCAGGGCTGCAACGTCATTCTGGTCAGTGACGCTGCCGGTCAGCTGAAGCTGCAGCGCCGACCGCAAACGGGTCTCAAGGGGCTTGGCGCGTACGCCAGACGTTCCATGGACACGCTGATGGAGCGAATCCGGCAGTCCAACTACGCGGATCTCGCCGCTCGGCTGCGCACCGGCCTCATTCGGGGATTGATGCTCCTCCACATGAAGGCAGGACTGGACGCCGACCCGATCCGCTTGAGCTTCTCTCAGGCGTCGTTCGATCTCGAGCGCTCCCAACTCTCTCCGTCAGGCGTGCGGCGCGACTTTCAGAGTGTCCTGGGCGATCTGAGAACTGACCTCGATGCATTCACCGAGGACGAAGCGAGATACTTGATGGCCTGTGGGTACTGCATGACCGAGCGGGCTGTCGAGCGCGAGCTCAGTCAGATTCCAGAACTCGTCGAGACACCCATCGAGGGCGATTGGGTCTTCTCCGAGGCGGTGGGGGAGATCACTTCGACGAGTCCGCCGACCGATGCGCGTCGACGTCTCCTGGACACTCTGACTCGCGGCAGCGAGATCGCGACCTAGCCCTCTGGCTCCGTCTCAGGAGGCGGGGAGTACAGGGTCTCGAGCACCGGAGCGGCCGCGGCGATGAGGTCGCGCTCGGAGAGAATGCCGACGGCCCTGAACTCATCGTCCACGACCGGAAGGCAGGAGACCCGGTGGAGCTTGAGGAGAGCGATCGCGTCATACAGCGGAGTCTTCGGTGTGACGGTGATCAGCTCGCGCGACATGATGTCGGCGGCCGTCGTCGCCTGATTCGGGCGGCAGGCCACGAGCCTCAGGAGCGAGCGCTCGGAGACCAGCCCCAGCAGTCGCCTTCGATGGTCCTCGACCGGGAGGTGGCGGATCCTCCTCCAGCGCATGATGCTGGCCACCAGTTCGACGGGGTCGTCCGGTCCGACGGTGATCAGATCCCGACTCATCAGATCCATAACGACGGCGTGCGCGTCAGGCGCCGTCCGTTCGCGGCGGTTACGCCTGGAGTCCCAGGTGTGCACCGGGCTGCCCTCGGTCTGGCGCCGGTGAAGGCCCGCGACGAGAGCCGCCGCAGGTCGCTGGAGTCCCTTGCTCGAGCTGAGCTCGTCGGCGAAGTCACACATCCACCGCGAGCCGCTGCGGCCGCTCGTGGCTCGCTTCTCGATGATCCCGAGATAGCGCTGACGATCCTCGCTCGCGACATCGAGACTCGCGAGGCCCTGGTGGGCCAGCGGTAAAAGTTCATCGACGATCAGCTCTCTCATCGACAGCCGGCGATCGCTCGTCCATTCGACTTCAGTGGCCAGTCCACGCCGGGCCGCAGCGAGGAAGTTGCGGCGAGCGCTGTCGAAGGGGAGGCGCTCCGCGATATCGCCGTAAGCGGAATCGGCGCCCTCCATCAGGCCAAGCCAGAAGGCGGCATTGGCGACCTCGTCGACAACCGTTGGGCCGGCCGGCAGCACTCGGTTTTCGATGCGCAGATGAGCCTGTCCGTCGCTGACGCCATAGCAGGGTCGGTTCCAGCGATAGACCGTGCCGTTGTGCTGCCGCAAGGCGTACAGCTCGGGTGCCTCGCCGGCCTCGACCTTGGCCACCGCGTCTTCGGGCGTGTCCTCGCCCAGCAGGACTCGGAAGCGGGCGATGTCTTCGCGAAAGATCTCGGTGATGCTGGAGTCCACCCAACGGCTGCCGAAACTGACTCTTGGTTGGCTGCGGCGCAGGCCGTCGGACGGCGGCCGGTCGTCGGTCGCCTGCTGGAACAGGGCGATCCGTGTCTCACTCCAGAGTTGACGATCGAGGAGGATCGGAGAGTTGGTGGCAACGCCCAGGACCGGCGCAGCGAGAAGCTGCGCCAAGTTGTACTTGCGGGCGAACTCGTCGGCGGAAACCTGCAGATGAACCTGGAAGCTCGTGTTGCAGGCCTCGAGCATCAGGTTGTCGTGGCGAATCCTCAGTGAATCGCGCCCCTTGATCCGGAACTCGAAGTCTTCGCCCCGCATCTGCTTGAGCACGCTGTTGAGCGCCAGGTATCTGGGCACCGGCGTCATGTGGTCGAGGGTCAGGTGATCGCTCGTGAGCGTCGGCAGGATGCCCACCAGAACGACCTCTCCTCCGTGTTTGCGGGCCGCTCGCCGCAGGTCTGACAGATGCCTGTCGAGGTCCTCTTCGAGTTGTGAGAAGGCAGCACCGGTGAGTGGAAGCGGTTCGAGGTTGAACTCGAGGTTGAAACGGGCGAGTTCGGTCGTGAAGTGGTCGTCGTCCACCTCTGCGAGAACCGCCTCGCCGATCGACGCCGGTCGCCAGGCTTCATCGACGAGGAATACTTCCTGCTCCGCACCGAGGCGGCGGACGCCGGACTCGATACCGCCCTTCTCGACCAGTCGCTCGAGGGCGGTGAGGTCGTCGAGCAGGTGCTGTGTGAAGCGCCGGAGCTCCTCCGGATCCCTCTGTACTGCCCTGATCTTCTCGCCCATGGCGCCCTCCCTGTTCGAGTTCCTGCTGAAGCGAGGAGTGTCCGGAGACCGAAGGCTTTGCCCGCAAGCGGGTGAGCGCGCGGACCTACAAACTTGTCATCCGTTCCGGATCGAACTTACCCTAAAGAAGCCTACAGCAGCCCGAAACGTCTTTGCGAGTGGCCTCCCGCCCACCCTTGGGGGGCGGTCGGGACTCCACCCGCGAAGGGCTGTCTCCAGAAGGGCCGGCTTGGTAGAACAGAGCTGCGGAAAGCTCTCTAACCCCCGAAACGCGGAGGCACCATGAGGAATCCCTACCCGCACCGCCCCACTCCGATCCTGCTGATTCTGGCGGGACTGGCCTTGTTGCCAACCCTGGCCTACGGCGAGGAACCCCCCGATGCGTCGCCTGGGCAGGAGGCGTTTGCGGCGGCCCGCTGCAACCTCTGTCATGCCGTCGCCAGCGTCGGAATTGAGGCGAAGAGCAGCAAGACCGAAGGGCCCGACCTCGGCGGCCTGGTCGTGGAGGAGCTCGAGGCTCTGGCTGCCTATCTCAGGAAAGAGACCGAGATCGAAGGCGAAGAGCACAAGAAGACCTTCAAGGGAACTGACGAGGAGTTGCAGGTGATCGTCGACTGGCTGGCCGGACTGGAGCCGGTGGGCGACTCCTGACCGAAAGATCTTGATGATGACCGGCCTTCCACTCACAATACTGATTCTGGGTGCCGTCGTTCTGGTCGCGACCATTGCGGCTCGTCCCAGGATTCTAGAGACTCTAGCCGGTAGGGTGACCACGTTCGGGGCCTTCTTCATCCTGCCCGTCCTCCTGACCACGGTCGGCACGAGCACCCACCTGGAGCACGCCAAGACGACCGAGTTCTGCCTCTCCTGCCACGTGATGGAACCGTGGGGCGAGAGTCTGTGGCTCGATGATGAGGAGCACCTGCCCGCGAGCCACTTCCAGAACCACCGGGTATCCCCCGACACGGCCTGCTTCGACTGTCACACGACCTACACGATGTACGGCGATTTCACGGCGAAGATGAAGGGCCTGAAGCACGTCTGGGTGCAGTACATCGGCACGGTGCCCGAGACGATCGAGCTTTACGAGCCCTATGAGAACCGCGAATGCCTCCACTGCCACGGCGGCGCGAGGTCGTTCGAGGAGGACGAACTGCACATGGAGTACCGAGCCGAGTTCGACAGTGGCGAGACCAGCTGTCTCGAGTGCCACGACCTTGCACACGAGACGAGCGATCTCGAGGGCGAGGACCTGTGGGAAGGGAGGCCGCAATGAGCGCAGCCGTAGCGGAGGTCTTTGCTCGGCGACTGCGTCTGGCTGCGGCACTGGTCGGCGTTGGTCTGATCGTCCAGGCGGCGACCCTGGGCTGGTCTCATCCCACGGCGTTTCTGGTCTTCGCCTTTGCCGGCTGCGGACTGACCGCTCTGGGCATCCTTCTGTACCTCTGGTCGCTGCTGACGATCAGAGCTTGACACTGCGTCCGGCGGACGGGCTCAGTCCGGCGGCGGCTCGACCATGCGGTTGCGCAGGGCATACCCGACGACCTGCGCACGGTTGTGCAGGTGGAGTTTGTCGAGGATGTTGCGGACGTGGAACTTGACGGTGTTCTCCGACACTCCAAGGGCCTCGGCCAGGTCGCGGTTCGAGGTCGTGCCCTCGACCATCAACTCCAGGACGTCCTGCTCGCGCTCGGTCAGCGCATCGGGATCGAAGCCCTTGTCGCTCTTCGGCCGCGCGAACTCTTCGAGGAGCTTGCGAGCCAGTGGCGCACTGAGGGCGGGTTCTCCGCGGCCCACGCCTTCGAGGAGGGAGAAGAACTGATCGGATTCCAGGTTCTTCGTCAGATAGCCCTTGGCGCCGGACTTGATCGCCTCGAAGAGGTGGGCGTCATCCTCCGACGCCGTGAGGATGACGACTTTGACCTCCGGGAGTTCGGCGACCAACCGCTTGGTCGCCTCGAGCCCGTTCATCTCCGGCATCGACAGGTCCATGAGGATGAGGTCGGGCTTGAGTTCCCAGGCCATCTTCACAGCCTCTTCGCCGTTCTCGGCCTCGCCGATGACATCCAGGTCGCGCGCCTCGAGAAGGCTGCGCAGACTGTCTCGAAACAGGGTGTGATCGTCTGCGATCAGAATTCTCATGTCGTTTCCTTTCCGGTGACGATTGGAACGCTGGCTGTGATGCGAGTGCCGGCGCCGGGCTCTGAGTCTATTGCCAACGTGCCGCCGACGCTCTCAGCGCGCTCTCGCATGATGTTCAGACCGAAGCGTGGGGCTCCCGTACGGCTCAGTTGAGCGCGGTCGAAGCCGGTCCCGTCGTCGCTGATGACCGCGACGACCGAGCCGTTGCGCGCCCTCAGTTCTACGCGGGCGCGTTGGGCGTTGGCGTGCTTGCGGATGTTGGACAGCGACTCCTGGATGATCCGGAGGAGCTGGAGTTCCGCTGTGCCCTCGAGGCCGAGTTCCTCGTCGGCCAGGATGTCGACCTCGATGTCGCTCTGCGTTTTCCAGGAGTCGACGAAACGGCGGAGCACCGCGTCCAGGGACTCCTCGGTGTCAGGAATCGTCCTGAGCGCGAGGATACCCTCGCGGACTTCACCATAGACTTCGCGCGCAGCTACAGCGAGCTGCTCCAGTTGCTCGGCGGCTCGCCCCGAGTGGCCCTGCCGAAGGTGCTCTCGGACTGCCTGAGCCTTGGTGTTGACGTAGGCGAGGATCTGGGCCATCCCGTCGTGCATCTCTCGGGCGATCCTCGCCCGTTCCTCGGCAATCGCCAGGGAGCGGAGCTGGCGATGCAGGTCCGCGTTGTCGATGGCGATAGAAACCTGGTTGGCGAATCGGGTCAGCGTCGCTTCGTCCTCGAGCGTGAACTCCTCGCCGTCCAGCTTGTCGGCGAGGTAGAGATTCCCCTTGAACGAGCCCTTGCAGTTGATCGGGACTGCCAGCAGCGACTTCATCGGCGGGTGATTCTCGGGGAACCCGGCGGCACGAGGATGTTGGTCGATGTCGGGCAGACGAATGCTCTCCCCTTCGTGCAGAGGGACGCCGAGAAGACCTCGTCCGACCGGTGGTGAACCGATGGACTCTTGCGTCTGGGAGTCGATACCGGAAGTCACGAACTGCTCGATTCCGCCGCCGTCGCGGATCACGGAGACGGCGCCGTACCTCGCCTCGAGGAGCACTCGGGTCTGGTCGACAACTTTCTGCAGGATGACGCTCAGCGACAACTCACCATAGATGTCGAGGCTGGCGTTGTGCAGAGCCAGGAGTTCCCTGTTCTGGCGGGTCAGCGATCGTTGCATCTCCTCGATCGTCGCGAAGAGAGCGCCATAGAAGAAGACCAGGCCGATGATGACGATGCCCGCCATCACGAAGCGGCCAGGCCAGGCGAGGAACTCCGGATAGAAGGTCTGGACGCCGTACTCGAGCAGGGCGACGAAGACGATGGGTCCGAAGACAGCCAGCCAGCGGAGTCTCTTCAGGCGTCGCCGACCGGCGGCGCTGAATGCCGAGTGCTCTTCCAGGGCCATGGTGCTTCAGACTCTAGTCGCGCGGAGGTGAGCTGTCATCCTCAGAGCGTGGAGGCGACAGGCCGAGGATCGAGAAAAGGGGGCACCAGCCGGTGATTGCGGTGATCAGCAGCGTCAGGCCGGCGACCAGCAGGGCCGAGGTCCACGGTTCGGGCGGCGGTGCGAGCGCGGCTCCCGCGAGGGCGGTAAGCCCCAGCGTTCCGCGTGCCGCCCTTTGCCAGGATCCGAGGTTTGATCGCATCTGTGAGTTCTCTTTTGACCAACTGGCCCAGTTTCTTTTGGCTGAGAGGGTTCAGGCAACCTGTCGCCAGACGGGACCGTCACTACCCATGGGGGTAGTGGCGCGACCGTTGCTCGGCTATTGCCGGAGGACTTCGGGGGTGCCAGTAGGCGTGTGGGCCCCAGACTCGGGCTCCCGCGTCTGGCCGGGCCCTCACGGTAGACTGCGCCCCAGTTCAAGGCGCCCGAGAGGCTCCCCGGGCCTGCAGCCGGGGGTGAAACGATGATCATCTTCCCCGTATCGCACGATCGCGACACTTTGACTCGGTGGCCCGTCGTGACTCTCTCCCTGGTCGCGTTGTGCGTTCTCGCGCATATCTGGGCCTCGATGGCAGAGGATCCATACGAGGCTTTCGAGGACGCGATCGGGTACTACCTCGAGCATCCCTATCTGGAAACCGATCCTCGACTGTGGGGCGGTGCATTACCGGACGCGGGGGGCGACGTCACGTTTCAAGACCTCTTCCAGGAGGAGGGCCAGCCCTCCACTCTCCGAATGGCTCGGGAGCAGGACGAGTTGGATCAGTTGACCGACAGGTGGCTTGCCGTCCTGGGCGGCCAGCCCTATCAGCGGTTTGGCCTGATCCCGGCCGACTACTCGGTCTGGCACCTGGTGACCTACCAGTTCCTGCATGCGGGTTGGCTGCACCTCATCGGCAACATCTTTCTGCTCTACTTTGCCGGCGCGCCGCTCGAGGACCGCTGGGGCAGGCCGCTGACCCTCGTCTTCTTCCTCGCCGCGGGCGCCGTGGCAGCACTGGTCTACGCGGGCACCTATCCAGAGTCCTCGGTACCCCTGGTCGGGGCTTCGGGTGGCGTTGCGGGCATCTTCGGCGCCTGTACGATCCGCTTCTGGAATACGCGGATCAAGTTCGCCTACTTCATCTTCATGATCCGCATCTACGCCGGGACCTTCCGTGCTCCGGCGTGGCTGATGCTCCCATTCTGGTTCGTTGGTGAGGTCTATTCTTCGTACGTGAGCCACGCCCTGCGCGACGCGCTGCCGGATGGCGGCGGGGTGGCCTACCTGGCCCATGTCGGCGGCTTCGCCTTCGGCGCGGCGCTGGCGCTGGTGATCATGATGACGGGCCTCAACGAGGTGCTGAAGGCGGGTATTCACGAGAAGGTCGGCCTCGAGGAGAATCCGGCGGTGGACGCGGCCTACGAGGCGAGCCTGCAGGGCGACCCCTGGTCGGCGCGCGACATCGTCGAGCGACGGCTCGCGGAGGATCCGACGCAGCGCGACCTGATCCAGACCTACTGGGACATGTCGGTTCAGGTCGACGAGGCAGAGGGCGCGGCACGGCGGTTCTGCTGGCTGATCCAGCAGGAGTTGCGGGAGCGGGAGTTCGAGCTCGGCCTGCAGCACTGGGACGAACTGATGGCCTACGCGCCGGGGGCGGCGGTTCCACCGGCGCTGACCGTGCTCGTGCTCGAGACCTACGTTGAACAGAAGCGCATCGGCGAGGCCAGAGAGGTGGTCGGGAGGCTCGAAGTCTCGTCGGTCGCCTCGATGCCGCCGATGCTGGTACCCCGGCTCGTTGAAGCCGTCGCCGCGGTCGATCGCGAGGCCGCCGTCCAGATTGCCAAGTCCGGGCTCGCCAGGCGTGAGCTCGAGCCCGAGCAGCGCTCCCGGATCGAGCAGCGGATTCCGGTTCTTCAGGCGGAGATCGAGCAGGCCCGGATCGGAACTCCGGTGATGGCGGAGCCGGAGTTTCAGACCGACCACGAGACCGCCGCGCCGGTACCCTCGCTAACGGTCACTTCCGTCGTGCCGCAAAAGATGGACGGTCAGAGCCTCTGGCTGCAGGTGGAGGGGGGCAAGCGGGCGCGACTGGGGTTCGCCAGGATCCGCGCGATCGGAGCCGGGCACGTCGCTGCAGCCGGTACCCCAGCCGGGCTCTATCTGCTCGACCTGATCGTTGCTCTGCCGGAAGTGGAGGGGGGCGAGATCCGCACGATTCGAGCCCGCAGCGACAGCTGGGATCCGCGCTCGCTCATCCCGGACGAGAAGGAGGTCGGTCGAGCCCTGCTGGCCCTCGCCACGGAGATCCAGGGCCTCAGCCGGAGTCGAGTCGTCCCGGCCGAGCCGAGCCCGTTTCAGCTGCAGCCCTTCGCCGAGTTCGATACGGTCGAAGCCTACGACGAGGCGTTGAAGCTCAGCCTCGTCACCGTCTGAGGGAGGAGAGCAATGGTAGAGCCAACTGAGGCTCAGGCGTCGCCCCTGGGAGGTCTCAGAGTCGTCGAGATGACCGAGGCGCTCGCTGGGCCCTACTGCGCGATGATGCTCGGGGATCTGGGTGCCGACGTGATCAAGGTCGAGCGCCGTGGCGTCGGGGATCAGTCTCGGCGCTGGGGGCCGCCCTTCCTCGAAGGGGAGAGCGCCTACTACCTCTCGGTCAACCGGAACAAGCGCAGCATCGAGCTCGACATCAAAAACGAGAGCGATCTGGAGCTTCTGGTGAAGTTGATCGGGCGAGCCGACGTCTTCATCACCAACAACCCCAGGATGGAGTCTCTGGAGCGCTACGGGCTCGATCCGGCCACGGTGAGGGCGGCCAACCCCCGGCTCGTCTATTCGGCGATCAGCGGTTACGGCCATGCCGGACCCAAAGCCGGCCGGGCCGGGTACGACGTCATCGCCCAGGGGGAGGCCGGCTTGATGGCGCTCACCGGAGGGCCGGACGACGGTCCGATCCGTTTCCCCACGCCGATGGCAGATTTCAGCGCCGGCATCTACAGCCTGATCGGTATTCAGTCGGCACTCTACGCGCGGGATCGTTCGCCGGGTGGAACCGCAGTGGGCCAGTTCCTGGATGTGGCTCTGGTCGATAGCCAGGCGACCTGGCTCGCCAACATCGCCGGGTCGTACTTCGCGACCGGGGAGAGGCCACTGAAGATGGGGAACCTCCACCCGACGATCACGCCGTATCAGCCGGTGAGGACTCGAGACGGCATGCTCATCATCGCGGTCGGCACCGAAAGGCTGTGGGAGAAGTTCTGTCGGGTTCTGGGGGCTTCCGAGAGTCTGACGGAGGACCCCAGATTCAAGACCAATCCGCTGCGCAACAAACACCGACGGGAGCTCATCCCTCTCATCGAGGAGCGGCTGGCCGCCCGAGATACTCGGGAGTGGACGGAGGCCCTGGTCTCGGCCGGGGTGCCGGCCGGGCCGATTCAGTTTCCCGATCAGACCCTCGAGGACGAGCATCTGACGGCTCGCGGAATGATTGTGGAACTCGAGCATCCTCTGATCGGGATGGTCAAGGCGGTCGGTAGCCCCCTTCATCTTTCGGGAGAAGGCCCGACCTACCGCCGGCATCCGCCGGGTCTGGGCGAACACAACGACGAGATTCGCGGCGAGCTTGCCGAAGGCTGAGGGGCAAGCCCTTTGGCCGGTGATCCGGGGACGGCCCGGCGTCGTATGATGACTATCCGATCGGCGCTTCGATGTCGACGGCACTGCAGACTACTTTCTAGGAGAGAGATCATGATGTTCAGCTTCAGAAGATCGATCGGGTTCGCAGCCGTGCCCGTCCTTGCCTTCGCGCTTTTCACCGCGCCGGCCGCTGCCGCGACCTACACGATCGACGGCACGCACTCGTCGGCGATCTTCAAGATCCAGCACTTCGGGGTCAGCAACTTCTACGGAGCGTTCTCCGCGCTGTCGGGCACCATCGAGTACGACGCGGCGAACCCCGAGGGACTGTCGATTCAGGTCTCGATCGCGGCAGACAGCGTGACGACGCGAGCGGAGAATCGCGACAATCACGTCAAGAGCCCCGACTTCCTGAACGCCGCCGAGTTCCCGACGATCACCTTTGAGAGCACCGGTGTTTCGCAGACCGGCGACGGTCAGTACGAGGTCACCGGCAATCTGACCCTTCATGGCGTCACTCGGGAGATGACGGTGACGGCGGAGCGCGTGGGCGAAGGGGCCCATCCCCGTTCGGGCAAGGAGCTGGTCGGGTTCGAGAGCCACTTCACCGTGGATCGGACCGAACACGACATGGGCTTCATGGCCGGGCCGCTGAGCGCTGAGATCGATTTCATTCTCTCGCTCGAGGCCGGCGCTGCGGACTAGGGTCGGGCCCCGAGCCTGAGACGACTGACGCATGTTGTTCGAGAACATTCTGTGGCCGGGCGTACTGGCGCCCGGCCTTTTTGCTGCCGTCGCTCTGGCCGGCGTGAGGCTCTGCGACCGCCGAGGTAGGGAATCCACCGCAGGGGGTGGTTCGCTGGCGATCGGCGCCGGGTTCGTCGCTGCGTCGGCGGTGATGACCGGCTGGCCCCGCTGGCCGCCGGGAGACAGTACCCAACGGTTGTTCTACGTCACCGCGGCTGCGGCTCTGGTGGGTCTGGCGTGGGGCTGGTTCAAAGGACGCGGGACTCCCTGGCTGGTTCGTGGCGTCGTGTTGGGCTCGCTCCTGGTATTGATGCTGAAGACACCGCTCGAGCACAAGTGGAGTCCAGGCGAAGCGGCGGCCCGTCTGGCTGCTCTCATGGTGGTCGGGCTGGCGGTCGGCTGGGCGCTCGAGGCTTCACTGGCCAACGCCGAGCGACGAGGTCGGCTGGTGCGCGCTGCCGTCCGGCTGACACTTCTGACCGGCATGGCCGTTTCGCTGAGTTTCTCTGGCTCGGCCCGATTGGGACAGTTGATGGGCGCGGTCGCCTGCGCGGTCTTCGTCGTCGAGGTGGGGGGCAGGTTGCTCGGGCGCCGTGTCTGGCTCCCCGGCGATGCAATGGTGCTGTCGACGGTCGCCTGCGGACTCCTCCTCGGAGGTTTCTTCTACGCCACGCTGGACGCCTGGAACGCCTGCCTCCTGGCTCTGTCGCTGCTCCTGCTGGGGCTCGGCGTGCGGGGCGGGTGGGCGCAATGGTTACCCTTGCTCCCATGTGCCATCGCCGTGACTCGCGTCGCCCTGGCCTTCGTCAACGCTCCGGACCCCTACGACTACTGATGCCGGCGAAACTCCAGCTGTGGGTACGCCGTAGTATTGAGTGAGGGAGGACGTGACGACATGGTGACCTTCATACTCTGGCTGTTGCTCTTCATCGTCAGCTGGCCGCTGGCGCTGCTGGTGCTGGTGCTCTATCCGTTGATCTGGCTGCTTCTCCTTCCCTTCCGTCTGGTCGGAGTCGTCTTCGAGGGGCTCTTCGCCTTCCTCAAGGGCATCCTCCTGCTGCCCGGTCGACTCCTCAGCGGACCCTCGCGAGCCTGACCGGCCCGCGAGCCCTCCGGGGTGTCGACGAGCTGTGGCTCGTAGTAGTCTTCCGCCCTTCGTGAGAGGTGCGAGATGACGGGTGACGGCAGAGAGCCAGACGACAAGCAGAACGCCCCTGAGGGGAGCAAGGACTTCCTGCGGGCGATGGTGGAGCGCGACCTGGCCGCGGACAAGTACGGTGGACGCGTCGCGACACGCTTCCCCCCGGAGCCCAACGGCTACCTCCACATCGGGCATGCGAAGGCGATCTGTGTCGACTTCGGAATCGCCGAGGAGTTCGGTGGCGCCTGCAACCTGAGGTTCGACGACACGAATCCGACGACCGAAGATCCGGAGTTCGTCCAGGCGATCAAGGACGACATACGTTGGCTCGGCTTCCAGTGGGCGAATGAGCGCTACGCCTCGGACTACTTCGAGCAGCTCTACGGTTTTGCCGTCGAGCTGATCGAGAAGGGTCTGGCCTACGTCGACGATCTCTCGGAAACCGAGATTCGTGAGTATCGGGGAACCGTCAAAGAAGCCGGCCGGGAAAGTCCCTATCGGGACCGCTCGGTCGACGAGAACCTCGATCTGTTCGCCAGGATGCGCAGCGGTGAGTTCGCGGAGGGCTCGCGAGTCGTTCGGGCCAGGATCGACATGTCCCATCCGAACATGAAGATGCGGGACCCGATCCTCTACAGGATCGTCAAGAGCGAGCACTACCGGACGGGGGATGCCTGGTGCGTCTACCCGATGTACGACCACGCGCACTGCCTGTCGGACGCCGTCGAGGAGATCACGCACTCACTGTGCACCCTGGAGTTCGAGAACAACCGGGCCATCTACGACTGGATCCTCGAGAACACCACGACGGTGCGCCCGCGCCCGGAACAGACGGAGTTCGCTCGTCTCAATCTCACCTACACGATCGTCTCCAAGCGCAAGTTGCTGGAGCTCGTGGAGGGAGAACACGTGGAGGGTTGGGACGACCCCAGAATGCCGACCCTGGCCGGTCTGAGGCGGCGCGGCTATACGCCGACGTCGATCCGGCGCTTCTGCGATGACATCGGCGTTTCCAAGGCCAACAGTGTCGTCGACGTCGCGATGCTCGAGCACGCGATTCGCGACGAGCTGAACTATTCGGCGTCTCGCGTTCTGGCGGTGTTGCGGCCCCTCAAGGTCGTCATCACCAACTACCCGGAGGACGAGGTCGAGTGGCTGGACGCCGACTACTGGCCGCGCGACATCCCCAGGGACGAGACCCGCAAAGTGCCCTTCAGCCGGGAGCTCTACGTGGAGCAGTCGGACTTCATGGAAGATCCGCCCCGCAAGTTCTTCCGGCTGGGCCCGGGCCGAGAGGTGCGCCTGCGCTACGGTTTCTTCATCACCTGCAACGAGGTGGTCAAGGACGAGGCCGGCAACGTCGTCGAGCTGAGGTGCACCTACGACCCGGAGACCCGCGGTGGACAGGCGCCCGACGGTCGGAAGGTGAGGGGGACGATCCACTGGGTGTCGGCCGAGCACTCACTCCCTGTCGAGGTCAGGCTCTACGACCGTTTGTTCGACGACCCCGAGCCGCTGGCTCACGACGAGGACTTCAAGACCTTCCTCAACGAGACTTCGCTGGAGGTCCTGCCCGACGCACGGATCGAGCCGAGCGTCGCCGACGCCGAGCCCGGTATGCGGCACCAGTTCGAACGCCACGGCTATTTCCATCTCGATGGCAAGGCGAGCGCAGAGCGAGGCGTGCCGGTGTGGAATCGAGTGGTGGCGCTACGCGACACCTGGGCCCGGCGCTCGAACTGAGCGAATCTCGAGGCCTCCGCGCCCGAACGTGAGGCCGCCTGTCGAGGCAGGCGGGCAGGGTATATTGCGCCCACCGATGCCGAGTTGCCCTCTCCCTGTCGGCGGTCATCGGTGCTCGTGGCTCGCCGGCCTGTTGTTCGTCGTGGCTTCGCTCGCGGCAGCCGTCGCGGTCGCGTGGTTGCTCCGCGGTACGGCTCCCCTCGACACGCGGTTCCCCGACAATGATCGGCTCGCCTTCCTCCTCGAGCACGCCGCCGACTTCGACCTGGTCTTCGTCGGCAACAGCAGGATCTACCGCGGGATCGTTCCGGCGGAGTTCGACGCCCGGCTGGCCGAGCACGGGCTGAGCGTGCGGTCTTTCAATCTCGGGATGCCGGGCATGCGCGCGTTCGAGGCCGACCTGGCGGTGAGGTACCTTGTCCGCGAGGCCGGGCATCACCTCAAGACGGTCGTGATCGGGCCGGGAGACTTCAGTCCAAAGATTCTCGATTGGGAGAAGGGCACGCGGAGGACGACCGCATGGCACACCGGCAGCCAGACTGCCGCGGTCCTCGGCTCGACCTGGGAGCTCGAGCTCCCGGCGAGCGAGCGCGCCGACCTGGCCCGTCGGCATCTCGGGTACTTCCTCAGGCGGGAAGCAAACCATGGCGAGGGGGCCCGAATGCTGGTCTCGTGGATCGGCGACTCCCGACTGACGGAAGCGGAGGAGACCCTGATTCGGCGCGACGCGGGGTTCCAGGGGCTCGACGGGCTGACCAACCCGGTGATCGTCGATCGTCGCCGACGCTTCGAAGCGGGGCGGGCGGCGTTCAGTCGCCAGGTGGAGAGGAACGCGGCCAGGCGCAGGGGCTTCGCGGCTCCTGTACGGCGGAGCCTCGCCACCCTCGTGAGACTGGGCCAGGCGGTTCGTTCAGGGGGCCCTGAACCGGTGCTGCTGTACGGCCCTGGCCGCGGACACTACGCCCGCGTCACCGCCGAGCAGGCGGGAGGCCTGCCTTTCCTCAGTTTCGATGACCCGTCGCGGTATCCGGAGTTGTTCGACCCCGATCTGCGGTTCGATTCGAGCCATCTGAGCCGTGCGGGAGCCTCGGTCTACACGCGCCTGCTGGCGGACGCGATGGTGCCTGTTCTGGCGGCGCAGGAGGAGGCGGCGGGTGCTCTTTAGCGAGCTGAGGTTTGTCGCCTTCTTCGCCGTGGTCTTTGCGGTGCACTGGGGCCTGAGGCGGCATTCGCTTCGCAAGCTCTGGTTGCTTGGGGCCAGCTATGCCTTCTATGCGGGCTGGGACTGGCGATTCCTCGGTCTGATCGTCTTCTCGACGCTGGTCGACTTCGTGGCCGGCAAGCGCATCGAGGCCGGTGGCAGCCCCCGTGTCCGAAGGAGCTGGTTGATCGCTAGCCTGACGGCCAATCTGGGAGTGCTCGGTCTCTTCAAGTATTGGGATTTCTTCGTCGAGTCGGGTGCGGTCTTTCTGGAGTCTCTGGGCCTGCAGGTCTCCGTCCCGACGCTGTCACTCATCCTCCCGGTCGGCATCAGCTTCTACACTTTCCAGACCCTGAGCTACACGATCGATGTCTACCGTGGCCGCCTCGAGGCGACCCACAACCCGGCCGATTTCGCTCTTTTCGTCGCCTTCTTTCCGCAGCTCGTGGCGGGGCCGATCGTGCGTGCGACGGAGTTTCTGCCACAGCTTGCCGCCAGGACCGAGTTCGCCCGAGTCCCCGTGCGAGCCTGCGCCACGCTCTTCCTCATCGGATTCGTCAAGAAGGCGTGCGTCGCGGACAACATCGCAGCACTCGTCGATCCGGTCTTTGCCTCACCGGAGGCCGCCGCAACGGCCACGCTCTGGTTGGCGATGTGTCTCTACGGTGTCCAGATCTACTGTGATTTCTCCGGCTACAGCGACATGGCGATCGCCATTGCCGGCCTGCTCGGCTATAGATTGCCCCTCAACTTCGACTCTCCATACACTGCAGCCAGCGTGACCGACTTCTGGCGGCGGTGGCACATCAGTCTGTCGACCTGGTTCCGCGACTACCTCTATGTTCCTCTGGGAGGGAATCGAGGGTCGGCGGCGAGAACCTGGCTGAATCTCGGACTCGTCTTCCTGCTGTGCGGGTTATGGCACGGAGCGAGCTGGAACTTCATCGTCTGGGGACTCGTTCACGGCGTCCTTCTGGCGGTGGAGCGTATCGTTCCAGTCGCCCGTCGTCCGGTCTTGTCCCTGGCTAGATGGGGCCTTACCGTACTCCTCGTCATGCTCGCCTGGGTACCCTTTCGAAGCGGGACACTTGGCGATGCCTGGACCTTCCTATGCGGTCTGTGGAGCTCGCCGGGAACGGGATTGCCCGCTCTGGCGCCGGGCTGGTGGGTCCTCGTCCTCGGGGTCGGCCTGATGCACTTCGTCATGGCTCGGCGCGATGTGCTGACCGGAGCCGAGAGGGTTCCCGCCGCGGTCTTCGCCCCTGCCTATGGCGCGGCCGTCGCGTTGACACTGCCCTGGGCAGCCGTCGACTATCAGCCCTTCATCTACTTCCAGTTCTGAGCCGGTGCCAGGGCGTTGCGGTTGTAAGGTAGAGCGCTCGTCGACCCAACACTCGGAGGATCGGAACCATGACGCGTCGTGTCCTGTGCCTTGTTGTCTTGTCACTGATCGGCTTGTGTGCCGCGAGCGGACAGGAGGCCCGCAGCCGGTGGGAGCGGATGAACCGCATCCGCAACGAGAAGTTCGATCTCGTCCTGCCGGAGGTGATGCGAGAAAACGGGGTGGACATGTGGATCACGATGATCCGCGAGGCCAACTACGGCAACTTCTGGCCGGACTTCGGCTTCGGCTACGCCGGAACGGACGGCTTCTACGTCTTCACCGATCGAGGTGGGGAGCGGATCGAGCGTGCAGCCCTAGGAATCGGCGGTTACCTCCTCGAGCGCAGCGACGCCTACGATCTCATGCTCCCGGCCGAAGCTCTCGCCGAGTTCGTCCGCGAACGAGACCCGCAGACCATAGCGCTCAACACCTCCAGTGCGATCGGCCCGCTCGACACGCTGTCGCACACCGGCTTTGAGCAGATCGTAGCGACTCTCGGCGAGCCCTTCGCCTCGCGAATCGTCTCGGCTCAGGAGCTGGCGTCGGACTTTCGATCCCGTCGGGTGAGCTCGGAGATCGCAGCTTTCGCCGAAGCGGGCGAGATGTCGAGGGAACTGGCGGAGCGAGCTCTGTCGAATGAGGTCATCACGCCGGGGGTGACTCGACTCGAAGATGTCGCGTGGTGGCTCCAGGATCGTCTGCTGGAGCGGGGCCTGGACAGCTCTTTCGGGATGCCCTCGATCTATGTGACGGGGCCGGGCGGGATCGAGGCGATCTCGGACGAACACATCGTTCAGCGCGGTGATGTCCTGATGATCGATTGGGGCGTCGGGTTCCTCAACCTCTACACCGACATGAAGCGGATGGCCTATGTCCTACGAGCGGGTGAGACGGAGGCTCCGGAGAGCATTCAGCATGCTTTCGACAGGGGACGCGCGGCGCGAGACGTGGTCAAGGGGTCCATTCGCGCCGGCGTGCCTGCCGTGGAGGCGGAGGCCGCGGTCTACGCGGCGCTCGAGACGGCGGGGTTCACGACGATCGGCTTCAACCAGCCGACCGAGGATCCGGACAGTACCGATGTGGTGATCGGCTGTCACTCGGTCGGAAACTCCGGCCACGGGAGTGGTCCTTCGGTCGCATTCTTCAATCCTGTCAGGCTGCAATACGAACTGCGGCCCACAAATCTCCTGTCGATCGAGCTCTTCGCCTATACCGCCATTCCCGAGTGGGGCGGCAAGAAGCTGCGGGTCCCGCTGGAGGACGACGCCGTCCTGACCGAGCGAGGGATCGAGTGGCTATACCCGGTCAACGACCGGATCCTGTTGGTTCGTTAGGCCGAGGGGACCGGGCGGAGACCCGGCTCGCGGGTCTGCCTACGACGGGTCTTCGACCAGGCGAACCATCAGTTTGCCGCGATTGCTGCCGTCGAACAGTTGCAGGAGGGCCTGAGGCGCATTCTCGAGCCCGTCGACGATCTCGTAGCGAGCCTTGATCTGCCCCTCCGCGATCCACTTCGAGAGATCCGCGATGGCTTCGCTGTAGCGCGGCTGGTAGTCGAAGACGACGAACCCCTCCATCCTGGCTCGGTTGACCAGGAGCGACAGGTAGTTCGCCGGCCCAGGCGGCGGCTCGGTGGCGTTGTAGATCGAGATGGCGCCGCAGATCACGATCCTGGCCTTGCGGTTGATCATGCCGAGGGCCAGGTCGAGCATCGGGCCACCGACATTGTCGAAGTAGACATCGACGCGGCTTGGGCAGGCCTCCTTCAGAGCCAAGCGAAGGTCGTCGGTCGTCCGATAGTTGATTGCAGCGTCGAAGCCGAGCTCATCGGTCAGCCAGGCGCACTTTTCTTGCGAGCCCGCGATACCGACCACGCGGCAGCCCTTGAGCTTTGCGATCTGACCGACGAGAGACCCGACGGCGCCGGCGGCACCGCTGACCAGAACGGTTTCACCCGGTTGCGGGTGCCCGACGTCGAGGAGCCCGAAGTACGCAGTCATGCCGGTCATCCCGAGTGGCCCCAGAGCCAATGGCAGAGGCACTGAGCCGGGAACCGGCGTGAGCTCGTCCGCCGGCAGGGCCGCGTACTCCTGCCACCCCACGAGGCCGGCGACCCGTTGCCCGGAGGCGAACCGCTCATCACGAGAGGCGACGACCTGTCCGATGGCCAGCCCACGCATCACCTCTCCGATCTGGACCGGGGGGACATATGAGCGGCGGTCGTCCATCCAGCCGCGCATGGCCGGATCGAGGGAGAGGAGGTGAGAGCGCACCAGTACCTCGCCCTCGGCGGGTTCTGGGATCGGGCCCGAAACGACCTGGAAGGTCTCCGAGTCGGGAAGGCCGTGAGGTCGCGAAGCTAGAAGAATCCTGGTCTGGGTCGAGGTCATGAGTCGTCTCCGTGAGGGCGCCGGCAGTATAGCCCGCTCCCTTTCGGACGCCTGCTAGAGTCGCGGCGTGAGCACGGGGGAATCGACGGATCGTCTCGAGGCGCAGGCCGGTGGCGGCCATCTAGCCAGCGGCCTGGCCGCGATGGGCACGTTGCGTTGGGTCGTTGCGGATCTCGCGCTCCCTCTCGACGAGGTTCGTCGTCGGCTCGACCTCTCGCCGGTCTCGGCCGTGGCGCTGGGCCAGGCATTGACCGGAGCTGTCCTCCTACGTCGTATCGCCCTCAAGGTCCCTGCGCGCCTGACTCTCACGATCGATGGCGATGGTCCTATCGGACGCATCGTGGCCGAGTCGGAGTCGGGTGGAGGCGTACGCGGTCTGGTCGGTGATCCACAGGCGGAGACCCCTTCGGATGGCGAGCTGCGCCTGGCGGAACTGGTCGGTGAGGGCCACCTCAGCGTCAGCCGGGAGACCGACGGAGAGCGATACACCAGCAAGGTGGAGCTGGTCAGTGGGGAGATCGGGCTCGACCTGGCTCACTATCTGGACCAGAGCGAGCAGATTCGCTCCGCCGTCCTGGTCGGCGTCCTGCCGAGGCCGTCCGGGATCGCCGCTGCGGGTGGGGTCATTGTCGAGGCCCTGCCAGGGACCGACGACGAGGTGCTGGAGCAACTCGAGGAGAACCTGAGGAGTCTCGAGGGAGTGAGCAGGACCCTCGAGACAGGTGGTCTCGGCGCGCTTCAGAATGCTGTGCTCGCCGGCTTCGACGTCGAGATTCTCGAGGGCCGGCCGCTCGCATACGCCTGTGGCTGCGAGCGGGAACAGCTGCGCAGGCAGCTGATGACTCTGGCGCAGGACGACCTCGAGTCGCTCTTCGAGAGGGATGAGTTCTGCGATGCTGTCTGCGCCTTCTGTGGAGAGAGCTATCGCTTCTCTGCGAAGGAGTTGATGAGATCGACCCAGTCCGGAGCCGAACCACTGGACCGTCCACTCACCACATGAAACTCTCCACCTGATGACGTCGACCGGAGAACCCAGACAGGAGCTCGAGCTATGAGAAGAAGCATCCCTATTGTGGTCTTCCTCGCCCTGATCGCGACAGTGTTCGAGGCTCCGGTGATGGCGGAGGACAAGTACGAGCAGAAACTGGCGGCCGCCCGTCAGGCCTACCTGAGACTCTTCGAGCTCGACGACGCCCGGGTGCCTGAGCGACTCCTGAGTTCCGCCCGGTGCGTTGCCGTCCTTCCCAAGGTCGGCAAGGCGGCCTTTGGCTGGGGTGTGCGCCGCGGGCGCGGCGTGATGAGCTGCCGCAACGACGCCGGCGTCTGGAGTCCCCCTGCATTCATCAAGCTGACCGGCGGCAGCTTTGGTTTCCAGGCCGGCGGCCAGGTGACGGATCTGGTTCTCTTCTTCATGAGCGAGAAGGGCGCTCGGTCGCTGATCGAGAGCAAGTTCGTCATCGGCGGCGACGCGACCATTGCAGCCGGCCCCGTCGGGCGGACTGCCGAGGCCAATACTGACATTCGGCTCAACGCTGAGGTCTACGCCTACGCACGGGCTCGCGGCCTGTTCGCCGGCATTTCGGTCGAAGGGGCTCAACTCTCCGCCTACCAGAAGTGGATCGAGGGCTTCTACGGGCAGCGAATCTGGCCCGACGAGATTCTCTTCAACCACAACGTGCCCACAATTCCGCTCGAGGCCCGGACGTTCATGAGCGTCCTGCCGGCGGCCGACGAAGACTGATCGAGGGAGACGGGTCCGAGCTGGTCGAAGCCTTCGGACTCGCCGCAACGCATGCCGCTCTTTGACCCGAAGCCTTCTGCCGGCGGTCGGCACGTTGTGCTCTACGACGGGACCTGCGGGCTGTGCGACCGGTTGGTGCAGCGCCTCCTCAGCCGTGACCGCGCGCGCGTCCTGTCCTACGCTCCCCTCCAGGGTCCGGCCGCTGCCGACCTCATCGAGCGGCTGAGCGTGCCGCGGGACCTGGACTCGCTCCTCTTCGTTCGTGATGCGGGTTCGCCTGCGGAACGCTTGTTCGTCCGCTCGAGTGGAGCTCTCGAGATCTGCGCTGTCGTCGGCGGCGGTTGGCGAGTGATCTCCTGGCTCCGGATCGTGCCTCGAGGCCTGCGAGATGCCGTGTACGAGTTCGTGGCCAAGCGCCGGACGGTCTGGTTCGGCCGCCTTGAGAGTTGCCGTGTCCCGGGCCCCGACACGGCCGACAGGTTCCTCGACTGAGGGCCTCGGCCCGTCCTCAGCTCTCGAGGATCATCTTGTCGCGCAGTCTCTCTGCAGCGGGAGAGAAGGGCGCGTAGGTCAGGATTCGCTGGATGCCGTCGACTGCCTTGGCGGCGTCGCCGACCGTCTGGTAGAGGACGACCTCTCCATAGAGATCCTCCGCCAGGCCGTTGAGCCGTTCGGTGACCACGTCGGCGTACGAGCCTTCGGGGAAGGCCTCCAGATACGCGGCGCCGTCCTCGACGGTCTCGAATCGCGAGACGCGATCCGCCAGTCGACTGGCGGCTCGTTCGGTGATGTCCGGGTCGTCTTCGGTTGCCAGGCGTTGGAGGGCGGCGAGATCATTCAGCCGCGTGGCGAGTACTGTCAGTCCGCGCCGGGCACGCTGGCCCGGTTCGCTGTCGGGAGCGCTGGCCGAGGTGCTGAGGTACTGGTCGACTGCCTCGCTGTGCCTCCCCAGGCGGCTGTAGGCCTCCCCGAGCTCGAGCCCCAGCGCTGCCGCCCTGGGTGACTCCGGGTAGTTGCTCAGGAAGGTCTCCATGAACCCGGTCTCGTAGACGCCTCCGGAGACGATGGCCAGTGCCTCGTCGTAGAGAGCATCGCGGCGGCTGCCGAACTCGCCGATCTCGCGATCGAGAAGGGCTATCAGGGGGCTTTCAGGCGAGAGCTCGACGACGTCCTCCTGTTCCCGCTCGTAGAGGGCGATCAACAGCGAGAAGTCCTGCGCCAGCTCGGGCTTGTCGGCTTCGAGGTCCCGCACTTCGTGCAGCTTGGAGAGGCGTATCTCGTCCGCGGCCTCTCCCAGCGGCCAGGTGTGCAGGGCCAGAGTCCGGGCGTAGTCCAGAGCGTCGCCTTCGAGCGCCTCCTCTTCGGCCCAGCCAAGCAGGAGGCGCTGGGTGCTGGCGCGAAGGAGATCGGCGTCCCGATCGTCGTCATTGATGGTCAGCATGTCGCTTCGGACCTCGGCGTGCTGGACCCGAGTCTCGAAGAATGGATGAGTCCGCCAGTAGCCGTATTCCTTGCCCTGAGGGATGTGTGCGCTCATCTTGTGCATCAGGCTCGCTGTCCCCTCGGGGTTGTATCCGGCCTGAGCCGCCAGCCGCTGGCCGAGAGCGTCCGCTTCGTCCTCGAACTCCCGGCTGTAGCTACGCAACAGGAGTTCGCTCGTCACCAGGCTGGCGGCGGCAGCGCCCTGAACTCGGCTGGCGGAATCACTCGTCCCACCGTAGGGGTCGTAGTAGGGGTCGTTTCGTGGTTTGTCGTCCTTGGTGACCTCGTTCGCGAGAACGCCGATTACCAGAGCCTGTCCGAGTATGTTGAGCAGCCGCGCCCGCTTCTGAGTACGAATACCGTGATTCTCGGTGACGTGAGCGATCTCATGGCCCAGCAGGCCTGCCAGCTCGTCGTCGGTCAGGCCCATGCTGAGCATTCCGCGAGTCAGGAAGATCTGACCGCCCGGAAGGGCGAATGCGTTGGGGATCGGCATGTCCACGAGGTGAAATGTGAACGGGTAGTCCCTGAAAGCGGACACTTGAGCGAGCTGGAAGCCGATCTGCGTCACGCGCCGCAGTTCCTCGTCGTTCTCGTAGGGACCGTACGCCCTCATCGCCTGGTGCGCCGCCGCGAAGCTCTGTCCGAAGAGCTTGCGATCGACGATCTCCTGGGCGGAGGTGCTGACTGCGGCCAGGATCAGGACGACGAGTGCGCACGACGCTGCCGAGAGGCAGCTGGGTCCGGATCGACTCATGACGGAAGGGACTGTAGCAGGATGCGTGCCAGCGCCTCGGCGACCGGCGAAGGCGCTCGAAACGCTGTGATAGCTTGCCTTCGAGTAATGTGTCGGTGGTCCAGCAGAGCGGGCTCGCTCCCTGGGGCACTGGATTCGGGAGACTGCGACCGTGAGCGAGACGACCAGCTACCTGCCAGCCGAGAATCTGTCGTCAGTCAGGGAGGAGATCGGCGATCGGGCCGACACCGTGTGGACTCGCGGACCCGGCTCTGCACCAGCTATCGTCGGCCTTACGGCAAGGGAGCTGACGGGACGCGGGGGCAGGGTGGCGATCGTAGACGGTTGTCGGACGCCGTTCGCACGGAGCGGGACGGACCTGCGCGAAATGGACGTCGTCGACCTGGCCGCGGCGGCAGCCTCGGAGTTGGTGCAGCGCAGCGAGATCGATCCGACCGAGATCGGTCTGTCGGTTTTCGGCTGCGTGGTCCCGGCCCTCAACGCGCCCAACCTGGGCCGCGAGGTCGTCTTCAGGGCTGGTCTTCCTCGTACGATTCCGGGGACGACGGTCAATCTGGCCTGTGCCTCGTCGAATCGCGCCATCACGTCGGGCGCCGAAGCGATACTCATCGGTGAGTGCGACACGGTGCTGGCAGGCGGCGCGGAGTCGCTGTCGAACGTCCCGATCCAGTACTCGAAGAACGCGGCGAGACGGCTGGTGGAGTTCAGCCGCGCCAAGTCTCTGGGTCAGCGACTGGGTGTTCTGGCGAAGCTCCGGCCTCGCGACCTGGCGCCGGTACCGCCGGCTATCGCCGAGTACACGACCGGAAAATCGATGGGCCAGTCGGCGGAGCAGATGGCCCAGGAGAATGACATTTCGCGAGTGGCTCAGGACGAGATCGCACTGCTCTCGCACCAGCGCGCCGCGGCTGCCGCTGCGGAGGGTCGATTCGACAGACAGATCTCGATGACTTTCCCGAGACCCGGTTTCGACCGCGCGATCACATCCGACAACGGAGTCCGCGACGACAGTTCGATGGAGGCGCTCGGGAAGTTGCGACCGGTCTTCGACAAGCGCTACGGAACGATCACCGCCGGCAACGCCAGTCCTCTCACCGACGGGGGTTCGGCCGTCCTTCTGATGAGCGAGGAGAAGGCGAAGGCATCGGGGTGCGAGCCGCTGGGCTACATCCGATCTTGGGCCTACGCATCGCTCGCTCCGGAGGGGCAGCTGCTCCAGGGCCCGGCCTACGCCGCGCCCGCTGCTCTGGACGCGGCCGGCATGAAGCTCGGCGACCTGGACCTGATCGAGATGCACGAGGCCTTCGCTTCGCAGATCGTGTCGAACATGAAGGCGTTCGCCTCGCGGAAGTTCGCTCGAGAGGAACTTGGCCGCAGCGAACCCCTTGGCGAGATCGACTTCGATCGCTTCAACGTCAACGGCGGCTCGATCTCGATCGGCCATCCGTTCGGCGCGACCGGCGGCAGGGTCACGATTCAGCTGCTCGAAGAACTCAAGCGGCGCGGACTTTCCACCGGGCTGTTGACGGTCTGCGCCGCCGGAGCGGTCGGGCTGGCGATGGTGCTCGAGCGGGAGTAACGGCCGCTCGTCCCTGAAGGCTCAGATCGGCGGCGGAGGCGGCGGGGGGACGATCCCGGACTTCTTGGCCATGACGACCAGCGTCAGGTCATCACTGAGGTCCTCTTCTCCCAAGTGGCTGTCGAAGGCCTGGAGGATTCTGTCGTGGATGCCGTGCGGTGGCGCCAGCTCGCCGATCAGGTCGCGCAGGCGGTCGAAGCCGAAGGCGCGGCCCTTGTCGTCCAGCGCCTCGGGCAGGCCGTCGCTGAACAGCACGAGGAGGTCACCCTCTTCCAGCTGCACCGACATCGTCTCGACTTCGAGTTCCGGTCGCATGCCCAATGGAAGCTGACCGGTTCCGAGCTCCATGACTTCGCCACCGGCCCGACGCAGAAAGGGGAACGGATGCCCCGTGCAGACGTAGTCAAGGCGGCCGCTCTCGGGGTCCAGTAGACCGTAGAAGAGCGTCATGAAAGCTCGCCGATCGCCGGTTCTGAACAGCGCCCGGTTGAGAAGCGCGGTCACTGCCTCGGGCTCGGGGTCGAGGTCGAGGGCTGTCTTCAGAGAGGCGTTGGCGATCGCCATCAGCAGGCCGGCGGCGATGCCGTGGCCACTCGCGTCTCCAACGACGATGACGATCCGTCCGTCAGGCGCCTTGAGCAGGTCGTAGTAGTCGCCGCCGATCGTGTTGGCGGTCCTGTAGGAGTGGGCAACTTCGTATCCCGGTACGTCCGGGACCCGGTCGGGCAGGAGATCGCGCTGGAGCTGACGGGCGACCTCCAGCTCGTCGCGAACCCGGACGCGATCCACCAGTTCCATTGTCAGAACCAGGCATAGCCCCGCGATGCTGGCGATGAAGAAGACTGGACTGAAGTCGAGAGAGAGCGAAAAGCGCTGGGCGGCGAATGAAATCGGATCGTCGGCGAGGAACCCCAGGAAGGCGAAGAGCAGGGAGAGGCCGAAGATCAGCCGACGAGTGGGTTGCAGCTTGAAGGAGAGTCCGAGGAAGAGGACCTTGGCGCGATAGAAGAAGCGGGCAAAGCCGTCGGTCGGCTCTTCGTCGGTTCGGTCGCGCGCCAGCACCTTGTACGCGTCCACGACATCGCGATCGAACAGCCGCTTGAACTGATCGGCGTCGGCGCCTTCCGTGTAGTCACGAAAGAACGTTTTCGTCTGTTCGACGTAGCTGCGGGTCTTGCTCATCGTCGGAGGGGTATGGGGGCGCAGGGTACAGGCCTAGTTACGGTTGCCGCCGACGAGGGTTTTGCCTCGATCACTCGCCGTCGGAAAGGCTCACTCCTCCGTAGCTTACTCCCGTCAGCTCCGCTACGTCCCGCTTCCAGGTCGTCAGGTCTCGGAGCTCGAACTCGCCGAGATGACGGTGGCCGCAGGCACGCGCCAGGACACCCATGAGCTCGACCGAGGCGGCGAAGAACCGGGCCAGCCGGTCGGCCGCTTCGTCCACCGGCAAACGGTCGCGCAGGTGCGTCTTCTGGGTCGCGATACCCACCGGGCAGTTGTTGGTGTGGCAGGCACGCATGCCCAGACAGCCGACGGCCTGAAGCGCCGAGTTGGAAACCGCGACGCCGTCGGCGCCGAGGGCGAGAGCCTTGGCAAAGTCGGCGGGCGTACGAAGGCCTCCGGTGATGATCAAGGTGACGTCCTCGCCGCCACCGGAGAGGTCGAGGTGTCGACGCGCGCGAGCCAGCGCGGGTAGGGTGGGCACGGAGATGTTGTCCCTGAAGAGCAGCGGGGCAGCGCCCGTACCGCCTCCTCGTCCGTCGAGAATCACATAGTCGACTCCGATCTCCAGAGCCGCGTCGAGATCCTCCTCGATGTGCTGGGCCGAGAGCTTGAACCCGATCGGAATGCCTCCGGTGCGTTCGCGCACGCGCTCGGCCATCTGCTTGAATCCGCTGAGGTCTTCCCATTCCGGGAAGCGTGAGGGGGACACGGCGGGTTGCCCCTCCTCGAGACCTCGCACCTCGGCGATCCTGCCCTGAACCTTGTCGCCCGGCAGATGCCCTCCGGTCCCCGTCTTGGCGCCCTGGCCGCCCTTGAAATGGAACGCCTGAACCCTGTCGAGTTTGTCCATCGAGAAGCCGAATCGGGCTGAAGCCAGCTCATAGAAGTAGCGGCTGTTGGCCTCCTGCTCCTCGGGCAGCATGCCACCCTCGCCGGAACAGATTCCGGTCCCTGCGCTCTCGGCGCCCCGGGCCAGGGCGACCTTGGCTTCGAGAGACAGGGCACCGAAACTCATGTCCGAAACGAAGAGAGGGATCGCCAGCCTGAGCGGTCGCTGGGCGGCCGGGCCGATCACAAGCTCTGACCCGACTTCGACCTCGTCGAGCTGAGGGACCCTGGCGAGCTGCGCGGTGACGAACTGCAGGTCGTCCCAGGACGGAAGCTCGGCTCTCGAGACGCCCATCGCCGCGACGGGGCCGTGGTGACCGACCTTGCTGAGGCCGAACGATGCCAGGTGCCGGATGAACCCGGTATGAGGCTCGGCCGGAGAACCGTGGGAGTGGTCCTGGAACGCGCCCTGATAACTCGTCCGGTCATAGGGCTGAGGGTGGGTGCGTTGCCATTCGGCTATCTCGTCTTCATCGACCCAGAGGCCCCCATCCTCGACCCAGGATCCGAACTTGTGCAGCCGTTCGTCGTTCGCGTAGGAGCTGACCCCGGTCCGGACCTGGTAGTCCCAGTCGTGGACGCCGCAGATCAGATCGTCGCCCCGCACGAAGCCGTCGGCCATCAGCGCGCCACGGTGCTGGCATCGACCGTACAGAACCGAGACTTGATCGTCCCAACGCACGATGACCAGGTCGACGTTGGCGACCAGTGCGTGGGTCGGTGTGCGGTCCTCGAGGGCTTCCCATTCGGCGACTTTGACTCTGTTCATTGCTGTCTCCCCGGCGCCGATTACCGGCAACCTGACGTTGTGGTGGGCTCTCTACGCCCGGCGAGAGAGCCCGACGGACCCGATCCCGCTATTCTTGGCTTCATGTGCGCCGAGCGCCCTGTTGTACTCATAGGCCTGGGATCGAACATCGACGCCGAGTCCAACCTGCCGCGGGCGGCCAAGATGCTGGCCGAGTCTCTCGAGGTCATCGCGGCGTCTCCGGTCTTCGAGAGTGCTCCGGTAGAGGCTCCCGGCACTCCCGAGTTCCTCAACGCGGTGATCCGCGTCGAGACAGCTCTCGGACCTCGTAGCCTGAAATTCGGGGTCCTGCGGGCGGTGGAGAGGCGACTGGGCAGAGTGCGCATTGCCGATCGCAACGCCCCCCGTACGATCGACCTCGATCTGGTGCTCCACGGGGATCGCGTGGCATCGGATTGCGATCTGATTCTGCCGGATCCCGACCTCGATCGCTTCGCACATCTCTATGTGCCGGCGGCCGCAGTCGCCCCCGAAGCCTGCCATCCCCGGACGGGTGAAACGATGCGCGAGATCGCTGACCGTCTGAGAAGCGATCTGCGGGTGCGAGACGACGTGCGTCTCGGCTGAGCAAGGGGCGGTCAACGGCCCGCTCTTCAGGTTCAGATCAACTCCGGATCGGTGATCAGCTCGACCAGGGCTGGTCCGTCATGGCTCAGTGCCTCGTTCAGGGAGTCGTCGAGTTCGTCGGCTGTCTCGACTCGGCGTCCGAGGGCGCCGCAGAGGCGAGCGTACGCCGAGAAGTCGGGATTCTTCAGGCTGGTCTCCCAGACGGGCCAGCTACCCGAACGCTGCTCCTTGCTGATCTTGCCGAGCTGGCTGTTGTTGAGCAGGATGTGGGTGATGTTCATGCCGTATCGCACTGCCGTCGTCAGTTCTGCCATGTACTGCCCGAATCCGCCGTCACCCGAGATCGACACCACCTGGCGACCGGTGAAGGGTGTGTCAGATTCCCTGGTGGCAGCCCAGGCTCCGAGCGCGGCCGGTAGTGAAAAGCCAATGGAACCCAGGTACCCCGACATCAGGATCGCCTGTCGAGTGCACTCGAAGTAGCGTCCGAAAGAGTAGGTGTTGTTGCCTACGTCGACAGCCAGAATGGCGTCCTCGTCGACTCTGCGGGTGAGAGCGGCGAAGACAGCCGACGAGCTCAAGCCTCGACCATTGTCCTCGGTCAGGCGCTTCGCTTTCTCGTGGCGCCAGATCTGCCAGCGCTCGGCGATCTCCTCGGTCTGGTCGGCCGCCTCGGTGTCGATCGCCTCGAGAGCCCGGAGCAAGAGGTCGACGGTGACGCCGATCTCCCCCCACACCGGAACATCGACGGCGTGGAATCGGCCCAGAGCCATGGCCTCGAAATCGACCTGAATGGTCGGCTTCTTGGCGGTGATGCCGGTGTGATCGGAGAAGCTGGCGCCGAGGACGAGGAGGCAGTCGGCTTCGTTCATGAACCAGCTCGCGATGGGCGTGCCGCTGCGACCGAGAACGCCACAGCCGAGAGGGTGACTGTCGGCGATCAGACCCTTGCCCTTGAAGGTTGTCAGGACGGGGCAATGCAGCCTGGCAGCCAGTTCGGTGATCGCGTCCATTGAGAATCGAGCGCCGTGCCCAACGACGAGGACCGGTCTCCTAGCCTTGCTCAGCAGCTCGAGGGCCTCGTCCATGGCCTTGTCAGGCGGCGTGATCTCCAGGGCGGCCAGACGCCCATCCGGACGGCCGGCCAGCGAGTCGTCAGGGGCTGGGAGGTTCTGGACTTCGTCGGGGAAGATCAGATGTGAGACGCCGCGATTGAGGCTTGCGCTCTTGACTGCGAGGTTGACGAGCTCGGTGTGACGGCTGCCCGGCAGGACGGTCTGGCTCCACTGCGCGACCTTGCCGAAGGCAGCCTCGAGGTCGACTTCCTGGAAGGCGCCTGGCCCGAGGACCTGGGTGTTGACCTGGCCGGTGAGGGCCAGGACCGGCGCGCGATCGACGTTCGCATCCCACAGACCGGTGAGGAGGTTGGTGGCCCCGGGCCCGGCAATCGCCAGACAGGCAGCCGGCCTGCCGGTGAGCTTGCCGTAGGCAGAGGCAGCGAAGGAGGCAGCACCTTCGTGGCGGATTCCGTAGTAGGCGAGACGGCCTCGCTCACTCTGCCGGCGGAGTGCGTCGGCGAGGCCCAGATTCGAGTGACCGACCATGCCCCAGACGTGGCGCACGCCCCAGTTGGTGAGGGTCTCGGCCATCAGATCGGAGACAGTGTCCTCGTGGTCGTCGGGTTCCGGGATTCCGACGTACACGCCGTCCTCGCGTTCCTCGACTTCGAACGTGGCGACACCGTCGTCGAAGCTACCGGGTGACCGGCCGGTCAGCGGATGGAAGTCCCAGCCATGCCAGGGGCAGCGCAGCATCCCATTCTCGATGGAGCCCTCGCCGAGCGGCCCACCCTGGTGGGGGCAGCGATTGTCGAGGGCGCCGAAGCGCCCCTCGAATCGCGTGACACAGAGCGTCTCCTGACCACAGGTTACGGACTTGACGCGTCCTTCGGCGAGCTCCTCCGGTTCGAGCACTCTGAACCAAGCGGTACGTGTCGCCCTGTCCTCTGCTGCCATTGCTCCCCCCCTTTGCTTTGCCCTTCGTTTCTGAGACTACGGATCTCCCGGCCTATCGGCCTTACGGCCGAATCCCGTCATGATGGCCAGCAGCAGGACCGCGAGAAGTGCCCACGAATGGAAGTTGTGGATCCCGACCGTCCAGGGGCTGAGGGCGGGCGCCGTAGTCACGGCCTGGGAGGCTACTCCCGCGGTCAGACTCGCCGCGAGGACTGTCGGGATGCAGTGGGGAAGCAGGAATGGCCAGGTGCAGACCGTAAGGTCCAGGAGATTGGCTCGCCGGGTCGGTGTGAGGCCCTGGCGTTCCCCGATCTGCCGGGTGAGCGGCCCGACGGCCAGCAGGGCGACCACCGAGTGGGTAGTGATCAGTACAGCGGCCGAAGCCGCCCCGAAGATCGTCCATTCGGTTGCCGCGTGATCTCGAGCCGGCTTGGAGATTTTGGTGAGGAGCGCGTCGAGGAAACCGCTGGCTGCCAGAGCGCCGACCAGCGCCATCAGGAGGAGCGTAAAGACAGAGACGCCCACTCCCCGCTCGAGGCCGGCGAGGAGGATGCCGTCGGCGCGGAAGCTGCCCGGATCGATGTGGATGAAGTCGGCTGGCGAGAGGAGCCCGAGCAGCATGCCCATCACAGCGGCGACCGCGACTCCGACGATGAGCCCATGGACCAGGTGCCGCCCTGTCAGCAGCAGGATCAGTGTGCTCAGTGGCGCCAGGGCGAGTGGCAGCGCCTCGGCACTCAACGTCAGTGCTTGCGGCACGGCCTGCGTCCCGCTGCCTCCAAGGAATCCATAGGCGATCAGGGCCACGGCCGCCGCGGGTAGCGCATATCGCATCCGGCTGCGCACCACATCACCGATCGTGGCACCCTGAGTCCCGGCCGAGGCAATGGTCGTGTCCGAGACCGGGGAGATGTTGTCGCCGAAGGTCGCACCACCGACAAGAGCGCCCATGAGGACCGCCGGGTCGGCTCCGAGCGTGACGCCCGCCGGATAGAGAAGGGGCGCGCACAGCAGGAGAGTCCCCAGGCTGGTGCCCGTGGCGGTGGAGACCACGCAGCACAGGAGGAAGGAGACGACGACGAAGCCGGCGCCTGCTACGCCCGTGACGCTGGTCAGCCAGATGACTGAGTCCACGAAGCCCGCGGCACTGAGGATCTCCGCCATCAGGCCGGCGAGCAACCAGGCCAGGATCATCAGGGCGACGATGGGCTGGCTCATGCCGCGAACGAGCGCGTCAGAGTAGACCCTGCGATCGATCGCCAGGGCGAGGCCGAGGCCCAGGGCCAGCACGAGCAGGGGCCAGAAACCGCGCTCGTCAGGGGCACCCGACCAGGCCAGCCACGCGACGCCCGTCAAGAAGAGAAGGAAGGGCGCGAGAGCGCCGGCGAACCCTCCGTGGAATCGAAGTTCCGGCGCTTTGACGTATTCTTGTTTCACCTTGAAGCCGGCACGTTAGCAGATCGCGAGTCGGCGCCATCACAGGAGCTTTCCCCATGAGCGAAGCGAGAGACGAGTTCACGCTCTACGACCTGAGGGTGGAGGTCGTGGCGACGCAGCGGCCAATGGTGTGCAACCACCGCGAGGGGGACTACTTCGAGCTTTCGGGGGAGAATCTGTCGATGCCCTCGGGTCAGACATTCCCGATCTACCCGCTGGCGGCGCTCCTGCCGCTGCTGCCGGCCAAGCAACGTGAGACCGCCGGCGCCGACTGGATGACGACCGACACCGACATCGCCTGCCCTGATCCCAACTGCGGAGGGGTCTTCAGGATTCGCCGGGTCGGGAGGCGTACCTTCCGACATGGCGACGTGACGGTGACGAACCTGCCCGAACCCTCCTCGTGACTTGCGAAGCGACCCCACGACCCTGTCCCTCGATCGAGCTGGCTCCCGGCTACTCGATCGCGCGGCTGATCAATGGCTGTTGGCAGCTGGCTGGCGATCATGGAGCGCCGAGAGCCGACGAAGGCGAGTTGATGTCCAGGTGGGAAGCGTCGGTGGATCTCGGCTACACCACGTTCGACTGCGCCGACATCTACACGGGCGTCGAAGAGCTGCTCGGGACCTTCCTCCGACGCCTGGCGAATCCGCAGCGGGTACAGATCCACACCAAGTACGTGCCCGATCGCGGGGAACTCTCCCGGATCGACCGGGCCCAGGTCGAAGGGGCCATCGACCGATCGCTGCGTCGACTGGGGAGGGAGGCGCTCGATCTGGTCCAGTTTCACTGGTGGGACTATGCGACGGCGAAGTATGTCGAGGTCGCCGGATGGCTGCACGAGCTGAGGTCGGCGGGCAAGATCCGTCACCTCGGCCTGACCAATTTCGACCTCCAGCGCAGCCGCGAGATCGTCGAGGCCGGAGTCGAGCTGACTTCGGTACAGGTGCAGTACTCGGTCCTGGATCGACGCGTCGAGCAGGGGCTGCGAGAGTGGTGCGGGGAGCGACGGATCGCCCTGCTCTGCTATGGCACGCTCGCCGGGGGTCTGTTGACTGATGCATGGCGCAGGGCATCCGAGATCCCGGTCGGCACGCTGAATCGATCGCTGATCAAATACGGCCTCATCGTTGAGGAATTCGGTGGCTGGGCGGTATTCCAGGAGGTTCTGGCAGCTCTCGCGAGCGTGAGTCAGGAGGCGTCAACGGCGACCACGGCAATCCGCTGGGCGCTCGATCGGCCAGAGGTCGCGGGGTGCATCGTCGGGGTCAGCCACCGCGACCGATCGTCAGCGAACGGCCTGCTCTGGTCCGACCAATGGGGCCAGGCCGATTGGAGCAAACTGACCGCACTGCTCGATCGCCGGCCTGGGCCCGGCGGTCCGGTCTACGCACTGGAACGGGACCCTGCAGGACCCCACATGAAGATCCTGAGAATGAACCTCAATGAGGAGCCGGAGCATGAATAGACGACTGCTGACGAGTGTGGTGTGCGTGGGACTGGCCTTGGGTTGCGGCCCCGCCTCCGAGCCAGAGACGTCCGGAGGTTCGCTTGCCGACAGCCGCGCCGAGGAGCTTGTGTGGACCTTCATCGAGCGCACTTTCGAGACCTATCCGACTCGGGCCGTGGCGGCCGGACGCCACGATTTCGACTCGGAGCTGGAGGATCTGAGTGTCGACAGGCTCGCCGCCTGGATTGCCTTCAATCGACAGACTCTCGAGGCTCTCGAGGAGATCGGCAGTGCGCCCGATCTGGGGTTGGAGGCGCGCCTCGATCTCGAACTGGTCGAGCGTCGAGCCAGGCTGACCCTGTTCGATCTGGAAGTGCTCGACCGGGCGAGCACGTCGCCGCTCTGGTGGACTCGGGTGATCGGCAACGCGACGGTCTTCCTCCTCGTTCGAGAGGATGCTCCTCTCGAGCAGCGGCTCAACGGTGCACTGTCGAGGGCTCGCCTTCTGTCCCGGTTGACAGCCCAGGCGGCCGAAGCACTGTCCGGCTCGGAGGCACGCGTGGCGCCGGAGATCGCGACGATGGCCGCGCGCCAGGTGAGGGCCTCCGCCCGTTTCTATGGCGAGGGCTTTCCTCAGGCCGCGGGCGATTCTCTCCCCGAGCTGGGACGGGAGTTGGCCGAAGCGGGGGAGAGTGCCGCCGCCGCATTGACCCGGCTCGCGGACTTTCTGGATGGCCTGGCCGCGACCGCCGACGGATCCCCGCGACTCGGGGAGTTGTACGCCGAGCGCTTTCGTCTGGCGACCGGAGTGTCCGCCGACGTGGCCGATGTTCTTGCGGGTGCCGAGGCTGCGCTGGCAGCGAAGCGGGACGAGACGGCCGCTTATGGTCGCGATGTCTGGGATGAGGTCATGGGCCCGGGTGAGGCGATACCCGAAGCGGATGCCGACGTGGTCCGTCGCCTGTTCGAGAGAATCGGTGACGACCACGCCGCGACGGTGGACGAGTTCGTCGCCGACTACGAATCGCTGTTGGCCGAGTCCGTGGAGTTCGTTCGCAGCCACGATCTCATCACGCTGCCCGAGCCACTGACGGTACGCACGTCCCGCTCTCCGTCCTTCTTCGTCGGCCAGAGTGTGGGCGGCGTCTACCCGGCCGGCCCATATTCGACGTCGGAGGCCAAGACGCTGTTCTTCCTGCCGACGCCTTCAGACAGTGCGACCGACGAGCAGCGCGAGGGCTTCTTCCGCGACTTCAACCACCATTTCAACGTGATGATCACTCCCCACGAGATGGTGCCGGGGCATTACTTGCAACTCAAGATGGCGGCTCGCCATCCACGCAAGGTGAGGGCCCTCTTCGGTGACGGCGTATACATCGAGGGGTGGGGGACCTTCTGTGAGCGCCTGATGCTCGATGAGGGCTGGGGTGACTCTGCGGACCGCCTGGCGCATCTGAAGAAGCAACTCGAGAACATCTCCCGGACCATCGTCGACATTCGTGTCCACACCTCCGAGATCTCCCGCGATGAAGTCATCGAGTTCGTCCGAACGGAGGCCTTTCAGGAGGCTCAGTTCGCTTCCAACATGTGGACGCGCGCGATCACCAGCTCTCCGCAGCTGACTAGTTACTACCTAGGCTACAGTCAGGTGCGGGGCCTCTATGACGATGTGCGCGAGGCCCGGGGAGACGACTTCCAGCTCAAGGAATTCATGGACGGGATGATGGAGATGGGCCCCGTGCCGGTCGCGCGCTATCGCGAGCGCCTCCTCGGTGGCTCCCAACCTTAGTGCGGCAGGTGAGAACCGGGTGCCGGCACGATAGGCTCAGAGACGGCCCAGAGACTGACCGGGGAGCGAGATGAGCGAGCGAAGGACGAGAGTTGGAACCCTGTGGATCGCCGGCCTTTTGACGGTTGCATTGGCCGCACAGGCGGCGCCACTCAAGTTGGCGACATTGGTGCCCTCGGGCTCGATCTGGGACCGGGCCCTCAAGGACATGAGCGGCGAGTGGGGTGTTGCAACCGGCGGAAGAGTGACCCTGCGGATTTACCCCGGAGGCGTCGCCGGTGACGAAGGCGACGTCGTCCGCAAGATGCGGATCGGCCAGCTGCATGCGGCAGCCCTTACGGTGACCGGCCTCGGTGAGATCGACGATGCCTTCTCCGTCTTCGCCACGCCCCTCATGTTCGAGTCCTACGAAGAGCTCGAGCACGTCCTCGACCGGGTCGGCCCCGACCTGGAGCGACGGTTGGAGGCCAAGGGATTCGTGCTTGTGCACTGGGGACACGGCGGCTGGGTGCACTTCTTCTCGAAGCGCCCGGCGGCCACTCTGACGGATGTCAAGGGGATGAAGATGTTCGCCTGGGCGGGCGACGACGCGAGAGTTCAACTCTGGCGCCGGTCGGGTTTTCAGCCCGTGGCGCTCTCGAGCACGGATTTGCTGACCGGACTGCAGACGGGCCTCATCGAGGCCTACCCGACGCCCCCTCTGGCGGCGCTTTCCCTACAGTGGTTTCGGGAGACGCCCTACATGTCGGAGGTCGGCCTGGCTCCCCTGGTCGGTGCAGTCGTCGTGACCAAGCGAGCCTGGGAGAAGATCTCGGAGGAGGATCGCGCGAAGTTGATGACGGTGGCCAAGCGGTATGAGAAGCGGCTCGCCTTGGAGGTTCCTGAGCAGGATTCCCTGGCGGTGGATCAGATGACCGAGCGCGGGCTCCAGATTGTGACCGTCACCGACCGGGCCGCCTGGGATGCGGCAGCGACCGAATTCGCGTCGAAGTCGCGAGGAGATCTGGTGCCGGCCGACATGCTCGACCGTGTGCTGGCGGAAGTCGCGGCCTTTCGCGCCGCCGCGGAGGCGGGTCACTGAAGCCGGCCCGTCTCTTCGGGCGCGTAGAGGACGCGTTCACGGCTCTCATTCTGGCTGTCCTGCTGGTTCTACCTGTCCTCGAGACTCTGACCCGGGCAGTGGCTGATCGCGGGGTTCCCGGGTCCGGCCCCTTCGTTCAGCACCTGACCCTCTGGGTTGCCTTCCTGGGAGCCGCTCTGGCGGCCAGGGAGGGCAAGCTCCTGTCGATGGCGACGGGGGAGTTCTTCAAGGGCCGACTGCAGGCCGGGGCGAGGATCTTCGCCGCTGCCGTGGCGTCGGCCTCATCGGTACTGCTGATGACCGGCTCCTGGTCAATGCTCAGCATCGACCGCGAGTTCGGCACCGAGCTGGCGATCGGCGTGCCTGTCTGGGTGGCTCAGCTGGCGATGCCGATCGGCTTCGGGCTGATCGCGCTCCGACTGGTCTCGCGGGCCGGCGATACCTGGCGGGCTCGGGCGGGAGCGGCGTCGGGACTTCTGGTGGGCGGGCTCGTGAGTCTCCGCCCCGAATGGCTCGAGGGGCTCCCGGGGTGGCCCGGGCTGCTCCTCATCATCGTGGCGGCCCTCGCTGGCGGTCCAATCTTCGCGGCGCTCGGTGGCGCGGCCGCATACCTCTTTCTGATCGAAGGCATCCCGGTCGCCGCGGTGGCTGCCGAGAGCTACCGGCTGTCGGTCTCGCAGACGCTCCCCGCGATTCCTCTCTTCACCCTCATCGGCTTCCTGCTGGCCAAGGGGCAGGCGTCGCAGAGGCTCCTGCGGGTCTTCCGCGGGTTCTTCGGCTGGATGCCGGGCGGAACGGCGGTCGTCACCACGGTTCTGTGCGCCTTTTTTACGGTCTTCACCGGAGGCTCGGGCGTCACGATTCTGGCTCTGGGAGCGCTTCTCTTCCAGGCGCTTCGATCGGACGGGTACCGCGAGCAGTTTTCCATCGGGCTGTTGACGGCTTCGGGCTCACTCGGCCTGCTCTTCGCACCGGCGCTACCGTTGATCCTCTACGGGATTGTGGCTCAGGTTCCGATCAGGGAGCTGTTCGTCGGAGGCCTGCTGCCGGGAGTCCTTTTGGTCGTCCTCATGGCTCTTTGGGGAGTTCGCCAGGGGTGGGGCGGAGACGTCCGTCGTCAGCCCTTCGCCTGGCGGGAGGCACGAGCGGCCGCCTGGGCCGCCCGCTGGGAGCTGCTGCTGCCGGTGGTGGCACTGGTCCTGATCTTCGGGGGCTTCGCCAGCCTCGTCGAGGCCGCCGCGCTCACTGCGCTGTACACCTTGCTGGTGGTGACGGTCCTGCATCGCGAGCTCACTTTCAAGCAGCTGTCAGCGACCTTCACCGAGTGTGCCGTGCTGCTGGGCGGAGTCCTGGTCATCCTCGCCGTGGCGATGGGGCTGACGAACTACCTCGTCGACGCCGAGGTGCCCGCCCGGATACTGGAGTGGTCTCAGGAGAACATCGAGTCGCCGCTTCTTTTCCTGTTGGCGCTCAACATCTTCCTCCTCCTGGTCGGGTGCCTGATGGACATCTTCTCCGCGATCGTCGTCGTCGTGCCATTGATCGTGCCGCTCGGAGTCGCCTTCGGCATCGACCCGATCCATCTGGGGATCCTGTTCGTCGCCAATCTGGAGCTGGGCTACCTGACGCCCCCCGTGGGCCTCAATCTCTTCCTTGCGGCGTATCGCTTCGAGCGACCCCTGATGTCGGTCTGGCGCGCGGCACTGGTGCCGTTGGCTATCTTGGCTGTCGGCGTGCTGCTGATCACGTACTTTCCGCCGTTGACGCTGGCTCTGCTCGGTCGATAGCGGCCGTCAACGCAGGCCGGGAATCCGGCGCATGAGGCGAAAGGCCCTGGCCAGCGCGCTGGCACGCTTGCCGGACGTGATCCGCGTGAGGACACCCTCGTACCCGCCCCCCCTGGCGATCGACTCGACGATGCTGTGAGTTCGGGTGAAGCGTCGGATGCCCGGCGCCCCATGACGGCGTCCGATGCCGCTCTGCTTGACGCCGCCCATCGGCACGTCGAACGAACTGTAGATGAGAAGGGTCGAGTTGATCCCGATCGATCCGGCGTCGATTCGCTCAGCGACCGCCCTCGATCGGCGTGTGCTGCGGCTCCAGACCGAGGCGTTCAGGCCGTAGGGAGTGTCGTTCGCCCGCTCGACCGCTTCGTCGCCGCTGTCCACAGGGTAGAGGGAAACCACCGGACCGAAGGTCTCCTCGCGGCACAACTCGAGCGACTCTCCGACATCCGTCAGTAGGGTCGGCTCCACGAAGGCGGGTCCGAGGTCCGGCAGTCGCCGCCCTCCGGCGACCACCGTCGCGCCACCCTCGATCGCACCGTCGACGTGTCGCATGACCTTGTCGCAGTGTTGTGCCGAGATCAGGCTACCGACGTCCTTGTCGTAGTCGAGCGACCAGCCGATCTCGAGGCTCTCGGTCCGGCGGCGGGCCCGGTCGATGAACTCGTCGAAGATCGATCTCTCGACGTAGACCCTTTCGACCGCGATGCAGGTCTGCCCCGTGTTGTAGAAGGCACCACTCATCAATCCGCGCACAGCCTCGTCGAGTGGAGCGCCTTCGAGCACGATCATCGGGTTCTTGCCCCCGAGTTCGAGTGAGCTGGGAATCAGGCGCTCGGCCGCGGCCATCCCGACCTTGCGTCCCGTCGCGGCGCTTCCGGTGAAGCCGAGGTAGTCGACATGCTCGACGAGCGCAGCACCGACGCTGCCGTCGCCGTGCACCAGGTGGAGAAGTGCCGGGTCGAGCCCGCTGTCGACCAGCAGTGTGCGGGCGACCTCAGCTGAGAGCGGCGTCAGCTCCGAGGGCTTGACGACGACCGCATTCCCGGCCAGGAGGGCCGGGAGAGCATCGCCGATCGACAGGATGAAAGGGTAGTTCCACGGTGTGATGAAGCCGACGACCCCGTGTGGACGGTAGATGACTCGAGCGCCGGTGATCCCGGGAGATGCGCCGGAGTGTCTCTGGCTCGCGAGGTGCCGCTCTCCGTGGGCCGAGTAGTAGCGCGCCGTTCCGGCGACGATCAACAGCTCACCCAGGGCTTCACGCCGTGTCTTGCCACTCTCGCTCTGAATGGTGTCGAGAATCTCCTCTCGGCGCTCGAAGAGGAGGTCGTGGAATCGAGTGAGGACACGGCGGCGTGCGCGCCAACCGGCGGCGTCCCAACCGCGTTGAGCCGCGCGAGCCGTTCGGCAGGCGTCCGCGACCTCGGTAGGGCTGGTGACCCGGACGGACCCGACTTCATGGCCCGTAGCCGGGTTCTCGACGATCAGTTGCGATCCCGGGTCGATATCGGCGGGGTTCGGCATGAGAACTACGATACCGGACTGGATCGGCGGTTTAGTCGAGATCGACGACCGTCGCGCCCCAGCCGCCGCCACCCGGCGGCGCATCGGCGAAGCTGCGAACCCGGGCATCGCGCTTCAGGAGCGTCCGTACGGTCTTGCGCTGAACGCCGGCGCCCCGGCCGTGGATGATTCTGAGGCTGCGAAAGCCCGCCTCGTAGGCCGCGTCGAGGTAGGACCGCACGACGGAACTCACCTCCCCGGGCAGGAAGGGGTGCAGGTCGAGAACGTCCGTGATCTCGATCTCGATCGGCTCTCGGCTCTCGGAGTCGGTCACTTGAACAGCTTGAGAACGGCTAGAAAGAGAGTGAATCCGTCGTCGTCCGGTCCGGCCACCGGTACGCCGAGATCGAGATTGATGATCGTCTCCCAGGGACCCATGAACGTGCCTGCGATGCCGACGCCGGCGAGCAGTTCCTGGTCGAGGGCCGTGGCCTCGTCGGTCGCCAGAACCCCGTCACCCACGAGCTCGAGGCGAAAGATCTCGCCGATCTCGAAGCCGTAGGTGCCGTGGAAACCGAGGGCTTCTTCGGCCTGGACGAGTCCACTCTGGTAGCCGTGCACTCTGGAGTCGGCGAAGTACCCGAAGCCATACTTGCTGAACCGATCCAGGTTCTCGCCACCGAGATACTCGAGCTCCAGCCCGACTTTCTTGAAACCGGAGAGACTGATCGTCTTGGCGATCGATGCTCCCCATCGGCTGTATTCTTCGGTCTCTGGGTCGAAAGGCTCGTCGGGTAGGCCCCAGGCCTGCCAGTCAGAGCGCTTGTTGAGACTGCCTGCCAACCGCATGCGGAAGCCCCGGCGGTTGTAGTTGCCGACCAGCTGCAGCGAGTGGAGAAGGTGGTCCTGGGGCAGGACGAAATCTTCGGCCGTGTCGTCGGCGGTCGAGAACTTGCGCCAACCCAACTCGTACTCGAGAGCCAGCTTGCCGTAGTTGCCCACCGGCCGCCCGAGGGAGAGCTCTATTTCCGAGAAATGCACATCGACGTCCTCTCCCGGAGCCTCGAGGCCATCTCGGTAGATCTCGTTGGTGAAGGGAATGGCGACTCCGACCAGGCTGGCCCCGGCATCCCAGCGCGAACCCAGGAAATCGGGGTCTGCGATATTGCCCGTGGCCAGCACTCCGGCGAAGAAGACGTTGGCTTGAGCGCCGGTGCCGCGGAGGTCGAAGTTGAAGTAGTTGATGCCTGCCAGAGGCACCGGATAGTCCAGAGACTCGTCGTAGAGCGTGCCTCCGACGAGAAACAGGCGGTCCTTGTCGAACTCGTTCTGGACGACTCGCTCGCCGGTCTCCTCGTCGACGACGAGATAGCGCAGCCCCTCGTTGGTGTCGCGAACGACCGTTGCGTCGCTGTCGTATCGCGCCTGTCTCTGCTGCTCGAACTCGAGCCCATTGATCTTCAGCTCGGTGACCAGGGTCTCCTTTTCGACATTGACTGTCGCGTTGAGCACCGAGTAGAGCTGCTGGGCGACGATGCGCAAGGGGAGGTGGAATGAGGCGTCTCCCCAGTCGGTCGCCAGTCCGGCCGAGTCGACAGGAGAGTAGTGCAGGGTCTCCTCGTTGGAGATCACGTCGCCGGCCAGGCCGAGTTGCAGGGCGCGGCTCCGGACCCTGACGAAGAGCTGCCGATCGACCCAGACCGTGCCCTGGAAGCGGTTGCCCGACTCGACGGAGCCGGTCGGCTCGAAGTCGATGACCCAGCAGTCCCGCTCGTCGATGACGTCGGTCCCACGAAGTCGGTAGGCATAGTCCCGATCGAAGTTGATCGCCAGTGGCAGCGTCGCGGCTTTCTCCGGCTCGAGCAGCGGGATCTCGGGAATCCTCTTGCCTCGCCACTTGACTCCGTTGACGTAGAAGCTCTCCCACACCCAGTCGTAGGGCTGGCCTTGTTCGAAGAAGAGAGCCCCCTGGAAGGTTGCTTCGATCCGGTTGACCCCGGATCCCTGAAACCGCAAGTGGGTCGTGTTGACGCCTTCGTAGTGGTCGAGATCCCGAGCTTCGGCGTCCTCGTTGGCCTGGAGGCGACGCAGGATCTCGGCGACGGGAATCGTCCGCTCGGTCGTGATGGTGACTTCCTCGGCGAGACCGCCTTCGCCGATCAGTTCAGCCAGATCGGGCCGCTCCAATCTCAGGATCACGACCTCACTCTCACCCTCCAGCGGAATGCCCAGGCCTGTGGCGGTCTTGGAAAGGCCGAACAGCTCGATCGACTCCCCGGTCTCGACATCCACCTGCATTGGCCGGCGCAGGGTCGTGTCACCGAAGGTGAGGCGAGTGGCGCCGCTCGCACGATCGACGATGACGCGCATCGCCAGATCCTCTCCACGCACGAAGCTCCAAGCGGTGGCGCCATTGGCGGTGGAGTAGGGGTCGTAGGCGAGATCTTCTCCCTGGAACTCGGCCGCAAGAACCTTGAGCGGAGTGATTGTTGCGACGGAAGGAGGGGCGCCGGCGAAGAAGGTTGTCGCGACGCCGTGAGCGGCCTGTGCAGCTGCGTCGACGAGCATGCGGCTCGAAGGTGAGGGCACCGGAAGGTCCATCAGAGCGACGGGCTTGCCCGGGTCGAGGCGGCTCAGTAGGTCGATGGCCTTGGCCAGGTCTTCGCCGCGTGCCGGCTGCAGGGCGATGCCGTCGACGTAGGCCGCGATCTCCTCCGCGTAGAAACTCTCGATCGCCTCGGGGGTAGCAGGGAGGGGGTGGCTGATCACGAGGTTGCCGGCGCGTGCACCGGTCAGAGCGACCGCCGCGCGCTTGAGAAGGAAGGCGTACTCAGCCGGCTGGGTGATCGCCTCGTCCCACTCGATTGCGAAGTGCGTCCTCTCGTGTGCTGCGCGAGCCAGGGCCGAGAGACCCTCCAACTCGGCTTCGAGTTGCTCCAGGTTGTCGGTCAGCGGACTCGGCGTGGCGAAGCGCAGGCGCAGCCAGGGGATCGCGCCGCGTTCGGCTAGCTCCTTCGAATCTGCCGCTGCCGCCGTGTGGAGTGGGCTCGTCTTCCAGGCGATGTACAACCGCTGCTCACCAGACAGGGCCGGTTCGGCGGCGAGGGGTGCCAGCCAGGGCGTAACCGACTCGACGGTGAGGCCCGCACAAGGGTTGCAGGGAGGGGTGGCTGCCCCCGCGGCAGTCGTCAGCGCGCTGAGGACAATGAGAACAGATACCACCAGCGGCGGCCGCAGGCCGCCCCTTCGGATTCGACGCATGGTTGAAAGCTCCTAGGCAGTGGCGGGTTCGACGGCTGGTTTGCCGAACAGTCGAACCACGACGACGATGACTATCGTACCTGCCAACAGGGAGACATAGGGACTGATTCCAAAAGCAGTCGGAATGTCGCCGACGGCGATGCCGAGGAGCCCAACCGAAAGTGCGTAGGGCATTTGAGTCCGAACGTGAGCGATGTGGTCGCAGCCGGTCGCGGTACTCGAGAGGATCGTCGTGTCGGAGATCGGAGAACAGTGATCGCCCCAGACGCTGCCGGCGAGAACCGACGAGACCGTCCCGAGCAGGATGGCCATGTACGGTTCGCTGCCGACCTCCATGCCCGCCTGAGTCGAGAGGGCGTGGCTGATGGGGATGACCAGTGGCGTGAGGATGCTCATCGTGCCCCAGGACGAGCCGGTAGCGAACGCGATGATGGCGGCCAGGACAAAGATGAGGGCCGGGATGAACTGTGGCGCCAGCATTCCTTCCGCCAGTTGCACGAGGAAGTCTGCCGTGTGCATCTGGGAGCAGACGCCACCCAGCGACCAGGCGAGTGTGAGCACCGTCAGCGCCAGGAGCATCGACTTGAAGCCCTCGACCATCGCCTCCATGGTCTCCCGGAGGGTGAGGATTCTCTGGACGAGGGGCAGAAGAGCTGCCGAGAGCGTTCCGGCCAGGCTGGCCCAGAGCAACGCCTTGTAGCTGTCGGCGTTGTTGAGAATGCCGCGGATCCACTCGGAGAGAGTTGGGTACTCGGCTCGCACCAGCCCATCCGACCCGGTGATGTAGAGGCCGTAGAGGGTGACGCCGATGATCGCGAGGATAGGAACGAAGGCGTTGACCGCTCTCAGTGGTGTCCCCTCGGGAGGGGACAAGCGGTCGCTCGCGTACTCGGCCAGCGGCTTGGCGTCGTCGTCCATCAACTTGCCGCTCTTGCGCGCTCGCCGTTCGGCTCGAGCCATCGGCCCCAGGTCACGGCCGGTCACCGCCAGCGTGAACACGAGCACAATGGCGAAGAGAGGGTAGAAACGGAAGGGAATCGAGTCCAGGAAGGTCCCGTACGCGTCGAAGGGAAGACTCAGGGCTGCCAGCGAGGCACCGATCAGACCGACCTCGAAGCCGACCCATGATGAGAACGGCACGACACAGGCTACCGGTGCGGCTGTGGAGTCCACGATGTAGGCGAGCTTTTCGCGGCTGATGCGCAATCGGTCCGACAGGGGTCGCATCGTCGAGCCGACGATCAGGGCGTTGGAGTAGTCGTCGAAGAAGATAAGCACGCCCATCATCCAGGTGGCTACCTGGCCGCGGATCGCGTTCGTCGCGAAGCGACTCATCAACACGACGATCCCCTGGGTTCCGCCACTCTTGGTCACCAGCCCGACCATGCCACCCAGCAGCAGGGTGAAGATCAGGATGGTCGCCTGACTGGGGTCGGTCGCCGCGGGAACAACGAAGGTATCCATACTTCGCGCCAGGGCCCTGAAGGGGTTCAGGCCGAAGAGCGCCAGGGCACCGGTGAAGACGCCCAGAAAGAGCGCCAGCAGGACGTCCTTGAAGAGGATCGCGAGGCAGATAGCGACCAATGGAGGCAGCAGAGAGGTCCAGCCGGGAAGGGCGTAGGCCTCAGCCGAGGCCATCGAGGTGCCAGAGCGGATTTCGATCGAGTGGTTTCCCCAGTCGAGATCCGGGTCATCGACGACGACCGCGTGTTCGCCGTTGCCCAGTCCGAGGTCGTCGACCTTGCGGCCGTCGACGAAAATCGCGATGGCCAGGTCGCCCTCGGCCCCTGCCACGGTGAGCTCGAGGTGGAGCTTCGCACCGCTTAGGGCCGCTCCGCTGACCTCTACGCCGAGTGTCGGCTGGGCCAGGGCCGGCCCGGAGGCGAGCAGCCCGAACAGCAATGCGGTGGCTAGGAGGACACGGCGACCCAGGCCAGGAACCAAAGCCTAGTTCTCCGCCGTATCTGCTGCCGGTTCGCCCTCTGCGGCCTCCACCTGGGCTGCCGCCTCGATCGCCGGCAGTCCCATCTCTTCCCGGATCGCGGCTTCGATCTCGTCGGCCAGGTCCGGGTTTTCGCGTAGAAACTGCTTGGCGTTCTCGCGCCCCTGTCCGAGACGGACATCGCCGTAGTTGTACCAGGCTCCGCTCTTGCCCACCTTCTTGTGCTCGACGCCGAGGTCGACCAGTTCACCGGGTCGCGAGATCCCCTCGCCGTAGTCGATGTCGAACTCGGCGAGTCGGAACGGCGCCGCCACCTTGTTCTTGACCACCTTGACCTTGGCGCGCGAACCGACAACCTGGTCGCCGTCCTTGAGCGTGCCGATTCGACGGATATCGATCCGCATGGAGGAGTAGAACTTCAGGGCTCGGCCTCCCGACGTGGTCTCGGGACTTCCGAACATCACACCGATCTTCTCGCGGATCTGGTTGATGAAGATCAGGCAGGTCTTTGACTTGGCGACGATAGCTGTGAGCTTGCGCAGTGCCTGGGACATCAGGCGCGCCTGGAGCCCGACATGGGAGTCGCCCATCTCGCCTTCGATCTCGGCTCGCGGCACGAGGGCAGCGACCGAGTCGATGACGACCACATCGACCGAGTTGCTGCGCACCAGCATCTCGGCGATCTCGAGCGCCTGCTCACCGAAGTCCGGCTGGGAGATCAGCAGGTCGTCGATGTTGACGCCGATCTTCTGGGCGTACTCGGCGTCGATGGCGTGCTCGGCATCGATGAAGGCGGCGACGCCACCGGTTCTCTGCGCCTGAGCGACGACGGAGAGGGCGAGAGTGGTCTTACCGGAGGACTCGGGGCCATAGACCTCGACGACCCGGCCGCGCGGAAAGCCGCCGATGCCCACTGCGGAGTCGATAGCGATCGAACCGGTGGGAATTGCCGGGATGGCGAGAACGCCCCGCTGTCCCAGGCGCATGATCGCGCCCTTGCCGAACTGTCGCTCGATCTGTGACAGGGCACCGTCGATCGACTTGAGTTTGTCCTTCTGGGCGTTGCTCATTCGGCTGGCTCCTTTGGCATCTTGGGGTCTCTCAGGGGGCGCTATAGTATTGCAGTTCGGCCAGGGCATCGTAGCCGCCGCTGCTCGCGAGCGTCAAATGCTCCGTCGGCGGTTTCCCCACTCCTCGTCCACACCTCGAATAGACGGAATTCCGTCGCGCAATCTGTCAATGGCGACCGACCCCTCAGGCTCGATGACACCACTGCCGTCGAGTTTGGCCGGCATCGCGGGGCTCGTGGTGCGGCCCGGAGAGAGTCTGGCCCGACACAGCACGTTTCAGATCGGCGGACCGGCTCAGTGGTACATCGAAGTCGAGACTCTTGCGGGGTTGGTGGACCTCAGGCAATGGGTCGCCGGCCGGGAGCTGCCGTTTCAGATTCTGGGTCTGGGATCGAACATCCTCTTTCCCGACGAGGGTCTGACCGGGGTCGTCGCCCGGCTGACGGGAGACTTCAGACGTCTGGAGATCGAGGGCACTCGAGTCACAGCCGGTGCCGCCCTCTCGCTGTCCAACGTTGCCAGGCGCACGGCGCAGGCCGGACTCATTGGACTCGAGGCCCTGTCCGGGTTTCCCTCGACCGTCGGCGGCGCGGTTTACATGAATGCCGGTTGCTACGGCACCGAGATTCAGGATGTCCTGAGCTCGGCCGAGTTGCTGGAGACCGACGGGGGGCGCCGCCGCGTCACCGCGCCCGACCTCGAGCCCGGATACCGCGAGACGAACCTGCAGGGGACCGCGACGATCGTGACCGAAGCCGTGTTCGACCTCGAGACGGGTGATGCGGAGGCGGCGACCTCGAGGATCGACGAGCTGAATCGGCGTCGGTGGCAGTCTTTGCCATCGGGCGTGGCCAACGCCGGCTCGATCTTCCGGAACCCCGACGGGGACTACGCCGGCCGTCTGATCGATGAGTGCGGGCTGAAGGGCCGCCGGAGCGGAGACGCGCAGATCAGTGCCAAGCACGGCAACGTCATCGTCAATCACGGCGAGGCGACGGCGCGCGATGTCCTCGACCTGATGCTCCTCGCCCGAAGCTCGGTGAGCGAGCGCTTCGGTGTCGAGTTGCGGCCAGAGGTCGTACTGGCCGGGGCCTTGGGTGAGACCTGGCGCTCGGGGGAGTAGTGATTCCGCGATGATCCGAGAGGGGGCTGCGTATAATCCGCGCCTGCCATGAAGCTATCCATCGTCATTCCGGTCTTCAACGAGTCCGCCACCGTGGAGCGGGTGCTCGAGCGGGTTCAGGCGACGCCTCTACCGGGTGGGCTGGCCCGGGAGATCGTCGTCGTCGATGACGCATCGACTGACGGCTCGAGAGAAATCCTGGACCGCGTCTGCGCGGAGATCGACGAGGCGCGAGTTCTGACTCACGACACGAACCGCGGCAAGGGGGCGGCGCTCAAGACCGGTTTTGCCGTTGCTGAGGGAGACATCCTGCTCGTCCAGGACGCCGACCTCGAGTACCACCCGCGCGACTACGGCGCGTTGCTGGAACCGATTCTCGAGGGTGACGCCGATGTCGTCTACGGTTCGCGTTTCCTCGGTGGAGGCACCCACAGGGTCCTGTTCTTCTGGCACTTCATGGGCAACCGGGCCCTCACCTTCCTGTCCAACATGCTCAGCGACCTGAATCTCTCCGACATGGAGACCGGGTTCAAGGTGATGCGCCGTGACGCTCTCGAGGGGATAGAGCTCCGATCGTCGAGGTTCGGAGTCGAGCCCGAGCTGACTGCGAAGCTGGCCAAACGGCACCTTCGCATCTACGAAGTCCCCATCTCCTACTACGGTCGGACATACGCCGAGGGCAAGAAGGTGGGCTGGCGTGATGGTTTCTCGGCTCTGTGGGCAATCCTTCGCTATAATCTGCTGCCTTGATTCACCATCCTTTCTCTGATCAAACGGAGGCAAGTTCGTGGGCCGAACAGGACGATTAACCCTAGTTTTCATAGTCATTTGCACACTCTCCCTGGGGGCCTGCGCCGGAAAGTCCGAACTGGACCGAGTGGCTGACGCCCGCGGCACCTATAGGGCCACCCTGAACAGCTTCTTCGTCAAGGAGGTAGCGCCGGTGGACGAGGTCGCCGATGTGCCGGCCGAGGGTGAGGAAGCCGCCGAGGGCGACGAGCCGGTGTCCGAAGATGCGGAGACCGTGCCTGAGCCGGTACGGCAGGATGCCGTCCTCGACGTGATCGTGCAGCACGACACGACCAGCCCACTGGCCGGGCTGACTCTCGACATCGAGATGGTCGAGATCGTCCGTGATGCGGCCGGAGCCGTCACGGATGAGATCCAGAGGGCCCAGTGGCTCTATTGGGTCGACACGGAGGGTCTGCAGAAAGCCAATCAGCGTCCCTATTCGGTCGTCTTCGAGGACGTCGACTATGAAGAGGGCTTCGCCTTCTTCGTCGAGGTACGCCATCCGGTGCCCGCGAGTGATCGGGGTGACTACCGGGAGTTCGACGGCCTCGACGCCGGCGAGTAGCCGGGGCTGTAGCCTCTACCTCTCTGGACGCCGCCGTGGCCAACGACGTAAGTGCTGACATGAGCGTTTCGCCCCAAACCGAGTCGTCCCTCCAGTCTGCCGACCTCACGGCTCTGGTCGCCAGGTTGGAGGCTCAGGTCTCGCGGGTCCTTCGAGGCAAACCGGAGGCGATCCGCCTGGCCGTCGTCAGTCTACTTTCCGGGGGGCACGTCCTGATCGAGGACGTCCCGGGTGTCGGGAAGACGACGCTCGCTCAGGCACTGGCCCGTTCGCTGGGGCTCGCGTTTCAGCGTATTCAGTTCACCAGCGATCTACTCCCATCCGATGTTCTCGGAGTGTCCATCTACCGCCAGGAACTGCAGAAGTTCGAGTACGTCCCAGGCCCGATCTTCGCCAACGTGCTGGTCGCCGACGAGATCAATCGGGCCAGCCCCAAGACCCAATCGGCTCTGCTCGAAGCGATGGGTGAGGGGCATGTCTCGATCGACGGCAAGCGCTACGCATTGCCGCAGCCCTTTTTCGTCCTCGCGACGCAGAATCCGCTGGAGTACGTCGGGACCTTCCCGCTGCCTGAATCGCAGCTCGACCGCTTCGCAATGTCGATCGAACTCGGGTATCCCCCGAAGGAGGAGGAGCGAGAGCTCCTCATGTCCGGTGGGGTGGAGATGGCTCTGACCGAGCTCGAGCCGGTGCTCTCGCGGTCCGATCTGGTGACGCTTCAGAGTCGGGCGCGGGAGGTCAAGGTCGCCACCAAACTGGTCGACTACATGCTCGGACTGGCCGAGACATCGAGAGCGGGAGGGGAGTTCGCTCTGGGCATTTCGACCCGAGGTGTCCAGAGCTGGTACCGAGCGGTCCAGGCTCTGGCGTTGACCGAGGGGCGGGAGTTCGCGCTTCCCGACGACGTGCAACGTCTGGCGGTCCCGTTGCTGTCCCATCGTGTCGTGATCAAGTCCGGTGACGGCGCACTGGCCGCAGCCCGCAGCGCGATCGATCACCTCGTTGCCGGCACGTCGGTGCCCATCTAGCTCGGATCACCAGGCGTGTCGCGGAAGAAGATCGTAGAGGGGATCCGCATCACCAAGGTCGGGCTGCTCTATATCCTGATCGCGCTCGTCGTCGGGGTTGCCGCTGCCAACACCGGCAACAACGCGCTCTACATCGTCGAAGCTCTGCTGCTCGCGGTCCTCGTCCTGTCGGGGCTCTCGTCCCGCCGCAATGTCTCGAGGCTCGAGGTTGAGCTGGTGCTGCCCGAGGAGGTGCATGCCAACGAGCCGTTCAGGGCTCTCATGCGGGTTCACAACCGGGATCGGTGGATGGCGCGGCGCCTGGTCGTCGTCGAGGGGCTGGCGGACGGTGAGGCGCTTCTCGTGCCCCATTTGCCGAGGCGCGCCCGAACCACCGGCTCGATCCAGGGGCTCGTGGCACGTCGAGGCCGGTTCCGCGTCGAGTTCGTGCACCTCTCATCGGTCTTCCCCTTCGGCTTCTTCAGCAAGGGTCTGCGGATCCGCCAGGAGGCCGAGATGTTGGTCTTCCCGGAGCTCTTCCCGGGGGGGCAGGATGTGGCCGCCGCAGACTCGAGGTCGGGCGATCGGCCGACCAACCGCCGCGGCCACGGCCACGAGTTGTTCAACCTGCGCCGCTTTCTCAACGGCGACGACCGTCGTGGGATCCACTGGAAGCAGACCGCGCGGACGGGAGACCTCGTCTATATGGAGCGCGAGGCCGATAGCGGGCAGCGACTCGCAATCGTCCTCGACAACGCCGTCGGAGATCTGCCTGACGAGGCGTCCCGGCAGCGGTTCGAGAGCCTGGTGAGCGAGGCTGCGACGGCAGCCCACGAGGCCCTCCGCCGGGGCTTCGACGTCGAGCTGCGCACCCGGGACCTGACCGTGGCGCTCGCCGGAGGGAGCAGGCAGCGCTACCGGATCATGAAGGAGTTGGCGCTGTTGGCTCCCCGCCCCAGAACGCGCGAGCCCTTCGGCCCGATCGATCCTCGGGTCCCGCAGCTGCGATTGGCCATGGACAGCGCCGGGCGCCGAGGTCGGGGGAGTCACGCCGCATGACCTTCGGTCGGGAGAAGCGGCTCCTACTGGGCGCGCTGGCGATGCTCGCTCCGTTGCCATTGCCGTTCAACGAAGTCGTGAGCTGGCCGGCGATCATCATCTTCTCGACCGCCGTCCTTCTTTTCCTGCGCCGGGCGAGCCTCGACACCGGGGGATGGCTCCCGAACTGGGCACTGAATGTGCTGGCTCTCGCCTACCTTCCAGTCTTCTTTCTCGATTTCACCGCTTTCTGGCGCGGTCGCGTTCTGCAACCGGTCGTCCATCTGCTCCTCTTCGCCCTCGCCGTCAAGCTGTTCGCTCTGAAGCGCGAGAAGGACAAGTGGCACATCCTGGTGGTCGTGTTCTTTGTCTTTCTCGCTGCCACCGGCAGCAGCGTTCATCCTTCGGTTGTGCTCTACATCGTCACCTTCCTCGCCGGGTCGATGCTGCTGCTGAGCCGGTTCGTGGGGTTCGAGATGTTGAGCCGGCACGTCCGGAGGGCGCCGCAGGTGGACCGGATCCCTCTGAGGGGTTTCATTACCGGGTCTGTCGTCTTCGCGATCGTGGCGTCGATTCCTCTGTTCGTGTTGATGCCTAGGCTGAGGTCTCCCTATGTCGTCGGCCCGGGAGGGGGCTACGGCTCGCTGACACAGGTCGCGAGCTTTCAGGACAGCATGCGCCTGGACGGAATCGGTCGAATCCGCGGCAGTCGCGCCGTGGCGATGCGTCTGACCTATGAGACGCCGCCTCCCGCAGGGCACGACACCCGCATCAAGGTGATGACCTACGACCTCTTCGAGAACGACGAATGGGCGCGCCGGGAGCGGCGAATCGAGACGGGTGAGATCCGCATGCTCTCCCGGCAGGCCGACGGTATGTACCCGCTGGGACCCGGCGAGGTCTCCTCCTGGGTCGGCGTGTGGATGCAGCCGTTCGAAGGGCGACGCCTGGGGATTCCCGTCGACGGCGTGCAACTCGACATGATTCCATCGGCGATCGAGAGTTTCGTCACCGGGTCGACCGGCGGTGGCGTCCTCATCGATGATGCGGGCATCATGAGGCTTCCCTTTTCGCGATCCAGCATGGTGCGTTACAGGGTCGGACTCGGTTCGCGCTCGACCGTGGCTTTCAGCTCTCCGTTGATCCCGGTCGACCCGTCGCTCGACGTCGACAACGGTGGGATCACCCGGCCGATCGCGAACTTCGCCGCTCAGGTGATGGGGCAGGGAGGCGATCTCGACCGGGCGCGTCGCGCGGAGCAGCATCTGGCGGAGAACCTCGAGTACACGACCGAGCTGATCGGCACGCCGGCGGGGGAGAGAATCGAGACCTTCCTCTTCGACACGCAGCGCGGCCACTGCGAGCTCTTCGCCTCGTCGATGGTGCTCATGCTGCGGTCACAGGGGATTCCCTCTCGCTTGGCCACTGGATTCCTCGGGGCCGAGTTCAACCCGATCGAGGGATACTTCATCGTGCGACAGAGCAACGCCCATGCCTGGGTCGAGGCCTGGATCGAGGGCGTCGGCTGGGCGGTCTTCGATCCGACGCCTCCGGCCGGACGACCGGTCGCTTCCCCGCAGGGCATCGGGCAGCTGGCCGCTCAGCTCTACGACTATCTGATTTTCCGTTGGGACCGTTACATTCTGACCTACGGATTGGCGGACCAGGTGGGCATCGCCTCGTCTCTGCGCGACCTCTGGCAGATGGTCAGCGGCTGGTTTGATAGCGACGAGGAGACGGGCCCGGTGGTGGCTCCCGCCCCCGCGATCACCTCCCCGGGCTCCGAGGAGCCCGCCCCGGAGCAGCAGGCCGAGCCGGCGCCTTGGTGGCCGCTGACGCTGGTGCTTCTGGTCGCCTGTGGCGTCTTCTTCTGGCACCAGCGCCGTCGTTTCGACGCGGCCCATGCCTATCTCCGTCTACGCAGTCGGTTGCAAGCGGATCCAGGCCGACAGTTGGAATCCGTGCCACCGCTCGAAGTGGCCGATCGATTCGCCCGGAGCTTTCCACATGCCGCCGAGCCCTCCCGGGAGCTCGTCCAGATCTACCTCGCCGAGAGCTTCGGCGGGCGCGAGTTGACGGCCGAGGAGCTCCAGCACGTACGTCAGCTCCTGCGCCGCGCGCTTTCGCGCCGCGCGGCATAGGGCATAGGCTGCAGAGATGCGGATCGGCGTCAGCGCTCTCGCGATGCGGGATGGATTGGACTCGGGCATCGCCAGGTACTGCGCCGGGCTCATCGACGAGTGGGTGCGCGACGCCCGCGGGCACGAGTTCGTCGTTCGAGTCGGGCCGGGCTTCGAGGTGCCGCAGGCCTGGTGTGAGCAGGGTCATGTCTCCTTCCTGCCGGCAGAGGGCCCGTGGGCCGGATACAAGACCCTCTGGGAGCTCTTTGCTGCCGGTCGGGCTGCGGAGTCGGCGGACTGCGACGTCTGGTTCTCGACGGCGCACGCCGTGCCCGAGCGGTCGAGGGTTCCGGCGGTCCTGTCCGTGCAGGATCTCTTCACCTTCACTCACCCCGAGTTCTATACCCGCAAGCACCGTCTGGTCATCGGCCGCGCCATGGCCAGGGCGCTGAAGCGTGCGGCGGGTCTCGTGGCGATCAGCGAGCACACCCGTGACGAGCTCGTCCGGCTGTTCGGTGTCGACCGGGAAGGGGTGGCGGTGACGCCGCTGGGGCCAGGGAATCAGCGCTCGCCGGTGGCGGCAGCCTCCGTCTCGGCCTCTGACCTCGACGCCCTCGGCGTCGGTGGCGGCAGGTACCTTCTGACTCTCAGCACCGTCGAGCCGCGCAAGAACCTGCCTGGCTTGTTCGAGGGCTTTGCCCGGCTGGTGGCCGATCCCGCCTGGAGCGATCTGCGCCTCGTCGTCGCCGGTAGTGGCGGATGGAAGACGGCGCCGATCTACCGCCGGCCGGACGAACTCGGGATCTCAGAGCGGGTGGATTTCGTCGGTTATGTCCCGGATGCGGATCTTCCCAAGCTGTTTGCTCGCTGCGAGGCTTTTGTCCTGCCGTCGATCATCGAGGGTTTCGGTCTGCCGCTGCTCGAGGCGTTGGCCTTCGGTGTGCCGGTTGCCTGCAGTCGAACGGGTTCGCTTCCCGAGGTGGGAGGCGACGTACCGACGTGGTTCGACCCGACGGCGCCCGACGACATCGAGCGGGCGCTTCGCCAGGTGCTGGCCTCGGAGCTTCCGCGCGAGGAGGTGGCCGATCTCGGCCGTCGGCAGGCGTCGAAGTTCTCCTGGCGGCGGACGGCGGACCTCACGCTCGATGCAATTGTTCACGCGACGGGGGCCGGATGAGAGTCTGCCAGGTGGTCGCCGACGGGCGCCCGGGGGGTGGAACGGTGATCGTTCTCGCCCTGATCGAGGCGCTAGTCGAGCGCGGGATCGAGGCGGCTCTCATCACGCAGCCGGATTCCTACGCGGCGCGGCAGGCCCTTGATCTCGGGGCTCAGGTCTCGGAGGTCGACCTCTTCTCCTTCGTGGGAGGGTCTAGTCGTCTGAGCCGGGCGCTCGACGCGCTGGAATCGGAGGTTGTCCACGTGCACGGTAGTCGAGCGGGCCACCACGCCGCCGCCTGGAGTCGACAGCGTCCCGAGGCGACGGTCCACTACACGGTGCACGGCTACCACTTTCACCACCGTGCCTGGCCGCGGCGGGCGCTTGGGCGGTTTGCAGAACGCCGCGTGGGCAAGCAGCTCAGGTCGGTCGTCCACGTCTGCGACTACGACTACGCGCTGGCAAAGCGGTGGGGACTCGTGGCCGGCAGCGCACCCCGAAAGGTCATCTACAACGGCGTCGATGCCGAAACGCTGCCAGCGCCGGCTCCTCTGGACCCGCCGCGAGTCGTCTTCGTCGGGCGGCTCGTGCCGCAGAAGGACCCCGTGCTCATCACGGAGATCACGCGACGACTGGCCGACGAACGGATCGGTGTGACGATCGTCGGCGGCGGCGAGGACGAGCCCGAGGTACGCCGCTCCCTGGCGGGGCTGGTGGCGCAGGGTCGAGTCGACCTCGTTGGAGCGGTGGATCGGGAGCGTGCGCTAGGCGAGCTCGCGACGGCCTCCGTTCTCGTGCTCCCCTCTCGCTGGGAGGGGCTACCGGTGGCCTTGCTCGAAGCGCTGGCGATGGGAGTCCCTGCCGTGGCGGCAGACGTAGGGGGCATACGGGAGGTCCTCGGCGAGGGCGGCGGGGGTTTCCTCGTCGCGGACCGGGACGCTGCCTCTTTCGTGGCGCCGGTACTCGAACTCGTGCGAACGCCCGAGCTGAGGCAGCGGCTGGGCGAGGCGGGTCGCCAGCGGATCGCCGAGCGGTTCACGCTCGCGCGCTGCATGGCCGGCTACCTCGAGCTCTATGGCTGTTCTCCGGCCGACGCTTAGTAGGCGTTGGTGTTGCGCAGTCCGTGGCGCACGGTCATCCAGAGGATCTTGAGATCGAGCTTGAGCGACCAGTTCTCGATGTAGTAGAGGTCGTACTGCAACCTCTTCTTGATCGAGGTGTTGCCGCGCCAGCCATGGACCTGGGCCCATCCGGTGATCCCCGACTTGACCCGGTGGCGGAGCATGTACTGGGGAAGCTTCGCCTTGAACTCCTGGACGAAGGCGGGGCGTTCGGGACGGGGTCCGACGATCGACATGTGACCCAGCATGACGTTCCAAAGCTGCGGCAGTTCGTCGATCGACCATCGGCGGATGAAGGAGCCGATACGGGTGCGACGGGGATCGTCCTTGACCGCCCACACCGGCCCCGTCGAGGACTCGGCGCCGACGCGCATCGAACGCAGCTTCAGTATCTGGAAGGGGCGGCCGTCGAGCCCCATCCGCTCCTGGTGATAGAAGATGGGTCCGCGGTCCTCGATCCAGATTGCCAGAGCGACCAGGGGGAAGAAGGGGAGCAACACCAGCATGGCGGCGGTGGAGGCGGCGAGATCCAGGGCCCTCTTGGCGAGCGTGCCCCAGCCCTGCAGGGGAACCTGGGACAGGTTGATGACCGGCGTACCGTCGAGGTCTTCGAGTTTGGCCTGCAGCGTCGCGTACTGCAGGACGTCGGGCACGAGGCGGACCTCGACGCATTCTTTGGCGACGGCCTGCAGGACTCTGAGGGTCTTGCGATGCGCCTCGACCGGGAGCGCGACGAAGACCTGATCGATGTTCTTGTCGGCGAGGATCTGATCGACCGTGTCGAGTGTCCCCAGGACCTTCAGGCCCTCGAACTTCAGGTTCTTCTTGCCCGGATCGTCATCGAGGAAGCCAACCACCTCGAAGCCGAACTCCCGATGGCCGAGCAGCTTGCGCGCGACCTCTTTTCCCAGGACTCCGGCGCCGACGACGAGGATGCGCTGGAGGTTGTGCCCTGAGAGATGAAACCGGCGGAGTACGGCTCGGATGAAATTCCGCGCCACGACGGCGAACAGGACGTTGAGCCCTGCCAACATCGCGAGGAAGAGTCGACTGTAGCCAAAGATGGCGTACGGGACATCCGGCCTTGCGACGGGGCGGATCCAGACCAGCGCGAACGAGAGCAGCAACGAGGCGAGGACGATGGCGACGACGAGGTTGATCGCCTCTTCCGCCCGGCTACGCCCGCGCTGCACCTGATAGAGGCCGTGGAAGTAGAAGACGATCGGCCACAGGAGCAGGATGATCGGCAGCAGGACCAGATAACGATCCAGCGCCGGTTGGTCCACCGTCGGGAAGATCCCGGCACCGAAGCGCAGAAACCAGGCAGCGAAGAAGGCTGCCGACGTGGCGAAGAGATCGCCGAGAAGATAGACGGCTGAAGTGATCTTGTGGCGCTGGCGAATCACAGAGTTCTTCCGGGCGTCTCGGCCAGAAACCGACGGAGTTTGCTGCGAAATCGTGCGACCGAGAATGCGGCGGCACGTTCGATCAAGTTCAACGAATTGAACCGCATGTTTCGCAATTTGTCAATCGCGTCGGCCGCCGCTGCTGGGTCGGCCTCACCTTCGTAGAGGACCCCGTGAACTCCAGGCTTGACGACGTCCTGGACCCCGCCCTGATCGAGGGCGACGACCGGGCAGCCGCAAGCCAGGGCTTCGACCACCGAGATGCCGAAGTCCTCGACGCCCGGCTGAACGAAACAGGTCGCCGTGCGATAGAGGTGGCGCAGGGCTTCGGGCTCGATGCGCCCGAGGAATCGGACGCGCGCACCACCTGCCCGCAGAGCCTCCTGTTCGAGCCTGCTCTGCTCCGGACCGCTGCCGACGACCCTGAGCTCGAGTCCGAGCCGGCGACAGGCGGCTATCGCGACATCGATGCGCTTGTATGGCGCCAGGGCGGAGACGTAGAGGGCGAACTTCTCCCGCTCGACGTCGAGGTCCGGAGTGAAGAACTCCGTGTCGACGGGAGGGTGCAGGACGGTTGCGTCGCGGCCGTAGTGTCGCTTGATCCTCCCGGCGACGAAACTGGAGTTTGCCAGGTAGTGGTCGACCCTGTCGGCGGTGGCGACGTCCCAGCGGCGGAGTCGCCTCAGTAGGCTATTGCGCAGCGCGGCCTTGGGGCCCCGGGAGTCGGGGAAGTAGGCCTGCTGCTGGTCGTAGAGATAGCGCATGGGCGTGTGGCAATAGCAGACGTGTACCGCGCCCGCCGGCTTCCGGATGCCTTTGGCCACGGCATGACTGGTGCTGAGCACCAGGTCGCAGTCAGGGATTCTCAGGCGTTCGATCGCCCGGGGGTAGAGCGGAAGGTAGTAGCGATAGCGCGAACGAATGAAGGGCGCCTGTTGAAGAAAACTCGTGTGAACGGGGCGTGCTTCGAGGGGCTCGCTCACCGAGCCCTCGAAGTGGAGAAGAGTGAACAGCGGGGCTTCCGGGAACTCCAGTGCCATCTGCTCGAGGACCTTCTCGCCCCCTCGCATGCCGGTCAGCCAGTCATGGGCGAGAACGACCGGCAGTCGCGATCCGGCGCTCAAGGGGCGGTGTCCTGGCGTGAGCGGAGGCGAGCTCGATCACCGCTGCCGGTGAGCGTTTCCTCGTAGACCGCGAGGGTCTGTTCGGCGACCCGGCGCCAGCTGAAGTCGGCCGAGCGCTTCGAACCGTCGGCCGCGAGGTTGCGTGAGAGCTGCTCGTCCGCCAGACACCAGGCCAGCGCGCCGGCCAGGCTCTCGACGCTCGACGGTTCGACCAGTTTGGCCGAGCCTTCGGCGACTTCGCGGATGGTGCCGTTGTCGGAGGTGATCACGGGAACCGCGCAGGCCATGGCTTCGACGACTGGGATGGGGAAGCCCTCGTAGAGCGTCGGATAGAAAAACAGCCTTGCCCCTCGCAGCAGAGCCGGAAGGCTTGACGGCGGAGTGTCTTCGAGCCAGACGACTCTGTCGGTCAGTTCGAGGTCTTCGATCAGGTGCTCGTAGCGTGGGTCACTCAGCTCACGCTCCCCTATGCCCAGCATCGTCACGTCCTCTCCGGACTTACGGCGCGCTCGGGCGAAGGCCCGCAGGACCCTCTCCTCATTGCGGTGAGCGCGGGCGTCGCCGCGGAAGACGATGTAGGGTCCCTCGAGGCCGGCCGCCTCGCGGATTCCCTTGTCGGAGGGTTCCTCGTCGGGCGAGAAGGCGGGGTCGACGCCCGGGTAGACGCGGCTGATCTTGCGGCTGCGGACATCGAAGTAGTCGACGAGGTCCTGTCTCGTGTTCTCTGACTCGGCGATGATCCGGTTGCTGCGCGACAGGGTGCTGCGCATCTGCGCCGGAGCGACGTACCGAGCGAGGCGACCGGGCATGAAGTCGGGATGCAGAAGGTCGACGATGCCGTGAACGGTCGTCACCGTGCGTCGGGGGATCCAGACGGGAAGGATGTAGTGCGTCGCGTGGTAGAGGTCCAACCGGTTGCGTACCGCCCGCCAGGACAGGGCGATGCGTTCACGCAGGGAGTAGAGCGACGAGCGCTCGATGACGCGAGTGAAGTTGGCGGGCAGGTCGTCGAACTCGCCCTCGTAGCCACCGCCCACAAACAGGACGTAGCTGTTCTCGTCGTCGATCTCGCCCAGCCCACGCACCAGGCTCTGGACGTAGGATCCGATGGGAGCCTCGTTCAGTTTTCGTGCATCGATGCCGATTGTGTAGGGCAAGATTCAGGACTCCGCGATGCAGCAGAGTCTACTCCTTACGAGTTTCACTCGAGACCTCCAGGAGGACCTGCTCCAGACGAGTGGCTGCGGCATCCCAGGAGAATCGCCGGGATCGCTCGCGCGCGCGGGCACCCAACTCCGACCTGAGGCGGACGTCGGTGAGCAGCTTGCTCATCGCCGAGGCGAGCTCCTCGGTGTGCTGAGGATTGATCAGGATCCCGGCTTCGCCCGTGACCTCGGGGAGGCTCGATGTGTTGGAGGTGATGACTGGGAGGCCGCAGGCCATGGCCTCTGCCACCGGCAGGCCGAAGCCCTCGTAGAGGGAGGGGTAGACGAAGAGCAGAGCCCCTTGCAGCACCTCGACCAGGCGGGTGCGGTCGAGTCGTCCGAGATACCGGACTCCGGGAGAACGCTGGAGGCGACGACGCAGCCCTCGACTCCGCCAGCCCTTCCCGCCGGCGATCAGAAGTGGGGGCGCATTGGGCATGCGCTCTCTCAACGACGACCAGGCATCGAGCAGCCGGGGCAGGTTCTTGCGGGGCTCGAGCGTGCCGACGAAGAGCGCGTAGCCGTCGGGGGCGTCGAAACTGCGCCGGATCGCGGCCAGTTGCGGCTGGATCGCCGGGGTAAAGACGGGGTCGACGCCGTTGGGGACGACCGTGATGCGCGAAGAACTCGTGGGGAACCGACGCTCGAGATCGGCGGCCGTCGCCTGAGAAACAGCGACGATCCGGGCCGCGCTACGCAGGGTGTCGGGCAGGTGGCGCTTGAAAGTGACGCGGTTGCGCCACGAGTGCCAATAAGGGAAGAGGATCGGCGTGATGTCGTGTACCGTCACCACCGCGGGCGGTAGCTCCCCATTGGGGAGGGTGCCGACGGGCGACCAGAATGCGTCGAAGTCACCCTTGCGTAGCCGTCGTGGCAGAGTTCGTTGTTGCCACCAGGAGCCGAAGGGGGCCGTGAGCGTCTCGAGTTCGACTCCCGCCGAGGCCAGTTCATCGCACTGGCGGGCCGCGCGATGGGACATCGCCGTGAGATTGAGATTGCCCCGCTGGGCGAGGTGCAACAACAGGGAGCGAGTGTAGTAGCCGACACCGGCCGGTGAATCGACGAGAGCCCGGCCATCGACCGCAATTCGCGGGCGCCTGATCATTGGGCCTCCCCGGTGAGCCCGGCGACCCGCCGCCAGGTCGAGACGGTCGCATCCGCCGCTCGCCGCCAGCTCAAGGCCGCCGCATTGTCCCGACCTCGATCGGCCAGTTCAGCTCGCGCTGCTGGATCGCCGAGGAGGTCGGCGACGGTCTCGGCAAACGTCTCGGGGGCATCGACCGGGGCGAATCGAGCTCCGTCCCCGGCGACCTCTCGGAGCACCGGGAGGTCGCTGCAGACGAGCGGCGCCCCGGCCTGCTGGGCCTCGACCGCGGGCAGCCCGAAGCCCTCGTAGCGGGTGGGAAAGACGACGACTGCGGCCGATTGGTACAGGGCAGCCAGTTCACCCTCCGAGACATAGCCGAGATGGGTCACCAGACCCGTCTGGCTCGACCGTTCGACCGCTTGCTGGATCTCCTCCGACTTCCATCCGAACTTGCCGCAGAGCACGAGTTGAGGCGGATCGTCCAGCTCCCTGCCCAGTCTCTCCCAGGCCTCCAGGAGATAGAGGATGTTCTTGCGCGGTTCCAGCGTGCCGACATGCAGCGCGAAGGACCCGGGCACACCTCCCGGCAGTTCTGTGGCCTCGACGGTTGCGAGCTGCCCGGGACCGTGGTGAATCACGTCGATCTTCTCCCTCGGGGCATACCCGAACTCGACGAGTTCGTCCCGCACCGCAGCGCTGACGGAGATCAGTCGGTTGGCCCGACGGGTCGACCGACGAAGGTTGGAGGCCAGGGCCTTGCGGGTCTCTTCCTGGAGCGTCTCGGGCACCTTGTGCAGGCCCAGATCGTGGATGGTCGAGACTCTGCTGCCCCGGGCGAGCAGAAAGCGCAGCGGCAGGAAGTAGTTCGGGGCGAAGAGGACCCGATTGCGGTCCAGAGCGATCATCAACGGCTCGAGGCCACGCAACAGCCCCATGAAGAACCCGGCAGAGAAACTCAGGGTGTGCGGCACCTCGAAGGCGACGTGCTCGAGCGCGCGCCCCTCGGGTAGCTCGATGAAGGGCTCCGGCACGTCGGGGCCGGTGAGCAGGTTCGGCCCATAGAGGCGAACCTGCAGGTTCTCGTCGTCGGCGAGCTGTTCGATGACCCGATAGAGGTACCAACCGACTCCGGTCAGCGGATCCCACAGCGGCGTGACGTCGACAGCCACTGTCAGACCGCGGTCTCGGCGGCGTCTCCAGACTTCGCCGGCCACGAACTTGAGCCAGCGGCCGGTTCCCGGCAGGCAGCGCGTGCGGTACCAGAGACGGCCGGCGTAGTGTCGGGCCTTGGCGCGGACCCAGTGGAAGGTCCTGGCGGTGCGCGGAAGGCGTCGGGCGAGGCCTCGCTTCAGCCTCTGAGACCGGGTCCAGGGGTGCCCCGTCTCCGGGTCGATGAATGGATCCTGAGGCTGCTCGGGCATGGGAGCTGGGTCGGGATCGGCGAGACGGTAAGGTAGCGCGAATGCTCAGTGTCAAGAAAGCCGCGCTTGTGGCACTGCTGATTCTACTCGGCGCAGGGCATGTCGCATACTGGTACGTACCGAGAGAACACGCGGCGACTCTCGCGGCGGAGAACGAGGTCGGCGCTGTGCTTGCCCACGACGACCTGCCGCTGAGGGTCTGGTTCGCCTACCCACACCAGAACCTGGCGTTTGTCGCGGGCTCCGAGGGGGGAGAACGTTGGCGCGAGGGGCTGGCCGAGATGTTGGGAGTTCCGACGGTTGAGCTCCCGGCATTCGGACCGTTCGCCCTGCCTCCGGCCAATGAGATGGCGGTGGCCACGGACTTCTCAGGCGATCGGATGGTGGCGGCGGCGAGAGTCTATCCGGGGGTCGCGCTCTTTGCCCGTGCTGCCGGCATGCTGGCCGACAACCCATGGTTGTCCGGAGGAGAAGTCGTGCAGGCTGGCCGACGGTTCGAGGTCACCTGGGAGGGCCGGACCTGGATCGTGCGGTCTCAGGGCGAGCGGTGGCCGGAGCCGGAACGGGCCGCGACGGGCGCGGATCCAGCGCTTGCCCGGTTCGGTTTTGGCCGACCGGTCGGTCCGATGCCGGCCGGCGCGTACAAGATCCGCCGAAACGGAGAGCACCTCGACCTGATGTCGGACGGCCTGGCGCCGCGCGACGTGCGCCGTCCGGAAGCGGGCGTTCTGCTGCTGGCCGATCATCGGGACGGGCTTCGCGGGATGGCCGTCCTGGGACCCGGAGAAGGGAGCCTGCGCGGCGTACCTTCGGCCATCAGTTTCGCCCTCAGTCCGGCGAAACCGGCCGAGCTGCCGTTCGAACGCCTCTACGACCTCCTCGGGATCGATCGCCAGGCGGTGTCCGACGGCAACTGGGAGGTCGTGGCGTCGGACGAAGCGGCGCTCGAGCGGGGACTCCAGTTGCAGAGGACGGTGAGCCGGTCACCGCCGAATCCGGGAGACCTGGTGGTCACCGCCGACCTGGATGTCGTGAGGGCAGCGACCGATGAGTTGGAGGCACAACTCGAAGGCGTGCCGCTGCGTGGGCTCAAGGAGCTGCGACAGTGGCGCGGCGCAGCGATGATCCTCTCCGAACTGGGAGCCTACGACGCCTGGTCCCTGGAGATGACGGCGGGTGGGCGAGAGGTCCGCTCCCGGCTCTGGCGCGCCCCCTGATGCGTCGCCCGCTGCCGGTGTCGGCGAGAGGGCACCTACAGAAGTCCCTGTCGCATTGACACGCACCCCTGCATTGACTACCCTTGCGCGCCGGGTTTCGCCGGGCCGCAGTGGATACTTGAACAGGGCATCGGCATGCAAATTCGACTGGATCTGATCGAAGATGAACCGTTCGCGTGGAGCGAGGCGGAGACGATCGATGCCGCGTCGTTGGAGCGCTCCGACCTCCTCGGTCTGACGAAGATCGAATGGTCGGGTTCGGTGACCAAGGCCCATCCGGGCTACAGATTTCTCGCAGAACTCCGTTACGGTCAGACTCTGGCCTGCGGGCGGTGCCTCAAGCAGTACGAGATGCCGGTTGAGAGCAACGTCGATCTGATCGCCATGATTCGTCCGACGGCTCCGATGACCGGCGAGGCGCAGTTGGAGGCCTCCGATCTGGGAGTGCTCGCTCTCGACACCGAAACCCTGGACACTGACCCGATTCTCCTCGAACAACTGGACCTGAACGTGCCAATGCGTGTACTTTGCCGCCCTGAGTGCGCGGGCCTGTGCCCGTCCTGCGGTGCGGACCGAAACGAGACCCCTGACTGTTGCGACGGCGAGGAGATCGACCCCCGCTGGCAAGCACTGAAGAACCTGGAACTGAGCTAGGAAACGCAACCGGTTTCCAACAGCTGATTGGAAGGAACTCACCATGGCCAACCCAAAACGACGTACATCCAAGGCTCGGCGCGATCGCCGCCGAGCTCATGACGCTCTCACTCCGCCGGCTGCCTCCACCTGCCCGAACTGTGGCGAGGTCAAGTTGCCGCATCGGGCCTGCCCGACCTGCGGTCACTACCATGGCCGCGACGCGGTCGAGGTCGACGAAGCCCTCTAGAGCCGGATAGCCCGGCGCCCGCCTCCCGCCTGCGGGGGGTCCTTTCCTCTGCTAGTATCTGGCGCCCAAGCCGCCAATTCACGCTGAACGCCGGCTCCCTGGCGAGCCCGGCGACGCCGTATTCTCTCGGATCCAATCCATGTTGATCGCCGTTGATGCAATGGGGGGTGACCACGCGCCCCGAGCGGTCGTGGAGGGCGCTCTGCGTGCCGCAAGAGAGGATAGGACCGGCGTCCTTCTCGTCGGCGATCGCGGAGTTCTGGAAGCTGAGCTCACCGATCTCGGCGGGAGCGTCGAGGACGTCGAGATCGTTCACGCGAGTGAAGTCGTCGAGATGACCGACCCGCCCGTGGCGCCGCTGCGGTCCAAAAGAGACTCGTCGATCCGGATCTGCAGCGATCTCGTTCGCGACGGCAGGGCGAGCGCGATGGTGACGGCGGGCAACACCGGAGCGGCGATGATCGTCGCGAAGGTCGTCGTCGGGACGATTCGGGGCGTCGATCGACCGGCTCTGGCCGGCGTCTTCCCCAGCGAGCACGGTCGCACTGTGGTCCTCGACGTCGGCGCGAACATCGACACCAAGCCCGAGCAGCTTCGGGAGTTCGCCGTCATGGGGCATTTCTACGCCCAGGAGATTCTCCACACCCCGTCGCCGCGGGTCGGCTTGCTCTCCATCGGCGCCGAAGAGGGCAAGGGCGACGACTTGACCCGGCAGGTGTTCGAGGTCATGAAGACGACCGGGCTCAACTTCGTCGGCAACGTGGAGGGCAGCGATGTCTTCGGCGGCGAAGTGGACGTCATCGTCTGCGACGGCTTCGTGGGCAACGCCATCCTCAAGAGCGCTGAATCTCTGGTCGAGTTCGTGACCGGGACGCTCGAGGACGAGCTGCGTAGCAGCTGGCGAACCCGCCTCGGCTATGCGCTGGCAGCGCCCGCTCTCTCGGCGCTGGTTCGCAAGACCGACTACGCCGAGTATGGCGCGGCACCGCTGCTCGGCGTGAAGGGAGGGTGCTTCATCGCCCACGGCAGATCCAGCTCGAAGGCCATACAGAGTGCCATCCGTCGAGCGGTGGAGTTCTGCTCCGCCGACGTCGCGGGTAAGATCCGCGACAAAGTCGCTGAGCTGCATACTCAGGAAGAGCTACTGCTTAGCGCAAACGGACCGAAGGAGACACCGGTTTCATGAGAGCCCGAATCGCCGGCACCGGCATGGCCGTGCCCGACAAAGTACTGAGCAACGCCGATCTCGAGCGGATCGTCGACACGTCGGACGAGTGGATCGTCACTCGGACGGGAATCAGGGAACGCAGGATGGCCGAGCCTCATGAGGCTCTATCGGACTTCGCCAAGCCGGCGGCCGATCGGGCCCTCGAGATGGCGGGCATCGACGGGAGCGAGATCGACCTCGTGATCTGTGCCACGGTCTCTGCCGACCGGATCTTCCCGGCGACCGCCTGCGCGGTTCAGGATCACATCGGCGCGAAGGACGCGCCGGCGTTCGATATTTCGGCGGCCTGTACCGGCTTCCTCTACGGCCTCTGCATGGGCACTCAGTTCATCGAGGCGGGGCGGGCGCGCAATGTGCTAGTGATCGGTGGCGAGATTCTCACGCGGATCGTCGACTGGACCGACAGAGCGACGTGTGTGCTCTTCGGAGACGGCGCCGGAGCCGTGGTCCTGCAGGCGACCGACGACGAGCGCGGGGTTCTCTCCTACTCGATGCATGCCGATGGTTCTCTGGGAGACCTGATTGAGCGGCCCGGCGGTGGCAGCCGGGATCCGATGACGCACGAGATGATCGATGCCGGACTCCAACACATCAGGATGAAGGGCAACGAGACCTTCAAGAAGGCCGTCCGTCGGCTTGCCGGCGTCAGCATCGAGGCTCTGGCGGAGTGCGGGATGGAGCCCGGTGACGTTGACTGGTTCATCCCTCATCAGGCGAACAAGAGGATCATCGACGCGGTCGGGCAGCGTCTTGCGGTCCCCGAAGGCAGCACGTACGTGAACGTCGAGCGTTTCGGCAATACATCCGCGGCCTCCGTTCCCATCGCCCTCGACGAACTCAATCGAGCCGGCAAGATCGAGGCCGGACAGACAGTTCTCATGACGGCATTCGGCTCGGGGTTGACCTGGGCTTCTGCCGTCGTCAGGTGGTAGCGGGATGGCACGAGTCGCGTTCATTTTTCCCGGACAGGGATCGCAGGCCGTCGGGATGGGCAAGCCCTGGGTCGCAGCTCACGAGGCTTCTCGAGCAATCTTCGCGGCAGCGGACGAGGCTCTCGGTTTCAGCCTGTCCGGACTGTGCTTCGACGGTCCCGAGGACCAGCTTCAGCTGACGGCGAACACTCAGCCAGCGATTCTCACCGCGTCGATCGCAGTCCATCGCATGGTCGCTGCCAGCGGCCTCGAGCCGGTGGTGATGGCGGGTCACAGCCTGGGTGAGTACAGCGCTCTGGTAGCTGCCGGGGTTCTCGACTTCTCCGACGCGGTCCGTCTCGTGAGGCGCCGCGGTGAGCTCATGCAGCAGGCTGTGCCGGTCGGCGAAGGGGCCATGGCGGCGGTCATGGGCATCGATGCCGAGGCGGTTCGAGAAGTGACCGAGGAGGCGGCGCAGGACGAGGTGTGCGCGGTGGCGAATCTGAATTCACCCGTCCAGACCGTGATCGCCGGGAGTGCCGGCGCCGTAGCCAGGGCGATCGAGTTGGCGAGCGCGGCCGGCGCTCGGCGAGTGATCCCGCTGGCGGTGTCGGCGCCCTTCCACTCGCCGTTGATGGCGCCCGCGCGGGAGGGCCTCATGCCTTATCTGGAGGAGACTCCCTTCGGCGATTCCCGGGTGCCGGTGGTGAGCAACATCGACGCCGAGCCTGCGGCGACCGGTTCGGCGGCTCGCGATGCGTTGGCCCGTCAGATTGACGGCCCCGTACGCTGGGTGGAGTCGGTGACCTGGATGGTGGAGCAGGGCGGTGTCGAGGCGTTCGTCGAGATCGGCCCGGGAGCGGTCCTGACGGGCCTCATTCGACGCATTGCCAGAGGCGTGCCGGCGGTGAGTGTCTCGGAGCCGGGCGACCTCGAGAAGCTGGCTGATCTGATCGGATAGGACGGAGGAGAGGATGGCTGCATTCAGTCTGGAAGGAAGAACAGCGCTCGTCACCGGTGCCTCGAGAGGCATTGGAGAGGCGATTTGCCGCCGATTCGCCGAGCATGGAGCCCGACTGGTTCTGGCGGCGCGGACCGTCGACAAACTGGAAGCGCTGGCAGAGTCTCTGCGCTCTACCGGGACCGAGGCCCATGTCCTGGCCCTCGACCTGAGCGACCATGCGACCATCGCCGAGCGGCTCCAGGGGGTGCCGGAGGAGTTCTCGCCGATCGACATCCTGGTCAACAACGCCGGGATCACTCGCGACAGCCTGTTGGCTCGCCTCAAGCAGGAGGACTGGGATCAGGTCCTGGCGACCAACCTGACGGGGTCCTACGTCACGACCAAGACCCTGATCCGGGGCATGATGCGCCAGCGCTGGGGACGCATCATCTCGATTTCGTCCGTCGTTGGCATGATGGGGAATCCGGGCCAGGCGAACTACGCCGCGGCGAAGGCCGGGATGATCGGCTTCTCGAAATCGATCGCGCGGGAATTGGCCAGTCGCAACATCACCGTCAACGTCATAGCGCCCGGCTACATCGCCACATCGATGACCGAGGACCTGCCGGCCGCTGCGGCGGACGAGCTGGCATCGAGTATTCCGCTCAAGCGACTGGGCACCGCCGGTGATGTCGCCGCCGCGGCCCTGTACCTGGCCTCTGAAGAGGCCGGTTACGTGACGGGCGAGGTCATGAACGTCTCAGGTGGGCTCTACATCTGAACTGCCAGAGCGCCCGGGGGGGCGTTCGAGCAAGACAAGTCACAACCCGTTATGCTAGAAAGCCCGGCCGGAACTCTGACCGGCGCAAACCCGAGGAGGCACCCAAATCATGTCTGTTGCTGATTCCGTAAAGAACATTATCGCCGAGCAGCTCGGCGTCGACGCATCCGAAGCGACCCCGGAAGCAAGCTTCACCGAGGACCTGGGCGCCGACTCGCTCGACATCGTCGAGCTCGTCATGGCGTTCGAAGAAGAGTTCGATATCGAGATTCCCGACGACGATGCCGAGAAGATCGGGACCGTCAAGGATGCGGTCGAGTACATCGACAAGGCCAAGGCGTAACGCCCGCTCGCCGTCTTCTCTCAGATAGGGGTAGTTCATGACTGACCGTCGTCGCGTTGTCGTGACCGGGGTGGGGCTGGTGTCTCCACTCGCGGTCGGAACCGAAGCCAGCTGGCAGGCACTTCTCGCCGGCGAGAGTGGCGTCGGCACCTTGACCCGTTTCGATGCCACGGATTACCCGAGCCGACTCGCCGCGGAGGTCGAGGGCTTCGATCCGAAGGATTACTACGAGGATCGCAAGGAGATCAAGAAGGGTGACACCTTCGTCCACTACGCCGTGGCCGCGGCGCAGTTTGCGCTGGCCGACGCGGGGTTGGAGGTGTCGGAGGACAACGCCGAAAGAGTCGGAGTCATCATCGGCTCCGGAATCGGTGGCCTTCCGCTCATCGAGCGGACCCACGAGATGCTGCTCAAGCGCGGTCCGGGTCGAATCTCGCCCTTCTTCATTCCCGGCCTGATCATCAACATGCCGGCCGGGCAGGTCTCGATTCACACCGGGGCTCGCGGGCCGAATTCGGCGCCCTCGACAGCATGTACGACTGGCGTCCATGCCATAGGGGATGCGTACCGGCAGATCCAGTACGGGTCGGCCGACGCCATGATCACCGGCGGTACCGAGTCGGTGATGACGCCTCTGGCGCACGGCGGCTTCGCGGCGATGAAGGCCCTGTCGACTCGCAACGACGATCCCGAGCACGCCTCACGGCCGTGGGACCGCGATCGCGACGGCTTCGTGATCGGCGAGGGTTCCGGCCTGCTCGTGCTCGAGGAGTTGGAGCACGCCACGGCGCGTGGAGCATCGATCTACTGCGAGATCGTGGGCTACGGCATGAGCGCGGATGCGTACCACATCTCCGCACCCCATCCGGAAGGGCTCGGAGCCGCAGCGGTGATGCGTAACGCCGTGGGCGATGCCGGAGTGGAGTTCGACGCCGTCGACTACATCAACGCCCATGGGACGTCGACGCCGCTCGGCGACATCGGTGAGGTCCGAGCCATCAAGGAGGTCTTCGGCGACCATGCCTACAAGCTGGCCGTCTCGTCGACCAAGTCGTCGACCGGTCACCTGCTGGGCGCCGCCGGAGGCCTCGAAGCGGGCTTCCTGGCTCTCGCCATCCGGGACCAGATTCTGCCGGCCACGATCAACCACGAGAATCCCGGCGAAGAGTGTGATCTCGACTTCGTGCCCAACACCGCCCGCAAGGCCGACTTCCAGTACGGGCTGACCAACTCCTTCGGCTTCGGCGGGACCAACGGCGCCCTGTTGATGAAGCGCTGGGAGTAGACTGTCAGCGGACCGGCTCCCACCGGCAGAGAGGGAATTCGACCGACTCGGGGCCGTAGGCTTGGTAAGCCTGTGCCTCCAGGGCGCCGGCGAAACTCGAAGGAGGGAGTATGGAACTCAAGCGCATTGCACCGTTGTCGGCGATGAGGGTGTTCTTCGGCATCTATGGCGGGATGGGACTGTTCTTCGGGGCGATCCTCTCCCTGGTGGCCATCATCGGAAGCGGCTTTCTCGGCATGGGCGGGGTCGAGGGCCCGGATCGTTTCTTCGGTCTGCTCTTCGGCGCCGGCGCGGTCGTTATCCTGCCAATCTTCTACGGCACGATCGGAGCTCTCGGAGGCCTCCTGGTCTCCTTCCTGTACAACCTAGCTGCCGGTTGGCTGGGCGGGCTCGAACTCGAGCTCGAGTAGGCTCCGGAGCCTACGGGCGTGCCCCCCGCGGCGCCGTGGTGCCGACTTCGAGCTCGTCCTCGTCGTCCTGACCTAGGTGGCGGTCGAAGAACTCGGTCATCCGCTCGAAGAAGTGCCTCGAGTCCTCTCCCCTGAAGCCGTGCTTCTGACGAGGGTGGATCGCCTGTTCGAAGGGCTTGCCTGCCGCGATCAGTTCGTGTGACATGGCGATCGTGTTCTGCGGGTGGACGTTGTCGTCGCCGGTGCCGTGGACGATGAGGAGCGAGTCCTCGAGCTGGTTGGCCGCAGTGAGCGCGGAGGCGGTGGCGTAACCGTCGGGATTGTCCTGCGGCGTGTCCATGTAGCGCTCGGTCCAGATCGCGTCATAGAACTTCCAGTCAGAGACCGGGGCGCCCGCGACTCCCGCCTTGAAGACTCCGGGGGCGTGGGTCAGGGCGTAGAGGGTGTTGTAGCCCCCTCCAGACCATCCCCAGAGCCCGATCCGCTCGGTATCGACCCAGGGGAGGGTCGAGAGGTACTCGACGCCGGCGAGTTGAGCCCGGACGTTGCCCGGGCCGAAGGAGCGATGGGCGTTGTCCTCTCCGGCCTTGCCGAAGAAGTTGGAGGCGATGTTGTCCAGCATGAAGACGACGTAGCCTCGCTCGGCCATCATCTTGTGCCAGAGGCCTCGTGTCCGACCGTTCCAGGCGTCGTTCACGACCTGCGAGCCGGGACAGCCGTAGTGGTACATGATGACCGGGTACTTGCGATCGGCATCGAAGCCGGCGGGTTTGAGCATCGCAACCGGAAGCTCGGTCTCCCCGGGGCCCGGGACCGTTGCGAACTCCCAGGCGGGGAGCCCGGCGGGATCGAATCCCTGAGGCGGCGTCGACGGAAGCGTTGCGATCTCGGAGCCCTCGGCGTCGCGCACGCTCAGGGCGTTCGGGGTGTCTGCGTCACCCCAGATATGGACCCAGTTTCCGGTTGTGTCGCTGACGTTGGCAGAGTGTGTGCCGGAGGTCGGAGTCAGTCCGATGATCTTGCCGTCGGCGAGGTTCTGGCGGAACAGCCTTCGAGAGGACGCGCCGAGTCGGCCGATGGAGAAGGCGTCATAGACGACCCAACTCTCGACGGCGTTGAAGGCCTGGACTGAACCGACCGCCAGACTCTCAGGGCTCAGGCGGCTCAGCTCGGTGCCGTCCGGTCCGTGAAGGTAGAGGGCGCGGTAGCCACTCTTCTCGGAACTCCACAGAAAGCCGCCGTCCTCCAGCCAGCGGAAGTCGTCGTGGAGGTTGATCCAGGTCGGCCAGGTCTCGGTCATCAGCGTCCCGCATTCACCGGTGGTCGCCGAGCAGGAGAGCAGGTCGAGGTCTGTCTGATCGCGGTTGAGGCGAGTGACGAGAGCGCGTGAGCCGTCGGGGTGCCAATAGACGCGAGGGAGGTAGTGATCTCCGGCGCTAGCGGTGGAGAGCCAGGTGGTCTCGCCGGTCTCCAGATCGAGGACGCCGACGCGAACCCGAGGCAAGGCCTCGCCGGCCTTCGGGTAGCGCTGCCATTCGACCTGGGGATAGGTCGTCAGGAAGTTCACCATCGGGTAGGAACGGACGGGCGATTCATCGAACTGGTAGTAGGCGATCTTCGCTCCATCAGGGCTCCACCAGAAGCCGGTCGAGTCGCGTCCCCATAGCTCCTCCCAGTAGACCCAGTCGGTGATGCCGTTGAGGATCTGGCTCTTGCTTCCTCCGGTGGTCAGCGCCCGCTCCTCACCGGTCTCGCGATCGAGGACGAAGAGGTCGTAGTCACGGATGAAGGCGATCTTCCTGCCGTCGGGGGAGAACGTGGCCTCCTCTTCCTCGCCGGCATCGGTCAGCAGGTGCAGGTGCCCCGTCTCGGGGTCGAGGAGACGCGGAGCCCCGTCAGTCTCCAGGAGAATGTCAGTGCCGTCTGGGCTCCACTGGAATCCGCCGATGTCGAACGCATCGGTCTGCAGAGCCACCTTGGGCTCGGCCTCGGACAGGTCGCGAACCCACAGTGCCTCGCCGTCGCCCGCATCCCACAGGTAGGCGAAACGACCACCCTCCGGATGCCAGCTCAGCCCACTGGGCAACCTGCCGCCGGCGCCGTCGGCGAACAGGACGTCGAGGTCGAGTTGGTCGGCTGAGAGAGGTGGGGTGAGAGCCAGGAGAAGCAAGGCTGCGACGCAGGCGCGGGTTGAGGTTCTGGGCATGTGTGGGTCTCCGAGGCTTGGTTCTGGACTGGGTGTGTTGGGATCGTAGCAGGGCGTTGTCGCGTACTTTGAGAAGCTCCACGCAACCGATTTGACGGTCGTGCGCGTTCTGCGGGAAAAGACCCTCTCCCTGCTGGCCTAACCCGTCCAGACCCCAGCGGAGAGAGGCTCTTTTCCCTCCTTGGATCGCTGAACTCCTGCGGTTGGCGTCCGCCAACCGACGCCTTCGGCCCTTACTCCCGAGGGTAGCGACCAAAAGCCAACACCCACCGCAAAGGGCGGAGCCAAGCCAGCTACGCCTCACACACCGGCACAGGCCCACTCCAAGGCGCCGAAGGGAGGCCCCAGCAACACAATGCCGAGCGAACCCAACAGCTCCGCTACGCTCAGCCGTCGAATATCAGAGCAGCAGGTTTCGTTTTCCCAGACAAGCGTGTCTAACCTGGACATGGAGAGAGCAGAAGCCTTGCCCGACCACACCATAGAACCCGTCATTGCGCCGAGCTCCACAGATCCAGAAGCTCTCTGGCCGTTGGCGGCGGGGGGCGATCGCGAAGCGGCGAACCGTCTGGCAGCGTGCACCTACCGGACGACGTTTGCCGCCCTGGTCAAGTTGAGCGGAGATCCGGATCTCGCAGCCGACCTGACACAGGAGACCTATCGCAAGGCCTGGGCCGCTCTGCCGAACTTTCGCGGCGGCAGCGCCTTTGCGAGTTGGCTCTATCGCATCGCCTACACCACCTACCTGAACCACGTCAGGCGGCCGAAACGCATCGTGCCGCTCGACGAGGGCAAGGCTCGACGGCTCTCCTCCGACGATCCCCTACCCATCGACACGCTACGCCGTGGAGAAGAGGAGTCCGCCGTGCGCCGCGCCCTGCTGATCCTGCCCGAGAAGCTCGCCTTCATCGTCACCGCCCGCTACTGGGGCGAAGTGCCGGTGCGGGAGATAGCCCGGGTCCAGGAGGTCAGTGAGGTGGCGGTGCGCAAGCGTTTGAAGAAAGCGCTGGGACTGCTCGCCACGGCTTTGGAGGATGCACAATGAACGTCACTGAGCGACGTTTGAAGGCAGTGGAAGAGCGGCTGGAGAGCTTTGAGGCTTCGGAGCCGCCGGAAGGGCTTCTCGAGAGTCTGCAGACGGAGATTCCAGAGGATCTGGGCCGGTCGGGGGGGGACTCCTCTCGCGTTTCCGGTTCAAGGTATCTGAAGCTGGCCGCTTCCCTGGCCGTGGTGGCTATCGGAGGCGCCCTGGGGTACCGCATGCTCCAGGACGGACCGACGCCCGGTGATCTGGTTTCAACGCCGGCGGCGATCCCCGAGGTGGAGACCCAGCCTGATCCGATCAAGGCCGAGCTGGGTGAGGCACAGGAACCCGAGGTCGTGGCAGGACAGGAGCTGGCGGCCTCCGGTGCCGTCGGCTCGACTGAGGGCCATCGGCAGTCGGATCTCGACGATTCGGCTGAGGCGCTGGCGTCGTCCAGTCGAACTGAGAAGTCCCGAGAGAAGGACCTCGAGGCACTGAGGATGCGACAGGAGACGCCGAGAGACGAGCTGAAGTCCCCGCTCTCCAGTCTTGAATCCCGGGACGCGAATGAACTGCCCAAGCCCGTGGCCGAGGTCGCCCCTGCTCCGGCGCCAGTTCTCGTCGAGGAGTCGATCGTCGTGACCGGCGAGCGCCCTCCGTTGGACATTGTGTCCCTCCAGTCCGGCACCACGGTCAAGCGTTCTGAAGCGCAGAAGAGCCCGAGTGCCGCTGATGGGCGGCAACAGCGCCGGATCGCTCCTCCCATGTCGCCGCCTGCAGAGTCCGACGAAGCCTCAAGCGACTTGATGGCGGTCGAGGAGACGATCACCGTGGCTCCCCGGCGCAGCTTCTGGAAGCTGTGGAAGAGGAAGGCGCCGGCGATCGCAGCGCCTCCACACACTTCGCCCTCGACCGGCGGCACTCACGAGCCGAACGACCAGCCGTACGGCGACATGTTCTTCCACGGCTACGGCACTAACCCGTTCGTCGACACCGAGGACGACGCGCAGTCCACCTTCGGGATCGACGTCGACACGGCGTCCTACACGATGGCGAGGAGCTATCTCCAGCGCGGTCACCTGCCGCCCGGCGATGCGATCCGGGTCGAGGAGTTCGTCAACTACTTCGACTACCGGGATCAGGCGCCCCGGTCGAAGGACTTCGCGGCGGTGGTCGAAGGCGCGCCGTCGCCCTTCGCCTCGACGGCGCGGACGCACCTGCTGCGCTTCGCCATCAAGGGCCGCGAGGTCTCCGAGGCGCAGCGCAAGGCGGCGGTGCTGACCTTCGTGATCGACGTTTCCGGCTCGATGAACCGGGAGAATCGCCTCGGCCTGGTCAAGCAGGCGTTGCGGCTTCTCGTCGGGGAGCTGAACGAGGACGACGCAATCGGCGTCGTGATCTACGGCAACCAGGGACACGTCATCCTCCAGCCGACGCGCGACCATCACCGGGTGATGGCCGCCATCGACCGGTTGAACTCGGGCGGTTCGACGAATGCGGAAGAGGGGCTCGTGCTGGGCTACGAGATGGCGAGGCGCTACTTTCTCGAGGGCGGGATCAACCGTGTGATCCTCTGCTCGGACGGTGTCGCCAATGTGGGTGCCACCGGACCGGACTCGATCCTTGCCCGCATCGGTCGGGAGGCCGATCGGGGCATCGAGCTGACAACCGTCGGCTTCGGCATGGGCAACTACAACGACGTCCTGATGGAGCAGCTGGCCGACAAGGGCGACGGCAACTACGCCTATGTCGACGATCTGCCTGCGGCGCAGCGAGTCTTTGTCGAGAATCTGACCGGGACGCTACAGACGATCGCCGGCGATGCGAAGATCCAGGTGGAGTTCGAGCCCTCGATGGTGCAGAGCTATCGCCTCCTGGGTTACGAGAACCGAGACATCGCCGATCGCGACTTCCGCAACGACGCCATCGACGCGGGTGAGATCGGTGCCGGCCACGCCGTCACTGCGCTCTACGAGGTGAAGCTCAAGGACGACGCGCCGCGTCGCGGCAAGGTGGCGACGCTGAGATTGCGATATCGCTCGAAGCGGAGCGAGCGGGTGGTCGAGGATTCGGTCGCTCTCGATCGCTCGGACCTGGCCTCGAAGTGGGGAGGCGCGTCGCACGGGTTGCGCCTGGCGGCCGTCGCGGCGGAGTTCTCCGAGGTCCTTCGCCGCTCCTTCTGGGCGCGGGATGCGGACCTCCGGTGGCTGGCCTCCGAGGCTCGTCACCTCGCGGGCGAGCGGGGCGGAGACCGCGACGTTTCGGAGCTGGCCGGCCTGATCGAAACGGCCGCTCAACTCTTCGACGGTCAGCCCGCAGGCGTCGGAGGTGACGGTTTCGAAGAGCGCTGACCTCACGAGCCGTGCGTGCTAGCCTCAACGGCGCGCCATGGTCAGGAAAGACGCTTTCGAAAACCAGAGTCGTCCGAGTTGGAACTCGGCCGGCTCTGTTCTCGTTCTCGTGATCGGGTTGCTGTTGTTGGCGGGGCCGGTCGGGACAGCTGGAGGGCAGGGCTCGTCGGACACTTCGGCCCATTCCGTGCGTATTCTCGAGCCGCCGCAGGGGCTTCAGGTCGGCCCTCTGCGGATCGGCGCGGTCGTCGAAGGATCTCTCGTTGACCGCGTCAGGTTTCTACTCGATGGCGCCCTGGTCCTGACCAAGACTCGACCCCCTTACGGCATCGAGATCGATGTCGGAAACTCGCCCCGACCGCACGAAATCACCGCGATCGCCCTCGATGAGGCGGGTAACGAACTGGCGCGGGACAGCCTGACGCTGAACGAGGGGCCCTACCGGTTTTCGGTGCGCCTGATCGAGCCGGTGGCCAGTCAGACCTATCGCGACAAGGTTCGGGCGCGGGCAGAGCCGACGCTACCGATTGGCGAGCGCCTGGAGCGTGTGGAGTTCTTCGTCGGCGAGGAATTGCTGGCGACGGATTTGACGGCTCCTTACGCCGTCGAGATGCCTCTTGCCTCGCACGAACAGAGCTACGTTCGGGCGGTCGCCTACCTGACCGACGGGAACACCTCCGAGGACCTGGTCTCGATCAATGCTCGCCACGACTCGGCCCAGTTGGATATCTCTTTCGTCGAGCTCTTCACCTCGGCGCTCGATCGGAAGCGTAAGCCCGTCGAGGGCCTCACCGGCGACGATTTTTCGGTCTTCGAGAACGGGCTCCCTCAGGAGGTGCGGCGCTTCGAACAGGTGTACGACCGCCCGGTCCATATCGGGATCCTCCTCGACACTTCGACCTCGATGATCGAGGAGCTGCCGGAGACCGTTCTGGCCGCGCGCGAGTTCTTCGAGCGCCTGGTCCGCCCCCGCGATCGGGCGACGGTGATCTCCTTCGCCGACGAGCCACGGGTTCGAGTGCCTTTCTCGAACGATCCCGAGCTCCTGGCCGCAGGTCTCGATGATCTCGTAGCCGACGGTGAGACGACGCTGTTCGACTCGCTGGCCTTCAGCCTCTACTACTTCGGCGGGCTCAAGGGGAAGCGCGCGTTGATCGTGTTGACCGATGGGGCCGACTCCCGGAGCCGCTTCGACAATTTCGAGGTGACCGAGTACGCCCAGCGGCTGGGGGTGGCTATCTACCCGATAGGAATCAACCTCGGGAGCAGCGACTTCGAGGTCGAGAGCGGGTTGCGGCGGTTGGCGTCAGCGACCGGCGGCAGCTCCTTCTTCATCAAGCGGGCTCGCGAGTTGGAGCAGGCCTACGGGCGGATCGAGACGGAGCTGAGATCGCAGTACCTCATCGGGTACCAGTCGACCAGCACGGTTCCCGACGCCTTTCGCGAGGTGGAGGTGAAGATCGGGCGCAAGGGAATCAGGGCCCACACCATCCCGGGCTACTACCCCTGAGGCCCCGAAGCAGCCCAGGGACTGCGATCGCGAGCTACAACTTCGAGTAGTTGGGTCCGCCTCCGCCCTCAGGGGTGACCCAGTCGATGATCTGGAACGGATCCATGATGTCGCAGGTCTTGCAGTGGACGCAGTTGGAGAAGTTGATCTGTAGGCGTCTTCCGGTGGCCGAGGCGTTGTCGTCCACCATCTCGTAGACGCCGGCCGGGCAGAAGCGCTGACAGGGGTTGTCGTACTGCACGGCGCACTGGTGGATGCAGATGTCGGAGTCGAGCACGTGGAGGTGAGCGGGCTGGTCCTCGTGGTGGGCGGTCCCCGAGTTGTAGACGTCTGCGAGCTTGTCGAACGTGAGCTTGCCGTCGAAGGCGACCGGTTTGGGTGCCGTCGGGGCGGATCCGTTGTCTAGTCTCTGAAGATGTTCGTGCCCCGGACGATTACGCAGGCGATCGAGGACGCCCCATCCCCGGCCGTTCGTCAGCATGCCCAGCCCGGCCTGCGCCATGCCACCGAGGATGCCGGCGTCGAAGGCCTGATGGAAGTTGCGCACCGGCCAGAGCTCCTCGTGGATCCAGCTGTTCTCGACCCTGTCGCTGAAACCGGCCAGTCGAGTCGGTCCGAGGTCGTCGGCTTTGAGTCCCTCGAAGATCGTCTCGGCGGCGAGCATGCCGCTCTTCATCGCCAGATGGATGCCCTTGAGTCGCTGGCTGTTGAGGAAGGCGCCGGAGTCGCCGGTGATGAGGAAGCCGTCACCGTGGAGCCGCGGCATCGACCACCATCCGCCTTCGGGGATGGCCTTGGCTCCATAGAACGACATCGTGCCGCCCTCGAGCATCTTCGCGATCCGCGGGTGGGTCTTGAAGCGCTGGAATTCTGTGTGCGGATCGAGCAGGGGATTCGAGTAGTCGAGGCCGACGACCAGGCCGACGATCAGCAGGTCGTTCTCCATTCCGTAGATGAAGCCGCCGCCGAACGTCGAGGAGTCGAGCGGCCAGCCCATCGTGTGGACGACGCTGCCCGGCGTGACTCTCCCTGCAGGCAGTTCCCAGACCTCCTTGATCCCCAGGGCGTAGCTCTGCGGGTTGCTTTCGTCCGCCAGGCCGAGGCGGTTCTCGAGCTGCTTGGCCAGCGTGCCGCGAGGCCCCTCGCCGAGTACCGTGACTGCGGCGTGGATATCGACGCCGGGCTCGAAATTCGCTTTGACGTTGCCGTCGTGATCGATGCCGCGATCGCCGGTCCTCACACCGATGACTCGGTCACCGTCGAGCAGCACACTTGCCGCAGGGAACTCGCAGAAGATGTCGACCCCGGCCCCCTCGACCTGAGGCGCCATCCACTTGAGCAGCCGGCCCAGCGAGGCGACGTACTTGCCGTCGTTCTCGAGCATCGGCGGGATGGGCATCGAGAAGGAGCGCCCGGAGGTCATGTAGAGCAGTTCCTCCTCGTCGACGGCGCCTTCAAAGGGCGCGTCCCGCCAGGTGCCGGGCATCAGCTCTTTGAGGGCGCGAGGGTCGACGACGGCGCCGGAGATCGCGTGGCTACCGATCTCCTTGCCCTTCTCGAGGATCGCGATCGCCGGCTCGAGGCGACCGTTACTGGCCTGGACCGACTCGTTGTGGCGCTCGATCAGTCGTCCAAGATGGTAGGCGCCGGCAAGGCTCGCCGGTCCTGCGCCGACGAAGACGACATCGAGATCCAGTACATCGCGCTGCACTTCATTCATGAGGTGAGAGCTCCTCTGCAGGCTGAAGGGAAGGCCGAAACCGGCGCGATCGTAACACGCCGTCAAGGGGCCTGATCGGCCGCAAGGCGAGTCGGGAGCAGAGATTTCGGGCGCTATTCGGTCGGTGCTTCGACCGGCTCGATTCCCTTCGCGTAGCGTTCGAACCAGGCCAGGTAGCGCTCCCACCGATCCTGGCGGAAGGTCGGCTTGCGGATCCCGTGATGTTCACCTGGATAGACGATGAGCTGGGTCGTGCGGCCGAGGCGCTTCAAGGCCTGGTAGAGCTGTTCCGAGTTGAGCACCGGAACGTTCCAGTCGAGCGCGCCGCCGAGGATGAGAGTCGGCGTCACGATGTTCTGGACCTTGTTGAAGGGGGAGAGCCGCTCCCACACGTCGCGCGTCTCCCAGGGCAGTCCGAGCTCCCGCTCCCAGTCCCTTTGGTAGTGGTCGTGGCCGTAGTTGGCCACGTACAGCACCTCGCTGGCGCCGGAGATGGCTGCCTGAAAGCGATCGGTCTGGGTGATGACGTAGTTGGTGAGGATGCCGCCGTACGACCAGCCTCCGACCCCGAGTCGCTCGGCATCTGTCCAACCCTGCTCGATCGCGTAGTCGATACCGGCCATGACGTCCTGGAAGTCCTTATTGCCCCAGTCCGCAAAGATCTCGGCCGAGAAGTCCTCGCCATAGCCGCTCGACCCGCGGGGATTGACTCTGACGACGACGTAGCCGTTGGCGGCGAAGAGCTGGGACTCGGCGTTGAAGCTGAAGTCGTACTGCGACACCGGGCCGCCATGGATCCACAGGATCGTCGGGTAGGAGAGTCGTTCGTCGTAGCCGACAGGGAAGGTAACGAATCCCTCGATCGGGGTTCCGTCGGCGCTGGTGAAGTGGATGTTCTCCACCCTCCCGAGAGCGACCTGGTCGAGAAGTTCCCGGTTGGTGTCTGTGAGCTGTCGTGTGCCCGGAGCGAGGAAGATCTCCGGGGGAAGATGAGGCTCGCTGGCGAGGAAGGCGACCCTGCCGTCATCGCTCTGGCTGAAGCTGCGGACGCTGCGATCTCCTGCGACCGGTCGCGTCGGCTCGCCTCCGCCGGCCGGGAAGGCCGCCAGGTGGCCGGCACCACTGTCAGTGAGCCGGTACAGGACAGATCTGCCGTCCGGGGTGAATTGTGGCGACGAAACATTGCGATCGAGGCCGGGTGAGAGGAGCCGGGACTCACGACTCTCCAGGTCGACTACGGCGGGCTGTCTGAGCGAGTACCACAGCAGTTCGGGCGATCGACCCGTCACGTAGGCGAGAGAGCTGCCGTCAGGACTCCAGGCCGGTGAGTCATCGCCGCCCTCGTTGGTCGTCACCTGGCTCAGGGTGCGCCCTTCGTCGCTGTTGGTCGACGACACCACCCAGAGATCGGAGTTGTCGTTGCCGTCCGGTTCGTCGGTGCGGTTGCTCGAAAAGGCGATCAGGCTGCCGTCGGGACTCCAAGTGCCGCCGGAGTCGTCGAAGTCCCCGGAAGTGATCTGCACGAGCTCGTCGTCGTCGAGGTCGAGAACGTAGAGGTGGGTTCGCCTGCGGTCGAGGTATCCGCTGTAGTCCCGCTTGAACTGCAGGCGGTCGATGACGTGGGGCTCGGGCTTGTAGTCGGCCTTCTCGGACTCGTCGAGGAGGTCCTCGGGCTTGGGGTCCTGAATCGTCAGGAGCAGCCGGTTGCCGTCGGGAGACCAGGCGAAGCTGTCGACTCCCTGCTCGACCTCGGTCAGGGGTTCGGCGTCGCCCCCTCGCAGGTCGAAGGCCCAGACCTGGGTCCTGGAGTCCTCGTCGCCGGCGGAGCGGGAGGAGAGGAACGCGAGACGGCGTCCGTCCGGACTCCAGCGCGGGCGACTGGCCGAGTAGCCTGGCGCCGTCATTCGCCAGGGTTCGTCTTCTCCCGTCGGCGCCGCCCACAAGGCCGTCTCGCTCTCATCCTCATCGAGGTCAGTGCGAGCGATGGTGTAGGCGACGAGGTTACCGTCGGGACTGATCTGTGGATCGCCGACGCCGGCGAGTGCGATCAAGTCCTCGGGAGTGAGGGGGCGGTCGCCCGCGAGGACGAGGCCCGGAAGCGTCAGTGCTGCGGCGAAGAGTGGGACGAGACGAGGGAAGCGTGACATGGCTTTGGACTCCAGAGGTTGGGAGAGCTGAGTATAGGCCGCTGTCCTGACCGGCGGGGTGGCTTCCATTGAGGCGGGCAGATAGCCTATGATCCGGCGGGGATTTTGAGGAGTCAAAATTATGAGAGACTCACACGCCGGATTGAAATTTCGAGGAGTCGAAATTATGAGGAACTCGCACATCGGAGGCCGCTTCGGCCTGGCAGCGTGGCTTCTGGCCTGTTCGTGGACTGTCGCACCAGCGGTAGTTCAGGCTGAGGACATCGTCACCGACCGTCCCGACTTCACCGAGAGTGCCGTGGTCGTCCCACGAGGCATGGTGCAGATCGAAGCGGGCTTTACCTGGACCGACCCGGGCGATCCTCAACCGCCGGTGCCCCCGGAGGAGGGCGAGGAACCGCCACCACCACTCGGGGAGCGCTCCGACGACTTCAAGGAATTTACGACGGCCCCGGAGGTTCTCATTCGCTGGGGTTTCGCCGACAATCTCGAGCTGCGAGTCGGCTTGCCCAACCAGATCGAGATCAGCGACGGCCCGTCCGGCGTCGGCGACGGATCGGTCGGTGTGAAATGGCAGCTCGGTCCGAATCGCTTCGGTCTCGACTACGCACTGATCGCGGGCGTCTCGGTGCCCATTGGCGACTCGGAGTTCACCAGCGACGGTGTCGACCCGAGCCTGATCTTCATCGTCGGTGACGACATCAATGGCAAGTGGAGTTACGGCGCCCAGGTGGGCGGAGGTGTCGCCACCGGCGGGTCGGAGGACGAGGCATTCGTCCTTGCCAGCTTCGCTTTCGCCAGGCAGCTCGGTCGGCGGGGGAGCACCTTCTTCGAGTTCTTCGGCGAGGACCAGGAGTCGACGCCCTCCTCGGTGCTTTTCCATCACGGGTATGCCTGGCAGGTCAACTCGAATTTCCAGTTGGACCTGCGGATGGGAGTCGGCCTGACCGACGAGTCGCCGGACGGGCTCTTCGGGGCGGGTGTCTCGTGGCGCTGGTAATGGACCTGCTTCGCGTCGCCCGGGCCGCCCTCCTGGCGGGGCTCACCAGTGCAGCCGTGGCCGTGCCCCTGCCGGCCCAGGGACTGGAGGTGGCCCTGACCTTCGACGATCTACCGGCCAACTGCACGGTCGACGACTTCGAGGTTCACGCCAGTCTCACCCGGGATCTGCTGCGAGCGCTCGCGGCTGCCGGGATCGAGGCGACCGCCTTCGTCAACGAGGTGAAGCTCGAGGAAGCGGGGCTCGTCGCGGACCGACGCGTCGCCCTGCTCGAGGCCTGGCTCGAGGGCGGCCACACGCTCGGCAACCACTCCTACTCCCACCCGAGCCTCTTCACGACGCCACTCGAGGCTTTTGAGCAGGACGTCCTCGACGGGGAGAGGGTGCTACGGCCCCTGCTCCAGGCTCGAGGCACGACGCCGCGCTATTTCCGCCACCCCTTCCTCAACACTGGTCCCACCATCGAGGTTCGCGACGCATTCGTCGAGTTCCTGGACGCGCATGGATACGCGGTCGCACCGGTCACGATCGACAATCACGAGTGGATCTACGCCCGGGCCTACGATCGGGCTCTGGATGCTGCGGACGGCGAGCTGGCCGAGCGTCTCGGAGAGGCCTACATCGATTACATGGATGAGGTCGTCGCCTACTACGAGGCCCAGTCCGAGGCGTTCCTCGGGCGTCAGATCAAGCAGGTGCTCCTGTTGCACGCCAATCGACTCAATGCGGCCCGTCTGCCGGAGCTGATCGCCGGTCTGCGCAAACGCGGCTACCGCTTCGTGACCCTCGAATCAGCCCTCGAGGACTCCGCCTACGACCTGCCGGATGCCTACGCGGGCCGTGGGGGCATTACCTGGTTGCATCGCTGGGCCCTGACCGCCGGCAAGCGCGGCGAGTTCTTCGCCGGCGAGCCGCCGGCACCCGCATGGGTCAGTGCGGCGGCCGGCCTGAGCGAGTGACGCCCCGGCTCAGATCGGGCAGGAGGTCGCGAGGAGCTCGAGGAAGTTCACCTCGTTCGCGCGGGGTACCCTGGCGACCTCGACGGGTTGAGACAGGGTGGCGGCGCAGTCGCAACCTGCGCTCGGCCCGGTCTCGGTGACTGTCGCGGTGAGGTCCGTGCCGTCGCCGAAGGCAGAAGTGATCTCGATTGTGTTGCACGACTCGGGCTTTTCGCCCGAAGCGACGACCAGCACCATGTCGCGATTGAAGTCGACGACCGGGATCTCGTCCGGCATTGCGACATCGGAGAAGATCTGCTCCCAGATCGTTGCCAGCTCCGCTTCGGTGCGGACGACGACTCGCTGCGACATGGTCAGTCCCGAGGTCGGGGCCGCATGCAGCGTAAATGGAGTGACGTCGCCGTCTGGCAGGGAGGGGGCGGCCGGAGACTCGCCGTCGCAAGACGGAAAAAGAGTGATGGCGGCGAGGGCGAGAGCTGAGAGCTGTAGGTGACGCTTCATTGAATCCTCCAGGGACCGACCGACACTATCAGTCGGCGGGACTTGCGAAGTTCGGCGAGGCATGGGGAATCCGAGGGGACAGGGGCAGTGCGACCGAGGACTATACTGGCCGTTTCCAAGGAGGTCGGAATGCGCGCGAGAGTGGTGTGTCTGGTCGGGTTGGTTGTAGTCGCAGGGTTGGCCAAGCTGGAAGCGATGGAGATTCACGTCGCCTTCTCGCAAGGCGTCGAGACTGAAGCCCAGGACGGTCGTGTGGTCGTGGTCCTTTCCACCGACGAGTCATCTGAACCCCGTTTTCAGGTACGGCCGGGGCATCGGGCCGCCCAGCTCTTCGGCGTCGATATTCAGCGCCTCGGGCCTGGCGAGCCGGCTATCTTCGATGCATCGGTCTTCGGCTACCCGGTCGAAACCCTGAGCGATGTGCCGGCGGGTCGGTACCGGGTTCAGGCCGTCCTGCACAAGTATGAGACCTTCCACCGCTCGGACGGCCACACAGTGCAGCTGCCGATGGACCGGGGTGAGGGGCAGCACTGGAACCGGGCGCCGGGCAATCTCTACAGCACGCCGGTGACGGTCGATTTCGATCCTTCCTCGACGATTCCGCTGTTGATTGCACTCGACCAGGTCATCCCGCCGATCGAAACGCCTGCCGACACGGAGTACATCAAGCACATCAGGATCCAGAGTCGCCTGCTGACCGAGTTCTGGGGCCGGCCGATGTATCTGGGGGCGCATGTGCTGATTCCCCATGGCTTCGACGACCATCCCGAAGCCCGCTACCCGCTGATGGTCTTCCACGGCCACCATCCTTCGGATTTCGGGGGCTTTCGGACGACGCCGCCCGATGACGATCTCGAGTGCACCTATTCGGAGCGCTTTCAGATCGAGTGCTACAACGGCGTCGTACAACAGGAGGCCTACGATCTTTACAAGCAGTGGACGAGCGACGAGTTCCCGCGATTCCTCGCCATCGAGATTCAGCACGCCAATCCCTACTACGACGACTCCTATGCCGTGAACTCGGCCAATCTCGGGCCCTACGGCGACGCGATCAACCATGAGCTCATCCCGGAGATCGAGCGCCGCTTCCGCGGTCTCGGGGAGGGGTGGGCGCGATTCACCTACGGCGGATCGACGGGGGGCTGGGAGGCGCTGGCTGTCCAGGTGCTGTACCCGGACTTCTTCAACGGGACCTTCGCGGCCTGCCCGGACCCGATCGACTTCCGCGCCTACATGGTGACCGACATCTACGAGGACACCAATGCCTACTTCGATGTCGGGCCGTTCGGGAAAACAGAAAAGCCGGGTCGCCGGGACTGGCTGGGCCGAGTCGACGCCACGATGCGGGACTTCAACCTCATGGAGTTGGCCCTCGGCACCCGGGGGCGTTCGGGTGACCAGTTCGATATCTGGGAGGCCGTCTACTCGCCTGTCGACGAGGACGGTTACCCGAAACGACTCTGGGACAAGGTCACCGGCGAGATCGACCACGAGGTCGCCGAGTACTGGCGGGAGAACTACGACCTGCGGCACATCATGGAGCGCGACTGGGAGACTCTCGGTCCAAAGCTCGAGGGCAAGATCCACATCTACTGCGGCGACATGGACAACTACTATCTGAACAACGCCGTGTACCTCACTGAGGAGTTTCTCGAGTCGACGACGGCGCCCTACTATGACGGGGTCGTCGACTACGGTGACCGGGCCGAGCACTGCTGGAACGGCGACCACGAGAACGGCAACCACCTTTCACGACTGCGTTACAACACGATGTACCTACCGCGCATTCTGGAGCGTATCGAGGCTTCTGCGCCCGAGGGAGCCGATCTGACCAGTTGGCGCTACTGAGCCCGCGCGCCCTCACCCGCCGTGGCAGGCCGTGCAATCGGTCGGCAGTGGAGCGTAGAGGACGAGGCCCGAGGCATTGGGCAAGTGGCAGGATGCGCAGGGTGCCGCCAGGTGAGCGCCTTCGAGAGGGTAGGCCGTGTCGCTCTGGTGGTCGAAGAGAAGCGCCGTCCAGGTTTCGGTGGCGTGGCAGGCCGCGCATCCGCCGTTGCGCCGGTCGAATTGACCGCCGTGAGGCGTCTCGTGACACTCCCGGCAGGCCGTAGGCGTCTCGGCCAGGCGCAGCGGAGATTCGACGTCCGGTCGGTCCTCGGCCCCGTGGCAGGCCTTGCACTCGACCCTGGCATGGGCATCGACCAGGTGGAAGCCGGTCGCCTCGTGATCGAAGCGGAGGGTCAGCCAGTCGGTCTCGGAATGACAGGAAGCGCAGCCCTGGACGCCGACGGAGGTCGCCTGAGCGCCGGCGTGCGGATCGTCGTGGCAGCCCCCGCATTCCAGGGTCTCGAAGCTGAAACGTGCTGCGAGCACGAGGTCCCCGGTCGTACGATGCCGGAAGTCGATCTCCCGGTGGCACTCGGAGCAGGCTGTCTCCCGATGCCGCCCGACGAGGGGAAAGGGAGACGCTTCGTGATCGGCTACGGTGAAGAGGCTGGGAGAGAACGCTTCGAGGTCGTGACAGGCGTCGCATTCCTGACCGCCCGCCCGGCCGGCGAACTGCCCGAGGTGCGCGTCCTCGTGGCAGGTGGAGCAGGTCTCGAAGGATGCGATCCGCAGAGGCTCTCCGGGCCGGTGACACTCGCTGCAGGTCACCCGCGCGTGGGCCCCCTCGAGTGCGAATGAGGTTAGCTTGTGGTCGAAGCCGGTCTCAACCGGCTCCCGCCAGCTGGCCGTCACGTGACAGCTCTCGCACTCCGGCCCCAGCCGCGCTTCGTGTGGATCCGCGTGGCAGTCGCTGCACTCGGCGAAGGGGAGGGATTCAAAGGTGAGGCCGCCGCCCCCACCGGTGTGGCACTCGCGGCAGCCGACGCTGCGATGGGCACCGGTGAGTGCGAACTCGGTGGTGGAGTGGTCGAAGGCGTTCTCGGGTCGCCAGGAGTCGGTCACGTGGCATGAGTCGCACTGCGGCCCGAGAGTGGCTTCGTGGGGGTCGCTGTGGCAATCCGAGCACCTGGCGAACTCCAGCGGCCGGTAGCGAACGAACGTCGCTTCCGGCCTGCCTTCGCTGCGATGGCATTCGCCGCAGGGAGTCTCGACATGGCGGCCGGTGAGGGGCCAGGCGGAGTCGCCGTGGTCGAAAGCGCTCGGCGGTGTCCAGCCGGCGGTGCCGTGGCAGGTTGCGCAGTCCCGGTCGGCGAACTGGCCCCGATGTTCGTCCTGGTGGCAGGACAGGCAGTCGGTTTCGAGACCGAGGAAGGTCCGATTCAGGGTCTTGCCTGCGGCTCGAAAGAGCTGTGGTGTGGTGATGAGCTCTTCTTTGTGGCAGTCGCGGCATTCGAGGGGCTCGTGAGATCCCGTGAGGGTGTAGCCGGTGTCTGCATGGTCGAAGCCGGCCACGCCCGCCTCACCCCACCAGACGAGCTCGTACTCGCGCCCGTGGTGGTCGATGTGGCACAGCCTGCAATCGGCGTAGTCGGCCCTTGCGTGAAGCCCCAGGCCGGCATCGATCCTCTCGGCGAGAAGCTCATGGCAGGTCAGGCATTTCCCGGGCGACACGCCCTCCGCCTGCGCGTGGCATTCCAGGCAGTTGGACGAACCATCGAGCTCCGCGTGGGGTTGGGCGAGCGGTCCGGGCGAGAGCTGGGCGCTCGCGGCCGCCGCGACGAACAGGCCGCCGACGACGCAGAGCAACACTACGCTACGCAACCTCACGAGCTGAAGGCGTATCCGGTGGCGATGGCGACGCCGATGTGAACGGCAGCGAAGAGGTACATGATGATCGCGAACGGCTTGTGCAGCACATGCCAATGGTGAAAGAGCTCCTGCAGCTTGTCCCACAGGAGGATACGTCGTGAGAGCAGCGCGCGGTCGAGGACCAGGCGCTGGAGCTCCGACCGGTGGGCCACCGTGAGGCTGCGGGTCAATTCGCGGACCCTCCACTTCAGGCGTGCGGAGCTCAACGGCAGGCCGACGAGAACTCTCAGCAGGCCTGTCGAGCTGTCGACCCCGCTCGACGCCAGCCCTTCGATTCGCTCCAGGACCTCCTCGCCGACCCCGAAGTCCTCCATCAATCTCTCGCCCATGACGTTGCCCGCCTGCTCGATCTCGGCCAGCGTCATCTCGTCGCCTGAGCGGCGGCGGGGGATCTGGAGGTAGAGATAGCGGCCGAGGATACCGCTGGCGGCGACGACGACCATCGACCAGAAGCTGAGGGCGACGACTCCCGTGACCTTGAGGGAGCTATGGAGGGTGATGAAGAGGGGGCCGACGACGCCGCAGTAGATGTGAAAGTCCAGCCAGTGGCGCAACTGGCCCAGATGCGCGAGGACGCGGACCCGCTTGCGCAGGGAGTAGCTCATCATCAGGGTCATGAGGCTGGCTCCCACGACTCCGTAGAGCCGGCCGAGACTGCCGCCCGGCTTGAGCGACCAGTAGAGGGCATGATGCGGGCGCTCGATGAGCGGGGTCGAGTAGTAGTCCCAGCCGTACCAGGTAAGCCACGCGAGGCCGCCGAAGGAGAGTACGTACAGCAGCGCGAGGACTCGGTCGCCGAGCCGTCGTTCGCTCGCTGCCGTCACCGTCTGCCTGTCTGTAGGAATCTGGGTCATTGAGTTCTGGGTCATGGAGTGAGGTCGGTCTCGGTCGACTTGGCCTGATCTTGCGGCTTTCTGCGGGACCATGCTGTGGTGTAGCAGGCTCTGGATTAAGAGGGGGTTACGGACGGCGGTCCCCCTCGAGTCCTGTCCTGTGGCGCACCCCACAGTCGCTGGTCATGCCACTGTAATGAACACCTTGGCACTGTGCACCCATGAGTGTCGGTGGCACAGCATCTGGCGATGGGGCTCTCGGGTCGACTGCAGAGGCGCGTTCGTGGAGTGTGCTCGGAGGGGTCGCCCTCGCACTGGCTTTCGGCTTGATGGCCTCGTCGGCGACAGGCGCCGCCGCGCAGTCCGGATCCACCGCCCGCAACCCCCACGGCGATCTGTCGATCGCCTGCAGCGACTGCCACTCGACTGCCGGTTGGACACCGTTGCTCGAGCCAATGCTCTTCGAGCATGTCTCGACCGGCTTTGACCTGGAAGCCGGGCACCGCGAAGTCGCGTGCGTGAGCTGTCATGCCCTGCTCGAGTTCTCGAATGTCGGATCTGCCTGCGCCGACTGTCACACGGACGCTCATCTCGGCGAGCTCGGATTCTCTTGCGAGACCTGCCACAACCCGGCCACCTGGGACGCCAGAGCCCATTTTGCTGCGATTCATGACGGGACGCTCTTCCCGCTGACCGGCGCCCATCGATCGACGGACTGCGCCGCCTGCCACGTCGAGGATCCCCCGTTCGAATTCCAGCTGACACCCCTCGACTGCTTCTCCTGCCATGTCGACGACTATCAGAACGCCGAGCTCGACCACCCCGGGCTCGGGTTTCCAACGACCTGCGAGGACTGCCACACGACCCAGGCCTTCCAGCCGGCGAACTTCTTCGGTGGTGCCTTCGACCACGACATCTTCTTCCCGCTCCGGGGGAGCCACGCGACGCTGGACTGTTCCGTCTGCCACGAGGGTGGCTTCCAGGGAACCCCGTCAGACTGCTTCGCCTGTCACCGTGACGACTATCAGTCGACGACCGATCCCAACCATTCCGCTCTGGGCTTTCCCACCAGCTGCGAGAACTGTCATGGAACGACGACCTGGGAGGGCGCGACGAGCGTCGAGCACGACACCTTCTTCCCCCTCAACGGAGTGCACGCGGTCCTCGACTGCCAGGCCTGTCACGCGGACGGCTTCGAGGGGACGCCGACCGACTGCTTTGCCTGTCACGCGGCGGACTACAACGCCACACGGGACCCGAACCACGCAGCGCAGGGCTTCGCGACTTCCTGCGAGGACTGCCATAGCGAGTCGTCATGGGACGTCTCCGATGTCGACCATGACGTCTTCTTTCCGCTCGTCGGGGCTCACCGGCCGTTGGACTGCGATGCCTGCCACGCCGGCGGATTCGCCGGGACCCCGACCGACTGCGTGGCCTGCCACCAGGCCGACTACGAGGCGACGACGGACCCCAATCATCAGGCCGCCGGTTTCCCGACTTCCTGCGAGGCCTGCCACAGCGAGAGCTCCTGGGAGGGTGCCGTCGTCGATCACGACAACTTCTTCCCACTGACGGGAGCTCACCGGCCGTTGGATTGTGACGCCTGTCACGCGGACGGCTTTGAAGGAACCCCGACCGACTGCTTCTCCTGTCATCAGGCCGAGTACGAGGGGACGACAGATCCCAACCATCAGCAGGCGGGATTCCCCACATCCTGCGAGTCGTGTCACAACACGAGCGACTGGGATGACGCGGACTTCGACCACGACACCTTCTGGCCCCTGACGGGGCAGCATCGATCGCTCGATTGTGAGGAGTGCCACGCGGGCGGCTTCGAAGGGACTCCGACGGACTGTTTCGCCTGCCACGCGGCCGACTACAACCAGACGACCGATCCGGATCATGAAGCCGCGGGCTTTCCGACGACGTGCGAGGATTGCCACAACACGAGCGACTGGGAGGACGCAGACTTCAACCACGACCAGATGTACTTTCCGATCTATTCGGGCAGGCACGAGGACGAGTGGAACAGCTGTTCCGACTGTCATGTCGTCCCGAGTGATTACGGAGTCTTCGAGTGCATCTTCTGCCACGAGCACAACCAGCAGGACACCGACGACGAGCACGACGACGTCAACGGCTACGTCTACGAAAGTCAGGCCTGCCTCAACTGCCATCCGAACGGGGAGGAGTGAGCATGCGGTTTTTCAGCGCAGCAGTCCTCACTCTCATGGTGTTTGCCGCGGGCCTGGCCGAGGCCACGGCCGCGTCGCTGGAAATCCGCTACATCACGGCGGACAGGGTCTACATCGATGGCGGGAGCCGAATCGGCCTGGCTCCCGGGGATCGGTTGAGCGTCGTGCACGGCACCGAGAGGGTCGCCGAACTCGAGGTCGTCTTCGCGGCGACACACTCGGCCTCCTGCCGACTGATCGAGGGGCGCGCCGATCTACAGCCCGGCGACGGGATCATCGTCCTCGGGCCGAAGGCCGGCCGGGTCATGACTGCGGCCTCGCCCTCGCGCACCACCCGAGTCGAAGCTCGGGAGCCCGCGCTCCAGGATCCCGCTCCGGCTCCTCCGGTCCCGGTCTACACTCGCCGGGAGCCTGAAAGACGGGAGCTGCGGACCAGCTTCAGCGGCAGCCTCACTTTCGACTGGGAGCAGTTCACGGACGAGTCGGGGTTCGGCCGCGACTTCGACCGGACCTCTGCGCGTGCCAGCTTCCGCGGCCGCAACCTGGGCGGTACGCATCTGCAGTTCAGAGTGCGCTCGTCGACTCGAAGCCTCGATCGCGTCGTCGACTCCGGTGGTTCCTCCTCCGTCACCGAGACCCGTGATCGGCTCTACGAGGCGGCGCTCTCCTGGGAACCGCCGGAAGGCCGCTTTGCTCTGCGCCTCGGGCGCCTGCGCCTGGGACGGTATGCCGGGGCGGGGACGATCGATGGTCTGTCCGGCGAGGTCCGTCTTGGAAGCGCCTTTCGACTGGGCCTCTTCGGCGGGACCCGTTCCGACGTCTCCGACTTCGGTGTGGACAGCGACCGAACCAGCTACGGGATGACCGCTCGCTGGACGTCCGAGAAGCCGGGCTCGATCCGAGAGGTGTTGCTTGCCGGTGCGCGAGAGGACGGCATTCTCGATGTCAGTCGGGAATACGTCGCCCTTCAGACCAGGCTCACGGGTGGCCGATGGTCTTTCTACCAGCGTGCCGAAGTGGATCTCAACAACGGCTGGCGGCAGGAGTTGGCAGACAGCGCGAGCCAGCTCTCGGCTCTCTTCGTCAACGCGACGGCGAGGGTCTCCGCCAGCAACCGGCTGACCTTCTCCTACAGCCAGTTCGAACGCTATCGGACGGAAGAGACGCGCTTCATCCCCGAGGAGCTCTTCGACGAGAGCCAGCGCCAGGGACTGCGCGCTCGCTGGACGTACAGCACGCGGGGTGGACTCGCCGTCGACCTGTCGGCTGGACTGAGAGAGCGTGACGGTGATGCCGACAACTCGACGTCGGCGGGCTTCGGGGTCAGGCACAACGATCTCTTCGACCGCAAGCTGAGCCTCGGACTGAGCCTCCTCACCTTTTCGAACCCGTACAGTGACGGCAACACAGCCATCCTCAGGGCGGGCAAGCGATTTGGCGAGGGACACAACCTCACCCTCACAGCGGGAGCCCGCCTGCTCGAGGACACCCTGCGCCAGACGGAGGACCGCGAGACGCAGTGGCTCCGGCTCGGAGGCTGGTTCGAGCTACCGCGCAACCTCTTCGCCCGCACCGAGTTGGAAGTCGCCACGGGCGACGACCTCGAGGGGCAAAGGCTCCTTGTCAGTCTGGGCTATCGGCTGTAGGTTGCTTCGACGATGGAGTCGATCCTGCTCTGGACGGTCGCGGCGTCGGTCAGTTCGGCGATCGTGATCACCTACACCGTCGGCTTCCGGCGGCGGCTGGTCGCCACCCGGGAGCGCAAGCGGGAGGCTACTCATCTCGGAATCGACCGGCCGACTGCTCAGTACCCGTTCATCGACGCCAGTCGGTGCATCGGCTGCGGTGCTTGCGTCGCGGCCTGCCCCGAGGGCGATCCACTGGGCATCGTGGGCGGCACCGCGGTCGTGATCAATGGCCTGCGATGTGTCGGCCATGCGCATTGCGAGGCGGCCTGTCCTGTGGGAGCGATCGAGGTGGGCCTTGGTGATCTCAAGGGGCGCAAGGACATTCCTGTCCTCGGCACCGACTACGAGAGCTCGACGCCCGGTCTCTATGTGGCGGGCGAGCTCGGCGGGCTTGCACTGGTCCGCAATGCCTGTCGGCAGGGGCGGGAGGCCGCGGAGGCGGTCGCACGGAGCCTGGCGTACGACTCGAACGGGCATCCACCACAGCTTCTGGACCTCGCCATTGTCGGTGCCGGCCCGGCCGGATTGAGTGCGGCGTTGGCGGCGGCGAGTGCCAACCTGAACTACGTAGTCTTCGAGCGTGAGGCGAGCCTGGGTGGGAGCCTGCTGCACTACCCACGGCGAAAGATGGTTCTGACGCAGCCCGTCGAACTCGGTGAATGGGGGAGGCTCCATCGCAGCGAGTACAGCAAGGAGGATCTGCTCGAACTGCTCGCCTCGATGGTCGACGATGTCGGTCTCAAGGTCGAGTATGGCCAGAGCGTAGTGAGTGTGCGACCGACGGACGGGTACTTCGACATGGAGGTGGCCGGGGAGGTTCGCCGGGCTCGCCGAGTCCTGCTCTGCCTGGGGCGCCGTGGATCGCCTCGGAAGCTCGGAGTCCCGGGCGAAGACTCGAGCAAGGTCATGTACCGTCTGATCGACGCAGCCTCTTACGACGGCGACCGCCTGCTCGTAGTCGGCGGCGGCGACAGCGCCGTCGAGGCGGCGCTCGGCCTGGCGGCCAACTCCGCGAACCGGGTGACCGTCTCGTATCGAAAGTCCAAGTTTTTCAGGATCAAGCAGAAGAACGAGGCTCGGATCGAGCAACAGATGGCGGCCGGGAGGATCGAGGCGGTCTTCGACTCGACGGTCGCCGACATCGGGGACGAGTCCGTGCGGCTGTCCCTGGCCGATGGCCAGGTTCGAGAGCTGCCCAACGACTTCGTCTTCGTCTTCGCGGGAGGCGTCCCGCCCTTCGCTTTCCTCCGTGAGGCGGGCGTGCGCTTCGGCGGCGACCCACCGTTGACCCCTTCCTGACCGACCGTCCACTCCGGCACGCAAGTTGCTCTGGGAAGGGGCATGTCTCGCTTCGTGCCGTCACTGTTGCTGATTCTCCTGCCCGGTCTGCCGGCAGCGGGAGCGGAAGCGGCCAATTCGGCACCCACCGAGACGACACGTCAGCTCCTCGTGGCCGGCCGGCACCTCGCCGAGTCGGTGGCGGGGGATGTGTGGCCCGGATGGGGAGGGACCCCCTTCGAGGTCCTCCTGGTCGAAGGTGAGGACGAGTTCCTCGTCTTCTCGGATCGGGTGCCGGATGGCTTCACCGGCATCGATGGCGCGAGCGGATCCTCCGATCTCGGGAGATTCGCCGTGCGGCCCCGGAAGTTCCCTCCCCAGCTGCTGGCAACGATGCCTGTCTTCGGGTTGCCGCCGACCATCGTCGTCGGCAGTCCTCAGTCGACTGGGCGCACTGCGGCCGATTGGGTGCTCGTGCTCCTTCACGAGCATTTCCATCAACTGCAGATGGGAAGTAAGGACTACTTCGAGGCGACGGAGGCTCTCGATCTCGCCGACGGCGACACGACGGGCCGTTGGATGCTCGAGTACCCCTTCCCATACGACGATGCAGAGGTCGGCGAGGCGTTCTCGGAGGTTTCGGTTCGCCTCGCCGCGCTGCTCGACAGCGGTCACGCCGATCGGGATGTCGCAGAGAGTTTCTGGAGCGACTACGACGCTCTCCTCGAATCGCTCCAACCCGCCGACGCCCGGTACCTGAGGTTCCAGGCATGGCAGGAGGGCGTGGCTCGATACGTCGAACTGAGGTCGGCGCAGGAAGCGTCGCGAAGGGGAGTCCCGGCCGTCGTGACGAAGGAGAGCGGGTCCGATCCCTTCGGGCAGATTGCCCTACGCCTTGTCGACGACCTGTTCGAGGAGTTGCGTACGCCCGACCTGGTGGGCCGGCGGCGAGTCTCTTTCTACGCCCTCGGAGCCGGTCTGGCGATGCTCCTCGACCGCACGGAACCAGGCTGGAAGGCCCGCTACGAGGCCCCCAGATTCAGGCTCTCCCGGTCGATGGCAGCTGATTGACAGGCCCAACGGTGGCTGCTCTACTGACCTTTCTTCATGGAGATGGGTCTCTTGCCGGATTCCACCGCTGTCATCGCCTCCCTAACAGACGCGCCCGAGCCTGGTCGGCTCGAAGAACTGGCGTCCCAGGCGGACATCCTCGAGGTGCGGGCTGACCTCTTCGAGCCTCTCGACCTGGCGACCTGGCGTCGAGCCTTTCCCGGCAGGTGGCTGTACACCCTGAGGAGTCGGGAAGAGGGTGGAAAGGACTCGAGAAGTCCGGCGGAGCGTCGCGAACTCCTCCACCGCGCCGCCCTCGAGTACGACCTCGTCGACCTCGAGCAGGCGGACCTCGAGCCCGAGACACTGGAGGTCGTACCGGTCGAGAAGCGCCTGCTCTCCTGGCATGGTTCTCCGTCCGGCTTCGACGAGCTGCAGCGCTCTGCCCACCGACTGCTGGAGACGCCGGCGCACTGGTACAAGGTGGTGATCTGGGCTGACTCCAGCGGGCCCTCCCGCTGGCCCCTGGTCTTGCTCGGCGGCCTCGGTCGAGACGACGTCATCGCTTTCGCGGCTGGGGAACCCGGTCGTTGGAGCCGACTGGTGGCTCCGATGCTCGGGTCGCCCGCGGTCTTCACCGCTGCCGGCCCGGTTGCCGCCGCGAGCGGGCAGCCACCCGTGGAACAGCTCCACCGGGACTTCTGCTGGCCCCTACCGGAAGAGATCAGCTGGCTCTTCGGCGTCGTGGGCAATCCGGTGGCACACAGCCTGTCTCCATACTTGTTCAATCGGGCGCTTCGCGAACTGGAGATCCCGGCACTCTACGTGCCCTTCCACGTAGAGAACTTCGGCGAGTTCTGGCTCGACCTCGTCGAGGAGGAAGTCGGCGCAGAGTCGGGGTATTCACTCCGCGGGTTGAGTGTCACCGCGCCCGACAAGAGGATCGCGATGGCGGTGGCAGGCGCGACGAGCCCGTTGACGGAGAGAATCGGATCGGCCAATACCCTGGTGAACCGAGAAGGCGTCTGGGAGGCTGACAGCACCGATGCGGAGGGCGTGCTCGGGCCCCTGCGACGGCGGCAGGTCGTGGTCCGGGGACTGCGTGCCGCCGTGCTCGGAGCCGGCGGCGCGGGCCGCGCTGCCGCTTTCGCTCTCGCCAGTGCCGGCGCCGAGGTCGAGATGTTCAATCGCGGTGCGGAACGGGGCGCCCGCGCGGCCGCGGAGCTGAAACTGCCCTGCCTGCCCTGGGGTGACTTCGATCCGTCGGCGTTCGACATCGTGGCTCAGGCGACGCCTCTGGGTCGATCGGCCGACGATCCGCTCCCGTGCGAACCGACGGAGATGAAGCCTGACGCCATCGGACTCGATCTCGTGTACCTCCGCGAGGGGCCCACGCCCTGGGTCGCGGCCTTGCGCGCCGCCGATCGCACCGGTATCGACGGACGGGAAGTGCTCCTGCACCAGGCCATCCCGCAGTTTGCCGCGATGACGGGGCAGGAGATACCCAGCGCGCTCGTCGGAGAGTTCCTGGTCGAGATGGAGGCGACATGAGTCGGGTGCGCCGAGCGACTCCCCGCATCCGGGAGTTCCTCGGCGACAGCTTGACGCCGGTAGCCGCCTACCGTCGGCTCGACACGGACTCGCCCCGTTTTCTCCTGGAGAGCGTCACAGGGGGTGAACAGGTGTCGCGCTACAGCTTCCTGGGCGGTCGCCCGAGTGCGCTGTACCGGCTGTACGAGGAGGCCCTCGAGGTGGAGACCGCCGACGGCGTCGAGCGGCTCGAAGGGGCGCCACTCGAGCGACTTCGCGAGGTCATCGGCGGCATCGAAGCCGAGCCGGGGCCGATTCCGTTCCTCGGTGGCTTCGTCGGCTACTTCGGCTACGATGTCATCCGCCTGCGTGAGCGCTTGCCCAACCGGCCTTCCGACCCGTTTGGCCTGCCTCTGGCGATGTTGGCGCGGATCGATTCTCTCCTGGTGTTCGACCATGCGAGGCAGCGTCTGCTCGCAGTCGCGAACGAGATCGAAGGCGAGGTCGACGCGGCCGAGGCCGAAGCCGAACTGGATCGCTTGCAGGTCCTGCTCACGGCGCCAGCGCGGGCCGGCGCGGAGGTTCTTCCTGAGCCCGGCATCCCGGCGCCGGCGGCCAAGGCGAGCCTCTCGAGCGAGGGATTCCAGGCTGCCGTCATCGCTGCGAAGGAGCACATCGTTCGCGGTGACATCTTCCAGGTCGTCCTCGCCCGTCGCTTTCGGCTCGGTGCGGCGGTGGAACCGACCTCGCTCTATCGTGCGGCCAGGGCCGTCAATCCGAGCCCTTACATGGTCCTCTTCGAGACGCCGGAAGTGGCATTGGTCGGGGCCAGCCCGGAGATGCTCGTGCGCAAGACAGGTCGGCGTCTCGAAATGCGGCCAATCGCCGGGACTCGTGGTCGGGGAGGGACGCCGGAGGCCGACGATGCGCTCGCCGAGGAGCTGCTGGCTGATGCCAAGGAGCGGGCCGAGCACGTCATGCTGGTGGACCTTGGGCGCAACGACCTGGGCCGGGTTGCCACGCCGGGTTCCGTCAAGGTGTCGAACTTCATGGAGATCGAGCGCTACAGCCATGTCATGCATATCTGCTCCAGTGTGGAGGCCGAGATGAGAGACGATTGCGACGCGCTCGATGTGCTCCTGGCCTGCTTTCCCGCGGGTACGGTCTCCGGCGCGCCGAAGATCCGGGCCATGGAGCTGATCGACCAGTTCGAGCCGGAAGCGAGGGGGCCCTATGCCGGGGCCTTCGGCTATCTCTCGTTCGCCGGCGACCTCGACACCTGCATCAGTATCCGAACGTTGGTCGTCCACGAGGGCTCGGTGTCGGTCACTGCCGGCGCGGGCATCGTGGCCGACTCCGATCCGGCAGCGGAGGAGGACGAGACCGAAAGAAAGGCGGCGGCTCTGCTCACGGCTGCCGATGTGGCGCGGCGACTATGATCCTGATGATCGACAACTACGATTCCTTCACCTTCAATCTGGTGCAGGAACTACTGCAGGCCGGCGCCGAAGTCGAGGTCGTGCGCAACGACGAGAAACCGGTCGACGAGCTCCTGGCGATGGGAGCGGACGGGATCGTCATTTCTCCCGGACCCGGTCGGCCCGAGGATGCCGGGGTCTGCTGCGACCTGGTCGCCCGGCAGGCGTCGACGCCCCTGCTCGGTGTCTGCCTCGGCCACCAGGTTCTCGGGCAGGTCTTCGGCGCGACCATCGGTCAGGCTCCGGAGCTCCTGCACGGCAAGACCTCCGATATCGAGCACGACGGACGCGACGTTTTCACCGGCTTGCCCCAGCCCTTCGAGGCGACTCGCTACCACAGCCTCACCGTCCTGCCCGAGACGCTGCCCGAGGAGCTCGAGCCGCTGGCCTGGGCGGCGGACGGAGTGCTGATGGGGATGCGCCACAAGCAGTTGCCCTATCGTGGTGTGCAGTTCCACCCCGAGTCGATCCTGACCAGCGCCGGACCCGAGCTGATCCGGAACTTCCTCGCACTCTGTACGCAGGGCCCGGATCGATGATCGAGACTGCAGCCGCTCTCGAGCGCCTGATCGCTGGACGGGATCTGACGCGGTCGGAGGTCGAGGGGCTCTTCGGCCGCCTCATGGACGGCGAGCTCGATGAGCCGTGCAAGGCCGCTCTCCTCATGGGCCTTGCCGTCAAGGGTGAGACGGCGCAGGAGATTGCCGGTGCTGCGGCAGCGATGCGCGGGCGCGTGATCGCGATCGAGCACTCGCAGCAGAACGTCATCGACACCTGCGGCACCGGTGGTGACGGCAAGGGCACCTTCAACATCTCGACTGCCGCAGCGCTGGTCGCTGCCGCGGCCGGAGCTCCGGTGGCAAAACACGGCAATCGATCGGTCTCCAGTCGGTCGGGCAGCGCTGATGTCCTGGCGGCTCTGGGCGTCGACGTGACGGTGCCGGCAGAGACCGCCGCGCGGTCTCTGAACGAGATCGGAATCGCCTTCCTCTTCGCGCCGAGCCTGCATCCTGCGATGCGGGAGGTGATGCCAGTACGCGAGGCGCTCGGCGTGCGGACCGTGTTCAATCTGCTCGGGCCCCTGACCAACCCGGCAGGCACTCGCCGGCAGGTGCTCGGCGTCTACGCCCGGGATCGAGTGGCGATGCTGGCGCAGGTGCTCGGCGAGTTGGGCAGCGAGCACGCCATCGTCGTCCATGGGAGCGATGGCCTCGACGAGATCACGCTCACCGGACCGACCTACGTGGCGGAGCTGAAGGGGGGCGAGGTTCTGGAGTACGAGTTCGACCCGCGAGACATTGGCATGGAGTGGGTCGACGAAGCCGATCTGGCGGGAGGTGACCCCGAGGGCAACGCCGTTGCCCTAAGCGGCGTGCTCGCCGGGGAGGGTGGGGCGCTGCGGGAGGTGACCCTTCTCAACGCGGGTGCGGCCGTTTATGTTGCGGGGCTGGCAGATGACATCGGCACCGGCGTCGAGAGGGCACGGGACGCGGTCGACTCGGGCGCTGCGGCTCGGAAGCTGGCAGCATTGAAGGACTTCTATGGCGGCTGAGGTCGCAGACATCTTGCGAAGGATCGTGGCGCGCCGACGCGAGCGGATGACCGAGCCTGTCGAGCGATCACGGTCGACTTCCGCAGGCCCGCGGGCGGGGTTTGTGGACTCACTCACGAGGCATGCGGGGCGCCGGATCATCGCCGAAGTCAAGATGGGCTCTCCCCGGATCGGGTCGCTCGTCGATCGGGTCGACCCTGAGGCTCAAGCCGCCATCTACGCGCGAGAGGGCGCAGCCGCCTTGTCGGTCGTCGTCGAGCCCGACTTCTTTCACGGCAGCTACGAACTGCTGACTCGGTGCACCAGGGCGTCCGGGTTGCCGGCGATCGCCAAGGACTTTGTCGTCGACGAGCGTCAGCTCCATTGGGCGAAGCACGCCGGTGCGAGTGCTGTGCTTCTGATCGCGGCGCTGCACTCGAGCGAGGATCTCGAGCGATACGCCGCCCTTGCCGGCGATCTCGATCTCGATGTGCTGTTGGAGACCCACGGTATCGACGACCTGGTCAAGCTGTCTGATCGGGAGTGGCCCCTGGTCGGCGTCAACAACCGGGATCTCAGGACCTTCGAAGTGGACCTGGAGCACTCGCGGCGACTCGTCACGCGGCTTCCCGCCGCCGCTCTCAAGGTCTCCGAGAGCGGGCTCGGCGATGCGCTGAGTCTGAGCCACCTCGAGACCGTGGGGTTCGATGCGTTCCTCATCGGTGAATCGCTGCTTCTGGCAGACGATCCGGCGTCGAAGCTGCGACATCTGCTGACCGGGTAACGAACCTTTCCCCCGGAACGAAGGGGGCATATTGCGACCGGGCGTCGGGAGGGTTACATTCGCCGTCCCATGACCCGTCCGCTCGTCAAGATCTGCGGCATCACCTCGATATCGGATGCTCGAACCTGTGTCGATCTCGGTGTCGACCTGATCGGTCTGAACTTCTACGAGCCGAGTCCTCGCTTCCTGAAGGTCGAGGCCGCGCGGCGAATAGCCGACGCGGTGCGGGGGCGCGTCGAACTCGTCGGAGTGATGGTCGATCGCTCGGCGGCGGAGGTCGAGGCGATCGATGCGCAGGTCGGGCTGGATCGCGTCCAGTTCCACGGTGACGAGCCGGAGGCCATGGTGAATCGAATGGGGGACCGCGCAATCCGTGCCTTACGCGTCGATCCTGCCGTGACCTTCGAGCCGAGTCGCCTGGAAGTCTGGCCAGCGGTCTGGGGCTTTCTCTTCGACGTCGCCTGCGAAGGGTACGGGGGTAGCGGTGTGAGCTGGCCTTACGACAGAATCGCCGCGTCCACCGGAGGGCGAAGGACAATGGTCGCCGGTGGCATCAGCCCGGAGACGGCGCGGGAGGCTCTGAAGCTCAGTGGCGCCGGCGGAGTCGATGTCTGTTCCGGCGTCGAGACCGCTCCCGGGGTCAAGGACGCAGACGCGATCGAGCGATTGGTCGAGGAGGTACGAGGTGGCTGACTCAGGGAAGGGCAGGTCGAGGGTGGGGTACTTCGGCGACTATGGTGGCCAGTATGTCCCCGAGACGTTGATGGCGCCCCTCGAGGAGCTCGCCCGTGCCTACGATCGTCTGTCCCGCAAGCGGGCCTTCAAGAAGGAGCTGCGCTCGCTGCTTGCGGACTACGCCGGTCGTCCGACGCCGCTCTACCACGCCCGACGGCTGACGGAGACTCTGGGTGGCGCCGCGATCTTCCTCAAGCGGGAGGATCTGCTGCACACCGGCGCTCACAAGCTCAACAACGCTCTCGGGCAGGCACTGCTGGCTCGTGAGATGGGTAAGGAGCGGGTGATCGCGGAGACGGGGGCCGGACAGCACGGCGTCGCGACGGCCACGGTCGCGGCGCTGCTCGGACAGCGCTGCACCGTCTACATGGGCGAGGAGGACATGCGGCGGCAGCGTCCCAACGTCTATCGAATGCGCCTTCTGGGGGCCGAGGTCGTGGCGGTCGACAGCGGCAGTCGAACTCTCAAGGACGCGATCAACGAAGCCCTCCGAGACTGGGTGACCCACGTCCGCGACACCCACTACATCCTGGGCTCGGTCCTGGGGCCGGAGCCCTATCCCCGGATGGTCCGTGACTTCCACCGAGTCATCGGCGACGAGGCGACCCGTCAGTTGAAGAGGCAGACGGGAAAGCCCACGCCGGATCTGGCGATCGCCTGCGTCGGTGGTGGAAGCAACGCGATCGGCCTCTTCAGCGCATTCCTCGACCAGCCGGCGGTTCGGCTCATCGGCGTCGAGGCCGGCGGTCGCGGCGAGGCGCTCGGCGAGCACGCGGCTCGCTTCCAGGGCGGAGACGTCGGTGTCCTCCACGGCACACGGACCTATGTTCTCCAGGATGAGGACGGACAGATCGCGACAACGCATTCCGTTTCGGCGGGGCTGGACTACCCGGCGATCGGCCCCGAGCACGCTCAGCTGCGGGCCCTGGGTCGAGTGGAGTACACGACGGCGTCCGACAGCGAGGCCGTGGCGGCGTTTCACACCCTGGCCGAGTCCGAGGGCATACTGCCCGCGCTCGAGAGTTCTCACGCTCTGGCGGAGGCGTTCAAGCGAGCGCCGCACCTGTCGCGGGAACGGACGATCCTGGTGAACCTCTCTGGCCGTGGAGACAAGGACCTGGCCTCGGTGAGAGCCTGGGACGAGGCGGTGGCAGGGGAGGAGGAGCCGTGAGCCGTCTAGCCGAGACCTTCGCCCACTGCCGGAGTCGGAAGCGAGCGGCGTTCATTCCGTTTCTCATGGCTGGCGATCCCGACGCACGAGCGTCGCTGGAACTCATCGGGGCCGCGATCGCCGGTGGCGCTGACATTGTCGAACTCGGGATGCCGTTCAGTGATCCGATTGCAGACGGCTCGGTGAATCAACGGGCACATGTTCGTGGCCTCAGCGGCGGGGCGACGATGGCGGGCGTGTTGGACATCGTCGCGCAGGCTCGCGGGCGATGGGACGTACCCTTCGTTCTCTACTCCTACTTCAACCCGATTCTGCGACTCGGCGTGAGTGAGTTCTCGGCCCGCGCTGCGGCATCCGGACTGGACGGCGTTCTCGCCCTCGATCTTCCACCGGAAGAGGCGGTGCCGGAGTTCGTCGACACCATGGAGCGGGAGGGCCTGGATCCGATCTTTCTCCTCGCCCCGACCAGCACCAAGGCGAGGATCCGTCGTGTTGACCGGCTGGCAAGGGGCTTCGTCTACTACGTGGCGAGGACCGGGGTCACCGGAGTTCGACAGGAGCTACCGCCGGAACTGCTAAAGGAAGCACGGGCGATCCGCAAGGCGATCCGATCGCCTCTGGCGGTCGGTTTCGGTATTTCGACTCCCGAACAGGTGGAGCAGGTCGGGTCTGTCGCCGATGGCGTCGTGGTGGGCAGCGCTCTGGTCCGCTTGGTGGAGGAGCACGGAGCGGCTGCGGCGGATCTGTTGACCGAGACCGTCGCCTCCTTGACCGAGCCCCTGCGCCGGCCCAGGAAGGGCTGGCTTCGCCGATGACGTCCTCTTCTGGCCTGACTGTCGGCCACGTCGAGGCGCGGGTTCATGGTCGCTACCTGCTACGTCGGGCCGAGGCCCCCGCGCCTCTGCTCATCGCATTCCACGGCTACGGCGAAGCCGCAGATTCGATTCTCGATTCGGTGCTGGAGACGCCCGGGGTCGACGGGTGGCACGTCGCATCGGTCCAGGCTCTCAATCGCTTCTACAACCGAAGAACTCGGGAGGTCGTCGCCGGTTGGATGACGAAACAGGACCGCAAGCTGGCGATCGCCGACAACGTGGCCTACGTCGAGGCAGCGGTCGGGGCGATTGTAGAAACCGTCGACCTCGACGGGCCGATCGTCTACGCTGGCTTCTCACAGGGGACTGCGATGACCTATCGCGCGGCGGCGGCGGCCGGCAGCCGGATCGCCGGCATCATCGCGCTGGCGGGCGACGTGCCCCCTGAAATTGCCGACGAGGCGGGCTGGAGCCGTCCGCCAGTCCTCATCGGTTGTGGGACAGAGGACGACTGGTACGGCGAAGCCCGGGCCTCCGCCGACCGGGATCTTCTCTCGGGACTGGGATCCGAGGTCGAGTTGGAGGTCTTCGACGGCGGTCACGTGTGGACCGATGCCTTCCGGCGCGCCGCCGGCGCTTTCCTCGCGCGTCTGCGATAGTTCGGATCGAGTCGCTGAATGGAGATCGCCGCCACCTACGCCCTGCTCCTCGCGGCCGGATTGGCGGCAGGAGTTCTCAACGTCCTCGCCGGTGGCGGTTCCTTCCTGACGCTGCCCATTTTGATCTTCATGGGGCTGCCCCCGGGGGTTGCCAACGCGACGAACAGAATTGGGATCGTCGCTCAGGACCTCGCGGCCGTCTGGTCCTTCGATCGGCACGGGGTTCTCGATCGCAAGGCGGTTCTGTGGGCGGCTCTGCCCGCGACACTGGGTGGCGGTGTCGGAGCCTGGCTTTCCCTGCAGGTGGCCGACGAGGTCTTCGTCAGGATACTGGCCTTTCTGATGATCGCGCTGTCGTTGACGTCGCTATGGCAGCCCCGCCCGCGAGAAGGGGAAGCGGGCCCTCTCGGCCCGATCGCCCGTCGGCTACGCTTCGTCGGCTTCCTCCTGGTCGGTATCTACGGGGGGTTCGTTCAGGCAGGCGTCGGCTTCCTCTTCCTCGGACTGACCACCGCGTTGCGTCTCGATCTGGTTCGCGGAAACGCCGTCAAGGTCCTCTCGATCCTGCCGATGACGCTCCTCGCCCTACTCCTCTTCGCCTGGAACGGCAGGGTGGAGTGGGTGACGGGCTGCGTGCTCGCAGTCGGGTTTCTGGCCGGAGGTCTACTGGGCGCTCGCCTGACCCTCGCCAAGGGTCACCGCTGGCTGCGCGGCGTGGTGACCGCGGCCATCGTCCTCCTGGCGCTCAGACTTCTCCTGTCCTAGCGCTGGAATCGGTCAGCACCGAATGCTGAAGCCGATCTCTATTCGTCTTCGCTCGACGGAGGGTCGCCCTTGATGGTGCGCATCACTGTGTAAAACGCGAGAAACGTCACGCTGCCCATGCTCACGAACATGAAGATCTTGGCGAAAGGTTCCATTGTCCTGTCTCCTCTACCCCAGATTCCTGCGTGCCCAGGAACGCTTGAGCAGCACTACGCCGACGATGCACATCAGAGCCATGATGGCGCGGGCGACCCATAGATAAGGTACGTTCTCCTCCGGTACACCTTCCATCCTCAGCTTCGGTATCGCCTCGGTCCAGCCCCACCAGGTGAGAAGCACCAGCAGGAAGCTGGGCGTGACCCACTTCATCACCGGCTTGTAGAAACCGGGGATCTTGAGGTCCGCGCCCTCGTGCAGTTCGTCCCAGCCGCGGTTGATGCCGAAGACGTAGGAGAAGAGGAAGACTTCGAGTGCCGCGAAGACCACGAGGCCGAAGGTGCCGGCCCAGTAGTCCCATTCGTCCAGCACGCCGCGCTGGAGGAAGAAGACGTGGAAGAGACCCAGGCCGATACCCAGGGCGGTGACGGCGCGTGCCGCGTTGCGCCGGGTCATGCCGATCTCTTCCTGCAGGAAGGCGATCGTCGGGCTGGCCAGGGCCACGCAGGAGGTGACGCCGGCGATGAACAGGAGGAAGAACCAGATGAATCCCCAGATCTCCGATCCACCGATCTCGCCCAGGACGGTGCCCATCGCCACGATGCCGAGGTCGAAACTGCCATTGTTGGCAATTGCGGTGGCGCCGGCGACGCCGAAGAAGATGACAGCCGCCGGAATGGCGATCGTGCCGCCGAGCACGACTTCGGCGAACTCGTTGGTCGCCGCCGTCGACAGCCCGGTCAGGGTGACGTCGTCCTTGCGCTTGAGGTAGGACGAGTAGGTCTGAATGCTGCCCATGCCGACCGACAGAGTGAAGAACATCTGTCCTGCGGCGGCCAGCCAGACCCTGGCGTTGCCCAGTTCGCTCCAGTTCGGATTCCAGATGAAGTTGAGCCCATCGGCAGCGGACGCCGCCTGCGGCTCGAGGGTCAGGATTCTCACCAGGAGAACGATGGCGAAGAGGAAGAGAATCGGCACGCCATATAGGGCGAGCTTCTCGATACCGCCGCTGATCCCCCGCGCGAGGACCCAGCCGAGAAAGAGCATGGTGATCGCGAAGAAGATGATCGGCATGAACCCGCCGGCGCCGGTGGTGTCCCCGATGTCCTGGTAGCTTGCGAGGAAAGTTCTCACACCTTCGGCTCTCGACTGAACATCGTCACCGAGACCGAAGTACTTGCCGGTCAGGCTGAAGAAGCTGAAGCCGAGCATCCAGGAGGCGATGTAGGTGTAGTAGATGAAGACGACCAACGGCATGATCACGCCGAGGATGCCGAAATACTTGGCCCACTTCTTCTTCCGGTCGGTGAGCACGTCGAACATGCCCGGCACCGAGTGGTGCCCAAAACGCCCGCCGTGTCTGCCTACGCCCCACTCGATCCACATCAGCGGGATGCCGAGGAGCAGGAAAGAGATGAAGTACGGGATCATGAAGGTCCCGCCACCGTTCTGGGCTGCCTGGACAGGGAAGCGCAGGAAGTTGCCCAGGCCGACGGCGTTACCCGCCATGGCCAGGACGAGGCCGATACGTGTCCCCCACTGCTCGTTGGGCTGCTGGCTCACTGACGGGCCTCCCTCATTGGATGGGTCAGATCATGGGCATGGAAACCGCGGGGAGGCTACCCCGGCCCTCCGGGGACTGTCAAGAAAAGGCCGTCGACGGTCAGGAAGGGCGGGGAGAGAGGCCCTTGAGGAGGTCGGCGAGGGTCAGGGTACCCACCAGGTCCTCCCCCTCCACCACGAGCAGGCGGGGCTGTCGACCTCGCCGCATGCGACCGAAGGCCTCGAGCGCGTCGGTCTCGGGTGCGACCGTGTTGGTCGTCGAGCAGGGCTCGGTGAGGGTGCCGACGCTCTGGCGGTCCCACTCGATGCGCGGTGTCTGGGCGGCGAGCCTGGCGTTGACCACCCCGAGCAGGCGGCGGTCGTCGACCACTGGAAAGCTGCTCAGCCGATGGGGCTGGACGTAGGAGCTCATCAACTCCTCGATCGAGATGTGGCGTGGAACGACCACCGGGTCGCGACGCATGAACTGACTCACCGGTTCTCCGGCGAGCAGCTGGCGCCAGGCGACTTCCCGATAGGCGCTACGGGCGGCGTTGCGAATGAACATCCCGATCAGGCAGAGCCAGACCCCGTCGGTGATGCTGCCGCTTGCGAGAATGCGGAGAATACCGAGTCCCAGCAGGATGAAGGCAAAGCCCTGACCGATCGCCGAGCTGATCCGCGTGGCGCTGAGCAGGTCTTTGCGCCACCACCAGAGTATGGAACGCAGGACTCGGCCGCCGTCGAGCGGAAAAGCCGGCACGAGGTTGAAGAGGGCCAGCATGAGATTGATCTGGGCGACCCAGACCATCGCGACCACCAGGGGTTCGGACCCGGCCATGGATCCGGCGACTCGAGCCACCGCGAACGAGATCAGGGCAGCGACGAGGCTAGCCGCTGGGCCGGCGAGAGCGATGACGAACTCCGCCAGCGGCGTCGGAGGCTCGTCGTCGAGTTCGGCAACGCCACCAAAGAGGAAGAGCGTGATCCGGCGTGTCCCGACGCCGTACTGCCGGGCCGCCAGCGCGTGCGCGAACTCGTGGAACAGAACTGAAGTGAACAGGCACACCGCGCCCACGCCGCCCAGCAGCCAGCGCAACGAGTCGCTGGCTCCGGGCAGCTTGTCGGGGTCGGCGAAGACGCCCGTTGCCAGCGAGTACGTGACGAGAGCCGCGATGATCAGCCAGCTCAGATCGAAACCGACGGTGATGCCGAAGAGGCGTCCGACGTCGATGCGACCGCTACGCAACAAGGCTCGCCTCGCGGCCCGGGTGGAGTTCAGACATTGATGGCTTCATTGCGGCCTGCTTCGGGCATGATGATCCACATGATGATGTAGACGAGAATGCCCGGGAAGGCCGCCGAGAGGACGGAGATCAGCACGAAGAGAATCCGCACCGTGTTCGCCTTCCATCCGAGCCACTCTGCAGCGCCGCCACAGACGCCGCCGAGGATTCGCTGATTGCGGGATCGTTTCAGTGCGTTGGCAGGCATTTCGGTCTCCTCGTCGGGAGGCCCGGGAGGTGGGCCCCTCTATAGCCAATACTACGCGCTCGCACGTGACTTTGTTCCTCGGCGGACAGTCGGGAACGGCCTTTGCAGCGGTCCTGCGCTAGTCGATGTAGCCCAGTGCTTCGAGCTCTTTGACCAGTTCGTCGTCGGGGTCGACCGTCGTGGCGTTGGCGACGGTCCTCGAGGCGACTGCGTCTTCGTAGGCGGCTTCGAGGCGCTTGACGTCGGAGGGGTAGTTGCTCCAGGTGTCCCACAGCTCTTCGGGGTCGTCCTCGAGATCGAAGAGCTTCTGACGCTTGGAGAAGAGCCTGATGAGCTTGAAGCGTTCATCGCGGATGGCCGAGACCTTGGCCGTGTCGGGCCGGTCGAGGCGGCTGATCGATACCAGAGGCGGCACCTCGCGGCCGCTCCACAGCGCCGTCAGGTCGATTCCGGAGAACTCCTCCGGGACCCGCAGGTCCGTCGCTTTGAGAAGAGTCGGAGCAATGTCTATGCTGCGGACCAGTTCCGCGATCCGCCGCCCGGCGTTCTCGCCGCCCTGGAACTTGATGGTTAGAGGAACGTCGAGGAGTTCGTCGAAGAGCGTGTGGGAGTGCCAGCCGACGAATCCGTGCTCGCCGAACTCTTCGCCATGGTCCGACGTCAGGGCGATGACGGTAGGGTCCCACAGACTGCGCGCTTGGAGTTCGAGCCGCAACCGGCCGAATGCGTCGTCGACTTCGCGGATCTCGGCGTCGTAGGTGCTGACGATGTGCCGCAGGGCCGCGTCGGGAACTTCCGCATCCGAGCGGTTGATCGTCTTGATGACGTCGACGCTGATCTCGTTCTTGAGCTGCCCGTCATAGCCGGTGTCGAAGAGTTCGAAGATCTCGGGTTCCGGGTCGTACGGGTGGTGCACCTGGTAGGTGTGGAGGAAGAGAAAGAAGGGCTCGTCGTCGATACTGTCGAGCCAGTTCGTGGCACCGTCGACGATCGCCTGGAAGTCGTCCGCCGCCAGGACCTCGTAGCTCTCGAAGCCCTGAGAGAGGCCGAAGCTCGGGTCGATCTGTCCTCCGCCGGTGAAGGCGGCGGTGCGAAATCCCTGAGCCGCCAGGACCTCGGCCAGAGTGGTGACCTCCGCCGGTAACGCCCTCCTATTCTCCCAGGAGGCAGTATGGTGCTGAGGGAGCAACGAGGTCATCATCGACGCGTGGGAGGGGAGAGTCGAGGGCGCGTGCGCCGTCGCCTGGTCGAAGACGACGCTCTCGGAACACAAGGCGTCGATCTCGGGGCTGGTGGGCTTGTCGTAGCCGTAGCAGCCGAGGTGGTCCGGTCGCAGGGTGTCGATCGAGACCAGAATGATGCCGCCCGGCCGTTCGCTCTGCCCGCCGCAGCCGGCGGCCAGAGTCAGCAGTAGCAGAGCTGGCAGGAGGTTGTGGCGGATCGACATCGGGGTGCGTTGGGACGGACAGTGGCGAGGCAACGTGAGGCTAGCATAGCTCCGGTATGCAGGGGATTGCTGGCGGAGGGGGTGAGCGATTGCTACCATTAGCCGTTCAGCATGGAGAGTCAGACCAAGACGGCGCAGGTAGGTCGTTACCTGATCGAGCGCCAACTGGGCCGCGGCGCGATGGGGGTCGTGTATCTGGCGGGAGACCCCGTGATCGGACGTCGGATCGCGCTCAAAGTTCTGCGCCTCGACCTGCCGGGAGCGGAACAGTCGGCTGACCGATTGCGCGAGCGGTTCCAACGTGAGGCCCAGAGCGGAGGGATCCTCTCCCATCCCAACATCGTCACGGTCTACGACGCGATCGAGGAGACCGATGACGGAGCTCTGTGCATCGCCATGGAGTACGTGGAGGGGACGAATCTCAGCGACATCCTGCGCAAGCCCGATCCTCTGGGTCCCGACACCGCGTTGGAGATGGCCGCTCAGATCGCCGACGCGCTCGACTACGCTCACGGCAAGGGCGTCATTCATCGCGACATCAAGCCGGCCAACGTCATCGTCACTCCGGCCGGCCGGGTCAAGATCACCGACTTCGGGATCGCCCATCTGATCGACTCCGCGCTGAGCGACGACCTCCGCTTCCTGGGGACTCCGAGCTACATGGCACCGGAGCGAATCGAAGGCCGCGAGGTGGACCCGAGGGCCGACCTCTTCTCTCTCGGCGTGGTCCTCTACCAGCTCGTGACGCGGCACATGCCCTTCAAGGGCTCGAGCGTGGCGGATCTGACCCGCAGCATCGCGCGCGACCTGCCGACGCCTCCCGAGCAGTTCGTGGAAGACCTTTCGCCCGAGCTCCGGGGCATTCTGCTCAAGGCACTCGAGAAGAATCCGGACAAGAGATACCAGACGGCGAGCGCCATGGCGACGGATCTGCGTGCCGTGCTCGGCAAGATTGCGGCACTGCACCGGACGCAACCCGTGGGGCCGCCCAAGCCCCCGACCGGCGAGGTGACGGGGCCGGTGGTGCCGCTACCCCCGCCCGTAGCATCCCCGAAGGAGGGGGGCACGTTCTTCAGCCGCGCCGTCATCATCGTTCTGTCGGTCCTGACGGCAGCGTCGTTGGCAGCCCTCTGGTGGAGCTTGAGCGGAGACGACGAGGCCCCGCCGGCCGTGACGACCCAGGCGCCTGCTGTCGCGTCTCACACGGCAGCCCTGGCGCAGGGCGTGGCGAGGTTGAGCGTCGGTGACACGGAGGCGGCTCGCGAGTTGTTGAGGTCGGCCGAACTGCTGGCGCCCGACTCTCTTCGAGCGTCCCTCTGGCGTCAGCTGGCGGAGGACCGCCTGGAGCGCGACCGCATCGCCCTGGCCGAGGTCGATCTGCTCGAGAGTGTCGAGGCGGGGCGGGCTGCCCTGCGTCGGGGCCGCTTGCGGGAGACCCGGGAACATCTCGAGGCCGCCCAGACGATCGACCCCGAGCACGCCGAGGTGGTGGATCTTCAGAGCCGGCTGTGGCTGGCTCAGCAGCCCAAGGCAGCTGCGCCCGAGCCGGAGCCGGAGCCGGTAGCCCTGCCCCCTCCGCCGGTGGAGGTCGAGCCGCAGGTCGTGCCGCTGCCGGTGGCACCGGTATCGAAGGTGTCCACCGTCGCGCTCGATTTCTTCACTCAGGTATCGCGCGGTGTCCTGACCATGTATGAAGGGACTCAGCAGATCTACAAGGAAGAGTTCCGCTTCATCGAGCGTCGCCGACTGCTGCCGCCGAAGCCGGCAACAGGCTCACTCTCGGCCAGCTTTGAGCTGCCGGCTGGTGATCTCTCCCTGCGGATCTATCTGAGCGTGCCCGGCCAGGAGACGCAGGTGATACCGGTCGAGGGCACCCTGCGAGGTGGCGCGACCCACGTCCTGCGGCTCCGGGTCGACGGCGACGGCGTGTTGACCGTTAATCTCCGCTAGGTCGGAGGCGCCCGAACCCGGCGCAGGCCCGATGTTCGACACTCACGCGCACCTGTGCGATCCGGTCTTCTCGGACGACCTGGACGAAGTTATCGATCGGGCTCGACGGGCAGGAGTCTGTGGCATCGTCGCGGTGGGGGAGGACCTGGCCGATGCGCGTCGGAACCTCGAGATCGCGCAGTCTTACCCGAGCATGGTGTCGGTGGCGGCAGGGCTCTTTCCAACCATCCTCGACGCATCTCAGGCCGACGAGCTGGTCGGGTGGATCCGTCGTCAGCGAGGTGACTTGATCGCCATCGGGGAGGTGGGGCTCGACTACTGGAAGGTGCCGGAAGGCGACGGTCGGGCGCTCCAGCGAGATATCTTCACTCGTTTCGTCGACCTTGCGATCGAGCTCGACCTGGTGCTCAACGTGCACTCCCGGTCGGCCGGCCGGGCGACTCTCGAAGTCCTGCTCGACAGGGGAGCGAAGAGGGTCCAGATGCACGCCTTTGACGGCCGAGCCGCGAAAGCGCTTCCGGGGGTGGAGAGCGGCTATTGTTTCTCCGTGCCGCCGTCGATCGTCCGCTCGCCTCAGAAACAGAAGCTGGTTCGCAGGTTGCCGCTCTCCTGCCTCCTGCTCGAGACCGACAGCCCGGTTCTCGCGGCGGTACCGGGCGAGCGCAACGAGCCGGCTCAGGTGACCGCTTCCCTGGACGCGATCGCGTCGCTCAAGGAGCTCGACCGCGAGCAGGTCCGCGAGGTGGTCGCGGCCAATACCCGACGGCTCTACCGGGGACTGGGAGAGCCCCTCAACGAGTGATGAGCCAGACCAGGGCGAGCAATCCGATCGCGGTGGCGGCCAACCAGGGCCAGAGAGGCGAGCCCGCCCTGGGCGCGTCGTCGACCACAGGATCCTGCGGCGCGGCTCGAGGCCGCTCGGGTACTGGCTTGCCTGGCTTGGACACCAGGCGGCCGAAGCTGGCGGGAGTGGCCCAGGTCTCGAACGGCTTGTCTCCGACCTGCTGGTGAGTCTCGACGAGCCAGCGGATAGCCTTCTGACAGCGCTCTTCGAGCTCTACGAATCGCACTCCAATGCCTGGAGGCTCTCCGTCTGAACTGGGCTCGTGACGGGCCCAGAGCACCCGTCCTCTGCCGCGGAGGCGGCGCCACTCGGGCGAGGGCCTAAGCTCGAAGTGGAGAAGCGTCCCGGGCGGCATCGGAGTTTCGACGGCCACGAACATGCCGTTCATCCCGAGGTTGCGCACCGTCTCCTCGAACTTCTCGTCGACGCCGGGATAGCTCACGCGCACCGGCGCCTCCAGCGACAGCCGAGCCGAAGCTCGGCGAGCAGCGTATTCCCCCATCCTGCGGCTATCTTAGCCGAAGGCGCTGGCCGTCCGTGCAGGCGGAGCCCAGCGGCGTCTGGACCGACATCGCCGTCAACCAGTGCTCGTAGCGGCTCTCGAGTTCGTTCGAGGTCGCGCCGAGACCGGAGGCCAGCGTCTTTCCATCGGAAGCGCCACCGCTGGCAACCCCAGTGAGAAAGGTGCGAAAGGCCGCCGCCTGCTCGGCTGGAGCGTCGTCGAGCAGATAGCGCACGAGAAAGGTGCTGAGAGCATAGTTCGACGATCTGAAGTCGTCGTGGACGAAGTCCGCCCATTCGAGCTCCAGCAACTGGGTGAGTGAAGGCAGCTTCGCGCGGTGCGTCCTCCAGTCGCACAACAGTCGCGACCAGACCCTCTGGCCACCCGACTGGAAGGCACTGATCGACACCTGGTTTCCCGCCGTCCGGCGAGCAGTGAAGATCTTCTCGCCTCCGAGGGACCCGAGCTCGATCTCGCCGGCCTCGTCGACCGCCGAGATCCCGAGGTCGTTGGCCAGGCCCTCTTCGAGCCAGCTGTGGATCTTCTCGGGGAAGGAGGAGCGATTGAGCAGGTGCGTCAGCTCGTGCACCAGCACCGATTCGACGCCACCGGCGTCCTCTCCGCCCACGAACAGCGCGGCCATGGACGAATCGGCATGGCCGCCGGCGCCGAAGCCGCCCAGTTCGGTGAAGTCTGCAGCAAACTCCCGGTACGCGGTTTCCGAGGCGAAGAGGACGACGACAGCTCGCTGGTCGACTGCGGCCGTGAGCCCGAAACGGCGCTCATAGGCGCTGGGTAGGCGAGTCGCAATGCGATCGAGTCTGTCGATCAGTTCGCGATCCGACGTGTCCGAGAGCAGATCCCACGGCCCGAGAGTTCGAGTCTCGGTCCTCTCCGGATCGAGCAGGGCTCGAGCGCCCTCGATTCTGAGCCTGCGGTCTTCGGATCCGAGATCGAACACCGGGGCGTCGCTGGGGACCAGCGTCAGCTCGAAAACCTCCACCGTGGGTTCTCCATCCGGCGCGAACCAGCCGATCCACTCACCGTAGTGCGTCTTGACCCAGTCCCCGCGTCGGTCGAGTACCGGGAGCGAGACGTCCTCGGCGACGGTCGTCAAGGCTTCGGATCTCGGATCAGGTCGGTCTCTGAGGGTTGCTCCGGTCCTCGCGAAGACAGTGGGTCCGGCCTCTAGGACTCCAAAGGCGGCGCGTTGCCCGAGAGGCCGGCCTTCGTCCGCGGGTTGCTCCTGAGCGACGCCAGGAGCAACCCATGCAGCTACGAGCAGCAGCGGGGCGAGGGGCCGGAGCTGCCTCACCATCTTCATGTCCCGGCCAGTCGGATGCCCGTCTCGCTTGGATCGAGGCTGATCTGAGGTGGATGGTAGACGCCTCGCACCCAGGCGATTCGCTGGAGCTGCATCCTCTTGACGAGTTGCTTGGTCACACGCTGGAACTTGCCCATGCTCGAGATGTCCTTCGCCCGGCCCCATGGGGTCTCGCGCTCTCCTTCGGTGCTCCAGACGGCGAATGGCACGTGCATCGCCTCGAGGTATCGCCGGACCTCCCGCGGAGCGTAGCGACTGTTGTCCGCCGGCTGGGGGCCGAGAAGGAGGACGACCGCTCTGCGACGCTGGGACGAAGCGGCGTCCGCGCCCGCCACGGCGACTGCCGTCGACAGGCGTTGCATCCGGAGGGGCACTCGGGGGGTGCGGATGTTGGTGAGGAACCAGAGGAGGCCTCCCTCCTTGGAGGTCAGAGGGGGAGTCCCGTCGTACAGGCTCAGGTCCAGGCCGGATCTCGGCAGGTGTTTGGGCACAGGGCTCATGATTCGGACCGTGTCGCCTCGCTTCAAGCTGGCCACGGACCGGTAACTGACCGCGGCTCTGCGGACCATGCGATCGAGTCGGGCTTGCGCGCTTTGATCACGGATCACGATCAGTTCCCCCGGACCCGAGACGACGTCGACCACGGTCGCCTCGGAACCCTCGGCCAGGAGCCAGTAAGGCCGTTCGAGCGCCGCCTCGTCGGCCTGTCCGGAGAGCTGCAAGGGGACTGCCGTCAGCTCGGTCGCGACGTCGTCGACAAAGCTGCCGCCGAAGGTGCGCTCGACCGTCGACGTGACCGAGCCGGCGAACTCCAGATCGACCCTCAGATAGTGGAGCTGATCGGGGTCGTGCGGTGGCAGGACGATCTCGTTCGGGTCGGTTGCCTCGACCGGGACGCCGTCGAAGACTGCGGTGAATCTCTCGGGCCGTTCGCTGGTCTGACTCGTGGAACGCACGTGAGCCACGACTTTGCCGCTCTCGGGGTCGGTATCGACGAGAATCTCCGCCGCTGCGGGTCCCATCTCCGAGTTCAGCCAGACCGATGCTCTACCGATTTCGATTCCCGCCGCCGAGTAGGCGACGGCTTCCATGTTTCGCGGCTTGAGGGACTCTCCGAGGTTGCAGAGGGCCTCCCACGGCTCACCCTCGATCCGTGCGAGCTGCCGTCCATCCACCAGGATCTCGACGGCCGAAACTTCGTGACTGACGAGCACCTGAACTGTCTGAGGACCGACCGCGAGCCCCAGGAAGAGAGTGGCGAACGCTACCGCCTCTTTCACGACCTACTCCGGAATATGGTGCGCATGGACTTTCGTTGTCGAATACAAGCCGAGCCCTCGCAGGTATTCCCGCGGTTTCCATGGGCTACGATGACGGACGACATGCATCGCTACATACTTTACGCCCTGGTGGTGCTTCTGGTGGGCTCCGCCGCCGGCGCGGACACGGTCCGCCTCAAGAACGGACGGCAGTACGAGAACGTGATCGCGCGGACCGAAGGCGACTCGGTCTTCATCCGCTTCTCGTTCGGTGAGCTCGGGATCCCCGCCCGCCTGGTGGCCGAGGTGGAGACGGCGGAATCGACCCTGGCTCTCTATCTGACGGCTTCGCGCACCCTCGAGACCGCCTCCTGGGCCACGGCGGAGGACTGGCTTGAACTGGCGATAGAAGCACGCCGAGCCGGCCTCGACGATGGGTATCGACGCGCCGTTCAGAAGGCGGCCGAGCTCGATCCCCGACACCCGGATCTCGTCGCTCACATGGGAGCTCTCGACTGGGTCTTCGATGACGAAACGGGACAGTGGGTGGGCTACGGCCAGCGCCTGGTCGACCGGCGCGCGGCCGAGCGTCGACACCTGCAGGACAGGCTGGCCGCACGGGAGCTGGCTGAGTCGGAGACGCGCCGACGGTTGATCGAGGCACTCGAGGTCATGGCGTTGGCTGACGCGGCGCAGGCCCTCACGGACCGTGCTCATGCGGCATCGGAGCCAGCCGCCGTCCAGGGCATCCCGCTCTATGGAGGCTGGTACGGAGTGCCATTCGCCGGGCACCGGCCGCACCACGGGGGGCCCCGTGTCCAACAGCCCGAGCGCCCCCGGGGAGAGGAGACGCCGGGGCCTGCGCAGGAAGGCGGCCCGACTCGGCGCCTCTACACCGAGTTGTCCAAGCGTCAGCCGGGCAGCGTGGGCACGATTCCCCAGGCGAAGGCCATCCGGCGCAGTGCCGGGCGCTCCGGCGACTGAGGTCGAGCAGGCGGCTGTGGGGCAACCCACAGTTGACTCCCAAGGGCTTGTGAAAGTTTTCACAAGGTGCTACGATGACCTCACTGTAAGCTCGCAAGAGCTACGGGAGGTTCCACCCACCAACAGACTGCCTACCTGCACTCGCGAATGTCGAAAGATACTTCGCCCCGCAAAAAACCCCACCCAAATCTCTAGATTGCCCTAGAGTAAATCCAGACAGTCCCACCCAACCGGGAACCTCCCCTTTCATCCCTCCTCACCCTGCTCGTACAATCAATAGTGGTTTGGTCGTCTCACCTACAAGGCTGAGAGGCGCCACGGCTCTTGTCACCGGCGCCGCGCATCGCATCGGTCGCGCCATCGCGGCCCATCTGGCGATGGCGGGCAGCGATGTGGTGATCCACTATGGCTCGTCGAGGGATGCCGCCGAGACCACCGCGGAGCAGTTGGCGGCGGAGTACGGAGTCGCGGCATCAACCGCCCAGGCCGATCTCTCCGATGCCGACGCCATCGAGCGTCTGTTCGCCGCGGTCGGCGAGCGGTCGGGCCGGCTGGACGTGCTCGTCAACAGCGCTGCGCGGTTCGATAGCGGTGCGCTGACCGAGTTCGACGCGCAGCGTTGGGATCGTGTGCAGGCGGTCAATGTTCGAGCGCCCCATCTGTGCCTCCGGAGTGCGACGCCGCTATTGAATGCGGCGGCGGAGGCCTCGGGCAGACCGTCGTCGGTCGTCAACATAGCGGACATGAGCGGCGTGGTCCCCTGGAGGGGCTACGGGGTGCACGGGGCGAGCAAGGCCGCTCTACTGCATCTGACGCGCTCCGCAGCGCTCGAACTCGCGCCCGGAGTGCGGGTGAATGCGATCGTGCCCGGAGCCATCCTGCCCCCCGCAGGCGAGAGCGAGGCGTCCGAGTCCTGGCAGTCGGTCGGAGAGAGGGTGCCGATGGGCGAGCCGGGCAGTCCCGAGGATGTCGGTGAAGCCGTCGTCTTTCTCGCGGGTGCGCGATTCGTCACCGGAGAAGTACTCTTCGTGGACGGTGGGGAGCACCTCTTCGGGAGCACCAAGCGATGACCTTCTACGTTTCTAGCAAAGGAGTCGACACCAGTGGCTGAAGATCGGATCTTCGTACGCGACCTGCGGCTGCGCGGGATCGTCGGGATCAACGACTGGGAGCGCGAAAAGCCCCAGGACATCGTCGTGAACCTGACCCTATTCGGAGACTTCAGCGCCGCGGGGGAGTCGGACTCCATAGAGGACGCGCTGAACTACCGGACCCTGACGAAGGACGTGATCGACTACGTCGAGTCTTCATCGCACTTTCTCGTCGAGAAACTGGCCACGGCCCTGGCCCGGATCTGCGTCGTGGATCATGGTGCCGAGCGCGTCCGCGTCCGGGTGGAGAAGCCGGGTGCACTACGCTTCGCCGATTCGGTGGGCGTCGAGGTCGGTCGGGCGCGGGAGGATTTCGGTGTTTAGGTCGTCGCGGCGCTCGGCGGGAGCTGCCGCAGATCGTCCGGACCTTCACTCGGTGTCGACCGAGGCAGAGCTCGATGCGGCTATCGACGAGTCGATGACGAGGGATGTCTGGTTCTTCAAGCACAGCACTCGATGCGGCGTGTCGGATGCCGCCCTGCGGGAATTCGAAGTCTTCGTCGCCGAAAGGCAGGCCGCCGGGGAGACGGGTTTCCACCTGATCGAGGTTCCCGAGAATCGGCCGGTCTCTTCGGCCCTGTCCGGTAGGGTCCAGGTGCGCCATCAGTCGCCTCAGGCGATCCTCGTTCGCGAGGGCTCCGCGGTCTGGCACGCCAGTCATTGGGAGATCACCCGCGGTGAGCTGTCCAAGGTCGAATAGCGTCTTGACAGGCTGGGGTCAGTCGGCGAGAGTCATCGACTTCCTTGCACATACTGGATCGGGATCAGACCAATGAAAGTCGTACTAGCGTACTCGGGCGGGCTGGACACCTCAGTCATTCTCCACTGGATCAGAGAGACCTACGACGCCGAGGTCATCACCTACACGGGTGATGTCGGGCAAGGGCAGGAGGAACTCGACAAGGCCCGGCGTGCAGCCGAGATCAACGGAGCCGCAGAGATCGTCATCGACGATCTGCGCCAGGCCTTTGTCGAGGAGTGTGTCTTTCCCGCGGTGCGAGCGAATGCCGCCTACGAGTGGTACTACCTCATGGGCACGGCCCTGGCCCGCCCGATTCTGGCCAAGGGACTCGTCGATACGGCCCAGCGGCTGGGCGCCACGGCGATCGCCCACGGGGCCACCGGAAAGGGCAACGACCAGATCCGTTTCGAGCTGTCGGCCTACGCGCTCCAGCCCGACATCCAGATCATCGCTCCATGGCGCGAGTGGGACTTTCGTGGTCGGAGCGATCTTGTCGCGTATGCACAGGAACGTGGTCTCGATCTCGGCGCTGCCGACGACAAGCCGGATTACTCGATGGACGCCAATCTGATGCACATCTCGTACGAAGGGGGCGTTCTCGAAGATCCCTGGGCCGCGCCCCCGCCGGGAATGTTCCGGATGACGGTCGACCCCGAAGAGGCCCCCGATACCGCCGAGACCGTAGTGATCGGTTTCGAGGCGGGGACTCCGATCTCGGTGGACGGTCAGGCGCTGGGGCCGGTCGAGCTCCTCGACCGCCTCAACGAGATCGCCGGTCGCCATGGTGTCGGCCGAGTCGACTTGGTGGAGAATCGGTTCCTGGGAATGAAGAGCCGAGGCGTCTACGAGACCCCCGGAGTCACCCTCCTGCATCACGCCCACCGGGCTGTCGAGTCGCTGACGCTCGATCGCGAGGTGCACCACCTGAGAGACGACCTGATTCCCCGCTACGCCGAAATGGTCTACAACGGCTGGTGGTTCAGTCCCGAGCGCGAAGCGCTGCAGTCGCTGATGGACAGTGTCCAGGAGCGGGTCCACGGCGAAGCGCGCCTCAAGCTCTACAAGGGGGGTGTCACCACCGAGGGGCGTCGCTCCAGTTCTCACACGCTGTACGACGAGAAGATTGCGACCTTCGAGGCCGACGAGGTGTACGAACAGGCCGACGCGACGGGGTTCATCAGTCTGCAGTCGCTGCGACTCAGGACTCTCGCGGCGAAGAGGATCTCGGAGGGCGAGTGAGCCGCCTGCGAGATCGGTTCGAGGGCCCGGTCAGCGAGGCGATGCAGCGATTCGCTTCGTCGCTCGATGTCGATCTCGAGATGGCGTCCGAGGATCTTGACGCCTCACGGGCTCACGCCAGGATGCTCGGCGAACAGGGCGTGCTGGAAGCGGAAGTCGTGACGGCACTGATCGAGGGCCTGGATCGTATCGGCGGGGAGGTCGAGTCGGGCACTTTCGCCACCACGCCGGAGGACGAGGACATCCACATGGCGGTCGAGCGCCGCCTGGTCGAGCTGATAGGCCCCGACGGCGGTCGATTGCACACCGCCCGATCGCGCAACGACCAGGTCGCGACCGACGTCCGCTTGACCATGCGTCGGCGTATGGCCGCTCTCGACGAGGCCCTTGGCGAGCTGCTCGCGGCCCTGGTCGGTCGCGCAGCGGGCGACGGCCGGATTCTCATGCCGGGCTACACCCATCTGCAGCGCGGCCAACCGATTCTCCTAGGGCATCACCTGTTGGCCCATGCCTGGGCTGTCGAGCGGGATCGGGAGCGCCTCCATCAGGCGATGGAGAGGGTGAACCGGAGTCCCCTCGGAGCCGGCGCGATGGCGGGGACGGCCCACACGATCGACCGGCACAGGAGTGCCGAGTTGCTCGGTTTCGAGGGCGTTGTCGAGAACGCGATGGACGCGGTCTCGGCACGCGACCACCTGCAGGAGGCCGCGGCCGTGTGCGCCATCGCCATGACCCACATGTCCCGGATGGCCGAGGAGTTGATCCTCTGGTCGGCCACGGAGTTCGGGTTCGCTCGATTGGCGGATGCTCACGCCACGGGTTCGAGCATCATGCCCCAGAAGCGCAACCCCGACGCCGCGGAGCTCGTTCGTGGCAAGGCAGGTCGCGTCTATGGCGATCTGGTGTCTCTCCTGACTCTCGTCAAGGGGCTGCCGATGGCCTACAACCGAGACCTCCAAGAGGATCGACTACCCCTCTTCGACGCGCTGGCGACCACGACGGACTGCGCCGGGCTGATGGCTGAAGTTTGGGCCGGCGTCGGGTTCGCCGCCGATCGATTCGAATCCGAGATGAGCGGTGACGCGAGCCTCGCCACCGAACTGGCAGATGGACTCGCGAGCCGTGGCGTTCCCTTTCGCGAGGCCCACGCCCGGGTAGCGCAGCTGATGGCGCGCCTCGAGGCTGCCGATCGCGGCGTCGACTCGCTCGCCGATGACGAACTGGTCTCGCTCGGGTTGACGGCCGCCGATCGGACGCTTCTCGATCCCCGTGCCGCCGCCGAGCGGAAGAGTTCTCACGGGGGCACGGCATGGAGCGAAGTCGAGCGCCAGATCGACCTGCTCGAGGGCCGGTTGAAGTGAGCGCCGGCAGTCTGACGAGTGCGGTCCCGGTGTCTGTTCTCTCTCGCCAAGGCCAGGCCCCTGTGCTATGGTTCCCCACGGTGTACAAGAGATTTCAAAGCCCCGTCGACCCGGCGTTCGTCCGCTCGACCAGCACATACAGTCACTCGTGAAGCTGCCTCTCGCACCTTGCGCGCGATGAGTCGCGCCACGAGTAACGAAAAGGAGTTCGGCCATCGCTAGAAGACGTCGTTGGCGGCCGGAGCCTGTCCAGAAAAAGGACAAGTTCCGCATCAACAGGCATATCCGCAGAAGTCCCGTCCGTCTTATCGACGACGAGGGGACCCAGGTCGGTGTCGTGCCGATCGAAGAAGCTCGCGCCCGTGCAGACGAGGTCGGTCTCGACCTCGTGGAAGTCGGCCCGGAGGCCGATCCGCCGGTCGTCAGGATTCTCGACTGGGGCAAGCTCAAGTACGAGCAGGAAAAGAAGGCCCGGGAGTCGCGCAAGAAGCAGCACACGATCGATGTCAAGGAGGTCAAGTACCGACCCAACATCGAAGAGCACGACTTCGAGATCAAGACGAAGCGTGCGCGCCGTTTCCTGACCAGCGGCAAGAAGGTCAAAGTGACGATCTTCTTCCGCTACCGCCAGTTGAGGCGGCCCGAGTTGGGTGACGAGGTTCTCAACCGGGTGGTTGAGGAGACCAAGGACATCGCGGCCGTCGAGAGCCGTTCGGGTATGGACGGTCGGCGCCTGGTCATGGTGCTGGCTCCGCTTGACACGGCGGCACGGTAGGCGACTGCCGATAGTGCCTCCTGCGCAGCCAGCGCGGCGAGGCTAGAGGTAGTTGTGGCGGGGCGGTAGGCGCTCGCGGTCGAGGCCTGCAGCTTCGCGCAGGGCGGCCTCGGTGTACTTGACGACCATCTGGCCGCGCCACTGAGCCTGGAAGTCGGTGTTGTCGAAGGGGGTCGCCGGCTTGCGGGCCATCGCAGCGGCCTCTCGCAGTGTCTCCTCGTCGGGCGTCTCCCCGACCAGAAAGTCACAGGCGGCGTCGGCCCTGAGGGGCCGGGAACTGACGGCTCCGAGCCAGATCTCGGCGCGCTCTATGCAGCCATCTTCGCCCGTCCAGAGCGCCGCTGAGCTCGACAGGACGGCGAAGTCGATCGAGCCGCGCCGACGCAACTTCCAGAAGGCCGAACGACACCGGTCGACTCTCGCCGCGGCGGGGACGACGATGGCCGAGACGATCTCGTCGGGCTGTTTGGCGAGATACTCGATGCCGTCGTCGACGTACAGGTTTTCCAGCGGGATTTCGCGATTGCCCTGTGCCGAGACCAGGCGGACTCGCGCTCCCAACGCGGACAGGATCGGTGCCGAGTCCGATGCCGAGTGCGCCAGGCACCGCTTGGACCCAGGAGCTACCCAGCAGGTCTCCCCGGCCTCCTTCATGCAGTAGGAGATCGCTCGTCGCCAGTCCTCGGTCTGGTTGTAGTAGGTGCAGCGTGTGTCGACGCAGACGTTGCCCCCGATCGTCCCCATGTGGCGCAGTGGGGGAGAGGAGATCGAGTCGATCGCCGTCGCCAGCGCCGGGTAGGCGCTGCGCACGGTCTCGTGAGTCGCCACTTCGTGAAGAGAGAGGGTTGCGCCGAGTACGAGGTCGCCGGCGCCGTTGCTGACCTCGCGCAGCTCCGGGACACGCATCAGGCTGACGACGGTCTCGGCCTGCTGGTGACGGCGCTTCATGTTGGGCCACAGATCGGTGCCGCCGGCGACGACTCTTGCAGCCGATCCCTCTGACGTGAGGATGTCCGCGGCCTCGGTGAGCGTCTTCGGCAGGCGAAAGTGGAATGGGGGTAGTCGCAGCATTGATCTCGTTCCGCCTCAGCGGGTCGTCAAGTCCTTCTTGCTGGCGAGCGCGTCCTCGCGGCTCGACATGGTGCCGCTGGCACCTCTCATGCCGCTACGCAACGCCTTCTTGTAGTCGTTGATCGCCTTGCCGTCGCCGCCGTCTCGAGGCGTCGGCACTTCCAGGGTCTCGCCGAAGTCGACATCGGGGAAGGCGCGGGGGCCGAACCTGGGCGCGTCCCCCCGTTCGCCGTTGCGCAGGGCAGCGAGGATCATGTGCGGGTGGATCGGGACCTGATCGACACGCGCGCCGACGGCATCGAAGATCGAATTGGCCAGAGCGGGCATGACGGGGAGAAGCGGTCCCTGCCCGACCTCTTTGGCACCGAACGGGCCTTCGGGATCGGGGTCCTCGATGATGTAGCTCGTCACCGGTGGCATGTCGTGAAAAGAGGGGCTCTTGTACTCGAGCATCGAGGGCATCTTGTGGACGAGGGCTCCGGAACGGGTCTTCGGCAGGCGGCGGAAGACCTGCTCCTCCATCATCGCTTCGCCCAGGCCCATATAGACCCCGCCTTCGATCTGCCCCATGACCAGCACCGGGTTGATGCTCCGACCCACATCGTGCGCCAGCCAGACCTGCTTGACGTCGTAGAGCCCGGTCTCGCTGTCGACCTCGGTCTCGATGACGGCAGCCGAGTAGGAGTAGGTCGGTGAAGGGCCGACTCCGGCGCCTCGGTACTTGCCGGGTGACCTGGGTGGCGTGTAGGAGCCGACGAAGCCAAGAGTGCCGTGCATGGCCTCGGCGGCGATGCAGGCCTCCTCCCAGTCGAGTCCGTTCTCCGGCTCTTCGGCGTCGAAGACCCTGCGCTCGGCGAAGACGAGGCGCCCGGCGGGGACCTCCAGTCGTTTGCTCACGGCCTTGGCGATTGCGTCTCTCGCACGATCGGCGGCCTGCATGGCCGCGTTGCCGACCATGAGAGTGACACGAGACGAGTAGCTCCCCAGATCGACCGGCGTCAGATCGGTGTCGGCGACGCACAGGCGCAGATCGTTGAGATCGACGCCGAGGATCTCGGCGACGACAGCCGCCAACACCGAATCCGAGCCCTGGCCGATCTCCGCCTCGCCGCAGAAAACGGCGACTCGGCCCGAGCGGTCGATCTGGAGTTGGACGCCAGACTGCGGCATGTGATTCCAGTAGATCGGTAGTCCTGCGCCGCACAGATAGGAGCCGCAGGCGAGGCCGAGGCCGCGACCGTGGGGCAGTTTGCCGTAGCGTTCCCGCCAGCCACTGCCGTCGACGACCGCCTCGATGCACTGACGTAGCCCCATCGTGCCGACGCGCAGCCAGTTGGCAGTCACGGTGTCCGGCTTCGCGAGATTGTTCAGCCTGAGATCGGCTGGGTCGATCCCCAACTTGTGCGCCGCCTTGTCGAGGTGGATCTCGAAACCGAAACGCGGCTGTGGAGTGCCGTGACCCCGCTTCGGTCCACAGGGTGGCTTGTTGGTGAAGGTTCGTACTCCCTCGAAGTGGTAGGCGGGCAGATCGTAAGTCACCGTCTGCAGGGCGCCCGTGTAATACGTCGAGGCGACGCCGTAGCTGCCGTAGGCCCCGCCGTCGAGAGCGGTTCTGAGTCGCTGCGCCACGAGCGTTCCATCCCTCTTGAAGCCGGTCTTCATCTCCATCATCACGGGATGCCGGCCGCGGTGGCAGTAGAAGACCTCCTCGCGTGTCAGAGTGATCTTGACCGGTCGACCGAGATCGAGAGCCATTCGGGCGGCGGCGATCTCGTGATTGAACGGGTCGCTCTTGCCGCCGAAGCCGCCGCCGTTGGAGCAGGCGACGACGCGGATGCGTGAGGCCGGGAGCCCCAGGACTCGGGTCAGGGCGCGATGGACGTAGTGGGGTGTCTGGGTCGAGGAGTAGAGGGTGATCCGGTCGTCGTCCTCGGGTACCGCGACTGCCGAATGTTGTTCCATTGGCAGGTGGGTGTTGCCTTCGTAGTAGGCGGTGTCCTCGAGCACGACATCGCTCGCCGAGAAGCCGGCTTCGACATCGCCGAACCGCATCGACACCGCCTTGTGGACGTTGCCGTAGTCGCCGTAGTCGTGAATCCTGGGTTCCGGCGTCGCCAGCGCCTCCTCGATCGACCCGATCGTCTCCAGGGGTTCGTACTCGACATCGACCTTCCAGGCCGCTTCGTAAGCCGCGTCCTCGGTCGTCGCGGCAACGGCGACGACCGGATCGCCGACAAAGCGGACCTTGTCGGGGCACAGCGCGTGCTCGTCCTGTGAGACGGGCAGAATGCCAAAGGTCTCGGGCATCTCGTCACCGGTGAGGAACCCGAGTACACCGTCGACCTTGCCCGCTTCGGAGGTGTCGATGGAGACGATGCGTGCATGCGGCACCGTCGAACGAACCAGCCGCATGTGGCACATCCGCGGGAAGGACAGATCGTCGGCGAAGAGCGTCGACCCCGTCACCTTGGCCCGGCCGTCGACTCGACGGAAGGGCTTGCCGACGAGGTTGTGCGGTTCGCGCGCTCGGCGCTCTTCGGGCTGGTCTTTGCGGACGGGTTCGGCCATGGGTCAGGTCCCGGCGATCACTCTCGAGTCGTAGCCGAAGCAGACGTCGTTCCAGCTCGACTCTGTCAAGGCGAGGGCACTCATCGCTCCTCCCCCTGGTCGCCTGGCAGGTTCGAGCCGTAGAGGATTTCCCTCGGGGCTTCCCAGTCCTCGCCCCGTTCGATCGCCGCGGCACCTTCGATCGCTTCGACGATCTTGTGGTATCCGGTGCATCGGCAGAGATTCCCCGCGAGGGCCTCGCGGATCTCCACGGACTCCGGGTGCTCGTTCTCCGCCAGCAGGGCCTTGGCGGTCATCAGAATCCCTGGGGTGCAGTAGCCGCACTGGGCCGCCCCGAGGTCGGCGAAGGTGGTCTGGAGGGGATGCAAGGTGTTCCCCCGTTGCAGGCCTTCGACCGTCTCGATCTCGCGGCCCTCCATCTCGGCGGCGAGGACCAGGCACGAGAGCATCGGCTTGCCATCGACGAGCACGGCGCAGGCGCCGCACTCACCCAGTTCGCAGCCGTGCTTGGTACCGGTCAGCGCGCATTCCTCACGCAGCACCTCGAGGAGAGTGTGATGGGTGGGAAAGACGACGAGGTGGTCCTCGCCGTTGACGCGGAGTCTCAGCTGAGTCGCGGACTGGTCGGTCGATCGCTGCGCGCTCACGACTCGTCCTCCGCCCCGCAGCGTGTGGTGGCCGGGGTGTCGACCGAGAGAGGTTCGATCGCCGGCGCCCGGAACGGGACGTCCTTGGCCAGAAGTCCTCGTACGAGCAGTTCGGCGAAGGAGCGGCCGATCTCGGCGGCGCTGTGGTCACCGTCGGGGCGGTACCATTTAACGGTCCAGTTCACCGAACCGAGAATCGCGAGAGCGGCGGTCTTGGCGTCGGTCGATCGGAAGATTCCGGCGCCGACCCCTTCGCGAACCAGTCTCTGGATCGTCCGCTGGTAGAGATCTCGTTGCGGCACGATCTCGTCGCGCCACTCGGGGTCGAGGCTCTCGATCTCGAGGTGCGCCACCGACCCCGGAGTCTCTTCGTTCACCCGGCGAACATGGCCGAGGATCAGGAGATAGAGCTTCTCATCAGCGCTGAGATCGAGGGACTCGACCCAGCTGGCGAGTTCGAGCAGGCCCTCCAGTCCGTCCTTCTGGCAGAAAGCCAGGAGGTCCTGCTTGCTGGCGAAGTAGTAGTAGAGATTGCCGGCCTGCATGCCGGCTTCGGAGGCGATCTCCCGCATGCCGGCACCCTGAAGTCCTCGGCGACGGAACACCCGGGCAGCCGCCTCGAGGATTTCGCGCTTCTTCTGGGTTGAACGAGTGCCGGATGAACTCTCGGCTATCTGGATTTGAACCACTGTTCAAGAAACGTCCCACAATGGCTGACCGGAGTCAAGGTGGCGAGTGAGACTCCCCCGCGCGGTCTACCCCGTTTCGGGGAAGAAGCGCGAGACGACCTCTTCGCTCGGAGGCCGGGAAGCGAGAGAGACCACGACCAGAGTTGCGGCTCCGGCGAAGAACAGCACCGCCACGGGCATGACTCCGCTGTCGGCTACCGTGTAGCCCGGAACCGTCCTGCCCTCGACGAAGAAGTAGATCCACAAGGCCGCGATGACGAGGATCGACGCGATCGCTCCCCACTTCGTCGCCCGCTTCCAGAAGAGCCCGGCGAGAACGAGCGGGAAGAGAGCCGCGAAACCGGTGAAAGACCAGATCGCCAGGCCGAAGATGCTCGTATCGACGACCAGGGAGAGCCAGTAGGTGCCGGCGACGACACCGATGACGAACAGGCGCCCGACGAGGATCTGCTTGCGATCGTTCATCCGGTCTTCGAAGCCGTAGTGACGGACGATGTCCTGGGTGAACATCGTTCCCAGCGCCAGAACCTGTGAGTCGAGCGAAGACATGACGGCCGCGAACACTCCGGCTCCCAGGAGGCCAGCGAGGACGTCGGGGGCGTGCAGATGGATCATCTGGATCAGGACGCCGTTGGCCGCCGGGCCTGCCAGATGAGGGAAGTCGATATGGCCGAGGACGCCGAGCAGGACACTCGGCACCCAGACGATGGCGACGCAGATGGGATAGGCGACGATGGGGAGGCGGAAGGTCTCGAGTCGCCGGGCCGAGAGCCAGTGCATGAAGAGGTGAGGGAACATCCCCGCCGAAAGCGGGATCAGCGTGTAGGTGAGGAGCTTGAGCGGTGTGAGGTTGGCCCCCTCGATCAGGAGATCGGGACGGGTCGCGGCCACCTGCTCCAGCGCCTGACCGAAGCCGCCGAGTTGACGCACGAGATAGATCATCGTCACCGCGCCGAGGGTCATGAAGACGAGGGTCTGGAAGGTGTTCGCCCAGGCGGTACCGCGCAGGCCGCCGAAAGTGACGTAGCAGACGACGACGGTCGAGAGAACGAGTCCACCGACCCAGGAGGGGATCTCGCCGCCGGTGATCTGGGTCAGGGTCAGGCCGCCACCGAGCACGCCGATCAGCAAGTACGGAATGACGAGAGCGATGAGGACGACGAAGAGGAGGAGGCCGAGGGCGTCGGAGTCGAAGCGTGCGCGGAAGTACTGGGCCTGGGTCAGGAAGCCGAGCCGCTTACCCTGCGCCCAGAGGCGAGTGCCGACGAAGAAGAACACGACGGGCACGACCAGGGCGGACGACGAGGCCATCAGGGAAAAGACGCCGATGCCGACCCGATGGGCCTCGCCCGAGGCGCCGAGGATCGAAAAGGCTGTCATGTTGGTCCCGAAGAGCGACATCAGCAGGACGAACGGACCGATCGAGCGGGTGGCGACGAAGTAGTCTTCGCCCGTTCCACGGAAGAGCCGATGGCTCATCAGGCCGACAGTGAGGACGACCGTCAGATAGAGACCGAGAATGAAGAGCGTCATGAAGGGGATCTACCGGTTCTCGGATTCCAGATGGGACGGCCAGGCGAAGCGGACGACGAGCGCGAGCAGGGTGGTCGCGGCGACGCAGTACAGCATGTGGTACGCCAGGCCGACGGGGATGCCGAGGACCCGGCGCGCGTCGGACCAGAGCCATAGATCGTTGTGGGCCAGATAGAGGAGGGCGAGGGCGGCGTAGAGCAGACTGCGCAGCGGCGCCCCCCTCATCGTTCGCGGGCGAACAGTCGAGCCAGCTGTTCCGGTGACGGGTCCACGAGGAGCTCGACGCGGCGATTGGTGATCGCTACGGGGTCGTCACCTCCGACTCGGGCCTTGCTGGCGGCGAACCAGACGCCCGGGTCGACCTCCATCCAGTCGACCCAGTCCCAGGAGGTCGGATCGCCGCCTCCAGGCTGCCCTTCCTCGTTCTGCAGCACATAGCTCCAGCGGGCGATTCGACCACTCTCACGATCGACGTAGCCCCGATAGCGATCGTTTGACGTCAGGCCCACGCCATCGAACGCCAGTTCGACGACATCGCAGAGGCGGTCGCCGATCACTTCGGTTCCGGCATAGGTGAGCGAAACGCCGGGGTCGAGCCACTTCCAGGGCATGAGCAACCAGTAGCTGTCGTTGATGAACCGTCCGTAGGCGCGTTCCAGTTGCTCGTCGACCGCCTCCGCCGGGTATTCCTCGTCTCCCAGCCAGACGCGACCTTCCCGGGTGTCGATGTCGAAGATGGCCACCCAGGGCTTTCCCGATTCGCGATCGGTGCCTGCCACTCGATAGTCCCCGGTCCAGCGATCCCAGGTGTGGGCGTAGGAGACGACAGTCTCGCCGCCGCGCTCCACCTCCCAGACGAAGTCGAGGACTCGAGCGCTGGCAAACGCATCTCCACCCATCGCGGTCTGCATGCGTCCGGCGATGGCGGCGGGGTCGGTCTGGGCACTTAGCGGGGCGGCGAGACAGAACACCGCGGCAACTGCGAATCTCTTCATGGTTCAGGTCTCCGAGGGGCAGTGAGTGCGCTACTGCTGTGGCGCCCAGTCGACGGTGGGCCCGGCGAAGAAGATGGTCATCTGCGCCCAGCCACCGGCGCCGTGCACCATCCCGTAGACGACGGTCGAACCGGCGCCCTTCGAGATGTGAGGGGAGTCGCCGAAGGAAGTCCCGCTGTCGGAACAGGGCTCGTTGGGCAGGCAGACCGAGGCTCCCGAGTCGTCCTGGAAGACGTACTGGAAGCCGATGAAGCCGCTGTCCCTTGGCAGGATGACGCCCAGAACCCGGCAGCCCTCAGTGGCGGCGCGGGCGAGGACGGCGTCGAGGCGCGCTTTGTCGGATCGATGGACGACGGAACCGGCGTCTTCCAGGCTCCCCGCGAATCCCGCGAGCTGCAGGGCCGGGAGGCGGCCGAGCCGATCGAGCATCGGGCCGGTCGAGTCGCTACTCGTAGCCTCACATGAACCGTCCTGGTCGAGCCTCGCAGCCACGGTGACCGACCACTCGCCGGGCTGGCAGTCGGGGCATGTCGAGTCGTTGCCGGATCGCCAGGTCGTCATGCCCGCGGTCGGCGACGGAGCGGGCTCGCTCGACGGCTCTTCGGCAGCAACAGCCTCTCGGGGCTGAGCCTCGGGTGCGGGCTGGGTCTCCTCTGCTGGAGTCGGACTGGCGGCAGGTGGTTCGGCAGCGGGGGCCGGAGCAGGTGGGGTGGGTTCCGGCATCTCGACCTCCGGCTCCGGTTCGGGCGCGGTCGGTTTCGGCATCTCGACCGGTTCGGGAGCCGGGGCCACGATCGGGGGCTCGGGCTGTGGTTCCGGGCGAGGCGCCGCCGGAGGCTCGATCGCCTCTGCGACCGGCTCCTCGACAGGCGCAACGACCGGTACCTCGACGGGCTCCGGAGCAGGCATGGGCTGCGGGGCGGGGACCTCGGCTTCCGGTTCCGCTGCCTCGGCCACCGGTTCTGCCGGCTGAGGCTCGGGCGTCGGGGCCTTCGGTTGGGCGGGAGCCGCCTGGGGTGCTGGAGCCTGCACCGGCTCGGGCATCGTCGCCGGGGCTGGCGCCGGCGCGGTCGATGCGACCGGTTCGGGCTCGGCCTCTGCCGGAGCGTCTGGCACTGCTGGTTCGGGCACTGCCGGTTCGGACGCAGCAGGCTCTGGGACCGTCGGTTCGGGCACTGTCGGTTCCGCGACAGCCACGGGTTCGGGCGCCTGTGCGGCGGGTTGGGGGACGGGTTCGAGCTGCGTTTCCGGGGCCGTCGGTTCCGGGGTGACCGCTTCCGGTTCGGGTGCGGCGACCGGGGGTGGAGCTGCGGCGGCCTCCGGTTCTGGCCGAGGTGGGGCCGGCGACTCGACGGGTGCCGGCGCGGGCCCGGCTGGAATGGCGACGGCCGCCGGTTGGGCCTCGGCTCGGGGTGTCTCCGCCCCCTCCGGTTCGGGTGCTGCCGCGGGCTCTGGCGACACGGGGTCGGCGGCTGCGGGTTCTGGGGCCTGCGACGTCGGCGCGGTTTCGGGCTGCGGTCGCGGTGCCTTGGCGATGCGGGGTAGAGGAGTCGAGGCGGCGCCGCCCTTGGACTTGAGGAGCTTCACCTGGATCGGCGTTGCGGAGCCCGCCGAGGCTTCCAGGAATGAAGCAGTGATCCGCGGCTTGTCCTTCGCGTCGAGGCGCACCACGGCGACGAAAGACATGAACTGAGGATGCGTCACTTCGACCTGCCAGGTCCCGGCGGCCAGTCCGAGAATCGTCGCCCTTCCCTTCGAGTCCGTGGCGACCGGGGCCGGCCCGTCGGCCTCGCGCGAGTCGCGGTACATCAACTCGACCCGGGCGCCGCTGAGCGCGCCACCCTTCCGGCTACTGACCCGGACCTCCAGATCGGCACGGCCTCGCCACTCTTGCGCGACGCTGATTCCTGCTGCTAGAGCTAACGCGGCACTTGCGAGTACCGCCCTGAAAACGCTTCGCTTGATCATCGCCTGGCCTCCCGTATGGCTGCCGGAGCTTACACCGTCAGGGTGCGAGCGCAGCAACGCGCCGGCTCCCCGGACCTGTAATGCTCGGTTCACCACTATGCGATAGAATAGGCGTGGGAAGCCCACGCATTCCGCGTCGCATACCCCTCGGAAAGGTTTTGTCATGGAGAACTGGAAGCCCCCCTATGTCTGGAAGGATGGCGGACTGCAGCCGTCCGAGGACGTGAAGATCGGTCTGTTGACCCATTCGCTGCACTACGGCCTCGGAGTTTTCGAGGGCACGCGTGCCTACGAGCAGACCGGCGGCGGCAGCGCCATCTTCAGGCTCGACGATCACTTGAAGCGGCTTCAAGGCTCGGCTCGGGCCGTGGACATCGACCTGCCCTACGATTTCGACACCTTGCGACAGGCTTCGCTCGACGTGGTCGAGGCCAACGGCATGGCGACCTGCTACTTGCGTCATATCGCCTGGATCGGCGAGGGCATCATGGGACTGCATCCGCAGGACAATCCGATCGAGTTCGCCATCATCACCTGGCCCTGGGGTGCTTACTTGGGCAAGGAAGGCCTCGAGAAGGGTGTCCGCTGCAAGGTCTCGAGCTACGCCCGTCCGCACGTGAACTCGACGATGACCAAGGCCAAGGTCACCGGCAACTACGTCAATTCGATCCTCGCCAAGCGCGAGGCCGGACGCTCGGGCTACGAAGAGGCGATCATGCTCGACACCAACGGCTATCTCGCCGAGTGCAGCGGAGAGAATCTCTTCATCGTCCATGGCAACACCATCAAGACACCGGCGCTGACCAGCGTGCTCCAGGGCATCACGAGGGCGACGGTCATGCAGATCGCCCGCGATCTCGGCTACGAAGTCAAGGAAGCCACGATGACCCGCGACGAGATGTTCTTCGCCGACGAGGTCTTCATGAGCGGCACCGCGGCCGAGGTCACTCCGGTCCGCGAAGTCGACGACCGTCCGATCGGCACCGGCATCGCCGGGCCGGTGACCAAGGCGATCCAGGAGGTCTACTTCGCCACCCTGCGCGGCGAGCGGCCCGAGTACTCGGATTGGCTGTCACCCGTCGAGTTGGCGGCGGCCCAGGCGGTCTGAGGTCAGTTCAGAGCTTCGGGCTCAGCAACTTTCGGGTCGTTGAGGCTCAGGTGATGGGCTAGAAAAGCCCACTGATCGGTGAGTTCTTCGATCCTCTTGGAGGTTGGCTTGCCGCTGCCGTGGCCGGCCTTCGTCTCGATGCGGATGAGGACCGGGTTGGCGCCCGCCTGAGCCTCCTGGATACGTGCGGCAAACTTGAAACTGTGCCCGGGCACGACCCGGTCGTCGGTGTCCGCGGTCGTGATCAACGTCGGTGGGTAGTGCGTCCCATCCACGATGTTGTGGTACGGCGAGTAGGCTCGCAGCGCCTCGAACTCATCCGGGTCGTCTGCAGAGCCGTAGTCGTCGACCCAGAATCGCCCGGCGGTGAATTGGTGGAACCGCAGCATGTCCATGACGCCGACGGCCGGCAGTGCCGCGCCGAACAGTTCCGGCCGCTGGGTGATCGCAGCACCGACCAGCAGGCCACCGTTGCTGCCACCCCGGATCCCCAACCGGTCTGAGGACGTGTATCCGTTGGCGATCAGCCACTCGCCGGCCGCGATGAAATCATCGAAGACGTTCTGCTTCCGGAGCTTGGTGCCCGCTTTGTGCCAGGCCTCGCCGTACTCGCCGCCACCCCTAATATTCGCCTGAGCGTAGACTCCGCCCATCTCCATCCAGGCGAGGTTACCGATCGAGAAAGAAGGGTAGAGGGAGATGTCGAACCCGCCATAGCCGTAGAGCAGCGTGGCGTTGGATCCGTCGAGTTCGATGCCCTTCTTGTGGGCGACGAACATGGGGACTCGAGTCCCGTCCTTGCTGGTGTAGAAGACCTGGCCTACTGCGTAGGCGCTGGGGTCGAAATCGACCTGGGACTGCCTCAACAGCGTACTCGCGCCGCTCTCCAGGTCGTATCGGTAGATGCTCGGGGGCGTGGCGATGCTCGAAAAGGAGTAGAACGTCTCGTCGTCGGAGTCGCTGCCGCTGAAGCCGAATGCGGAGCCGATACCCGGAAACTCGACATCGCGGACGAACTCGCCGTCGAGGCCATAGAGCCTGACGGCTGTCTTCGCGTCTTCGATGTAGCGCCCGATGATCACGTCGCCGACGCGGTAGGCGGCAGCCAGCGTGCTGGCACTCTGGGGCACAATCTCCTGCCAGTGCTCGGGTGCGGGGTTCTCGAGATCGATCGCGATGACCCGCCGCAGGGGCGCCTCGAGATTGGTCTGGAAGAAGAACGTCGTGCCTTCGTTGCCGATGAGCGAGTACTCCTCGTCGAAGTGGTCGACCACGTCGACGATGACTGCTTCAGGGCTGGTGAGGTCCAGATACGAGAACCGATTGCGCGAGTCCGTACCCTTCCAGGTCGAGATCGCGAGGTAGCGGCCGTCGTCCGTGACACTGGTGGCGAAGCCCCACTCGGGCTGGTCGGGTCGCTCGAGAATCAGCGTGTCCTCCGATTGCGGGGTCCCGAGTCGGTGGAAGTAGACCTGCATATTCAGGTTGAGGCTCTGGAACTCGGCGCCCTCCTGTGGCTCGGCGAAGCGGCCATAGTAGAAGCCGGTCGACTCGCCGTTCCAGCTGACGCCGCTGTATTTGATCCAGTCGATCTCGTCGTCGAGCACCTTGCGACTCTCTATCTCCATCACCCGCCAGGAGCGCCAGTCGGAGCCGGACTCCTGGATTCCGTAGGCCAGGTACTTCCCATCGTTGGTGAAGGCTGTGCCGGAGAGGGCGATGGTGCCATCGTCCGACCAGGTGTTGGGGTCGATCAGGACCTGCGGCTCGGCCTCGACCGATTCCATGAGGTAGAGGACGTACTGATTCTGCAGTCCGTCGTTCTTGTAATAGTAGTAGCGGCCTCCCTTCTTGAAGGGCGTGCCGAATTTCTCGTAGTTCCATAGTTCGGTCAGGCGTTGTCGAATCGACTCGCGTCCCGGCAGGCCCGTCAGGTGAGCCATCGTCACTTCGTTCTGCGAAGCCACCCAGGCTTCGACTGCGCCGTCCTCGCGGACGTCATTCTCGAGCCAGCGAAAGGGGTCGGCGATGTCGACGCCGTGGTAGGTGTCGACATGCTCTACCTTCCGGGTCTGAGGGTAGTCGCTCTCCCCGGCGTGGGCCGTGGCGGCCAGGAGGAGCGCGCAGAGCGCCAGGGTGAGTCTGGGATATCTGAGTGTCATCATGACCGAGTCCTCGCGCGTCATCGTGGAAAAGGGTTCGAAGAGCCCGATAGTACCGGGCACCGACTTCTTACTGGTCCCGGTCAGTCGAGATCGCCGCGTAGTTCACCGGCTCTCCGGCCTGCATGATCATGTAGCGCAGGAAATCGATGAATGCCCGTTGGTAGATCCCAGAGTGGTTGGGGATGATCTTCGGGTCTGCCGAGACCAGCATGATCGGCGAGTTGGACGGCAGTTTGTCTTTCTCCCAGACGAGAGTGGAGAGCGGGAAGGACATCTCGCCGCTCTCACTCCACCGGTGGTTCCGCAGGTTCTCGATGGTCTCCCGGACGATAGCTGCGTGCTCCTCGTCCGTCCCTTCACTCGCGATGGGGAAGTTGCACCCGCAATTCTCAGCGAGCTTCTTGTTGGCCTTGACCGGCTCCTCGGTGCGATCGTTGGGTATGAGGAAGTGGGTCCTGTAGTCCGGGAAGTGGCCGACCGCCTTGCGATTGGCTCCGATCTGTTCGCGCTTCCTGGAGTCCTTTCGGTAGGTGTCGAACTGGCTCGGCAGCCAGCGTCCGAGTGGGAATGCCTTGCCCGTGGCGCTGTCGCCCTGCGATGTGATGATCGCCAGGATCGGCCTCTGGTCATCAGGGTAGGCGCCGTGCCTGACTGCCTCGTGGAGAGGCTCGTAGCGCGCCGCCTCGAACGCGGGATTCACCAGGACCACCATGTCACCGAAGCCGCGAGCCGCGTCACCGTAGGCAGCCGCCAGGGCCAGGCGTTCGACGAGCAGCTGCGACGTTGCCGAGTACATGAGAGCACCGCCGAAACTGTGCCCGACGAACACAAGTCGGGTTGGAGATGAGGGGCGTTCGTCGGCGGTCAGGTCCGGGTACAGGTCCGTCATGCTCTGCGCGACAGTCTGGTGGCGCTGGTTGCGAATCTCCTTCAGTCGCACGAGGAACTCGGTGACCGCGCCGGACCCGACTTTGTGAGCCGTGCCCTTACGGCCGTAGAAAGAGAGCTGCTTGCTCACCGGGCCGTTGGCGGACCGGCCGCGCCAGCCGAGGTAGATCCCGATGATCCGGCGTGGCGTGGTGGACTTGTCGACCAGAGCCATCTCGGTCAGGTAGAGCTGCTTCAGGGTCTCGCGAAAGCAGGTGACGTTGGTGTCGCAGGTCCGTGCGTCGTGCTTCCAGCCGTGCGCGAAGACGACGATCAGCGCGTCGCGCTCGGCCGTCTCGGCTTCGAGACGGGAGAGCAGCAGCTCCTGCTGGCCGCGATCCCAGGCCCACCCGAGGTCGTCGAATTCGACGAAACCGAGCAGGTACTCGTCCCGCTCCTCGAGCACGGCGGCGGAGCAGTCGCCGGGGGTCGAGGGTCGGCACACCGCATCGGGGAGGGCCGCCGAAGGCTCGGCTGGGGGGTGGTACTGCTGCAGCGAGACGCACGAGACCATCGTCAAGGCGGCAAACAACACCGGCAGAGCACAGGATCTCGTCGACGCAGACATGGCACACCCCCGTTCAGCGATCGGTCGCGTGGTCGTATTGGCACTGGACGATAACACCGGGGGCGCGAACGCTCGCAGCGAGTGGCGTTTTGTCCGCCCATACGTCGCGTGCTATACCTCGATTCGAAAAGTGCGTTGCGACCACCATCATCTGCTGGCCTCGACATTCCCGGACGCCCTGAGGGTGGCGGCGTGTTGAAGCGTGTCGGGCTCCTTGCGGTGGTCGCTCTGGTTGTCGGGCTCGCCTGGAGCTGGATCCGCGAGGAGCCTCCGGCGGGCCCGGCGGCTGACGAAGCCCACTTGGCGGGCTGGGCGGCCGAGGACTTTCCGCAGCCGGCGGAGGATTGGTTCCACGACATGGACGGCGGGGTGGAGCTGAGCGAGGACGAAATCCGGGGACGCAATACCTGGCTCGTGTGGACTGGCGGCAACGAGGCCATGTGGAACTACCTGGCCAACAATAGTTTCGGCGCCTTCGACCTCCTCAAGACCTTGTCCTCTCACCCGGATCTTCCCGCACACCGCGGCAACCGCGCCTCATGGCTGGGCCTCTGGAACGAACCCGGGTTCGAGCAGGCGACGGGGCCGGACCCTGAGCGATACGGCCTTTGGCTCGATCGGCGTGTGGGCGACTGGGCTGAGCCGTTCGAGGACGCTGACAGGTATCCGGGCGTCGCAGGTGGCTCGGCGTACGGAGCACCCTCCGGCGTCGTCGGTCTGCGGCTCTTCCCGAATCCGGCGTTCGACGACGAGGCTCGTAGTCACTGGGACGCCGAGCGCTACTACCGCGACCCCGAGTACTATCTGGATCGTCATCTGGTTCGGCCCTATCGGGTCGGGATGTCCTGCGGCTTCTGTCACGTCGGCCCGAGCCCCACACATCCACCGGTGGATCCGGAGAATCCTGAGTGGGCCGATCTCTCGAGTTACGTCGGTGCGCAGTACTTCTGGAACGGGCGCATCTTCTTCTACGACCCGAATCCAGGGAACTTCGTGTCGCAGCTCTTCAGTGCTCCTCGGCCCGGCACCCTCGACACTTCGTTCGTCGCGACCGACAACATCTTCAATCCGCGGACGATGAACGCTCTCTACGAGGTCGGTGCGCGGCTGGAAGCGGCGCAGCTGTGGGGGCACGAGACACTGGCCGGTGGCGCCCTCGACAATCACCAGTTGCCTGACCTCGGCGAGTTGGTGTCGTTTCGAGAGCCGGATCGCGTCAGGACACCGCATGTGCTCAAGGACGGTGCGGATTCGGCCGGCGTGATCGCGGCACTCAATCGGGTCTACCTGAATGTCGGGACGTACCACGAGGAGTGGTTTCGCCATTTCAAGCCTCTCATCGGCGGCAAGCCCCAGTCTCCGATCGAGATCGGCGTCGCCAGGCGCAACTCGACATACTGGAATGCCACGGAAGATCGGGCTCTCAACCTGGCCAGATTCTTCGTCGCCGCGGCCAGGCCGCACCGGCTCGCCGATGCTCCGGGCGGCGCCGCGTGGCTCGAGGCTTCACCGCAGACCCTCGATCGAGGGCGTGAGGTCTTCGCCGAGAACTGTGCCCGTTGTCACTCGAGCGAGTTGCCCCAGCCGCCCGAGGGGATCGAGTGGTTCTCTCCGCGGTACAGAGCGTGGACAGAGACCGCGGAGTGGCGCATGACGATGACCGCCATGGTGAAGGCCGATGACTTTCTCGAGGGAAACTACCTCTCCAACGATCACAGAATCCCGGCCCATGTCCTGGGGACGAATCTGTGCAGCCCTCTGGCCAGCAACGCCATCGCCGGTCACGTCTGGGACAACTTCTCGTCCGCGACCTACAAGAGTCTCCCGTCGATCGGCACGGTCCATGTACCCAACCCGTTCGATCCGACGATCGACGAGCCCTTCGAAATGCCCGGGGGAGGACGAGGGTATACCCGGGTGCCGTCGCTGATCAGCCTATGGTCGACGGCGCCCTACCTGCTCAACAACACTCTCGGCCCGTTCGTCGCCGACCCCGGCGTCGCCGGCCGCATGGCGTCGTTCGAAGCATCGATCGAGTTACTCCTGTGGCCGGAGAAGCGCGAGCCCTTCATTGCCAGGACGACGGCACCCAGCCAACTCGAGGTCGGAGTGGCCTACCTGGAACCTCCCTTCAATCGGCTCGTGGGCCTCTTCTCCCGGTGGTTCGGCAACGGCGTCATCGAGATCGGGCCGATTCCCCGGGGGACTCCGATCGGTCTCCTGGCGAACATCGAGCTCAACAATCCGGCGAAACACCGCAAGTTGCTCGGTCTGCTCCCCACCATCGCCAGGTCGTTGGCGCGGATCAAGGTGGAGAAGATGACCGACGCAGAGGCCGGGCACCTCCTGGCCGAGGAACTCGCACCTCGACTCCTCGACCTCAGCGCCTGCCCCGACCTGGTGATGAACCGGGGCCACGAGTTCGGCAGCGAGCTGTCGGAAGGGGAGAAGCTGGCGCTCGTCGAGTATCTGAAGACTCTCTGAGAGGTGGCGGCTTCAGGGAGACCGGCTGTCTGCGGCGGATAGGGTTGGCAGATCTTCTGAAAAGGGTTATAAACGCTTCACCCACCATCATCTTATGGTTCTCTGTCAGGCCTCTGTGGCCCTTATCGACGGATGATGCAAACGGTATATCGAAGTATCAGCGCAACCCGATTGCACAGCGAGGCTAGTTGTGATTGATTCATTGCAACCGTGCAGCATGCAGGCCAGACATTGATCCAACCGGGAGAGATCTTCCGGGCTTTCGCCGTCTTCGTCGAGCCACCCTCGGCTGAGCACGCGGCTGTCGCCGAGACCCTGAGTCTCGGCGAGGTCCCGTCGCGGTCGGAGCACACCGATCTGTTCGACTTCCAGCTCTTCCCTTTCGCGTCGGTCTATCTCGGGGCGGAAGGGATGCAGGGAGGAGAAGCGCGGGACCGGATCGCCGATTTCTGGCGCGTCCTCGAGCTCGAACCACCCAACGATCCGGACCATCTGACCGTGCTGCTCGCGGCCTACGGCGCCCTCGTCGACCACGCCGAGGACAAGGCGAATGCGGACGCGGAGAACTGGCGCTACGTCGGCCAGGTCTTTCTTCACGAGTTCCTGCTCAGTTGGGTGCCCCTCTTCCTGGCCCGCCTGCGCGGCAAGGCCAGCTCCTTCTACGGCGCCTGGGCCGATCAGCTCTCGAGCGTTCTCGCTTCGGAGCCACTGGACGAGCGGCTCGCCGGTACGCTCGCGGCCGCTCTGCGGGAAGCGGATCCGCTTCCGGACCCGCGGGAAGAGGGCGGCGAGGCCTTCCTTCAGGGCCTGCTCGCGCCCGTGCGCTCGGGTTTCATCCTGACTCGCGATGACCTCAGTGCCATGGCTGACAGTCTAGGCCTGGGACGCCGAGTTGGTGAACGCAAGTACGTCCTGAAGAGCCTTCTGTCGCAGGACGCGCCGCGTAGCCTCGAGGCGCTGGCCGGATTTGCCGAGGAGGCGAGTCAGGGCCATGCGACGAGCGAGATGCTCGAGGTGACCCGGGACTGGTGGGCGCGCAGGGCCATGGGCAGTCGAGACCTGCTGTCGGAACTCGCCAGTGAGTCGGTGCCCCTGGACCTGGCGACGGATCCGGCTGGCGCCTGAGTCAGAGCCAGCCGGCAGCGACGACGCCGGCGATGGCGAGCAGGCCGGCGCCGGCGATGACGAACTGACGCGGCTTGTCAGGATCGACCACTTCGAGCATTCTCAGTCCGTAGGCGGGGTAAACGAAGTAGGCGGTGGCCTTGACGACCTGCGCCCAGCCAAGAAGGGAGAGGATCATCGGTAGGCCCTCCCAGACGTTGTGGAAGGCTGCGATGATCGAGCCGAAGTAGAGGCTCATGAAGCCGACCATGAAGACGCCGGGTCGACCCTGCTTCCTCAGCATCACGAAGAACTCCGCCCAGGCCCTCGGGGCTAGAATGTGGGAGAACCCCATCACGGTCAGGTGGACGACGGCGAAGATCTCGACGGCATGCTCCATGGCATGACCCTAGCAGGCAGTGAGTCCTTGAGCGGTGGTCGGTCTGGCCGGAGGTGCCGAGTCTGGATAGGATGCCGGCCAGCACCGTCCGAAGACGGAAACCGAGAATGCCCAACACACTGGATCCCGACTCGTTGCGTCCATCGCTGCTCACTCCTGAGGGGGCAGGCCTCACCTGGACGCGAGCCGTCGCCCTGTACCTGCTCGTCGCCGGCTTGGTGACGTTCGCCGGCCTCGGAACGCTGGATGTCACCGTGATGGAGGGGATCGTGGTCGACGGCGCACGGACCATGGAGCGGACTCAGGAGTTCGCAGTGCCACGGTTGCACGGCGAAATCTACAGCTACAAGCCTCCATTGGCTGCCTGGCTGGCTCTGGCCTCTTTCCGGGTGTTCGGCGGGGAGTCTGAGTGGGCGCTGAGGACGCCATTCGCCGTCTGCAGCCTTCTGCTGGGGCTCGTCACGTTCTGGCTGGTGGCCAGAGTCCTGGGGCCGCGTGTCGGCCTCGTCAGCGGCCTTGCGACACTCACGGGAGTGCTGTACTTCCAGAAGCTGCACCTCGCCGAGTTCGATACTCCTCTCGCCGCCGGCGCAGGAATCGCCGTCGTCGTCGCATGCCACAACCTGGCCTCCGATCGCAGCAGACCGTGGCTCTGGCTGCTGGGTTACGTCGCTCTGGCGTTGGGCTTCCTGGCCAAAGGGGTACCGGCATTGATGACCTACGGGCCGGGCCTCTTTCTCGCCGCCTGGGTGCTCGGGCGGTTTCGCAGGCTCTTCACGTTCGGACACGTCGTCGGTGTCCTGCTCTTCGCAGCTGTCGTCGGCAGCTGGATTGTCGCCGCCTGGGCGCAGGAAGGTCTCGAGGCCTTCGCGCAACCGTTTGCGGAGGGGCAGAGGCGGGGCTTCGAATGGTCGTTGAGTGAGATCGGCAGGACCCTTCTCAAGCCGGCCGAGGCCCTTGCCGTGTTTCTCCCCTGGACGCTCGTCTTGCCGTGGGTGAAAGCGGCCGCCCGAGCGCTGCCGCCCGAGAGCATCGAGGGGCGCTTCCTGCGGGCTAGCGGCAGTTTCGCGGTTGCCGGAGTCCTGACCTTCATGCTCGTTCCGAGCAGTGAGACGCGCTACCTCCTACCGCTGGCGACCTCGATCGGGACGACGTGTGCCATCACCCTGAGCGCGGTGAGGTTGCGAGATTCCATAGCCGCGCGGAGGACCTTGGGGATCGCGGCCGGGGTCGTCGGTGTCGCGGCGCTCCTGGTCGTGGCAGGCGCGACGGATATGAGCCTTCCCCTGCTGCCCGCCAGTGTCCTCTCCGCGGCAGCGCTCTCCGCGCTGCTTGTGGGCGGTGCTTTTCTGCGTGGCAGGATCGACTCGCCCATTGCCGTGCTCGGTGCTCTCGCCTGTGTGATCTGGCTTGCGCATACGCTCGCGACTGAGCCCTTCAGGGCCTCGACACGCTCCCTGCGAGAGGTGGCCCTGGCGTTCGAGACTCATCTGGAGCCCGGTGAGACTCTGTGGTCCGAGCCCGTGAGTTCGGGCTACAAGCACTCGTCTCTCGTTTACTACCTGGGGCGCCCGGTGCGGACGTTCGATCTCGAGCCTGGGGGTCGATCCCCTTCCGTAGGCGACCGAATCCTACTCTTCAGCGACGAGCCCGTCGGTGACTCGAGGCCGATCCCCTTCGCTTTCAAGGAGCTCGAGAGTCGGACTCAGAGACGCTACGAATTCGTGCTTGGAGAAGTGGTCGGGAGCGACTGATTCGGGCTTTCCCTCAAGGGTGGTCGGCATCGACACGGCCTACTGAAGGACTGTCGGTCGGTCCATTCACGCGAGCCTGATCTTCGGGGTATCCTATCGCCCGATGACGGAACCTCTGCACCACCCCGTAGACGACCTCACGCCCCGCTGGGGCAAGGTCATCGATCACGAGAGCTGTATCGGCTGTCATGCCTGTTCGACCGCATGCAAGTCTGAGAATGAGGTGCCGCTGTCCGTCAACCGGACCTACGTCAAGTACGTGGATGTCGGAGAGTTCCCTGAAGCGCGGCGTGCCTTCCAGGTGACCCGGTGCAACCAGTGTGCCGACGCACCCTGCGTCACGGCATGTCCGACTTCGGCGATGTACAAGCGCCCGGACGGAATCGTCGACTTCGACAAGAACGCCTGCATCGGCTGCAAAGCCTGCATGGCGGCCTGCCCGTACGACGCGATCTTCATCAACCCGAACGACCACACGGCCGAGAAGTGCAACTTCTGCGCTCACCGGATCGACGTGGGCCTCGAGCCTGCGTGCGCGGTCGTGTGTCCGACCGAAGCGATCATGATCGGCGATCTCGACGACCCGACCTCCAGGGTCTCGCAGATGGTGAACGGCGACGTCGTCAGTGTCAGGCGCCCGGAGAAGGAGACGCGGCCGAACCTCTTCTATCGTGGGGCTCACTCGGCGACTCTCGATCCGCTGGCGGCTCAGCGCCCCGACGGCGGTCTGTTCATGTGGTCCGAGCAGACCCAGGGTGCCGAGATGGTGGTCTCTGGGCACCCGGACCAGCCCAACAGCTCGGCCGCCGCATTGCTCTCCTACGATGTGCCGCATCGCGCGCCCTGGGGGTGGAGGGTCAGCCTCTACACCTTGACCAAGGGTCTCGCCACAGGGAGCTACCTGGTGCCGTTGCTCTTGCTGCTGACCGGTCACCTCGAGGAGTCCAGCTGGCTCTGGCAGTGGGGGGCACCGATCGTATCGGGCGTCTTTCTCGCGATCACCGGCCTGCTTCTCATCGCCGATCTCAAGCAGCCATTGCGCTTCTACATGATCTTCACGCGGCCTCAGTGGGGGAGTTGGCTCGTAAGAGGGGCTTTCATCATCGCCGGCTACAGCCTCATGCTCGGGCTTCATTTTGCGGCCAGTTACCTGGGCAAACCGTGGCACGGAGCTCTGGCGTTGCCGACCGCGCTCCTGGCGATCGCAACGGCGGTGTATACCGCCTACCTCTTCGCGCAGGCAAAGGCCAGGGATCTCTGGCAGTCGGCCCTCCTGCCGCCGCACCTGTTTGTCCAGGCCGTACTCTCGGCCAGCGCAGCTCTCCTGCCGCTGGCTGTCGTCTACGAGGCCGGCAGCTTGGTGCCGTTGGCCTGGGTGCTGGCGATCAGTTCCCTCGTTCACCTGCTGATGGTCGCCGGCGAGATCACCCTGCCGCACGGCACGGCGCATGCCGCTCTGGCGATCCGCGAGATGACGGTGGGGCGCTATCGCCACTGGTTCTGGGCCAGTCTGCTGCTCGTCGCCTTCGGCTGTATGGCCCCCTGGTTCACGCCCGTCGCCGGGGCGCTGGCCCTCGTCGGTCTCGGCTTCTACGAACACGCCTACGTACAGGCCGGCCAATCGGTGCCCCTGGCATGAGTCGGGACGAGACGGTGGACCCGCGGAGCGCCAACGAGCGACTCAGTGCGGCAAAGGCCGACACCGAGGCTCGCGGCGAGACTTTCTATCCTGGCGCCAGCCGGATTCACCTGGCCAGCTTTCCTCCCAAGGAACGTTGGGACGACTGGGTCGAGCTCGACTCGAAGTCGTGGCCTCGGCGGGTGGAGAAGCGCTACATGCTGGTGCCGACAACCTGCTTCAACTGTGAGTCGGCCTGTGGCCTCTTGGCGTACATCGACAAGGACACCATGCAGGTCCGCAAGTTCGAGGGCAACCCGGAGCATCCGGGATCGCGTGGACGCAACTGCGCCAAGGGCCCCGCGACGCTCAATCAGATCACCGACCCGGATCGCATCCTCTACCCGTTGAAGCGCGTCGGTGCGCGCGGCGAGGGCAAGTGGGAACGCCTGACCTGGGACGAGGCCCTCGATCTCCTGGCCGCCAGACTTCGCCAGGCAATGGTGGCGGATCGCAAGCACGAGATCATGTACCACGTCGGCCGCCCCGGAGAAGACGGCTTTACCGAACGGATCATGGCCGCCTGGGGTGTGGATGGTCACAACTCGCACACCAATATCTGCTCCTCGGCAGCTCGCGCGGGGTATCAGTTCTGGTGCGGTATCGACCGGCCCAGCCCGGATCACGCCCGCGCCGAGGTGATCTACTTGATCAGTTCGCACCTGGAGACCGGGCACTACTTCAATCCACACGCACAGAGGATCATGGAGGCCAAGGCGCGAGGCGCCAAGCTGATCGTGCTCGACACGCGGCTGTCCAACACCGCGACCCATGCGGACTTCTGGTTGGCCACGCAGCCGGGCTCGGAGGCGGCGGTCAACCTGGCTATCGCCAGCTTTCTGATTTCGACCCGACGGTACGATCGCGAGTTCGTCGAGCGCTGGTGGAACTGGCACGAGTACATGGATTCGGTCCATTCGGGGCTACCCGCCACCTTCGAGAATTTCGAGACCATGCTGGAGGCGGAGTACGAGGGCTATACCTTCGAGTTCGCCAGTCGGGAATCGGGGATCGACGTCGAGACCCTCCGCGAGGTGGCCGAGACCGTCGCCGAGGCCGGGACCGCCCTGGCGACCCACAACTGGCGCAGTGCCTCTTCAGCCAACGAGGGGGGCTGGCAGGTGGCCCGCACGCTGTTCCTCCTCAACGCCCTGACCGGATCGATCGCCACGCCAGGTGGGATGCACCCCAATGCCTGGAACAAGTTCGTCCCCAAGCCGATCCGGCTGCCACGCCATCCGGAGTACTGGAATACCCTCACCTGGCCCGAGGAGTGGCCGCTGACGCAGTACGAGGTCTCCTTCCTGCTGCCGCACATGGTGCGAACGCAGGGCGCACGACTCGACACCTACTTCACCCGGGTCTACAACCCGGTGTGGACCAACCCGGACGGCTTCTCCTGGATCGAGATGCTGACCGACGAGGAGAAGGTGGGTCTCCACGTGGCTCTGACGCCCACCTGGAACGAGACGAGCTATTTCGCCGACCTGATCTTGCCCATGGGACACTCCTCGGAGCGACACGACATCCACTCCTACGAGACCCATGCCGGACAGTGGATCGGGTTCCGGCAACCGGTGCTGAGGGCGGCCCAGGAACGCATGGGACAGCGGGTCGACGACACCCGGGACGTCAATCCCGGAGAAGTCTGGGAGGAGAACGAGTTCTGGCTCGAGCTCTCCTGGCGGATCGATCCCGACGGGAGCCTGGGAATCAAGGAGTTCGTGGAGTCCGAGCTCGATGCCAACCAGCGGCTCAGTGTCGACGAGTATTACGCCTACATCTTCGAGAAATCCGTGCCAGGTCTGCCTGAGGCGGCTGCGAAAGAGAGTCTCAGTCCGCTCGAGTACATGCGACGTTACGGCGCCTTCGAGATTGCCAATGACGTCGACAAGCCTTACGAGGAGCTGGTTCCCGAGGAGGAGCTCGAGGATATTCATGCCGATGCCTACGGACGGGTCTACACTCGGGCTCCGGCGCCGCCCAAGCTGAACGTCGTGCCGATGGGCGCCCCCGAAAACGACGCCGAAGGTCGGCGACCGGTGGGCGTCGGGATCGACGGGGAGGTGCGCAGGGGATTCCCCACGCCCAGCGGCAAGCTCGAGTTCTATTCGTCCACGCTGGCGCAGTGGGGTTGGAAGGAAGTCGCTGTCCCGACCTACATGCGCTCCCACGTCCATCCGGACGCCATGGACGCCGATCAGCATGTTCTGATCTCGACGTTTCGCCTGCCGGTGCAGATTCATACTCGCTCGGCGAACGCCAAGTGGCTCGACGAGATCGCCCACACCAACCCCCTGTGGCTGCACACCAGCCATGCGGCCAGCCTCGGCGTGAGGACGGGCGACCTCGTTCGCGTCGAGACCGAGATCGGTTACTTCGTCGTCAAGGCCTGGGTCACCGAGGGCATCAAACCCGGCGTCGTCGCCTGTTCACATCACATGGGGCGTTGGAAGCTCGCCGGGCACGATGGCGAAGGGCAGCGCCAGCTGATGGGCACCGCGTCGCTGAAGAGTGCCGGGCGTCAGTGGGGACTCAAGCGCGAGTCGGGCGCCGGGCCCTACACCACGACCGACCCGGACACCGAGAGAATCTGGTGGACGGATGTCGGGGTCCACCAGAACCTGACCTTCCCGGTCCACCCGGATCCGCTGAGCGGAATGCACTGCTGGCACCAGGCCGTGCGAGTGAAGAAGGCCTCCCCAGAGGACAACTACGGCGATATTTCCGTCGACACGGCGAGATCGATCGCCGTCTTCGAGGAGTGGGTCGGGAAGACTCGTTCCGCAGTCGATCACAGTCCGGACGGGACCCGGAGGCCAGGCTGGCTGATCCGCCCCGTGAAGCCGACTCAGGCAGCCTATGCGCTCGATCGGAGTCGGTCGGACGACGGCACAGACGCGTAGGCAGGACCTGCGCGAGAAGGGAACCCTCTCATGGAGCGCAGGAACTTCTACGATTCCGAGACTTACGACGCCCTGGTGGCTCGCATCGGAGGGCTGACCGCCGGCACTGCTCCCGAGTGGGGGAGCATGAACTCAGCCCAGATGTTGTCGCATTGCGCAGAGGTGGCGGAGGTGGCGGCCGGCAAGGAACTGATCGGAACCCCCTGGTTCGTCCGGCTGATCGCCGGCATGATCAAGCGGATGGTGCTCAGTGACAAGCCCTACCCTCACAACTCGAAGACGCATCCTCAGTACGTGATGACCGCTCCCGCCGACTTCGACACGCAGAAGGCGCGGCTCCTCGAGGTTCTGGCGGGACTGAAGGCGTCAGGCCAGGAGGCCGCCTATGAAGAGAAGCACCCCCTTTTCGGTCGGGTGACCCCGGAAGAGGCAGGCTGGGCAGCCTACAAGCACCTCGACCATCACCTGAGGCAGTTCGGCGCCTAAGGCAGCTCTGCCGTCCGAGCCTGAGAGTCGGCCTGAGGTCGGCGGGCTATTTTCCGCCAGAGGCCAGTGCCGAGGAGAAAGACTCCGAGCGCGCAGACGATGGCCGGGCCGCTCGGATAGTCCCAGCGGTACGACGCCAGCAGTCCGAGCGCGCTCGCGGCGCCTCCCACAAGCCAGGCGATCAGCAGCCCGGCCCCCCATCGTCGCGTACTCGACAGAGCGACGATGGCGGGAGCCACGAGATAGGCGAAGACCATCAGCACGCCGGCGATCTCGACGGCAGCGGTAATGACGACGCCGAACGAGAGGTAGAAGAGGAAGTCCCACCGCTTGATGCCGAGACCTTCTGCACGGGAGGCCTCGGGGTTCTCCGAGATCGCGAGGAACCTGCGCCGGAACAGATAGTGGAAGACTCCGACGGCGCCGCAGACCGCGAGATTCTTCACGACCGTGGGCCAAGTGACCCAGACGATCGATCCCGCCAGTAGCTCCTTGATGTGTTCGGCTCCTTCCGGTGCCTGGTCGGCCACGATGATCGTAGCGGCCGACGCGACGACATAGGTGATGCCGATCAGGGCTTCCTGCGGCACGTCACTCTCGGGGGTCCGTGTGAAGCTGAAGATAGCTGCCCCCAGAGCGGTACTGACCAGTGCGTAGCCGAAGGAGGCCGCGCTGCCCGGTTCGTGGCCGAAGACCAGCGCGACGACCGCCCCCAGCGCCGCGATCTGAGCCAGGGCCAGGTCGACGAAGATGACTTCACGACGCAGAACGTGGAGGCCGAAGTAGCCGAGGATCGCGGCGAAAACCAGACAGGCTGCGAAGGGAGCCGCGAGGAACTCGAGAGCGCCGATCACTGCTCCCCCCCTGTCGTGGAGAAGGCTTCGGAGAGGCTGTCGACCCAGAGATCGAGAAGCGAGAAGTAGTCGTCTACGCCTGAGACTCCGGTTCCGAGAGGGAGGATCACAGCCTGGCATCCAGTCCGGTCGGCGATCGTCGCGGGCTTCTTGGGATCGAAGTAGCTCGCGGCGATGAGGACCTCGATCCGCTGCTCTTCGATCTGGTCGATCAACTTCTTGACGTGGCGCGCCGAGGGTGGAATGCCCGGTTTCGGCTCGACGAAGTTGACGACGTCCAGCCCGAAGAGGCTGGTGAAGTAGATCCAGTTCTTGTGGTAGGCGATGATCTTGCGCCCTCTGAAGCTCAGTCCCTTGCCGAGCCAGCCGCCCAGCCGGTCGATCAGCGCGCTGCCGTCGAGATCCTGGCTCTCGAGGAAGCTGACGAGCCGGCCCTGTTCGGTGAGGCTCCGCAGCAGGTCACCGTCGAGGATTTCGACGAGCTCCGCTCCAAAGAGGGCGATGTCCAGACGCTGCTGGAAGCGGTCCAGGTTCCGGCTGTAGATCTTCGCCCCTTCCGGATCGACCCTCGACAGGCCGGCGGCGATGTTGGCGGCGATCGTCCCGGCGGCGATCGGACTGGTGTGAACGTGGGGATTGCCGTAGATGTGGACGTCACCCGCCTCCCGGCTGGCATTGGCCGGTACATCGAGAAGGGGCACGCCCTCGCTGGCCCGGACGTAGCCCGACTGGCCGTCCCGGATCGCGCGGTTGCCGGATTTGTCGACGACGACCGGTTCCCACAGCTCCAGATCCAGGCCGGTTGTCACGAGGAGGTCTGCGCGCTTGAGCATGAGGGCGAACGAAGGCTTCGGCTTGACGAAGTGAGCGTCCTCGTCGCCGCGGGCGATGGACTGCACCCGAACCCGGTCGCCGCCGATCTCGCGCGCGATACTGCCGTAGGTCGAGAGGGTCGAGACGACCTCCACCAGCTCGGCTGACAAGGGGGTGCAGAGAGCTGAAAGCACCAGGAGGACAGCGGGAATCTTGGTCATGAGAGAGTCCTCAATAGGTCTCGTGCTTGTGAGGGCCGGCCGCCCAGGTGAGCTGGAGCACGAGCTGGTCTTCGTCCTCTCCGTCGGGAGTGTCGACCATGCCGTACTGAGCACGTAGCCGGACGTACTCGCTCTGCCACCAGGAGACATAGGGAAACCACCCGGTGGTCCGAAGGCTCGGGGCGAGCGGGTCTTCGACGCGGTCGTAACGCACGCCGGCGTAGAGGTTGCGCCGCAGCAGACCCTCGACATACGAGTAGCCGCCCCAGGCCTCATGGGTGAACCCGGTCACGTCGTCTCGTCTCGAACGTAGAGCCTCTGTGCGCCAGGTGATCTCGCGGTACTTGGCGCGACCCGGAGGCTGCCAGTGGAGAGTGAAGTCGGTACCCAGGACCTCCGAGTCGAGTCCGCCGCCGGCGCGCCCTGTGGCAGCTGACAGCCCCCACTCGAAGTAGGTGGCGGCGCTCAGATCCCAGTAGTTCTTGATCCGACCGAGAGCGACGAGACGCTCGAAGTCCTCGCCCCCGAAGGCCTCGCTCTCACCGTCCGTGACCTCCAGCACGATCTCGTTCGCGCTCGCCCAGGGCCTGGGCAGCAACCAGCTGAAGGCCAGGCCGGTCTGGGCCAGGCCCTCCTCGCCGAAGTAGGTCGCCAGCGCCAGCGGATACTCGCTCTGAGGCAAGGCATGCAGGTGCTGCTGATTCAGCGGGCCGAAACGCTGCCGGAACTTGCCGGCCTTGAGCTCGAGACCGCCCGGCAGGCCGTTGTAGAGGATCCAGCCCTCCTCGATCTCGACACCCTCTTCCGGCGAGAAAGCGATTGTCCAGCGAGTGCGGGAGAAGGGGTCGAGGGCGGACTGGAGATCGAGTTCGAACTCTCTGCCGTCGAAGTCGTTTCTGTCACCACTGCGGTAGGCGACGAGGTCGCCGGAGAATGAGATCTCGGGATTGAGGCTCTGAAGGCTCCGAGTCTTGCCGACCGAGGGCGCGACCTCGTCACCTGTTGCCTCGCTCTCTGCGTCGGCTGCTTCCATGGCTGCCGCCCTGATCGCCTCCAGGGCGTCGGGGGCCGGAGCCTCGGGGCTCGGCGCTTCGATTGCGGGCCGCTGGCCCTCTTCCAGTTCGCGGACGCGAGTCTCCAGGGACTCGATCCTGGCTTCGTAAAGTGCCCGCATGGCGAGGATCTCTTCCTGCAGCTGCAGGATCGGATCCTCGACTTCCTGGCTGACGAGAGCGAGCGGAGTGCCGAGCATCAAGAGACCGACAATGGTGCCCAGACGCGTTGAGTTGAGCGTGATCTTCACCCTTTGTCCTCCTGAGTTGACACGGATCCCGATGGGATCCGGGCTCGGACAGGCCTGAGCCCGTCCCGACGTGAGACTGACCGACGTCTAGAGGATGCTCGGAGGGGCGCGGGAGTGGTCGTTCCGGCTCCGGGTCGGCGTGCCGGGGGTGCCGGCGTCGATCGGACGCAGGCTGGTGATCGTCAGTGCGGAGACTGATGGTGACGCGGACGCGGAGCGGCTCTTCGGGGTATGAGCGAGGCAGGCGGAGCATTCGACCTCGAGACTTCGGGTTGAAGCGTCGAAGTGCGACGGATCTGAGCTGTGGGTGGCGTCGCGTGAGATGCGGAGTGTCGAGTCGTGAGGCCGGCCTGCAGTCTCGGGGCCGTGACTGTCGAATCCGACGGGCAGAACGAGCGCGGCGGCGACGAGGAGCGCCAACGAGAGTGAGACGACGCAGCGATGGCGGCTTGCGAGAGGGAGCGACACGATGACCTTCCAAGGAGATGATACTCCCAATTCTGGCCAGGCTGCCGTCCGGCGCGGGTAGGACAGCGCGAAACGCGCGAAACCGGGGACCCCAGCAAGTGCCGTGCAGAGTCGCCCGGCAGTGGCTAGAGGTCAGCGGCGACCATCGACGCGAGGACGGATAGGACGATCAAGGCGATCACCAGCGGTACCAGCCAGCGGTGTCTCTCGGTGCGGACCAATCCGATGAAGCCGGTGAAGGGAGTCAGCAGCGCCAATGGGGGTACGGTGAAAGCAACGGCCGACATCCACACCCAGATCGACGCTCTTCCCTCGTGTCGACGCCAAGCTCCCGACGCCAGTCCCATCACCATCCACCCTCCCATTGCGGCCGTGCAGGCGATGCAGATGAACGGTGCGCGGTCGTCATCGCCCGACCAGATCACCCCACCGAGGGTTGCTCCCACGACCGCGGCCAGCACGATCGACTTCCACGGGCGATTCATCGAGCGCGGGCCCGCGGGACCGAAGAGCATCGACACGGCGACGAAGAAGACGCCGGCAATCGCGGTGCCCCCGATGACCAGTCCGGGCTCTAGACTGGGCTGCTGAAGGGCGAGCAGTATCGGCCACATGCCGACCACCCAGGCCAGGGCGTAGAGAAAGAACCTGCTATTGGCCGACATCTCCGGTTTGGGGGTGCCTTCGGCCGTCGTCGGCTCGTCCGCCTCGGCCTCGGGGGCTATACCAGCTCCAGGCGCTTCGTCGACCGCAGCGGAAGTCGGCGGAGTCGGATCGGAGGACGCCACAGGGGCCGGGGGCGAGGGCTCGGGATCGCTCCCGGGCGATTCGACACCGGAGGTCTCGACAGGTGTAGCGAGTCGCGGCGGCTCAGGGGTGGCTACCCGGGCGCTGGGGGCCTCCGGGGCCGGCAGGGGCAGCGAGGGTGCGGTCCCCCCCAGTTCACCGTCGCAGTCCGCGAGGAGGAGACGGGCTGTCTGCAGGTATTGCGCGATCCTGATCTTCCCCAGGACCAGATGGTCGATGTATTTGCGGACCTTGCGCTCGCTATCGGTCATGGCGTCGATGTCGCCGTCGAGGATCGCCAGTGCTTGGTCGTAGTCCTCGATCGGCATCTCATCGGCGAGCTGGTACTCGAGAAGCACTCGTTTCTGGGCCTCGTCCTCAGCTTGCTCGGTTGTGCGCAGGGCGGCGATCTCGTCCAGGCCCGCCTGGGAGGCGGCATGGCGAGGGTCGGTTTCTAGAGCCTGAGTCCACAGGGCCGCCGCCTCCTCTGTCGAGCCGCCGTCGAAAGCGGTACGTGCCCTATCGCTGATCTCACGCGCCTGGCGCTGCGCATCCGTCTCATACTGAGTCAGATACACCGTTCCCTGGACCGAACCGCTGCGCACGGGTTTCATGCTGCCGCCGAGCTTGCGAGCCTCCGTGCTGACGTTCTCGTAGAGGTACTCATAGAGCTCGTCGAGGGTCACGAGGCCGTCGTTGTTGACGTCGGCGGCCCCCTTGAGACCCTCCATCAGATGATGGGTGAAGAGGCCGTGGCTGACTTCAGGGGTTTCGAGGGAGACCTCATTGGCCCCGCAGGCGGTGATCACCATCTTGCCGTCGGCGCCGAGGTTCTGGACGAACTCATCGGACAGACTCGCCCGCGTGTTGAAGGCGGGGTTCTTGAAGGAGCGCCCACCGGCCGTACCGCTGTAGCATGCGTCGAGAAAGAGGAGGATCTGACTGGCGTCGAGCCAACCGAAGAAGCGCTGGATTTCGTCCATCCAGATGCCGCTAGCGCGCAGGTCTTCCGCCTCCGCGTCGTGCGGCACGAGGTACTTCTCGGTGCCGTCGGTCGACCCGCTCTTGGGGTCGATTACCGGTGCACCATGACCGGCGAAGAAGAGGAAGACGGTGTCGCCCTCCTTGGCCTTGCGGGGGAGATCGGTGCCGATCGCCGACCTGATCTCTCGCTGGGTGGCCTCTTCGTCGACCAGGAGGATCACGTTGTCCGGGTGAAAGCGACCTAGAGTCGGGTCGGTCAGGACCTTGTGGAGCGCCTCGGCGTCGTTGCGGGCGTACTCGAGATCAGGGACCGATGCATCCTGGTACTGGTTGATACCAATCAGTACAGCGTGGGCGTCCTTTCGGTACCCTTCACTGTCTTGAGCAGGCCCCTTCCGGGGTGGGTCCTGGCTGTGCCCGCCGATGCCCCGTTCCATCGCGTCCCCCTTTGACGCAGGTTCTGTGAAGTGTTTCGATCGTTGGCAATGTAGCGCTGTGCCAGCCGAGTTGCAACCGCAAACCGAGGTGTCGGCAGCGCAAGGTCGGCTTGCTATGATCGGTCGCTGCCGGGCCTGACCGTCCTCCGGACACCCCGGGTGGCGTTGGAACAAGCTCGAAAAGGCGAGGGGTTCACGAGTCGATGGGAAGGTCGAGGATGGTCCGCTGGCGTCGGGTCTGCCCGGTGGTGGTCATGGCGGCGTGGATGGCTGGTTGCGCGGGGGAGGAGCCGGCTCAGAGGGCGCCGGCGAACATCCTCCTCGTGACGATGGACACACTGCGCGCTGACCACCTGTCGGCATGGGGTTACGCTCGACCCACCTCGCCCGTCATCGACCGGTTGGCGGCCGAGGGCGTGCGCTTCGACCAGGCCTGGGCCCAGTGGCCCAAGACCGGGCCCTCGTTCGCCTCGCTCTTCACCTCGACCTATCCGAAGGACAACGGCATCGTACGTCGGGTCGGTGCTCCGCTGCCCGCCGGCTTCCAGATGCTGGCGGAGACGCTCCGACGCCGCGGCTACACGACCCACGCGGTCGTCTCCAATGGTGCCGTCGCTAGCGATTTCTACTTCGACCAGGGGTTCGAGAGCTATGTGGAGACCTGGAAGCTCCCGGTGGAACCGGACGGAACGAGGAACAAGGCAGAAGTCGTCAACCGCGAGGTCCGGCGCGTCCTGGACGGGATGGACACCTCCAAGCCCTTCTTCCTCTGGATCCACTACATCGATCCCCATTTTCCATACGAGCCGGCGGCCGAGTGGCTCGACCCCTTTCTCGAGGACGATCTCTACGAGCCTCTGGCGGACATCTCGGTTGCGAGGACGGCGCGACGCCAGATGGGGGGGATCGGCCAGGAGCAGGTCCTCTCCGAGCGCACCGATCTCGGCTACTACGTGGCGGCCTACGACGCCGAGATCGCCTACGCTGACGATCAGCTGGGGGTGATGTTCGCCGACTTGGCCGGACGTGGCCTGATGGACAATACGCTCACGGTGTTCACCTCCGATCACGGAGAGTCGCTGGGAGAGCACGGGTACTTCTTCGACCATGGCAGGTTCAGCTTCGAGACTTGTCTCCACGTCCCTTTGATTTTCCACTTCCCAGGGCGGATCGAGCCACGGGTGGACGCGGAGCCGGCGGAGTTGCTCAGCGTGACCCCGACGATCCTGCAATTCGCCGGCGTCTCGCTGCCGGACGGCGTCTGGATGCAGGGGCGCTCACTGATGGGGCGGCTCCGAGGGGAGAGCGGCGACGAGGACGGCTTCAGCCATGCAGAGGCGGGCTACGCCACGGAGGGTCGGTGGCAGAAGATCGTCAGGGACGATCGTTACAAGCTGATCTATGCTCCGTTTTCGGCCTCCCAGCGCTTCATTGGCGGTCGCAAGCAACCTTTCGCTCTCTACGACCTTTTGGCGGATCCCATGGAGACGACCAATCTCATGGAGACTGAGCCGTCGGCCTTCGAGAGACTGAAGGACGAGTTGCGGGCCTGGTGGGTTCCCGAAAGCTTCGACGCGCTGATCGACACCGGCGACACTCGCGAGGCCGTAGAGGTCCAGGACGAGACGACCGAGCAGCTTCGAGCACTCGGGTACCTGCAGTAGGCCTGCCCCTGACGGTGGGGTAGCGTAGGGCCGATCAGGAGCGCCAGCTGTACAACGCCGGGAGGTGACAAGCATGGCCGAGGAGAGGGTGGCCGGTGACCGAGTGCGGTTGCCCGAGGGCTTCCGCCTTCGGCGGGTCGATGGTGGGCTGGTGGTGGACTGCCCCTTCGAGCCTCCCGGATGGACTCCGCGCAAGGTCGGGGATCAGATTCGAGCAGACTTCCCGGGCAGCGCCGTGCGATACGACGGCGAGTTGTTCGAGGTGGTCTCGGGTGAGGGGCGCTCCGACTCCGATGGCGTCCGCTACCGACTGGAGCCCTGGGACGACCGCTGCCGGATGGGACCGCCGGTGGACTTAGGACCGGAGGCCTGTCGCGCCTGGCACCGGCGATTTGCGCGGATCCGTCTGGAGGAGAAGCAGGCACACACGCTCTCCTGGCTCGCACCGCTGGCTGGCCTACTGCCGGCAGCGGACCAGGAGGCGCTGGAGAGCCGGCTCGGCGTTTCGGCGGGCAGGGCGACCTTGCTCTCGGCCGGGCTCTTCCTTCTCCTGAGCCTGCCGACCGCTGCGTTCGGCCTTGTCGTGCTCCTGGTGCCGGATTTCGCTGCGGACGACTCGTGGCTCCAGGTCCTGCCGGCGCTCCTCCTTCCGGCTGCGTACCTGGGCGTCGAGTCCTGGGTGCGGTTCAACATCGTGATGAGCGAGTGGCGCCCTGTCGGCTCCCTACCCGTCGTCCTGGCCGTCAAGGGCATAAGGGCCTTGCGGGCGCTCCTGATGTGAGGCCGGAGATGGGGGCCGGTGTTTGGGGTGGCCGAGTCGCGGTACGGATCAGCGGGTCAGCTCGACCTCGGCCCGGGTCACCATTGTGGTCTCGACAGAGCCATCCAGGCTGATCTCGCTCTCCAGGATCAGGGTGAACGCGAGGCGCTCTGTGGTCGCCGAGCCGCGGACCGCGGCATCGACCAGCTCGACCGTGTACTCCTTACCGTCGCAGTCCTCGGTCGTGATCAGCGAGAGGTCGTCCCGGTCCAGGGTGAGCGCACCGAGATCGTCGAGCGTGCCGCTGATCGTGACGTCGAGCGTCGGAGTCGACAGCATGGCGGTGATCAGCTCGCCCGTCTGGGAGATCTCCGCCGAGATGTTCACCTGGAGACCGACGAAGGTCCGCAATTGCCGGGGGATACAGCCGCTGCCCGTCACCTGGGTCAGTGCGATCGTTCCCTCCCAATGACCTTCGATCAGCGCAATCTGGCCCGCACCGGGCGCGGCCGGGCCATCGGCGCTCGGATCACATGCCGGGAACAAGCCAACGGCGAGGATGAGCAGCACGAGGAGTCTTGTCGGTTTCGGTCGCATGGGAAGCTCCTTTCCGACCCGATGGCCGTCCAGGTCAGGTGTCTCCAGGTATCCTGCCAGCCCGGAGAGTCGATCCACTGTGGCGTCCGCGACAAGGACGGAGTGTCTTCGGTCACTCCATGGATCGTCGGTTATCGATGGGAGAAGTCATCAATTGCGAGTGATTTCTCCAACGTCGGCGCCCCACCGCCACTGCTATAGTCACGATCTCGAAAGAACACTCCTGCAGGAGAGTCGGATCGTGAAGAGACTGTGTGTCCTCGTGCTAGTGGCCTACGCCCTCGCCGCACCCGTCGGCGCGCAGGAGCCGCTGAGGGTCGTGGCCAGAGTCTTCGAGCCGTTCAGCTACCTCGTCGACGGAAAGCCGGCGGGACTCGAGTACGAGATCCTGCGGTACTTCGCCAAGGCGAAGGGACGCGAGCTCGAGGTGACCTGGGTCGACACTTTCGCCGAGCTCCTGCCACGGTTCGAGCAGGGTGATCTGGACATCGCAACGGGCACCGTGACCATTACTGCGGCTCGGGCGGAGCGATTCGGTTTCTCCGAGTCCTACTTCCCGGTCCGCGTCATCGTCGTGGAGCCCCGAACTCACAGGACTCGCGACCTCGCGGACCTGGCCGGCGAGACGCTGGTGACCAACGCCGACACGACCTATGAGGAGTTGTTGCGAGCCGGCGTGCCGAACGCCAGGTTCGTCTACGCCCCCGACGAGGAGGCCGCCCTGGGTGTGCTGGATCGCGGCGAAGCGCGGGCCGCGGCGGTCGACACGGTCCTGGGGCTCGTCTACCTGCCGGACTTCCCCGATCTCCATATGACTCTGCCTATCAGCGATGAACAGCACTACGGTTTCGTGGTTGGCCACGGGTCTCCCCTGGCGAGTGAGTTGAGCGAGCACATCAACCAACTCAAAGCCGCGGGGATCTACTTCCGTCTGCTCGAGGAGTACCTGGGGCAGGAGGCGGTCGAGATGGTGCGGGCGGCCAAGGAGTAGGCAGGCCTCGATGTTCAGATCGGGGGGGCGGTGGCTTGCCGGGATCTGCTTCCTGGTCGTCTGGGCTCAGGCGCCGATCTGGGCGTCCGACGCTCGCTGCGATTGGGCTCTGAACCTCTACACCGGGGTCGCCTTGACCGCCGACTCGAGTCTCGAGATCGACAAGCCCGACGAGGGGACCCACGTGACGTTGAGCGAGGTCGTCTGGGAGGACTACTCCCTGACGCGGCCGTCGGCTCCCTACGCCGGGGCCAGACTGAGCTGCTTTCTGAGGCGGAAGCCCTGGCTCGGCATCAACCTGGACTTCTTCCACTTCAAGGTCTTCGCCGAGACGGAGCGCATGGTGCATGCCAGCGGCACGGTGAGGGGCGTGCCGATCGACCAGGAGGTGACGATGAACCAGATCGTCGAGCGCTATCAGGTCGGGAATGGCGTGAACATGCTTCTCCTCGGCGTCGTCGGCCGCCAGCGACTGAAGCGCAGCGATGAGTTTCCTCAAGGTCGGGTGCTGCCGTATTTTGGCGGCGGCGTCGGCCCTGCCATTCTCTACACCCAGTCGACGGTGACCGGGCAGAGCCGCGGCGGGTATGAGTTGGGGCGATGGGCGGGCCAGATCCAGGCGGGCGTCGCGATCCGCCTCAATCGGCGGTGGGACGCTTTCGCGGAGTACAAGTACACCTACACCAGGGCCAACGGGTCGGTTCTCAACGGCGAGAGCCTGGCGAGACTGGATACGAACCACTTTGTCGTCGGAGCCGGATTCCATTTCTAGGCACTCTGCAGATCGACCCATGGTAGGTGGAGGGGGCGGTCGGTTGGTCGCTTCTCTGATCAGGCGGCATGGGACATAATCGGCCGTCCTCTAAGGGACCCCCTACAACTTCGCCGGCCCAACCTGCCCATCGGCCACGGTCTCGGCAACCTCACCATGCCCAAGAGCCCTCTACGCGTCCTCGCGATCGACGACGACAAGCTGTCGCTGAAGATCCTGGCCCACCATCTCGCTGCGACCGATGTCTGGGCAGTCGAGCTGCTGCCGTACTCGGACTGGCAGGAGGGACTGGACGATCTGGCGAGGCTGGATGTCGACATCGTCTTTCTGGACTACGAACTGGGCTCGAGTACCGGCATCGAAGTTCTCAACAGCCTGCGTGGCTCCGGGGACGAGAGGCCCGTGATCGTCCTGACAGGCGCCGGAGACGAGAGCGTGGCGGCAGAGATCACGCGCGCCGGTGCCGACGACTACCTGGTCAAAGGAAAATTCAGCGAGAACGGCCTGGAGCGTTCGATTCGGCATGCCCTCGACCGCTACCGTCTGCGGCTCGAAAAGAACGAACTCGAGGACCAGTTGCGGAGACTCGCAACACGCGACGGCTTGACCGGGGTCTTCAATCGATCCAGCTTCGACGAGTTCCTGCCGGCGGAGTGTCGCCGTGCCGTGAGAACGGGTTCGACCCTGTCCCTCGTCCTCCTCGACGTCGACCTCTTCAAGCCGTTCAACGACACCTATGGTCATCCAGCCGGCGACGACTGTCTACGGCGTCTGGCCGAGGTCTTTCAGGCGACTCTCGGTCGGCCCGGTGACCGCCTGGCCCGGTACGGGGGAGAGGAGTTCGTCGTGTTGCTGGCCGATACAGACCGCGAAGGCGCCCGCGAGCTAGCGGAGCAGATGCGACAGCGCACGCTCGATCTGGCGATCCGCCACGAGGCCTCGAACGTGAACGAGGTGGTGACGATCAGTTGCGGCGTCGCTGCAGTCTCGTCCGAGGTGGACGACCGCAGGTTGCCCCGCTTGCTCCTTCGCGCGGCCGACAGAGCCCTCTACAGGGCCAAGCATGGTGGTCGCAATCGAGTCGAAATCGCCGAGGACTGGAGTCTTCCTGGAGGCAGCCGGCTTGCCGACACCGATTCCTGAACAGGCTGGCGGCCGGCGAGCAGGCTCTGTCGCCCGATGGGGGCTGCGGCTTCTGCTCCTCGCTGTCGCAGGAGCCGTCCTGCTCTGGGCCTTCGGCTACCGGCTCAAGAAGATCCAGGATCGGACTCTCTCCTTCGGTGAGGCTCCTCAGGAGCCCACGCAGGCTCTCGGCGACGGAGCATTTTCGGGACCCGAGAATCTGATCGTCTTCGTGGCTGACGGTATGGGATTCGCCCATCTCTCCGCCGGGCGGGCGGTCTCGGGCGGAGTCGACGGCCCGGCAGCCTGGGACCGGTTCGAGAGTACTGGATGGCACAGGTCTCACCCGGAGCGAGGATTCCTCACCGATTCCGCCGCATCGGCGACGGCCCTGGCGATCGGGGAGTCGACCTTCATCGGTGCCGTCGGTGTGAACGCGCGAGGTGAGACCCGATCGACTCTGCTCGAGCGCGCACAGCAGAGCGGATTTCGAACCGGCGTGGTGACCGACTCCTACATCTGGGACGCGACACCCGCTGCTTTCTCGACTCACACCGACAGCCGTGACAATGCGGCAGCCATTCTCACTCAACTGGCCGACTCCGAGCTGGAGGTGGCTTTCGGTGAGTTGGAGGACGTCGGGGAGGATGAGGTGCCCGACTGGGCGACGACGATCGGGCTGCTCGAGCAGCGTTTCCACATGCTCGTCTCGAGTCCGGGTGAGGTCTGGGACCTCAGGACCGCGCCGCCCGCCCCCTCTCCTGTCGCTGCCGTGTGGGAAGAGGAATGGATCACGAACCTGGACTCGCAGCCGAATCTCCCAACCCTGGTGAGGGTAGCCCTCGATCGACTGGACTCGGACGAGAGACCCTTCGCCCTGCTGGTGGAGAGCGAAGAGCCAGACTCGGCGTCGCACCGCAACGACCTGGAGCGCCTGCTGAGTGGGCTGGAGACCATCGAAGCCACGCTCGAGGTAGTTCTGGACTTCGCAGAGCGCGATGGCGAGACCCTGGTGGTTTTCACCTCGGATCACGAGACGGGGGGACTTGCTCTGAGCGTCAGCGACGAGAGCAATTCAATTCTCCGCGCCATGTGGTCGACTCGGAACCACACCGGGGTGGCCGTCCCGCTGTTGGCCTTTGGTCCCGGAGCCGAGCGATTCTCGGGAATTCACACCAGTGCCGGTGTTGGCAGGTTGCTGCAGAGCGTCGTCGGCACCGGTGACGCAGAGGATGCCGACGCCGGTCCGGGGGAAGGACCGGGCGATGGCGGGGGTTGATCAGGACGGGGTTGCTGAATTGAGAGAACGAGAACCTCAGAGCGACTGGCGCCGATGTGTCGGGTGCCTCTGGGTACTGCTGCTCGCAGCGGGACCCGTGGCCGCCGCGACGCGGACCGACGTAGCGCTCGAGTACGCAGCCCGGAAGCTCTTCATCAAGGCCGAGGCGGGGGTGCGCTGGGTCGAGCCATCGGCGGAGACTCGACCTCAGGGCGAGCTCGAGGCGTCGGTCTGGACCCGTTCGCCGGGCGAGAACTCGCGCCTCGACCTGAGCTTTCGAGCTGACTCCGGCGCAGCGATCACGCGGGAACAGCGCTATTCAGACGGGAAGACCAGGACCTACCGTTTCGGCGAAGAAGGCGTCCAGTACGACCTGGTCGCCCCGCTGAGGAACGAGCGCAGGCTACCGAAGGCGGAGTGGACCGATCGGTTCGAGGGGTTCTATCCGCTCCCGGAAGGGTTTGAAGCCTCCAGGATCGTGGCCCCCAGTGCGTTGTTCTACCTCCTACCGCGACTGGGGCTCGATGCGATCGGCGACCAGGCTGATTTGCAGGTTTTCTCCAAGCGGGAGTTCTACGAGCTCAAACTCGAGGTGGTGGCGCGACCGGTGATCGCGGTCGACTGGGTCGAGGAACGTGACGCCGAGAGTAAGCGCTGGAAGGCCCCCGGAACTGTGCTGCACGTCCGCGCCAGTCTAGCCGGCCGCGGCGAAGGGATGAGTCTCCTCGGCCTGCAGGGCGATCTCGACTTCTTCCTGCACCCTGAGCTGAAGATCCCGCTGAAGATTGGCGGCCGTGTGCCCATTCTGGGCCGTGTCGTCGTCTCCTTGAAGAAGGCGAGTTGGGTGACACTCGAGGACAAATGAGCGCTGTGACTGCCGCCCGACAGGTACGATAGGGCGGTTCAAACGCCACCGGCGAAGGAGACTCCGTTGCAGAACTTGATCGGCCAGACGATCGGCAGCCACCAGATCGTGGAGAAACTCGGCCGCGGCGGCATGGCCAATGTGTACAAGGGGTACCACACGGGGTTGGCCGTTTACCGAGCGGTGAAGGTGATTCGTCCCGACCTGTCTGGGAGCGAAGGCTTTGAAGAACGCTTCCGCAGGGAGGCCCGGGCTGTAGCGGGGCTCCGGCACCCTCACGTCGTGCAGATGCACGACTTCGGCCAGTTCCGGGACCTCTTCTACATGGTGATGGAGTTTGTGGAAGGTGAGGATCTCAAGGCCCGCATTGCCCGCGAGGGAGCCATTCGGCCATTCTCCGAAGCGATTCGGATCGCCCAGGAGCTGGCCTCGGCCATCGGCTATGCCCACGAGCAGGGTGTGCTCCACCGCGACATCAAGCCCGACAACGTGCTGCTGCAGCAGGATGGACACGTGATTCTCGCCGACTTCGGGATCGCCAAGATGCTGGAGCAGACCGACCCGGCCCTGACCGCGACCGGAACCGGAATCGGGACTCCCAACTACATGGCGCCGGAACTTGCGATGGGGAAGACCGACACCAGCCCGGCCCAGGATCTCTATGCCATCGGAGTGGTGCTTTACGAGATGCTGACGGCCAAGGCACCCTTCGCCGCCGATACCCCGCTGGCGGTCCTGCAGCGGGTCCTGCACGATCCCGTCAAGCCGCCGACCGAGTTCACTCCGGACATTCCCGACGCCCTCCAAGGCGTCGTTCTCAAGGCGATGGCTTTCAAGCCGGAGGATCGCTACCCCAGCGCCGAGGCGTTCATAGAAGCTGCCGGGCAGAGTCTCGCGGGTGTGCCGACACCACCGACGCCGCCTCCGGTCGCAGCGGCCGTGGCCGGCCAACCGACGGTGGCGGTCGCTGACGAGGACGCGGCCGGGTCGAGGCACCGCGGGCTCTTCGTCGCCGCCGCCTTCGGCCTCGTTCTGCTCACCCTGCTCGCCATCGGGCTCGTCTACGGATGGAGGTGGTGGAACTCGAGGGACTTCGTGGGCCAGGCTCAGACGCTCCTGGCCGAAGTGGAGGAGGCTGTCGAGGCGGAGGACGCCGGGGTAGAAGCTGCTGCGGGGCCGGCGACGGACGACACTTCGACGCTTGCGGAGACTGCGATGGAAGACGACCAGCCCGCGAACGTCCTTCCGGACGAGTCCCAGGGCGAGCGCGAGCCGGCTGGACCTGCGTCGAACCGGGAGCCCGAATCGACCCCGTTCTCGGCGGTCGACTCGTCCTCGTCGGCAGTGCCGCCGCCGTCGCGAGCCGAGGTTCAATCCACGGCGGCTTCGGCTCCTCCCGCCAGCGCGCCGACTCGTGCCGAGCGAGAGGTTCCCAGGTTCCCGAGCGCCGCCTCGGCGGAGTCCGCCGTCGTCGATTCCGGCGTCCGCTTCGGCGGAGTCCTCACATTCGGCTCGGGAATATCCGACAGTCTGGAGCCGGAGGACACCGTCGAGTACGAGATCGAGGTTCGGCGGCCGACCTACATGTGGTTTGATATCTACGCTTCTCGGCCCTCCATCTTCACTCTCGTCGACGGAGATGGCGAGGAGGTCTTTCGCAGTGGATCGGACGTGGGGCCGGTGCGACTCGAGAAGCCGGGAGTCTATCGTCTGACCGTCGAGACCGAGGCGGAGATTCCGGTGGAGTACGAAGTGACGTTCCGGCAGACGGGGGGATAGAAGTTGGGGGCACCGCATCCGCGCGGTGGCTCCGACAGCGGCCGCTTCGCGTTTCTAGTGATGCAGGAACACCCCTACGGTTGCGAGATGCTGGAGCAGCTTCTCTCCCGGGGCCTGAGTCCCGACCTGATCGTGGAGGAAGAGAGCGGCGTGGCGGCCGAGGAGCGCTCGAAGTTCCTGGACCGGATTGCCGGGCACAGGTTGGCCCCGTCGATCGCCAGTCAGGCGGCCCGAGCCGGCGTCGAGATCGCGACCGTTCCGGCTCACACCGATGAGCATTGCCTGGAGCTCCTCGAGGCTTCGAGCCCACGCCTGCTCGTGTTGGGCGGCACCCGCATCCTCCGCGACAGGATGCTCTCGTCGCCCCCCGACGGAGTCCTCAACTCGCACCCCGGCCTGCTTCCGGAGTGTCGAGGTTCGGCCTCTCCCGCGTGGTCGGTGTACCACGACATTCCGGTGGGGAGCAGCTGCCATCTCTGTACGCCGGGGATCGACGAAGGCGATCTGGTGGGAAGGAGAGAAGTGCCCGTCCGTCGTGGGGACCGCTACGAAGACATCTGCTACCGGACACTCGTCATGGCCGGGACGCTGATGGGTGAGGCTCTTGAGGCCTGGACGAACGGCCGGCTGGAGGAGATCAGGTCGCCACAGGGCGAGAGCCCACACCCGACCTTTCGCAACATGCCGGACGAACTCCTCGCGGTCGTTCATCGCAAGCTGAGGGAGGAGACCTACCGCCACTACGTCGGGTCCTCGTAGGGCGGCCTCCGCTTCTCGCGACTGCTACGATTCCTCCACCGATGTTCCCGGTGATTCTCTGCGCTCGGATCGAGAAGGTGCGCTTCGAGTCGAGGGTCGGCGTCCTGCCGAATTCCCAGTTCAAGGAGAAAGCGAAGGCGTGATGAGAGTTCTCAGTGCAGGTCTTGTGAGCTTGGTGCTCATGCTTGGTGCGTGTGCGGACGGGGCCTCGGTGCCAGGCGAGGAGGCTGCCGATCTCGTCCTCACCGGCGGAAGGGTCTACACGTTGAGCTGGTCCGAACCCGGGCTCGACGGTGAACCGGGAGGCGATGCTCCGTACGACGAGGACGGCTGGAGTCCGGATGCGGAGGCGCTGGCGGTCCGCGACGGCCGGATCGTGGCCGTTGGCAGCGCAGACGAGTTGGCGGGTCTGATCGGAGAGGGGACTCGCGTGGTGGATCTCGACGGCGCGACGGTCCTGCCTGGGATGATCGACTCCCATGCCCACACATCCAGCTACGGAGAGCTGATCAGCCGTGTGAGCCTTCTGGGAGCCCAGTCTGAGGAGGAGGCGGTCGAACGGATCGCCGCCGCTGCAGCCGAGACTCCGGCTGGGGAGTGGATCGTCGCCTGGGGCTTCGACGAAGGTGCCTGGGCCGACCGCTTGCCCGACAAGCACTTGCTGACCCGACGGGTCCCGGACCACCCGGTTCACGCCCGAGGCCTGCACGGATTCGTGACCTGGGAGAACCAGTTGTCGCTCGACCTCGCCGGGATCACCTCCGCGACGGTCGCCCCGGTCGGCGGTGTCATCGAGTTGGGGGAGGACGGGGAGCCCAGCGGAATCCTGCGCGACAACGCGAGCGACCTCTACGCCGAGGTGATTCCGCCTCTGAGCCCGGAAGCGCGAGTTGAGGCCACGTCTCGTGGCCTGCAGGCCCTGGCGGATCTGGGCTATACGGCGATTCACGAGGCCGGGGCACGGCGAGAGGTCCTCGACGCTTTCATCAAGCTAGCCAACGAAGACCGACTGCCCATCCGGGTCTTCGCCATGCTTTCGATCAGCGACGCAGCCCTGATGCGTGAGTGGATCGAGAGCGGGCCGATGCTCGAGTCGAACCACGGTTTGACTGTCCGCTCCGTGAAGGCCTACTACGACGCCTCCCTGGGCGCCCGTGGAGCTCGCCTGCTGGAGGACTATGAGGACAGGCCCGGGCATCGTGGAGTGAGCGGCAGCGACTATGGATTCGATCGCGAACTCGCAGCCGAGGCGATGGCAGCCGGCTTTCAGATCGGTATCCACGCGATCGGCGACGCCGGAAACCGTGAGACGCTCGACTTTCTCGCCGGTGTTTACGAGACGCATCCGGGAGTTCGGGCCAATCGCAATCGAATCGAGCATGCTCAGATCGTCCATCCCGACGATCAACCAAGGTTCGGTGCACTCGATCTCATCGCCTCGATGGAGCCGCCGCACGCGGTGGAGGACATGGCCTGGGCCGAAGACCGGTTGGGGTCCGAAAGGGTGAGGCACGGCTATGCGTGGCGCTCGCTACGGGGCCTGGGCTCCCGCCTGGCCTTCAACTCCGATCTCTCGGGGTCCGACCCGAACCTCTTCTATGGGCTCCATGCCGCGATCACCCGCCGCAACAAGCTGCGGGAACCGGCGGAAGGGTGGTTCCCGGAAGAGGCCCTGAGCCCGGAGGAGGCCTTGCGTGCGTACTCGACCTGGAACGCCTATGCCGGGTTTGCGGAGACGGAGACCGGCACGCTGGAGGTCGGAAAATGGGCCGACATCACCGTGACCGATCTCGATCCACTCGTCGTGGGCAGCGGCGAGCCGGGCAGGCTGCTCGAGGGGAGAGTCCTGATGACGATCGTCGGCGGGCAGGTCCGGTTCGAATCCGGTGTTACGGAGCCGGTGGCGGGTGCGCTCTACACCAACCCATTGGAGCTTCCCCACTCGGTCGAGTAGTCCTGGAGTCCGGGGAGGGGAGTGAGCGGGACCGGCGTCGGCGTACCAGGCCGGCCCGTGCTCCTTCAGTCGACCCGATGCCGTTTCGTGTGCACGCTGGACCTCATACAGAAGATTTATCGGTGATAATGCTCATGAGTTGACAAATCGTCTCCAGCGGCAGAGAATCAGCACCATGATTGACGGAACGGATCGCTCAATTCTCGCTCTCCTGCAGGACAATGCGCGGATCTCCAACTCGGAGATCGCGCGCCAGATCGGCATGGCGCCTTCGGCCGTCCTGGAGCGCATTCGCAAACTCGAGGGCCGCGGGGTCATTCGCGGGTACGAGACGCGCATCGCCCCGGAGGCAGTAGATGCGGAGTTGCTGGCGTTCGTCCTGGTGAGGACTGACGAACCCACGGCGGAGTGTACGACCGGCCTGGCGCTGGCAGAGCTCCCGGAGATTCTGGAAGTGCACCACGTGGCGGGCGAGGACTGCTATCTCGCCAAGGTTCGGGCGGCCGGCACAGCAGAGCTCGGTGTGTTGTTGCGCGAGTCCGTTGGCTCGATCCCCACCGTGGTCGGAACCCGGACGACGATCGTCTTGAGCAGCCACAAGGAGACTGCCCGGCTGCCTCTCGAACTCGAGGAGCGCGACGATGACTGAGACGGAACGGTTGCGCTTCACCCAGATTGGAGCCTTTGCCGCGGTCTACCTGATCTGGGGCTCGACCTATCTGGCCATCCAGATTGCGATCGAGACCCTCCCGGGCCTGCTCATGTCCGGGGCGCGGGCCGGCATTGGAGGGCTGGTTCTCTACTCGATAGCGCGTTGGCGCGGCGCTCCTCGGCCGACTGCTGAGCAGTGGCGCTCGGCGAGCGTCATCGGCCTTTTTCTGTTCCTGGGCGGCAACGGAGGCGTGGTCCTGGCCGAGCACTGGGTGCCGTCCGGACTCGCCGCTCTCTTCGTCGGCGCGGAACCGCTCTGGGTAGTTCTGGCGCTGGCTTTCTGGCCCGGCGGGTCCGAGAAGCCGAGGTCGAGGACGATCGCTGCTCTGGCACTGGGCTTCCTGGGTGTCGCCGCCCTGGCCCTTTCCGGTGAGTCGGTCGATGCCGGAGCCATTCCCCTCCTGCCCCTGGTGATCATCGTCCTCGCACCCCTCGCCTGGGCGATCGGCTCGCTGTATTCGCGGGGCGCGAAGACGCCCGACAGCGGCTTCATGGCCGCCGGGACTCAGATGATCACTGGTGGCGTGGCGCTCTTGGTCGCTGGAGTGCTCAGGGGCGAGGTCGCACAGTTCGACCCATCGGCTGTCTCGGGGCGCTCGGTGGCGGCCTGGTTCTACTTGCTCGTTCTGGGATCGGTCGTCGCCTTCGGGGCGTACAGTTACCTGGTACGGACGACTCGTCCTACGCTCGTGGCGACCTATGCCTACGTCAATCCGATCGTAGCGGTCTTCCTCGGTTGGCTGATCGCCGGTGAGGCCGTCACGGGAATGACTCTGATCTCGAGTGCTCTGATCATCGGTGCAGTCGTATTGATCGGGTTGGAGGAGCGACGTCGACGACTGAGTCTCCTCGTTGATGGCGTCGTTGGCGGGGCGCCCTGTGAGCCCGCCTCGGCTGAGGCCGCAGCCGGTGGGCTGATCGGGCCGGTCGAGGCGACGGCCGAGGCCGGCGGGGAACTCGACCCCTGTGGCGCCACTCCTGCGACCGAGGCTTCCGGGAGCTAGACTTCGGAGGCGCCGGTCGCTGACGGCTGGCGAGGGAGGTTGCTCTTGACTCGAGGTCCTGCAGCGAACGGAAGGCTGGTTTCAGGGTTGGCGGGCGTTCTACTCGTCGCTGGCGCCGGATGCGCCCAACCGGCACGGGAGGGGTCTGCTCCGCCCGAGGCCGTCGTCGTCTCCGACAATGAGGAAGTCCAGGGTCGGGGCGAGGGCAAGGACCAGTGGTGGGATGCCCTGCCACGGCCTGCCTGGGAGTCTTTCGCCCGCATCCAGCAGGGTCAGGCCTGGTTCGAGGTCTACGAAATCCTACCTGGCGTCCTGGCCATCTACGAGCCGGGTCAATTCGAGGAGGTGATCTCGTACTTGATCGTTGGCAGCGAGCGGGCTCTGCTCTTCGACTCGGGACTGGGCATCGGCGATATGCGGCGCCTGGTCTCCGAGTTGACGGACCTCGAGGTTGCAGTGCTGAACTCGCACACTCACTACGATCATGTCGGGGGCAACTATGCGTTCGACAGGATCTACGGAACCGCTCTCGAGTACACACGGGCGAACGCCGGCGGCAGAGTCCACGGTGACGTGGCGGAGTTTGTAGGCCCAGGGTGGATATGGAAGGAGACACCTGCCGGCTTTTCGCCGGAGGCTTACGTCTCCCGGCCGTTTGCCGTGACCGAGACCGTAGACGATGGACAGTTCCTCTCTTTGGGTGGCGTCGAGCTCGAAGTGCTGTTGACCCCAGGCCATGCGCCGGACTCCCTCTGTCTGCTCGACCGCGAGCGCGGGCTCCTCTTCACCGGCGACACCTTCTACCCGGCAACCCTCTACGCCCACCTTCCTGGTTCGCATTTCGATGACTACGCTGCGACCGCGGCGAGGCTGGGGAGCCTGGCAGGCAGCGTGGACGTAGTGCTCCCGGCTCACAACGAGCCGACCCTGCCGTCGTCCGAACTCGTGAAGTTCGGCAGTGCGTTTGACGCACTCAGAGGAGAGGGTGCCACCTTCGTCCTGACCGATGGAGCTCGGGAGTACGACTTCGGCCGATTCTCGATTCTCGTGTCGGACCCGCCCCCCTGGCAAGTCGAGTGAGCGCTACACCGGGTCCTCGAAGCGTCGTCAGGTAGCCTCTGGTGATGATGCGCTCCATCGTGGCCTCTTCGCTCCTCGCTCTCGCCGCCTTCGGGATGCGTGCCGAGGCTTCCGACTGGCCTCAGTGGCGTGGTCCGACGCGCGACGGCGTGGCGCCGGACAGTCTGCCCGAGACCTTGCCCAGCGAGTTGAGGCAACTCTGGAGGGTCGAGGTGGGTACGGGACACGCGTCACCGATCGTCGTCGATGGGACGGTCTATGTTCACAGCCGTGAGGGTCAGGCGGAGGTGGTTCGAGCCCTCGACTTCGACGACGGCTCCGAGCTCTGGCGTCAGTCGACCGAGACACGCTTCACTCGCAATCCCGGAGCCTTGAAGCATGGAAAGGGGCCGAAGTCGACCCCGGTGGCCGCTGGAGACTCGCTGTGCGTCTTCTCCATCAATGGTCGGCTGACCTGTCTGGATCGGCGGTCCGGGACAGTGGCCTGGCAGCAGGATTTCTCAGAGCGCTTTGGCCGAACCTGGCCCAACTTCGGAACCGCCATGTCGCCGATCATCGTCGGGGATCGCCTGATCGCCCACATCGGTGGTGTCGACGCCGGAGCGCTGACCGCCTTCGACCTCGAGACCGGGCGCGAACTGTGGAGCCGAGAGGAGGATCCTCCCGCCTACGCCTCACCGGTCGTCGTCGAGATCGACGGAGTTGAGCAGGTCGTGACGCAGACTCGACAGCACCTGGTCGCTGTCTCGCCCGACAGCGGGGAGTTGTTGTGGCGGACGCCCTTCAAGACCCCCCACGCTCAGAACAGCGTGACGCCCCTTGTGGTCGGGTCGCGAGTGATCGTCTCCGGCCTCGACCGGGGCACGACCGCCTACGAGCCCCGGCGCGATACCCGGGGAAACTGGTTGCTCGAGGCGGTCTGGAGCAGTCCCGAATGGTCGATGCATATGAGCTCTCCGGTCGCCCTGGATGGGCTCCTCTTCGGCCTGGCCGACAAGCGCAAGGGGCAGCTCTTCTGTCTCGATCTGGAGACCGGCGAGCAGCGTTGGAGCAGCGAAGGACGCGAGGGAAACAATGCGTCGTTGATCCTGTCGGGCGGACGGCTGGTCGTGCTCACGACCGAAGCCGAGCTCCGGATCGGTTCGGTCGATGACAAGCCATGGCGCCCGGAGGCGACTTACACCGTCGCGGAAAGCGAAATCTGGGCTCACCCGGCGCTTTTGGATGGACGCCTGGTGACCAAGGACAAGACGGCGGTCGCCGTCTGGTCCCTGGCCCCGGTCGACTGAGGCGAGAAGCCTTAGGGACTCGTGGACGACCAGGCGGAGGTGTCTCCGCTCTCGAATCCGTCCTCGAAGATCAGTGTCTGCAGGTATCGCTGAGCTTGGATGCTCTGGCCGCTGGAGTCCGAACCCGAGGACCCGCTGCTGTCCCAGACGACTGTGAACCCGCCTCGAGGATCGGCGACGACGCTCGTCGCCTCCTGGGAACTGGGGGTGAAGGTGTTGACCTGGAACTGACTACCGATCAGAGCGCCGTCAAGGTCGTAGCGCTGTCCCTGAATGCTCCACGACGACGAGTCGTCGTCGGGTGAACTGTTGCTCTGCCAGGTGACGACGAATTGGCCCGACGGGTCGGCGGCGACCGACGGCCGAGATTGGGAACTGGTGGTGTACGAGTTGACCTGAAACTGGTCACCCAGGGGCGCGCCGGTCGGGTGGTATCGCTGCCCCTGGATGCTGGACCCGGAGGAGTCGTCGCCATCCGAGCCGTCGCTCTGCCAGGTGACGAGGAACCGGCCATTCGCCGCGGTAGCGACCGCTGGGAGAGCCTGCTCGCCAGTGGTGTAGGAGTTGACCTGGAATTCCCCACCGAGAGGGCTGCCTGCGGCACTGAATCGCTGAGCGAGAATGCTGGTTCCCGAGGTGTCGGTCCCGTCTGAACCCGTGCTCTGCCAGGCGACGACGAAGGCGCCGACCGGTCCAACGGAAACGGCGGGGAGAATCTGCTGGCCCACGGTGTAGGTGTTGACCTGGAACTGGCTGCCGTCAGCTGTGGAGGTCGCGTCGAACCGCTGGCCCTGAACGCTCATCAGCTCGGTGTCGGAGCCGTTCGAGCCTCGGCTTTCCCAGACGACGACGAACCGCCCGTCGGGCGCCGAGCCGACTGAGGTCTTGTCCTGACGATTCTCGTTCAGGGTGTTGATCCGGAACTGGCCTCCCATGGGAGCGCCGGCCGGGCTGAAGCGCTGGCCTTCGATGGACCAGTAGGAGTCTGTGCTGGCCGGGTCGCTGTTCCAGACGACGACGAAATCACCCGCCGGTCCCATGACGACTGCGGGCTCGGTCTGGCGGTAGAAGGTGAACGAGTTGACCTGGAACTGTGGCACGACCGGGGTGCCGTCCGCTGCGAAGCGGCCGGCGAGGATGCTGTCGTAGGAGTCGTCCGAACCCTCCGAGGCCCAACTCTGCCAGGCGACTACGAAGTCGCCGTTCGGAGCGATGGCGATCGCCGGTTCCAGCTGGTCGGAGCTGGTGAACGAGTTGACCTGGAACTCGGCCCCGTTCTTCGGAGCATCAGCGCTGCCAATCGAGCAGAAAGCCAGGAAGACAAGACAAAAGACAGTGGTTCGAGAGCTCACAGGCCCCTCCTTTGCGGTAAGACACGCAGGTGGTTTAGAGACACTGTAGTGGGCAGGGGTGGAGACCAGCTGCGAGCTAGTTCACTGAGAATCGCGTTGTGGTCTCTTCCACAGGGTGATTGTGAGCAGGCCCAGCCAGAGTGGAATCCAGGCGAGAGCGGCGCCGAGGACTGTGATGTTGTCGGGGTCGCCGATTGCGACATAGATCGGGCCGAGGCGGCCGCTGCTGAGGAGGAACGAAAGGGCGGCGAGCGCTCCCAGGGCTCGCGGAGCCCCGGGAGCGAGCAGGACGAAGACCGGAAGCAGAGCGACGGTGTAGTAGTGCCACCAGGCGAGAGGAGACAGTGCCAGGGCTCCTGCGATACCAAGGGCGAGAGCCGTCTCCGGTCGACCCAGCAGCCCGTTTCCGAGGGACCTGCCGGCAACCCTCCATCCACGGGGGCTCGCCGCCTTGTGGTGAATCAGCCAGGAAACCAGGAGTGAGGCGGAGAGGAAGGCCGCGATGACCCCTGTCGCCGCGTTGGCGCTCATCCCTGTGGCTTCTACCAGAACCACTGCGGTCGACCGGTTGCCCTGCTCGACGCTGTAGAAGAGCCGATCCGAGCTGTCGCCGAAGACGGAGCGGTACCACTCGGGCCAGATCGAGGGGCCGAAGACCACTGCGGGCCAGATGAAGAGAACCAGAGCCAGGCCTCCGGCAACGGCAGCTGACTTGAGCACTTCCAGCCTACGGCCTTGGTACAGGAGGTGCAGCAGGATGAGACCAGGCAGGGGGGCCCAGATCGGCTTGAGGAAGGCTGCGAAGACGGCAAGACAGAGAGCCGCTGCCAGGCGACCCCAGGGCGGGGGAGTTCCCGACCTCGTCTGAAGGAGCCATGTTGCCCCTGCCAGTGCCACCAGGACGACGGCATTGGTGTTGAGGACCCTCAATTCGGAGAGGATTGGCATGTAATAGACGAACATCAGGAGTCCCAGGATCGCGGTCTCGAGACCCGGGAGCGAACTCATCCTGGCTAGAAGGAACAGGGCGACGGCCAGCGCGGCGAACTGCAGGAACTGATAGGTCCTGAGGGCGGTCGTGTAGTCCGCGGGCAGCCATCCGCCGATCACGTAGACGAGCGGGTCACTGGCGAAGTCGGGCGTCTTCCAGTAGTCGACGACGGCTTCGAGCCTGGGATCCCCTGTGTGGCTGGAGAAGTTGCGAATGGTCTCGGCGTAGCGCTGCGTCTCGGCATAGGGGCTGCCCAGCGGCTCGACGCTCAGGCGTCTGGCCATGGGCACCGCCCAGTACTGGAAGAAATCAATGCCGGGCGAATGAGCAAGGTGGTTGCGGTAGTGGTCGAGTGCCAGCAGCGCCACGAAGGCGAGGATGAGCAGGCGAACCGTCGCCCGTAGGCTCGGCCGGGCCGGCGTTACTTCGTGCAAGACGGCTCCTCTCGGGCAGGCATCGGGCGCCTTGTCCTATGGATTGGTGAAAATGTGCTTCGGCATGTGCATGCTGACGAGCACGTGTGGCACATCGACGACCTCTGAGATCTTCAGGTCTCCGGCCAGAGAGGCCACCATGTACGCGTCCTCGCGCGTCAGGCCATGAGCCTCGACGAGGTAGTCGATCATGAAGCGCGTGGCCTTGCGGGCGGCCTCGTCGATGGTCTCGGCGAAGGCAGTGACGCCGTAGAACTCCTCGCTCTCGTACTGGGGCTCGGTGATCGCGCGCCAACCCTCGAGAACCTCGACCTGGTAGACGATTCGCATCGGCGCCTCGACGGCGGTGCCGCAGACTTCGCCGTCACCCTGGACAGCATGGGTATCTCCGATCGAGAACAGAGCTCCCTCGACAAAGACCGGGAAGTAGACAGTGGTTCCGGCGGTGAGGTACTTGTTGTCCATGTTGCCGCCGTTGGCCCGCGGAGGGATCGTCGACAGCATCTCGTCGGTCTTTGGGGCGACTCCCATGACGCCGGGGAAGGGAGACAATGGGATCGAGATGTCCTCGGAGAACCGGATGGAGCCGCTGTTGGAGGAGAGATCGAAGGTCTTGAGTGCGGCGTTGGGGAACTCGTCGGCGAGGAAGCTGAACCCCGGATAGATGGCCGTCCATCCCCAGTCTCCGACCTCGATCTCGTGCAGCGTCACGGCGAGGACATCTCCAGGTTTGGCGCCCTCGACGAAGACCGGCCCGGTCAAAGGGTGAATCGGATCGAAGTCGACGCCGGCGAGATCGTCGACGGTGGAGTCGAGCCCTAATTGCTGATCGGTGGCCTCCTCGGTACTGACCTCGACGACCGCTCCCGCCGGGACCGTTAGGACGGGCGGAATCGCGCTGCTGAACTTGTTGTGGGTCTGGTCGGCTGAGAGATGGAACTGCGCCTCCGGCGTCTGCTTGGCCGGGGTCGCGGGTGGAGCCGAGGTCCGTGCCGAGTCCGGCGGCTCGCCGGTGCAGCCGACAAGAAGGGTGAGCAACGCCGCTGTCAGTCCGATCGGGCAGCCTCGTGGTTTGATCATGTCGATCTCCGATTCCGTGTCTCGAAACGGTATCACCGGGGGCGCAACCGACTGGAAGGCGCCCGCACTTCCGCTGCGCTCGCGGCCATGAGATCCTTGCCGCGTGCGAGCCCTGACATCCAGACCCGACAGTTGGAGCGGCGTTGCCTCGGTTCTGCTCGTCGCGATGGCGCTCGGTTTTCCAATCAGCGTGCTGGGCCAGGAGGAGGATGGACAGGCGGAGGACAGCCCGCAGGAGTTCTTCGAGATCGTCGATGTCGAAGTTGCCAACATCGACGTCTGGGTGAACGACAAGGAGGGTCGACCGGTCACCGGGTTGACGAAGGGGGACTTCGAGGTCTTCCGCGACGGAAGGCCGATCGAGGTCACGAACTTCTACGCGGTTTCGTCCGGCCGGGTCGAGAGTTCGGGAGTGGTGGAACTCGGCGGCGAAGCTCTGCCGCTCGGGAGTGAGGTCCAGGTACCGAGCCTCGAGGTCGAGCTTTCACCAGAACACCAGCTATGGGTGGTGGTCTATATCGACCACTACAACCTCCATCCTCTCGACAGGGATCGCATCCTGCCCTCCGTCCGAGATTTTCTCAATCACGCGCTGAGTTCCGGCGGCAAGGCGATGATTCTCGGTTTCGATCGCGGTCTCGAGGTGGTGAGTCCGTTCACCGATCAGGCGCCCCTGCTCTGGGACGCTCTGGAGGACCAGGAGGGGAAGTCGGGATTCTCTGTCGTCCGGGACCGGGAGCAGTTCGAAATGCTCAAGCGGATCGACGATTCGAACTCGGCATCCCGAGCTCTGGCCGATGCCAGGCAGTACGCGGAAGAGCGGCTCAACTCGGTTCGATACACCATTGATGCGCTGGAGCGAGTCGTCGATTCCCTCGGCGGACTGCCGGGGCGCAAGGCCCTGCTCTACGTCTCCAGCGGCGTCCCAATGGTCTCCGGTGAGGAGATGTTCCATGCCGTGGCCGAGAAATTCGGTTCGACAACAGCCTACGCGGAGATCCCCAGACACAGCTCGGACCGTGACTTCGAGCAGCTGAACGAATACGCCAATTCTCAACGAGTCGTCTTCTACACCCTCGACGCGAGTGGACTGCAGGGCTCGAAGTTCGGGGCCGCCGAGTATGGTGGATTTGTCGATCCGAGCCTGCGCAGTACCCTGGATTCGGTTGTGGCCGAGAATCTGCAGGCTCCACTGCGCTTCATGGCTCTCGAGACTGGCGGGCAGGCTATCGTCAACCGCAACAATGTCCTGCCGGCTCTCGACGACGTGATCGGTGACATGAGGACGTTCTATTCGCTTGGAGTCTCGACGGGCGGAGGAGACGACGAGGAGTACCACGAGATCGAAGTGAAGTTCAAAGAGCGGCGCAAGGGGTGGACCATCCGGCACCGCGGCGGGTATCGAAGCAAGGGCCTCGACGAACGCGTGCGCGAAGGACTCGAGTCTGCGCTCCTCTATGAGCATGCGGAGAATCACCTCGGTGTGACCGTTCAGTGGGGCAAGGCCGAACGGGAGGGCGGCCGAGGGAACTACGTGCTGCCGATCGAACTTCACGTTCCGTTGCGAAGCGTCGAGATCCTGCCGGTCTCCTCGGGCAAGCACGAGGCCCGACTCAAGCTCCTCGTCGGTACGGTCGACGAGGATGGTGTCTCATCGGAGATTGCCGACTCTCCTTTCGGCATACGGCTGGACGGGGAGTACGTCGACGCCGCTCGCCAGGAGTCGCTCGTCCACACCCATCGGCTCCTGATCGGTCCCGGGCGTCGCAAGGTCGGTGTTGCCATCGTCGACCTCTTCGGGCGGACTTCCTCCGTCGTCACGGGCTATCTTCAGATCGGCCCGAAGTCGGAGCGAATCAGGATGCCTCGCGACTGACCGGGGAGTCGGCCAGCTGGGACGCGCAGTCAGCTACTCGATATAGCCCAGCATCTCCCGGGCGGTCGCGACTTCGGGATCATCTGGAGTCATTTCGATGAACCGCGTGAGCGAGGACCGGGCCTCCTCGTTCTCTCCCCTCGACAGGTGGTCCAGGCCGATGAAGTAGTAAGCCTTGGCCAGGCTCGAGTCGACACTCAAAGCCAGCCTTGCCAGTGCTACGGCTCGCTCTGCGTGTCCGGCATTCCACATGGCCCCCGCTTGCTCGAGCAGCTTGGAGCCACCGAAATCAGGGTCCACCGAGGCCAGGCGCGGTGCGATCTCCGCTAGTTGTTCCGTGCGCCCCAGGGCCTCGTACGCCCCGTAGAGGATACGCAGGGTGCGGACATCCTCCGAGCCGAGGGACAGGGCGGTCTCAGCTGCTGTGGCGGCGGTTTCATGGTTGCCGGCCGCGAGCTCCAGCGTAGCGATGGCGTGGTGGGCGTCGATGAGGGATGGATCAAGCTCCGCCGCCTCGTGGAACTTGGCGAGTGCCGCTGCCTTGTCGCCGGCCTGGAACGCTGTACCGCCCTCGTTGTAGAGCCGCAGTGCCATGGCAACGGCGCCCTGTGCTTCGACCATCTCCAGGGCGACCGCTTCGGCCTCTTCATTTCGGCCGAGCGCTCGCAGGGCCTGGTGCTTCACTCGCAGGGCTTCAGCTCGGTCCGACGCGAGGGCGAGAGCCTGATCGGCGGCGTCGACTGCTGGAGCGTACTCTCCCTGATCGAGGAGCACCTGGGCCAGCGCGATTTGTGCAGGGGCCAAAGTGGAGTCGGCGGTGAGAGCCTCCTCGTACTTTGTGAGCGCCACGGCCAGGTCGCCGGCCCGCTGCGCCGTCAACCCAGCGTTGAACGCCTCGACAGCAGCACTGCTGGCACCGGTGAGGACAGATCCGAGGTCGCCGTGGCTCTCCACCGCCTGAGTCTCGGCCTGCTGCATGACGAACTCCTGCCGCATCTCCTGGGTGATCGAAGGAGAGATGGGCTGGGTGAAGCTCTGGAAGCCCGGCTTCTCGAACAGGAACTGGAAAACGTACTGGACCTGCATTTGCTGGAAGCGCAGGCGGAACTCGCCCTTCTTGTTCGTCGTCAGGGTCTTGCGATACGACGAGAGCTCCTCGGATGTCACGGTAACCCGAGCACCCTCGATGGGGTCGCCCGAGCCGTCGACGACGGTGCCGCGCATCAGGCCGGTCTGTGCCGGCGCCCGAGCGGCGAAGACGGCGAGAAGAACTCCGAGCATCAGGACGTGACTCGATCGGGACATGGTGCGGATCTCCGGGGTCTGGTGAGAATTCCGAGGCGGCTTCCAGACGTTACTATAGCTGGGCGACTCGTCGCCGCCGTCCTCGATTTGAACCCCCCCGACGCCGTCCGGCATTCCTCAGGAGCCAGCCAACAGTGGACTATCAAACCCGTCAGACTCGCAGAGTACTCCCGCTTCGCCTCCGCCAGTTCGTCCTTTTCGTCGCTCTCTCGTGCCTCGTGGCCTCTGCTGGAGCCGTCGCTCAGGAAGATGACAGCGTGGCCCGACCAGACACCGAGGGGTCGCCTGTAGGGATCTTCTCTGAGAGCGTGGAAGTTCGGGTGATCAACGTCGAAGTGATCGTGACGGATCGCGCAGGGCAGCCCGTTGGAGGCCTTCCCCGGGAGGAGTTCGAACTGGTCGTCGACGGCAAGGTCACCCCGATCACGAACTACTACGCCGAGGTCGGGGGCGTGGCGCGCGAAAGCGTCGACGCGATCCAACGACCGTCCGACTCGACCTTCGTGACGGAGGAGGAGGTCGCCGTGGACCCCGCCAAGCGCAACTACGTCGTGATTCTCATCGACAACTCGAGGATCAGCGCTCCGAATCGAAAGCGGGCCTTCAAGTCGCTGCGCGAGGCAGTCTCCCGCCTCGGCAAGGAGGATCTCATCTCCGTTGTGGGAGTGGAGGGCTCGCTCAAGTTCTACTCCGATTTTCTCTACGATCGTCAGGCGGTCGGCGAGATTCTCGACCGTGCGGAAGATCTGTCCTTTCGGACCGAAGTCAACGAGTTCGAGCGCCGACAGATCTTCGGAGAACTGACCCGTGGCCAGAGCGGCGGAATCCAGGCCCGGGCCTCCCAGGCCGACGACAACCTGCTCCTGTCCAGGATTCGGGCCTACGCCACGGACGAGTATGCTCGCAGCCTCGGTTCACTGCGCCAGATCGAGACTGTGGTGTCGACGCTGGCGGGAGTTCCAGGACGCAAGGCCGTTCTCTATCTGGGGGAGGGCATTCCCAATCGGCCTGGCGAGGGACTCTTCGTCGAGTGGCGCAACCGTTTTGGAGAGGGCAATTCGGATGCCGGCATCGGCCTTCGCCGTTTCGACTTCGGAACGGACTACGAAAGGTCGGTCGGTCGCTTCGACGTCACGACCTCCATGGAGCAACTGGCCTCCGCTGCCAACAGTGCCGAAGTGACGCTCTACGCCATCGACGCCGAAGGGAACCATGGTGGCAGCGTCCGGTCGTCTCTGACCGAGCAGGGTGCAACTTCTGAGACCGTCTCCGTCGTCGACGAGAACTTCCGGGCGCCGCTCGAGTTCGCGTCGACCGCGACAGGAGGGAAGTTGCTGCGTTCGTCCGGCCTGCTGACGGAGCAGCTCGTTGATCTGCTCGGCGACTTCGACACCTTCTACTCGCTGGGCTTCATGCCGTCGGGGGACTGGACCCCGGGTTCGACGCACGACGTCAAGGTCCGCGTCAAGACGGGCAAGCTCGTTGTGAGGCATCGCAAGGAGGTCAGGCTGCCGGAGGTCGACGAGCGTGAAGGCAGCGCATTGATGGCCGCCCTGATGTACCAGACGGCCGAGAACCCGCTCGGGATTCGAGCCGTGCCGGGCAGCGGGGCGGCGCCCCAGGACGGTCTCTCGACCCTGCCCGTAACGCTCGAGATTCCGGTCGGCAAGTTGGGCTTCGTGCCGCTCGAGGCAACTCACGCCGGTTCCCTGACGATCTATGTCAGCACCAAGGACGCGAGCGGCGCCGCCAGTCGGATTCAAAAGATCCCGTTCCACCTGAACATCCCATCGGACAAGATCGAGGCCGCCCGAGGCGACACCGCACACTACCCGCTGCCGCTCGTCCTGAGGTCGGGTGACCAGCAGGTGGCCATCGGAATCCGGGACGATGTCAACGGAATCTTCTCGGCAGTCCGACTGGACGTTTCGGAGTTCTCGAGCTTCTAAGGGCTTCCCTCTGGCTGAGCGCAGTTGCTCAACGACGTGGTTCGACCCCGTAGGGACCGCGAGCGCTGGTGCGTCTCATGGTGGTTCCCGTGGTCTCGGCGGCTCCTCGTGCGAGATGCAGTCGATCCGACTAGTTCACGATCTGAGAATCGCTGGTCTGGTCGTGGGCGTGGAGGCGGTCCGGGCCGAGAGGTGTTCGAAGTGGTTTGGAGCTCGATCTGTGCGAGGGGACCAGGGTTGAACCCCGAGCCAAAAAATGGCCCTCCCGAGGGAGGGCCATTGAACTGCAACTGGTTTCCGACCGCTAGAAGCGCAGTCGGGCGCCCAGGAAGTAGCGCCGCGGCTGTGAGTAGTCCTTGCCTTCGAGATAGGCAAAGCCGTCACCGCCACCGAGCAGATCCTGCACGATGATGACGTCCTGTTCGTCGAACAGGTTGAAGATGTCGGCGAAGAAGTCGACGTCGACACTCTCACCGACCGACCACAGGTAGGAACCGCGGACATCCAGCACTCCGTAGGAGTTGCCGGGGATGGCGCCAAGAGCGTCACCCGCGACCCAGCTGTCGTCGAAACCGCCGCCGTCCCAGCCACCGAACGCAAAGTCTTCGGTGACGCGATCAGGCAGACTGCGACTGAAAGCCTGGCCTTCGTTGCGGTTGAGGATGACACCGGAGTTCCAGCGGTAGCTGCCACCGACCTGGAAACCGTTGTCGAAGTTGTACGAACCGTGGACCTTGAAGAGGTTCTCGACCAGGCCGGGCTGGACGCCCGTACGGTTCGGTGCTCTCGGATCGAGGAAGATAACGTCGCCGGCTCCGTCGAAGTTGCCGTCGGAGTTCGAGTTACCGTCCGCGTCCGCGTAGTTGTAGGAAGCAAGCAGCTGCCAGTTGTTGCTGTAGCGCTTGCGGAAGACGAGCTCGACGCCCTGCCAGTCGCGGAAGTTGCCGTCGGGCAGAGTACCGATGAGGAAGTTGAGGTTTGTCGGAATGTCTTCGAGGCCCGCGAAACCGAAGAACTCGGGGCCGAGGAAGAACGAGTTCGGGTCGTTCAGGTCGCCGCCGTACTGCGCGGCGTTGTAGTAGAACGAACCGTAGTCTTCACCGATGTCGGCGGTCTGCCGATCGATCAGGTTGACCTCGAACATCATGTTGTTGCCCATGTCCCGCTTGTACTGAAGCTGCACTTCTTCGGTCACCGGCGTGGCGATCTTGGGCGCGAAGAACGCGTCCTGGACCGCTGTGCCACCGCGGAAGCGGAAGTTCACCCAGTCACCGAGAGCATCGACGTAGACCTGCTCCTCGATCACGCGGCCGGTCAGAGAACCGGCGAAGTCGATCGCGGTGTCACGGAAAGCGTCGTAGTACTCGCCGTAGAAGAGGCCGATGCTGCTGCGACCGTCGCCGTTGATGTCATAGGCGATGCTCAGGCGGGGTGCCACTTCGGTGTCCCAGGTGCCGACGTCGTTACCGGCGTCGTCGATGAAGGTCGTGTCTTCGGCGCGAAGGCCGAGGTTGACGCTCCATCGGTTGGACTGCCACGCGTCCTGGAGGTAGTAGTGGAGCGTCTCAGAAGACTTGTTCGAAACTCCAGCCTGCGTCTGCAGGTCGCGTGTGTAGTTCACCAGACCGTTGGGATTGCCCGCGGTCGTGCCGAACGTCATGTTGTTCAGGATCTCTTCCTGGTCGAGAACGCCATTGCTGTTGTCGTCCCAGAGTCCGAGGAGGGTAGATGTCTGCGCTGCAGTGAGACCCTCGTTGAAGCCGTTGACCTCATCCGTCGAAACACCGAAGTCGACCGTCGACCACGGAGAATCGGTGCACGACCCGACGATCGTGCAGAGCACGACATCACCGCTGGTGCCGCGCGGGTTGAGCGAGATGTAGGTCGCCGGCGGGGAGCCGGCGGTCTCGTCGTTCTCGAGGAGGGTACTGTTGCCATCGACGACGCCGAACTTCAGCGTGTGATCGCCCCAGCTCGTGTCGAAGAGGTACTCGAGAGATGCCCGGGCCGACTCGGTGGCGCGGTTCTCGACGAAGTTGGTGCCCAGTCCGCCGAGGAGTTCCTCGGCCGAGCTGAACTCGACGCCGGACGCGAAGGACACGGCGTTGCGGTTCGACTGGTCGATCGGACTCTGGTTGAGGTCCGCTTCGTGGTCGGTAACCGCCAGCTCGAAGGATGCCGAGCCCCAGACGCGGTTGTAGCCCGCGCTGAAGCGCTCGCCGCCCTCGTCGAACGTGGAGTCGGCCGAGTTCGGCACGCTGCGATCGAAGCTACCGTTCTGGTTGCGGGGATCCGTCAGGTATGTGCCGGTGAAGACGTCGCTGTCCGTGATCGCCCAGGTGAGCTTACCGAACGCCTGGTCCTGGTCTTCCTTGGGAGTCCGCAGGAATTGACCGTCCTCGTTGACGACGTCTCGCTCTTCCTCGGTCTGACGGAAGCTGGCGAAGAACCACGCTTTGTCGCGGACGATCGGACCACCGAGAGTGAACGCCGCGTCGGAAGTCGAGAATGACTCGTCCGCGAAGTTGTCGTTGCTCTCGACGAGACTGTCGTTCTGGAGGTAGTAGTTCACCGAGCCGGAGAACTGGTTACCGCCACTCTTGGTCACGACGTTGGAGATCAGGCCGGGGGCGCCGATGAACTCTGCCGGAATCGCTCCGGTGAGAACGCTCTGCTCCTGGATGATCTCGGTGTTCAGGTTGGCGCCGTTGGTGCCGGCCGTACGGTCGGTCACGTTGATGCCGTCAAAGTAGTAGAGGTTGTCCGTCGAACGCCCGACGTCACCCTCGGACCCGTCGCGGTCGCGGTAGTTGATACCCGAGCGCGAGGCGGGGTTGTCGGTCGTGCCGAGGGCGTCCTGAACACCAGGTACCAACTGCAGGTAGTCCTGGTAGGAACGGGCCGTAGGCAGCGATTCCGTCAAGGCGAGGGTGATGTCCTGACCCGCCTGGGTGCTGGTCACGTCGACCAGAGGTGACTCGGCGGTGACGACGAGCTCTTCGCTGATCTCGGCCAGCGACAGCTGGACAGCCAGGGTCTGGCTCTGGCCCGCACGGACAATGACTCCATTGATCGTCTGGGTCGAGAAGCCGTCGAGAGACACGGTGACGACATAGTTTGCCGCCGGGTCGAGGGCGACGACATCAGCCTGACCGGATCCGCCGGTCTCGGCGGTACGGCGAGTCAGAGTCTCGTCCGACACGACACTGATGCTCGCGCCCGGAAGGGCGGCGCCATCGGCGTCGGTCACGGTGACTTCCACCGAGCCGCGTTGCGCCTGGCCGTAGATCGCGGGTGATGCGATCAGGACCGCCAAGGCAGTTAGAACTAGGATTCTACGCATTCGATTCTCCTTCGAGTGGGGGTGTGGTGATACATACCATCTGCACCGAACTGGTAGGTGCAAGCTGCGGACCAACATCGCGAGATATTGGCCAAGGTACCACATTCGAGTTTAGGCATGGGTCTACAGCGGGCCCCTGTCTGTCCAACGGCCTTCATGGTTGCGAAAAGGCTGGTAGCTATTGGGCTCCCGGCCTACCAGCGCCGTGCCGTTCGAGCGGTGCTGCTCGGCATGACCCTTCCGCGCTGCACCTGGGAGCCGGACGATTGAGGCCAATTACATCCAGAAATTTGGATTTCCTACGGCGTTTTGGAGGCGGCCGGAGCTCTGCTCAGGCCTAGGGACAGCTCCGACCTAGGATCTGAAGGCGCACCACCGTCGGTGGATTGGGCTTGGAGTCCATCGATTTGCAGTAGTACGACACCGCCTCCTCTGTCCGGCCGAGGCCTTCGAGCAACAGGCCGCTGTAGAACAGAGCTTCAGCGCTGTCGGGATCATCGGCCAGAGCGGTTTGGAAGTGCTCGAAGGCCTCTTCCGCGTTGCCGCCTTGCGCCAGCGCCTTGCCCCATTCGACGTGAGCCCACGCGGGGGTCGGGGCACGCGAGCCGGCGGCTGACTCGAAGGTCGCGAGGCCGCCCGCCAGGTCGCCTGAGGAGGCTCTGGCCTGGGCCAGGAGCCAGGGTGCGTCTGGGTCTCCAGGAGCCAGTTCGAGCACGCGCGCGAGCTGCTCGGCGGCTGCCGCGGGTTCCTGCTTGTCGAGGAGAGCGACTGCGAGCTGCATCCGGGCCTCGACCTGCTCCGGCGCCAGGGCGAGGGTACGCTCGAGGTGATAGCGCGACCGGTCGACGTCGCCGACATTGCCGTAGGCGACGGCAAGCTGATGGTGAGCCTCGCTGTTGTCCGGCTGAACCGCGACGACTCGCTGCAGTCCCAGAGCGGCCTGTTCGAAGTTGCCGTCATCGAAGAAGCCCTTGGCCCGTTCCCAGACCAGGACCGAGCTCACCCCTTCGCTCACCACCTGGCCCATCAGGGGATCGGAGTAGAGGTTGTAGATGGCGGCGCTGCGTGCCCGCACGGCGATCGCTCGCGCCTCGTCGCGGCGCCCGAGTCGCATGTAGGCTTGTCCCAGTGTGGAGAGGGCCTGGCCATGGCGCGGTGAGACCTCGAGGACGGATTCGAGTCGTCTCGTCGCCTCTTCGAGTTCACCCTGAGCCAGTCGGATCTGCGCCAGACTGACCTGCGCCGGCTGGAGACCGGGGGCGAGTTCGAGTGCCCGTTCCAACTCTGCCGCGGCCTGATTCTCCTCACCGGCCGCGAGGAGGACCTTACCGAGGCGCATGTGTGCCGGGGCGTAGTCCGATCGCAGCGCCATCGCGCGGCGGAACGCGTCCGCGGAGTCGTCGAGTTCAGTTCCGGTGACGCTGAGGACGTCGCCCAGAAAGTAGGGCCAGCGCTCGTCGTTGCCGCCGAGCGCTTCGGCCTGGCGATAGGCAGCAGCCGCTTCGTCCCAGAGCTCGTGAGCGTGCAAGACCATCCCGAACCGGCCCCAGGCATCAGCTGAGGTCGGATCGGCGACGACTGCCGCCCGGGTCTCTCGGAATCGCTTCTCGACCTGAGCTTCCATCTCCGCGGTATCGGGAATCGGGACGGGCGCTTGCGAGATCGGCGCCTCGCAACCCGCCACTGCCAGGAAGCCGACAGCGAGGAGGCCGATCCCCGTCCCCGTCGGTCGGAGCGTCAACTTCCGGTGCCCCGGCGCAGAACGATGACCTGGTCGACGGCCACGTTGTCGAAGGTCTCCTCGAGACCGTCTGGCCAGCGAACCTGGATCGACACAGGGTCGGCAGCGTCTCCCAGGCCGAAGTGGGCCCGGGGGTCGCTGCTCGAGAGGTAGCTCATTGCCCCCTGAACCGTACGGACCTGCCGCATCTCTCCCGAAGTCAGACTGACCCTGGCGCCGAGAGCCCGCCTGGCGAGAGAGGGGTCGAAGGTGTCCACGATGAGCCAATGGCGAGACTCGGGCGTGCCCGCGAGCAGCCTCGCTGAACTCTCGATGTTACTCACGATCAGATCTTGGTCGCCGTCGCCGTCGAGGTCTCCGACGGCCAGGCCGCGACTGACCTCGAGTGGGTCGATGAAGGCCCTGGCCTCGTCCGTGAGCCGCCGGAACGCCCCTCCGTCGTTGGAGTAGACCAGGTTCGGCTCGGCGTAGAGGTTCCACAGGCCGGGGAGGTGGTCGGTGAGCGGTTCTCCACGCTTGACCCGGCCGTTGGCGATGGCGAGATCGAGGTCACCGTCGAGATCGATGTCGAAGGGCGCCGTGCCGAATCCGGTGAACGGAGTGCTCCCAGAGGCCAGGCCGGCGCGGGTCGTCTGGTCCTCGAATCCCAGTCCGGCGCCGAGGTTGCGGTAGAAGGTGTTGGTCTCGTCCCGGAGGTGGGTGACGAACAGGTCGAAATCCGAGTCGTTGTCGAAATCGGCGGCGACCACGCCCATGCCCGCCTCGTGGAGGCCTGCTGCGTTGACACTGGTGCCCATGATCAGGGCGTCGTCAACGAAGCTGCCGTCCCGCTGGTTGATCCACAGCTGGTTGGGGTCTCCGTCATTGGCGACGTAGATGTCCGTCCACCCGTCGTCGTCCATGTCCTGACAGACGACGCCGAGTCCGGCGCCCGTGACCGTGTCGATCCCGGCCTCTATGGTGATGTCCCGGAAGGTGCCGTCGCCTTGGTTGCGCAGCAGCACATCGGTGCGGTCTTCGAAGCTGTCGGGACCGCAGTACTCCCGCCTGCCGGCACTGTCGGTGCACCGGACCGTGCGGTCGAAGACCACGTAGCGAACCACGTAGAGGTCGAGATGGCCGTCCCGATCGATGTCGCAGAACGCAGCCGACGTCGACCAGTCTTCGGCTTCGGCCCCGGAGGCGCTGACGCCCGAACGGGTCGTCGCGTCGACGAAGCGTCCCGCCCCCTCGCCGAGGAAGAGGCGGTCGGGTCCGAAGTTGGCGACGAACACGTCTTCGTGGCCATCATTGTTCACGTCGCCCACGGCGACTCCGGTGCCGTAACCCGGATCTCCCAGGCCGGAGCCTTCGGTCGCGTCCTCGAAGCGGCCCTCGGCGTCGCGGAGAAAGAGCCGGTTGACGGGGCCCGAAGGTGTCGGTTCGCGGCCCAGAGCCGGTGCTCCTGAGATGAAGTAGAGGTCGAGATCTCCGTCCTCATCGGCATCGAAGACCGCGATCCCCCCGCCCATCATCTCGGGAAACAACAGGTCGCCGCCGGCTCCGGAGCGGTGGGTGAAGTCGAGTTGGCTCGCCGCGGTCGCGTCGACGAAGAGGGGCGGGTTGGCCGCCTCGGTCGCTGCAGCCGTCTGGGCGGTACTCCGAGGCGGTTCGTCAGCCGTTTCGCCGCAGCCCTGGACTGCGGGCAGGAGAGACAGGAGACAGAGCCAGAGAAGCCGCCGGGACATCGGCGGGATCTTAGCAGTCGATGTCCCGACCGACGACGGCGTCAGGAGATGCCGGACGGCTGCAAAGGATGCAGACGCAGGCGGGCTTCGATCTGCTCCCGGCGCCCAGGGTCCTCAGTCAGGTCCAGAGCTCTCCGGAGGGCTGATCGCGCTTTTCGCTCGGCGCCGAGGCGCAGGTGAGCCTCGGCCAGCTGCTCGAAGAAGATCGCTTCATCCCGCTGACGAGTGATCGCACGCTTGAAGTGTTGTCGCGCCTGCTGGGCGTCGCCCGTTTCCAGGGCCCTCAGCCCCAGCTTGAAGTGGTGGAAGGGGTTGTCGTCGAGAAAGCTCTGGCGACGAGCCAGCCAGTCCCTGGCTTCGCTGTCGCGGCCTTGAGCAAGGTACCGACTGGCCAGATTGGCCGCCGCCACGACGTTGCGGGGTTCGTCGTCGAGGACCTCGAGCAGCAGGTCGATAGCCTCTTCGTGTCGCTTCTGGCGGCCCATGGCGACGGCAAAGTTGATCTTGGCGGGCACGAAGGTCGAGTCGAACTCGAGCGCCCGTTCGAAGTAGGCCACCGCCAACTTGACGTCGCCGTCGCTCAGGGTCTCGGCGCCGACGTTGTTGAAGAAGTGCGCGCGAGCTCTCTGTTCGTCGATCCGTCGGGACGACCGATACCTGCGGTCCAGCCAGGGAAGGAAATCCACCTGGACGAAGCCGTTGTCGATCTCGACTTCGGCGAACATGTGCCAATGGCTGAACCCTACGCTTCCACGCTGGCTCCAGCCGGTCACTTCGGCGACCTCCACGAAGTAGGGATTGAGGCCCGCTTCGCGAGCGAGGGCTACGAACAGGAGCGTGAACGAGAGGCAGTTTCCCCGGCCGTCGCTGAAGGCTTGCGCCGCGGTGCGTGTCCCGTGAGAGCCGTACTCGATCCCGAGGCCTTGCTCCGGGTCGAACATGGCGTCCTGGAGTTCCAGGAGTCGGACCTGTCGGGCCATGTCGCGCGGTGCGTGCTCGGCAAGGAAGTCGCGCATCTCAGAGGTGATGGCCAAGGGGTCGACGTCGGCCGGGTCGTGGGCTGTCTGGCCCGCGGCACGCCCCGGCAGACCGAAGGCGATGGCGCACCCGGCGATGGCCGCCAACCGGATCGTCACGCTGCGCCAGGGACAGGTCATGATGGAGATCGAAGCAATGTGTGTGCCACAACCGGTGCCAGAGGACCTGCTCTTCGATCGCGGCTCTCGCCTGTGTCCGTCGACCGCTCCGGACGCTGGGTGAGACGCGCTCGGATAGACTGATCGGCGAGCACTCCCGTCGGAATCCTCGCTGGGAGTCAGCAGACGAGAGCAGACCCCGGTGACACAGGACACAGAGCACTCCAAAGTCGTTGCCGCATCGCTGGTCGTTCTAGCGGCCGTAGCGATCGGTTTCGTGCTGGCCTACACGAGGGTCGTGATGGTCCCGTTCGTCCTCGCGATCTTCATCTCCTTCCTGGTTACGCCCCTCGTCGAGTTCCTGCATGACCGGGCGCGAATTCCAAGAGTGCTGGCTGTGGCGATCTCGCTGCTGGCGACGTTCGGGCTGCTGACACTCCTCGGGATGCTGATCACGATGTCGACTCGCACGCTCCTCGAGTCGGCCGACATCTACCAGGAAGAGTTGACCGCCATGGCCTCTCAGGCGTTCTCGATTCTCGATCGTTTCAGCATCGAGATCGGCCAGCGGCCTCTGCTCGAGGGCATAGAACAACTGCCGATCCTCCCGATGCTCAGCAGCACAGTCGGGACGATCGTCGACTTGATCTCAGCCGGCGGGCTGGTCCTGATTTTCGTCATCTTCCTGCTGCTCAGCAATCGGCCACCGGAGCTGAGCACGGGTGTCTTCGTCGAGATCAACCAAAAAATCAGGCGCTACCTGATCACCAAGTTCGCCCTCTCGGCTGCCACCGGAGTTATCGTCGGGTCGATCCTCTTCCTCTTCGGTCTCGACCTCGCTCTGGTCTTCGGGGTGATGGCCTTTCTGCTCAACTTCATCCCTTCGCTCGGTTCCGTCTTCGCGACGCTGCTGCCGATTCCGATGGCGATCATTCAGTTCGACAACCCGTGGGCGATTGCCGGCGTGATTCTGATCCCCGGTCTGGTCCAGATGGCGATCGGCAACGGAATCGAGCCCGTAGTCATGGGAGACGGCCTCGATCTCCACCCCGTCGTCGTGCTCTTGGCCCTCATCATCTGGGGGCTGCTGTGGGGAGTGGTGGGGATGCTCCTGGCGGCGCCGATGACGGCGATTCTGCGAGTCGTTCTCGGCAAGATCGAGACGACCCGTCCGGCAGCGGAGTTACTAGCCGGGCGCCTGCCGGCGGGAAATCGGTAGACGGCAGCTAGCGAAAGACCGGCTCGATCCTGGTGTCGGCGTGCAGAACCCATTGGAGGGTGTCGCCCTCCTGGCCGACTTCCTCTCCGTTCACCAGCCAGTGGGAGAAGTTGGCGCGGTCGTCCGCAGCGACAGCGACCCGAACGCGCTGCCCGTCGAAGTACCGGCCGGCGTAGTCGGCCGGCCAGGCGTAGCCGTCGATCTCGAGGCTTCGGCCGGGAGGCACGGTGACCTGAGCGCGGCGAACCTCCCCGGCCGCGAGTCGGGCATTCAACTGCCAGCGGACCCTCTCGGGCCGGTGGTCGAGGAACCGGCGCAGGTGCTCGAAGTAGGAGCGCTCTTCGATTCCGAGGTCCTCGGCCAGGGCCTCGTAGCGGTCGACGAGTTCCTCCAGAAAGGGGGGAGTGACTCGGTGGTTCATCGACTCAGAGTAGAGGCGGAGAAACTCGGCCCGCTGCTTCTCATCTCGGAAGAGGCGCTTGAGCAACCGGGCACGAGGCTTGTCGATCCTGCCGACCTCGCGGAGCAGGTTGAAGGTCCAGGGCTCCTCCAGGGTCCGGCTGCCGGCTGACATGAAGCTGTGGTCCATGTCCCAGTTGACCCAGAACCACTTCGCACCGGGCTCGCTCTGATCGAGGACCATGGGCCCCTGGAGGAAGTCGTCGGTGCCGCAGATCAGCACCGAGGCGAACCACTTGAACAGGTTGTCGATGTCGACGGCTGCTGCGATCTCCTCCAGGGAGGCCTCGGCGGTGTGCCGCGAGAGGTGGATGAAGTCGGCGTAGGCCTCGTCGTCGCCCGTCTCGAGCCTGCTGCCGCCGGGATCGTGCTTTGTCCGGCTCATGGTGAAGTCGGGGTGGCCGAGACGTGACTCGAAGTAGGTCGCGTCAAGGTACTCGGTGAGCACGTAGGTGCCCTGGGCTTCGCCGTTCAGGTAGAACCTGACCGGCCGGGTGCGCGGAGTCTGAGCGCCGACGCGACGGGCGATCTCGTAGGCCATGGGATTGACCAGCCGCCAGTCGCGGTCGAAGTTGTCGAATCTCGAATCGTTGTGCAGGACGAGTCTCGAGAGCGCTGGCGGATCCGGTGGGTCGTTGCGCGAGAAGAAGAGACCCGTCGGCAAACTTGCCGTGCCATGCTCCGGACGCAGGTAGAGGCGATAGCTCTTCTTGGCCGAGCCGCGCCGGCTGCGACCTCCGTGAAGTCGGAGTCCGGCGCTGAAGGAGACCGGAAGTTCTCCCGGTTCGAGATAAGAGACGAAGACCGCACGCTCGGTCTGCCGGCCGCGGCGGCTGGGGCTGGACAGGATCGACTGATGATCGCCTGGATTGATGGCGACCGAGATGACGGGGACCCTGGCCGTCAGCGCATCGGGAGGCAGGTTGGTGGCGCTCGGGTAGAGACTCGGTGCGGTTGCCGGGACTCCGAATAGATGCATCGGCCCGTACTCCGACCGTGCGTCTGTCCGTCTGGCGTGGATGAAAGGGCGCTGCGACGCCACGGCCCGATTGAGAGGGAAGGGGTGAAGGATGCCTTGCTCCACGAGCAGTCGCAGCGTCTTGTCCCCCGGGAAGTCACCGCGATGGGCGTAGGGCTTGCGGAGGGCCGATCTCGCCTCTGCGAGACGGTCCGAGCGCTCCGCGACGGCGCCCGTCAGAACGCCGGCGAAGAGGAGGGCCAGGAGCACCAGCTGGCCTTGTGACCAGCGCCCTCCGGCGCTCACAGGCCGCTGTTGCGCTCGTAAGAGAGCGTCAGATGGGAGGGCTCGAACTCGCTGGCCAACTCGGCCTCGAGTTCGGCTGCGGCTGCCGGGTCGAGCTTGCGGAAGTTCCAGGCAAGCACGACCTGGGCCTCGTCCCGAGTCAGGCTTTCAAGCCTGCTGCCGGGGACTCTCGATCGCACGAGATCGAGCAGCGGCTTCCGTTTGCCCTCGAAGCCCTCGGTGGCGAGGGAGAGCATCAGCAGTCCACCGCTGGCCGATCCCCGCAGGAGCCCAGGCGCCAGTTCCTGCAGGATCAGGATCATCAGGGCGAGCACGAGGATGAGGCCGACGAACCGGAAGTTGAACGTCGCGCAAGCCAGCGAGGTGGCGATGACCACCATCAGGAAGCCGATCTCTTCAGGCTCCTTGATCGGTGTTCTGAAACGGACGATGGACAGCGCCCCGAGAAGTCCCAGAGAGAGTGGCAGCGAGAACTGGATGCTGATGAAGATCGCCGTGATCGAGAGACTCAGGAGCGGGAAGGCGCGATGGATCTGCGTTCCCGTCTCGCGCGAGCTGTAGAACCTTCGGTAGAGGGCCGAGACTAGAAACCCGGCGCTCAGCGAAAGGAGGAGGACGAGGACGAAGGGTCCCACGCCGATGGCGTCGAGTTCCTCGCGCTGAAGGGCCGACAGGGGTTTGAGAAAGCTGGTGAGTGATTCCATGGTCGAGCTCGTTCGGACTTCGATCGGGATATGAGACTCAGACGAAATTCAATGCCTGACAGCACACAGCATACTTTGAAAAAGAGGATCGCCGGCAGCCCAGCGAGCCCAGGGACCTGAGAGTCGGAGGCAGGCTCGAGTCGAACCCCTTGACCTCCAGCACGGCCCGGCCCGAGGTCTGCGGCGAGCGGCGCGTGGCCAGCGACGGGTTGCAGCGGCCGGTGCTGATGTCGGCGTCGAGGGCGATCCTGGCTCCCGAGAAGGGCTCGACGTAGCGCCGCCGATGGTAGCGAACCTCGAGGAGCGGCAGGAGGGGGGCGGGGAGCGGTGCGCCCTCCGCCCGGAGTTGATCGGGAAACCGCTGCAGTTCCAGACTGGTGAGTGGCTGGGTGGCGAGCCATGCGGCCGTCCGCCCTGAAGGAGAACGCACCTTGAACCGTCGAGTTCCGACCCGTCGTTTCGATTCCACGTAGGCCGCGCCGATGGGCCGTCGGTTGGCCGGATCCTCGTACCAGCGCACTCGTACCTTGGTCTTGAAGTAGTCGCTGTTCATCTTTTCCCGGAGCAGATGTAGCTGGGGTGTATCGAAGTAGAGGGAGGCGACCACACCGATCGGGTACTCAGGGTCGGGGACGCAGAGCCGTCCGAGAATCGCCGCGACCTGGCCGACCTGGTGGAGCGGCAGCACGTACTTGATCTCGTGTCCGAGGCGTCGGATGTCTGGCGTGGCCACGATGGCTACTCTAGTCGAATGGCCGTGCCGTACACTCGGTGCCGAAGTTGGAACACACACTCTCTCCGGGAGGCAGGCAAGTGAGCCGAATCAAGAAGGTCCTCAAGATCGTCGGTGCCCTGGTGTTGGTCGTCGTTCTGGCGGCAGCCGCATTCCTCGTCCACGTGTGGCACTTCAAGCCGTTCAGCATCGATCTCTTCTTCGCGCGGACGGCGCTGCAACTCGTGCTGGAGAGCCCCGAGGCCCTCAGCTCGCTGAGAGTGCTCGAGCCGATGGGCATCACCTACCACAACGACGAGCTGGACGATGCCAGCATCGAGTCGGGCGATCGCATGTTCGCAATGCTTCGCGAAGCTCGCGATGTCGCGAGGTCTTACGAGGACGACGAGTTGAGCGCCAAGGACATGCGATCGAAGGAGATTCTCTTGTCGCTCCTCGACATCGTCGTCGACGCCGAGCGCTTCCGATTCCACAACTACCCTGTGAACCAGATGTTCGGTGTCCAGAACGGCTTCCCCACATTCATGGAGGACACCCACCAGGTCGCGAGCGTCGGGGACGCCGAGGACTACATCACCCGGCTCTCAAAGGTCGGCCTCAAGTTCGATCAGGTCATCGAGGGGCTCGAGCGCCGGGAGGAGCTCGGGATCCTGCCCCCGCAGTTCGTCGTCACCAAGGTACTGGACGAGATGAGGGGCTTCGTCGGGACCCCCGTGGAGGAGGGGATCCTCTACACGGCGCTCGTGCGCAAGGTGGAGGAGGCCGAGCTGGACGAAGAGGACCGGCTGGAGCTCGCGGACGCGACTCGGGCGGAGATCGAGAGCGGTGTCTACCCGGCTTACGGGCGCCTGATCGACTATTTCGAACGACTCGACGCCAAGGTCGACGGCAACCACGGAGTCTGGAATCTGCCGGATGGAGATGAGCTTTACCGACTCGCACTGCGTTTCTTCACCACGACGGACTACCCGCCGCAACAGATCCACGAGACCGGTCTGGCGGAGGTCGACAGGATCCAGGCCGAGATTCTGGCCCTTCTCGAAGGTGCCGGCCGCGACATCAGCGGCGGCTTCGAGGTTGCGATGACCGAGCTGGCGGACGATCCCGCGTTCTACTACCCGGACACGGACGAGGGGCGCGAGGCGATTCTGGAGGACTATCGCAAGATCGTCGAGGAGATCTCAGCCGGGCTCGAAGGGGCGTTCGACGTCGAGCCGCAGGCCGAACTCGAAATCCGCCGCGAGGCCGAGTTCAAGGAAAAAACGGCCCCCGGAGCGCACTACCAGCCTCCGGCGATGGACGGTTCACGGCCCGGTGCCTTCGTCGCCAACCTCTACGACATCAAGGCGACGCCGAAGTACGGCATGCGGACGCTGGCCTACCACGAGGGCGTGCCGGGGCATCACTTCCAGATTGCCCTGCAGATGGAGCAGAAGGAGTTGCCCTTCTTCCGGCGCCTCATTCCCTTTTCCGCCTACAGTGAGGGATGGGCGCTCTACACCGAGAGACTGGCCTGGGAGATGGGGTTCCAGGAGGACCCGTTCGACAACGTCGGGCGTTTGCAGGCGGAGCTCTTCCGCGCCGTCCGTCTCGTGGTCGACACCGGGATCCACCATGCGCGCTGGACTCGCGAGGAGGCGATCGACTACATGCTGGCCAATACCGGCATGGCCGAGAGCGATGTCGTCGCCGAGATCGAGCGTTACTTCGTGATGCCGGGCCAGGCCTGTTCGTACAAGGTCGGAATGATGAAGATCCTCGAGCTCAGGGATCGGGCACAGGCCGAGCTCGGCGATGCCTTCGACCTCCGCGACTTTCACCGCGAGGCTCTCACCAACGGTTCCATGCCGTTGACCCTCCTGGAGAAGGTGATCGACGATTACATCGAGGCCGAGAGTGAGGGCCCCGACGTCTCTCCCCTCGGCTGAAGCCGGCGTCAGAGACTGAAGACGGGAAGCCTTGCAGCTCCGGATCGCGACCTACAACATTCACCGGGCGATCGGTGTGGACCGGAAGTTCGCTCCGGAGCGAATCGTCGAGGTGGTCAGCCAGCACGACCCGGATATCGTCCTGCTTCAGGAGGTCGACGACGGAGTGCCCCGCTCTCGAGAGCTCGACCTGGCCCGAGAGCTCGCCGAGGCGCTCGGTTACCCGCACTACGCCGTCGGGCACAACGTCAGTCTGCGCAAGGGGCGCTACGGAAACGCCACTCTGAGCAGGTATCCGATCGAGAGGGAGCGCAATATCGACCTGACGATCGGACGCCGCAAGCGACGGGGCTGCCAGCATACGACGCTGCAAGTGGAGAAGCGGACGGGCTATCCGCACAGGCTCGAAGTGTTCAACCTGCATCTTGGGCTCTCGGCCCGAGAGCGACGTCAACAGGTCGGGCTCCTTGCCAGCTCGTCGGAGTTCGCAGACCTCGGCCACGACGTCGCCTGCCTGGTGGGCGGGGACTTCAACGACTGGCGATCTTTGATGCGCCCCTTCTTCGTCGACGTCCTGGACTTCTCCTGCGCCACCGATCGAACGACGCGACGGGGTCCGAGTGCGATCAAGACCTATCCTTCCTTTGCACCACGTGGTGGGCTCGACAAGCTCTTTCACCGCGGCGGGCTCCGTGCGCGTCATGTCTACCGATGCAGGCATCGACTGGCGAAGACGGCGAGCGACCACCTGCCGCTCATCGCAGACTACGAACTCACCTGACCGGTGGTGAGGGGCGCACAGCCGGCGACTTCGTTCAGGGCGACCCAGCGCGCTCTAGCGCATCAGGGCTGTCAGCGTGGGCGCGCACTGCTCGTTGACGTAGGCTCGCAGTTCCTCGCTGGCCTGGATGTCGAGGGAGACGCTGTTCATGCTGCCACTGGTGAGGAAGTCCCTGAGCGCTTCATCGGTGCCTCCGGCCTCGAGAAACTGGTGGCGGAGGAAGGCCGACAGCAGGCCGACGCTGAACTCGGCCGTGATGACGTAGATCTTCTCGCCCTGGGTCGTCGCCAGCTCGAGGTGTAACGGTAGCGAGCAGACTCCGAAAGAGGTGAGCGAGGCGACGAGTGGGTTGCTGGTGGCGGGGAGGGGAATCTGAGGGAAGACGGGTGTGCGCTCGAGGACGCCGTCGACGCCCCACTGATCGATGACCGTGGCCAGCTTGTCGATTCCCTTGCGCGCCCCTACTGCGCGAGCGGGATCGCTCAAGTGGGGCTCGAAATCGATCGCTTTGAGCTGATCGGCGAACGACTGCGCGGCGGCCACCCGTGTGTCTTCGGGGAGCCATGCCGTCTGTGCCGACAGAGGAGCTGTGCAGAGGACGAGGGTGACGAGAAAGGAAGTCTGGCGGGCCATCGGTAGCCTCCGCGGATCGGTTGCGTTCCGTCGACGACGAGTCGGACTCAGGGAGCTTATCTCGCCCCGCCGAGAGGCCCAAGTCGCTCTCCGTCGATCGGGCCTCTGGTACCCTGCGACCGTGGTGGAGGAGGAAAGACGCACCTCGGCGGCATCGATTCGCGTGCTTCTCGTCGACGCCCTGAACCTCATCCGACGCGTCTACGCCGCTCAGCCCGGAGAGGACGGAGCGGAGCGCGCCGAGGAGGCCAGAGTCGCCTGTCGACAGTCGCTGCTACGCGCCATGCGTGAGGTTCAGCCGACCCACGCGGTCGTCGTTTTCGAAGGCCAGGGGCCGACCTGGCGACATGAGCGCTTTCCGGGATACAAAGCCGGCCACAAGCCGATGCCCGAGGCCTTGCGCCGAGAGCTGACAGGCTTCAGGGAGTCCTTCGCCAGGCAGGGCGCCCAGTCGCTGGAGGTCCCAGGCGTCGAGGCCGACGACGTCATCGGTACCCTGGCCGCCAAGCTGGAGGCGGCCGGCGCCTCCTCGGTCATTCTGTCCACCGACAAGATCTTCCTCCAGCTCCTCTCCGAGCAGATCGCGGTGCGCGATCACTTCCGCAAGGCCTACCTCGATCGTCGCTACACCCTCGATCGCTTCGGCGTGCCCCCGGACTTTCTCGTCGACTTGCTCGCTCTGGCCGGGGACAGCACCAACGCGATCCCCGGCGTCCCCGGTGTCGGCGTGAAGACGGCGGCGAAGCTGCTCGTGGAGTTCGGTTCGCTCGAAGCCCTGCTGGCGGCGGCTGCCGATGAGGCTCCGGAAGCGACTGGGAGCGGCTCGGCCATGAAGCCGTCGGTGCGAAAGAAGATCGCTGAGGGGGTCGAGGCTGCGCGGCTCGCTCAGTCGCTCGTCAGGCTCGACATCGACCTTGACCTGGGTTTCAGCCTGAAGGCCTTCCGTCGCGAGGCGTGATTCGAGCTCACCGATCCGTGCTCTGCGCACATCGTTGCGAGCGCGGCCTCGAGTTGGACGAGATGGCCTGGTTGCCGGCGACTGAGTTTCCGATTCAGCCTAGAGTCAGCTCGAACGACGGCGGGTCGACGATGTGCCGCTTGACGGCGCATTGATCGATGGAGCGAGCGAGCGCGCGTCGGTACTTGTCGGGGAACTCCTCCGGGAGTTCCACATGTAGCCGGAGGGTGCCGATCCGTCGACTCGCGTCGTCCCGCAACGGCTCCAGGGAAAGGCCTAGGCCCGCAGTCGACAGGTTGCGGCTGCGTAGGAACTGAAGGGCGTAGTAGCCCGCGCAGGTGGCGACGGAGGCGAGGAAGAGGTCGAATGGAGGTGGAGCGGCGCCGGCGCCGCCGTGCGCTGTGTCCTGGTCCGTTCTGATGGTGAATCCCCGGTACTCGGCGTCGATTGCCATCCCGCCCGGGAAGCTGACGCGGAGGGGCTCGCGAGTCGGCTTGCTGGTCTTGGGACGATCCAGGCTCGTGGTTGCCGTGACCATGGACAGACGCTAGCAGGCGGGATCTGCCGGGGGCGCCACCCGTCCGGGTGAGCCCTCGCCCCGTCCGATTCGATCGCGGATCGTGCGGCCCCGAGAGATCGTCGAATCCGGACGTGCCAACGACACTGCTCGAACCCGGTATCGACCGGGTAAGATCCTCTCCCCGCGCAGACCAGCAATTCTCAGGAGACTCCCATGCTCGATACCTTGGCCTGGCGCATCCACGTGATCGCCCTCATCCTCACCCTCGCCGTCGTCCCCGTATTCGCTGAGGAGGACGAGTCGGAAGACTGGAGTGTGAGCGAGCCTCAGGGGGTGTGGAAGACCATCTCGATCGACACGACGGAGACCACCTGGTCGAATGTCGACGTGTCGCCGGACGGATCGACGATCCTCTTCGACATGCTCGGCGACATCTTCACGATGCCGATCGAGGGCGGCGATGCGACCGCCGTGACCGACGGGATCGAGTGGAACTACCAACCGAAGTACAGCCCGGACGGATCCCGGATCGTCTTCGTCTCCGATCGGGACGGCGCCGACAACCTCTGGGTGATGGATGTTGACGGGGCCAATGCGCGAGCCGTCACCAACGAGTCTGAGCATCTCGTCCACAACCCTTCCTGGAGCCCGGATGGCGAGTATCTGGTGGCCAAGAAGTCCTTCATGTCCTCCCGTTCCATCGCCGCCGGCGAGATCTGGATGTTCCATGCCGGGCACGAGGGCGCCGGTCTTCAGTTGACCGAACGTCCTCATGGAGACGACGACCAGAAGAACCAGGCCGACCCGGTCTTCTCGACCGACGGCCGGTATGTCTACTTCTCCCAGGACGTGACGTCTGGGCGGGTCTGGCAGTACGGGAAGGACTCTACCGGGCAGATTTTCGTCGTTCAGCGCTACGACCGGGAGACCGGCGAGACCGAGCGCTTCGTGACCGGCCCGGGCGGGGCGGTCAGGCCGACGCCATCTCCCGACGGGAGGTATCTGGCCTTCATCAAGCGCCTCGTCGACCTGCGCTCGGCGATCTACCTCAAGGACCTCGCCTCGGGTCGGGAGTGGTCGATCTACGACGACTTCGAGCGCGATCTGCAGGAAACGTCCGGGACCGAGGGGAACGCTCCGGCGATCGCCTGGACTCCGGACTCCTCGTCGATCGTCTTCTGGAGCGGTGGTGGCTTTCTTCGGATCGCCGTCGACTCGAGGGTCGCAACCGATCTGCCGGTTCATGTGGCTCGGGAGATGAAGGTCCAGGAGACCCTGCGCGTGCCGGTCGAGGTGGCTCCGGACAGGTTCAGAGTCAAGATGCCGCGTTGGCCGATCGTTTCGCCGGACGGTGGCGCTGTCGTCTTTCAGAGTCTGGGGGTCTTGTGGCGTAAGGCGCTTCCCGGCGGTGAGCCGCGCAGGCTCACGTCGCAGAATGATCACTTCGAGATGTACCCCTCCTTTTCTCCCGACGGGCGTTGGGTCGCCTACGTGACCTGGGACGACGAGGCTCAGGGAAGCGTGAGAGTCGTGTCGGCCGAGGGCGGCGAGGGACGTGCCGTCACGACGGGCCCGGGCAATTATGTCGAGCCCGCTTTCTCGGTCGATGGCAAGACGCTTGTCTACCGACTGATCGGTGGTGGCTCGCTGCTCTCCCCGCTCTGGTCCCTCGAGACGGGCATCTACACCGTGCCGGCTGCAGGTGGCGAGGCGAGTCTCGTCACCGACTCCGGGTCCGCGCCCCGGTTCTCACCGGACGGTCAACGGATCTTCTATCTGCGCTCGGCCCGTGGAAGCGGACTTTCGCTCGAGAGCGTCGATCTCCGGGGAGAGGACGAGCGCACTCACGTGAGCGGCTCAGCGATGGTGGGGCTCTCGATGTCGCCCGGAGCCGACTGGGTGGCGTTCATCGAGAACTACCGCGTCTTCATCGCTCCTCTCGCCGTCACCGGGAAGACGCTCAAGCTGGGCAAGGGAACCAAGTCGATTCCGGTGGCCGAGGTGTCGGGGCGTGCGGGCGACTTCCTGGCCTGGCAGGACGATGACACTCTGACCTGGAGTCGCGGTCCCGTGCTCTACGAGCGGGATCTCGAGGACGCCTTCGAGTTCGTGGCCGGCGCTTCCGATGAGTTGCCTGACCCCGTCGAGGAGGGTATCGATCTCGGCTTCGACGTCGACCTCGACAGGCCCGGGGGAGTGATCGCCCTGGTCGGCGGGCGGGTGGTGACCATGCGCGACGCCCTCGCCGGGACCGAGGAGGTCATCGAAGACGGCACCGTCCTCGTCGACGGCAACCGCATCGTGGCCGTCGGAAGGCGCGGCGAGGTCGAAGTGCCGGCCGACGCACACGTCGCCGACGTTTCTGGCCGAACGATCGTTCCCGGGTTCATCGACGCCCACGCCCATGGTGGACATGCTCGATCCCAGATCATTCCGCAGCAGAATTCGACGCAGTACTCCAACCTCGCCTTCGGGGTCACGACGATCCACGATCCGTCCAACAACACGACCGATGTCTTTGCCGCCAGCGAGATGCAGAAGGCCGGCAGGATCGTCGGCCCGAGGATCTTCTCGACGGGGACCATCCTCTACGGCGCGAAGTCGAACGGAGCCCATATCGATGTGGATTCGCTCGATGACGCTCGTTTCCACATTCAGCGGATGAAAGACGTCGGCGCCGTGTCGGTGAAGAGCTATCAGCTGCCGCGGCGGGACTCCCGCCAGTTGCTGATCGCGGCCGGGCAGGAGTTGGGCGTGATGGTCGTGCCCGAGGGCGGGATGAAGTTCCAGCACAACATGACGGAGATCGTCGACGGTCACACCACGATCGAGCATTCGATGACCGTCAAGACGATCTACGACGACGTGCTCCAACTCTGGTCGGCGACCGGGACGGCCTACACGCCGACCCTGGTTGTCTCGTTCGGGGGCATGGAGGGCGAGCGATGGTTCTACGACCGCGACAAGGTCTGGGAGAACGAGCGTCTACTGCGCTACACGCCCAAGTCGTCGGTCGAGCCGCGAGCGATTCGCCGCCAGACCGCCCCGGACAGCCACTACAACCATGTGTTCGTCGCGGCCTCGGCCAAGGAACTCATGCGGCGGGGAGTCGCGGTGAACACCGGCGCACACGGGCAGCGCGAGGGGCTGGCGACCCACTGGGAAATGTGGATGATGGAGCAGGGCGGGTTCACCCCCTGGGAGATGCTGCGCGCGGCGACGGCGAGTGGTGCCTATTCGCTGGGGATGGACGCTGACATCGGTTCGCTCGAGCCGGGCAAGCTGGCGGACCTCGTCATCATCGATGGCAATCCCCTGGAGGATGTCCGAAGGACCGAGTACGTCCACGCGACCATGATCAACGGCCGCCTCTACGCGGCGGAAACGATGAACGAGGTCTGGCCCCGTCAGGTCGAGCGCATTCCGTTCTTCTGGGAACTCGAGGGGGGCGACACGATTCACCCGACGACGGTCGGATGGCTCGAGGATCACTCACGGCGACACGACTGCAGGCACTGACGCTCGAGGCCGGACTCGAGACTTGCCGCTGGAGCGGAGGCCCGTGTCGACGCGGCCGACGCAACGCGCGTCAAGAGCGACTTGCCGACAGCTGCTTCGAGGTCGGGTAGAGGAGCGCGACGAAGCCAGGCAGGAAGGCGAAGGTCCAGTAGGTGAGCCGCAGAGCGTAGCCGGTCTCGGCGGGGGGTAGGGTCCACATCCCGGAGACAGCCCAGAAGGCCAGGCCGGAGCCGACGGCCGCGAGGACGCCCCGAGCCAGCGCCGAGACGGTCGACCGGGAGCTGCGTCGGGCCCATCGGTGAAGCAGGGCGAAGCTCAGCCACATGGCGACCCAGCTGACGAGGAGTGCGCCCAGGTAGCCCGCGAACCCAGCCACAGGGTAGAACCCGGCGGCGATCAGCAGGCCCGCGGCGGGGAGAGTAGCGAAGAGGCGGCCGTGGACGCCGGGGCTGTCGGTCCTTCGGCCGAGGAGCGCAGCCACGATGACGAAGAAGAGAACTCCATGGACGAGGGCTGGAACGATCGCGCCGTCCGTCAGGTAGCGCTGCCAGATCCAGTCGCCGAGCGTTGAGGCGATCCCGAGACTCAGGGAGGCCGTCAGCGCCGGCTCGAGCCTGCGGAGCAGGCCGTCAGCCAAGGAGGCCACCGTTGCGCGTCGAGTCGTGAGTCGCTTGCATGCCACCTCCTCGGGTCCGGTTGTGCTGCGAGGAGGACCAGTCTCTCCCATTCTCGGCTGAGATCGCCGTCCGGCCGTTGACAGCGACAGTAGGTAAGTCTATGCTTACCGTTAGCAATGACTTACCAAGCTGTACTGCACGCCCTTTCCGACCCGACTCGCCGCGAGATCCTCGAGCGATTGCGGTCTGGGGCTTCGCCGGTCGGGGAACTGGCTCGCCACCTTCCAGTGAGCCGGCCCGCCGTCTCGCAGCACCTCAAAGTGCTGAAGGGCGCCGGCCTCGTCAAGGAGCGCGCCGAGGGCACGCGAAGAGTGTACAGCGTCGAGCTTCGCGGCCTTGTTGCACTTCGCAGGTACTTGGATCACTTCTGGGACGACGTCCTCGCTGCTTTCAAAGCCGAGGCCGAATCAACCGGCAGCCCGGTCGCTGCCGAAGGAGAAGACTGATGAGTGATGTGCAAGCGATCGCCCCCTATCTCGAGCCCGTCCGCAAGTCCCTGACCGTCGAACGCTCCGTGGACGAGGCGTTCGAGATCTTCACTGCGCGGATGGCCTCCTGGTGGCCGACGCAGAAGTTCTCGATCAGCGAGGACAGGACCGTCGACGTTGTCTTCGAGGGTCGGGAGGGCGGAGCCGTGTTCGAGGTCCGAGACGACGGCGAACGGTTCGAGTGGGGAACCGTCCTCGCGTGGGAACCACCCGGTCGCGTCGTCTTCGCCTGGTACCCCGGGAGGGCTCCCGAGACCGGGCAGGAAGTGGAGGTCAGATTCGCCGCCGAAGGGGGCGGTACGCGGGTCGACCTCGAGCACCGTGGGTGGGAGATCCTCGGCGACGCCGCAGAGTCGACCCGCAAGGGGTATGTCGAAGGCTGGGACCTCGTCTTCGTCGAGTTGTTCGGCGGCGCCTGCCGCCTCTAGGCCGGACGCTCTGGCCTCCTGACGCCTGACGCGCCCCGGCTCCCGTCGCGGTGCTCTGTCCGGTAACGAAATGCCGGTCGGGGCGCCGGTGTGTGCATAGATCAACGATTGCACGCCTGGAATCACCTCATGACATCACGGTACGACCGCTTCCGACCCCGAAGACGCGAAGTCGATTGCGTGCCTCCACACTCAGCAGCGACCGCTGCCTCCGCATCCAACTGCGGATGGAGGACCTCGACCGGTTTTCGACCGGATCTGAGTCGGGAACGTCCGCACGAGGCAGCGTCAACCCATATTCCGGTCGTACCAAAGGAGAAGCAACATGTCAGACAGGAGAAGAGGATCCAGCAGGGTCCTGGAGCGTATCGGCAAGCCCGATCTGGTTTCGGAAGCGTCGGTCAAGAGCGTGCTCGAGATCGCTCACGAGTACGACGTCGAAATCCTCGACTGGTGCCAGTTCGGCCAGCCGGGCATCGACGGTGTCTGTGGTCGCTTTCAGGTCGAGCCGAAGGTGGCGGGCCGGGTCATTCAGGACCTGCTCGACATTCGTGGCTGGGCCTGCAAGCTCGATGTGTTCCCGCTCGGGATCACCGACCCCACGGCCATCAACATCGACCTGACCGGCGGTCAGCTGCGTCGATGAGTGTTCTGCGGCGGACCACATGGCTGCTCGTAGAGGGCCTTTCGGGGGGGACCACCGCGTGACTCCGTTGCGGAACGACAAGCACCTAGGACCGTCGGGGCGCATGCTGGCCTCTATTCAGCTGCATGTGTCCCGGCGGTGCAATCTGCGCTGCCTCCACTGTTACTCGGAGTCGGGTCCGGAGATCAAGGACAGCCTGCCGCTCGCGCTCCTCCAGTCGGCGGTCGAGGACGCCGCGGTCGAGGGCTACGGCCACGTGGCGATCTCGGGCGGCGAGCCGCTCATGTACGAGCCCTTGCCCGAGCTCCTCGCCTTCTCGAAATCCCTCGGCATGGTCAACTCGGTCACTACCAACGGCATGCTCCTGGACAAGCGGCACAGGGACGCTCTCGTCGGTCGTGTCGACCTGATCGCGATCAGCGTCGACGGCACGCCGAAGAATCACAACCGGATGCGCAACTCGCCCAAGGCCTTCGACGGGATGCTCAGGCATCTCGATGGCCTGCGGGAGTCGGGTATTCCGTTCGGGTTCATTTTCACTCTGACCCAGTACAACCTCCACGAGCTCGAGTGGGTGGCAGAATTCGCTCTGGAACAGGGCGCTCGATCGCTGCAGGTACACCCCCTCGAAGAGGCCGGACGGGCGGCGGACGAGCTCGTCGGCGACGCTCCCGATCGGCAGGAGAAGAACGTCGCCTTCCTCGAGTTCCTGCGAGTGCAGGCCGCGGTCAGAGATCGCCTACACGTGCAACTCGACCTGGCCGACAGCGTCGCGCTCCGCGATCGCCCCGACAGGGTCTACGCGGACGACGGGTACTCGGCCGCGAGTCGGGAGCCGCTCGCCAACCTGCTCTCACCGCTCGTCGTCGAACACGACGGCACCGTCGCCCCGCTGCAGTACGGCTTCCCGCGCGAATACGTTCTCGGAGACCTCCACGACCGCTCGCTGTCGGAGCTGGCGGAGATCTGGCGTGAGCAGGGGTGCGAGGCTTTCCGCCGACTCTGCCGCCGGACCTTCGACAAGGTGACAATCGGTGACGATCTCCCCTTCGTCAACTGGTACGAGGTCCTGGCCCGCGAGGGGCACACTGTGACGAATACAGCGCTTTCAGTCTTGGGGTAGGCCGCTTCGCGGCCTAAGGCCTCTCTGTTCTCTGGGGCTGGCCTCCGCCAGCCCACGCCTTCGGCCCTTGCTCTTGAGCAACCCCTCGCCCGTTTCTCCGCGGGGGCCCGTTTGACGGTCATGTGCGCTCTGCGGGAAAAGACCCTGTCTCCGCTGGCCTAACCCGTCCAGATCCCATCGGAGACAGGATCTTTCCCCTCCTTGAATCACTGGTAGACCTTGGAGGGTCTGTGCTTTCTGGCTGGCTACGCCAGCCCATGGGCAACCCTCTGCAGACCAACTCCCACCGCAAAGGGCACCAACCTAGGTGTGTGAGGCGTAGCCGGGTTGGTGCAGGCTCTGTACGTGGGCGGGAGGTGGGGGGTGTTGCCGGAACCAACCCGGCTACGCCTCACACACCGGCAAAAGCCCGCTCA